>JGI12316J15310_10000006_pt9 | contig 1272223 bp, 1151 predicted proteins | sample MarCyaLeptolynsp_FD_15310 | JGI IMG/M metagenome (IMG submission 15310)
CAATAAGCCAGCCGGATCGGCGCGCCCGCGCGGTCCGCGCGGAGCAGCCGGTTATAGCCGGCATAGCCGTCGACCTGCAGGATGCCGGCGTAGCCGGTGAGGATCTCGTCGGCATAGCGGCCGGAGCGCCCGGGCGCATAGCTGAAGGCGACGCCGGGCGGATCGGCCCCGCCCCAGGGCCGGTCATCTCGGGCCAGTGCCCAGAAGTAGCCGGTCCTGGTCTTGCGTCTGCCGGGATCCAGCACCGGCGCTCGCGTCTCGTCCATGAATAGCTTCGGCGACCGTTTCAAGTCCGCGAGCAGCGCGTCAAACACGGGTCGCAGTTCGAAGGCCGCCTTGCCGACCCAAGCCGCGAGCGTTGAGCGATCCAGATCGACCCCCTGACGGCTGTAGATCTGTGCCTGACGATACAGCGGCAGATGATCGGCATATTTGCTGACCAGAACATGCGCGACCGTTGCCTCGGTCGGCAGGCCGCCTTGGATCAGGCGGGCTGGTGCCGGCGCTTGAACAACCCCGTTCGTGCACGACCGGCAGGCGTATTTCGGGCGGCGTGTGACAATGACCCGGAACCGCGCGGGAATGATGTCGAGCCGTTCGCAGACGTCCTCGCCGATCACATGCCGCTCGCCACCGCAGCCGCAAAAGGTCTGCTCGGGCTCGATCCTCTCCTCGATGCGCGGCAGGTGTTTGGGCAGAGAGCCGCGATTGGTCTTGGCAACCTTGCCTGGTCGCGATGGGGGAGGATCGAGGGCCGCGTCTTCGGCACGAACTGCGGCACGAACCGCCGCCATCGCAGTTTCGATATCTTCCAGCGCCAGCTCAAACTGTTCCGCAGAGGTCTTCTCCGACCGCGCGCCGAACAGCGCACGTTTGAAGTCGGCGACCAGCTTTTCCAGGCGATCGATACGGTCCTGCTGGCGCAGGTTGCGCTCCTCGGACGCGACAATCATCGCCTTCAGGGCGGCCCTGTCGTCAGGAAGGTTTGCCGTATCGACCATGGCGGGAACCTACCATTCCCAGCCATCGGCAACCCGCTCAAACACCGACCTGATTCACTCCGCCGCAGTCACTCCGCCGCAGTCACTCCGCCCCAGTCACTCCGCCCCAGTCACTCCGCCCCAGTCACTCCGCCCCAGTCACTCCGCCGCAGTCGGCGGCCGTGCCGCCAGGGCCCGCACCTTGCGCCAGTCCAGACCCGCGAACAGCGCCTCGAACTGGGCGTGGCTCAGCGACAGAAGACCATCGCGGATCGCCGGCCAAGCGAAGCTATGCTCCTCCAATCGCTTGTAGGTCATCACCAACCCCGTGCCGTCCCAGTAAAGCAGCTTCAGCCGGTCGGCCCGCTTGGCGCGGAACACAAACACCGTCCCGGTGAAAGGCTCCTTGCGCAGCTCATTCTTGACCAGCGCCGCCAAGCCATCATGCCCCTTGCGGAAGTCCACCGGCCTGGTCGCCACGACGATCCGAACCCGGTTGGAGGGAAAGATCATGGGCCGGCATTCAGGGCGCGGGCGATCTCGGCAACCCGCAAAGCCGGCGTGGCTGCGTCCAGCCGCACCGTCACGTCGCCCAGGATCAGATCCAAAGTGCCGACCGCGGGGGACGGATCCACGCCGACCGCGTCCCGCACCACCAAAGGGGCAAATTCGGGCTCATCCGTCACGGCGGGCAGAACCAGCTTGCCGTCGCGCGCCAACCGACGCCATTCCGACAGGTGGTTCGGACGCATATCCCACCGCCGCGCCACACCATTCACCGTCGCGCCGTCCACAAGCGTCTCCGCCACGATCCGGGCCTTCAACGCGTCCGGCCAGCGGCGGTGGCCCCGCGGACCCACGACCGTATCAATAGTACTGAGAAGCTCCGTTGAGCGCTCCATGGAGAACCTCCCTGACAATCTGATTGTCAGGACTGAATCTCAGATCAGGCGCAACCAGGGAAGGTGCCACCAACGCAACGCTTACGAGCGTCCAGCACTGTGGTTAGGCTTTCGATTGGTCTCCTTTCGGCCACCGGCCATAAAAAATCCCGCCGAGCAACCTGCTGGCGGGTTGTTGAGGTGCATTGCCGCTGAGCACCCTGTTTTCAGGAGCTACCTACATGGCAAGAGAATCAGAGCCATTGGGCGACCGATTATGCAATCGCGAACACGTCATCGGTCGAAATAGTCAGGTTGTCATCGGTTACACCAGCGCCTCGCACAAAGATCACGTCATGGTCGCCCTCTAGGACAACGATCACGCGACCAAAGAAACTCCAGATCGATGCGACAGATGCGCCGTCCTCAAGAACGATTTCATCAACACCGACCTCATAGTCACCGATAACATCGAACTCACGCGCTCCGTTCTTCGTCTCGCTCCCAAAGATGAACTGATCGGCCTCTGCGCCACCTCGCATTATGTCAAACCTTCCCGCAAGGCTGCGGATAGCATCTGCTCCGTCGGTCCCAACAAGATAATCGCTTCTTTCTGTGCCCGTTATCGGGTTCAGGTCCGGTAGAGGGACTGCGTTGATGTGAGTGTTCCCATTGGCATTGGAAACAATGAACCCTATCCCGTCGAAATTGCCTGCAAGAGTGACCGTACTCTCGACGACGCCGTCCAGATCCACATCAATATCAAGTATGGCGGAGCCAGAAGTAACAGTCAGGGATTCCTGGTCAAACTCGACGCCATTGAAGATGAGAGTGTCTTCAAACGAAAACCCAAAGATCGTATCGCCATTGTGCTCACCAACGGTGCCAGCGATGATTTCTGGGGTCTCTTCTGAGGCCGGAGTCAGAACAATTTCGCGCTCCTCAGGTCCCGCCTGAAACTCCCCGTTTGCAGAAGTGAAAACAACTGGTGTCGTGCCAACATATGTCGGGACCTGTTCACCCTCGTACGTCGCCGAGCCAACTGGATCGGGATAGCTCACAAAGACGTCCGAAACGCTTCCATCGTTTATTGCGTAAGTGGCAGAGCTGCCGAAGTTGAGCGCTCCGCCAATCTGAACATGAAGGTGAGATCCGTCCCCGCCAGAGCTTGAACTAAGCCCCGAGGCGCCGACGCGACCAACAACTTCGCCAACCCCAAGCACAGCATCTAGGCCGCCGTCCCGTTGCGCAATGAACTCTGAGACAGAGCCCTGCGCAAGATGCATGTAAGTTATGTAGTACTGATCGGATTGGCCCTCATTCACGACAAGCGTCGCATAGTTTCCAGTCCCCGAAGTGTCGCCAGCTGAAAGACCGAGAGTTGGAAGGTCATCTCGGTAATGGACTATTCGGCTTTCTTCGACTGCAAGCGTCAGGTCGCCAACCGCTAAGTCAAAGTCATATCCTTCTGAAAAGAAGCCTTGATGCGTAAAATCGGTGTTCGGCGGCTGCGTTAGTAGTATTTCTCTACCATTACTGTTAAATGGTAACGGTAAATAGACTGTTCTCGGCTCTGGGCTGGCGGTAATGATGATTGGGCCCCAGAAACCAGTTCCATCATTCTGTAGGAACAAATTATTGCTTTCGTCACTTTCTTCAATTTCATTTTCTGTGTCAACTAGGAGAAAAAGGTAGTATTCACCAGGAGGAATATCTATCGGAATCGTGTTTTGAGCAAAAATGATGTCTGTTTCTTCCCCCGCCAAAAGCCCGTCCAATGTGATGCTAGTGATAATATAATCATTTTGGTCAATCGTATTGTCCTGAGTTAGATACAACTCGGTCGTGAAGCTGCTTTCCACCGACACATCAGAGTCATTCTTGATTCTAAATTGAGCATCAGGCAGCTCACCGGGAACAAAAGTGAAATCGCTCCATCCGACAAAAGTGTATTTTAGATCTGCGGCCACGACTACGCCCCCACTCATTTTCTGGGGCATTAAGACACAGAAACTGGTTTGTGTGAAGCGAGCGCGAAGTCGGATTTCGAAGACTTCCGACCACTTGTAATCACTTTGCGTCCATCAAGAGGCGGCTGAGTACAAACTCCTTCACTTCGTTTCGACCGCAGCGTCGATCTACTGCGCCTCAGTCACCACGCCACGCGCGAGACAGTAGACGCAGGCGTGGATCTTGGTTCCCATCGACTTGTGGACGTTGCCATCGGGGCCGATGTATGGCCCTAACAACACTTCAGTCGTCGCGCTGATCGCCACACCCGTCTCGGATTTGCACCGCCAGCATTCCCATTGGCGCAGCCCGCGCTTGATGTTTCTGCGGTCGCTCATGCAACCTATAGTCCGTCGCGCCGCTTCAGCTCGTCAAGCGTGTACGCGCGGCCGCTTCGGTCAACCATGCTGTCGATCGAAGTTCCATCGCGAAACAATGCGGCTCGAGTGGCCCCGAGGTAGTCGTCCTGGAACTCGTCTGATTGCGTGCGCAACCATTCCTCGAACGTCGTGGTCGCAGGCACCTGGCCGTCCAGGCTGGCCCGTGTCCCAGGCGGCGCGTCGTCGAGATCCAGACCCATCTCGCGCCACGATCGCATCACCGGCGCTGTGGTGGACCGGCAGGATACGTGAGCCGGCGGCCTTGGCCCATCGTCGACCGGGAAGACCTGGCCATCTCGCGACGCACAAATCAGCGTCGTTCGGCTGTCGAGCGTCGCGACCCACTGCACGCCCTTGATCAGATCGGCGTTCTCGCCATACAGCGTGTCCCGCGCGTCCGTTGAAACATGGGTCACGGCGGTCCGGACGACGGCTTGCGCGTCACGCCGGCCGATTTCTAGCACTCCGTCCCGATACTGCCTCGCTCGAGTGCCCCGCACGCGACGCACGAGCTGGTCAATCGTGTCGCCCTCGACCATCCCGATGCGCATATGCGACTGGATGCGCGCGAACTGGCTGTCACGCAGCGTGTCGGTCCATTCGCTCAGATAGCGGCCCTGGAACGGCCGTGACTGGACGATGGCCTGCAGTTGAGCCCGTGATGGCCGCTCAAAACTAACGTTGACCGGGATCTCATCCGCCAGCATGCGCACCTGAAACTCGGGCTCGCAGCCAGCGATGGCTTCAAGCTCGTCGGTGAGCGCGCGACCGATTGTGGTGTAGCCTTCCCGATTGATCGCTCGCACATTCGATAGAATGCGCTCCAGTCGCGTCCGCGAAATGCTGGATGCTTCCTCGAGGTTCCGCCGCAGGCGCTCGCTCAGATCGGCATCGACCCGGTTCAGCAAAGCGATGATACGCCGGACGACACCAGCCTTCAGCCGCTCCAGACCGATGGCATGAGATACTGAACGGTGACGCAGCCGCTCATTCGTCGTCGCCATCGGCACCAATCATGCCGAGCGCGGGGCTGTTGCTGGCGATGCGATCCTCTTCTTCCTCGAAGGTCAGATCGTCGCGCACCAGCTCGCCTTGCTTCAGCGCCTCGAAGAACGTCTGTCGGCTCACGCCCCCGCCCTGCAATGCCCCCATCCAGGCCGTCAGCTCCTGCGATGTCATCGGCGCCGACATGAAGTCGCGGTTGAGCTCGACTGTCGCGTCGCCGGACACCCACCCCAATCCACCATCCGCGCCAGGACGGCCGTCAGCGCCTGCCCCACGCCGTTTGCGAGCGACGCCAACACTGATGCTTCGCCGGCGGTCCGCAGGGCCAGCGTATCCGCCGCCTCCGCCGCCTTCTTCTCCGGCGCCAGCATGCGAGCCCCCAAAGCCGCCATCTGAGCCTCTTTGACCTCGCGGCGCTTCTCCAGCCCCTCCAGGCCCTGGCCAGTGAACTCGAGGAGGCCAACGGTCACGTCTTTGTCCGGCGAGTGCCACGGCTCGGTCGGACCGACGGAGTTCGGCGCATAATCATCGTCCACGCCGAATACGTACGGCGTCGGCAAGGCGACGAAATGGGCGCCATGTTCCAGATCGGCCAGCGTGCGATAGTGCGACAGGTTCAGATTGACCAGGTCCAGCAGGACCGGACGCTCAACCCCGTTCGTCAGGCCCCGCGCGCCGATCGGATAGAACGGGATGCGGTCAAGCGACGCCCCGCGCATGAGCGGCTCGACTTCGTCCACCAACAGCCACTGGCCGTCTTCGCCTTTCTGAAACACCCGCTGACGATGGCCGCCGTCATCCAGATCAAGCACCCTGACCTGCTCGACTTCGGCCTCAGCAAATTCGTCGTCGGCTGCTGGCTCGGCCGTGGCCTCGCGCAACCGAACCTGCGTGATGACCGTGACGTTGTCGCGCTGCCCAACACGGATATCGAGGATGTCCTCTGCCCGATACAGCGTCACGAAAGGCCGCAGGTTGGAGGCCGTCGCCTGCGCCTGGGTGACCAGCTCGCCCGACGCTCGCGGCATGTCGACCAGCAGCCCGACCCGGGTGACGGTCAACATCTCCTCGACCACCTCCTCGGCGAAGCGCGCGAAGTTCGTGCCGGCAAGATCAACGTCAGTCAGCCAGGGCTCAGCCGCTGTCGGCGCCGTCACTACAGGCGGCTTCCTGAAGATCAGGCCGGACAACCCATCGATCGTCCGCCTGGTCGCGTTGTAGAACCCAGCCCGACGCTTGTAGGCGTCGTACTCGGTGGCGCCCTGGCCGCCGAGCTTCGGCAAATAGGCCTCGCCTGCGCTCAGAACCGCCTCTTCACCAGCCGACACGTCGCGGCACTTCTGCCAGAGGCCCACGACGTTCTTGTAAGCGCTGGACGGCTCAGCGACCGTAGTCGTCATCAGACGCCGCTCAACTTCTTGCGCTTCACGATGCCCGGCTTCGACGCCAGCACGCGATATCGAGATTCATCCGCCACATGATCCTCCGTGTCCGTGTCGATATCGTCCGGGTCTTTGTCGCTGCGCTCCAACACCGGCACGGTCCGGATGAAATACCGGCAGGCGTCGAACACGAACAGTCCGGGCTCCTCCATCGGGGCGCCTTCCTCCGTCTTGGCCGCCTTCAGCCGCCGTCGGATGGCTTCCCAGCCCCGCTTGCGGCTTCCGGGCGACTTGTCCGCCGTAACCCATCTCACGCCGTGCCTGGCCTGTATTTCGGCCGGGCTGTCGGCGTTGGTCTCGTCGTAGATCGAACTGTCAGCCGGGCCGGGCTTCACCCGCGTCGCGATCCCCATCTGGCCTTCGCGTTCCTTGATGCCAAGCGCAATCTCGCTGTCGACCATGCGGCAGCCTTCGTTGGGCCGCTTGTTCCAGCCGTACCATTCGCCGATGCGGAACAGCGTGCCGCGCGGGAACGACCGCGGCTTGCCGTCAGACATCTCGGCATCCGTTCCGTCGCTCTCTGCCCACCACCCGACCGAAAAGGGCTTGGCCGAGCCCCAGTCAAACGACCGGTCGATGCGCCACGACAACGGGATATCGAAGTGCGGCAGGACATGCCTGTCGCGGTCCCAAACATCGTCAAACATGCCGCCGGCGACCACATCCCAATCGCCTTCAAGCCAAGCCTTCCGCTTGTTCGGGTCACTGATGCTCTTCAGCGTCGCCAGATACTCCGGGTCGTTCTCCAGCAGTATCCGGTTTTCGTAGATCGAGCCGAAGATGGCGACCCGTCCACGACCCTGGTTGCCTTGGATGACCGTGCCATTGGGCGCCGGATCGATCAGCCGCGCCTTCACCCAGTTGTGCCCCACGCCGTAGGGGTTGGTCGTCGCCCGATAACGCCGCGGCAACCCGGCCGTCGACGACCGGCAGAGCGTCATGAAATCCTCGTAGAGCCCGCTGTCGGCCCACTTCGTCAGCTCCTCCCAGCCGATCCATGGGTACTCGTGGCCATGGTACTTCCAGTAGTCCGCCGCCCGCTTGACGACACGAAACAGCAGCTCCTCGCCGCTCGGGAACTTCCACTTGTAATCTGCGTTGCTCTCCAGGAACCGTGCGCCCACAAATATCTGCGGAAACCAGCGCTTCGACTTCGTGACGACGTCGTCCAGGTCTTTGTACTCGCGCGCCAACAGTAAGCCGCGCCACGTCTGGCCGTAGCCCTGACCAACGTCTCGGGCGAAGTCCATCAGCAGCGTGTCGGTTTTTCCTGGGCCGCGCGTGCCGTGATAGAGCGCTTCGAACACCGGGCATGACAGGAACAGCGTTTGCGAGCCGGGCTGCGGTGCCCAGACTATGTTTGGCTGGGGCTCTTGGCCTCTTGCTGTTGCTGCTGCGCTTGCGCCTGCCATGTCTCCATGTCGGTTGTCGTCGGGGCGACCAGGACGCCGCCGGTCACGTTCAGGTTCACGTCTTGCCGCATCATCCCGAGATGGCGTGCGATGGCCTCAAGCGCCCGGCCCTTGTCCCAGAGTTTGAGTTTGACGACATGCTCGATCTCGCCCTTGCCAAGGTTCCGGGTATTGAACTCCGCCGCTGAGATAGCCGACGCAACGTCATCGGGCCATTCGTCGGGGCTGAGCAATTGGTTCCCGGAAAAAATCCTCCGAATGTCAGAAAACCCAATAGAGGCAAGCTCTTGCAGCACACGGTCTTGGGTAATCTCTGTGCGCTTCGACCTCGCGGCCTGCGCTTCGGCGATAGCCCTTTGGATCTTAACATCCGTTAACAGTCGCGACGCCGTCTGAGCAGCGGTCTTTTTGCTGTAGCCGGCCCTAATAGCGGCCTGAGTCGCGTTAAGATCGATCAGGTACTCTTCGACAAGCATTTTCTGCTTGGTTGAAAGGGTCATACCGTGCGGCCAGTCAAATGCTCCATCGCTCGCCGTCGCGCCCAAATCGACTCAAACTCACTCATTATCAATGCCCCCAATATCACCGATAGAAGGAAACCTCCTAGTGCGACTACCTCCTCCCAACGAGGAACATCAGTCCAACCTGCCCAACTGTCCGAGACGAACATCAGTATCGTCGCTGTTGAAATTGGAAGCACAATAGCCGACAAGAACAGCTGAATCTTCGCAAGCGAGCTGCCATAGACTCCCATCCAGGCGAATTTCCACACGTCAGAGGCCGCAAAAAGCGACGAAGCGAAGACTCGCAGATGCGCTGCAAAATACCCCTGTATTCCTACGATCAATAATACTCCGAAATTTAGAATGCTCTCGCCCGGCAATCGAATACCTGCTATCTCAATATGGTCGCGTGATCTATTGCGTTCTTCGGCCAGTATTCTCTGAATATCTTCTAAACTGAGATGATCAATTTCTCCCGCTCGGTCATAGAGATCGCCAAAGACCTCTCTAAATTTTCCGACACCCCAATCTAGGCCAGAATAATCGCGCAGTATCTGAACAGGATTTAGTCGTGCTGGCGCTCCGACTATGCCCAGTATTATTGAGTACTGTGACCACCGTCCTCTTGGAGGGCCACGAAAAACAACCTCGCCAAAATACTCAGATTCCCTGAATTCACCTGCTAGCCTTTCGAGATTCCCAACACTAGAACTAATCAAGTGAATGTTGAAATCATCAGCATTGTGAAATTGTATTCCCCGCATGTTGGCTTCATCAAGATCCGAACTGTCTAATACAACACTTGCAAGCGCGAGTCTGTCAGACATTGAATTCAATATGGGCCTAACGTCATACCGAAACACCTGAGAACTTGGACTGCTTGATGCCAAGATAACCCGAGAACCATCGCTAGTGGGGATTTCATACCGCTCCATGAAGCCATCCACCCGGATTCCGCGATTGCTTGGTCGGCGCCAGACCTGCGACGGCTGCGCGAAATAGGACTGGTCAGACGTGTCGGTTACCAACAAGAACTCAATGCTTCGATCTGCGCTGTCCCAAAGCGCGATGAAGTCCTCCAGCGAAAAGAGCGCCAGATCTAAGGGAAGTGCTCCCACATTTTCTGGCGCCGGAACAACGACGGGGTGCGGCAGGTCAAAACCGAGTAACGCACCAAATGAATAGAAATTGTCGTCGAAATCGTCGCGCACTTCGGACGACTGCTGCGGGAAGTACGTTGCGCTTCTTGGATTTGGGGCCTCGTAGTTTTCCCCTTTGCCCTCAAGCCACTCTGCCCTGACTAAGGATCTCATCCAGTCAACCACACTCCCATCAACCGTTGCGCTCATTACACGCTGTTGCACGCGACGTATTCCCCGCAAGTCCTCCAGGGCCTGGTCTATATCGCTTTTCTCCGCAATGACGCTTGCCACAAGCAGGCCGACACACGCAACAACCAGCGTAAAGTGCACTGTCCTAAGGTGCCTGGCAAAATCGTATAAATGATCCATGAATGGATTTTAAAGTTGTGCACACGCGAGTGTCAATTCTTGAGCTACGTCGTTACGGGCCACCGGCCCTAGGATTGTGCGGCCCTGTCGATCCAGGCCATGATCTGGGGGTTGTCGCGCCAAACCTGGATCAAGCCGCTCGCCATCGCCTAGACAGTACGCTCCTGCGGATCGTGGTCGTTGATCTTGTAAGCCCACCAAACAGCGTGGAGCACCTCGTGCAGAACCGTGTCTGCCGCATGCGTCGCCGATGGCGCAGTCTCAACGATCGAAAGCCGTTGCTCGGCGCCGGAGAACTCTCGCCAATGCACGCAGCCCTCGGCCCACTGATGCGACCTAACCTCGACCGCAATGTCATAAGCCGCGACACGAATTGACGAGGGCAAACCCTCAACCTTGAAAGTCATTCGACACTTCGTTTCTCTTTGTGCTAGAATAGTTGGTCCTAACTCAGAACCATCAGGAGGATGCAATGAGTTGGTTCATATCCAGAGATCGAGACGCCTTCACTTGGCCAGACCTTGGCGATGTATCCGACGCCATTGACGAAGTACCGGTCGGGCTGCTGTTGCCTGCCGTCCAGAAGATCCGGTCTGCCTTCAACGAACCTGACCCTGACATCATTCCCGAGCTTGATGTTGAGTTTGGTTTCGACCCAGAGCCAGTAACTGTCGTTCTGGAGTACTTCGTGCTCGCCTAGATCAAGAGCACGCGCAGCAATCGTTCCCTAGAGAACCGCGCCGGCGGCGCTGTGTGGTAGAGCTTGCGGTACTGCTGGGCCTCGGCGCTGCGCCGGCTACCTTGCTTCACTCAGCGTCAGTGGGCTTTTGCGGCAGGTTTACCATCTGCGCCCAATACATCACTTTCCCGCTTATGAACGTCCCTGCTTCACTGCACCATGTCTCGGGGTCCAGCAAATACCTGTGAGCGAAGTCGGGATAGAAGGCGCCATCCTCGTTGTCCCAAACGGCCACCAACACCGTTTGCAGCAGGGGTGGCTCATCGTTGCTGACAACCGGCTGCCAATCGACATTGGTCCAGTGATAGCCACCCATCAGATCCCTCCGCGCATCAAAAAACCCGGCTGCCGTCTGGCGCCGACTTCAAGCGCGGCAGCCTAGCTCAACACGAAAGCCAAGGCTCAGGGAGTGTTGCGACTAGTCCTGGAGAATCTCGTTCCTGACCGCGGTCGAAATCGCCCCGCCCAATGCTAACGCCAAGGCTTCGATCGAGGCCCTTGCTGCTTTTGCGTTAGGAACGGATGAGCCAGTTTCGACGCCCGCGACACTGATCTCCAGCGTACTGTCGTTTGGTGAGGGGGCGGCCAACACAGGAGCCGGCAACGCTCTGAGACGCTCTAGACTGAGAGGCTGACCAAAAGCCATCTCACCGAAATCGTATGTGGACTCGAAGACCGTAGACACAACAGGATTGCCGCGAGAGCCTAACCTCGGGGCCCTTCCAACGATTGCAAGCGTCACCTTTACCTTGTCACCAACCCCCGTAGCGGCCAGCGATGAGTTCATGCATGCAAAAATCGGTACAAGCCGCACATAAGCGTCATTGCCGCTTTGATCCGGCGTCTCGATGGCGAATGCTGCGATGAACCCTGGATCATAGATCTGTGTGCCGTCGTCAAGAGTGACCGGTCCACGGACGGTACCTGGACACTGCTCAGAGCTACTCTCGCCGACAGGAAATGCCGGCTCAATCCGTGTCTGTTCGTACGACTGTTCGGTCGGAGAGCGCACAACAAAAAGGCACCCCCGCGGCTGGAGGAAATCCGATGGCGACATGTCGATCAACCCAGCCCGAAAGGGGGCGGTCCCCGCCCGTTGAAGCCTCTCCACTTCTCGTGCCAAGTAATCCGCCGCAAACGAAAACGACTGCTGAATCCCGAAGCCGATCAGAGTCGCAACGATTGCGGTGGCCGGGTCAGTAAAAGCCACTCTCGTGCCTGAGGGTTCCCTCTCCTCAAAACAGACGGCACGAACTCGATCTATCGTTGGGTGGGCATCCTCCTCGGATACTGTAGCTGGGAACAGCTGATTGAACTCAAACCGCTGCCCCCCTTCAAGAAGGATCCGGCGATCCCCAAAAGCTCCCGTTTGAAGGCCATTGAGTACAGTACCTTCGGTAGTATCGACGTCCCCGCCTGGGCGTGGCAGGGCGTGCGTCACGTAGGTCACTGTTACCTGACCGGCGCCTACTTGGCTTCTACTGTCTTTATGGAAATTGATGGCAGCAAAGTACGCACAGCCGCTTAGCAACGCGGCCACCCCCAATGCGACAGAGCATTTTGTCACAGTTGCCTTGATGTTCATTCTGGCAGACCCCTATCAGCCGAAAGTTTGACCGCAGGCACAACCAATGATTATCGACAAGCAAGTCGCAACAGGCAAGTGAATTACACGTTTCGATGCGCGGCGCGTTTCGCAGGTATCTCTTGAGATGATTTAACGCGCCAAAAGCCTGACTGGCATCAACGCTAGATTTAGTCGCATCTCGCGACCTCACCCCCTACATACCTGTTCTGCTTATTCCTGGCAAGCCAAAATGATCGGCGAGCGCGCACAACCCCAACCTCGGGGCAACAATGCCGCCTGCTGGGTTCTGCCCGGTGCGTTTCGCCCAGGCGCTCGCTGTGCCGTCGGCCAAGCAAACGTGAACCAGGACCGGCGATAGCTGCTTCCCAGCCGCCTGTAGTGCTGCGCTGAAATCGGTCCACGCATCGGCCCTCCTGCCTTCGGCCTCTTCGTCTCCACCGCGAACGGCGAAGAGATTGGCCTCGCCCCTTCCGCTGGGTGCGATCGCTCTACCTCCTGTGGCCGGTGCTGATCCTGTCGACTGCCGGCAACTTCATCCTCGACTGGCCATGGGCTCGGCGCATTGTCGCGGTGGCGTGCCTTGTTCCGCTTGCGGTGATCTTCGCCCGCCTGCACAACGGGCGGCTGAGAAGGCGCTGATAGCCCGACGGAACATAGGAAGCCACCTCATGATGTCGTTGTACGGCATAGGGTTCATCGTGACCGTCACCTTTGCCCTGCTGCAGCTTTTCGGCGCGATCGACTGGTCGTGGCTGTGGGTACTCTCGCCAGCGTGGATCGCCATCGGGTTGTCGGCTCTGGTCGCGTTCGTCATCACGAGGCTCAGGTGAATACCGCGCCGATTGGCGCACAAGCACGTTCGTTCGAAGTAGAAAATTCAGGCTGACGCGATCAACTTCTGTGTATACCCTTCCCGCGAATAAATGCAGGAGATCAGCATGGCGGGAAGAAAAACGTTTGGCGCTCCATTGAGCCAGGATTTCACCATCAAGGACAGCTCAGGCGTAATCGGCCATTTGCGCGTCAAACCCAACGCGGTTGCGTGGAAGCCCAAGAGCCAACAGAAGTACGATCAGATCACCTTGGATCAGTTAGCCAAGTTTGCGGCCGACGAAGGCAAGAAGGTCGATCAGTAAACCCACACGCCCGTGACCAGAGCGTGACCAGCGCCCAAATCGTGGCCGCAAGCGAAACGCCGATTTATGTAAGTAAATCAATGGCGCGCCCGGGAAGATTCGAACTCCCAACCTCCTGATCCGTAGTCAGGTGCTCTATCCAATTGAGCTACGGGCGCTTTTGGCCCGGGCGCGGGCGCCGGGGCGAGGCCGGGGTGATAGCAGAAGGGGTGGGGGGGATCAAGCAGGTTCGGTGGCCGCGCTCTGGCGCTGTCCGATTGCGGGGTGAACACGGTCAGGCGTATCGCGTCGCGCCCGGGTTTTCAGGTTTGCATGGGTTCTTACGCCTTCGCAGTTGGGCCTTTGGCTGGTCAAGCGGGTTCCGTGCTCTACTTCCAAAAGCCTGAGGTCAGCATTGCACGAGGCCCCCAACCATGCGCTTACCCACTCTTTTCTGTCTGCTCGTCCTTGTCGTCCCGGGCATGGTCTTCCCAGGCGTGTCCTCGGCCCAGCAGGGGCCGTCGGAGACCGACCGCCAGGCCGTCATCGGCGTCATCCAGTCCCAGCTCGACGCATTTGCTGTGGACGACGCGGCCGGGGCCTATCAATTCGCCTCGCCGACGATCCAGCGCATCTTTCCGACGCCCGAGATCTTCATGGGCATGGTCCGGACGGGCTATTTGCCGATCTATCGGCATCAGCGCGCCGATTTCCTTGAGTTTGACGTCGTCAACGGGGCGCTGGCCCAGCGCGTACTGCTGGTCGGGCCCGATGGCGTGCCGGTGGTCGCGCTATACTTCATGCAGCGCCAGCCCGACGGCAGTTGGCGGATCAACGGCGTTTCATTGCTGGAGGGCGGCGACACCAGCGCCTGACATCCGACCGCGACCGTTGGCAGCGGCCCCCGGCTGGGCTAATACCTAGCCGCTTGCGGAGAAAAGGGGAGCGCAGATGGCCGAACCATCGCACATAACACGGCACTTTCCCGTGTCCTGGGAAGAGCTGCACCGCCATGCCAAGGCCCTGTCCTGGCGTCTGGCCGAGATGGGCGACTGGCAGGGCATCGTCGCCATCACCCGTGGCGGCCTGGTGCCGGCGGCCATCGTGGCCCGCGAACTGAACGTCAGGCTGATCGATACGGTTTGCGTCACCAGCTATGACCACGAAACCCAGCGGGACGCCGCAACCGTGCTGAAGGCATCCGACAAGGCCGGGGACGGCACCGGCTGGCTGATCGTCGATGACCTCGTCGACACGGGCAAAACGGCGCGCATTGTGCGCGAGTTGCTGCCCAAGGCACATCTGGCCACGATCTACGCCAAACCGGAGGGGCGGCCGCTGGTCGATACCTTCGTTACCGAGGTCAGCCAGGACACCTGGATCAACTTCCCCTGGGACATCGAGCCGCAATACGCCACCCCGATCGCCGACCTGCGCTCGGCGGGCTAGGGCATCGTTCGATCGGTTGGAATCGCTTCGAGATCCAAACGATCGAACAAAGATGCCCTATCTTATTCAAAACTCTAACCGCGCAGCACGGCGCCGGTCTGCTTTGCCACCTGGCTGACGATTTTCGCCGCCACCGCCTCGATCTGATCGTTGGTCAGCGTCGCTTCCCGTGGCTGTAGCGTGACGGTCAGCGCCAGGCTCTTCTTGCCCTCCGGCACGCCCTTGCCCTCATAGACGTCGAACAGGGTGACGTCGGAGATCAGGCCGCGATCCGCCGCCTTCGCAGCCCGCAGCACGCTGTCGGCCGGGCATTCGGCATCGACCAGGAAGGCAAAGTCGCGGGCCACCGGCTGAAACGGCGAGGCATCGAGCAGCGGACGTGCCGTGCCCGCCTTGCGGCGGGGCGCGGGCACCGCGTCCAGAAAGACCTCGAACGCCGCGATCGGGCCTTCAACGTCGAGGGCCTGTAGCGTCATCGGATGGATCTCGCCGAAATGGGCCAGCACATTGGCGCCCAAGCGCAGAACGCCCGACCGGCCGGGGTGGAACCAGTCCGGCGCGTCGGTGGTGGTCTGCAAGTTGACGACCGGCGCGCCCGCCGCCTCCAGCGCCGCCAGGGCGTCTGCCTTGGCATCGAACGCATCGACCGAACGGTCCGGGTCAGACCAATGGCGTGGCGCTGCCGATCCCGCGCGTACGCCTGAAGCGACCCTGAGCTGGCCCTGCAGCGACGGGTCGCGATAGGCGGGGCCGACCTCGAACAGGGCGCTGTCCGGCAGGCCGCGTGCGGCATTGCGGCCTGCCGCCTGGATCAGGTTCGGCAGAACCGACGGCCGCATGACATCCAGATCGCTGGCGATCGGGTTCAACAGGCGCAAACCGTCGTGCTGGAAGCCGAAATGCGCGGCGATGCCGCCTGCCATGAACGACCAGGTGACCGACTCGTTCAGGCCACGGCTGGCCAGCGCGCGTTTTACCTGACCGGCGATTTTGAAGCCGTGCGCCACGGCCGGCCGCGTGATGGCCGACGATTTGCGCAGCGAAACCGGCGGAATCTCGTCATAGCCTTCGACGCGCAGCACCTCTTCCACCAGGTCCGCCTCGCCGTCGATATCCGAACGCCAGCTTGGGGGCACGACCTCCAGGCGGCCGTCGGCACCGTCCGCGACCTCGAAGCCGAGGGCGGTCAGGTGAGCCTTCTGGCGTTCGACCGGGATGTCGAGCCCGCCGAGCGCGGCGGGTCGGCCCGGCCGCAGGTGCAGCGTGCGTCGCCAATCGGGCCTGGCACCCGTCGCCACGGTCTCGCCCGCCTCGCCGCCGCACAGCTCGATGATCAGGGCCGTCGCCGCCTCGATGCCGGGCAGGACGCCCTCGGGATCGACGCCGCGTTCGAACCGGTAGCGTGCATCGGACTCGATGCCCAGCTTGCGCCCGGTTTCCGCCGTGCGCATGGGATCGAACAGGGCGGCCTCCAGGAAGACGTTGGTCGTTTCTTCCGTGCAGCCGGTCGAGACACCGCCGACCACGCCGCCCAAAGAGACCACGCCCGTGTCGTCGGAGATGACGCAGACCTGGTCGTCGCCGATCTCGTAGGACTTGTCGTTCAGGGCGTCGATCGCCTGGCCGGGCTGGGACAGGCGCAGGACAAGATCACCCTTCACCTTATCCGCGTCGAAGACGTGCAGCGGCCGCGCGCGATCGAGCGTGAACAGGTTGGTGATGTCGACCAGCGTGGAGATCGGCCGCAGGCCGACGGCGCGCAGCCTGTCCTGCAGCCAGCACGGGCTCGGACCGTTGCGCACGCCGCGGATCAACCGGCCGGCAAACAGCGGGCAGGCGTCTTCCGCGCCCTCGGGAAAGTCGAACCGGACGCCGATCGGGCTGGCCCCGCTGCCTGCGACCGTCACCTGGGGCAGCAGCTTCAGGGTACCGTGGCCGGCGGCCGCGAGGTCCCGGGCGATGCCGCGCACCCCGGCGCAATCGCCACGGTCCGGCGTCAGCGCGATGTCGATGACCGGGTCGTTCAGCCCGGCGACCTCGGCAAAGGGCGTACCGATGGCCGCGTCGTCCGCCAGTTCGATAATGCCCTCATGCTCGTCCGACAGGCCGACCTCGCGTTCGGAGACCAGCATACCGTTGGACTCCACGCCCCTGATCTTGCCCTTCTTCAGATGCAGGCCGGTGCCGGGGATGTGCGTGCCCGGGGGCGCAAAGACACCCATCATGCCGGTGCGCGCGTTGGGCGCGCCGCAGACGACCTGAACCTCCGCGTCGGCCGTTTCCACGATACAGACCTTCAGCCGGTCCGCATTGGGATGCTGTTCGGCCGATTTCACGCGCGCCACGGTGAACGCGGCAAGTTCGGAGGCCGGGTCGTGCACATGCTCGACCTCCAGCCCCAGGGCCGTCAGCGCGTCGGTCAGGGTGGCCAGGGGCGCATCCGTCTCCAGATGTTCCTTCAACCAGGACAAGGTGAATTTCATTGTCTTTCCGCCTGCCTTAGCCGTTCAGGCCCTGGGCCAGATTGGGGACCGAGAGCGGCACGAAGCCGTAATGCTTCAGCCATCGCAGATCGGCCTCGAAGAAGGTGCGCAAATCCGGAATGCCGTATTTCAGCATCGCCGGCCGCTCGATGCCCATGCCGAAGGCAAAACCCTGATACTTGCTGCTGTCGATGCCGGACATTTCCAGCACCTTGGGATGGACCATGCCGCAGCCAAGGATCTCCAGCCAATCGCCATAGTTGCCCAGCTTCAGCTCGCCGCCGGCGCGCGAGCAGCCGATATCCACCTCCGCCGAGGGTTCGGTGAAGGGGAAGAAGCTGGGGCGGAAGCGCAGCGGCAGATCGTCGATCTCGAAGAAGGCGCGCGCGAAATCGATCAGGCAGCCCTTCAGATGGCCCATATGGGTCGTCTCGTCGACGACCAGCCCCTCGATCTGGTGGAACATCGGGGTGTGGGTCATGTCGTAGTCCGACCGGAAGGTGCGGCCCGGCGCGATGATGCGGATCGGCGGCGCCTGGCTGGTCATGGTGCGAACCTGCACGGGGCTGGTGTGCGTGCGCAGGACGTTGCCCAGCCCGTCGGCGCCGGGCGGCAGGTAGAAGGTATCCTGCATCTGCCGGGCCGGGTGGCCGGGTGGCATGTTCAGCGCGGTGAAGTTCTTGTGGTCGTCCTCGATATCCGGCCCCTCGGCGACAACGAACCCCATATCGGCGAAGATGGCGATCATCTCCTCCATCGTTTGGGTGATGGGGTGAATGCGGCCCTCGGGGCTGGGCCGCACTGGCAAGGTCACGTCCAGCCGATCGGCGGCCAGCTTGGCGTCCATCGCCACCTTGGCAAGATCGGTCTTCGCGGCTTCGATGGACGCGGCCACCTCGTCCTTCAGTTCGTTCAGCGCCTGGCCGGCCTGCCGTCGCGCATCCGGGTCCAGACCGCTGAGGCCTTTCATCAGCCCGGTGATCCGCCCCTTCTTGCCCAACGCCTGAACACGCACGGCGTCTAGAGCCGCCAAATCGCCGGCCGAGGACACCGCCGCCATCAGCTCGTCGCGTACCTTCGCTAGATCTTCCATCTCACTGCTTCCGCATTCCGTCCGCTTTCCCCGGATCATAAAAAACGGGGCCTCGCCCCGGGAAATCTGGTCTCCCGGGCCGAGGCCCCGCTTAATCGGTTGGTTCGGCCGGTCCCATGGTGATTGGTTCCGGCCGGGTGTCTTACTTGTCGAGCGCCGCCTCAGCCTGGTTGACCAAGGCCCTAAACGATTCCGGTTCGCGCACGGCCAGATCGGCCAGCACCTTGCGGTCGACCTCGATGCCGGCCTTGGTCAGGCCGTTCATGAAGCGCGAATAGGTCAGGTCCGACACCTCGCGCACGCCGGCGTTGATGCGCTGGATCCACAGTGCGCGGAATGCCCGCTTGCGCGTGCGCCGGTCGCGATAGGCGTACTGACCGGCCTTCTCCACCGCCTGCCGGGCGACCCGATAAGTGTTCTTGCGCCGGCCGCGATAGCCCTTGGCGAGCTTCAAGACCTCTTTGTGCCGGGCGTGCTTGGTGACGCCCCTTTTAACTCGTGCCATCTCTCTAGCCTCCTTCGCCGGTCAGCCGTTCGGCAGCCGATATTTGCGGATGTTCCTGGCGTCGCTCTCGGCCATGATCTTGGTGCCCTGGTTCCGCTCCTTGGCGGATTTGGGCTTGGAGATCAGGCGGTGGCGGCGCAGGGCCGAGTTGAACCGGACCTTGCCGGAGGCGGTGAGCCGAAAACGCTTTTTCGAGCTCGAATGGGTTTTGATCTTGGGCATTTTAACTCCTTGATCTCTGGAGTGAGTTTCGGGGCGGTTGGGCATGCCCTGGGACTTGGACACAAAGCATCGTGCCCGCCCGGCCGCGCCGCCCGGTTACAAGGCCGCGGGTTATAGCCCCGCGCCCACGGTGTTGCAAGGATTACCGGATCGAGACCAGCTATGCGGGGACGTCCGTCTGGGCGATCAGTCCAGGCCCGGCAGCATACAGCCATCACGCGTGTAGGCGTAAGTGGCCGCGCCGGTCCGTCCCAGGCTCATCACCAGCCAGCCCTCGGGGCACTGCTCAAGCTTGATCCAGGCTTGCGCGCCGCCGAACTGGTCTTGCGGATCGGGGTAGGGGTAGATGTTCACATCGACGACCTGGGCCGGCTCGATGCCGAGGCGGCGAAGTTCGTCCTCAACGCCTTGCTCGTACTGGAATTGGGCGCCGGAAAGCGTCGGCATCCCCATCATCGTTGCGGCAAAAACCAGGCTGAGAAGGCCAGTTCTGTTCAGGGCCGAAAGGTTCATGACATTCAGCAATCGTGTTCTGAGATCGAGCAATCGCGGCACGTCCTCTCAGGACCAACCGCTGCGGCGGGATAAGTGCGCGGCAACTCATGGGCGTCGCCGCGGTTCCGCACCTTCGCTCAAGCCTCGTCCAAGCCCGGTATCGAGCAGCCGTCGCGCGTGTAGGCATAGGTCACGTGCCCCGTACGGCCGACCGTCATGACCACCCAGCCTTGCGGGCATTGCTCGACCCGGACCCAGGCCTCCGCCCCTTGCGTGCGATCATTGTTGTCCCGTCGCGGATAGATGTTCAGTTCAACCACCTGATCCGGCGTAATGCCGTATTGGGCCAACCGGTCGTAAACGCCGCGCTCGGATCGGGATTGTGCGAAAGCCGTTTGCGCCGCCAGCGCCACGGCCACCACGACGCAAAGGTGGATGACAGATCGCCTCATTCGGCCGAGGATCATGGATCTCTCCAAATCAACATTTCTAAACTTTAGATGGTGATATGGATCGCACCGGGTCGGAAACCAAGGCGGATTGCACCCTGAGACCAAATGACCGAGGGTCTGCCCGGCTGCCGCGGTAGAGACTTGCGGCAGCCGGGACGGCTTGTAGTTAATCGAGCCCAGACACTTGGCAGTTGCCGTGCGTATAGGTGTACGTCACGGTGGCAAAGGCGGACATGTTGACGACGATCCAGCCTTCTGGGCAATCGTCAATGCGGACCCAGCCGGTTGCGCGGTCGACCAGATTGCGCCGGTCATAGTGTGGGTAAACGCGCAAATCCACGATCTGCGCGTCGCTGATACCGAGTTCGGCAAGTTCTTCAAGGACGGTTTCCTCGAAGTCTTCGATGCGCGGCGAGAACAAGGCACTGGCCGAGGTCGACAGAAACACGCTGCCGAGGATGGTCACCGCCAGAAGGCGGCCAATACGAGCTAACGTCATAAGACGACTCCATATCATTTGTCACAGATCCGCTGTGATCAGCCGGATATGGAGCGGGCACTAGGCCCGCCCAGTCAAAACGGCGTTAACTGATTGTGCGATGAAAGCGCCCTGGGCAGCCTCGGACACCCTGTGGGTCAGGTGCCCGGGCCATCACCGCGGCGAACCGGTCCGGCTAGCGCGGCGCCAGAACCATAACCATTTGGCGGCCTTCCAGCTTGGGGAAAAGCTCCACCTTGGTCATCTCCTCAAGCTCGTCACGAACGCGTGTCAGGACATTCATGCCGAGTTCCTGGTGGGCCATTTCACGGCCCCGAAAGCGCAACGTCACCTTAACCTTGTCGCCGGCCTCGATGAACCGGCGGGCGTTGCGCATCTTCACATTATAATCGTTGTCGTCGATGTTCGGGCGCAGCTTGATCTCCTTCACATCGATGATCTTCTGCTTCTTCCGCGCCTCGTTGGCCTTTTTCTGGGCCTCGTACTTGTACTTGCCATAGTCGAGGATCTTGCACACCGGCGGATCGGCGTTCGGGGACACTTCGACCAGGTCGAGCCCGACATCGTCTGCGGCACGGATGGCATCGCGAATGGCAACTACGCCGACCATCTCACCGTCGGCCGCGACCAGCCGAACCCTTGGGACGTCGATCTCTTGGTTCACCCGCGGGCCCTCTCGGGTCGGGGGAACGTTCTGGGTAATACGGGCTATGTAAGCCTCCTTTGCTTGTTAAGCGGGTTTTTGAAAACACGAGGCCATGAAGCCTTGGCCCGCCTACTCAGGCCGGTCCAACGGCGACAATGCCTCTGCGTGGAGTTTATTGACCGCGTCGTCGAGGGCAAGCACTTCTTGCGCCTTGCCACCCAGGCGACGCATGGCCACCGTGCGCTCTTCCGCCTCGCGCTTGCCGACCACCAGGATGACCGGCACCTTGGCAAGCGAAAGCTCGCGGACCTTCAGATTGATCTTTTCGTTGCGCAAATCAAGGTGCCCGCGCAGTCCGGCCGCCTCCAACGCGGCAAAGACCTCGCCGGCGTAGGCATCCGCATCGGACGTGATCGTCGCGACCGCCACTTGGACCGGGGCGAGCCAGAGCGGGAATCGGCCCGCATAGTTTTCGATCAGAACGCCGATAAACCGCTCCATCGATCCTAGGATCGCCCGGTGAAGCATGACGGCGTGGTGCTTCTGGCCATCCTCGCCGACATAGACCGCGCCCAGCCGTTCCGGCAGTACGAAGTCGCATTGCAGCGTGCCGCACTGCCAATCCCTGCCGATGGCGTCGCGCAGGACGAATTCCAGCTTGGGCCCGTAGAACGCACCTTCCCCCGCATTGATTTCGAACGGGTGGCCTGATGCCTCGACCGCCTCGCGCAGCGCGGTTTCGGCCCGATCCCAAACCTCGTCCTCGCCGGCCCGTACTGGTGGCCGGTCGGCGAACTTGATGCGCATCTCGTCGAAGCCGAAATCGCTGTAGACCTGCCGCAGCTGTTCGATGAAGGCGATGCTTTCTTCCTTCATCTGGTCGGCACGGCAAAAGATGTGGGCGTCGTCCTGGGTGAAGGCGCGCACACGCATGATGCCGTGTAGAGCGCCGGACGGCTCGTTGCGATGGCAGGCGCCGAACTCCGCCATGCGGATCGGCAGGTCGCGATAGCTCTTGATGCCCTGGCGGAAGATCTGGACATGGGCGGGGCAGTTCATGGGCTTCAGGCCCAGAACCCGTTCGCCCTCGTCCGTGCGCACCGTGAAGATGTTGTCGCCGAACTTGTCCCAATGGCCCGACTGTTCCCACAAGGACCGGTCGATCAGTTGCGGCGTGCGCACCTCTTCGTAGCCGGCCTGCGCCAGCCGGCCGCGAATGTAGGTCTCGATCGTCCGCCACAAGGTCCAGCCCTTGGCGTGCCAGAACACCGAGCCAACCGCCTCGTCCTGCAGATGGAACAGGTCCATTTCGCGGCCCAGCCGCCGGTGATCGCGGCGCTCAGCCTCTTCGATCTGGTGAAGATAGGCCTTCAACTCGTCATCGTTGCGCCACGCGGTGCCGTAGATCCGCTGCAGCATGGCGTTGCGGTGGTCGCCCCGCCAATAGGCGCCCGCGACCTTGGTCAACTTGAAGGCCTGGCCGATATCCTTGGTGGTGCGCATGTGCGGGCCACGACACAGATCCAGCCATTCGCCCTGGCGATAGACCGAGATCGGCTCGGCGGCCGGCAGGTCGCGGATGATCTCAGCCTTGTAGGCCTCGCCCGCATCCTCGAAATAGCGGATGGCGTCGTCGCGGTCCCAGACCTCGCGCTCGAACGGCTGGCCGCGCTGGACGATAGCGCGCATCTCGGCCTCGATATGCCCCAGATCTTCCGGCGTGAACGGCTCGTCGCGCGCGAAATCGTAATAGAAGCCGTTCTCGATCGCCGGGCCGATCGTCACCTGGGTGCCCGGATACAGGCGCTGCACGGCCTCGGCCATGATATGGGCCGCGTCGTGACGGATCAGCTCCAAGGCGGCATCGTCCTTGCGGGTGATGATCCGAATCGATGCGTCCCGGTCGATCAGGAAAGACAGGTCCCGCACCTCGTCATCCACCTCGATCGCCAGGGCCGCCTTGGCCAGGCTGTTGGCGATCGAAGCGGCGATTTCCGCGCCCGTGACCGGCCGGTCGTAGCCACGCTGTCCGCCGTCGGGCAGGGTCACCGTGACGGGCCCGGCCGGGCTGTCGGGCGACGAAGCGGGCGAGACCACAGTCGAGGTCATGGGATCGGTCTTTCTCGTGGCAATGGGCGGCCGGGGCCGCGAAAGCGTGCGCACTCTAGGGTCGTCGGCGGTGCTGTCAAGAATAGGGCCGGCATGGCCGCGCGGCCGGCCCGGTCAGTCATACGCGGCGTAGGATTTTTCCTCGACGAGTTCGGAGCCGAGGGCCTCGTTGACTTGCCGTTTTAGCGCCGCGCGCCTGTCGTTGGTGCGGTAGACGTCGCGGGCCAAGGCCACGAAGCGCGCGCCGAAATCCCCCTGCCGTTCGCAGTCGCGAATGTCGTCCTCGATCTGCCACAGCGCCTCGTTCACCTCACGCAGCGCGCCAATCACGGCGCCAAGCGGCGTAAGGTCGACGCCGGCCTCGTCGCGCGTGGCTCTCAACGCCGCCAACTCCTTGGCGACGTTCGCCGTCTTCGCGGGGTCGGCAATCCGCTCGGCCTTGATCTCCAGAATGGCGATCTTGTCCAGCAGTTCGCCCCAGGACACGGGGACATGAATCAGCATGGAGGCGGGTTATGGGCGCCCAATGCGCCCAATGCAAGCCTCGCCCGCACGCTTGCGGGGTTGTGCGGCATTCGGACCGGCGCCAACTGTCGGTCAGGAAAATGAAGAGTTGAGCAAACGTGCAAGATCATATGTTGGATTTGGGCGACGGGACGCGGCTTGCGTGCCGTCGCCACCCGGCCGTTCCTAACGGCGAACGACCGACAATCGTGTTTTGTCCCGGCTTTCGATCGGTGATGTCGGGCATCAAGGGTGAGTTCCTGGCCGAGATGACGGCGACGGAGGGGTTGGGTTACGCCTGTTTCGACTATCGCGGGCACGGCGCCTCGTCCGGCCGCTTTGAGGATGGGACGATCGGTGCCTGGCTGTCGGACCTGCTGGCGATCATCGACCGGGCAACGTCCGGCCCGCTGATCCTGGTCGGCTCGTCTATGGGCGCCTGGCTTGCCGTTCTGGCCGCGCGCGACCGGCCGGATCGGATCGCGGGGCTAATCGGTGTCGCCGCCGCGCCGGACCTGACGGAAGATCTGATCGCGGCGAAGATGGACGAGGCGGCCCGCTCGGCGATCGCGCTGGACGGCATCTGGTACCGACCGTCGGCGTACGAAGACGGCCCTTACCCGATCACCAAGAAGCTGTTGGACGAGGGGCGCAACCATCTGGTGCTGCGCGCGCCGATCGCGATCGATGCCCCAGTCAGGCTACTGCACGGCATCGCCGACCCCGACGTGCCCTGGCGGCAAAGCGAACGCCTGATGATGGCGCTGACCAGCGACGATGTCCGCCTGACCCTGATCAAGGACGGCGACCACCGCCTGTCGCGGCCGGTCGATCTGGCGCTCTTGGCTGATACGGTGAGGGAACTGGCGATCCGCTAGGCGTACCGACCACCCCGGCGGCGCCGAAACAGGATCATCAGGATCAGCCCGAAGCCGGCAAGCACCAGCGCCGCCGGCCACAGCAGTACAGTGACGATCGCCGGGTCCCACAGCCACGGCCAGACATAGCGCTGAATGGCGGCCTGCGCGCCGTTCAGGCTGGATGGGTCGATCATGAACCAGAGCTCGCCCAGCGGTTCCAGCCGAAAGGCTTCGCCATCGACCAGCCAGCGCCAGAGATCGTAACCGAAGGCGGCGAGACCGGCGATGAAGAACAGCCGGCCGATAATGCGGAAGATGACCATGGGCGACGGGATCGGTCGGTTTGTGGGGTGCCTTGGACGCCGCTGTGCGGCGATCAAAAGGCCTCAGTGACAGGGGTATTAGACAGCAAACGGCACCATTTGCACAGGCCCCGAAATCCGAACGGCACGGCCGGTTGCAAATCAGGCAAGGACGTCTTGCGCCGCCACACGGCTGCCGCTATCGTCCCGGCCGCGCTGGAGGGGTGGCCGAGTGGTTGAAGGCGCACGCCTGGAAAGTGTGTATGCGTTAACAGCGCATCGTGGGTTCGAATCCCATCCCCTCCGCCAGCCCCCTACAAGCCCTTGACGGGCCTTAAGCAATTGATTTTCTGTGTTTTCTGCTTGCCCGCTGTTACATCGACGGGTTACATCAGGGAGCATGCAGAAGATGACTGGGCACACTCGCCTGTATCGCAGAGGCGCAACGTACTACCACCGTGCGGCCATCCCCGCAGATATCAAAGAAACCTATCCAAAGACTGAGGAGACTTTCTCGCTCCGGACCAAGGACCGCCAGGAAGCCCTCAAAAGGGTTCGAATCGCTGCAGTACAAGTTGACCAGCGGTTTGATGAGCATCGCAAGGGCCTATCGCGGCCAAGCCAACTGCAGCCGATTGGCGAGCTGACGGGGCAGCAGATCAAACGCGCGGGGCAAGAGTACTTTGCCTTTCTCATGAAGGAAGACGAAGAAATGCGCCTCGTCGGCTTTGAGGAATCTGACGCACCCGCCCCGCCTCTGCCGACAAAGTCATTCGAGGAGTATCGCGACGACGTTCATTCGGCGGATCGCCTCGTTCGGCACAGCTATGCCAAGGGCGAGATCGATGACTTCTTCCTGAAAGAGGCGGAATGGGTGCTTGGTTGGCCCGCGTTAGGCTTGCGCTTGGATCCCAAGTCACCCAGTTGGCCGCTGGTTGCGAGAGAGATTCAGGCGTCCACCATAAGGGCCCACGAGGCGATCAAGGCTCGTAATGAAGGCGATGTCGTTGAGACGCCCGAGGTGCCCCAGGTCGAGTACCAATCTGACATGCCGATTCTGTCAGTGGCGGCCGAGGATTGGGCAGCCGAAAAAACTCGCACGAGTTGGGTACCGAAGACAGCGAGAGAGCACCGGGTATGGATGAGCCATTTCATTGCTGTGGCTGGAGATCGCCCGGTTGACGCCTACACCAAGGCAGACGCGAGGGCATTCAAGTCTGTCTTGATGTCGCTGCCACCAAACTGGAACAAGCACGCAGCGCTTGCTGGCCTGCCGCTGGATCGGGCTTCGGAAAGGGCCCGCGACCTCGCATTGCCCCCGATGTCGGACAAGAACGTCAATAAGCTGCTGGGCTATGTTGGCTCGTTCTGGTCGTGGGCTTCAGACAACTTTGATGATGTGCCCGTGAATCCTTCCAGGGCCTAAAGACTAAGTTGCGGAAAGCGGTGCGCGAAGAGCGAGACCCCTTTTCGAGCAATGAACTCAACGCCATCTTCTCGGCGCCCGTATACACGGGATGCAAATCCGCACGAGAATGGTTGAGTCCTGGGGCATTGGTGCGACGCGACGCAGGGATATTTTGGGTCCCACTTTTAGGCTTGTTCACCGGTGCGAGGCTTGGCGAGATCATCCAGTTGTACACTGCCGACATTGGGGAGCAAGATGGCATTCGCTACTTCGACATCAACGCTAATGGCGACGACAAGCGGCTCAAGAACCCCAACGCCAGGCGACGTATCCCCGTTCACCGAACTCTGATTGACCTCGGTTTCCTTGAACATGTCGAGGAACGACGGCGGAAGGGCGAAAAGCGCCTCTTTCCGGACCTCGAGATGGGGGCCGACGGCTACTACTCATCGCCATTCTCGAAGCGCTTCGGAAGGTTCCTTGGTGCTGTCGGCGTGAAGCGCCGTACCAATGCATTTCATAGCTTTCGGCACAGCTTTGAGGACGCCTGCAGGGCCAGCGGAGTGAGCAAGGAAGTCATGGATGCCCTTCAAGGGCATGGTGAGCGGGGGATGTCCGCCCGCTACGGTAGTGGCTTTGGATTGGAAACGCTGAACGACGCGATCACCGAGCTTCACTATCGCGATCTTGACCTGACTCATTTGCATGGTGCTACCGCCTTCGGGCGCCAGCATTGACTGGCGTTCGGCCTCGCAACTCGCGTGCGCTTAATCTCAAGCGGGCGCATCGGTGTGGTCGATGAAGCGGTCTACTGCGCGAACGCACCGTAGGACAAAGGGTCTTAGCCACCCAGTCAACCAATCAGGTCTTCGATATCGCCGGGGGCGAAGAGACCTACCAGCGCATGGTCGAGTGTCTGCCGAGGGTATGACCGACCAAGAGCGTGCGGCCTACAACGAGGCCTTGGACAGCAAGGACCCCGAGCGGGTCAAGCTGGCCGTCCGAGGCGCCTACGAGAAGTTCAAGGGCGACGCTGGTGAGCCTGAGTTGGTCAACGGTGGCAGCGGCCCCGCGAATGGCCCAGGCTTCTTAAGTCGCGAGGACTACTACGCGGCGCTGGAAGATCCACGCTATGCGACCTCGCCGGAATACCAGGCCCAGGTCCACGCCAAGCTGGCCCGATCGCACTTCGTCCGGCGCTAACGATGTTTGCTGGGACCCCCTTCATACCGGGGTCGCCAGCTTAAGTCCCTGGGAGTTCCGGAGCCCAGGACACCCCCGAGTAACCCGCTATAACCGATCGTTTCGCATGTGAGTCCCTGGATGGCATTGCGAGTGACCCTAGTGCTCCCGGTGGACTGCGCCTGTCCGAGAGGCGTCGGGAACGCGAGCCTGATCAGCTCGCCTCGGGGGCATCAATTAGTTGCAGAGTGTGGAGATCGCACTGCAAATCCACTAACGTTCCACATCGACCGTTCAGAATCTGTAAGTGCCGAATATCTCAAATGCCAGGCTGGATTCCGCATATTGACGTGTTCTCACTCCTTCTGGGGGCTCTCATCAGTACCCTTGTGGCGGCTTGGTATGGTCTGCTTGTAAAACAACCCAAACTCAAGGTAACCGGGGGCGGAGGCGGTAAAGATCTTGAATTCTCACATAAGGATTTAACCGTTCAGAACTCTCTTGGATGGTTTGGTTTACGACTCGAAGAGTCACAAATTGTGGGTATCAGAGTTCATGGGTCCATTGAATATGGCCTTCCAATAGAGCGAAATACCGCTCGGGATTGCGTGGCCCGTCTTTGCCTGAAAGAAGGTATGCAGCATGTAGCAAATCTTTATTGGGTTCAACAAGGAAACAACTATGAGACAAGGGTGGATATTGGTTCTGGGGAACAGGCGCAGCTGAAGCTCTTTGCAAGGTACTTAAGCGGACCTCCCTATTGCTTTGTTTTTTCTCCTGATCCCAATGATAACAGCAGACCAGCAGTGCCTCCTGAAGTCGAAATGTTCAAGGAGACGACAGAATTCATTATAGTGATAACGCATTCACGTGGAACAAGGCAGTTTAAAGTTGGAGTAACGCTTACTAAAGAGCATGGTGGGTGGTGGGGTTGCAGTATTTCAAACAAATCGCATGGTACTCTCTAAATGAGAACACTACCAGAGTAGATTAAAAAGCTGGGTTTAGCCGATCGGACCGTACAACGTTCGGCGGTTATTATATCTCAGTAGTACAGAGCGAGAGACGCTGTGCTTAGCGCGAACAGATGTGCGGCAGCGGCCTTAACTCCTTCCCGAACCATAAGTCTTGACCGCCTGCGGGCGACAATCTTGTGCGGCCGGTTGTTGGGTTTGAGTGGGCTTTTATTCATCTCACTCTTACCTACGAGGTATTTTTAGTTGGCTAATGCTACCCCCTCGCGTCTCGGCCAGGCAAATGCTGTGGGCGATACCGAGGCCCTGTTTCTCAAGAAGTTCTCTGGTGAAGTCCTAGTTTCCTTCCGGCGTGCCTCGGTGACCATGGGTCGCCACATGGTGAAGACCATCACCGAAGGTAAGTCGGCCCAGTTCCCAGTAACCGGCCGCGCGACCGCGTTCTATCACACGCCCGGCGCCGAGATCCTCGGCCAGACGATCGCTCACAACGAGCGCGTCATCACGATGAACGATCTCCTGATCTCGCCGGTGTTCATCCCGCTGATCGACGAGGCGATGAACCACTACGAGACCCGGTCGATCTACTCGGGCGAAATGGGCGTCGCGCTGGCGACGCAGATGGACCGGCACGTCCTCCAGACGATGCTCCAGGCGGCCGATGGACTTCGAGGAGCCGCGGGCGACCACCCAGAAGGAAGCCCGGATTATCGCCATCCTGGGCCTGTGATGAACCAAGATAGGCTCATCGTGAACCGCAAGGTGGTCCTGAGGGATCGCGAGACTTCTGCTATGAGGCGGCTGAGCCCGAACGACCCGATGTACCGGCTGTTCCATCAGATGACCCGGCTGACCCGAGAGAGGGGATCACTGATCGAGGACAACCGCCTGGATGCCATAGCAGTGGCCGCCCAGTGGTCCCAGTTCCACATGGCGACAGACATTGAAAAGGCGATCGAGAAGCGCAAGGAGGAAGCCTTGGCGGAGCAGCCATGGCGGTCCGCCAGAGCAGCTACGTTGCGTGTCGCTGAGACGGCTCGTGGTCGAGCTATCAACGCCGAGATGGCTAACCGACGACACCGGCCGCGTAGCGGCGCTTCGAATTTGAACTGAGTTGGTGAACTGGGCCCGCAAGAGATCATCTTACTTACGGATGTGATGCCCAAAATTGGCAAAGGCGTTGCGAACAGGAGTCAGAAGTTTCGGCCCACGCAGCTTTGCCCCAAGTACCTCTGATGGAAAAAAACGAGGCCGAAGTCTGCGATATCGTTGTGGGGTATTTCGAAGAATGCCTCGGGGTCAAGCGTGGCTGCACGTGCTATCCCGAGCGTGACGGTTCTGGTCCTCCGGTCGACCTTCGCGTGCAGCTCGGCGATCGGAGTTATGCTGTGGAGCACACCCTTATCGAGCCATTCCCCAACGCCATCCAGGCCGGCACGGAGTTCAACGAGTTCGCAGCCGAGATCGTAACGAACCTTGGAACCTCTATGCCTGGGCCAGGGACCTATCGGCTTGTGTTCCCGCTCCATCCAACAGCAGGACGCCACCGCCGAACACATGCCGCGCTTCGAACCGCTATCATCAGTTGGGTCGGCAAGGCTGCAGCGCAACTCCATGCCGATGCGCTAAGCCGAGCCAAAAGAAGCGTTCTCTCAAACCGCTATACGGGTGAACGATCGACAACGATCGATGGTCTCGATCTCACGCTCGGCCTGAGAGTAACCTCCGCCGAAAGCAGTCGCCATGATGGAAGGCTATTCCTGTATCGCGCTGTCGACGACCAGCTAGAAGCACAGCGCCGTAGGCGGCTTGCCGTTGTGCTCGACAAGAAGTATGGCAAGCTTGAGCGGTGCTCCAAAGACGGCGATGCGACGATCCTAGTCTTAGAATACAGCGACATAGCGCTCACTAACCACATTCTGGTCGCCGAGGCGCTTGAGCCCCTAGTCACCGCGCGGGTGTACTGCCCCGACCACATTGTTCTCGCGGACACGACAGACCAACAGACTTGGTGTCTGTTTCACCCCGTCATCCATGGGAACTTCTCGCTCGACATGGAGGATATCCCAGTCGAGCGCGTCTAGGCGGGAATTAGACTGACATTTTGAGTAGCCTTGCGGTCGGGCGCTTTTTCGCCGTACGAGAGCGTCGATCCGAGCATAGAAGCCGACACCTCACTCGGACCCCGATCCACGCGGGCCGGGCAGACGGCCTACTTCACGCAACAATAAAACCCACAAGACCCCTAAAGGGATTCCTATAGGGAAGTTGGGGGTTTCCGAGGTCTTGGAATTCTGCCGATTTCAATTACGACACATACCAGCAGAGGGGGATGGAAGTTCCCCTCCTAAGGTGCCCCTTAAGGGTCCCCTAAGAGGAAGACCACACACACAAGACCTAAAACCAATCAGGGGAGGGGGCACATAAGCCCCCGACCCTCCAGGGAGACCCCATGGCCCATCTGTCGAATAGATGATCACATGGGGGTAACCCTGGGGACCCTTTAAGGGGGAAGACCCCTGATTGGGTTTTGGGGTAGGTAAGGTATTAGGTTGGAGAAGGGAGGAGGGGGTCTCCTAACAGAGACGTCGCCCCCAGAGACGACCTAGGTCGACCAGGGGCTCTCATATGTAGGACATATGTTCCCCCTGGATACCCTAGAGGGCTCCGGACGGGGCTGATTTCAGGTGGGCTGAGGCCGTGCTGATAGATCAAAGCGGTTCGAGGCCCAGGTAGCCGCCGCGTCGACGAGTTCCATTCTTGAAGGCTCCGTGAGATGCTGTTGGCATGTACAGCCCGGTAGCCGTTCGGAGGTGGAAATCAGCGCGAAGATGGTTCTTGCTGGGCCAGTTTGTTTCCCTCCTGATTGCAGCCGGCGCCGTTGCTTGGGAGTACTACCTGTTCGAGCAATACAGGAGTAGCTGCTTCATACGCGGCAGGCCCAGTTGGTCACCACCGTGCACTGAGTTGCTCCAGTCTTGGTATCCGTACGCCAGTTTCTTCAATGTTCCCGAGACCATAGTTTTCCCACCACCTGGGTGGACAGCAACGGGCGTGTTTTGGATCTCGCTCGGTGTGCTCCTTTTGTCATCAGGAGGTACCACGATCTCGAGTCTGGTGCTGTTCAGCAATAGCAGGAGAGCGCGGCGTGAGAACGCTCGAAAGGAAGCGGAGGAGCGCCATGCCCAGCAGACTTACGATCGGGCAAGAGAGCAGCACATGACTGACATGGAAGAGCGTCAGAAGCCAGCGGCGGAGGATCAGTAGCACATCTTGGAAACACCCGGCTCGGACTGAGCAAGACCAGACCCCACAAGACGCCTAAAGGGTTCCTACAAGGAAGTCGGGGGATTTCCCTGAGGCGTTTGGTTCGTCTGCCCCTTTTGATTTCCCGGCCCACATGTAGAACGGGTAATGGGCTTTCCGAGAGCCTAGGGTTTCTGCGGGTTTCGAATTGCCTGCCATTGTAGGGGAAACAGGGGGGCCTCCAGATCCCCTCCTACGGTGCACATGAGGACCACCATTCCGAGGATGGCCTCCTCGTTCCCCCTAGGTGATGGAAGCGAGACACCGTGCGGGGAAGGCCTCGGATTGGGATTAGGAGGTAGGTAGTAAGGGTATAGGTAGAGAGATGAGAGAGAGGACCGAGTAGAGAAGAGAACCCCCTGTGATCCGACAACGAGGGCCCCGCGCGGGTCAGATTTCAGTTAGCGGCCCACCAGTCAGCCGGCTTGGCGTCTTCTCCATTCAGCCGGGGTGTCGCAATAGATACCTTCGGCCCACATCCCGACCTGCTGCTCCTCAGCGTCAACTTGGATCTGAGCAAAAAGACCACCACTGTATTCAGGGACGTCCACGGCCAGCCCCATGTACACCAAGACAGGTCCGATCTCGATGTCGGAACCTTCGGCAGTATGGCTGTAGCACCGAGCCACCGTTCGTCCGTATTGATCGACGTCCATCACGTTGCAACTGCCTAGATTTCGGACGAACGCGTCCAGAATCTCGATGGCGGCCTCTCCGGCCGTAAACCACAGACCCTCAGTGTCAGAGGGGCACATTTGCTCTGCCTCGGGAGCGTCAACTCCCCACAGCGTGAAGACGGTCTCACCGACCCTGAAGGTGTCCCCGTCGATGACCTCTGGAGCCGGCAGGTCGGGGTCCTCGAAAGTGAACGTCTGAGCCGCCGCAGGGCTCCCAGGCGCGACTAGCGTCGCTCCTAAGACCCCAAGGGCCAGCGCTAAGCCCAACGTCGGCCTCATACTAATAGACCAATCCCCTGGAAGAGCGCCGTCGCGAGGGCCGATCCAGCAACAATGACTGCCAGCGTGAGTTCGAGACCCCGAAGCCCGACCTTCTGCTCGGTTACTACCGGCTTGCCCCGCCAGTAGAGCGTAAGCGGTGTGCCGCTCACACATTGGCGGCGTAGTTCCAGGGAAGCAGGTCTTCGATCCGGCTTTGTCTGTGATCGTTGATGATGGCCGTGAGCACGGAATTCAGATAGGCGTGCGGTTCGATGCCGTTGAGCTTGCAGGTCTCGATGAGCGAGGCGATGACCGCCCAGTTTTCGGCGCCCGCGTCATGGCCGGCGAAGAGTGCGTTTTTTCGGTTGAGGGCGATCGGTCGGATCGTTCGCTCGACGGCGTTGCTGTCCATCTCGACGCGGCCATCGGTGAGGAACAGGACGAGGCCGTCCCAGTATTTTGCGAGGTATCTCAGCGCCTCGCCCAGCGGAGACTTGGCCGAGGTGCGGGCACGTTGATCTTTCAACCAGATCTCGAGCGCGGCGACCTTTGGAGCGGACCGTGTCTGCCTGGCGGCCAAGCGCACTGCCGGGCTCTGCCCGCGGATTTCCGTTTCGATCCGGTAGAGGGCTGCGATCTGCCTGAGCCCATCTTCCGCGATCGGGGCGATACCGGCCTGGGCGACCTCGTGCAGTTTGCGCCGCGCATGCGCCCAACAATAAGCCAGCCGGATCGGCGCGCCCGCGCGGTCCGCGCGGAGCAGCCGGTTATAGCCGGCATAGCCGTCGACCTGCAGGATGCCGGCGTAGCCGGTGAGGATCTCGTCGGCATAGCGGCCGGAGCGCCCGGGCGCATAGCTGAAGGCGACGCCGGGCGGATCGGCCCCGCCCCAGGGCCGGTCATCTCGGGCCAGTGCCCAGAAGTAGCCGGTCCTGGTCTTGCGTCTGCCGGGATCCAGCACCGGCGCTCGCGTCTCGTCCATGAATAGCTTCGGCGACCGTTTCAAGTCCGCGAGCAGCGCGTCAAACACGGGTCGCAGTTCGAAGGCCGCCTTGCCGACCCAAGCCGCGAGCGTTGAGCGATCCAGATCGACCCCCTGACGGCTGTAGATCTGTGCCTGACGATACAGCGGCAGATGATCGGCATATTTGCTGACCAGAACATGCGCGACCGTTGCCTCGGTCGGCAGGCCGCCTTGGATCAGGCGGGCTGGTGCCGGCGCTTGAACAACCCCGTTCGTGCACGACCGGCAGGCGTATTTCGGGCGGCGTGTGACAATGACCCGGAACCGCGCGGGAATGATGTCGAGCCGTTCGCAGACGTCCTCGCCGATCACATGCCGCTCGCCACCGCAGCCGCAAAAGGTCTGCTCGGGCTCGATCCTCTCCTCGATGCGCGGCAGGTGTTTGGGCAGAGAGCCGCGATTGGTCTTGGCAACCTTGCCTGGTCGCGATGGGGGAGGATCGAGGGCCGCGTCTTCGGCACGAACTGCGGCACGAACCGCCGCCATCGCAGTTTCGATATCTTCCAGCGCCAGCTCAAACTGTTCCGCAGAGGTCTTCTCCGACCGCGCGCCGAACAGCGCACGTTTGAAGTCGGCGACCAGCTTTTCCAGGCGATCGATACGGTCCTGCTGGCGCAGGTTGCGCTCCTCGGACGCGACAATCATCGCCTTCAGGGCGGCCCTGTCGTCAGGAAGGTTTGCCGTATCGACCATGGCGGGAACCTACCATTCCCAGCCATCGGCAACCCGCTCAAACACCGACCTGATTCACTCCGCCGCAGTCACTCCGCCGCAGTCACTCCGCCCCAGTCACTCCGCCCCAGTCACTCCGCCCCAGTCACTCCGCCCCAGTCACTCCGCCGCAGTCGGCGGCCGTGCCGCCAGGGCCCGCACCTTGCGCCAGTCCAGACCCGCGAACAGCGCCTCGAACTGGGCGTGGCTCAGCGACAGAAGACCATCGCGGATCGCCGGCCAAGCGAAGCTATGCTCCTCCAATCGCTTGTAGGTCATCACCAACCCCGTGCCGTCCCAGTAAAGCAGCTTCAGCCGGTCGGCCCGCTTGGCGCGGAACACAAACACCGTCCCGGTGAAAGGCTCCTTGCGCAGCTCATTCTTGACCAGCGCCGCCAAGCCATCATGCCCCTTGCGGAAGTCCACCGGCCTGGTCGCCACGACGATCCGAACCCGGTTGGAGGGAAAGATCATGGGCCGGCATTCAGGGCGCGGGCGATCTCGGCAACCCGCAAAGCCGGCGTGGCTGCGTCCAGCCGCACCGTCACGTCGCCCAGGATCAGATCCAAAGTGCCGACCGCGGGGGACGGATCCACGCCGACCGCGTCCCGCACCACCAAAGGGGCAAATTCGGGCTCATCCGTCACGGCGGGCAGAACCAGCTTGCCGTCGCGCGCCAACCGACGCCATTCCGACAGGTGGTTCGGACGCATATCCCACCGCCGCGCCACACCATTCACCGTCGCGCCGTCCACAAGCGTCTCCGCCACGATCCGGGCCTTCAACGCGTCCGGCCAGCGGCGGTGGCCCCGCGGACCCACGACCGTATCAATAGTACTGAGAAGCTCCGTTGAGCGCTCCATGGAGAACCTCCCTGACAATCTGATTGTCAGGACTGAATCTCAGATCAGGCGCAACCAGGGAAGGTGCCACCAACGCAACGCTTACAGTAGAGCTTGTTGTCTGGCGAGACACCAAAGTGGTCCAACTGTTCAAGCTCGATATCCTGAACGCCAGGCGGGTTCTGATAATCGCGTGGCCCCTTCTTCAGCCCGACGCCCTCTGGCTCGTCCTTGAGAGCGTCTTCAAACGCATCCTTGAGTTCTACCATCGCGCCCTCGTGCTGCCCCTAAGAGACATCAAAGATCCTCCATGCGTTCATCGTCTGGTTCCCGCACCGCTTACACTTGAGCCGATCCCGCAGCTCCTTCAATCGCTTACATGGCGGCCCGAGACGCTTCAACTCGACGGCCTTGATGGTGCCCTCATGGTCGCTCTGAAAGCAGCGGACCCGGAGCACGTCAGTGTCCTCCAGGTCCTGTAAGCGGTGATCGCAGTTTACCGGTCGTCCTCCCTTGATGCGCAGAGGAGAACATTAAAAGAGCACCCGGAGAGCGTCTTGGGCTCAACAATCCGATAGGTAGACTCGATAGGCCTCGTAAACGCCCGCAGCTGCCATCCTGTCGAAGGACTCTTCAGCTCCAGAGGCCCAAATGAGAAAGGCTGTTTGGACAAGGTCTGCGTCCCTGGGACAGTCGCCGATTGGCGAGTCGTCCCCAGTGACCTCCTGCATTAGGGCGAACGCCTGCATCACCCCACTAAACAAGGCAGTGCAGCTTAGCCTGTCTTCATCTGGCGTTTACGTCCATGCACTGTTCAAGAATCTCCCCAACTGTGGGGTGGGTTTGGGCAACAGCCGTAGCCGTCTGGACGGCCAACGCGGCCAACACTGCGATTAGGTGCTTGGTCATTGATAATCCAAACTGGCAGGTTGATCCTCGAACAAAATCTAGCAAAAGTTCGAGACCCCAGTCGACGTCAGAAGCCGCGCGACGTTCCCCCATGGGGGTCGCCACTGGGTCAGTCCAGGGCTCACAAGGGTCACCCAGGGCTGACCCGTGGCTTCCTGATGCCTCCAGCACTAGGAAGTGTGCAGCGGACCATAGGGCCGCAGAGAATCGGTGGCCAAGTCCCGGTGCAGCAGCCGACCCCAAGCGCTTTCAACGAGCGCCCCGCGAGAACGCCATATTGACAGCCGAGCACGCACCATTACATTTGATCGCTATGCACGTAACGAAGGAACGTAATGCCGTGACCAGGTATGTCGCCTACTACCGGGTGTCCACAGACCGGCAGGGCCGAAGCGGCCTGGGCCTAGAGGCGCAAGAGACGGCGATTGCCAAGTCTCTCCGGCCCGAGGAGGACGAGCTGATCGCCCCCCCGTTTGTCGAGGTGGAGAGCGGCAAGCGGAACGACCGCCCCGAGCTGGCCAAGGCGCTGTCAAGGTGCAGAGCGATGGACGCAACGCTGATCGTGGCCAAGGTGGACCGCCTCACCCGGTCCGCGAGCTTCCTGGAAACGCTCCTGGAGTCGGGCGTCCCAGTGGCCTTCTGCGACCTCCCCGAGATCCGAGGGGCGGTGGGCCGTTTCCTACTGCAGCAGATGGCGTCGGTTGCTCAGCTGGAGGCCGGCCTGATCTCGGAGCGGACCAAGGCGGCGCTGCGGGCCAAGGTCGAGAGGGACGGCCAATGGGATCGGAAGGCCAAGCACCACCTGGTGCCCGGAGCCGGTCAGCTTGCGGCCACAGAGGCGCGGCGGCGGCGTGCCAGGGACAGGGCGAGAGACCTACTCCCAATCATCGAAGAGATCCGCAAGGAAGGCACAACGTCCCTCGGTGGGATCGCCGCGCAGCTGAATGCGCGGGGCGTCACCACAGCACGGGGCGGGAAGTGGCAAGCCGTGCAGGTCAAGCGAGTTTTGGAGCTTTGGGCCAATCCGGAGGGCCGCGCAACGGGCTATGACCAATTAGCGCCTATACCAGCACGAGCCCCGACCCCAAGAGACCCAGCGGGGCAATTACCACCACTCTAGTAGAGACAGCCGCCGCTAGCGATGCAGGCAGGGCAACCACGAAATATGCCGGGGCAATCATGGGCGCCTCGCCAGTCTCCAGGCGCCGACCCGAAGGCCGCCAGGGGCACCCGGCAGATTTGATTCAGGCACCCCGGTTAGCTTTCCCCCGCGCATTACGCCGTATACCAGCACTTCCCGACGCTCGGCCCCTCTCAAGCCGGCCGAGGACTTGCGCTGGCCCTTGCAGCGTTCTCCGTCGGGCAGCCAGGAACATCCATCTGGAATAACCCTGCATTCAAACATAGACCGATCGACCAATTACCCGGCCCACTTGAGGGATTGTGGGCTGAGCCGGCACTCCCCGCTTCAACAGCCGCCCGCTGCTGAGCCCGGCTGAAACACACCGGCCGACCAATTACCCTCTACACTTGAGAGAGACTGCGGGCCTTAGCCAGTGACCCCAGCTAGCGTCCGACCGTTCAGGGCCGGCAACTGAGCCGGCACACGACCGGCCGCAACGCCGTTCTCGTACGACCGAACCACCGACGGGCTCGAGTCGTGACGCCCAAAGCCGCAGAGCACCGGACGCCCGCGACGACCCAGCCTAGCCAACAACATGTATTTGGCCGTCCCTGTGCGAGGGGGCGTCCTGGGCTTTGGCGTGTTTGGCACAGACTGTTCACAACGCAATCATCACAACCAACACGGAGAACAACATATGAGACCATCCAACGCCGGAAGTCAGCGAGTCATGGAAGGCCGCATCACGGGCTACCGGTTTGCGCAGGACGAGGAGGACCGCGAGACGATGGAGCGAGCACGAGCCGTGCTTCAGCGTCTAATGCGGCTACAGAGGCCCCCATCGTCAGCACTTGTCCTGCGAGAGGCCCTGCGACGCCTAGCATTGGTTAGTGCATAGGTCCGCATTGTCGTGAAGACAGATCGAAGACCAGGGAACACTCTGACCGCCGCCTAGTCCAAAAAGAATCACAATGATGCAGACAGCCGAAGGCCGCCGAGAAGGCGGCTTTTTGTATGCCTGAACCACTCCCAACCAAGCAGGAGCTTATGAGTTTCACTTGCCAATCCGCCGTGCCGACGGCCGCTTTCCTACGGGCCATGGAAGACCACGCACGATCAAACCTCGGGATCGAACCGAGTGAACCACTACGAGCGACTTGGGGCCAAATGAGCGACACGTTCAACGAGGCCATCGATAGCGCAGCTGATCCAAACGGGGTTAGCCGTTGGCGTGTTCTTCAGTCGGCGACAGGTACCGGCAAGACCAAGGGTCTGGCGCTGTATTGCTCGATGCTAGTTGCCGCAAACGACCGAGCAGCCGAAAAGAATGGCGTCCTGATTGTCGTCCGGCTCACACGACAGGCAGATGACCTTGCGGCCGAGATCCGCGGCCACATTGGGCAGCTTGATGTCCATGGAGACCTGAATAGCCGCTGTGTGGCCGTTCACTCTGCGTCGACCTGTGGATCGACAATCGAGGCTGCCCGGCAGGCTGATGTGTTGATCATCACGCATGAAGCCTACAAGAGGGCCCTTCGTCGGCCTGAGCGGTGGGCTGAAATCAGTTCGTGGCGGCACCCATACGTTCAGTCAGGGAACGCGGTAAAGCGGACACTGAACGTAATCGACGAGGCGCTCGACTTGATGGACCTCACCACAGTTCACGAAAGAGATGTTCGACAGGTTTTGTCGATCGTACCGGTTTCCATCCGCGAAGCCTATCCTGGTCAGATTGCTGCGCTTGAACACCTTCAGCTGTTGTTTCGAGAGATTCAGCGATGCCCACAAAAGACGAGTGGGCTCGTTCTCAACGGGCCGGCTCCCGCCGAAGCATCCGAGGTATCATCCGAAACCTCACTCAGCCTTCCTCCGTCCTGCTCGATGGGCCCCGTAATCGACGCTCTCATGGCCCTTGATGTGTCAGAGCTGACTTGGACCACCGCAAGCCCAAAGGAGGCAACCGCCAACCGGAACAGGGCAACCTCAACACTGGAGACCATTGAATCGCTACTGGGAAGCTGGGCCTTCTGGACGCAGCAGGGCCAAGACCAACGGCTGTCCTTTGCCGCGTTGTCCGTTCCTCCCGGCCTGGTGAGCCCCGTGATCCTAGACGCAACCGCGAGGCACAACGCAGTCCTCGGCCTTTTGGCTGGCGATGTTGACGTGAGGCCGGCATCCAGCGGCGCCCGCAGATACGGCAATGTCACAATCCGCGTGGCTCGGCCGGGCCCAGTCGGCAAGCATGAAATGCGGAAGAACACAGACCAGAAGGCTCGGCTACTTTTCGAGAGCCTTGGAACTGAGTTAAGGGACGGCGCTCGTGTTCTCATAGTCTCCCATAAGGACGTGCGTGCCAGCCTGAAGGGTCGCAGCCTTCCCGGAGTGTCTGAGTTGGTGCTATGCCACTACGGAGAGGTCGACGGTCGGAACGATTGGCAGGACTTCGATACGGTCGTGCTGTTCGGCCTCAGCTTTCGCCCTGAAGAGTGGGCGATCGGTGCTGCAATTGCCGCCAGTGACGAGCCGGAACAGGGAGTCCTTGAGCGGGGTACAGTGCTTAGCGCGACCGGCTTCGATGACGTCAAGTCCGCGCTCGTTGAGGGGGCGGTTGCGGTTACGATCATTCAGTCGATCAACAGGGTGAGATGTCGACGAGCAATTGATGGGGATGGCAACTGTGAGCCTGTCGACGTGTTCTTGACGCTGCCCCGAGGAGCCTTGGGCAACCGCCTAATCACATCCGTACTCGAGGACATGCCGGGGTCGAAGCGCGGGGCACCCTGGAACCTCAGATTTGCTGCCTCCGACGGCAGTTCGAGCGGGCGCTTGCAAGTTGCTCATGGGGTCGTCTCCTGGGCACTAGACCAGCCGGTTGGATCCTACGCAGCTAGGATGATCAAGCGCGATCTGGCTCTGACGGATATCGAATGGGGGAACTTCCTTACCGACGAAGGGCGGCACGGGTCGGCGGTACAGTGTCTTGTGGCCCATGCTGGACTGACGATCGAACGGGGACGGGGCAGAAACGCCAATACACGGGTCTTCCGCCCATGATTGGCCGTGCCTGCGCTCCTACTGGCACCCGAATGCCCCGCCGATCCCGATTGAGGTACTAGTCACGGCCTTATCAACATGACTGCGAAGGGGGCTCCGGCGGCTTAAGCCGCATTGCCGGCCGCGACTGGTGCGCTGGAGTCCCCATCATTCACGTTGCACGCAACGCTCGATTCTGACGACGCTCGATAGAGGGCTCCCGGACTGTCAGTAACCCCGCTACAAAGCGGTATGAGATTTGAGGGTCGGGGCCACTAGGCAGCCCATCTTGCCGACAGGACCTCCGCCTGCGCCAGGACCGTCTGCACAGCTGCGTCCTGAAGGTCGGGCGGGTAGCCGTGTTTGCGTAGGATGCGTTTGACCAGGATGCGCATCCGCGCCCTCGCGGATTCGCGGTGTTGCCAATCGACGGACGCGTTGCTCCTGAGACTGTTCAGCAGCTCATGCGCGATCACCTTCAGGTGGTCGTTGCCCATCACCTCGACCGCGTTCTCGTTCTGCGCCAACGCGTCGTAGAACGAGATCTCCTCGGGACTTAGGCCTTCCTCTTCGCCTCGCAGGTGTGCAGCGCGAATGTCCTTGGCTAGCCCAATCAGCTCCTGGAGGACCTCGGCCGTGGTAATCGCGTTCGAATGGTAGCGAGCTATCGCGGCCTCCAGGCGCTCGGAGAATGCGCGGGTCTCGACAACGTTGACTCTGCTCTGTGAACGGATCTCACCGTTGATCAGCTTGCGCAGCGCCTCGGTTGCGAGGTTCTTCTTCTCCATGCCCTGGACTTCGGCCAGAAACTCATCAGAAAGAATGGAGATGTCGGGTGTATCGAGCCCAACGGCCTGAAGTATGTCGATGATCTCTGTCGAGACGACAGCGCGGCTGACGATCTGTTGGACGGCGAAGTCCCGCTGTGCAGAGGTCTTGCCCGATCCCGGCGCACTCTTGGCGAGGGCTGCTCGGACGGTCTGGAAGAAGCCCACCTCGTCCCTGATGTCTTGTGCTTCGTCGCTGGCGGCAGCCAATGCAAACGCCTTTGACAGAGCCAAGACCGCGTCGTTGTATCGGCGGTGGGCTCGCTTCTTGCCTTCCTCGGTTTCCTCTCTGGCAGCCTCACGCTGCTGCATTGCCAGCACCCATTCGATCGCCCCAGCGAGGGCCGCAAGCCTCTCCTGAGGCGCCCCAGTTACGCCGGTTCGATGGTCGAAGCCGTGGAACATGTCGGAGACGATCTCATACTTCTCCAGCATCACGGCGATGGCCTCCGCCTCGTCGATGCCGGCGTGCCTTTGGTCTTCCCGCGAGTACTGGCCAAGGGCTGACTTAAGATTCTGGGCGATGCCGATATAGTCCACGATCAGCCCGGCAGGCTTGTCCCGGAACACCCTGTTGACCCGGGCGATCGCCTGCATGAGGCCATGTCCGCGCATGGGCTTGTCGACATACATCGTGTGCATGCTCGGCGCGTCGAAGCCGGTCAGCCACATGTCCCGAACAATCACGAGCCTGAGGGGGTCGTCCGGGTCCTTGGCCCGCTTGGCCAGCAGGTCGCGTCGGGCCTTACCGCCGATATGCCGTTGCCAGTCCTCGGGGTCGGAGGCGGCGCCCGTCATGACGATTTTTATGGTGCCGCTTTCATCGTCATCACTATGCCAGTCGGGGCGCAGCCTTACGATTTCGTCATACAGAGCGACACAGATCCGGCGGCTCATGCACACGATCATGGCCTTGCCTTCAAGCGCGGCGACCCGGCTCTCGAAGTGCTCTATAAGGTCGTTGGCGACCTGCGACAGGCGCTTCTCGGCCCCGACGACGGACTCGACGCTCGCCCATCGGCGCTTCAGCTTTTCTCGTTCGCTGAGGGCCTCGTCTTCGGTCAGCTCGCCAACCTCATCGTCGAGCTTCGACTTCTCCTCTTCGTCGAGCTCAATGCGAGCGAGGCGGCTTTCGTAGTAGATCGGCACCGTCGCGCCGTCCTCCACACCTCGGTTGATGTCGTAGACGTCGATGTAGTTGCCGAACACGGCGGGTGTGTTGACGTCCTCTTTCTCGATTGGGGTCCCCGTGAAGCCGATGAAGGAGGCGTTCGGCAGCGCGTCCCGAAGGTACTTGGCAAAGCCGTAGGAGATGTCGCCGGTCTTTCGTTCAACCCTGGCCCGAAAGCCGTATTGGCTGCGATGGGCTTCATCCGCGATGACGACAACGTTCCGTCGGTCTGTCAGGGCCGGATAGTCGGCCTGTCCGACACTTGGGGCGAACTTCTGTAAGGTCGTGAAGATGACACCGCCTGACGGCCGATCAAGCAGCTGCTGAAGGTGCTCGCGGCTCTCGGCCTGCTGTGGTGTTTGACGAAGCAGATCGCGGCACATCGCGAACGTCCCGAACAACTGATCGTCCAGGTCGTTTCTATCGGTGACAACCACGAGCGTGGGGTTCGCCATGGCTGGTGTGGCGATCACCAGCCCGGCATAGAAGGCCATCAGCAGGCTCTTGCCCGAGCCCTGTGTGTGCCAAATGACACCGATGCGCTTGTCTCCTGGTGGGTGGCTGTTGGCGGTTGGCAATCCGTAGGCAGCAGGGTCTTCGCGTAGCGCCATCTGCGGTCGTCCGGCTTCAGCCGACTCGCCTGGGATCGCTCGCAGGGTCGCTTCGAGGGCGCGGTTCACGGCGTGGTACTGGTGATAGCCGGCGACGATCTTGACGAGCCCAGTGCCCGTGTCGCCGAAAACGGTGAAATCCCGCAGCAAGCTGAGAAACCGGCGTTTCTCAAAGACTCCCTCGATCAGTGTTCCCAATTCTGGAACGCCCTTCGGGGCAATCTGGGAGCCCTCAACGGTGCGCCAGGGCATGAACCGTTCGAGATTGGCCGTCATCGAGCCCAAGCGGGCTTGTATACCGTCCGAGGTCGCCAGCACGGCGTTTGTTCGGAACAGCGACGATATCTGGGCCTTATAGGTCTGAAGCTGATTGAAGGCGCCTTCGAGGGTCGCGTTCTCGTCCCCCGGGTTCTTGAGCTCGATCACTGCGAGAGGCAGCCCGTTGACGAACAAGACCACGTCGGGCCGCCGGTTGTTTCGATCCTCGATGACCGTGAATTGATTGACAGCCAGCCAGTCGTTAGCGTCCGGGTCGCTAAAGTCGAGTAGCCGGGCCGTATCCCCGCCGATAGTGCCGTCTTCGCGCGTGACCTCAACCGGCACGCCGTCGACAAAGTAGCAGTGCAGACGGCGGTTCTCCTCAACGAGAGAGGGGGTCTCAGTCTGCTGAATCTTGCGCCGGACCTCCTCGAGCGTCTCGGCGGACAGGTGCGGGTTGAGGCGTTCGAGCGAGTCGTGGAGCCGACCGGTCAGCAGCACCTGGTCGTAGCTGACACGCTCAGGCGCTGGGCCGTCTGGAGAGATGTCAGGGCCGTGTAGGACGGCGTAGCCAAGCCCGGAGAGCCAATCTAGTGCGGCGTCTTCAACGTGGCTTTCAACGAACGCCGGCAAAACAACTCACCTTTCTTCTATCTTCCGATCTTCCATGTTTTCCTGCTCTTAAAATACTTGTCCTCATTGTGAAACATTCCGAGATATTCACTCAACCACGGAACAAATTCTAGTCGCATATTGACGCTTTTTAAATGAAGATCCATCAGTAGCATCGCCAAAAATCTGACCAGCCTAAGCGTGTACAGCTGGCCCCAATTTTGGACAACTTGGGTAGACCCAGAATGCGCGAGCATTGCGCCGGCATCGGTAATCGGCGAGCCGTCTTCGGCTGTGAAGCGTATAAGCGAGAATTCGTCCATCAACGCTCCAAGCTCGCTCGCGATCCGGGCGTCCTTTTCACGCTGTCGTTTCGTGTAGTGTTTGGCAAGTAAGGGCTTACCAACTCTCTCCGCCCACATCGCGATCGGATCTTGCCAGCCCTGCCGGACCGATTTACCTGCGACCAGATAGTCGAGATTATAGTAACGAGCGCCCTTTGCGAAATCGGAAAGGCATTCCACAATCGCGGGCACGATCTCATCATTGGGAAACTGTGCCAGCGGATTGGGCGTGGGGTACTTGGAGCGGATCTCCCTCGCTTTCTTGACGAGCGCATTTAGCTCGTGGCCGTAATTCCGAAGGGCCTTGTCGTTGGGAAACTTGCCACTGTTATCGAGGCAGTGGTCAATAACGATTGCGAGCTTGACCAGCCGCTCAATGCCAATCGAAAGGTTGAAAAACGCTTCGTTGTAGACACCGGTTTTAGCCGCATCGGCTTTCCGCAGAGCAGTGAGCCCCGCGCACACGGTTTGGGTTGCGAGACTCGCTTCGCGATTGAGCGCACGAAACTCTGGCGAGTCGATCATGCCACGGCCGCCACCGCAATCGCGGCCTCGCGAAGACGGAGTTCGCCAGACATGAGCTTCGGGAGGAGGAGGTCGCGGGTCCGGGCCAGTGCGCGGGACTCCATTTTGGCATGCTCGATCTTCTCGCGGAGCGGCGATACAAGGCCAGCAAATGACGTAAGAACATCGTCTCCGGGGAAGACAAAGGACGTTTCCGAAACTTCGTTAGGTTTCACCGCCGGATACGCTCCACCATGGCCATCAGCCAGGTTTGCGAGACGCTCGATATTCTCAACGCTGGTGGCGGCAAGATACACCGCGTCGCGATAGTTCTCATTGCGAGGCGAAAGGACGGCGAACCCGGTGCTAGCGGTCAATCCATCCCTTGAGATGAAGGCAAATGACCCGTTTCCGGGGCGCGTTGTTCCCACGATTGTGTCGCCCGCTCTAGCAACTCTTCGGGCGCGGCTTGGCGCGGCCTCCCAATCCAACAAGGATGTGGCCTCTATGTTTCCCCATTTCGTGTTGGAGAGGTCTACATACTCGAGGGTTGGCGGATGATGCCTTGCTGTCCAGCTTTCGGAATTCGTAACCGCCAGCCTTGCGAGCGTGTCGAATTCCCAGCCAACCGGCTTATCCTCGTCGTCGAGGGCGTTGGGGAACAGAGACCAGAGGTCGGGGGCAAGGTAGGGGGCGCGGCCTTCGACCTTGGCACGGGTGGGGCCGAAATCGACGAACCAGTCCTTGAAGATCGCCCGCGCCATCGCCTCCAGCGTCTCGTTCATCCGCCGGTTCAGCTCGATCTTGTCGTCGAGGGCGCCGAGCAAGGATACGATGCGCAACTGCTCTTCGATCGGCGGATATGGAAACTGAAAGTCTGGGAACTCCTTCAGCAATATACGGTCCACAGTCGCCCCATGAACGGTCCGACTTCTCAAAAATCGCTGAAATGCAGGCGATATATAGTAGTACAGGAAGAACCTCGGCAAGATTCGACCACGGTTCACTCTGACCAATCCCATTCGCCTGCCGAGACAGCACACCATGCCCTCTGGAATGATTGCGGCTTGGCCAAGTCGCGTCTCATACGAAAATACGATATCACCTGCCTGAGGGCGGACACGTCGTGTCCACTTCTCGAAGTCGTTCAGAGTTACGTGCCTTGTTTCCCCAAGGTTGATCCGCCCATCTTGAAGGGCTCCGATACCGAGGAAGATTGGCCCTTCTGAGACGGTTTTCGGTGTCGCATGCGGCCCGTCGAAGACTTCGGCTAGCGCACCAATTGTTGTCATCGGCCACTCATCCATTGGCGCTGATCTTCTCGAGGTTGATCTGGATAAGTCCGCTCAGTTCATCGGCTTCCGCGAACTGCGCGGCTAGCACCTGTTTCAACTCAGCGAACCGCACTTCGAACGGGACGTCATCTAGCTCAGCAGCAGCCGCGCCGACGTATCGGCCTGGCGTCAGGACATGGTTGTGCTCCTTGATCTCGTCCAGCGCTGCGACCTTGCAGAAGCCTGGAACGTCCTCGTAGGCGTCCGCGTCAGGCTCCCCGCGCCAGGCGTGATAGATCCCGGCAATCCGTGCGCTGTCCTCGTCAGCAAATTCCTTTCGGGTCCGGTCGACCATGTGGCCGAGCTTCCGGGCGTCGATGAATAGGACCTCGCCGCGCCGATCGCGCCAGCCGTGCCCGGGGTTCTTGTTGCGAGCGAGGAACCAGAGACAGGCGGGGATCTGGGTCGAATAGAACAGCTGGCCCGGCAGTGCGATCATGCAGTCGACCACGTCGCCCTCGACCATGGCGCGGCGGATCTCGCCTTCGCCGGACTGGCCAGAGGACATCGAGCCGTTGGCGAGCACCACGCCCGCCGTTCCGTTAGGCGCGAGGTGGTGGAAGATATGCTGTAGCCAGGCATAGTTGGCATTGCCAACCGGGGGCACGCCGAACTTCCAACGGGCGTCCTCTCGCAGCCGGTCGCCGCCCCAGTCGGAGACGTTGAAGGGCGGGTTGGCGAGGATGAAGTCGGCCTTTAGGTCCGGCAATTCGTCCTTGTGAAAGCTGCCCTCATTGTTCCAGCGGATGTCTTCGTCGATCCCGCGCACCGCAAGGTTCATCTTGGCCAGCCGCCAAGTCGTGTGGTTGCTCTCTTGCCCATAGATCGCGATGTCGCCGATTCGCCCACCATGCTCCTCGACGAACTTCTCGGACTGTACGAACATGCCGCCGGAGCCGCAGCACGGGTCATAGACGCGGCCCTTGTACGGCTCCAGCATCTCGACCAGCAGCCGGACGACGGAGCGGGGTGTATAGAACTCACCGCCTCGTTTGCCCTCGGCGCCGGCGAAGCCACCCAGGAAGTACTCATAGACCCGCCCGAGGATGTCTTTTGAGCGATCGGCCTCCTCGGCCATGCCGATCCCGCTCACGAGATCAATCAGTTCGCCCAGCATCACCTTGTTCAACGCCGGGCGGGCATAGTCCTTCGGCAGCACGCCCTTGAGGGACGCGTTGTTGGCTTCGATCGCCAGCATGGCATCGTCGATATCCTTGCCAATGGTCGGCTGCTTTGCCTTCGCTTGCAGATGCGACCAGCGGGCCTCCTTGGGCACCCAGAAGACGTTCTCAGCGGCATATTCCTCAGGATCCTCAACGTCGGCCAGCTCATCAGATAGCAACTCCGCACGCTTGGCGTCGAAGGCGTCCGAGATGTATTTCAGGAAGATCAGACCAAGCGCGACATGCTTGTAGTCCGACGGCTCCATGTTGCCGCGTAGCTTGTCCGCAGCAGCCCACAGCTGCGCCTCAAAACCGACGTTGGCTCCATTAGAGCCATTGTTCTTCTTCGCAACTCGCTCCAGCTTGGGTTTCCCCGCAGGAGGTATTGAGTTCTGTACACCCGCAAGCAGGACTGAGCCCCCTCGACCTCTGCCAGGCGCAATCGCACGGTCCTCGAGCAAGGCGGCTTTGACCTGGTCGTAAGTGGTCTCGTCCCAACCCAGAGCCGCTCGCAGCCTGCCGTTGCCGGCGCTCCCACCGAGCTCCGCTAGCGTGTTGGTGAAGCAGCTCTTGAGCTCTTGAAGGGTCATTCTCGGATAGCTCCCCGTGCCGCCCGCCGCCTTAGGCAATCGGCCCATCCTTACCTTGTGTTTCTAGTCGCCGCCAGAGAGGCCCGGACGCGACCCGAGAAGGCCAAGGCGGTGCAAGGCCACTCTGGGGCGAACAACTCCAGAAATGCTAGCCGACCTACGCACACCTTGGAAGGGAGGCCTCAGGCAAATGTCTCATTCGTCGCAGGCTTGCCCTTGAGGCCCGCTGATACCGAATGCGGCTGCCCGGTTGGCGCAAGACGCCTGCTCTATCGGCGGGGATAGTGAGTGCGCCAAATCAGCTCTGATACGACGATCCAATTGGTTTGGCGTTTAGTGCCGAGAGCGCTTTTGCTTAACTCGCAAGGGTCCTTCGTTTGCCGACGGCGGCACGTTCCTCTCGATCGGATGCTCGATCCTGAGAGTGATCAACCCCTCTCAGTCTCTACAGGTTGCCAACTGTTCCAAGAAACTGTTACATCGAATGAGACAGCGAGTCGCTGGAAGCCCAGGAAATCTGCGGGTTCTGGCAGCGGGGAATCGAATCCCATCCCCTCCGCCAATAAGCCAGCCGGGGCGAGATTAGATCGAGGCTGCCCGCCGAAGCCTTGGCGTTCGCATGCGATCGCAGAAGCGCCTCGCGATCGAGCAAGCTTCGGCCGGAAAGGCGGCCCCCGGCCTTAAGGACCCATCAATCGGTGACGCGCCAGCACTGATGCCTGCTGGACGCATGCCATCGGTCGTTATCGGTCGTTGCAAGCCAGTGGCGATCAGTCGTCGGTGTAAGCCGACGGTGCCTCGAACAGGGCCGTGAAAGTCAACACCATGTTTTTAAGCGCCGCCTCGGTATCGTGGGCATCGCACTTGTCGCCGGACAGGCCCATGAGCTGACCCGCATTGGACAGTGTGTAAATCATCGCGCCGACGAAAAAATGAAAGCGCCAGTGAACATCCTCCCGCTTCAGATGGGGAAGCGTCTTGGTAATCTCCTCGACGAACACCAGGTCGTTCTCATCGAACGCTTCGCTGATGATCTTGCGCTTCACGTCGGTCGACTCTGCGGCAAGGCACGCAAGCAGCCGGTTGAAAGGATCGTCGCGGCTACCCCGGGTCACCTCAAAGGCCGGGCGAAGGAACGCATCGAGAATATCCTGAAGCCTGTACTGGCCTTGGGAGTTTCTCTGCAAGCCGCCCAGCAGCTCTAGGCGGCGCCCGACCACGAGTTGGGCGCGACGGGCGAAGGCGTCCGCCAGAACGGCCTGTTGGGAGCCGAAATGATGGTGGATCGCCGAAAGGCTAACCTTCGCCGCCTTGGCGAGATCGTGGAAACTTACGCTGTTCAGACCGGCCTTCGCAAACAGCTCCTCGGCGGCATCGAGAATTCTGGGTTTCGCCTGGCCGTGGGGCAGCTCTTTGTCCCCGTCGTGCCTTTCATTCGTCATGGCGTTTTCATCGACCATAATCCAGTCGTTCCGCAGCGCGGCAACAGTGTAAACGCAGCCGGCCAACAGGCAGCTTCAAGTTTAACACTCCGGTTGCCGGCGCGCAAATGCGTACCTTGGGCAGTTGACCTCAATAACTCCCTGTACTTTCCCGGATTATCAGCGAATTCGGGCAAAGACGAGTTCGCTACAGACCCCCTGCGCCGCCACCAAGTCTCGGGTCCGTTCCGGAGACACAGGCGACAGACTGTTCCTAAGATATGGCTGACACCCTTGAGCCGAACTGGGTGTCGATGGGGTTGTTGTTCACCCGAAGTTTGGACCGCCTGAGGCCAGTGGCGACAGCAGTGCCGGTTGTCGCGGTGCCCCCCGTACCGACTCTGCCAAAACTGCCTCGCTGTTGACTGTATCGCGGTCAGCCGACGGCCGAGATCGCCAACTATGTCGGGCCCGGCCAAGATCCTTGGTTGGATGACGGTTTGCCGCTACGTGGCAGGCTGCGTTACGACAAGGATCACGGCACTCGTCCAACCACCAAGTATAATCTAATAGTAGAATTTGAACAACGAAGTATTGAATTTTGAGAGCATTTAGTAGAGCGAGGGCCAATTCTCGCACTCATCGAGAGCCTGGCGGGTTTCATCTGTCGATCTGCATGGGAGAGTGTTTGCTCTCCTATACTGCCATGATTGTTGTCTCTGGATAATTGTAAGTTTCTGCGGTAAGTATTCACTAGGTCAGAAACAGGCGCTTCGTCGGCGAGGGGGGCCGCCAAGTGTGCTGAACGCATACTGCGGCAGCGGAGGCGCAGGGGTAGCAACGATGAAGCGGAGCTTGACGGCAATCCTGTTTGCCGATGCGGTCGGCTATAGCCGTCATATGCGCGAGTCCGAGCAGCTTGCCGTTCGCAGCATCGTCTTCCATATCTCGGCCATCAAGCACCTGATCGAGAACGCCGGCGGCACCTATCACGGCGGCTCCGGCGACAGCGTGCTCGCGACCTTCAACAGCGTGCGCGACGCGGTCCGTTGCGCGCGGACCATTCAGGCCCGCGAGCCGGCTCCGGACGATTTGCTCGACATCCAGTTCCGCATCGGCATCCACATCGGCGACATGGTCGAGGTCGAGGGTGATCTGCACGGCGACAGCGTCAACATCGCGGCCCGCTTGGAACCCATTGCCCCACCCGGCGGCATTTGCGTTTCGCGGTCGGTGTATGATGCGTTAAGGGGTGAGGCGGAATTCACCTTCATTTCGCTCGGTCGGCCAAACCTCAAATATGTCGGTGAAGATCTGGAGGTCTTCGCAATCGAGGATGCGGATACAGCCAAGCGATCTGAGGATGCAAGAACAGCGAAGCTATCCAAAGCCGTCAGTTTGAGATCGGCGCGCTACGCCAGAGCCCAATGGCTGCAGCCCGGTCCGCAACAGCCATCCATTCTGGTAAGACCGTTCGCCGCCCTGGGCGATGACACGCAAACGAAATTCTTCGCTATCGGATTTACCACCGATCTTATCTCGCGGCTTGCGCGATACCGCCATCTGGACGTTATCGGCCGGGCGTCCAGTTTTGACGTGGACGCCAGTGCGCTAGACGCGTCGGCGGCCGCGCGCGTCGATGTCAGGTACGTGGCCAGCGGCCAGTTTCAGATCATAGGCGCAAAGCTTCAGGCCACCGCGGTTCTGGTCGATGCTCAAACCGAAGTGGTGCTGTGGTCGGAGAGCTTCAGGCGGGATCTCGACGATATCTTCGCCGTTCAGGCCGAGATCGTCGAGATCGTTGCGGCCGCCATGGCGGTCGAAATTGACCGGGTGGAGCTGGAGGCGGCCCGGGCACGTGATCCGGACAATTTGGATGCGTATTCACTCGTTGTTCATGGCCGGCTGGAGAATATGGAGGATGGCGCGACAGGCCGCACCGCAACGGATCGCGCGATGCGCTTTTTCACCAACGCGGTGGAACTCGCACCCAGCTACTCGTCGGCGCTGGCCGGCATTGCCCGTGCGCATTCGGTCCGATGGCGTTTTGGCTGGAGCGACGATCGAAACGAAAGCATGGAAAGCGCCGTCCAGTATGCCTTGCGGGCCGTCGATGCAGACCAGCGCGACGCGATCGCCCATGCGGGGCTCGCCTTTGTCCGCCTGTATCGGCGCGAGCACGACCGGTCGCTGGCCGCCTATGAGCAGGCCTTGAGATTAAACCCGTCGGACGTCGAGATCATCGCGTCCTACGCCGACGCACTCAAACACAATGGTGAACCCGAACGCGCAGTCCCCTTGTTCGAGAAGGCGCTGCGCCTGAATCCGCTACGGCCGGACCTCTACCTCAGCGACATGGCGCACGCGCACTTTCTTCAGGGCGACTACGAGACCGCCATCCGAACAATCCACCAAATGCGCCAGCCGCTTACCGCGCAACGCGTGTTGACCGCGTCCCTCATGCTCGCCGGTCGCGAGCATGAGGGGCGTCGCGAAGCCGAAATCCTCCGCCGGCACCTGCCCGGCTTCTCAGCAGCGGAGTGGTGCAAGATCGTGCCCGACCGACTGCCTGAACACTCCGCGATGCTGCAGGAAGGGTTGGAACGGGCGGGGTTCTAGTTCGGCTCATTCACGACGCTAACAGTATGGCGCATATGAAGCGACGACCAAGGAGGCCGTTTTCATGGCTCCTTGGCCTTTGGGAGAACAGATGAACTAACACCTCCTCACAGGTGTAAACCCGGTAATGATCTCGTCCGCATCGTCTCCATAAGATTTGGCCACCAAATTACTTGGGTTTTGTACATCTCCTTTGTAAAGCTCAAAATACCGATTTTCTATGTCTGAGTCCGGCACGCGGCTTATATCAACCTGTCCTTGGTAGATGTTGAAGTTGATTTTATCTGCTGACGACAGCTCGGTGAATATCGGCGGCTCATTACCTTGATCACCGAAGTCGGGATCAACCTCTAGAGCGCCTGTTTCTCCATTCCTTACTTTTACGACGAGGTTAAGCTTACGGGGGGGGATCGGATGACTTGCGAGACCCGGATCGAATTTGATGTCCAGGTGAAACGGATCGGCCGGGCTAAAGCCTTTTACGAATTTCTCCGGATCGTTCGCGCACTTGCGCTCGTCTGACTTGAACTCGATAATCTCTGAAATCGCTGACATTACGTGTCTCCAAGAAAAGTTGCCTTATCGGCGAGGAAACTTCGGACTAATCGTCGTCACTCCTCCAACGACGGCGCCTCCGTCTTCTCGCGCCGGTCGGAGGGGGATCGGTGCCGGCGCTTTCCATAAGGTCATTTCCAACCGGCGCCCCGAGCTCGTAGGCCAAGAGCACCTGCTCAAATGAACCAGTTTCGGTATCGAGGCGAACGGTAAAATCTGCGCGATCATACATCCAAACAAAAATGTCCGGCGCAAATGAGCCTTTCTGGCCAACGACACCGGTATGCTCCGTGAAGGTAGGGCGGTTCCTCAAGGACCGCTGACTCGGCGCAACTCCATCCAATAACTCGACACGCGTTCCTTCGCCATGCACGAGAAATATTGCTGGTTTGGCTAGGTCAAAAAGCTCATTCTGATAAGAGAAGCTTGATATTCGAGCGAGTTTTGCATCGGCCTTTTTCAATTGACCCAGAAGAAAGCTGTTAGAAGAAAGTCGAGGAGGCACCGGACTTCCGCTATATACTTCTCCCCTGGTGGTGGGATCGCGCAGCATAAGGTCCCACATCAGCCTTCCAAAAAGGCGAACACTGGAATCACCAGCAAGAGAATCAAATTCTCCAGACCGATAGACATCATTGCTCATATTCGAACCCCTTTCTGTTTTATGCTCTTTTTTCCGAGCATATCATAAAGTCATACAACTAACAAGTCCTCGTTGTCACGGCGCTAGCATGCGCGCCGAGTAACTATGGCCCTGACGATCGGGCATCTGAGTGCGCGGTCCCGGGCGCACCGAGCCGATATCCCGATATCTGAGATTCCTGTCCAAGAGTCTGGCTAGTCGGCCTCTCGTCAGACCCGCGTCAATCTCGATCACAAGCGGAGGAATCTGTTCAAATCGAAATTGCTCCTGATCTATCGACATCCATATCTCGACGAGAAATCGAGCGGCGATGTCTCTTGCATCTGCTAACGCCTCTCGAAACGCCTCCGGTCGGCGTTGGATTGCGCGATTGAAGCCTCGCTGGACAACGCCACGAAGCGCCGGTTCACGCTCGGCCCGATCGGCAAGGCGCTCAAGTGAAGTAGATACGGCACCCTTAGCCAACAGAAGTTCGTGATAAAGATCGACGAAGATATCGAAAAAGGCACCGATCAGCGGCTTGGCCAGATTGTGTTCATTGTCCCAGCCGCGCGCATAGTCGCGCATCGTCTGGTTGTTGTTGGCGAGCCGTATCTGCTCGGACTTCGAGATCTCCCCAAACCGGCTGAGCCGATTGAAGCTGTCGAGATTGCCGCTGGTGTTGGCCAGCAGGTCGTCGACCACACTGTCGAAATGCAGCGACGCGATCAGGGCCACCCAGTCCGACGACATCTCGTGAAAGGCGCGAAAGTCGCCCGAGATGTCGTCACTGACAAACGGCCCGGTGAGCGACAGCAAAATGGCATGCCCGACCTCATGGGCGATGACGTCGAAGTTAAGCGCGTAGTCATGGGCGTGTCCCTGCCGATCTTCGCGCGTCCCGGTCTCCAGAAAGCCGTAGCCCATGTGGGCGTTGGGCCAATCCTCCAGCATCGTGAGTTCGAGGCGTGGCAGATCGTCATCGAAATGCCACCGCACCGGCTCGCCCAGATAGGCCTCCCACACGTCGAGCGTGAAACGAACGGCGCCGAACAGATGAACGGCCGGAAAGGCCGGATCGTCGGGCGAGATATGGTCGAAATGTCCCTCGGGTCCCGGCCTCGGCGGCGGCACGCTGGGGCCGGTCCAGGGCGGCAGGTAGAGTTTCGGGCCCGCTTCACCGGGCACCAAGCCGTAAGGCAGGTCTTTGCCGATCGGAATGACGGTGTACATGCGGTCGTCGGACGGGCCGGGGCCGAGCGAGCCCGCCGGCGACGACAGTTCGACGGTTTCCAGCTCCGTCCCCGTGGTGCCGCGCGGGGGTTGCGGGTAAAGGCGAACGCGCGTACCGCGCGCGCCGTTATCGGAAAACGTCATCCGCTGCCTCCGCCGTCTCGCTGCCCCTATCAGCACGGGTAGTATATTCGAACTCGCGCCTCAATAAAACGTGCATGCTCCTTCGATCGCGCAAACCCAGGCTTCGGGCCGCGTCGTCGATGTTCTCGAACGCTTCCGACAGCCCTTTTTGCCGGCAGAACCAGTCGAACAGATCTCGCAGATCGAAGTCGAGGAACTGATCCGGCATCTGCGACGGGTCGCGGTCCTTCAGCATCTCCGCCTTTGCGGAGGCGCGCCTGTCGAGGTCGGCAAACAGCCCCTCGGAGCGCAGATCGTCGAGCATATCCATCGACAAGGATTGCGCCGCGGTGTCGAGAACGCCTTCCAGGTGCAGATCGCTGGCCAGGAATGCCGACAAGCGCTGGCGGTCCGTCCGGTTCGTCTTCAGCCAATCGTCAAAAGAGGTTGCGGTCATCAGGCCGAGATCGGCGCGAAACGCGTCGATGGCCCCATGGTCGACCGCATCGTCGATGGGCAGGTCAGCGGCCGCGAGCCGTCGCGCAAAGGCCCGCTGAACGGCCTCCGTGTACCGCAGCGGATCCAGGCGCAACTCGTCAAGCACGGCTGAGTCCTGAGGCGAAAGATCGTCGAGATCCCGCTCGAACGCCTCAACCAGGCCGGTCCAGAAAAGCGTCGTTTGGAACTCGAACCGCGGACTGAAGGCCGGCAGCGTGCCTGCCACGGCCGCATTCACGGCCTCGACAAGCTGCTCGGCATCCCGTGCCTTCTGATCAACCGCACCCGTTTTCAGCCACTCGGCCAGCGGCCTTTGGGCCATTCCCGTCGGAAGGCGGGCCAACACGGCCTCCCATGTCAGGTCCTTGTAGTTTGCATCTAGCGCGATCTCGATGATGGCTTGCGCGTCGCGCTCATCAAGCACGCCGGCGGCTACGCCATCCGCCACCGTTGCCCGAACGTTCACCGGCGGCACCGTCAGGGGCGGAAAACCGAGTTCGGCCGGTCCGTAGAGCACGGCGACCTCGTGATCGTCCTCAAGCACCCCGTCACGATACATCTCAAAGATCCGGCCGAAGCCGCGCATGCCAAAAGGGCCGCATTCGACCGCCCGCAGGGCACCCATGCTGGCCGCGCCCCAGACATGGACACCCTCGCTCAAGGCAAAAAGGATCTCCTGGTGAAGCACGGTGAGACGGTCTTCGAACCGGGCATCGATGAGCGCTATCAGGTCCGCGCCCGATCGCACCGCCCGGTAGAGATCTCCAGCGGCGGCGGGCGGCCTGACCTCGACGGACGGGTCGAGGCCGCCCGCGCCTGGCAGGCTTGGGCCGACAAACATGACGGCCTTCATGGCTCGACCTCGAGACCGCGCAGCCCCGGCACGATTGCCCGCACAACGCTGTAGCGGCTGTCCTGGCTCAGGCTAACCGCCAGCGCCTGGGAAAAACCGGCCTCCGCCAAAGCGTCGACAACGCGCCAAAGGTCACGCGCGAGACAATCGGTAGCGATATCCGGCGCGGCTTGAAACGGACGAGACGCCGCCCCCTCGTCGGGGTCGTTGAGGTGAGCGAGATACCGCGCCTGCGCCCGTTCCAACAGTCCGTAGGCCTTTGGCGTCAAATCATCGCGCACGCCTGAGATGCGCGTTAGCCGCGACTGGGCCGCCTCGCACAACGCCCGGTTGAGTGCTACGGCCCGCGACGGATGGCACCCCGCGCCGAATCCTGGCGGCGTCGTCGTCTCCCGAAGATCAGAGATGCACGCGACATAGGACGGCACCTCAATGTCGTCCGCCGCGTCCCAGACCGTCACGCCAATGCCCGCCTCATCAAAGCGGGCAAGCAGCGCCTGCGCATCGGCATCATCAACGGAACCGAGATCCAGGCTCAGGCGGTTTCGGTCCTTTGGTGCAAGATCACCCAGACGGTTTGTTGCGTGCCGTTCGACAAGCTCGCAAAGACCATGAACCACCGCCTCCGCCGGATTGGCGCCTGATGCCAACCCGTTTGTCGAAACGCGAAACGTCGACCCCTTAAGGCGTGCCTGGCCCAAGAAGCAGGCATGGACGGCATCGAACGGTACGGCAACTTGGCCGCCGGTCCCCAGATCGATGGCCATTGCCCAAAGCAGCGGCATGTCGGCCTGGGTTACACCGAGTTGGGTCAGCGCCTTGGGCAACTCTGCGGCCAATGCCATTTCCGAGCGCGACGCAAATCGGAGCGGTACGCTCGGCCGTTCCGCATGCCAGGATTCCACGGCTTCCATGATGCCGGAAAGCCGCGCCGCATCGCGCGTGTACCCCTTCCCCTGGGTCACCGACAGCCCACGACCGTTCGGTCTGCTGATCATGTAGACCTCGATCCCGATACGATCGAGTCCCGTGACGCGTGCAACCCGCGTGATGCCGTAGGTCGGCAGATCGTCCGAAATCGCAGCCAGCAACTGCGCCGGGTCATGCGCACGATGGGTGCCGCGGCGAAACCGCTTTTCAAGGCGCCCGTTCGATCGGTCAGCGATGAGATCGGCGATCTCGGTATTAGGCACGGGGGCTCCGTTGTTCAACTATCCAAACTATGTCCCAAGAGGCCGGGCCCGCACAAGACGCACGGTTCGGCAAGCGGTACGTCGTGGAATCGGCAAACCAGATTGATCCGGGCCCACGATCGCGGCGTTGGACGGCGCCTCGTTCAACTCAGTCCAAAGGCAATCAGCAATGCCGAAAACGAAACCGCGACTGCCGTGATGCAACTGGCGGCAGAGCCGACCCGGTCGAGCTTTTCCCGCCAAACGCGGTCGCATGCCGTTTCTTCAAAGCGTGTCATGGCAAGTTGCCCCTGATCGCAAGTGCTGGCCCGACTCTGGCGGCAAACCGGTAGGGCGACCGTGGGGATTCCCACAACCGAGGATTTTTTCGCTAATCTGCCATCTACGGCACGATCGCACCGTCTCGGCACGCGGTTGTGCGAACCAAATCAACGGAGCGCGTAGTCGATGTTTCGCCGGCCGTTCCTCGAGACATTGTCGCCATCCGACCGCGAGGCACTGAACGCGCGGATGACGCTGCGGAGCTATGATAAGGGCGAGATGGTGATCTCGGTGGCCGAGGGCGGGCGTGACGTCTACTTCGTGCTGGAGGGGCGGGCACACGCCTTGCTCTATTCATCCGATGGCAAGGCGGTTGATTATCGCGAGATCGGTGCCGGCGACATGTTCGGCGAGTTGGCCGCGATCGACGGTCAGCCGCGCTCCGCCAGCGTCGTCGCCCAGGATCCGACGCGAATCGGTCGCCTCAGCCACGTCGCGTTTCAAGATCTCGTCGACAACCATCGGACGTTCGCCTGGTCGCTGCTGACCCATCTGTCCACGCAGGTTCGAGACATGACCGGCCGGATTTTTGAGTACAGCACGCTCGTTGTGCGCGAACGTTTGATCCGTGAACTCATTCGCCTGGCCGGCGGCGATGCGATCGAGACGGGCCCGGCCGAAATCCGGCCGGCGCCAACCCATTTCGACCTGGCGGCCCGGATCAGCACCCATCGCGAGGCCGTCTCCCGCGAAATGAGTGCCATGGCCAAACAGGGGCTGGTGGTAAAGCGCGCCGGCGCCCTTTACCTTCATGATATTGCCGCCTTGCGCGCCCTTTGCCCCCCGGAAGACTGGGACCCGTGATGACGCTTGGCGCCGCGAGTCGCTTGGGAAGCGAAGGTAAGCGGCAGAGTGGAGTTCCCCCGGTTTGGTGGACACAATTTCCTGAAGAGGAGAGAGTGTCCCTATGCCGAGAACGATCGCATTGCAGCTATACAATGGCGCTTGCGAGCAATACTGCGGCGTTCGCTGCAGAGCACTCGACGACCATAAGGGCGAAAAGCGGGCACTAGTTGCGTCGCCGCCGGATGCAGGCCTGAAGTCTGGAACCGGACATGCGCGAACCTCCGACGATGCCGGTTTTGGCTTAGGGCTTGTCAGATCGTTATACAGTCAAGCAAACTGGATTGAACGCCCGGCGTCCGGCACCGACCCGCGTAGACGAACGCAGCCCCGAGCCCAACCCTGGCGATTGACGGTTTGAGATGACGGGCGATGACGTATTTCCTGCGGCGGATCCTGGCACTGGTCCCGATCCTTGTTCTGACATGGTCGGCGGTCTTCTTCGTCTTCGAGGCGATCCCGGGCGATCCGGTCAACCTCATGCTCGCGGGCGTCCCGGCCTCCGAAGAGGTCATCGCTAACGAGCGCGCCCGGCTCGGCCTCGATAAGCCGTTGATGGAGCGCTACATCAGCTTTCTCGGCCGCGCGGCGGTAGGCGATCTGGGTGAGTCCTTCCGGACCCGCGCCCCGGTGACCGAGATGATCCTGGCGCAAATCGGCCCGACACTGCAGCTCGCCGCAGCGGGTCTCGTCGTGGGGCTGGCGATGGGCCTGCTGTTGGGCGTTCTGGCGGGACTGCGCCCGGGCACGTCTCTCGATACGGTCTGTACGTTTGCGGCGCTTGCGGGATCCAGCCTGCCGAGCTTCTGGACCGGGATGGTCCTGATCTACGTCTTCGGCTCGATCCTCGGTTGGGTGCCGATCGTCGGTCTGGGCATCGACGCCTTGATCCTGCCGGCGATCGTGACGGGGCTGTTCATCGCCGGCGACTTCGCGCGGCTCGTGCGGTCCTCGATTATTGACGCCAGCCGCCAGGACTATATCCGCACTGCCCGCGCCAAGGGCCTGCCGCCGATCAAGGTGGTGGGCAAGCACGCGCTTAGAAACGCGCTGATCCCGCCTGTGACGATGCTGGGCATCTCGCTGTCGAACCTGATCGGCGGCGCCGTCGTGACAGAGAACGTCTTCGCCCGGCCCGGTCTCGGCACGATGCTGGTGGAAGGGGTCCTCAATAAGGACATGCCGCTGGTGCAAGCCCTCGTGGTCTACACCACCGCCGCCTACCTGATCATCAACCTGCTGGTCGACATCCTCTACGGGCTCATCGACCCGCGCATTCGCCACGCACGGATGGCGCCGCGATGAGCGACCTTCTCATCTCCGCCCCGCCCGAGGCCGAGCGGGTCAAAGGGCCGGGTGTGCTGCGGCAGCTAATGACCAAGCCCACCTCTGCCGTCGCCATCGTCATCCTGACCGTGCTGGTGTGTTTCGCGCTCTTCGCCCCGTGGATCGCGCCGTTCGACCCATCGCAGGCCAGCGCCGGCCCCCGGCTCGGCGCGCCCGAGGCCGCGCACATCTTCGGCACCGACCTGCATGGACGCGACGTGTTTTCCCGCGTGGTCTGGGGTGCCCGCTACTCACTGCCGGTGGGGGCGGCAACCCTGCTGTTGGGCCTTTTCGCCGGCGGCGCGTTGGGCTTGGCCCTGGGCTACATCGGCGGTCGCTTCGATGCGGTCGGCGCGCGCGTGGTTGACGTTCTTCTGGGCTTTCCGGCGATCGTGATGGCGATCCTGGCGGTTTCGGTCCTGGGCGTTGGCCTGGTGCAGGTCGTGATCGCGGTGGCCATCGCCGACATACCGAAATTCGCGCGCGTCATCCGGGGCGCGACCATCGTCGCCAAGCAAAACCTGTTCGTCGAATCCGCCTCGGCCATGGGTGCCAGTACGGCCCGGATCATCGTGCTCCATGTGCTGCCGACGATCCTTCCGACCGTGATCCTGCTCGGCACCTTGAACCTGGGCGGGGCGATCCTGTCGACGGCGACGCTCAGCTTTCTGGGGCTCGGGGTGCAGCCGCCGACGCCGGAATGGGGCACGATGCTGAGCGACGGGCGCGAATACATCCGTTATGCACCCTGGATGATGATCGCGCCGGGGCTGGCGCTGTTTCTGGCCATCATCTCGGTCAACCTGATCGGAGACCGGGTGAGCGAAATCATCGATCCGCGAAGCCAGGGCCGGCTATGACCGCGTCGGCCCTCGCCCCGTCCCCTGCGACCGAGGCCGCGCCGCTGTTGGAGGTCGAGGGCCTGACCGTTCGCTTCGGCGAGCGGGAAGCGGTGAGCGGGATCGATCTGTCGCTCGTCCCCGGGCAGACTCTTGCCGTGGTAGGCGAGAGCGGGTCGGGAAAGTCGGTGACCGCGCTCTCCATCATGGGGTTGATCCCCAGTGCCGGCGGGACGCTAGCCGGGGGCGCCATGCGCTTCGAGACGGCGGCGGGCGCACGGACCGACCTGGCCACCCTGCCCGAACCACGGATGCGGCGCATTCGTGGCGCGGAAATCGCGATGGTGTTTCAGGAACCGATGACCGCGCTTAACCCCGTATTCACCATTGGCAACCAGATCGCGGAGACCATTTTGGAGCATCGCGGCGGCTCGGCCCGTGCGGCCCGCGCCGAAGCGCTGGAGCTGTTGCACAAGGTCCGCTTGCCCGACGCGGAGGCGATGCTGGACCGCTATCCGCATCAGCTATCGGGTGGCATGCGCCAGCGCGTGGTCATCGCCATGGCGCTGTCCTGCCGACCCCGCCTGCTTATCGCAGACGAGCCAACCACCGCGCTCGACGTCACGGTGCAGGCGCAGATCATGAGCCTGCTGATGGAGATTCAGGCCGAGACGGGCGCGGCCATCATCCTGATCACCCATGACATGGGGCTGGTGGCCGAGACGGCCGACGACGTCGTGGTGCTCTACGAGGGATGCAAGGTCGAGGAAGGGCCAGTCGGGGACATCTTCGCCCGACCTCAACACGTCTACACCAAGATGTTGCTCGACGCCGTGCCGCGGCTGGGACAGTTCGCCGATGCCGCCTTGCCATCGCGCCGACCGGTGACGATCCTCGATGGCGGCGCCGCCCGTCAGGTCGGCGAGACCCGGGTGCAAGATACCGTCAAAAGTGGCTCGCCGATCTTGGAGGTGCGCGACTTGGTGGCGCGCTTTGATGTCGCCCATGACCTGATCGGCCGGCCCACTCACCGCGTCCATGCCGTCGAGGGTGTCAGCCTGACGCTCCAGCCGGGCGAGACCTTGGCGCTGGTTGGCGAGTCGGGCAGCGGCAAGTCCACCGTCGGAAAAGCGATCCAGCAATTGGTGCGGCCGACGGAAGGCGACATCGACTTTGAGGGCCACACCTATCGCGCGATGACCGCGGCGGAGAGGCGGCAGTTGAAGCGCGACGTGCATTCGATCTTTCAAGATCCGCTCGCCTCGCTCAACCCGCGGCGCACTGTGGGCGATAGCATCGCGGAGCCGATCCACATCCACGGTTTGCTCAAAGGGAACAAAGCGATCCGCGACCGGGTGCGCGACCTGATGGCGCTCGTGGGTCTGTTGCCGGACCATCACGACCTGCATCCGCACCAGTTCTCCGGCGGGCAGCGGCAGCGCCTGTGCATCGCCCGGGCGTTGGCCGCCGAGGCACGGCTGATCGTGGCCGATGAGGCCGTTTCCGCCCTCGACGTGTCGATCCAGGCGCAGATCGTGCAATTGCTGATGCGGCTACAAGCCGAACGTTCGCTCAGCTACCTGTTCATCAGCCATGACATGGCGGTGGTGGAGGAAATGGCGCATCGGGTGGCGGTGATGTATCTCGGCCAGATCGTCGAAATCGGGCCGCGCCAGGCGGTGATCGGGTCCCCGCGCCACCCCTATACCCAGCGTCTGCTGGCCGCCGTGCCGGTGCCCGATCCGGCGCATCGTACGGTTCGGTCAAGCGACGCCAGCGAGGTGCCGAGCGCCATGCGGCGGGTCGGCGACCCGCCGAAGCGCCTGCGCCTCACCGAAGTTGCGCCGGGCCATTTTGTCGCCGACGCCTGATGTCATCACAGGCGTCGCCGGGCCCGCCCTTCCGCCACAACGCCGGTCAGCAGCGCCGGGTCGAACGGTTCGCAATCGGGCGGCCCGGCGTCGGCCAGCCGGGCAATGATCTGTGCAACCCGGGGTTCGGCGTAATAGGCGTCGGCCACCGCATGATAGAGTGCAGCGAAGGCGGCGGGCGCCTCGGCCTCGAACCGCGCGACTTCGGCGATCAATTCAGCCGGCGGCATGGCCGCCTCGGCCACCAGCGACCGTGCCGCTTCCGGCACAGGTATCTGGACACCCGCAAGGACGGCAGTTGCCGCAGGCCACGTCGCGTCGCCCGGAATAAGGGCGTCTAGCAAGGCGTCGGGCACGTGGTACATGGCTGATCTCCGGACGGATGTGGCGGTGATCGGCGCCGGGCCGGTCGGTGCGCTGGTGGCTTTGCGACTGGCTGGCGCTGGGCGCGACGTGATGATCCTAGAGCGGGGAGGATGGATCGACCAGAACGCTGTGGCCTACGGCTCGCCAGACTACGCCCAGCGCCGCCGCGGGGCTTTGAACGCCAACCCCAATCTGCGCCAGGGGCCGGCCGACGATCCCGTGGACGATGCCGACAGCCCGATCAAGCCGATGATCGGTAACGCCGTGGGCGGCAGCGCGGAATGGTGGTCGGCGCATATCCCCCGGTTCCGGCCGGAGGATTTTCGCACGCGAAGCCTCGACGGGGTCGGCGAGGACTGGCCGCTGAGCTATGAAGACCTTGCACCCTACTACGCCGAGGTGGAGAGGATCTGGGGCACCGCCTCGGTGCCTGGTGACCCGTCCGCCGTGAACGACCGCAACGGCCCGCTGGCCGCGATGCCGTCGATCGGCGCCCATGGCCGGCGGGTGGCGGACGCGCTGGATCGGTTGGGGTGGCACTGGTGGCCGGTGGATCTTGTCGTCGGGCATGGCGAAGGCCGGCCCTGCACCCATCCAGGCCCCTGCGATATCGGCTGTCCCGCGCGCATCCGGTCATCCGGCGCCCGCCTGGTCGAGGCGGCAATGGCGGCCGGCGCCAATTTGCGAACGAACCTGCGCGTCTTGAGGCTCGAGACGACGGGCGACCGCGTGACAGCCGCGCTCTGCCGCCAGGGCGATGCCAATGTCAGGATCGAGGCGGACATCTTCGTCCTGGCCGCCGGGGGGATGGGGACGCCGCGACTGCTGCTGCTGTCCGGCTCCGTGCAATGGCCCAACGGGCTGGCCAATGGCTCCGGGCTCGTCGGGCGCAACCTGATGCTGCACCCCTATGGCCGGGTCTATGGACAGTTCGACGCGCCGCTCGACGGCTGGGTCCCGCACGAAACCGCCGGGATCGTCTGTTTGGAGTTTCTGGCCACCCGGCCCGAAACGGGCGCCAAACGAGGCGTCAAGTTGCAGCTTGTCCCAGGGCCGGGCCCCGACGCGCTGGTGCGCGGCGCTGGCCTCGGCGCGCCGGTGCCCTGGGGCGCGCGGTACCACGTCGAGATGGAGGCCCGGTTCGACCGAATCTGCGGCTTTACCGTTTGCGCCGAGGACATCGCCGACCCGCAAAACCGCATTCTGCTGTCCGACCGATTGACCGACCGCGATGGGCTGCCTGCGGCGCGGATGGTATACCGGGTGTCCGAAAATTCCCGCCGTCTGTTGGACCACGGGTTGGATCGGGCCGGCGAAGCGTTGCTAGAGGCCGGTGCACGGCAGCTCCATCGCACGCCGCTCAGAGATCAGGCAGGATTTCACCTGATGGGCACAGCCCGGATGGGCCGCGATCCGGCGCACTCGGTCACCGATCCGCTTGGCCGATGCCATGAGGTGCCGAACCTGATCATCGCCGATGCCAGCACGTTCGTCACCGCCTCGTGCCTGAATCCCACGGCAACCGCCCAGGCGCTCGCCTTGCGCGCCGCGGACGGCATCCTCGGGCGCGTGGATGAATGTTGCATTGCAGCTAGACACTGATACGGTATACCGCCAACAGGGGGACAGAAATTGAGACTCGACGGGATCGTGGCGGTGATCACCGGCGGCGCGGGCGGTATGGGCCGCTCGACCGCGCTGTTGTTCGCGCGCGAAGGGGCGCGGGTGGTCGCGGGCGACGTCGACGAAGCGGCAGGTGCCAGCTTGGCCGAAGAGGCCGCCGATCTGCCCGGTGAGATCCGATACCGACCTTGCGATGTCTCGCGCGAAGCGGATATCGCGGGCCTGGTGGCGGAGGCAGAAGAGCATTACGGCCGTCTCGACACGATCTTCAACAATGCCGGGATCGAGCAGCCCGTCACGCCCACGCCAGAGGTCGGCGAAGGGCTGTTTCGCAAGGTGATCGACACCAACCTGCTCGGCACGTTTTTTGGCATCAAGCACGCCCTGCCGGCGCTGGAACGCGCTGGCGGCGGGACCATCGTCAACAATTCCTCGGTCAGCGCCTTCGCCAATGTCGGCGGCAACATCGCCTATGCCGCGTCGAAGGGCGCGGTCATGTCGATGACCCGGGTCGTGGCGATCGAATATGCCCGTCGAAACATCCGCTGCAACGCGATCAATCCCGGCGTGATCGACACGGGCATGAACCAGCGCAACAAGGCGCTCGCCGACGATCCCGACGCGATGGAACGGCGCTGGTCGGAGATCACGCCCATGGGCCGGATGGGAACCGGCGACGAGATTGCCGAGGCCGTGCTGTTCCTGGCGTCGCCGGCCTCGTCCTTCATCACGGGCGTGGGGCTTTTGGTCGATGGCGGGCGGGTCGCGACATGAGGCTCGCGGGCAAGATTTGTGTCGTTACAGGCGCCGCGCGCGGGATCGGTCGTGCGGTCGCGGCGGCCTACGTTTCTGAAGGCGCGACCGTCTACGGGCTCGACCGGCTGGCCGACGAGTTGCCAAAAGCGACCAAGACGTTTCAGCCGAGGGCGGTGGACCTGCGCGATGCGCCAGCGGTCGCCGCCGTATTTTCCGGGATCGAGGCCGAGGCGGGCCGGATCGACGTGTTGATGAACAATGCCGGCGTGATCTTTTTCACCCCGGTCGAGGCGACGACGGTGGCGGCGTGGGACGATCTCATGGCCGTCAATCTGCGCGCGCCGTTTCTATGCATCCGCGCCGTGGCGCCGGGGATGAAGGCGCGGCGCGCCGGCAGCATCCTCAACCTGTCGTCCAATGCCGGTGTGCGCGGCGGCAATGACGAGGCCGCCTATTGCGCCTCGAAGTTCGGCATTGAGGGCATGTCACGCGCGCTTGCCATTGAGTTCCAGCCCTACAACGTCGCCGTCAACACGATCACCCCCGGCCATCCGGTGCACACGTCGATGAGCGAGACGACCTATGGCCCGGAGGCCCGCGCGATCTGGAAAGATCCGGCCGCGCTGACCCCTGCCTTTGTCCATCTCGCGCTTCAGGACGCCGGGGGGCTGACCGACACCCATGTCCGCGCTTGGGACCTCGTGCAGGAGCTGGCGGCATGAGGCATCTGATCATTGCCGGTCAAGTGTTCGACGGGGAACGCGTCATCGAGGGCGGCGCCGTTCTGGTCGACGGCGATCGCATCGCGGCGGTGGGCCGGCAGGCCGACCTGGGTCAGCCCGACGGCGCGCGGGTGCACAGCGCGCCGACGCTGCTGCCCGGTCTGATCGACGCCCATGTGCATCTCGCCTTTAGCGGCGTGCCGGGCCGGGAGGCCATGATGGCCGAGGCCATGGACCAGTCGTATCCGGAGGTTGCGCTGCGCGCCGCGGAGCGGGCGCGCGACAGCCTCTGCCACGGCATCACGGCGCTGCGCGACATGGCCGCGCCCGGCGGCGCCGTGATCGACCTAGCCCGGGCGGTGGAGCGCGGCGATCTGGTCGGCCCCCGCATCCTAGCCTGCGGCCGGGGCCTGACGGTGACGGGCGGGCACATGGATGCCCCGCTGCCCGACCACGTGACCATGGAAGACGCCCGCGCCCCGTGCGACGGTGCCGACGGGTTCCGCAAGGGCGTGCGGACCGAGGCACGGCGCGGCGCCGGCTTCATCAAGATCAACTCCTGCGTCAGCCTGCACACCAGGCCCGGCACCTGGTGGCGGCCCGAGATGACGCCGGACGAAATCGCCGCCGCCTGTGACGAGGCCCATGCCCAGGACATGACCGTGGCCGCCCATACGTCGGGCGGACCGCCCCTGACCGCGACGGTGGCGAACGGCGTCGATTGCGTCGAGCACGCCCATTGGATCGATGATGACTGTATCGACCTGATGGCAACGCGCGGCACGTTCCTTGTCCCAACGCTGCTCGTCAACGAGCGCACGTTCGAAGTGCCGCTGGCCGAACAGGGACTGACCCGCATCCCGCCCTGGTCGGAGGCGGCGCGGCAGGCCAAGTGGGTCTCGCTGGCCAAGGCGCGGCAGGCCGGCATTCGCGTCGGCGCCGGCACCGATGCCGGCTTCATGATGCCCCATGCCACGATGTTCTGGCGCGAGGTCGCGCTGCTGGCCGAGGGCGGCTACACGGCCGCCGAAGCCTTGGGCGCGGCCACCGCCGTCAACGCTGACATTCTGGGCATCGAGGCCGGGCGTCTCGCACCGGGACGGCTGGCCGACATGGTCATGCTCGACGGCGATCCGCTGAGCGACCTGTCGCTTCTCGGCGATGCCGCCCAGATGACAGTGTGGAAAGGCGGCGCGGAGGTGGCCCGTGGCGGCGCGCTGACCACCGTTTGGCCGCAGGAGATGGCGGCATGATCGTCTTCCGCGCCGACCGTCTGATCGACGGCACCGGGGCGCCGCCGCTCGAAGGTGCTGCCGTGCTGGTGGAGGGCGAGCGCATCCTCGATGCCGGTCGCGCGGCGGATATCGGCATGCCGCAAGGGGCAGAGGTGGTGGACGCGCCGGCCGGCGGCACCCTAATGCCGGGACTGGTGGATGCCCATGTCCATCTGGCCTATAGCGGCCAAGCGGACAACCGAGCCTTCCGCGCGGAAAGTACGACGATGAACTACCCAGCGATTGCGCTGCGGGCGGTGCGCTACGCTCGGGAAAGCCTGCGCCATGGCTACACCTCGGTGCGCGACATGCACGCGCCGGGCGGCACCATCATCGACCTCGCCCGCGCCGTGGCCGCCGGCCGGGTCGAGGGCCCGCGCATCCTGGCGCCGGGCCTGGGCCTGACCGTTACGGGCGGACATATGGACCAGCCGGGCTTCGCCGACCACATGGCCTTCGCAAACATGAACGGCGTGTGCGAGGGCGCCGACGGGTTCCGCGCCGGGGTGCGCGCGCAACTCAAGCGCGGGGCCGACTTCATCAAGCTGAACCCCTGCGTGTCGAACCGCCGCGACGAGCGCCTCTACCGTTTCGAGATGACTGTCGCGGAGATCCGCGCAGCCTGCGACGAAGCGCATGAGCAAGGCGTCATGGTCGCCGCCCACACCTCGGGCGGGCCTCCCTTGTACGCGGCCGTCGAAGGGGGCTGCGACACGGTGGAACACGCCCATTGGGCCGACGATGAAACGCTGGATCTGATGGCCGAACGCGGCACCTGGCTGGTGCCGACGCTGGCCGTCAACGAAGCCTCGACCGCCCATGTCCGAGCCCAGCCCGACGCCCCGGCGCTGACCCGCCGCTGGGCCGAGGAGAGCGAGGCCGCCAAGTGGCCCCGGCTGACCCGCGCAAAGGCACGCGGGGTGCGGGTGGCGGCAGGCTCGGACGCCGGCTTCTTTCTGCACCACGGCGCCGACAATGGCCGCGAGATCGAGCTGTTCGTCAAAGGGGGCTATACTCCGTTGGAGGCAATCGGCGTCGCCACAGCCTCAGGCGCCGATCTGATGGGGATTGAGGCCGGGCGGCTGACCCCCGGCAAACTGGCTGACATCCTGGTCGTCGATGGCGATCCGGTCGGCGACATCACCGTTTTGCGCGACCCCAACCGGTTGCGCGTTTTCAAAGGCGGGGCAGAGGCCGCCCCGCTGCCTCACTGAACCAAAACAGGGAAAGGTCACGTCATGAACAAACTGTTGCTCTCCACCGCACTCGCCTTGTCGCTCGCCTCGACGGTCGCCACGCCCGTGGCGGCACAAGATGACGGGCTAACCGTCATCTGGGCCGAGGACCGGTCCTCCGCCGCGCTGCTCGATCCGCGCATCACCCAATCGCGGCACGAGATTCAGGCCATCATCCAGATGTTCGACACGCTGATCGCGGCGGACGGTGATGGCAATCTCTATCCCGGTCTCGCCACCGATTGGGAGATCGCCGACGACTTCCAGGCGATCTCACTGACCTTGCGGGACGACGTCACATTCCATGACGGCACGCCGTTCAACGCCGAAGCGGTCCAGTTCACCTTCGATACCATCGCCGATCCGGAGACCGGCTCCCAGGGTGCCATCGATTATCTCGGCCCCTACGACCGTACCGAAGTGATCAGCGACACCGAACTGGTCGTGCATTTCACCCGTCCTTACCCGCCGATCGAACAGGCGTTGTCGGAGGTCTATCTCGCCCCGGTCAGCCCCACCGCGGTGATGGAAATGGGCAACACCGAATTTGCCCGTGCGCCGGTCGGCACCGGACCCTTCCAGTTCGTCGAATGGAGCCCGGGCGAGCAGATCGTGATGGAGCGGTACGACGACTACAACTGGGCGCCCGAGTTCTTTGAGAACACCGGGCCGAGCCAGGTGGAGCGCGTCGTCTATCGCTTCATCGCCAACGCCGCGACGCGGGTTGCCGCCCTGGAGGCCGGTGAGGTCACCATGGTCGACCTGACGCCGCCGCTCGACCTGCGGCGCCTCGGCGACTCTGACGACTTCGAGGCCATCGCCGGCACGGTTTCGGGTCTGCCGTTTTCGATGATGTTCAACACCTCGCAATGGCCTCTGGACGATGTGGCCGTCCGCCAAGCCATCATCATGTCGGTAGACCGCGACACGCTGACCGAGAACCTGTTCTTCGGCCTCAGCGAGCCCGCCTACGGCGTCCTGTCCTCGGCCACCCCGTCCTATTGGCCGGGCGTTGAGGCTTACTACCCCTACGATCCGGCGGGAGCCGCGGCGTTGCTGACAGAGGCGGGCTGGGCGCGCGGTGACGACGGCATCTGGGAGAAGGATGGCGAAGACCTGTCGGTCCACTATGTCTCGCTTCTTGAGCCCGACACCGGCGTGGCGCTGCAGGCGGCGCTGCGCGAAAACGGCATCGTTCTGGACGTCGAGAACGTGACCAAGGCGCGCCAGGACGAGCTGATCATGGCCAACGAGTACGACATGGGCGCCATCCGCTGGGTGTCGAACAGTCCGGCGGTTCTGTCGATCCCGTTCAACTCGAACAACATCCCCTCGCCCGGCAACTTCAAGTTCAACTGGATGCACATCGCGTCCGACGAGCTGGATCAGATGCTGGCCGACGCCACCAGCGCCACGAGCGCCGATGAGCAGGACCGGCTCTATGCCGAGGTCCAGGAATGGATCATGGACCGGGCACTTTTCTGGGCCATTCACGATCAGACCCAGATGATCGCCTATGACGCCGACATCACCGGTGTGCAGTTCGCCCCCGGACGGTGGCAGGTGCGCTTCTACGACATCCGCCCGGCGGGTTGACAGCGGCGGGGCCGGCGCCAAGCCGGCCCCGTTTCGTCCGGCCAGGTGGAGGCCGGATACGCGTATCCAACGGCTGGGAACTGATCCATGAAAGTCGACGCTCCGACCACACTGCGGGTCGGAAAGGCCGAGGCCACGCCGAGCCACCGGTCATGAAGGGTGCGGGCCAACCACAGGCCGACGACCCGCGTCTCCCGGACCACCTCGATCGGGACTTCATCGGCTACGGCCCCAAGCCGCCGCACGCCAACTGGCCCGGTGGCGCGCGCCTGGCGCTCAACTTCGTTCTCAACATCGAGGAGGGTGCCGAATACTCGGTGGGCGACGGCGACGGACGGTCGGAGAAAGCGCTGACAGAGGTCGGTGCGCCGCGCGTTCCCGAGGGTGACAGGGACCTTGCGGCCGAAAGCATGTACGAGTATGGCAGCCGGGCGGGCCTTTGGCGGATCGCGCGCCTCTTCGCCGAGCGCCGCCTGCCCTTGACGGCTTTCGTTTCGGCGCGGGCGCTGGAGCGGAACCCGGCCGCCGCAACGCTCGTCCGAGAGTCCGGGTGGGACGTGTGTGGCCACGGCAACCGTTGGGAGGAACACTACCGCTTGTCACTGGCCGACGAGCGGGCGGCGATTCGTGATGGCGTTGCCTCGATTACCAAGAGCGTCGGCACACGGCCCCTGGGCTGGTACTGCCGCTACGCCCCGAGCGTCTCGACCCGGCAGATCCTGGTCGAAGAGGGCGGGTTTCTCTACGACAGCGACAGCTATGCCGACGACCTGCCCTATTGGGTTGGCGTAGGTGGGCGTACCCACCTCGTCGTTCCATACACGATGGTCCACAACGACGCCAAGATTCTGGCCGGCGGGCTGCTCGATCCCGCGTCGTTCACGGCGATGCTGCGCGATGCCTTCGACATCCTTTATGCCGAGGGCGCGACACGGCCACGCATGATGTCGGTGGGCATGCATGCGCGCATCCTGGGCCATCCCGCCCGGATCGGCGCCATGACCCGGTTTCTGGACCATGTCGAGGCACATGAGGATGTCTGGATCTGCCGGCGCGAAGACATCGCGCGCCACTGGGCCGACCACCACGCACCGTCTCGAGGTTAACGCAGTCGCATCGGTGCCGCCCTCGCGCACCGCTCTTCGCAGTATCGACCTAAGCGACAATGTGTCCTTGCGCCGCCCAGCTTTTCGATGTCAGGGCGCCTGGCCCCGTTTCGCGCGCGAGACCTGCAGCAGGTGGTCGTGCAATCCATGCTCGATCTCGGTGTCGCTGGTCTTCTCGGCGATCGCGGTTTCGATGAAAGCCAGGAAGGCCTCGTGCTGCTGGACAATCGCCGACAGATCGTCGTCGCGATACTCCGGCCTGTTGAAGATGATCATCACATGGCGCGCAATCGCTTCCCACAGCTTGGCCGCGACATCGTTGCCGGCCGCCCCGCCGATAGCCCGGTGAAAGTCCAGGTCGGCGGCCAGGGACGCGGTGCGGTTCTCGACCTTGGCGGCCACCCGCATGGCATCGATCGCGGCATGAAGACCGCTGAGATCGCCGCGCCCGTCGCGCCAGTTGCGCACGGCATCGCGCAGCAGGATTGATTCGAGCATAAGACGCAGCTCGACCACGTTGTGCGCCGTCTCGTTATCGAAGCCGGCCACGCGGTAGCCGCGATGGCCACCGCCGGTGATGATCCCTTGCGCTTGGAGCACTTTCAGGGCCTCGCGCACAGGAACCCGGCTGACGCCCATCTGCTCGGCTAGCGTGAGTTCGACGATACGCTCCCCGGGGGTCAGGTGTCCGGTGGCGATGGCCTCGGCAACGGTGTCGGCGATCGTTTCGGCGAGGGTTGGCCGCTTCGGCTGTCGTGGCCAGGTGGCAGGGATAGTCGGTGCCGTAACCGTGGACATCTGAACCGTATGCGCCTCATTTTGTTGCAGACCCTCTAGAAACTGCCCCGAAATGGGCAGAGACGGGCTGCGCACTCTGATGCATGTGGTTTGTCATACAGTATGCTTGAAGTGCAGGCCAGAATGTTTCGCCCATACGCGACAGACTGGGGTTGCCGCGTTCGAAAGTCCCGGGCGCACGGTGAAGAATGCTTCCTTCGGGCTAAGCATGATCGCGGCCTGGATCATTGCGAAGCGCGCTCCTGATACGGCTGGCATCGGCACATGAGCCTGGTCATGGCCGCCGCAGCCTTCCCGGCAAAGCTCGCCGCCGAGCAGCGTCGAAACGCCTTCGGCAAATCGGACAAAACGAGTCCAAACCATCGCCAGGCCGCATGATACCCGCACTCGCTCAAGTCTTCGATAAGTCGATCAGGATCGTCAATGAGCTTGCGATGCGGTCCGGTTATCGTGGGGTCGGTCTCCGATGTTAGGCGTCGCATTACGCGTCAAATCCAGATCGACGCCGTGCCGCTTGGCCAGGACATCGGCGACCCGAGACAACTCCTCACTCTGCCGCGCGCAACTCCAGCCCAGAGCCTCGGCGGCAATCTCGCAGACCTGTCGGCAGAGTTCAGGCGTCAGTTGGCCGGTGATGGCCAAGGACGTACGGCGCAGCAGGATGTCCTCCAGATGCTCCACCCTTTCGTTGCGCGCAATCCAGTCGATCTCCGCGCGGCTGATATCGGGTGCGTCCGGCAGCGCGTCGTGCGTCGATCCTTCATGGATCGCGATCGCTCGCGCCGTGGTGCCGTAGCGAGCGAGCAACTGGTCCACGCGCTTTGGCCCAGCACCGGAGCCATCGGTGACCTCGGCGATCCATGCGGTGCGCTGATCGGGGCCGGGCATGTCGCGGCCCCCGCCGATCGGCATGGCGTCCGTGGTGTTCCGACGGCTCTTATTCAGGCGCGACAGCGCCATGTCGGCCACCTCGGCGGCGAACGCGCGGAAGGTGGTCCACTTGCCGCCAACCAGTGAGATCACCGGAAAAGGGCGGCCAGGCGCGGGCTCGGCTACTGGGGCGGAGTGGTCGCGGCTGATCAGACCGGGCTCCGTCGAGGCGGAATTGGGCAGAGGGCGGATGCCCGCATAGGCATAGACGATCTGGCCTTCATCGAAGTCGAGGCCCGGCAAAACCTCCCGCAGGCTGCGCATGAAGTACGCGGTTTCTTCCTCGGTGCATATCGCGGCATCGGGATCGTCGGCCGCGATATCGGTGGAGCCGACCAGCGCCTTGCCCTCGTAAGGGAAGACCAGAAGGATACGCCCGTCATTGCCCTCGAAATAGATCATCCGACCATCCAGGTGGCGGACCAGCTCGGGATGGTCGAGCAGGATGTGCGCCCCTTTGGTGCCGCCGATGAGGGCGGTTTCGAGCCCCAGCGCCGCGTTTACCCGATCGATCCAGGGCCCGGCAGCGTTTACCACCAGATCGGCGCGCACCTGGCGATCGTCGCCATTGGGCAGGCTGAGCCGAAGCAAGCCATCGGTCTGGCCGACGACTGGCGTCCAGTTCAAAGCCTCTGAGCCCTCCGATAGCGCCAGGCCGTCCTGTACCAGTTCCAGCACCAGCCTTTCCGGCGCGACAATCGCGGCGTCGTAGTAGGTGCCGACCGCCTTGATCCGTGGCGTCAGGGCCGGGGTCTGGGCCAGCGCTTTTGCCCGGCCCAGCATCTTGTGGCGCGGCATGACGCGGGCGCGTGCGCCGTAGAGATCGTACAGCATCAAGCCGGCCTTGATGAGCAATGCCCCTCGACTGCGCGGTGCGGTCTTGGAACCGAGAAAGGTGCGCAGGGCGGCGCCGATACCCTTGGCCCAGGACAGGATCGGAACGATCGTGGGCAGGGGACGGACGAGGTGGGCGGCGTTGCGCAGCAGCAGGTTGCGCTCATAGGTGGACTCCGCCACCAGCCTGAATTCTCCGGTCTCAAGGTATTTCAGCCCACCATGGATTAACCGCGAAGGCGCAGCACTGGTGCCGGAGCCGAAATCGCCCTTATCCACGATCAGGCAGCGAAGCCCTTGCGCGCAAAGGTCGCGAAACAGGCCGGCGCCGTTCACCCCGGCGCCGATGATGACAACGTCGAACCGATCCGGGACGTCGTCAGTCATGAAGCGCGCCTCGATCTTGCGTATCCAGTGTGTTCAAGCGCTGCCAAATCTGGCCCATCTGCGCACCAATTGCCGCATAGGCGGCGTAGCGCGCCGCATAGTGCGAGGCGCGTTCGGGGTCGGGGAGGTGGCGCGTCGAGAGTGCATCAAGGTCGCGCGGGTCCGCGTCGATCGTCTCGAACGCCCCGACGGCCGCGCCCGCGCACAGCGCCACGCCCCAAGCAGCCGCCTCGTCCGTATCGGTCACCGTGACCGGCATGTTCAGCACGTCGGCAAAGAGCTGGGCCACGATCGGGCTTCGCGAGGCCCCGCCGGTCAGCCGCGCCTCGTCCGCCGGGAAGGCGCCGCGCAGGATTTCGACGTGGTGGCGGTGATTGAAGGCAATGCCTTCCAGAAGCGCGGCCAGCATATCGCCCCGGTTGTGCCACCCGCGCAAGCCCAGGAATGCCGCGCTCGGCACCGGACCTTGCGGTGATCCAAACAGGTAGGGGTGATAGATGACCGATGAGGCACGGCTCAACGCGGCCTCGATCTCCGGCGCAAGGAGCGCGTGGATGCTGCGCTCCTCCGCCTTGGCGTGGTCCTTGTCGGCGGCGCAGAGCGTATCGAGAAACCAGTCGTAATTCGTGGTCGAGGCGGGCGAGATCGACATGTTGTTCCACCGCCCCGGTTGCACCGCGTTGCGGCAGAACCAGCCCGCGCCCGTTTGGGGGGCGAGCGAGACGGCTTCGTTGATGCAATAGGTGCCCGCGACAATGCCGACCACGCCCGGGCGATGCGCCCCGATCCCGAGGGCCGAGGCCGTCACGTCGTGCAGGCCCGCCGCGACCGGCGTGCCGGGGGCAAGCCCGGTTGCGCGGGCGGCGTCCTCTGTAATCCGACCGACGATATCGGCCGAACCGGCGATTTCGGGCAGGGCGGAAGACAGCGCCTCAAGCCCGAACAGCTTAAGGGCGTCAGCCGTGTAGTGCTGTGTTTTGACATCGGTGAAGGACGTGCTGGCCTCGGTCCGGTCGGTCCCGATCGTGCCCGTCAGGCAATAGCGCAGCCAGTCCTTGCAGGCGAGCACATGGCCGATCTGGGCGAAGCGCTCCGGCTCTTCATCGCGGATCCAGGCCAGCAGGGCGGAGGGGGCAGAGACATGAGGTTCCTGGCCGGTGAGGCGCAGACTGTCTGCAGCGGTTCCATCGTCCTGCCAACGCGCCACCTGCACCCCGGCGCGGCTGTCGAGCGACAGGATGCCCGGACCCAGCGGCTCGCCCTGCCGGTCGAGCAGATAAACGCCGTCGCCGTGCGCCGTGGCACCGACGGCGATGACGTCACCGGGCGTGGTGCCGCTGTCGTTCAGCACATCGCGGATGGCCGACGCGGTCTGTTGCCAGAGGTCGGCCATGTCGCGTTCCGCGCGTCGGGGGGCGGGCAAAAGCTGTTCGACATTGCGCCGCGCGACGGCAAGCTGTCGCCCTTGAAGGTCGAACACCACGGCCTTGGTGACGGTCAGCCCGCTGTCGATGGCGAGTATGCGACCCATGCCCGGTCTCCCCGATGGTCCGGCTCAGGCGGTGCGATACTTTGCGTCCACTTCGTTGATGGCGTTCACGTTGCCGGCTGACCGGCCCTCGGGATCGAACGCTGCGCTTAGAAATGCGTCGGCGATGTCCTTGGCCAGTTCGGCGGCGATGACCCGCGCGCCCATGGTGATGATGTGGGCATTGTTCGAGGTCGCGGCCTTGCCGGCGGAATAGGTGTCGTGGCACTGCGCGGCGCGGATGCCGGGCACCTTGTTGGCCGACAGGCACACCCCGATACCGGTGCCGCAGACGAGGATCGCGCGGTCGTATTCTCCAGCAATCACGGCCGAGGCGACGCGGTCGGACAAATGGGCATAGAACGGGTCCGGCCCGTCTTCGGTGTGCGAGACGAGGGACACCTCGTGCTTGTCTTGCAGATGTTCGGCCAGAATCCTGGCCAGGTCCTCGCCTGCGCTGTCTCCTGCGACGGCAATTTTCATGGCGTTTCCTTTGTCTCAGAGAGTGTGGCGGCACATGTGGCAAGGATGTCGAGATAGCCGTCGACCTGCCAGGCTGAGCGACCGATGAACAGCCCGTCGATATGCGGCATGCGGATAAGGCCTTCGCAATTGCTTGGATTGACCGAGCCGCCATAGAGGCAGGGAACGGGCCGGCCGAGCACCGCGCCCGCCACCGCGATGATCTCGGCCTGTCTTGCATCGGCGTAGTCGGCCGTGGCCGGAATGCCCCCCTCGCCGATCGCCCAAACCGGCTCGTAAGCCAGCAGAATGGCGGCCGATTTCTGGCTTTCATCGAGCTGCGAAAGCGCGGCGCTCACCTGGGTCGCCAAAACCGCCTGGGCATTCCCGGACTCACGGTCTTCCAAGGTTTCACCGATGCAGATCAGCGGAACCAGCCCGTGTCGCACGGCGGCCTCGGTCTTGAGGCCCACAGTTTCGTCGGTCTCTCCGAAATGCGTGCGCCGCTCGGAATGGCCGAGTTCGACAAGGTCCAGACCGCAATCCGTCAGCATGGGGGGTGAGATTTCGCCGGTCCACGCGCCCTGATCGGCCCAATGCATGTTCTGCGCGCCGACCTTGACCGAGGTGTCGGATAGGATCGCCTTGACCTCGCGAACCGCCGTAAATGGCGGGATGACGAAGCGTTGAATGCGCGGGTCTCTGTTGTCGTCAGCTCTTGCCAGAGCGGTGGCGAAGGTCTGCGCCTCCGCCAGCGTCTTGTGCATTTTCCAGCTTGTACCAATCCAAAAATGATGATCCCTCATGCGCCTACTACCCTTGCCGCATCGGCTATGATTGTCAGCGGTACTCTCTCGATCATTCTCTGCCTGGATTTCACAGCCATCGCGCCGTCACCCCTCCAGCAACGACTGCGCGGTACGCTCGTCCGTAATCAGGCCCGAAAGTTGGCCGCTGTTCAGCACCGCGCGGATGGCGGCGATTTTTTGGGGGCCGCCCGCCAGGGCGATGATGCGGTCTGCCCGTTGTGCTCGATTGTGCAGCGACGCGGCGATCGTGCGCTTGGTCAGCGGTGTATCCACAAAGTTTCCATCCTCATCGAAGAAGTGACCGAGCATCTCGCCCAAGCCACCTTCGGCGGAAATCGCCTCGATCTCACGCGACTCGATAAGCCCGGCCGCAACCAGCTGTGCCTCAAGGGATACGGTGCCGACACCGACCAGTTTCAGCGACGCGGCCTCGGCCATTTGCAGCACTTCGGGTATGCCGCGCTGGGCAAGAAGAACCTCCCGGTCGTCCGCGGAGTTGGCGAAGAACGGAACCGGCATGACGTAGGACTGGGCACCTGTCTTCTCGGCCAAGAGGTGCATGACGTCGTGCGGGTTGGCCGCGAACTTTCGCGTGAGCCCGCCCAGCAGGGAGACGAAGCGCTGTTGGGGCAGATACATGTGAGGCAGGTTCTGAACCGCTGCCGCCAGCGTCCTTCCATGGCTGAGGCCGATGGTTAGGTCCTCGCCCCTTTCAAGGCACCGGCGCAACCAAGAGGCTCCGGCATTGCCGAGCGCACGCAGGGGAAGGCCTTCTTCTTCAAGGTGAGGGGCGACCTCGCACGTCTGCAGCCCAAAGCGTCGGCAAAGCGCCGCCTCCAGCTCGATGCATTCGACGATGTCGCCCTCGATGCTGACTTTCACGGCACCTTCGGAAACCGCCTTTTGGATCAGCCGATGCGCTTTCACCGACGGCACCTCCAGCCGTTTGGCAACGTCGGCCTGCCGAAGTCCGCCCACGTAATGCAGCCAAGCCGCACGCAGGGCGAGGGAGTGTTCCGCATTTGGCGAAGGGCGGCCCTTTGCCACCGTGTCAGTCCCCCTGTCCGGGCGCATAGCGCGCTCGCCCGAACCGCCCGGCGTACGGGCGGTTAGACGGCGCGGGCGTGGTGGCAACGTCAGACATGCAGGTCTTGCGCCCCTGAGTCGATGTGCGGTGCCCAATAAGCCACACTCTCCGCGATCTGCGGGATCACCTGCCGGTCATCGGGCTCCCGTTCCTTGAACGACAATTCGAGGCAAATCTCATTGTCGATCGCGCCTCCTTCGAAGAAGGCTTCCAAGAGGCTCTCGGGCTTTATCGCGCCCTTCGCATTGAACGCCGCCGTGAACGGGCGGTGGCCGGATTTGTCCATCATGGACTGCTTGATATGGATGATCGGGCTGACCTTCGGCACCGCACGCGCCCAAGCGTAGGGGTCCGTATCGTCGGGGTTGGGCGATGTCACGTCGCCATGGTCGATATCGGCCATCATCCACATCGGGACGGCCATGTCGGCGGCGTTAAGCTGGTTCTGCAGGGCCATGCAGCGCTCGATCGTCTCGCCGAATTCGCGCCCGACGCTCATCGGTTCCCAAAAGAGGTAGTCGAGTCCGGCGGTCTTGGCGTGCTCCGCCACTTCCGCCCAACAGTCTATGGCGATGCCGATCAACTCCTCGCGGCGCGCGGGTTCGTCGAAGTCTCGAAACGTGAATATCGCGAACTGCGTGCCGACGGCACCGCCGCCCAGATCGGCGATGATGTCCGCGAAGGTCTTGAACCAGTCGACATGGTAGCGCCGCACCTCGGCATCCGGGTGGCCGAAATGGTTGAGACGTCCGTAGGGGCCGGTCATTCCGCTGGTCACGCGACAACCGGTGCGTGCCAGCGCCGCGCCCATCTGCCGGGTCAGGCGGCGGATGACCGGGGCCGGCCAACTCGGGTTGATGAATTCGTGCGTCAACTGGATGTCGCGAATGCGAATTGCCCGGGCGATGGTGTCGATAAGGTCATCCGCATCGGCAAAGCGATTGACCAGTGGATTGGTGTTCAAGGACAGGGTCAGAGGCATCTCAGGCCGCGTTGGCATGGGTTTCAAACCAATCCGCGAAGCTGGCCTGCTCGGCCTCGGTCAGATGCAGGCGGTGCTTGGTGCGTCGCCAGAGCACGTCCTCTGCGGTTTGGGCCCATTCGTAGCTTAGCAGATAGTGCACTTCCGCCTCGTACAGATCGCCGCCGAAATGCCGCCCGAGCATGGCAACGGAGCTGGCATTGCCCACGATCTGGGCGATGCGCGTGCCATAGAGCCGTCCGTAATGGCGCCGCAGGCTGCGCGGCATCCATGGGTAGTCGCGCTTCATCTTGCCGCGAAACGCCTCGTAGTCGGCGTTCTCGATGTCGCCGCCGGGCAGGGGTGCGCTGTCGGTCCAGTCGCTACCCATCTGTGGGAAGAACTTCTTCAGCTGATGCAGCCCACGTTCGGCAAGCTCTCGAAATGTCGTGATTTTGCCGCCGAAGACGTTGAGCAGCGGCGCGCCCTCGGTTTCGTCAAGGTCAAACACATAGTCGCGCGTCACGGCTGACGGATTGCCTTGCCCGTCGTCGAAGAGCGGCCGCACGCCGGAGAACGAGGTCTCCACGTCGTCGCGGGTCTGTTCCTCCTTGAAATAGCGGTTTACCGCGTCGAGCAGATAGCGGATCTCGTCTTCGTCGGCCTCGACATCCTCGGCACGGCCTTCGTAAGCGATGTCGGTCGTGCCGATCAGGGCCTTGTCGCCTTCGTAAGGGTTGATGAAGATCACGCGCTTGTCGTGGTTTTGCACCAGATAGGCGTTTTCGCCCGCCCAGAATTTGGGGAGGATGATGTGGCTGCCTTTGACCAGGCGCACATTGCGGGACGAGTTCGAACCAGCCACCCGCATCAAGACATCCGTCACCCAGGGTCCGGCGGCGTTGACGAGCGCCTTGGCCGTGAATTCTCGGGTCTGGCCCGTAATCGCATCCGTGGTGGTGACCCGCCACATCCCGTTCTCGCGCCGGGCCGAGGTGCAGGGGGTGCGGGTCAAGACGATGGCCCCCCGTTCGGCGGCGTCCACCGCGTTCAAGACCACCAGCCGCGCATCGTCGACCCAGCAATCGGAGTATTCGAAACCCTTGGTGTACTGGTCCTTGATCGGCGCGCCTTCCGGATCGCGGCGCAGATCGAGCCTGCGGGTGCCGGGCAGTTTCTTGCGCCCGCCCAGATGATCGTAAAGGAACAATCCCATGCGGACGAGCCAGGCCGGCCGGTCCTGCGGGCTGTGCGGCAGCACGAAGCGCATCGGCCAGATGATGTGGGGCGCGTTGTTCATCAGAACCTCGCGCTCGATCAGCGCCTCCCGAACCAGACGGAACTCGTAGTATTCGAGATAGCGCAGCCCGCCATGGACCAGTTTTCCCGACCGGGACGAGGTTCCCTCGGCAAGATCGTCCTTCTCGCACAGCACCACGCTCAGGCCGCGTCCCGCCGCGTCGCGGGCGATGCCGGCGCCATTGATGCCGCCCCCGATAACGAAGAGGTCCACGGTCCGAACATCCGCCATCATGCAGCCGCCTGCCGGGCGCGGTGCGAGGCAAGACCGGCCCAGATTGGGGGCAGTGCGCCGGTGGCCGCGCGAAACGAAGGGAAAAGACTGTCATAGATCGGCGATAGCGCCGCATCCGGCGGCTCGGGCGGGTTCAAGAGCGGCGTCGTCCATTCGGCGATACAGGCGTCGATGTCGCCGTAGGCGCCGATCGCAACGGCCGCCATCATGCCGCATCCCGCCGCACCGGCCTCGTCACGGGCGGACACGCGCACCGGCGTGTTCAAAGAGGCCGCCAGCACCTGTCTGAGGGCGGCGGATCGTGAGGCCCCGCCGGTCAGTCGCAGTTCGGCGGGCATCGGCCCCATGGCCTCGTAGCAATGGCGTGTCGCCATGCCCAGCCCTTCAATCACCGCCCGTATGATGTCTGGATAGCGGTGCTTCGCGGTCAGTCCGATAAGGCCGGCGCGTGCATCCGCGTTCACGAAGGGCCCCCGTTCTCCGGCCTCCGAGATATAGGGGTGATACAGCAGTGTGCCGGGGGCGGAACGCGCCATCCACTCGTCGACGCGGTTGACCAGATCCGCATGGGTCGCTGTCGCACCCATATCGGCCAACAGATCCTCGGCCAACGCCAGCACCCAGTTGATATTGAGCGCCGCCGCCATGTTGGTCTGTACCTGGGTCACGAGATCCGGGATCGGAAGGCAGATGACATAGCCGGTGCCCTCCGCGTTCAGGTGTACCTTGTCTGAGGTCACGGTACGCAAATGCACGCCCGTAGAGCCGATGATGGAACACGCGCTGTCGGTGTCGCCGGTGTGAACGCCCGCGCCCAACGCGGTCATCACCATGTCCACATAGCCCAGCGACACGGGCGTCCCTTCGAACAGGCCCGTCGCCTCGGCCGCGGCGCGGGTGAGCGGCCAAGTCTGCTGCGACCCGTCCATAATCTCTGGCAGCAAGTTCCGGCGCCCGGTCAGGCAAAGCGCGTCCAGCACATCGTCGTCATACTGACGGGTTCGGAAATTGCCGAAGGTGAAGCTTGCCTCCGACGGGTCGGTCGCGCGCACGCCGGTAAGGTTCAGAAACAGCCAGTCCTTGCAATGCAGCGCGACCTCCGCACGATCCAGAACCTCTGGCGTGTGGTCCTGCATATGGGCCATCTGACTGCCTTGCTGGCAGGTGTTGAGGCCGGTGCCAGTGGCTTCGAACCGGGTGCGCTCTCCGTCTCCTGCCGTCAATCGTGTCACGGTGGACGCGGCGCGCGCGTCGAGCCAGAGCCAGGCGTCGCCGATGGGTTGGTCGTCAGCACCGACCAGCCAGGTACCGTCGCCTTGTCCGGTCAGCCCCAGCGCGGCGGTGCGTTTGGCGAGCCTGTCTATCTTCACCGACAGGCCGCGCAGCACTCCGGCGCAATCCTTCCATGTCTGCGAGAGGGATTGGGTTACAGAACCATCCGCGCCCGTGTCGTATCGGTTTGGCACCGAAAAGCAGGCCAGCTGATCCCCAGTCAGGTCGAACGCCACGGCCTTGATAACGGAGGTGCCAGCGTCGATGCCGATGATGATGTCTCGCGATTCGGTCAACGCGGGCTCCGGCAGGTGTCGCGCTGATCTTCTGTTTCCACAGTTCCCTCTCCGGTTTTCCGCGGCCCATCTGGCCGCTTGTCCCTTCGCCGTGTCGGCGTTGAGCGACCGCAGGAAGGGGGTGTGGCGCGACCGCGCGCTTTTCTTTCGACGTTAGCATAATCGTTCTCAAGGCAATGCAGTTTTTTGCAGACAGAGTAAAATGTTTCATCTACGGTCGCCTTAACGTGCCGCCGATCGGCGAGATCGCTCGCTGTGCCGGATAAGGTTAGAAAAAAGGGCCAAGTGCGCGGTAGCTGGAGGGAAGCGCAGAAATTGCCGATACCCCTTCGGAAGGAACATGCGGATTGCCTCGGCGCACTTGACTTACTTGCGCCGGTTTTGGCGGCGATGCGGGGGGCACTCGATCATGGGCGTGAAGGCCGCACCAACGTTTTTCGGCCTGAGGCTAAGCCGGGGAAGGGTGCTTGGCGGAATTGCCATAATCGTTCTGCTCGCGGCCATCGCGGCCGATACCACGGTCGTGCGGATCGGCTCGGAAGAAGATACGCGCGAGCAAGCCTTCGATCCGGATCTGTTCGGGCAGCGGGAGTTTCCGCGCATCCGTGATTTCGTGGTGGAGCGGGCGCCTGACGCCGCAGAGTTGGTCCAACTGCTTGAAGACGATCGCGACGCCGCGATCGACACCTATGGCACGGCGGCTGGGGCCTTCCCCGTCATGGTCGTCCGGCTCACCGGTGTGGTGGGCGAGGGTCGGTCGGGTGTCTTCAACATCGATGTCGACGGCCTGCCCGACGAGGTCGGCATTCGGGTCCAGACCGGCCCCGCGATCAATGGAACCGAGCTGCGCGACGTGGTCGGCGATATCGAGTTTGGGGCCTTCACCAACCAGATCGAGTATCAGGACGCTGGCTCGGGAATAAACCGGGCCATGGCGGCGGAGACACTGGAAGGGCTGGACCGCGACGCGCTGCCGGGGGCGACGATCAGCGTAACCGGCGCGTTCACCATGATTAATCCGTCGAACTGGCTGGTGACGCCGGTTGTGCTGGAGGTGCAATAGTGCGCACACCGGACACCGACGAAACGCCTCATGCGGAACCAGATATTGCCGAGGTGGTTCTGGCCGCGCGCAACGTGTCCAAGTCCTTTGACGCCGTGCACGCGCTCAAAGGTGTCAATTTCGACGTCCATCGTGGGCAGGTGACGACCTTGTTCGGCGAGAACGGGGCCGGCAAATCCACCTTGGTGAAGATCCTGTCCGGCGTGCACGCGCCGTCCAGCGGAGAACTCATCCTCGACGGCAAGGCCGTTGAAATCGCCTCGACCGTTGCGGCCCGCGACCTCGGCATCACGATTATCCACCAGGAACTCAGCCTCGCGCCCAACATGACGGTTCGGGACAACATCTTTCTTGGCCGAGAGATCAGAGGGGCGACGGGCGTCAATTACGCGGAGGAGGAACGCCAGACGCGCGAGCTGATGCGCGAGTTGGAGGAAGACATAGATCCGCTGACCCTGGTGGAGGACCTGCGCCTGGGGCAGCAGCAGATCGTCGAAATCGCGCGCGCCCTGTCGGTGAATTCTCGCATCCTCATCATGGACGAGCCGACCTCCGCGCTCTCCGCATCAGAGGTCGAAATCCTGTTCAAGGTGATCGGCGACCTTAAGGCGCGGGGCGTCTCGATCGTCTACATCTCGCATCATCTCGAAGAGGCGCTGGAAATCACCGACCACGCCGTGGTCTTGCGCGACGGCAACATGACGGCATTCGCGCCCCGCAGCGAAATCGATCTTGAGTGGATTGTCAGAAACATGGTGGGGGAGAACTTTGATCTCGGTTCTCCGCCGGAAGGCTACGCGTTCGGAGAGACCGCCCTGTCGATCGAAAATCTGATCGTGCCTATCGCGGGCGGGGTGGCAGACGAAGCCGCCGATCGCGTTTCGCTCGATATCCGCGCGGGTGAGATCGTTTGCATCTATGGCCTCATGGGGGCAGGGCGCACCGAACTTCTTGAGTGTGTTGCTGGGCGGCTGCCAACATTGGGTGGCCGGGTCCTGCTTAAGGGCGAAGACGTTACCGGGCTCAGGATCGCTGAACGTATCAGTCGGGGACTGGTACTGACGCCAGAGGATCGGCAGCGGGACGGTCTCGTCCAGACCATGTCGGTCGGACAGAATCTCTCGTTGGCGAGCATCGGGGAGTTCGTCCGGCGGCTCTTGGTCTCGCGGCAAGCCGAGAGGCAAATCATCGACCGCGCCATCCAATCGGTCACGATCAAGACCGATAGCGGCGATGCCCCCATCGGGTCGCTGTCCGGCGGCAACCAGCAGAAGGTCGTCATCGGCAAAATGCTGGCCACCCGGCCAGACGTCGTCATGCTGGACGAGCCCAGCCGCGGGATCGATGTCGGGGCCAAGGCCGAAATTTTCGGGCTGCTTGCGCAGGGCGCCAGAAACGGGCTGGCGGTTCTCTACACCACTTCGGAGGTGGGGGAGTGTCTTTCGATCGCCCATCGCATCGTCGTCATGCACAAGGGCAAGATCTCCGCGATCTTTGGACCCGATGCGACCAAGGAACAGATCATGGCCGCCTCTGGCGAGGTGAACCTTGGCCAGAAGCTCAAGACCGGATACGGCCTCGGCTACTGCCACATCGTAGAAGACGCTCATCATGACGATCCGCCGTCCGGGCCGCTGGGTACGGCCGGGGGCGCGTTTCTGTCGCATGAGACTGGCGCGAATCCTGAACACGTGATCGGTGTAGGCCAGGGCAGCACTCTTTCGGCTGCCGTCCAAAACGCCAAGGCCGATCGGGCCGAAGGCGTCACCATGGTTTCGGTCATGGGCGGGCCCACCCCAGACGAGCGCGCCGACAACGCCGACTTGATCGTTGCCGAGATCGGAGCGGTCGGTGCCGCCACCGAACTCGTCGCCGCGGGCCTGATGACCCAGGGCGAGATGGATGAGGTCCGTCAGGCGGGCGCCAAGGGCGAGATCCTGGGGCATTTCTTCGATTCAGAGGGGTTCCCGATTGAAACCGACGCCACACGCAGGATCGTCACGCTGTCGCTGGACGACCTTCGAGGCCGGCGGATCGTCGCTATTGCAGGCGGAGCGGCCGGGGCAAGCGCCGTCGGGGCGGTGCTTGAGGGCAGGCTTTTGAACGGACTGATCATCGACGAAGCGACCGCACTTGAGATTGTGGAAAGCCAGGAATCCAAGACGCCACGTCAGGAGCATTGATGGAGGGGCTCGACAGGTGAGTGACATTTCAAGAGACGGCAGCGGTGCCACGACCGGGGTTCCCGCGCCTGTCTTGGGCAAGAAGTTTACGGTTGGATCGATCCTGTTGGAGGGTCGGGCGTTCTTTGCGCTGATCGCGATCATCGCCGTGTTCTCGATACTGTCGGAGAACTACTTCACGCTCTCGAACTTCCTCATCATGACCTCACAGGTCGCCATCTTCGGGCTGCTCGCGGTCGGCATGCTGGTGGTGATCCTGTCCGGCGGTATCGACCTTTCGGTCGGCTCGACGCTTGCGCTTTGCGGCGTCTTCGCGGGCTTCCTGATGCAGGGCGTCGAACTGCAGGCGCTTGGCGTGCTCGTGTACCTACCCGTTTGGGCGGTTGTGATCTGCACGCTGGCGATGGGCGCATTCGTCGGCGTCGTGAACGGCGTTCTCGTCGCTTTCTTTAAGGTTCCCGCATTCGTTGCCACGTTGGGCACGCTCTATGTCGCGCGCGGCGCCGCGCTTCTGATGACGAACGGCCTGACCTTCAACAACCTTTCGGGCCGCCCGGACATTGGCAATACCGGCTTTGAATGGCTCGGATTCAACCGCCTCTGGGGCATACCGATCAGCATCTTTGTGCTCACGGTCGTCGCGGTGTCCGTGCACCTGTTGCTGGTGCGCACGGCGTTCGGGCGCTGGCTCTATTCGACCGGCGGCAATGCGAGCGCCGCTGAGCTTTCCGGCGTGCCGGTCAAACGCGTGATCGTTTCCGTCTATGTCATCTCCGGCATGTGCGCCGCGATTGCCGGCATCGTGCTCAGCTCTCAACTCACATCGGCGGGGCCCACCGCTGGGACGACCTACGAACTGACGGCGATCGCCGCGGTTGTTGTGGGCGGTGCGTCCCTGATGGGCGGGCGCGGCAACGTGCGCGGAACCCTTCTCGGCGCTTTCGTCATCGTGTTTCTAGGCGCCGGCCTCGTTATCACCGGCGTCTCATCCTACTGGCAAACCGTCTTCACCGGCGCGGTCATCGTGCTCGCCGTCATGCTCAACTCCATCCAATACGGCGGGGCCAGAAAGAAATAGGCAAGGCGCAGCCCCCAGAATTTCGCGGGCGAAGGGACAGGGACCCTATCCGTGAAAACGGCCGACCATCGGCATCATCCAACCAAGGAGGAATTTCCCCATGATCAAAATGACCAAACGCGCGCTGCTCGCAATGGTGGCCGCGGCGCCGCTCATGGCGAACACGGCGTGGGCAGAAGGTCTGATCTCGATTATCGTCAATGACCCGGCGAACCCGTATTGGTTCACCGAAGGCGAGGTGGCCCGCGCGACGGCGGAAGAGCTGGGGTACGAGGCCACTGTGTCCGCGCACCGCGGCGACACCAACACCGAAGCCAACCTCGTCGACGCCGCGATCACCAACAATGCGGTCGCCATCATTCTCGACCCCGCCAATGCCGACGGTTCGGTTGGCGTGGTGCGTCGTGCGACCGAAGCGGGGATCCCGGTGTTCCTGGTGAACGCGGAGATCAATGAAAGCGGTATCGCTATTGGCCAGCTTGTCTCCAACAACGCGCAGGGTGCGGCCATCGGCGCGGTCGAGTGGCAGAGCATCGTGGGTGACGAAGCCAACTATGTCGAGTTGCTGGGCAACCCCGCCGACAACAACGCGGCGACCCGTTCCAACGGCTACGCAACCGTGATCGACCAGTATCCGGGCCTGGTCGAGGTTGCCGAGGAAGTCGCCAATTGGGATCGTACCCAGGGCTTCAACCGCATGCAGTCGATCATCCAGGCCAATCCGGACATCGATGCCGTCATCTCCGGCAACGACGAAATGGCCCTGGGCGCGATCGCGGCCTTGCAGGAAGCCGGCATGACAGACGTTATCGTCGGCGGGTTCGACGGCTCACCTGACGCGGTTGACGCGATCATCGCCGGCGACCTGGCCTACACCGTGCTTCAGCCGGTTGCGGTTTTCTCGCGCGAGGCCGTGATCCAGGCCGACTACTACATCCGCAATGGCGAGCCGATGGTCGACGAGGAAAAGCAGCTCTTCGACTGCATCCTGATCACCGCGGATGACGTGGACAATTATACCGGGCCCTTCACCCTCTCCCAATAACTCGGGACTTTTGCGAACAGAGAGGCGCCCCTGACGGGGCGCCTTTTTTGCTCTGTGCAACGACTGAAACCTACCGTTGCAGGTCAGGACACAGCCGGGCCATTCGTTTCGATCGGTCGCCCCATCGTGTCCTCGCCGCCGTCTGGCTCGCGCTGGGACCGTGTCTTCAGCCATTTCTTCACGTCGGCGAAGTCGAAATAGATCGCCAGCGCACTGGGCAGCACGAAGATGATCAACAGCGTCGACGACAACAGTCCGAACGCAACAGCCGAGACCAGAGGCACCATCACCTGGGCTTGCGGACTGGTCGCGAACATGATCGGCAGCAGACCGACAAAGGTGGTCGAGAAGGACAGCAGGATAGGGCGGAACCGGTGGCTGACTGCACCAATGGCAGCGTCGATGAGGTTGCGGTTTGCGGCAGCCTTTTCGAAGAAGGTCAGGAACAGGATGGCGTTGTTGACCACGATGCCCGCCAGCGACGCGAAGCCCACGAAACTTGGCATGGCGAGATCGATGCCCAGCAGCATGTGGCCGAAGACCGTGCCGATCATGGCAAAGGGCAGGGCGAGCAGGACGATGACGGGCATCGTGTAGCTGTGGAACTGATAGGCCAGGATAATGTAGATGCCGACCACGCCCAGCATTAGCGCCACCAGGATCGAGCTCTGGGTCTCCTGCTGCGCCTCCGTAGCGCCGCCGATGCCGATATCGACCTCGGGGAACGCGTCCCGCATCGACGGCCAGATCTCCTCGATGATTGTGCGCGACAGCACGCTCGACGTGGTCGCCTCACGGTCGATCCGGCCGATGATCCGGGCGATCGCAGCGCCGTTCTGGCGCGTAATTTGCGTGTAGCTTGTCGTCAGCTCGATGTCGGCCACGGTTTGCAGTTCCGTCAGCCTGCCGTCCGGCAGCCGGATCGGGTAGGCCGCGAGCGCTGAGACCGTCGCCACCGTGTCGCCCAGCGCGACTTGAACCGTGCGGTCGCTGAAGCCGTCGCGGAACTGATCGGTCTCGGTGCCCGCGAACGCGGCGCGAAGCTGTCCGGCCAGGTTCTGTGGCGTCAGACCGGCCGCGTAGCCGAGCGGGTTCAGCCGCGTCCGCACCTCCGGCTGGCGGCCGCTGAAGTCGCTGTAGGCGTCCAGCACATCGTCTCTGCCCAGCAGGCGGCGATAGAGTTCGGCCGAGGCGCTTTCCAAAGCCTCCAGATCGCGCGAGGTGAGCTGAACGTCGAGGTCGCTGCCGCCGGGCGCCGCACTGGTTTGCACAAACCGGCTTTGCATCAGGTCGGGGATTGGCCCCGCCGCATCGTGCCAGGCGTCCAGGACCGCGTCCGCGGCGACACCGCGCTCTGTGCTGGTCAAGAGGTCGACCGTGATCGTCGCGGCGTTGGCGCCGGCCCCCTTGACGTCGGCGTTGGTGGCGTAGCGTACGAGCACGCGTTCAACCAGCGGCTGACCGTCTTGCGTGTCCGGCGTGTAAAGCGCGTCGACGTCGCTGAGTGCCCCAAGCAGCCGTTCAACCACGGCTTCGGTCCGTTCGATGGGCGCGCCGGGCGTTAAAGCAAAACGCGCCTCGACCGTGTCTGCCTCGACCGTCGGAAAGCCGGTGACCTTCACGGTGCCGGAGACGATCAGCCCGACGGTCACGATCAGCACCGCGAATACCGTCCCCACGGTCAGATAGCGCCAGGCGACCAGCCGCCTGACCGTTGGCAGCACGAAGCGCTCCTTCACCGCTTCCGTCGTGCGCGGCAACAGGCGCCGTGCCGCGCGCTCGGGATCGACCGAGACATGCGACAGATGGTTGGGCAGGACCAGGAACGCCTCGATCAAACTGACCGTCAGCGTGATCAACAGCACGAGGGGCACGACTTGCAGGATGCGCCCCATCTCGCCCGACAAAAACATCAGCGGGCCGAAGACGCAGGCCGTGGTCAGGAACGACGATATGACGCCGGGCATTACTTCGCGCACGCCGCGTATCGCCGCTTCCTTCAGCGAAACCCGGCCGCGCCATTTGGAGATGTTGTCGGCAATGACGATCGAATCATCCATGATCAAGCCGACGGCCATCAGCAGCGCCACCAGCGAGATCATGTTCAGCGTGATGCCGAGCGCGTTGAGCACGAACAGGCCACCCAGAAACGAGACCGGCAAGGTCATCGAAATCCAGAACGCCTCGCGCAGCGAGAAGAACAGGGTCATCAGCAACAGCACGAAGACCAGCCCTTGGCCGGTGTTGCGCAAGACCAGGTTCAGCCGCTCGTTGATTGTTTCGGTGGCGTTGTTGATCACGGTGATCGCGAACGGCGCCGGCAGGCGCGCGGTTTCGCCGGCGATATAGGCTTCCACCTGGGCGAAGGCGTTGATGGCGTCGTCGTCCTGGTTCTTCGATATCTGAATGATCGCCGCCCGTTGCCCATCGACAAACGACTGGAGTTCAGAGCGCGCCGGTTCCAGCGTCACCGATCCGATATCGCCAAGACGAACGATCCCGCCGCTGTCGGTCTCCAGGATGACCAGGTTTTCCAGGTCGCTCGCGGTGCGCCGGACATCGTCGAAGCGCAGCGCCAGGTCGGTCTGGCGGGTTTCCACCGTGCCCAGCGGTTGGCGCAGGCTGCGCGCGGCGATGGCGTCGCTCACGTCCCGCGCGCTCAGGCCGTATTGGCGCAAGGCAAGTTGATCGAAGGTGACGCGGTACTCACCCTCGCTGATGCCGGCCACCACGGCGTCAAAGACCAGCGGCAGGGCCGACAGGTCGGAGGCGAGCCGGTCGGCGTAGCGCAGCATTTGGTCGTCGCCATCGATGCCGGAGACCGCCAACAACGCGACCTGTTCGGTCCGGGCAGCGACCGCCACCGTCGGAGGCTCGGCATCGGTCGGCAGATTGTTCAGCCCGGATACGGTGGACAGGATGTCGTTGTAGAACTGAATGATATCGCCGCCTTCCTCCATGGTCAGCGTCGCCGTGGCCTGGCCCTCGGTAGAGACGCATTCCAGCTCGTCGAGCTCGGTCGTGGAGTCCAGGGCGCGGTCAAGCTCCTGGCAGATGCTCTCGTCGACATCGATCGCCGAGGCGCCCGGATAGACCACACCGACGGTGACGCGCGACGGCGTGAACTCTGGAAAGGTCTCGCGCTCCATGCTCGACAGGACCGAAAAGCCGAGCAGCACGGCCGCGAGCATCAGCAGGTTGGCGGCGTTGGGGTGCCGGACGAAATAGCCGATCACGGCTCGACCCTCACGACCAGCGTCGGCCGGTCGTACACCGGCTCGACCGCCATGCCGAGGATGGCGGGCTGCGGCTCGGACAGGACAATTGTGTCCCCGGATCGGAGGCCGTCTGCGACCACGATGCGATCGCCCAGCGTCGCCCCGGCCAGGATCGCCCGCCTTTGCAGCGTTTGATCGTCGTCGACCACATAAACAAACGGCGCGCCGTCCGAAGCCGCCCTAAGCGCCGCCCGATCGACCATAACCACCTGGCGCCCGGCCGGGATGCTGATCCGAACTTCGACAAAGCTGCCTGTGACGAGCGGCGGAAGCCCCGCCCTCGGATCCGTTCGTCCGGGATCGGCGACACGAACCACCAGACCAACCGATCCTGTCGCCGGGTCGATGGCGCCTGTATGCCGGTCCAGAGTGGCGGGCCAGACATAGCGCCGGTCGCCGATCCTTTGGCTGACCGTGGCGCTTAGATCGAAGCGGCTGAGCAGCGAGAACGTCGTCGTCGCGTTCGGGCCGGTCGACGCCAAGGTCAGATCGGCGTCCGGCATAAGGGCCCCAACAACCGTGTTGAGGGCGCCCGGTTGGACCTCGGCGACGATTTCGGCCTCGGCGACGTCTTCCAAAACCAGCAAGGCATCACCGGGCCGCACATATTGACCGACTGACAGGTTCTGATCCGTAACCCTACCGTCGAACGGCGCCACGATCACCGTGTCGCTGAGGTCGCGTTGCGCGGCCTCCAAATCGACCTCGGCCGTTTGGATCGCGGCTTCGGCGGACAACCGCTGGACCGGGTAGAGTGTCAGCTGGTTCTCCAGGTCGCGAACCTGACGCTGTTGGTTCAAGAGTTCGCGGTGGGCCTGCTCCAGCGCGGCCTGCGAGATCGTTCCGCGCTCTACGAGGACACTTTGTCGGTCAAGTTCCGCTTGCTGGAAGGCCTCGATCTCGCGCTCCAGCGCCAGCAGGGCCTCAGTCGCTTCTTCCTGTGTCTCCAATTCGGTGATCTGGGCGTACGCCGTCGCAAGGCTGGCCTGTGCCCTCGCCTCGGCGATCTCGTAGGTGCGGGGATCGGTTTGTATGAGGGGTGTGCCGGCCTCGTAGACCGCGCCCACGGCCAGGTTTTCGGCCAATGCGACGATCCGGCCATCCACCTGCGACGTCGCCTGCCAACTGCGCACCGGCGCCACCCGGCCAAACCCGGAGACCTCAAGCACCAACGGCTCCAGCACAATCTCGGCGACCCTGACGGCCGGCGGCTGAGGCTCTGCGGGCGTGGCGGCACCGTCCGGCCCTGGCCGTGTTTGCAGGACAAACAGACCAATGCCGATCACGATCGGCGGGATGAAGAGGAGCCGGCGCCAGCTCATTCCCGTTCGTCTCCGGCTTGGGCAATCGAGGCGGCGGCTTGGTGGCCCACGGAGTTTGCGGCGATTACCGCTAGGGCGTCGTTACTCGTCATCGATCGGTTCATCCGCTTGGTGGACCAGGGCGACGATCAGCCAGATCGCGAGCATGCCAAGCACCGACACGACGCCGATCCAGCCGACCCATTCGAGAAAGGCGGTCATGGCCAAAGTCCCGCGCGCATGGTCCCTCCGGTGTCATCGATTGCTCAATGGATGGCGCGTTAGCGACTGAAACGTAGGGTTTCTTGGCCGTCTTCGATGCCGACATAGCCGCGGCTCCAGGCGCGCAGCGCAATGCACCTTGCCTGCATCGGACCGCCCGTGAGGCAGAAGCCGTTGCCCATCGGTATCCAGGAGATGCGGACGCTGATCAGCTCGGCACGCATGTGCCCGGTCCCATCGGCAAAGAAGGTCATGCTGCCGCGCCCGCCTTCCATGGTCTCGACCGCCCAGGGCTCGCCATCGGCGATGACAGCCATGATGCCGTCGGCTTTCGTCTCCTCCGGCACCAGGAAGGCAAGCCACGAGGCGGCGGAAGCTAAGGCCGATGGGGCGCCACGCGAGCGTTCGGGCAACTCGATCTTGGTCATCTCGTTGTGCATCCTCGCAAAGCTCCAACGACCCCTCAGTGTCAGCGCATCAGGCAAGGCTCTCGCCAACGGCGCCTCGCGCAGTGGGCAGCGTCATTTGTAGGCGGGAGAGGTGTCGTCGGTTTTGCTGGCTTGCAGAGAGATGTGTCTGAACGTGTCCAACCGACGGCCAGACACATTCAGACAAAACTCTTTCGCTGAGCGGTTCCAATATCGGGTCTAAGAAGCACCTTCAGTCGGCCATCGAACCAGCTCTCTGGTTGCGATCGGCGGGCAACCACGGTGACATGACCATTATGACGGCCGCTGGACATATTCTGATCGTCGAGGACGATGCCGAGATCGCGGAGCTGGTCGCCGGTTTTCTGCGCGACACGGGCCTGCGCGTCAGCGTCGCGGCCAATGGCCAGGCGATGGATAGATACCTGGCGAGTGCCAAGCCGGACCTGATCGTGCTCGACCTGATGTTGCCGGGCGAGGACGGGCTCAGCATCGCCCGGCGCTTGCGGGCGACCACATCGATTCCGATCATCATGTTGACGGCGATGGCGGAGGACACCGACCGGATCGTCGGGCTGGAACTGGGTGCGGACGACTATCTCGGCAAGCCGTTCAACCCGCGCGAACTCTTGGCCCGCATCCGCGCCGTCTTGCGCCGGTCAGCCAAGCAGGCTCCGGAGGCGCCGATCCCCGACGCCAGTTTTGTCTTCGCCGGCTGGTGCTTGAAGCCGGTCATGCGGGAATTGATCGACCCCGACGGCGCCTTGGTGGCGCTGACGTCGGCCGAGTTCGATCTGCTGCACGTCTTTTGCGAACACCCGCGCCGCGTACTGAACCGGGACCAGTTGCTCGACCTGACACGCGGTCGGGAGGCAACGCCGTTCGACCGCAGCGTCGATACGCTGGTCAGCCGCATACGGCGCAAGATCGAGCCCGATCCGAAAAGCCCAGCCCTGTTAAAGACCGTCCGACTTGGCGGCTACCTGTTCACGCCGGAGGTCGTGAGAGCATGACAACCTGGCCTCTATTCCCGCGCGGCGTTCCAATCCGCCTGCAGATCATCGTGCTGTTGATCGCAACGCAGCTCTTGGCCCATGCGGCAACCGTCTTTGTCGTCCGCATCGGTACCGGCGGGTTCGACGAGAAGGTGCCGGAAGGCATCGCCGCGGACAGTCTCGCCCCGCTCACGACAGTCTTGGGCATCACCTTCCAACTGCCGACGGCGGAGGCGGCCGACGTGCTGCGGGCGGCCACGGATTTCGACGCCCGCTTGACCCTGGAGGCCGGGATCGAGCCTCAGCCGGAGGACGACATCAACGTCGTCGGCCGTCGCCTGCTCTCGTCCATTCGGGACAGTTTTCCAGAACTGCCGCCCGAGAGGGTGGCGGTCGCCGAGGCGGCGATCCACAGCTTCTGGCCATTCACCATCGGCAACTACAAGCTGGCTGTGGAACTCGACGACGGCACCTGGCTGACCTTCACGCCGTCGCGCGACACCTTTGTGCGTATTTTCCCGCTCTTCGTTCTGCTGTTGGCGACGACCGTTCTGGCTGTTCCGCTCGCGGCCTTCTCGATCTGGGCCGGCGGCACGCTGGTTGCCCCCCTGCGTCGCTTGGCGGGGGCCGCTCAGCGTTTCGGTGTCGACCTGCACGCCGAGCCGGCGACCGAAACCGGACCGGCGGAGGTTCGCGCCGTCGCCCGAACGTTCAACACCATGCGCGAGCGCCTGCGCTCGATGGTCGAGGCGCGGGCCTTTGCCTTGGCGGCGATCAGCCATGATCTGCGCACGCCGCTGACCCGCCTGCGCCTGCGCATCCATGCGCTGTCGGCGGACACGGACCGCGACCGGCTGCTGAACGATGTCGGCGCGATGGAGAACATGATCAACTCCGCGCTCACCTACATTCGCAACGAAGGCACGCCTCTGACGCGGCAGAAGTTCGACCTCTCGGCACTGGTGCAAACGATCTGCGATGATGCGGACGAGGGTCGCCAAGCGGTCTGGTTCGACGGCCCTGATCGGCTGACGATGACTGGTGATCCGGACCGCATTGGCCGGGCCATCGCCAACATCCTCGCAAATGCGATGAAGTACGCCGGCAACGCGGAGGTCAGCCTTCAGGCAAATGCCGAGACCGAAACCGTCACGCTCACGATTGCCGACAACGGCCCCGGCATACCTGTCAATGATCGCGAGGTCCTGTTCGACCCGTTCCGGCGTGGCGACGAGGCCCGCGCCGGCGACCGTGCCACAGGCTTCGGACTGGGACTTTCGATCGCCCGTGACATCGTTGAACGCCACCACGGCACGATCCGGCTCTCCGACAACCCGCCAATGGGACTAAAGGTTACAATCGAATTGCCGACAGTGGAGGGATAGAGCGGCCTCCTACAGCTACGGAAAGCAGCTCAGAGCTTAATCCAAGGACCGATGACCGAACCGACTGAACGAAAAGCCCATTCCGTCACGCCGCGGGTCTGAACATTTACCCGCCCTCCGCCGTGTCCATGACGAAATGGTCGGTTCCCACACGGATCATGGTACGGTTTGGCGCTGTCCAATCAAGGGGGCGTAGCGGGCTCTTGAGTTCATCCACCATCAATCCCCTGCTTTCCCGTGTGATGGTGGGGTCCGGCACGGGCACCGCGGAGATCAGCTTGCGCGTATAGGGATGGCGGGGGTTGCTCAACACCTCGTCCCTGGGCCCGATTTCGACGATTTCGCCGAGCAGCATGACCGCAACCCGGTGGCTGACACGTTCCACGGCGGCGATGTCGTGGCTGATGAAAAGGTAGGCCACGTCCAGCTTCTTCTGGAGGTCCAGCATCAGGTTGATGACTTGGGCCTTGATCGATGCATCCAGTGCCGAAACGGACTCGTCCGCGACAATCAAACTAGGGTTCAGTGCCAGGCTGCGGGCGATGCAGATGCGCTGGCGCTGGCCACCTGAGAACTCGTGCGGAAACCGCAAGGCGTGTTCCGGCAACATGCCGACCAGTTCCAGCAGTTCGGTAACGCGGTCTTGGGTCTCTTCGGGCTTGACGATGTTGTGCACGCGCAGCGGTTCGGTGATCGCCGAACCGATGGTCTTGCGCGGGTTGAGGGAGCCGTAGGGGTCCTGGAAAATCATCTGCAGCCGCTGCCTGGCCTTGCGCAACTCCGCGGGGCCGGCGGCCATCAGGTCTTGACCTTCGAACTCGATGCGCCCGCCCGTCGGCTCGACCAGGCGCAGGATGGATCGCCCGGTCGTCGTCTTGCCGCAGCCGGACTCACCGACGATCGCAAGCGTTTCGCCCTTTCTAAGGTCAAAGGACACGTTCTCCACGGCGTGCACGTGGCCTTTCAGGCGGTTCAGCAGGCCACCACGAAAGGGAAATCGCGTGGTTAGGCCGCTGACCTCCAGAATTCTGCCACCGCGATTGTCCGGTTCATAAGGCTGCTCGGGGCCAGGCCCGGAGATATCCATGGTGGGAAATCGGCGCGGCGTGATCGAACCCTTCAAGGCGCCCAGCTTCGGCACCGCGCTTAACAGCATTCTGGTGTAGCCGTGGACGGGCGCGGCGAACAGTTCCGCGACCGTTGCTTCCTCCACCTTCTCGCCCTTCAGCATGACCACGACACGATCGGCGATTTCCGCGACGACACCCATGTCGTGGGTGATGAACAGGACGGCCATGCCCATCTCACGCTGCAACTCGTGGATCAGTTGCAGGATCTGGGCCTGGATGGTCACGTCAAGGGCCGTGGTCGGCTCGTCGGCGATCAGCAAGGTTGGGCGGCAGGCCAGTGCCATGGCGATCATCACGCGCTGGCGCATGCCGCCGGAAAAACTGTGCGGATACTCGCCCGCCCGCCTTTTGCCATCCGGGATGCGCACGATGTCGAACAGACGCAGCGTTTCCGCGATTGCGTCCGAGGCACTCATGTCGCGATGGCGCCTCAGCGCCTCCGCAACCTGAAAGCCTGCGGTCAACACCGGGTTCAGGCTGGTCATCGGTTCCTGGAAGATCATACCGATCTTGCCGCCGCGCACCGCCTGCATCTCTTCGTCGCCAAGCGACAGAAGGTCAGTGCCTTCCAGTTCGACCGTTCCTTCCGACCGGCCGATGCCGGTTTGCAGCAATTGCATGATCGACAAGGCCGTGACCGATTTGCCGGAGCCGGACTCCCCGACAATGGCGACGGTTTCGCCCTTGTCGATCGTGAAGTCGAGATTGCGCACCACCGATTGCCAGACGCCCTCGACCCGAAAGGACGTGGTGAGATTCCTGACGGACAGGACAGGGCTGGTCATTCCTCGCCCTTAAGGCGCGGATCGACGGCGTCGCGCAGGCCGTCGCCCAAAAGGTTCAGGCCCAGAACCACGATCAGGATCGCAATCGACGGGAACAGGGCCAGCCAAAAGCTGTCCAGGATGTTTTCAAACCCCTCGCGGATCATGCCGCCCCAGGTCGGCGTCGGCGGGCTGACGCCGAGACCGATGAACGCCAGGGACGCCTCGACACGGATCGCGGTCGCCAGCCACAGCGAGCCCATGACCAGGATCTCGGGCGCGATGTTGGGCAGGATATGCCCGAACATGAGCCGTTTGTCGGAGTATCCGAGCGCGCGTCCGGCTTCGACAAACTCCCGGTTCCTCACCGCGATCGTCGGGGCCCGGGCGATCCGCGCGAACGGGGGAATGGCGGTCAGCGCGATCGCAATGGCCAGATTGGCGATCGACGGTCCCAGCATGGCGACGATGATCAGGCCCAGGATGAGGGCCGGAAACGCCAGCAACACGTCCATTGTCTGCATGATGACGATGTCGACGCGGCCGCCGACATAGCCCGAAAACAGCCCGATCGCCGAGCCGACCACCATGGCGATGCCGATCGAGGCCAGACCGATGGTCAGCGAAATGCGCGCGCCCCAAAGAATCCGGGACAGCGTGTCGCGCCCAAAGAAGTCCGTTCCCAGCCAATGCTCGGCCGATGGCGGCTGCAGGCGGTCCAGGATGTTCTGTTCCAGCGGATCGTAGGGCGCGATGACCGGGGCGAGGACCGCCAGAAGAACCATCGCCAGGAACAGGCCCAGCCCGACCCAAGAGGTCTTGTTGGCGTTGAACGCCTTGATGACCGCGATCAGGCTGGCCGCGATCGAGGCCCTGAAATAGGCGCCGTATCCCGGCTTTCTCGCCGGTGCATCGACGCTCATGAGTACTTGATCCTTGGGTCGATGAAGCCGTAGGTCAGATCGGTGATCAGGTTCACCAGAACCACGATCATCGTGTAGATGACCATCATGCCCTGCAGCATCGGATAGTCGCGCTGGTACAGCGAGCCGATGATCAGCTTGCCGAGCCCCGGGCGGTTGAAAACGATCTCGGTCAAGACCGAGTTTCCGATCAGGATGCCCAGATACAGCCCGACCACGGTCACCACCGGGATCATCGTGTTGCGCAGACAGTGCCGCCGGATGATGATCGCGAACGACAGGCCCTTGGCCTTCGCTGTGCGGACATAGTCTTGATTGAGCACTTCCAGCATGGCGGAGCGGGACACGCGGGTGATGTAGGCCGCCATGATCAATCCGAGATTGATCGCGGGCAGTGCGAGGTCGCGCAGCCGTTCCCCGAACGTGGCGCCCTGGCCCGAACTGATGACCGGAAACCAGCGAAGCTGAATGGAGAACACCAGCAACAGCAGCACCGCGGTAACGAAGGCGGGCAGCGAAAGCCCTAACAAGGATGCGGAGCGGGCGATATAGTCGGTCAACTTGTTGCGGCGCACGGCCGACCACACGCCGACCGGGATACCGATGACGGCGCCGAGGAAGAGAGAGACGAAGGTGAGCTCCAGCGTCGCGGGCATCACCTCCAGAATGTCCTGAAGGACCGGCCGACCGGAGACCAGCGAGACGCCCCAGTCGCCGACGGCGACGCCCCTCAGGAACTCCAGATACTGAACGAACAGGGGCTGATCGAGGCCGAGGCGCGCGCGCAGTGCTTGCAGCGCTTGTTCATTGGCCTGGTCGCCGAGAATGGCATAGGCCGGATCGCCGGGCAGGATCCTGATGATGAAAAAGACGATCGTGAGAACGGCGAGAAACGTGACACCCGCAAAGCCAAGTCTCTTCAGAAGAAAGGCTGTCAATCGTGTCTTCCTTCGAAAGTGTCTGGCATCAGACGATCAGCAGGCACCGGACCGGCGCCGGTGCCTACCTGAGCAACTGACCGTTAGTCGACGAACCGGGTCAACTCGGTGATCGGCGGACTGAGGTTCAACGACCCGCGTGCCTCGACGCCCAGGTCGAGATTATCGTTCCAGGCCCAAAGCTGCATGATCTGGAACAAGGGCACCGCGCACACATCCTCCATGATCTGGCTTTGCGCCGTTGCCCACAGCTCCTGCTGCCTTTCGGGGTCGGATTCCGAACGCGCCTCGGTGATGGCGTCGTCCGCCACATCGCAGTGCGAGAAGTTGGTGACACCGGTCGGCGTCGCGACGATCGAGTCGGAGTGGAAGAACTGGGTCAGATAGACGTCGGCCACCGGAAAGCGGGCCGCCAGATAGTGGGTTAGCTGGCTGAGATCCTGGCGGATCTGCTCATGAAACGTCGAGTGCTCCACGGTGTCGATGACCAGGTCGATCCCCGCTTCACGCAGCTGGGCCTGCACCGCTTCCAGGATGGCCAACATGCCGCTGTCCGTCGTGTGAATGGACCCGATCTCCACGCCATCCGGGTAACCGGCCTCGGCCAACAGTTCCCGCGCCCGCTCGACCGAATGCTCATAGGTCGGAACGTCGGCCGTGTGCCCCAGATGCCCTTCCGGCACCGGAGACACCGCCGGCAGCGTCACGTCAACGCCCCTGAACTGGACCAGTTCGTCCCGGTTGATGGCATGGGCGATCGCCTGGCGGACCCTGATATCGTCAAGCGGCGGCATCGTCTGGTTCAAATGGATGACCGACATCTCGCCCGGACGCATCACGGCAAGATGTGTGTTGGGCAGCCCGGAGATCCGTTCGGCCCAGGTTTGATCGCCGCTGCCGATCAGCATGTCGATTTCGCCGGATTGAAAGGCGAGATCGCGGGTCGAGCTGGACGGGATGAAGCGGTAGAGGATTTCGTCGATTTGCGGGGCGCCGCGAAAGTAATCGGGGTTTGCCTCAAGCCGGATGAACTGCTGCGGCGTGTACTCGGCAAACATGAACGGCCCCGTGCCGACCGGCTGCTGGGCGAACGCGTCACCCAAATCCTCCACCGCGTCCTGGCAGACGATGTTCCCGCCATGATAGGGGACTAACAGGCCAAGCAGGCTTGGGATTGAGTGCGCAAGTTGGATCGTCACCTCATAGTCGCCGGTCGCCTCGATGCTCTCAATGGCCGAATAGTCGCCGGCAAACGCCGACGTGTCCGGATTGGCCGCGCGCCGAAGCGAGAAGACGACGTCTTCGGCGTCCAGATTGCCGTAGTCGCCATGGCACTGCACATCGTCGCGCAGCGAAAACACCCAGGTCAGACCGTCATCGGACGTGCTCCAGCCGGTCGCGATGTCGGGTTCGATAAAGGCCGGATTGGCCTCGCCGGGCGCGATGCGCACCAGCCCGTTGAACATCCAATGCAGCAGCCCCTTGTCCGAAGTGGACGTGGCAAAATGCGGGTCCAGAATGCCGGCGTCGCCGGTGTTCATGCCCACGGTCAAGGTCTGGGCATAGGCGCCGATGCTGCCTGTAGCCAACAACCCGCCAAGAACAAAACCAAGTGCTTTTTTCATGATTTCTCCCCCATGTAGAAGTGAACCTGCCAGTTTATTGTCGCCAGGCGCTTGAAGTCATGTTGGTGGACTTCTGAACACTTAGCATCGTGCGAACTTCAATGGCCGGTATGTCCTTCGCCCTCCTGTTGATCTTGTCTGTCGCTCGTTGTGCCCAAACGCAAAGACTGCCCATGCGCTTAAGATTGCTGAACCACCTCCGTCGAGACTTTTGCATCAATTGCCCGCAAAAACACTCATAATCGTTCACAAAATGAGCGCCGGTCCGAACATAAACCATAACAAATCGATTGGACAATCGCATTCGTGGCCGTTGATGGTCTTTTTCTTCCATGTTGCGCCAACGCCGCTGCAATAAGTGAAGCATCGCCACTTTGCGCCTTGCCCAATTGCTGATCCCAACCAATTGAGGGTCGGAACCTGGGCGCAGAGTAAGGCCTTTCTGGCTGCTACGTGCGGGCGAAAGCGCCCATCTCCAGCGCGGCAATTCGCTCCGGCCCGTGCGGCTGGGGCGTAATGAAAGGCCGCTCATGCACGTCCAATAGCGTCAGATACATTCAGATACGGTCAATTAATGTCACGTTCGGCTCTTGATCGATCGGGCTGCTGTGAACTCTTGACAGCATTCGCGGTCTCGACATCGAGCCTGTCTTCCAGAAGATCTTTCGCGACGGCGCTTTCGGGACGATCGTTCGGATCGCCAAAGCCTCCACCGCCGGCTGTCGCGATGTCGACAATGGTGCCAGCGCGCAGCAAGACAGTGTCGGCGCCCGGTTTCTGGCCACCACTGAAGACGAAGCTGGACCTGCCGCCCTCCAGCCCGCCCTCAAGCCCCCAGGGAGATGTGGAAATGCGGGACCCTTCGAGGCTCAACCGACAGTCTTTCTCGATGCGATAGACGCGACGCACGCCCATGCCGCCACGCCACCGGCCGGCGCCGCCAGACCCGTTGACCAACTCGTAGCGCAACAGGGTCAACGGGTATTCCAGCTCTAGCGCCTCGACGGGTAGGTTGGAAGTGTTGGTCAGATGGACGTGAACACCGCTGAGGCCGTCCGCCATCGGCCGTGCCCCTGCGCCGCCGCCCATTGTCTCCAGATAGACCCAAGGGCTGCCGTCAGCGTAGGTGCCGGTAAACTGTGCGCCGGTGCAAGCGCCGTTCCCGGCCGCCGGAACACGGCCCGGTAGCGCCTTTGCTAAGGCGCCCTGGACAATGTCGGCAACGCGCTGGCAGGTCGCGATGCGGCCGTTGACGGCGGCGGGGTGGTGGCAATTGAGCAGGGAGCCGCTTGGCGCGGTCACCGAGAGCGGCCGGGATAGGCCGGCGTTCGGCAAGATGGTCGGGTCGATGGTGGCCTTAACCGCGTAATAGCAGGTGGCGAGCAGCGCGGTATAGATGACGTTCAGCCCGGCCCTGACCTGCGGTGGCGCTTCGAACGCGAGCCTCATATCGCTGCCGTCAACCTCAATCGCGACGCTTAGCGTCATGTCGCGATCGATCACGTTGCTGTCGAATGTGTCACTGAACCTATACAAGCCGTCAGGCACGGCCGCGATGCCCGCGCGCATCTTGCGCTCGGCGTAGTCCAGCAACGCATCGCCGGCCGAAAGGACCTGGTCGGCACCATACTTGGCGCACAGATCCTGCAGCCGGCGGACGCCCAGGCGGTTGGCCGACATTTGGGCTCTCAGGTCCGACAGGCGCTCACTCGGCACCTGGCAGTTGAGCAGGATCATCGCCTCGATGTCGGCGTTCAGAACGCCTTTGGTGTAAAGCCGTATCGGCGGGATGCGCAGCCCTTCCTGATAGATATGGGCGCTGCCGCGATCGGTGAAATCGGCGTGATGCGCGGTGTTCACCGCCCAGCCCACGATCTCGTCCTCGAAGAAGATCGGTTCTGCAAGCACGATATCCGGCAGGTGCGTCCCGCCGCCTTCATAGGCGTCGTTGCCGATGAACACATCGCCCGGCTCGATGTCCTCAAGCCGGTTCCGCTTCATGATGTGGGGAATGATGCCGATGAAGCTGCCCAGATGCATCGGTATGTGCTCGGCCTGGCACAGCGTGTTGCCCTTGCGATCGAACAGCGCGGTGGAGCAATCCCTTCGTTCCTTGATGTTGGTCGAATAGCTTGCCCGCACCAGGGCCTCGCCCATTTCCTCGACGATCGAGGTCAGCGCGCTGCCAATGACCTCAACGGTGATCGGGTCGACCTGGCGCACCGCTTACCCCTCCAGAATGATGTTGAGGTAGGCATCGACCCGTGCCGTCATTCCCGGCAGAACGACGGTGGTCGAGTCCATCTGCTCGACGATGGCCGGGCCCGCGAACATATTGCCGGGCTTCAGCTGGTCTCTGGCATAGATCGGGCACGAGACGAAACCGCCGAGTTCGGGCATGTGGACGTCGCGTGATCCCTGCCTTGCTGCGTCGGCGTTTGCACCCGCTGCCGGCGCGGGCCGAAGCTTGGCTTTTTCGACAATGCCCGTGGCTTCGACCCGCAGGGTTACGATTTGAACGGCGTCGTCATCCGCCGTAAAGCCATATCGCTGCTGGTGCGCATCGGCGAACCCGGCGGCCAGCGCCGCCATGCTGGCTTCGTCGACGGGGCCATCCGGCAGGTGCACCTGTAGCTCATAATTCTGGCCCCGATAGCGCATGTCCACGGTGCGCGTGATGCGCCGCCTAGACGGGCCAATACCCTCGATGTCGAACCAGGTCTGTGCCTGCGACTGCAGCGCGCCGTACCCCTCCCGCACTGCCGGCAGGGAGTCCGGTTCGAGGGTCAGCAGCCGCGTCGTCGCGAAGTCGGCGCGCAGATTGGTCAGCAGCAACCCCATGGCACACAGAATGCCGGGTGCCAGCGGCACGATGACCGTCTTGATATCCAACTCTCTTGCCAGGCGCGCCGCATGCAGCGGGCCGGCGCCGCCGAACGCCATCAGGGCATAGTCCCGCGGATCGTAGCCGCGTTGCACGCTGATCACCCGAATGGCCTTGGCCATGTTGGCGGTGAGCACGGATATGATGCCCTGTGCCGCCTCCATGGTGCCCAGGCCCAGCCCTTCGGCCAGCTTTTCGATCGAGGCAAGCGCGAGGTCGCGCCGCACTTTCATGCGCCCGCCGAGGATTTCCACCGGGTTAAGGGTCTGAAGGACGATGTTCGCATCCGTGACGGTCGGCTCGCTGTTGCCCAGGCCATAGCACGCCGGCCCAGGGTCCGCACCGGCGCTGCGCGGCCCCACCTTCAACAATCCGCCGCTGTCGACAGTGGCGATCGATCCGCCGCCCGCGCCGACGGTGTGAATGTCCAGCATGGGCGCCTTGATGGGGTAGCCATGCACGTCGGCTTCGCCCGAAACGCTGCAGACCCCGTTGGTCAACAAGGCGACATCGGAACTGGTGCCGCCGACATCGAAGGTGATCAGATTGTCAAACCCGGCCGCCTGGCCGATCGCCTGCGCCGCCACCACGCCGGTGCTGGGGCCGGACAGCAAGGCCCTGACCGGCAGCCTGGCGGCCGCGTCGAAACTGACCACGCCGCCATTGGACTGGGTCATGTGGGGCGCCGTCTTGAGGCCGAAATCCGTCAACCGCCGTTCAAGACGGCCGATATAGCGTTGCATGATCGGGCCGAGATAGGCGTTCGCGACGGTTGTCGACAGCCGCTCGAACTCACGAAACTCCGGCGCGACCTCGTGGGAAACACTGACCGAGACATCGGGCAGTTCTTCTTTGAGGATCCGCAGCGCCGTTGCCTCGTGTTTCGTGTTCAAGAACGCATAAAGAAAGCAAACCGCCACGGCGCCGACATCGGCTTCACGCAGCTTTTCCACAGCGAGCCGAACGCCCTGTTCATCGAGCTCGATCTCAACGCTGCCGTCGAACCGCACGCGTTCGCGCACCTCCAGACGCAGATTTCGACGGACCAGTTCCGGCGGTTTGTCGACGGTCATGTCATACAGGCTGGGCCGCTTTTGCCGCCCGAGCTCAAGCAGGTCGCGGAACCCATCGGTCACGATCAGACCGGTCTTGGCGCCCTTCAGCTCGATCAGCGCGTTCGTCGCCACCGTCGTGCCGTGGCCGAGATATCCGATTGCCCCGGCATCGCGGCCAACGTTCGCGATCCCCTGCTCAATCCCCAGTGCGATGCCCTCGGACGGATCGGACGGTGTCGACGCCACCTTCCAGACTTCCAAACGGCCGGTTTGGTCGTCGAAAAGGCAGATGTCGGTGAAGGTTCCGCCCGAATCGACGCCGACCCGCCAGGTCATTTCGCGACCCTGCGTTTGGCGATCGTGGACTCCTGGTACCGTGCGCTCGGCTTCTTGCCGAACCGCGCCAGCCTGAACGGCGTCGGATCGACACAGGGCGCCACGCCGCGCACCAGGTCGGACACCAATTGCCCGGCGCCGGGACCGATGCCGAACCCGTGCCCCGAAAAACCGCTCGCCAGGAAGAAACCGGGTATCGCATCAACCGGACTGATCACAGGAACCGCGTCTGGCGTGACATCGATCAGGCCCGACCAGTTGTGCGTTATCCGGGCCGTGGCAAAGGCTGGAAAGACCTTGGTCAGATTGGCCAGACCCTTCCGATTGATGCTCTCATTGGCGACGGGATTAAGGATACGCACGCGTTCGAAAGGGCTTGCTTCGTCCAAGTCCCATCGCCTAGGCGTGCGCCATTCTTCCAGAAACCGGCCGCCGATCCTGATGCGCAGTTCACTCCAGTTGCGGATGAACGTCGGCGCGAAGTCGGCGAACAGGCGGAAGCTGTCGGGCACGATCGGCGCGATGTTCACATTGCGCATGCCAATGGTGTACCCGCCGTCCAACCGTTTGCGGAACGAGAAACTGCCACCGCCCACCGGCATGTCCAAGCCTTCTTCCACGCCCTCAACGCGCGCGGCGGACCCGAGGACCTTCAACTGCGGAAAGTCGATGCCCAGATTGCCGGCAAGCAATCTGGACCATGCGCCACCGGCCAGCACGACGGATGTGCAGGCGATGCTGCCGCGCTCGGTCACCACGCCGCACACGCTGCCCGCCGCGGTCTCGATTCCGCGCACGGCGCACTGGGTCACGATTCGGGCGCCCCGGTTCCGGGCGCCTTCGGCGATGGCCGCTGTCGCCATCGAAGGCTCGGCGCGGCCGTCATTGGCCGTGTAAAGGCCGGCCAAAAACCGGCGCCGGGAACCAGGAAGGATCTCGGCAAGCTCGTTGCCACGCAGCAATCGCGAGTCGAGATCGTATTGGCGTGCCACCTTCAGCCAGGCTTCGTGCTCAGCCACTTCCCGCTTGGTCGCACACGCATAAACAATGCCGGTTTCACGATAGCCGGTGTCGGCCCCGATGCGCTGTCGCATTTGCCGCCAAAGCCGGTTGCTTTCGATGGCAAGCGGGATTTCCGCCGGATCGCGGCCCATCTGGCGCACCCAGCCCCAGTTGCGGCCGGATTGCTCAGCCCCGATTTCGCCCTTTTCCACTAAGGCGACCGAGACCCCGGCGTCGACCAGGGCAAGGGCCGTGCTGGCGCCGACAATGCCGCCGCCGACGACAACGGTATCGACCTTGTCGGGCAGGGTGTCGTCGCTGGCGACGCGGTCGAGGCTCGGGAGGCCCATCATCTTTCTTCGCAACTCTTCTTTCAGGTCTCACCGCGTCCGGCGGGCTAAAGCATGTCTTCCAAACGACAGTTGAGCAGCATCTCGGCCATGGCGGCATTGTTGGGCAGTCGGATCAGCGTGCTGACCAGCTCCGCCAGCGTCTCCGGCTGGATCATGTCGTCGGGGGCGACCTTGCCGGTGTAGGCGCTCATTTCCGTGCGCACGAAGCTTGGACAGACGGCCGTCGCCCGCACGCCCTTTTCCCACGCGACATGTCGGGTCGTGTGGGTAAGGCCCATCAAGGCGAACTTGGTCATGTTGTAGCCGACGAAGGCATTGCGAACCCGCTTGCCGGACAGCGAGGCGATATTGACGATGCGCCCGTGACCGCAGGCCTCGAGATAGGGCAGGCACAGCCGGGTCAAGCGCAACGGCGCCTTGACGTTGACCTGCCAAAGCCGATCGAGCGCCGCGTCATTGTCGTCCATGATGGTGACCTGCTCACCCAGCCCGGCATTGTTCACCAACGCATCGATCTGGCCGAATTTCGCGATCGTCGCGTCGACCCATTGCGCCGCGCTGTCCGGTTCGAAGGCGTCGAAATGGCTGAACAAGACCGCTTCGTTTTCCGGCCCGTGCGCCTCCTCAAGCGCCTTGATGTTTCGGCCGCCGAGCGAGACGCGAAAACCGTCATTGCGCAGCCGCGCCGCGATGGCGCGCCCGATGCCCTTGTTCGCGCCCGAGACGAGAACGACCCCGTCTTGGCCGATCCTGTTTGAAGTCGTCATCGTCGGTCTCCGATATCTGGCATGGGCGGGCGTCGGATTGATGAATGATAGAATGTGATAGCTACTGATAGATCAAGCGGAATCTTGCGACAAACTGATATCTCTTGCTCATTTTGTCATCCTCTTTTCGTGATATCGACAGGATTACGATGGGCTATGCTGAACTGACTTGACAGAAAGTGATCTTTTGTGCGGGATTTATGAAGGATGTGAATCCGATCACGCCGTACGCGCGGACAGGCCGGCCCGCTGGGCTCTTCGAATACTGTACGGCCAATCAAGGAGGGGGGAACCATGGCACTGACAAGGCGTAATGTAATCCATCTTTCGGTCGGCGCCGCCGCAGGTGCTGGGCTGGCATCGTTTCCGGGTTTGGCCCGGGCGCAGGATGTTTCGTGGGATTTCTCGGACGAGTATGACCTGAATGGGCTGACCGGAAGAACCGCGATGTTCTTCATCTCGGAACTTGAGCGGCGGGTCGGCGACGAGTTGCGCATCACCTATCAGGGCGGCGGCGCGCTCGGCTACCGGTCGGTGGACCACTTCGATGCGGTCGAAGATGGGGCGGTACCGATCGCCATTACGCTGGCAACCCAGTTGGGCGGCATCGATCCGTTCTTTGATCTGACCTCGTTGCCGTTCCTGGTTCAAAGCCCAGCCCAGGCGCGCACGCTTTGGCGCGTCTCCAAGCCGGAATATCAGAGGATTTTCGAAGACCACGGCCAGGTTCTGCTGTTCGCGACTCCGAACCCGCCCAGCGGCATCCATTCGTCGCGTCCGCTTGATACGCCCGAAGCGCTCGACGGTCTCAGAATCCGCACCTATGACGTGAACGGAACGCAAACCCTTGCGAGAGCCGGCGCCTCGCCGCTTCAGATCGCCTGGGCGGATTTGGTTCCACAACTGTCCACGGGCGCGATCGATGCGGTCCTGACATCGGCCGATGGCGGCGTTCAACTCAGCATCTGGGACTATCTGTCCAACTTCGCCGCCTTGGACTACGCCATGGCGTTGTTCATGGCCCATGCCAACGCGGATGCCTATGCCGAGTTGTCGGACGACGCCCAATCGGCGATCCAGGAGGTGCTGGAGGCGACCGACGACTATTCCTGGGGCATCATGCAGGACAGCATTGAGGACAGTTACACGATCATGCGCGAGCACGGCATGGACGTGAACGCCTCGCCGCCGGATGCCGTGTTCGACAGGCTGCGCGCTGCCGGTTCGACCGTCAGCCAGGAATGGGTGGAGCGGGTCGGCGAACGCGGCGAGCGCGTCTTGGCTGAGTTCGACGCCGCCAGAGGTTAAGCTCGATCTTCGGCTGCCGACGGCAGCCCAATTGAGGAGACTTCGCCCTGGCGCGCGTTTCGGACCTGTCTTCGGCGGAACCAAGGTGGCTGGCCGTCTTCGCGGCGATATCGTCGAAACTCAATCACGCCGCGGCTGTCGTCGCGGCGTGCCTGCTCGCCCTGATGACGACACTGATCTTGGTCGAGATCGTGCTGCGCTATTTCTCGTACTCCACCTTCATGGCGGATGCGCTGGTTGGGCACGGCGTCGCTGCGATCACCTTTCTTGCCATGGGCTGGGCCATGGAAAGCGGCAGCATGATCAGGGTCAGCCTGCTGCAGAATGCCGTCGGCCGGCGCGTCCGTTGGTGGCTGGAGCTGTTCGCCGTCATCGTCACGCTGATGTTGATGCTGTTCCTGTTCCGATATGAGTGGCGGATCTTTGCCCGCGACTGGTCACGTGGCACGGTCAGCGAGCATTTTCTGCCGATACCGCTATGGATACCGGCGGCGTTCTTCCTCATCGGTCTTCTGCTTGTCGCCCTGCATCTGGTCGTTCGCTTGATGCGTCTGACCACCGGTCGATTCGACGCGGGCGAGGAACTGAAGATCTGATCGATGCGCGCTTTCCACCAAATTGAGGCTACGTAACGGCCATGGGGTCGGCGACATCCGGGATCGTTCTGCTCGCCCTCGTGGCGCTTTTTCTGGGCACCGGTGTTTGGATTTTCTCCGGTCTGATCCTGGTGGGCATCAGCTCGCTCTGGCTCACCCTCGGGTTCTCGCTGGACCGCATTGGCTCGATTGCGGCGGGCGTCATCTCATCCAGCGCGATTTCGTGGGAGCTTGCGGCGGTTCCGATGTTCCTGTGGATGGGCGAGATCATCTTCCGCACCGATATCTCGCAACGGCTGTTTACCGGTTTGGCGCCCTTGGCGCGGTTTCTGCCCGGCGGGCTGCTGCACACCAACGTGCTCGGCTGCACGCTCTTCGCCGCGGTCAGCGGGTCAAGCACGGCAACCACGGCGACGGTCGGCAAGATCACGATCGGCGAACTCAAACGGCGCGGCTACGACCCCAGCCTCGCATCGGGCTCGCTGGCCGGCGCCGGCAGCTTCGGCCTGCTGATCCCGCCCTCGATTTCGATGATCGTTTATGGCGTGCTCGCCCAAGTGTCGATCGCCAAGCTGTTCGCCGCCGGTGTGCTGCCGGGCCTGATGATGGCGGTTCTGTACTCGGGCTATATCGGCATCCGCTGTGTGATCAAGCCGTCGCTCGCCCCGAAGGAAGAGGCGCCGGCATCTCTGGGTGCGGTTCTGCGCGGCCTGCGCGATCTCGGGCCGATCTTCATTCTGGTGGTGATCGTGCTGGGCTCGATCTATTCCGGTCTGGCCACGCCGTCCGAGGCGGCCGCGGTCGGGGTTCTGGGGGCCATACTCATCGTCACGGCGACCAAGCAGATGACGCGGGATCTGCTCCTGAGTTCCCTGATGGCGGCGATTCGTGTCTCGTCCCTGATCTGCGTTCTTTTGGCCGCCTCGGCGTTTTTGTCCGCTGCCATTGCCTTCATGCATCTGCCGCAGACGATCTCGGCGGGTATCTCCGCGTTGTCGCTCGGGCCCTTCGGGCTTTTGCTGGTGTTGGCGGTTTTCTACATCATCATCGGCATGTTCCTGGACGGCATCTCGATCATCGTTATGACCTTGCCCATCGCCCTTCCGCTCATATTGGCGGCAGGCCTCGATCCGATATGGTTCGGGGTCTATCTCGTCGTGATGATCGAGATGAGCGCGCTGACGCCGCCGGTCGGCCTGAACCTCTATATTCTTCAGGGATTGACCAACCGATCGTTCGTCAAGACCGTCTATTCCGCGCTGCCCTTCTTTCTTCTTCTGTGTTTGGGCGTCTGTATTTTGGCGGTGTTTCCCGAGATCGCCCTTTGGCTTCCCAGCGTCCTGTTTTCCCGGTAAGAGACTCCCTTGGTAACGAGTTCTATGGGTTCACTGGCGCGGTCCGATGGTTGATAAGCCTGAGAAGCCAAATGAGGATATGCTGCCCGCCGAACGTCGGCAGCGGGTCCAGGACTGGTTCCAGACAAAGGTCTCCGCTTCAAGCCAGGAGCTGTCGCGGCACTTCAACACATCGATCTCCACGATCAGGCGCGATCTCGACTATCTCGCGGCGCAAGGCGTTATCCGGCGCACCCATGGCGGTGCCGTCCGAATTCGCCAAAGGGCCACATTCGAGCCCACCCTCGACGAGGCACGCCGGTCGGCAACCGAGGAAAAACGCGCCATCGCCCGCATGGCCGCGCTCAGGATCGAGCCGGAGCAGAGCCTCTTGATGGACACCGGCTCGACACTGCACGAGCTGGCCCACGTTGTTGCGGAGATGGACCTGCCACTGACGGTGGTGACCAACGACATCTACATCGCCGGCGTCCTGACCGGCAAACGTCACATCAACCTTGTCATGCCGGGCGGCAGCCGCCGCGAAGGGGCCTATACCTTGTTGGGTGAACCCGGCATCGATTTCTTGAAAGACCTGCGCTGCGATCAGTTTTTTGTCTGTTCGCAGGCGATTGATCTGGATTGCATCTCGGACATTTCGCCCGAACTCGTCCAGCTGAAAAGGGCGATGTTGAACGCGGCGGAAAAGAACATCCTGCTGGTGGATAGCAGCAAGTTTATGAGCCGCGCCTTTTATCGCATCTCCGACCTCGAAAGAATCGACGAGATCATTACAGATGATGGTCTCGATGGGGAGTACCGGCGGGACTTTGAGCAATCCAGTGTCACACTGACATGTGCGCCGGTTGACGAGGAGCGACCCAGGTCCTGACCTGTTCACGTCGTCCGGCACCGGCTGTCCTTCGACCGGAACCGGACACTGGGGTTTTTGACCTTAGAATCGAACGGGATTGCCTGGTTGTTAGGGCGTCTGATCGCGACGTCTCGTGCCGGTCGTTCTAGGTATCGGGCACATCGGCGGTGCGGACCCGCCACGGCCCGAGATCGGCGGCGTATCGTTCGGCGCATTCCAGGCCGAATTTCGTCGGGCGAGCGGCCGGAGCGCGATCGAATACCGAAAGGCCGACCCGAAGGCCAAACACCCGCTTGCCGTAACAGATCAGGCCTTCCAGCGACTGCATTAGGAAGGTGATGGCCGGCAAGGCCATGGCATAGGTTTGCTCCGCCGCCGCGAAGTCGCCGTTCCGCCAGTGGTGCCAGCACGCCACCGCGTGATCGACGGCGTCAGGAGCCAGGACAAACCCGCTGCATCCGGCGCGCAGATTGTCGATCATCTCGATCCCGCCGCGGCCGTTGAGGACGGACACCTCGGCGCCAAGCGTTTCCATCAGGGACTTAACGACAACAGCGCTGCTTTCGGCCTTGACGCAGGCAAATGATGGAACGGCCTGTTTCAAGCGCCTGAGGTCGGCGCCGGTTAGCGACCGTCCAAGATAGGCTGGCGCGTTTTGCACGGCCCACGGCAAGCTGAGCGTTTTGGCAACAGCCTCGAAGAACGAAACATACTCCTCTGCCGAGTAGGTGCCCACCATCGGCGGCTGCAGGATCAGCCAATCGGCGCCGGCCCTTGTTGCATGTGCGGCAAGGGCGGCCTGCTCGGCGATCGAGTTGCCCGAGATCGTTACCGACAACGGCACCTTTGACGCCACATCCTCCGCGGCCCAGTCGATCACCTGTCGCCGTTCGTCTGAGGTCAGTTTCAACACCTCGGTCGCCAAGCCGAGAACGGTGACGCCGTCCACGCCGGCCGCAAGGACGGCCTCGGTCTGGCGGGCCATGGCGGCACGATCCAACTGGCCGCGCTCGTCGAAAAACGCGTAAAGAACGCAATGAATGCCCGCGTAGCTTCCATCAGACATCAGTGGCTGTCCCGTGGGACACTGGCCGACTCCGCAATGCGGCGGTATCGATCGGCGCCGCGCAGACCGGCCCCTTCGCCCAATTGCAGCACATGCTGGCGGTGAAAGTCTTGCCAAGGGGTCTGCGGTGCAGGGTACCGAAAGCCCCCCGACGCCTCCAGCTTATGGCGGCGATCGTCCAGTTCGCTCGATGACAGCATCACGTCAACGCGGCCCTTTCGCAAATCGACCCGTATTCGGTCCCCGGTTCGAAGCAGCGCCAATCCACCGCCGGCCGCGGCCTCGGGGCTGGCATTGAGGATCGATGGGGACCCTGAAGTGCCCGACTGCCGGCCATCCCCGATGCAGGGCAAGCTACGAATGCCCCTTTTCAGAAGATGGGCCGGGGGACGCATGTTCACCACCTCGGCCGCCCCTGGAAACCCGATCGGCCCGGCACCGCGCATGACGAGAACCGTGTCCTCGTCGGCCACCAAACCCGGCCTGTCGATCTCGCGGTGATAATGCTCCGGCCCATCGAAAACGACTGCGGTCACCTCAAAAGCCTCGGGGTCGTCCAGATTGGACAGATACCGTTCCCGGAAGGCCGTGTCGATCACGCTTGTCTTCATGATCGCTGAGTCAAACAGGTTTCCTGTCAGCACCTTAAACCCGGCCCGGCGCGACAAGGGAGCGTCGACGGTTCGGATGACATCGGGAACGGTGATCTCCGCGCCCGCGCAATTCTCCCCGATCGTCTTGCCCGTCACCGTCATGGCATCGCCATCAAGCAACCCATGCCGCATCAATTCGGCCACAACGGCCGGCACGCCGCCGGCGCGATAGAAATCCTCGGCCAGATACTCCCCGGCGGGCTGCAGATTGACGAGCAGCGGCAGGTCATAGCCGTACGTCTCCCAGTCGCGGACGTCCAAGTCCACGCCGAGTTGATGGGCAACCGCCGCTAAATGTATCGGCGCGTTCGTGGAGCCGCCAATCGCGGTGGACACGCGGATGGCATTCACGAAGGATCTACGGGTCATGATCGTCGATGGTCTCAGATCCTCGTCCGCCATCTCGACGATCCGCCGCCCGGTCCGCCAGGCCATTTCCGCCCGATCGCGATAGGCGGCCGGGATCGCCGCGGACCCGGGCAGTTGCATGCCGATTGCCTCGGTCAACGCGTTCATGGTCGTGGCCGTGCCCATGGTATTGCAATAGCCGACCGAGGGCGTCGACGAGGCGACAAGATCCAAGAATCCACGGTAGTCGACCTCGCCGCGGGCTAGCCTCTCCCGTGCCTCCCAAATGATGGTGCCCGATCCGGTGCGCGTGCCGCGATGCCATCCGTTGAGCATCGGGCCCACGCTGAGCGCGATGGCGGGGATGTCAACGGCCGCCGCGCCCATCAAGAGGGCTGGCGTGGTCTTGTCGCAACCGGTGGTCAAGACGACGCCGTCGATCGGGTAGCCGTAGAGAACTTCGATCAGCGAGAGATAGGTCAGGTTGCGGTCAAGCGCGGCCGTGGGGCGCTTGCCGCTTTCCTGGATCGGGTGGACGGGAAAGGACAGCGGTATGCCGCCCGCCTCGATGATGCCATCGCGAATACGGGTCTCGAGAACGACATGGTGCCGATTGCAGGGTGAGAGATCAGAGCCCGTTTGCGCGATCCCAATGATCGGCTTGCCCGACTGCAGCTCCTCGATCGACAGACCCCAGTTGAGGTACCGCTCAAGATAGAGCGCGGTCAGATCCGGACGGTCGGGATTGTCGAACCAGGCCCGCGAGCGCAGCTTGTGCGAAGCGCCGGTCATCCCGTCACCTCCTGCCGGCGTGTCGCCTTTAGAACGAGCTCGCCGGAAATCCGCTCACCGGCCTGCAGGTTGCGGTTTTCCACGAAACTGCGATGAAAGAACTCGCTGCCTTGGCTGGCGTAGGCGAGGGCATAAAGATGTGTCGCGTCCGGCCTGCTTTCCGCCCGCACATGCATGCCGCTGGGGTTGGAGACGGTCAGGCTCGTGCCGCTAGCGGCGGCTAAGGAAGCAAGCTGGATGTTTCGTTTGGTTGAGCAGAAGTCATGTGTGCCGAAAACCGCCTGGTCTTCCGCCCAGGGCCAGCTTGGCCGTATCGCCCTTTGCTGATCCGACCCCTGTTCCCGGTCGCGCCATGCCTTGGCCCGCCCGTTTGCACGCGCGGGATTGGTGGGGTCCAGGTTGCACGGTTGGCTGCTTCGCCAATCCAAGACGTCGAACGCTTTGTCCACGACAAGCGCGATACCGAACTGAAAGGGTTGAAAGGCCTCCAGCAACTCATAGTCATAGGACAGCAACAGACTGCCGTCGGTGTGCGCGACAAGTTCAAACTGGCCCTTGGCCCGGTCATAGTTGCCTGAAACGACACCGCGTCCTTCTTGAGCCGATATGCGGTCGAGCGCCCAATCGCCCACAGTGCTGTCGAGCGGCAGCAAATCGTCGGTTCCCTTCACGCCCTGCCGACGGGTGAAATGCCGCGGGATCAAGGCGAGAGAGACTTCGACCCCAAACCCCTTGTCGCATGAGAGCGCAAAACCCCCCGCGCTTGGCGCGACCTTCCAGTCGTCCGACTTCAAGACCGGACCGTCCGGGACAAATGCCCGTGTCGGGACAGTCTCTTCCCCAGTACCAGGCCGGTCGTTCTCATACTGGAACACTCGCTCGTACCCGAGGCGAGGCACGCGCGCCATCAACGCCAGGCGCTCTTCTCCGTCCGGTGCAGGAAGGCGGAAGGACGCGCGGGCGCCCGGCGCCTCGGCGACCTGCCGGCGACCGGATTGCGTGCCCAGTTGCCACGTGAACTGCACATCGCTCAGATCGGCAAAGTCGAACCGGTTGTGTATGGCGACGCGGATGGCTTTGCCGTCTTCGGTCGCCTGCATCGTCACCTGCAGCGGATCGAAGACGCGTTTCATCTGGTCGTATTCCGGCTTCGGCCGGCGCCAGCCATCGATCGGCCCCCACTCGCCATAGCCGCGCCACTGGATGCCGCCGTCGCGCTTAGGCACGGCAAACCAATCGTCAATGGCCGCCCAGATCGACCCGCCCGCCCCGTTGGGAAGGTCGAGGATCTCTTCCCATTGCCGCGCAAGAAAATCGCCCCAGAGATGGCGCAAGCCTGGATCGGTCGCCAACTCGCGATCGCTGTAGCAATAGAGGTGCGCGAACTCGTCAAACTGCACCGGGCGCGGTTCCTCGGCGAACTCGCCAACCGTGCCGGCATCTGGATAGTGGTGGTTGGCGATTTCCACGTAATCGCGACACGCGTCCTCAAGCCGCCACCAATTGTAGGTCTGCGGACGGGTGGGATCGGCCGCGCGTATCGCCCGGGACGAACGGGCGAATGGCGGCGCCCAATGGGACTCGTTGGCGACCGACCAGATGACGACGGAGGGATGGGAGCGGTAGAAGGCGACCATCTCGAGTGATGCCGCCTCGACATAGTCGCTTATTGCGTCTTGCTCTTGTTGTGAAAGCTGGCCCCATTCCGGCATGTGGCCGAATTGCCCGAACGCAAAGCACACCGGCGCCTCGATCTCCAACAGAATGCCGGCCGCATCACAGGCTTCGACCAGTTCGATCGTCGGGGGATAGTGCGAGGTTCGGATGAAGTTGACGTTGGCATCGCGAAACAAGCGGACGTCCGTTTCGGCCCAGCGGGCCGTATCCGCGCGACCGGTCGTCGGATGCGTCTGATGGTGGTTCACGCCGCGAAGCAGGATCGGCCGACCATTCAGATGCGGCCTGCGGTCTTTGACCGAGAACTCGCGAAAACCGATCTTCCGCACATAGGACGCGCCGCCATAGTCAAGTTTCAGCGTGTACAGTGCGGGTGTTTCCGTGTCCCACAATCGCGGCTGCGACACAGGGAACTTCACGACACCATTCGCAGGGAGCGATACCGTACCCAAGGCCTGCCCGCGGTTATCAGGGTCGATCAGTTTCACCGTCAGGTCTGAGGCCTGAGACGTATCGACATCGAGCCGCAATACCGCTTGGGAATAGCCCCCGTCCGGAAACTCCGTCGTGATACCAAGCCCGGCGATATGGGCGGGTGGCAGACAGTACAAGAACGCCTTGCGCGGTATGCCGACCAGCGGATGATCGGCGTAGCGTGTCCCAAATGCGATCAGGTCGGCGACTGAGCTGTTGTCGACGTGCAGTGTCAGGCGCAGTGTTTCGCCTGGCCTGGCCGTTGGTGTGATGTCGATGTCGATCGGGGTAAAGCCGCCGACATGCTGAGCGACGGGGTGGCCGTCGATCCAGATTTCGCAGGCACTATAGACGGCTTCAAATCGAACGCGGATCGCTTGGCCCGCCCAGTCGCCGGGCACGGTTACCTCTCGTTCCAGCGCGATGCTCATGGAAGGGTCATAGGCCAGTCCTTGCATGACCACTTCGCCGGGCACGTTCAGAACCGTGTCGGTGCTGAGCGGCGTGCGGGCAAACCGATCACGAATGGGCTGTTGATAGACCCATGCTCCACCCAGATCGGCGGTCAATTGCGACACCCCCGGCAGGGCCGTCGGCAGTTCCGGATAGGTCGGAAGGGCTACGGACATGGTGTTCTGGTCACTTGATGCTCCGATCACGCCTAAGTCGTTGAGGGTCTGTGCAGCGGTGCACGCGCTACTTGACCGCGCCCGCCGCAATGCCGGACACGAAATACTTTTGCAGGAGAATGAACAGCACCAGCATCGGCACCGTGAGGATGATCGAGCCGGCCATGATCGACCCCCAGGAAACGCGGGTCACGCCGATCAGGCTGCCGAGCGCAACCGGCGCCGTCATCATGCTCTCTTGGGTGTTGATCAACAGCGGCCAGAGATAGTTGTTCCAGGAAAACAGGAACAGGATGATCATCAAGGCCGCCAGCATGGGCTTGGCCAGCGGCAGGGCGATATGGATGAAGATCTGCCATTCGCTGGCGCCCTCGACCCGCGCGGCGTCGAACAGCTCTTTCGGCATCATGCTGAATGCCTTTTGCATGAACAGAACGCCGAGCGCGTTGAACAGAGGCGGCACGATCAGCGCGAACCAGGTGTTCGCGAGCCCGAAATCACGCGCCACCAGAATGAATTGCGGGATCACCACGACGAAAAACGGCAGGGTCAGCGTGCCAAGCAGGATCCCCGTGACCGCGACCTTCCCGGCGAACCGGTAGGAGGCAAGCGCCCACCCCGCCATTGAGGTGAGAAGCACGGACAGCGTGGCATAGACCAAGGCCGTCACGAGCGAGTTCAGGAACGTGCGACTGAAACTCGTTTCCTCTTCCAGTGCGCGAACATTGGCCATCAATTCGGTCGACGGCAGGAGGGTGACGTCCGGGCTGAAAATCCCCGAATCCGGCATCGTCGCAAACACGATCATGGCCCAGATTGGCAAAAACCAAACGACCGCCAGCGGTAGGATGACGAGGTTCAAGGCCCACGTATCGCGCCGTCGCCGTTGTTGCTTGGTCAACCTCATGGTCTGTCCCTGCCGAACCAGAGATTGATGGCCGAGAAAGTCACTGCCAGTGCCGCAAGCGCATAGGCTGCCGCCGAGGCATAGCCGAAGTTGAACTGGTTGAAGCCTTGGCGATAGACGAACAGGCCCAGCGTCTCGGTCGCCCCGCCGGGCCCGCCGCGATCGGTGATCAAAAACGGCTCGGTAAAAAGCTGCAAACTGCCGATGATCGACAGCACGCTCGCGAAGATCAGCACCGGTTTGAGAAGCGGCACAGTGATGCGCAGAAACTGCTTTATGCGCGAAACCCCGTCGATCTCCGCCGCTTCATAGATGTCCTGCGGGATGGACTGCAGTCCGGACAGGATGATGATGGTGTTGTATCCGACCCAGCGCCAGGTGACGGCCATGATGATCACCGCCATGGCGGACACCGGGTTGGACAGCCAGGCCACCTCCGGCAAACCAAGGGAGGCGAGCGTCGTGTTGACGATCCCGAGATCGGCGTTGAACATCAGCCGGAAGATGGCGGCGTAGGCGACTTCGCTGACCACGACCGGCGCAAAGAAGGCGAACCGCACCAAGCCCCGCGCTTTCAGCAGCGACGAGTTCAGCGCGACCGCCAGCAACGTTGCGAGCACCATCATGATCGGCACCTGGATGACCATGAAGATGAGGGTGTTCTTCAACGCGTTGGAAAACGCCGGGTCCAGCAGAAGCCGGCCCCAGTTCATTTCCGGATTGAAGCTGTAGACGGCACCGCGCGTGTTCAGCAGCGAAAGATAGGCCGAGTAACCGATCGGCCAGATCCAGAAAAGAACAAATATCAAGATGAACGGGGCCAAAAAGAAATAGGCGACCCGAGTTCTAAGCGGCATCGTCGTTTGCTCTGATGACGAGATCCAGGATGGGACGTGACCTTGCGATCGGAAGTGCCGGCAAGGTCACGTCACGTGGAAGTATCGCGTCTCTTGGAAGCGACATCCAAGAGAAGCCCTCCCTACTGGACCGGCAAACCCGTTGCGAGTGACACCTGTTGCGCGGCCTCGGCCAGGGCGTCCTCCGCGCTGTCATATCCGCCGTTCAAATAGTCTAGCTGGATGCGGGTCATCACCGTGTTGGCTTCGCCATAGTTCGGTGTGCCGCGCACCTGCATGATTTCCGGCAACGTTGCCAGGATGTCGCTCCAGATGGCTTGGTCGCCCCAGAAGGGGCTCGGTTCCAGCACATAGGGGTGCTCAAGCGCGGACAGCAGAGAAGGAACCAGACCCTGTTCCTGCAACATGCGTACCTGACCTTCCGGCGTTCCCAGGGCGTATCTCAGGAATTCGAACGCAAGCTGCGGGTTTTCCGACGCCGCCGGGATTACGAAGGCCGATCCGCCGAAGTTGGCTGCGCGCGGGCCGCCTTCGTTGACCGCTGGCATGCGATAGACGCCCCAATTGCCGGCCTGCTCTTCAGGGACGTTTGGCCGTACCGAACCTTCGTACCAACCGCCGAACATGTGGGTTGCGACGATTCCGGCCGCTGCGGACTGGATCTTGCCGCCCCAGTCCGCGGCGGTCAGGATACCCGCATCGTACATGTCCCGGACCACGTTAAGGGCTTCGGCACATTCCGGCGAGTTCATGACGATCGTGTTTCCGTCCGCGGAGAAATACGTGCAGCCATTCTCGTGGCCGATCATCTCAAAGAACTCGACGTCGCTGTTTATCGTCGCCTGGGTCATGACCACGTCGGGGTTGGCTTCCATCACCCGTTGGCCGGCCTCGATGAAATCGGCCCAGGTCTCAATGGCGTCGGGCGATACGCCGGCATTGTCGTAATAGTCGCGCCGATAGAACATGACGACCGGCCCGGTATCCCAGGGCATGGCGTAGCGCACGTCGCCGACCTCCAGTTCGGTGCGCTTATAGTCCGGGAACTCTGCCGCTAAGGCGTCGTCGTAGCCGAGTCCCACCATGTCGGTGAAACAGTCCGGAAACTGGAGCCAGAACACCTCCGCCATTCGGTTTTGCACCGAAACGAGGTCGGGCAGCCCGGCGCCGCCTGCCGCGCAGGCGGCCAGCAGCCGGTCGTGGACTTGGGCATTGCCAAGGTCCTGCACGGTGATGTCGACATTCGGGTGAAGGGCTTCGAAGGCCTCCGCATTGCTGGCCATGGCGGCCGCGCCAATGTCCCAGCTCCATAGGGTCAGTGAGCCGGAAAGATCCTCGTTTTGCGCAAGTGCGCCGCTCATAGTAAGTGCGCTTAGTGTTAAGGCTGTTCCGGTCAGTAGCGCTCGCATGATGTGTCTCCCCCATCGACTTTTTGATCCTTGCCCGATCGAAACGCTAGCCAGCCGGCATTCATTCTGTCAACTATACAGGCATAAATAACCGGATAACGGTCATACATGGAAACTTCAGTCTCCCTTGTCCGAGCTCTGGACATTCTCACGGTGCTCGCCGGCCGAAGCGAAGGTGCCACGATGGCAGAGGTGGTGAGCGTCCTGGGTCAGCCGCGCTCGAACGTCGTACGCATCGTCAACACGTTGATCGACTACGGACTGGTCGCGCGCAACGCCCGGAAGCTGATGCCAACACGCAGTTTCTATGACCTGTGTACGCAGGATCGATACGGCCATCTCCGCACGAAGTACCGGTCGGTCCTGCGGTTCCTCAGCACGCAGCTGAATGAGCTCGTCTTGCTTGGCGTTCAGGAGGGGAACGGCATCATCCATATCGATTTCATCGAAAGCGACCATCGGGTGCGCGTCGCGCCGAGCCCCATCACGCGCCACGATCTGGCCCGCAACGCTATTGGCAAGATTGCCTTGGCAAGGCGCCCCGATCTCCTGGCCGCCGAGGCCAATCCGGATCTGGAGCGCGAGATCATAGCGGTTCGCCGCAATGGCATCGCTTGGAACCGCGAGGAGACGACGGAGGGTGTGATCGTGATTGCGTGTCCGGGCTACACCAACGCGACGACGGAGCCGATCATCGCGGTGGCCTGGCCGACAAACCGGTATAGCGATGAAAAGGCGGCGGCGGCGCACACGCTGATCCGCCGTGCCCTCGCGACCATCCCGGCGAGCTAGGCATCACCGAAGTGAGACTTCCCCCAGAGATGGTCTACCGCCGCTGCAACGGCGTTCGCAAGCCGCTGCGCAAGCGCGGTATCGACCGGATCGAGTGCCTACCGGACGGCAGCGAGGCCTCGTCCATCTCAGGCAGTCCGCCCCATCCCTTGATGTGTTGAGGTCGCCACGGCTTCCGAGCGTCCGGTTCAGAAGTCAACCTCTCGACAAACGCTACATTGACCAGGGGTTTGCTCGACGCCCATGCAGTGCCGAGCGTGCACCAAGGGCGGGGCAGATGCCGCCTGCCATGTCGGCATGGCGAAATCGTCGCGAAGGGAGTTGCTTGAACTGGCGGCGACGGAACATGTGATCGTGCGAACGACGTCCTTGCCCTGCTTCAAAGTGAACGCCTTCTGCGCGTTCGTGAACTTGGATGCTTTCGTCCTTTTCCGCCCCTCGCCAGCCGGGAGAGTCGAGCGCAAGATGCCAACCCAAGACGGTTCAGTTCTCCGGACGCAGATCACTTTCAGCGAACAAACGCCCATGGCTTGTACCCGACGGGTAGGCACGCTTGGGCATGATAATAGCTCCGCGCGCCTGCCCGTCGAAACCGACAGATAGGCCGTGATGTCGAGCCAACATCGCACCCTCTGACGCCGCCAGACCAAGGGAGAGGGTCGGTTCTCTCGCCAAGTCACTCTTATGGTTGACCGAAGATCCCCTTTTGATTGACTGGATTCCCTTTGATTCTAGTTGGGAATCGCTCTAAACTCCTTGCCACGCGGAAGATAAATCTTCTTGTTTTCCAGGGGGTTATCAATTTTTGGTCGTTCGTCAGACCATTCAGGAATCATCAGATCGGCATGCCGATTGAGCGGGCTGTTCAGTCATCCCGCCTTCGGTATGACGACACCAGCCTGCCTTTGGGATGCGGGGTGATGTCTTGGTTCCGGCTGAGCGATTGATCCACGAAAGTTGATGACCCAGGTCTGTCCTCGCTACCGGACCGACCTGTCAATCGAACCTGACGCACCAGCATCGGCTTCATGATCAAGGTTGGGGTTTTTCAATGACCGCGGGGCTCGAAATCAACACCTCCGTTAAGAAGGCGACGCAGCACCGCGGAAGCCGAAATGCGCCTTATCTGGAGTGGGGCATGCGGGGCGACGAGGACGAGGGCCGTCTGGCGCATCGCTTGGCTTTGCGCAGCGTTGCTGCCTATGTCGCCCATGAGATCAACCATCCCCTAGGCACAATCTCGAACCTTGCTTCGCTGTTAAGCCGGCAGATCAACGACCCGGTCATCCGGCCGAGCGAACTCGCGGGCGAAATTGATTCAATCAAGCAGGAAATCCGGCGTGCGGCCGATGTGATCAAGAACCTGCGCGTGCTCGCCGGCGGACTGCATGGCCAGCGCGAGACGGTCAATCTGCATGTCTTGTTGAGGGAGGCGATCAGCCGGTTTCGCCGTCGCTACCGGAAGGAAGCGGTCAGCACCCGGATCGAATGTCGTGACCAGTCGCTGGAGGTTCAGGCCGTACCGGATCTCTTGCACATTGCGCTCTACAACCTGCTCGTAAACGGCATCGAAGCCGCTCAGTCGGCTGCGGACAAACGACCCCGGCTGACCCTTCGGGCGAGAGAGATACGGCGTGGCCGTGTCGTGATCGACGTGATTGACAATGGTCCCGGCGTTGCGGAGGCCATCAAAAGCCAGGTTTTCGAACCCTTCGTATCGAACAAGGCCGGCGGTTCCGGTTTGGGGCTTGCCATTTGCCGTGACGTCGTCGAGTGGCACGGCGGGGCGCTTTCGCTTGAGGAACTGCCGCGGCGCACTGGCGCCTGCTTTCGAATCTCCCTGCCAAGGGACTGATCTGGTGGCCGGGCATGTCTACTTGATCGACGATGACGCATGCTTCCGTCGATCCTTGGTGGACATCATCTCATCGATCGGCCTTGTTCACCACGAATGGGAGTCGCCTGAACAGTTCCTGGCGCTGAACGACCTTAAACGTCCGGGGTGTGTCGTCGTCGACTACCGTCTGCCGATGCTGTCCGGTCTTGATGTGCTGAAGTCGATCCGGTCCCGCTCGAGCATACCGATGGTGCTGATCAGCGCTTATGCCGATGTCCGGTTGGCGGTTGACGCCATGCAGGCCGGAGCCGCGTCGGTCTTCGAGAAGCCGCTGCGCGATAACGAGTTTCTCGGTTTTATCGGACGGTTGTGTTTTGAGGACGGTGCGCATTTGACGCAACGCGGCGCGTGCAGCGCGATCCAAGCGCAGCTAGAAAGGCTCTCCGAATCGGAGCGACAGGTGTTGGAATTAATGGTTGGCGGATTTCCCAGCAAAGTGATTGCCAATACGCTCGGCAAAAGCACCAAGACGGTCGAGCGCAATCGCAAGACCCTTGCCGCCAAACTCGATTGCCGGTCGTCGCATGAGGTACTGCTGAAAGTCACGCGATGCCCCATGATGGCGTCGTCGCCGCTGAACTGCGCAACGACGAGTTGTCCGCTTTTGAACTGGGCCGTTATGTCGGTCAGTCCCACCTATCGCGCCCATTCCAACCCGCCGTCGGATGACGGCTTGCAGACCACAGGCATGGACCGCTGATTGGTGTGGATCGTCTGCCAGTTTTGCTGTCGCGATCGAGGCAGCTTTCGGTGTTCGCGGACATTGTCGAGGGAAAACCCGTAAGGGCTGCGGGTTTTCCCTCTCATGGTGTCCGATTTACCTCGTCCTGTGCGGAATCATCCCGGGTGAACTGACGCCATCCGCCTGTCATTTTGCTCTCGTTCCGATGGGGCTTGCGGGCCTCATGTCTGCACCATGAGGGGAAAATGGCAATTGAGAAGATGAATGCGTCGAGCAGCCTTGCCGAGGTTGTCGATCGTATTCTCGACAAGGGTGTCGTGGTCGATGCCTGGGCCCGTGTGTCGCTGGTCGGCATCGAATTGCTGGCCGTCGAGGCGCGTGTGGTCGTCGCCGGGGTCGACACGTATCTCAAATATGCCGAGGCGGTCGGGCTGACGGCCAGCGCGCAAGCCGCCTGACGAGACCCGCCTTGGGGCCGGAGCTCGCACAACCGATCACGTTCCGCTCGTTGCCGCACCCGTCAGCGAGCGCAGCCCTTCGGCCCTTCCCCTTCACAAGTGGCGACAAGCCAGGGCTTGGCCCGGCTGACCGTTACGGTCGGTTTGCCGTCGCGATCCGACTGGGCGGTCAGACGCCACTATCCTCATCTCCCTGCCGACGGAGTAGAGCGATGGCAGGCCACGTCTATCTGATCGACGACGATGTCGGTTTCCGGCGGTCGCTGGCCGAAATCATGGCGTCCATCGGCTTCGTTCACTACGAATGGGATTCGCCCGAACAGTTCATGGCGCTCGAAGAGCTAAAGCGCCCCGGCTGCGTCGTGATCGACTACCGGTTGCCGACCCTTTCCGGTCTCGAGGTGCTGAAGTCGATCCGCGTCCGTTCGTCGATTCCGGTGGTCCTCATCAGCGCCTATGCCGATGTTCGTCTCGCCGTCACCGCGATGCAATCCGGGGCCGCGTCGGTTTTCGAGAAGCCGCTCGACGATAACGAGTTTCTTGGCTTTATCGAGCGGCTGTGTTTCGAGGATCGGGCGCGCACCAAGAAGCGCGACGAGTGTCGCTCCATCCGCAACATGATCACCAAGCTGTCGGATCCCGAGCGTCAGGTCCTGAACCTGATGCTGGAGGGGCAGCCCAACAAGGTGATTGCCGGCCGGCTCGACAAAAGCGTCAAGGCGGTCGAGCGCAACCGCCAGAACGTGGTTGCCAAGCTTGAATGCAGGACGGCGCACGAAGTGCTGCTCAAGGTGGCCCGTTGTCCGATGATGTCGTCGTCGCCGCTGACCTGCGGCGGCACCAAGTGCCCCTTCTCCAGGTGGGCGGTGAGGTCAATAAACCCGGCCTATCGCCCACATGCTCATCCCTCCGCCTTGGACGACTTCTCCGAGGCGGTGGCTCTCGGCTGATGGGGCAGGCGATGGGCTGGTTCATGTGTCGCTGGTCGATTCGTTCGGCGGAGATGCGCGGCAAGAGCGCCGCAATGGCAATCACAAGAGCTCCCGTGAATCGAATTTGCGCCATCATGAAGAGAGAAAATTCATGAGAACACAATTGCCTGCAAGCGGGATATCCCTCGGGGACTACGGGATATCCCGCAATCCCCGAGGGATATCCTCGGCTGCACTTTCGATTGCGGCCTGTCATTTTACGCACGTGCTCAGAAGCTCTTGGAGAGCATCCAACAACAAAAGAGAGAGTAAAAATGGCAATCGAAAAAATGAATGCATCGAGCAGTCTTGCCGAGGTGGTTGACCGCATCCTGGATAAAGGCGTCGTGGTCGACGCATGGGCGCGGGTCTCCCTGGTCGGTATTGAGCTGCTCGCTGTAGAGGCCCGCGTGGTCGTTGCCGGCGTCGACACCTACCTCAAATACGCCGAAGCCGTCGGTTTGACCGCGGGCGCGCAAGCGGCCTGATCAGGGTCTCTAAGGGAGCCGTGCCCTCACGGGCACGGCTCTCGTTCCGGCGTTGACGAAAAATCCGCAGTAAGAGGTAACGGAATGACCCTTTCCAGCGAAATGACACGGCTTGCAGCAGACCTTGAAGCGTCGCAGGCCGATCGGCTGGCGGCGGTGGCCGCTATTGCGCCTGCCGTGCAGAGCGATCTGGAGCGAGGCCGCGCCGCGTTGAACAGCACCATGAAGGAGTTGATGAGCACCATCGACGCCGATCTCAAAGGCATCTTCAGCCAGGCTGCCATCACGCGCGGCAGGGCGCGGGACCTAATCGACCGGTTCACTGGTGAGCGTAAAGACAGCGCCGAGAGGCTGCGCACCAAGTTGGGTGACCATATGTCCAATCTCGAATCTTCCGTCCAGACACTGCTTAACGAATACGCCACAGCGCGCAGTGTAATGGGCGGCCGAGAAGCCGATGCGCGCGCTCGGTACCTGGAGGATCTTCGCACGCGCGTGAACGCACAGCTTGCCGAGGCCGGCAAGTTCGTCGATGCCCTTGCCAAGGACAGAGAGGGGGCGGGGAGAGCTTGGCATCTGCATACCCGCAACATGGAAAAGATGCGGCGGGGCGGCTACAGCAAATCAGACAGTCCGACTGCAAAAAGCACCGCACCGAAAAAGAAGGTTGCGGTACCCGAGCCGGCGAAGGAAGTCGCCGCAAAACCAGACACAGCGACCGTGGCGCCGGCCCCAACCGTGCCGAACGCCGATAAAGACCGGAACTGATGCAAACCCGCGCGGCCCTGCCATCGTGCGTCGGTCGCGCGGTTTACTCCGGCCTGGAGGAAGGCGCAGCGGGGCTGTCAGCAGCGCGAACGGCGCGAGACCGTGACCATGCTGTTGAATGAGAGGTAAGGATGACGGCGAACACAGTCGAGGCGAGCAATTCCAACGGGTCGACCACCCTGTTGCCACGCGCGCGCGGCGATTTCGTGCAGACCGACGGTGTCAAGACGGTCACGAAACGGGCGCTTGCTTATCTTAAGGCCGGTTTTTCGGTGCATTTTCGGGGGCCGGCCGGCAGCGGCAAAACGACCTTGGCGTTGCATACGGCCGCGCAGCTCGGCCGTCCCGCCGTGATGATTACCGGAGACGAGGAAATGATGACCTCGAATCTGGTTGGCAGTCAGCATGGCTACAACTACCGCAGGGTCGTCGATCGTTTTATCCACACGGTGACGAAAGTGGAGGAGACGGCGGACAAACGGTGGGCCGATCACAGGCTTACGACCGCCTGCCGAGAGGGCTATACGCTGATTTATGATGAGTTCACCCGCTCAAGGGCCGAAGCCAATAACGTGTTGCTTGGGGTGCTGGAAGAGGGATTGCTGGTGCTTCCGGCGCAAAATCAGGACGAGCCCTATATCAAGGTCCACCCGGAATTCAGAGCGATATTCACCAGCAACCCGCAGGAATATGCCGGTGTTCACGACGCGCAGGACGCGCTCGGCGACCGGATCGTCACCATCGATATCGACCATTCCGACCGCGGGCTCGAGATCGCCGTCACCGCGGCTCGCGCGGGCCTGAGCGAGGCCAAGGCCGCACCGATCGTCGAGATGGTGCGCGAGTTCCGCGACACCGGCGAATACGATCAGACGCCGACCTTACGCACCTGCATCATGATCGCCAGGATGGTGGCGCAGGAGAAGCTGACCCCGTCCGTCGACGACCCCTACTTCGTTCAGGTGTGTCTCGATGTGTTGGGCTCGAAATCCATGTTTGCCGGCAAGGCGGAAAGCAAGCGCGCGCAGCAGCACAAGATGCTGCTCAGCCTGATAAGGCACCACTGCCCGCCTTACCGCCGTAAGCCTGTGGCCGTCGCGAAATCCCCGGTCCCGGACAAGGTGAAAGGCAAATCCGCAAGGCCGTCCAAGCCTGTGCCGGCGGCGGACGGTACCAAGCCCCGGTCCCAGCCGGGCTCGCGCAAGGAGACCGCCTATGAGTGCTGAGCAAAAAAAAGAGGCAAGGGGCATTCGTAACGTCGCGACCTTGCAGACCCTGTCGTATCGGGGGCAGCCACGTGACCGCCATCAGGCCGCGAACCGGTTTGCCCGGCTGGAGAACGAGCGGGCCCGTTTGGAGCGCGAATACACCATGTGGGAGACGCGCAAGACGGCGACGCTCGACAGGCTTGCCGCGGTCCTGGAGGAGATTGAAGCGTTGCGCCCCTTGCTGATCGATCCGCCGGCGAAACACCCGGTCCATCGCCAGGGGCGCGGTCGCGCGCGCGCGCGCGCCACGACGGAGGTCGCCAGCCCGTCGCGGCCGCCCAATCGCAACCTGGCCATTGAGTATTAGACAGCCGTCACGGAGATCGAGATGCCCAAGAAACGAAAGACGACATCTCCGGAAGAAAGCGGGGTCGATCTCGATCTGGGTGGCATGTTTCGTGGCCTAACCGACTTTGTCGAGGCCGTGGGCAAGCTTGCTGAGGCCGGTGGGGAACCCGTCGAGCGCCGGGGCGAGTTCCGGGTCAAAGGGCTCGGTGACGAGGCGCGAGGCGTTTACGGATTCAGCATCCGCAGCGGGATCGCCGGTGGCAAGCCGCGGGTCGAACCGTTCGGCAATGTTCACACCAGCGATGACGGGCTGGTGGTCGATGACGTGCGCGAACCGCTCGTCGATGTCTTCGAGGAAGATGATGAGATCGTCATCACGGCGGAGCTTCCGGGGGTTGCTGAAGAGGCCATCTCGGTACGTTTCGATGGCGATGTGGTGGTCATCGAGACGTCGGGCGACCGACGCTACGCCAAGGAGACGTTGCTGCCGACGACGGTCGCTGGCGATGCCGACATCCAACAGTCCTACAACAACGGTGTGCTGGAGATACGCGTGCGAAAAGGGCCGCAGCAATGACGGCACCCGCGGACGATCGGGGAGAGTATCTCTACGCCGTCTATGAAGGATCGCAGCCCCGCCACTTCAAGGTTCAGGGGATCGGCGAACGCGGCGATAGCGTGCACACGATCCATCACGGGCGCCTGGCCGCCGTGGTCAGCGCTTCGCCGATCGTCGAGTACGACAACAGCCGCCGCAACATGATGGCGCACACGCTGGTCCTAGAAGAGGTGATGGAGGAGTTTGATATTCTGCCGGTGCGTTTCGGTACGGTCGCGCCGAGCGCGGAGGCGGTCGAAAACCTGTTGCTGGCGCGGCGCTACGACGAACTCACGCAGTTGCTTGGCCAGATGCGAAACCGTGTCGAACTTGGCCTGAAGGCCTTCTGGTACGAGGGCGTCGCTTTCAAGGAAATCGCCGAGGAAGACGAGAAGGTTCGCAAGTTGCGCGATTCCCTGGAAGGCCGGTCACTCGACGAGACCTATTACGAACGGATCCGGCTGGGCGAAGCGGTGGAAAAGGCAATGGGGGACAAGCGGGCGCACGACGAGGAGATGATCCTGTCGCGCATACGACCGTTCGTGCACAAGACCCGCACCAACAAGATCATCAGCGACCGCATGGTTCTCAACGCCGCATTCCTCGTCGACGCGGCGAAGGAGGCGGATGTCGATGCCGTGGTGCAGGCGCTCGACGAGGAATGCGGCGACCGATTGATGTTCAAATATGTCGGACCCGTTCCGCCCTACAACTTCGTCGACATCACCGTCAATTGGCAAGTGGAGGAGGCCGTATGAGCCTGAGCCTGATAGGGCGTCTTCTCGCCGCTCCGGTTTCGGAACCGATCAGGGGCGTCATCGGGCTGGCCCGGTTGATCGAGGGGCAGGTCGTGGCCGAGATCTACGACGAAGACAAGATACGCGGCGCGCTGGCCGAACTGGAGCTGAAACTGGATCTCGAGGAGATCGATCTCGCGGAGTATGAGGCGCAGGAGGACATCCTCCTGCAACGCTTGAACGAGATACGGGAGATGAAACGGGATGGTTAATGCAATCAAAACGGAAGAACCACGCCTCGCCGCCGTAGCCGAGGACGCCAAGGACCTTGCTCTGGAACGGGAGTCCACCGTGCCGGCACCCCGGTCGATGGCGAGGCGGCGTGCGATTGACCTCATCGAAGAGGCTCAAAGGCAGTTGAAGCTGATGACCGGCTATCCGATCGATAGCGTGGCGGAGTTCCGAAAGACCGACGACGGATGGGAGCTGACGGTGACCGCCGTCGAACTGGAGCGCATTCCCCCTTCGACGGATGTTTTGGCGGAATATGTCGTCGGTCTCGACGAGGAGGGCGACATTGTCGATTACCGCAGGGGCCGGCGCTACTACCGGGATCAGGTGGGCATGTCGGAGTGATGGCTGCACCTGCTGGACGGAAAATCGCCCGCCCGATCGACATGTTCGGTCCGACGGCAAAACGGATCGCCAGCCCTACGGCGGCAATCGAAGGGGGAGCCGGACGCGGCGGAAAGCGCGCTCGTCGGTGAAGCCCTGTAGTGGAATTGCGCGACACCGTTCGCACGCCGATCGGCGAGATCGATCTCGGTTCTGGAGGCGATGATGAACGATGGTCGCATGGAGCATTCGGTTCAAGCCGTCGCGCTTGCCGATATTCTCGACCGGGTACTCGACAAGGGTGTGGTCATCGCCGGCGACGTCATGGTTTCGCTCGTCGGCGTGGAGCTTCTCAATATCCGGCTGCGCCTCCTTATCGCCTCCGTCGACAAGGCGGTAGAGATGGGCATCAACTGGTGGGAGCACGATCCCTACCTTTCGACGCGGGCCTCGCAGTCCGAGGCACAGAATACGGCTCTTCAGCAGCGGGTTGAGCGTCTCGAAACACTGCTTGCGCAGACATCGAAAGGAGGCGAGTCGTGACCGACGCTGTGACGATCGGCTCCGACGACGCGCTATGTCTCTACGCCATCGTTCCGAAGCCAGCCCCGGGTGTGCCGATGACGGCAATCGCGGATGGCATCGAACTGATCGAAGGCACACAGTTCGCCGCGATCGTGGGGCAGGGTGCCGGGCTTTCGTTTGTCGGTCGCGATCGCGCCGAGCTAGCCCGCATGCTGCTGGCCCATCAGCAGCTGGTCGAGCGCGTCATGACCGCGCTGCCGGTCCTGCCGGTCAAGTTCGCGACGATCGCGCCCGATCGCGCCAGCGTCGAACGCTGCCTGGAAAACGGGGCCACCGCCTTTTCCGATGCCTTTGCGGCTTTGCGTGGCAAGACCCAGTTTGAAATCCTCGTTACTTGGGATCTGGACGCGGTGTTCGCGCAGATTGCCCTGGACCCAAGGGTCGTCGATTTCAAGCAGGCGCTGGCCTCGAAAACCGACGGGGCTCCGTCAAAGGAGGCCGGTGTGCAGTTGGGAACGCTGGTCAAACAGATCTTCGAACGCCGCCGCGCTGATCTCGGTCGGTCCCTTTCAAAGGAACTGAGCGCGGTGGCGGTCGATTGCGTCCACAACGCGCTGCTGGACGACAGGATGGTTTTGAACTTGGCCCTGCTGATCGATGCCGAGGCGGTGGACGTTCTCGATACCTGCCTGGAGACGCTGGATGCGGCCAACGACGGAAGGTTGGCCTTCCGTCGTATCGGCCCGCTGCCGCCGTACAGCTTCGCCAATGTCGAGGTGTGTTTTCTGCAGGCAGGCGACATCGCGCGGGCGCGCGAACTGCTCGCGCTCGAGACCGTCGACGACGCCGAGACGCTGCGCTTTGCTTATCGTCGCCGTGTCAAACAGGTACACCCCGACAGCGCGTCCGACGGCGCGTGTGGCGAGCGAATGGGCGACCTGAAATACGCTTACGAGACGCTGTCATCCTATGTCGAAGCCGGTGGGCCGGTGATCGTCTCGGTGCGTCGCCAGCAATCGCCGGTCGCCGGCTGTCCGACCTAGGGACATGTCTGCCATGTTGGACAAGCCGTCAGGGGTGTACGTCTATGGGCTGGTCGGTGGCACCGGCGCTCCGGCGCTCGATGAAGAACGTGGGGCCGTTGTTGCGGCGACCCTGGCACCGCCGCGATTGCTGTCTTGCGGTGACCTGACGGCGATCGCCAGCGATCTGATTGTGCTCGGCGATACCGCGCTCGATGCGGTGATGCAGGACAGCCGGCAAGCCGAGGCGTTGGTGCTCTATCATCATGCGGTTCTGCGTGCGTTTGTTGGCGAAGATACGGTGGTGCCATTTCGGTTCGGCACGTTGTTTCATGACGACGGGGCCGTTGCGGGGGCGCTGGGCCGCAGCAGAGACGGGCTGCTTGAGACCATGCGCCGGGTCAACGACGCGATCGAATGGGGCGTCAAGGTCTTTGTCTCGCGCGATCGGCTTGGTCGCAGGATTTCGGAGGAAACCTCCGCCATCGCCGAACTCAAAGCCGAGATGGCCCGCGCGCGAAAGGGAACGGCCTTTATCCTCAAGCGGCGGCTGCAGCGTCTTATCGAGGAAGAGAGCGAACAGGCCATCGTCGGGTGCCTTGCCACGATAACGGACCATCTGAGCCGTCGAGCGCGGGAGTCCGCTCGGTGCCGTCTCCAGCCGGCGGAAATGCACGGCCGAGATGATGAGATGGTGCTGCATATGGCCTGCCTGCTCGACCGCGGTATGGAGCTGGATTTCTTTAGGCTGATCGACGATCTGCGCGAGGCCTATTCCGGCTTTGGCTTCGAATTCGACATTACGGGCCCCTGGCCGCCCTACAGCTTCTCCGACTGCCGGCTGGAAGGGGACGAAGATGCCGCTTGAAACAGGGGGTGGACAGGACTTGGCGCTCTCCGACCTTTTGGATCGTGCCCTCGACAAGGGCGTCGTGCTTTGGGGTGAGGCAACGGTCTCGCTCGCCGGGGTCGATCTCGTCTATGTCGGACTGAAGGTGCTGATCGGGTCGGTGGACGCCGTGCAACGCATGCGCGGCGCGGTGCCCGGCGGCTTGCCGGCGGCAGAGGCGGACGAAACAGCGTGAGCATGCTGCATGTCTATGCAATCGTCGACGGCGATGCCATCCGCGGCGCCGTTCCGCTGGGCCATGATGGGCAGCCGGTCGCGGCCTTTCCGGCAGATGGCTTTGCGGCGGTTGTCGGCGCGGCGAAGTCAGGCGGAACGATGCCGACGGTCGAGGATGTCTGGCATCACGACGCAATCCTGGGCGCCCTGATGGCGGAACATGTCGTGGTACCGCTTCGTTTCGGCACCTTGTGCGATCAAGCCGAATTGAGCGGACTGTTGCGCGAACGTCGGCGGCGGACGTGGCGCGATCTCGACCGGGTGCGCGGCCGGGTGGAGCTGGCGTTGCGCCTGTCGAAGACGGTGGACGAAGAGCTCGCGCCTGAACCGACCCGGACGGCGGCAACCGATGCTCAGACCCAGCCCGGGACGGCCTATCTGATGGCGCGCATGGCCTGCCGCCATCAAGCGCCGGCGGCAGGCGATACCGCGATCCGCGATATCCGGGACCGGATCGACCGGCTGGCCGTTGCGACGGCGTGGGATGACGGCGCGTGGCCCGTTAAGGCCTCCTGTTTGATTGCAGGGTCGGCGGTCCCGGGCTTCATCGCCGCGGCAGAGAGGCTGGTTGAGCGGTATCCGCATATCGGCATCAGCTGTACCGGCCCGTGGGCGCCCTATTCCTTTGTCGGAGCCTTCGGCGCGCACGAGGGAACGCCGTGACCGGCGCCATCCGGCCGGATCGGGAAGGGGCCGAGAAGGTGCTGGTCGGCAATGGCGGTGACGCGATGCAGGATCGGGACTGCGCTGAGACATTGGCGGTTGCTCCGGATCTACGGCTGCAGACCGACCCGGACAGCGCCGCCGACGACCTGGTCAAGCTCGTGCTGGCATTGGTCGAAACCGTGCGCCAGCTTGTGGAACGCCAGGCGATCCGCCGGGTCGAGAACGGCCGTCTGTCGGACGAGGAAATCGAACGCGTCGGTCTGACACTGATGCGTTTGGAAGACCGCATGGCGGAACTGAAGGCTCATTTCGGCCTGCGACAGGAAGACCTGTCGCTCAGCCTCGGCACCGTTCAGGACCTGGCGGATGTGCTGGGAGAGGAGAACGGCCCGGGCCGTCGGGATCGATAATCGGATGGCGTGTCATGGTGGATGAGAAACGGACCGGGGAACCGCAGGGTTCCGCCGTCGACAGCGTCGAGTTGAGGGTGGCTGAGGCCAATCAGAAGGACATCGGCCGAGCCATCGCGCGCATCGATCCGGACGCGATGGCACGGCTTGGGGTCAAGCAGGGCGACGTGCTGCGCCTCTCCGGGGCCAGGCAGAGCGTCGCCAAGGTGATGGTGACCTTTCCGGAGCAGCGCGGCAAGGGCATCGTCCAGATCGATGGTCTGACCCGTTACAATGCCGGTGTCGGCCTCGACGAGAAGCTGTCGCTGCGGCGCATCGGCTGGAAACCCGCCGGAAAGCTCGAACTGGTGCCGCTGGGCGCACAGGGGGCGGGCGGACGGCAGGGCCGGTTCATCGGCCATTTGCTCGAAGGCCTCGCGCTCACCGAGGGGGACCGGGTCAGAGCCACGCTGATCGGGTCGAGAAGCCGCGATTTCTCGGTGCTGCGCACCGTGCCCAAGGGGCCGGTGGTGATCCAAGGATCGACCACCATCGACATCAGGCGAAAGGCCGAGGCGGGTGCATCGGCACAACGCATCGCCTACGAGGATGTCGGCGGTTTGAGGCGTGAGTTGGGATCGATCCGCGAGATGATCGAATTGCCGCTGCGCTATCCTGAGATTTTCGAGCAGCTAGGTATCGATGCGCCAAAAGGCGTTTTGATGCATGGGCCGCCGGGCTGTGGCAAGACATTGATCGCTCGCGCCGTGGCGAACGAGACCGAGGCCAAGTTCTTCACGCTCAGCGGCCCGGAGATCATGCACAAATACTATGGTGAGAGCGAAGCGCATCTCCGGCAGGTTTTCGAAGAGGCCAGCAAGGCCCCCAGCATCGTTTTTCTCGACGAGATCGACGCCATCGCGCCGAAGCGCAGCGCGCTGGGCGGGGAACAGCAGGTCGAGCGCCGCGTGGTGTCGCAGCTGCTCACGCTGATGGACGGGCTCGACGCCCGCGGCCAGGTCATCGTCATCGGCGCCACCAATCTGCCGGACGCGCTCGATCCGGCCCTGCGCCGACCGGGGCGCTTCGACCGCGAGATCATTATCGGCGTGCCCGACCGGACCGCGCGCAGGGAGATTCTGGAAATCCATTCGCGGGGCATGCCGCTTGCCGACGACATCGACCTGGACCGGTTCGCGCAGGTTACCCATGGGTTCGTCGGCGCCGACCTGCAGTCGCTGGCGCGCGAGGCGGCGATGGCGCGGCTGCGAGGCATTTTCCCGGATATCGATTTCGATCTCGATCATATCCCGGCCGACGTTCTCGATTCCCTGACGATCGGCGCGGAGGACTTTCAGAAGGCGCTGGCGGTCGTCGAACCCTCGGCCATTCGCGAGGTCTTCACCGAGATCCCGGACGTGCGTTGGGAGGATGTCGGCGGTCTGGACGAGGTCAAGAAGCTGCTTGAGGAGTCGATCCAGTGGCCGCTCGCGTTTCCCGATCTGTTCGGCCGCATGCGCGTGTCGCCGCCGCGCGGCATCCTGCTGAACGGGCCGCCCGGCGTGGGCAAGACGCTGGTCGCCAAGGCGCTTGCCACGGAGAGCGGTGTCAACTTCATTTCCATCAAGGGGCCGGCGCTGGTGAGCAAATGGGTGGGCGAGACCGAGCGCGCGGTGAGGGAAGTGTTTCACAAGGCCAAGCTCGCGTCGCCCTGCATCGTGTTCCTCGACGAAATCGACAGCATCGCGCCCCGCCGCGGCGGCGGCGATGCGACCGCCGTCACCGACCGTATCATCGCGCAGTTGCTGACCGAGATGGATGGTGTTGAGGAATTGAAAGGCGTGATCGTCCTGGCCGCGACCAATCGGCGCGACCTGATCGATCCGGCGCTGCTGCGGGCGGGCCGGTTCGATTTCGTGGTCGACCTGCCGCTGCCCGGTGCCGCAGCCCGTCGACGGATTTTCGACGTCCACACGCGCGACAAGCCGCTGGCCGCCGATGTCGATCTCGATGCGCTGGCCGATGGACCAAGCGCGGGCTGGAGCGGCGCCGACATCGAGCTGCTGTGTCGCAGGGCGGCGACCGAGGCCATCCGCGAGTTCCTTGCCGACCAGCCGGGTGCGCCGGGCGACGCGGAGGGACCGGTGGTCCGGCAATCACATTTCGAGGCGGTGTTGATTGGTTGACGAGAAGCCGCGCCTGTTGGTTCACGTACCCATCGTCCACAGCCAGGCGGATATGGGCTCATCCTCCGACGCCTTGCGGCAGGCCTACATCGACGAGAAGGGGGCGGAGGCATGGGAGCAGAGCCGGCGCGCCATCGCCGGCTTTTGGCGCGCGCTGGAAAGCAGGATCGGGTCGCTCGATCTCGACTATTCGCGGGTGCGGCTTTACCAGGATGGCCTGCCGGTCTGCGGGTACGAGCGCAATATCGTTGAGGATTTGGCCGAGAGTGGCGGCGTCAACTACCGCATTCTTCTGCGTCTCATCGCACGGGGCGCGGCGCTGGAGGGCACCGAAGACCCGGATCTGCTGCTGAAGGAATATCAACTGCTGAAAGCCGGAATGGTGGGGGCGACAGCCGGTCGGCACGCTTCCGTTCAGGGTGCGGAGAAATTGCTCGAAGCACGCGACCGCTTTATCGCGCGACGCATCGATCAGACATTGCAGGCGGGCGAAACCGGAATGCTGTTCCTCGGCGCGCTGCATCGTGCGACCGAGATGCTGCCGCAGACGATCGCCGTCAAATCCTTGGACGCGCTTGCAGATGCCTGACCTCGGCGCCCATGGAACGGATTGGGGGGAGGAATTGACATCTCCTCATTGTGCCCGCCGGCAGGGTTTGGCGTGGCCACCAGCTCATATCGAATGCCTATAAAAATTGTAATTAACAATTAAAAGTGTTATAAATAATTGAGTCTCCAAATGCGATTCTAAATTCAGTCTCAGTCAAATTTTTCCCATGATTTCTGGGCATTAGCAACTCCCAATTGGGCTCTCCTACGCACTCTGAATCAGTGATAAGATATTGAATGCCAGAGACGATTAGGCTATTAATAATTCTCTGTCTGAAAGGGGCATCTCCATGAAACCTAGGGTGCTGGTATGCGTGTTAGCCACGGCGGTGAGTTTCAGCTTGGCCGCGCCTGCGTCTGGTCAGCTTCAGAGCTATGATGACATCGCTGCGGCATGTGCCATCGGCGAAAACTGCCAAGAACTCGTCGCGTCGGCGATCAGCCAACTGCAGCAAAGTGGCCTGTCGGCCGAAGAGCTGGCGGAGCAACTCGGCCAGCTTGCCGCCGCACTTGTCGAGGTGGCGGTTGAATTGCCGCAGGCGGAACGGGTTGCCGTCGTCGAAGCGTTGACAATCGTCGCTGAGGAATCGCCCGACTCATCCCAGGCCAGTGAAATCCTTGAGGTTGCAGAAGAACTGGAGTCCGAGAGCCCCGATGATGCTACCGAACGTGTTGTCACGAGCCCCAGCTAACGCGCGCAACGGCAGTTTGCCGACTCAAGACAGTGCTCGGCTAGGAGTCTCATGATTGACCGACGGCTGGGCGGTCATCCTGGTCCTTCAAATCGTCCTTTGGTATGCCCAGTAAAGCAGCCTAACGGTTTCGCCCACAACAGCGGGCCAGGCAGCGGCTGCCGGCTCCAAGATCCAAACAAGCCGCTTGGACGGCTCCGATCGCTTCGGCGCCAAATAGTCCGTCGACAGCTACCGAAACGAGAGCGCACAAGCAACGGCATGCCGTCACCCGTTGAGTTCGAAATCTGACGGCGGGAACTGAACGAGAAACTGAACGAGGCGGATGTCCAAAAAGCCAGGGGCGCCGCGGCTACTAGACCTCCAAGGCGTTCATTGGACCAACTGACATGTTCGGTAGATATCCGCAGTTCGACGATCCTTCCTTTTTCAAGATGGGCCTGGGTTGTGCGCGCATCGGGTCCATGACAGGGCCCAGCCCGGCGGAGGCAGAGGCGCTGCTCCGCCGCGCGCGCGAGCTTGGCGTCACGGTTTTCGATACGGCGCGAAGCTACGGCCAGGGCGACAGCGAACGCGTTTTGGGCCGCGTCATGAAGGGCGACCCAGACGCGTTCATCATCACCAAATTGGGCAAAATCGTACCATGGAAGGCGCGCGTATTGCGGCCCGTGAAATCGCTCGTGCGCAGTTTCGGGAAGCGTTCGAACCGGGTCTCTGGTGCGGTAACGCGGGCACGCGGCGGACTTTTGCCGGTGTCTTTCGAGCGTCGGGTTTTACAAAGTCAGCTCGACCGCAGCCGCCGGGCGCTGGGGCGTGACACGCTGGACGCAGTGATGCTCCATAGTGTTTCCGCGGCGGTCTTGCAGCGCGGGGACGCGATGGATTTTCTCGAGGCTGCCCAGAAAGGCGGGGCGATCAATATCCTGGGCGTGTCGGTAGATGACATTGCGGCCGCCCAAGCATCGCTCGAAGATCCCAGGATCACGCTCATCCAGGCGCCGCTCTATGTGGGCGATGAAGAGATGCGAACATGGTGCCGAAAGGCGAAGCAGCGCGGCAAAATCGTTGTCGCCCGCGAGGTGTTTCGGCGCATCGAGGGCTCTCCGCCGGACATGTCCGCCCCTGCGATGCGCGCCGTTATCGATCGAAACATGGCCGATGACGCCGTTGGCGTCTGTCTTGTGGGGACGACAAAGACCCATCACCTGGATGAGTTGGTCGCTCTTGCGCGCCGCGCCCCTTCGTGAGCTGGTTTAGGACGCGGAGATATCGACCGTGAACATCGCCTTTGTCGGCTGCGGCTTTGTCTTTGACATCTACATGCGCACGCGCAACGCGCATCCCGAACTCTCCATCGCCGGGGTTTTTGATATTCGGCGCGACCGGCAGGATCAGGTCTGCACCTATTACGGTCTTGCGGGCTATGACAGCTACGAGGCACTGCTCGCCGATCCAAAAGTCGACGTCGTCGTGAACCTCACGAACATCTCGTCCCACGTGCCGGTCACCCAGCAGGCGCTTGAAGCGGGAAAGCACGTCTATTCCGAAAAGCCCATCGCGACCTCCCGGGAGGAATGTGCGTCGCTGTTCGATCTGGCCCGCCGAAAGCGGGTCCATTTCTCTGGGGCGCCCTGCAACATTTTCAGCGACAGCCTGCGCACGCTTTTTGCATCCGTGAAAGCGGGTCAGATCGGACAGCCGCTACTGGTCTATGCAGAGCTCGACGACAATCCCATCCACGTCATGGAGTTCGAAAAAGTGCGCAGTCCCAGCGGCGCGCCCTGGCCGCTGGTCGAGGAGATCCATGAGGGCTGCACCTACGAGCATGTGGGATATCATCTGATCTGGATTTGTGCGCTCTTGGGGCCGGCGGTGAATGTGACGGCTTTTTCCAAGGAGCTGATCGCCGACAAGTCTGATCAGACCTCCGGCTTCGTGGGAACGCCCGATTACTCGGTGGCGTGTTTGAACTTTGAAAACGGGGCCACGGCGCGGATCACCTGTTCGGTGGTGGCACCGCGAGACCACAGGATGCGTGTCATCGGGCGCGACGGGGAACTTTCAACCGAAGGCTATCGGCACTATCGCGCACCGGTGTTCCTGGAGCGTTTCACCAGGGCGGCGCTAAGTGCGCGTAAGTTTCGCACTCTGCGCAACACGCCCTGGCTGGCGCGTCGGTTCGGGGTCGGCGGGCGTTCTCTTCCTCTGGTGCGCAATTGGAAATCCCATGCGGTAGAGCGCCATCAACAGCCGGGAGCCTCATTGAAGACGCGCATGATCGAGTGGCTGCGGCGGCGCGAGGTCTATGCCCAGGACAAGTTCGTGGGCATCGCCGAACTCGCCCGCAGCCTTAAGACCGGTGCCCCGCCTTATCTGACGCCGGAGTTTCTTCAGCACATTAACGAACTGACGCTGATGATTCAGGGGGCGGGACCCGCCGGGGTCGCCGTGAAACCTGCCACTACCTTTGCGCCGTTGGGGGATCTGACTGGCACGTTGTCGTGATGACGCGGCACCCGGAGTGTGCGCTTGGGAGTCAAAAACATGCTTGTTATTCTGTTATGCGTCACCGGTCTTTGCGTGCTCGCCGTGATCTATCCCTATGTCATTTACATGCGCGTGCTCACGCGGCTGCCCGCGCGTCCGATTGCTCGCCAGGAAGGGCACGAACTGCGCGCGACACTGGTTTTTTGTGCTTACAACGAAGAGGCAACCGTCCCCGAAAAGCTGGCCAACATCGAACGTTTGAAAGCCAAGCATCCGGATCTCGAGGTTTTGGCCTTCGATGACGGGTCAAGTGACCGCACCGCGGACATTCTCTCCGACCGGCCTGATCTTTTGGAGTTGGTGCAAGGCGGTGGCCGCAACGGCAAAGCCCACGGGATGAAGCTCTTGGCGTCCCGGGCCACGGGCGACATCATCATTTTCACGGATGCCAATGTTGTTTTGGACGAGGCCGCGATTGATGCCCTCATGGCATGGTACGCAGACCCGGAGGTCGGCGGCATCTGTGGTTCCTTGCACTATCTCAACGATCAGAAGTCGGTCACGGCCAACGTCGGGTCACGCTATTGGAAAATGGAAGAGGCGCTGAAGAAAGAGGAGTCGCGCACCGGTAACGTGATGGGCGCCGACGGTTCCATTTTCTCGCTGCGCCGGGCACTCTATCCGGATTTTCCCGATACGGTGCTTGACGATCTGACCGTGTCCATGGCCGCAATCTTCGCCGGCAAACGGCTGATCAAAGTCGAAGACGTCATCGCCTATGAGCGGCTTGTAGCGAACCGCCAGGACGAAATCGCCCGTAAAATCCGCATCGCCACCCGGGCGTTCCACACGCATTTGGTGCTGAAGCCGCAGTTGGCCAAGATGGGGACATTGGACAAGTTCAAATACGGATCGCGGAAGATGTTGCGCTGGTTTGGGGGCGGTTTCCTCGTGGTGGGCGCCGTGAGCGGGCTGGCGGCCGCAGCGCTCATATCCCCTGTTCTGGCGTTTTTGGGCGTGGTGGCCGTGGTGGGCATCGGCTTTTTGGGGATACGACACAAATCTGGCCCAGCCGCGAGCGTGGTTGAGATCGTAATCGCGCTTATCGCAACGCAGGTCGGGATTTTTTGTGCCATGCGGGGGCAGGTCCATACCGTCTGGAATCCAGCGAAATCGCGCTGACGCTCGCATGAAATTCCTTTTGTCCATCGGGTCGCGCTATCTGGCGCTGATCATCCAGTTTTGCCTGGTCCTGCTCATCACCAATGCGTTGCCGCAATCCGAGGCTGGCCTCTACTTTGCGACATTTGGAGTGGTCACGACACTCTATGCCTTGCCCGGCTTTGGCCTGCCTGACGGCCTCGTCAAGACACTGGGCAACGAGATCGCGCTTTCTCGCACCACGGGGGTCCGGGCCACAGTGGCCAAGGCCATCGGCCTCAGTACGCTCACGGCGGTGGCATTGGCGGCTGCCGGTGCGGGCGTGGCGATGGCCATGGGACTTCACTGGACTTTCGCGGTTCTCGCGGCGCTTTGGTACTTCTTTGTAAGCACGGGTTTCGTGGTCAGCCAGGCCCTCGTGACCGTGCGGGCCGAGGCCGCTGGGAGCTTCTTTTTCTACAGTTCCATCAACATCTTTATTCTGATGACGTCGGTGCCGTATCTGCTGTTGTCCGCAACGCCGTCGCTGATCGGGCTGCTTTTACTCACCGCCGTTGCGGCGGCGGCGTCGCTTGTGACAGCGATATCTGTTTTGCTGCGGAGGCTGCGCACCTTTCCCGGCACTGCCCCCTGCGAGCCGCTGCGCCCGGCCATTTGGATCGGGTGGGTGATGGCGCTGTCGCGGATGTTTCAGCAGATGATCTACTGGATCCCGGTGTGGGTTACCACCATTTGGCTGACCGCCGCGGACGCGGCCATTATCGGCGCCGCCGGCCGGCTGCTGATCGCTGTGTCCGGGGTGATTGCCGCCCTTCGGTTTTCCGTGCGACCCTCAATCGTCGCTGCGGCCGCCAAGGGCGACTGGCCCGCGATCGAGGATCTCGGACGGCGCATTTCTTTGCTGACGTTCCTGTTTGCGATCTGCGCCATACTGGGTTGCTGGGCTGTTGGGCGACCGATCCTGGGCCTGCTGTTCACCCCTGACTATGCCCCGGTCTGGGCGCTCCTGCTGATTTTCATCGTCGGTGCCTTGGGCGAGGCCTTCGGTGGGCCTGTCGATGAGGTGTTGCGCATGACGGGCAACGGGCACGTCGTGCTCATCGGCCTCATCGCGACGATTGTTCTGGAGACAACTCTCGCTGTGGTGCTTGTGCCCGCCGGGATTTTGGCCGTGGCCTGGGCCCAGGCCATCGCATTTTGGGTCATGTATGCGGGACTGGTGCTGTATGCCGCGAAACGTTGCGGTATCTTGATCATGCCGCTACCTCGACGCCGGCCCGCGAAAGCCTAACGGCCACAAGAGGGTAAGCATGGCAATGTCTGCGATATTCCTGAGATTTTTCTTCGTATTTCTTACATTGGTCGTCTTGGGCAGACGTCACCGGTTTTTCCCGGTCCGCGTTTGGATGGCGATGTGGGCAAGTGTTCGCACGACTGATCAAATGCACGCCGAACAGGGGACCCGTCTTGAGACCCACTCCTCCGCCAAGAAGTAAGGAACTACGCCAATGACGTCAGCGGGCCGTGACGCCGCCGTGTTTCTCATCGCCAAAGCCTATCCGCCTGTGGTCGGCGGCGTGGAGAGCTACAGCGAGCTCATTGCCCGGGCCTACACGAGCCAAGGCGTAACCCCCACCGTGCTTACCAGCTGGGATGGGCGTCAGGGATGGCATGATCTGTCTTACCCCGAGGGCACGATCCGGGCGTTCAATGTGGGTATGGCCTCGCAACCGGTGGTCTTTGCGCGGTTGATTGCCGCCTGCGGGCGGCTGCGCTTCGGCCAGAAATTCGACTTCATCCATGCCACAACGTGGCGTCCGGCCCTGGCGCTTTCGTTCTGGCCTTGGCCGCAGAAAAAGGTGCTTACCGTTCACGGTCAAGAAGTGCTCAACTTTCCGGCAATCCTGAAACGCGGCATGATCCGTGTGCTCAGCACCTTTGATCTGGTGGAGACGGTGTCCCAAAGCACGATGCGCGCCGCCGAGGGCGCGCTTGAAGGCCGCGCGGCGCGGGGCGTTTGGGAGGTGAACTTCAATGGCTTGTCATTCCCCCGGGAAGCGGCGGAATTCGTCCGTCCCGAGCGGTCGCCCGACAAGCCGGTCCGTATCCTGTCTTTCTCACGTCTGGCGCGGCGCAAGAACTTCCACGGTTGTCTGGAGGCCCTCGCGGAATTGCGCACCCGCGGGGTCACCAACTTTCACTACACGATTGCTGGCACCGGCCCCCTGAAGCAGGAGATCCAGGATCTCATCGCAACGCTCAATCTTGGGGATTGGGTGACGATGTTGGGCTATGTCGATGATGCCGACATCACCGACCTTTATCGCAATGCCGACGTGTTCCTGCACCCGCAGACTGCCACCGAGAGTCACAAGGATCTCGAAGGATTTGGGCTCGCCATCGCGGATTCCATCTCCTTTGGCTGCGCGGCCGTGGTCGGGAAAGACGGTGGGCCGTCGGATTTTGTCCTCAACGAGGAACGTGGCCTGGTGGTGGATGGCTATAACGTCAACATGATCGCGGAGGGCCTTGAGCGCATGATCACCGATCCCAAGTTGCGCCGAAGGCTCGGTTCTCAAGGGCGGGCCTGGTGCTTGGAAAACCTCTCCTGGCAGCGCCACACCCGGCAGATCATGGAGAGCCTGGCGCGCGTGTAGATGACGTTTTCATGGGTCCACTGTGGCGACTCTTGCGATGACACAGCCTCCGACCTTCCGCAAAAATCTAGTTTTACACGATTTTTTTCCCACAAACATCTTGGCTGGGATCATCTTGAGCGAGGGTGACATCTAACCGCTCGACCCTGAGGTACGATGAAGCTAAGATCTATGATGAAGTCAAAACCGCCTTGCGTCACAAAAATGAGAAAGTTATGGCTCTAGTATCGAATGTCGCTGCATGGATGAAGGGAAATACAAACCCAGAACTCTTCAAGGCAGCAAAGGCCGTTTACCAAACGGTGGCACGTCCTTCTAAAGGCACCGGCGAACTGAGCTTTTGGAAGATGAAACACCGGATGGATGGCGGTCTTTTCGCAAACCATGAATACGCCGACATCATGATCCCTATGGCAGAGCCACTTACTCGAGAAGATCTCGTGGGAAAGACTGTCGCAGATTTTGGCTGCGGGCCTCGCGGATCGTTGGCGTGGTTGGCGGAAGATGCTCACTGCATTGGCATCGACGTTCTGTTGCCAAGTTACTTGGCCGAGTTCGAAGCCGACTTGGCATCCCATAAAATGTCATATGTTGCGTGCACGGAAACCTTCATTCCCTTAAGAACCGACGTTGTCGACGTCCTGTACACGATGAACGCGCTGGATCATGTCAATAATCTTGATGCGATGATCGGTGAAATTCTGCGGATTCTAAAACCCGGCGGCCATTTCATCGGGGCATTCAATCTGGGTGAGGAGGCGACCGTCACCGAACCTCAGACCTTTGACAGAGAAAAGCTTCAAAACATCCTCTTTAACCGCTTCGAAACGCTGTCGCTTCGGGTCGCTCCGAAAACGGATGATGATTTCAAGTATGGTGCGTTCTTTGGCGCTGAGTTACCGAAGGACTACGTTGGTCCAGAAATACTCTGGTATTGCGGTAGACTGCTCTGACGCGGCGTTCGTGGGCGCCCGTAAAGCTTTCGAAGTTCCAGTACTTGCCCAGGGCCTGGAGTTGGGTTTCCTTGGTTTGGCGGACTTCAGGGCGCTTACGCTCGGTTGTCCGTGGCGGGGCTGCAGACCGGAGAACTACACCGGGCACCCAGTACCCTTCATTCCTGGGTAATTTGCGACATGCAATTCTCGACGCCTGGCAGCGCGGCCCGTCAAAACCGCTGACAGCCATCTCGGATCCGTACATCTCACCGCCGTCGGACTATGGATCAAGCACTTTGTCGACAGGGCCTGGGGCCGTGCAATCGCCTACTTGACAGCGGAAGCGTGGTTGGCGATCGCACTCCAACTATTGATTGCCTTAGGAATTATGGCAGGCCTGCAAAGCCCGATGAGCAAGCCCATATTCATCCAAGTAAGCGCACCAATTATATAGCTATTACTGGTGAGAAAAGTCTCAAACGTCGCGTGGAACAAGGAGAAAAACAGGTAACCCAAAGCAATACCTCCGAATTCTCGGCTCCGAGAAAAGACCACAAAAAGCACAAAGACCTGAACGAGCAGAAGTGATAACCCCAAAAAACCAACTTGAAATACAACATGAAAGAAAGAGTTGTGCATTGAAGTCAACTCGGTCCGGAACAGGTTAGAAGGCACAACCACGGTCCCCAAACCCAATAGTGGCGACTCTCTAAGGTAATATGCAGCAGCGTGCCAGAGATCTTCTCTGCCCGACGTGATTCTTCGCCCTGTCCACTCCGTGACGATACTATTCAAATCCACCAGATTTAGACTGTAATTCAAGTTGCTCATAAACTGTATAAAGTACCACTGAAAGGCAAGAAACACCAAGAACAGTACTGCCCCCCACCCTACGCCTACGATTCGTCTATGAAGTAAAAAACCTAGGATCATTGCACCAAGCGCGCCGGGTAGCATCGCACGATGCCCAACAATGACCGCAATGCAAATACACGCCAAAAGCGCTAGATTGAAGGCCCGCTTAGCTCGCATCGGCCATCTATGGGCGGCAAGAAACGCAAGGAAGAAGGCCGAATGCATCACCGCCCCAGATACGACATTCTTGGTTGATGCAGAGCCATAAGTGGTTTGCGCATTAAAGCCTGTTAGCCAGTATACGACAGCCAAGAGCAAGATGATTGCAACAGGCAATGCAAAAAAATGCAGTCCGTGCCCGCGTGTAATTGAAAAACCAATGACACCTGCACTAAACATCGCCAAGATATACACTACAGTTCTTTGGCCTCGTTCATCCCAGTCAGGAACGATGCCGATTGGCTGAAGCACCAGATACAAACCAGCCAAAAGCAGCAGAGGCACCAAGTACCGAAAAGAGTTGGTCAGTACCCGAAAACGCAAAAATGGACGCGGCGATGATAAAGGAATGAGAAGAATTGCTGCTATAGCCGTTAAAGACGTAGCATTACCGCTGCTTCTCGAGAAGACAGATTCGAACATGAAGACCGAGAGAGTAAGCACCACCCCGATGGAAAAAACCACTGATGCGGGTGGTAGGTTATCCGTGACTTTTCCTCTTGACGCGGGGCTGTTCACAACAACCACTCCCATTCTTCCATAATAACCAACAAATCAAGTGGGGTCCAAGTATTTGTTTCAGATCTATATTCGAAAGTCCCTTAAATTATCGGAATTTATTCGATTGCGCATAATTGTCTGTAGAGGTCTGCTTTCGGTATTGGCATTTATCGGCCCGTCGGCATCAATATAACGAGCACCGTTTGGCAGACGATCTTCAGGTCGGTTAGCAGGGACGCGCCGCGGATGTAGGCGAGATCCATCCGTACGCGTTCCTCATAGGAGATGTCGTTGCGCCCAGACACCTGCCAAAGACCGGTCACGCCAGGTCGCTGGGCGAGGTAGGCGGCTTGAGCGTCCGCGTATTTCTTCAGTTCATCGCGAACGATCGGCCGCGAGCCCACGAAGCTCATCTCGCCTTTGAGCACGTTCCAAATCTGCGGCAGTTCGTCGAGACTGGTTTTCCGCAGGAAGGCTCCCAATCGGGTAATCCGCGGATCATTCGACAGCTTGTGCTTTTGCGACCATTCGGCCGCCGCTTCCGGGTTTTCGGAGAGGTAGGCCGACAGTCTTTCCTGCGCGTCCGGAACCATCGTGCGGAGTTTCCAACACCGGAACGGCACGCCATCGCGGCCAATTCGCGTGTGACCGAAAATGCCCGGCGACGCCCCCAACCGGATGGTCGCCCAAAGGACGGCAATAACCGGAACCAGAAACGGCAGAAGAAGAACCGCAAATCCAATGTCGAACGCCCGTTTGTGCGGGCTGTTAAGCCATGAGGACGCTTGCGATCTCAGGCCGGCCGCAAATTCGGCACCGTGATCTGATAATTTTTCATAAAGCATAATATAATCTTTCTAATAGTGCTTTTTGACAAGCCTCTATTAAAGATGAAAGACCCAGTTGAAATAATCTAAGTAGGAGGGGCGAGGAGCGCGGCGGCATTTGCTGTGCGTCTAACAAATCCGTTGGTCGGCATGTCGCCACTTGTGAAGGGGAAGGGCCGAAGGGCTGCGCTCGCTGACGGGTGCGACAGCGAGCGGAACGTGATCGGTTGTGCGAGCTCCGGCCCCAAGGCGGGTCTCGTCAGGCGGCTTGCGCGCTGGCCGTCAGCCCGACCGCCTCGGCATATTTGAGATACGTGTCGACCCCGGCGACGACCACACGCGCCTCGACGGCCAGCAATTCGATGCCGACCAGCGACACACGGGCCCAGGCATCGACCACGACACCCTTGTCGAGAATACGATCGACAACCTCGGCAAGGCTGCTCGACGCATTCATCTTCTCAATTGCCATTTTCCCCTCATGGTGCAGACATGAGGCCCGCAAGCCCCATCGGAACGAGAGCAAAATGACAGGCGGATGGCGTCAGTTCACCCGGGATGATTCCGCACAGGACGAGGTAAATCGGACACCATGAGAGGGAAAACCCGCAGCCCTTACGGGTTTTCCCTCGACAATGTCCGCGAACACCAAAAAGCTGTCTTGATCACGACAGCCACGCTGCGCCAGAGGGGCCGCGTATTGGCACCATCGGTATCGTCGAGCAGGGGGCCGGAAATCCTCACCGGTCATGCCGGCAACCGCTCACTCCGGATCATCGGGGTACGGTCACCGCGGCGTTTGAAAACGCCACGCCCCTCGTGGAGATTGGGTGCCGTCAGGCCAAGGCCCGCGCGCGCTACGGGCATGCCACTTGAACAGCGCAATGACTTCAAAGGGTTGAACGGTATTGCGCTTACCAGTCGGCGCTGCATCGACGGTGTCTTTGCCGCGTGATCCTCAGATCCATCTGAGCCTAAGCGTGAAAAGTATGGAACACTATGAAAAAACAAATAATGCGCGCAAAAAGGTCCTGCTAAATGACGAATAAAAACTAGTTCAATTTAATAATTAACAATTTAAAATTCCAAAGCCGACGAATGGGCTGAAATGATTTGATGGCGTTGCCAGCCGATGATAGTGGGAACGCGTATGGCAACAGGAAAGCTCTTCGGCACTGTCGCGTGCTTGGCGTTGACTGGCGTTTCGTTGGCCTTCTTCATTGAGGAGTACGGCGCCTATTGGCTCTCGCGCGAAAGCGATCGTGGCCAGTATGAACGGCTGGCGATAGGGGAGGTTTCTCTCGCCCCGTCGATGCGCGCACGGATCGCCGTCCTTCATGCTTGCGACGAAGGTCAGCGGAGCCCTTTTGGCCAGGTCCAGTCGACACCGTCCCGGCGCGCGGTCGCTGAAGAGTGTCTCGCGCTGGCCGAGCGGGCGATCGAGCAGGCCCCGACTTTCTCGCTCGCCCATTACGTGGTCGCGCGCTCCCGTCTGCGACTGGGGCAAGCCGAGGCTTTCAATCGAGCGCTAGCCCTGTCGCGCCGCACCGGGCCGGCCGAGGGATGGATAGCCCAAAGACGCTTCCAACTGGCGGTCTCGGGAAACGACCAGCTCGACGGCATCGGTCGCGCGACGTTGGCGGCGGACGCGGCCTTGTTGCTGAGAAGACCGAGTGGCGTGGATCTGGTTGCCCACGGCTTTGCAAGCACGGAGGCCATCCGTGAAATGATATTGGCTGAGGCCGAAGCATTGCCGGCGCGCGATCAGCGCCGGTTCCTGTCACGCCTGAGCGATGCATGGGCGGCGCGGGGCGGCGGCTAGACGGCATGTCCACCCCTTGCTCAAAAGTGACGCCAGGTGCCGACACCGACGGTTGGTTTAACTTCGACGTCCATTCGGTCCGCGGTGGCCAGCCGCGCGAGCAAACGCGTCGCCGCGTCACCGTCGATGATCGCCGCTACTCCAAGCTGAACAACCTAACTGCCGGTTCACTGGTTTTCGTGGTTCTGGCCGCGCCGATTCCGGTGGCCAGCAACAGGCCTTTGCTTTGGATGCTTTGGGCGGCAGCCATCGGTATCTTGGCCACGCTCTACCTTGTCGGTGGCCTTCTTATCGATCCTAAGCGCGCTTTGCGGTCGCGCCGGCACGGTGTGCTTTTTTGCCTGGCCTCCCTGGTGCCCGCGTTCGCGCTGGTCCAGATGCTGCCGATTGCTGCCCTTCTTCCCGATTTCTTGACCAGTCTGCCCGCGACCGGGGCGAGCGCACCGGCAAGCATCAGCCTGATGCCCAGCGGCACGGCGGTAGGGGCCGTCAGAATGGCGTCCTACATCATCTTCTTCGCGCTGATGCTCGAGGTTTCCGGTCGCCGCGACCGTGCCGCCTTTGTGGCGTGGGTGCTGTTTGCAGGCGTGGTCGCCCACGCGCTGTGGGCCTTGGTCTCCCTCAACATGCTGGGCGACCACTTCTTCTGGGGGGACAAACAGTTCTACAGAGGCTCGGCAACCGGCACCTTTGTCAATCGAAACTCCTTTGCGACCTTCTTGGCGATGGGGTTGGTGCTCGGCATCGCGCTGGTTGTCGGTCGCGCCGACCGGAGGCAGCGCCGCGCCGCTGCCAAGCCCGGCTTGTTGAGTGCGGAAACCATGGAGGCCGTTCTGTTGTGGCTTCTGGTGGGTTTGATCGTCATCACGCTGCTGGCGACCCAGTCCCGCATGGGAATGATCGCTGGCTGCATAGGCGCCTTTGTCTGCCTGGCGATCATGATCTGGAAGAGCGGGCACAAGCGCATTGGCACTTTGATCGGCGTTCTGATTGTCGGTGGTACGGGGTTTTTCGCCCTGCTGATGCTCTTCGGTCGCGGCCTGATCGAGCGCCTGATTTTTGCAGGCGTCGACGGTTTGACGCGCGGCGAGCTCTACCGGCAAGTCGTGGGCATGATCGGGGAGCGCCCGTTGGTGGGCTTTGGGCTCGACAGCTTCCCAGTTGCGTTTGAGCTGTTCCACCAGCTTCCTTTGTCGTCCGATAGCGTGTGGGACTATGCGCATTCCACCTATCTGGCGCTCTGGGCGGAACTGGGGATCATCATTGGCAGCATTCCGCTGGTCCTCGGGTTCTTGCTGGGCGCGCGTCTGATCCAAGTCATCCGGCGTCGCCAAAGCGACTACCCGCTCGCCGTGGCCGCCTTGGCCGCCCTGCTCGTCGCCGCCATTCACTCGCTCGTCGATTTCAGCTTGGAGATCCAGGCCAATGTCTTCTTTCTTCTCGCACTGATGGCACTCGGCATTGCGCGCGGTCGATCCGTCGGACCCGGCGCCGGGAAGGGCTGAGCTGGTGCTTGGATTCGGGGGGATTCTCACGCTGCCGCGGCCGCAGCGCGCCAAACCGGTCCCGGACCAACCCTCGCAAGGATTGGTGTTGAGGGAGATGCCGGTCGTTACCTATGCGGTTGGGGACGTCCATGGTTGCCATTCGCTGTATCGCCAGCTTGAGGACAAGTTGGTCGAGGACGGACGCCGCATGGATGGCCGGAAGCTGATTGTCCTCCTGGGCGATGTCGTTGACCGCGGGCCGGATTCCGCTGGGTTGATCGATCACCTCACGTCGACGCCACCCGACGGCTTCGAGCGGATCTGCCTTCTAGGCAATCATGAGGACATGATGCTGCGGTTCTTCAAGAACCCGGCAAAGCATGACGTTTGGCTGGATTTCGGCGGGCGCGAAACGCTTGCATCCTACGGCATTCGGCCGGATCCCGATCACGGTTGGAACATCGATGCGCGCACGATGAGACTTGTCATGCAGGCCCACATTCCGGTGGAGCATATCCGGTTTCTCCAATCCTTGCCGCTGTACGTGTCGGTCGGGGACTATCTCTTGGTTCACGGCGGCGTTGATCCGAACAAGCCCTTGGAAAATCAAACCAAGGATGACTTGATCTGGACCAGATTGACGTCGACCTCCGAGACCTCTCCGGTGGGCAGGATCGTCGTGCATGGCCATACGCCGGTCGAAACGGCGAGCCAGATCGGCTGGCGCGTTGCAACCGATACGGGCGCCTGCTTCAGCGGGCGCTTGAGCGCGGCAAAGCTGACCTCAACCCATCCCGCTTCATTTCTGACGGCCTCTCATTGATGCGGTGTACCGATCGCCGGTCATGGGATTGTGGCAACGGAGCTGTGCGCCAGAACGCCGAACTCAATCGTCAGACGTATCGGCCTTGCGGGGATTGCTCCCATCCTTGCGACCACTCCCCCGGCAAACACCGCAAACGGCAGGAAAGCAATTGTGGACACCAACCCGAACGACCTTGATCTCAAAGCCATCATTGCCCTGCTGCGGCGGCAGATCAGACTGATCGTCCTGACGGTTGCGGTTTTTCTGGGGGTTGCGCTGATCTATCTTTTTTCGGTCACGCCGATGTTCACCGCATCGACTCTCATCCTGGTCGATCCCGCCCAACGAAATCTGCTCGACCCCACGGAACCGTTGTCCGTCTCGGCCACGGCGGCCGACGCGCGCGTCGACAGCGAGGTGGAGATTCTGAGGTCCGATGCGATTGCGCTCGCGGTACTGGACAATCAGAACCTGCTGCGCGATCCCGAGTTCGGCCCACAAATCGGGCTTATGGATCGGGTTCAACAAGCCGTCGGCTTCGAGGTTGAGACACGTGGATCGGGCGAGGCACTCGTGCAAGGTGTGCTGCGGCGGTTTGGTGACGCCGTATCGGTTCGGCGTGTTGGTCTGACCTACATCATCTCGGTGTCCGTCGAATCGGAAGATCCCGATCGTGCGGCGCGGTTGGCCAATGCGCTGGCGGAAACGTTCATCGCCGCACAGGTCGAGGCGAAAGTCGCCGTATCCCTGACCGCACGTGACGCGTTGCTCGGGCAAAGCGACGCGGCATTGCAGGCGGTATCTGATTCCGAGGACGCGCTGGATACCTTCATCGAGGTCAACCTCGCCGAACTCGAGGCCGAAAGCGGCCTGTCCGAGGTCGCGGAACTACGGCGCCTTGTGGACCAGGTGAATGAACAGCGTCTGACCGCCGAGGCATCCACGCTGGCTGCCCAACAGGCGCTGCAAGCAGGGGATTGGGCCACATTGTCCGACCGGCTGGGCGATGAGGCGCTGAGTGAACTGGATCGGCAGCGCCAACAGCTTGAAAGCAGGCTTGCTGCCGCCACGTCCGGTTCGCAGGAAGAGATCGACCTGCGGCAAGCGCTGGCCCGCGTGGAGGCCGAAAGCGTTGATCGCGCGGATTCCGTGATCGGCGTGCTGCGATCAGAGGTCGCCGACCTCGAGGCGACGGCACGGGACTATCGGACCCAGATCCGCGAGGTTCTGTTGCAGGGCGAGTTGTCGTCGGCATTTCTGACCGCGATGTACGAACTGCAGCAGGAGGCCAGCATTGCGCGCCGGCAATACCAGACGCTGCTATCGCGCCAGCGGGATCTGGAGACGCAGGCGAACATACAGGTGGCAGACAGCCGAATCGTCGCTCCGGCATTGCCGCCGGCCGAGCCGACCTTTCCGAACAGTCGCCTGATCCTCGCCGTGACCTTGGTTCTTGCGGTAGGGGCGGGCGTGGGATTTGCCTTTCTCAGAGAGTACTATGTCGGCGGCGTCACATCGGCGGACCAGCTGCGCGACATTCTGCATGCCCGGGTCGCCACCAGCATTCCGAAAGCCAATCAGGGCGTCTCTCAGCTTTCGCTGGCCGACAACGTGATCTCGTCTCCGCTATCCCTCTACGCGGAGTCGATCCGGCGTCTTCGGGCAACCATCGACCAGAGTTTTCGGATCCGCAATCCGCGCGGCGAGCATACCGGCGCGGACCCGGCAGGAAAGGTGATCATGATCACCTCGGGTCTTCCTTATGAGGGCAAGACCACGACGGCGCTGGCGCTTGCCAGAACCTATGCGTTGGCGGGCATCAAGACGCTGTTGATCGACGCCGACTTGCGTAGACCGACATTGCACAAGCAGCTCGGCCTGACGCCCGAGCAAGGCTTCGCCGACTATTTGCGGGATCTGGAGATCAAGCGCGTCGCAAGCTCGTTTTATGGCCGCGATGCAATCGCAAATCTCTCCGTTGTGATGGGCGCCCGGCGGAGCGAGACACCAACCGATCAACTGTTGGACTCCGCGGCCTTCGACGAACTGATCCGGCACGCACGGGATGATTTCGACATCGTCATTCTCGACACGCCACCGCTGATTCCGGTGGTCGATGCGCGTTATGTGGCGCATTACGCCGATGCGGCGATCATGCTCGTACGCTATTCCGTTGCTCATCAGCGCGACATCCGCTCAGCCGCCGCACAACTTCAGGAAGCCTTGCATACCGAAGCGGAATTCTTCGCCGTGCTGAACCAGGAACAGGGCCGCCAGAGAAGTTATAGCTATTATGGGTACTATTCAGACGAGTATGCGGAAAACACCTGACCGGTTGCGCGACACGCGCGCTAAGCCGAATAGGAAGCGCACTCATCCAACAGGTGGCGCGTGTCGTCGACGAACTCGATGCCCCAGATCATCGCGATCAATCGGGCACGGGCATCGTCGGGCAGCTTGTCGCCGACGCAGATGGTGAACTTCTCTTCCACCTCGTCGTCGCTCAGGGGCAGTTGGGGGCCGCCGCGATAGCGGGTGTCCGCCCAACCCTCGATCTGGCGGCCATCCTTCAACGTGATGGCCATCCGCGACCGGATCAGGTCGAAGCCCTGGGCGTTGATCGCCTCATCGGTGTGGACCGCGATGCGGTGCTGCAACTGCATGAAGCCGGGGTCGGTGATCACCGCGTCTTCGAATTGTTCGGCGTCGGCACGCCGATACGTCAGGATCAGCGCGATCAGGGCGGCCATGGAAAATTTGGCCTGCAGCCCCGTGCGCGCGATCGGATAGCGGATCGGCTTCAGGATGTTGTCGCCGGCGTAGAACGCGACACTTTCGACCTGGTCAGGTCCGATGTCGTGCTCAATGACCAACCGACGCGCGAGGTCCATTGATTGATGGGTCAGGATGCCCGAGGGGTAGGGCTTGATGCTGATACCGGGCTCGATCAGTGACCAGCTCGTGCCGAAACCTTGCGCTAGCTTGTCCTCGCTAACGCCACCGGCCAGCACGGCGGAAAACCCCCACCGTCCGTCCAGGGCGGTCTCATCCGCGGTGAAGCCGTCCGCCGCCATGAGCGCGGCCGTGACACCGTTTTCCGCCGCCCTGCCGACATGCAGCGGTTTGGTCATGGTGCCAAAGTTGCAGCGTACGCCCGCTGCCATGCTGGCGGCGATGCCGAGCGCCCGGGCCATCGTCGGCGTGCCCAGCCCCAGCACGCGACCCGCCGCGACGGTCGCGCCGAACGTGCCGACGGTGCCCGACGAGTGGTGGCCACGCAAATAGTGATCCGGCTTCAGCCATTCCGAGATCTTGCAAGTGACTTCGACGGCGATCGCGAAGGTCGATAGCAGGTCGCGCCCCGTCACACCGCCACATCGATCCGCCATAACGAGCGCTGCGGTCAGGCAGGGGATCGAAGGGTGGGTCAGCAGGCCATAGACATGGGCCGGATCGTTGCTGACCTGGGTGTCGTCCCAATCATGCGCATGCCCGGCCGTCCCCATGACCCGGGCCGCCATCGGCGCTGGTACCCGCGCACCGCCCGCACCGAGAAGCATCGATTCACCGAGACCACCCCAATGGAGGGCCTGTCGGCGCAGGATCACCGTCGAGCCCGCATCGGCCCCGGCAAAGTAGAGCCCGACACTGTCGAGAATGCAGCGTCGCGCAATGATGTCGACCTCCTCCGGCACGGCATCGGCGTGCGTCTCGCTGGCAAATCGGGCTGCCGCTTCCGTGATGCCGGAGGGCTGGAGTTTGGCACCGATTTCCGCCGCCGCTTCAGCTGTTGTGGTCACGATGTCCCCGCCTCATCAGATCTGTGGAATGAAAACTGTTGACAGTTTAACGTTTACAAATCACGCTTGTCCAAGTGAAATTTGCCGGGGGCTGTGACATGGGGGACGCGTCAACCACGACGGCTTTTGAGTTGCGCCGCTCTCACACCCTGTCGAGCCTGCTGGTCGACCAGATCGAGGCGCTGATCCTCTCCGGCGAACTGGATGTCGGGGCCCAGGTCAACGAAGTCGCGCTGGCCAAGCAGTTTGGGGTCAGCCGGGGGCCGGTTCGCGAGGCGCTGCGTTTCTTGGCCAATGACGGTCTGGTCAGCTTCGTCGCCAATCGCGGGGCCTTCGTCCGCGAGGTCGACGAGCCGGACATGCTCGAAATCTACGATCTGCGCGCCGTCTTGACCGGACACGCCTGTGCATTGGCGGCCGAACATGCGCAACCCGCCTCCTTGGAAGAGGCAAAGACGCTGTTGAAGGCGATGGACCGGGCGACGGAAGCTGAGGACGCCGAGACCTACTACGACCTCAATCTGCGGTTTCACGCGCTCTTGATGGAGATGGCGGGCAGCGGCCGGCTGGCACGCAGCTATGGGTCGTTGGTGAAGGAATCGCACCTGTTCCGCCGGGTTTCGTTGAAGAACCTGACGGACATGTCGGAATCGAACGCCCACCACGAGGCAATCGTTGCGGCCATCGCGGCACGGGATGCGCGGACCGCGCGCGCCCGCGGCGAGGCCCATGTGATCGCCGGCAAACGCCGCTTCCAAGCAGCGCTGATCGCTGAAGGAAGCCGGGACTAGTCACGGTACGCACCATGCCGGCCGGTCCAACTGAGGCGCGCCGGTTCGGCAATCCAGAAAAGGGGGAGGAAAACAATGAGACTCTGTAACGTGCTTTTGGCCAACACAATGATCGCCGGCGCAACGGCAATCGGCCTCGCGGCTGTTACCGCCGGCACGGCCTTGGCCCAGCATGTCGACGTCGCGGTGCGCAGCGAAACCGCATCGGTCGACCCGCACTTTTCCTACGTGGCGACCAACAAGGCCGCCGTGACCCATATTTTCGACACGCTGATCCAGCGTGACCAGAACCTGCAACTGGTCCCCGGTCTTGCCACCGATTGGACCCATCTGGGCGACGGTGTCTGGGAGTTGAACTTGCGCGACGGCGTCACCTGGCATGATGGCGAGCCGTTCACCGCGGACGACGTCATGTTCACGTTCGAGCGCGCGCCCAATGTGCCGAACAGCCCGGCGCCCTTCGGCCAGTTCTTGAGCCAGATCGAGGACGCGGTGTTGATCGACGATCATACGATCCACATCACGACGCGAAACACCTCGCCTCAGCTGCTGTTCGATCTTGCCGAGGTGCCGATCATCTCACGCCATGCCGGTGAAGGTGCCGCGACCGAGGATTACAACAGTGGCGCTGCCACGATCGGCACGGGGCCGTTCCGTTTTGTCTCATGGACGCCCGGCCAGGCGATCGAGTTGGTGCGGAACGACGACTATTGGGCGGGCCCTGCTGCCTATGAGAGCCTGAACCTGATCGCCATCCCGAACGACGCGACCAGGGTGGCCGCGCTGCTGTCCGGCGATGTCGACCTGATCGACGCAGTGCCGCCGGATTCGGTCGAAATGCTGGAAAACAGCGACGAGATCGACGTCTGGATGATCCCGGATGTCTATACCGCCTATCTGCATATGGACACCAACCGGACCGACACGCCGCACATCACCGGCAGCGACGGCGAGCCGATCGACAACCCGCTCTTGAACCGGGACGTGCGCGAGGCCCTGTCGCTGGCGATCGACCGCGACGCGATCATCGACCGGCTGCTACATGGGCTGGGCAGGCCTGCCGGCCAACTGGCTGGTGAGTTCATGGTCGGCTACAACCCCGAACTGGCGCCCGGCGCTTATGACCCGGACCGCGCGCGCGAGCTGCTCGCCGAGGCAGGCTATCCCGACGGGTTCAGCATGACCTTGCATGGGCCCAACAACCGCTATGTCGCCGACGGTGATATCGCGCAAGCGATTGCCCAGATGTTCGAACGCATCGGCGTCGACATGGAGGTCGAAACCATGCCCAGCAATGTCTTCTTTCCCAGCGCCAGCAATCTCGACTTCAGCATCTTCTTCATCGCCTGGGGATCGGCGCAAGGCACGGCCTGGCATGGGCTGCGCGGCGTCCTGATGACCCATGATGCCGAGCAGGGCTATGGCCCGTCCAATCGAGGCCGCTACAGCAATCCCGACGTCGACCAGTTGACCATCGCATCCATGTCGACGTTCGATCTCGACGAGGCGGCCAGCCTGTCGGCCGAGGCGGCGGAACTTGCCTTCAACGATTATGCGATCATTCCGTTGCACTATCAGATGAACGTCTGGGCCTCGCGCGACGGGTTCGAATATCTGCCGCGACAGGACCAGATGACCCTGGCCTATGGTCTGACGCTGGACGATTGAGGCGCAACAGGCGTTACGCTGGTGATCAACGATCGCGCCATCGCGGTGCCGATGCGCGACGGAAACCGCCTCGCGGCCGATCTCTATCGGTCCGGGGCGGCGTTCGTCGGTCCGGTTGTCTTGGAACGGACGCCGTATGGCCGCGACCGTTGCGACCAGGCCGAGCAGGTCGCCGGCCAGACAGAGCCGCCTGCGCGGGATGCCGTCGCGGCGGCCTATGTCGCCGCGGGCTTTGCCTACATGGTCCAGGACTGCCGTGGGACCGGGAATTCCGAGGGTGAGTTCTCGAAGTATCTGCAGGAACCGGATGACGGCGTCGATACGGTCGATTGGCTGACCCGTCAGCCCTGGTGCGACGGCCGGATCGTCATGGTCGGCTTTTCCTATGCCGCCATGTGCCAGATCGGCGTCCTGGCCGCTGGCGAACGCCGCATTCTGGGCGCGGTCGCCGACTGCGGCGGCTTTGCCGATGCCTGGCGCAGCGGTATTCGGCAGGGCGGCGCCTTCGACCTGAAGCAGGCGACATGGGGTCATGCCCAGGCCTTGCGCAGGGCGCGAGCGTCCGGCGACAGTGATGCCGAGGCCGCGTTGGCCGGCGAAGACCTCGGCATCTGGCTCAAGCGCGGGCCGTGGCGCCGAGGCCACTCGCCGCTTGGCACGGCGCCCGACATAGAGGCCGCCGTGGCGCGTTTCTGGCAGGCCCCTGCCGATGATCCGATCTGGCGACATCCCGCCCTGGCGGCGGAAAGGGCGACCGAAGACCCGGATGGCCTGTCGATTCTGCATATCACCGGCTGGTTCGACACCTCGCTTCGAAACACCGTCGAGAACTTCTCCCGTCACGATGCGGCCAAGGGCGTCGCAAACGCTGGTCTGATCATCGGCCCCTGGACGCATGGCGACCGTCATCGGGCGCACGCGGGTGACTTGGCGTTTGGCGATGAGGCGTTGCCGGAGATCGGCCTGGGCGGCTCTGTTCCCAATCTTCGCATTGCTTGGCTGAAACATGCCCTTGGCGGGGGATCGCACGAACGTCCTGTTCGGGTCTTCGCTATGGGGGGTGGTCCCTGTGATCGCGACCCGGACGGACGCATTCGCTATGGCGGTGCGTGGCTCGCGCCCGACGGCTGGCCGGACACGGAATGTGAACGGCATAGACTGTTCCCGACGGCGGATGGACGGCTGGACGAAGAGCCAGGGGCCGCAGGAGAGCGCAGCTTTACCCACGATCCCGACGATCCGGTGCCGACGGTTGGGGGCGCCATCAACTCCGGTGAGCCGATCATGCAGGGCGGCCCGTTTGATCAATGCACCCGACCGGGGATTTTGGGCGCAAAGCCGCCATTTGGCCCGCTCGCCGATCGGCCCGACGTCATTCGCTTCGAAACCGCACCTCTCGCCGATGACCTGCTGGTTGCCGGTCCGGTCGAGGCGCGCATCTGCGTGAGTGTCGACCGGCCCGACGCCGACCTGGTAATTCGGCTGTGCGACATCTCTGAGGTTGAGGGCGAAACCGTCGCCATCGGATTGTGCGACGGCATCCAGCGTCTGCGTTGGCGTGACGATACGGGTCGGCCAATGGTGCCGGACTCCATCGTGCCGGTGCGTGTTCGGGCCTTTCCGACGGCCACGCGATTTGTCCGGGGCCATCGGCTGGGTCTCGATATCTGCGGCAGCAACTTCCCGCATTTCGACGTCAATCCGTGCGCTTTGGAGCCGGGGGACGCTCCGGCTCGGGCGAAAGTGACGCTTCACCTGGGCGGCAAGACGCCGTCCAGCCTGGATCTGACCGTGCTGCCGGTCAACCGTGCCCGCCTGCTTCAGCGAAATGCCCAGGCCCCGCTTTTTGAACAGTTGCGAGTGGAGGCATGCCTATGACGGCCTTGGTCGTCAGCCGTATCCTGCAAGGGCTTGGCGTCATGCTCGCCATGTCGCTGATCGTGTTCGTCGGCGTCTACGCCATCGGTGACCCGGTCGAGATCCTGATCAACCCGGATGCCGACCAGGCCACCCGTGCCGAGGTGACGCGATCGCTCGGCCTCGACCGGCCGGTTTGGGAGCAGTACGGCTTGTTTCTGTTCAACGCCCTTCAGGGGGATTTGGGCCGATCGTTCGTCTTCAACATGCCGGCGATCGAGCTGATCTTGGAGCGGATGCCGGCGACGTTGGAGCTGGCGATCGCCGCCACATTGTTGGCGGTGCTGCTTGGCATCCCGCTTGGCCTGGTCGCGGGCATGAAACCGGCCTCTCGCACGGGCCGCACGATCATGGCGGGCTCGATCCTGGGTTTCAGCCTGCCGACATTCTGGGTCGGCCTGCTGCTGATCCTGGTGTTCAGCATCTGGCTGGGCTGGCTGCCCAGTTTCGGCCAGGGCGAGACCGTCGACGTGCTGGGCATTCCGGTCAGTTTCCTCACCGCCGACGGGCTGGCTCATCTGATCCTGCCGGCGTTGAACCTGGCCCTGTTCAAGCTGGCCCTGCTGATCCGGCTGACCCGGGCCGGCGTGAAGGAGGTAATGCCGCAGGACTACATCCGCTTCGCCCGTGCCAAGGGCCTGACCGGGCGGCGCATCATCGGGCTGCACGTCCTGAAGAACATCCTGATCCCGATCGTGACGGTGATCGGCATCGAGTTCGGCTCGGTCGTCGCCTTCGCGGTGGTCACGGAATCGATCTTCAACTGGCCGGGCATGGGCAAGCTGATCATCGAGTCGATCTACATGTTGGATCGGCCGGTGATCGTCGCCTACCTCATGGTCATCGTCGTGCTGTTCGTTGTCATCAACCTGGTTGTCGACCTCCTGTACTCGGCTCTGGACCCCAGGGTCAGGCTGAAGGCGATGCCGGCATGACCGATATGTCCGTGGGCCGGCAGCCGGCCAAGACCAAGCCAAACGCGCCACGGCCCCGATCGCAGTTGGCCGATTTCGCTGCCCAGTTCGCAGAAAGCCGCGCCGCCGTGATCGGGCTGATCGTGTTGTCGGTCATGGTTCTTGCGGCCGTTTTCGCACCGCTGATCGCACCGCAGGATCCGTACGACCTGGCGAGCCTGTCTATCCTCGACGCCAGACTGCCACCCGGTACGGAAAGCATGAATGGCTACGTATTCTGGCTGGGTACGGACGGTCTCGGCCGCGACCTGTTCAGTGCCATTCTGTATGGCCTGCGGATCAGCCTTGCGGTCGGCGTGATGAGTGCCGTTTTTGCGCTGATCATCGGCACCTCTTTGGGCCTGACAGGCGCCTATTTCGGCCGCCGGCTGGATGCCGTCATCATGCGGCTGGTCGATCTGCAGATGAGCTTTCCGCCCATCCTGGTCGCGCTGATCCTGCTCGCGGTGCTCGGCCGCGGCGTTGAGAAGACCATGATCGCCCTGATCGTGGTGCAATGGGCCTATTACGCACGGACGGTGCGGGCCACCGCGCTGGCGGAACGCAGCAAGGAGTACATGGATGCCGCGCGCTGCCTGCGCCTCGGCCACATCCAGATCCTGACCCGTCATTTGCTGCCCAACTGCCTGCCGCCGCTGATGGTGGTGTTGACCGTGCAAATGGCCCACGCGGTGACCCTGGAGGCGACCTTGAGCTTTCTCGGCGTCGGCCTGCCGGAAACTCAACCCTCGCTGGGCCTTCTGATCGCAAATGGGTTTCGGTATCTGATCAACGGCACCTACTGGATCAGCATATTCCCGGGCATTGCCCTGCTGGTCGTCATCCTCAGCATCAACCTTGTCGGCGACCAGCTGCGCGACATGCTGAACCCGAGGCTGAACCGGTGAGCGCCCCAATTCTTGAGATCGAGGGTCTGCGCACGCAATTCGCCACGCGGCGGGGCACCGCCCACTCGGTGAACGGCATCACGCTCTCGCTCCAACGTGGCGAGATCCTGGGGCTGGTGGGCGAGTCCGGATCGGGCAAGTCGGTCACGGGCCTGTCCGTTCTGGGTCTGATCGAGCCCCCGGGGCGCATCGTCGGCGGTCAGGTGCGGCTGGAAGGCGTTGATCTGGTCACGGCGTCGGAGCCGGTCCTGCGTTCCATCAGGGGCGGCAGGATTGCCATGATCTTTCAAGATCCGATGATGACCCTCAACCCCGTGCTCAGCATCGAAACCCAGATGGTCGAGGCGATCCGCGCGCACGCCGCCGTATCACGCGCCGACGCCATTGAATGGGCGGCGGCAGCGCTCGGCCGGGTTGGCATACCGTCGCCCCATGAGCGGCTGAAGGCCTATCCGCACCAGTTTTCCGGGGGCATGCGCCAGCGGGTCGTGACGGCAATTGCCCTGTTGCACGACCCGGCCGTCGTGATCGCCGACGAGCCGACCACGGCGCTCGACGTGACGATCCAGGCCCAGATTCTGGCGCTCGTGCAAACCCTGGTGCGCGACAGCCAGACGGCCATGATCTGGATTTCGCACGATCTCAGCGTCGTCTCGGGCCTGTGCGACCGGGTGGCGGTAATGTATGGCGGCCGCATTGTCGAACTCGGACCGACCGAGGACGTACTGACCCGGCCGTCCCATCCCTACACACGCGGGCTGATCGACTCGATACCCGGCGACGCGGTTCCGGCCCAGCGACTTCGCCAGATACCGGGCATGCCGCCATCGCCCTTTGCCATGCCCGCCGGGTGCGCCTTCGCGCCGCGCTGCACCCGGCGGACCGCTGAGTGTGACGCCGACATGCCACCGCTCGCAACGGTCGGCCATAACCGCGCGGCGCGGTGCGTGCATCCGCTATGGGCCACACCCGAATGACGGCCGCGATGATCGAGCGAACGGCTACAGTTTCCGGCCAAGAGGTGACGGAGCGACCGCTTGTTGAAGTTAAGGGCTTGCTGAAGCGGTTTGAGCGACGCTTGAGCCCGGTCCAGCGCGTCTTCTCGCGCAAGGCCCAGGATGAAGTCGTGACTGCGGTGGACGGCGTCGACCTGGCAATCGGGAAGGGCGGGGTGCTTGGGCTTGTCGGCGAGAGCGGATGCGGCAAGTCGACCCTGGGCCGCATGGTCGCCGGTCTTCTGGCGCCGACGCAGGGCGAGGTCTGGTTTGATGGGCGGCGCATCGATGCAGGCGGGCCAAAAGCGCCGGTGCGCCATATGCTGCGGGCCCAGATGATCTTCCAGGATCCGCTGTCGTCGCTGAATCCGCGCCAGCGGGTCGGGCGCACGATCGCCGAGGGTCCGCGCTATCACAGGCTCGATGCCGGCTCGGATCTGGATGCGCTGGTGGGCCGGCTCTTGGGCGAGGTGGGTCTCGACAGCGAAGCCGCCAGCCGTTTGCCGCATCAGTTCTCTGGCGGCCAGCGGCAGCGGATCGGCATCGCACGCGCCCTTTCCGTCGCCCCGGATTTTCTCGTGTGCGATGAGCCCGTGGCCGCCCTCGACGTCTCGATCCAGGCCCAGATCATCAATCTGTTGCTGGAGCTGCGCGAAAACAGGGCGCTGACCATCCTCTTCATCAGCCATGATCTCGGCGTTGTGCGTCATCTGTGCGACCGGGTCGCCGTGATGTATCTGGGCCGCATCGTGGAGGCTGGTAAGGCAAGCGACATCTTCGAACGGCCGGCCCATCCCTACACACGGGCTTTGCTTGATGAAATCCCGAGGATCGGGGTGCGGCGCACCTATGCCCCGATCAAGGGCGAACTGCCATCTCCCTTGGCACCACCGAGCGGTTGCCACTTCCATCCGCGGTGCCCGTTGGCCCGTAAGGTCTGCAGCCAGACAGCACCGGTGCTCGAAAAGCAGGCTGCCCCGGGCCAGATCGCCGCATGCCATTTCGCCGGAGATACCAACTCGGCGCATCTGTAAGTTGCCTCGGAAAGCACTCGAAACCTGATGTTCGGGCGCTATGCGGCGCCTTATTCAGTCGTCGGGCGAACCCGCGTTAGTTGCCACGCAATGTGTGTCGCGTCAGTGCCCTACTAAGTGGCCGGTCATTCTTTCATGAGGGACTGACTCCGTCTATCCTAGGCGAACCCCTCGTTGCAGGAGTCGCCACACAAGCCTTGGCAGCAAGTCCGCGCATGGCCCGCTTCGATCTTGATGCCGGGCTGTCGAAGGCATGGCTGGCGCGACCGGGTGTCGGGGGCGGCGGCCGAGTTTTTCCGCAGGTAGTTTCATGAACGACCGACTGCTCATCGACGTCTACATGACAACCTACCGGCGACCGGATGTTTTCGCGGCTTCCCTGCGGCGGCTGCTTGAAGCCTGCGCGGCGTCGCCCTTCGACCATCGAATAACGGTTATTGCCGACGACATCGATGAGGAAACCCTGAAGACCGTCGCGCCGCATATCGGGCAGATCAATCTGCTGTCAAGCTGTCAGCAGCTTGGCATGCCATTTGGCTACAACCTCATGCTTCAGCACAGCGATCTTGTTGCCGGCCGGACCGAACGGGCCTGTGACTATCTCTGCTATTTCAGCGACGATTGCCTGATCGAGTTTCCGGGCGATTTCTTCGACATCCTGGTGAAGACGCATCGTGAGGTGCTGCCGGCCCACCAGGCCGGCTATGTCAGCGGCTTTTACTGTCCGCTGCATCCAGGTTTCGAAACGCGCCGACACCGTCACTACACCGTGGTGCTCAGCGACTCCGTGGACGGCAAGAACTTCATGGCGCCGCCGGCAACGCTGCGAAGCGTGGGGACGGTCACGTGGCGCCTTGCGGATGGGCAAAGACGGGGCAATCCCGGCCCTGGTCGAAGGGGAAGCGAGGTGGACATCTGGCAATGGCGCGACTCGCCGACCAGCCTGCAGCGTCAGGGGCGGGTCAATCTGATTGTTCCCGGGTTGTGCAGCCATGCCGCGACACGGCCGGAGCAATCGACCTGGAACAACGTAACGACGCCTGAGTTCATCGCCGAAAGAATCCGTCAGGGACGGTACTATAGGACGCGCGAGACGGAACCGCGCCTGACGGCCGACCAGTTCTATCGGGGCGCCGGACGGCGTTGAAGGTCACACTGATTTCCCAGGACTTCCCACCGATGGTGGGCGGGATCGCATCCTATCTCCTGTCCATCTATCGGAGATATCTCGGACAAACCGAGTTCCAAGCCATCGTTCCGGACACGCTCGATCCCGGCCGGTTTCCGTTTCCCGTGCACCAGGCTCCCTTTCGGCCATTTGCGCGGGAGCGTGCGCGAAGTAACGAGATCCTGCTGACCTTGCTGCGCGACCACAACAGCGACGTCATCCTGTTCGGCTACCTCAGAAGCCATCCCGAAGTGGGGCCGCTATACCAGCGGGAGCGGCCGGATGCCTGTGTCGCCATCGTGACCCACGGAAAGGAGGCCTTTCTCGGCGGCGCGGTTACCGACCAGACGCATCTGGGACAGTCCCATCGGGGCTATGCGCCGCATGAGGTTGGCTTTTACCGACGGCTGCTGCGGCGCGCCGATCGCGTATTTGCGGTCAGCCGCTTTACAAGCGATGTATTGCGCCGGGATGGCGTTTTCGAAAACGTCGCTGAGCTGCCGCCGAGCATAGAGATGCCGCCACAACGAAATGGAGCTGCAAATCCTGATCTCCTCGACATCCCGCCCGGCGGCCCGGTTCTTCTGTCCGTTGGGCGGCTGATCGAAAGAAAGGGGCACCGTCGCGTCATCGATGCGGTCGCCCGGCTGCGACCCCGATTTCCCGATCTTCGCTATCTGATCATCGGCGATGGTCCTGAGCGCGAGACTCTCAATCGCCTGGTTGTCGCAAGAGGCTTGACCCGACATGTCAGATTCCTGGGGGCTGCCAGCGAAACCGTGAAAGAGGCCAGCCTTCAAGCCTGCGACGTCTTCGTACTGCCGTGTGATCACATAGAGCCCAACGACGTCGAAGGTTTCGGCATCGTCTTTCTTGAGGCGGCGGCGCACGGAAAACCGGCGGTCGCCGGACGATCGGGCGGCGTGCCCGAGGCCGTCATCGACGGCGAGACGGGCATCCTGGTCGAGCCGGGCCAAACCGCCGATCTTGCCGCCGCTTTGGCCCGCCTGTTGAGCGATGCGGATCTCCGCGAAACAATGGGCAAGGCAGCGCGCCATCATGCGTCCCGCTACGCGATCGAGCCGACCAGCGGCGAGCTTGTGGATTTGTTTCAGCACCTGCGACGCAAAAGAAGGTCGGCATGAAGCCCTTGCGCCTCGTATCGCCAAAGTTCCTGGATCATATCGGCGGCATGGAAAGCCACGGTGTATCGTTCGCCGAGGAATTCCTCGACGACCCCGACTTCCCGATTGAGCGAATCCTAAGCTGCCGGGATGTATCGGACGGTATTCCGGCACCGGCCTGCGCCCCCGGACATGCCGCGCTCCGTTCTCTGCTCGAACCGATCCTCACGGGCGATTTCGATCGGGACGCTGCAGCCCTGTCGACCCGGCAAGGGTCCGATGACGGCCTGTTCTTTCTCAATTCGCCGACTTGGCTGCCGGCCCTGACAGCGGTCGGAAGTCGTGATGCCGAGGCTCGGCTGTTCGTTCGGACCGGTGGCAACGACCTCGTGGCCGGCTGGCTTGGAAACGAGCACAATCAGCAGGACGCGCTGGAGGAAACGCGCGGCTGGCTGGTCAACTCCATCAACGAGCATGTCGATACCCTGATCGTCAACAGCCTCTACACGTTGAACCGGGTGGTCGAAATCGGCGTCGAAGTCCAAAGGCTGCGATTGTGCTCTGGCGGGGTTGACTGCAGCCATTTTCGACCTGCTGCCGTTTCCGGGCGCGTTTCAGGGCGATCGACGACGGTTACGGTCCTAACATCAGCGCGCTTAGTATCTTTCAAGGGCCTTTGCCATTCGCTCGATGCTTTTCGCCAGGCGTCGGAGCGACTGCCATGCCTGCGCTATCTCATCGCGGGAGACGGGCCGGAGCGGCCCGCCCTGCAAGCCATCGTCGACGCGTGGGGATTGGGCGATCGCGTCCAGTTCCTGGGGGCGGTGGACCATCGCCGGATGCCCGACATCTATCGTCGCGCCGATCTGTTTCTTCATCTTCCGATCGAGGAAACGCGGGAGGAGCGCGGGTCGCGCTATGTGCACACCGAAACCATGGGCCGGTCGTACTGCGAGGCCGCCGCCAGCGGGCTGCCGGCCATCGGCTCGAAGGTGGGCGGCGTTGCGGAAATGGTCGTGGACGGCCAAACCGGCTTTCTGGTCGATGAAGGCGATAGTGATGGTGCGGCGGACCATATCGAAAGGCTGGCGACAGACCGTGCGTTGCGCCAATCCATGGCGCGAACCTCCCGGGCCCTGGCCGAAGCGCGGTTCGACTGGTCCGGCATTTTCAACGAGTATCGACGCCTGTTCGCCCGCAAACCGCCGCCGCGTGGCGCCGACGATCAGGACGTTCGCGCGGAGATCAGCAAGTATGACCGGCTTTTCGCGGACGGCGACCGGTACAACGCAAACCCCGACCATGATCGGTTCACTGTCGCCGAGGCCTTCGTGCGTCGCTGTACGGGCAAGAGCCTGTTGGACGTCGGCACCGGGCGCGGCCATTTTTTCAACCGCATGGTCAGGGCTGGCTTTGACACCTATGGGGTAGAGCCCTCCGCAACGGCCCGTGCGCGGCTCGGCGAGCGCACGATCGTTCCGGGCTACAGCCACGCCATTCCGTTTTCCAGCGCGCATTTCGACATCGTGGTGTGTCTTGACGTGCTGGAACATGTGCCGGACCGGTTCGTGGTGCCGTCGCTTGAAGAGATCGCGCGGGTCGCGCGCGGCGTTGTCGTATTGTCGCTGGCCGACCATGAGGACATTGTCGACGGCGAACGGCTGCACATCAGCCAGCGGCCCTTTCCGGCATGGCGCGCGCTCATCGAACCGCTTTTCACCATCATCGATGCCCAAGTGGTTTGCAGCAAAGCCGATGCCTCGAAGACATCGGAAGTTCTGCTGTTGAGAAAGCGGCGCTGATGCGGGCGGATGGCCCAGATTTCCTGGGCATCGGCGCGCAGCGAGCCGGCAGCACCTGGCTACACCGGCACCTGGCGCGCCACCCCGATCTCTTCTTGCCGTTCAAGGAAGTGCACTACTTCAACCAGTGCGAGGACACGGCACCGAACCGATCCCAAGATGCGGGATGTATAAGAGAACGGGGCCCGGAAAGGCGCCGCCGGACCCTTCGGTCAGCCTTGCAGCGGGGCATTCCGACAAGTCCCCGTTTCCTCCTGGGACAGTGGGACGATGACTGGTATCGATCGCTGTTCCGACAAGCCGGATCGCGTCTGGCCGGAGAGATCACGCCGGCCTACGCCACTTTAAGCGAGCGGACCGTGCGCCGGATCCGGCGCATGAATCCGGGCCTCAAGGTCCTCTTCGTCGTGCGCGATCCGATCGATCGGGTATGGTCCCAGGCGCGTCTGGACGCTGCCCGCGGACGTTTGGATATCGCGTCGGTCGATGAATGCCTGGCGTTTGTTTACCGGCCGGGCGTGCGCCACAGAACCGAGTACAGCGAAACGATCGCACGCTGGACCCGCATATTCGGGTCGGATCAGGTTTTTGTGGGCTTCTTTTCCGATCTCGCGGCCAAGCCGGCCGCTTTCCTGCGGCGGGTTTTCGACTTTCTCGGCGTCGCCCCCATTGCCATGCCAAGCGACGTTGCCGTGCCGGTCAACGGCGCGGGTGCTCACCCGATCGACGATCGCGTCGCGGCGGAGATCGCGACCGTCTATCTCGATGAGATCCGCGAGATGGCAAGGCTGTTTCCGCGCGAGGCGGCGCCGTGGCTGGCGCGGGCCGATTTACTTGCCGGCAGCCTCAAACCGCTTCGTAGTCCGTGACATGGGTCCGCGGAAACGGGGCGTCAGGGATCGGCTTGCGGAGAAAACGGCATAGGTTCGGCCAGCCGTCGCCCTGACAGACATTCATGACGAGAAGGTCGTCGGGGCGCCCCGCGAAGTGTTCCATCACACTCTGGACATGCCGTTCGTAGGCTTGCTCGAACCGCTCTCGGTCGAACAGGGTCACGCCGTAGACCTCGATCCTTATCTGCGCCCGTTTCGGATCTTCCAGCTTGGCAAGCTGTTCGGGCGTTGGCCGAAGGAACCGCTCGCAGGATCGCAACCAGCTGGATCTCTCTCGAACGGTGAGTATGAAGCGCGCCTCGGGATAGTGGGCGTCAAGCTCCTTGAAGTAGTGGGCAACGGGGATGTCGAACAGCGCGTCGTAGCGATCGACCTCGCTGAACCGTATCGAGAGCTGTCCGTTATCGAACGCAAGCGTATCGAACGAAGCCGCCCAATGCCTGGAATGAAAGCCCAGCATGCCGACGGCCCGTGACAGGCTCAGCGTTCCCGTGCGCGACAGTCCAGCGCCGAAGATCTTCATCGAGCGGCCTCCGGCTCCGCCGCGCCGGTCTGCAGCAGCGAGATGCATAAGGCGATCGCCGCGGCACCGGGAACGACGAACAAGGCGTGGGGGCCGTACTCCGTCATCATGGCGCCCGCACTGATCGTGCCGGCAATCGAACCGACCTTCCCCGCCACGATAAACACCGCAACCATAGCCGGGACTTGCGACAATGAAAGCCGGCCGACGACGAAGGCCAGCGCGACGTGAGACATCGCCGCCTTAAGGCCGGACATCAGAAAGATTGCCGTCTCGACGGAAAGGCTCTCCGCACTTGCTTGGTAGAGATACCCGCAGGCCACGGCGATCACCACTGCCGCGGCAATCAGGACCCGGCGGACGCCCAGGCGATCGCCGAGCCAAGCGACGGGAACCGCCAGGATTAATGAGCCCGCGCCCAGCCAGGACAGAAGCGTGGCGGCCTGCTGCGCCTCCAAACCCAGGGCTTGCTCCCCATAGATGGGCAACAGCGCGCGGAACGGAGAGCCGATCAGGGCGATGCACAAGGGGATGAGCACAAGATTTGGCTGCCGACGCACCTGTTCCAGCAGGCCTGACTGCCTGTCTTCGCGTTCGACCGTTTTCCTGGTGTCAATCGATGGGTCCTTGGAAAGCACCAAAAGAATGGGAACCATTACCAACAGGCTTGCAGCACCGATTTCGAATGGCCGCCAGCCGTAGACGTCCGTTTGCCCGGCGATGTAAGGGCCCAGAACCCAAGCCAGAGATCCCCCCAATCCAACCACGCTCAGGACCGTACTCCGGCGATGCGACGTGGCCAGGACCACCAGGGAGGATTTGATGCGGATCTTGATCGTCGCTGCGATCAGGCCGATCGTGAATTCAACGAGAAACAGCAGGGGGCTGGCTGCGAAATAGTGCGTAGCCAGCACCAACAACGCCATCAGCGGGAAGGCTGCCAGCAGGGACACGCGCGCGGAAAAGGTTCGCGCGATGAAGGGTGTCAACGCGCCGGCGGCAAAGAAGCCTACCTGACAGATTGCCGAGGCAAAGCTGATATAGGTCGCGCTGAAATGGTCAGCGTCCAACTCCAGATACAGCGCTGGATGATAGACCGAAAGGCAAAGGTTGTAGACCGCCATCGCCAGCCATAAGGCCAGGAACGTCGGAACGCTGCTCACCATGGCCGACGCGACCTTGGGGCTTCAGGCGGTTCGCTTATCCAGAAGTTGATTGCAGAACCCTTGATTTGGACTGCTCCGGAGGCAACGAAGCGATCGCTCGTCAGTCCGGACGGTCCCGCCAGCCTTGCCACCGTCAACTCCGGCCTGCCGGTGGATAGCTCTGCGATGTCGCTAGGGCTGCCAACACTTCCAGTCTCACCGATCGTTACGACCTCATTGCCTCCAGGTTCATGGCAATGACCGTACGTGGCCGGTTTATGAAGGGTTCGAGACCACTACCAAGGGACAACAGTATTTGAGGTTTATTCAACAGCAGAAGCCGGTGTGCAATCTGTAACGCGACCTTGGTTGGCTCGTTGTCATGTGGCGCGCAATAAGACGATCGTGTGAGTTCAGTATTCAACCGGGGGGCGTTTCTTGAGCTTCCTGGAAGTATGTCCTTGACCAGCCTCACCGCCGAAGACGTGCCGAGCGGCGTGGCTGAACTGCGAAGGGTTTTCGGCCGGTCGGCGCCCGCCGGCGACCCTTCAACCCTGAAGGTGTGACGCGACGTCCGACCGCCCCGGCGGTGCAGCCTTCATCGACGTCCTAGCCGCCTGCCACCACAGTCTGCCGTTGTGTCCCCAGCCCTTCTATCGTTACCTCCACCAGGTCACCGGGCTTCAGGAAAACCTGCGGGTTCATTCCGAACCCGACCCCGGCTGGCGTGCCGGTTGTGATGATGTCGCCAGGCTCGAGCGTCATGAATTCCGAGACATGGGCGATCACCGTCGGAATGTCGAAGATGAAGTCGGAGGTCGAACCCTTCTGCATGGTCGTGCCGTTCACCTTCAACGCCATCGACAGCGCATGCGGATCGGCGACCGTGTGCGACGGCGCCAGATAAGGCCCGATAGGGGTGAACCCGTCATGGCTTTTGCCCTTGGTCCATTGGCCGCTGCGCTTGAGCTGCCAGTGCCGGTCGGAGACGTCGTTCAGGATCATGTAGCCCGCGACGCTGCCTATGGCCGCGTCGGCGGTGGCGTATTTCGTCCGCCTGCCGATGACCAGGGCCAGTTCGACCTCCCAGTCGAGCATGCGCGCGGCCGGCGGATAGGGGATCGGGTCGGTTGCGCCGGACAGGCTGGAGGGTGCTTTCAGGAAGATCACCGGTTCCTCGGGGATCTCCATACCGGCCTCTTTCGCATGGTCGTAATAGTTCAAGCCCACGCAGACGATCTTCGATGGCCCGGAGACCGCCGGCGCGAAACCCTCATGGTTCGCGACCTCGGGCAGGGCGGAAAGGTTGAGGCCGGCCAGCCGGTCGAGCCCGTCGCCGGCGAAGAAATCGGCATCGAAGTCCGAGACGACCGAAGACAGATCGTAGTGAACGTCGTCGACCAGGGCGCCGGGCAGGACCTTGGCCCCCTTGCGCAGGCGGCAAAGCTTCATGTCAGTCTCCTGTCCAATTGGGCATCGGTCTCTTGGCCACGAAGGCGCCGATCCCGGCCTCGGCATCGCGTGCCATCATGTTTTCGGCCATCGCCTTGCCGGCGAAGTCGTAGGCCGCCTCCAGCCCCATCTCGGCTTGCCTGTAAAAGGCTTCCTTGCCGATCTTCACCGCGACGGGTGACTTGCCGACGATTGCATCGGCCATGGCGCGGGCGGTTGTCGCGACCTCGGACGCCGGCACCACCCGGTTGACGAGCCCGATACGCTCCGCCCTCGCGGCCTCGATGAAGTCGCCGAGCAGCAGCATTTCCATGGCCTGCTTGCGCGAGACGTTCCGGCTGAGGGCCACCATCGGCGTGGAGCAGAACAGCCCGATATTGACGCCCGAAGTCGCGAAGCGGGCATTGTCCGCGGCCACGGCCAAGTCGCAGGCGGCAACCAATTGGCAGCCGGCGGCCGTCGCGATGCCCGTGACTTCGGCGATGACCGGCTGCGGCAGCGTCACGATCGAAGTCATCATCGTCGAACAGGTGGCGAAGAGATCGTTGAAGTACTGGTGGCCGCCATCCGCGTCCCGCCGCCGCGCCGTCATCTCCTTGAGGTTATGGCCGGCGCAGAAATGGTCGCCCGCGCCGCGCAGGATGACCGCCTTGATGTCGCGCCTCGTCGCTATGGCGTCCCAGGCGGATTGAAGCGCTGCGAGCATGTCCTCGCTGAGCGCGTTGATCGATTTCGGCCGGTTCAGGGTGACCGTCGCCACGCCGTTTGCGATGTCGACCATCACCGGGCTTTCGATGGTATCGGTCTCGGCGTTCATGTCTGGCCCCCTCTCGACATCCCGATCTTCGATTATCGATTTGTGATATGTTGCTATCATTTTTCGATAATCTGTGCTACAGGAATCTTGTCGCGAGGCGGCATGCCTTGCACCGATCAGCCCGGGGGAATTGCCGTGTCGGAACATGTCGCCGAGTTGAGCTGGTCGCTCGGAAGTCAGGAGCTTTCGCCGGGCAAATACTCGCCCAATCACCGCATGACCTTCTCTGGCGGGCTGGCCGCGACGATGACGTCGGCACCCGACTATGGCGGAGATCCGCGCTTCGCCAACCCCGAGGAGGCAATGGCCGCGGCTTTGAGCTCGTGCCATATGATGACCTTCGTCGCGCTCGCCGCGAAGATGAAGTGGAAGGTCAGGCGCTACCAGGACCGGGCAGTCGCGACGCTCGGCAAGACACCGGACGGGCGCACCAAGATCGGTGCCATCACGCTGCATCCGAAGGTCGAGTTCGAGCCTGGCCACGACGTGCCGCGCGACGCGCTTGAAGAGATGCACGAACGCGCCCATCGCTACTGCTTCGTGGCCAACGCGCTCGATTGCGACATGGCCGTCAAGATCTGAAACGCCTTGGGGGAGGGTGATCCGATGTATGCGCTAACCGAACCATTTGTGACCGATCCCGCGCAGTTCGACGGGCCAGTCCTGGTGACGGGGGCTGGCGGCTGTCTCGGCGCGTGGACTCTGGCGATCTTGCAGGCCTCAGGCGTGCCGACGGTGGCCTTCGACTTGCGCGACGATCGCTATCGCCCGGCCATGGTCATGGGCGAAGAGGCAGCCGCGAACCTGACCTGGGAGACCGGCGACATCACCGACGGCGCGGCGTTTCGGGCGTTGGTCGACCGCCACGGTGTCCGCGCGATCATCCATTACGCCGGGCTGCAGGTGCCCTTCTGCGCCGCAAACCCCGCGCTCGGCGCGCGCGTCAATGTGGAGGGAACGATCAACGTGCTGGAGGCAGCACGGGCGTCGGGGATCAAGCGCACGGTCTATGCCAGCTCGGTCGCCGCCCATGGCATGCCACCGGGCGGGCGCTGGCTGCCCACCCTCTACGGCGCCTACAAGGTCGCGAACGAACAGACCGCTGCGGTCTATTGGCAGGACTGGCAGGTGCCGAGCGTCGGTTTGCGCCCTAACGTCGTCTACGGCGTCGCGCGCGACCAGGGCGTCAGCGCCAAGTTCACCCTTGCGATCCAAGCCGCCGTCCTTGGCCAGCCCTACGAGATCACGTTCTCCGGCCCGCTAAGCTGGCTGTACGCCGGCGAGGCGGCCGCCGCCTTCATCGCCGCGGTCTCGCGGGACGGCGACGGGGGCCACGTGTTCGACCTCAACGGGACTTGCGACACGGTGGAGAACGGGCTGAAGGTCCTGATGACGGTGGCGCCCGAAGCACGGATCACCGTCAGCGGCACGCCGTTCCCGTTTCCGCCCGACATGGATGACCGCCCGGTTCGCGCGCATCTCGACTATCCATCGGTCACGATGGCAGACGGCATCTGTTCGACACATGCCGCCTTCGTCGCCCTCCACAAGGCCGGGCGTCTGCCGGCGCTAAACTGAGCCTGGCGTCGCTCGCTGTTTAGGTCTTCCGATGCGCCGAGGCGCGCCCCGGAGAAGTGTTCACGCCCGCGCGGCGGCGGGACGGTCCAGGTCGAACGACCGGCCAAGCTCCGCGGCCAGATCGTCGGCCAACGCGACCAGCGCAGCGCCGATGCGGGATCGGAAATCGTCGGTGAAAACGCGCAGCGACCCAGTTGCTGCAACGCTAAGGCCGACGCCCAGTTCGTCCATACGGACGGGTGCGGCGACCGAGCAGATGCCCAACTCCAGCTCCTGCACGCATTCGCCATAGCCCCGCTCGCGGATCGCCTGGAAATCCGCGTTCAGGTCGTCAGCGTTGGTGCGGGTGAACGCCGTATATTGCCGAAGATCACCCTTGAACAGATCCTCAATCAAGTCCGGCCCGGAATAGGCCGCGATGACCTTGGCGCAGGAACAGGCGTGCCGGGGCCGAAAGCCGAGGCCGGGATGCAGGAAGGACACGGTCGCGTCGCGCGGCGTGGCGACTTGCGTGATCTCGACGCCTTCGCCGCGCAGTCGTGCCAGGAAACAGGCGACGCCGTAGTAGTCGGCCGTCTTTTGCAGGTACGGTTCGGCAATCTGGCTCACTTCAACATCGCTTCTGTCCAGGCGCGAGATGCGGTGGAACCGCTCGCCGACACGGAAAAGACCCTTGCTTGGAGACTCCAGCAGGCCGGCGGCCTTCAGATCCTGCACCAGCCGATAGCAGGACGGCATCGGATAGCCCGTGGCCGCGCTGATCTCGCTGACCGAGATGGTCCCGCCCGAGATCGCCACGACCTCCAGGATGCGGATAAGGCGTTCCAGATGCATGTCTATCGCATTCCAAGAACCGATTGTCGGAATACGAGATAGCATGTCCCGTTCCAGTCCGAAAGCCGCGGGACCGTTCTCGTTCACCGCCCCGTCTTCGGGATCGCCCTCAGTCGTCACGAATCCAGTTCCTCGGACAGGGTCGGGCCGGTGATCCGTTTGACCGTCGACCAGGTGACGCGGAGGATCACGCCGAGCGTGATGATGCCGAACACGATGGCGACGGGGTAATCCCAGACGCTGGTGCCCTGGACGATGATCAGCGACTGGCGCACCGCCAGTTCCAACTGAGGCCCGATAATGAAACCGATGATGAAGGTGACGAAGGAAAAGTCGAAGCGTTTCAGGAAGTATCCGACGATCCCGAAAACGACCAGGATGTAAACGCCGAAGACCCCGCCGCCTTGCAGATACGCCCCCACCACGCTGAAGAAAATCACACCGGAGAACAGGAAGGTGAAGGGGATGGTGATGACGCGTGCGAAAAGACGCATGCCGATCCACCCGATCAGCAGCATTAGCACCGAGGCCAGCAGCATCGAGCCGAAAAGGCCGAGCATGAACTCCGGGTTCTCGCGCATCATCAGCGGCCCGGGAATGATGCCATGCATGGTGAAACCGGCGGCCAGGATCGCGGCAATGACGCTGCCCGGGATGCCGAGGGCGAACAGCGTGATGAGGCTTGACGGGATGACGGCGTTGTCCGCGCTTTCCGCCGCGGCGATGCCCTTGATGTTGCCCTTGCCGAAACTGTCGGGGTCCTTCGACAGCCGCCGTGTCAGGCCGTAGGAGGCGAACGAGGCGATGGCGGCGCCAAGGCCGGGCAAGAGGCCGATGCCGCCGCCGACGACAGTGCCACGCGCGATCGTTGGCGCGACTGTCGCCAGGTCCTTGCCCGTTACCCGGTTTTCCTCCCCCGTCTTCAAGTCCAGCCTTTTCTGACCGGTCCCGGCACCCTTTCGCAGCGACATCTGCTCTTCGAACTGCAACACCATCTCAGCCACGGCGACGATGCCGATGGCCATCGCGATCAGCGGCAGGCCGTCGAAGACCAGCAACGACCCGAAGGTCAGCCGTTGCGTGCCGGTTTCGATCTCGAGGCCGACGGAGGCCAGGATGATGCCGATCATGCCAGAGATGAGGCCCTTGGAGAGCGACTTGCCCGACAGCGCGGCGATGAAAGTCATCGCGAAGATCAGGATCGCGGCCAGCTCGACCTTGCCGATCTGGACCGCCACGTTTGCGAGCGGCGCGGTCAGGAAGATCAGCAGCCAGGTGGCGCAGAAATCGCCGATCGTCGACGCGATGATCGCAATCTTCATCGCCTTTACGCCCTTGCCTTGGCGGGCCAGCGGATAACCATCCATGGCCGTGGGAACCGAGGACGGTTCGCCCGGTGTGTTGATCAAGATGGCCGAGACGGCGTTGCCGGCCGTCGAACCCTTGGCGATGCCGACCAGGAAGCCGATCGCGCTGACCGGGTTCATGGCGTAGGTCAGCGGGATCGCGATCGCCGCAGCGGTCACCTTGCCCAGCCCCGGAATGGCGCCCACGACATAGCCGAGGAAGATGCCCGCCGCGACGAAGAGGACGTTGTAGAGCGTGAATGATTGCGCGATGACGCCGGCGATCGTGTCCATCCGTCCGCCCCTAGCGTATGTACAGGCCGGCGAGGTCGAGCAGGAACCAAGTCACGCCGGTCAGCGCAACTGAGAACCCGACCACCCAGATGGGCTGGCGCATGCCGGTCAAGACCAGGCAGGCGGCGACCATGACGCCCGCCGGAATCCAAAAGCCGACCCATCGCATCGCGATGGCGGCAGCGAGCGGGAGCGCAACGCAGGCCAGAAGAACGAGATAGCTGCGCGGCGCGACGGTGAGGCCTGGCCGTGCAAACTTCAGCGAGGTCAGCAACTTGTAGATCGACAGGACAAAAATGCCGATGGCGCAGGCCTGGGGGATCAGGCGGGGTGATACGGTCACCCAGTCCGGATCCTGAATCTGGGCCGGGATGATGAAGAAATAGAACACCACCGACGCGGCGGCGAGCACGCCGAAGAGGACCTGTTCGTCACGCTGCATGTCTTGGCCCTCCTAGCCGGGGGGTCCTGAGCTTTGCAGGGAGGCCCGGCACGGCCCGGGCGAAGGCCGCGCCGGTCTTGATCCTATTCCGCCAGGACCGCGCGTGTGCTGTCGGCCTGGTCGTTCAGGAACTGCGTCGCATCGGCGCTGCTGCGATAGGCGACCGGGAACTGGATTGTATCCATGGTTTCGATGAACCGCTCGCTTTCGGTGGCTGTGTGAACCGCCGCTTCCAGGGCCGCCACGACATCGTCGGACATGCCGGCGGGGCCGGAGATGACGAGATTGTTCTCCATCGAGATCCCGTAGAGCTCCTGTGCTGAAGGCACGTCGGGCGTTGCCATCAGATCGCCCGTCGACAGAAGGCTGAGCAGGACCACCAGATCGCCGCTTTCGACGAAGGGCGTGTGGATACCGCCCGAAATCGAGACGTCGGCGTCGCCGGCGATCAGCGTCGGCGCGAGCGTCGCGCCGCCCTGGCCCGGCACGATGGCGATCTCCAGCCCCTCGGCCTCGGCAATCGCGTTCATGATGGGCACGGTGACTTGGCCGAGGGCGTACCAGCGCGTGTTCGGGTTTTCCCGCGCGTAGGCGACGAAGTCCTCCCAAGTGTCATAAGGCGCGTCGGCGGAGGCCACGATGGCGACCTGGAACTGTCCGGTGGTCCCGATAATCGTCAGATCCTCCGGCCCATAGGCGAGGCCCTGAAGGATCGGGTTTTCGATCAGCGAGACCGAGGCCGAAGCGGCGATCGTGTATCCGTCCGGGTCGGCCGGCAGGACAAGGCTCTGAATGCCGACGGTACCGCCGGCGCCGCCACGATTGACCACCTGCACGGGCTGGCCGAGGACCTCTTCCATGGCCGGTGCCAGCGCCCGGGCCTGGGTGTCGACGCCGCCCCCCGCGGCCGTCGGCACCACCAGGGTAATCGGCCGGTCCGGATAATCCTGCGCCGCCGCGCCCGAGGCAAACAGGGCGACCGTCAAGGCCGCCGGAACCGCAAGTCTGAGTGTCTTGAGCATCGCCATGGCTTCCTCCCATCGATGTCGTGCCGGTGGCACGCGCTTTCGTTCATCTATTGGCCGACCGCTGAGGCCGGCGATACGCGGCCACGGTAATGCCCGTCTTGGTCGCCGGATATCGATTCCGGTGTCATGCCCTATGCCGAAAATGGTATAGGTCAGGAACTGGCGAGAAAGCACCGATTTCCGACGACGATGCCAGGGGGTTCGTGGGCGATTTCGGCGCCGCAAGGGGAGGATTCGGTTATCGATATTCGAATCCTGCGTTTGTTCATGAGAGTCGCCGAATGCGGCAGCATTTCGGGCGCCGCCGACGAACTCGGCATGGCGCAACCGGTTCTTTCCCGGCAGATCCGGGGCTTGGAAACCGAACTCGGGGCCACGCTGTTTGACCGGCATGCGCGTGGCGTGAAGCCGAACGCGAACGGGCGCAAGCTGATCGCGGCGACACGGTCGATCGATGCCAACTACAAGAGCGCGCTGCGCGACCTCGCCGACGCCCGGACCGCTGCTCTGGGCCGGGCGCGGATTGGCGCGACGCCATCCTGGTTGCAGAAGATGGTGCCGACCGCGGCGGCGCGGGTCACGAGAGCGGTGCCTTCCGCGCGGTTGTCGATCCATGTCGCGCCGGGCCCGGCGCTGCTTAACCAGTTGCTCCAGGGAAAGCTCGACCTTGCCCTGGTGCCGTTGAAGACGACGCGAAACTACGCCGGGCTGGTTGATGTGGAGGTCCTGTCGACCGTGCTTTACGTGGTGTTCGGCGCGCGGGCCGACGTGGCGGGTGACGGTCGCACCGTTTCTCTCTCGGCGTTCGCCGACCACCAGTGGGTGCTGCCGCGCCAGTCTCACGCACGCGAGATCTTTCGCGATGTCCACACCGACCTGGGCCTTGCGGCGCCAGAGCCGAGGATAGAGGTCGACAATGCCGAGATGGTGTTCGAGATCGCGGCCAACAGCGATCTTCTCTCGTTCGGCGTTTTGCCGACGAGGGGCCACCGGTTCAGCGATCGCCTTTCTGGTATCGACTGTCCGGAGCTGACGACGTCAGTCGACCATGGCTGCGTCACGGTCCGCAGGGCCACGCTTGACCCGCTGTGCACGGCATTCCGGCAAGAGCTGCGCGACGTCGCCGCCATGCCCATGGGCGATGCGGATCAGCAGACGCCCGAGCACGCCGACTAATACCGTGAACCTCAACCACTTCCGCCTTTTCCTGAAGGTCGCCGAGCGCGGCAACATTTCCGCGGCCGCCAACGAACTCGGCATGAACCAGCCCGCGCTCTCGCGGTTTATCAGTCGGCTGGAGGAGGAACTCGATACGCCTTTGTTCGACCGGCACCCGCGCGGGGTGGCGCCCAACGCCTTCGGCCGTATCCTGCTGCATTACGCGCAGTCGATCGAGGCCGAGTTGCGCGGCGCACGTCGGCATATTGAGAGCGCCGGGCAGGATGAAGTGCTGGTCGGTGCCGGATATGTCTGGCTGCACGGGCCGCTTGCGCGGGCGCTTGTCAGCCTGCAGGCGCGCTTTCCTGACACAAGGATCAGCGTGGTGGCCGGTGTGCCCTACCGCCTGCATGCCCAGCTCGCGCGCGGTGATCTGGACATGGTGCTGGGGCCTACAACGCTGGCGGAGGTCTATTCCGAAACGCTTGACGCGCAGCCGCTGATGCAGCTCGATCTTGCCGTGCTGGTGCGTCCCGGCCACCCCTGGGCCGACGGGCGGGTCTGCACCGTTCCCGACCTTGCCGAGTTGCGATGGGTCCTGCCCGAGGCGACGTTGATACGGCGGTATTTCGACCAGGTCTTCGAGGCCCACGGCATCGTGCCGCCACACCCCCATGTCAGTGTCGATGATTTCTCCTGCGCGCTTGAGATCGCCGCGCAAAGCGATCTGGCGATCATGGCCTCGACCGCCGCATTGCAGGGCCGTCTCGCCCACCAGCTCGTCCGGGTTCCGTGCCCGGAAATCGAGATGTTCCGAACCTCTGGGGTTACCTTGCGCCGGGGCGAGCAGCCGCACCCGGTCTGCGTCGCGCTGATGGCGGAATGCCGCCGCCTGATCGCCGACCCGGATACGCCGTGGCAGCCGCCCGAGGCGGGGGCAGGTCACTTGTAGACCGGTGTTTCCCCCGGCGCCGGCGTGTAGCCGAAGGCGCCCTTGCCGCGAATGGCGTCGCGTCCGCCATTGGCGAGTATCCGTGCCTGTTGATCCGACCGCGCCAGCGCGTCAACCGCCTCGGGGTCCACCATCCGGCGCAGAATCAAGTCGTATTCCGCCACGATGTCGGCGTACGCCGCATCCCGGGCGAGGTCGGTGATCTCGTCCGGGTCGGTCTCCAGGTCGAACAGCTGTGCCGGCAGGTCCACATAGTAGATGTATTTGAACCGGCCCTTGCGGATCATATAGATCGCCGAGTTGGCTGCGGCGGCGTGATACTCCGAAAACGCCACCCGGTCGGGATCGGGATGGACGATCACGTCATAAAGGCTTCGGCCCGGCATGGCCGGCTCGTCCTCGTATTCGGGCGCCCCGACACAGTCGAGAATGGTCTGATAGAGGTCCACATGGCTGACCGGCGTCTGTTCGACATGGCCCGCCGGCACGCCCTCGCCGACCATGATCATCGGCACGCCGACGGAATGCTCGTACATATTGTACTTGCCCCAGAGGCCGTGATTGCCGTCGGCCTCGCCATGGTCGCTGGTGTAGATGACGCGCGTGTTCCCGGCCATGCCGCTGTCTTCCAGCGCTTGAAGCACCAGCCCGACATTGTGATCGAGGAACGAGCAGAGGCCGTAATAGGCCGAGACCGAGCGCCGCACGACATCTTCCGAAAAAGGCTCTTCCGTGCCCTGGAACAGGCGGTGGCTGCGGAACGCCGGATGGTCGGGCCGATCGCCCTGTTCCAGCAGATAGGGCAGCGGCATATCCTCAGGCGGGTATAGCGCGTAGAATTTCTCCGGGCATTGCAGCGGCGGATGGGGACAGACGAAGGAGACCATCGCCACCCACGGCCTGTCGTCGGGGGCCCGCGCCTTCTCGTGCAAAAAGGATACGGCCTCGCGCGTGATGGCACGGTCATACTGGGTGTAGGACGACTCCCCCGGTCCGGCGTCGTCATGGTAGGCCCGATATTTCTTCAAGATCACCGTGTCGTCGCGCAGCAGGCCCAGCAATGCGCCACCGTCGGCGATATGCATGGGCATGATCTGGCGGTCGAAACCGGTCGGGTCGGCCTCGGACCGAAAGTGCAGCTTGCCGATCGATGTGCTGCTGTAGCCCTCGAACTGCAGCCGATGCCCCCAAGACGGCACCGAGCCTTCATAGCCCCGGCTGTTGTCCCAATAGCCGGTCTGGTGCACGTAGCGTCCGGTGGCGATGGCCGCGCGGGCCGGCACGCAGATTGGCGAGTTGCAATAGGCGGCGGAAAACCGTGTCCCGCGCGACGCCAGCCCGTCGAGGTTGGGGGTCTGAACGATCCTGCTGCCCTGGCAGCCGAGTGCGCGCGGCGAATGCTGATCGGAAAGGATGAAAAGCATGTTTTGCGGTTTCATCGTGTTGCCTGTGCAGAACCATCGGGTGTTCACCGGTTATCCTGCGACCAACGCGCCGTGGCGCTATCGCCGGCATTGTTCCGCGATATTCAGATTTCGTCATAGCTTCTTCGCGGCGCGCGTCCCGTTCAGCCATACCGATTTGGACATGGCTGCCAACTTTTCGCCGCGTATCCCGCCGGCCGGCCGTGTGATAGCGCCGGTGTGAGACTCACCTGCATAGGATCCGACAATGAGCGTCCGGCTGGTTCGCGCCGAGATTTTTCACTACCGGTACAGGCTCGCGCAGCCGATCCCCAGCACGATGGGGCCGTTCTCGTGCCGGCCGGCGATCCTCCTGCGCCTGGAGGACGCCGACGGCGCCCATGGATGGGGCGAGATCTGGTGCAACTTCCCACCCGATGGCGATCTGCACCGGGCGCGCCTGGCCGCGAATGTTCTGCCCGCGGCACTTGCCGGGCTTGACGCCACGTCCGGGAACGGACCGTTTGCGCAAATTGCCGCGCGGCTTCACCGGATCGCGTTGCAGGCGGGTGAGATCGGTCCCGTGGCCCAGATCGCGGCGGGCGTCGATATCGCGATCCACGACCTCGCCGCGCGGCGCGACGGCCGGCCGCTCGCCTGTTATCTGGCCCATCATCTTAGCGGTACGCGTCTCGCGGTGCCCGCCTATGCCAGCGGGCTCTCGCCGGATCGGTTCGAAGGCCAGATCGCGCGGATGCGGGCCATGGGGTACGCGCATTTCAAGCAACGCATCGGCTTCGGCCGTGACGACAGCTTGCCCGAGGCCGAGGCCGCCGCCGCCGGACTGGGCCGGTCCGAGCGGATCATGCTCGACGCCAACCAGGCTTGGGACCTTGCGTCGGCTGTCGCCCGGGTCGGGCGGATTGAGCGGCTAAACCCTCTCTTCCTCGAAGAGCCCTTGCCGGCCGATGTCCCCGTGGCGGATTGGCAAGTCCTGGCCGCGGCGACGGAGATCCCTCTGGCCGCCGGAGAAAATCTCCGCCGGCCTGAGGAGTTCGCGACGGCCATCGACGGTGGTGCCTTGCGTGTCCTTCAGCCAGACGCGTGCAAATGGGGCGGTTTGTCCGCATGCCTTGCCGTCGCCCGGGCAGGCCGCAAAAAGGGGATCGCCTACTTCCCGCACTATCTGGGTGGCGGCGTCGGCCTGATGGCTTCGGCCCATCTCTTGGCGGCGGCGGGCGGTGACGGCATGCTCGAGGTCGACAGTTCCGAAAACCCGCTTCTGGAGCATTTCAGCGCTGCGGGCCTTGGTCTCCAGAACGGCCTGTTTCCGCTGCCGGACGCGCCGGGTCTCGGCTACGCGCCCGATGTTGCCGGTGCTGCCGACCTGCTTCATGCCCACCACGATATTGCGATCCGGGATTAGCCGTCGGCACCGTGGCGTGTCACATCCGGTCCAATGCCCGCGTCAAGTCGTTGCTTAGCGCGTCGGCGCCCGTCCGGGGCCCGTGAGACCCGTACAGCCAGCCATCGGTCAGATCGGTCAAGTCAACGTAAATCCCGGTCAGCTTCAGTATCGGCATCGGTTGTGCTGTTAGGTCGGACATCACGATCAGCTCGAAAGTCATCCGTCCGTCCAAGGTACTGGGCTCATTCTCGGTGAACCATGATTTCCAGGTCTGTACCTGCTGTGCGATCAAGTCCGTGATCGGCGTGCCGGTGCCGCCTTCGCCGATCTTGGCGCGGGTCGGCGGCATCAGGAACACCGGCAGACGAACCGGTTCAATCGCGGCATTGATCGAGTAGTTGTAGTACGCCCCCAACTGCAGAGTGACAGTCTTGGTGCCCGCGTTCTTGAACAGCACATCATAAAGGACGCTGAGCTGGCATTCGAGACTGCGCCGCTCCGGCTTGCTGGCATCGACAGCATAGATCGTCGCCAGATTGATCGGCGCGGTGTTCACAATCGTCGGGTGCAGCGGCGATTCGAACGACACATCGGGCGTGGTGTAGACAAAGGGCTCGGCGATGATCTTGTCTGGAACCAAGCCGGCGTTGCGCGTCAGGTAGATCTCGCTTTGGGCGTCCTGACGTTCCAGGATCTGCAACTCCGGCAGAATGAACCGCCTTTGTGGAATGACCCTGGCCTCAGCCGCGGTCAGATATTGGCCCTTGTCGTCCTTGTAGACGAACACGCCCTTCTGCGCCGTGGATTTGGCGGCGAGGCGGATACAGGTATATCCGGGAACCTCGATGATCGGATTGCCAACGCGTGGCGGCAACGGATTGGTCAGTTCGACGGTGATCTGCAGCGCATCGGCCGGCACGTCGCCGCCCGGGTCGCCGGCCACGTCTTGCGAGATTACGAAACCGATGGGGTCGGCGTCCCCTGGCGATGCTGCGACTGTGGAGCTGTCGTCGGAGACATCGGCGTTATCGAACTCCGCCTTGGCTGAGGCCGCGATCCAGTTGATCATCGTGGCCGCCGATTCCAGCGCGTATTGCGCGTTGGTCAACTGCGTTGGGTCGGTCGTATCGACGTCGACGGGAACAAGATACGTATTCAGATCGGCCAGAACGTCGGGATAGACATGAACGAACTGCGCCAGATTGTCGAACAGATCGCGCTGTAGCGCGGCGCTGGCGCCAACGCGCGTCGCCACGTTGAAAGTGATCGTGCCGTGCACGTCGTCCTGCAGATGGTGCACCTGCATCGAATAGATGAAGCCATAGCCCCATTGCGTCACATTCTTCAGCGGGTTGAACGTGCCCTCGGGGGTGCAGGCGGATGCTGCGGCAATTTCGCCGGGCTCCGCGCCCATGCCGTCCTGCACGGGCTGGTAACAGGACAGCCCCGTGAAGCTGCTCAGCATTTCCTGATTAACGAGGGTCGGCGTATCTGGGAAGCTGCGCAGCACGATCGGCACGTCGAACTGGCCCAGATCGTCGAAGAGCGGCGACTTGGTCTCGTCGTCGATGTCGACAAAGCTCAGCCAGGACGAAGGCCGGTAACCTTCGATCCCCGGAACGCTGCCGATTTCGTGCTCGATGTTTTGGCCGCTGTAGCGCAGGTTGAGCGTGACCCGTTTGGCTTCGGTCGCGGTCGTGCTCAGCAGCGAACTCAGACGTGAGACCGCCCCGTCCTGGCCGCCGGAAAATCTGAGATCGAGCTTGGGCGATGACAGGCTGACGCTCGCCGTTTTCGGGTCCGGTTTCTGGGCCTCCGCCGCCGAAGCCGACGGAACCAGGTCCAGCATCTGAATATCGCCATAAACCCGTGGCGGCTCGGTAGCCGAGGGTTGGGGCTGGATATCGGCGTGTATCTGGGAGTCGAACTGGAAACCCGCCTTGACCGCGTAATACTGTCCAAGCGTGCCCAGAAGGCTCTGATAGAACGCCTCTTGGATGTCGTCCCGCTGAGCCTTGTCCGCTTCTTCGCCGTCATAGACGGGGATCATCACATGGCGCAGCGCGTCGGCCAGCGCCAGCTTCGCGTCGAGCACCGATTGCAGCGCGTTCGACCAGGAACCTCCATCGTTTGGCACCGCTTCAATGTTCTTGCGCAGGATTTCGGCTGGCGAGACATATTTTGGCGTCAGAAGCTCATCGACCTGGGCAAGGGCAACGCCCATCCACTTGTCCAGATCGACGGATGAGAAGGCCAGGTCCTGCGACGTGCCGTTCAGGCTGATCGGCACGCCGGTCTCGTATCCGATGATCGGCGTCCGCGCCTTGGATTTCAGGACATTCGCGATCGGCCGAGGTGCAAAGACCGTGGGGGCGTTCTTGTTGGTGATGCTGTAGCCGATCGGATTTCCAGTACCCTTGTCGCCAAGTTGCACGCACCAGAGCGCGCCGTTTCCGGAACCGGAAAAGGCAGCTCGGTCCGAACCGGTGGCGACGCGGAAAGAATAGCCGACGATCGAGTTGAAGGCGTCCGTGAAATCCGCGCCGAATTGCGACAGGCCACGCTGGATCGTCTCACCTCCGTTCACGTTTGTGCCCAGCGGGCCGGTCAGGGGCGTGATGCTGGTCTTGGTCTGGGTCACACCGGGCACGGTACGCAGTTCGCCCGCGACCAGGCTTGCGGTACGGGCAACGGTCAGCGTGGTGTCCAGTTTGAAGATCTGGCCCAGATTCAGTTGCGCGATATCCAATGTCACCGTCGTTGACCAGTCTGGATAGTCGAAAGGCGGGGGCGTGGTACCCGCATTGAGCTTCAAAAGACTATCGAGATAGGCGCGGATCGCCTGCGCCCAGCCGACCATCGTGACAGGTCCGGACGGTTCGGCGTTCGTCAGATCGGTCCAGCTCACGCCGGGTGTAATCGTGGTGGTCAGGGTCACCGTAACCCCCGACGGGTCAGTCAACTGGTCGATAATCTGATCATAGACGGCAATGGCCTGTTCGATGATCCGCCGACCGGCCATTGCCCGATCCGGGTCTGGGCCGAGCACGCTTTTGGCGGCCCCGACAAAAACGGTGCTGTCGAAATTCAAAAGCAGCGTTAATGTCGGCTCGTTGGTCACGGCCTGTGCGGTCACCTGGTAGGCGCTGGCGACCGAGGGCCACTGGCCGATACCCGCAACGCGGTCGGTATAGCCGGTGATCTGCGGCGCCTTGTTCAGCGGTGCGTCCGTGGCTGGTGCAGGATTGTCAAGCTCGCTCAGCACGCGGTTGCCGAAAATGTCGACCCAGCCGAGATCAAGCTGCAACAGGCTTCCGACGCCCAGATAGGGGCTTGCGTCCGGCTCATCCTTGCCCAGTACCGTGGCATAGGGCACCGCCACGCTGAAATGCCAGATGCCGTCCGCGGTCGTGCTGCTGGGGGCGTTGACCTTGTCGCCGTCGCTATCTGTTTCAGGGTTTATCGGCCCGCCAGGCAGACCCCAATTGGTTTCGGTGAAGTATGAGTTTCCGGTGTTCGGTGCGATGCGATAGCCCAACAGGCTGAACATCTGCCGCAGATAAGCGGTGGCCCAAGCGGCGTCTGGCGGTCCGGATTCCGGCACTATCGGTTCGGGGCGTTGCAGCGTGATGCCGGCCACGCCCTGGCGCACTTGCGGTGCCAGGCTGACCGGCCCGGTCACGGCCGCGAGCGGGGCCTCGGGGTAAAGCGCGACCGGGTCACCGAGCGCATCAGCATTTGCCGCCGCGATTACCGGGATCGGGGCCCGGAAGTAGCTCGACAACGTTTCGAAGGAACGGCCCATGGCCGGGTCTTTGCCGATCTCGACGACGATTCTCGGCAGCTTGATCGCCGTTAGCGGGGCCAGCACGGCCGGTAAGGACGCGCCGGCGATATTGGCATCCTGGATCGCCTTTTTCGTGGTGCCGAAATGCAAGGCAATCTGATCCAGATCGCCACCCGGGTTATCCTTCGTGGGTGTTTGCGGCGGCACCGCCGGCACCTGATAGCTGCCGCCTTCGACGACCACCATGGCGCCGGTATTGAACGCCACCGCCTTGTTCAACTCGGCCAGCACCCCGACGCCCATGTAACAAGACGCGGCGTAGCTGGTCAGCGTATCCGTGCCTGGCACGAAGTCGCGGCTCTTGTTGACAGGCACCGACACGGGCACCGCGCGGGCGATCATCGAGGCGTTGCTCAGGTCGAACGGCTCGTCCGTGGCCACGACATTCATGTAGTTGGCCAGCATTCCGCCCGTCTCTGCCGCGGGATCGAACAGCGCCAGCATGGCGACTTCGGCCTCGCCCCGATCATTGAAGGCGTGATCGGGCAGACCCTTGAGTTCGCCGTCCTCGTTGAGGGTGTAGTTCAGATAGAACCCGCCCTGGCGGGTGATGCTGGCCTCCCATAAGAGACGGAGAATCTCGTTGGGGGTGCCGATCAGATTGCCCGGTGCGGTGTCCGCCGACATCGCCATGACGCCGTCGGGCGGACGTGTTTCGGTCGACAGGTTTGTCTGGGTGATGCCCAGAAGACTGGCCGCCGGATCATCCGACTGCCAGCCATTGCCGTTGCTGCCCGTCGCAGGCGGGCGATAGAGCAGATTGACGAGGCGGAACGATGTCGGCGTGTCGGTCAGTTGCGCAAGCAGCCGCTCAAGCAGGATGATCTCGCTTTCCGGTGCGCCGATGATCTCGTAGGTGCGTGTCGCCACGCCGGTGGTTGCCGCCGTTTGGAGGCGGCGCACGCTGAAGTTTATCAGCGTGCCGAAGCCGTAATTGCTGACCGCCTCGTCCACGGTCTTGCCGCGGGCCTCGTCGCTGCGGGCGAGAACGGGGATCATGGTCGGGTTGATCCCCACGCCGTTCGGCACATTGATCAACTCGGCAGGCAGTGGCCACATCCGTGGCCGCGGTGTCGCCGGCGTCATGGTATGGCGCGGCAGGGTGACCGGCACCGCCGGTTGCCAGGCGATCTGCTGGCTCAGTGGGAAGCGGCTGGGTTCTGCCGCCGCCGTTTCCAAGGGCGCAATGGCGCTCGACCCCGTGGCCAGATACGCGCCAAGTGCGAGGGCCCGGACCGCGTCATATTGCTGGTAATTGACGTTGCCGTTCTTGCCGTCCAGCGTGAAGGTGACGCTGTCGCCGCCGGCCGCGCCCAGGCTGAGCCAGTCCACCGCTGTGGCGCCGAGCGTGAAGGTGAAATTCGGGTCTTCAGGCTGGGCCTTGGTCGGATCGGGGATAGTATCCGACAGCGGAATGGCCTGACCGGTCAGCGCAAACAGCCCCAGATCCTCGGGATACTCGCCGCCTTTCTCGACGAACAGCCCGTCGGCCAGGGGCAGCAGCCTGTTCTCGTTGGGGGCGGTGAATCTGGTGGGCAGGCGCAGCCCATGCAGATAGTAGCGCGACACTTGGGCGCTGACATGCTGCAACGCCAATGTGTAGACCATCTCGTCGATCAGCGCGCCCACGCGGAACTGCGGCAGATGGGGGACGTTCAGATAGGGGTCCTCGCCGGTGCTGTCGAAAATCTCCGGAATGGCGCCGTTCGGCGTATTGGCGAGTGTTTCGACATCCAGCCCGTATTGCTGTGCGATGTCCTGTAAGGTCTCGCCGGCCTGGATCGCACGGGTGAAGTCGGGGATATCGAAGATCGACTGTGGCGCAATCAGCGCGCCATTGCTCAGGATCTCGGGCACGGCCGCCAATAGGGCAGCCACGTTTGGTGCCGTCCTGTCGCCAAAGCCGAGCGCCACGGCGATGACGTCGAGAGAATCGTTGCTTTGGGTGGTGTAGGTGGTGTTGTCGAACGATATCCGCTGCCCACTGGCGATGATCGTGCCGTTCGTCGCGTTTTTCAGCGCCAGCGCAGATCCATCGAAGCCGCCGCCAAAGATGCCCGCAGCCGCGACCTCGTTGAAGCTTTGTCCGCCGGCGGATTGCCACGTCATGTTCGAAATCGTCAGCGGATGGCCGTTGGTGGCGGTCAGCGGATGGCTGGCATTGGCCACGAACAGTTCCGCCAGCGTGAATGGATCGGCGGGCGTCCCGCCCGGCGTTTCGCCACCGGTCAGTCCGCCTGTCCGGTTGATGAAATCGACGAGATCCAGCGCGGTGGCGTCTTTGTGGTCTGCGATGGCCAGCTTGAAGTTGCGCAGCCCGTCGCGCAGCGACTGGAGCATGAGCCGACCGATCATCGCGAAGTAGTCGCCGAAGATATAGCTGGCGATCGAGGGCCCATTGCTGCCTGGCACACCCAAGGCGCCGGCGCCGGCCTTCGCCTCTTTCTCGATCTGCACCTTGAGCTGGTTGAAATAGGTGTTCAGGCTTTCGAGATACCCGGTCGTGCTGCTGTTATAGCCGCCGAACGCGTATCCCAGTTTCTTCGCCCCGGCAAAGGCAGGTACGTCCAGGGTGACGCCCGGCGCTGCGGGGAAAAACACCGCGGACACCGGTTCTTCCTGGCCGTCGGGATTGATGTTCGGCGTTTCCTTCAGCGCGAAGACAAAAGTGGTCTGCTGGTCAAGGAACGTTTCGATGGCCGTGTCGGGTATCGGCGTCGGTGTCGTGGCGCCGGACAGATAATCGATGGTCGAGGCCAGGAACTCGTCATCGACCAACATGTCGTTGACATCCGCCACGCTATGTTCACCCGGCCGGCCGGCCGCGATGATCCACTGCAAGACACGGACGGCCAGATCCTCAAACGTGTGTCCCACGTTCATCGCCGCCAGACCGCGCGCTCTGGCAAGGGCGGTTTGCGCCACCAGATCGGGGGCCACCACCAGGGCCGCTGACGGTGCGGTGTTTTCAGCGACGCCCGCACCCGCATCGGTCTGGATCGGTTTCAGCCCCTCGATCAGGAAATTCACCACATAACAAAGGGTCTGATTGTCGGGGGTGGCGGCGATGTCGCCGGCGACGGTGAGCGCCGGGGCCACATAGCCGGTGAGGTTCAGCGTGTCGCCGGGCTGCAGATTGCTCCAGTCAGGGATGTAGCTGTCCACATCCGCCGCCATGGTCACCAGCGACCGCGGATTGCCGAAGCCGTTCTTCCGCAGCGCGCGGGCCTGCAGCCGCTCGAACGCGGACACGGCACTGCTGCTGGCGCCGATCGCCCAGGGTGCCGGGCCCTTCATTGGATTGTCCAGGACGAAGGTCGCGGTGACCGTAGCCTTGAACCCCAGGTGAATTGAGATCTTGAAAAGCCCCAGGTTGATCTTGACCGTCAGCGTAACGTCCACCGACGCGGCGGCGGTGATCGGGATCGATTCGTAGGATTTGAAGGTAATCCGGACGTAAAGCTTGATGGCGATGTTCAATTCGGCCGAGATGATGGCGAAGTTGACCGAGCCGTACAGCCGACCTTGCAGCCCCATCGTGCCGGTCAGGGCGAAGTAATACCCATCTTGCAAATTGTTCTTGTTGCCCTCGGGCGTCGAAATCGTATAGGGCTGCCAGCGGGCGATCACGCCCTCGACGATGCCAAAGACTGTCAGGCTGAACCCGGCTTTGAGAATGCCCAGTTCGATGGACTTGCCCAGCCCGATCTGAGCGCCGAAGCCGAACACGATGACCGGGTTGAACCAGCCCGCATCGGTGGCCGGCAGGTTGTCGGTGGTCGCGCTGCTGAGCTTGCCGAAATAGAACCCCGCCGAACCCAACATCGGCAGAGGACCCACCTGGACCTCGATCGAGAATGAAACCGAGAAATCCTCTTTCCAGGGGAAGCCGATATCGACCTGGAAATCGCCATTGGTGTAGATCTCGATCGAGAAGGTCGGCAAGGTGATCGAGGCCACGCCGATTTGGAACTTGCGCATGATGTCGGGAAGAACGATTTCGGCGGAGTATTTGCCGACGTTCTTGGACACCTGCTGATACATGATCTGGAAATCCAGACCGGCAAAGATCTTGGCCATCGGGCCGTCGAGCCCGATGCGCAGCGCGTAGAGCCGGGGATCGTTGAAGACCACCCCCAGCGAAATGAAGTAGGTCGCCTTGTCTTCGGCCGACAAGGCATTCCGCGTGACAACCGGAACCGGCGCCGAGACCGTGCCGTCGCTTGGTCCGGGCAGCGCCGCCGCCACCGTTCCGCCGTCCGCGTCCTGCTTGTCTTCGACTTTGAGGACGCCGAAATCGAAGGCAATGAACCAGGAACTATCGGGATCGAAATCCGGCTGGTTGGGGCCGCCGACGGGTATGTCGGGCGGGACGGGAACCTTCAAGCGCCGCAGTTTGTCGATGACCGCGGCGACGTTCTTTTCCTCCGTCAGACCGCTGACCGTGACATGCTGGCCAAGCGCCAGAAGCCGCAGGTCGAGATATTTGTTGCCGCCGCCGGGCGGGGCCGGCGTCTCGCCGGGTTTGCTTGCGTCCCATGGGCCCAGGGTGGAGGTGTCGCCCTTTGCGTCGCTGCCGACATTCCACGCGAACGAGCCCTTCAGCGATACCATCAGCCCGTTGTCTTTCGGATCGGGCTTGCCGGTGACATAGCTGACCTCGATCGCGTCGACCCGGGCGACCCCCAGATCGATCGGGCCGATATCGACATTGAAGGCAACGTTTCCGGTGGTGAAATTGTAGACCAGTTTCAGCCCGCTCAGGCTGATGTCGTTGAGGACGCTCCACGGCGCTTCCAGCCCGAAGCCCGTACCCGTGACCCAGGACACCATGGTTTCGATCATGCTGCCCAGGGTCGTGTTTTGGGTGAACCCGAGTTCACCGACCCATTGTTGTTTGTCGTTCTTGGCAACCTCGGTCGTCAGTCCGAAATCCGGCAGCGTAACGGTCCATGCGGGCGACTTGCCGGTGGCGAACTTGACGCCCGGATTGATCCTCATCCCCAGCCAGGTGGTTTCGACGGCAATATCCGCGAAATAGCCTGCGGGCCTTTCTTCTTTGGCGGTCGCTGCGGTAACCGGCACGAGGGCCGTGGCGGCGGTCGGCGCCTTGCCCGCGCCGTCGGTCTTCTTGCTGACATAGCCGGCCGTCAGCGCGGCCTTGTTGATGGTCAGGTCAAGAAAATCGATCCTCCAGTCGCTGGCACTGCCCACGAAGGTCCAGGAGTTGTCGGCCGTTGCGATCGTCAATGCGAGGCTGTCGATCACATACCCGCTCTGGTCGCCCGGATCGAAGCCGAATTGCTTGGACAGCAACGCGCCAAGATTGATCGGCGACGTGGTCAGGCCGGAGAACGTCCAGCCACCATCGGTACCGTCATATGCCGCGGCTACGGTGACGCCGATTTGCCCAGCCGGGTCGTCCGGCAGGATCGTCATCGAGCCGGCGACCCGGCCGCTGGAGACACCGTTCGTGTTGGCCACCTGGAAGGTCACGTTCTCGATCGTGAAGACGGTTGTTCCGTCGATCGTGATCGGCCAATCGATGTTCAGGTTGCAATTGACGGAGTAGTCCTTGTTGGCGACGTTGTAGCCGAATTGGAACGCATCGATACTGGGAACGGCGGGAAGGTCCAGCGGCACACCCGGCAGGAACAGGCTGAGCAAATCCTCGATCTGGATCGTGCCAGAAACCAGTTGTCCGATCAGCGCGACGCCGGGGAAAGAGGCGCCGATTTGGATCACGCCGGCATCGGCCCGTGCGCCGATTTTGAACTGGCCCTGCACATCGACGCTGGTGGTTCTGGACTTCAGATCGGCGGGCGATACCACCGTCATGTCCATCGTCAGCGCTTCGAGAACCAGGTTTGGGATCAGTTCGACCGTCTCCGTCGTCGTGATCTTTGCGCCGCAACTGGCTGGTTTCCGGGCCTCGGCATCGTAAAGCAGGCGCAACTCCGTCGCCTTCAGCGCGGTCAACAGCTTGAACGGACCTTGCAGCGACTGGGCGATGTTCACACCGCCCATCAACTGGAAGACGTCTTCAACCCCCACCGGCGTTTCAAAAGTGCCGTTGATCGCCCACTGGTCGTCCGTCGCCGGGAACCGGAAAGCGACGGTCAGGTCGATCTTGTCGATCGTCGCGCCGATCGATCCGGCGGCAGGTAGACCGTCGGCCGTGACGATCTGGAAGAACGGGTCCTTGACGGGTATCCAGGGGATGTTGTCGAGGATGTAGTTCGAAGTCTCGGTGTATTTCGCGGACAGTGTCACCGTCCCGTTCGGGGCGGTGAACTCAAGCTCCGCCGCGACGCCCGTTGGCGCATCGGATGGCCCCAGCTGCGCCGTGGTCGTGCCGCTCAGCTTGACCCATTTCAGTGCGGCGTCGGGGTCCCGTTCAAGCTTTGCGTCATCGATCACCAGCTGGGATTTCAGGGCGCTCAGCAGCGCATCGTAATACTGGGCAATGTCGATGAAACCCGACAGTGCGCCGGGCAGCAGCGCGACCCTGCCCGAGGCGGCGATTTCCTTCTCAAACGTCTCATAGAGCTGTTCCAGGGTCGGTGGCGCCGCATCGGTAGCCATGACATTGCTTTGCTTGACGACGGAGTTCAGATAAGTGACTGCTAGCCGCAATTTGCAGTTGTTTGGGTTGGCGTAGAAGTTTTCGATCCCCGCGATATAGGTTTTAAGCTCGCCATCATGAGGCTGGTCGAAATACTTCTGCAGGAACAAAGCGATCTGGTAGGGGGCAATCTCCTCGAGGCCTTCTTCGTATTGAAGTTCCGCGTATTTCGGGAATCCACGGCCGTAATCGGAGTAGCCAAGCGACCAGCGGACACGATCAGCCGCGTCCTGAAATTCCCGCCCGGCGTCTGTCGGATCGTCGGTGAGCGTCACATTGGGGTAGAGGACCCTGTCGATACCGGACCGGCGGACATGGAGATACCAACGGCCAAGGCTTAGCGCCAAGTTGGCGGTTCCCATACCCTCGAAGATTACGGGCAGAGTGGAGTTGGCGAACGAAACGTTAAACAGGGGCGGCGGAACCGGGCCGAGTTGAACGAACAGCACATGGTCGTTGGTGCTCTTCAGCCAATCCTCAAACGCCGTCACGTCCTGTAGGCTACCGCCATCCTGGACTCTTGCACGATCGGCCGCCTTGATCAGTTCCAAATACTGACACCTGACTTCGTAGGCACCCAAGTCCCGGCTTTGCAATCTGTGCTCACGATGTCCTGCAATAATCTCCTGCTCGGAAATGATGTAGCCGCCGGCCAATACGTTAGTGATGTACTCGATGCTGTTTTCTTCGGCGCCAATCTCAGCGAAGTTGAACAGATCCAAATTGACGACAACCGTGGGCTTTGAGGCCTTCCAGGGTTCCTTATTTTTCCATTGCCATTCCAAAGCCGTCATGATGATCGATATCAGCACATCCACAGCATTTGTCGGCTTCATCGGGCAATTCGTCGATCGAACGCCATAAACCATCTGCAGGTCGATCTCGCCGTCTTGCGCCTGGCCGATGAGCCATTGCAGGATGCGCGCGCGATTTCTCAAGGTTGCATTTGGGTTGTTTGTGTATTGGTCCCAGATCTCGTCCGAAAGGCGGATCGGGGGCTGGTAATAGGCCCGATTGACGAAGGTTTCGCTCCCAAGAATCTCGACGTTATTGAAGTCGATATAGTCTCCGTCATGATGCTGAATGCCCTGCAAATTGCTCCATTTATAGGGCTGCAGCTTCAGGAAATAGGTAACGTTCAGGTACCTGGCGAAATCCGGAACGTCATGTTCGGTCGGATAGTTGTCGGCGCCGCCGGTGAAACCGAACGCGACACGGTCGGCTGGCGGCTGGGTGTCATCATAGGGGATCAGGCTGATAAACGCCGATCCTTGGCCGTTCAGATAGCCTTCATTCTGACCATCCAGCTCCGGCAAAAGCAGGTGCAGCTTCTCTAGCGTGTCCTCTCCCGGATTGCGGATCTGGTAATAGACTTCGATGGTGCGGACATACCCGTAGCCAAAGTCCGGCGGTTCGGGAGTCGTGGCCAGAGCGCGCAGCACATGGATGCTGGACGCCTGATGCCCCATGCCCGGGGTGCCATCCACGTAAATCCGGATGACATCCTGGTCTTTGAGAATGTCGGCGAACTCCAACCGGGCCTCGTCAAGAAGCGGCCTGTTGAAATTCTGGGTAACCGCCGTTGTGCGCTTTTGCTTGTTTCCCACCGTTCAGGCTTTCGTTGACCTGGATGAACGACCGGTCGGTTGCCCGATACATCCCGGCCGGCGGAAAAGACGTTTCCGCGCGCGGCTCGGCACCGCGGATTCATCCATCTGGGCACAATGCTTTCGGACGCTCTCAGGCTTCGCTGCCCGCGTCCTTTTTGAGTTTGTTATCGCTCAACTCCTTGTTGTACATCGCAAACCATCCCAGCCCGCTCAAATCGGTGGCCTCGGGATTGCCGAACAAAAGGAAGGCCGTGTTGCCGCTGGGCGGTATCTTCAAAAGGCCCAGCAGCTTCAGCGCGATCTGGTTGAGTACCAGCAGATAGCCGCCGGGATTGGCGTCGTGGCCCGTGCCGGGCGCCGTATAGGTCAGCTGCATCAGCCCGATCGAAAGCTTGATGACGGTCTGCAGGCTGAACAGCTCGCCGCCGACCCCGGCACCGGGCAACTCAATGCCCACCATCGCCCGCGTGTCGGCCACGGTCTGGCCCGGCGACGGACCGCCGGCGCCGCTGTCATCCGCCCAAGCCAACAGAAGGCTGGAATTGAGGTTCACCTTGCCCGCCAGATTGCCTGGCGTACCCAGGTTCAGCTTGAACTTCAGCCCGTGCCATTTGCCGGAGCCCGAGCCGATGTCGCGAAGCTTGTATTCGGTGATCACGGGCGCAAAACCCAGCCCCGCGGGGCTGGATTTGGCATCGCCGTCGGCGCTGGCGTCGCCGGATAGCAACCCCTGCAGCTCCAACTGGAAACCCTTATAGAGGCTCTGATCGCGGAAATGGCTGGACACCGGATCGGTGTTGAAGGCGATCTCGGATTCCACCACTTGCAGGATTGCCGGCGACGTTTCGGAAGTGTCGCCCGAAGACGCGGCGGGCACGGTGATCCTAAGCCCCAGATTGTCGAAGTTCAGGCCCTGGCGCAGGGCGTCCTCATCGCCATCGTCGGGTCCGAACGAGAAGATGTCGAAATCGGGCAGGGCAGGCTGAGGATCTTGTGTCAACTGCGGCGGCGGCGGTTGAATCATAGCAAAGTTCATATAGCCGCTCATGCCGATCCACGACACCACGGTGCCGCTGCTCAGACCGTCGTCGCGGGTCGACATCTGAGCCGTGTCGATCTCGACACTGGTCAGGACGTTGTTGGCGAGGAAATACTGGTTCGGCCATTTCGAGGCCAGGCTGTACAGCACGGCGTCGCCGTTCTTCTGGACACCGCCCTCCAGGAGGACCGCGTTGTTGACGTTCTCCGTCCGCCCTTCGGGCCGGATCTCCTGCATCTTTTCGACGGCACTGCCGAAAATGGAATTGAGAACGATCTGCGCCAGGCTGTCGAACGTCTTGATCGCCGAGTTTTCGAACAGCGCCTTCAACGTCAGCAAGGTGAAATCTTGCTCAGCCGACGGGTCGCCGGCGGAAATTGTGTGCGGGGCTTTGCTGTCGTCGTAACGCGGGTCGATGTAGTAGACCAACCCGAACATCGAGGTTGTGTCCCTGACCTCGATCTTCTCTTTTTCGATCTGGCTGATCTCGATCCCGATATGGTGGGCGTAGAAATCCGACGGGTCCTTCACACCGGCCAGAATTCCCGCCAGATCCGAAGGAACATCGTCGATTTCGGCCTTCAGGATCAGCACGCCGGTCCAGTTCTCGTCGGTGATGATTCTGGCGAAATTGGCGAAATACGGGCTGTCCCTATTGGCATAAGCATCCTGGCAGTAATCGACCAGCCAACTGGACAGCGGCACCAATTGGGACAAATCGGCGTCCGACTTCTCCGAGGACGGGGCGGCGAAATCGTTCTTCATCGTCCACTTTTCCGGGTTCATCACCAGGCTGTCCTGCGTCGCCGCGCCGGTCAGCGGGTCGACGTCCAGGATCTTTCCCTTGACGCCTTTCACCAGCATTACCGACCGGTAATCGCCGTATTCATTGCGCTGGCCGACCTGTGCGGCAAAGTTCCATTTGCCTATGTTGATGTGATTGAAGAACCGTGCCGGTTGGGTCAGATCCGGCGCCAGCGGTTGCATGAAGACGCTGGCCGGCGCCGGCGTGCCCAGATAGGCCTTGTTTGCCACCACCAGAAACTGGTCCGTGGTCTGGAACGCAGCCGTCAGTTTGGGGTTCAGATCGACAAAGCCCATTTGCCGCGCGTCGGTGACCGACGTGGCCAGCACCTGGGCCAGCAGCAGCTGTTTCCAGTGGCCCGAGCTTTGCGAATAGCGGGTGATGAAACCGGTCGGCGTTGTGGTGCTAACCAGCTGGTCGTCCGATGCCGCGCCGGCCTGCGATGACAGCGAGATATCGGCAGAGGACGAGGGGGCGGTCTGCCCCGACGCCGCGATCGCCGCCTTGCGTGTCGGGCTGATGATTTGGCGGCTCAGAAGCTGCATTTCCTCCGATGACACGTCTTGAATACTGTCACCGGGGACAAAGCCCGATATCGGAAACATCGGATAAGCGACGCTGCCGTCCGGCGGCAAACCGACGCCTGGGTCCTCCGGGGCCAAATAGCCCTCGACCGTGGACTTCTGGTGACCGAACAGTTCCGCACCTTGCGGAGCGGCGGTGTAATGGGCCCGGCGCGATGCATCGCCGGGCGGCGCAACGAAGGCCGTCCAACTCGTCAGAAAGGTCGGATCCAAAAGCCAGGCGTTCGGGTCCACAGGCGGGCCGACGGGCGAAGAGGGCGGCAACGGAAAACGTGGCACACCTGCCGGCATGTTGGGCACAAAGCGCATCCGTTCGCCGTCATCGGACCCGGCCGAGGCTGGAAGAAAAGCGATGGTTTCGGTGCCCGACATGCCACACAGTGCCTTGGCCGGCGGTGGCGCCGCGGCATCGGGAACCGTCAGCTGGAAGTCTCCGGCGGGGGCAAAGCGAAACCCATTCTGCAACGGTGTCTTCAAGAAGCCGGGATTGACAACCAGCCTTGCCCGCTGCTGGCCCTGGGTGGCCGCCGTCACCGGGGTCAGCACGATGGCATGGCCGTAGTCGGTCATATAGGTGGACCGCAATTCGGTCTTGGGCTGCTGCGAGACGGCGCCGTTCTGGCCGGTGAAAAAGAACGCCGTCTCGCTGGCCCCCGATACCAGATTGTTCGGGTTCTTGATGTTGATTTGCGCATCGAACCCGACCCAGTTCGCGCGGCTCGCGATCGGCTGGGCCAGGGGCAGATAGGCTGCCAGCCAAGGGATCGGATCGATCCCACTGCCATTGGCCCCGGGCGTGCGATTCGGGATCACCACCTGAAAACCCATGTTCAGATGGCTGTTCAGGCTCTGCTGATCGATCAGCAGCGAAAACGTGAAGGCGCCATTGGCATCACCCTCGAACCACAGTGATGTGGTCAACGCGGGTGGTGGCGTTTGGTCAGGGGCTTCCTGGCCGCCCAACTCGATCGCCGGGCTGGTGTTTGTCGGGGTGAACAGGATACAGGCGTTGTCGGATGCGGTCGGAACACTGAGCGCCACGTTCGAGTTGAACACCGCCTCCACGCCCGGAACATCGGGTTGCCCGGTCAGCGTGATGTCGAAGATCGCGTTGGGCGTGATCTGGCCGCCGAAGCGGCTGAGCGGGATCCAGTCGTTTCCGGTGGGCCGGATGTCCTCGATCCGGCCCGAGGGCAGGAAGATCAGCGCCCCGGCGTTGATCTGTTGGGCGAGAATAGCCTCGATCGAGGCGACAAACGTGTCGGCGTTCTCCGCGATTTCGTCGGCATTCGCCGCGACGTAAACCAGGGCGCCGTTCCAGTCGCCGTTTTCCAGGGCGTCCTTCAGCGCGACCGGTCCCTTGGGCGGGTCCGCAAATGCGCTGGGCACGACAAAACCCCACCATGCCGCCGACGCCGGATTGCTGTCCGCGATGTATAGTCCGGTCTCTTGGTGCCTAACGAACTGTACCATGCGCATTCCCCGCGCTGGTCACTGGGACGGCTACCTCTTCAAATCGATCGCAGCAAATCGATCACAGCCGCTATATGGTCAGCCCCAAGCGCCAAAGCTGGCGACGAAGCGCGACGCCAGGGCGCAAGGGGCAAGCGTTACCCGGTCGAGAAGGTGACCTGTCCCGCCAGCGCGGTGTTGCCGCCCATGAAATACCCGACGGTGTAGGTCGTGTTGGCCAGGATGTCGTACATGATCGACGCCGGCCCGCTGCTTTGCGAGTAGGGCACGGGGGCAACGGCAAGCGCGTCGCCGTCATAGCTGGCCTGTGGTGCGTTCCAAAGGCCGATCAAGTTGCCGTTTTCGCTGGGATTATAGTTCGCCAAGGCGTTGTATTTGATCTGTACGAACCCTCTGCCCCAAACCGGCGAGCCGACCGTCAGATTCATTGTGTCACCTGGCGGCGCATTGGGCGGAATGAAGAAGGTGGCACACACCGAACCGGGGTCGGGCGAAAGCCCGTAGCCGATGATGTAGCCGGTCTGCGGCTCGTAATCGAAGCCGACCTTCTGGGTGCCCGAATAGCTGTTCGTAGCCAGTGGCACCTTGGCAATCGGGTCCCTGCTCCACGGCACTGTCGAATTCGCCGATTCCCAAACGAAGAACTGGTTACCAAACTTTTTCGGCTCGTTCCGGTCAAAGGTTGCGTAGTTGACGTTGACGCCGTCCGGAAGTGGCAGGCCGATGGCCGCCATGTAGATTGCCTGCGCGGTCGGCGCGGATGAAACAAAGACCTCTCCGCTGGATTCGTCTGGCATTTTTTCCTCCATTTGCAATTAATATCGAGATTCCAGGGCGCGGCGCCTGCTTCTCGAAATAAATGTACAATTACATGAATAATGCCGCTTAAGTAGTACTCTTCATAGATTTGGATCTCTTGCAAGTCAAATTTGCGCCCAGGCTACTCCGCGAAACCCCAAGCATCGATCGAGGTGGATTGCAGGCGGCGGCAGCGCAGTTTCCGCACGAAGCAGTAGCATGCCAAGTGGAGATCCTTTGTCGTCGGGCGGCGACAGACACGTTCGCGGCAATTGAGGCCCGGGAAATCTATCCTGACGGCACTACCAGCCTCGACGGCTCCCACGACGCGGGGCAGGCTGAAGCGGCGCTTGAGAGATCCGAACAGCTTGACAGTTCGTCCCCATGCGTCCCAGCGTGAGACGGTGAAGGCACGTATGGACCGCATTGGACAAGGAGCTGCGGCGGAGCCGAGGCAGGACGATTGATGCCGGCGGACCCAAAACTGTCATGGCGCGTACCGATGCAGACGAAATCCCATTCAAGATTGAGGATCCGCCGGAAGGAAGCCTGAACTGGTTTTCAATCAAGGTCCTGAGTCAGGCCAAGGATCAGATCCTGGTGGATTGCAACGGCATTGCCGGAAACCGTCCGATGTCCAACGAAAACTCGATCGCGTTGTGGGACACGACAGTTCCCACGACAAAGGACCGGCCGCTGAGACTGTATCACTGCAAGACCGAGGACCAGCCTAATCGGCGTACGCTGCAATTTGAGTTCGAGCCGCTCAACTACGGCCTGACCTATCAGGTTGGCCCTGACGCAACCACGATGTGCGCCTTGGCGGTCATACCGAACGCGCCGACCGCCATCGCTGCCTTGCCGCTGGACGTAAGACTGACGTTGCGCGCCGTAACAAGAACTTCGATCCGGGTGCAGTATTCGGTTTTGTCGGGCTATCTGCCGCGGGCGAACGGCAACTGGATCGGGCTTTGGCATGGCTCAGCCAGCCCGTATACAGGGGTTCGGCCGGCAGCGTCCCTGGACATCCCCGACGACCAGAACATGGGCGTGGTGACGCTCGACAATCTGAATATCTTGACCGACTTCAGTTATACGCTGGTCTATGTGATGAAGCAGCCGGGAACGCCCGGTATGCCGCTCGCAGCCGGCTCAATTCTCTATTTTTCGACCTGAAGCTTATCGATCTGAAGGGCGGATCGGGATCGGATACGGCCGGGCGCCAAATCTGTGACCGACTGCGTTGCCTTCGCCTCGGATCGCGGCGCTTCGCCAGGGTAGGGACCCGATCAAGCCGGACCGCGTTTTGAGTGGGCTTCGAGCGACTGTCGACGGCTGGTATGAAACGGCTTCCCGACCTGGCGTCACGGTTCGTGGCAGTCTCGGTGGCGCGGCGACGTGATCGCCAACCGTGGTGGCCTGTCGCTTTGGTCGCATATCCAGACCCACAAGTTAGTAGCGATCCGGCTGCCGATCTACCGCAGTTCGGAGACGTAGTGAAAGCGATCGGTCCGGCATAGAGAGCGGCGCCATTCGACCGCCGTCCCGTCGATGGAACGGGCGACCCGCTCGATCATCAGCAGCGGCGACCCGTTTGGAACGCCCAAATCCGCCGCCACCTTGGCGTCCGCTGAAACGGCTTTGAGCGTTTCCGACGCAACGGCAATCGAAACGCCATAGCGCGTGGCGAAAAGCCCGTAGAGATTGTTGGGCACCTCGCCCTTCTCAAAGCCTGGAAACAGGGCGGCGGGCAGGCTTATGGTCTCGATCAGGGCCGGGCCGCCGGCCAGATCGCGCACCCGTTCGATGCGGATCACGCGCCCGTTTGGCCTGAGTTCCAGGACCGTCCGCTCCTCGGCGGTTGCCCTGCCGGTTTCGACCTTCAGCAACCGGCTTGTCGGAAACTCCCGCGCGCCGCCGTCGGGGGTGAGCTTGAAGAACTGAAACAGGACCCGGTTTTCGTCATGGCTGGCGACGAAGGTGCCGCGCCCCTGGCGGCGGACCAGCAGCCTGTCGGCTGTCATGGCGTCCAGCGCCTTGCGCACCGTGCCCTGCGAGACGTCAAGGTCGGCCGCGATCTGACCTTCGCTCGGCAGCGCCTCGCCAGGCGCCCATTCGCCGCGCGCGATGCGGGCGACCAGAAGCTCGCGCACCTGGGCATAGAGCGGGCGAAAGCCCGGTCTGGTCAAGTCGGCGTCGCGTGACGGGGTGTCGGTCATTGGCAGCTTCTTAGCCTGTCGAACGCCTTGTCCGCCAGCCTCTGGCGATCAGACGAGCCGCGCTGGCCATAGCGGCGAGCACCGATGATCCTAAAAGCCGAGATCCTTGTATCGGCGAGGCACCCACATCGTCTCTCCCGCATTGACGGCCCATAGTTCTTATGTCTTATATAAGACATAAGACATGTCATGAGCAAGATCGCGTCCACGACGGCGCATTGCTTGCCAGAGATTGGGAGGACCCTTCATGAGCCATCCGCACCTTCTGGTCCACGATGCGCGCGACAATGTCGGCGTCGTCGTGGTCGAGGGCCTCGAAGCCGGCACGGAAATGCTGTGCGTCGTCACCCATGACGACAGCTCGTTCGAACTGACCGCAACCGCCGATGTTCCCATCGGGCACAAGATCGCACTGACCGACCTGTCCGAGGGCGACACAGCGATCAAGTATGGCGAGGACATCGGCAAGATGGTCGGCCCGGCCGAAAAGGGCGGCCACGTCCATACCCACAATCTGAAAACCAAGCGCTGGTAGGAGACGGCATGATGGGAGAGCTTTCCAACCTCACCTTTGAGGGCTACCGGCGCGACAATGGCCGCGTCGGCGTGCGCAACCATGTCGTCGTCCTGCCGGTCGACGATATTTCCAACGCGGCGTGCGAGGCGGTGGCCAACAACATCAAGGGCGTCATGGCGCTGCCACACGCCTATGGCCGCTTGCAGTTCGGCGAGGATCTGGAGCTGCATTTCCGGACCTTGATCGGCACCGGCGCCAACCCGAATGTCGCCGCCTGCGTGGTGATCGGCATCGAGCCGGGCTGGACCGCGCGCATCGCCGACGCCATCGCGGAGACCGGCAAGCCCGTGGCCGCGTTCTCCATCGAACAGAATGGCGACCTCAAGACCATCATGGACGCGTCGCGCAAGGCCAAGGCGTTCGTCCATTACGCCTCGGAACTGCGGCGCGAGACCTGCCCGATCTCCGACCTGTGGGTCTCCACCAAATGCGGTGAAAGCGATACAACCACGGGCCTAGCGTCCTGCCCCACGGTCGGCAATATGTACGACAAGCTGATCCCCGAGGGTCTGACCGGCGTGTTTGGCGAGACGTCCGAGATCACCGGTGCCGAGCATATCTGCAAGGAGCGGGCGGCCAACTCTGAGGTGGGCGAGCGCTGGTACGCGATGTGGAAGGCCTATCAGGACGAGGTGATCTTCGCTCATCAGACCGACGACCTCTCCGACAGCCAGCCGACCAAGGGCAATATCGAGGGTGGCTTGACCACGATTGAGGAAAAGGCCCTGGGCAACCTTGAAAAGATCGGCCGGGACTGCCGCTATATCGACATTCTCGACCCCGCCGATACCCCCGATGCGGGGCCGGGGCTCTATTTCATGGACACCAGCTCTGCCGCCGCCGAATGCGTCACGCTGATGGCCGCGGGTGGCTATGTGGTGCACACATTCCCGACCGGGCAGGGCAACGTCATCGGCAATCCGATCGTGCCGGTGATCAAGATTACCGGCAATCCGCGCACCGTGCGCACCATGTCCGAACATGTCGACCTCGACGTCTCGGGCATCCTGCGCCGGGAGATGACGATCGCGGAGGCGGGCGATGCGTTGATCGACATGGTCGCGCGGACCGCCAGCGGCCGGATCACCGCCGCCGAGGCGCTTGGCCACCGTGAATTCGTCATGACCAAGCTCTATCGCAGCGCGTAATGGCAGTACGCCGCTGTAGGACTTAGGGTATCAGTACGATCTTTGACGCCGCGACCGCGCCGGCCCTGAGGTCGGCGAAGGCGGTCGCGCCATCAGAAAGCGGCCGCGTTTCGATCCAGCCGAAACCGCCCATTCGGCCGTCGAAGATCGCCGCCGCCGTCTGGCGAAAATCCTCCGCCGTATAGGTGTAGGTGCCGAAGAAGGTGATCTCCTGCAGGGTCGCCCGGCGGGCATCGAGCCCGCCGCTGGCCGATCCCAGCCCGATATGCGCAATCACGCCGCCGGGCGCGACTGTCGCGAACGTGGCCTTGCGCGTCGCCTCGATGCCGACGCCGTCGATGACCAGGTCCGCCGGCTCCTCGCTGGTCTCCATAACCTCGAACGGTCCGGCCCCTGCGATCCGTGCCCGCCGCGCCGCATTCGGTTCGACAAGGCGGATGCTGCGTGCCCCCTGGACGGCCAGCACCAAGGCGGCTCCAAGGCCGATCGCACCGCCGCCATAGACGAGGCAGCGCGCCTCCTCCAATGGCCGGACGAGCATGCGCTTGGCAAGGCGAACGGCATGCCAGCCGCAGGCCAGCGGCTCGGCCAGTGCGGCATGCAGGGTTTCGACATCGTCCGGAACCGCCACTAGATTTCCCTCCGGCATGGCAAGGCGCTCGGCAAAGGCGCCTTCACGTGGCGGCATGGAAATGATCTGTCTGTCCGGGCAGAGATTGTCCCGGCCCTCGCGGCAATAGGCACAACGGCCACAGGTGACGAGCGGATTGACCGTCACGCGCGTGCCGGGCCGCGACCCCTGCAGGACCGTCCCGACCGCCTCGTGCCCAAGGATTAAAGGGGCCGGCCGGCGTTCGTCATGGCCCAGATAGGCATGCATGTCCGAGCCGCACAGGCCGACGGCTTCGACCTTGATCAGCGCGTCGCCCGGTCCGGGCTCGGGCTCGGCGGCCTCGCGATAGTCCAGGCGCTGCGGCCCGGTATAGACCAGCGCCTTCATTTTGCGCTGAAGCCTCCATCCACGAACAGCACCTGGCCCGTCACGTAGCGAGAGGCGGACGAGCACAGGAACATCGCCGGGCCGACCAGATCGTCGAGTTCGCCATTGCGGCCGATCGCGGTTTGCGCGGCGTTCCGGGCCGCGCGCTCCGGGTCACCAAAGATCTTCTGGGTCAATTCGGTCGGGAAGAAACCCGGGGCGATGGCGTTGGCGCGCACGCCCTTGCCCGACCAGGCCTCGGCCATCGCACGGGTCAACTGGACGATGCCGCCCTTCGACGCGCCATAGGCCATGGAGTCAGGGAAGGCGCGGACCGATTGCAGGGACGCGACGTTGAGAATGGCGCCATCACCCTTGTCCGCCATCGCCGGTACCAAAGCCCGGGCCAGGAAGAACGGAACCGACAGGTTCAGGTGTAAGGTCGCGTCCCATGTCGCCCGCGTGATCGCAGCATAGGGCTCGCGATGGTTCACCCCGGCGGCGTTGATCAGGATTTCCGGTGCGCCAAAGGGCTCAGCCAGCGCCTGCGCCAAGGCGGCGAAATCCTCGATCGCGGCCAGGTCCGTCACGACAGGGGCGACGCCATGCTTCGCCGCGAGTGTTTCCAGCGCCTCGCGCCGCCGGGCAACCGCCACCACCTGTGCGCCCGCCTGGGCGAAACTCAGCGCCAGGTGCTGGCCGATACCGGCGGAGGCGCCGGTCACCACGGCAACCCGCCCGGCGACGCCGAACAGGTCGCTCATTCGGCGGCGGAGAGGTCGAAATTGTGACCGGGAAAATACTTGGCGAGCCTAATGTCGGCCGTACGGGCGTGGCCCTCCATGCCCTCCAGCCGTGAGATGCGGGCGCAGGCCTGACCGATCTGTCGGTTGGCCTCGCGGGTCGAGCGCTGCCAGGTTACGGTCTTCATGAACTTCCCGACGAACAGCCCGCCGGTGTAGTGGGCCGCGCCCTTGGTCGGCAGCACGTGATTGGGGCCGGAGACCTTGTCGCCGTAGGCCACTGTGGTTTCCTCGCCAAGGAACAGGGACCCGTAATTGCTCAAGTTGGCCAGCCACCAATCCAGGTCGTCGGCCTGGATCTGCAAGTGTTCCGACGCGTAATCGTCAGAAACGCGCACCGCCTCCTCGGCATCTTCGCACAGGATGATCTCGCCATAGTCGTGCCAGGCCGCCCGCGCGTTGTCGCGGTTCAACTCCGGCAGGTCCTCGATCATTTGCGGGACAAGCTCCGCGACTGTCTCGGCCAGCGCGCGGTCGAGGGAAATCAGCCAGACCGGCGAGTTGTAGCCATGCTCGGCCTGGCCCACCAGGTCCGCCGCGACGATCTGAGGATCGGCTGAGGCGTCGGCGATCACCATGCTTTCCGTCGGCCCGGCGAACATGTCGATGCCCACCCTGCCGTAAAGAATGCGCTTGGCTTCCGCGACGAACTGGTTGCCGGGGCCGGCCAGGATGCGGGCCGGCGGCGCGCCGAAAAGGCCGAACGCCATTGCCGCAATGCCCTGCACGCCGCCGAGATTCAAGATGGTATCGGCGCCGCAGACATCGAAGGCGTAGAGAACCGCGGGGTGGATGCCTTCCCCAGGCTTGGGCGGCGAGCAAGCAGTGATGTGGCCGACACCCGCGACCTTGGCGGTCGTTGCCGTCATGATCGCCGAGGCGACATGGGCATAACGTCCGCCTGGGGCATAGCAGCCCGCCGCTGAGACCGGGATCTGTTTCTGGCCGGCGACCAGGCCGGGGACGACCTCGATTTCACTGTCGACAAAGGTCGCCTTCTGGCTTTCGGCGAAGCTTCGGACATTGTCGCGCGCGAACAGGATGTCGTCTTTCAGCTTTTGGCTCACCGCGTCCGCCGCCAGGGCGCGCGCGTCCGCCGTGACGACGATGTCGCCGTCCCAGCGATCGAATTCCTGAGAATAGTGGCGGGCGGCATCCTCGCCGCCCGCCTCGATGGCATCGAGGATGGCCTGCACCTTATCGCGCACGTCCCGTTCGCCGGTCGCCGCGCTTTTCGGCGCCTTCTTCAAATACTCCATCCTCGACGGGTCCTTTTTCGACGGATCAGTTGGTCTGGTTTGCGAAGTCCGCCAACTCCGGCGTGTCGGCGACGAGCTGCATATAGGTCGGATCGACAAAGCTCGACGCGGCGAGCTCCTCGGTCAGCGTGCCGGTGGAGGTCATGTAACCGCCCAGACCATTGAACCATTCCTCCACGGTCGAGGTGCCGGCCGACGCGTCGAGGATTTCAAGCTGCTCGTCCAAAGTGAACATCGGCCGCGTGTCGATCTCGCGCTGCAGATATTCTTCCGGCAGTTCCACGCCTGACAGGGCGTAGAAATCGGCCATCATGTCGACCGCTTCGTCGTTGTTGTTGCGGATGTAGTTCACCCCGCGCAGGAAGACCGCCAGGAAGCGGGCGACCATTTCGGGGTTCTCCTCGGCATAGGACGCCCGGGCGATCAGAGCGCCGGGCACGATGGCGCCAGCATCCTGGCCCGAGCAGAGCAGTTCGGCACCGGCCCGCGATTCCAGCGTGTAGATGTTCGGCGCCCACAGGCCAGCCAGCTTGCCCGTGCCCGTGGCAAAGGCCGAGATGATCTCGCCCTGGTTCAGGTTCACCACCTCAAGATCGTCGGGGTAGTTCAGCCCGAAGCTCTCGATGCAGGCGGCCGAGGCATATTCGCCGGTCGAGTTGGTTGTGACCAGAAGCTGCTCGCCGACCAGCGTGCTGGGGTCGGCGCGGATCGCGTCCACGTCCTCCGCCCGCGCCATCATAGCGTTGCCGGCGGATTCGTTGTTGGTGATGCCGATGGTGACGATGTCGAAGCGCGCCGCGCCCAACACGGCGGGGGCGGAGCCCGTGCCGCCCACGTCCCAGCTCTCCGAGGCGGCCGCCGCCACTTGCGGCGCGCCTGACGGGAAGGTGGTGTAGTCGGGCGACAGGCCGATCTCTTCCCACCAGCCCATTTGGTCGGCGATATAGAAGGGCAGCGCCCAGTAAAGCGCCGGCTGATAGCTGACGCCGATTTCCTCCTGCGCGAGCGCCGGTCCGGTCACAACAGTAGCGGCGAGACCCGCCAGCAACATGGTCTTCAGTTTCATGGTCGCTTCCCCTTTTGGCTAGAGCGTGGGCATCGATGCTGTGCTCACCGATCGCTGCCCATTTCTTCGCGTAACAGGCGCCAGACCTGCCCACGCAAATGGGTGAATGAGGGCATTTCCATCACATCGTCGATGGGATGGTCGGCCCAGGCTTCCGCATCGCGCGTCTGGGCGACGTCGATGACCTCCCGGATGCGGCCGGGATTGCGGCCCATCACGATCACCCGGTCGGCGAGATAGACCGCCTCTTCCACCGAATGCGTAATGAACAGGACGGTGCGCGGATTGACCCGGGCAAGGCGCACCAACTCCTCCTGCATGATGGTGCGCGTTTGCGCGTCAAGCGCGCCGAACGGCTCGTCCATCAGCAAAACGCCCGGATCGATGGCGTAGGAACGGGCGATGGCGACGCGCTGCTGCATGCCGCCGGACAGCTGATGGGGGTAGCTGTCCTCGGTGCCCTCCATCTTCATCAGCTTCAGATAGTAGGCGACCGCCTCGTCGCGCTCGGCCCTTGAGGCGCCCTTGGAGCGCATGCCGAAGGTGATGTTGTCGTAGACCGTCTTCCACGGAAACAGCGCGAACTGCTGAAAGACGACAGCACGCTCAGGCCCGGGGCCGGTCACTTCGCGGCCGGCGACGGCGACGCTGCCGGCGGTCGGGTGGTCCAGCCCCGCCACCATGCGCATCAACGTCGTCTTGCCGCACCCGGACGGTCCGACGACGGAGATGAACTGCTTGTCGGCGACATGAAAGTCGATGCCGTCGATGGCCGTGAACGGCCTGCCGCCGCGCGAGAAGACCTTGGTAACGCCCTCGAAGTGTATGTCGCTCATGCAGCCCCCCATTTGGCGCGCACACGGGCCTCCGCAAAGCGCAGCAGATAGTCGATGACAAGACCGGTCAGCCCGATAACCAGCATCGAGGCCATGACGATGTCCGGGCTGAGATTTTGCTGGCCGACCACCAGCACGTACCCGATGCCCGACGAGACCACGATCAGCTCAGCACCGATCAGGCTTTGCCATCCCAGCCCCGCCGAGACGCGAAGGCCGGCGACGATGGACGGCAGGGCGCCAGGCAGCAGGACCTCACGCGCGATGCGGAACTCGCCGGCGCCATGAGTCTGAGCCGCCTCGATCAGGTACTGGTCGACAAGCTGGGCGCCGCGATAGGCGTTCAGCACACACGGCGCAAAGGCACCGGCGAAGATCACCATGATCGGCCCTCCGATGCCCGTGCCGAACCAAAGCGCGGCAAAGGGCACCCAGGCCAGCGGCGCGATGTAGCGGTAGCTCTCGAACAGCGGGGTAAAGAACTCCTCGAACAGGCGGAAGCGGCCCATGGCCAGCCCGACCGGAATGCCGATGATGGCGGCGAGCGCGAATCCATAGAAGAAGCGCAGGAAACTCGACGCCAGATGTTCCTGGATCAAGAAGCCGGCGAACGGCCGGTTCGCCATGGTCCACAATCGATCAAGCACTTCGACGGGCGAGGGCAGCACGAAGTTGGAGACCAGCCCCGCCGATACCACGCCCTGCCAAAGGCCGAAAAACAGCACGATGCTGGCCAGCGCATAGGGCCAGAGCGCTCTTCGACGCCTCATGGGCCCGTCCGCCACTTGATGAGGCGCCGCTCCAGGACGCCAAGTGCCTGGGTGGTCAAGGCGCCGGCGATCGCGATGACGACCATCGCTAAGAGGATCATTGCGGTGTTGATGTCGCGATAGGCCGTCGACAGCACGCGGCCGAGGCCGAGGAAGGCGCCGACCAACTCGGCCGCGACCAGGGTCGTCCACGAGGCCTGGAGTGACAGGCGAAGCCCGGTAAAGATCAGGGGCAGGGCGTCGGGAACGTAGACCTCGCGGATCAGCCGGCCCCGCGTCGCCCCGTGCACTTGGGCCGCCTCGACCAGCGTCCGGTTCACGTTGCGCACGCCGGTGAAGGTATTGATCACCGACGGCACGAAGGCCGAGACGAAGATCACCAGCATCTTCGACGCATCCGTGATCCCCAGCCAGACGATAGCCAGCGGGATCCAGGCCAGCGGCGGGATCGGGCGCAGCAGCAGGAAGATCGGGTTGAAGAAGGCTTCGGCCCGCTTGTCGTAGCCCATGGCGAAGCCGAGCGGCACGCCGACCGCGACGGCGACCAGGAAGCCCGAAACGACCAGCACGAGCGAGCGCAGCAGATGGTCGATCAGATTGCCGCCGGCATAGCCGGTGGTCATCATCTGCTCAAGCGCGGCGAAGAATTGCTGCGGTGACGGAAATCGGTTGGGGTCGATGACGCCAAGCGAGGTGGTCAGCATGTACCAAATGGCCAGCATCACCACGATGGTCGCCAGGCCGATCAGAAGCTGACGTGGCAGCCGCAGACGGCGGCGGCCCGCAGACGATGATTCGGTCGTAGCGACCAACTGCACCTCCCCTAGCGCTGGCTGTGATCAGCTCTTGTATGCGCTTACATGTACGCGCTTACAATGACGGCAGTGTTTCGGAAAATCAATAGCTGATGATGCAACCGACAATGCGGCCGTTTTTCCGCCCGTCGGGTCGGATGTCGGCGTGATCTTGGGCTGGGTCCGTGCGCGTGAGCCGCCCTCGGTCGGACGCGATCGCCGATACTAGGTCAAAACAGGCGGCGGTCCACAGCTGGCGCGAATCACGAGCTGCGTTTCGAGCCGCACGGATTGCAAGGGCTCGCTGCGCTCCAGACGATCGATCAGCATCCGCGCGGCGCGCGTGGCCATCTCGGCGCGCGGCGTGTTGATCGTGGTCAACGGCGGGCCGGTGCAGCTTGCCATTTCGGTATCGTCGTGGCCGGTTACCGTGACGTCGTCCGGCACCGCGAGACCCAGCCGCCGCGCCTCTCGCAACGCGCCCATGGCCAGCAGGTCCGAGCCACAGATCACGGCCGTGATCCCCGATCCACGCGCCATCAGGCGGCCGAACGCGGAGGCCGCCGCATCGATGTCGAACGGCACCTCCTCAATCGCACCTTTGGGCAGCGCCAGCCCGTGTTTCTTGAGCGTTTGCCGAAAGCCGTCCAGCCTTCCTGCCGCGCGGTCGTTGCCCCTCAGCCGCCCCGACAGGAAGCCGATCCGGGTGTGGCCCAACCCAATCACATGTTCGGTGATGGCGGCCGTGGACTCAGGGTTGGAGAAAGCGATCTGTGCCGTCTCCGGCCGGTCGTCCCGCCAGGTCCAGGTGACGATGATGGGGATATCGGCCTGCTTAAGCATGCGCCACGTGGCCGGCGTGTGTTCATGGCCGACCAGCACGAGCGCGTCGACGCCGCGCGCCAGCAGTTCGCGGATCTGCACCTCCTCGATCTCCATCGTGTATTCGGAGCTGGCGATCACCAGAAGATAGCCGGCTTCGCCGAGCCTCCGCTGCAACTCGCCGAAAAAGCTGCCGAAAAGGATCGAGTTGATGCGGGGGAAGACCGCGCCGACCATGCGCGACCGTGCCGAGGCCAGCGAACGGGCCATGCCGTGCGGAATATAGCCCAGCGCCTGGATCGCCGCCTCGACCCTCACCCGCTTGTCCGGACGCAGCAGGCTAGGCTGGTTCAGAAAGCGCGAGACGGTGGCGGTGGACACACCCGCTTGTCGGGCGACATCGGCGAGTGTCGCCGCCGCGCCACGCCCCGACCCGGTTTTGTCCCTATCCCGCATCACTCAAGCCTGCCCGCCGCCTCCAACCCGTCGAACCGTCTTAGCATGCCGGCGACCAGCGGCCATAGCGGCGCCATCTCGTCTCGCATTCGCACCCGCGCCGCAACCGCTGGTCGGTCTTCGACGACCCTTCGGTCACGTTGAAACCTTCAAGAGAATAGTGTAAGCGATTTCAAAAATCGACAAGAAGCACTGTGCAATAGCACTTTGGGAGGTGACCGGAGTGTCGGAACGACGGCGATCGGCGGGCACGCCTGGGCCGGCCGCCCTGTCGGCGGACGGGCGGAAGGAGCGCGCGCGCTTCACCAAGATCATGAGCGAGCCGGTGCCGATCCCGGAGGCGGCCATCGAAAGAGCGGTCACGGTAATGCGGTCCGGCCGTCTGTTCCGTTACGGCGAGGACACGGGCGGCGAGGGCGAGGCCGCTTCCTTCGAACGCGCGTTCGCCGGCTTTGTCGGCCGACGCCATGCGGTCGCCATCAATTCCTGCGGCTGCGCACTGTTCCTGGCCATGAAGGCGCTCGGCGTGACGCCCGGCGACAAGGTATTGTGCAGCGGCTTCACCTTGGCCCCCGTGCCCGGGGCCATCTCGCATATCGGCGCTGAGCACGTCTTGGTGGACGTGACTGAGCGGCTGACCGTCGACCTTCGGGATCTGGAAGAAAAGGCCGTCCAGAGCGGCGCCAAGCTGCTGATCCTGTCGCACATGCGGGGGCACGTGCACGGGCTCGACGCCGTCGCGACACTGTGTGACCGGCTCGGTGTCGCCATCATCGAGGATTGCGCCCATACGCTGGGCGCGCGCTGGGACGGCCGCCCCGTGGGCAGCTTCGGGGCCATCGCCTGCTACTCCAGCCAGACGTTCAAGCATATCAATTCCGGCGAGGGCGGCATCCTCGCCACCGACGATGACGCGATTGCCGCCAAGGCGATCATGCTGTCGGGCAGCTATATGATGTATGCGCAGAACGGCACGTGCCCGCCGGAGGAGGTTTTCGCGCCGATCCGCGACGCGACGCCGAATTACTCCATGCGTATGTCGAACCTGGTGGCGGCGATCCTGCGGCCCCAGCTGGACCAGCTCGATGGCTGGATCGCGCGCTGGAACGACGCCTATCGGCGCATCGAGGCGGGACTGAAAACGATCCCCAACATCGAGCCGATCCCGCGTGATCCGCGGGACGCGTTCGTCGGCAGTTCCATTCAGTTTCTCGCCGAGCCCGATCTTGCACCGGAGATTGCCGCCGCGTTCGTGGACGAGGCGGCCGCCCATGGCGTCTATATCAAGTGGTTCGGCGCGGACCGGACGGCCGGGTTCACCAGCCGCTACGATCAATGGCGCCATCTGGCCGACAGTCGGCGGTTGGCGGGCGCCGATCGTGTCTTGCCCCGGCTAATGGATATGCGCATTGCCGTCTCGTTCACGCCGGAAGACTGTCGAACCATCGTCACCGTTCTGGCTGAGGCGATGGACGCGGCAACGAAAGGCCAGCCAGGCTGACGCTTGCGCGATCCGGCGTTTGGCCCGTTTCGGCTCGGCCCGGAGTCAGAGATCGAGATCGTTTTCCGTCGGCAGGCTGGCGAACATGCGTTTCAACAGGGACGTCAATTGCTCGATCTCGTCCGGCGCCAGGTCCGCCGAGACCGCTTCCAGGATCCTGTCGCTGAGCCTGTTGCAGGTGACGGCCACCTCATCGCCCAAAGCGGTCAACGTGACCACGACCGTCCGGTTGTCGCTTTCGGATCTGGTGCGGCGCACGTAGCCGTCCTTCTCCATCCGCTTGAGTTGATGGGAAATGGTCGATTGCGGCAGTGCCATGAGGTCGACCAGCTTGCCGACCTTCATGGCACCGTTTTCGCTGAGCGCGGCGATGATACGCGAGGAATAGAGATCGAGCTTCAGGGGCGCTAGAACCGGATTGCAGACCTGTTGCAGGCGGGCGTTGATCCGATGGGTCAGAAAAGACGCGCGGTCTTCCAACGGAAGGCGCTGTTCTGAACGTTCGATTCTGTTTGGCATTACCATTTGGATGCCTCCGGTCGATTCCGACATCTTGCGCTTTCTGCCCACTACCATCCTGCGCGTTGACTAATTAAATCGAAATCGATAATATTGAAAAGAAATAAATCGAGACCCTGTCGATTGATGACGACCGCTTTAGGCGCAGCCGTGATTGATGTCCACGCCCACGTGGTGCTCGCCGAGACTTTCGGCGCGGCAGGCGACCTCGGGCCGGAGATGGGCGGGCAAGACGGCGATGCGCCCTGGTTCCGGGTGGGGGACTACCGGCTTGACGGCGTGCGCTACCAGGGCAGCGCGTTCATGGATACGGCTCTGCGCCTTAACCGGATGGATGCGGCGGGGATTGACTATCAGGTTCTATCACCGAACCCGTTGACGTTCCTGCATTTCATTGATGCTTCGGACGCGATCCGGTTTTGCCGGACCCACAATGATGCGCTCGCGCGGTTGGTCTCGGGGCACGACCGCCTCGGCGGCTTTGCCGCCTTGCCCATGCAGGATATCGCGGCGGCGGCGGATGAACTGGACCGCGCGGTCAGCCGATTGGGCCTGCTCGGCGGCTATATCGGCACCGACATGCCGCACAGGCTGGATGCCCCCGGCATGGACAGGCTCTACGAGACCTGTACGCGGCTTCACGTGCCGCTGTTCGTCCATCCGTCACCGGCCGGCATCGACGGGCCGAAAGGCGATCCGAATCTGACCGACTATGATCTCGACGTGGTCGTCGGGTTCGCCGCGCAAGAGACGCTGGCGGTGGCCCGGCTGATCTATGGCGGGGTCCTGGACCGGCATCCGGCGCTGGACATCTGCCTCAGCCATGGCGGCGGATCGACCGGGTACTTGTTCGGCCGCATGGCCATGGCCGCGCGCAAACGGCCCTGGGCGAGTGCCGAGTTGCGGGCCGATGGCGCCTTCGAGGACCGGCTGCGAAGGCTTTGGTTCGACAACCACCTCAACAGCGACGCGTCGCTGGACCTGCTCGTCAGCCGCATTGGCACCGACCGGCTGGTCTTTGGCACGAACTTCGCCGGATGGGACGCGCCTGACGATCTCGGCGCCCACCGCCCGCCGAAAGAGCTCGCGGACAACGCGCGCAGGTTGCTGCGCATCAAGGAATAGGGAGGCAGCACATCTCCGACCTCATTATCACAAACGGCCGCATCATCGACGGCACGGGCCAACCTGCCTTCGAAGGCTCAGTCCTGGTTCTCGACGGCACGATCAAGGCCGTGGGCATCGCCGCGGACGACGAGGCGAAGAACCGACCTGACCTAAGGCGCATCGACGCCAGCGGTCAGACGGTCATGCCGGGGCTGATCGACACCCATTGCCACCTGTCGTTCGACGATGCCGGCTCCAACTCGGAAATCTTCTTTCAGCGTCGCAACGCCCTGTCGGCCCTGGTCGCATCCTATAACGCGCGCAAGCTTCTCAGGGCCGGCGTGACGGGAGTGCTCGATCCGGATTCGACGTTCGAGAACATGACCGACCTGCGGGATGCCATCGACGCCAACATCGTCGAGGGGCCGCGCATGTCCTGCGGGGCCTACGCCCTGATCACCGGCGTCGGAGGCACGGCGGGCCGCCTGATCGGTGACGAAGGCGTTACCGGCTACTACATGGCCGTCAACTCCAAGGACGAGATCGTGCGCGAGGTCCGCCGACAGATCAAATACGGCGCGGATTGGATCAAGGTCCATGTCACGGGCATCATCCCGCGTCAGGCCCATAAGGGCGAGCTGTGCGTTTGGACCGATGACGAGTTGAAGCTGATCTGCGACACCGCCCACGATCTCGAAACACCGGTCATGGGCCATTGCCGAGGGGCCGAGGCGACCCGCAAGGCGGCCGAGGCCGGCTTCGATCTGATCTTCCACGCCACGGCCATGGACGATGCCGCGCTTCAGGCGGTCATCGACCGTAAGGTTCCCATCGCCCCGGCACTCACCTTTCAATACAATATGGTCGAATTCGGCGAGAAGATCGGCACGTCGGCGTCGCTGATGAAGCTGTTTGAAAGCGAGATCACCGAGTCCATCGAGACCATGACCGCCGCACACAATGCCGGCGTATCGCTATTGACCGGCTCGGAGTCCGGCTTCTCGTTGGTGCCGTACGGCGATTGGCACTATCGCGAGCTGGAGGTCTTCGTGAAGTATTTCGGCATGTCGCCGCTGGAGGCCATTCAATGCGGCACGCAGAAAAGCGCCTTCGGCATCAAGATGGCGGGCGAGGTGGGTGTGATCGCGCCAGGCTATCGCGCCGACATCATCTGTGTGACCGGCAAGGTGGAAGAAGACCTGTCGCTGCTGGGCACCCCGGACAACATCACCACCGTGATGATTGACGGCGTGGAAAAAGACCTGTCGCCGCCGCCGAAGCGCAAGCCGCTTTCAGGCTGGCGTCTGGCATCGATCGGCGACAAGAAGCTGACGCGTGAGGTGGCCTATGGGCCAGAGCAACCGCCGGAGCCGCTTAATGTCGAGGAACTGCACTAAACTCTCATACAGCGCATGATCCTCGAAATCGATAATACCGATATCGATTGAATTCAAAGCGATGTTTTGGTATCGATGATGAGATCCGCCGAAAAGGCGGGCTGTCGCATGAAATGAGGGGGGAAAGATGCACGTTCTCGGCAAGACAGCGGTCGGTTTGGTCGCGACAACTCTGGCCATCGGCGCCTCAGCCGCTGTGGCCCAGGAGGCGCGCGAGTTCAATGTCGTGGGCACCTGGGGTGTCCTGTCGCACTGGCAGGAACGGGAAGATCCGTTCTGGAACGAGCAGTTGCCGGCGGCCTCGGATGGCCAGCTCACGGCAAACGCCCGGCCTCTGACCGAGTTGGGCATGGATGGAACCACGGTCATGCGCGAACTGCGCTCTGGCGCCTTTGACTTCGCGCACGGCGTTTTCCTCTATGTCGCCGCGGACAGTCCGGTCATCGAAGGGGCCGACCTCACGGCCGTGACACCGGACCTCGAGACCTTTCGCCAGGTGGCCGAGGCCTATCGGCCGGTGCTGGAGGACGAGTTTCAGCGGCTGTTCAATTCGCACATCCTGATGCTCTACGCCTGGCCGGAGACGCATCTCTATTGCAACTTCCCCGACGGCACGCCGGAGGCCGTGGGCCTCGATGTCTTTGAGGATCTGAATGTGCGGTCCTTCGGCGCCTCGATGGCTGACTTCATCTCAGAAACGCTGCAGGCGGTGCCGGTCTCGGTTGCCTTCGGCGAGGTGCTGCCCAGCCTTGAGCGCGGGGCCTTGGATTGCGGCGCGACCGGCACGCTGTCGGCCTATTCGGCCAACTGGTATCAGGGCGCCAGCCACGACATCCAGGTTTCGCTGGGCTACACCGCCTCGTTCCTGGCGGTGAACAACGACACGTGGAACAGCCTGACCGACGACCAGCGCGCGCTGATCGAGGCCGAGGTCGCCCTGCTGGAAGAGGCTATGTGGGAAGCTACGGCCCGAGACACGGCCGATGGGGTGGCTTGCATGGCCGATGGCCCGTGCGACCGGGGCGACACCGGCGGCATGACGCAGATCACGATGACCGACGAGGCCATGCAGGCGATGCGGGACTCGATCGAGAGCGGCGTGATCGCCAACTGGGCGCAGCGCTGCGAAGAGCGCTCGCCCGGATGCGTCGAGAACTGGAACAACACCATCGGCCAGCTGCTGGGCTTCGAGGCCAGGCTTTAAGAGAAACGGCGGGTCCTGCGACCCCGGGGCCCGCCGCCCGACGCCGATGGACACCCTGCATCGGATACTGTTCCGCATCTCGCGATTGAGCGTCTGGCTTTTCGGCGCGGGCTATCTGCTGATCGCCTTGGCCACGACGCTGGACATCGCGCTGCGCAACCTGTTCGCGATGGCGCTGCCCGGGGTCTATGAGTTTTCCGGTTACGTCTTCGCGATCGCGACGACATGGGGGTTCAGCTTCGTGCTGTTTGAACGCGCCCATGTCCGGATCGACGTGGCCTATCAGCATTTCGGCGCCAGACTGCGCGCCTGGGCCGATCTTCTGTCGCTGCTGGCCCTGGGGCTGTTCGTCGCCGTCCTGACCTATCGCGCCTGGCTCACCCTTGATGACACGCTGCTCTTCGATGCCCGGTCGCGCACGACCATGCAGACCCCGCTCTGGATCCCGCAATCGCTCTGGCTGGCGGGGCTGATGTTCTTCCTGATCTGCACTGTCTTTCTCGTCACCTACGTCGTGCTTCTGCTGATGCGCCGACGATACGATCGCGTTGCTAACGTGGCGGGTATTCCTCACGCCTCTCGCCAATCGGAAGAGAGCGCGCTGTGAGCGTCGCGTTCTTCCTTGGCGGCCTCGTCCTGCTCATCGCGCTGTCGCTGCCGGTGGCGGCGATCCTGGGCAATCTCGCGACCGTCACGGACTATTTCTGGAACGATGGGCGGCTGCAGCGGACGTTCGGCGGGTTCCTGTGGGAGAAATCGAACCAGTACCTGTTGCTCTCCATCCCGCTGTTCATTCTTTTGGGCGAAATCAACCTGCGGGCCGGCCTTGCCGGGCAGATGTATTCCGCCGTCGCCAAATGGCTGAGTTGGCTTCCCGGCGGGCTGATGCATTCCAACATCGGCTCGTCGTCGATCTTCGCTGCCACCTCGGGGTCGTCCGTCGCCACGGCTGCCACCATCGGCACCGTCGCCTATCCGGAGATCGAGCGGCACCGCTACAACGAGCCGCTGTTCCTCGGTTCGGTCGCGGCGGGCGGGACCCTCGGCATTCTGATCCCACCCTCGGTCACGCTGATCGTCTACGGCGTGCTGACGCAGACATCGGTGCCGGAGCTTTATCTCGCCGGCGTCCTGCCGGGCCTGCTGCTTGCGGCGCTGTTCTCTGTCATGATCCTGGTCATCTGCGTGATCCGGCCGGACATGGGCGGCGACCGCATCCAGGCGAGCTGGGCCGAGCGCCTCGTTTCCCTGAAGGACCTGATCCCACCGGCGATCATCTTTCTCGGCGTGATCGGCACGATCTATGCGGGTCTGGCGACACCGACCGAGGCCGCATCCATCGGGGTCGTCCTGTCCCTGATCCTCGCCGCCTGGAACGGCAAGCTGAACGGCGCGATGCTGCTGGCGTCCTTCGAGGGCACGGTGCGCACGACCTCGATGATCATGCTGGTCATTTTTGCCGCGATGATCCTCAACATCATCGTCGGCTTCTTCGGCGCCATTCAGGCGGCGAGCGAATTCATCGGCACGCTGGGCCTGAGCCCGCTGCAACTGATGCTGTTGATCGTGGTCTTCTATCTGGTGATCGGCATGTTCATGGAAACGTTTTCCATGATGCTGACCACGATCGGCATCGTCTTTCCGCTCGTGACCTCCATGGGCTACGACCCGGTGTGGTTCGGCATCATGGTGGTCGTGCTGATGGAAACCGCGCTGATTACGCCGCCCATCGGGGTCAATCTGTTCGTGGTGCAGGGCATCCGAACGCGGGGCGCGCCGTTCCGCGACGTCTGCGTCGGCGCCGTGCCCTTTGTTATCGCGATGCTGGCGCTTGTCGCGCTTCTGATCTGGCAGCCGGGCCTTGCGACCTGGCTGCCCCAACTCGTCTATGGGAGGTGACATGACCGACCTCATCGAGCTTGAGGCTCGGATCGCGCGACTGGAGGCACGGGCGGAGATTTCCGATCTCGTGACCCGCTATGGCATCGCCTGCGACGAACGCGACATTCCGCAGCTCGAAAGCCTGTTTACCCGTGACGCCGTCTTCGACAGCCCGACTGGCATCATGCGTGCCGAGGGTCGGAAGGCAATCATCGATATGTTCTGCGAGGTGCTGGCCATCCGCGGCCCGGGCTATCACTGGACGCACGACCACATCATCCGGTTCGACAGGGGTTCCGATGTCGCGGCGTCCGGCCTGCTCTTGAGCCACGCGGAGACGACCCCCGGCGGAACGCACAGCCTTGCGGCCATGAAATATGATGACGAGTACCGGGTTGAAGACGGATGCTGGCGCTTCGCCAAACGAACCATCCATTTCCTCTATTACGTCCCGGCCTCGGAACATGTCGGCGCGCTGACCCAAGCGGAGCGGGTCGTCGCGGGCGACCGCAGACTGCCCGCCGATTATCCGGAAGGGCTGGCCGCCTGGCAGGAGTTCGAGGACCGGTATGTCCAAGGAACGAAGCGGAGAGACTGATGCGACCAATGCAAGAAACGATGGATCTCGCCCGCCGCGCCGTGGTCCATTTCTCCAACCGGACGACCGACCAGGCCCCGTCGACTTACGCGCTCGACGTGTCCGCCTACACCGACCCGGCGCGCTATGCTTTCGAGGTCGAGAAGATCTTCAAGGAGCTGCCGCTGGCGCTGGCGCTTTCGATCGAGGTGGCGGAGCCCAACAGCTACAGCGCCATCGAGGTCGTCGGCACGCCGGTGATCGTCACCCGCGACGGCGATGGCAAGGCCCACGCCTTCCTCAATGCCTGCCGCCACCGCGGCGCCCCGGTCTGCGCCAACGGGCGCGGCGAGCGGCGAGAGTTCTCATGCCCCTACCACGCCTGGACCTACGACATGAAAGGCAAGCTCGTGTCGATCTATGGCGAAAAGACCTTCGGCGAGGTGGACACTGAAAAACGCAGCCTGAAAGAGCTGCCCTGCGCCGAAAGGGCGGGGCTGATCTGGGTCTGCCTGACGCCCGGAATGGCCTTCGATATCGACGAATGGCTGGGTGGTTTTGCCTATGAGCTTGAAACGCTCGACCTCGCAAACTGGTACCTGTACGAGCAGCGGGACATCGACGGACCTGGCTGGAAGGTCGCCTGGGACGGCTATCTGGAAGCCTATCACCACAACACGCTTCACGCCGAATCGGTCGGCAAATACACCGTCGGCAACCTGATGCTGCACGACACCTACGGCCCGCACCAGCGCATCGTCTTTGGCCGCAAGTCCCTCAGGCGGATTGCCAAGCTGCCCGAGGACCAGTGGGATGACCCGTCGGAGCATATCCGGCTGATCCATTCGGTCTTTCCCAACACCTCCATCTCGGGCGTCGTGGGCGACCATTGTTTGGTCAGCCAGGTCTTCCCCGGGGCGACACCCGACACGACACTGACCCGCCAGTCGATCATGTGCGCCAATAAGCCCGAGACGAATGAGGAAATCGACAAGACCGAGGGTTTCAGCCAACTGGTGCTGAAGGCCGTGCGGGAAGAAGACTACGCCATGGGTTTCCAGATCCAAAAGACGCTGGGGTCAAAGGCCAATGAGGCGTTCGTCTTCGGGCGTAACGAGCCGGCCTTGCAGCATTATCACGACCACGTGGCGAAGTTCGCGGGGTCGGCTGGCTAGGCCATTTCCTCTCGAACGCCCCTGAGGATCTGATTCTCAGCATCCCTCAACGCCTGGCGCGGCGCCTTTCCTTGGAAGACCGCCTCGTGGATCTGCTCGCCCAGGGTGCGTTCGATCAGGTTGAATTCCGGGATCGGCGGACGCGCCCAAGTGACCAGCTCGCTCTTTCGCGCCATTCGGTCCACCATGCTGACGATGGGCGACGAGGCCAGCGCCTCGGGGTCGGCGCAGACCGAAAACCGTGGCGCGACGGGGAAGCCGTTCTTGACGTGGGCCTTCATCGCCTCGGGTGAGACCATCCAGGCAATGGCGTTGATGATCTTCTTGCGGCGCGCCGGTTCGATATAGGCCGGTATCGTCAGCAGGAACCCGCCGATGGGTGCCGCGACCTTGTGCATGCGGCGTGACGGCGGCGGCAGGTAGGCCACCCGCCTTGTCACACGTGAACTCAGCTCGTGCTCGAACCGTGCCGCCCGCATGGTCCAGCAATAGGCCAGCGCGACTTGGCCGGACATGAAGTAGCGAATGCGGCCTTCCCAATCGGTGGTCGCAATGTCGGGTGGCGAGACCTTGACGAGCTGTTTCATGTAGTCGATGACTTCCAGCGCGTCGTCCGTGTCGATCTGCAGTTTCAGCCGTTCGAACGGGTCGAAAGTCCAGCTGTCGTGATTGCGCAGCGGCATGTCGATCACGGTCGTGCGGCAGGCCGCCAGGAAGAACATGAACGAGTTGGCGATCGGCATGCCCCGCTGTCCGTTCCAGGCGATGCCGTAGAACTCCTTGTCCGGGTTATGGAGCGATCGTGCGGCGTGGATCGTGTCGTCGAACGTCTTTGGAAAGGCCAAGCCCTGGTCCTCGAACAGGTCCTTGCGCGCGGCCAGGATCTCGATCGTGCAATAGAGCGGTATGCCGTATTGGGTCCCCTTCCAAGTGCCGGTGCCCCAAACCGACGGATGGAAATCGAGCGGGTTGATGGCGGCATCCGCGATCAGATCGTCAAGCGGCGCCAGATCGCCCCGGTCGGCGAAATCGCCCAGCCAGGGCATGTTGAGGGCGACGACATCGTATTCGGGCGTGCCTTTGGCGAACGTCTTGCGCGCTTGGGCATAGAGGTTCGGCAAGCGCTGCATCTCAAAGCTGCTTTTCCGCCCGATATCGGTCCGGAAGTCGGCCCACATGTTGCGCATCGAGGTGAAGTAATTATCGTCGTTGAGCAAGAACCTGATGTCGTTCAGGCCCATGCCGGAGATGTCCTCGCCCCTGATCGGCGAGATGATCTGGGCCGCGAAATAGCTGCCGCCGAAATAGTACTCGCTGGTCTCCGTGCCTTTCCGCAGCCCGAATGTCTGGGCCAAATGCTGCTTCACATGGGTGGCGTAGACCATGAAGGCGCGCAACAGCGCGTCCGTCGGCTCAAGGAAATGGGTCTTCAGCCCGTTGCCGCGCGGCACCAGGTCGATCAGCCCGTCGTCGATCATCTTGGTGATCATGCGGTTGCCGGTGCTGTAAGGCACCTCGGCCAGGCTGATCAGCCCGGACTTGTCGATCGGGTTTCGTCGCAGATGGGCATCGACGAGTTCCAGGACGATGTTCCAATAGACGTCCGGTTTTGCGCCGGGCAGGCCGGCGTCGAACGGCTCCCGCAGCTTGCGCAGAAAGTCGACGATCCTTGAGAGTTCGTGGCTGGCCAGGTCCGTCTGAAAAGCGCCTGACTGTAGGTCTGGCTGCACGATGGGTCTTCCTAGCGAGATGACAGGTCCGACTGCCATTTCACCAAAGCGAAGAAATCATCGTCCTTCAAGCCGGCATTTGCCGCCGCGCGGTAAAGTTCGAGGATCACGCCGGTCGTGATCAGCGGCACGTCCTCGGCGCGCGCGGTGTCGCTGATCAGCGTGAAATCCTTGATCATCTGGCCAATCGTGAAGGCCGGGGCGTAGTCGCCCGCAACGACAGTCTGTTCTTTGTATTTCAAGAGCGGCGACGCGACGACACTTTCGTTGATGACCTCCATCATAGCGGCCGGGCTCAATCCGCCACTTTCGCCGAGTGCCAGAGCCTCGGACAAAATGGCCGACGAGGCGCCGACGAGCGTATTGAGCACCAGCTTCATGAAGCGCGCTTCCTCACCACCGCCGAGATAGAACTGGCGCGAGGACATAATCTTCAGATAGGGCAAAGCGGCTGCCCAGGCGGGCTCGTCGCCCGAGGCAAGCACCGTCAATAGCGCCTGCTCGGCAAGTGCTGTGCTGCCGGACAGGGGCGCGCGGAGGTAGTGGACGCCGCGTGCACTTAGGGCCTCGGCGACTTTCGCCGAGCATCCCGGCGAGACCGTGCTCATCTCGACAAAGACCGCGCCAGGCGCGAGTACACCGGCAAGCGCCCCCTGTGTTTCCGATCCGAGAACCACGTCCAAAAGGACCCTGTCGTTGGGCAAGGTCGAAAAAATGATCTTTGAAGCGGCGTGGTCGGCAAGTGCGCCGGCCCCAGTGGCACCGGCGGTTAGCAACGGCGCCAATCGCGCCTCGCTCGGCTCGGTCACCAGCACCTTCAGATCCTTCGCCAGAAGGTTCTGGATCATCGGCGCGCCCATCTTGCCGGCGCCGACCCAGCCGAGCGCAAGATCGTTGGGAGCCAGGCTCGCGGTCGTCCGCACAGTCGAGGTCATGGTCCTTGCTTCCCATTCCGTTCCGAGACGCGGGCGCCCAGCCTAGATTTCCAGAGCGGAGCCGCTGAGGTTAATTTCTCCGAAGCGGATAAATTTCTCCGAATTGCTCAAAAGCTTTCTTGCTACGCCTTGTCCACGCTCAAGCGGTCCGGCCTTCAAACGCCACTACGCCGAGAGCGCAACGGTCACGGGTGATGTCATGCGCGCCGTGATCCAAGACACAACGCGCATGGGTCAGCCAGGCCGGCAAGGCCGGTGCAAGGGGAGGATCAGATGAGGGCGGTCCGGTTCCATGGGGCCAAGGACATTCGGGTCGAGGACGTCGCCGAGCCCACGGGCGCGCTGGCGCCGGACGATGTGCTGATCGCCCCGGCTGTCACCGGGATCTGCGGCACCGACCTGCACGAATACATCGCCGGCCCCATCGTGACCCCCGAAACGCCGCACGCCTACACGGGCGCCAGCAATCCACAGATCTTGGGCCATGAAACATCGGCCACCGTGCTCGCGGTCGGGGATGGTGTGTCCCACGTCGCGGAGGGCGACCGCATCTCGGTCCAGCCGCTGCTTTCGCCCCGCAACGACTATTACGGCAAGCGCGGCCTCTATCACCTGTCGCCGAAGATGGCTTGCGTGGGGCTGAGCTGGGCCTGGGGCGGGATGGCCGAAAAGGCGATCGTCAAGGACTACAACGCCCAACCCGTCCCCGACGGCATCACCGACGACCAGGCGGCGATGATCGAGCCGGCGGCCGTGGCGCTCTACGGTGTCGATCGCGGCGGCGTGACGGCAGGCTCGACCGTCCTGGTCTCTGGCGCTGGGCCAATCGGCGCCCTGACCGTGCTGGCGGCCCATGCCGCGGGCGCGTCGACCATCATTGTCTCCGAACCGAACCCGAACCGCCGGCGGATCATGTCCGAGATCGCGCCTTACGCCTCCGTCGTCGACCCCGGCACCGGCGACCTCCCGGCCTTGGTTGGGGACCTGACCGAGGACGGTGTCGGGGTCGACGTCGCGCTGGAATGCGTCGGTCTCGAAGCGTCGCTGAACGCTTGTGTCGAGGCCGCGCGCCGCCAGGGCCGGGTCGTTCAGGTCGGTCTGCACATGAAGCCCGCGCGGATCGACGCGATGCTCTGGGCGCTGAAGGACATCACCGTCGAGGCGACCTGGTGCTATCCGACCCAGATCTGGCCGCGCATCGCGCGCATGATCGCCGCCGGTAGTTTCCCAGTCGAAAAAGTCATCACCGCGCGGATCGACGCGGACGATGTTGTCGAGGAGGGCTTTGAGGCGCTGCTCGACCCGGCCGGCGAGAACCTGAAGATCCTGGTGACCACATGACCGGCTCGAACGTCGCCCTCATCGTTGGCGCCACCGGCCTGTCGGGCAGCTATGCCGGCCGGCACCTGAAAGACGCTGGCTGGACGGTCGTCACGGTCTCGCGGGGCGCGGCGGACTTGCCTTGGTCCGACCGCCACATCGCCGCGGACCTGACCGACGCCGAGGCCAGTGCCATAGCGCTTCGCCAGGCGTCGGACGTTACGCACGTCTTCTATTGCACCTGGTCTCGCCAGGCGACCGAAGAGGAAAACGTCGCCGTCAATACCGCGATGATCCGCAATCTCTTCGACGGTATAGCGGCCGCGCCGCTGCGTCACGCGGCCCTGGTGACCGGCCTGAAACACTATCTCGGGTCCTTCGACGATTACGCGCAGGTCACGCCCTACACGCCGTTCCTGGAAGACAGCCCACGGCTGCCGGGGCCGAACTTCTATTACGATCAGGAAGACGTGCTGTTTGAGATGGCCGAACGGCGGGGCTTCACCTGGTCGGTCCATCGCCCCCACACGATGATCGGGGTCGTCGTCGGCAATGCCATGAACATGGCCGTCACGCTCGCGATCTACGCCTCGATCTGCAAGCACACAGGCCGGCCCTTCGTCTTTCCCGGCTCGCCCGACCAGTACAACGCCGTCACCGATGTGACCGACGCACGAGTGCTGGCCAAGCAGCTCCATTGGGCTGCGACCACGCGGGAGGCCGCGAACCTGCCCTTCAACACGGTCAATGGCGACGTGTTTCGCTGGACCTGGCTGTGGGCTGAGATCGCCAAGTACTTCGAGCTAGAAGTCGCTCCATACCCTGGCCATCCAACCCTTCTTGAAGAGCAGATGGCCGATGCCCATGCAGTTTGGTCCGAGATTGCGGCCAAGCATGGGCTTGAGGACATTCCTGCCAGCCGCCTGGCCTCCTGGTGGCACAGCGATGCCGATCTAGGCCGCACGCTGGAATGCTTCACCGACATGACCAACAGCCGTACACGCGGCTTCACCGCGTATCAGCGCACGCCCGACAGCTTCTTCGATGTTTTCGACGAGCTAAGGGCGCGCCGAATCATTCCCTCGTGAAGACCGCAGCCTAGGGGAAGCACCATGCATTACGTTGTTCACTGTCTGGACCATGACGGCGCGGTCGAAAAACGGCTGTCGCTCTATGACGCCCATAAGGCCTATCTCGCCCAGGCGCCGGTCAAAACCGTGATTTCCGGCCCTCTCTTGGCCGACGACGAAGAGACAATGATCGGCAGCTGCTTCGTCTTGGAGGCTGACAACATTGCCGAGGTCGAGGCCTTCAACCGGGGTGATCCCTTCGCGCGGGCGGGTCTGTGGAAGACCGTGTCGATCCGCCCGTTCGCCAAGCGCGTGGACGATCGCTGATGCCCGATCCGGTCCGCATCGCGCTGGTTGGGCTCGGCTGGTGGGGCCGCAAGATGCTCGCCGTGCTGGAAGCCGCATCGGACGAGATCAAGGTCGTCCGCGCGGTCGAGCCCGATGCGCGTTCCGTTGAGGCGTTGTGCGCCGAAAAGGGCGTCCCGCTGTCGGCCGACTACGCCGACGCGTTGCGCGATCCAACGGTTGAAGCAGTCGTGCTGGCCACGCCGCACGCGCTGCACAGCGCCCAGATCGAGGCGGCCATCCGGGCCGGCAGGCACATCTTCTGCGAGAAGCCCTTGGCCCTGACAGCCGACGAGGCTTCGCGGTCCGTCACGCTGTGTCGCGACGCGGGCCTGGTTCTGGGCATGGGGCACGAACGGCGCTGGGAACCGCCGATCGCGGACCTGCTGGCCAGGGCGGATGAGGGCTACCTGGGGCGCATCCACCAGATCGAAGCCAATTTCAGCCACGACAAATTCCTGTCTCTAGATCACGGCAACTGGCGTTTGAAGGCGGATCAGGCACCTGCCGGTGGGATGACGGCCACCGGCATCCATCTGCTCGATCTTTCGGTCAGGCTGTTGGGGCCAGCAGAAAGCGTGCTGTGCCATTGCGAGCGGCTTTCGTCCGATCTGCCGCAGGGCGACACCGTGGCGGCCTACGTCAAGTTCCGGCGCGGCGGCACGGCCTACGTCTCGGCCTCGCTTGCCAATCCCTTCATGTCGCGCTTCACGGTCTACGGCTCGAAAGGCTGGGTCGACATCCGCGACAAGGCCCATGTCGAGGCGCCCGATGGCTGGGTCGTCACCTCCGCCACGGCAGGTGGGCCGATCATGACCGAGGAGGTGAAGCCTGCTGAGCCGGTGAAGGACAACCTCGTCGCTTTCGCGCGCGCGGTGCGTGGCTTGCAGCCCTATCCGATCACCGGCGATCAACTGGTCAACACCATCGCGCTGTTGGAGGCGGTCTTCAAATCCGCCTCGAGCGGCCGGATCGAAACGGTGCCCGAACCGGCATCGGCAGAGATGGAGACGGTGTTATGAAAGCGCTGATTTTCGACGAGCCGAAGAAGCCCGTGGTGACGCAAATCCAGTCGCCCGCGATCACCGAGAATGAGGTCATGATCCAGTCTCGAAAGGTCGGCATCTGCCATTCCGACTACGAGCTTCTGGCCGGTCAATACATCATCCCAATCACGTATCCGGTAACACCCGGCCACGAATGGGTCGGTGAGGTGGTGGACGTCGGCAGCAACGTCACCGGCCTGTCGGTCGGCGACCGGGTCGTCGGCGAATGCGTGATTCCGACGCCGGAGCGCATCCACCATTTCGGCTTTTCGATGGATGGGGCCAACCGGGAGTTTTTCCCAGCACGCCCGGAATGGCTGCACCAACTGCCCGATGCGGTGGACGACGACAAAGGCTCGCTGATCGAGCCCTTCACCTGCGGCTATTACGCGGTGCTGCGCCATGGCGGCATCGATGCCTCGCAGACGGTCGTTGTTTCCGGTGGCGGCACGATCGGGCTGGTTTCGGCGGCGGCGGCCATCGGCATGGGCGCCCGCGTGATCGTCGTCGACCCCGTACCGCTGCGGCGCGACATCGCCTTACGCCTCGGCGCCGATGGGACCGTCGATCCATCCGCAGGCGATCCGGTCGAGGCCGTGCAGGAGATGACGGGCGGCGGCGCCGACCTGGTGGTCGAGGCGGCGGGCCACGCCGCGTCGCTGGCCAACGTCTTCGATTACGCGAAGCCCGAGGGCTGTGTGTCGATGGTCGGCATCAATATCGGCCAGAAGTTCCCGGTCGAGCTCGGCAAAATTCAGATCAAGGACCTGACCGTGCGCGGCTGCATCGGCTCGCCCGGCGTCTGGCCGGCGGCGATCCGGTTTCTCGAACGGACCGGCCTCGACCTGTCGCCGATCCAGACCCACCAATTCGATCTCGATGACGCTTTGACCGCGCTGGACCTCGGCAAGAACCCCGAGGCGGCGGTCAAGGTGACCCTGAACATCTCCTGACGACAGCAAACCCGGCGGACCAGCCAGATACAGAACGCAAGACAAGGGCGATGGCACAAACCGACACACAGTTCGACGCTCAGGGCTCCCGGCCAGGGGTTCATCAGATCCCGCTCGCCAAGGGCTTTGTCACCATCGTCGGCTCGACGGTGGCGCTGATCGTTCTGTGCCTCATCTTCGCCCCGTCAGCCGTTTCGACGGGCGCGCTGGTCGGCAGCCTGCCTTTCGCGGCCGTGCTGGCGATCGTTGGCCTTGGCCAGATGCTGGTCGTGCAGCAGGGAGGCTTCGACCTGTCTGTGCCGGGGGGCGTCTCGCTGGCCGTGGTCATCGCGACGCACATGCCCTCGGGCAACGACGCGGATCTCCTTGGCGCTGTTCTGTTCGCTTTCGGCTGCGCGATTGCGGCGGGCGTGATCAACGGTCTGCTGGTGGGGGTCTACCGGCTGAACGCGATCATCGCGACGATCGGGATGAACGCGCTTCTGTTCGGCGGCGTTTTCGCGATCTCAGGCGGCGTGCCGCGCACCACGACCGATCTGCTAGCCGAAATCGCCGGTGGCCGGACCTTCGGTATCAACCATTCGGTCTTCATCGCGCTGGCGATCCTGGTGCTCGTGTCCTTCGTGATGAAGAAAACGGTGGTCGGCCGACGCTTCGAGGCGATCGGGGCCAATCCGCTTGCCGCACAGGCGGTGGGGTTGCGGGTCAAGCTCTACCAGATGATGGCCTACGTCTTCGCGCAACTGCACTACTGCGTGGCCGGTATCTTGATCGCCGGTATCACCCGCGAGCCCACGGCGTTTCAAGGCAACAGCCTGCTGCTGCCCTCGGTGGCGGTCGTCGTGCTCGCCGGCACATCGCTGCTGGGTGGGCGCGGGTTTCCGATATCCGTTGTGATCGCGGCGTTCTTCTTGAACCAGTTAAGCCAGTTCGCACTCGCGGTCGGTGTGCCGTTCTCGGCCCAGACCATCATCCAGGCCTTAGCGCTCGTTGTCGGCATCGGGATCTATTCGATCAACTGGACTGCCCTCACGACCAAACTCGCCAACAGAAATCCAAAGGAGGAGTGACATGACCCAATCGACTTGCAAAACCGCCGTCGCGATTGCTGCGGCCGGGCTTTCAATGGCCCTGCTTGGCAGCACCGCCTCAGCGCAGGACACGCCGGCCTGGTGCGGGCCGAACGAGGCATCGCTGGCGTTGCTCGACGGCTTCGGCGGCAACAGTTGGCGGATCGTAACCGCGGAGGCTGGCCGCCAAGAGGCCGAACTCTGCCCCAGCATCACCGAATATCTCTATGCCGATGGGCAAGGGGACACGCAAAAGGCCATTTCGGACATCAACTCCATGGCCGCGCGCGGGATCGACGCTTTGGTCGTCTTCGGCGACGCCGGCCCGGCAGTGCTGCCGGCGCTGACCAACGCCTACCGCGCGGGCGCGATCGTCATTCCTTATCGCGTGGTTGTCGGTGGTGAAGCCGGTCGCAACTACACGCGCTATGTCGCCGCCTCGTTCATCGAGAACGGCGTTCTGTGGGGCGAATGGATCGTCGAGCAGTTCCCGGACGGCGCCAACGTCCTGTTCCTCAGCGGCCCGGCCGGCAACAGCCAGGGCTTGGAGGAGTTGGAGGGCATGATGCAGGTCCTCGACGACAGCTATGTCTTTCTCAACCCCGAACCGTTTGCGGTCACGAACTGGGACCCGGCGCTGACGCAGCAGGTCCTGTCGGCGGCCATCGCTCAGCACGAGGACATCGACGTCATCGTCTCGGATTTCGGCCCGTCCCTCGTCGGCGCGCTGCCGGTCTTCGAGAATTTCGATCGCTCGATCCCAGCGTTGGCCACGTCGGACGGCAACTCGCTGGGCTGCTTCTGGCAGGAAAACCATGCGAGCAACCCGGATTTCGACCTGATGACCGTCGAGACCGGCACCGACAACGTTCGTCTCGCCGTGCAGTGGGCCATAGCCGAAGCGACGGGCGGCACGCCGCCGGAGAGCGACGTGTTCACCTCGGGCGTGTTCGAAAACTCGATTACGGATCAACCGAACGCGGTCCAGTGCGAGCCGGATCTGCCGGGCGCGATCTACCTGTCCTCGGCCGTGCCGGCCCAGGTTCAGGCGGACGCCGTGGGCAACTGATCCGAGGGCGGCCCCGGGCATTCCTCCCTGCCCGGGGCCAGCCGCCCGTGCCGGTGCATCCCATCGTTGATCGAGACTGACCATGACAGCGACACAGCCCATCGAAGCCGCAACCGCCGTCGACGCCATCGAGCCCGATCGCGGCCGTCCCGTGATCCAGATGACCGGCGTGTCGAAGTCATTCGCGGGCGTTCACGCCTTGACGGATGTCAGTGTTGAGTTCTTTGCCGGTGAGGTTCACGCCATCCTTGGCGAGAACGGTGCCGGCAAGTCCACCTTGATGAACATCATTTCCGGGGTGCTTCAGCCCGATCGTGGCGCGATCGAGTTCGACGGGCGTGACGTAACCCCGCTGTCGCCGGACAGTTCGGCCGATCTTGGGGTCGCGATTTCCTATCAGCATCCGGCCATTCTTGAGGATCTGTCGGTTCTGGAAAACCTGCAGGTGGCGTTGCCCGCTCACGTCTTCGCAGTTGGTGATACGAGGGAGATCGCCCGGCGCATGCTGGACGAGGTTGGACTGCATGTTCCGCTGCACGCCCGAGCGGGCAGTCTGCCTGTCGCGCAGAAGCACCTGCTGGAACTGGCGAAGGCGCTGGCGGTCAATCCGCGCGTACTGATCCTCGACGAACCGACGGCGTCGCTGGACCAGGACGCCACCAATATGCTGTTCAGCCAGGTCCGGCGCCTGGTGGCCGAGGGCACATCCGTCATCTACATAACCCATCGCCTCGCGGAACTGCGCCAGATCGGTGACCGCGTGACGGTGTTGCGCGACGGTCGCATGGCCGGGCGCGCCATGGTCGACGCGGTCAGCGACGAAGACCTGCTCAGCATGATCGTCGGCCGCTCGTTGGAATCTGCTTTCCCACCGAAACTCGACGACCCCGCGCCGGAGATCAACTTCACGGTCTCCGGCCTCACCGGTCGGAAGTTCAAGGATGTCAGTTTCGAGGTCGGTCGCGGCCAGATCATCGGCGTCGCCGGCGTGGAGGGCAATGGCCAGGCCGACCTGATGCGCGCCTTGGCTGGCCTGCAATCGATTACGGGTCAGGTGCAGCTCAACGGCCGCACGATCGCGGCGTCCGCACTCAAGTCCCATGCGGCCTACACGCCATCGGACCGGCATACGGAGGGTGTCGCCAAGGATCTAACGGTGCGCGAGAACGCGACCTTCGCGGCGCTGGAGAAGTTCAGCCTGCGCGGCGTGATGCGCAGGCCGCGCGAACTGGAAAAAGTCAACGAGGTCTTTCAAGAGCTTGCGGTCAAGACAGCCGGGCTGGAGGCCAAGATCCTGTCGCTGTCCGGCGGCAACCAGCAGAAGGTGGTTATGGCCCGCGCGCTGTTGTCGGAGCCGGGCTTCATCGTTGCCGACGAGCCGACACAGGGCGTCGATGTCGGCGCGCGTTCGGAGATCTACCGTATCCTGCGCGAGGTATCACGCTCGGGAACGCCGGTGATCGTTAACTCCTCCGACGCCGCCGAACTTGAAGGGCTGTGTGACGTCGTGATCGTAATGTCGCGCGGACGCGTCGTTGAGACGCTGCGCGGCGACGACATCACCGAGGCGCGGATCGTCGGCGCGGCGGTACAGGCCGACACTCACGCCCATCATGTCGAAGAAGCCCGCCGGCATCACGCCAGTTTCGGCGAGCGCGTGAAGCATTTCGTGCAGACCGACAATGCGACGGTCGGCCCGCTGGTCGTGGTGGCGGTCGCCTTGGCGCTCTATGTCTTTGGCCAGAACGAGAACTTCCTGTCCGCTTTCAACATCTCCAACATTCTTATCCTCGCCACGGCGTTGGGCTTCATCGCGCTTGGGCAAACGGTTGCACTGCTGATGGGCGGGATTGACCTGTCGGTCGGTCCGCTCGCTGGCTTCCTGGTCGTGATAGCCTCGTTCTTCGTCAATGACGGCCAGCCGGCGCTGACGATTGCCGCCGGTTTCGCCTTGATGTTCGCCGCCGCCCTTGTCGTCGGACTGATCAACGGCTCTCTGATCCGGTTTGCCAACTTCACGCCGATTGCGGCCACGCTCGCCATGTTCATCGGCTTGCAGGGGCTCAGCTTCGTGCTGCGGGACGGCCCGGACGGTTTCATCAATTTCGGGGTCATTGAGGCGCTGACCTGGCGCCTCGGGCCGATCCCGGTCGCGTTCATCGTGCTGGTCGTGCTGGCGATTGCTGCCGAGTTCACGCTACGCAACCGCCTGCCCGGTTGGAGACTTCGGGCCGTCGGGTCGAATGAGGACAACGCCCGCCGCGTCGGCGTTCGGACCAACCTGACCTTCATCGCAGGCTATGTCGCCTGCTCGCTGCTGACCGCACTTGGGGCCATCATGCTGATGGCGCAGATCGGTGTCGGCGACCCGGCGCAAGGCGTCAACTACACGCTCGCCAGTATCACGGCGGTCGTCCTTGGCGGCACCAGCCTGCTTGGCGGTCGCGGCACCTTCATCGGCACCGTAATGGGGGCGCTGCTGCTCACGATGGTGCTGAACGCCGTGTCCTTCCTCGGGCTGACCCAGACCTATCAGTACATGTTCCAGGGCGCGCTGATACTCGCTGCGGCGCTGATCTATTCGACAGCGCGCCGGAAGGCGGAAGCCTGATCCTGGATTCTCTCGCGGACGATCGAACGTAAAGGACCTTCGATGACGGACCACAGCAACATTCAGTACTTCACCGAGCAGGGCTCAGTCGAGGCGGTGAACGCCCGCGTCGGCGACAAGACCGACGGTCGCCTGACCGACGTGATGCACAGCCTGGTCAAGCACCTGCACGCCTTCATCAAGGATGTTGAGCTGACCCAGGACGAATGGTCCGCCGCGATCGATTTCCTGACGCGCACTGGCCAGATCTGCGACGACAATCGGCAGGAGTTCATCTTGCTGTCGGACGTCCTCGGTGTCTCGATGCTGGTCGACGCGATCAACAACCGCCGGCCGACCGGCGCCACGGAGAACACCGTGTTGGGCCCGTTCCATGTGAACGGCGCGCCCGAATACCCCATGGGGACGTCGATCACGCTTCAAGGGGCGAGGGAGACGTGCGTCTTTGAAGGGACCGTCAGGGACCTCGACGGCAAACCGGTCGAGGGCGCGCGGATCGACGTCTGGTGCGACAGCGAGGACGGCTTCTATGACGTGCAACAGCCCGACGTGCAGCCGAAGCACAACAATCGCGGCGTGTTCACCACCGGGCCGGACGGGCGATACCAGTTCCGAGGGGTCAAGCCGGTTTCCTACCCCATCCCCGATGACGGGCCCGTGGGCCAGTTGCTTTACCGGCTTGAGCGGCACCCCAATCGCCCCGCGCACATGCATTTCATCATCAGCGCCGAGGGCTACGACACGGTCGTCACGCACATCTTCGTGGATGGCGATCCATATCTGGAATCCGACGCGGTCTTCGGCGTGAAGGAATCGCTGATCGTCGCGTTCGAGCCGGTCACGGACGGCGACACGAAATGGCGTTCCGAGTTCGACTTCGTCCTGCATAAAAAGACCCAGTGATCACGAGAGGCAGATTATGAGCTCAGACAATCTTGGCGGCGTCGTCGTCACCGGTGCCGCACGCGGCATCGGGCTGGCCATCGCCGAGAGCAGCGCCAAAAAGGGCTATGGCGTGGTCATCGCCGATCTCGACGATGCCGAGGGGCCAAAGGCTGCCGCCAAGATCGAGGCAGCCGGCGGCAGGGCGATCTTCTGTAAGACCGACGTTTCGGACCGCGCGTCCGTCGCGGCGGCAATCCGGGCCTGCGAGGACGCGTTCGGCTTTCTGCATGCCATTGTCAACAATGCCGGCTTCAACCGGCCCCAGCCGTTTCTGGAGACGACAGAGGACAACTGGAACCGGATCATGGCGGTCAATGGCATGGGCGTGATGATCGGCATTCAGGAGGCCGCCAAGGCGATGATCGCCAAGGGCCACAAGGGCAAGATCGTCAGCACGGCCTCCATGGCCGGGCGCACCGGGTTCGGCGATTTCGCGCCCTATTGCGCCAGCAAGGCCGCCGTCATCAGCCTGACCCAGGCCGCCGCCCGCTCGCTGGCCGAGCACGGCATCACGGTGAACGCCTTCGGACCGGGCGTGGTGGTGACGGAACTGTGGGACAAGCTCGACAGCGATCTGATGGACATGGGGGCAACGTCCAAGCCGGGCGAGGCGATCGAAAACTTCTCCGCCGGCATCACACTTGGGCGCGCCTCGACCCCGCAGGACATTGCCGGAACAGTCGACTTTCTGATTTCGCCAGCGTCCGATTACATGACCGGCCAGTGCCTTATGATCGATGGCGGCATGATTATGCAGTGACGATCGCTGCGACGGCCTAGGCTTCTGGCCGCCAAACCAACTGGCAAACCACCAACGAACAGGAGGAAGAACCCATGTCCGAACAACTCACCGTCATCGCCCATCTTCGTGCCCTGAACGGGCAGATCGAGGAAACCAAAGCGTTTCTCTTGGGCCTGATCGAACCGACACGGCAGGAAGCTGGTTGTGTCGAGTACTGGCTGCACCAGGACAATGACGATCCAGCTGAGTTCACTTTCTATGAAAACTGGACCGACCGGGCCGAATGGGACAAGCACATGGAACTGCCCCATCTCGAAGCCTTTGCCGAGGTCAAGGACAAGATCTTCGAGCTTGAGAAGCTGCGCCTGATGACCATGGTCTGCGAGCCGGTTACCAAGAGATGAGCGGGCTGCCTGGCCTGTCTGGCACGGACCATGTGGGGTTCACCGTGCCCGACATCGAAGAGGCGACGCGCTTCTTCGTCGACGTGATCGGCTGCGAGTTGGTCTTCGAAATCGGGCCCTTCGTGTCCGATGATGACTGGATGGAGGTCTGTCTGGGCGTGCATCCGCGCGCGGTGATCAACAAGCTGCGGATACTGCGCTGCAAGAACGGCCCGTCGTTCGAAATCTTTGAGTACGCCCTTGATGGCGCCGCGCAGTCTCCGCCGCCCAACAGCGATGTGGGCGCGGCGCATTTGGGCTTCCTGGTCGACGATATGGATGCCGCCGTGGCGCATCTGAAGTCCCATGGCGTCAAGGTGCAGGGCGACCCCACCACCATGACGGAAGGCCCCTCCGAAGGGCTGATCTGGGTCTATTTCCTGGCACCCTGGGGCATGCAGCTGGAACTGGTCAGCTATCCAAACGGCATGGCGGTGACGCGCGAAAACCCCGGTGTGCTCTGGTCACCGAAGCAGGGCTGACGTTCCAGGTCTTCTGGTGACAGCAATCACCGGCATCGTTCTTCCAGAAGCACCCGCGGCGAGACGACCATCCTCCAACTGCCCGTTGCTCTCCGTGGCGCTGTTCGGTATGAGAACAATTGTGCGCATTTTAGGCGTGCCATCAACCGACCGCGTGTGAGAGAGGCTGAGACGTGCTTCACGGCAAGACGATCCTGGTTACGGGCGCTTCGAAAGGTATTGGCCGAGCCATCGCCGAGGAGATCGGATCGCAGGGCGCGCGGGTCGTAGCCCATTACGGCAGCGACCGCGAGGGTGCGGAGGCAGCCGTGGCCGGGCTGCCGGAAGACCGCCGCATTCTGATCGGGTCCGATCTGGCGCGGCCCGACGGGGCCGACCGGCTGTTTACCGAGGCGTTGGCGGCGACGGGCGGGATCGACGGGGTGGTCAACAACGCTGCCATCATTGTTCAGGATGGCGGCATTGACGATCCGCCCGAAGCCTGGGACCGGGTCTGGCGCGAGACCTTCCAGGTCAACGTGCATTCCGCTGCCACTCTGCTGCGCCACGCCGTCGCCCATTTCAAGGAACGGGGCGGGGGAGAGATCGTCGGCATTTCAAGTTGGGCCGCCCAAAAGGGCGTGACCAACCCGCGCGCGATCGCCTATGCGGCCTCCAAGGCGGCGATCAAGGCGGCCTTGCAGACCGTGGCGACCGGCTATGCGCGCGACAACATCCGGACCTACATCATCGCGCCCGGCGTGGTCGACACGCGGATGTCACGCGATTTCGCCGAGACTCAGGGTGGTCGTGCCGCGGTCGAGGAGCGGCTGGCAATGGGCGAGTTCGTGCCCCCGTCCGACGTCGCAACGCTCGCCGCGTTTTGCCTTTCCGGTCGTTGTCGCCATCTGTCCGGGGCGACCCTCGATGTCAATGGTGCGAGCTATATCCGTTAGGCGGCGATCTTCAGGTAAAACGAGTAGAGCTTGGGCAGGATCGAAGCCGGTTCCGGATGGCCCAACTCGATCGCTGCCAGGTAGGGCCAACTCGGCCGGCGCAGCATCTCGCGTGCCAGGGACACCAGATCGGCGCGGCCCTCGGCAATGATGCTGTTGGCCTGTTCCGCCTCGGTAATCATGCCCACAGCCATGGTCGGCAGGCCGGTCTCGTGTCGGATCCGCTCCGCATAGGGCACCTGAAAGCCCGGTTTCGGCTTCATCTGCGCCAGGCGCATGCCCGACGGGATACCGCCGCCGGAGGCGTCGAGTAGATCGACGCCGATGCGTTTCAACTCGGCGGCCAGCGCAACCGTGTCGTCCAAGGTCAGGGCACCGCCCTCGCCATCGACGCACGATGCGCGATAGAGCACCGGCGTGGCATCGGGCACGGCCGCCCTGACGGCCTGCGCGACCTCGATCGGCAACCGCATGCGGCCGGCCAGCGTGCCGCCATAGCCGTCATCGCGTTTGTTCATCACCGGTGACATGAAGCTGTGCAGCAGATAGCCGTGCGCGCCATGGATCTCCACCCCGTCGAACCCGGCCGCCAGGGCGCGCTTTGCGGCGGTGGCGAAGTCCGACACGATGCCGGCGATCTCGGCCTCGTCCAGCGCCTTGGGCACGTGCCAACCCTCGCGGGCCGGCACGGCGGATGGGCCGTATGTCTGCCAGGCCGGTTCTGGGCCGGTTTCGTTCAAGGGTCCGCTGCCATCCCACGGGCGCATGGTCGATGACTTGGGCCCCGCATGGCCGATCTGCATCAGGATGGGGATGTTCTGCCGGTGGTAGAGCTGCGTCACCGGGCGCCACGCCGCGACATGGGCGTCGGTATAGATGCCGGTGCAGCCGGGGCTGATCCGCCCCTCCGCTGAAATGCCCGTGGCCTCGGTGATCGCGCCGCCGACGCCGGAGGTCGCGTAGCGCCCGTGATGGGCGACATGCCAGTCCGTGGGCGTGCCGTCCTCGGCCTGGTACTGGCACATCGGGGCCAGCACGATCCGGTTGCGAAATGTCGCCCCTCTCAGGGTGAAGGGCGTGAATAGAGGTGGGGTTTCGGTCATGCAGCCTTGCTTTCCAGTTGGACCATCAACCGGTCCAGATCGTCCATGATGCCTTTCAGCTTGGCCGCGCGCACCCGGCCTTCTTCGCCCAAATCTGCAAAGGGCGTCAGCGGCGGGCGCACATCGCCGACGGGACAGCCGGCTTCGGCGGCCAGCGCCTTCGAATAACATTGGTGGCCATAGGTCGGATGTCCCTCGGCAATCGTGTGCTCGATCACGCTGATATGGCGCTGGATGGCCTTGGCATCCTCGATCCGGCCGGCGGTGAGAAGATCCCATATCCGGGTCGAGGCGTGGGGGATATAGTTGCCGAAGGGGTTCACATAGCCGACCGCGCCCAGCAGGAAGCTCTCCACGATCCGCTCGCCGGCGAAGACGTTCATCACGCCGTCGGTTTCCTCGACGATGTCATAGACCCGCGCCACATCCATGCTCGCCTCCTTGATGTAGCGCACGGTGTCGAACTCGCTGGTCAGCCTGCCGACCAGCTTCGCCGACATGTCCACATTGGAGGTGAACGGGTTGTTGTAGAGCATGACCGGCAGGTCGCAGGTGGCCGTGATCGTGCCGTAGTATCTGACGATCTCATCCTCGGTCGGCGTGTAGTAATAGGGTGGCACGATCATCAAGCCTTGGGCGCCGGCCGCCTCGGCCTCGCGCGCGTAGCGGGCGGCCGTCGGCGAATGGGCATTTGAGGCGCCGACCAGCACGTCGATCCGTCCGTTCACATGGGCAACGGTATCCTCGACAAAGGACGCACGTTCCGCGTCGGTCAAGGTCAGGAACTCGCCCGTCGTGCCCAGTATGATGATGCCCGGCACCCCCTGGTCGATCTGCCAGTCGATCAATCGGCGATTGGCCGCAAGATCGACCGCGTCGCCATCTTCCGTAAACGGCGTCACGTTCACGGAATAGCTGCCGCGAAAAGGTTTCATCGTTCCGTCTCCAGTTTCAAAGTGCGCCGGCCTTCGCCGCGTAGGCGGTGTTCAACCTGCGTACAAAAGTTAGTATAGTGAACGAATAGGCCGACTCAATCCGGTTCCTGATGTCTTGAAACCCTATGATCTGATCGTTGTCGGCGGTGGGTTGTCCGGTGCGGCCACGGCCTATTTCGCGTCGCGCCGGGGTGCTCGCGTCCTGCTGCTGGAAAAAGCCGATTTGAACTTGGCTGCCTCCGGGTCGAACGCGGGGTCGATCCATGCGCAGATCCCGTTTGAGCCTTACCGCGACCTCGGGCCGGATTGGGCCGAGGGCTATGCTGCCACGATCCCTCTGTTCATGGCCGCGATTGATCGCTGGTCGCAGTTGGAGGCTGAGCTGGGCGGGTTGCTGGGCGTGTCCACCAAGGGCGGTTTGATGGCCGCGGCGTCCGACGCGGACATGGCCGATCTGGAACGCAAGGCCGCGATCGAACGGCGTGCCGGCCTGCCGGTCGAGCTGTGGGACAGGGTCGATCTGTCGCGTCGTGCGCCGTTTCTCGCCGACGATCTCGCCGGGGCCGCGTTTTGCCCCATCGAGGGCAAGGCCGATCCGTTTCTCGCCACCCCTCTGTTTGCCCGTCGGGCCGTGGAGCACGGTGCCGAGATCCGCCGCAACACCCCGGTTCAGGCGATCGACCACGGTTCCGACGGCTTCGTGATGGAAACGCCTCAAGGCCGCTTTGCCGGGCGCTGCGTGGTCAACGCGGCCGGGGCCGAGGCGGCGCGGGTGGCCGCTATGGTCGGGCTCGATATTGGGCTCGAAGGGCACCCGATCCAGGTGGTCGTCACCGAAAAGCGCCCGCCGTTGTTGCCCTATCTGGTCTATTACACCGGTGAGAAGCTGACCTTGAAACAGGCCGGGGAAGGGGGCTTTCTGATCGGCGGCGGCTGGCCCGCGCGGATGCGCGGCGCGCCTTGGGTCGATCCGGTTTCGCTGGCTCGCAATCTGGCGGTTGCCCACCGGGTGTTGCCGGCGCTGGCTGGCGCGCAAATCGTGCGCAGCTGGGCGGCGATGGTCAATGGCACCGCCGACTGGCACCCGATCCTTGGCGAAGCGCCCGGGGTGCACGGCTTTTACCTCAATCTCGTTCCCTGGATGGGCTTCACCGCTGCACCCGCAGTTTCCGAGGCTTTGGTCGATCTGGCCTTGGGGCTCGAACCCGCGCTGGACCTCTCCCGCTTCTTCCTCACCGCGTAGCGTCAGCGTCTCGGCCGCGATCGTGGCACGCAGCCGCCTGACCAATTGCCGGTTCGTCCGCACGTCCATACCCGATTTCAGCACTTGCAGCTTGTCGAACATTCGTTCGCATAGTCGTATGTTGTGGACATGCCGGCAAATGGACAGTAAATTTTTTTTACTGGGAGAACAACGAATTTGGCAGGCCTTGGGCCTGACAAAAAACCCGACCCCCAGCGCGCCTCAGCGGCGTTGGGCGCCGGTCAACACGGAGGGACACGAGTATGAAAAAATGGTTAGTCGGCCTGATGGCCGCGGTGTTGCTTGCCGCAACGCCCGGGGTCGCGCAGGAGGTGCTGACGATCGGCGTGCGATCGGAAGCCAGCTCGCTCGACCCGCACTGGACCCAGCTTTCGGCGGATCTACAGGTTCAGGAACACATCTTCGAACGGATGGTGGCGCTCGATTCGGCCTCGCAGCCCGTGCCGGGCCTTGCCGTCTCTTGGGAACCGCTGGACGACACCACGTGGGAATTCCGCCTGCGCGAGGGCGTCACCTGGCATGATGGCGAGCCGTTCACCGCCGAGGACGTCATCTTCTCGATGGACCGTTTGCGCGGCGGCATCTCCGGCGCCCCGGCCAGCCCGGCCTTCACCTTGGAGAAGGGCGGCAAGACGTGGGAGATGATCGACGACTACACGGTGCACATCTACACCGACGGTCCCTATCCGACGGTTGCGGAAGACCTCGCCATGGTGCCGATCGTCGCGCAGCATGCCGCCGAAGGAGTCACGGCCTCCGTCGACTTCAACAGCGGCCAGGCCGCCATCGGCACCGGGCCCTTCATGTTCGAAGAGTTCGACCCGGGCAACCGCGTCTCCGTCGTGCGCAATCCCAACTGGTGGGGCGGCGACGTCCAATGGGATCAGGTGGTCTTCCGGCCCGTCGGGCAGGACTCCGCGCGTCTGGCGGCGCTCTTGAACGGCGATGTCGACATGATCGACTATCCGCCGACCATCGACCTGCCGCAGCTTGAAGAGAACCCGGATTTCACCGTGTCGACCATCCCGTCGGACCGGCTGATCTACATCATGCCGAGCTACCGGCACGTTGAGGAGTTCATTCGCGACAATGACGGCAACGTCATGGTGCCGAACCCGATGCGCGACTGGCGCGTCCGCCGGGCCATGAGCCTGGCGATAAACCGCGATGCGATCCGCGACCGGATCATGGGCGGGGCCTCGTTGCCCACGCGCAACATCGTGCCGCCCGGCTTCTTCGGCTATGTAGACGAGCTTGAGGCCGATCCGTACGATCCGGACGCCGCCATGGCGCTCCTGGAAGAGGCGGGTTACGGCGACGGCTTTCAGATCACGCTGCACGGGCCGAACGACCGCTACATCAACGATTCGCGCATCCTGGAGGCAGTCGCCCAGATGTGGAGCCGCATCGGCATCACCACGGAAGTGGACGCCATGCCGCGCAACATCTTCTTCTCGCGCCTCATTCGCGGTGACGAGTTGACGATGCCGGGCTTCGACGTTCCGGAATTCTCGGTTTCGATGACCGGTTGGGGCACGGTGGCCGGCGAGGCGACCTATACGGTCTCAGGCACGCTTGAGACCTATAACGCGGCGACCGGCGGCGGTAACGGCAATTTCGGCCGCTATTCGAACCCGGCAATCGATGCGCGGTCGGTGCTGGCCAAGCAGACGATCGATCCGGAAGAGCGTCTGGCGATCCTGCAAGAGGCCATCCAGATCGGCATGGACGATTACGCCTATATTCCGATCCACTTCCAGGTCAACAATTGGGCCATGAGCAGCGATCTGGTGCACGAGCCCCGCACTAATGAGCGGACCTTGGCGATCGAGGTCAACCGCGCCGAATAGGCGACGGTCGCGCGCAAACCGACGAGGCGAAGATTGAATGGCCGAGTTCATCCTGCGGCGCATCCTGCAGGCCCTGCTGGTCCTGATCGTGATGACCGTGCTGGTGTTCTTCGGGGTCAATGTGATCGGCAACCCGGTCTATATCTTCGCCTCGTCGGAATGCGATCAGGCGTGTCTTGCCCGCATCATCGCCGATCTGGGTCTCGATCGGCCGGTGTGGGAGCAGTATCTGGTTTTCATGGGGAATCTCGTCCGGGGTGACCTGGGTAATTCCTTCACCCACGGGGTGCCGGCGCTTGAACTGATTTTCGAGCGTCTGCCCGCCACCCTGGAATTGGCGGTTATGGCCTTGGTGTTGGCGCTGGCCATCGGTTTGCCTTTGGGCATGCGTGCCGGGTTGAAGCCGAACGCGTTTTCCAGCCGGCTGATCATGGGCTTTTCCATGATCAGCTTTTCTGTGCCCGTCTTCTGGATCGGGCTGATCATGATCGTCGTCTTTTCCGTCCAGCTTGGCTGGATGCCTGCCGTCGGCCGGGGCGAGACGGTGATGATCTTCGGCATCGATTTCAGCTTTGTCACATTCAGCGGCCTGCACCATTTAATCCTGCCCGCGTTCACCCTGTCGCTGATCATGATGGCCTTGGTGATACGGCTGACCCGGGCCGGCATGCGCGAGGTACTGTATTCCGATTACATCAAGTTCGCGCGGGCCAATGGCGTGCGCGAACGGCGCGTGCTCAGCCTGCATGTGATGAAGAACATCCTGATCCCCATCGTTACCGTTTTGGGCATGGAGTTTGGCGGCATCATCGCCTTTGCCGTGGTGGTGGAATCCATCTTTTCGTGGCCGGGTGTCGGCAAGATGCTGATCGACGGCATCGCCGTGCTCGACCGGCCCTTGATCGTCGCGTACTTGATTTTCGTGGTGTTCATGTTCGTGATCCTCAATCTGCTTGTGGACATCCTTTACACCCTGCTTGACCCGCGCGTGCGGCTGGGTGCGGCCTCTGCATGACCGATCTGGCGCAGGATGTACCCGGCCCGCGGACCAGCAATTTCCGCTTGGCCGTAAGGCGCTTTCTGGCGTCGCCCACGGCCGTCGGCGCGCTGCTCGTGTTCGCTTTCTTCTGCGTCGCCGCGCTGCTGGCGCCTTGGATCGCGCCCCAGAATCCCTACGACCTGGCGCAGGTCGATATCCTCGACAGCCTGTTGGAGCCGGGCAGCGAGAGCTTCACGGGCATGACCTACTGGCTCGGCACCGACGGGCAGGGGCGGGACATGCTCTCCGCCATTCTGTACGGCATCCGCATCAGCTTGATGGTCGGCCTGCTCTCGGGCTTTTTCGCCCTGATCGTGGGCACGACGGTGGGGCTGATCGCCGCCTATCGGCGGGGCTGGGCGGAAACCGTGCTGATGCGGATCGTCGATCTGCAGCTCAGCTTTCCGACCATTCTCGTGGCGCTGATCCTGCTGGTCATTTTGGGCCGCGGCGTCGACAAGATCATCTTCGCGCTGGTCGTGGTGCAATGGGCCTATTTCGCCCGAACGGTTCGCGGCGTCGCCCTGGTGGAAGGCTCCCGCGAATATGTCGAGGCCGCGCGCGGCCTGCGCCTGGGCGGGGTGCGCATTCTTCTGGGCCACGTCCTGCCCAACTGCCTGCCCACGATTCTGGTCGTGGCGACCATGCAGATGGCCACGGCGATCTCGCTGGAGGCGACCTTGTCGTTCCTGGGCCTGGGCCTGCCCCCGACCCGCCCCTCGCTGGGCCTGCTGATCTCCAACGGCTTCGACTATCTGCAGTCGGGCCGCTATTGGATCAGCGTGGTGCCCGGGCTGGTGCTGTTGGCCATCATCGTCAGCGCCAACCTTTTGGGCGACCGGCTGCGCGACATTCTGAACCCGCATCTGAGGCGGTGAGTCGATGGCCCATGTCCTCGAACTTCGCAACCTCGATACGTCCTTCTTCACCGAAGGGGGCGAGCTGCGCGCGTTGCAGGGCGTCTCGCTGACCGTCGGCAGTGGCGAAATCCTCGGCCTTGTCGGCGAAAGCGGGTCGGGCAAATCGCTGACCGGCTTTTCGATCAACGGCCTGATCAGCCCGCCGGGCCGCGTCGTTGGGGGCGAGGTCCTGTTGCATGGCGAGAACGTGCTGGATCTGTCGCGCGAGGCCATGCGCCGGATCCGCGGGCAGAACATCGCCATGATCTTCCAGGACCCGATGATGACGCTGAACCCGGTCCTGCGGGTCGAAACCCAAATGCGCGATGCACTTGCCGCCCATCTGAGCCTCTCCCGGGCCGAGGCGCGGGCCCGATCTATCGCCGCGCTGGACGAGGTCGGCATACCGTCGCCGGCGGAGCGCTTGCGCGCCTATCCGCACCAGCTTTCCGGCGGCATGCGCCAGCGCGTGGCCATCGCCATCGCGCTCCTGCACCAGCCTGATCTGATCATTGCGGACGAGCCGACAACGGCCCTCGACGTGACGATCCAGGGCCAGATCCTCGCCTTGGTGCAGCGGCTTTGCCGCGAGCGGGGCACGGCGCTGATCTGGATCACCCATGATCTGGCGGTGGTCGCCGGCATCGCGGATCGGATCGCCGTGATGTATGCCGGCCGTCTAGTGGAGGTCGGGCCGGTCGACGACGTGCTCGACAACCCGGCCCATCCCTATACGGCCGGCCTGATGGACTCGGTGCCGTCAAGGGGGCGGCGCGGCCGCCGGCTCAACCAGATCCCCGGTCGAATGCCGGCGCTGACCAGCCTGCCCGAAGGCTGCGCCTTCCGGCCGCGCTGTTCGCGGGCCACCGATGCCTGCCGTTCGCCACAGGAGCTGCAGGACATCGGGCCCGCGCGAAAGGTGCGCTGTATCCATCCGCTGACCGAGGCAACGGCATGACCGAAGCCCCGATGCTCACGGTGGAAAACGTCAGCAAACGGTTTGGCAGTAAGGGCGATTTTATCGCCCGTGGGCTGGCCGCCATCGGGCTGGCCAAGCCGCGCCCGCAAGTGCTGGCGGTCGACGATGTCAGCTTCGTGCTTAATCGCGGCGAGGTGCTGGGCGTCGTCGGCGAATCCGGCTGCGGCAAGTCCACCCTGGGCCGCATGATCGCGGGCCTCTTGGAGCCGACCGAAGGCACGATCCTGGTCGATGGCGAGGCGCGCGGCGCCCGTGTGGCCAAGCGCGACGAGCCGGGCAAGGCGCCCCGGGCCCTGGACCTGCAGATGATCTTCCAGGACCCGTTCTCGTCCCTCAACCCGCGCAAGCGGGTGACCGACCTGATCGGCGAGGCGCCGCGCGTCCACCGCATCGTCGACCGAGACGGTTTGGAACGCTATGTCGCGGACCTGATGGAGCGCTGCGGCATCGACCCGGCCTATCGCGACCGGTTCGCCCACCAGTTTTCGGGCGGTCAGCGCCAGCGTATCGGCATCGCCCGCGCCCTTGCCGTGAAGCCCGAGATCCTGGTCTGCGACGAGGCGGTATCGGCCCTCGACGTCTCGATCCAGGCCCAGATCATCAACCTGTTCATGGATCTGCGCGACGAGTTCGGCCTGACCTACGTGTTCATCAGCCATGACCTTGGCGTCGTCGAGCATATCGCCGACCGCATTCTGGTCATGTATCTGGGGCGGATCGTCGAAAGCGGCCCAGCGGCGGAGATCTTCACCGACCCCCAACACCCCTATTCCCGCGCCTTGATCGACGGCGTGCCCCGGCTCGACCGTCGCCGCGTTGTCTACAACCCGATCGAGGGCGACATCCCCTCGCCACTCGATCCGCCCAAGGGCTGCCATTTCCATCCGCGCTGCCCGCTGGCGCAGGATCGCTGCCGCGTGGAGGCGCCCAAATTGCGCCGCATCGCGCCTGGCCGAAGTGCCGCCTGTCACCTCGTTCCCGATTCCTCAACCATTGACCCAACCGTTGACCCAACCGCTGCCAAGGAGAGCTCTGAATGGCCAGTTACCAAGACCGGATGACCAGATTCCAAACGCTGATCGAGGGCAGGGCCGACCTGGTCTTCTTTCCGATCGGCACGGATCTGGATTATCTGACGGGCATTCACCGCGACATTCCGAATTATGGCCGCAACCTGCATCCGGGCAACTGGCTGGAAGGCGCCTGGCTGGCGCCGGGACGGGCGCCGATCCTGACCTTGCCGCGCATGACGGTGGAGTTCGGCACGCCCGAGGGTCTTGATGGGCTGGATGTCCGGGTGCTGGGCGATTGGGACGACCCGGTGGAGATGGTCAAGGGCATCCTGGCCGAGATCGGCTTGCCGGATGCGCCGCGCATCGCGACCAGCGACGACGCCGAGGCGGAGTCGTTGATGGAACTGCAAACCCTGTGTCCGGGCGCCCGCTTCGTCTCCGGCACCGCGATCCTGCGCGAGTTGCGGGTGATCAAGGATGACGACGAGATCGAGAAGCTGCGCGAGGCCGGCGCGATCACCGAGCAGGCTTTCGCCGCCGTCGTCGGCAATCTAAAGATCGGCATGACCGAGTTGGATGTCACCTCTGAGGTCGATTATCAGATGAAGAGGCACGGCTCGCTGGGGCCGTCCTTCACCACCTCGCTTTACAATACCGGGCCGAACCATCCGCTGTGTTTCGGCAACAAGCTGGAAAGCTGGCCGCGCAAGCTGACACCGCCAGTGTCTGTGCTGTTCGACTTCGGCGCGGTGCATGACGGCATGTGCTACGACTTCGGCCGCACCGTCTGCTTCGGCGCGCCCAGCGACGAGCAGGTGCTGGTGCACAGGCTGATCATGGACAGCCAACGTGCCGGTATCGAGGCGCTGAAGGCAGGCGCCGTGACCTGCGAGGCCGTCGACAAGGCCGCCCGCGATGTGCTGGAGGATGCCGGCTACGGCCCCGCCTTTCGCCATCGGTTGGGCCACGCGATCGGCTGGGACGTCCACGAGCCGCCGTTCCTGACCAAGGGCGACACGACCGAGGTTCGCGAAGGCATGATCTTCACCATCGAACCCTCGATCTTCCAGGATGGCGGTGTCAGCGCCCGGGTCGAGGACTGCATCGTCGCGCGACCCGGCGGCGGCGAGGCCCTGACCAGCGGCTTTCAGGATCTGATCGTGATCGAATAGGGGACGTAGGGAAACGCGCCGCTATAATGGAGAGCGTCAGTCGTCGTCCGCGATGCTGCTGATGGGGTCCCGAAACAGATCCATTGTCCCGGTCCACAAGACGTGGGCCGGGACGGGTCCGGGGTTCGACCAGCCATGCAGTCGATTGGCCTTGTAATGCGCGCTGTCGCCGGCCTTCAGGCTGATTTCGTGATCGTCCAGCGCCAGATCCAAACGCCCGTCCATGATGAAGAACGTCTCTTCGCCGCCATGGGTGACGCGCTCCGACCGATAGCCGGGGGGAATGGTCATGATGAAGCTGGACAGCACATGGCCGGCGAACTCCGCACCCAGACGTTCGTAATGGATTTCCGACCCGCCGATCGCGAAGCGCTGCCGCCTGTCGCTGTGGGTGACACAGTCGGTCGGCTTCGGGCGCGCAATGAAGAACTCCAAAGTGACGCCGAGGGCGCCGGCGATCCGCGACAGGGTGGTGATCGTCGGCACGGCAAGGTCGCGCTCGACCTGGCTGAGATAACCGCCCGAGATTTCGGCAGCGTCGCAAACCTCTTGGAGCGTCATGTTGAGCGCGCGTCTGCGCGCCCTGATCAGGCCGCCCATCTGCGGGGCATCGGTCGGGGTGGCAATGGAGGACTGGGTGGAAATGAGACCGCTCCAAATCACTAAAGTTTTTTTGACCTGACTAAAACAACATAGATGAATTGAGGCGGTTGCACCAGAACACGCCTGCGTGAGACGCGCACCTCTTGTCTCGTTCGGCTTAGCCCGTCGACTCCAAGCCGCACGCCGCTCGCACATGGCGGGCGATCTGTTCGTGGGTGGCGAACCATACCTTGCCGCGCGAACGGGCATGCTTGATCAAGGCATCCAAGATCCAGATGCGCGAGCGGTAGCCGATTACGAACGGATGCATGACCAGCTGGCACAGCCCGCCGGCGTCGAAGGCACCGTCGAATTCGCGGCGGAAGATCTCCAGCACCGCTTCGGGCGAGGTGTAGGGCCGTGTCGGCGGCGTGCGGTTGAACATCAGATAGACGGCGTCGTCGCGTACCCAGTCGACCGGGATCTCGAGCAGCCCGGAGGGCTCGCCCTCGATCATGATTTCGTAGCAATCCTCGTCGGCCATCATGGAGCTGTCGTAGAGAAACCCCAGCTCCGCGACCAGCCGCGCCGTGTTGGGGCTGAGATCCCAATGCGCCGCGCGGTGGCCCACCGGTTCGCGTCCGGTCAGGTCGGCCAGCGTCGCGCGGGCGCGCAGCAGCATCTCGCGCTCCTCAGAGGCCGACAGGGTCGCGTTGCTCTCATGGATCCAGCCATGAACGCCGACCTCGTGGCCCGCCTCGACAATGCGCCTGGGCTCGTCCGGACCAATCAATGCCGCCACCGCTGGCACGAAAAAGCTGGCCGGGACATCGTGGCGGGCCAGCAGGTCCAGGATGCGCGGCACACCGACGCGGCGGCCATACTCGCCCCAGCCGAGGCGCCCGATCGCCCGTCCGCCGGCGCCGAGCTCAAACGTCTCGTGGTCGCAGTCGAACGACAGGGCGACCGCACAGCGCGCGCCATCCGGCCAAATGTCAGGCGCGAGCCGGCGGCCCGCACGCACTTGGCCGACAATGCCGCGCCATGTCTCCTCCGCCCACTGAAAGGGGGGAAGGTCCTCTGTGTCTCGGCTGTCGTCCATCATTGCCCGTTCTTGTCTTGCTCTTCGAGATACCAAAGTCCGGTTCACAGATGTATCGCACGCGTGACGTGGTTTTGCGACGCTGTCGAATGCCCGCTTGCCGGCGAACGTGCCGCAGTCGAATCCGCCGATTTGCGGGATTTTTGTGTTGCCGGAACAGCCTGTGACTGGCATCGTTTCAGAATGCGAACAAAAGTCCGGAAATGACGAAAGGGCCATCTGATCGGGACCCGGCCCGGGTCCTGGGCCTGGTCGTCAATCCAGTGGCCGGGCTGGGCGGCGCTGTGGCGCTGAAGGGCACCGACGGGGCCGCGATCGTGGCCAAGGCCCTGGAAGCGGGCGCGGAGCCTCATGCGGGTGAGCGGGCGCGACGGGCCATGGACGCATTCAAGCGGGACGGTGGCGGGCCGGTGCTGACCGGGCCGGGTAATCTCGGGGCCGAGGCCGCGCCCTGGGCAGACGTGATCACACTCCGGCCATCGGGCACGGCGGAGGATACCAAGGCGCTGGTGACGGCCATGCAGGACCGGGTCGCGCTGATCCTGTTTGCCGGTGGAGACGGGACCGCCAGGGACGTCATGGCGGCCAACAACACGGAAATCCCGATCCTGGGCATCCCGGCCGGCGTAAAGATGCATTCCGGCGTCTTCGCCCGGACGTCGGAACGGGCAGGACAGGTTGCGGCCGCCTTCCTGGCCAGCCAGGGCCGGCGGATGGATGATGCCGAGGTTATGGACATTGATGAGGAGGAACGCCGGCGCGGCCGGTTGTCGGCCCAGCTTTATGGGATGGCCCGCACACCGGCGGGGCCTGCGGCGCATCTCGGGCCGAAGGCAGGCAGCGGCGGCGATGCTGTGGCGGAAATCGACGCGGCCCTCGGGGCCTACGCCCGCGACATGGACGACGACACGCTCTATTTCATCGGTCCGGGGATGACCATGGCGGCGCTGAAGCAGCGTTTGGGCGGCGGCACGCTTCTGGGCGTCGATGCGGCACGGGCGGGCCAGATCATCGCCCGCGATCTCAGTGAGGCGGGTATTCTGGCGTTGCTCGACGCCAACGGTCGCGCGCGCATTGTGCTGACGGTCATTGGCGGGCAAGGGTTTCTGCTGGGCCGGGGCAACCAGCAATTCTCGCCCCTTGTGATCGGCCGGATCGGCGTCGACGCCATCGACGTGATCTGCGCCGCGTCGAAATTGGCGGCCCTGACCCTGCCGGAGCTTGCCGTGGACACGGGCGATGTGGATCTCGACCAAGGTCTGTCGGGCTTCCGGCAGGTCATTACCGGTCCGGGGCGACGCCAGGTCATTCGGGTCGCGGCCTGACAACATGTTCGAAACGACGAGGTGAGACGATGACCAAAGCCCATCCCTGGATGGCGAACTCCGCCAGCGATGCCAAGCAGGAGATGCTGGCCGCGCTGGGCGTGAACAGCGTCGAGGCGCTGTTCGGCCAGATCCCGGAGGATCACTATCATAGCGGCGCGTTCAACCTGCCGCGCCAGTTGGCGTCCGAGGTCGAACTCTCCCGTCATCTGAACGATCTGTTGTCGAAGAATGCGACGGCGGCGGACAATCTCTGTTTCCTCGGTGCCGGGGCGTGGCCGCACTATGTGCCCGCGATCTGCGACGAGGTGGTGGGGCGCTACGAATGGCAGACTTCGGTGTTTGGGTCGCCGACATCCGATCACGGCCGCAACCAGGCCTGGTTCGAGTTCTGCTCGCAGATCGGGGCGCTGGTCGAGTTCGATTTCGTTGGGTTGCCGGTCTATAGCTGGGGTTGCGCCGTCGGCCACGCGGTGCGCATGGCCGCGCGCATGACGGGCCGGCGCACCGTGCTGATCCCCGCGATCATGGACCCGGAGCGCCTGTCGGTTCTGCGCAACTATTGCGAGCCGCCCGAAATGGCCCGGCATATCGACATCGTCGAAGTCGCGGTCGGTGCGGACGGATGCATCGACCGGGCCGATCTGGCCGCGAAAATGAACGACGGCGTCGCCGCGCTCTATTTCGAGACACCGTCCTATCACGGCGTGGTCGAGGCCGATCCGGCCGGCCTGTGCCAGGCCGCCACCGCCGTCGGCGCGGAGGCGATCGTGGGTGTCGACCCGCTGTCGCTGGGCGTGCTTGAGGCGCCGGGTGCTTATGGCGCCACCATCGCCGTGGGCCCGACCCAGCCGCTGGGGGTGCACATGAACGCCGGCGGCGGTGTAGGCGGCTTCATCGCCAGCCCCGACACGGAGCGATACGCCCGAGAATATCCGACCCTGAACATCACCATCGCCGAGACGATCGAGGAGGGTGAGTACGGCTTCGGCCTGACACTGTTCGGGCAATCGTCCTACGGCTCGCGCGAGGAAGGCAAGGACTGGACCGGCAACTCGGTCTATCTCTGGTCCCTGGCAAACGCCGCCTATATGGCCGCCATGGGGCCGGCCGGCTTTGAGGAGATCGGGCGCCTGATCTTGGCGCGCGCGCGTCACGCGGCGCAGGTGATCGACGCCATCGAAGGCTGCTCGGTCGATCTCAGCCGACCGTCCTTCAAGGAATTCGTGGTCCGGTTCGACAGCGCCAATGTCAACATGGTGAATGCCAAGCTGCGCGAAGAGGGCATCTTCGGCGGCAAGGACATTTCCGGCGAACCGGGCATCGACGGACAGGCCGCACTCTACTGCGTCACCGAAATCCACACCGACCAAGACATCGATCGTCTCGTTGCCGCGCTGAAGAAGAGCCTCTGACATGACCGCACCGATATCCAACCGCTCCAACGCCCGGTTCGAGGGCTATCATTCCGCCAGTTGGGCTGAGCCCGTGGTGATGGAGCTGAGCAGCCCTGGCCGCCGTGGCGCCGTGTTCCCGGATGCCGGACCTGTCCCCGACCTGCCGCAAGGTGCCCTGCGCAAGACGCGTCCGGCACTGCCGGAAATGACGGAACATGACGCGCTGCGCCATTACCTGCATCTCAGCCAGATGACCCTTGGCATGATGGGCGTCTCGCTGTTCGGCACCTGCACGATGAAATACAACTCCCGCATCGGCGAGCGTGCGGTCGCGGCCGATCAATTGGCGGAGGTCCACCCGCTGCAGCACCCGGACACGCTGCAAGGCGTCTTGGAAATCTACGCCAATTTCAACGACATGCTGTGCGAACTGTCCGGCATGGACCAGTTCGTGTTCCAGGCTGGCGGCGGGGCCGACGCCGCCTACACGCACGCCTGCGTCACCCGCGCCTATCACGCCAGCCGGGGGGAGTTGGCGCAGCGCGATCAGATCGTCACCACGATCCAGAGCCACCCCTGCTCGCCTGCGACCGCCAACGCCGCCGGGTTCGAGGTGATCACGCTCAGCCTGGAAGAGAACGGCTACCCGTCGCTCGACCAGCTGAAATCGGCGATCGGGCCGCGCACGGCGGCGCTGATGGTCAACAATCCGGATGACATGGGCATCTACAACCCCGAGATCAAAGAGTGGATCAAGGCGGTTCACGGTGTCGGCGGGCTGTGCTTTTACGACCATGCCAACTTCAACGGCGTGATGACCCGCGTGCGGGCCCGCGAGCTGGGCTTCGACGCCTGCATGTTCATGCTGCACAAGACCTTCGGCGCGCCGAAGGGCGGCGGTGGCCCGGCCGTCGGCGCCTATGGCTGTGCCGACCATCTTGTGCCGTTCCTGCCCTCACCCCTTGTCGTGCGGCAAGGGCAGGGCTTCGCGCTTGACGAAGACCGGCCGCAATCCATCGGCCGGGTGCGGGAATTCTGGGGCAACGCGCCGCAGGTGGTGAAGGCCTATGCCTGGGCAAGGGCGATGGGGGCCGAGGGCCTGCGCGAGGCCGCCGACCTGTCGGTCCTCGCCAACAACTACATGGACAAGCGTCTGGGCGAACTGCCCGGCGTGACGAAATCGCACCCCCATATCGACGCCTGGCGACTGGAGATGACGCGCCATTCGGTGGAGCAGGTGACCAAGGATACCGGCTGCACGGTGGTCGATATCGCCAATCGCATGACCGACTACGGCATCGACGCGCTGTGGCTGAGCCACGAGCCCTGGGTGGTGCCGGAGCCGTTCACGCCGGAGGCCGGCGAGCTATGGTCGAAAGAGGATATCGACTATTGGATCGACGTCATGGCGCGGGTGATCAAGGAAGCCTATGTCGACCCGAAGACGGTCAAAACCGCCCCGCACAAAGGCGCCATCCATCAGTTGAAGACCGATGGCATGGAAGACCCGGAGCGCTGGGCGACGACTTGGCGCGCCTATCAGCGCAAGCAGGGTATGGCGGAAGCCGCTGAGTAACAGCTAAAGCGCGCTTTCCAGGCGCGTATTGGCGACGATTTCCGGCACGCTGGCCTGGTTGGGCAGCTTCAGCAGTAGCGAGACGATCTCACCGATCGTCTCGGGCTGCAGCCGTTCGGCTTTCGGCGTGACGCCGGGAATCCCGGCGATCATGTCCGTGTCGATGGCGCCGGGGCAGATGGCCGTGCCACGCAGGCCTTCGTCCCAGCCGGCAAAGCGCACCGCGTTGGTCATGGCCAGCAGGGCGTGCTTGGTCATCACATAGCCCAGTGACACGGTGCTATCGCGATAGCGCTTGGCGTCGGTCGAGGCGATGTTGACCACCCGCCCGCGCCCGGACGCCTTCAGATGGGGTAGGGCCGCGCGAATGAGCCGAAAGGGCGCCTTCACGTTCACGCGCCACAAATCGTCGAGGTCGTCTTCGGTGCCGCGGGTGAAATCGACCATCTTCAAGATGCCCGCATTGTTGACCAACGCATCCGGCGGGCCGAGTGAGGCCACGGTTTCAGCGACCCACTCCTCGGCCGTCTCCGGTTTGTCGGCATCGAAGCAATGCGCGCTTAGTTTCCCGGGCGCGATGTCGGGGAACGCCTTCACAATGGCCCCCTTGTCGCGGGCGCCGACGGATACCTTGTGACCATCGTCCAGACAGCGTCGCACGATCGCCGCGCCCAAACCGCGCGCGCCGCCGGAGACCATGACAATTCTGGGCGCGGCCACGTCAGAACAGGCCCTGATAGACGCCGCCATCATTGATGATGTTCTGGCCGACGATGAAGCCGGCCTGGCTGGAACAGAGAAAGGCGACCAGGTCGCCGCACTCCTTGGGGTCGGCGAAGCGTCCGGCCGGCACACTTTGCAGGCGGTTCTCCACGATCGCCTCGTAGGTCGTGTTTCCGCGCCGTGCGTGGTTGTGCAGGTTGGTGTGCAGCGCGTCCGTGTCGAAGAAGCCCGGACACACCGTGTTCATGGTCACATTGTCTGGCACGCATTCCCGCACGATCGAGGCGATCGCGCCCGACAGGGCCAGGCGCGCGGAATGGGAATGGGCGAAGTTCACCTGCGGGAACTTGATGAAGCTGACCGAGATGTTGACGATCCGGCCGAATTTGCGCGCCCGCATGCCCGGGACCAGCGCTTGGATCATCTGGATCGACGACAGGAAGTGGACGTCGAGCCAATAGAGCCACTCGTCCTTGCCCCATTCGTTGAAATCACCCGGGATCTGCCGGATGCCGGGGTTTGAGACCAGAATGTCGACGTCCGAGGCCTGCTCCAAAATGGCCGCGCGGCCCTCGTCGGTGTTGTAGTCGGCGGCGACCGTCGTGACCGAAACGCCTGTCTCGGCGCGGATTTCCTCTGCCGTGGCTTCCAGCGCCCCGGCGGTGCGGGAGTTCAGCACCAGGTCGACCCCTTCGCGCGCCAGGGACATAGCGCAGGCCTTGCCCAACCCTTTGCCGGCCGCGCTGACGATGGCTCTGCGGCCGCTCAGACCCAGGTCCATACCGATTCCTTTCTTGTGTTCTTGGTTTTGAGACCCGTCAGGCCGCCGTGTCCCGAACGTCCAATATGCTGTCGAGTCCCGAGAGCAGCCCGCGAAGTTGCCCGCCTTCCAAGGAGGCCAGCGGCGCGCGTGGCGCGCCGCCGCCGGGGAAGCCCAGATGGTCCATGGCCGCCTTGGTCGACGGGTAGAGGCTGCGCCCGTCGCTGGTGAACAGCCGGGTCAATTGCTGCGCCCGGCGCTGGACCTGCCACGCTTCGTCCAGCCGCCCGGCTTTCGTCAGGTCCCACAAATCCATGCACCGCTCCCACACATTGGGAAAGCAGTCGATCAACCCATCGCAGCCGGCCAGGATCGAGGGCACACCGATCGTGGATGAGGGGCCGCAGAAGACCAGGATTCTGTCGCTGGCCACCGCCAGAGTCTCCTGGAAGTTCAACCAGTCGCCAGAACTCTCCTTGATCGCCACCACCGGGTCGAGATCGGCGAGCCGGTCGACGATTGCCGGCGTCAGCGCGTTCCCGGCGTTACCGGGAATGTTGTAAAGCACGACCGGCAAGGGGGCCTGGGCGGCGACCGCCTCGAAATGGGCGATCAGCTCCGCCTCGTTCAGATGCACGAAGTAGGGCGGCAGCACCAGCCCGGCGTCGCACTCCGCCTCCTTCGCCGCGTGCAATGCTTCGATCACGGCAGCCGGCGTTACGGCCGCCGCGCCGACAATTGCGGTGCCGTCCGGCCCGACGCTGCGGCGGGCCGTCTGGTAGATCGCGTTGCGCTCGCTGTCGCTCAGGCTCCAGAACTCGCCCGTACAGCCGGCCGCGACCACGCCGGTCGCGCCCGCCTTCATCAGCCGCTCGATATTGGCCGCAAGCTCGGTGTGGTCGACGCTGCCATCCTTGGCGAACGGCGTCGTGACGGCGGGCATGGCGCCCGTCCAGGTGACACTGGTTCTATCCAACGTTCTGGTACTCGCTTTGTTGGTCGCTCAAGACGCCGTCGCTGTGCAGCGTCTCCAAAACCTTGGCCGCCGCCTGGCGCAAGGTGCTGGCGGTGAAGGCGATTTGGTCCTCGGTGATCACGAATGGCGGCGACATGGAGATGGCGTCGCACAAGGGCAATGCGCGAACGATCAGTCCAGCCTCCAAGGCCGCCCGCGCGATCTTCGGGCCAACGGTCAGCTTCGGATCGAACCGTTGCCAGCCATCGGCGGATGGTTTGGCGAACTCGACCGCGGCCATGAGCCCTTCGCCGCGCGTTTCGGCCGCGATCGGGAAGTCCCGGAATGCCTCACGCAGCTGCTCTTGAAGGACCGCCCCCATCTTGCCGGCGCGTTCGATCAGCCCTTCGCTTTCCATCAGGTCGAGGTTGGCAAGGCCAGCCGCCGCCATGACCGGGTGCGCCGTGTAGGTATAGCCATGCCCGAAGGCGCCGTATTCGGCCGCCTTCTCGCAGGAGATCACCTGCCAAACCTTTTCACCGACTAGGCAGGCTGAAAGCGGGGCGTAGCCCGACGTGATGCCCTTTGCCACGGTCATCAAGTCAGGTCGAAGGCCCAGCTTCTCGGACCCGAACCACGTGCCGAGCCTGCCAAAACCGCAAATCACCTCGTCGGCGATCAACAGCACGTCGTGCCGGTCCAGCACCGCTTGGACTTTTGCGAAATACCCTTCCGGCGGCACGATCACGCCGCCGGCACCCATCACCGGTTCCGCGATGAAGGCCGCCACTGTCTCCGGCCCTTCGGCCAGGATCGTGTCTTCCAGCTCGCGCGCCAGGCGATCGGAGAAGGCGGCGTCGGTCTCGCCGGCCTGCCGCACCCAGAGATTGTGGGGCGCGCTGACGTGGCGGACCATCGGCAATGGCAAGTCGAACCCGTCATGCAGCGTGGAAAGCCCCGTCAGACCGCCGGACATGACCGTGACGCCGTGATAGCCCCGCTCGCGCGCGATGATCTTCTTCTTCTCCGGCCGGCCGAGCACGTTGTTGTAGTACCAGACCAGCTTGGCCTGCGTGTCGTTGGCGTCGGAGCCGGAGGCGCCGAAGAACGCCTTGGACATGCCGGCCGGTGCTTTTGAGATCACCCGCTCGGCCAGGAGAGCGGCGGGCTCGGTCGCCATCGATGAGAAGCCGTGGAAATAGGACAGCTTGCGCGCCTGATCGGCCAGCGCGTCGGCAATCTCGCCACGGCCATAGCCGACATTCACGCACCACAGCCCGGCCATGGCATCGAGATAGCGCTTTCCCTGATCGTCTGTGATCCAAACGCCTTCCGCGGAGCGCGCCATCATGGCGGCCCCGGCCTGCTCATGCGTGTTCAAGACGCTGAACGGGTGGAAGATGTACTGCCGGTCGAGTTCTCTGATGTCGGTCATCTTAGCTTTCGTCCGAAGCCGATCTTTGGGCTTGCATCGGGATCACATGGGCTTGGCCGGTGGTCTCAAACCGAGACCCGTTCTCGCCCGGTTGGAACAGGTGGATGAAATCGGCGTCGAAGCCGATCTGGCAGGTCTGCCCCACGCTTGGCCGCTGGCCAGAGGCCTCGCGCGCGAGCAGCCGGTGGCCACCGGGGATCTCGACGGTCACGATCTGCTCATGTCCGGCATTTTCGACCAGCCGAACGGTCGCGGGCAGGCTTCCGCCCGAGAGTGAGACATTCTCCGGCCGGATGCCGAGAACGACGGGGCCGTCCTTGAGGGCGTCTTCGTAGAGCGCCCGGTTGATCGGCACCTGCTCGCCATTGATCACAAAGCTCGATCCGGCAATCTCGCCTTCCAACTGGTTCATCGAGGGCGTGCCGATGAACCCGGCCACGAAACGGTTGGCCGGCCGATTGTAGATGATTTCCGGCTCATCGAACTGTTGCAGGCGGCCGTCATGCATCACCGCGATTCGGTCGGCCATGGTCATGGCCTCAAGCTGATCATGCGTGACGTAGACCATCGTCTTGCCGATGCGGCGATGCAGCTCGATCAGCTCCGCCCGCATATAGCTGCGCAGCTTGGCGTCCAGGTTGGACAGCGGTTCGTCCAGCAGGAAGACCTTGGGCTCGCGGACCAGCGCCCGCCCGAGCGCCACGCGCTGCTGCTGACCGCCCGAAAGTTGCCTGGGCTTGCGGTGCAGCAGCGGTTCGAGCTGCAGCAGCGCAGCGGTCTTGGCCACCGCCGCATCACGCTCCGGCCGGGCCACGCCCCTCTTCTTCAACGGGTAGGCGATGTTCTGGGCCACGGTCATGTGTGGATAGAGCGCGTAGGACTGGAAGACCATCGCGATGTCGCGGTTGCCCGGCGCCACATCGTTGACGACACGCCCGTCGATCGAGATCTCGCCCGCCGTCGGGAAATCCAACCCGGCCAGCATGCGCAGCGTCGTGGACTTGCCGCAGCCCGAGGGGCCGAGCAGGGCCACGAACTCCCCCGCGTTGATGGCGACGTTCAGCTTCTCCAGCGCGACAAACGTGCCAAATTCCTTGCGGATGTCTTTGAGAACGACTTCGGCCAACGATCTAGCTTCCCTTAACCCTTGACCGCGCCCGCGCCGAAACCGCGGGTGAGATAGCTTTGCAGGAAGGCGAACACGACGATCAGCGGCAAGCTCATCATCACCGATGCCGCCATCAGCAGCGACCATTCGATGTTGAAGGCGGAGATCAGCATCGTCATGACGCCGGTGGTCAATGGCCGTACGGCGTCGGAGTTCACCAGCACCAGCGCGTAGAGGTACTCGTTCCACGACAGGATGAAGGTGAACAGCGCGGTGGAGATGATGCCGGGCAGAAGCTGCGGCAGGATCACGTCGCGAAAGGCACCCATGCGGGTGGCGCCATCGACCAGGGCCGCCGACTCAAGATCCTCGGGCACGCCCTCCATGAATGACCGCAGCAGCCAAAGCGCGTAAGGCAGCGCGAAGGTCGTGTGGGCCAGGACCAGGCTGGCCAGGGTGTTGGACAGGCCCAGCTCCACCATCATCAGATAGAGCGGAATGATCAGCACCACCGACGGCAGCAGGTAGGTGAACAGGACCAGCGTTGCCAAGGTCTCGCGCCCACGATAGGCGAAGCGGACCAGGCTGTAGGCCCCGATGGCGCCCAGCACGACGACAAAAACAGTGGTGGTTGTCGCCAGGACGACCGAGTTGCGGAAATAGATGAGGAACGGCGTCTCGGTCAGCAGGCGCCAGTAATGCTCGAACGTGACCGTTTCCGGCAGCCAGGTCGGCGGGATGCGGAACAGCTCCGTCTGCGGCTTCAGGGAGGTCAGGATCATCCAGACCAGCGGAAATGCCACCAGCAGGACCAGGATCCAGGTGAACAGGTTGAAACCCAGTTTGCGCAGGATCCGCACGGTCAGGCCTCCCGCGCCGTGCGGCGGATGTAGACCAGCATGAAGACCAGCATCACCAGCATCATGCCGATCGAATAGGCCGCCGCCTGGCCCATTTCGTTCAACGCGAAGGCCTCTTGATAGACCAGCAGCGACAGGGTCTGGGTCGACGTCACCGGCCCGCCGCCGGTCAACAGGTAGATCAGGTCGAACTCTTTGAAGTCCCAGATGGCGCGCAGCAGGATGATCACCACCAGGACCGAGCGAAGCTGGGGCAGGGTGACGTCAAAGAAACGGGCGATGGGGCCGGCGCCGTCGATCTTGGCGGCCTCATAGAGATGCTCGGGGATGGTCTGCAGGCGCGCCAGCACGGCGATGACCACAAACGGGAAGTACTTCCAGGCACCGACCAGGATGACGCCGATCATGGCGTTCGGCATGGTGCCGAGCCAGTCCAGCGGCATGTCCATGATGCCCAGCTGCATCAGCCCGTGATTGATGGCGCCGTAAAGGTCGTTGAACAGCCAGCGCCAGACCAGCACGGCCACGACGGTCGAAACGAAGTACGGAAACAGCACCAAACTGCGCGCCAGTGATCGGAACCAGAGATTCTGGTGCAGCAGCAATGCCATGCCGACGCCGAAGACGATCTGCAGGCTCAGCGTGCCCACGGTCCAGATCAACGTGGTGATCAGGGAGTTCCAAAATGCCGGGTTCGTCAGCAGACGGATGTAGTTGTCCGCGCCGGTGAACTCCCCCTCCAAGGTCGGCGTGTAAACCGAGAAGACGCTGAGATAGATCGCCGCCAACAGCGGGTAGACGATCACGAGGCTGAACACCACGATCGTGGGCGCGATCAGAAACACACCCAAACGGGCGTAGCGGCGCTCGAGCCTATGGCCGGCGTGGGCTGCGGTTGCCATATGCGGGGTCACCAACCGAAGGGCGGCGTCAGTGAATCAGGCGCCGCCCTTCGCTGCGTCATTAAGAGCCCATGATCTCTTCAAGACGGCTGGACGTGTCGCTCAGCACCTGATCGACATTCTCGTCGTTCAGCACGACCCGCTGCACCATCTCCGAAATGACGTTGGAGTTGATGATCTCGCCGGCCTTGACGTTCGGCTGATGGCCTTGGCTTTCCCAGCCGAGATTGTAGCCCTCGGCCGCGGCCGCCGCCATCAGGTCCACCTGCGGCGTGTACCGCTCGATGATCGGATTGTCCAAATACTCCGGATTCTCCGAAATCGTCCAAAGCACCGGCAGAACGTGGCCGGGGGCGGCGTGAAGCTGCTGGATGTATCCTTCCGGATCGAACAGGAAGGCGGCGAACTGCTTCGTCGCATCCATGTTCGAGGCCTGGCGTGGGATGAAGACCGACGGGAAGTCGTTGAAGGTCCAGGCAGGCACATCCTCCGAAACCGTCGGGTAGAGCACGCAATTGATGTAGTCGGCGATGCCCGGGTTCTGGTTGGCGACGTTGATCAACACCCGGCCGGTATAGATGCCGGTCGCGGTCGCGCCCGACACGAAGGCCGTCAGGCTTTCGCCCCAGCTATAGTTGGTCGCGCCCGGCGGGCAGTACTCACGCATGGAGCGGTAGAACTCCAGCGCGTTGCGGGTCTCGTCACTGTCGATGGCGACCTGCAGGTCGGGACTGAAGACCTGACCGCCCGCTTGATGGATCACGCCGATAAAGATCAGCGAGGTCATCGAGTTGCGGCCATAGGGCAGGGGCGCGCCGAAGATGCCACCGCCTTGCATGCGGCTGACCGCATCGCGCAACTGGTCCCAGGTGCGTGGGGCCGCGTCGATGCCGGCCTGCTCCATAAGGTCGCTGCGCAGCCACAGCATGTTGGCGGCTGAGTTGCCGATGCCTGTGCCCGCGTAAACGCCCGGGTCGATCTCGTAGATCTGGTTGGCGCCCTCATAGTAGTTCTCGGGGCCGACCATATCGATCACGTCGTTGAACGGCTCCAGCAATCCGGCGCTCCAATAGTCGGAAACCGCGAAGCTGGGAAGGTGAGTGACGATGTTGGGCACGTCGCCGCTGGCGAACGCCGCGGCCAGTTGCGGGGCATAGCCTTCGTCCGACGTCCGCTCGAAAACGACCTGGACGTTCTCGTGCTGGGCCTCGAAATTCCGCATCTGGGTCTCGTAGGCGGCCAGCTGTTCAGGCGAGCTCTGCGGCGACCACCAGCGCAGCGTAATCGTCTCCTGCGCGCGGATTCGGCGCGGCATCGCGGCGGCGGCGCCAGCGGCGGCCATTCCGCCCAGCACGGACCGGCGGCGAACGCCCGTCGACATAAAGCGATTAAGAGTCATTTGACCTGTCCCCTGTTGTGGCTAGTGTTCGTATCACGAACTTATGTTCGTACTATGCGATTGCGCCCCAGGCAAGGCAAGCGGTTTCTCGGTGCCCTGGACGGGGCGTGCATCGAACTGCGCCGCGCTTCTCAGATGGCACACGCTTGTGGTATCGAGCGCCGGCTGGACGGAGACGAAGAAAATGGCACGACAGGCATTGCGTACCCCCCCATCGGCGGTCAGTGAAAACCGCCTCGGCACTGTCGACCCCGGGATCGGCTTCGACGAGGAAGAGAAACTGTCCAGCCGCGACTTCGTCAGTTCCCTGTCGCGCGGGCTGTCGATTCTCAGCAGCTTTTCGAACACGTCGCGCAAAATGACTTTGAGCGAGGTCGCCGCCGAAACCGGCATGAGCCGCGCCACCGCCCGGCGGTTTCTGCTCACGCTGGTCCGGGACGGCTATGTCGTCACCGACGGCAAGCTGTTCGACCTGACGCCCAAGGTGCTGGATCTGGGCTTTTCGGTCTTGTCGACCATCGGCGTTTGGGACCGCGCGCGCCCGTTCATGGAACGGCTGTCGGACCAGACCGGTGAGACGTGCTCGGCGGCTATCCTGGACGGGTCGGAAGTGGTCTATGTCGCTGGCGTCCAGGCCCACAACATCATCTCGGTGGGCATCACCATCGGCAGCCGCCTGTCGGCCGTCTACACGGCCAATGGGCGGGTCCTGCTGGCGGCCCAGCCCGAGGAGTATTGGGACGGCATCATCAAGAACGCCCAGCTCACCCCGCGCACGCCCTACAGCGTGACCAAGAAGACCCAGTTCCGCGAAGTGCTTGAGGATGTGCGCGACAAGGGCTGGTCGCTGGTGGTCGAGGAGCTTGAGTTGGGGCTGCTGTCGATCGCCATTCCGCTGCGCTATCGCTCCGGCGTGCTGGCCGGAGCGATCAACATCGCCGTCCCGTCGGTGCGGGCCGTGCCGGAGGATATGGTCAAGATCTACTTGCCGAAGCTGAAGGAAACAGCGGATCAGATTCAGAGATCGTTGGCCCGCTAGGCGTACCAACGGTTCGGCGCGTAGGGTGCCAGATCGATCTGTGGCGGCAGGCCCAGGATTTGCTCCGCAGCACTGCGCCCAACAATGGGGCCGAGCGTATAGCCCGCGTCGCCAGGCAGCGCAAGTGAGACGCGCGCGCCCGGGCGAACGGGTCCGATCGTCGCCTTTCCGTCCACGGGCGTGTTGACACCGGCCCAGGTGCGCAAGACCCTCAGCCCAGCAATCCCCGGCGCGATGGCCGCCGCCAGGGCGACATTGCCCAGCAAGCTGTCGCCTCGGACCCGGGGCGTTGACTCGACGCCGTTTTGGCGTGCGGGCCAGCCGCCGCCGATCACAACCTGGCCGGATCGAAACTGCTTCAGCGTGATCGACCGTTCCGCATGTTGAACCAGATGCCTGATGGCGTACGCGCCCGCTTCGGTGATGTTCATATGCAGCGGTTCGGGCGGCGTGGGCAGTCGAAGACCAAGCGAACGGGTCAGCGCCTCGGTACCCCAGGCCGCCGCGATCAGGATGTGGGTGGCCTCGTGACGCACTTTGCCAATGGCGGCCGGCTTTCCGTCGCCGATCTCTATGCCGATGATCCGATCGGCGATCTGCCGGACCCCAAGCGCGCCTAACCGAGCGTTCATCTTGCGGTTGGCGATGAGGGGGTTCACCTTGCCTTCGTCGCGGCAGATCTCGGCGCCGATGATTTTAGGACCCAGATAGGGCGCGACCCGCTCCAGTTCCGGGCGCTCTAGTATGTCGACGGCGAGACCCTTCTTCGCCTCCCGTTCTGCCTTCTCGCGCAGGAAGGCCATCTGATCGGCGCCTTCGGCCAGCATCAGCCCGCCCTCGCGGGTCAACTCGACGCCGCCAAGGGCCTCGTCCAGCGCGTCCCACTCGGCGACGGCGGCGAGATAGAGCGGCAGCGAACTCTCGACATTTTCCGCTAGATGTGGATTCAGCCGCAGGAAACGGCTCTGCATCTGGACATGCAGGCTGCCGGCGTTGGCGTGTGAACCGACATTCTGCGCCATGTCGACGATCGCCACCCTGGCGCCCGCGCCTGCCGCGGTCAGCGCGGCCGATTGTCCCGTGATCCCGCCGCCGACGATCAGCAGGTCGATCGTTTCAGCCATCGGCCGGCGGCGTTTCCAGCAGCGCTTCCGTCGCGGCGACGGTCGCGATATCGACCGGCTTTATCGGCACCTGCGGCGCGAAGAAGGACAGATCCTCAAGGTGGCGGCCTTGCTTGCCCGCCAGATACGCGGCCAACACCGGCGCGCAATACCGGCCCTGACAGCGCCCCATGCCGATGCGCGTGGCGCGCTTGATCGCGCCGATATCGCTGCCGCCGGCTTTGAGCGCCTCGTCAAGCTTTGCGCACGTAACTTCCTCGCACCTGCAGATGAGGGTTTCTGGGGTCGCGCGCTCGATACCGGGCGGGTCGGCCGCGTAGACTTGCCAAAGCGCCTCTTGAAAGCGCCGGTGACGGGCCAACTCGGCACTCTCCTTGTCGGTAGGACCGCTGCCGCCAGCGGCGGCCCGCCCGGCGATCCGGCCCTCGACCAATGCCGCATGCGCGCCGCCAAGCCCACAGCAATCGCCAACCGCGTAGACGCCGGGCACGCTGGTCTCCATCACCGCGCTACGGTCCGGGCGAAGCTGGGCGAACCTGGCGTCAAACCGCATGGCCGCACCCAGCAGGCGTAGGATTTCGTTTTGCGGCTGAAAGCCGAAATTCAGGCAGACCGCATCCACCGTCACCTGCAGTTGCTGATTTCCCGCCTGATACGCGACAGTCAGGCCGGTCGCACTCTCTTCGATCGCCAGCGGCTTGGCCCGCCAGGCGACCGCTATGCCGCGCCGTCGCAGCCCGGCCAACATGCCCGCACCCTTGGCGGCAAGGGCGCGGTTGGAAAGGACCATCGCCGCGACCGCCCGTGGCTGGGTCCAGCCGGGTGCTGCCGCCTCGCCGAGAACGGCGATCTCGGACCCGCCCTTCGACAGTTCCAGCGCGACCTGGGCGCAAAGCGGCCCGTTGCCGAAGATCGCCACCCGCTTGCCCGGCGGCACGCCATAGCTGCGCCACAGGGTTTGCGCGGCCCCGACGGTCATGACCCCTGGCAATGTCCAGCCCGGTATCATGATCGGCCGTTCATAGGCGCCGGTCGCCACGATCAAGGCACGCGGCGTCAGCACATAGACATGGGTCGCGGTCGAGGCCATGATTTCGGGGCCGTCGAAGGCCCCCCAAACCTCTGCCCCGGCGACGATCGTGACGCCGCTGTCTCGGGCGCGCGCGACAAGGGCGGCGCCGTCCGCCTGTTGCGGATCCATCGCCGTGGCGTTTGCGCCGGCCGGCTGCTTGAAATACTGCCCCCCGGCGACCTTGCGTTCATCGAGCAGCAGCACATCTGCGCCCTCGGCGCGGGCCGAGATTCCGGCCGCCAGCCCCGCCGCCCCACCACCGATGATCAGCACATCGGGTGACAGTCGTTCGGCCTTTAGGTGCGGCGGCGCTGGCCCGCTGAGCGGCGCTCGGGCGGCTTGCGTCTCGACCGTCATGCCGTCTTCGAGCAGCGTCATGCACGCCCTGCGATTGGGCCGGCCGTCGATCGTGACGAGGCAGTCCTGGCAGACGCCGATACCGCAAAACATGCCGCGCGCGCTGTCCCCGTCGGTGCGGCGCAGTCTGGTGTGTCCCGCGCCCGTCAGGGCGGCCGCCACCGAAACACTCCCGGTCGCGGTTTGCGGCTCTCCATCGAACGTGAAGCGAACGGTTTTGCTCATCCCTCCGCCTCGGCCAGCAACCTGCGGCGCGCCGCCAAAAGATCGGCCAGCGCGGTCTCTCGCCAGGCGCGGCGGGCCGGCAAGGCTTCCTCGGGCAGGAGGCGTCGCCGCTCGGTGGCCACTCGGTCGACCAATGCGGTGGACCAGCTCGGGTTGGTCTCGCCCCGCGCCGCGCCAATGGCCGCGTAGGCGGGACCCAGCCTTGCCGCATGGCCGCGAATGCCGCCGGCGGTGTTCAGATCGGCGGTCTCGAACGGTCCGGACAACGCCCATCGCGGCCCCAGACCGTCGCGCACCAACCGATCGAGCCCGTCAACGTCGACCACCCCTTCGTCGACGAGGCGATAGGCCTCGCGTAAGAGGGCCGACTGCAGACGGTTGAAAACGAAGCCCGGTAGCTCGTGGCCGAGAGCAACCGGGTCGAAACCGGCGGCGGAGAAGAGGGTCGCGGCACGTGTCACGGTCTCGGGCGCAGTGCCTGGCCCCGGCACCAGTTCCAGCACCCTGATCAGGCTTGGCGGATTGGCCGGATGGGCGACCAGGCAGCGCCGCTGATCGGCGGCTTGCGGCAAGATCGCCGAGATTGGAATAGCCGACGAGGCGGTCGCCAGGACCGTCGTGTCACCCATGGTGCGCAGCAGGTCTTGAAACAGCGCGGCCTTCAGATCCCGGTCTTCGGCCGCCGCCTCTATGGCGAGCGCCGCCGTACCGGCTTCATCCAGGCTTGCAATCAGCGTCAGTTCACCCGCCGCCACGTCGCTTGACAGGCCGGCACGGGCCATCGCCGCGCGATGCCGTTCGACCGCTGCCACCGCCTTTTCACGCGCGGCTGGATCGGGGTCGAGCAGGCTGACCCCGCACCCCGCCTCGGCAAAAACGGCCGCCAGTGCCGTCCCGATCGCCCCGGCGCCCAAAACCAGAATGGGCTCGTTCATCGCTTGAGGGCTCCCCTCCACCTGTCACGACGCGAACAAGTGTTCGCGTCGATTTCGAGCCGCTGATCGCCGCCCTTTAGGTCGGGTCGCGCGCTGGGGCTCAGCTCTTCATGGCGTTCCCGAGGCCTGTAGGCCAAAGCTGCCTGAAGCAGACCGTGTCAGCCCGGCCTAAAGGGCGGCCCAGCCGTGCTTGGCCAGGATGTCGTGGCTGGCCTTGATGTCGCCGTCAGGATCGACGCCGGGCAGGTTGGCGTCGGTGATGATCTCCAGAACCGTGAACTTGTCGTAGCCGATGTCGCGCAGCGCCGCGTGGGCAGGCCCGGGGTCGACGATCCCCGTGCCAAGCCGGTCATGCTTGAAATCGTCATAGCCGCTGTCGGAGATGTGCACGTTCTCAACCAGGTCGCCCAGCAGGCGAATCGCCGTGCCGACATCCTCCTTGATATAGGCGCTGTTGCAGACATCGAAATTCACGCCCACCTCCGGGCCGATCAGCGCGGCGGTGTCCTTCATGTCCTGGGCGGAGGGCAGGAAGGTGAAGGGCACGTTTTCCAGCAGCAGCTTCACGCCCGTGCCGTTGGCATGTGCGACCAGCGATTTCATGCCCGACACGAACCAGTCCAGCATCCACTTTTCCGGCGCGTTGATCAGGCTGTTCACAGGACCGGGGATCGCGACCACGTACGGGCAGCCCCATTCCGCCGCCAGATCGATCGCCTCGCGGTACCGGGCCAAGGTGTAATCCCGCATGATCTTGTCGGTCGAGTTGGGATTGTTGTCCAGCAGTGGATAGCAGAAGGACGTGATCCGCCCGCCTTCGCCATCGAGCCAGCTTTTGGTCTCCGACCGGTCCGCCGCGCTCATCTCCGCCGGCCAGCAATGCGGCGGGAAGATCATCATCTCGAAGTCTCGGTATCCCATCCCGTGCAGGTGCTTCAGCGCATCGAGTCCTGAGTGGGAATAGAGATAGGGAAACGTGCTGGCGGCCACCTTCAGCTCGGACATGGGCGGGCAACTCCTGTCGGTCGGGATTGGTCTGGTGTTCAAAGAGCGTACAAAAGTTAGTATAGTGAACACATGCGCCGGCTCAATCGGATTCCGTTGGTCTGCGTTCACGTAGCTCGTTGGTCGTTGCATGGCACCTGCGCGGCGCTCGGGACCGACCGCAACCCGTCACTTTGCGAGCAAGAACCAGGAAAGAGAGGCCATGGCCGAGCTTATGGGGCGGACGGCACTCGTCACGGGCGGCGCGCGAGGCTTGGGCCGTGCGATTGCCGACAAGCTGCATGGCGCCGGGGCGGACATCGCGATTCTCGACTTGCCCGAGGTGCTCCCTGCCGCCGATTTGCCGGACGATTGGCAGCCGATCGCGCTGGACCTGACGGCGGCTGACGCGGAGGAAAGGCTGACCCGCCACGTTGCCGATCTTGATCGCCTGGACATTCTCGTGGCAAACGCCGGCGTGGTGCCGACCTGGCGTTCGGTCGCCGATCTGGACTTCGCCGAATGGGATCGGGTCTTTGCGCTCAATGTACGCGGCGTGGCGCTGAGCCTCAAATGCACGGCGCGGCGCCTGGCGGAGGATGGCGGCGGGTCCGCCGTGCTGATGGCCTCGATCAACGCCTATCGGCCCATGGCGGGCCAGGCCTTGTACACCGCGACGAAGCACGCGGTCCTTGGCCTGATGCGCGCCGCCGCGCAGGACCTTGGCGGCCAGTCGGTCCGCGTCAACGCGCTCGCCCCCGGCCCGGTCCTGACCGATGCCCTTCTGGCCCGCGTCAAGGCGCGTGCGGCGGCAGGCGGCGAGGACGAAGCAACGGCGATCGCCGGTCTTGCGGCCACAACGGCGCTGGGCAAACTGGCCACGCCAGCGGACGTGGCCGAGGCGGCTCTGTTCCTGGCAGGCCCACGGTCGTCCAGCATCACCGGCACCTGCCTGCCGGTCGAGGCGGGCTTATCCTGATCCGTTTGTCAGTCGAACACGTGCAGGGCGGTTCGATTGGCCTCGATGAACTCCCAATCATAATCGACGCCCAATCCGGGGCCGGTCGGTACCGGATACGCCCCGTCGCTGCCAACCCCCTCTAGTTGATCGGTATAGTCGCAGGCATGGATCGGCGGCACCGGGTTGCGCGCCTTCGGGTTGACGATGGCCAGCTCGTAAAAGTTCGTGTTGCGGATCGCCGCCATGCACAGGCGATGGGCCGGGCCGCAGCCATGCAGTTCGACATCAAGACCGAAGGCCTCCGCCAGGTGGGCGATCCGCATGGTGCCGGTGATACCCAGATCCAAATCCGGATCGGCGCGCACGAAATCGGTCGCTTCGCCCGCGATCCAATCGGCTTTCGGTTCGATGCCGCGCACATGCTCGGTCGCCAGCAAGGGCGTCTTGATCATCTGGCGTAGCTTGCGGTGCGCGTGCATCGACACGCCGCAATCGCGCATCGGATCCTCGTACCAGAAATAGCCGCCGGCATCGCAGGCGCGCCCGACATAAAGCGCGTCGGCAAAGGTGCGCAGTTGGCTGGCGGGGTCGAGCATCAAGGTCATCCGGTCGCCGACCCGGTCGGCCACGAGCTCGACGTTGCGCGCCTCTTCCCGCGCGTCGCCGTCGTTCCAGCCATGGATCTTGAAGGCGCGAAAGCCCAGTTCGTGGCACTGCTCGGCAAACGCGGCGTAATGTTCTGAGCTGGACAAGGCGCCTGCGCGATCGCCATGGGTCGTCGAGGCATAGGTCGGCAGCCGCTCGCGATAGGCGCCCAGCAGTTCGCCGACCGATACGCCGAGACGCCGCCCCGCCAGGTCCCACAGCGCCACGTCCAAATGGCTGACGCCGATGAAGCCGACCTGCCGCAGCGAACGCTTCATGTCGTCGTAGAGGATCGACCGTTGCAGCGCGTCACGGCCGATCAGTAGCGGCGCGGCCATCAACACCTGGCCCAGATGGGCTTTCTTGCCGCCATGCTGAGGGAAATAGTCGCCGCGCGACCCGTCGTCGGTCAGGATCGTGACCCCGAAGCTGCTGAGGATCAGCTTGGCGTCCAGCTGATAGGCGCGGTGCTGGTCGAGATTGTCGATCGTGAAGGCGTATTCATGCACTTCGATCCGACGTATCTGGCTCACGGGCCTGCCTCCGCTCACGCGCTTTCGCGCATCATGATTTCGAAACCGAGATTGACGGCGCTGCCGACCGTGTTGTCGCCGGCCAGACGGCCCAGCAACAGGCGTGCCGCTTCCTCACCCATCTCGCGCATGGGGAAGCGAACGGTGGTCAGCGCCGGCCGGATCCAGCGTGAGATGGGCGAATCGCCAAACCCGGCAATCGCGAGGCGTTCGGGGACCGAGATCCCGTTGTCGATCGCATAGCGGATCGCCCCCACCGCGACCTGGTGCCCGGCAAAAACGATGGCGTCCGTCTCGGACGCGGCGTCGATGACCGTCCCGACGACCTCGCCCCCCTTTCCGGTGCCGGGATCGCTGTCGATGGCGTGAAGCCGCACGTTCAATCCGGCCTTGGCCGCGGCGGACAGCGCCCCGTCGCGCCTGGCGTTCATGCGGCTGTCGTCGATATGGGCATGTTCGACAAAGGCGATCCGGCACCGTCCCTTGCCGATCAGATAGTGGGTCAGCGCCGCGCCGGCCTCGAAGTTCGAAAAACCGGCGTTACAGTCGATGGGGCTGGCCGTGAACTCGAATGTCTCGACGACCGGCACGCCGGACCGTCGCAGTTGCGTGACGCACGCGGCGGAGTGCTGGACGCCGGTTATCAGCATGCCGTCCACCTGGTGGCCGAGGAAGGTCCGAACCAGTTCCGCCTCGCGGGCCGTGGAATAACCGGTGTCGCCAAGCAGGATGCGATAGCCCGCGCCGCCCAGAATGTCGGTGGCCGCCTGCAGGGTTTCGGCGTGGATCGGGTTGCCGATGGTCGGCACGATCGCGCCGACGACACCGGTGCGGGACGATACCAGGCTGGAGGCCAAGCGGTTCGGGATGTAGCCAAGCCGGGCGGCCACCTCAAGGACATGGGCGCGGGTCTTCGCCGAAACGCGATCGGGCCGGTTGACGCACCTCGACACAGTGATCGTCGAAACGCCCGCCGCTTCCGCAACTTCCTGCAGCCGGACTGGCCCCGTTAACGCTGATTCTGACTCCGTCACCATCGCAGACCTTGACAAAAGCGACTCTCTGGACCTACGAATAGCAGCAATGGACAGCGCTGTCCATTGGCAACCGGCGCAGCGATTTGACTGTGAAGGGCTTTCAAGTGTCAGTGTTCGTATCGTCAAGTAAAAGGAATTCGAGAGGGTGAAGCGCCTTGTGGTTCGAGAGTTCCTAGATAGAAATGACCAGTCATCGAGTGCATAGGTCAGACCCTCTAGCTACGTTCAAGCGGGTTCTCGCGTCGATCGGCGCTATTGAGCTCACGCTTTCTGTGATTCTTGTCTTCTTTGTCAGCATCACGATCGTTGTCGGCGTTTTCTTTAGATATGTTTTAGGATCATCTCTTGTTTTTGTTGAGGAGGCGGTAACAATATCCTTCATTTGGATTACATTTCTGGGTGCTGCCGTAGCTACAAAGATGAGACGACACATTGTTATCACGACTCTGACAATATTTAAGGGAGGAAAATCCAAAATATATACGTCAATATTCTGTGACCTCTTCGTTTTGATTGTTGCAGTTGCCGTCTGTGTATTTGCAATCAAGTACATTGAGCCGCAAAACCGCAGCCTTACCGTCTCCTTACCCTTCAATTTCCCCAGAGGCTGGGTGTTTTCCATTCCGACACTCATCGCAATGGCTTCGATTGCCCTCACGCAGCTTGCGTATCTGATGGACAGCGTTGTCCGTTTGCGAGGCCCGGACCAAGAGCGTGAGCCGATGAAGATTCTCGGCGGCTGACATGTCGATCGGCTACATCCTGCTGTTCTTTCTGGCGGCGGCGGCGTTGCAGGTCCCCGTCGCCTTTGCCTTGATCTTCGCGGCAGGTGCTTTTCTGGCGATCGACGGCATGTTTCCGACATCGGTCATCGCCAGCAGAATGGCGCCGGGCCTGGAGAGCTTTCCGTTTCTCGCCCTGCCGCTGTTCGTCTTTGTCGGCGCGATCCTGAGCCAGGGCGGCATCGCGCGACGCATTTTTGATTTCGCCAACAGCCTGGTTGGCCATTTCCGGGGCGGCCTCGGCCATGTGAATGTGCTCGCCAGCATGATCTTCGCGGGCATGAGCGGCGTGGCCCAAGCGGATGCCGCCGGCCTTGGGCGCATCGAGATTCAAGAGATGCGCCGCGCCGGCTACGCCGCCAATTTCGCCGCCGCCATAACGGCGGCCTCGGCCGTGATCGGTCCGATCATTCCGCCGTCCGTCATCATGGTGGTTTATGCCGTGCTGGCGGAGGTGCCGCTCAGCGACCTGTTCCTGGCCGGCATCCTGCCCGGCCTGCTGATGGGTGGCGCGCTGATGGCGACCATCGCCGTCATGGCCGCCCGCGGCAAGATCGATGTGGCCCTGCAGCCGCGCGTCGCCTGGTCGGGCCGGGGCCGCGCCTTTTTGCGCGCGCTGCCGGCCTTGGCCGCACCGGTCTTTCTGATCGGCGGCCTGCTGTCCGGCGTGGCGACGCCGACGGAGCTTGGCGCCCTCACCGCACTTTATGCGGTCATCCTCGGCTTCGTGCAGGGCGAGTTGACACTTGCGCGACTTTGGCGCTGCGGCGTGGAAACCGTCGTGACCACGGGCGTCCTGGCCTTCCTGATCGCCGCCGCCTCGCCGTTTCTGTGGACCTTGGCCATGCACGACATGTCCGGCTGGTTTGCCCGTACGGTCGCCGGCATCGCGGCCGATCCGGTTGCCCTGCTGCTGTTGATCAATGTCGCGCTGCTGATTGCCGGCGCGCTGTTGGAAACGACGGTGGTTCTGCTGATCGTGGTACCGGTGCTGGCGCCGGTGATGCTATTGGCTGGCCTCAATCCGATACACGCGGCGATGGTGATCATCGTCAATCTGCTGATCGGCGCGCTGACCCCGCCGTTCGGCGTCCTGCTGTTCGTCATGATGGACATCACGAAATCGTCGTTGAACGCGATGGTTCGCGCGGTGCTGCCCTTCTACATCCCGCTCGTCATCGTCTTGCTGCTGCTGACCTTCATCCCGGCCATCTCAACCTTCGTGCCGCGCCAGTTCGGCACCGGGCTGTGGTGACCGGATCCGCCGTTCCATCAACCAACCAATGGGGGGAATCCATGTTTAGAAAGTCCTATTTCGCTACTGGGATCGCGATCGGCGCCCTAGCCCTAACCCTGGGGGCTGCTGACAACGGCGCGTCGGCCCAGACGACGCTGACCATGGCGACCGGCGATGCCGTCGGCTCGCTGCGCAATCAGGTCGGCAACTGGGTCCGCGACCAGCTTGCGGAACAAGACGGCGCGCTGCGCGTGCAGCACATCGAAGGGCCGGTTCTGGGCAACGCGGCCCAGATTACAGATCAGGTCATCGATGGCAGTGTCGACATTTTCGGCACCGACGCCGCCTGGCTGACGCCCTACTCGGACCTGCTGAAGACGACGTCGTTCGCCTTCGTGTTTCGTGATGAGGAGCATCTGAGCAACGTCTTCGACAGCGATCTGATGGCGTCGGTGGAAGAGGCGATGGCGGACGAGTTCGGCATTCGCATCCTTGCCGTCGGCGTCTTGCCGGCCCGTACCTTCTTTTCCCTCGACCCGCTCGCCTCAGACAGCGACCTCGACGATTTGAAGATCCGGTCGCCGCAACTGAATGTCTGGATCGAGTCCTACCAGTCGCTCGGCGCCAACCCGACGCCGGTGAACTGGAACGAGGTGTTCCTCGCCCTGCAGACCGGCCTGGTCGAGGCCGGCCACGGCCTGCCCGCCGACGTGATCGCCAACCAGTGGCATCTGGCGGCACCGCACATCACGGCCCTGGAGGATATGTTCGCGGTCCACGCCTGGTTCATGAACGAAGATCGCTGGCGCTCGCTTTCGCCGGCAGAACAAGAGGAACTGACTTCGGTGATGGATGCGTCCATCGATTGGCTGGCCGAGCGCTCCGACGAACTGGATCACGACGCCGTCGTCACGATGCTGCAAGATGGCGGCGGGACCTACACCTCGCACAGCCAGGCCAATGTGGACCGGATCGCGGCCGCGATCGGCGAGGACCGGGTCGTGCTGTTTCCCGACGCGGCCTATCAGGCGCTGCGCCAGGGCGCACTGGACCGGGCCCGCGAGTTGGAGGGCACGGCCGACTGGTGGGGCGGCGGCCTGGTCGACCAGCTCCAAGCGATCGAATAGCTTTCCGGTCCAGGCGAAACGGGTGGCGGCTAAGCTGCCGCCCGCTTTCCCGGAGGATTGTCCGCGCCCATGGCGACCGACAGGCTGCTCGACTTCCCTATTGTCGACGCTCACTTTCATCTCTGGGACCGGTCGGCGAACCCCTATCCCTGGCTAGCGGAGGACAGCCCGAGGCCGGCCCTGGGCGACCATCGCCCGCTGATGCGCTCGTTCGGCCTGTCGGATCATCGCCGTGAGGTCGGCCGATTTCTGGATGTTGCGGGCGGCATCCATGTCGAGGCGGGCTGTGCCGATCCGGCGGCCGAAACACGCTGGATCGCTGACGTTGTCTCGTCGGCCAATATGCCGCTGGCCCATGTCGCCCGCGTCGATCTGACCGACGAGCGAGCGTCGAAGCGCATCGCCGGTCTCAGAGACGAACCGATCGTGCGCGGCGTCCGCATGCGCCTGAACGCGGACCCGAGGATCGCCGGACGCGCCGGCATCGCCGACGAGCCGCTGTTCAGGCGCAACTTCCAGGCCGTCGCGGACAGCGCACTGGTGTTTGAACTGAGCATCTTTCCCAGCCAATATGAGGAGGGCGGTCGCCTGGCGCATGACTTCCCAGGGACCTGGTTCATCCTCAACCATCTCGGTTGGCCGCGCATCGCCGAAGGCCTTGACGACTTCGATACCTGGCGGCGGGCCATGGGTCATCTGGCGCGCCATCCCAACATCGCCGTGAAGCTCTCGATGCTGTGGCCGATCGATCGTGGCTGGCGTCGCAACATCGTCGAGCCGTTCATCGCGGAGACGGTTGACCTGTTCGGCACCGACCGGGTTCTGTTTGGATCGAACTTTCCGATCGAGGCGGTGATTGGCGAAACCGAGCACCAGCTCACCACCGTGATCGACTGTCTTAGGCATCTTACGAAGCCGGAACTGGAGGCGGTCTTTCGCCTCAACGCAGCGCGGATCTTCGATCTTTCACTTTCCTGATGGGGCCTGATTGAACGGCTGACGTGGGCACCGTCATCCGCTTCTTTGGTAACCGGCCGCGATCTCGGCCAGCAACTTGTGGCCGAAGTCCGACGACGTGGCGATCTGGCCAAGATGGAGGTCCGGTTCGTTGTGGTATTGCAGCCGCAGGATGTCGCCGTCTTGTCGCGCCTCGGGCAGGATACAACTGAACGCGAAGCCCAAGTCCGACAAATCCGCGCCGTAGACGAACAGGTTGGGATCGGCCAGGGGCAGGTCGACAAAAAGGCAGGCGAGGCCTTCCGCCTTCAGCGTCTCGACGCGGGCCGCGATCTCGGCGCATGAACCGGCGCCGACGCTGTCGCAGGTCAACAGCGCGGCGTTGTGATCGTGGTCGCGCTTCAGATGCACCTGGCCGTCGCCACCGCTCGGTGGAATCTCACCCGTGCCCGCCGTGCGGGCGAACCCCGCATTGTCGTAAATGCGCATCGCGATCTCTCGATATGCGGCCGGCGGATGCACCGTTCGGCTGGGCTCGCGGTTGGTGCGAAGATACATCAGGGCGGCCGTTTTCCGGTGAAGCGCCGCGGGATCGGCCATCTGTTTGTACTGAACGCCGCCGGGGATATAGCCGAAGATGAACCCCATCTCGTGCGCCCCAAGTGCCAGGTTGCCGCGCTGGGAATAGGGGTGGGCGGTCGTCGCCTCGCTGAACAAGCCATAGAGACCTTCATCGACCGCCCAGGTTGCAAGCCGCTGCTTCATCGATTCGAAAAGATGATGACCGCGATAGCGAGGGCTGACCACGGCCTGGCCGGCCTCTGCCACCTTGGACGCGCGCCCCGCAAAGGATGCCGCCAGATGTCCGATCACCTCGCCGTCCGGTGCCAGGCCGACAACGGACATCATCTTGCGTTCGGTCCAGCGCCGCCGCAGCGCGTCGGGCTGGTAGACCCAGGCATGGTCGTAGCTGTCGCCATAGGCGCCGTAGAAGCACCGCGCGAGACCGTCAGCGTCTTCCGCGCGGGCTAAGCGGATTTCGACCGGGGCATCGGCGGCGGTCTTCGCGGCGGCCTGCGCGTCGGTGTGATAGGCGTGCGTCAGTTCTTGGCGAACATCGATATCGGCGTCTTTTCGGTCCATGGTCGGAACGGTACATCGGCTTGACCAGCCAGTCGACCGGGGCCTTGGCGCGTGGCCCGAGACGCGCGGCAACGTCCGTCAGGTCACCGGAAAAACGTCCGTCAGGTCACCGGAAAGTGGCAGGCGGCGTGGTGACCGGGCCCCAATTCACGCAACGACGGCCGTTCGTCTCGGCATCGCGGCCGAACGATCGGGCATCGGGTCGAGAACGGGCAGCCAGGCGGCGGGTCGGCGGGCGATGGCACCTGGCCCTCAAGCGGCTCGTGCCGGCGCGCCCGCTCTACCGCAGGGTCGGGGATGGGGATCGCCGCCAGCAGTGCCCGCGTATAGGGATGCGCGGCGTTGTCATAAAGTGCCTCGACGCCCGCGACCTCCATCGTGTGGCCGAGATACATGACCATGACCCGCCGGCACAGCCGCTCCACCACGGCCAGATCATGGGCGATGAACACGAGGGCCATACCGGTCTCGCGCTGAAGCTGCGTCAGCAGGTCGACGATCTGGGCCTGCACGGAGACATCCAGCGCGCTGGTCGCCTCATCACAGATCAGAACCGTCGGTTCCAGGATCAGCGCGCGGGCGATGGCGATGCGTTGGCGCTGACCACCGGAAAACTGGTGCGGATAGCGTGCCGCGTCTTTTGCCTGAAGGCCGACCCGCTCTAGAGCAGCGCCGATACGTGTCCTGTGATCCCCGGGGATCCGATGCAGGCGCAGCGGCTGGCCCAGGATGCGGCCGACCGTAAGCTTGCTGTCGAGGCTGGCATAGGGGTTCTGGAAGACGATCTGCACGGCGCGCCGAAAGGCCATGTCGGCGGTGCGATCGAGGCTCCGTGTGCTCCGTCCCGCATAGATCAGGTCGCCACCCGTAGGTGCCAGCAGTCGGACCAGCAGGCGGCCGAGCGTGGACTTGCCGCAGCCGGACTCGCCGACGATGCCCAGCGTCTCGCCCGGCATCAGCGTCAGGTCGACCCCGTCGACGGCGCGGACATGCCCAATCGTCCGGCCCAGGATCTTTGACCGGATCGGGAAATGCTTCGCCAGCGATACGGCCTCGATCACCGGCTGGGTCATGCCGGCACCTCCGCCGGGCTCACGGCCTCCACAAACTCGTTGGGCTGCAGATGACAACGCGCCCAATGGCCGTCGACCTTCTCCTCCAAGGCCGGTTTGGTCCGATGGCAGATCTCGCGCGCCGCGCGGCAGCGCGGCGCGAACGGGCAGCCGTCGGGCGGGTTGATCAGATCGGGCATCGCGCCCGGGATCGGCCGCAAAGGCTGGGCGCGATCGCCCGGGCGCGGTGTGGCCGCCAGCAGGTCGACCGTGTAGGGCATCCGTGGCGCGCGATAGACAGTCTCGGCGGCGCCCAGCTCGACCGCATGGCCGGCATACATCACCAGCACGCGATCCGCCAGCCGGGCGAGCGCGCCGAGATCGTGGGTGATGAACAGGACCGTCATGTCGTGACGGCGGCGCAGATCGTCGAGCAGACTCAAGACCTGCGCCTGGATGGTGACATCCAATGCGGTCGTCGGCTCGTCCGCGATCAGCAAGGTCGGTCGCATCACCAGGGCCATGGCGATCATGACCCGCTGTTGCATGCCGCCGGACAGTTCATGCGGGTACTTGTCCAGCAACCGTTCCGGGTCCGGCAGGCCGGTCTCGGCCAGCGCATCGATGGTGCGTCGCCGTGCGCCCGCCTTGCCATCGCGCCCATGGGTCAGAACGGCCTCGGCGACCTGATCGCCGATCGTGAAGACAGGGTTCAGGCTGGCCATCGGGTCCTGGAAGATCATGGCGATGTCGGCGCCCCGTACGGCGCGCATCTCTCGTTCGTCGAGCCGAAGCAGGTCGCGCCCGTCGAAGATCACCTCACCGGACGGGTAGGACGCCGGCGGCGTGTCGTGTAAGCGCATCACGGCATGGGCCAGCGCCGTCTTGCCGGAGCCCGACTCACCGACGATGCCGACGGTCTCGCCGCGTCCGACCGAAAAGGAAACCGCGTTCACCGCCGTCAGCGGCCCGAAGCGAACCGTCAGGTCACGCACCGCCAACAAAGGCTGCCCTGCGGCCGTCACGAGGCCTGCTCCCGATCCGACAGCTTGGTGTCGAGCGCGTCGCGGAGCGCATCACCGCAGAAGTTCAGCAGCAGCACCGTAATGAACAAGGCCATGCCCGGGATGAAGGCCAGCCACCAGGCCCGGTTCATCTGGGCCAGGCCCGTGGCGATCATGCCGCCCCAGGTCGGCGTCGGCGGTTGAGCGCCGAGCCCCAGGAAGCTCAACGACGCCTCTGTAATGATGGCGACCGAGGCTTTCAGCGTCGCATAGACCAGCACCGTCGCGGTCAGATGGCGGCGGATGGGTCCCAGCAGGATTTGCCAGGTCGGCATACCGATCGCGCGTGAGGCCTGCACGAACTCGGCCTTGCGCAGCACCATCGCCTCGCCCCGCGCCAGCCTGGCGAAGTTGGGCACGTTGATGATGGCGATCGCGATCAGCGCGTTCCAAAGGGAGGGGCCAAGCGCCGCGACGATGCCGAGCGCCAGGATCAGGGTCGGGAAGGCCAGCAGCCCGTCGGTGATGCGCATGATCACGCTGTCGACCCAGCCGCCGACATAGCCAGAGATCATTCCGATCAGCGTGCCGATCACGATCGAAACGCCGATCGAGATCACCACCACCAGGACCGCGACCCGCGTGGCATAGATCAGGCGGGACAGCATGTCCCGGCCAATCTCGTCCGTGCCCAGCCAGTGCGCGGCCGAAGGCGGCTGCAGAATGGCGCGCAGATTGATCGCTGTCGGGTCATAAGGCGCCAGGATCGGCGCGAACAGGGCCGCCAGCACCAGGATGCCGAGGCCGATCACGGAGATCAGACCGAACGGATTGGCCATCAGCCGGCGCCAGGCCCGCCATCCCTCCGACCGGCCGCCTGCCGTCGGCTCGATGCTGGCGGTATCGGTCACGGCCGCACCTTCGGGTTGACATAGGCGTAGGCGATGTCGGTCAAGAGATTGACCAGCAAAACGGCGAGCACGATGACCACGATCGCGCCCTGGATCAGGGGAGTGTCGCGCGTGAAGATCGCGTCTGCCGCCATGCGGCCGACCCCGGGCAGGGAGAACACCACTTCGGTGATCACCGCGCCGTTCATCAGCGCGCCGATCTGCAGGCCGGTCACCGTGACTACGGGGATCAGCCCGTTACGCAGGGCGTGCTTGTAGACGATCTTCGATCTTGGCAGGCCTTTGGCCTTGGCCGTGCGGACATAATCCTGGGTCATGACCTCCAGCAGCGAGGCCCGTGTCTGGCGCATGATCACGGCGGCTAGGCCCGTGCCCATGGTTAGGGCCGGCAGGATCATCAGCCGCAGGCTGTCCAATGGCGCTTCAAAGAACGGCCGGTAGCCGGACGGCGGCAGCCAGCCCAGCCATAGCGAAAACAGGATGATCAGCAGAATGCCGAGCCAGAAGTTCGGCACCGCCACGCCGGCCAAGGCCAAGGTGCGCAGCGACGCGTCGGCCATCGTATTTCGGTGCATCGCGGCGTAGACGCCGGTCGGAATGCCGATCGCCAGCGCCACCAGGATCGACAAGATGGCCAGTTCGATCGTGACCGGCGCGCGCTGCAGAATGATGTCGAAAACGGGCTCGTTGCTGCGCAGCGAATGGCCCAGGTCCCCGGTCGCGGCGCTGGCCAGCCAGCGCAGATATTGCAACGGCAGCGGATCGTCGAGGCCCAGGCGTTCGCGCGTCTGCGCGCGCTGTTCGGCCGTCGCGTCCTCGCCGAGGATCGCGGTGGTGACGTCGCCGGGCAGGATCGCCGTGATGAAGAAGATCACCAGGCTCATCACGATGACCACGGGGATCATCTCCATGAGCCGGCGAATGATGAACGGTACCATTACACTCCGCGATCGGCATCCCTTGGCAGGATCGGATGCGGCCGGAACCGGGCACCGCGCACGGGCAGTACCCTGGCCCCGGCCATTCCGGTTTCAGTTAGCGGTCAGTCCGCCAGCCACCAGTTCCCGATCCGCCAGTTGCCGTCCGCCGCCAGGGGCAGCGTTTCGACATTGCCGATCTGGCTGGACGCCGCGCTCGGCCGTGGCCGCCAGAACAGGCTGCCGAAATATACCCGATCGATGGCCTGTTGTTGGATCTCTTCGTACATATCGAACCGGGCGTCGCGATCCACCGTGGCGACCGCGTCGGCGATCAGCCCATCGGTGTCTTGGTACGAGATGCCGGACCGGTTGCGCGAGCCGCCGGTGCCGTAGGCCGCGCCGATCGTGCCGTGCGGGTCTAGCGAGGTGGAGTATTGGCCGAGCGCGAACTGGTGCTGGAGGTTGACCATGGCGTCGACGACCGTGGTGCGCTCCTGCACCGCGATCGTCGCGTCGAAGCAGGCCATGTTCAGCTGCGCCTGCAGGATCTCGGCGATCTGCGTGTCCGGCTCGCGCCTAATAATCATCAGATCGACCGGGAACGGCGTCTCGACGCCGGCCTCGGCAAGCAGGGCGCAAGACTGCTCGGGATCGTAGCCAGGCACGTCGAGATTGTCGGTGTAGGCCCACTCCGCCGTGCCCAACAGCCCCGGCACCACCGCGCAATAGGCGCCCAGCACCGCCTCGCAGGTGGCCTCCCGGTCGACGGCATGCTGCACGGCGCGCCGGATCAACACGTCGTCGAACGGGGGCTGGCTGTGGTTGAAATTGATGTGTGACGCGGCGCCCTTGCCCGTGTCGATCAGATGGATGCCGTCTTCATTGTCGACCACCGCGAAGTCGTTTGGCGAGACATCCTGGATGGCCGCGACGCCGCCGGCCCTCAGTTCCAACAGGGCGACCGACGATTGCGGAATGAAGCGCACGGTCACCGCATCCAGATAGGGCAGGGGGTCGCCGTCGGCGTCCGTCTCCCAATAGTCCGGGTTGCGGCTGGCGTCGACCCCGACACCGTCTTGGATGTCGTCAAACACGAACGGCCCGGTGCCCACGGCCCGGCGGCCCAAGGCCTCCGCCCCTTCGTTTTCGATGAAGGTCGGCGACACCATCATGCCGGCGCTGGAGGCGAGCGTGAACAGGACGAAGGGCGAAGGGTTGTCCAGGGTCACCTCCAGGTCCATCGGTCCGACCGCAGAGATTTCCGAGATCGGCGCCAGCGCGTCGACCCAGCGCCCGCCGGCTTCCGGATCGGCGGCCCGGCGCAGATTGTAGGCCGCAGCCTCCGCATCGAAGGGAGTGCCGTCATGGAAGGTGACGCCGTCGCGCAAGCTGAAGCGCATGCTTCCGGTTTCGGGATCGACCTCGAATGACTCCGCCAAGGCCGGCGAATACGTGCCGTCGCGGTTCAGCCTGACCAACGTGTCGTAGAACAGGTTCATATAGGCGCCTTCGGTCGTCGGCCGGCTGCCGAACAGCGGATCGAAGGTGTCGATGGTCTCGCCCGTGATGGCGACGGTCAGCTCACCGCCATGATTGTCGGCGGCCAGGGCCGGGGTGGCGGCCAACAGCGCGCCCAGGGCGCATGCCGTAAGCCAAGATGTTCTGCGCGATGTCATAGATCTGGTCCTCCCTCCAAGGTGCTGATCGTTGGGCCCGCACCGCTGCACCGATGGTCGCGGGCCTTCACAGCGATCAAAGCATCCAAGACCTTATTCGGTCAAGTGGTAAGGCCAATTGGCAGGATTGAGCTATGCTTGGCAGCGCGAGTATCCGTCGGAATCCTTGGTTTTGGCGGCAAGCGACCGATCAATTAAGCCATATTTGTCAAGCTACTGAGACGATATGGTGGGTGTCAGTCCCGCTCGACAACACCTCAATAATTTCCATTTTGGCCTGACCACTTGACCCGTTGAGTGCGCGAGGTATGCTGAGCACGGTATCGACGATCAGTCGCCAACACACGCCAATGAGGGTTTTAATGAAGATCACGGATGTCTCGGTTCACCTCGTGTCCTACAAGCTGCCGGTGGTTTGGACCAACGGCATGGGCACGACCACGAAGAAGGACGAGGTGCTGGTCTTCGTGCACACCGACGAAGGTGTCACCGGCATCGGCGTTTCCTATCACGGTTATGCGGCCAAGACGATCAAGGCGTTGATCCTGAACGATTTGAAGCCCTTGGTGGTCGGCGCCGATCCTTTGAAAATTCAGACACTCTGGGAGCGGATGTTTGCCGTCACGGTGCATCTGGGCTCCGCCGCGGTGCTGGCCATGTCGGGCATCGACACGGCGCTTTGGGATATTCTTGGCAAGGTCTCCAACCAGCCGCTTTACAAGCTGTTGGGCGGCGGCGGCACGGCAAAGGTGCCGGCCTATGTCGGCTGCATGACGCTGGGTGTTCAGGACATCGACTTGCTGGTCGACGAGGCGGTCAAGTGGACCGATCAGGGCTTTCGCAGTATGAAGCTGCGCGGCGGCGCCGGGCTGGAGCGCGACGTTGCCGCCGTCAAGGCGGTCCGCGAGGCTGTCGGCGGCGGCGTCGACATCTCGATCGACATCAACGCCCGCTATTCCTGGCCGGAGGCTGTGCGTATCTGCCGCCGGCTGGAGCCGTACGACGTTTACTGGGTCGAGGACCCGTTCGACTACACCATCGCCTGGCACCAGGCCGACCTCGCCAAGCTGGCCAAGCTGGACCTGACCCCGATCGCGTCGGGCGGCAACATCTTCACGGCCATGGGTTTTCGCAACCTCTTGGAGCTTGGCGGCGTCCACTACATCCAGCCTGACGTGGTGAAGTGCGGCGGCATCACGCCGGCGATCCAGATCGCCCATATGGCCAGCGCGCAGAACATCCAGGTGGCGCCGCACACGTTGGCGGGGCTTGGTCAGATGGCCAACCTGCATTTCTCGGCCGCCATTCCCGCCAATGTCCGCAACTATCTCGAATGGGAGCCGACGACGCCCAACCCGATGCGCGAGACCATGCTGACCAATCCGATCAAGGTCGAGAATGGCGACCTGCTGTTGCCGGACGGCCCGGGATTGGGCACCGATTTGGACATGGATGTGGTCGCGGAGCTGAGCTTCATTGACGGACTGCCGTCACGCTCGTCTGCGCGGGGGCGGCAGCTTTACGCCGCGCCGATCTCGGCCGCAGCGCAGTAGGCACCCGATGACAGAGGTGAGTGTCAGCGACTCGGGCGCATCGGCCAGCCGGCCCGTGACGCCGGCGGGTCTGAAGATTGTCGATGTTCGGGCCCGGACCATATCGCACCGGCTGGATGGCCAAGGCGTGCGCTTCGGCATCGGGCGGGCGATCAAGCGCGATGCGGTGATCGTGCGGGTCGAGGCGGATAACGGCCTGGTCGGCTTTGGCGAGGCCCATCACGCCCTGTCGCCGACAACGGTCGCTGAGCTGGTCAATACCAGCCTGCGCGAGATCGCCCTCGGCTGCGATCCGACCTTGATCGAGGATCTCTGGCACAGGGTCTATCGCTATCAGATTCGCAGCCACGGTATGGGCGAGGGGGTCTACATCGCGCTCAGCGGTCTCGACATGGCGCTGTGGGACCTGACGGGCAAGGCGCTGGGCCTGCCGGTCTGCCGGCTGTTGGGCGCCCAGCCGAAACGTTTCCCGGCCTATGCCGGCGGTATCACGCTCGGCTATCAGGAGCCGTCGGCGCTGTCGGACGAACTGGCCGGCTATGTCGACCGCTTCGGCTTCAAGGCGGCCAAGCTGCGCCTCGGCGACACGGTTGCGCGCGACATTGCCCGGGTGCGTCGCGTCCGCGATGATTGCGGGCCGGACTTCGCCATCATGGTCGACGTCAACACGGCCTATGACTGGGTGGATCTGCTTCGTCTGCTGCCGGCGCTGGAGGACCTCGACGTCGCCTGGCTTGAGGAGCCGTTTCCCCGCCGCGAACTCGATGCGCTGGCGGAGCTGCGCCAGCGCAGCAAGGTGCCGATCGCGGCCGGGGAAAACCATTATGGGCGCGACGATATGCGAGAGCTTCTGGGCCGCCGCTGTATCGACGTGGTCCAGGGCGACGCCAGCAAGACCGGCGGCATCAGCGAGCTGAAGAAGATCAGCGATCTGGCGACGCTTCACCGCTTGCGCTTCGCCCCCCATACCAGCCACACCAATCTCAATTACGCCGCCACCCTACACGTCATGTCGGCCAGCCCGGTGGCCTACTTTTTCGAGGCCGCCGGCATCCGCGACAACAGCTTCAGCGAGGCCGCCATCACCGCGCCTCTCGACATCCGGGACGGTTACGTGGAGACGCCGGACCTGCCGGGACTTGGCGTCACGGTCGACGAGGCGGCGCTGGATGGCTTTGCCGCGTTGCCCGGCGCCCAAAACGCAGGGTGAGTCTCGGTGACGGACCGCGCCACAGTTATCGTCGCCCAGCCGATCGATCCCGTCGCGATGGCGGACCTTCGACGCCAATGGACCGTCATCAATCATGCGTGGTGGCGTGACGAGATCGGCAGCGCGGATGCCCTGATCGTGCGCAATGCCCCTGTCGATGCGGACCTGCTCAGCCGGGCCCGGCGGCTTCGGGTGATCGCCAGGATCGGTGTCGGCACCGACAGCATCGACGTGCAGGCGGCGACCGAGCGCGGCATCGCGGTCGCGATTACGCCGGACGGCAACAGCCAGGCGGTGGCCGAGCATGTCTTCGCACTGATCCTGGCGCTGCTGCGGCGCGTGGCGACCGGCGATCGGGCGGTCCGTGAAGGACGCTTTCAGGACCGGGAGCAGTTGCTGGGCCATACGCTGGCTGGCCGCACGCTCGGCATCGTCGGCTATGGCCGTATTGGGCGGGCTGTGGCCAGGATCGCGCAAGGCGGCTTCGGGCTACAGGTGGCCGTCCTCGCGCGTGGCCCAAGCGGGGTGACGGACACGGGCGTCGTCCTCGCCGAGTCCCTTGATGCGTTGCTGGCCGGCTCTGACATCGTCTCGCTGCACGTTCCGCTGACCTCTCAAACGGCGGGCATGATCAATGCCAATGCCTTCAGTCAGATGCGGGACGGCGCCTATCTCATCAACACCGCGCGTGCCGCGCTAGTCGACCATTCTGCCCTGATCGCGGCGCTCGATAGCGGTCGACTGGCGGGCGCCGGCATCGACGTGTTCGACGGTGCGCCGGCGGCCGGCAACCCGCTGCTTGGCCGCGATGACGTCGTGTTGACCCCCCATGTGGCGGCCATGACCAAGGAGGCGTTCGCCGCGATGAGCCGGCAGGCGGTCACGGCGGTTGCCGATGCCTTGGCGGGCCGGGTGCCGGCCAACATCGTCAACCCGACCGCGGTTCAGGCCCGGTCAAGCGTTTCTTGACGGCGAGGTTACGGAGAGGCATGAGCAGCGGCATGGATGACCCGAGCACCCCCCGCTTCGAAGCGATCCTGACGCCCCGGCGGTATCAGCAGGTGGCCGACAAGATCTCCGAAGAGATCGATGCCGGCCGGCTCGCCGCCGGCTCGCGCTTGCCGCCGGAACGTGAACTGGCCGTTCAGTTCGGCGTCAGCCGGCCCACCATCCGCGAAGCCCTAATCGCGCTGGAAATCATGGATCTGATCGAAATCAGGCCAGGTGCGGGCATCTTCGTCAAGGCGTCGCCCCCGGCGCGCTCAGGCGTGCAGCCGGTTACCGGCCCGGGCCCTTTCGAGATCCTGGAGGCACGGCGCATCGTCGAGGGCGAAATCGCCGCCCTGGTCGCGCCGCAGATCTCAGAACGGACAATCGCCCGGCTGGAAGACTGCATCGCCTTGATGGTCGAGGAGAATGCGGCCGACTACACCTCCTATGTCGGCGACCGCCGCTTTCACGAGACCATCGCTGCGGAGACCCAGAACAGCGCGCTCGTCGACATCGTGAAGTATTTCTGGGAGCAGCGCTCGACGGCGCCGTTGTCGCTGCGCCTGCATGAGCAGGTGGCGCCGGCGGAAATCCGCCTGAAGGCGGTCGACGAACACCGACTGATCGTCGATGCCTTCCGATCGCACTCGGCCGAGGCCGCGCGGCGCGCCATGCAGCGACACATGACGCGGGTCATGCGTGCGCTGCTGACCCGCTGGCAGGCCTTGACGGCCGAGGAGCCGGAAACGGCCAAGCTCGCCAACGCCACAATCGTCCAGAGGATACCCCGCGAGGAGTTGGGTGCTTAGTCTTTCGCGACCACGCTAAGGGCGCTTTGTCGTTCGGGCATCCGGTTGAAACGGCCAGCCGGTCAGTCGCCGTAGTCCTGCAACTCCCGCTGGATCTTCAGGCGGCGGACGATTTCCGCGTCCCGCTGGCGCTTGAAAGCGTCCGGGTCGCGGTTGGTCCAATCATAGAACCCCTGGCCGGAGCGCATGCCGGTATGCCCCTGAGCGAATAGCGTGCCGACCGGGGTCTCGGCAGGGTCGGAAACGGTCGACAGGTCAGCCCAGACCGCCTTGGCCGCCGCCCCGTTCATCAGGTCGAGACCGGCGAGATCGGCATGCTCGAAGGCGCCCATGGCCGGCAGCCGCACGGCATAGCCTTCCTTTAGGATCGTGTCGCAGGTCTCCGCGTCGACCAGGCCCTGGCCGACGAGGCTGGCGAACTCGCGCAAGACGGCGTGCTGAATACGAGCCCAAAGGAAGCCCGGAATGTCCGGGCAAAGGGCCGGCGTCTTGCCCGTGGCGCGCAGCAGGGCCATCACGGTCTCGGCGGTCTCCGGCGCCGTCTGGTGGCCCGGCACGACCTCGACCAGCTTTACGAGATGCGCCGGCTGGGCATAGTGGGCGACGACAAACCGGTCGGGCCGGCTCAAACCATCCTGAATGGCGGTCGCGCTCAACGCCGATGTCGTGGATGACAGGATGGTTTCCGACGCGGCTATAGCCTCGGCGGATTTGAGCACGGATTGCTTGACCGCGAGGTCTTCGGCCACGGCCTCAATGACGAAGCCGCTGTCGCCCACAGCGTCGGCCATGGTCGCATTGGTCCGGAGACGGTCCTTCACACTCGTGCGCTGATCCCGATCGACTAGACCGACCTCGATCAGGAAATCCAATGCCTCCGAAACTCGGTCGACGGCGTTCGGCAGGGTTTCCTCGCGACGGGCCCACAGGGTCGTCCGCACGCCGCCCAGCGCTAGGGCGAGGGCGATTTGCGCGCCCATTACGCCGGCGCCCAGAACGGCGGCCGACGCGATGGGCGGATCAGCCGGCATCGGCCCAGCCGTCGCCCTGGCGGCGGATCAGCCCGCGTTGCTCGAAGTCTCTCAGGCTGGCGTCGATCGAGACCAGCGCGCGCCACTCCCGCACCTTCTCGAACTCATCGCAGACCTGATCGCGGAGGTCGGCGAAACCGATGCCGGGCGAGGCTTTGATGCGGCGCTGCAGGGATGCCTCGATGGCATCGACCCGGCCCCGGCAGTCCTCGGCCTTGGCGATCGCTTCCTCCGGCCCGCACGGGTCCTCATGGGCAAACATCACCGTTTCCACGCCGCGATCGCGGATGAAATCGATGATCTTCTGGAACGTCGCCCGCATCACATGGGCGTCTTCGTAAAGGTAGAGCACGGGGTTGAAGGCGGGCAGCAACGGATCGGCAATGATCAGGGTCTTGCTGACGGGATCATAGAAACCGACCTCGCCCATTGAATGGCCCATGACCTCGACGACCTCCAAGGTCACGCCGCCCAGATCGATCGTATCGCCGTCCTTGTAGAACCGCTCGACCGGGACCGCGTCGGGACCCATCCAGTCCAGATACTCCTCCGCCAGGTCGAAATGCTCGCCCTCCGGAAAGGCATGCACGATGGTCTTGGCATTCAGCATGTTGTCGGCAATGCGGTCGGCGCGTGCGGGATGGGCGAAGATGGTGCAGTCGGAATCGCGCTTCAGCGCGGCGTTGTTGCCGACATGGTCCATATGCTCGTGGGTTAGCAGGAGATAGTCGAGGTCCGAGACCTGCTTGCCCAGTTCCTCAAAGGCCTGCTTCAGTTGGCCATAGCCGACATGGATACCGCTGTCGATCAGGGCCGTCTTGTCGCGGCCCTCGACGAGAAAGATGCGAACCGCCGACTTGCCGGCATGGTCGCCCGGCAGGCCCATGGAGATGGCCGAAAACGGCCCGTGTTTGAAGGCGATGACGTCGCTCATGATGCGCTCTTAGGCTCCTTTGAAGTCGGGGTCGCGCTTTTCGATGAAGGCGGCGATGCCTTCCTTGCCGTCCTCGGTCGCGAACAGGGCGCCAAGCACCCGCTGTTCCAGGGTCAGTCCGGCCGACAGGGCCGTGTCGAGCCCGTCATCGATCACCCGCTTGCCTTCCGCCAGCGCGATCGGCGGTTTGCTCGCAAGGTCCTCCGCCAGGGCCAGGGCCTCGTCCATCAGGGCTTCCGGCGCGCAACTCTTCAGCGCCAGGCCCCATTCGACGGCCTCCGGCGCGGTCAACATGCGGCCGGTCAGGATCAGGTCCTTGGCGCGCATCGGGCCGACAAGGCGCGGCAGGCGCTGGGTGCCGCCGCCGCCCGGCATCAGGCCCAACTTGATTTCCGGCAGGCCGACCTTGGCCTTTTCCGACACGATGATGAAATCGCAGCACAGGGCCAGTTCCAGGCCGCCGCCCAGGGCATAGCCGTTGACCGCGCAAATCGTGATTTGGGGCAGCGTGGCGATCGCGTCATGGGTTTGTCGCGATCGGCGCTGGAACCGGTCGAAAGCCGTCTGGGCGGCATTGTGATAGCCGCCGATATCCGCACCGGCGACGAAGCCACGCCCGGTGCCCGTGATCACCAGAACCCGCACGGTCGGGTCGGCCGCTAGCGACGAGGCGTAATCGCCCAACGCCGTCATGATCTCGAAATTCAGCGCGCCGAGCGCCTTTTTGCGATCGATGCGCAGGACGTGGATCGGCCCTTTTCGGTCGAGCACGAGATTGTCGTGCAGCCGCGTTTCGGCCATCAGATCGCTCCCTCGCGCCGCAGGGTGCCCAGCCGGTCCGCGCCCAGATGTGTGGTCAGCACCTCGTCGGTATGTTCCCCGACCAGGGGTGCGGCGTTTTTGGCGACCGCCGGCGTCTCGCTTAGCGTGATCGGGCAGGCAATCATCTTCAAGGGGCCGCCCTTTGGGTGGTCAAGCGTGATCAGCCGGTCGGAGCCCATTGCGATCAACTCGTCCATCGCCTCGCGCGAGGTGCGGACCGGGGCGGCCCAGACATCGGCGGCCTCGAACACGGCCATCCAGTCGGCGGTGGTACGCCCACGCGTTTGGGCTTCGATCCGGCGCTTGACCTCGTCGCGCTCGGTCCACGCGTCCAGCGCGCCCAAGTCATCGTCGCCGATGAGCGGGCCGAGCTTGTCCAGCGGGCACATGGCGATCGCCATCCAGCCATCGGCGCTGGGGTAGGTGCCGTACGGCGCATCGTTCCAGCAGGACGCCACGCCGGCGGTGGAGCGCTCCAGATCGATCCCCTGATTGAGCACAGCGAAGTTCTCCTGTGCCTGCAGGTTCAAGGTGGCGGAATAGAGGTCGACCTCGACCCGTTGGCCGATGCCGTGCCGGTCGCGCGCGATCAGGGCGGCGAGAATGCCGCTGACCATGGCCTGCGCGGCGGCGAAGTCGGCCACCGGCGTGCCCGCCGCCGTCGGCGGATCGGTGGCGCGGCCGGTGTTGTACATCAGGCCGCACATCGCCTGGATCAGAAGGTCCTGGCCCGGCCGGTTCTGCTTGGCCATCTCCGTGCGCTGGCCCCAGCCGGAGCCGGAGGCGTAGATGATGTCCGGTTTCGCCGCCTTGAAATCCTCGTATCCGAGGCCGAGCCGGTCCATCACGCCGGCCCGAAAATTCTCGGTCACGACGTCGCAATCCTTGGCCAGTTCCAACAGCGCCTCGCGCGCTTTGGGATGCTTAAGGTCGGCGGTTATCGCGCGCTTGTTTCGGTTGAAGGCGTGAAAGGCGGCCGAGTCGCCGCCGACGAACTCGCCGATCATCGGCATGCCGCGCATCCATTCGCCCTTGCCGGGCCGTTCGACCTTGATCACGTCGGCGCCCAGATCGGCAAGCGTCTGGGTGCACAGCGGACCCAGCATCATCTGGGTGAAATCCAGGACCCGGATGCCGTCCAGCGCGGCGGGTTGTTCGGGAGCAGCCACCGTCAGGCCCCTTTCTCGCCCGGTGGGCGTCTATCGGCATAGATCTGTTCGAGGCTATCGATGATCGACGATGATGGCTCGCCGGACCGCAGGCCCTGAACCAGCCGGTGACCGGTCGCCGTTTGCACGCCCGGCCACCAGGTCGCGCGGGGACGCACATAGGCGCGCGACTGAACCTCGATCGTGTCGGAAAAGAAGTGCCCAACCGCTTCGTCAGCCTCGGCACTGGTCCAGGCGGCCCGGCTGGCCGGCTGGCCCCCGTTCAGGGCGGCAAACACCTGGCCTTCCTCGCCGCAATACCAGGCGACGAAAGCGGCGGCCTGGGCCGGGTCCGATGCCCGCGACGACACGGCCATGCCCGCGCCGCCCAGCAAGCTGCCGCAGCCGACCGGCGGAGCGCCAAAGCGCCAGCCGCCGCCTTCTTCTTGTCTGGTCAGGCGGGTGTAGCCGAAGGTCAGCGGGATGTAGCCGATGTCCTGGCCCTTGTTGGCCTCGGCGTAAAGCATCGGGGGCGTACAGGACCAGCAGACATCGTCAACGATCGCCGCGAGCCGTTTCAACGTGTCGATCGCGTCCTCCGCGACCGCCCTATCCGGGAACAGCCGGTCGCCCCCGTTCGGCGGTGCGCCGGCGCCCGCGGTGAGGCTGAGGATGCAGGAAATCGCATCGGTATGGTGCAGCGGCAACGCGACCGAGCCCGGATGGCGGGCCGCCAGATCAACAACCGCGTCCCAGGTATCGGGAACCGTTGCGCCGAGATCGTCAAGGATTGCGGGGCGATAGGCCGCCACCTGACAAGCGGCGTCGGCCGCAAGGGCGACAGGCGTTCCGTTCACGACGAACGAGTCCTGCGCCGCCCCAACCGCGCCCGCACCGCATCGCGCGATGAGCGCGGGATCGAGAAGATCCGCGATCGGCGTCACGGCCGCCTCCGCCCAGGCCTGCGGGATGTGGGGATAGTCGATGATCATCACATCGCATTGGCCGGACAACTCGCTCAACGGCTGATCGTTGAAGGCGGTCAACGGTCGGCGCGCGATGTCGATCGCTTGGCCCGACCGGTCCAGCCAGGGCTGGCGCGCCGCCTCCAGTGGCCGGGTGCATCTCGGATCATCCCAGGCAACCACCCGCAACATCTCAGCCCAACCTCATGTCGGGCGCCCGCCAGCGCGACGGGCGCATTGATAATTCGATTAACCCGAACCAGAATGGAGAGAGCTGATTTGGTAAATCGTGTTACCATTCTTTCGCAGCTTGTCGATGGGGAGTCAAGCGTGACCGCGACCGACTGTTGCCTGGGCTGGAGGTCAAAGAATTGGCGACCCTGAAAGAGGTCGCCAAGGCGGCCGGCGTCTCGACCGCGGTGGTTTCACGTTTGCTCAGCGGCGACAAAACCCTGCGCGTCGGGGCCGCGACGCGGGAACGCATCCTGCGCATTGTGGAGGCGCTGGATTACACACCGAACATTGCTGCGCAGTCGCTTCGGTTGGCCCGGTCGCGCCTGATCGCCCTGATCGTTCACAACGTGTCGAACCCGGTCTATGCCGAAATCGTCAGTGGCGCGGAAGCCGCCGCTGCAGCCCGTGACAGCGCCTTGCTGCTGGGCGAGGCCGCGTCGCTTGAGACTGGGTCCAACCGCCTGATCGACTTGATCGGCGCCGGCGCGATCGACGGGTTGGTCCTGCAAGGGGCGGGGGCCGCGACCGACCGCGCGCTGGCCAAGGCCGTGCGGAAAAGCGTGCGCACCGTCATGCTGCAGGTCGAGACGGATGCGGACAGCGCGTTGATCAGCCTGCCGGACCAGGATGCCGCCGCGATTGCGACGGACCATCTGCTGGCCTTGGGCCATGAGCGGATTGGTTGCCTCGCCACCGCGCCGGGGCTTCGGTTTTCGCTAGCGCGGGTCGCCGGGTGGCGGTCGGAAATGGCCCGGCACGGCCTGGAGGCGCCCGACAGTCGCCTGGTATGGGCCGGTTCCGACCTCGCGCTTGGTCGCGGCGGGGTCAAGCGGCTGATCGACCAGGCGCCCGAGATTACGGGCATCGTCGTCTGCAATGCGGTCGCGGCGATCGGCGCGCTTGCTGGGCTTGGCGATCTGGAAATCGACGTGCCTGGCAAGGTCTCGGTTATTGCCCTGCACGATTTTCCGCTGGCGGATTACGTCGCGCCGGCTCTGACGACGGTCCGCATGCCGCTTGCCGAAATGGGCGCTGCGGCGGTCAATCTGATCTGCGGTGATGCCGATCTGGCCAAGCATCATGTGACCATCGATCGCCCGGCCCCCCGTATCATCCTGCGTCGGTCGACAGCACGGGCGCGCGGCTAACACGCAGCCCATCTCTGGCGACTGACAGGCGTTCGAGAATGGTAATCCGCAATTTGGACCCTCTTGACACCCCGGTCATCCAGTTGCCAGTTTGGCATATGAATTCGAATGCATTTTGGCTTTCTCTATTGGGCTGCGATGCAGGTATCGGTCCGTCTTGCAAGAGGTCAAAGTGAGCCGTGAACCCTACAAACGCGCCGTTGTGACGGGCGCCACGAGCGGAATTGGCGCCGCGACGGTCCATGCCCTGTGTGCCGGGAGCTTCGATGTTCTGGCGGTCGCCCGCAGGGCCGACAGGCTTCAATCCCTGGCGGATGGCGTCGGCTGCCAGACACTGTCGGCGGACATCCGCGATACCCAGCGGATGCGTGCGGAAGTCGCACAATTCGCGCCGGATGTGGTGGTCAACAATGCCGGCGTGGGCCACGGGATTACCGGTCTGGCCGGCCTGGCGCCCGAGCACGTCGCCGAAGCGATCGAAATCAATGTGATCGCGCCGATCCAGATCACCGCCGCGGCGATCGAAGGCATGAAGGGCCGCGGCCATGGGCACATCGTCAATATCGGATCGATCTCGGGCCTGCACACGCTGGTTTCCGCCGTTTATGGAGCGTCGAAGGCGGCCCTGCACCAGTTCAGCCAGAACCTGCGTTATGAGTTGGCCGGCACGGGCTTGCGGGTCACGGAGATCTGCCCCGGGCGGGTGGCGTCGGAGTTTTATGATCACGCTGTTGGCGACGCCTCACGGCTGGAGATGGCGAAAACCAGCGGCATCACGGAGCTGCAGCCCGAGGACATCGCCAGCGCGATTCTGTTTGCGGTCAAGGCCCCCGCCCACGTGAACATCGCGACCATCGAGCTGTTGCCGACCGAGCAAGCCGTTGGCGGCATCAGCGTTCAACCCGCCCCGACCATCAGCAATAAGGCCCAGAACGATGCCCCGACTTGATACAAAGACAGCCCTGATAACCGGCGGCGGCAATGGGATCGGCCGGGCGGCATCGCTGCTCTTTGCCAAGGAAGGTGCCGCGGTCGCCGTTGCGGACTTCAATGTCGAGGCGGCGAACGGCACCGTCGATCTCATCAGCCAAGCCGGTGGGACCGCGACGGCCTTGGCTTGCGATGTCAGCGACGAAGCAAGCGTTGCCAAGATGGTCGCGGACACGCTGGACGCCTTTGGCTCGCTTGACGTTCTGTTCAATTGCGCCGGCGGCGGGTCGACCAAGGACGGGCCGGTCACCGACCTTGACCTTGACGAATTCTGGCGCACGATCCGGGTCGATCTCTTTGGCACCTTGCTGTGTTGTCGCCATGCGATCCCCGCCATGGTCCGCGCGGGCGGCGGCTCGATCATCAATATCGCGTCGCTGCGCGCGGTCATCGGAACCCAAGGGGCCGACGCCTACACGGCCTCCAAGGGCGGGGTCTTGGCCCTGACACGGGCCATGGCCATGCAGTGGGCGGAGCACAAGGTTCGGGTCAACGTTCTCGCCCCGGGCGTGGTGCTGACCGAACGCGTTGCAGCCTTCATCAAGGAAGACAACCCGATCTACCAGAAGTCCTTGCTGGGGCCTTGCGAGCCGCATGATGTGGCGGAACTGGCGCTCTATCTGGCCAGCGACGCGTCGCGCAAGGTGACCGGCGCGGTCATGCGGCTCGACGGTGGCGCATCCGTCTACTGAGTGCCCATCAAGACCGTCTGAACACACCCAACAGCATGCCGGCACGCCAAGCCTTGACAATCGGCGTCGCATGAATTCGAATGCATGCGCGTATGAATTAGAATTCACAAGCGGCCGGACGAGGCCGCGGCAACCGGGAGGAGCGAGATGAAAACCCAATTCACAGTCCTTGCAGCCGCCATTCTGATGACGACGGGCCTGTCGGCGCCGGCGGCGGCCCAGTACCCCGATCAGACCATCAACGTCATGATCCCGTTCAGCGCGGGCGGCGGAACCGACGTCCCGGGTCGCTTCTTCGCGCAGGAGATGGAAGAGATCCTGGGCACCGACATCATCGTGACAAACGTCGAAGGCGCCGGCGGCGTCATCGGCGCCACCCAGCTGTCGCAGGCCGATCCGGACGGATACAGCCTCGGTTTCATGCCCGTCGGCACCACAACGACCCAGCCCCATATGCGCGAGACCGAGTATGGCGCGGATTCCTGGGAGCCGATTTGTCTGGTCGCCCAGGGCCCGATGTATGTGACAGTGCCTGCCGACTCCGACATCCAGTCGATCGACGACCTGGTGCAGCAGGCGCAGGACTCAAACGTCGTCACGGCCGGCCCACCGCCCGGGTCCCTGCCGCATATCGGCCAGGCGGCGCTCGCCCAGATGCTGGGTGTCGATTTCAACTACATCCCCCATGAGGGCATCAACGCCGTCGCGCAGTCAATGCTGGGCGGGCGGGTGCACATGACCGTCTGGTTCGCCGACGCGGGCGAGCGCTTTGGCCTGCGCCCGTTGGCCATTCTCGACAGCACGCGCAGCGAGGAACTGCCCGACATCCCGACCCTTGGCGAGCTCGGCTACGAGAACATCGAGAACTATGTCTGGTTCGGCTTCTTCGCCCCTGCCGGCACGCCGGCCGAGATCGTGACAACGTTGGCCGAAGCCTGCGATCAGGCGGTCCACAGCGAAGGTTTCACCTCCAACATGGATGCCGCCAATCGCCAGGTCCGCTACATGCCGACGGATGAGTTTGCCGAGTTCTTCGCCTCGCAATTCGCCGCCAACGGCGAACGGCTGCGCAGCTTGGGCCTGGCGAACTAGCCGGCGCGATCGCGGCAAATCCTCTAAGGTCCGGTGGTGTTCGGGCTTAGCGGGGACGAAGCATGTCGATGAATCCGGTACGGATCGGCGCCCTGGCGCTGTTCCTGATCGCGGCTCTGCTGTTCGCGTCGAGCTTCGCCATGAATGTCGGCGAGCCGATGTTCGGCGACGTCTCGACCGTCTTCGTCCCCCGCATCTTCCTGATCGCATGGATGGTGCTCGCCGCCTTGATCGCGATTGTCGCCGGCGGGGACAGGGAGGCGAGCGGCGTCTTCGCCGGTGTCGCCTGGCGCCGCTTGTGGATCATCATCGTCATCGTCGCGGTCGCGGCCGTGGCGATGATGGAGGTTGGCTTCGTCTTCGCCTGCCTGCCCGCCTTCATCATCTTCGTCGCGGTCTTCGGCTATCGACGGTACGGCGTGACGATCGTGGTCGGGGCGCTTTTCGTCTTCGCGCTGTGGGCGCTGTTCTTAGAGGTCTTCCGCCTGCCGCTGCCGATCTCGCCCTGGTTCGGGACCCTCTGAGCCATGGAAAACCTCGCAGCCGCCGTCTCGCAACTGGCCTCTTTCGAGGTGCTGCTGGCGATCCTGATCGGCACCACGTTCGGCACCATCGTCGGCGCCTTGCCTGGCATGGGCACGGTGCTGGCGCTGGTCGTCGCGCTGCCCTTCACCTATTCCATGTCCAGCATCGCGGCGATCACGCTGTTGCTGTGCATCTATGCCAGTTCGGTCTATGGCGGCTCGATCTCGGCAATCCTGATCAACACGCCCGGTACGCCCCAGTCCGCCGCGACGGTGCTGGATGGATACCCCATGGCCCAGCGGGGCGAGGCCAACCTGGCGCTCGGCTGGTGCACCGCGGCGTCGACCTTCGGGGGGCTGTTCTCCCTCGTCATTCTGATTATCGCGGCACCGCAACTGGCGCGGTTCAGCCTTCGCTTCGGCCCGGCGGAGACCTTCGCGCTTATCCTGTTCGCGCTCACCTGCATCGCCTGGGTGTCGCGCGGCTCGATGCTGAAGGGTCTCTTGGCCGGGGTCATCGGCCTGTTCCTGGCGATGATCGGCACGGACAACATGACCGGCATGCCGCGCTTCGATTACGGTATCGGCGTGCTGTCCGGCGGATTGGCGCTTATCAGCTTGCTGATCGGCCTGTTCGCCCTGTCGGAAGTGTTCATGCGGGCGGCGAAATACGTACCGGAAAAGCGCGAGAGCAAGGTCGCCAATGTCGGCTTTCGTTTGGCGCCCTGGCGCGAATGGCGCATCCGGTTCAAGGCGCTGGTCCAGTCCAGCCTGATCGGCACGCTGATCGGCATCCTGCCCGGCACCGGCGCCACGGCGGCGACCTTCGTCAGCTATGCCGAAGTCCGGCGCACCTCGCGCCGGGCGGAGAATTTCGGCAAGGGCGAGCCGGACGGCATCATCGCGTCCGAGGCATCGAACAATGCTGTAACCGGCGGTGCGCTGGTGCCGACCCTGGCGCTGGGCATTCCGGGTGACGGGGGCACCGCGGTGATGCTGGGCGCGCTGTTGATCCATGGCATCATTCCGGGTGTCCAACTGCTGAACAACAGCCCGGAGGTGTTGACCGGCATCTTCATCGTTCTGGCGATCGCCAACGTGCTGATGTTCGTCGTCGGCGCCCTCGGTGCCCAAGTCTTCACGCGCGTCCTGCGCATGCCCGAACCGCTCCTCATGGGCATGGTTCTGGTCATGTCGCTGGTCGGCGCCTACACCGTGCGCGGCAACCCGCTGGATGTAATGGTGGCGGTCATTGCCGGCGTGGCGGGTGTCTTCATGCGGTTTCTCGGCGTGCCGATGGCGCCGATTGTCATCGGCATGGCCCTAGGCCTGAATTTCGAGGAGTCCCTGCGCCAGGGATTGATGTTCAGCGGCGGCGACTTCCTGTCGTTCTTCCAGCAGCCCATCGCGCTGGTCCTCTTCATCATCACGGCCGTCATCATCGCATGGCCGATCGTCAAGGCATTTCGAGCTAGGAAGAAGTGAGCAAGGGCAAGAAAGAACCGGAACGCACCAAGCGGCCGACATCCTATGATGTCGCGCGCCGCGCCGGCGTCTCGCAGGCCGCCGTGTCGCGGGCGTTCTCCAAACGCGGCTATGTCGGTGCGGAGGCCAGGGCCAAGATCGAGGCCGCCGCCAAGGAGCTGGGGTTTCGCCCCAACGCGTTGGCGCGCAGCCTGATCGACAAGCGATCGCGGATCGTCGCCGTAGTCATCGCCGACATGTATTACTCGTTCTATGTGGCCATCCTGCACCAGATCAACGGTGCGCTGCGCCAGGCCGGCTATCAGACGCTCTTGTTTTCAATCCCGTCCAGCCAGGATCTGGACACCATCGTCGACGATGTCGGCGATTACCGCGTCGACGGCATCATCATGGTCTCCGCCCGCCTGACGACCGATGTGGCCGGCATGTCGGAGGCCCTGGGCGTGCCCATCGTGCTGATGAACCGCTATGCCGACCAGCCGTCGGTCAACTTCGTGGTGCCCGATGATCGCCAAGGCGGGCGTTTGGTCGCCGAATTCATGCTGGCGGCGGGCCACCACCGGTTCGCTTACATCGCCGGGATCGAGGGGGCGTCGACAAGCCGCGACCGTGGCGACGGGTTCCGCGCCGCCTTGCCGTCCAGCCCGCAGATGAAGGCCGGCGATTTCTCATACGAAGGTGGCTTTGCCGCGACCGAGGCCCTGATGCGCGGCCCGGCACCGCCGGATGCGATCTTCTGCGCCTCGGACATCATGGCCTGGGCAGCGATCGACGCGCTGCGCCACGAGTTTGGCCTGCGCGCCGGCCGCGACGTTTCGGTCATCGGCTACAACGACGCCGCCGAATCCCGCTGGCGCAATTACGACCTGACGACGGTCGTATCCAGCCCGGATTCCATGAGCCATCGAGCCGTCGAGATCCTTTCCGCGCTGTTGGACCGCGAGGCGACGCCGCCGGTGCAGGAACGACTGACAGTCCACCTCAAGGTGCGCGGCTCCGCCCGCGTGCCATCCGATTATGAAGCAGAGCACGTTGAAATGGAGACCGGCAGATGACCAGGCCCAACGTCTTGATGATCGTCGTCGACCACTGGTCTGCGACCTTGCTGGGCTGCGCCGGTCATCCGGCGATCCAGACGCCGTCGCTGGATGGCCTGGCGCGCAACGGCGTCCGTTTTTCGAACTGCTATTCCGAACATCCCGTCTGCATTCCCGCACGGCGGACCCTGATGACTGGAACCCCCGCAAAGACCCATGGCGACCGGCGGTTCCAGGCCACGCTTGAGATGCCGGACCTGCCGACCCTGCCACAGGCCTTCCGCGATGCCGGCTATCAGGCTCAGGCGGTCGGCAAGATCCATGTCTTTCCGCAGCGCGACCGGATCGGCTTTGACGATGTGCTGGTCGACGACGAAGGGCGCGCCTTCTATGGGGTCACCGACGACTACGAGATCTTCCTTGGCGACAAGGGCCATCCCGGACGGCAGTTCGACCATGGGATGAGCAACAATGGCTATGCCACCACCCCCTGGCACCTGCCCGACGAGCTGCACGCGACCAATTGGGCCGCCAACAACACGGCCCGCATGATCAAGCGACGCGATCCGACGCGGCCGGGCTTTTGGTACTGTGGCTTCCGACATCCCCATCCGCCCCTGGTGCCGCTGAAACGCTATTGGGACCTCTATCGCGACATCGAGATCGACAGGCCGGTCATCGGCGACTGGGCGAAGGATCGGGCGGACTTGCCGTTCAACGCCCAGGCGGTCCAGACACGCGGCGACCGCTACAACGACACGCAAGTCGAAATGGGGCGCCGCGCCTTCTATGCCCTGTGCACCCATATCGATCACCAGGTGGCCTATCTGGTCGGGACCCTGCGCGACGAGGGCATTCTGGACGACACGATCATCCTGTTCACCTCCGATCATGGCGACATGCTGGGCAATCACGGCATGTGGGCGAAGCAGGTGTTCTACGAGCCGTCCTGCGGCATCCCGATGATCCTGGTCGGCACGAAGAACGACAGCCGGGTCGGCTTCCGGCGGGTGGACGACCGTCTGGTCTGCCTGCAAGACGTCATGCCCACCTTGCTTGATCTTTGCGGCATCGACATCCCGGCATCGGTGGAAGGTCATTCGATGGTCGGCGACACGACCCGGGACCAGCTCTATGGCGAGTTCGGCGAAGGGCCGCATTCGTCACGGATGATCCGCGACAAGCGATACAAGCTGATCTGGTACCCGGTCGGGAACCATCGTCAGCTTTTCGATCTCGATCAGGATCCGGACGAGATGGAGGATTTGGCGGGTGATCCGGTCCATGCGCAGACCTTACAAAGGTTGACGGACGCGCTGGTCGGTCAGCTTTACGGCACGGACGAAGCGTGGCTGGACGGCACGCGATTGGTCGGCGAACCCGCGAGAACCTTCCGACCGGGGCCGGACCGATCCCTGTCGGCCACGCGCGGCGACCAATGGCCGGCGCCGCCCCAGCACACCAAAGGCTTCATGGAGTTCTTTCCGGAGGCCCCGTCGGCCGACTGACCCCGCGGCGCCGACCGATCAGGCGTCGTAAGCGATCCGAAAGCCGGCGTTGGAGGCCGCACTGTCCGGCGGCAGGCCAATCCGGGCGGCAATGCGATAGCGGTAGCAATAGCTGATGTGGCAGAGGAACGAACCGCCCTTGACCACCTTCAGCCGTTCTTCCGCGGCACGGCGGTTCGTGCTTCGCGCCTCGCGCGACAGCGAGCGCACCCGAAAGGCGTCGGCTGTCCATTCCCAGACATTGCCGGCCATGTTGAACAGCCCGGCCGAATTGGGTGGAAAGGCGTCGACCGGGCAGGTCCCGTAATAGCCGTCCGCCCGGGTGTTTTCGGTCGGAAAGCGGCCTTGCCAGATGTTGCAGAAGATGTCGGTGTCCGTCGGCTCCGCATCGCCCCAGGGAAAGCGCCGGTCGCCGGCGCCGTCGCGCGCGGCATGCTCCCACTCCGCCTCCGTCGGCAACCGTCCGCCGGCCCAGGCGGCGAAGGCCGATGCGTCGGCCCATGACATATGCGTCGCCGGATGATCGGCGCGGCCCTCGATGGTCGAGCCTGGACCTTCCGGGCGGCGCCAGCAGGCGCCGTCGACCGGCCGCCACCAGTCGCTCGACGTTCTTGGGCGCCCCGGTCCGAATCCATCGGCCAGGAACCCCGCAAACACCGCCGACCAGCCGAGGCGCTCCGCCTCGGAAACGTACCCAGTTTCGGCGACAAAGGCGGCAAACCGTTCAACGGTCACCGTGCGGGTTTCTAGCCGGAACGGCTTTAGCCGAACCGCCCGGCGCGGCCCCTCGCCGTCCTGTGGCAGTTCGGGCCGGTCGGTCCCGACAAAGCTGTTACCGCCTGCAAAAGATGCAAGGGCGTTCATTCAGGTGGGCTCTTCCAGGACACGTGGCCAACTGGCATGGCCGGCCCCTACCGGACCGGGCGACGCCGCTTCCCCTTAACCTACAACAGGTGTCGCGACGGAGCTTCGCTGTCTTGCGAGGGCAAACACGCAGGCTCCAAATTCCGTTCATCGGAGTCCCGAGAAATTCTTCCTGGCGCGAAGCTCCGCATGATTTCCACCCAACAACGATCGGAACGCGAACGAACGACCGGCCCCTTTTTGTTGGCCCCGCCATGCCAATTGGCGTTATGTCGTCAGCGTCTTCGCGAGCCAGCAAAAACAATCTTGAATTGTATTCCATGGCGGCGGATTGTGCAGCTGATTTTCGTTTGTGTGTTCGAGGCTGGCGGGCTTGTCATGGCATGGATCGTTGTCGGATCGCTCATCATCTGGCTGTTGGCGATCGCCTTCGCCGGCCTGAAACTCATTGGCTATCTCGACTGGTCGTGGTGGACGGTGACGATGCCGTTATGGGCGCCGATGCTCGTGGCTGTTCTGGTGGCGGTGGTGCTGGCTCCGATCCGCGGATACCGACGAACGTCGCGGTCGACGCACGGCTTCTCGAAGACCGCTGATCGGTCGCCACGGCATCGAGGGCCACCGCACAATCCTCGCTGATTCGGACACCTACGGTACGACGGATGGCCTTGGCAGTGGCGGAAGGACGGCTTTCCAGGCCGGTTGTTGCAAGGGCGATGAATGGTGGCCCTAACTGTTGAATCGGTCGCGCAAATGAGCTATCTATTGGTTAGTTCACCCAGAGAGGTACCACCATGAAGCGCAAATCGATGGGTTTCGCAGCGGCCCTTGCGGCAAGTCTTGCGTTTACATCGCCCGCCATGTCTCAGGTTCCTGACTATAGCGACATCGTCGTTGCCTGCTCAACAGGCGGGGAGTGCGAGGTTCTGGTCGCGGCCGCCATCGACCAGTTGCGGAGCGGTGGTTTTGCTGGTCCGGCCTTTGAAGATCAGTTGGGATTGCTCGCCGGTGCTATCGTCGAAGGGTCCGATGGTCTTCCACTCGTGCACCGCTTCAACATAGCGCGTGGGCTAAGGGTTATTGCGCAGGCTTCTTCGGACTCAGCGCAAACGGGGTCTATCGTCGCGCTGGCGGATCGGCTGGAGCAGCGAACGGGTCGCGCCGGTTCATTTTCTGTCGGGGAATTTGGATCTGCCAGCGAGGCATAGCCCGCGCGATTGGTCCCCGCCCGATTAAGATGTGTCGAGGGGCGCGGGTGATTAAGCCAAGCGCCTCCAACCGGAATCCCAGTTCTTGATAGGCCCAACGCGCTCCTAGCTGTTGCGGCCACTCAGGCCATTTGGAACGCTAAGCCCCTGCCTCGGCAGGGGCGGGGCCGGACGGTGCTGCACGGCCGGCCTGTTGAATGATCGGGTCGGCGCTTTTTTCGGCCAGCACCAGGAAGACCAAGGCCATGGTCACGCCAACCGAGGAGTAGTTCCAGACGTTGGAAAAAAACATCCACACGGTGCAGGCCACCAGCATCCCGAACGCCACGCGATGGTACAGCAGAGCCTGCCCCGTGCCGCGGAGCACGCCACGCGCGCTCCAGACGAGGGTCGATATGATCGCCAGTGCGAACAGGGCAAAGCCGACGTAACCGGCCTCGAAGAAGATCAGCAGGATATCATTGTGTAATTCGTAGTGAGACAGGCCCAGGCTCTGCCCGAGCAGCGTGGGCACACTGCCCATGCCGATCCCGAAGGTCGAGGGGGGAGACATGGCAAACAGTATGCGGATCCAATCCAATCGGCCCCGATCGCGCAACACATCAGGATTGAGATTGCCGTCCATCAACTGCTGCCAGATCACCTCCGGAGAGATATGGGCGTAAAACGCGTATGTGATGAACCGCTCGGAGGTCGTCAGCAGCGCAAGCGCAACGACAAGCAGGACGAGCAGAAGCAATCGCTTGGCGTGCTCGCCCCTGGACCGAGCGACGAGCAGCACGGCCAGGCAGCCCGCAAAGCCCGCGAGCAGCACGCCTCGCTGAAGAATCAAAGCAATCGAAACGAGGCAGACAAGCAGCAATATCCATGACCTTCGTGACATCCGGCCGCTGAACATTTCGGAAAACGCGATGATCAGACCTGCCAGGGCAACGAACTTGGAATAGTGCCGCCCGGAAAAGCCCTCGAGGAACGGGGTTCCCTGGACCGTGTAGAGCAGGATCGATCCGACCAGATAGGCGAGAATGCCGGCGCGGATCGCCCGAAACGCCCGGTCGGGACAAAGGTCTCGCAACTGGATGAGAAAAAGAAAAACGACCAGCGGCAGGATGAGTTTGGGCGCGTATCGCAAGCCGTTGGCGATGCTTAGAGAGTCAACCAACGTGGCGCAGTAGTAGATCACGAAAAGTGCCCAGAACAGAACGGGCAGCCTTGCATTTCCAGGCAGCGCGAGAACGAAACCGCGCGAGGACACAAGGATCAGCAAACCGGCCAGACAGCCTGCAATGATCAGGACTTCCCGCAGATACCGTGGCGAAACCGGCCCCAACGACCCACCGCCGATGATTGGCACCGTGAAGGGTGCAAGAAACAGCATCAACAGGATCAACCGGTGGCCGAGCGTCATCCTGGCATACGGCGGCGACGCGGAAGCGGTGCTATCGACCATGACGCGTCCTTCTGAAGGGATGGCCGCTGAGCATCAGTCTCTCGGCCTGCGTCGCAGAAATTCAAACCCGAGGATCAAGAAGAACACGCCGGCCGACACGTAGAGGGTCAAAGGTACACCCAGTACGCCCAGCCCAATGACGAGCCCGGGCGCCGCGCCAATGCTCAAGGCCGAGGACCAGCCGCGTGCCTGAAGCATGATGGCCCCACGGCCTAAGACCTGGAAGTAGCTGCGAAAGGCGACGGCGGTGCCCACTAGCACCTGATAAGCCGCGAAATAGACGACGAGGCGCGTGTAAGATCCAAACTCGCCACCATAGAACTGCGACATCAGCCAACTGCCCAGGACAAGAAATCCGATGAAGATTAGCCCTTGAATTGCAGCGAACAGCCCAGCGATATGCCAAGCGCTATCCCACAGGTGTGACGCATCGGTGCGTCGTTGAGCAAGCCAAGGCGGTAGCCAGTTCTCAGCCGCCTGAATGGTCACGCTTGACAGCCGGGCCACATTGTATGCCGCCCGTGTTCCCCCTAACGCCGCTGGGCCAAGAACCAGCCCTATGATGAAAAACTGGATATTGCCGGCAAGGAACGTCAGCAAGCGTTCCGCCGCCATGGTGGCGGCAAACCGCGTCTGCCGCCGGAACAGAACCCAGCGCAGCGCCGTGTCGGGCCGACCCCAGCCGCTCAGGATCAGGCCCGATGCGATCGACACGACGCTCGCCACGGTGACAAGCATAAATGCTGTTTCGGGGCTACGCGGCAACTCGACCGCGCCGGCCAGAACAAGCACCCCACCTCCACACAGAGCGGCATAACGAAGTAGGTCTTGCACCAGTGCCAACGACACCCGTCTGACGCAAAAAGCCCTTCGCCTTAGATACTCGGCCAGGCTCGCTGAGAAGATGCAGGCCATCGCCCACAGATCGCTGCCCCATAACACCAAGGATGGAGACAGACCGCGCAAGGCCAGTGAGACCAGCCCAAACACAATTGCAAACAGCACAGATAGGGCGATGGCCTGTTCCAAGAGGACCCGGTCGTGTGCTGCATGGCGCCAAGGGTTAAGGCGCGCGCGGTCGTTTATCATCGGGGCGATCAGAATTGCATTGACCAGCATCTGCGCCAGATTGGTCAACAGCCAGACAATGACAAAGGCGCCGAACGCGTCGATCCCGATGATCCTGGCGACGATCGCGATACCGACGAAGTTTCCAAGACTGGTGACGGCTTGATCGCCGAGAACCAGGAATAGGTTTGCGCGGCCGTGGCCACGGCCCACCACGCGGGTCAGCGACACCTGGCCGGCCATTCTCTGCTCGGATTTTCAAAGGATCCCAATTATTTCTTCCAGGCGTCCATATTATCGCTTAGATAGTGGATATGCCACAAACCTGCGCGCAAAGCGAGCTGTCAAAGGGCGCTTTTGGTCTGCAAGATGGAAGGGCGCGCATGCCACAGCCTGCTGCCAGTTTTGACGTTCTCGGGATCCCGGTTTCCGTAACAACAATCGACCAGGCGCGGGATCAGATTGGCGCGTGGTCAAAGGACGACATTGGACGCTTCGTTTGTGTTCGCGAGGTGGCCAGCCTGATGACCTCGATCGACGATCCGAAGTTGATCGCCCTGCATCAGGATGCCGCGATGGTGGTCCCCGACGGCATGCCGCTGGTGTGGATTGGCAAGAGGCGCGGCTTGCCGGTGGAACGCACCTGTGGTCCTGATTTGATGGAGGCGGTGCTGGCCGCCTCACCTCGCACAGGGTTGAAGCACTATTTCTATGGTGGAAAGCAGGGCGTTGCCGACACTCTGGCAGAGCGATTCGCCCAAAGGTTTCCGGGCGTTCAGATCGTGGGCGCCGAATCACCGCCTTTCCGTCCGCTGACCGACATCGAGAGACAAGAGGTGCGGTCGCGCATTCGCGATAGCAGGGCCGATGTGGTTTGGGTTGGCGTTTCGTCGCCCAAACAGGACATCTGGATGCATGACAACTACAGACATTTAAGCCAGACGCTAATTGGTGTGGGCGCTGCGTTTGATTTCCATTCGGGCACTGTGAAACGCGCGCCGGCTTGGATGCGCAACAGTGGCTTTGAATGGCTGCACCGCCTGGCCAGCGAGCCACGCCGGCTATGGCGTCGGTATCTGATTCTGGCTCCCCGTTTTGTTTTGCGCGTTGCCTGGCAAGCCATGTTCCCAAGAAGAAGCTAGGGGCTCACCGTGACCCATTCGACCGTTCACACCGGGTACTTGGCGGGACTTCGTGTCCTGACCGTCAAGCGAGCTCTCCGCAACACCATGGCTCGTAGCAGGCCGCTCTACATCACGCTGACCCGGCGAAAACGAGGAGATTTCGTCGTGAATTCTGAAACCAAGCTCGTTCTTGAAGGCTACCCGCGATGCGCCAACACTTTTCTGACGAACTGCTTCATGAAACTCTTGGGAGAGGACTATCCGATCGCACACCACTGTCACGCCGCGCCCAACGTCCTTGAGGGTGTGCGTCTCGGCAAGCCGACCATCGTTGTCTATCGTGAACCAGACGCTGCGGTGGCCTCGCTTCTTATTCGCAATCCGGAGATTTTCACACCGAAACTGGCCTACCGCGAATACATCCAGTTTTATTCGGATGTATTGACTGTTGCCGATCGTGTTTTGCTGGTGTCGTTTGATCGTGCGGTCTCGGACTTCGCCGAGATCGTTGCAGACCTCAATAGACACTTTGCGGGCTTGGAAGGCTTCGAGCCCATAGGCATCCCGGTATGGGGACCGCAGCAGATTGCCGAGACCAAGGCCTTTTCCGATCGGCGCGCCCTGCGGATCAAGGGTCGAACGTTAGACTACTCGACGAGCCTCGGCGATGAGTCGCTGCGCCGCCGCGAGCGACACAAGTCTCGGGTGCTCAAGACACTCACAACGACTTCGGCATTAGCGAAAATCCGAAAGAAATCGGAGACCGTGTTTCGTCGCGTCCAACACCAGGCCGACGCACATTGAGCGTGTCGCGAGCGCGTGCTTGTCCCCGATGGCAAAGCAGATGACGTAAGCCATAGGGAATCCCTCGCCAGATCCATGCCTTTCGAGACCGTCGAGATCATGACCTCGCCCAGTGTCCGGCGGACTTATGTCCGAGAACGAGGAGCCATCTGATGTCAGGTGCCGATTTCGGTCGTTGTTGTGATGCGTGACGCACCGATGAGGCCGCCGGTCGTCGTTGCCATTGGCGGATACGGGCGGTCTGGATCGACTCTCTTGCAGGGTCTGCTGGCCGAACGGTTGGGTGGCGTCGCACTCGGCGAGGTGAAGTATCTCTGGTCGCGTGGATTTGCGCGGCAAGAAAAGTGCTCCTGCGGAGAGACAGCACCAGACTGTCCGTTCTGGCGGCCAGTTTTGGAAGCGTTGTTGGAAAAGACGGGTCTGTCGAGCGCCATGGAGATTGAGCGGCTGCGCAAGTCCGTGGAGCGCAACCGCATCTTTTTGAGACATGAGGTCTTGCGCCTGCCTTCGCGTTCCTACGCACGCCGAAGACAGCGCTATGCTGACATTCTAGGGGATTTGCTGATCCTGTGCGGCCGGCACGCCGGGCGGGACTATCTGATCGACAGCAGCAAGGACGTTGCCCATTTGGCGCTGTTGTCTGGGATCACGCGCATTCGCCCGAAGCTTATCCATCTCGTCCGCGACAGTCGTGCCGTGGCCTTCTCGCAGAAGACGCCCAAGAAGAAGGCCGAGGTCTGGTGGGATACCGAATACATGGCCGCCCGCGGGATCTGGAGTTCGTCTGGCTATTGGATCTATCTGAACGCGCTGATGCGTCGGCTCGACGCGCGGGGCGACTACCGTGTCGTGCGATACGAAGACGTTGTGGCCGCGCCGGACGCGACGTTGACGGCACTTGTTGACTGGCTTCGACATGGTACCCAAGCGCGTGTCCATGACGCTGCCCTGATGCATGCGATCTCCGGCAATCCCGGACGCTTTTCGACGGAGGCATTGGCCCTGAGGCCCGACACGCGTTGGCACAAGGCCATGTCGCCCTTTGATCGCGGGGCGGTCACGGTGATGACCGCACCCTGGTTGCACGCCTACGGGTACAGCCTGACGGGAAAGCAGCGTGCGCCACTCGCCGCTCCCTCTGATGAGAGGCCTTGATGCATGCGCATACTGATGCTTCACAACCGTTATCAGCAGTTGGGTGGCGAAGACATCTCAACGCGCAATGAGGCGGCCTTGCTGCGCGATGGGGGGCACGAGGTCGAACTGGTCGAATATGACAATGAAGAGGTTGATCGCATCGGATCGTTGCGCGCGGCGGCACGCGCCATTTGGTCCGCGCCGGCGGTCGCCGACGTCTCGGCCCGCCTTCGAGGCAAGGATTTCGATGTGCTGCATGTTCAGAATTATCTGCCCCTGATCTCGCCGGCGGTGCATCACGCGGCAAAGAGGTTGGGCGTCACCACCGTCCAGGCCTTGCGCAACTATCGGCTGATCTGTTCGGGAGCACAGCTCTATCGCGACGACAAACCTTGCTTCACCTGTGTCGGCAAGTTCGCACCGTGGGACGGTATCCGGCACCGATGCTACCGCAACAGCCGTGCCGGCAGCGCAACCATCACCGGCATGATCGCCGTCCACAAGATGCTGGGCACCTGGACGCGCAAGGTCGATGCCCTGATTGCGGTCTCGGACTATGTGCGCGGTATCTACGAGAAGGCCGGTTTTCCGGCAGATCGGCTGTATGCCAAGCCCAATATCGTCGCCGCCGCCGACACGCCGCCGGCGCCGGTCCGTGCCCGGCAGATCGCCTATGTGGGGCGGCTGTCCCATGAAAAAGGCTGCGATACACTGATCGACGCGTGGAAGGCGGCAGGTATAGATCGGGCCGAACTCGTCATGGTCGGCGATGGCCCCTCGATGTCGGACTTGAGGGCGCGTGCCGAAGGGGTGCCTGGAATCCGATTCACGGGCCGGCTGCCGCCGCACCGAGCGCTCGACGTGATGCGTGCCTCCATGGCGCTGGTCATACCGTCGAAATGGGGCGAACCCTTTCCTCGCACCGGGGTCGAGGCCTACGCCTGCGGCACGCCGGTTTTCGGCGCCGACAGCGGCGGCATCGCAGAGCTGTTTCACAAGGGCAAGGGCGGCGCCCTGTTTCCGGCCGGCGATACGCTGGCCCTGGCACGGCTGATCGCCCGGCTTTTTGCCGACGAGACCTGGGCACGCGGCCTTCGGGATGAGGCCGCCACATTGTTCCAGACGAGGTTCTCTCCGGCGGCTGTGCTTGCCTTGACAGAAGAAATCTATGGCAAGGCGCGTGCCATGACCAAGATGCGGTCCTGACTACGCCGCGCCCCGACGGCCGCTGTCCAACCAGTCGGCGTAGGTATGGGCTATCCCTTCGGCCAAATCACGGGCGTCGTTCCAGCCGATCTGGTGCAGCCGCGAACTATCCATCAGCTTGCGCGGTGTGCCGTCGGGTTTTGTCGCATCGAAGACTAACTCGGCATCATGCCCGACGACGCGGCCGATGGTTTCCGCCAGTTCGCGGATGCTGACCTCGGCGCCGGATCCGACGTTCAGCGGCCGGCTGTCCGAGTAGTGCTTCAGCAAGAAGACCAGGGCATCGGCAAGATCGTCCACATGCAGGAACTCGCGCAGGGGCGTGCCTGAGCCCCAGACCGTCACGCTTGTCTCGCCCGCCAGCTTTGCCTCGTGAAACTTGCGCAGCAGCGCTGGCAGCACATGGGACGTCTCCAGGTCATAGTTGTCTCCCGGCCCGTAGAGGTTCGTCGGCTGTGCGGAGATGAAATCGGCGCCATATTGCCGACGGTAGGCCTGGCAGAGCTTAATCCCGGCGATTTTCGCGACCGCATACCATTCGTTGGTCGGTTCCAATGGGCCCGAGAGCAGGGCGTCCTCAACCATCGGTTGCTCGGCGAACTTAGGATAGATGCAGGAGGACCCAAGGAACAACAGCTTCTCGACCCCGTTGGCATGGGCCGAGCGAATGACGTTCGCTTCGATCATCAGATTGTCGTAGAGAAAGTCGACCGGATACTGGTTGTTGGCGGCAATGCCGCCGACACGCGCGGCGGCCAGGACAACGGCGTCGGGCCTGGTTTGGGCCATCCAGTCGCGCACGGCACGCTGGTCGACCAGATTCACCACGCCGCGATCCGCGACAATAATCTCGCAAGGCTCACGGGCGAGCCGGCGTACGACAGCGCCACCTACCATACCGCGATGGCCGGCCACCCAGACGCGCTTGCCATGCAATGCATAGCTCATCCGTGGCGGTCCATCCGGCCTCTCTCGCGCTGCACCGTCTCAAGATCGCTGGCGACCATCTCGCCGATCATCTCGGTGAGTGTCGTCGTGTGGCTCCAGCCAAGTTTCGCCTGGGCCTTGCTCGCATCCCCGACCAGCAGATCCACCTCGGTAGGGCGGTAATAGCGCGGGTCGATCTCGATTAGGCAGCGATTGGCGCCTGCCTGAATGCCCTTCTCATCGATGCCTTCGCCGCGCCAGTCGATTTCGAGATCCACGGCCGCGAAGGCGGCCTCGGCGAAATGGCGCACGCTGTAAGTACTGCCCGTGGCGAGCACATAGTCGTCGGGCGCGTCCGCCTGAACGATCCGCCAGATGCCATCGACGTAATCGCGGGCGTGGCCCCAATCACGCCTGGCATCGAGGTTGCCCAGATAGAGTCGGTCTTGCAGCCCCAGGCTGATTGCCGCCGCCGCCCGCGTGATCTTACGGGTCACGAAGGTCTCGCCGCGGACAGGGCTTTCGTGATTGAAGAGGATGCCGTTTGAGGCGTGCATGCCGTACGCCTCGCGATAGTTCACCGTGATCCAGTAGGCGTAAAGCTTGGCCGCCGCATAAGGCGACCGCGGGTAGAACGGCGTGTCTTCCTTCTGCGGCACTGCTTGGACCAGTCCGTACAGCTCGGACGTTGACGCCTGATAGAAGCGACAGGTTTTCTCCAATCCGAGAATCCGCATCGCCTCGAGGATGCGCAGCGTGCCGATCCCGTCTGCGTTGGCGGTGTATTCAGGCGTTTCGAAGCTGACCTGCACGTGGGACTGGGCAGCCAGGTTGTAGATTTCGTCCGGTTGCACCTCTTGAATCAGACGGATCAGATTGGTCGCGTCGGTCATGTCGCCGTAGTGCAGGCGAAATCGGACGTCGCCCTCGTGCGGGTCCTGATACAGATGATCGATGCGCGCCGTGTTGAAGGACGAGGATCGCCGCTTCACGCCATGCACTTCATAGCCCTTGGCAAGCAGAAGATCGGCCAAATAGGCGCCGTCCTGGCCCGTGACGCCGGTAATAAGCGCCTTCTTCACGGCGAAATAATCGAGCGAGTTGGAGATGCTGGGTTTTTCATTTTACTTTCCCGTGGCGTTGACAATAACCAATGTGGTGATTGCCTTTATTTTCAGGTCGGTTAGAAGGCTTGCCGATGCTGCGTATCTGCGGTCGTAGTCGACACGCTCTTGAAAACTGACCTCGTTCCGCTGGCTGATCTGCCAGGGGCCGGTAACGCCCGGTCGCATCTGGTAATAGACCGCGCTCATCGGCATGCTGTCGTAGAGTTCCTGCTGGCTCGGCATGAACGGGCGTGGCCCGACAAAACTCATTTCGCCTTTGAGGATGTTCCAGATCTGGGGCAACTCGTCCAGGCTGGTTTTCCTCAGGAAGCCGCCGATCCGGGTTATGCGCGGATCGCGTGCCAGCTTTTGATACCGGTGCCACTCGCGGGCGATTTGGGGGTCGGATCGAACCAGCTCGCTCAGGACGGCATCAGCGTCGACAACCATCGTGCGGATCTTCCAGAACGTGAAATGCCTGCCGCCATGACCCACCCGAGGTTGGCCATGAAAGCCGGGACCGCCGTCTAGCCGGACAAGCGTCCAGATGATCGTAATGACGGGTGCAATGAGGGGGAGCAGCAGAACCGCCAGCCCAATATCGAAGGCGCGTTTGCCGGCGCTGTTGAGCCACGGCGAAATGCGATGACAGTCGGAGGCGGCGGATTCATTGGCGGCATTGGCAACTCGCACCTGCGTCACGGGCGTGAGGCTCCTTCCCGAAGGGTGGACACGTCGGTAGGCAAACGTCGCACCGGCCGAAGCGATCAGCCGCGTCCAGCGGCCACGGCCGGTAATTCAGGACGGAAAAGGGGGCTGGAAGACAGATCCAACCGCCGGTTGCGCTCCGCCGGCCCCTTTGTGAGCGGCTGGACCGGCTGTCTGACGCCGGTCTTTTTCCCGGACACGCCGCGCCGTTTTTCGGCGGACGAGACGGGCAGCAAGGCACAACAGTGACGCATCGACTGAAGCTCCATCCATCGGACAAGACTCGGCGAACAGCTTTTAGAACCAACGCGGATGCGCCGGATCGGTTGAGTAGTGTGATTTCCTTTCTAGGATAGGGGTTGTCTCTTACAGTTGCAAGTAGCCCCATAAACGCACCAATCTTGAGTATTTTATGGCGACGGGTCTTGCTCCGGCTCTTTGGGGTCGGTGCGAGGGCATGCAATCCCAGGCTGGGCCTGGCTTACATGCGCGTCTTCTCTTGCCTCGCCGACGAAGATGCCGATCGCCACCGAACCCTATCGGGATAGGGAATAAGAAGCGGCCGATTGTCGCGGCCGACCAGCCATCGCGGCGCCACGGGGGCAAGTGTCACCAACGCTTGGTCGCGGTCCCGGAAGGCTTGGCCAAGGACCAAACCGCGACTGGTCGGCACGTCCGTTGACAAGGATTTGTGCGGGCCGGAGAGGCCGAAGCAACGGCTTCAGGCTCAGACGCGCTTGGTCGCCCCTGTTGGAGGGTGGCCAGACACCCTCGCTTAAGGCTCAAAGCACATTGCCCAAAAACTGACGGATTGATTGAAAAAGATTTGATGGCATCTCCAGTGGGTGATAGTGGGAGCGCCTATGAGAACCGGAAAGATTTTTGGCATTGTCGCGTGTCTGGCTTTGACCGGTGTCTCATCGGTCTTTTTTGCCGAGGAATATCAAGCCTTCCGACTGTCGCGCGAGACGGACCGTGGTCAGTACGAGCACCTGGCGCTGGGGGAGACCACCATCGCGGGCTCGGTTCGCGGGCGATACGCGGTTTTGCGGGCCTGCGACGAAGGGCAGCGCAGCCTGTTTGCCGAGGTTCAGTCGACGCCGTCGCGGCGCATGGTAGCTGCGGAGTGTTTGTCGCTGGCGCGGCAGGCGCTTGCCCAGGCGCCGACACTCTCACTCGCACACTACGTCGTCGCGCGATCGCACCTGCACCTCGGCGATTTCGACGCGTTCAATCGGGCGCTTGGCCTGTCACAGCGGATGGGGGCCACGGAGGGGTGGATTGCACAGCGCCGATTCGATTTGGCGGTCGGCGCCAACGAACATCTGGATGAGTCGGGGCGACGGACCCTCGGTCGGGACACCGGGCTGCTGCTGAGAAGCATCGACGGCGTGGATTTGGTCGCCGACAGGTATGTGCAATTCGAAACCGCCCGGGAGGCGATCCTACGCGAGGCGGAAAACCTGTCGGCAGGCGATCAGCGGCGGTTCCTGTCGCGCGTTCGCGATGCACAGCAAGGGCTGGGTGGCGAATAGGCGGCATGTCACCTCCCGACCCGAGTGCGACTGCCGGCACCAACACAAGCGGCCGGCTCAGCTTCAAGGCCGAAGCCGTCCAACTAGGCCGCGCGGGTGTCCGGAGCCGTGGTCGCGGCACGCTCCAGGCTCGGCGCTATCGTCGGTTAAACGATGCGACGGCGGCCCTGCTCGTGCTGATCGTCCTTGTCGCGCCGATCCCCGTGGCCAGCAATCGGCCGGCGCTCTGGATGCTCTGGGCGGCAATCCTCGGGGTGGTGGCCGCGCTCTATCTCGCCGCAAGCCTGCTGATCGATCCCGACCGTGGCCTGCGTTCGCGTGGACATGCCAGGCTGTTTGTGCTGGCTGGCCTGGTGCCGGCATTCGCCCTTGTCCAAATCCTGCCCATCGCGGACTACCTTCCGGCCATTCTGACGACCCTACCGGCCATCGGTACACATGCCCCCCAAAGCGCAAGTCTGATACCCAGCGCGACCATTCTCGGCGCTGTCAGGTTCATCTCCTACATCGTTTTCTTCGCGCTGATGCTGGAGGTCGCCAGCCGGCCCAGTCGTGCCACCTGGATGGCATGGGCGCTTTTTTTCGGCGTTACCGCTCACGCGCTTTGGGCGATGGTCTCGCTGAACGTTTTGGGGGACGATTTCTTCTGGGGCGAGAAACTGGCCTACAGGGGGACGGCCACCGGGACCTTCATCAACCGGAACTCCTTCGCGACCTTCTTGTCGATGGGCTTGGTGCTTGGCGTTGCATTGCTGTTCAGCCGTGGCGAGCCAGGGCGAAATCGCGCGCAGGTCCGGGCAAACCCGTTCAGCGCAGATGCGATGGAAACCGTTCTCCTGTGGCTGCTCATCGGGCTGATCGTGATTACGCTGCTGGCGACGCAGTCCCGCATGGGCCTTTTTGCCGGTGCCATCGGGGCGCTCTTCTGTCTTGCCGTCATGGTCCGCAAGAAAGGGCGTGTGGGCGGGGGCTCTTTGCTCGGCGTCGTGATTGTCGCCGGTGGCGGCGTTCTCGCGCTGACTCTGTTTTTGGGCCAGGACCTGATTGAGCGCTTCATCTTCGTCGGCTCCGACGGTCTGACGCGCGGTGAACTCTATCGTCAAGTCGTCGGCATGATCGGCCAGCGGCCATGGCTGGGGTATGGCCTTGACTCTTTCCCGGTCGCGTTTGAGCTGTTTCACCGGCTGCCCCTGTCGTCCGATAGCGTCTGGGACAATGCGCACTCGACCTATCTGGCGCTGTGGGCCGAACTCGGGATTGTCGTTGGCAGCATTCCTGTTCTGCTCGCCCTCATGGTGGGCGTGAGACTTGTTCAGATCATCCGGAACCGCGAGAAGGACTACGCCCTGTCGGTTGCAGCCTTGGCCGCCCTTGTAACGGCGGCCATCCATTCGTTGATCGATTTCAGTCTGGAGATCCAGGCCAACGTCCTTCTCCTGCTGGCCTTGACGGCGTTGGGCATCGCGCGGCGCCGGTCGGCCAGATCCAATAGCGAAGCCACATGATCCCATGCCGACGCTAATGGGTCTGCTGAAGCTCCTGCGGCCGGCGCGGGCCGAATCGGACTTGGATGGGGGGTCCGAGGGGTTGGCGCTGACGGAGATGCCGGCGGCCACCTACGCCGTCGGGGATGTGCATGGCTGCCTGTCTCTCTACCGCCTGCTCGAAGACAGGCTGGTCCGGGATGGGCGCGATCTGGAGGGCGAGAAACTGATTGTGTTGCTTGGCGACGTGATCGATCGCGGGCCGGATTCCGCCGGCATGATCGACCATCTCACCTCGGCACCGCCGGAGGGTTTTCGACGGATCTGTCTGCTCGGCAATCACGAGGACACCATGCTGCGGTTCCTTGGTGACCCGTCCAGGCATCGCGGTTGGCTCGAGTTTGGCGGGCGTGAGACCTTGGCCTCTTACGGCGTTCGACCGGATCCGGTTCGCGGCTGGGACATGAAGCCGCGAGAGATGCGGTTCCTGATGCAGGCCCATATTCCGGCCGAGCACATCCGGTTCCTGCAAGCCTTGCCCCTGTACTTGTCGGTCGGCGACTACTTCCTGGTCCATGCCGGGATCGATCCGCAAAGACCACTCGACCGTCAGGCCAGGGACGACCTGCTTTGGATCCGGCCGGGGGCAACCACCGATACGTCCCATGTGAGAAAAAAAGTCGTCCATGGCCACACCCCGGTCGAAATTGCCGGCCAGACAGGCTGGCGTATCCAGATCGATACCGGCGCCGTCTTCACGGGGCGGTTAAGCGCCGCAAAGCTGACCCCCGGCGCGCCGGCATCCTTCCTAACGGTTTCGCATTGATGCCAGACATCGACAATCGACCAAGCGCCAAGTCAACAAATCTGAGTCGCGGTCAAAGCCGGCACGACACTGGACGTTGCCGCGACCGGCAAGCCGTCGACACGGCAACCCGTCCCGAAAAACAGGATCGCGGTTATGGATAGCTCCCATAACGAACTGGACCTTAAGGCCATTGTCGCGCTGTTACGGCGGCAGATGAGGCTGATCGTCCTGACCATCGCCGTCTTCGTTGGGGCCGCGCTGATCTATCTGTTTTCGGTCACGCCGGTCTTCACTGCGTCGACCCTGATCCTCGTCGATCCTGCACAGAGGAACTTGCTTGATCCGTCCGAACAACTGGCCTCGCCGGCCTCCGCCGCCAACGCGCGTGTCGACAGCGAGGTGGAGATTCTACGATCGGACGCGATTGCGCTCGGTGTGTTGGATGATCATGGCCTGGTTCGCGATCCGGAGTTTGGGCCGCAAATCAGCCTGATGGACAGGGTTTTGCGCGCGATCGGCTTTGAGATTGAAGCTGTGGCCTCGGGCGAGGTTTTGGTCCAGGGCGTCCTTCAACGTTTTCGGAACGCGGTCAGCGTTCGGCGCGTCGGCCTGACATACATCATCTCCGTGTCGGTGGATTCCGAGGACCCGGATAGGGCCGCCGGCTTGGCGAATGCCCTCGCCGAAACCTACATCGCGGCCCAAGTCGACGCAAAAGTCGCTGTCTCGCTGAGGGCGCGCGATGCGCTGTTGGGCCAGAGCGATGCCGCGCGCCAGGCCCTGGCCGATTCCGAGGATGCCCTCGACGCGTTTGTCGACCTTAATCTGGCCGAGATCGAGGCGGAAAGCGGCGCGTCGGAGGTCGCCGAAATGCGCCGCCTTATCGACCAAATCGACGATCAGCGGCTGGGTGTCGAGGCCATGACCATCGCGGCCCAACAGGCTCTCGACGAGCGCGACTGGGCGACATTGTCGAGCCGGCTGGGCGATGAGGCCCTTCAGGAGTTGGATCGGCAGCGCGAACAGCTTGAGCGCCGGCTCAGCGTCGCGGCGGTGGGCTCGCTGGAGGAAATCGATCTGCGACGAGCGTTGGCACAGGTGGAGGCCGATACCATCAACCGCGCCGACCTCGCCATCGCCGGTTTGCGGTCGGAAATCGCCGACCTGGAGGCGACCGCGCGAGACTATCGCAGCCAAATCCCGGAGGTCATGCTGCAGGGGGAGCTTTCGTCGGCGTTTCTGACCACCCTGTACCAGTTGCAGCAAGAAGCGAGCATCGCGCGTCGTCAGTACCAGACGCTGTTGTCGAGGCTCCGTGATCTTGAAACCCAGGCCAACATCCAGATCGCCGACAGCAGGATCGTGGCCCCCGCACTGCCGCCGAGCGAACCGACATTCCCGAACCGAAGGCTTATCCTCGGTGTCGCCCTCGTGCTGGCGGTCGGGTCCGGTGTCGGACTGGCGTTCCTGCGGGAATACTATGTCGGTGGCATCAGTTCCGCCGACCAGTTGCGCGACGTTTTGCATGCCAAGGTCGCCACGACGATCCCAAGATCGGCCCAAGAAGGCGCCCAGCTGTCGCTGGCGGATAGCGTTGTTCAATCGCCTTTGTCACACTACGCCGAAGCGGTCCGCCGTCTAAGGGCAGCCGTCGATCAGAGCTTTCGGGCAGGCCAACGGTCGATGGCGGACGCCGGCTTGGATAACAAGGGCCGGGTCATCCTGGTCACCTCGAGCATTCCCTATGAGGGCAAGACGACCACGGCGCTTGCGCTTGCGCGCACGTACGCCATGGCCGGCGGCAAGGTGCTTCTGATCGATGCGGACTTGCGCAAACCCACATTACACAAGCAGCTGGGCCTGACGCCCGAGGAGGGCTTCTCCGACTATCTGTCCGACCCGGGCAGAGGGCAGTCGTCGAAGTCCCTAAACGTGCGCGATGCGATGTCGGGCCTGTCGATGGTGTTGGGCGCGCGCCATAGCGAGACGCCGACCGATCAACTGTTGAACTCCCCCACGTTCGACGCCCTGGTTGAAAAGGCGCGCGGCGACTTCGACACCGTGGTTCTGGACACGCCGCCGCTCATACCCGTGGTGGACGCACGTTACATCGCCCATCACGCCGATGCCGTGTTGATGATGGTCCGGCACTCGGTCGTCCATCAGCGCGACATCCGCGCGGCCGCGCTACAGATCCAAGAGGCCATGCGAAGCGATGCGGCGTTCTTCGCCGTGCTAAACCAGGAACCGGAGAGGCGACGTCAATACGAATACTATGGATATTACTCCGACCCTAATGCGGAAAAACAATAATCGGCGGAGATCCCGTTCCACGATCTCGCGTTTGGTTTCCTATGGGGGCGTTTCAGGCAGACCAATCCTTGGTGTTAGCTGGCAATCAGTCTGAGCGTGACGATCTCGTAAGGTTTCAGGGTCAGCGCAACGAGACTTCCGTCGACGGTCAACTCTGTCTCGTTGCTTTCCAGTAGGTTACATCGATAAGCGGCGGCCGGTTCGAAGCCGAGATTGAGTCTGACCGGTCCGCGCGAGCCTTCACCTTCGTAGAGGCGGACAATCATGCCGTTGCCGTCCTCCGCACATTTGACAGTCTCGATAATCGCGTTGGGGCTGTCGGCAGTCACCAGCCCGGCCGCCGACTGCGAACCGGCCGCATCGGAAACGGGCCGCATGATCACCGGATCGTTGAGCGCATAGGCCGCCTCAGGCACGCCATTGCGCCAATTGCCGGAGTGCGGCAGCAGGCTGTAAAGCATCCGATGTTCGCCCTGGTCGGCGACGGGGTCGGGCATGGTGGCGCTTTTCAGCAAGGTCAGGCGTAGGACATTGTCGCGCACGTCGTAGCCGTATTTGCAATCGTTCAGCAGCGCGACGCCGTAACTGCCTTCGCTGAGGTCGGCCCATTTCTGGGCAGCGGTCTCGAACCGTGCCCAGTCCATCGAGGTGTTGCGGTGGGTCGGCCTTGTGACGTTGCCCCACTGAATGTCGAACGTGGCGGATGGGCTCAAAATGTCCACCGGGAATGCAGCCTTCAACAGGAAGTGGCTTTCGTGCCAGTCGATTGCCGTGTCGAAATCGATGCGCTTGCTGTCGTGGTAGACCCGGATGTGCTGGGTGATCCGGCTGTCGCGAAAACGGCGATGAACGGCCAGGCTGGCGCGCAGGGGGCCGCGCTCGACGATCTCGATCGCCTCCACCCCATCGACCGTTTCCTCCCGGTCCTCATAGAAGATGTCGATGTCCCAGGCGTCCCAGGTCATCGGCCGGTCCTCGAAGACCAGAAGCTGATTACCGGTTTCGCCCGGCGCCAGCACCTCGCGGTCCGCTTGCTTGTCGCGAATGCTTGTGAGGTTGCCAGCTCGGTCGAGTTCGGTCCGCATGAGGGGGTTCTCGATCACGAACCCGACCCCTGTCTCCTCGATCGAGACGGTTGCTTCCGGCGCCGTCGTTTCGCCTTGCCCCAGGCCGATCAGGCCATAGGAAGGCAGGTCTGACAGGGCGACCAATGTGCCGCCGTCTACCTGCTGGGTTGCCAAGGCTTCGGACGCGCGCAGGTCCGTCAGCCCGTTTACCGGCGTGCCGGGCAGAAAGGCAAGCCGATTGCCACCGAAAGAGGTCGGGTTGGCCGCCAAGGCAACGGCATTGGCCGGCAGCAGTTCCGACAGAGCATCCAGCGCCGCGTCTCGCGCATCCTCCGCCAATGATCGTATGCGCGCATAGTCTTTGTCGGCGTCCTCATAGACCTCGGTGATCGACGAGCCTGGCAGGATGTCGTGGAACTGGTTCAGACAGACCAGTTCCCATGCCGCATTGAACGCCTCGTGCGGATAGGCGTGATCGGCGAACTGCGCGGCCATGGCCGCCAGGAACTCCGCGTCGTGCAGCAGGAACTCGCTCTTGCGGTTGTTGCGCTTGGTGCGGGCCTGGCTGGTCAACGTGCCGCGATGTAGTTCCAGATAGAACTCACCGTTCCAGACCGGCAGATCCTGCGCCTCCGCTTCAACCCGCTCGAAGAACTCTCGCACCGTGCCCGGCCGCACGCGCGGACAGCCCGGCATGTCGGCCATCAGGGCGGCGTTGTCCAGCATCTCGCGGGTCGGCCCGCCGCCGCCATCGCCATGGCCGTAGGCCGTTATGAGCTCGCTGTGTGTCTCCTTCTGGTCGAAGTTGCGCCAGGTGCCCAGCACCTCCTCCGGCGTCATCATGCCGTTGTAGGTCGTGCCGTGAGGCAGATGGCCGATTTCGTGCGGCGTGGTCATGAAGTGGGTCAGGACCCGTGTGCCGTCGATGCCCTGCCACCAGAACAGCTGGTAGGGCAGGCGGTTATACTGGTTCCAGCTGATCTTCGACGTGACGAACCAGTTCAGGCCGGACTGTCGGATCAATTGCGGCAGCGAGCCGGCGAAGCCGAACGTGTCGGGCAGCCACATCACCGGCGTCTCGGCCTCGCCGAACTTGTCGCGAAAATACTGCCGGCCGAGCAGGAACTGGCGCGCCAGGGACTCAGCGCCCGTGGTGTTGCAATCGGGCTCGACCCAGGTGCCGCCCATCACCTCCCAGCGCCCGTCCTGCACGCGCCTTTTGATGCCATCGAAGATCTCGGGATAATCCTCTTCGGTGTATTTGTAGAGTTGGGGCTGGCTTTGGGAGAAGACGTAGTCGGGGTAGTCGTCCATCATGCGCAGCACGTTGCTGAACGACCGGCCGCATTTGCGGCGCGTCTGCGCCAGCGTCCACAGCCAGGCGACGTCGATATGGGCATGGCCAATCCCGACGATATCGACATCGATGGGCGAACCGGCCTCGGCAACGCCCTGCTTCAGGGCGTCAAGGGCCCTGGGCACGCTGTCATAAAAGGCGTCGCGACCGATGGGGTCGCGTGTATCCAGGATCGTGAATACGTCGTCCAGCACGTTCAGCAGCCGGGCGCGCTCCGGTGCGCCTTCGTCCAACTGTTCCGTGGCCTGCAGCGTGGTGCGGGCCAGACGGATGAAGGCCTCCGTGGCACGATCGATTTCGACCACCGAACATTCGCGCATGAACAGCTTGGTCCTGGCATCCAGGTTCGCCGGCCAGTCATCATGGCCCGTCCAGCCGTGCAGCGCCAGCGCGTGCGGCTTGTCATCCAGAAACTGAGCCGGCAGGTGGATTTCGTGGTGGTAGCGGTCTGCCGAGGCGTAGGCCGCGCCGTCCAGGTAGGCCAGCGCCTCCGGATGGCAGAAGAAGTCACCAGCGACGCCTAAGGGCAGGTGCAGCGCGACGGGGCCGTGGCTTCCCCAATCGGCAGGCGCCTCAAAGCGCGTGCGCAGCATGAAGTTGGTTCGCCAGGCCCCCCAATAGCTGTCCGGTTCGATGACCGGCCAGGAACTGTCGTCGAAGCAGGGGTCGACGATCGGGGCGGTCTCGGCATCTGCGAGGGCCGCGTACCGAAAAGGCGCGATCGGCTGGCGGCGGCGATAGACCAGCGGCTCGATCAGGTCCAGGCGCGTCAGGATTTTGCGCGGTGTCCAATAAATCGTGTGTTTCACGCGTCGGGGCTTTCAATGCGGCGGATCTGGAGGGCGCGGGCGCGCGCTGGCTGGCGGGCCTACGCCACCGCCGCTTGCTGGGTGTCGTAAAGGAAACAGGAAGCACGATGCCCGGGGCCGCCGACCGTGTACAGCGGCGGCAGTTCGGTCAGGCAGCGGTCCATCCGGTGCGGGCAGCGCTGGTAGAAGCGACAACCCTTGGCCGCGGCGGTGCGGAATTCCTCCTCCGCCGGGAGTTCGACCTCGCCTTGCCAGCGGATGTTTGGGTCCGGCTTCGGCACGCTGTCGATCAGAAGCTGGACGTAGGGGTGCTTGGGCTCGGAGATGACCTCGGCGACGTTGCCTTCCTCGGCCAGGGTGCCCTGATAGAACAGGATGATCTTGTCGCCGATCTGATAGGCGGTCGACAGATCGTGGGTGATGTAGAGGAACGAGATGCCTTGCTCGTCGCGCAGCTTCATCATCACGTCCAGGATTGAGGCGCGCAGGGAGGCGTCAACCATCGACACCGGCTCGTCGGCCACGATCATCTTCGGTTTCACCATATAGGCGCGAGCCATCATGATGCGCTGGCGCTGGCCGCCGGAAAGCTGGTGGGGGTACTTGCGCAACACGTCGTCGCCATGCAGGCCGACGACGTTCAGCGACTCCTCCATCATGTCGCGGGCCTGGGCGCGGCTGCTGGCCAGCTTGTAGTTCTTGATCACCAGATCGAAGACGTGCTGGACCCGATAGTAGGGGTTGTAGACCCCGAACGGGTCCTGGAAGACGGCCTGGACGTGCCGGTGATACTCGCGCATTTCGGCGGGCGAGGCGTTGCCGACATCAAGGCCGTCCACGATGATCGAGCCGAAGGTGGGCTTGATGAAGCCCAGCGCCAGAGAGGCCAGGGTCGACTTGCCGCTGCCGCTCTCGCCGGCGATGGTGACGATCTCGGCCGGCGATCTGGGAATGGTCAGGCTGAAATCGTGCAGGGCGACCAGGCCCGTGTCGACCGGCCCGTAGATTTTCGAGACGTTGCGGATCTCAAGCAGATTGTCGGACATCCGCGTACCTCCCGTCTGGTTGGCGTTGCCACAGGTGACAGGCGACCTCCTGGCCCGGCTCGATCTCGCGCCGCTCCGGCGGTTCGCGCCGGCAGACATCCATCGCGTGCGGGCAGCGCAGTTGGAAGATGCAGCCCTTCGGCGGGTTGCGCGGGTCGTGCGTGATGCCCTCGACGACGCGGAGCGCCTGTCGCTCGGTCAGCGAGGGCACACTGTCGATCAGCACCTGTGAGTAGGGGTGACCGGGCCGGCGGAACATCTGCTCGACCGTTGCGATCTCGGCGATGTGACCGGCATACATGACCGCGATCCGGTCGACCATCTGGGCCATCAGGCCCATGTCGTGGCCGATCATGATCATCGACACGCCTAAGGCCTTCTTCACCTTCAGCATGGTCTGGGCGACGACCCGCTGCACGACCACGTCCAGCGCCGAAGTCGCCTCGTCGGCGATGATCACCTTCGGGTTCAGCGCGATGCCCATGGCGATGCAGACGCGCTGCTTCATGCCGCCCGACAGTTCATGCGGGTACATGCTGTAGATGCGCCCGGGCAGGCCGACGGTCTGGAACAGGTCCAGGATGCGCTGCTTCAGCTTCGCCTTGGGCTGCTTGCCCTCATGGGTCTGGATCACATCGCGGAACTGGGCGCTGATCCTCATCGTCGGGTTCAGCGAGTTCATGGCGCCCTGGGGGATCAGCGACAGCTTCTCCCAGCGCTGGCGTCGCAGTGCTTCCTCCGACAGCTCCAGCAGGTTCTGGCCGTCGAGCCGGACTTCACCGGCAACGATGCGGCCGGGCGGGGTGATCAGCTGCAAGATGCCCATGGACGCGGTCGACTTGCCGCAGCCGCTCTCGCCGACAAAGCCGAGCGTCTCGCCTTCGTAGAGCGTGAAGGAGACGTCATCGACGGCGCGCACGTCACCGGCGGGCGTCTCGTAGTAGATTTTGAGGCCCTTGACCTCCAGCGCGGCCGTCCGCTGCGGGCTATTGTCCAGCATCACGACCTCCTATTTCGACGCCTTGCGCAGGCGCGGGTTGGCGATCTCGTCAAGGCCGAGATTGACCAACAGCAGGCCGACGAACATCAGCGCCAACAGCACGGTCGGCAGGCCCCACCACCACCACATGTTGCGCAGCAGGGCGGCCGCGCTGATTGCGTCATAGATCGTGCCGCCCAGCGTCGGTACCCGCTGAGGGCCAAGGCCCAGCGTCTCCAGCCCGACGGCCGCCAGGATCGCGCCCGTGGCCCCGGCGATGAAGCTGGCGAACAGATACGGGATCAGGTTCGGCAGCATCTCCTTGAACATGATGTCCATGGTCGAGGCGCCGGAGAGCTTGGCCATGCGCACATAGCCGCTTTCCTTCATGCTCAAGACCTGGGATCGGATCAGCCGCGTAGGCGACTGCCAGGCAAACGCGGCGATCAGCAAGGCCATGGTCACCAGGTCGATCTGGCGCAGTACGGCGCTGATCACCACCAGCACCATCAGGGCGGGGATCGTGATCGTGACGTCGGCGGCCAGGCGGATGACGCCGTCAACCCAACCGCCGATGAAACCGGAACTGAAGCCGAGAACGATGCCGATGCCCATGCCGGCGGCGGCGGCGATGGCGCCGATCAGGAAGGTGTTCGGCGTGCCCAGCAGCAGCACGGCCAGCATGTCACGGCCGGAGTTTTCGGTGCCCAGCGGATGTGCCCATTCGCCGACCTGCCCGCGATTGTTCTCAAAACCGACGGGCGGCAGGTTCAGAGGCGATGAACCGGTGAAGGCCAACTCCGTGTCCCAGACCAAGCGGCCGATCAAGCCCATGACAAGGATCGCCAGGATAATCCCGGCGCCGGTCAGCAGCTTGCCGTTCAGCCAGGGCGTATCCCACTTGTTGAACCGGCCCATGGTCCGTTGGGGCTTGCCGGCATCGGCCGTTTCCAGCGCTTCGGAGGTCATTTGCGCGTCGGACATCAGCGACCTCCTTTCAATGAAATCCGGGGATCGATGAAGGGATAGGCCAGGTCGACGATCAGGACGGCGATCGCGGTCAGCAGGATGACGATGTAGGACGTGCCCTGGATGACCGCGAAATCCTGGGTGATGATCGCGTCATAGATCAGCTTGCCCATGCCCGGATAGCCGAAGATGTATTCGACCAGGATCTGGCCGGAGACCAGCGTGCCCAGCGCCAGGGCAAAGGCCGTGATCTGCGGCAGGATCGCGTTGCGCACCATGTAGCGATAGAGGATGTGGAAGGGCTTCAGGCCCTTGGCCTTGGCAAGCTGGATATAGTCCTCGCCCTCCACCGTGATCATCATGCCGCGCATGCCCAGCGCCCAATAGCCAAAGCTGACCAGGATGATCGCCAGCGCAGGCAGGGTGCCGTGATAGATCACCGTCCAGATGAAATCCCAGCTGAGGCCGGGTTCGACCCCAAGCGCGTAGGCGCCGCGCATGGGAAAGGCGTTCAGCAGGAAGGCAAAGACGTAGAGCAATAAGAGCGCGGCCAGGATCGTCGGGATCGAGGTGAAGACCAGCCCGAATGGGATCAGCGCCTTGATGATCCGCGGCGTGTGCGACCAGACCATGATCGCGCCGACGAAATTCCCGAAGATGAAGGTGATCGTCACGGCCAGCAGCAGGAGGCCGATCGTCCAGGGCAGGGCAAAGCCGATCAGCGTGCTGACCTGGGTCGGGAAACTGGCCAGCGAGTAACCGAAGTCAAAGCGCAGGCAACCCCAAAGGTAGCGGAGATACTGGTTGAACAGCGGCTCGTTGAGGCCGAAACGTTCCTGCCAGCCTTCGATGATCGCATCGGCGTTCTCGATGAACCCGGCGGAGGCCGCCATGCGGCCAACCATGGCCGAGATCGGGTCGCCCGGCGCCAGTCGGGGGATGATCCAGATAACCGTCGCGGCCAGCCAGATCGTCAGGACGAAGATGCCGAGCCGCCGAAACAGGTATCCTGCCGGAATTCGTCCCATCGTTTCCTCCCTTCACGGCATGGAGGGGTCGACCGGCACGGCGCCGGCCGCCCTTCTTCTTAGCCGTAGACGCCCGAGTTATCGCGGGTGCTGTGGTGGTTCCATCCACGCAGCACCATGCCTTCGTTGGGGTGCTTGTTGTCGCTTTCGACCTTGTCGTCGCCGGAATAAAGCTGCACCAGCACGGTCTTGCGCGTCCGGCTGGACCGGTTCGGCATCGAGCCGTGCAGCGTGAAGTAATGAAAGAACACCACGTCGCCGGGCTCGGCCTCGATGACCCGGGCCCGTTCGATCGGGTAGTCCGCCAGCAGGTCCGACGCAACCCGCCCGTTGGTGCCCTCAACGCGGCCCAGCCTGTGGCTGCCGTCATAGACCCGAAGGCAGCCCATCTCGTCTGTCGCGTTCGAGACGTGGATGATGCCGGCGATCATCGTGTCCTTTTCGGTCGGGAAGTAGGTCCAGTCCTGATGCATCGGAAAGGGCGAGCCGTTTTCCGGCGGCTTTTGGAACAGCTTGCTGTGATGCAGGACGATGTCTTCGCCCAGGATCTCGGAGGCTGCATCCAGGAAGCGCTGATTCAAAAACGCATCAAGCCACGCGCGCGAGTATTTCTGAACATTGTGGGTGTGGATGATGACGTCGTCCTTGCCGGCGAGTTGGGCCGTCGCGTCGCCCCTCCAGGTCGCGTCGATCCGCTCGCCGGAAACGGAAAGCTGGTCGACGATCCGGTCGAAGTCGTGCTCCAGCGCGGCGACTTCGGCAGGCGAATAGACACCCTTGGCCAGATAATAGCCATGGTCGGCGAAGTGTTCTTTGATTGAAGTCATGGGTCTCGGAGTCCCGATTGGCCGTCGGCCGGGGCGAGCTACGGCGCGCGCCCCGGCCAGTCCGCCGCCTATTGGGCCGGCTCCAGATTGTGGATGATCCGGTGGGTGTGGTTCCACCAGTGGGCGGGATGGATGTAGTTGTCCTCCGCCGTCGGCCAGCCGGTCCAATAGGTCGTGTTGTAGGGCAACAGCTTGGAGGCCTGAACGAGCGGAATGAACGGCATCTCGTCGTGGAAGTACTGATAGGCCTCCGCGACCATGCCCGGAATGGCCGGATCACCCAGCGGCATGCTGCCGATCTCGTCGACGATCGCGGTGTAGCTGGCGGTCGCCTCGGTATCCCAGCGCGCCGAGTTGTTGAAGCCGGGCGAGCGCTCGCCGACCGGCACGACGAAATGGTTGGTGTATCGGTTCATCGAGGCCCAAGGCTCGTTCACCGAACCGCAGGACAGCCAGGTATAGGCAAGATCATATTCGCCGAGCGGCAGCACGGTGCCCCAGAAGACGGAGTTCTCGACCGGCCGGGCGATGGCGTCGATGCCGGCACGCCGGAACTGCTCGACGATCAGATCGACCGCGCGGGTCAGTTCCGTGCTCGCCGAGTTGACGATGATGTCGGCGGTCAACGGCTCGCCGTCACGCTCATAGATGTCGCCATTCAGCGTGTAGCCAGCACCCTCGATCAGGGCCCGGGCCTCGTCGAGATTGGCTGAGGTCGGAAGCGTCATCCCTTCGGCCAGGATCGCGTCGATGAACGGGGCCATCGCCGCGTATTCGACGAACATCGTGCGCGACGGGATCGTCGTGCCTTCATAGGCGACATTCACGATCTGATCGCGATCGATGATGTTGTTGATCGCGCGCCGCATGTTCGGGTCGTCCCAGGGCGCGACCGTGGTGTTGAACTCAAGCTGGCGGGCACACGGGTCGGGCCAGGAGAAGGGCATGCCGCCATGCCAGGCGATGATTGCCGGGTTCATGGCCTGGATCACTTCGAAGGCGCCCAAGGTCACGGTCTGGGCGGCATCGAGCTGGTTATTGGCCAAGAGCTGGGCGCGGTTTTCCTCCGTGCCCGATTCCAGCCAGATCAACCGCTGCGGTTCAGGCAGTTCCATGAAGCCGGAGGCCGCACCCCACCAATCGTCGTTGCGGTCCCAAACGGCGCGGCTGGTATCCGCCGTGGTGAAGGTGTAGGGCCCGGTGCCGATCGGCCAGCCCTGCTCCTCGTCATAGAACTTGAAGGTCTCCGGGTCCTGGCCGGCCCAGACATGCTCGGGCATGATCAAAAGGCTGCCGAATATCCGAACGGAGAAATAGTCCAGGGGGAAGCGCGGATTGGCGCCGACCAGATTGAACTGGACCGTGTGGTCGTCGATCTTTTCGACGCTCTCGACCCATTGCTGCATGTTGGCCGCCTCTTGCAAGGCCGCCGTTTCGTCGCCGAGCAGCATGTTGATCGTGAAGACCACGTCGTCGGCATTGAACGGCTCGCCGTCCGACCATTCGACCCCGTCGCGCAGCGTTAAGGTCCAGGTGTCCAACGTATCGTTGGGCTCGAAGCTGGTGCCGAGCCAGGGTTCGATCTCGCCGGATTCGTAGTTCAGGATGAACAGGGGTTCCCACATCGCCTGGTGGGCCCCCTGGACACGCTGATAGGCGCCGGGTGTGAACCAGTTGAAATTTGTCGGGTCGGCGATCGTGCGGTCGAGATCGAAGATCACGGTTTGCTCGCGCGGCACGTCTTGTGCCAGCGCGGGTGATGCCGTCAGGGCCAGCGCGATGGCCGAGGCCGTCAGCAGACCGTTGCGTACTGAGTTCATCTGTCTTCCTCCCAAGTCTCTTGGCCGTTCTGTGTGGTCGGTTGCGTTGCGACATGAACAGGCACCGCGCCCAGGGTCGACATGAACAATCGTTCCCCTGGCCGCGATCTCAATGGCCGCTTTTGTCGGCTAAGTGTCTCGATCTTGCTCCCTCGTAGCCCTTGGGCTCGCTCATGTTCTTCTCACCGCCTCTTACCGGGCGTAGTCCATCACCAGAACCCGCGTTTCCCGCGGGATGTCATCCGCGCTCAAATCCACTTCGCTGCCGAATGCGAAGTCGACATCCTTGTCGTGAAAATGCGCCAGGAACGCCTCGATCCAGTGCGTGTTGCGCGGCTTGTAGGTCAGCGTGCGGAAATGCATCGGCACGACCAGCTTGGGCCGGACCGCATGGATCATTTCCATGAGATCGGGGAACTCGATCGTCAGATAGCCGCCGGCCAACGCCAGCAGCACATCGGTGTGTTCGAAGAAAGCGATCTGGCGGTCGCTGAGCCTGTTGCCGACATCGCCCATATGGGCGATGCGGATGCCGTCGACCGTGAGTCGGTACATGGCGTTTTGGCCCGGCGCGTGCTCGGGATGGTCCTTGAACTCCATCGCCTCGATCGCCGAGATCTCGACGCCGTTCACCGCTTGGCGACCGCCATTCCTGGCGATGTCCAACGCGTTGATCGTTGCGGGCGACCCTTGGATCAGGTCGGCGCGACAATGGGCGTCGTCATCGTCGGAAGACGTGATGACTAGGTCGGCCGTATCCGTGATCGGCGCGTAACCAACGCCTTCCGGCGTGTAGGGGTCGGTAATGATCGAATAGCCGTCCGCACCGGTGATGCTGAACGCGGCATGCCCATGCCATTTGAGCTTCACAATGCTCTCTCCCCGGCGGCCAAGTTCGATCCAAGTGTCATGCGTCAGTTGCCGCCGATGTTCAGCGGTCCGCGATCGTCGGCAATGTCATCGCCGGCCGGGCGCGGGTGGTGCTGCCATTTGCCCGTCGAGTCCTCGCCACGGCAGATGATCGGTTCCACGCTCTTGGCCCAGCGGTCGTCCACGACATCCACCTCTGGCGGGCAATAGCGGATGGTCAGGCCGGTCCGGCGCCGGTCCGAACTGTTGGGCTTCGAGCCATGGACCAGCATGTCGGCATGAAGTGAGACTTGGCCGGCCCGAAGATTGTTGGACACCGGCCGGCCCATCGCCTCCGCACCCGTTGTCTCAAGATGCAGGACCGACACGCTTTCGACCCGGTCAATCTCGTTCTGCCGCAGATGGCCCTTGTCGTGGGTTCCGGGGATGAAGCGCATGGCGGCGTTCGCCTCGTCCGCGTCGTCGATCGCCAGCCAGACCGTGACCGTGCGCGCCGGCGACAGCTTCCAATACGCCGCATCCTGATGCCAGGGAACGACCTTGGGATCGTGCGGCAGCTTGCAGAAGAAGTGCGAGGCCCAGCAGACGATGTTGGGCCCGATAAGGTCCTCGACCAGATCCAGGATGCGCGGCTCGGTGCACAGGTCCCAGATGCCCCGGCAGCGCGCCTGATAGCAGTTGATTGAATACGCACCGCGATCGGCCACCTGGTTAAGCAGGCTGTCGAAATAGCGCCGGTTGGCATCGGCCTCGTCGGCCGAAAACACGCCGAACGGCGTCAGATAGCCTTCGCGATTGTAAAACTCGATCTGCCCCGCACTCAGCCGCTTCGGGTCGGCATTGACGACGGGCTTAAACGCCAGGTCCAGCGTTTCCGCTAGCATGGTGGGTCCTCTCCCTTTGATGACCCAACCCTACCTTTTCCCTATTTGATTATTCCCGCCCCATTTTGACTTTTCTTTGTGCTAAATTGATATCATGCATGTCCGAACCTTCCATATCGCCAACTATCTGCGCGACGGCGAGCGGTTTCATTTCGCGCGCAAGCATCTTGAGGCCAAGCCGCCCCGGGTGTTGCACACCCACGACTATCCGGAGTGTTTCTGGTTCGAGCGCGGGCGGGTGATGCATTGGGTGAACGGCGAGAAAATCACGCTGGGGCCGGGCCGGCTGGTCTTCATGCGCGCGCAAGACGTTCACGGTTTTCAGGCGCTGGGGTCGGAGCCGTGCCGGATCGTCAACATCATGTTCCATCCCGATTCCGCCGACCATCTGGTCACCCGCTATGGCGGCGACCTGGCGGGCAAATTCTTCTGGTCAACGGCGCCGCTGCCGGAATCCTACCCCTTGCTGGAGGCCCAGCAGCAGACCCTGGACCGTCTGGCGCACGAGCTGCAGACCGGTCCAAGGAGCCTGGCGCGGATCGAAAGCTTCCTGCTCGGCGTCATGACGCGGGTCGTTGACCAAACGGAGGATATTGCCTCACACGCGCCGGCCTGGCTGATCTCGGCTTGCCAGGCCTCGCGCGACCCGAACGTGTTTCGACTCGGTGCAACCGGTTTCGTTCGGGCCGCCGGACGGGCACACGAGCATGTCTGTCGTACGGCGCGGCAGTATCTCGGCGTCTCACCCTCGGCTTACGTCAACCGGTTGCGTATGGAGCATGCCGCGCGGCTGCTATCGGGGTCCGACGACAGCATCACCAACATCGCGCTCGATTGCGGGCTGGAGAATCTCAGCCATTTCTACCGCATGTTCCGAGACCGCTTCGGCACCACCCCGCGGGCCTACCGCCTGCGCCACCAACGCGACGCGGTCCAGCCGGCTAGCTGACGGGCCGGCCGAAGAAACAGACATAGCCGTCTGGATCGGCCACCTCGAAACCACGCAAACCGTCGTCGGTTTCGGCGATCGGTTGGTGGAACGGAACGGCACGATCCGCAAACTCTTTCGCAAGCGCGTCGGGGTCCGACACAAAGATGAAGGCGTCCCAGCGGGCCCATGCATGCCGTTGATGGTTGGGCAGCGGAGGAACATCAGGGCCAATCGCCTTCAGCATGATCTGGGCGGAACCGCGCGCCACGATGGCGAAGAAGGGATCGACTTTGGGGGTTTGGGTCATACACGCAAATCCAAGCCGTTCGACGTAGTGGTCAAGTGACCTCGGGACCTCCCCGACAATCAGTAACGGCGTGCAAGGCCCTATCGGCTCGGCCATGCTCGGTCTCCGCGTCAGTTGATCGGCTGGTAGTCGCCGCCTTGCCAGCGATACCAGACGTAGCCTGGCTGCTCGATATCGCCATTGTCGTCGAACGTCAGACGGCCGACCACCGTGTCGAACGAGCCGCGTCGCAACTCTGCGATCAAGGCATCGGTATTGGTCGTGCCGGCCCGCTCAACCGCTTCTGCCCAAACCTCGACGGCGGCGTAGGCATAAAGCTCAAAGCCTGGCGCGCCGGGCGCACTGGCTTCAAGCCGTTGCAGCACATTAGCGCCGCCGGGCAGATCTACGGGTCCCGGAAAGAACGTCATCAAGGTACCGTCCCCGGCCGGGCCGGCGATTGTTCCGAACGTCGTCGACGCGACGGCGTCGCCGGAAATCAGCTGGACATCCATCCCCTGCCGATCCAAAGCGCTGGCAATGCGACCGACATCGCCGTCGTAGCCGCCGACATAGAGGACATCGACGTTCCGCTGATCCAGTTCGGCTATCAACGGCCCGATATCGGTAAAGCCCTGCTGGAAACTGTCGAACAAGGCTACTGGAACACCCCGCTGGGCCAGCGTTGCCATAGTGGCTTGCGAGAGGTATTGGCCGTACGGGCTGCCGTCATGCAACACGGCGATTGTTGCCGTCGGATAGGTATCGGCAATCAAGGTGCCGGCAATTTCGCCTTGGTCGTCGTCGCGGCCGACGACCCGAAACACATTGTCGCCGCCGGTGACCGTCAGGCCAGGGTTCGTGGAGCCGGGCGAAATCTGCAGAATGTTGGCGTCGGTGTAGACTTCCGAAGCGGGTATCGAGGCGCCGGAGCAGAAATGGCCGGCCATGAAGACAATACCATCCGCCACCATCTCGTTCGCCACCGAAACGGCCTGCCTGGGGTCGCAAGCATCATCGCCGATCAACAGCTCGAGAGGCCTGCCCAGGACACCGCCGGCGGCATTTAGGTCGTCGACTGCCAGTCCCGACCCCGCGACCAACTGCTGCCCGAACGCAGAGAACTCGCCAAACATGGGTCCGGCCGTTCCGATCCGGATCGGTCCGTCGCCAACACTGGTGTCATCGCCGGCAGGTGTCGTGCTCTGGCAGGCAGCAAGTAAGACGCCGAGTCCGATCAGAGCAGCCGCGCGTGTGATCCTCATGCTGATCGATCTTCTCCTTTTGCGACGCCTGTCGGCCAGCCTAGAGGCAGCCCGGACCAGATTCCAGGACGATGCGGCGCGTGGCCACATCGCGGTGATCACGATCCAGCGGTCCGGTCAACTCGAACTGTCTTGACAGCGTTTGCCCCTCTACGCTTTTATTACGTTCTTGTGGAGTAACTTCCACAACAACGGTGTTTTGGCGAAAGTGACAGCCGTGGGAAAGATCACGGAACGAAAGCGCGTTCGCGACCCCAACAAGAGATGAGGAGAGGTCAATGCTACGTCTGAAAACAGTGCTTGTCGCCACCTGCGCCCTGGGCGCCCTGCTGCCGGGTGCGGCGACACTGGCCCAAACCCAGGGCGGCGTGGTCGATGTCGCGATCATTGGCGAGCCGCCGACCCTGGACCCGATGATGTCGACCGCCGACGTGGTCAGCATCGTCACACAGCATTTCTTCGAAACGCTCTATACGTTCGATGAGAACTGGCGCGTCGTGCCCTTGCTGGCGGCCGACATGCCGACGATCAGCGACGATGGCCTGACCTACACCATAGCCCTGCGCGACGGCATCACCTTCCATGACGGCTCGACCATGGATGCTAACGACGTGGTCGCCTCGCTGAACCGCTGGCAGGAAGTCGCGACTCGCGGCCGTGGCGTGGCTGACCAGATTGCCTCGGTCGAAGCCCCGGACGACAGCACGGTGGTGATCACGTTGACGGAATCCTACGCGCCGCTGCTGTCGCTGCTGGCCTTCTCAAACTCCGCCGCCGCGATCATGCCGGAAGAGGTGCTGGGCGGCGAGGAGGTGTCCGACATCGTCGGCACGGGCCCGTACCGGCTGGAAGAGCATCGGCCGGACCAATACATCCAGGTCGTACGCTTCGACGACTACGTCTCGCGCGACGAGCCCTCAAGCGCCGGGTCCGGCCGACGGGAGCAGTATCTGGACGAGATCCGCTTCGTCCCGGTGCCGGACTCCAGCACGCGGGTCGAGGGCATCGTGGCCGGCCAGTATCACTATGCCGACGGGCTGCCGACCGAGTCCTATGACCGGTTGGGCGACAGCGAGGGTGTGGAGCCGATCCTGTTGGCACCCTTCGGCTGGCCGATTTTCGCCTTCAACCTGAAGGATGGGCTGAACGCCGACCAGACGGTTCGCCAGGCCGTTCAGGCCGCGCTGGCGCCGGAGGACATGCTGCTGGCCGCGTTCGGCGATGAGAACTTTTTCGTCGTCGATGCCGCCCTGTTCCCGGACTCCTACGTCTGGCACAACGAAGAGGGGGCCAACCTCTATAACCAGGCTGATGCCGAGCGCGCTGGCGCCTTGTTGCAAGAGGCAGGCTATGACGGCACGCCGCTCAGGATCCTGACCTCGCACCAGTACGAGTTCCACTTCCGCATGGCCGAGGTGGCGAAGATCTATCTGGAGGCCGCTGGCTTCAACGTGGACCTGGACGTGGTCGACTGGGCGACGCTGACCGAGCGCCGCAACAATCCCGAACTGTGGGACATCTACATCACCCACTCACCCTTCCTGCCGGAGCCGGCGCTGACCAGCCTCTACTCGCCGACCTCGCGCATCGGCTGGATCGACGAGGAGAAAGATGCGGTCCTGAACGAGTTCGTCTCGGAAACCGATCCGGACCGGCGGGTCGAGCTGTTCGCCGACCTGCAACGCCTGGTCTACGAACAGGTGCCATTCTACAAGGTCGGCGGCTTCAATGCCCTGATGGCCCAGTCATCGGACCTGCACGGCATCACGCCGACGCCGTGGCCGTATTTCTGGAACGCCTATCTGGACCAGTGACCGGACGGCGGCTGCCCTGCTTGTCGCGGGGCAGCCGCCTATGGTTCGCAGCGTTAAGCGGCGCGCGGCCTTGACCGCGTGCGCTAAGCTATAACGCTGCGCCGGGCATAGGGCAGGGACACGTGCTTCGCTACATCCTCAACCGCGTTCTCGGGATGATCATCGTGCTGGCCATCGTGGTGACGGTGGTCTTTGTGATCGTCCGTTTGGCGCCCGGCGACCCGGCGGCCTTGATGCTGGGGCCCGACGCCGTGCCGGAGGATGTGGCGGCGCTGCGCGCCCGGCTGGGCCTGGATCAGCCGATCATCGCCCAGTTCCTGCGCTTCTTCGGCCAGATCGCCTCCGGCGATTTCGGCGAGTCGATCTTTTTCGATCTGCCGGTGCTGGAGGTGATCGGCCAGCGGGCCGAGCCGACGATCTTCCTGACCCTGTTCTCGATCATTATCGCGACCTCGATCGCCGTGCCGATCGGCATCGTCTCGGCCTATTATCGCGGTGGCCTGTTCGACCAGGGCTCCATCTCCGGCGCCATGCTGGCGGCCTCGATCCCGTCCTTCTGGATGGGGCTGATCCTGCAGCAATACCTGGCGACCGATGCCGGCTGGTTCCCCGTCTCCGGCTATGGCGGGCCGGATGCGAGTTTCGCCGACCGCATGGGCCATCTGGTGCTGCCCTCGATTGTGCTGGGCGTGGTCAACTCCGCCCTGATCATCCGCTTCACCCGCGCGTCGATGCTGGACGTGCTGTCCGACGACTATGTCCGCACCGCGCGGTCGAAGGGCATGTCGGAGCGGCGGGTGGTGCTGCGCCATGCGTTCAAGAATGCGCTGATCCCGGTGGTCACGGTGGTCGGCCTGACCTTCGCGCTGTTGATCTCCGGTGCCGTGGTGACGGAGCGGGTGTTCAACCTGCCCGGCATCGGCTCGCTGGTGGTTGGCGCCGTGCTCCGGCGGGACTATCCGGTCATCCAAGGCACGTTGCTGGTCGTTGCCGGGCTTTATGTCGTGATCAACTTTCTGATCGACATGGTCTATCTCGCCATCGACCCGCGGGTGAGGTACTGAGCGATGGCCGCCAGCGTCTCCGCCGCCATGCAGGTCAGCCTGTGGCAGGTGCTGATCCAACGGCGCTCTGTGCTGATCGGTCTGATCATCCTGGCGATCATCGGCCTTGCCGCCATCTTCGCCCCGCTGATCGCGCCCTATGAGCCGAACGCCATGTCGATCCGCGACCGGCTGACGCCGCCGGGCGGCCAATTTCTGCTCGGTTCCGACGAGTTCGGCCGCGACGTCTTCTCGCGGGCGATCTATGCCGGCCGCGTTTCGCTGTCGGTCGGGCTCGGCACGGCGGTGCTGGCCTCGCTGTTCGGGGTCGTTCTTGGCCTTCTCGGCGGCTTTTTCCGTCGCCTTGACGGGCCGGTCTCGCGCCTGATCGACGCGATGATGGCATTTCCGGACATCCTGCTTGCCATCGCGCTGGTCGCGGCGCTGGGCGGCTCGCTGTTCAACGTCATCCTGGCCTTGTCGATCGTTTACGCGCCGCGCATCGCGCGGGTGGTGCGCGCCTCCACCCTGGTTATCCGCGAACTGCCCTATGTCGACGCCGCCAAGGCGCTGGGCGTCTCGACGCCGAACATCCTGGTCCACCACATTCTGCGCAACATCGTGTCGCAACTGATCGTGCAGGCCACCTTCATCTTCGCCTACGCGATGCTGGCGGAGGCGGGCCTGTCCTTCCTCGGCGTCGGGGTCGATCCGTCGACGCCGACCTGGGGCACCATGATCAATGCCGGCCGCGCCTTTGTCGGCACCGCCGACTGGCTGATCCTGGTGCCCGGGGCGGCCATCGTGCTGTGCGTCCTGTCCTTGCAGATCGCCGGCGACGGTCTGCGCGACGCGCTGGACCCGCGACTGGCGAAGGAGGTGTGATGCCCGGCTTGACGCTGAAGAATGTTCGGCCGATCGCCCTCGGCGTGGCCGACGCGCCGCGCGACATCTTCATCGGTGCTGATGGGGCACTGGCCGATGCCTCAGTGCCCGGTGCGCGCGAGGTCGATGGCAAGGGCGCCTGGATCTCGCCGGGCTGGGCCGACCTGCACGTCCATATCTGGCACGGTGGCACCGACATTTCGGTGCGCGCCGAAGATGCCGGCCTGCCGACCGGCGTGACAGCCTTGGCCGACGCGGGATCAGCAGGCGAGGCCAGCTTTCACGGTCTGCGCCAATACGTCATCGATCAACGGCCCGAGACGATCAAGGCGTTCGTCAATATCGGTTCCATTGGCCTTGTGGCCTGCAATCGGGTGCCGGAGCTGATCGACACGCGCTTCATCGATATCGACCGCACGCTGGCGGTGATCGAGGCCAATCGCGACGTGATCTGCGGCATCAAGGTGCGGGCCAGCGGCGTCATCGTGGGCACCTGGGGCATCACGCCGGCCAAGATCGCCAAGCGCGTGGCCGAGATCGCCGGCCTGCCCATCATGGTCCATGTCGGCGAGCCGCCGCCCATGATCGACGAGGTATTCGACATCCTGACGCCGGGCGATGTGGTCACCCATTGCTTCAACGGCAAGCCCGGCGGTTCGATCGCCGACACCCCGGCGCTGTTTCAGCATGCCAAGCGTCTGGCCGACGCCGGCGTCTTAATGGATATCGGCCATGGCGCGGCGTCGTACAGTTTCGAGGTCGGCAAACGCGCCATCGAGGCCGGCCTGAAGCCGTTCTCGATCTCGACAGACCTGCACGCCCGCAACATCGACGGCCCGGTCTACGATATGGGCACGACCGTGTCGAAGCTGCACGTGGCCGGCCTTGGCCTGGATGATTGCGTCACCGCGATCACAACGAACCCGCGCCAGTTCCTGGGTCTTGACAGCCCCGTCGGGTTGACGCCCGGCGCACGCGCGGATTTTACCGTGTTCGATGTCGTCGACAGCGATGATGTCGTGACCGACGCCCATGGCGCCGAGATGGCTCTGTCCCGGCGCTTCGTACCGCGATGTGCCGTGATCGGCACCGAATTCTGGGAGGTCGGGCGGTGACCGCGCCGGCCCTTGCCGACGATCTGGTGCTGTCGGTGGACCGGCTGAGCACGCATTTCGTGTTCAAGCGCCGCACGGCCAAGGCGGTGCGCGACGTGTCCTTCGACCTGCCGAAAGGCAAGACGTTGGCCATCGTCGGTGAATCCGGATCGGGTAAGTCGGTCACGTCCCTGTCGATCATGAACCTGTTGGAGCCGCCGGGACGGATCACCAGCGGCCGCATCCTGTTCCGCCATCGCAACGGGACGGTCAGCGACCTGGCACGGGCCTCGAAGGCGGAAATGCGGGCCCTGCGCGGCGGCCAGATCGCCATGATCTTTCAAGAGCCGATGACCTCGCTGAACCCACTGTTCACCATCGGCGACCAGATCTCCGAGATGATCCAGCTCCACCGGCCGCTCAGCCGCCGCGAGGCCCGCGCCCGCGCGCTGGAGATGCTGGACCTGGTTGAGATCCCGGCGGCCGCCAGCCGGTTTCGCGACCATCCGCATCAGATGTCGGGCGGCATGCGCCAGCGGGTCATGATCGCTATGGCTCTGGCCTGCGACCCGACGGTGCTGATCGCCGACGAGCCGACCACGGCGCTGGACGTCACCATCCAGGCACAGATCTTGCAGTTGCTGCGCCGGCTGCAGGACGAGCTGGGCATGTCAATCCTGTTCATCACCCATGATCTGGGCGTGGTGGCCGAGATCGCCGACGAGGTCGTGGTCATGTATGCGGGCGAGGTGGTGGAAAAGGCGCCGGTGCGGTCACTGTTCCACCAGCCATCGCATCCCTACACCAGCGCATTGTTGGGCTCTTTGCCGGCGGGAGCGCGGGGGCTGGGCCATGACAAGGCGAGGCAACGGGTCGAGCCGATCCCGGGCTCCGTGCCGTCGATTTTCGACATCCCGCCGGGCTGTGTGTTCGCGCCGCGCTGCAAGTTCGCCGAGGCGCGATGCGGCGATCCGGTCGTGACCGCCGAGAGCGCGCCCGGGCATCTCACAAGCTGCTGGAAATGGGCCGAGGTCGACCATGCCGCTTGACGCCGCCCCCGACACGCTGATGCGGATCGAGGGTCTGTCGAAGACCTTTCGAACCGCGCGCGGCGAGGTGCATGCGGTGCGCGATGTCAGCTTCGACATTCCGCGCGGTTCGGTCGTCGGCCTGGTCGGCGAATCCGGTTCCGGCAAGACGACGCTAGGACGCTGCCTCCTGCGCCTGATCGAGCCGACCGGCGGCACGATTGATTTCGACGGCATCGATGTCATGTCGCTGGGCCACAAGGCGCTGAAGGATCTGCGCAAGCGTGTGCAGATCATCTTTCAGGACCCGGTCTCGAGCCTGAACCCGCGCATGAAGGTGCGCGACATCGTCGGCGAGGCCCTGACGGCGCATGGCATCGGCCGGTCGCGGCGCGAGCGGCGCGAGATCACGGTCGGCCTGCTTGAAGAGGTTGGCTTGGCAGCCGAGCATATCGAGCGCTATCCGCATGAGTTCTCGGGCGGCCAGCGCCAGCGCATCGGCATCGCCCGGGCCTTGGCGGTGGAGCCTGACTTCATCGTCGCCGACGAATGCGTGTCGGCGCTGGACGTCTCGGTTCAGGCCCAGATCCTGAACCTGCTGGACGATCTTCGGAAGAAGCGGTCCTTCACCATGCTGTTCATCGCCCACGATCTGTCGGTGGTCGAGTACATCTGCGACCGGGTCGTGGTGCTGTATCTCGGACGGGTGATGGAGGCGGGCGTTGCCGCCGACCTCTATGCCGATCCGTGTCACCCCTATTCCCGCGCCCTCCTGTCGGCCGCCCCGGTCGCCGACCCGGATCATGGCCGCGAGCGTGAAGTGTTGCGCGGCGACATTCCAAGCCCGATGGCGCCGCCGTCGGGTTGCGTCTTCCGCACCCGCTGCCGCTATGCCGAACCGCGCTGTGCGGAAAGCGTGCCCGCGCCGCAAATCGCCGGCGCCCATCACCAGCAATCCGTCGCCTGCCACAGGTTGGGAGAAATCTAATGGCCGACGCTGACATCGGTTTGGCGCATGAGAGCCCGGAACAACGGCTCGGCCGATTGGGCATCGCCCTGCCGCCCCGGCCCCACGCGCCGATCGGCAACTTCGCCAATGTCCGGACCTCGCGCGGCATGCTCTACATTTCGGGCCAAGGGCCGGTTACGCCCGATGGTACCTATTTGACGGGCAAGGTAGGGGCCGACGTGTCGACTGACGACGCGCACGATCACGCCCGACTGGTCGGGCTGAACTTGCTCTCAGTCGCGCGCGAGGCTGCCGGATCGCTCGACCGCATTGCCGGGGTAGTGAAGCTGCTGGGCATGGTCAATGCCGTGCCCGACTATCGCGACCATCCGCGTGTCATCAATGGCTGCTCGGACCTGCTGATCGAGGTCTTCGGTCCCGATGGTGTGCACGCCCGTTCGGCCATCGGCGTGGGCTCGCTGCCCAATCAGATCACGGTCGAGATCGAGGCGATCTTCGAGCTGGCAGGGTGACGGCGCCGGTGTCAGGCGGCGATACGGCCGACGCTGCGCTCGATCGTAGCGGCCGAATCCTTGACCTCCGCCGAATAGACCTGGAACTTCTCGCGCGCCTTGGGCTCCGCCGCGACGATGGAGATGGTCGCGACGCAGGTGCCGTCGCTGTCGCGGATCGGGCTGGCGATGCAGGAGACGGCGAAGTCGGACGCCCCGAACTGGACCGCCAGCTTGCGGTCGAAGTCGTCACCGGCCAATTGGGCCAGCGTGGCCGGGTTCGTTTCGGCCTTTTCGGTCGGCGACGGCTTGGCGTGTTCGGCAAAGATCGCCTGACGGTCCTCCGCCGACAGATGACCGACCAGCAGGCGCCCGGACGCCGTCCAGTTCAGCGGCACGCGGGTGCCGACGTCGGACGTAACGCGGAAATGCCCGTCGCCATAGGCCATGGCCGCCACGACCATGAAGCCCTCGTCGCGCACGCAGATCTGGACCGTTTCGCCCAGCTTGCGAGACAACATCTCCATCTCCCGCTTGGCCTCCGCCAGCAGGTTCAGCCCAGCCTCATAGGCAAGCCCATAGCGCAGCAGACGGGCGCCCAGCCAGACCATCTTGGGGCTCGGACGCGACAGCAGGTTGCGCGCGACCAGATCGTCGACGATGGCATAGATCGTCGAGATCGGCGCACCGACAGACTTGGCGATGTCGTAGGCGCTGGTCGGCGCGCCGACTTCGCTGAGATAGTCCAGGATCTGGATCGTCCTGTCGATGCCGCTGACGCGGGACCGTTTGGGGGAGGGCTCGGGGTTCGGCATAAAGGCTCCAAGGTTCACACGCCACTATTCTCTTATAGTGGATGAGCGGCGAAGGCAACGGATCAGCATAGGCAACAGGGCGGCAGGCAGATGACCACATCCGGTACCCACGATTGGCAGGCGTTCTATAGCGCTTCCGGCATGACCCCGGTGATCAATGTGTCCGGCACGATGACCGGGCTGGGCGCCTCCAGCGCCGGTCAACCGGTGGTGGAGGCCTGCGCGGCCATCCTGCCGCACTTCGTCAAAATGCATGAGCTGCAGGCGATGGCCAGCAAGACCATTGCCCGGCTGACGGGTGCGGAGGCCGGTTTCGTCACCGCGTCGGCCAGCGCCGGCATCACGCTTTCGATTGCCAGCTGCATGACCGGCCTGGACCCGGCGGCGGCTGAACGGCTGCCTGACGCGACTGGCCTGAAGAATGAGGTCGTGATCCAGGCGGGTCATCTCTGCCACTACGGCGCCCCGGTCGATCAGTCTATCCGCCTGGCGGGCGCCGCGGTCGTTCCGGTCGGCCAATCGACCCAGGTGCTCGACCATCAGCTGACTGGCGCCATCAACGAACGGACGGCTGCGGCCCTCTACGTCGTCTCTCACCATGTGGTCGATTACGGCCAGATCCCGTTCGACGCCTTCGTCGCGCTATGCCACGAGGCCGGCATACCGGTGATCGTCGATGCCGCGTCGGAATACGATCTGAGGGGCTTTATCGAAGCCGGCGCCGACCTTGCGATCTATTCCGCCCACAAGTTCCTGGGCGGGCCGACCGCCGGTCTTGTCGCCGGTGCCGCCGATCGTGTTCGGGCGGCCTATCTTCAAAATATCGGCATCGGCCGGGGCATGAAGGTCGGCAAGGAAAGCATCTACGGCGCGATTGCCGCGCTGAAGGCCTGGGAAGCGCGTGATCATGCGGCGATCCGAAAGGCCGAACGACAGGCGCTCGACACTTGGCTCGCCGCGCTTGCAGGCAGGCCGGGCATCGATGCCACCATCGTGCCTGACCCAACCAACAACCCGCTCGACCGATTGCGCATCAATGTCGACCCGGCCTTGGCGGGGGCCAGCGCCCGCGCCATCGCCGCCGCCCTGGCCGCCGGCGATCCGGCGGTCATCGTCCGCGACCACGAGGTCGAGCAAGGCTGGATCCAGCTCGACCCGTGTAACTTGTTGCCCGGCCAGATGGCGATGGTTGCCGAAAGACTGGCCGCTGTTTGCGAGGCCGCTTCGGGCGGACGGCTAACTGAGCCCGACCTGACGGTCTGGCGCAATCAATCGGTTGACAGTTATCTCACCTGGGGTCGCTGATTGCTAAGTGCTAGCAAGCGGCGGTCCAAGCCACCTCAAAACACATCTTCCAGCATTCCACGAAACGCATCGAGCAGCATGCGGGTGTGAGACGGCGGCGATTCTGAGGCGAGAGCGGCGTTCCAACTCGACTCGTCCAGAGGGTCGGTCGCGCGCCCGTCGACGCGGACCTCGTAGTGGAGATGGCTGCCGGTGGCGACGCCCGTCGACCCGACGGTACCGACGGTCTCGCCCTGGAGAATGCTGTCTCCCTCGGCAAGGCCGCTCTCGAATGACTGCAGATGGGCATAGACGGTCGTAATGCCGTAGCCGTGGTCGACGCGCACGGTATTGCCCAGCCCGCCGGACCAGCCGACGAAAGACACCTCGCCGTCGCCGGCGGCGCTGACCGGGTCGCCGTAGTCGGCGTCGAAATCGACGCCCGAATGCATGCGGGCGGAGCCGTAGATCGGATGGCGCCGGCCGCCAAACGTAGACGTGATCGGCGCGTCCTCGATTGGCAGACCCAACGCGATGATCGGCTGCTCGTTGCGATACACCGCAAACTCGCCGCGCTCGGGCGCATCCGTGCGAATGATCTCGTAGCGGTCACCCGCGACGTCGACGCTGGCGAATTGGATCGGGGAGGTATCAATCGCGCCGGCGGCTTGCGGTTCCCGATAGACCAGATCAATGGACCCGCCGGGAAGCCGATAGCCGTCCAAGATGGCGTATCGATCCAACACCTCTTGAAGTTCGGCGGCGACCGTCCTGGGCAGGCCGGCGTTGGCGACTGATGACGAGACATCGCCGGTCAGGTCGAGGCGGACGGCAACCTCGTTGCCATCCATGTCCGGCGGAGCCATGCCGATGAACGAGCCATCGTCCCTGACCTCCACGGTCACGATACCGCCGACACCCATATCCAGGGCCACCTCAACCCATTCCTGAGTGGTTCCGAGGCGTCGGACCGTCAGCACGTGACCAGGCTGGACGATATCCGGTCCCAGATTGCCGTGCAGGCCCAGAACGACCTCTCTTCGTTCCGTCTCGTTAAGGCCGGCCCGGGCAAGCAGGCTGTTCAGGTCGTCGCCTTGCCGCAGGACGTTTTCGTAGGCGCTGTGCGTTGCCGCGTTGTGAGCGGCACAACCCGCCAGGGCGAGACCCATGACGAGCACGGCGAGACGGAGCGCTCGGTTTACAGGGGTAGGGATGGGGTGATCAGTCATGCCATTGCCGGTGATTTAAGTGGGCGCGATGGGCTCTGGGGTCGGCCTCGTGGCCGACGCTCAGCGACTAGATCGACCGCGCCATGCCTGTGCCGGGCGGATGGCTAACCACAAGGCGGTGCAGATGTGATCGCCGAGCCCTGGCAGGCGTGCTGACAACGTGGCGACCGGCCGGTCTTTTGGCGGGTGGTCTTTTGGAACGTACATGGGGTGCCTCCTTGCGATCGTCGGGCGCCTGGCTTCTCGATTCTACTCGACATGCTTTGGACGGCGCCAAACAAGGTGCTTACGAGATGACGACGATTGTCCCCTGGGATGCAGCCTCGCGTATCAAGACGTTGCCACAGCCAGCCGCGATGGAACGACCGCTCAAGGGCAGATGCCGCACGTTGATGACCAAACTGTGGCGACCCTTGGACGCAATAAGGCGCAACGCAACCCATTGGTTTTGTGCGGATTTTGAAGTAATTAGCGCGTGTGCCTGACGATGAGTCTCAACGATTCCGATGCGTGTAAACGCCGCCTCGTTTTCGAATTATGGCAGGCAATCCAGACCAGCCGGTTTAGCGAAAGTGGCTGGTTGGTTCATGTCCATCGGTGGAACCACCTACAGTCTCGCCCCGCCAAGATCCGGCGCCTGGCTGAGTGCCAGCGAGCGTCGTATCGATCGCAGAAAAACAGCAGAGGTGCAGAGGTCACTGTAACGTCGAACAGAGGGTTTCATGCAGTCTGTTCAACCGAGAAAGAAACGAAGCGTTCACGGGGTCCGGTTTGCTGCGGTTGAAGCGATGGCCAAGCTCGCCCATGAAGCCGACGCAGTGCACCGCCGTGTAAAAATCGAGGGCGGCGAGTTCGTCGTTGTCCGGCCGCAGCAGACTGAGCCAGTCGTCGATGTAGGCCGGATCTCGGTCGTGAGCGAGAAGCGCGATGCGGATGAGGGCGAGCAGAAAGAGCGGATCGCCGAAGCAGAGATCATCGACATCGACGATGCCGCTTAGGCCCCCCCGATCGACAATAACGTTCTTCGTCGTGATGTCGTGCAGAAACGGCGTCGGTCGAACAGCGGAGAGATAGTCTCTAAATCCGTCGGCCCATCGCTCGACGGCATCGACCTTTTGTTCGTCGACGAGTCCGGCGGCACGAATGCGGACCCGATGCCTTGCGAGATCCACCGCGATGACGTCGGGCCAGCTTTGGGCCGAAAACGGACCTTTGTCCGAGCGCGAGAAACCAAATCCCGCCCCCTCAGGCTGGGCTGTCACGATACGCTGGATTTCGACCAGTCGGCACGCGAGGTCTCTTCGCTGGCGCGCCGTGAGATCTGGGTAGACGTTGCCCAGATCCGTTCCAGGAAGCCGATCCAGCACAATAAACGGAAAGGGCCAGGTGCGCATGTCGAGATCGGCATGCAGCAATTCAGGCAATGGAACGCCCAGCGGCCTCAAGCGGCGTGACCAAAAGACCGCCCCGCGAGCGATGTCGACGTCGGCCGCCCGAGACAGGCGCACGACGACCGTGCGACGATCGGTCAACACAGCCTCGAAGACGAAATGCTGATTGCCGGTGCCGAAGCGACGGACCGCCTTGGGCCGCAGACCGTAAAGATCAGCGACGATAACGGCGGCATGCGCGTCGGTCGGATCACCCGTGTGTGTCATGGTTTCGACCTAGTGGAGGTTCGTGGCACCGTATGCCGTCTTCTAAACGGCGCAACCATTTGATCGAGGCATTGCGTGACATCTCTTCCGACCGTCAGCCAGTCCTACCGTGACCCGCATCGGTATCCGCCCGGCATCGCGTTCATGGACGGTCAATATCTGCCGATCGCGGAGGCCAAGATCTCGGTCCTGGACTGGGGTTTTCTGCATTCCGATGCCACCTACGACACGGTCCATGTCTGGCAGGGCGCGTTCTTTCGCCTGGATTTGCATCTGGAACGGTTCTGGCGTGGCCTTGCGAAGTTGCGCATGACGATCCCTTACGACCGTGAACAGGTGTCGGCCATCCTCCATAGCTGTGTCGCGCTGTCCGGGCTGCGAGACGCCTATGTGGAGATGATCTGCACGCGCGGAACCTCGCCCAGCTTCAGCCGCGACCCGCGCGATGCAGTGAACAGGTTCATGGCCTTTGCCGTGCCTTTCGGATCGGTGGCGAATGAAGAGCAGCTTCAGCGCGGGCTGGACGTCGCGATCAGCGATGTCGTGCGCATTCCGCCGGGCTCTGTCGACCCGTCGATCAAGAACTATCACTGGCTGGACCTGGTGCGCGGGCTTTACGACGCCTACGACCGAGGGGCGGAGACCGCGCTGATCCTGGACACCGACGGCAATGTCGCCGAGGGGCCGGGATTCAACGTCTTCGCGATCAAGGATGGTCGCCTGACGACGCCCGAGTTCGGCGTGCTGCCCGGCATCACCAGGCGCACCGTGTTCGACCTGTGCGCCATGCTGGGCGTGGACTGCGCGGCCTTACTGATGAGCCCCGAGGCGCTGGCCACCGCCGATGAAGTCTTCATCACCTCAACGGCCGGCGGCGTGATGCCGGTCACCCGCCTGAACGGCCAGGCGATCGCCGATGGCTCAATCGGCCCGATCACCCGCCGCATTATGGATGCCTATTGGGCTGGCCATAGCGATCCGGCCTGGTCGTCGCCGGTCAGCTATCCGGACGAACCCTAGGCGCCGGCGTCGTCTCGAAGCAGATCAAGGCCATGATGGCGGCTGCCATCGGAACCCAGACAAGCAGGCCGAAGTCGGCCCAATAGAGCAGGCCCGCGATGACCGCGCCGAGGGCGTAGGCGAGGAAAGCCTCGATCTGGCGCCAGGTGGCGGCGCGGATCTCGGGGCTGTCCCTGCGGCCCAGCAGAAACTCGGTCAGCGACAGCACGATCGCCACGAGGGTCGAGGTGAAGACGATGGTGTTGACGCCGGGCGCATTGATGATCTTCGCGGCGATGCCCTGAACGCCCATGGCGAACGCGGACGTCGTGATCAGCGCGTATTGGGCACAGCCGTCAGCGGGATGGCCGACGATCTGCCAAATCAGCGCGAAGCCCGCGAGACAGGCCACCTCCAAACCGACCAGTCCGCGCAGCGTCGCTTGCCGCCTTTTGGCCGTTGTGTTGGGCCGATAGATCACTGATCCGACGACTGCGCCCAGTATGAAGCTGGTCAAGGCCGTGATTGGCAGCAAAGCGCCGGCCAGATCGCCCCGGCTCAGCGCGATGCCCAGCAACGCCGTGTTGCCCGTCATCGCCGAGGCAAAGACATGACCCAGCATCAGGAATGCGATCACGTCCGACCCGCCCGACGCGACCGCCAGGAACGCCGTGCCAAGATCCTTGGTTCCGCGCCCAGTCGCTGTGCCCTCGCTGTCGTGCAACAGAACCCTAACCATTGCCGAAGGAATGCCAGACATGGTGCATTTCTCGCGCCGGACGTGCAATCTCGCCCGAGGCTTTCACAACCGACAAGCAGAACGATATGAGCGTTCGCCTCATGAGACGGGACGATCCCGGGCTGCTTGCGGCCGCTTTCGCCGATGCCGGCTGGAACAAGCCACGGGCATTGTTCGAGCGCTACTTGGAGGAGCAGCAGTCGGGGCGGCGCCTTGCGTTTGTGGCGGAGGCCGATGGTCGGCTGGCGGGCTATGTGACATTGGTCCGGCGATCGGCCTATGCCCATTTCCAAGAGCTTGGCGCCCCGGAGATCGTCGACTTGAACGTGCTGCCCATGCTTCAGCGCAGAGGCATCGGCACAAGGCTGCTCGACCGGGCTGAAGAAAAGGCGTCGGAGATGGCGTGCCAGGTAGGCATCGCGGTTGGCCTGCACCCGGGTTACAACGCGGCGCAGCGGCTGTATGCGCTGCGTGGCTATGTTCCCGACGGACGGGGCGTTACCTACAAGAACCGCTATCTGAGCGAGGGCGACAACGTTCCGCTGGACGACAATCTGACGCTGCATCTGCTCAAGGTGCTTCGGTAGGCGTGCGTGCGACGGGCACCGGTGGCAAGTCGCCAGGGCGCACAAGGTTTGCGGCAGACGGTAACGTTTGAGACCTGAGAAGCATCCAAGGAGATGAAGCCGATCGCTTGTCGGCGGGCGCTCAGTCATGCTTACTGGGTTGCGCAATCTACGTGCCGAACACCTCTATCCCCGAGGAACCCGCCCACGTGAACCCGCTGCGTCTTCTTTGCTTTTTGCTGGCTCTGCTTGCGTTCGGTAGCGCGCAGGCTCAGGCGCCTTTTGTCAGCGGAGGACCGGTGGAGCCCGCAGCAGAGGAACTGCCTACCGATTTGACGGTCGACGAGATCGACGCCTGGCTGGCCACGCGCAGCGACGGCGAGATACGGGCCCTGCTGCGCCAGGAACTGTTCGCGGGCGCCGAGGCGGAGACGGATGTTCAAGGCGGCAGCCTGATCGCGGACATCGACAACCGCCTTTCTGGAATGGCGACGACCATCGGCGAACGCGTCACCCGATGGGCCGATGCCCTGTCCAATCTCGGCGACCGGCGCGAGCAGATCGCGGCGCGCATGGCTCTCGCGACCAATGGCTCGGGCGGCATGGTGCTTGCCGCGCTCGGGCTCGCTGCGGCCGGCATCGGCGCCGGCCTTATCGTCGCGCTGGTGATCGGCCGGTGGCGGCGTTGGCTCATGGCGACTGATGAGGCCGGGTATCGCGAACGGCTTGTGCGCACGATCGTCTTGACCGCGCTGGACATCGTGCCGCTGGTCGCCTTCGTCGTTGCCACGGGCGCGGCCGGCTGGGCCTTGCGGCAGCCGTTGGGGCCGCTGGTCGATTGGGTCTGGATCTGGCAGTCCGGCGTGTCGAATGCGTGGCTGGTGATCGTGGTGCCCCGCCGGCTGTTCGCGGCGGACGCGCCGTCCATCCGGATCGCCCCGCTGTCGGATGATGACGCGAAGGCCGTTTTGGCGCTGATCCGCCGCACCGCCATCATCGGCGCTGCCGGCTGGACGCTCGCGGGATTGTCGCCGACGCTTGGTCTTGGCTTTCCGCCGGCAATGATCGCGGTGTTTCTGGCGGGCACTGCGATCGCCGTGCTCTTGGTCCTTGCGATCATTCGCAACTGGGGACGGATCAGGGGGACAACGGCCGCCCTGTTCGATCGCCGTTCGATGGAGGCCGGTGCCGTGGCCGCCGCCGCGCCCATTCTGCTGACCGCCTACATCGTTTGGGCCTACATCTATTGGGGCGCCCTCTGGCTGGAGACCGGGCGGGCCCATCTGGTCGGGCCATTGGGTACGCTTGTGGTTCTGCTGGTATTGCCCGTGCTTGACCGGCTGGGGGCCGAGATTGCTGGTTGGCTGTTTGCCCGCTCGACCAAGGCAGCGCGGCTGAAGGCGGTCATGGTACGGGCCTGGCGAATGGTGCTTGGCATTGCTGCCCTCTTGGTCGTCGCCAGCCTGTGGGGCTTTGACGCCATCGCCTTCGCCTTGGCGCCCGACGGCCCCCTATGGGCGCGGGCCGTTTTCGAGATCGCGCTGACCTTGCTGATCGTGCGCATCCTGTGGCTGTTCCTGTGCGAGGCGCTGAGCATCGACGATCGGATGCCGCGCGGCGATGCGGAGGATCCCGACGAAGAGGCGGTCGAGGCGACGCGACGCGATACGCTGCTGCCGCTGCTGCGCAACACGGCCCTCGTGGTGCTGGTCATCGCGACCATCATGATTATCCTGTCCGCGGCGGGCCTGAACATCGGCCCGCTGTTGGCCTCGGCCGGCATTGTCGGCATTGCCATCGGCTTTGGCGCACAGACGCTGGTGCGTGACATCTTCTCCGGCGCCTTCTTCCTGATCGATGATGCTTTCCGGGTCGGCGAATACATCGAGCTGGACAAGGATCTGCGCGGCGAGGTCGAGGGCATATCGATCCGGTCGCTGCGCCTGCGCCACCATCGCGGCGCGATCGTCACGATCCCGTTCGGCGAGCTGAAGAACGTCACCAATCACAGCCGCGACTGGGTCATCTACAAGATGAATTTCCGGTTGGAGCCGGATACCGATCCCAACAAGGTCAAGAAGCTGGTCAAGCGTATCGGTGCGGAACTGATGGAAAACCCCGAACACGGGCCGAAATTCATCGAGCCGCTGAAAAGCCAGGGCGTGTTCATGATCGACGACGACAGCGCGCTTGTCATCCGCGTCAAGTTCAAGTCGAAGCCGCGCCAGCAATTCACCTTGCGGCGCGAGATCTATCATCGGCTGCAGGCCGCGTTCGCGGCCGAGGGCATTCATTTGGCCCGGCGCAAGGTCGAGGTCGTCGCGTCCAACCCCGATCCGCAATCCGTTGCCGCATCGGCGGCGGCGGCCGCCACTTCGGAGGCGGAGGTCGCGCCGGCAAGTACGGACACTCGATAGCCGTCCCGTTTTGCCCGGCCACCGAATCCGGTCCATTATGATCGAGACCCGACCACTACAGTCGCTCCGCCGCCCGCGGCTTCCTGCATCAATGTGTGCTTGAGTGAATGACTTAGCCGAGACCAGACCCGCTGCCCCTGCGGAAAACCGGTCGATGTCGATCCCGCTGCTGTTTGCCAGCCGCCTGTTCATGACGGCGATCTTCATGACCTACCCGGCCTGCCTGGCCACCCTTGTGGTCGCGTGGGACATGACGGGCGCCCAGGCGGGGCTGGTTCAGACCGGTTTCTCCGCCGGCTTTGCGGTTTCGCTTCTGGTCACGTCGTGGATCTCCGACCGGCTGGGACCAAAACGCATCTTTGCCTGGTTCAACTGGCTTTCGGCTACGGCCGCCCTGGCCTTCGCCCTGTTTGCGCGATCGTACGAAGCGGCCCTCGTCCTGCTGACCATCGTTGGTTTGACCCAGGGCGGCACATACACGCCGGCGATCATGCTGGTCGCCCGAAACCTGCCGCCGGAAAAACGGGGCGCCGGTGTCGGCTGGGTCGTCGGCGGCATGTCCGCCGGCTACGTTCTGTCCATTGCGCTGGGCGCGGGGATCACGGCCACGGTCGGCTATGAGGCTGCGCTGGTCGTCTCGGCTGTTGCAACCGTGCTTGGCGCCCTCTTCGGCACCGGCGCCGTTCGCGGTCTGCGCGATCGGGTAGCGGCGACCGCAGGGGTGATGGCGGGCAAGTTCTCTTTGTTGAAAGACCGGCGCTCGGTCTTGCTGACCGTCGGTTACATGGGTCATTGCTGGGAGCTGTTTGGCGTCTGGACCTGGGTGCCGGCGTTCCTGACCATCTCGCTGCACGGCCATTTCAGTGCCGGTGGGATTGGCCTTGGCGGGGTCGGCTTGGGCATCGCCATCGCGATCGCACTGCACTTGTCGGGATTTGTCGCCTCGTTTTCGATGGGCCGGGCCTCGGACCTTGTCGGCCGGCGCGCGGTCCTGATCGTGATGGCGGCGCTGGGGGCCCTCTGCTCGTTCAGTTTCGGTTGGGCTGGCGGCTGGGCGCCGATCCTGCTGTTGGCCTTCGCAACGCTCTATGGATTCACCTCGGTCGGCGATTCCGGCGTCCTGTCGACGGCGATGACGGAGAGCGTGCCGGCCGACCGGTTGGGCCGCGCGCTGGGCGTGCGGTCGATCCTGGGTATCGGACTGGGCGCGGTCGCCCCGGCCTCGTTCGGCCTGGTTCTGGATCTGTCGCCAGGCGCCAGCGGCTGGGGCTGGGCCTTCGCCCTGCTTGGGCTGGGCGGATTGATCGCCACGGTTTGCGCCGTTCTGTTGCCGCGGCACGATCGCCCGATTGCCTGACGCGGTCGGCGAAAGAAGCTATCGGGGGAGAGGCCAAGCGAACGTGGCGGACTGGACGAGGTGATTTTCCCTCGGCCGCAGGGCGCTGGTGACGATGGCGTCAAGCGGTATCGGAGCCAAGATCTGCGAGGTTTTCGCCGACGCCGGCCTCGACATCGTCGCGGTGGCCGCCGACCGCGTGCCACGCGCCCTGCACAAGGTTGTCTCGTCGCGTTCGATCGCTTCAGGACACAGGCCCGAAATTCGGGGCTTTGGCAGCGATCCGAGGGTCCGATTCCACTTGCGCCGGGCCCATGAGGTGACCACTTGTGAAGTGCAATAGTAATGCGTTCGGCGGCGACCATATTCAGCGCCGCTTACAGTTTTTGATCGATTGATATTGGAGTTTGAGATGACGACTGGCAGCACACATTCGAAGGGTGAATCGGCTCACGAAAAACGCCGCCGTTACAACCAGACGGTTGCCGCGTTGAGCCGGTTGTCCGACTTCCGCCTCTCCGACATCGGGGTGTCTAGAAACAACATTCGCGCGGTCGCCCACGAAGCCGTGTACGGCCGCTGAATCAGTCTGCTGGTTCCCCAGTCTGGAGTTAACCTGACTGGGGGACGGCCGCACATCTTGGCCGCATGGGCCTGTCGCGACAGAGCGGCTTTAGCGGTCGTGGCAAACGAGTTGACGTGCAGCGGCGATGACGCCGGCCTCGGCGATTTTGTGAACCCGTGGATTTCAACCTGCTTTGAAAGGAGGCTTCAATGGCCACCCTCAACGCACACCTGATGCAGGCGCCCGCCTCGGCGTCTCGCTTTGACCCCGTGGCTTGGATTGTGGCGCTGTTCAACAAGCGCTCAGCCTGGCTGGACAAGCGCCGCCGCTATGGCCGGATGGTTGATGAGTTAAACCAGCTTTCCGACCGAGCGTTGGCAGAGCTCGGCATGTTCCGGGTCGACATTCCCGCCGTCGCCCGGAAGGCGGTCTACGGCCGCTGACAATGCGCGGCAAGGCGGCTTAGGGGCGTCGCCGATCCTTAGGCATTGTGTATGATCGACTGCAAGACATTGCGGCGCACCAGTCCGCGATCGATCCAGTCCGACAGGACGACGTCATAGCCCTCGGGTCGGTGGCCTGCCGCCATGTGGTAAAGCATGGCGGTGGCACATTCCTCCGGCGTGTTCTTGTACCAATAGCCGACATTCTTGATCTCTCTGCGGAACGCAGGATGCACGCGGCCACGATCGACCCCGATCTCGGCAATGCATCTGTTGACCCCTCGAAAATACCTAATCTTTCCAAACATTTCGCAAACTCCTGACCTTGCCAGTCGCCGCTGAGTTTGCGCATGGGGTGTGAACAGATCATGAGCGGAACGTCAAAGCCGGCCGCTGACCGCGGCTCGCACGGCCGTCAGACTAGGGCTGATCGCCCTGGATGCGCTCGACCGCGTCGGCGAAAGTCGGCTGGGCGACGATGATGTCGGCATAGGCATTGCCCAACTCCTGACCAGAAACGACGTCGATCGGGTAGTGAACACCGGCGATCACCCGACCATGGGAAATCCGGGTGGCCAGGTCCATGAGGTCGGCCTCGCTGGCCGGAAAGATCTCCGCCAGCACCCGTGCGTAGACCGTGGCACGGATCGCGTGGCCGCTGGGGTAGGACGCGACCGGCCGCGCATCCCCGACGGGTATGACGGCGTCGTTGATTTGGAACGGTCGCGGCAGGTCGAACACCTCCTTCAAGGCGTCATAGTCGGTGCGCACCTGATCGATCACATCCTCTATCATCCGGTCCAACTCGATGCCGTCGACACTCAGCATGGCATCGTCTGCCAGCAGCGGAATGAACCGGCTCTGATCCAGCGTTTCCTCGACGAATGCGACCTGTTCGGGCGTGCGTGTTTCCTGTAGCCAGAGCACGATGGCCATTTGCTGATCGAGCGCTTGGGACCCGACCTCGGGCGGCGGCCCGATCAAGGCCGCAGCGTCGATGCTGCCGGCGGGCAGATACACCGGGGCGTCATGCTCCTGCGCATGGGTTGCACCGGCTGCGCCGATCGTGAAAACGATCAGGCATGCGAGCAGAGGGATGTTTCGACGTGTCATGTCGCCCGTATCCTCCTTGTTGAATGGCTCTGCCGACTGCGCATCGCCAGACGCATCAATAAAAAACCCAGCTGAGCCAACGCACGGGGGGCCGGCGACTATCGCCGACCCGCCCTCTTGAAGCTTCCCGGCCATTCCGGCCAATAACATGGCCAGCAGCCAAACGTCGCCAGACCAATCATGCTCGGGTCTCGCTGATGACGGTCCGCGCCGCCGACCAGATCGTCGCCATTGGAAGGCGCGCCCTCAGCGTTCCTGCGGTTCAAATTGCGAGCTGACAAACGGCCAGAAGACATTCCAACACTCCCCAGATAAACCAATATGACTATCAATGTGCTATTATTTCGATATGGTAATCGAGCGGCGGATTTGAAGGGAAATCGGCCTCGAAATCCGGTGATCTCGCGGCTTTGAATGATGTCGCGAGCATCGCTCCTCTCCAGGGTCAGCGCGGAAACTCGGCCTCGAACGCCGCCCTCGTCACGTCGTCGGGCAGTTTTGCGGCGGCGTTGGCGTCAAGCTCCAACCCCCATGTGTTGATCATGCAGCCGAGAATGACGTACATGCCGTGAATGGCCATGATGTCCATGATCTGCTGGACGGTGTAATGCTCGCGCAGGCCGGCCTCGGTCTCGCGCGACAGGCCGTGATTGGCGACCAGTTCGTCCACGGCGGTCAGCAGCAGGGCCTCGCTCGGGTCCCAGCCGGGTGCATCGGGCCCTCGCTTCACCCGCTCAATCTCTTCGCGGTCGAGGCCGCACGCCAATGCGCGTTCGACATGCGACGCCCATTCGTACCAGGCCCGCAGCAGGATCGCGACGCGCAGGATCACCAGTTCGCCCTTGCGGCGGCCCAAATCGCCGCCCCGGACCGAATAGTTGCGAAAGTTCCACCAGGCCTTCAGCAGATCGGGGTGATGCGCCATCAGCTTATGGACATTGATCGGCGCCCCGTTCATGTCGTTGATGACAAAGGATAGCGAGCGGTCCCAGTCTTCTAGCGGCAGCGGCCCTGGGGCAACTGGATCGGACGGCTGGTCTGGCATGGCTGGGTGACCCTGGATAGCGGTTTTGCGTGGCATGCGACCCGATCCTAATGCGTGCTATCCGGTGTTTGCTAGCGCTGGTGGGCGCAGCACGTTCGATCAAGCGCGTTGCCTTTGGCCCCGTCACATTCTGCCGATACCTCGTTTTGGGATGTCTAATGTCACTGGTGCACAGAGTCCTTTGGGCGATCGAAATCGACGGGTCGGATCCGCCTGGCCTTGAACCGATCGCCGATCGTGTCGGCGTGTCCCGGTTTCACATGTCGCGTGCTTTCGAGATCGCGACCGGGCAATCGGTCATGCGCTATGCCCGGTCGCGTCGTCTGTCGGAGGCTGCGCGTCAGCTTGCGGCGGGCGCGCCCAGTGTCCTCTCGGTTGCGCTCGATGCAGGCTATGGCTCCCACGAGGCGTTCAGCCGCGCCTTTCGCCGGCAGTTCGGGCTGACGCCCGAGGCGGTCCGCGAACAGCGGCATGTCGACAATCTTGACCTGATGGAGCCCATAAAAATGGACGAAGACCTGATCATCGACCTGGCCCCGCCGCGCTTCGAGGACGGTGGCGAGATACTGATCGCGGGCCTTAGCGAACGGTATCGCTTTGAGACCAATCAAGGCATTCCCCAACAGTGGCGCAAGTTCGGGCCCTACATCGGCAATCTGCCGGGCCAGATCGGTGCCAAGACCTACGGGGTCAGTTGGAATGGCGACGGTGCCGGAAACTTCGAATATGTCACGGGCGTTGAGGTTCGAGACTTCGAGGACCTGCCCGACGAATTCGCGCGGGTTCGCGTGGCGCCCCAGCGCTATGCCGTTTTCACCCACACAGGCAACATCTCGACTATGCGCCGGACTGCCTACACGATCTGGAACAAGGCACTGTCGGAGGCCGGGCTAACCGCGCTCGATGCGCCGAACTTCGAACTCTATGACGGTCGGTTCGACCCGCACACGGGCGACGGCGAGGTCGAGGTTTGGGTGCCGGTTGAGCGATAAGCGGCAACGGTAGCTCATCACACCGCCGCCGGTTTGCGGCGGGCACTTTCCCCTTCCGGCCTTGCGCTGCGGCCCATGAGATCGGATATCCTTGACACGGCGTCGAGGCAGGAGAGGGAAAGCAAGACATGCTGACGGGTGAGCAAGTCCAGGACTTTCGGCGCGACGGGTATCTGAAGCTTGAAGGATTCGCCGACCCGGCCGCGTGCGACCGGCTCATGGCCCGCGCCGCCGACCTGATCGCCGGGTTTGATCCGGCCAGCGTGCAGTCGGTGTTCAGCACCACGGATCAGGAACGCACGACCGACGACTATTTCCTGACCTCCGGCGATAAGATCCGGTTTTTCTTCGAAGAGGGCGCCTTCGACGCGGAAGGCCGCCCAACCGTCGAGAAGCAGTTGGCCATCAACAAGATCGGCCATGCCTTGCACGACCTCGACCCCGCGTTCGAGAGCTTTTCGCGCGATCCGCGCCTGGGCGACATCGCGGCAGAGATTGGGCTGGCTGAACCGCGCCTCATTCAGTCGATGTACATCTTCAAACAGCCGCGCATCGGCGGCGAAGTGGTCGCCCACCAGGACGCCACCTTCCTTTACACAGACCCGATCAGCGTGGTTGGCTTCTGGTTCGCCCTGCAGGACGCCACCATTGACAATGGCTGTCTGGAGGCGCTGCCGGGTGGCCACAGGCTGGGGCTGAAATCCCTGTTCCGGCGCGACGGCGCGGGCGGTGTCGAAACGGACACTTTGGACTCCGACGCCCTTCCGACCGACGGCTATGTCCCTTTGGAGGCGCCGAAGGGCACGCTGGTGGTGCTGCACGGCCTGTTGCCGCACCGCAGCCGCGCCAACCTCTCCGATCTGTCGCGCCACGCCTATGCCGTGCACGCCATCGACGGCACCGCCACCTATCCCCGGGACAATTGGCTGCAGCGTGCCCCGGACATGCCCGTGCGCGGTTTCTGACGCGCCTGGAGAGGCCTCGGTTTCCCATCGCCGACATCCGGACTAGAGTCAGGACAACTGAAAAAGGTGACTTCAGTGGACAGCGTGACGGCAACCGGCCAACTGATGATCGGCGGCGAGTGGCGGCGGCCGACCGAAGGCGGCACGTTGGACGTGGTCGATCCGTCGACCGGGGAGATCTTCGCGGTCATCGGCCGGGGTGGCGCGGCTGACATCGATGCGGCGGTCATGGCCGCGCGCGATGCCTTCGATGGCGGCTGGGGCGAGGGCGATCCGGTCGAACGCGGGCGCTTGCTTAGCCGACTTGGGCGCCTGATCGAGCGCGATGCCGAGCGGCTGTACCGGCTGGAGGCGCGTGACACGGGCAAGCCGCTGGCCCAGGCGCGGGCGGACATCGCCGCCTGTGCCCGCTATTTCGAGTTCTATGGCGGCGCCATCGACAAGCATCACGGCGAGACGTTGCCCTACAAGCCCGGCTTCACCGTCCTGACCGTGCGAGAGCCGTACGGCGTCACCGGTCATATCATCCCTTGGAACTATCCCGCCCAAGTGTTCGGCAGGACCATCGGCGGTGGTCTTGCCGCTGGCAATGCCTGTGTCCTGAAGCCGGCGGAGGATGCCTGCCAGGTGCCTTTGGCGCTTGCCGACCTTGCGCTGGAGGCCGGATTCCCGCCCGGCGTCGTCAACGTCGTGACCGGGCTGGGGTCCGAGGCCGGTGCGGCGCTGGCAGCGCATCCCGGCGTCGATCACATCAGCTTCACCGGTTCGCCCGCGACGGGCGCTTCGGTCCAGGCCGCCGCCGCCAGGCACAACCATCCCGTCACGATGGAACTGGGAGGCAAGTCACCGCAGATCGTGTTCGACGACGCCGATCTTGACGCGGCCATCCCGTTCCTCGTTGCCGCGATCGTCCAAAATGCCGGGCAAACCTGTTCGGCCGGCAGCCGGCTGCTGGTTCAGTCGAGCATAGCGGACCGTTTGCTGGATCGACTGGCTGCGCGCTTTCGCGAGCTCACCACCGGTCCCTCAGCCACCGACCCCGATTGCGGGCCGTTGATTAACGCCAACCAGAAGCAGCGGGTCGACGGCTTCTTGGATCGAGCGCAGCAGGACGGTCTGCCGATCTTGGCGCAAGGGCGATTGGCCGATGCTCTGCCGGACGGCGGGCACTATGTGCCGCCGACCCTGATCGATCACGTGCCGGTCGAGCACCCGCTTGCGCAGGAGGAGGTGTTTGGGCCCGTCCTGTCGGTCCTGCGCTTCGACGACGAGGCCGCGGCCATCCGGCTGGCAAACGCCACACCGTTCGGCTTGGTGGCCGGTGTCTGGACCAAGGACGGTGCTCGCCAGTTGCGCGTGGCGCGGCGTGTCCGGGCCGGCCAGGTCTTCGTCAACAATTACGGCGCCGGCGGCGGCGTCGAACTGCCGTTCGGCGGTGTCGGCAAAAGCGGGTTCGGGCGGGAGAAGGGGTTCGAGGCGCTCAATCACTTCTCGATCCTCAAGACCATCGCCATCAAACACGACTAGGAAAAAGGAAGCGGGGCAATGTTGGGCAGTCTGTCTGCGGTCGCGATCTATGGCGGCCTTCTCGGCCTGCTGGCGCTGGCCGTCAGCATCAACGTCACGCGCCTGCGCGCCAAGCACAAGGCGCTGTTCGGCGACGCCGAAAGCGACGATTTGCGCCGCGCGATCCGCACCCAGGCAAACGCCATGGAATATGTGCCGATCTGCCTGCTGATGCTTCTGATCACGGCGTCGACGGGCTATGCCGCCTGGGTTATCCACGTGCTGGGGATCGTCCTCGTGGTCGGGCGCCTGGCCCATGTCTATGGCATGCTGGTCCAGACCGAGACAGATCAGCCGTTGGGCCGCGCGATCGGCGCCTTGTTCACCTGGATCACCCTGGGCGCGACCAGTGTCCTGGCCTTGATCGGCGGCCTGTCGTGAGCGGCCGGCTGAACGGCAAGGTCGCCCTGATCACCGGCGCCGGTTCCGGCTTCGGCGAGGGCATCGCCCGCCACTTCGCCGCCGAGCGGGCCAAGGTGGCCGTCGTCGACCTGAACCTTGAGGCCGCCGCAGAGGTCGCCGAGACCGTCGGCGGCGTGGCCATAGAGGCGGATGTCTCGGACGCGGACCAAGCAAGGTCGATGATCGACCAGACGGTTGATGCGTTCGGCGGCATCGACATCCTGGTCAACAATGCCGGCTATACCTATGCCAACAAACCCATGCTGGAGGTTACGGACGAGCAATTCGACCGTGTCTTCGCGGTCAACGTGAAGGCCGTATTTCTCGCCTGCCGGTACGCCGCACCCAGGATTGCAAAGCGCGGCGGTGGTTCGATCATTAACACAGCGTCGACCGCCGCGCTGCGCCCCCGCCCGGGCTTGACCTGGTACAACGCGTCCAAAGGGGCCGTCGTCACCGCGACGAAGTCGATGGCGTTGGAGTTCGCGGAGTGGAAGATCCGGGTCAACGCGCTGTGCCCGGTACTGGGCAAGACGGGCCTTACCTCTACATTCCTGGGCGATGACAGCCCGGAACGCCTGGCCCAGTTCATGTCGACGATACCGCTCGGTCGGATGAGCACGCCCGACGATGTCGCCAATGCGGCCTTGTATCTGGCGTCGGACGAGGGGTCGTTCCTAACCGGGGTGGCGCTGGAAATCGACGGCGGACGCTGCATTTGATGTCGTTCGGTTACCGGTCACTGGTCGGCCGGCGGCCCCCTCGGCACGCGTCGGGCTGGATGTGAAGGCACAGACAAGGCGGTCATGACCGACCTCACCGTTCCCCGCGCGTTGCCGTCAGCACCGATTTCGCGCCGTGGGCGCATCAGCCTGCGGACGCTGATGCTGATCCGTTGGGTGGCGATCGCAGGGCAATTGGTGGCCGTGCTGGCTGTCTATGTCGGGTTCGACTACGACCTTCCTCTGGTGCCCGCACTGGCCATCATCGGCGTCTCGGTCCTGGTCAACGGTGCCGCGATGTTTCAAGGGCGGTGGCGGGTGCGCCTGGGCGAGCGCGACGCCATGCTCTACCTCGCCTACGACGTCCTGCAACTCGGCGCCTTGCTCTATCTGACGGGCGGGCTGGGCAATCCGTTTTCGGTTCTGCTGCTGGCACCCCTGACGGCGGGTGCAACGATCCTGCGGCGCAAGACCGTGGTGCCGCTGACGGTCCTGGTCTTGCTGGTCCTGGCGCTGCTGGCCCTGGTCCATCTGCCGTTGCCGGCACCCATCGAGGGCGGGCAGGCAACGCCGGGCGTCACGACCACCTTAATGTTCCGCGTCGGCGTCTGGGCGGCCCTGACGTTGGCGGCGCTCTTTATCGCGGCCTATGTCTGGCGCGTTTCCTCCGACGGTCGGCGCCTGGACGAGGCCTATGCCGCCAGCCAGTCGGCCCTGGCGCGGGCGCAAAGACTGTCGGCGCTGGGCGCGCTCGCCGCCGCTGCCGCCCATGAGCTGGGCACGCCGCTATCCACCATCGCGCTGGTCGCCAAGGAACTGCAAAAGGATCTACCGCCCGACAGTCCGCTGGCGGAGGACATCAACCTGCTGGCCAGCGAAAGTGAGCGCTGCCGCACCATCCTGTCGGATCTGACCCGTCATCCAGAGGCCGATGCCGGCGAGCCTTACTCCCGTGTCGATTTGCCGACCCTGATTGCCCTGGCGACCCAACCACACGAGACGGGACGGGTGGCGCTGGAGGTCGACGCCCACGGCGAGGGGCCAAGCCCGCAGGTATGGCGCACGCCGGAGCGGTTGCACGGGCTGGGGAACATACTTCAAAACGCGCTGCAGTTTGCGCGCCGGGAGGTACAGGTCGATGTGTCGTGGGACGACGAGGTCGTCATGATCCGTGTCGTCGACGACGGGCCGGGCTTTCCGACACAGGTGCTTAGCCGGCTCGGCGACCCCTACGTCTCGGGCCGCAGCCGAGGCCGACACGGCCATATGGGCCTGGGCATCTTCATCGCCGCGGCCTTCTTGGAGCGCGACGGCGCGACCCTCAGATTTGCCAACGGCCGAAGAGGGGCGGAGGTTGTCGTGACCTGGCCACGTCCTACATTAGAATTAGTCCAAGGAGAGGTCGATGGCCGTTTCGATGCAAACGATTGAGCGCCCGCTTCCGGTTCGCGGCGCGCCCCGTTCCCTTTTGATCGTGGATGATGACGGACCGTTCCGCAACCGGCTTGCCCGCGCGATGGAGCGGCGCGGCTTCCAGCCCGTCCTGGCGCCGTCGGTCGCCGAAGGCATGGATTATGCCAGGCAGTTGGCCCCCGCCTTTGCCGTGGTCGATCTTCGGCTTGAGGACGGCAATGGTATGGAAATCGTGCCGGCCCTGCGCAGCACGCGGCCAGAGGCCCGGATCATTGTGCTGACCGGCTATGGCAACATTGCCTCGGCCGTCGCGGCCGTGAAGGCGGGTGCCGTCGACTTCCTCGCCAAGCCGGCGGATGCCGACCAGATCGAAGCGGCGCTTCTGGCCCAGTCCGACCGGCCCTTGCCGCCACCGCCGGAAAACCCAATGTCGGCCGATCGCGTCCGGTGGGAGCATATCTTGCGTGTCTTCGAGCAATGCGATCGCAATGTCTCGGAAACCGCGCGCCGGTTGAAGATGCATCGGCGCACGCTGCAGCGGATTCTCAGCAAGCACGCGCCCCGCTTCTAGGTAACCATCCCGTTCTGGACCTGGTGCCCGGCTTGCGATAAGGCTCGGGGCAGCCGCCGCTGTCTTCCGGACCCGCCCGATGATCGCCTCTTCCGATCGTGCCTTGCTTGAGGATCTGCCGCCCGTCCGGGTCTTGTGCATTGGCGATTTGATGCTCGACCGGTTCTTTTACGGCGCGGTGGAGCGGATCTCGCAAGAGGCGCCAATCCCGGTCGTCCGGGTCGACCGTGAAGTGCCGATGCCCGGCGCGGCCGGCAATGTCGCCGCCAATCTCGCCGCCCTGGACGTGGCCGTCGATCTGATCGCGCTGATCGGTGATGACGATGCCGGCCGAGAGCTCAGCGCGCTCGTCACCGCCCTGACGGAGGGCGACACTCTCTTGGTCGAGTCGGGCCGGCGCACCACCGTGAAAACCCGATACATCGCGGGTGGCCAGCAACTGTTGCGGGCCGATCAGGAGAGGGTGGCGCCGCCGACATCCGAGATCGAGAGGCGGTTGATCGACCGGATCGAGACGGCCACTGCGACCTGTGACGCCGTGATCCTCTCGGACTACGGCAAGGGCGTTCTCACCGATGCGGTCGTACGCGCGGCGATCGCGGCCGCCAAGGCACTGGCCAAACCCATCATCGTCGATCCCAAAGGCAGGGACTATGCGCGGTATCGCGGCGCCTCGGTCGTGACGCCGAACCAGAAGGAACTGGCCGAAGCCTCGGGCATGGCAACCGGTTCCGACGCCGAGGTGCGCGCGGCGGCGGAGGCCGTCTTACGGCAAAGCGGCATCAAGGCCATGGTCGCGACGCGCGGCGCCAAGGGTATGCTGGTCTTGCCCAGCGCCGATGCGGAACCGGTTTTGCTGGGCACCCAGGCCCGCGAGGTCTTTGACGTGTCCGGCGCCGGCGACACGGTTGTGGCGGTGCTGGGGCTGGCCTTAGGCGCGGGTGCCGACCTCGCATCGGGTGCGCGTCTGGCCAACCTGGCCGGCGGGCTGGTCGTGGCCAAGCCGGGGACGGCGACGGTCAGCCGCGACGATCTCTATCACGCCATGAACCTCGATGCCTGGGCCGAGGGCGAGGCGAAGATCGTCTCGTCCGAGGCATTGGCCGGTCGTATCGAGGGCTGGCGCGCACGGGGCCGGCGCATCGGCTTTACGAATGGCTGCTTCGACCTGCTGCACCCCGGCCACATCCAGCTTTTGAACCAGGCAAGAGCGGCCTGCGACCGCCTGGTCGTCGGCTTGAACTCTGATGCCTCGGTGGCACGTCTGAAAGGGGCCGACCGGCCGGTTCAGGCGGAAGGCGCGCGTTCTTCCGTCCTGGCGGCTCTCGAGAGCGTCGACCTGGTGGTCGTATTCGATGAGGATACGCCGCTGTCGCTGATCGATGCCGTCCGGCCGGACGTTCTGATCAAGGGCGCGGACTACACGGTGGATCAGGTTGTTGGCGCGGTGGAGGTCCAAAGCTGGGGCGGCGAGGTCGTTCTGGTTCCGCTCGCCGACGGTTACAGCACCACGGGCCTGATAAGCCGGTCGCGAGGATGACGCCTATTGTCGGCGGTCAGATCTGAGGGTCCTCCAGCCGCCATAGCTTGCCGGCCGTGGCTTGGGCAAAGCGCAGCAAGACGGCCTTGCGGCGGGCCGCGTTCAACGGCGTCGGCTCCGGCTCACGCTCGATCACGGCTTCATACGCATCCGCAATGATCAGCCCGCAATGATCGGGGATAAGGTCGGCGGGGAAATCGGCCGCGACGGCAAAGTAGAACTGGTCGCAATAGGGCCCATAGTCGAACCACTTGCCGTCGGCACGGAAATCCTCGATCGATGACTTTACTTCGACGATGGTGACCGCGCCCTTCGGATCGATCGCCATGATGTCGGCGCGCCGACCGCCCTTCAACGACAGTTCGGTCACGGTGGCATGGCCCGACAAGGCAAAAAAGCGGCGCGTCCCGCGGGTTACGGCAGCGGTCGTGTCGGGGCGAGAGCGGGGGTTCTCGACCTTCGTATCGGCCGGATGCATGGAAAGTTCCTTGTTTGTTCTTTTTCTGAGCGTATCAACAATCCGTCAATCCGCCAAGAACAAGGCGACCGAAGCCCCTCGCTCACCTTGCCACGGCCCTATTCCGCACGCACATTGGGTTGGTCATGCATACCGTGACCCTGACCCTATCTGCCGTTTCCCTAGCGATCGCCATGACCGGCAGCGCGACGGCGCAAGAGGATGCGCGACTGTTTTTCGGCCGCGACGACCGTGTGTTCGTGACGCCGGCCGACATGCCATGGTCGGCCGTCGGAAAACTGGTGTTCGACAGCGGCAGTCACTGTTCCGGCGCGCTGGTCAGCCAGCGTGTGGTCCTGACGGCCGCTCACTGCTTCTACCGCAACATGGAAGGGACGGCGCCGCTGTTCGAAATGCCGTCCGGTTTTCGCGCCGGCCACCATAAGGAGGGGGCCAGCGCCGAGGCCGAAATCGTCTCTTTCTGGATTCCGCCGGGCTACGATGCCGACCGGCGCGATGGCGCGACGATGGACAATGGGCGCGACTATGCCTTCGTCTTGCTGGATCAGCCGATCGGTGGCGAGGCCAACTACTTCGAAGTCCACACGGTGACCGAGGGCGAGCTGAACCTGGCGGCCGCGCGCGGCTGGGACGATATCAACCAGGCGGGCTATAGCGGCGATTACGAAGACCAGCTAACGGCGCATATGGGCTGTGAGATCACCGGCTATACGGATCTCAACATTATCCGCCATATGTGCGATATCGTCCCCGGCGACAGCGGTTCGCCCTTGTTCATCGAGCGGGATGGCGGTTATGAGATTGTCGCGGTCAATTCGGCGATCTATTTTGGTCCGCGACCCTATAACATCGCCGTCGACAGCCGCGCCTTCGCCGGCGATCTGGAACGCTACATCAATCGATACGATCCGACTCGATAACGCCGACCACCCCGTATTCCTGACCACATCGCAGGGCAGCCGCGACGTGATCGGCGCCCACTAACAGCCGTGCTTGTGGACAACTCACTCAACGAGCGCCCATCGGACATTCTCGTCATCGGGCCGGCGTGGGTCGGCGACATGGTCATGGCGCAAAGCCTTTTCCATGCGCTGAAACGCCGTTGGCCGAACCGCGCGATCGATGTCGTGGCGCCGGACGCAACGCGGCCGCTGCTGGGCTTCATGCCGGAGGTTCGCGCCAGCATTGGCCTGAGGCTTGGGCATGGCACGCTGGGCCTCGGCGCCCGGCGCAATATGGGCCGTGCACTCCGCGACGCGGGCTACGGCACCGCGATCGTGCTGCCGCGATCCTGGAAGTCGGCGCTCGTGCCCTATTTCGCCGGCATTCCGGAGCGTATCGGCTATTGGGGCGAGGCGAGGATCCGCCTGCTGACCCATCCGCGTCGGCTCGACAAACAAGCCCTGCCGCGCACGGTCGACAAGTTCGTCGCGCTGGCGGGCGAATCCGGCGAGCGCCCGCCCGAAGTGGTCGCCCCGGCGCTGAAGGTCGATCCGGCCGACAGCAAGGCCGCGCTTGACCATCTCGACCTCACCGGCCCTATGGATCGCGTCGTTGCGCTCTGCCCCGGCGCCGAATATGGCTCCGCGAAACGCTGGCCCGCGCGCCACGCCGCTGCCTTCGCCAAGCAGGCAACCGCCCATGGCTGGTCGGTCTGGTTGATCGGCGGCCCCAACGATCACCCGATTGCCGACGCGATCATGTCCGATCTCGGTGACGGCACCAATGTGACCAACCTGATCGGCCGAACCAGCCTGATCGAGGCCGTTTCCCTGCTCGCCTGTGCACGCGTCGTCGTCAGCAACGACAGCGGCCTGATGCATGTGGCGGCGGCCCTGGGCCGGCCTCAAATCGCGCTCTTCGGCAGCTCAAGTGCGGCCCGAACGCCGCCGTTGTCCGACAAGGCCCAGGTACTGTCGCTCGATCTGCCCTGCCAGCCTTGCTTCAAGCGGGAATGCCCGCTGGGCCACCTGGACTGTCTCAACAAGCTGATGCCCGACCAGGTGTTTCAGGCGCTGGAACGCGCATGAAGCTGTTGCTGATCAAGACCTCGTCGATTGGCGACATCGTCCATACCTTGCCGGCGCTGACGGATGCCGCACACGCGGTCCGCGAACTTGACGTCGACTGGGTGGTCGAGGAGGCCTTTGCCGCGCTTCCCGCCTGGCATCCGGCGGTTCATCGGGTTATACCGGTCGGCTTTCGACGGTGGCGCAAACGCCCATTGGCCGGCCTCGCCAGCGGCGCCCTGAAGCGATTCCGCGGCGAGCTGAACAGGACACGTCACGATGTGGTTCTGGATGCCCAGGGCCTGATGAAAAGCGCGGCCATCGCGCGCCTGGCGCGCGGGTCTCGACACGGGCTCGACGCCGCGTCCATCCGCGAGAAGCCAGCGGCCCTGGCCTACAACCATCGCCACCGAGTGCCTACCGATCTCCACGCCATCGATCGGCTGCGCCGCCTCTTCGCCGGCGCCCTCGACTACCCCTTACCGTCTGGCGACCCGGACTATGGCGTGGACCGAAACCGACTGCCACCCAGCGCCCTGGACGGCGATTATCTGGTCGCGCTACATGGCACGCAGTGGGTCAGCAAGCAATGGCCCGTTGATCGCTGGCGCGGCTTGGTCAAGCGGGCCGGGGACGCGGGCCTCACCGTCGCGCTTCCCGCGCTTGGCGATGAAGAGGTGGCCCGGGCCGCGGCGATCGCGGACGGGTTCGACAACGCTGCCCTCTTGCCGCCGCTTGATCTGCCGTCGATCGCCGGAACCTTGGCGCGCGCGACGGGCGTCGTTGCCGTCGATACCGGCTTCGCCCATCTGGCTGCTGCGTTCGGCACGCCGTGCGTGACGCTCTATGGGCCGACCAGCCCGCTGCTGACCGGCACGGTCGGCCGCAATCAGGCCCATGTCGTGTCGCCGGCCAGAACCGGGCCGACGGCCGACCGCCGACACAAGGACCGGCCTTCCGCAACCATGGCCCAACTCGACGAGGCGGAAGTCTGGCGGGCATTGTCGGCCATCCTTGCCGATCGCGGTGGAGCGATCCCCGTGAAGGGCAACAGCGCTCGGGCCGGTTGATGGTATGGTTGACGCTGCCATGATACACCGCCTAAACGGATCACCGCCCCGTCAGGGGTGTCGATGAACCGCGCCGAGCCCGTCCATGGAGGATGCCCGCATCCATGTCTGAACTGAAGACAGCCGTGATCGGCGCCGGCTATTTTGGCAGCCATCACGCGCGCAAATATGCGGGCCTTCCATCCGCCAATCTGGTTGCGGTCTGTGACGTCGACCAGGCCAATGCCGACCGCCTGGCGAGCGAGTTGGGCTGTGAGGCGGTGACGGATCACCATGACCTCATTGGCCGGGTCGACGCCGTCAGCGTGGCCACGCCGACGGCTGCGCATTTCAGCGTCGCGAGCGATTTCATGAGGGCCGGCGTCCATGTGCTGGTCGAGAAACCGCTTTGCAGTTCGCTGGATCAGGCCGACCGGCTGATCGAACTGGCGCGCGAGAAGGGTGTGGTTCTTCAGGTCGGGCATCTGGAGCGCTTCAACCCGGCGGTCGCCGCGCTGGAGGGCCAGGTCAAACGGCCGGGCTTCATCGAGTGCCAGCGCATCTCGCCCTTCCGGGGCCGCGGCACCGACGTAAACGTCATTCTGGACATGATGATCCACGACATCGATCTGGTGTTGTCGCTGGTGAAGGCCCCGATTGAGTGGACCGACGCGGTCGGCGTCCCCGTGCTTAGCAACGAGGATGACATCGCCAGCGCGCGCATCCGGTTTGCGAACGGCTGCGTCGCGTCCTTCACCGCCAGCCGGGTCAGTTGGAAAACGCACCGATCCATGCGGATCTTCCAGGCGGACGCCTACATCGTCGCCGATCTGAACGATGCCAAGGTGTCGACCATTCGCAAAACCATGAACGCCGACGGTCAACCAGAGCTTTCCCAGGAAGAAGAGACGTTCGAGAGCGGTGACCCGCTCAATCTCGAGGTCGCCAGCTTCGTCGAAACGGTAACATCCGGCGGTGCGCCCAAGGTCAGCGGGCATGACGGCCGCGAGGCGTTGGCGGCCGCGCTCAAGATCAGCCGTCAGGTTGCCGACTGGACGGATCGACAGCGCGAGGCGAACCGAGCAGCCGAAGGATCTCGCTAGCCGCGCTGTCGGACGGCCGGCCTTCAGGCGGCGTCAGCAACGCCACCGCCTCAGCCAGCCCTTGACGCTGTTCCTGGGCCGCCGCCTCGTCGGTAAGCAGCGGGACGATCGCGGCGGCCAGCTTGTCGGGCGTGCAGTCCTGCTGCAGCAGTTCCGGTATGAGCGGCCGGTCGAGGACGAGGTTCGGGATCGACACATAGTCGATGTTGAGGAAGCGCCGCGCCAGAAACGCGCTGAGGGCGTTGAGGCGGTAGCCGATCACGGTCGGCACGCCTGCGATGGCAAGTTCCACGGCGACGGTGCCGGAGGCCGCGAGCGCCGCATTGGCGGCCGCAAAGGCATCATACCGCTCAGCGCTGCCCTCGATTACGACCACCGGCCAAGGCCAGCCGGCGGTCGCTTCTTGCACGGTCGCCGCGACCGATTGAACAGTGGGCACGACAATGGCCAGGTCCGGAACCCGCGCCACGATTGTCGCAAGGGCCGCCTCAAAAAGGGGCAGCAGCCTCGACACCTCATTTCGCCGGCTGCCCGGCAACACCACCAGCACCGGCTGTTCGGCTGACAACCCATGGCGTGCCCGGAAGCCGGGGCCATCACCGTGTTCGATGCGGGACTCAAGCGACGGGTGCCCGATGAAGCGCGCGTCGACGCCATAACCGGCAAAGAAGGCCGGCTCGAACGGCAGAATGACCAAGACCCGGTCGACCGAGCGCCGCAGGGCCTTCGCGCGCCACGGCCAATAGGCCCAGGCCGACGGCGCCTTGATCTGCACGATGGGCACGGAGATCCCGCGCTTGCGCAAGCGACGGACCAGCCGTTGGCAAAAGGCGCTGGCATCGATGCAGACCAGGATCGCCGGCCTCTCCCTGGCAACCGCTTCTGCCGTTTCGTTAAGTCGGCGCATCAGCTTCGGCAGATGGGGCAGGATCTCGGTCAGGCCCATGAGGGCGAGGTCGTCGGCCGGAAACAGGCTGGATAGCCCGCGCGCGGTCATGGTTTCGCCGCCGACCCCGACGAACCGAAAATCGCCTTCCTGATTCAAGGCCGTCATCAGGCGGCCACCAATCAGATCGCCGGAAACCTCGCCGGCGATCAGGAAGATGGTTGTGGCCTGGGCGGACATCCGTGCGGCCGGTTACGACAGGTCGTTGTCGTCGACGATCTCGTAGATGCCCCGGTGAACGGTTCTTTCGATCACGTGGGCGATCTTGTCGTGCCGCTTGGCCTCGCTGGCGGCGACATGGTTCAGCATTTCCGGAAGCCGGTCTTTCGGCAGGTCGACCAGGCCGACGGAGATGATTTCCGCATCATCGTCCAGGGATCGCGCATTCATGACCCTGACGGGAACGCCAAAGCCGGTGTCGGGCGCCCAGGCTTCTCGGAAATCCTCATAGGTCGCACCTTCTTTGAGGCGTCGCACGATAACGGAGCACAGCATGACCAGGTCCCATCCGGCGGTTGTTCGTGTTCTCGATCATAGCCGGCGGGATGTGAAGACGCTGCACCCGTATGACCTGCCCCGCCACTTAGCAGCGCAGGTGGCCACATCCGCGATCAGCCCTCCGCGATTTCGATATCGGCGAGTTCTTGCGCGATGGCCTTGCGCAGCAGGTTCATGTCGGAGTTCGGCACGACGAAGTCGAAGCCATCGTCGATCCTGCGCTGGGCCACCTGGCCGGACGGGCAAAAGATGCCGGCATGCCGGCCGTGGCCTTTGGCGGCGTCCAATATCCGTGCGATGGCCCGAAGAACGTCCGGATGGGTGGGATCGGCCGCGTGGCCTCGGCCCAGCGCCAGGCCCAGATCATTGGGTCCGATGAAGACGCCGTCCAGGCCATCGACCTGGCAGATCGCCTCGACGTTCTCCAGGCCTTTCAGCGTCTCGATCATGGCCAGTCGGACGATCGTCTTGTTGGCGTGGTCGAAATAGTCCGCGCCGCCATAGAGCAGGCCCCGGCTGGGGCCGAAGCTGCGCGAACCGTCCGGCGGATACCGCGTGGCGCCAACGAACGAAGCGGCCTCCTCCGCCGTATCGACCATGGGGCAGATAACGCCGTAGGCCCCGGCATCCAGCACCTTCATGATCAGGGCCGGTTCCAAGGACGGCACGCGGATCATAGGCGTGGCCGGCGTCGCGGATATGGCTTGCAACATAAAGATGGCGGTCTGCAGATCGATCATGCCGTGTTGCAGGTCGACCGTGACGCAGTGATAGCCGCCATGTCCGGCGGCCTCCGCGCTGTAGCTGTTGCCGATGGACAACCAGCCGCTGACGACCGGCATGCCGGCTTCCCAGGTTTCGCGCACTCGATTCGCTCGCAAGGCAGCCACCCTTCCTGTTTCAGCGGTGGGACAGATATGCCAACCCGCGATGCCTGTCCAGCGGTCGCCTGGGCGGTGCGACAGGGCCGGGCTTGACCTCCTGCACCCGCTGGTGCCCACTGTCCGGCCATAGACCAAACGGAGGCGCAGGCCACCATGCCCGGCAGATCGCTAGAGAAAGAGGCCCTGGCCCTGCACGCCGCGGGCCGCCCCGGGAAGCTGGAAATTGCGCCGACTAAGCCGCTGACCACCCAGCGGGACCTGGCGCTGGCTTACTCCCCCGGCGTGGCGGCCCCGTGCCTGAGCATTCGGGATAACCCCGCCACCGCCTACGATTTCACCGCCAAGGGCAATGTGGTCGCCGTGATCTCCAACGGCTCCGCCGTCTTGGGCCTGGGCGATTTGGGCGCGCTGGCCTCCAAACCGGTCATGGAGGGCAAGGCCGTCCTGTTCAAGCGGTTCGCCGACGTGGACGGCATCGATCTCGAGGTCGACACCCATGATGTCGACGCCTTCGTCAATTGCGTGCGCTATCTCGGCCCCAGCTTCGGCGGCATCAACCTGGAAGATATCAAGGCGCCGGACTGCTTCATCATCGAGGCGCGCCTGCGCGAGCTGCTCGACATCCCGGTCTTTCACGACGATCAGCACGGCACCGCCATCATCGCGGCCGCCGGTCTGATCAACGCGCTGGACCTCACCGGCCGTTCGATCGGCGACATTCGCATGGTGATCAATGGTGCTGGTGCTGCCGCCATCGCGTCGGTGGAGCTGTTCAAGTCGATGGGCCTGCCGGCGGACCAGGTCATTCTCTGCGACAGCAAGGGCGTGGTCTTCCAGGGGCGCGAGCAGGGCATGAACCAATGGAAGGCCGCCCACGCGGTCGAAACCGAGGCACGGACCCTCGCCGACGCGGTCGACGGCGCGGATGTCTTCATCGGCGTCTCGGTCGCCGGCGCGCTGACCAAGGCGATGGTCAAGTCCATGGCCGCCAAGCCCATCATCTTCGCGCTCGCCAACCCCGATCCCGAAATTCTGCCCGACGAGGTGAAAGAGATTCGTTCCGACGCGATCATCGCCACCGGCCGGTCGGACTTTCACAACCAGGTCAACAACGTCCTCGGCTTTCCCTACATCTTCCGGGGTGCGCTGGACGTTCATGCCAGCACTATCAACGAAGACATGAAGATAGCAGCGGCCGAGGCACTGGCCGAGCTGGCGCGCGAAGACGTACCCGACGAGGTCGACCAGGCCTATGCCGGGCGCCGGTTGCGCTACGGGCCGGAGTATCTGATCCCCGTGCCGTTCGACCCGCGTCTGATCGGCGCGGTGCCGCCGGCGGTTGCCAAGGCCGCGATGGACAGCGGCGTCGCCCGACGTCCGATCGCTGACATGGACACCTATCGCCAGACATTGCGGTCGCGCCTGGACCCGACGGTCGACAGCCTGCAGTTGATCTTCGAGAAGGTGCGGTCGTCGCCGCAGCGGGTGGTCTTCGCGGAAGGGGAGGAGGAGCGCACGATCCGTGCGGCCCTGGCCTATCGCAATGCCGGCTACGGTGAGCCGATCCTGATCGGGCGCGAGGAACGCGTTAAGGAGACGATGGCACGGTTGGGTCTGCACGGCGTCCGCCCGGTCGAGATCCACAACGCCGCCCTGAGCCGGCACAACGAGAAGTACCGCGACCTGGTGTACAGCCGGCTGCAGCGCAGGGGCGTTCTGCAGCGCGACGCGCAGCGGATGGTCAACCAGAACCGTAATGTCTTTGCCGCCTGCATGGTTGCGCTGGGCGACGCAGATGCCATGGTCACCGGACTGACACGCAGCTTTGCCGTGTCGTTCCAAGACGTCAGCCGCGTGATGGGACCCTTGCCCGATCACATCGTTTTCGGCCTGTCCATACTCGTGGCGCGGGGACGCACGGTGTTCATCGCCGACACGACCGTGCATGAACGTCCGGAACCCGATCAACTGGTCGACATCGCCATACAATGTGCCGCCAAGGCGCGCCAAATGGGGGTCGAACCCCGCGTGGCGTTTCTGTCCTTTTCGAATTTCGGCCAGCCGATGCGAGAGCGCGCCCAGCATGTGCGCGACGCGGTCGCATTGATGGACGAGCGGGGCCAAGACTTTGAGTATGATGGAGAAATGTCGGCCGAGGTCGCGCTGGACTATGGGCTGATGCAGCGGCTTTACCCGTTCTGCCGCTTGACCGGGCCGGCCAACGTGCTGGTGATGCCGGCGCTGCATGCGGCCAACATTGGGGCCAAGATGCTGCAGAAGATGGGTGGTGCCAGCTTGATGGGGCCGCTGCTGATTGGTCTTGCCAAGCCCGTGCAAATCGTTCAGATGGGCGCAACCGTGAACGAGTTGGTTACGGCGGCGGCGTTGGCAGCCCGCGACGCCGTGGCCCGCCAGAACTGACCGGATCGATATGGCGAATTGTCACAAAAGTGCGGTTGTCTGTCCCTCGCCCTGGCGTCAACCTGCAGCACCATAGACAAAGGTAGACTTTTTGAGGGTGACACCCCCGAAATGCCCTCGAGCTTCTCCATCGGTCGCTGGATCGGACTGACGATCCTCTTTTCCCTGCCGGGGCTGCTGGTGCTTGCCGGCCTGGCGGTCTGGGCCGGGCTGGACCAGGGGTCGGCGGCGGCGGCGGGGCTCGTCGTCGTTTGCGCGGTCGGTGCCTTGACGCTGATCTACTATCGAGACGCGTCGAGCCTGCGCCGGTATCTTCAGTTTCTGAACAGTACGTCCTCGCCCGCAGCGAGCGAACCGCATCAGCCGAAACTGGGTAGCGAGGCCGGCCGCAACCTGTTGGGTGAGATCGTTCGGCTGCGGCGGTCCTGGCTGCTGCGGGAAAGCCGGCTGGAACAGGGCCTCTCCAACCTGAATCAGGTGATCGATGCGCTCGACGATCCACTGCTCATCATCAACGGCAATCGCACCGTCGCGCGCGCCAACGAAAGCTCGGTTCAGCTCTTCGGCGAGGCGCCGGATGGCCGCGACGTGTCGGTCATGCTGCGCCATCCCGACGTTCTGGCATCGCTGGACGCGACGCTGGCGGACGGTCGCCCGCGGTCGCTTGAGATTACGCAGCCGGTCCCCGTCGAGCAGGCCTTCGAGGTCCGGATCGTGCCGCTGCGCGAGTCCGGTACCGACACCGGGCAGGGCGAGTTGGCGGAAGCCGGCCCCGCGGCGGTCATCACCTTTCACGACATCACGAGCCTGAAGCGGTCCGAGCAGCTGCGCGCCGACTTTGTCGCCAATGCCAGCCACGAGCTGCGCACGCCTCTGTCCGCGCTCGTCGGCTTTATCGAGACGCTGCGCGGACCGGCGCGCGAGGATGCGGAGGCCCGCGACCGGTTCCTGGGTATCATGGACGAGCAAGCCCACCGCATGACCAGGCTGGTCAGCGACCTGATGTCGTTGTCGCGCATTGAGCAAGACGAACACACGCCGCCAGTGGAGCCGATCTCGCTGGTCCCGGTGATCAAAGGGGTTATCGATGGCCTGGAGCTGACGGCCCGCGAACGGAAGATGCCGATTCGGTTTCACGTGCCGGACACCTTGCCGACCGTATACGGCGACGCCGATCAACTGGCGCAGGTGTTTCAGAACCTGCTCGACAACGCGCTCAAATACGGCCGAGAAGATACCGAGATCACGGTCGCGGCAAGGGTCGAGCGGACCGGCCGCCGGCGGACTTTGGCGATTTCCGTTGCCGATCGGGGCCAAGGCATCGAGAAGGACCATATTCCGCGTCTGACCGAACGGTTTTTCCGGGTCGATCCCGCGCGCAGCCGGTCGCTGGGCGGCACGGGACTTGGTCTTGCGATCGTCAAGCACATCGTCAGCCGGCACCGGGGCCGCTTTGCTGTTGAAAGCACCTTGGGCGAGGGCAGCACGTTCACGGTTTACCTGCCGATCGCAGCCTCGGCAAAGGGCTCGGCCGCGCCGCCGCAGCAGTCGGCCGCGCTGTAAAAAAAGCGTAATCAAACTGTCGTAAATTGATCGCCGTTGCGGATTACGGTCCGACCCCGACGCCGGAATTCGGTCCGGGGTCGTCCACAGACTGCGATACCTGCCCCCCGGAGGATCGCGCCACGCCTTTCCCATAGCGGAGGTCTTCAATGAAGAAGTCCATTGCCCTCGCGACGGTCGCCGGTTTCGCGGCGCTGGCCGTCAGTTCGAATGCGTTTGCTCAGCGCGATGAGATCCGGATCGTCGGGTCCTCGACCGTGTTTCCGTTCACCTCGGTGGTAATCGAGCGTTTCTCTCAATCGACCAACTTCCCGGCCCCGATCATCGAGTCGACCGGCACGGGCGGCGGCATGCGCCTGTTCTGTGAAGGCGTCGGCGAAGCCACGCCGGACTTCACCGGCGCGTCGCGCCCGATGCGTGAATCGGAATTCGTCAGCTGCCAGGAAAATGGCGTCGGTGACATCACTGAGATGATGATCGGCTTTGACGGCATCGTGCTGGCCAACTCGCGCCAATCGCCGGCGCTGGCCCTGACCAAGGACCAGATCTTCAACGCGCTCGCCGCCGAGGTCGAGGTCAACGGCGAGATCGTGTCGAACCCCTACATCATGTGGTCGGACATCGATCCGTCGCTGCCGCAGCAGGAAATCCTGGTGCTCGGCCCGCCGCCGACGTCCGGCACGCGCGACGCCTTCGTCGAGCTGGTCATGGAAGAGGCGTGCGAGGACTTCCCCGCCATCGCCGCGCTGGAAGACACCGATGAGGATCGGTTCGATTCCGTTTGCGCGACCCTGCGCGAGGACGGCCTGTTCGTCGAGGCCGGCGAAAACGACAACCTGATCGTCCAGCGCCTGCAGTCGACGCCGGAGGCGATCGGCATCTTCGGCTTCTCCTTCCTGGAGGAGAACAGCGACGTGATCCAGGGCGCCACCGTGAACGGTGTCGAGCCGACGTTCGAGAACATCGCTTCGGGCGAGTACGGTGTCTCCCGCTCGCTGTTCGTCTACGTCAAGGACCAGCATGTCGGCGTGATCCCCGGCATGCGCGAGTTCATCGCCGAATACACCAGCGACCGGTCGCTCGGCGACGAGGGCTATCTGGTCGAGGTCGGCCTGATTCCCCTGACGGAAGACGAGCGGTCGGTCATGCGGTCCAACGTCAACAACCTCGCGCCGTTCGAGCCGAGCAGCTGATTGCGGAAACCGGTTTGAGGGGGAGGCGTGGACAAGCCGCGCCTCCCCCGGTTTTCGAACTCAAGTGGTCAGCTTGAGCCAACAAAGGCCCGGGGCGTTGCATCCGGGCGATAACAGAGGTCAGCGATGCAAACCTGGGTGCTAGTCGTTGCCCTGCTGATTCTCGGACTCGCGGGCTACTATCTCGGGCGCAGCCGTGCCGTTGCGTCGGCGGACGGCAGGGCGGCCAGCCTGCATTCGGTGCCCAGCTATTACGGCATGTATGTCGCCATCTGGGCGGCCGTGCCCGGGCTGATCCTGGTTCTTATCTGGCTGTCCATCGCACCCATTGTCCGCGACAACATGGTGCTGTCGGCCATTCCGCCCGAGACGGTAACCGCCTGGGCCCAGGAAATGCTGCCGGCCGACCTGTTCGCCGCGGAGGCGGAGGCCATTGCGGCGAGCGGCACCGATGGGCTGACCGGCCCGCAGGTCGAACTGCTAATGGTCAACATCGTCAACGTCGCCGCCGGCTCCAGCTTCGTGTCGCCGACGGTGGCGGGCATTCTGGTCGGCCCTGCCGAGCACATGAACAGTCTTGGCGAACTCTCCAGTTGGGGACTGCTTGTCATCGGACTGGGGCTGGCTTGTGCGGGGCTCTACTCGGCGCGCCGGCGGTTGGCGCCACATTTCCGGGCGCGCAACCGTGTTGAATCCATCATAAACGTCTTTCTGATCATCTGTTCGACGATTGCCATCCTGACCACGCTTGGCATCGTTCTTTCGCTGCTGTTCGAAAGCGCGCGCTTCTTCGGCATCGTGCCGATCTGGGAGTTCCTGTTCGGCACACAGTGGAGCCCGCAGATCGCCATCCGCGCCGATCAGGTTGGATCTTCCGGCGCCTTTGGGGCCATCCCCCTGTTCGTCGGCACGCTGTTGATCGCCGCCATTGCCATGCTGGTCGCCGTGCCGGTGGGGTTGATGAGCGCGATCTACCTCTCCGACTACGCACCGCCGAGGGTGCGGGCCAGCGTGAAACCGGTTCTAGAGATCCTCGCTGGCATCCCGACGGTCGTCTATGGATTCTTCGCCATCTTGACCGTGGCGCCTTTCATTCGCGATCTCGGGGCGGCCGTGGGTCTGAACGTCTCCGCGAACAGCGCGCTGGCCGCTGGCGTCGTCATGGGCATCATGATCGTGCCGTTCATCTCATCGCTGTCGGACGATGTCATCAATGCGGTGCCGCAAAGCCTGCGTGACGGGTCAGCCGCATTGGGCGCGACCAAGTCGGAGACCATCCGGCAGGTGATCTTGCCGGCGGCCTTGCCGGGCATCGTCGGCGCCTGCCTGCTGGCGGTCAGCCGCGCCATTGGCGAAACCATGATCGTCGTCATGGCGGCGGGGCTTGCGGCAAATCTGACCGTCAATCCGTTTGCTGCGGTCACCACCGTGACTGTTCAGATCGCCACGCTTCTCGTCGGTGACCAGGAGTTCGACAGTGCCAAGACACTGTCCGCCTTTGCCCTGGGTCTGATGCTGTTCGTCGTCACCCTCTGTCTAAACGTGATCGCGCTGCGCGTCGTGAAGAAGTATCGGGAAAAATATGACTGATCTGACCCACGATGCGATGGCCGCAAAGATCGGCCACCACACGTCCGAAGATGCGCAGCGTCGCCTAAGGCGGCGCTACGCGGCCGAGCGGCGGTTCAAGTATTACGGCATCGGCGCGATCTGTTTGGGCCTTGGCATGCTGGCCATTCTGCTGATCAGCATCGGCGGCCGGGCGATCCCGGCGCTGACCCAGAATTACCTGACGCTGCAGATCGAGATACCGCCGGAACCGCTCGTCGCATCGGCCGATCACAACTACATGCAGTTCGTCGAGCGGGAAATCCTGTCGCTGTTTCCCGAGGCAGTCGGCGATTTCCAGGCCCAGCGCCAAATCATGTCGATCATGCCGTTCGATGCTGCCGGCGTGATCAGCGAGCGCGTTTTGGAGGATGTCTCCGTTCTCGGCGGTGAGCGGATCGACGTCACGCTGCAACTGACCGACGAGGCCCAGGCCTACGTCAATGGCGAGATCAGCCGTTCGACGCCCGAAGCGGATCGCAGGCTGACCGACGATCAGATGTCGGCCATTGATCGCTTGCGTGACGACGATGTCATTGTCGTCCAGGACGGCCGGCCGGTCCTCGACATAGCGGTCAACCTGGCGTTTTACGAAGTTGTCAATCAATCCAACTTCCAGTCGCTCGCCAACGATGCGCTGTATCGGCTGTTTCCCGAGGTCGAAGGGCGCGCACGCCGCGATCTCCGCGCCATCATCAGTCCAGGTGCCGGCTTCGAGCTGCGCCAGATGATCCTGGCCGACCCCGGCCTGATTGGCAGCTCCGTTTCACTGGAGGTGCCGTTATCCGACGAGTTCGATCAACTGGCGAAAAACTTTGTCGATCGCGAACTGCCCGAGGACCAGCGCCGGGTCAATGACGCCCAGATCGCTTACTTCGACGGGCTGGAAGAGGCTGGCCTGATCACGTCGCGCTTCAACACGCAGTTCTTTACCGCGGCGGACAGTCGCCAGCCGGAACTCGCGGGCATTTGGGGCGCCCTTGTCGGTTCGTTCTACACGCTGGTGGTAACCCTGCTGCTCAGCTTCCCGATCGGCGTGTCCGCGGCGATCTACCTTGAGGAGTTCGCGCCCAAGAACCGGTTGACCGACTTGATCGAGGTCAACATCAACAACCTCGCGGCCGTGCCGTCGATCGTCTTCGGCCTGTTGGGCTTGGCGGTTTTCATCCAGTTCTTCGGTCTGCCGCGTTCGGCCCCTTTGGTGGGCGGCATGGTGCTGGCGCTGATGACGCTGCCGACCATCATCATCGCATCGCGCGCGGCGCTGAAGGCAGTGCCGCCATCGATCCGCGAGGCGGCGCTGGGCATGGGCGCGTCAAGGCTGCAGACCGTGACCCATCACGTGCTGCCGTTGGCGATGCCCGGCATTCTGACCGGCACGATCATCGGCATGGCCCAGGCGCTGGGCGAGACCGCCCCGCTCTTGATGGTCGGCATGGTGGCGTTTATCACCTCCACGCCGGAAGGATTGACCAGCCCCGCGACGGTGCTGCCGGTGCAGATCTATATCTGGTCGGACGCGCCCGAACGTGGCTTCGTTGCCAAGACGTCGTTGGCGATCATGACGCTGTTGGTGTTTCTGATTTGCATGAACGCGCTGGCGGTATGGCTGCGCAAGCGCTTTGAAAGGCGGTGGTGACCGATGAGCATGACCAGCGAAATAGCGAGTGAACCGAGTGTGAGCCCCCCGCCCCAGGCCGAGAGCAAGGCGCGGGCCAAGATGACCTCACGCGGTGTCGAGGTGCATTACGGCGCCAAGCGCGCCTTGCATGGCATCGACGTGGACATTCTTCAACACGAGGTGCTGGCGCTGATCGGTCCGTCCGGCTGCGGCAAGTCGACTTTTCTGCGCTGCCTGAACCGGATGAACGACACCATCGAGGGCTGCAAGGTCACCGGTGAAATGACGCTGGACGGCGGCAACATCTATGACAAGGCGTTGGATGTCGTTCAGCTGCGCGCCCGCGTCGGCATGGTGTTCCAAAAGCCCAATCCGTTTCCAAAGTCGATCTATGACAACATCGCCTACGGCCCGCGTATCCATGGGCTCGCCGGCGGCAAGGACGAGCTGGATGGCATTGTTCAAAGCAGCCTTGAGCGGGCGGGTCTTTGGGAAGAGGTGAAGGACCGGCTGTCGGAGCCGGGCACGGGCCTTTCCGGCGGCCAGCAGCAACGCCTGTGTATCGCCCGGGCCGTCGCGGTCAGCCCCGAGGTGATTTTGATGGATGAGCCGTGTTCGGCGCTGGACCCCATTGCCACCGCCCATATCGAAGAGCTGATCGATGAGTTGCGGGTCAACTACACGATCGTCATCGTCACCCACAACATGCAGCAGGCCGCGCGCGTGAGCCAGAAGACGGCCTTTTTCCATTTGGGCGACCTGGTGGAACACAAGGAAACCCAGGAGATCTTCACCAACCCCCAAGACGAACGGACCCAAGGCTACATTACCGGGCGGTACGGCTGAGCGATCGGCCGGCCGACGGCAAGGCTTACAATAAGGTCAGACAATGGCAACCGAGCACATCGTCAAGTCATTCGATCAGGAACTGGATCTTCTGAAGCGCACGATCGCGCAGATGGGGGGGCTCGCCGAACGGCAGCTTGAATCCGCCATCCACAGCGTCATGCGGCGCGATTCCGGGCTTGCCAGCCGGGTCGTTCAGGCGGACTCGCAGTTGGATGAGTACGAGAACGAAATCGACAACGACGCCATTCGCATGCTGGCCCTGCGCCAGCCCTTGGCCCAGGATCTGCGTGAGATCGTCTCCGCCCTGAAGATCGCGTCGGATCTGGAGCGGATTGGCGACTACGCGGCAAACGTCGCCAAGCGGGCGATCGCCCTGGCGCAGGTGCCGGTCGTTCGCCCGGTACACACCATTCCGCGCATGGGGCGACTGGTGCAGGAGATCATCAAAGAGGTGCTGGACGCCTATGCCGACCGCGACCTCGATCGGGCACTGGCCGCGTGGTCCCAAGACGAAGAGGTCGACGATCTCTACACCAGCCTGTTTCGCGAGACGCTGACCTACATGATGGAAGATCCGCGCAACATCACGCCGTGCACGCATCTTCTGTTCATCGCCAAGAACATCGAGCGGATGGGGGATCACGCGACCAACGTGGCAGAGACCATCCATTTCCTGATCGAAGGCAAACCGTTGATCGAGCCCAGGCCAAAGGGCGATTCGTCGAGCTTCGCCGTGGTCACGCCCGACACGGTCGACGATCAGGAAGACTAGAAACAACGGTGCAGGAGCAAGCCGTCATGCGTGGTAGCGGTGGTCCGCTGATCCTCGTGATCGAGGACGAAGTCGATCTCGTAACGTTGCTGACTTACAATCTCGAAAAAGAGAACTATCGCGTCGTCGCCGCCTTCGAAGGCGATGAGGGGGTGATGCTGGCCGCCGAACAGCATCCCGATCTGATCTTGCTGGACTGGATGCTGCCCAACCGGTCGGGCATCGATATCTGCCGGCAGTTGCGCCGGACCGACGCCAGCCGCGACATCCCGATCATCATGCTGACCGCGCGCGGCGAAGAAGGCGACCGCATCAGGGGCCTGAATGCCGGTGCCGACGACTACGTCACCAAGCCATTCTCGATCAACGAGTTGCTGGCGCGGATGCGTGCGGTTTTGCGCCGGACAGCGCCGGCCTCGGCGTCCGAGGTTCTGCAGATGGCCGATATCGTCATGGATCTGGCCGCCCACAGGGTGCGCCGCGGCGACCGCAACATTCATCTCGGACCCACCGAGTTCCGGCTGTTGCGGCACTTCATGCAGTATCCGGGCCGGGTTTTCAGCCGCGAGCAGCTTTTGGACACGGTCTGGGGTCACGACGTCTATGTCGAGCCGCGCACCGTGGACGTGCACATTCGCCGGCTGCGCAAAGCCCTGAACGGCGATACCGAGCAGGATGTGATCCGCACGGTACGCTCGGCCGGCTACGCCCTCGACGCGACCGCCGCCTAAGGCCTTCTAGCGGCCGAAATCGTACCATCTCGCCGTCCGGGACTCGGGACGCAGCCCGACGTCCCGCCGCAACCGCCGCCGTTCCAGGATGGTGCGACGCGCCCGTTGGCTGGTCGAGCGCTCGGTTATCCAACGACGAATGTCCTTCATGGTCACGCCCATATTCATGACTCCCGTTTCTGTTCGAAGCCCAGTATCCTGGGGTTCGAACGACGAGACCAATGGAAGCATCTCACGGTAATCATGAGGGGGATTCATGATTGGGCGCCGCTTGCCGCCGCTGGGGGCATTACGCACTTTTGAAGCGGCAGCGCGGCACAAGAACTTCACGCGTGCCGCCGAAGAGCTTCACGTCACCCAAACAGCGGTCAGCCATCAGGTGAAGCAGCTGGAGGAATGGCTGGGCCAGCCCTTGTTCGTGCGTGAGGGACGGCGCATGGCTTTGACGGCGGTCGGTCGGCAGATGCTGGACGGCACCAGGGACGCCTTCGATTTGTTGGCGCAGACGACCGCCGACGCGCTGGCCAGCGATGCCGACCGGCGATTGACGGTTTCCGTGCCGCCGGAGCTTGCGGCGCTCTGGCTGATGCCGCGCCTGCAAAGACTTCGGAACCGTTATGCCGATCTCGAGATCAGGGTCGTAACGGAGTACCGACGGCCGAGCTTTTCCGATGGCATTGACGCCGCCCTGGCCCCCGGATGCGGTCGTCGCGGTGAGTACTCGCTGCGGCTTCTGCACGAGGATGAATTCGTGGTCTGCAGCCCGTCGCTGCTGGGGCAACTGCCGCAAACCGACGCTCTGCTTGCCGCGCCGCTTTTGACCCACAAGGGCGATCGCCATACAAGGCTCGACTGGTCACGCTGGATCGAACAATTGGGCATGGACACGTCGCCGGCCGGGATCGAACTCGATCGGCTGACCTTGATAACGATCGATGACGGTTTCGAAGCGATGCTTGATGCTTGCCGCCGTGGCGAGGGCCTGGCGTTGGTTCGAACCACGCTCGTCGCCGAAGACTTACGCCGTGGAACCTTGGTGCGGGCCTTCAGCGAGGTTTTGCCGTCGGATCTGCACCTGCACGTGATCGCGCCAGCGGAACTGGAGCGATCGACCAAGATCGAGCGGTTGGTTGGCTGGCTGCAGGACGAAGCGGCCCGCGACGAAACGCTGATGACAGCGCGCGACTAAAGCGCTGACGCCACCAGCCGTTCGTAGGCCTCGCGGTCGGGTTCCCGTGGCTGGTTCTCGCCCTCGGGGTAGATGCCCTCGATGTGCGGCAGAATCCTCTCCATATAGACGGCGGTCTGCCCCGGCAGTTCGCCGCCATGGAAGAGGTGGGCGCCATAGCGCCCGGGCCCGGCATTGTACGCCCCCAAAAAGCCGGGAAAGCCGTAAATCTCGTACAGCAGGCGCAGATAGGCCGTGCCGGCCAGGATGTTGTCGCGCGGCTCGTGAGGATCGGGACCGAGATCGTGCCGTTCCCGCAGAACCTCGTAGGTGTCCGGCAAGACCTGCATAAGACCGACCGCGCCGGCCTCGCTCACCACCAACTCACCGTCCCAATGGGTCAGGCCGAAACTCTCGACGCGGATGACGGCGGCGATCCAGGCGGCTGGCAGGTCGAACCGTGAGGATGCCTCGAGAATATGCGATCGCCATGGCCGCATGGCGTCTTCCCGCAGCCAGGCCCCCCGCGTCCCGGTCCACCGTTCGTCGACGCCAATGCCGACAAATGCGGTGGGCGGCAATCGCCCCGACGACGTGCCATAGACCAAGACGATGCCCGCAAGCGAGAAGCCCAGGCCCCAAAGGAGAGCGGTGATCTGCGACCGTCCGCGAAACGTCATGGACGGGAGTCTAGGGACTTCACCGGTCGTCGCCAAGGGCCGTCAGATCGAGCGTGACACGAACAATGCCGTCGTCATCCGGGTGTGGCCGTCGGGTGAAACCATACTCCGACGCCATTTGAAGCATGCGGGCGTTTTCCCGAAGAACGTCACCCACCACCCGGCTTAGGCCGCGGTTCTTGGCGTGGTCCACGATCGCACCCATGAGCTGATAGCCCAGGCCTTGGCCCGTGAGGTCGGATCGAACCATGACGCCGTACTCCGCCTCCTCATTGTCGGGATCCGCCGCCAGGTGGACCACGCCGTGGATGGCCTGGTCGCCGGCCTGGCCGTCGTCGGGATGGGTCGCGACCAGCGCCATCTCTCGGTCGTAGTCGATCTGGCTTAGTCTTGCCGCCATCTCATGGGATACGCTGCGCATCGGGGTGAAGAAGCGCAGTCGAATGTCGCTGGCCGTCGACCGGTTGATCATCTCGATCAGTTGCGGTTCGTCCTCGGGCAGGATCGGCCGCACGATCATCGGCCGGCCATCATTCAGCCGGATCGTTCGCTTTAGTTCGGTCGGTGCCGGCCTGATTGCCAGGCGTTTCGTGCCCGGCGCCGACGGGCGTTTCACGGCAATGCGCGCGTCGAGCGCCAGAACGCCGCGTTCGCTGGCCAGCAGGGGGTTGATGTCGAGTTCCGCCACGTGATCGAGATCGATTGCCATGTGCGACAGCTTCATCAACGTGTTGGCCAGCGCGTCGATGTCGGCCCGTGGGCGATCGCGGTAGCCTTGCAGCAGTTGCCAAACGCGGGTCCGTGCCATCAGGTCGTTGGCCAGGGTCAGGGTCAGCGGTGGCAGGGCCATCGCCGTGTCGCGCAATAGTTCGACGGCCGTGCCACCCTGGCCGAACATCAAGACGGGGCCGAACAGCGGGTCGTCCGACAGCCCCATGATCAGCTCGTGCGCCTTCGGCATCTCCGCCATCTGCTGAACGGCGAAGCCGGTCAAGCGCGCGTCCGGTCTTATCCGGCCGATACGGGCCAGCATGGCCTTGGCGGCAACGCCGACCTCCTCCGGCGTTTCAAGGTCAAGCAGGACACCGCCCACATCGGATTTGTGGCTAATATCGGGGGAGTGGATCTTCAGCGCCACGCGCGTGCCCAGCTCAGCGGCAGCCGACACGGCCTCTTCCACCGTCGAGGCGGTCAGCGTGCGCACGACCGGAATCTGGTAGGCCTCCAGAACCCGTTTCGCCTCGGGTTCCGTAAGCTGGCTACGTCCGTCCGCCAAAGCAGCCTCGATGATCGCTTGCGCCGTTGCCCGATCGGCGGAAAACGCATCCGCCGCGGCCGGCGTTTCCAGAAGCTGACGCTGGTTGCGACGGTAGCGCACCAAATGCATGAAACCGCGAACGGCCTGGCCCGGCGTTTCGTAGGTCGGGATGCGCTGGCTGTTGAAAAGTGCGCGCGCCTCGGCGGCGGCCTCCTCGCCAAGCCAGCTTGTCAGCACGGGTGTCCGGTGACGCTGGGCCAGCGTTTCGACTACGGCCTTGGCGCCCTCGATCGGGTCCGCGACGGCGGTCGGGCAGTTCAGGACGAGAACGGCATCCTTGCCCGGGTCGGCCAGCAGGGGTCCCAGCGCGGCGGCGTAGCGCGTGCCGTCGGCATCGCCGATAATGTCGACGGGATTGCCGTGCGACCAGGTCTCCGGCAAGACGGCGTTGAGCGCCGACAGCGTCTCGTCGGAGAGTTCGGCCAGACGGCCACCGGCGCTGATCAGGGAGTCCGTGGCCAAAACGCCGATGCCGCCGCCATTGGTCAAAATGGCCAGCCGATCGCCGGCGATGCGCATGTTCGAAGACAGGGTCGCGGTGGCGTCGAAAAGCTCCGTCAGGTTGTCGACCCTGAGCATGCCGGCACGCCGGAAGGCAGCATCATAGACCGCGTCGACGCCGCTCAGCGCACCGGTGTGGCTGGCCGCCGCGCGGGCTGCGGCTTCCGACCGTCCGGTCTTGATGACGATCACGGGCTTTGCCCGCGCGGCCGCGCGCCCCGCCGACATGAACTTTCGCGCGTCCGTGATGTGTTCGACATAGAGCAGGATCGAGCGGGTCTTGCCGTCGACTGCCAGATAATCCAGCGCATCGCCGAAATCGACGTCGGCCATGTCGCCGAGGGACATGACATGGGAAAAGCCGATGCCGCGATGGGCCGCCCAATCCAAGACGGTCGTCGCGACCGCGCCGGACTGGGTCACGAAAGCAACATCGCCGGCCGGCGGCTGCAGATGGGCAAAGCTGGCATTCAGGCCGATCGGCGGCACAACCAGGCCGACGCAGTTTGGCCCCAGCAGCCGCAGAAGATTGGGCTTGGCGGCATTCAGCAGGGCCTGTTTGCGCTCCTGCCCCCGCTTCTTGCCGTCCGCATCACCGGTTTCGCCAAAGCCGGCGGTAATCACCACGGCCGCGCGGGTTCCGCGCCGTCCCAGCTGTTCGACGATTTCCGCGACCGAATCCGGCGGCGTCGCAATCACCGCCAGATCTGGCGTTAGCGGCAGGTCCGCGACGGATTTGTAGGTCAGGGTCGACTGAAGCGACGTTGCGGTTGGGTGCACCGCCAGGATCGGTCCGTCGAAGCCGCCATGGAGCAAGTTCTTGGCAAGGACGTCCCCGACGGAACCTTCGCGCCTGGACCCGCCGATCAGGGCGACGGATTTCGGTGCCAGCAGGGCATCGAGATTGCGAATGGACATGGGCGAACCGGGGAGAGTTGCGAGGCCAGGCTATGTGCCAGAGCGGCCGTCAGCCGGGCAATGACGTGGGTCAGGCTGTTCGCGGCGGCCGCAACCCCTCATGTCTGGGCCCGGGCGACGCCCTCCCGGATCTTCGCCTTGGCCGTCTCCGGCCCGCCCCAATTCAAGACCTTGGACCATTTGCCCTTCTCCAAGTCCTTATAGTGCGTGAAGAAATGTCCGATCTGCTCGATCAGGATGGGCGGCAGTTCCTGATAGGTCGCGATATCGGCGTAATAGGGGTGAAGCTTGTCGACAGGCACGGCGATGATCTTCTCGTCGTCGCCGGCTTCGTCCTCCATGATCATGACACCGACCGGGCGCGACCGGATGACGGCGCCGGGCATCACCGGCACTCGGCCGACCACCAGCACGTCGACCGGGTCGCCGTCGCCCGAAAGGCTGTGCGGAATGAAACCATAGTTTCCCGGATAGTACATGGCCGTGTGCAGGAACCGGTCGACGAACATGGCGCCGGTCGCCTTGTCCAACTCGTACTTCACCGGATCGCCGCCCAGCGGGTTTTCGATGATGACGTTGATGTCGTCCGGCGGGTGTTCCCCGACCTTAATGCGCGAAAGATCCATATCCGTCCGATCCGGTTCGGGGTAATCATCCCAACCTAATCCCTTCGTTTCGGGCTGTCACTTGAACCGGGGCCTTGCCAAGGCCCGATTTGGCCACGAGACTACGGCCCAGCCAGCATCCTATCTGCCGGGACCCATACGTCATGAAAGATCACCGGAACCACTCGACCGTCGGTCGTTCGTTGGTTGGCCTCATGCTAGCCTTCTGCTTGTTGGCCGGGCTTCTGGCGCCAGACGCCGCTGAGGCGCAGGTGGATGGTGGCGTGGTCAGCCATGGCATCGCGATGCAGGGTATGCCCAAATACGGGTCCGATTTCGAGCATCTCGACTACGCCAACCCGAACGCGCCGGTGGGCGGCGAACTGCGTCAGGCGGTCGTCGGGTCCTTCGACAGTTTGAATCCCTTCATCATCTTGGGGCGGACGGCCGCCGGCGCGCGGCCCTACCTGTTTCCCCAACTGATGGCGCGCACCTGGGACGAACCCTTCAGCCTGTACGGCTATGTCGCGGAAACCATCGAGGTGCCGGAGGATCGAAGCTGGGCGATCTTTCAACTCAACCCCAACGCGGTATGGGACGACGGCACGCCGATCACCGTAGACGACGTGATCTTCACGATCGAGACGCTACGGGAACAAGGGTTGCCGGGGTTCCGGCGTGCCTATGCCCAGATCGCCCATGTCGCCCAAATCAGCGAGCACGGCGTGCGCTTCGACTTCAACGAGGAAGCCGATCGTGAAACCGTGATGCTGATCGCCCAGATGCCGATCATCAGCGAGGCCTACTACACGGCCAACACGTTCGATGCGATCAGCCTCGACCCGCCGCTGGGCGCCGGCCCCTATCGGATCGGCAGCATCGATCCAGGACGCAGCATCGTTTACGAGCGCGTAGCGGACTGGTGGGGTGCCGACCTGCCGGTGATGCGCGGCCAGTACAATTTCGACCGCATCCGCTACGACTATTATCGTGATAGCTCGATCGCGCTCGAGGCCTTTCTGGCCAACGAATACAATCTGCGCCGCGAGTTCAATGCCGAGACTTGGGCGACCGGCTATCAGAATTTCTCCGCAGCTCAGGACGGAAGGGCGACCTTGGCGACCTTGCCTCAGGGGCGGCCGTCCGGGATGCGGGCCCTGGTCTTCAACACCAGGCGCGACATCTTCGCCGACCCGCTGGTTCGCGCAGCCCTGATCCAGATGTTCGACTTCGAATGGGTTAATCGGAACCTGCTGTTCGACCAGTATGAGCGGATCACCGGTCTGTTCACCAACTCCTTTCTGGCACCGGAGGGCTTGCCGACGCCGGCCGAACTGGCGCTGTTGGGGCCCTACCGCGATAACCTGCCGGAAGCGGTCTTCGGCGAGCCATACCAGCCGCCGGAAACCGACGGCAGCGGCAACATCAGGGCCAATCTGCGGGCTGCCACCGCGCTGTTGACCGAGGCCGGCTTTGAAGTGCGCAACGGGGCGATGGTTAATGCGGAGACCGGCGAGCCGTTCGAATTCGAGATTTTGTTGCGCAATGCGTCGGACGAGCGCATTGCGCTGGCATATGCCGACAATCTACGGCGGCTAGGCATCACGGCCAATGTACGCACGGTCGACAGCGCGCAATACACCGAACGTACGGAGACGTACGACTATGACATGATCCTGCATTACTGGATCACGACCCTGTCGCCGGGTGCGGAGCAGTATCTTTACTGGGGCAGCGACAATGTCGAGATACCGGGCACGCGAAACTATGCCGGTGTCGACGAGCCGGCGGTCGACGCCATGGTCACCAGCCTGCAGAACGCCAGAACCCGCGCGGAATTGACGGCCGCCGCCCGCGCGCTAGACCGCGTGTTGATGGCCGGCAACTACTTCATCCCGCTTTACTACCTGAATGTGGATTACTGGGCCTGGTGGGGCGATTTCGGTCGCGTTACCGCGTTCGATCCGATCTACGGCTCGGTGCTGGAGGCCTGGTGGCTTGAACCCTAGACGGTCCGCAACGGTTCGCTAGCGTACGGCAACCTCCTGGGGCGGCAGCACGGCGCGCAAGCCGTTGGCCTGCGGGTTGAACAGGTTGCCCTGCACGATCTGGTAGGTCGACGCGGCCGGGCCGTAGTAGGCCCTGTTCGCCGATTCCACCGGTTGCAGCACCGATCCTTCCAAGGCACCGCCGACGAACAGCCCGCGATTGCGCGAAAACGCGTACATATCGGCGTTCTGGTTCAGGCCGGTCCTGGCGTCGATCCCGGCACCGACCGTCACGATCGCGACGTTCGCATCGGCGCCGAAGGTGAACTGGCTGTCCATGATCGCGTTGAGGCCGTCCTCGGTCATCACCGCGATGATCATGGATGAAAGTTGCCCGCCCACCTGCAGGCCCAGCGAGCCCGAAATCATGTTGTAGAAGGCGGGGTAGCCCCAACTGCCGTCCTGACGCCGCGCCACGAGAACGCCTTCGCCCCCTTCGCCGGCGATAAAGAATCCGCCGCGAATCAGGTTGGGGAAGATCACAACCGCATGCGCGCGCTGCAGGTACAGCGGCAAGACCGTGAAGTCCGGGCTTTCGAGCATGCTGCGTGCGGCCGATTCCGACTGGCTGACCAGCCGTTCCTGCGGGGTCTGGTCGCTGGATTGGCTGGCACAGCCGGCAAGCAGGCCGAATGACAAAGCCAAGCCCACTGTCCCAACGAAATGGCGTCGACGCATCGATAGACTCCTGACGAAACGAATCACTTCTATCAGTCTATCACGTCACTCGAGGCGGAAATGCGACCGCTGTGCCACACGGCGTCAATGGGAGGATCGCAGGCTTTCGACGATGTCGGCGAATAGGGCGAACTGGTTCGGTAGGCCCAGAATATCGCCGACAGCGAAGTAATCGCCATAGAGACCGGCGTTGCCCATGGCGTCGATCACGAAAAGGATGTCGTCCTGCCGGACCATCTCCGCGCCGATGGGGCCATCCGCGAACGCAATGATGTCAAAGCCGGACAAGCGTGGGATAGCAGGGGCCGAGAGGTTGATGACGGCCAAGTCGTATCCGCCGCCGAGTGCTGGATCATCGTTGGTCAACGCGGCGACGCCGGTCTCGGTCATGGCCAAGAGAACGAGGGTCTCATCGCCCAGCAGGTCGGCCGCATCCGTGGCTTGCGTGCTCTGAACCGTCAACAGCAGCGGATTGCTCCAGGCATCGGCGCCTAACCGGGCGCAGAGAATGGCGCGATCGACGGCCGCCTGTTCGACGTTGGGCGCAATAAGGACGGCGCGCGATTGTGCAACGGTTTGGGATCCGGCTGCCTCAATCACGGTCACCAGCGCCGCCTGCGCCGCGTCCGCCAGCGGTGCCTCATCGGCGGCAAACGTTGGCGCCGAAAGCGCGGCCATACTGAAACCGAGCAGCCAATGCACGGCCGAGCTTGGACGTTTCATACTCCCCCTCACGATCCTAGAGAGGCAAAGCCCTTTGCAATCTCTCGCATTACGTGGGTTTTGTGTTGAATGCTTCAACCAACCAGACCGGGGACTGTCCATCGTCAATGTGGTCTAGGCGTGTCAATGACAGCGTGTCGACGCTCAAGCGCGTCGAGGCGGTTTGGGCGTCCAGGCCCAGCGCCAGCGCCATCGCGGCGCGAATGGTGCCGCCATGCGCGACCACGATCAGGTCGCGGCCCGCGTGGATCTCGGTCATTTCGATGATGCGCGCTTGCACGCGCGCCATCATGGCCTCGAAGCTCTCACCGTTGGGCGGTGCAAAGGCGGACGGCGCATCCCAGATCGGGTGATCGCGCCCGAGTGCGGCATAAACCTCCGCGCTCCGGCGACCTTGCCAGCTGCCGAAATCCTGCTCGATCAGGGCGGGTTCGGGCTCTGTCGGGCAATCGGTGCCTGCCGCCGACAGTAGGGCCTCGGCCGTCTGCCGCGTCCGCCGCAGTGGTGTGACAAACCAGAGGGCCTCAGATGGCAACCGCTGTGCCTGCTTCATCATCACGTCGCTGGCACTGAGGTCGGCGTCGAAGTCGAGCTGGCCGTAAAAGATCTTCTCCGGGTTCGCGACGGGCGCGTGTCGCAGCCACCACCAGCGCGTCACGACCGCGCTCATCGGCTGGCCGCCGCCGCCAGCAAGCCCACGATCTCCGAGATCTGTTGGCTGGCCCCCAGGACATCACCCGTCTGCCCCTTGATCTGCCGTTTGGCCAAGAAGGCGAGGCCGGCGGCCGCGAGCGGCACAAGGATCAACGCGACGAGACCGGCCGCCCAGCCGGCCGAAATTGCCAAGATGACGAGGGCAATCGCCCCGGAAATGCCGGCAGTGATGACCGCCCATGGGGGCGGCAGACCGTGATCGGCCGACACGCCGTCGGGCCGGGCAGGGGGCAGCCAATGGGCTATTGCGACGGCGGGCGCCCGCGAGGCCGCGGCCACCGCCAGCATGACGCCGATAGCGCCCCAAGCACCCAAACCGGCAAGGCTGGCCACGGCTGTCACCCGAAGGCCGACGGCGATCAGCAGGGCGAGGGCGCCGTATGTCCCCACCCGACTGTCGCGCATGATCGAGAGCTTTGTCTCGACATCCTTGCCGCCACCGAACCCGTCGGCGGTGTCCGCGAGACCGTCCTCGTGAAACCCGCCGGTCAAAAGGATTTGCGCCGCAACGCCCAGCAGGGCGGCCGCCAGCGCGGGTATGCCAAGCGCCAGCGCGACAACAAAGACGAGGCCACCCACAACGCCGACCAAGGCGCCGACCAGAGGAAACCACGCGGTCGCGCGCCGGTTCAGGTCCGCTGGCCAGGGCTTTCGAAAACGGATCGGCAAGCGGGTCAGGAAGATGGTCGCCGCGACGATCTCGTCCAGTCGGTCGCGCCAGCGTGGCTGAGGGGTCGGCATGGGGCTGAGAGATCCCTGGGTCATGGTCAACACGCCGCATCGGATGGTTTAACTTGTCGCCGTCGGCAAAGCCTACCAGCCTGTGTCCGACCTGCCGACTCGCGACCACGATCCCTCGAAACAACACCGCCGATGCAGAGCCGACCATGACCGATCCACAGCCCGCCATCACCTTCGCCGAGATCATTGAAATGGTCCGCCGCTTTCCGGGCCCGGATCTGGAGGCGGGTACGGCGGTTCGCGAACGGGACCGGCTTTTGACGAAACCGCGCGGGGCGCTCGGCCAGTTGGAGGAGATTGCCTATTGGATGGCGTGCTGGCAGGGCAAGGCCACGCCGGAATGCCGGCATCCGCGCGTTGCCGTCTATGCGGGCAATCACGGCGTCGCCGCCGCGCGCCCCGTTTCGGCCTATCCGGTCGAGGTTACGGCGCAGATGGTCGCCAACTTCCAAACTGGCGGCGCCGCGGTAAACGCGCTCTGTCACATCGCGGACAGCGACCTTCGTGTCTACGAGCTCGACCTGGACAATCCGACCGCGAACGTCGCCGAGGGGCCGGCAATGTCCGAGCAAGCCTGCGCGCACGCCATCGCCTACGGCATGATGGGCGTCGACCAAGGCCTGCATCTGCTGTGCCTCGGCGAGATGGGCATCGGCAATACGACCAGCGCGGCCGCCCTGTGTTGTGCCCTCTTGGGCGGGGAGCCCAGGGATTGGGTTGGCCCCGGAACGGGCGTCGAGGGCGGGCGGCTTGCGGCCAAACAACAGGCGGTGGCCGACGCGCTGGCCGCCAATGCGGGGGCGTTGGCGGATCCCCTGAATGTGCTGCGCTGCCTGGGCGGGTTTGAGCTGGCCGCGATCGTGGGTGCCATCGTCGCGGCACGACTGGCCAGGACGCCGGTTCTGCTGGACGGTTTCGCCTGCTCGGCGGCCGCCGCCGTTCTGTGGGCCATCGACCCCAAGGCGCTGGACCATTGCCTGATCGGCCATGTCTCGGCCGAGCCCGGGCATCGCCGATTGCTCGATCGCATTGGCCGCCACGGCATCCTCGATCTGGGCATGCGGCTGGGCGAGGGGTCGGGCGCCGCGTTGGCCATCAACGTCGTCCGCGCCGCCGTCGACTGCCACGCCGACATGGCAACGTTCGACGAGGCCGGTGTGGACAAACAGGTGAGCACCTAGTGGTGTGCAGCAATCGGACAGCACGTCGACGGCAGGGTCAACGCGCGCTTAGGAGTGCAAACTGAAGCACTCGCAGTGTAAACTCATTTCTTTCGACTCATGCAAGGTGTGAGACGGATACCGAAACCCTCTTGGTGGCCGTGCGATGGATGCCCGCGCTAGGAAGCATCATTGGGAGAAAGGTGTCGTCGGCCATGGCTGACGGCTTCAACAATCGGCTCCGATCAGCCGTGGTGGCCGGTGGTGGGCTGTTGAGCCGACGGCGCCTGTTGGGCGGTGGGTTGGCTGTCGGTGGTGCGGCCGCCGCCAATTTCAGCCTCGCCGGCCAGGTCAGGGCCGACCCCTTGGTGCCCGAATGGGCCACGTCCGCTGGGGAGCCGGTGCGCGGCTACGGCGTGCCCGCGATCTACGAAGAGAACGTCAAGCGGACGCTGATCAAGCCCTATGAGGATCTTGCGCCGGGCTACAGCTTTTCCGGCACGCCGCTGCAGTATCTGCGCGGCACCATCACACCCAATGGCCTGCATTTCGAAGTCCATCACGGCGGCCGGGCCGACATTGATCCCGCGGCCCACAACCTGTTCATCCATGGCCTGGTCGAGCGTGCGCTGAGGTTCGACCTTGCTGCGCTGGAGCGCTATCCGATGGAGACGCATGTCCATTTCATCGAGTGCGCCGGCAACAGTTTCTTCAACGCCCTGATGAACGAGCCGATGCAGGCTGGATGCGACATGCTTCACGGCCTCGTCTCCAATGCCGAATGGACGGGCATCCCGCTCTCCATCCTCTTGGCGGAGGCGGGTGTCGACCCGCGCGCACAATGGGTGGTCGCCGCCGGCGACGACGCGCCCAGTCTTGCCCGGTCGATCCCGCTGGAAAAGGCCATGACGGACGGCATGCTGGCGCTCTACCAGAACGGCGAACGCCTTCGGCCCGAACAGGGCTATCCCATGCGCCTTCTGCTGCCGGGCTACGAGGGCAATATGAACATCAAGTGGGTGAGCAGTCTTTGGCTCACCGAGGCGCCGGCCTACACCAAGGACGAGTCCGGGCATTACACGGAGCAGTTGTCCGACGGCACGGTCTTGGCGTTCAGCTTTGGCATGGGTGTGAAGTCGGTGATCACCCATCCGTCGGCGACAATGACCATGTCGGGGCCTGGGCTCTATCAAATTTCCGGACTAGCCTGGTCAGGCAGCGGCGCCATCCAGGAAGTCGAGGTCTCGGCCGATGGCGGTCAAAGCTGGGCGGTGGCAGACCTTGTCGAGCCCGTTCTGCCACGGGCAATGACGCGCTTTACCCTGCCCTGGTATTGGGACGGCGCGCCGAGCGTCCTGATGAGTCGCGCGATTGACGTGACCGGCGCGCGCCAGCCGACCCGGGACGAATGGAAAAGCCGCTACGCCCCCACCAGCGCCAATCACTACAACGCGATCCAGTCATGGCGCATCGGCGCCGACGGCAGCGTCGCCAATGTCTATGCTTAGACTTGCGGCGATCGCGGCGCTAACAGCGGTGCTGCCTGCGGCGGCCAGTGACGAGGGCCCGGGGCTCGGCCAGCCCATCGCCGAGGATGAGATACCGAGCTATTTCAGACCCGTGATGCCCGACGGAACGGGACTGCCGCCCGGCAGCGGCACGGCGGTCGAGGGCCAACCGATCTATGAGGCGCAGTGCGGCTATTGCCATGGCGAGACCGGCAGTGAAGGCCCGATCATGCCGCTGGTCGGTCCGAACGCGGATTACGCCACGCCGGCTGGCGCCTATTGGCCCTATGCCCCGACCCTCTTCGATTACATTCAGCGGGCGATGCCGTTCTACGCCCCAAAGTCGTTGAGCAATGATGAGGCCTACGCGGTGACTGCCTACATTCTGTTTCGAAATGGTGTCATCGCCGAGGACGCCATTATCGACGCCAGCAGCCTTCCCGCCGTCCAGATGCCGAACCGCGATAACTTCATTGACCTGTGGGCGCTACAGGGCGCGACGCCATACTGAATATCCAGTGACGCCGCGCGCCATCCAGACGGCGTCCTGACACAAAAAAAGCCGCCCGGGATTTGATCCCGGACGGCTTGACGTGATCGAGAAGGGCTTAGCTACTCGCCGCGTAGTATCGCCATGATCTGGAGGATCCAGATGAACATCGTGACGAAGCTGCCATACAGCATGAAGGCACCGAAGATAGCCATCTTTGTGACTTCGTCGCCATCCGACGCGGCGTAGTACATTTCCTTGATTTGCTGGGTCTCGAACGCGGTCAGCAGCGCGAACACGCCGACCACGGCAAAGGACAGCAGCAGTTGGAAGCCCATCGAACCCAAGAAGATGTTAACGACCACCGCCAGCAGCAGTCCAATGGCGACCATCATCAAGATCCGGCCCATCGGCGAGAGGTCCCGCTTGGTCGTGTAGCCGAACAGGCTCATGCCGGCGAACATGCCGGCCGTGATGAAGAAGGCACGCGCGATGTCGGCCGTGCCGCCATCCTGGGAAAGGAAGTAGAAGATCATCGGCGAGATGAGGAGACCCCACATCGCCGCGTAGGCCCAGTAGCAGGCGTGGGCCGCCACCGTGCTGCGTGTCAGCATGATGCGCGGTGCCAGGAAACCAAGACCGATGATGCCGATGAACAGGACCCACTTAAACGGTCCAACCGCAATAGAGTACATCAGCTGCGGGTTGTTCGCCATGAACAGGGTGATCAACCCCGTCAGGGCAACGCCCAGCGCCATATAGTTGTAGACGCGCAGCATGTACCGGCGCAGGCCCTCATCGACCTCCGCCCGGTCTCGCGTGTTGATCTGGCTGTTGCCGGTCACCTGCCAGCCTTGCCGTGCAGCCAGCGCGCCGCGTCCATTCTGTCTACCTAAAGCCATCGACAATCCCCTTCCGATCCGGTGGCATCAAACTCGAGAGGCAATATCGTGAAGATCACGGTCCGGTTCAATGGGATTCGGCGCCGGATTCGCTGAAATTCGCCTGATTTTGCTTACAATTCCGCTGTCATAGCGTCATTCGTTGCGCAACAGGGGGGCGGCCTTCCGCCGCAGGGCCAGCCAGGTTCCGGCCAGGCCGAGCGCAAGGGTGATGCCGAGAGCGATCAGCGCCGTTGCGGTTAGTGACAGAGGCAGGAATATCCACTCATCGACACTCATCACCTCGATCAGGACCGCCCAGGCCGCGATGGTGCCGACGACGCTGGCAATCAGCGCCGCGACCAGCCCTAGAAGACCGTATTCAACCAGGAACGCGCGGATCACATTGCCGCGTGTCGCGCCCAGAACCTTGAGAACGACCGCGTCATAGACGCGGCGCCGGTGTCCGGCCGCGATGGCCCCGCCGAGAACGAGCGTTCCGGCAATGAGGGTCACGGCCGCGACGGCACGGACGGCGGTGCCGATTTGAAGCAGGACTTCGTTCACGGTGTCCAGCGCGTCTGCGACACGTACGGCCGTCACGTTCGGGAACGCCTCGCCGATCGCGCGCTGAAGTCCGGTCTCCTGCTCCGGGGGGATGCGCACGGTAGCGATCAGGGTGTGCGGCGCGTTTACCAGCGGTTCCGGCGACAGCACCATGGTGAAGTTGACGTTGATGGTCGACCAGTCGATGTCGCGGACATTGGCGACCTCTGCCTCGATGTCCCGGCCCAGAACATTGATGGTCAGGGTGTCGCCGACACTCAGGCCAAACGCGTTGGCGATGTCGCGATAGATCGAAATCAGGGGCGGCCCGGCATAGTCCGGCGCCCACCATTCGCCGTCGATGATGGTGTAGCGGTCCGACGGCCCGGTGGCGTAGCTGACCCCCCGATCGCCCTCGATCAGCCAACTTTCCTCCGGATCCTGCAGCGCTTCGGCGGCAGGCACGCCATTGGCCGCGACGATCCGGCCGCGCAGGGAAGGCACCTCGACGACCTGACTGGCGCCTTGTTCGTAAGCCGCCGCTTCGAACGGTTCGCGCTGGTCCGGCTGGATGTCGACAAAGAAGAAGCTGGGCGCCTGGTCCGGGATCTGGTCCTGGACCTGCCGGCTCATATTGCCTTCGATCAGCGAGATCGCGACCAGGACGGTCAGGCCCAGACCCAGTGACAGGACGAGGTTCGCGGTCGGCGCACCAGCCCGGGTGAGGTTCGATGTGGCAAGCCGTACGCCCATACGCCGTGACCGGGGCAGCACACGTACGATCGCCACGATCGCGATCGCGACCAGCCGGAAGGCCAGGACCACCACGACGGCGCCGGCAACGAACCAGGCGGCAAAGTCCGGGCGGTCGGCGGTGCCAATCGCCAGTGCCGCGAGTGCGACAGTCGTCACGATTGTGGCTAGCACATAGGGCAGCCGGGGCCAGCCCGCCGTCGGCACGATGAGGTTTCGGAACAGGCTGGCAGCCGGGATGTCGCGGGCCTTGGCGATCGGCCAGATCGAAAAGGCGAGGGTGGTCAGCACACCAAAGCCCGCTGCCAGCAGCAGTGCCGATGGGTAAATGCCGATGCTGACTGAGATCGGCAGTAACTCGGACACGAGATCGCCGACCAGGACCGGCACGACCGCACCGACGATCAAGCCGATGACGATGCCCAGCCCTGCCAGAATCAGGATTTGGATGAAATAGATCCTGAAGATCAACCGGCCTTCGGCGCCGAGGCATTTCAGGGTCGCGATCGTTGCGATCCTGGTATCGACAAAGGCCTTAACGGCGTTGCCGATGCCCACGCCACCGACCAGAAGCGCCGTGAGCCCAACCAGTGTCAGAAACAGCGCCAGCCGGTCGATCATCGTTTGCAGTTGGGGGGCGGCGTCGCTGAAGTCGCTGATGCTCCAGCCCGCCTCCGGATGGGCGGCGCGTATCGCCGCAATTGCGTCTTCTGCGAGCCGATCAGGCGGCAGGCGCAGGCGATAGTTCCAGTAGACCAGGCTGCCCGGCTGCAGAAGGCCGGCGGCCTCGATCGCGCCGCGCGACACCATCAGGCGCGGTCCAAGCACAAAGGCACCGGCGGCCGCGCGATCGGGCTCTTCCTCAATCACCGCCCGAACATCGATCTCGATTTCGCCGATGCGTAACCTGTCGCCGACGGACAGGTTATGCCGAGTCAGTATGGTTTCATCGGCGACCGCGCCCCAGACCCCGTCAATCTGCCCAAGCGCCTCATCGATCGGGATGGCTGGGATCAAGTCCATCTCGCCGTAGAGAGGATAGACCGCGTCGACAGCCTTTAGCTCGACCAAGCTGCTGTCCTCGCCGTCGATCGTGCGCGCCATGGCCCGGGCCTCGACGATTTCCGAGACGTCGCCCAGGGAGTCCAAGGTCGCGCGCTGTGCCTCATCCGCCTGAATGAAGACCAAGCGCAGTGACACGTCGCCGCCAAGGATGGCCCGGCCGTCATCGCGCAGGCTCGACTGCACACCGCTTGCCAGCGAGTTCACGGTGGCGATCGCCGCGACGCCCAGGACGAGGCAGCCGAGAAAGATCCAGAACCCGCGCAGACCGCCGCGCAGCTCACGCCGCGCCAAGCGCGCCGCCAAACCCCATCGCACGCTGGTCGCCGACACCGGCCTATTCCGCCGCTTGCTCGGCAGGCTCGCCGGTGTCGACGATCAGGCCGTCTTCCAGGCGGACGATCCGGTCGCACCGCGCCGCCAACTCCCGATCATGGGTGATCAGCATCAAGGTGGCGCCGCGTCGCCGAGACAGGTCGAACATCAAATCGATGATTTGATGGCCGGTGGTGCCGTCCAGATTGCCGGTCGGCTCGTCGGCCAGCACCAGCATCGGCTCGGCCGCAAACGCCCGGGCAAGCGCGCATCGCTGCTGCTCGCCGCCGGACAGCTGGCCCGGATAGTGGGTCAGCCGATGGCCCAGCCCGACCGCCTCAAGCCCCTCGCGGGCCTTGTCGAACGCGTCGGCCCGGCCCGCCAGTTCAAGCGGAATGGCCACATTCTCAAGCGCCGACATTGTGGGCACCAGGTGAAAGTTTTGAAAGACGATGCCGACCTGGTCGCGGCGGAACAGGGCCAAGGCGTCCTCGGAAAGGCCTGTCAGCTCTTGTCCATAGACCGAAACCGTGCCGCTCGTGGCCCGTTCCAGCCCGCCGATCACCATCATCATGGATGATTTGCCGGACCCGGACGGGCCAACAATGCTGACGACCTCGCCGCTGCCGATCGTGAGATTAATGCCGCGCAGGATGTTGACCGGGCCGGCCATGCTGTCCAACTCTAAATGCACATCGCGAAGAACGACCGCAGCGGGCGAAGGACGATCCATGAAATTCCCTGACATCAGTCGGTGGCGCGGGCCGGGCATGCCAGCCAGAAATGGACGCGGAGTTTCGGGAGTCAATGGCTGGGCCGCAGTGTCCGCCGTCACCGTGGCGCTCGTTGCGGTCCCGGCGACCGCGGAACCGCTGGTTCTGCTCGCGCTTGGCGACAGTCTGGTCGCCGGCTTTGGTCTGCCGCCCGATGACGGCTTTACGGCGGTGCTGGAAGACGCCCTGCAGGCCGAGGGCTACGACGTCACCGTCGTCAATGCCGGAGTTTCGGGCGACACCACCGCCGGCGGCGTCGCACGTTTGGATTGGTCGCTGGCGGACGATCCCGATGCTGTGCTGGTCGAGTTGGGCGCCAACGACATGCTGCGCGGGCTCGACCCCGAGGACGCGCGCGAGAACCTCTCGGCCATCCTGGCGCGGCTTCAGGACGAGGGCATTCCGACCCTGCTCGCCGGCATGCGGGCCAGCCCAAGCTGGGGGGCGGAATACCAAACGGCGTTTGACACCATATTCCCTGATCTGGCCGCAGAGTATGGCGTGCCGCTCTACCCCTTCTTCCTGGAGGGCGTTGCCGCCGACCCGGCGTTGAACCAGCCCGACGGCATTCACCCGAACCGCGAGGGCGTGGACGTCATCGTGGCCAATCTTCTGCCCTATGTGATCGACCTGATCGACGGACAGACCAGCGCCGGCGGTTGATCCCGCCGGGGCCGCATCCAATCTGTTGGGTCCCAAAGTCTTAGGGGCGCAACCCTCTTCCGGCTGCGCCTTCCCCAGCGACAGGATGCCCCAAGATGGAAATGCGTCGGCTTGGCCGAACCGATATCGATGTCTCCGTGCTTTGCCTCGGCACCATGACCTGGGGCCAGCAGAACACGGAGGCCGAGGGCCATCAGCAGATGGACTACGCCGTCGGCCAGGGCATCAATTTCTTCGACACGGCGGAGATGTATGCCGTGCCGCCGACGGAAAACTCCTACGGCTCGACCGAAACGATCATCGGCACCTGGTTCAAGGCGCCCGGCAACCGCGATCGTATCATCCTTGCGACCAAGATTGCGGGCCCCGGAGACATGGGCTGGGTGCGCGATGGTCACACGCGGCTTGACGAGAAGAACATCCTGGCGGCCGCCGAGGCCAGCCTGAGGCGGCTGCAGACCGACTATATCGACCTGTTCCAGGTCCATTGGCCGAACCGCACGGTGAACAAGTTCGGCCAGCTCGGCTTTGCCGAGGCTGGGGAGGAGGACTTCATCCACCCCGAGGAGACGCTGGCGGCACTGGCCAAATTGGTGCAACAGGGCAAGGTGCGCCATGTCGGCGTCAGCAACGAATCCGCTTGGGGCACGATGACCTACCTGGCGGCCGCGGATCGCGCCGGGCTGCCCCGCATCGCATCGATCCAGAACGCCTATAACCTCCTGAACAGGGCCTTCGAGGTGGGGTTGAGCGAGATCGCGGCGCGCGAACAGGTGGGCTTGTTGGCCTATTCCCCGCTGGCCGGCGGCGCGCTGTCGGGCAAATACCTGAACGGTGCGGTACCAAAGGGCTCGCGGCGGGATTTCGATTGGCGCCCGTCGCGCTATGCGACGCCAAATGCGGATCCGGCCGTGATGCGCTATCTCGAAATCGCCCGACGCCACGGGCTCGACCCGTGTCAAATGGCCATTGCCTACGTGAACAGCCGGCCGTTCGTGACCTCCAGCATCATTGGCGCGACGACGATGGATCAACTAAAGATCGATATCGGTTCGGCCGAGGTGACGCTCAGCGACGAATTGCTGGCCGAAATCGAGGCCGCACACCACGAATACACCATCCCGTGCCCGTGAGTGTGCCATGCATCGGCTGTTTGTCGCCATCGAGATTCCGCAAGCTGTGCGGCACATGCTCGCGCTGCTGCAAGGCGGCGTGCCAGGCGCACGCTGGGTTTCCCAGGATAATCTCCATCTGACCCTGCGCTTCATCGGGGATGTGTCACCCCCCGCGATCAGCGACCTGGTAGCGGGATTGGGGCAGATCTCGGCTCCTGGCTTCACGCTGCAGCTCGAAGGGGTCGGCAGTTTCGGCAATGGCCGCACGAAGTCCGTGCTGTGGGCCGGCGTTCAACGGTCGGAGGCGCTCAAATTCCTTCGGGACAAGGTCGATCGGGCGGTTGTCGCCTCGGGTTTCGCGCCCGACGGCCGCAAATTCACGCCCCACATCACGCTCGCCTATGCCAAGCAGGCGCCGACGAACCGCTTGACGGGCTGGCTGGGCGACCATGCTCTCTTCCGCAGCCAGGCGATCGACGTCGCCGGTTTCGCCCTGATGGAAAGCCGGCGCGGCGGCGAAGGCTCTGTCTATACCGAGCTTGCCCGGTTCGACCTGGCCTGACCGGCTAACGGAATCGCTTCACATTCCGGCAAGTCTTGCGTGATCGCGACGGAAACCACATTTTCCTGCGTTATAGTTACAAGCATTTCAAACTCTGACTGTTGATCGCGGCCGATGGCCATTTGGAAGCAAGTTCTGATCGTTGCGCTCCTGGCGGTGGCCGGGGTTGCCGCTTGGCTGCAGTTTGGCGGCCAGGCTGGCGGCTCGTCGGACAACGCAACGAGATGGCGTGGCGCGTCGACGGCCGCCTATGTCGTGACCGAGCCGGCAGTGGCCGCCGTCAGCGGCCAGCGGTTGCGTGCGGTCGGCACTGCCGAGGCCCGCCAGACCGTCGGCCTCTATCCAGACGTGGCCGGGCAGGTCTTGGCGGTGCATTTCCGGTCGGGCGAGGTCGTTACCGAGGGCCAGCCTCTGGTCCAGCTGGACGATGCCGACGAGCGTCTGGCCGTCGAGGCGGCGTCCATCATGCTGGCGGACGCCTCGGCAACCGTGGAACGGTACGGTCAGCTCGTCGGAACCGGTGCCGTGTCGACCGTTGCGCGCGACCAGGCCGCCACCGCCGTCGATACCGCGACGAATGATCTGGCGCGCGCGCAGCTCGAACTCGACCGGCGGACCATCCGCGCGCCGATCATGGGTCTGGTTGGCATCGTCGACCTAGAGCCGGGCGATCGGGTCGACAGCACCACGCTGATCACCCGCATCGACGACAGCGCCACCCTGATCGTCGACTTCACGGTGCCCGAACGCTTCGCCGGCCAAGTCTATATCGGCCAGCCGATCGTCGCCACTACTGGGGCGTTCCCGGATCTGGTGTTTGAGGGCGAGATCACCGCGCTCGACAGCCGGCTTGACGCCGCAAGCAGAACGCTGACCGTACGCGCCGAGATCGACAATGATGGCTGGCTGGTACCCGGGCTCGCCTTTGCCGTCGAACTGGCCTTTGAAGGCGCCGAGTACCCCGCCGTTGAGGACATCGCCATCCAATGGGATCGGGCCGGGTCCTATGTCTGGACCGTCGAGCAGGACCGGGCCCTGCGCGTGCCCGTGACGATCGTTGAACGGCGCGGCGGTCTGGTGCTGCTCGACGGGACCCTGGACGTTGGTGATCCGGTCGTTGTCGCCGGCAGCCAGCGGCTGTCGGATGGCAGCGAGGTGACGCTGGAGCCACCCAGACCGGCGCGTCCGAACGCTGAAGGGCGACGCGAGGGCGCGGGCGGATGAACGTCTCGGTGCGGGACCTTCCGGCGCTTTGCGTGCGGCGGCCGGTCCTGGCCGTGGTCATGAACCTGCTGATCGTGATCGCGGGCGCGGCCGCCTTGATGGGCGTCGAGATCCGCGAACTGCCGGATGTCGACCGGCCGGTGGTCAGCGTCACGACAACTTACAGCGGTGCGGCACCGGAGACCGTGGATGCCGAGATCACCAGCCTGATCGAAGGTGCCGTCGCGCGCGTGTCCGGTGTCGAATCCATATCCTCGTCCTCGTCGTCCGGTTTCAGCCGCGTGACGATCGAGTTTTCGCCGGATGCCGATTTGCAAGTGGTTGCCGGCGACGTACGCGACGCGGTCTCCACGGTCGAACGGCGGCTGCCGGATGGCGCCGAGGCGCCGACCGTCGTCAAGGCCGATGCCGACGCCAGCCCGATCATCCGCCTGGCGGTCGCCACCGACACGCTGCCGGTCGATCAGTTGAGCCGGCTGGTGGACACCGTGATCGTCGATCGGCTGGCGGCCGTCGACGGCGTCGCCGATGTCACCTCGTACGGCGTTCGCAATCCGGTCTTCGCGGTCACGATCGACCCGGTCGCGATGGCCAGCCGCAGCATCTCGCTGGTTCAGCTCGATCAGGCGCTGGCCCAAGCGGCGGTTGATCTGCCGGCCGGCACGCTGGTGACGACCAATCGCGAGATCCTTGTGCGGGCCGACGCCACGGCGACCTCTGAAGATACGATTGCCGATCTCTGGGTCGATGGCACGACGCGGGTGTCCGACATCGCCACGGTCCATTTGCGGCCGGAGGTCGGTGGATCGGTGACGCACCATAACGGCCAGCGCTCGATCGGTCTCGGCATCGTCCGCCAGCCGAACTCCGACACCATCGCGATTTCGCATGCCGTCAATGCCGCGATTGCCGACCTGAACGACCAGTTGGACGGCGTTACCATCACCAACCTGGCGGACGATGCCGTCTTCATCGAGGGCGCGATCGGCGAGGTGGCGTTCAGCCTGATGATCGCCACGATCATCGTCGTCGCCGTGGTCTTTCTTTTCCTGGGCTCCGCCGCCTCGACCTTGGTCCCCGCTGTTACCGTGCCGATCGCAATTGTCGGGACGATCGCGGCAATCTGGCTGCTCGGGTTTTCCGTCAACCTCTTGACCTTGCTCGCCCTGGTCCTGGCCACCGGCATGGTGGTCGACGACGCCATCGTTGTCCTGGAGAGTATCGAGCGGCATCGTGCCCAAGGCATGGGGCCGCGCGCGGCCGCCGTGTTGGGCACACGACAGGTCTTCTTCGCCGTCCTGGCGACGACGGCGACGTTGGCGGCGGTCTTCGTGCCGCTGGCGTTTCTGCCCGGTACGGCCGGCGCGCTGTTCACCGAGTTTGGCTACGTGCTGGCCATTGCCGTGGTCATCTCGTCCTTCGTTGCCTTGACCCTGTGCCCGATGATGGCCTCGCGCCTCGCCGGCACGAGCGACGGGGGTCCGCTGCCGCTGTTTTCGCGTATGCTGGGCGCAATCGGTCGGCCGATTGCCCGCCTCTACCGGCTCGTCCTCCGCGCCTGTCTGGCGACGCCGCTGGTTGTCGTGGCCGTGGCGATCGGCTTCACGGTCGTGGCCTGGGGCATCTTCCAAGGCTTGCCGCAGCAATTGGTGCCGCCGGAGGATCGGGGCCGCATGTTCGTGGTGGTATCGGCGCCGAACGGCGCCAGCTTTGAATACACCGAGGCCCAGATGCGCGACGTGGAAGCCTTGGTGAACCCGCTGTTGGATGCCGGCTTGGCCACGGATGTCTATTCGATTGCCGGCGCCGGCCGATCATCGCGCGGCTTTCTGATCGTCACGCTGGCGCCCTGGGACGAGCGGGACGTGAGCCAGCAGGAGATCATGCGCGGCCTGATCCCCGAACTGCTGGCGCTGCCCGCGGTCAGTGTCGCTATCCGCAGCCCCAACAGCCTGGGCATTCGCGGTGGCGGTACGGGCCTTAGCTTCGCCCTGACGGGAACCGACTACGCCGTGATCGCCGATGCCGCAGACGATCTGGTGGAGGAGATGCGCGAGCGCCTGCCGGGCCTGATCGAGCCCTTGGTCGGCTTCGATGCCAGCCAGCCGCAATATGACGTCATTGCCGATCGCGAGGCGGCGGCCGCGCTGGGTGTTTCGATCGACAGCATTGCCCAGGCCATGCTGACCATGCTTGACGGGCGCGAGGTCGCGGAGGTCTACGACGGCGACGTTGCCATTCCCATCCGGGTCGAGGCGCCGCTGGATGCCGTGAACGATCCCAGCGATCTTGAAAACCTCTACGTTTCGACGTCCGACGGCCAGGTCGTGCCGCTCTCCGCCGTGATTAGCATCGTCGAAACCTCGATTGCGACCTCTTTGCCGCGCGAGGGACAGCGGCGCGCCGTGCCGATCTATGCCAGCTTGGCGGAAGGCTACGATCTTGGGACGGCGGTGACGGATCTGGAGACACTGGCCGCCCAGGTCCTGCCAGAGAACATCGGCGTTCTCATGCTCGGCGACGCGGCCGCGCTGGAGCAGACAGCCTCCGGCACGCTGATCACCTTCGGCATCGCCTTGCTGGTCGTGCTGCTCGTGCTGGCCGCCCAGTTCGAGAGCTTCGTGGCGGCCATGATCATCATCGTCACCGTACCGCTGGGCCTTGGGGCGGCCGTCATGGCGATCGCGCTTTCCGGCGGCTCGATCAACATCTACAGCCAGATCGGCCTGGTCATGATCGTCGGGCTGATGGCCAAGAACGGCATCCTGATCGTCGAGTTCGCCGCCCAACTGCGCGACCAGGGCCGATCCGTCCGCGAAGCGGTCGAAGAGGCCTGCATCATTCGGTTCCGGCCGATCATGATGACCGCCTTGTCCACGGTCTGCGCGGGCTTGCCCCTGGTTCTGGCCAGCGGACCCGGCATGGAGGCGCGATCCGCGCTGGGCTGGATCGTCGTAGGCGGGCTGGGGTTTGCGACCCTGTTCACGCTGTTCGTGACGCCAGTCGCCTATCTGTTGCTGGCCGGGCTGTCAAAGCCCCGCAGCGACGAGGCGCGGCGGCTCGAGGCCGAGGTGGCGGCGGCAAATGGCTCTGCGTCTCAACCGTCCAGTCGAGCTTCCGTTCCGGACGCGGCGGAGTAATCGGGCGCGTAGATTACCGTAGTCCAAGCCCCATGGCCTGGCGCATGAAGAAGCGTTTCAGTGGCGGCAGCCTGCCGACCATCTCCAGACCCAGCCCCCTTGCCGCACGGATCGGCAGAACCCGGTTGGAAAACAGCCGGTTCAGCAGGTCGGTCGTCGCCAGCATCGTGGCATTGTCCGGCCGTCGGCGCCGTTCGTAGGTCGCTAGCAGACCACGATCGCCCAGATCGAGGCCAAGCCGCGCCCGATCGATCAGCAGTTCGGATAGCAAGGCCACATCACGCAACCCCAGATTGAGGCCCTGGCCGGCGATCGGATGAATGGCATGGGCGGCCTCGCCGATCAACGCCATGCGCATATCCGTGTAACGCCGCGCGTGCAAGACGCCGAGCGGATACCGGAAGCGGTCGCCAAGCAGGCGCACACGCCCGAGATAGTCGCCCATGCGCTCGTTCAGGGCTTTGTTGAAGTCAGGCACTGAGAGACCGAGGAAGTAGTCGGCGCGCGCGGGCCGCTCGGTCCAAACGATCGACGAGCGGTGATCGACGTCCGCGCCCTTGGCCTTGGGTGCGTCGGTCATTGGCAAGACGGCGAACGGGCCCTCCGGCATGAAGTGCTCCAGCGCCAGCCCGACGTGCGGCTTTGCGTGCGCGATCGTACAGACAATGGCGTGCTGGTTGTAGCGCCAGCGGCGAAAGCCGATGCTTGCGTCCTGGCGCACCATCGAGCCGCGACCGTCGGCACCGATGACGATCTCCGCCTTGATCTGCGTCCCATCGGCCAGGGTTGCCGTGACGGCGTCCTCGGTGCGGTCGATCGCCGTGACGGTCGCCGGTGCCAAATGGGTTACAGATTTCAGACCGTCGAGCGCGGCGAACTGGGCAAGACGGATCAGCCTGTTTTCGATGATATGGCCAAACGGCGCCCCACCGGATTCCGAGGCCATCTCGCGATGGTCGAAATGCAGAAACAGCGGCTGGCGGTCGTCCGCGATCCTGATGTCCAAGATGGGCTCGGCGTCCGGCAACAGGGGCTGCCAAAGGCCGGCGCTATCCAGCACCTGCTGTGAGCCGAAGGAGATGGCCGTCGTCCTGCCGTCGAACGGCAGGGCCGCACGCGCCTTCTTGCTCTCGCGATCGGCGACGATCACCGGTAGGCCGGCTTTTCCCAATCTGGCGGCAAGCGTCAGGCCGGCAAGCCCGCCGCCGACGATCAAAACACGGCAGCTGAGCGTCCCGTCCTTCCGGCTCAAGGCGTCTTGCGCGCACGTCGCGCTTCTTGTCGTAGTCATCGGAGGACTTTCCGACCCGATCAGATGATTGTCCAGCGACAAGACAGCACACTGATTTGCCCAATTATTGGGCGGCATTCCATGTCTGCCCAATAATTGAGCATCTATGGCTGCGATAGGACGGACTTTCCCTGAATTTTGGCCCAATGACGCGGTGCAACCAAACTGGCACGGTTTTTGAGTCAGTTTTGTGTCGAAGCCGTATTTGCACGGCAGCAAGGCACCCCGGTCATGAAGAAACCGGGTCATTCGGACTGAATCAGGGGACTGAGCAATGAAACTGGTGATGGCCATCATCAAGCCTTTCAAGTTGGACGAGGTGCGCGAGGCGCTGACCTCGCTCGGCTTGCAAGGGCTGACCGTCAGTGAGGTCAAGGGCTTTGGCCGACAAAAGGGGCAAACCGAGATTTATCGGGGCGCTGAGTACTCCATCAGCTTCCTGCCCAAGGTGAAGATCGAAGTCGTGGTCACCGACGACCTGCTCGATGGCGTGGTTGAGGCGATCCAGAAGTCGGCCAATACCGGCCGCATCGGCGACGGCAAGGTCTTTGTCATGGATATCGCGCAGGCGGTGCGCATCCGCACCGGCGAGACCAACGCGGAGGCGCTGTAATCAAATGAGGACTGACATGCTGAAGAAATTGGCGCTCGCAACGGGCGCCGTCGGCCTGCTCGGCTTGGCGATGATCGAGCCGTCGCTGGCACAGGAAACCGAAGCCGCCGCCGAAGCGGCGGCCGAAACCGTTGAAGCCGCGCCGGCCATGGGCGTTCCCGCCGAATCGGCCTTCGTTTTCAACACCTTTTCGTTCCTGATCACCGGCGCCCTGGTGATGTGGATGGCGGCCGGCTTCGCGATGCTGGAATCCGGCCTGGTGCGCACCAAGAACACGGCCGCGATTTGCCTGAAGAACATCACCCTCTATTCGATCGCCGGCATCATGTACTACCTGATCGGCTACGATCTGATGTACACCGACGTCAGCGGCTACATCGGCAGCTTCTCGCTGTTCTACAACACGTCGGAGGCTGAGCTGGCCTTGCTCGGCGCCGAGGAGCCGACCGAAGAGATGGTCGCGGCGGTGGTCGGCAACGGCTACGCGGTCATGTCCGACTGGTTCTTCCAGATGGTCTTTGTCGCGACCGCGGCGTCGATCGTTTCCGGCACGCTTGCCGAGCGCATTCGCTTTTGGCCGTTCATGGTCTTCATCATTGTGCTGACCGGTCTGATTTACCCGATCCAGGGCTCCTGGACCTGGGGCGGCGGCTGGCTCGCCGAGATGGGCTTCAGCGACTTTGCCGGGTCGACCATCGTCCACTCGGTCGGCGGCTGGGCGGCATTGACGGGCGCCTTCATCGTCGGCGCGCGCCGCGGCAAGTACAACAAGGACGGTTCGATCAACCCGATGCCGGGGGCGAACCTGCCGCTCGCCACGCTTGGCACGTTCATCCTGTGGCTTGGCTGGTTCGGTTTCAACGGCGGCTCCCAACTGGCCTTGGGGTCGGCACTCGATGCCGTGGCCATGGCCGGGGTGTTCGTGAACACCAATCTGGCTGCCGCCGGTGGTGTGGTCGCGGCCATTATCATGACCCAGATCATGTTCCGAAAGATCGACCTGACCTTCGCCCTGAACGGCGCGATCGCGGGTCTGGTTTCGATTACCGCCGGCCCGGATCTGACGAACCACTTCATGTCGATCATCATCGGCGCGGTCGGTGGCGTACTGGTCGTCCTGGCCGTGCCCATCATCGACAGGATGAAGGTCGATGACGTTGTCGGCGCTATCCCGGCCCACCTCGTTGCGGGCATCTGGGGAACGCTGGCAGTCGGCATCTTCGGCGGCGGCAATCTCGGTGTGCAGATCGTCGGCATCGCCGCCGTCGGGGCGTTCGTCCTGATCACCAGCGCGATCGTGTGGCTGATCATCAAGGCCATCATCGGGCTTCGCGTCTCCGAGGACGACGAGGCCCTTGGTCTCGATCGCGCCGAACTGGGCATGGAGGCCTATCCGGAATTCGGACAAGGCTCCCAGCGCGCCTAGCTGGCTCCCATGACGGGCCCTGGCTTCGGCCGGGGCCCAACTTCTGGCCCCGAATGGCTTGCCGTTCGGGGCCTTTTCTTTAGCGTTCACCAGACGTTCCTGTCGCGCTGTCCGCCAAGATCAGATCTAAGTATCTGCCGGCAAGCGATTGATTCAGAAATATTCTGTTTTCGGCGATACCTTGTATCCAGGCCGTTTGGCGAGTATTTTGGAAACAGGTGGCAGTTGGAATCGCTTGATTCGATGGTTGGTGCGGAGTCCATGGTGGCGGAGCGGCTGGAGCGTTTGACGGACTATCCGTTCGCGCGTCTGCGCGCGCTGCTTGATGGCATTCAGCCGCCGCCGGACCGCGAGCCGATATCGATGTCGGTCGGCGAACCCCAGGATCCGTGCCCCGATTTCGTCGCCGGCATCCTGGACAAGCATCGCGCGGATTGGAACCGCTACCCCCCTGTCGGCGGCACGCCGGCCCACAATCAGGCCTGTCTCGGTTGGCTGCGGCGCCGTTTCGGCGCGGTCGCCGACGGACTGACGCCCGATCAGGTGTTGCCGCTGTCGGGCACGCGCGAGGGCATGTTTCTGGCCGCCCAGGCCTTGGTGCCGGAAAGAAAGGCCAGCCGGCAACCGGCGGTCTGCCTGCCCAACCCGTACTACGCCGGCTATGAAGGCTCGGCGGTTATGTCGGGTGCCGAACCCATCTATCTGGGCTGCCGCGCCGAAACCGGCTTTCTGCCGGACCTGGACGCGCTTGACCCAAGCCTGCTGGCAAGAACGGCCTTGTTCTTCTTATGCAGTCCGACCAACCCTCAGGGCGTGATCGTGCCGGGGGACTATCTGGTTCGGCTCATCGGTCTTGCACGGCAGCATCGCTTCGTCCTCGCCGTCGACGAATGCTATGTCGAGATTCACGGCGATCGCAAACCGATCGGGGCGTTGGAGGCTGCGGAAGGCGATCTGACAGGTCTCTTGCTGTTCCAATCGCTGTCCAAACGGTCCAACGCCGCAGGGCTGCGGGCCGGCTTTGTCGTGGGCGACCGCGCGTTGATTGAGCCGCAACGGCGCCTGCGATCCTATTCTGCCGCCTGCATGCCGCTGCCCGTCCAAGCGGCCGCGGCCGCGCTGTGGGACGATGACAGCCATGTCGCCGGCGTTCGCGACCGTTATTGCCAGCGCTTTGACGCGGCCTGCGCGGCTTTGGCGCCTCACCTGCCGTATCAGCGGGCCGAGGCGGGCTTCTTTCTTTGGCTCGATGTGGGCAACGGCGTGGAGGCGGCCGCCTCGCTATGGCGGGAAGCGGGAATTCGTGTGCTGCCAGGCACCTTCCTCTCGAAGGCCGGCCCGGACGGACGGTCGGTGGGCGATCGCTATGTGCGCATCGCCGTCGTGCACGATCCGGAAACAATCGCCGAGGCGATGGGTCGTGCCGCGCCGATCCTGGCCCGATCGCGGGAAAAGGCGGCGGCGGATCTGTCGACGATAAGCAACAATGAGGCGCGCCGAGAGCGTGCCGGAGGTTTGTGATGGCGCGTGCTGCATCCCCGGCAACCGGCCGGCTTCCCCGAAGCCAGGCGTCGCGCGGGCAATCGACGCGACGGCGCCCCCAGCGGGGGCGGTCAACCTCGGCACGGTCGAGGGCCCAAACCCGTTCCTCGCTGCTGCCGGAAAGTGTCGCGCTGTTTGTCGGCCAACGGGCGAAGCAGATTGGCGGGCTGGCGCTGCTGACGGCGGCAGTGTTGCTGTTCATCGCCTTGGCGAGCTACAGCTCGACGGACCCGTCGTGGAACCGCGTCGGCGGCACTGAAGGCACCCAGAATTGGCTGGGTGCGTTCGGTGCCTATCCGGCCGATCTGCTGATCCAGACCTTGGGCGGTGCAGGCTATCTCTTCGCCCTGGTGCCGCTGGTTTGGGGCTGGCGGCTTCTTCGCGTTCGACCGGTCGGGCCCGCCTGGCTGCGCGTCGCGGGACTGGCCCTGACGGCGCCCGTCGCTGCCGCGATGCTCGCGCCCTTTGCGGCGCCGTCGAGCTGGATTGGCGTGTTCAGTCTCGGTGGAGCCTTGGGCGCCATGTTGATGGGTTGGCTGGCCGAACAGGCCATGCCCTATTGGGGCTGGATCTCGCCCCAATGGTTCTCGGCAATGCTGGCCGTGCCGGCCCTGATCCTCGTGCTGATCGCGCTCGGCCTCGGCCTCGGTGAGTGGCGGCGCATCATCGTCTATCTCGTCCGGCAGGGCAGCACCGGCATTGCCTGGGGCGCCCGCTATGGCTGGTGGCTGTTGGCGCTCGGCTGGTACTACACCAGGATCGGTGCCGCCTGGCTGTGGCCACGACTGGTTGCCGCTGGTGCGTTCACAGCGCGGGGGGCTGAAAGCATGCTTCAGCGCCGGCGCGCCAAGCAGGCGCCGCCGGTCGACCGCGTCCAGCCCGAGGGCATCGACCCCATCGAAATACCTTCCGACGACGACCAGTCCGGTTCGGAGCCGCAGGTCGTGCCGCCGAACGCGTCGGCCGCCGTCGCCGCCAAGCCGATCCGCGTCCAAGCGCCACCGGGCCCGGCGCCGACATTGCGCCGTCCACGCACCGACAGTCGCCAGTCGCGTCTGGAGTTGGCGCCGAGCGCTGAATACGAGCTGCCGCCGCTCGACATCCTGGGGGCACCCGATCCGGCGACGCGCCCGGCCCAGCAAAGCGAGGCGGCGCTGCAGGAAACGGCCGCAATGCTGGAAAGCGTGCTGGGCGATTTCGGCGTTCGCGGTTCCATCGTGCGGGTCAATCCGGGCCCCGTCGTGACCCTGTTCGAGCTGGAACCCGCGCCGGGCACGAAGTCGAGCCGGGTCATCGGCTTGGCCGACGACATTGCCCGGTCGATGAGCGCGGTTTCGGTGCGCGTGGCCGTGGTGCCCGGCCGCAACGTCATCGGCATCGAAATGCCGAACGCGACGCGTGAGATCGTGCTGTTACGCGAGATCCTGGAAAACCCGGTCTACGACCGCGCCTCGGGCAAGCTGACGCTGGTTTTGGGCAAGGAGATCGGTGGACAGCCGGTGATTGCCGATCTGGCCCGCATGCCTCACCTGCTGGTGGCCGGTACCACGGGTTCCGGTAAATCGGTGGCGATCAACACGATGATCCTGTCGCTGCTTTACCGGCTGCCGCCGGAAAACTGCCGCTTGATCATGATCGATCCGAAGATGCTGGAACTCAGCATCTATGACGGCATCCCGCACCTGCTGTCGCCGGTGGTCACGGACCCCAAACAGGCGGTGGTGGCCCTGAAATGGGCGGTGCGCGAGATGGAGGACCGCTACCGCGCCATGTCCAAGATGGGCGTGCGCAATGTCGAGGGCTACAACCAGCGCCTGCGCGAGGCCAAGCGCAAGGGCGAAAGCCTGATGCGCCGCGTCCAGACCGGGTTCGATCCGGACACGGGTAAGCCGGTGTTCGAGGACCAGCCGCTCGATCTGACGGAACTGCCCTACATCGTCGTCGTGGTCGACGAAATGGCGGATCTGATGATGGTCGCCGGCAAGGAAATCGAGGGCGCCATACAGCGCCTGGCGCAGATGGCGCGGGCGGCCGGCATCCATCTGATCATGGCGACGCAGCGGCCGTCGGTCGATGTCATCACCGGCACGATCAAGGCCAACTTCCCCACCCGGATCAGCTTTCAGGTTACGTCCAAGATCGACAGCCGCACGATCCTGGGCGAGGGCGGGGCGGAACAGCTGCTGGGCCAGGGCGACATGCTCTACATGGCCGGCGGCGGCCGCATCACCCGCGTACACGGACCGTTCGTCTCGGACAGCGAGGTTGAGTCCGTGGTCAACCATCTGCGCGCCCAGGGCGAGCCGGAATACAATGACAGCGTGCTTGAAGACGAAGACGAGGCCGCAGCCATCGACGCGATGCTCGGCGGCGGCAGTGCGCCGGGCGGCGGCAATTCAGGCGACGAGCTCTATGATCGGGCCGTCGCGCTCGTGGCCCACGAACGCAAGGCGTCAACCAGCTTCGTCCAGCGCCATCTTCAGATTGGCTACAACCGGGCCGCGCGGATCATCGACCGCATGGAGGCCGAGGGCGTGGTCTCGAAGGCCAACCATGTCGGCAAGCGCGAGGTTCTTGTCGGCGATCATGGGGGTGACTAGCCCGATCCGGTGCCATGCAGTGGTTCGACGAACCATAGACGACGCTGAACCGACGCCTCCTTGACGGTATGCGCCCTAATCTGGCAGGGCTGCAGACTCGGGTAGACAAAGCGGGCCTCGTGGCCCGGCTTCCGACAACTCTTAATCCCGATAGTCGACGTCGATGCGGCGGCCCGATTGCAATGCCTGGTCGGCGGCCTCGATGACGCAGGCTGCATCGTAGGCATCGTCAACGGTCGACAACGGCTTGGCCCCTTGCGCGATGCAGTCGTTGAGAAAGTAAAGCTGGGTGTAGAGAAAGCTGTCCCAATAGGCCGCATCGTCTTGGCCGGCGCCGGGTTCCTCATCGACCTTGATCTGGTCCCAGGACGCGACGCCGGTGCCCCGCGCGCCCAGGATCTTGAACTTCACCGTCCAAGGGTCTCGCGACCAATCGTCGGTTGAGAACGACGCCCATAGGTTGGCGATGGTACCGTCTTCATATCCGGCCGTAATCATGATCTGATCGATCGTTTCGGGATTGGTGAAGTGCACCCGTGAGGCCGTGGTACTGACATGGGCGGGCCGGCCGGCGAAGAAGAGCAGGGCGTAGACGTGATGGATCGTCAGGCCACCCATGGCGGGGTCCGGGCGCCCTATCTCAGGCGGCAGTCGTTGATTGTAGAGCGCCCAGAAGCTGTTCAGCCGCCCCAGCCGGCCGGAGGTGAGATGGGCGTGAATGCGCCGGACCTCGGGCGCGTAGATGTAATTGTGCGAGGGCATGCAGACACGGTCCGACGCCCGGGCCGCGTCGCGGATCCTCCCCACCTCGGCACGGGTGACGCCGATCGGCTTTTCGATCAGCACATGCTTGCCCGCCTCCAGGGTGCGCACCGTCAGGTCGGCATGGGCCTCGCTGGCGTTCAGGATGAAGACTGCCTCGATGTCCGGCTGGGCGAGCAGCGCGTCGGCGCTGTCATAGGCAGTCCCGCCATGCCGGTCGGCAAAGCGCTCCGCATTGGCATGGGATCGGCTCCAGACACCAGCCAGTTGACCGGCGCCGCCTTCCGCCAGCGCCTTTGCGTGCAGACCGGCAACCGTGCCGGCGCCCATGAAGCCAACCTTGATCATCCCGCCCTCGCCAATCGCTACGCCGTCTCACGAACCGTTGCCGATTGGTAGCACTCACCGAGGACGAAGTCCCAGCCACTATCGTAGCCGTCGCGGGTCGCCTGCGCTGCGGCGCCAAAACGGTCCCAGTTGCGGTGTTCAAGGGACACCCTTGTGCCCTTGTCGCCGGCGTCCTCAAAGCGGATCTCGACCTCCGACGCCTCATCGGCGGGCCGGCCGACATGCCAGGAAAACAAGAGCCTTCTGCCCCGTTCGGCTTCGATCACCTGGCCCCAATCATGGGTGGTACCGTCCTCGCACACCTCATAGATGCGCCCGCCAGGTCGCGCCTCGAAAACGACGGACCGGGGCGCGCCGCCGCTTCGCGAGGCGACGATGGAATGGCTGTGCTTGGGCCACCAGGCGTCGATGCGCGCCGTGAAGATGTCGAAAGCCTCGTGCGGCCCGCAGGCGGCCAAGACGGTTTTTTTCACAGGCTCGATCATGATCGGTCCCCCTTTTGCTTGGTGTAGTCGACGAAACTGTCGAGCACGTCGGTCCAGAAGCCGTCGATATAGTCGCGCAGTTCATTAAGCCCTTCTGGATTGGCGCGGAAAAAGCCGCGCTTGCCCTCATAGCGGACGGCAACCAGGCCGGCCTCGCGCAGGGCCTTCAGGTGCTGGGACACGGCCGGCTTGCTGACCCGCTGGCTGGCGGCGATGTCCGCGAACGCGCGCTCGCCACCGCGCAACTGTTCAAAAATGCTCCTCCGCGTCGGGTCCGCCAGCGCCGAGAGCACTATATGATAAGTCATCACTTAATATAGAATCGAAAGTTGCCTCCGGTCAATGGCCATGGTTTGACATCGATCAACGCGGGCCCGGCATCGCTGGCCTAACGCGTGGGGCATGAGTTCGATTGCCATGAAATACGCGACCGCCCGCGCGCCGCGTTACACCAGCTATCCGACTGCCCCTCATTTCCAGAAGGGCTTTCCGGAGGCGACCTATCGCACCTGGCTCGCCCGGCAGGATGCGGCGGCGCCTATTTCGCTCTACCTGCATGTGCCGTTTTGCCGGCGCATGTGCTGGTATTGCGGCTGCTCGATGAAGTTGGCGCGGCGTTATGGTCCGGTCTCCGACTATCTCGATAGCTTGCTGGCGGAGATCGATTTGGTCACTGGAGTGATGCCGGGTCGCCAGCGGGTCGGGCATGTCCATTGGGGCGGTGGTTCGCCAACCGTGTTGTCGCCGGACGACCTCTCAACAGCGATGAGAATGCTGCGTCGGCGTTTCGCCATTCATTCCGATGCGGAAATCGCGATCGAGATCGATCCGCGCACGCTTACCGACGCGTTGGTCGCTGTCATGGGGGGTGAGGGCTTCAACCGCGCCAGCCTCGGCGTTCAGGAGTTCGACCCGAACGTTCAAACGGCCATCAACCGCGAACAGCCCTTCTCGATGGTTGCCCAGGCAACCGCCGGACTGCGCGACGCAGGCGTGTCGGCAATCAACTTCGACCTGATGTACGGCCTGCCCTTCCAGACGACGGCAATGCTGTCCAGGACGGTCGACATGGCGGTTGGTTTGCGGCCCGACCGGATCGCGCTGTTCGGCTACGCCCATGTGCCCTGGATGGCGAAGAACCAGCGGATGATCCCGGAAGACGCCTTGCCGAACGGGGCCGAACGGCTGGAGCAATCCGAGGTCGCGGCTGAACGGCTGGTGTCTCACGGCTATCGACGCATCGGCCTCGATCACTTTGCGCTGCCGGGCGATCCAATGGCTGGCCCGGCCCGATTGCGCCGGAACTTCCAGGGCTATACGACCGATCCCGCCGAAACCCTGATCGGCCTGGGCGCAAGCTCGATCAGCGCGCTGCCGCAGGGCTACGTTCAGAACGTTGCGGAGACCGGCGCCTACGCGCGGGCGGTACGCGACGGTGTCTTGCCCGTCGTCAAGGGCCGGGCGCTTGACGACGACGATCGCCTGCGCCGGTCGGTCATTGAGCGCCTGATGTGCGACCTGCACGTCGACCTAGAGGAGGCGGCGCGAGGGTTCGGCGCGCAACCAGGCTATTTCGAACCGGAGATGGCACGCCTGAGCGATCTTCAGGACGATGGTCTGGTTGTCATCTCCGACCAATCAGTGGCGATCACCGAGGCCGGGCGGCCGGTCATGCGGGCGGTCGCGTCGGTGTTCGATGCCTACCTGAACGTCGAAGGCGCGCGCCACTCCAAGATCGCTTGAGGCTGGCCCAAACGCCGATTGACAGGGGGGCGCCAAAGCGACCAAGCTCTTGTCAACGCGCGATAAATCGGCGCGGAGCGACAAGGGGTGGAGCGCGGAGCCATGAAGAAGTTTCTGAACAATGTCGACGACATGCTGTCGGAAAGCCTGCGCGGCTTCAGTGCGGCGCAGGCCGATATTGTCGCTATCCATGATGACCCGATGTTCGTTACCCGTGCGGCCCCGCGCCGTGACAAGGTGGCCCTGATCTCCGGCGGCGGCAGCGGGCACGAACCGCTGCATGCCGGCTTTGTCGGCGCCGGCATGCTGGACGCTGCGTGCCCCGGCCAGGTCTTCACCTCGCCGACACCGGACCAAATGATGGCTGCCGCCGAGGCGATTGCGAGCGACTCGGGCGTTCTTTGGATCGTGAAGAACTATTCCGGCGACGTCATGAATTTCGAGATGGCGCAAGAGATGGTCGACGGCTCGCAGTCTCTGCTCGTCAATGATGACGTCGCTGTTGAGGACTCCACCTATACCGCCGGACGGCGCGGTGTCGCCGGCACTCTGATCGTTGAGAAGATCGTCGGTGCGGCAGCGGAAGAAGGAGCCGGTCTCGACGCCTGCGTCGCGCTCGGCAACCGCGTGATCACGGCGACCCGGTCCTTCGGTGTCGCGCTGACCAGTTGCACGGTGCCGGCCGCCGGTACGCCGACCTTCGAAATCGGCGACAATGAAATCGAGATGGGTGTCGGCATTCATGGCGAACCCGGCCGCCACCGCGAACCGCTGGGTACGGCCGATGCCATCGCCGGACAGATGATGGAGGCCATTCTCAGCGATCTCGCGCCGGCCGCCGGCGGCAAGGTGCTGTTTCTGGTCAACGGCTTTGGCGGCACCCCGCTGATGGAGCTTGACCTGATGTATGGGGCCGGCGCCAAGCTGCTGTCGGATCACGGCCTGACCATCGGCCGGTCTCTTGTCGGCAACTATGTCACCTCGCTGGAGATGGCCGGCTGCTCTTTCACCGTTACGGCTTTGGATGACGAGATGATCCGCCTGTGGGACGCGCCGGTGCACACGGCCGCGTTGCGGTGGGGCTGCTAACCGCGATCGGCCAGTGCGGCGACCCGGCGCGCGAAGTCGCGAACCAGCCGCTCCATCTCCTCCTGCCGCCCGGCATTACGCAGGACCGGCACTTCGACCACGATACGTTTCATGCCGCCGCTGCCGGCTGCTGACGCTTCTGCGGCCGCCGCCACGTGTCGGTTTGGATGGGCGATCTCGTAGAGGGCTACGAATTGCCGCCGCTCTGCGGGCGAGAAGTGGCAGATGTCGAAGATCGTCGCCAAATGCTTGGCCGGCACCGGCACGGCGTAGCCGGGGTTGGTGATCTGGGTGACGAAGCTTTTGTGTTTGCCGAGGGCGGAGGCGATGAGTTGGCGGGTGCCAGAGGGGCGCCGGTCGATCAGGTCGCGCAGGAACTGCTTGTAGGCGCTGACCGGATTGGTCCCGTTGGTGACGTCGTTCGCCTGTGCCCCGGTGCTCATGGCTCCGTCACATAATCGGCGATGGTCGATTTTGCCTGCGCGAGTGCCGCGTATCCCATCGAGACCGACCGAACGCCGCAGTCCAGCAGCGCCTTGAGCGTGTCGGCTTCTGCCGCCATGTCGCCGCAGACACTGACCTCTTTACCGGCGTTCAGCCCGTGATCGGCAATCCGCGTGATCAGGCGCAACACGGCCGGGTTCAGCGGGTCGTAAAGGTCCGAGACCTCGGCGCTGTCCCTGCTCGACGCGGTGACATATTGGATCAGGTCATTGCTGCCGATCGAAAAGAAGTCGGCGTCGAACCTCTCGATCTCAATCGCGGCGGCTGGAACTTCGACCATCATGCCGATGGCCGGCTCTCCGACCGGCACGCCCTCCTTCGCAACGGCGGCAAGGGCCGCTTCCATCAGTTCACGTGCGCGATCGAGCTCCCAAGGCGCGGTGACCATGGGGAACATGATCTTCAGATCGCCATGGGCCGACGCGCGCGCCAGCGCCCGCAACTGAACCTCGAAGACATCCGTCCGGGCGAGCGACAGGCGCAGCCCGCGCAGACCCAGGAACGGGTTGCCTTCGCCGTCGATCGTCAGGCCGGGGATCGGCTTGTCGCCGCCCGCGTCGAGCGTGCGGATCGTGACTGGACGGCCATCGGCCCAGTCGAGAAGCTGGCGATAGACGGCGGCTTGCTCCTCTTCGTCCGGCAGGTCCGCGCGGTCATGAAACAGGAATTCGGTGCGGGTCAGGCCGATGCCATCGCAATGACCGACGGGGATTTCCGACAGACTTGCCGGATCGTCAACGTTCACCGTTGTGATCACGCGCTGGCCTGAGCGCGTGGTCGCCGGCAGTGGCAGCAGGCGTTTGGCCTCTTCCGCCTGCCGCGCGCGTGCCGCCACATCGTGCCGCGCTTGCCTAAGCGCGTCTTGCCCAAGACCGCTGATCACCTGGCCGGCGTCAGCGTCCAGCACAACAGGTTCGCCGGAATGCAAGGCCGAGATGCCGTCGCCTAGGCCAACGGCCATCGCCAGGCCGCGCGCTCGGGCCAGCATGGCCACATGGCTAGACGGACTGCCGCCGGCAAGCGCGAGGCCGCCTGCCCGATGCCAGTCGACCGCCAGAAACCGTGACGGCGTCAGTTCCCGGCCGACCACGACGGCGCCGTCCGGCATGCCGCCATCGCCGAAATCGGCGCCGGTCAGAATCGCCAGGACCCGGTCACGCAGATCGGTCAGATCCTCTGCGCGGGCCCGGAAATAGTCGTCGTCGGAGGCCGTGTAGCCGGCAATCTGTTCGTCCAGCGCGTCGCGCCAGCTCTTGGCCGCGGACGCACCCGCCTCGATCTCGGCGACAGCGGGCTCGATCAGCGCATCATCTTCCAACAGCGCGATCTGAAAGCCGAGGATGTCTCCGCCCATGTCCCCGGATGTCCCGGCCAGCGTTTCGAGCGCCTCGCTAGCCGTGGCGATCGCCGAGCGCAGCTTTGATATCTCGTCATCGCTGGTGCCCGCCGGCGTCTGATCGCGCACAATGATGTCGCCGAGCAGGTGGGCGGGGCCCACGACCAGTCCGCCGGACGCGCGCTTGCCCTCAAGTCTCAGGACGTGGCGCTCAGTCTCCGCCATCGTCGAAGTCCCGTTCGACCAGCCCGACCATGGCGTCGAGTGCGCTTTCCGCGTCGCTGCCTTCGGCCTTGAAATGCAGCGTGACGCCTTGCTTGGCCTTCAGCGCCATGACCTTCACGATGCTCTTGGCGTCGGTCCAGTCCTCGCGGTCGTCGGGCTTGATCGCGATGACGGCATCGTACTGCTTGGCCAGCTTGGTCAGCTTGACCGACGGTCTGGCATGCAGGCCGACCTTATGGGTCAGCAAGACGCTGCGTTCAATCGCTTCCTGGTCTGTCGGCTGCACGCTCATGGCTGGCCCATCAGCTCTTCGGCGGTGGCTTGGACGGCCGATAGGGGGGAGCCGCCGGCCGCCTCCGCCGCGGCCATAACCGCGCCTTCGACCACCGGCGCGTTCAAGATCCGGATGCGGTCCTGCCGTTCCGCCGGCTGCATCTCCACGGCCATTTCGCTGTTGGTCTCGGCACCGCCGAGATCGACCAGAATGGCAACGCCGGCCTCGCTCCAGGCCTGGTCGATGGCCTCGACAATCTTGGACACGTCCGTACCCAGCCCGCCGTCCGGGTCGCCGCCGCAATGGACGATGGTGACCTCGTCGCCGACCATCTGGCGGGCCATCTCGGCCGTGCCGCGCGCGACGTCGGAGGAGTGGGAGACGATCACTAGGCCAACAGTGGGGGGCGATTGGCTCATCACACCTATCCTTCGATGACGTCGCAGACTGTCTGGATCAATAAGCGGGATGACGCCGCCCCGGGGTCCAGGTGCCCGGCGCTGCGCTCGCCGAGGTACGAGGCCCGCCCTTTGGTCGCGACCATGGGGATTGTGGCCGCCGCGGCGTCATCGGCGACCTGACGGATCCTGGTGATATCGGCGCCGTCGGCGAGGGCCTCATGGACGGGGATCAGCACGTCCAGCATGGTCTTGGCCCCACGGTCGCTCTTGCCGCGCTTCTTTACCGCCTCGACGCCAGCGGCAAGCATGTCGGTGAGCGATGCCCGGTCCGGCTCGCCTTCCGGCGCGGCCTTGCCCATGGCCATCAGCAGACTGCCGTACAGTGGCCCGGATGCGCCGCCGACCTTCATGACCAGCGTCATCCCAGCGGCTTGCAGGGCCGGACCAAGCGGCTTCGCCAGGATCTTGTCGCGATCCTCTTCAATCGCCGCAAAGCCGCGCGCCATGTTCAGCCCATGATCACCATCGCCGATGGCTTGATCGAGCTTGGTCAGCTCGTCCTTGGCCCCTTGGACGGCGGTATTCGTCGCGTCGATCAGTGCGGAAAGCTGGTCATTCGCCATGGGTCACGCTCCCGCTCGTGGGACATCGATGCGCCTGCCGTCGCGATCGAAGAACATCGGGGCACTTTCGACCACGCCAACGCGCACCGTTTCGCCCTCGCCAATGGTCGCCTGCGGGTCGACGAGCGCCTGGATCTGGGTGCCGTTGACCTGCAGCACGGCTACCGTTTCGGCGCCCAGACGTTCGACCAGCGTCGTGCTCCCCTCGACGCCGCTTGGCTGGCCGATCGTGATGTCCTCGGGCCGGACGCCGACCGTTGACGTGCCCGCCGGTGCCTCGATCCCGAACAGACTGGGGTCGACCAGGTTGAGCGGCGGGGAGCTGAGCCGCTGCGCGACATAGACATTGTCAGGCTGCTGATAGATGTCGCGCGGCGTGGCGATCTGTTCCAGCCGGCCATGGTTCAGCACGCCGATGCGGTCCGCCATTGTCATGGCTTCGACGTTATCGTGCGTGACGTAGAGGATCGTGGCGCCGAGCTCCACGGAGATGCGCTTCAGCTCCACGCGCAACTCCGCGCGCAGCTTGGCGTCCAGCGACGACAGGGGCTCGTCCATCAAATAGACCGCCGGCCGCCGCACCAAGGCGCGGCCGATCGCGACGCGCTGCATCTCGCCGCCGGACAGCTCGGTCGCCTTGTTCTTCAGCTTACGCTCGATATGCAGCATGCCCGCGACCTCGCGCACGCGCGCATCGATCTCCTGTTTGCTCCATTTCAGCAGCGGCGACTTCAGGGGGAAGGCGAGGTTCTGATAGACCGTGTAGTGCGGGTAGAGCGAGTATTGCTGGAACACGAACGAGACGTCGCGCTCGGCCGGTTGGGCCGTCGTCACATCCGTGCCGTCGATGACGATGCGCCCCTCGTCGGGCTTCTCCAAACCGGCGACGAGACGCAGGGTCGTTGTCTTGCCGGACCCGGTGGGCCCCAGCAGCACAACGAACTCGCCATCCTTTATGGCCAGGTCAAGCGTATTGACGGCTGTAACGTCGCCGAACCGTTTGGTGACGCTATCGATGCGGACGTCAGCCATGGGCGGCCTCGGCCAGCGCCGGAGAGGTGTCCCGGGCGAGCGCCCGTTCCGTCTTTTGATCGAAGATCACGGCCCGTGCGCTCATGATGTCGAGGCCGACGGTCTCGCCGACGACGGCGCTTACCGAGCCGCCGGTGCGCACCTTCAGCCGCCCGGCGTCCGTATCCACCGTTACCACTTGCCGGGCGCCCATATACTCGACGCCGAAGACCCTGCCACGCAGTGGGCCGCTGTCGTCGATGAGGATATGCTCCGGCCGGATGCCGTAGACGAAGGCATTGCCGGCTGGACGCTCCGCCAGGGTCGGCATCGCGACCTCGGTGCCGCCGACGAGACGCGCCCTACTAGAGTCGCCCTCCAGGGCGCCTTCGACATCCAGAAAGTTCATCGGCGGGCTGCCGATGAAGTTGGCCACGAACAGCGTCGCGGGATTGTCGTAGAGCTCCTGCGGCGGGGCGACCTGCAGCAGGTCGCCCTGGTGCATCACCGCGATCATGTCGCCCATCGACATCGCCTCGACCTGGTCGTGGGTGACGTAAACGGTCGTCGCGTCGATGCGGTTGTGCAGGCCGCGCAGTTCCTGACACATCAGATCGCGGAATTCGGTGTCCAGCGCGCCCAACGGCTCGTCCATCAGGAATGCCTTTGGACGCCTTATGATGGCCCGGCCCAGCGCGATACGCTGGCGGTCACCAGCGGCAAGACCGCCGACCGGACGCTTCAACAGATGTTCAATGCGCAGCAGCCTGGCCGTCTCGGTCACCCGTTCGCGCACCTCGCGGCGGGGCGTGCCTTGAGTGATCAGGGGGAAGGCCAGATTGCGATAGCAATTCATGTGCGGGTAGAGCGCGAACATCTGAAAGACGAAGGCGATGTCCCGTTCGCGGCCCCGATGGTAGGTGACGTCCTCATTGTCCAGAAAGACGTTGCCTGAGGTTGGAAACTCCAGCCCCGCGATCATGCGCAACGTCGTGGTTTTGCCGCAGCCTGACGGCCCAAGTAGAACGAAGAAGTGCCCATCCTCGATCGTCATGGTCGAATCGCGCACCGCGACGAAATCGCCGAAGGCCTTGTGCAGCTTTTCGATCCGGATCTCGGCCATCGGATCAGTCCGGAAAATGGCTGACGATGACGAAGCCGAAGGTGCCGATCAGCAACGGCGTCAGGCTCCAGCTATAAAGCCACAGCGAGAAGGGCTGGGTCAGCATGACGACGCCCAGCGCGATCAGGATCATGGTCGCGATCTCCCACGGCTTTCGCCGAAAGATGCGTCGCATGAGGCTGCGCGGCTTTTCGACCACCTGTTCGGTGTAGGGATCGGTCATTTGCGCACCGCCCCGAAGGTGATGCCGCGCAAGAGGTGCTTGCGCAGGAACAGGGTGAAGATAAGCACCGGCAGCAGGAACAGCGACGCGCCGGCCGAGACCGCCGCCCAATCGAGCCCGCCATCGCCAATGATGTTGGGGATGAAGGGCGGCGCGGTTTCGGCCCGGTTGGTGGTCAGCAGCAGGGCGAAGGCATACTCGTTCCAGGCCAGGATCAGGCAGAAGATGGTGGTCGCCGCAATGCCGGTGGCGGCCTGCGGCAGCACGACCTTGCGGAACGCCTGGAAGCGGGTATAGCCGTCGACCATGGCCGCTTCTTCGTACTCGCGCGGGATCTCGTCGATGAAGCCCTTCAAGAGCCAGACCGCCAGCGAGATGTTCACCGCCGTATAGAGAATGATCATGCCGGCATGGGTGTCGCTAAGGCCAAGTGCGCGATACATCAGGAAGATCGGGATGGCGACGGCGACCGGCGGCATCATCCGGGTCGACAGGATGAAGAACAAGAGATCGTCGGCCAGCGGGATCTTGAAGCGCGAGAAGGCGTAGGCCGCCATGGTGCCAAGCACGATGGCGATGAAGGTCGAGCCAAAGCCGATGATGACCGAGTTCAAGAACCGGCCGAAGAAGGGGGAGGGGCCGGCGATGACCTGATCGTTCTGCCGGACGATCTCCTCCCACCAGGTTTCTGGCGGCGGCAGTTGGGCGAGGTACTCTGCCGATTGCCGGCTGCGGGTGGTGAACAGGTTGACGAAGCCTTCCAGCGACGGATCGAAGAACACGGCCGGCGGATAGGAAATGGCGGTCGCCGTGCCCTTGAACGCGGTCATGAAGATCCAGACGATCGGGATCAGCGAGATCGCCGCATAGGCGATGACCACGATGCCCGCGAACCATTTGAGCTGGGTCGACGACTCGGTGGGCGTCAGAACCTTAGAGCCCTTTTGAGAAATGCTCATGGCCTACACCGTCTTCTCGCGGTCTTGGGCAAGGAGGGTGTCGCGCCGCGATGCCGGGCACATCGCAAGCGGCGGCCGACGCAGACCCAAGACCGCGAGAAGACGGCCCTTCGGGTCGCCGCCAAGGCCGCGATTGCCGCGTCGCGCCGGCTTGGCGATGCCTCCAGCATCGCCGGCGCTAACGCTCCTAACACTCGCGGCCTTGGCGGCGATGCAGGCTGTGAGCATTTCTCAAAAGGGCTCTGGCGCGCGCTCATCGTGCCTTCACCCGGTTCATCAGTTTCACGAACACGTTCATCGCGCCGAAGACGGTGACGAACAGGATGATGGCCAGCGCCGACGACCGGCCGGTCTGCCAGCGGTCGAAGGCCAGTTCCTTCAGGTCGATCGATGCCAGGCGGGTGGTATTGCCGGGGCCGCCGGATGTCAGTTCGAACACCAGATCGAACATCTTGAAGTTCTCAATGGCACGGAACATGACCGCCAGCATCAGGAACGGCAGAACCATCGGCAAGGTGATGTTCCAGAATTTGCGCCAGGTCGAGGCACGGTCGATCTCTGCGGCCTCGTAGAGATAGTCGGGGACGGAGCGCAGGCCGGCCAGGCACAGCAGCATGATGTAGGGCGTCCACATCCAGGTATCGACGATGATGATCGCCCACGGGGCCAGCCCGACCTCGGACGTCATGGAAAAGGTGCCAAAATCCCAGATGCCGTTAATCAGATAGTTGAAGATGCCGATCTGCGGGTCGAACAGATACTTCCAGTACATGCCGACCACGGCCGGCGACAGCATCATCGGCAGCAGGATCAGCGTGGTCCACAGCCCGTGGCCCTTGAACCGTTTGTGCAACAGCAGGGCGAGGCCGAAGCCAAGCAGCACCTGAAACAGCATCGTGAAGGTGACGAAGTGCGCCGTGCGCTGCAGGTTTTCCCAGACGCCCTCATCGGAAAGGATGCGTTCATAGTTGCGTGTGCCGACCCACTCGATCTCGCGGTTGGGCCGGTTGGCGCGATAGTTGGTGAAGGACAGATAGACCGTCCAGACCAGCGGATAGATGTTGATCGCGAGCAACAGCAGGATCGTCGGTGTGACGAAGATCCAGGCGATCGCCCTGTCGGACAAGCCGCGCACGCGCCTGACCATGCCGCCCTTCGGCGGCTTGGCTGTGGCGGCTGGCGCTTGGCCAATCACATCTGTGCTTGTGTCGGGCAAGGGTGCATTCCGGGGCGCTGGGGCAGGGGTTGGCGCAAAATGGGGCCGGCTCGGTTAGGAACCGGCCCCGTTTCCATGATCAAGCGTGACGCTGATTAGAGGATACCTTCGTCCTCGAAGATCTCCTGCCACTCCTGGATGGTTGCATCCAGCGCCTCCTGCGCCGTGCCCTCGCCGGCGACGACGTAGTTGTGGATATGCTCCTGCATGGCCAGCATCAGGTCGGCATAGGCCGGTTCCTGCCAGAAGTCCTGGACGATCTGCATGGAGTCAAGGAAGCCCTGGGCGTAGACGGCGCTGTCCAGGAACTCGTCGCTGAACAGCACGTCGTTGTGCACCGAATAGCCGCCCAAATCCCACCAGCGCTGCTGGACCTCCGGCTGGGCGAACCAGGCGAGATACTGCAACGCCGCGTCCTGATTGTCGGAATATCCAACCACCGACATGCCCTGGCCGCCCAAGGTTGCCGCGTCAACTTCCTGCCCCGGATTGGAGAAGAAGCCGGTCACGGGGCCGACATCCGGATGGCGCGAGATGCCGGGGAAGAAGGCATACCAGTTCATCTGCATGGCCACCTGGCCGGACGTGTAGGCGTCCAGGTTTTCCTGCATATAGGCATCGGCCCAGCCCGGCGGGGTGCAGCATTCGTAAAGCTCGCGATAGAACTCCAGCGCCTCGACCACGTTCTCGGCGTTGAAGTATCCCTCCATCTCATACGGATTGTCAGGGTTGTCGTACTCCATGCCCCAGGCATACATGGCCGCCGTAACGCCCATGGTGATGCCTTCAGAGCCACGCTCGGTATTGATCGCCATGCCATAGACGGTCTGGCCGTCGATCTCGCGGCCCTGGAAGAACTCGCCGATATCCTTTAGCTGATCCCAGGTCTGCGGCACATCGAGCGGGTAGCCATACTCGGCCTCGAACTCGTCGCCAAAGCGCTCGAACCAGTCGCGGCGATAGGTCCAGGCCAGCGCGTCACCCATCGCCGGCAAGGCCCAATAGTTCGGCTCGCCCTTCGGCCAGGTCGAATAGGAGTAGACGGTGGCCGGCAGGAAATCGTCCATCGAGATGCCGTTGGCATCGAAGAAATCGTTGAGCTGGACATAGTGGCCAAGCTCGGCGCCGGCACCGATCCATTGGCTGTCGCCGATCAGAACGTCGAAGGTGTCGCCGCCGGCATTCAGCTCGTTGAAGACCTCGGCGGTGAAGTTCGGCCAGGGGATGAAGACGAACTCCACCTCTATGCCGGTTTGCTCGGTGAAGTCTTGGGACAGCTCGACCAGCGCGTTGGCCGGGTCCCAGGCGGCCCAGCCGACGGTGATGGAGTCTTGCGCGCTCGCCACGCTGGCGGTCAGGGCCATCGCGGCGGCGGAGGTAAACAAAGCAAAACGACGCATTTGGACACTCCCTCTTCATTATCGGATCGCGCTCGGCGGATCCTTTGCTGCTCGCCGTTGGTTCCGAACGTCAGGCGAGTTTATGATCGCGGTTTAGTTTACTAAACTGCTGCGGAGGGAGTCGTCAACCGGCAGATGGAATTATTGCATCAATTTGAGCGCTGTGACGAAAGAATGCGCCTTGAAATGCTGCAGTGCCGCATGGAATGTTCGTGCAACGCCAGCGCGCCGACTGTCGCGGGCGCGCAGAAGTTTAGTTCAGTTTATCTGGCTGTGCTGAGGCAGCACAGGACGGGCCGTTAGATCAGCTCGTCCTTGCGGTCATCCGTCTCACCGAAACGGCGTAGAATTGCAGGCCGCGTGCCTTCATAGACCGTGTCGAGCCCGGCCTCGATCTTGGCGTTTTCCCGTTCGAACAGGCTGTTGCCGTCAAGGTCGCTTTCGACGATGAAGGGGCCGAAATTCTCCACCTCCAAGACCCACATGGCCTGGGCGATGCCCAGCTCTTCCAGCCAGTGCGCCGCGGCGACGCGCTTGATGCCGCGGCCCAGCAGGGCGCCGGTGCCGTAACCCACGGTCGTCAGGTAGATAGCGCCGTTCGGCACGAAATAGCGCCGATAGTCCGCGCTTTCCATCCCGCCCTTACCCATGATGATCTTGGCGCCCGACAGGGCAAACCATCGCTCCAGCCATTGCGAAAACCGGAACGACGCCGTTCCTGTGACGGCGTTCAGGTTGAAGCTGCCGTCCTCATTCACGCTGGCGGCGGGCGAGCAGTGAAAGTTCACCCAACTGAGGTCGCGCAGATCGACCGGCAGGTCATGCCCTTCCGCGATCGCACGCTTGTAGACGCCCTCGCGGCCGGTATAGACGACGCCGTCCAGATAGACGACGTCGCCGATCGCCAGCTCCCTCAGCGATGCCTTGTCCGGCTTGGTGCTCAGGCGGACTTTTCTAAGCGATCGTCGGCCATCGGCCATTCGACGGTCTCCCTGCGCATGTAAGGCGTGAACCAGTTCGGGTCGGTGCGGTACTCGACGCGGCCGTCGGCAAAGATCCGGGCCGTGGCCCGGCGCGACGACAGGCAGAAGGCGTGGACGCTCATCGGCAGCCCGCCGGTGTGGCAATAGCCGACCTCGATATGGCAATCGACCACCATCGACTTGCCGACGAAGCCCATGGCGCCCATGCCGATGGAGTTGCCCAACTCCTTGAACTCGCGCTCCAGCTCCGCGATCTTGGGGTCGGGGTTCTCATCGCCGACCACCCGCAGACAGGCGGCCTGCTTGCCCAAGGTCATGGAGATGTCCTTCGATCCGCCGAGACCGATGCCCATGATCGCCGGCTGGCAGGCCAGGCCGCGCTTGCCGAACCCGATCAGCGTATCGAGAAAGAACTTCTTGATGCCGTCGATGCCGTCGCCGGGGAACAGCATGCGGTAATCCGTGCCGAACAGGCCGCCCTTGTGCACGGTCGTGAGGTCGATCCAGTCGCCGCCCGGCTCGAACGTGTACTCGATTTCCGGTGCGTTGATGCCGACATTGTTGTTGTGGTCCGTCCGCCAAAGCGGATGCACCCGGTTGGGGCGCAGCGGCACGTCGTGCGTCGCCTTGGCGGTGGCGCGGCGCAGGGCTGCCTCCAGCGCCACAGGCCCACCGTCGATCCGGGCGTCGTTGCCGAACTTGACGAACCAGCGCGGCACGCCGGTATCGGCGCACATCGCCCGGCGGTCTTCCTTCGCCGCCTCGTAGTTTTCCAGCATCGCCTGCAACACGAAGGACGACAGATCGCCATCCTCGGCCGCCGCGGCCTGCTTCAATCCCGTGAGATAATCGTCGGGGATCTCGATCGCGGCCTTCTGCATCAGCGTCAGAGCCGAGGATTCGATGATGTCGATGGCAATCATAGGCGATGTCCTCATTCAGCAGCCGGCAGCAGTTCCGGATCGTCGATCAAAGATTGGCCGGGGCGGATGATGGAGAAGTCGACGGGTTCCAGGGCGATGTCGATGGCTTGGTCGCTTCGCCGGGCAACCGTGAAGCGCGTGGTCGTCAAGTCGCCCTCGTCCGGATGATCGGTTCGGAAATGGGCGCCGCGCGATCCTTCATGGGCCAAGGATGCATGGGCGATAACCTCGCTGACATCGATCAGGCTCTTCAGGTTCAACCAATCGTGCCAGGTCAGGTTGAAGTCGCGGCCGGTATCGGCGAGGCCCGTCGCCATCAGATCGCCCCGCAAGGCTTCCAGCCCGGCAATACCGCGGCGCAAGCCCTCGGCATCGCGCAGCACGCCGACATCGTCCCACATCAGGGTCATCAGCCGCTCGCGCAGTGCGCTCAGATCGCCTGCCGGCCGCTCGAACGGGGCCAGCGCCGCGTCCATGGCGGCTTCGACAGCCCGTTCATCCAGCTCCGGCGCAGCGCGGTTCATCCCTTTCACGTAAGCGGCCATCGTGTCACCAGCAATGCCGCCGAAGACGGTGGAGTTGGCGACGCCGTTGCCGCCCAGCCGGTTGGCCCCGTGTGCGCCGCCGGCATCCTCGCCGGCGACGAACAGGCCGGGCATGGCGGTGCGCGTGTCCGCATCGCAGACCACGCCGCCCATAAGATAATGGGCCGTCGGCACGACCTCGACCAGGCCGCCGGCGAGGTCGAAGCCGCAATCCGCACAGCGTTTGACCATGCCCTTGAATCGCTTGGCCACGTCGGCGGGCCCAAGGTGGCTCATGCGGATGTAGACGCCGCCGTTTGGTGTCGTGCGGCCGGAACTCATCTCCGCATAGATCGCCCGGCTGACGATATCGCGCGTGGCCCGCTCGCCCCGCTCGTCATAGTCGAACATAAAGCGATGCTCGGCACCGTTCAGCAGATGGCCGCCAGCGCCGCGCAAGCCTTCCTCAAGCACCGTGCCGGTCATGCGCGTGTCCTCGCCCGCCAAGAGACCGGTGGGGTGGAACTGGACCATCTCCATATCGCGCAGACCCAGTCCGGCATCGAGCGCCATGGCCAGCCCGTCCATGGATTTGTCGCCGGACGGCGTGTGATAGCGGTACATGGTCGGCCCGCCGCCGGTGGCCAGCAGGACGGCCTTTGCGCGGACAAGCCGAAAGAGGCCCGTGCGAACATCGATCAACAGGCAGCCCGCGATGCCGCTGCCATCCTCGGCGGGGATCAAGGCGATCGCGCGATGCTCCTCCAGCCGAACGACCGGCCGGGCCAGCACCTGTTCCATCAGGCGGTTGACGATCTCGATGCCGGTCAGGTCGCCCTTATGGATGGTCCGGTCAAAGGTCTGGCCGGCAAACGCCTTGCCATGCAGCGTGCCGTCCGGCTGGCGGTCGAAGAAGCAGCCGACCTCGTTTTCCAACTCGCGGATGCGCTCGGGCGCGGTGGTGCACAGGCGCCAGGCCATGTCCTGGTTCGGCAGCCATCGCCCGCCATTGATGGTGTCCATGAAGTGCCGCTCGATGCTGTCGCCCGGCAGCACGGCGGCGTTGTAGCCACCTTGGACCATGCGTGTGCAGCCGCACTTGCCCAACAGCCCTTTGACCGCGATCGTGACGCGTAGATCGGGATCGACTTGCAGCGCATGCAGGGCGGCGAACAGCCCGGCGCCACCTGCGCCGAGGATCAGGACATCCGTCTCGTGGCGTTCGATCGTCATGACGCCGCACTCAACAGAAAGCCGACGCCGGCCATGAACGACGCCCCGACGGCGGCGGCGGCATAGGTTTTCTGGCGTGGGCTCCACGGCAGAAACTCCAGCGCCATGACCCGCAGGCCGCCGAACAAATGGACCGCCAGCAGGAAAACAAGGCCGAACTCGGCGATCTTCACGATCGGCAGCTCCGCCCAGACCAGGAAGCCGTCAAGCGCCGCTTCCCCTTCGATGGCGAGCCCCAGCACGAGGAAGTGCAGCGGTAGGAACAGCGCCAGGGCCACGCCGGAGATCCGGTGGATCATCGCGGCATACCAAAGCGCCGTCTTTCTGGGCGCGCGGATCATCACGCAATCACCGCGTAGACGGCGCGCAGTCCCAGCACCGCGAGAACGATCAGGATGATCCAAGCCGTCAGGTCCAGCACCCATCGGCGCGGCCTCAGCGTTTCCGCGATGACGACCCGCAGGCCGATCGCGGCATGGATCGCCACGGCCAGAACAAAGGCGACGTAGAACAGGGCCCATCCCCAACTGCCCTGCGTGCGCGCGAGGATCTCGCCGGCATCCAGTCCGCCCTGGACCGCCACGATGATCAGGCCGAGATGAACCAGCACGAATGGCGCCATGATCAGCGCCGTAGCCCGCTGCAACAGCCAAAGCCGTGGACCGATCATCGCGGGCCTCGCCCAAACGCGGCGCGCGCCGCCATGCGTTTCAGGCCTGCGATGGATGCCGTTGGGCTCAGGCCAACCGGGCAGTGCTCGGTACAGCTTTGATGGCTGTGACAGTTCTGGCAACCGCCATCACGGGTCACTGCGCGCAGCCGTTCGGCCTTGCCGCCGTCCCGTTCGTCGTTCTGCAAGGTCCAGGCCCGGTTAAGCGCGGCGGGACCCAGATAGTCCGGGTTCCACGTCACCACGTCGCAGGCCGAGTAGCAAACGGCGCAGTTGATGCATTCGACCCCGGCATCGGCCGCCTTGCGCTCGGGTGAGGCCGGGTCGATGGTCGCGACCTCGGCCTCGCGGTCGGACGTCGCCTGGAGCCGGCCTTCCGCCGCTTGCCATTTGTCGAAGAACGGCGCCATGTCGGTGACCAGATCCTTCACCACGGGCAAATTGCGCAGCGGTTCGATCACCAACCGGCCCTTGCGCGCCACGGTCTTCACGTCGGTGCGGCAGGTCCAGCGTGGTACGCCGTTGACCGTCATGGCGCATGAGCCGCACATGCCCACCCGGCAGGCGAACCGATAGGCGAGCGTCGCATCGATGCGACGCTGCACATAGGTCACCACGTCCAGGACGGTCTGGTGCGCCTGCTCCGGCACCTCATAGGTGTTGAGAGCGCCGTCTTGTGAGCGACCGCGCCATATCTTGATCTCAAGCTTGCCGTTCGCCGCTGGCTGAGATCCGCTGTTGATACTGGCCATATTGGGGCAAGAGTATCATTAAGCGCACGCTGACAAAGCGCGGAATAGTCACGTCTTGCTTCAAGAAAACTGATGTTAGATCGAGGCGTCCTCGATGACGGTAACGATGGCTTCGGCGCGCACGATGCTGCGCAACCGGTCGACGAACAAGTCGATGACGGGCCGGTCGGCCCATGTCTCGCTCACGATCAGCCCGAGGTTCCGCGGCACCGCGCCGGCGCCGAGGGGCAGCCGACGCACGGGCGGCGTGAAGGATGACGCCGCGCAGCGCAAGGGCACAATCGAAACACCAAGTCCGTAGGACACCATGGTCGACACCGCCTCCAACGTGTCGAGTTCCATCACCTCGCGCACCTCGATGCGTCGTCTTTGCAGCCAGTCGTCGATCAGCCGGCCGACCCAGGCGTGCCGGTTGAACCGGATAAAGGGCTGGGACTTCAACAGGGCCTCCGGGTCGTCCGAGGAAATCTCGCTCGAGACCTCCAATACAAGCGGCTCCGACGCAAACGGGTGCCAGCTCAGGCGCGGCGGCATATAGATCGGCTCGCTGATGATCGCTGCGCCCAACATGCGTCGGCTGACTTGGGACAAGAGATCGGCGGACAGGGCCGATACGATGCGAATGCGCAAGGCCGGATGGTCGGCGCGTAGCGACGACACTGCCTTCGGCACCAGCCCGGTCAGGGTCGTGGGCACCGCGCCGATGTCCAACTCGCCCGCCAGTGAGTCTCCAGCCGTGTCGTCCGCCGAGGCCAGCGCGTCATAGGCGCCGACGATGGCACGCGCGCGCTCAACGACCACGCGACAGGCCGCGTTCGGCGCCGGTGGCCGTCTGGTGCGGTCGAACAGCTCCATGCGCAAATCGTCTTCAAGGGCGCGCATCTGCATGCTGACGGCCGATTGCGAGACAAACATCGCCTCCGCCGCACCGGAAAACGTGCCGGTCTCCGCAACGGCAATCAAAGTGCGCAATCGGCGAATGGACATGCAGGAGCTCCGTCGCAAGAGTGTTCGAATCCCTTATGTTCTAGGTGGAACTACAGAAATTGTTGAACTTTTTCTGAAGAAAATGGCCGTTGAGGAGCAGGTTTTGACGCTGCGTTCGGTGTGTCGTGCCGCTCGACTGACCTTGCGCGCCAAGCTGGAAACCTGCCGAGTTTCTTGTAATGTAGTCTTACAAGTCACGGCACGTCGTCATTCGCCCGATTCTGATATCGGCCAAAGGCGCGGCAAGTGGACCAGTGTTGCGCGATGAACCGACCGACACCAAAGACCGGCGCGTTGCAGGACGTCGCCCGAAAGGAAGGCGGGTCCGTGGAGCGCTTGAGCAAGCGGGTCTACGAGACAATCCTTACCGACATCGTGCGTGGCCTCTATGTCGAGGGCGATCGGCTGCCCACCGAAACCACGTTTGCCGAGCAGTTCGGCGTATCGCGCCCCGTCGTTCGTGAGGCGCTGGCCCAGTTGCGCGATGACGGTTTGATCCAGGCTCGTCGCGGATCCGGCAGTTATGTGCGTCAGCGGCCTAGTTCCGCCGTTCTGCGTTTTGCGCCGTTGGGCAGCATTGCCGACATTCAAAGGTGTTTCGAGTTTCGTGCGGCGATCGAGCCGCCGGCAGCCGGGCTCGCCGCTCAACGGCGCGACAAGGACCAACTTGATCGGCTCAGCAATGCGCTTGAGGCACTCAACGCCGTGGTTATCTCCGGCGACGTCGGCGTCGACGCCGACTTCGCGTTCCACCGCGCGGTCGCGGCGGCGTCGGGGAATGCGTTCTTCGAAACCACCCTGGTGTCGCTGGAGGAGGTGGCGAAGTCCGCGATCTCGCTGAATCGCAACCTGTCACTGCTTGATCCGAAGCAACGCCTGGCGCTGGTGCAGAAGGAACATGAGCGTGTCTTTGAGGAAATCCGCGCCGGACGGCCGGAGGGCGCCGAAGACGCGATGCGCCAACACATCGAGGGCGCCCGCCGCCGGGTTTTTGAAGGGGAGAAGCCGTCGCCAGACGGTAGTTGACAAATATCTCATATGTGTAATGTTGTCTGACAACTTGTCAGCAACGGAGCCTATCCCCCATGGCGGATGCTTCTGGTGTGCCCAGAGAAGCGGATTTGTCGACCGAGACTGTTGAGCGCCTGAAGTCGTGCTCGACAGCAACCCTGACAACGCAGCTGTTCAAACACGGTCTGCATAATCTGTTCATCCAGGGGGTGTTTCGACAGACAGAGGGCGGAGGCAACATGGTGGGGCCGGCGACCACACTGCGATACATCCCGGCCCGCGAGGACCTCGACCATCTGGGCGTGTTCGAGGATTGGTCGCACCCGCAGCGCAAGGTCGTTGAGGAGACACCAGCCGGCAACGTGCTGGTCATGGACACGCGCGGCGACACGCGTGCCGCATCGGCGGGACACATCCTGCTGACGCGCATGCAGGTGCGAGGCGCGGCCGGCGTTGTGACGGATGGCAGCCTGCGCGACCTGCCCGCGATCAGTGCAATGGACTGGCCCGTCTATGCCGCGCGCGGGGCCGCGCCGACCAACCTGATCCACCATCACGCGGTCGACATCGACGTGCCGATCGCCTGCGGCGAGGTGCCGGTCTATCCGGGCGACATCCTGGTCGGCGATGCGGAAGGGGTCGTCGTGATCCCTCGGCATCTTGTCGACGAGGTGGCGGCTGACGCCGCCGAGCAGGAGCAGTTCGAGGCTTTCGTCATCGACGAGGTGCGCGCGGGGAAGTCCATCTTCGGCATCTATCCGCCGAGCGAGGAAACCAAGCGGCGCTATCAGGCCTTGCGCGCCGCGGACGACGTTACAGGGGACTCAAGGGGCGGCTAACCGCAGGCGCCCCGGCCAAGGAACACAGGCTCAGGCTGAGCCACACCACGGGAGGATCACCTCATGCAAACCTTAACGCACCTCATTTTCAGCCGTGCTGGCATCTCTGCCCTGGCTGTCGCGACGGCGATGGCGGCTTTGCCGGCGGGTGTCGCGGTCGCGCAAGACACGACACTGCGCATGGGTCATATCCATGCACCGTCGGGGCCGACGGGTCGCGGCGCCGACATGTTCGCGGAACTCGTCTCGGAATACACCGACGGCCGCGTTGAGGTTCAAGTGTTTCCGTCTTCGCAACTCGGCGGCCTGCGCGACCTGTTTGGCGCCTCGCGCAGCGGCGCCGTCGATATCGCGCTGACGCCTTATCCGCTGCTCTCGGACATCGTGCCGAGCTTCAGCATCCTGACGGCCGGGTACGTTTTCGACGATTACGACCATCAGCTTGCCGTGCTCGAGGCGCCGGACTTCGGTCAGGCCTGGAACGAGCAGTTGGCGGAAGCTGGCGGCTTGGACGTTCTGGCGAACTACTATTTCGGAGCCCGGACCCTGACCACGACGGACACTGAGGTGCGCACGCCGGCGGATCTGGAGGGCATCAAGATCCGCGCCGTGGGCAATCCCCTGTCGCTCGCCACCATCCGTGGCCTCGGTGCCAACCCGACCCCACTGCCATTGTCGGAGCTGTTTCAGGGCCTGTCCCAGGGCATCGTGGATGGTCAGGAAAACCCGTTGCCGACGATCTATAATCAGAACTTCTTCGATGTTCAGAACTACCTCATTCTGACCAGGCATCAGCTGATCCCGATACCGTTCACCATCAATTCCGAGAGTTGGGCGGAGCTGAGTGCGGAGGATCAGGAAGGGGTCGCGCGCGCGGCGCAGGAGGCGGCCGCCTGGATGACGGAAACCGTGCAGTCGGAGGAAGCCTCGCTTCTGGAGCAGTTGCAGGCCGAGGGGATGACCGTGATCGGACCGGACCAGGGGCTCGACATGGATGCGTTCCGCACCTCCGTCGAGGCCGAGGTTGCGCCGTTGGATGGTGAGGAGTGGCCGGAGGGGTTGCTGGAGTCCGTCGCCAATCTGCGTTCCGGCAATTAGGGTCTGTCCAACAAGGGGCGCGTGCGCCGGCCGCGCGCCCTCCGCATCATTAGAAAGCACGAGCGCCCATGTTCGCGCCTCCTGACGATACGCGACGATGGGCGAGGCTTTGGAAAGAGCCGGAGTTCGCGCTCGCGCAACTGATCCTCTGGCTCTTCGTCGCGCTGACCAGCCTGCAAGTGATCATGCGCTATGTCTTCAACGCGCCGCTCACCTGGCCGGAGGAACTGACGCAGATCCTGCTGGTCTGGATGACCTTCATCGCCGCCGTCGGCCTGTCGCGCAAGGGGCTGCACATCCGTGTCGAATTTGTCGAAGAACTCATGGGCCGGCGCGGGCGCCACGCGGTCGAGCTGGTCTTCAACCTGTTGACGCTGGTGTTTCTGGCCTTCCTGGCCGTCGGCGGCTGGGAGATGTACCAGCAATTGCAGTTCGAGCGCACGCCGGCGCTGCGCATCAACATCAACATCGTCTACGCGGTCGTGCCGCTCTCCGCGGCGGCGATGTTCATCACCCACCTTGTCCAGCTCATAGGCAACTTCGCCGGCATTTTCCGAGGCGCGCCCGATGGATCTTAGCCTCTTTTTGATCGGCCTGATCGTCGCGAGCCTGGTCCTGGTTCTGGGCGGTTACCCGCTGGCCTTCGCCTTGGGCGGTCTGTCGATCCTGTATCTCTGGTGGAACGATTTCCCGATCTCGTTCGCCGTGGTCGAGCTTGGCGGATCGCTTCAGAACTTCACCATGCTGGCGATCCCGCTGTTCATGCTGTCCGGCGCCTTGATGAATGCCGGCCGCATCACCGAGCGGATCTTTGCCTTCGCCAAGCTGCTCGTCGGCCGCATCCCGGGCGGCCTCGGCCACGTCAATATCTTCGCCAGCCTCGTCTTCGCCGGCATGTCGGGGTCGGTGCTGGCCGATGTCGCCGGCCTTGGCCGCATGGAATACAAGGCCATGCGCGACGAGGGCTACAAGCCGGATTTCGCCATGGGGGTGACCTTGTCGTCGGCCGCGATCGGCCCGATCCTGCCGCCAAGCGTGCCGATGGTGCTGTTCGGGCTGGTTGCCGAGGTCTCGATCACCGGGCTCTTCCTCGGCGGCATCCTGCCCGCCTTCGTCATCACCGCCTGCCTGATGGTCTATGTCTTCCTGGTTGGCCGGCGCCACGGCTATTACTCCAGAGACATGGAATGGAGCTTCGGGCGCTTGGGCGTCGCGTTCCTGAAGGCCCTGCCGCCGCTCCTGACGCCGGTGCTGATCGTGGGCGGAATGGTGCTCGGCATATTCAGCCCGACCGAGGCCGCCGTGGTGGCGGTTCTCTACGCGCTTTTGCTGGCGGTCGTCGTCTACCGTGATCTTGGGTTCACCGCTTTCCTCGACGTCTCGCGCGACGTGGTGATCGGCACGACGCGGCTCTTGTTCGTCATCGCTATGTCGCTGCTGTTCGGCTGGGTGCTGTCGGTCGGCCGTATGCCTCAGGAGCTCGCCGTCTGGATCGGTGGCACCTTCGACAGCCAATGGGCCTTCCTGCTTCTCTTGATGGCGGTGATCCTGTTCCTCGGCGCCATCATCGCCGACGCGATCTTGCTGCTGATCCTGGCGCCGATGATCGTACCCATCGCGGTCGCCAATTACGGCATGGACCCGTTGCATCTGGGCGTCGTGATGGTGTTCACGATCATGATCGGCCAGTTCACGCCGCCCATGGGCATGTCGCTGTTCATCATGCGCGACATCACGGGGTTGCCGTTCACCAAGGTCTGCTTGGCTGTGGCACCGTTCCTGTTACCCCTGATCGTCGCATTGCTGGTCATGGCCTATGTGCCCAGTATCGTCTTGGCCATCCCACGCGCGCTGGGCTTTTGAGCGTTAGACCTAACCCGGGCAGAACCATGCTTTACGATTTCCGCCACCCCAATTTCGCCGATGTGATCCTGGAAGACCAACAGCTTCAGACCGTTGGCACAGGCTATGAGTTTACCGAGGGCCCGGCCTGGCATCCTGAGGAAGGGCACCTGACCTTCAGCGACATCGCCGGCAACAGGATGTACCGCTGGCACCCCGGCGATGCGACGCCCGCGGTGTTTCGACAGGCCAGCAACAAGGCCAACGGCAACACCTATGATGCCCAGGGCCGGCTCCTGACCTGTGAGCACGCCACCAGCCGTGTCGTTCGGCTCGAGGCCGACGGGTCATTGTCGGTACTGGCCAGTCACCATGGCGATCTTGAGCTGAACAGCCCGAACGACATCATCGTTGGACGCGACGGCGCGATCTGGTTCACCGATCCGTTACCGGGGCGAAAGCCATTCTTCGGCGTGCCGCGGGAACAGCACCTGGATTTCCAGGGCGTCTGGCGTTTGGCGCCGGAGGGTGGACCGCCCGAGCCAATCCTAACCGACTTTGAACTGCCAAACGGCCTGTGCTTCAGCCCCGACGAACGGATGCTTTACGTCAACGATACCCCGAAGGGTCACATCAGGCGCTTCGATGTGGCAGCGGATGGAACGCTCTCCGGCGGCGAGGTTTTCGCTTTGCTGGAAGGCGAGGGCGAGGGCATGCCAGACGGGCTGAAAACCGATGTTGACGGACGCGTCTGGTGCACGGGACCGGGCGGCGTACACGTGTTTTCGCCCGACGGCGTGTCGCTCGGCGTGATCCGTCTGCCCGAGAAGACGGCCAACTTCACGTGGGGAGGACCGGACCGCAAAACGCTGTTCACCACCTCGTCGACCTCGGTCTATCAACTGCGTGTGGCGGTGGTGGGCAATCACCTGTTCTAAGAGCCTGTTTGAGAATTGCTTATGGTCTGCACCGTCTTGCCAAGGTCTTGGGCTAGGAGAGCGTCGCGCCGCGATGCCGGGCGCATCGCAAGCGACGGTCGATGCAGTCCCAAGGCCTTGATAAGACGGCCCTTCGGGTCGCCCCCAGGGCCGCGATTGCAGCGTCGCGCCGGCTTGACGATGCCTCCAGCATCGCCTGCGCCACCGCTCCTAACACTCGCGGCCCTGGGGGCGATGCAGACCGTAAGCAATTCTCAAACAGGCTCTAAGCCATGAAGAACATCCTTTTCATCATGGCCGACCAGTTGCGGTACGACTATCTCGGCTGTGCCGGCCATCCCGCCTTGCAGACGCCGAACATCGATGCGCTAGCGAAGCGTGGCGTCAGGTTTTCCCAGGCCTACGTCCAGTCGCCGGTTTGCGGCCCGTCGCGCATGTCGTTCTATACCGGGCGCTACATGACCACCCATGGGTCGACCTGGAACAACGTGCCACTATCGGTGAGCGAACTGACGATGGGCGACCATCTAAGGGCGCTGGGCACTGATGTGCTGTTGGTCGGCAAAAGTCACGTAACGCCGGATCTCGACGGCCTTCGGCGTCTCGGCATCGATCCCGACAGCGACGTTGGCCGGATCGTCGCGGAAGGCGGGTTCCAGGTTTTTGAACGCGATGACGGCATCCATCCGGACAGCGCCGTCGCCGACGGCTACGCCTATAACCGCTATCTCGGCGAGCAGGGCTATGGCGGCCCCAACCCCTGGCATCATTGGGCCAATGCCACCGACGGCACGGATGCCCCACGGTCCGGCTGGTATCTCCAAAACGTAGCCGGCCCGGCGCGCGTCGCGGCTGAGCACTCGGAAACCGCCTATATGACCGACCGCGCCATGGATTGCATCGCGGCGCAGACCGGTCCTTGGTGCGTTCATCTCAGCTACATCAAGCCGCACTGGCCCTACGTGGCGCCCGCGCCTTACCACGACATGTACGCCTCAGGCGACGTGTTGCCTGCGGTGCGTGATCAATGTGAACTGGAAGACCCACATCCGGTCTATGCCGCCTATCACCGTCGCGAGGAAAGCCAGTCGTTCAGCCGGGACGAGGCGAGGGCGGCCGTCATCCCGGTCTACATGGGCATGGTGCGGCAGATCGACGACGAGGTCGGGCGCCTGATGGCCTTCCTGGATGAGTGGGGCGCGTTGGACAGCACGATGATCGTGTTCACCAGCGACCATGGTGACTATCTGGGCGATCATTGGCTGGGCGACAAAGAGCTGTTTCACCGCCAATCGGCGCGCATTCCCTTGATCATCGTTGACCCTGATCCTGAGGCCGATGCCACGCGCGGGACCGTCTCGAACGATTTTGTAGAGGCCATTGATCTCCTACCCACCTTTGTCGATTGGCTGGGCGGGACCGCGCCACGGCACGTGCTCGAAGGTCGCTCTCTTATGCCGGTGTTGCGCGGCGCCGACATCGACGCAATCGGCTGGCGTGACGCAGTTTTCAGTGAGCTCGACTACTCCTTTCGCCAGCAGCGCCGTGATCTCGGCCTCCCGCCGCACGCCGCCCGGGCCTATGCACTGCGCGACAGGGATTGGTCGTACGTGCATTTCGAGGGGTTCCCGCCGCAACTCTTCGATCTGCGGAACGATCCGGATGAATTCGTCGATCTGGGCCGCGATCCCGGCCTCGCAAAGATCCGCGCATCGCTCGAGACACGCCTCTTCAACTGGCTGCGCCGCCGAGCGCATCGCACGACGATTTCCGACGGCGAAATCGATGCCAAGACCGAGGCTTGGCGAAAACGAGGCATCTATGCCGGCGCGTGGAGCCCTGAGGACCAGTTGAATGATCGTTGAGTTGCGTCGCTATACGCTAAAGCCGGGCCAACTGGCCCCCTATCTCGGCGCCTATGGCGAGAAGGGCTATGCCGTTCAGCGTCGCCATCTGGGGCCGGCGCTGGGCTGGTTCGTCGTCGATGTCGGGCCGCAGAACCAGGTCGTCCATCTGTGGACCTATGAGAGCCTGGCGGCGATGGAGCGGCAGCGCGCCGCGATGGCGGCCGATCCCGATTGGCTGGCAATCAAGCGTGGGATGATAGGCATGTTCGCCGCGCAGGAGACGTCGGTCATGACGATGGTGCCAAACCTGCACTATACATCCGGCGTTGAGACACCGCGTCTCGTCGATATCCGAACCTACACGGTGCACCATGGCAAGCTGCCCGAGTTAATGCAGTTTCTCCGGGACGAAGCATCAGCGATCCAGGCGCGCCACTGGCCGGACAATGTCGCCTACCTTGCCAGCAGCATCGGCGCGCTGAACCGGATCGTCCATATCTGGGGCCATCACGATCACGCCGAGCGGCTTGCGCGGCGCCAAGCCCTTCTGGCCGATCCGGACTGGCAACGCTGCTTGAAGACAATCCTGCCCATGCTGGCAGACATGGAAACGATGACAGCAGTGCCAGCCCCATTCTGGGGCCGCCCCAACAGCATCGAATGAGCGCCGGAATGGATCTGAAGCTTGCCGACAAGACCGTCCTCGTGACCGGCGCCGCGCGCGGTGTCGGGCTGGCTTGCGTGGGCGCTTATCTGACGGAAGGGGCGCGCGTCGTGGCGACCGACATCGCCGCCGATGCCGGGGCGGACGCTGTAAGGGCCTTGGCCGCCAAACATGATGACAGCCTCGATCGCGTTCGCTTCATCGCCGCCGATCTTCGCGACGGCGGCGACATCAGCGATCTGGTAAACCAGGCCGAAGCCGCCTACGGCCCGATCGACATCTGCATCAACAACGCCGCCGTCACGCACCGGGAAGACTTCCTGGAACTCGACGTGGCGGATTTCGATCGCGTGCTGGCGACCAATCTGCGGGCGCCGTTTCTTCTCGGCCAGGCGGTCGCCCGTCGTCTCGTGGCGCTTGAGCGGCACGGGGTGATCGTCAATATCGGTTCGGTGAACGCCCAATTGGCGCTGCCGGACAACGCGGCCTATGTTGCTAGCAAGGGCGGTCTTCTGCAGCTTACCAGGACGATGGCGATTGCCCTGGCCCGGCACGGTATTCGCGTCAACATGGTGGCGCCGGGCAGCATCGACACGCCCTTGCAGCGCGGCGGCATGTCGCGATCGCCCGAACTGCGCCGGATGGTTTTGTCGCGCACCCCGCTTGGCCGCCTCGGCCGGGCGGACGAGGTCGCCGATGCCGTGCTCTACATGTCCAGCCCGCGCGCCAGCTACATCACCGGCGAATGTCTTTATGTCGATGGCGGACGCATCCCGCTGAACTTCACGGTGCCCGTCGACGACGCAGCGCTGGCTGCCTTGGAGATCGAGCGCGACGGCTCATAAGGGGTCGCAAAGTGTCCGAATGGACCCAGCTGGCGCCGCCTCAAGGCTGCCAATCCAGCGACCCACATCGGCTAAGCCGGACCCGCTGGACGCCAAGCGTCGCTTCGCGCCACTGCACCACTGGCGGAGACCTGATCAATGCTGTCCGACGCCGCCGCAGCGCCCGGATCCCCCTCGTGCCAGGTCGCCTGGTCAGGCGAGCACGGTCCTCACCTCGGCGTCGGTCAGGGCCGCGGCCAATCGAGGCGGTGGCGGGGCGTCGGTAACCAGCATGTCAACGGGCTCAAGCTCACATACCTGCACCAGCGACAGGCGTCCGAACTTGCTCGAATCGCACAGGACGATCACGTTGGAGGCGCGCTCCAGATAAACCTGCTTGACCTCGGTTTCCTCCAGCGAATAGTCGAAACAGCCATCTTCGGTGATGCCCGACACGCCGATGAACGCGTGGTCCAGCCAGTAATTGCGAAGCTGGTTGATGGCAATCGAACCGCACACGGAATTCTCCATGGCGCGCACCTGTCCACCAGGTAGGTAAACCTGATGCCCGGTGTCGCTCAGCGCCATTGCGGCACGCAGGCTGTTGGTGAAGACCTTGAGTTCCTTGGCATCGTCCAGATGGCGCGCCAGTTGAAGCGTCGTTGAGCCGACATCCAGCCCTACGGTCTGATGGGCTTGCGGAATGGTGGCGGCGACCCGGGCGATGGCGGCCTTGGCGTCGGCATTGGTTCGCGATCGACCATCGAAGGCCGGCTCATCTACGTCGACGGTCCGCCCCAACGCCCCGTTCTTGGCGATGGCGCCGCCATGTGTGCGAATAGCCACATCCTGCTGCTCAAGGCGGTCGAGATCGCGCCGAATCGTCATCTCGGAAACGCCGAATTCCTGCGCCGCCGCGGCAACCGAGACGAAACCTCTCTCCGTGACGCGATTGCGCAGCATCTCGAGGCGCAATTCACTTGGCCGACGGTCCGTTTTCATGGCCTGGCCTTCACCGCATTCCTGATCCGTGGAGAACTCAATAGTCACATTATCAAACAAAGCTAGCGACCTCCATCCTCTTTCGTGATTGACTATGAGTGATATCAAACATATTCTCCCAGAATTCCGCCGCAGTACGAGCGGATTATAACATTCTGACGTCGACCGTGGGGGGCGGTGCATCGAGAATGGGGCACGAGAGGAAGAGGGCGGGCGCCGATGTCTGACGCGTCCAAGATAGGCGAGCCAAACGATCTGCATGCTGCCGGCCATGCTGCCGGCAAAGACAGGCCAGATTCGGGCGGCGCGAAATCGGAACCGGTGTTCCGGGCGGTCTGGGCTCAGTTAAGGCGCCTGCATCTGCTGATCATACCGCTTGTGTGTTTCATGATCGCGTTCAGCCTCATGCATGATCGCTTTCTCACCAGCGTTAACCTGCTCAATGTCGCCAGGGCGGCATCGGTGACGACGATCATCGGTGTCGGCATGACGTTTCTCATCACCTCGCGCAACCTCGACCTGTCGGTTGGGTCGATGCTTGGCCTGATCATGGCCGTCGCCGGCACGGCGATGAAATGGTACGGGGTGCCGGTCCCCATCGCCATCTTCATGGCATTGGCCGCAGGCGCCCTGCTCGGTGTCATTAACGGTTTCGTTGTCACCGCGCTCAAGGTGCCGGCCTTGCTGGCCACATTGGGTACCCTGGTCGCCTATCGGGGCATCCTCAACCAGTACATGTATGGCGAAACCGCCAGCCGGATGCCGGATTCGATCGTGTTTCTCGGCCAGGGGATGGTCGGGCCCGTTCCCGTGCCGGTTATCGTCGCCGCGATCGCCGTGGTGGCGGGCATGCTGGTCTACCGGTTCACCGTTTTCGGACGTTACGCGGTCGCCATCGGCGGCAATGAAGAGGCGGCCAAGCGCGCCGGCATCAACGTCAATTTCTGGAAGGTCGTGTTCTTCACCGTCCAGGGCATGCTCTGCGGCGTGGCGGCAATCGTCTATCTCGGTCAACTGAACGCCACGCATCCGTCGATCGGCACGGGCCTGGAGCTGCATATCATCGCCGGCACGATTCTCGGCGGCACGCTGCTTTTCGGCGGCTATGGCTCGATCGGCGGCATGGCCCTGGGCATGTATCTGATCGATGTGCTTGAGAACGGTCTGGTGCTGGCCGGCGCCGGCTTCTTCGTCCAGCAAATCTTCCTCGGCATCCTGCTGATCGCCGCCGTTGCCGCCCAGTTGGCGCAGCGCCGACGGCGTGACGTCGAATGACCGATGTCGTGGCCGTGGCGCCCGGTGGCGCGACGGTCTGGTCCTCATGAAAACAGGGAGAGTAAGATGAAAACATCACGTCTCGCATCCGTTGCCGCATTGGCCGTTCTGGTCGGCTCCGCGACCGCGGCGGCACAGAGCGACATCGAGGTTGCCATTGTCTCGGGCATCTCCGACATCACCCAGTTCGACGGCCAGTTCTCCGCCGGCGTGATCGACACGCTGGAAGCCTACGACGGGGCCAACATTTCCATCTCCCACTACGCCCCGTCCGGCGGGATGGAAGATGAGTTGGGCATGGACGCGATCCTGCGGGACATGGTCACGATCGCGCCCGACTATCTTCTGTTCATCGTCGTGCACTGGGAAACAGTGCAAGACCGCCTCGTCGCCCTGCAGGATGAGGGCGTCAATCTCATGGTGGTCGAATTCGCCCCTGAAAATGCCGGCGATGTCAGCCCGTTTGCCTGGGCCATCACCGACCACACGGAATCCGGCCGTGTGACCGGCGCTTCCGCCGCCGCACACTACTGCGCCGATTTCGAAGGCGACACCGTCGCCGCGGCACTCTTCCACGGCACGGCCAGTTCCGAGATTGGTATCAACCGCATGGACGGTATCCAGGAGGCGTTCGTGGCCGGGTTGGCCGAGTGTGGCAAGAACGTCGAGTTCGTCGACGAAGTGTTCGCCAATTTCAATCGCGAGCGCGCCTTCGAACTCGCCCAGCAGGTGGCGACCGCCAACCCCGATATCCACATCATTTTTGGTGCCAACAGCAACACCGCCCTGGGCATCATGGAAGGTCTGCGGACGGTCGGCATGCTCGACCGGATCGATGTCACGGGCATCGGCGGTCAGTTGGAGGAGCTGGCGTCGATCTGCCGCGGCGAAATCCTCACCGCCGGCGTTCGCAATCCGCGCGGTCAGGGGCAGGAGGCCGGCCAGGTGGTTATCGACCATCTGGAAGACCAAGCCTATGACGAGATCAACTACGCGCCGCAGATCACCGTGAACACGTGTGAGGAAATCTTCGATTTCTATCCGGTCGAGATGCTGGACAATCCGGCCTTCCGAGGAAACCTCAACGAAGGCCAGTGGCAGCCGGCCGGCTGATCGTGCCGTCTGACATTGCACCCAGCCACGAGGGAGTGGATCCGAACGTGTCGCCGAATTCGAGCCAGGTCAGTTCAAGCCCGGAGGGCGATCCCGTCCTTCGGGTCAGGAACGTCAGCAAGCGGTTCGGCGCGGTGACCGCCTTGGACGGCGTGTCGATCGACTTTCACATCGGCGAGACGGTGGGGGTTGTCGGCGACAATGGTGCCGGTAAGTCGACCCTCCTTAAGGTAATGACCGGGGTGCATCAGCCCGACGGCGGATCCCTGGAGGTCGAAGGCAAGGAAGTCACCTTCGACGCTCCAGGGGTTGCCCGCGCCAATGGGATCGAGGCCGTCTATCAGGATTTGGCCCTGGTGGACGACATGAACGTCGCGGAGAACATGTTTTTGGGGCGCGAAATCCGGGCCGGCGGTATCGGCCGCACGCTCGGCATCGTCAATCGCAAGGCGATGCGCCGGCAGGCGGCTGATGCGATCGCCAACCTGCGCGTGCCCATCCCGCATATCGACGAGACGCTGGTTCGACGCATGTCCGGCGGCCAGCGTCAGGGTGTGGCGATCGCACGGTCGATCATGTGGGGGCGCAAGGTCCTGCTGCTGGACGAGCCGACGGCGGCGCTCGGCGTCAAACAGCAGGACGAGGTCGAGCGGATGATCCAGGAGCTGCGCGGCAAGAGCCTGGCGATGATGATCATCGCGCACAACATGCCCCTCGTTTTCCGGCTGACCGATCGGATCATCGTGCTTCGTCACGGCCGGGTCGTGGCCGCGCTGACCACGGCGGAGACCTCGCCGGAGGAGGTCGTGACCTACATAACCGGCGCCAAGACGCCCATTAGCGCCGCGTCGTGAACCCGCACATGTTCCGCCGGCCTGACGCGCCGCCATGATCGGACGACTTGTCGCCGGCGTCGACTGTTCCACCCAGGCCACCAAGGTGGTCGTCGTCGACGTCGATCAAGGCGACAGGGTCGCCGAGGGTCGCGCCGCTCACCAGGTCTTGCGCCAGGGCGCGATCAGCGAAACGGACCCGGACCATTGGTGGCAGGCGCTGGCGGCGGCGCTTTCGTCGACGGGTCTGGCCGATCGGGTGGATGCCATTTCGATCGCCGCCCAGCAGCTCGGCCTGGTGACCCTCGATGCCGACCATCGTCCGCTGAGGCCGGCTGTATTGTGGGACGATACGCGGTCCGCGTACGCCGCCGAAAGGCTGCAGACAGCGCTCGGCGGGCGCGAGGCTTGGGCCCGGCATGTGGGAACCCAGCCCGTGGCCGGTCTCACCGTTGCCTCCTGGGTCTGGCTGCGCGAGGCCGAACCGGAGACGGCGGGCCGGACTGCGCATATCAGGCTGCCTCATGACTTCCTGACCGAAAGGCTGACCGGCAACGGCGTGACCGACCGCGGCGATGCCTCCGGCACCGGCTGGTGGTCCAGCAGGCGGGAAGCCTATGTGCCGGAGGTTCTCGACCTGCCCATGGTCGACCTGAAGCCGTCGATGCTGCCGCGCGTTCTTGCCGCCGACGAGGTTGCCGGACATGTCACGCCGATGGCCGCACAATGGACCGGCCTGCGTGCCGGGATTCCCGTCGCCTGCGGCACGGGTGACAATATGTCAGCCGCCCTGGCCCTTGCCATCGAGCCGGGCGAGCCCGTGATCAGCCTTGGCACGTCCGGGACCGCCTATATGCGCGCGCACCGGGCGCCGGCCGACCCGACCGGACAAGTCTTCGCCGACGCCTCGGCGAGCGGCGATCATCTGCCGCTGACCTGCACACTGAACGCCACCCTCGCCGTCGACAATATGGCCCGCCTCCTGGGTCTGGCACGTGATGCCGTTGCCGAACGCACCGATGTCGTGGTCATGCCCTATCTCAGCGGCGAAAGGCTGCCCGACTATCCGTTGGCGCGCGGCAGCATCTTGGGCATCGATCACGCGACGTCCCGTGGCGAGGTTCTGCTCGCGGCCTATGAGGGCGTCGCCTATTCGCTGGTCCTTTCGCTCGACGTCCTGGCGGCGCAAACGTCGCCGATTGCGTCGGACGCCCCGATCCTGTTGATCGGCGGCGGCGCGCGGAGCCGAATTTGGCAGGACACGATCGCGCGGCTGTCCGGCCGCGCGCTGGTGATCCCTGAGGCCGACGAATTGGTGGCCTGGGGCGCGGCGGCGCAGGCGGCGGGACTCTTGGCCGGACGACCGGCGGTGGATGTCGCCCGCCGCTGGAATGTCGCAAAGGGGTCCCGTGTCCAGGCGCGCGCGGTCGATCAGGCGGCGCTCGACCGCATCGCGCGCGTGCGCCATGCGGCTGACGCGTTGAACACGGCGAACTTCTTCGCCTCATCCGATACCGTGCCGGAGGCCCCATGATGACCGGATTGATCGACGATATTCTTCGCCTGACCGCGATACCCGCGCCTTCCGGACGGGAAGGCGCAATCGCCCGGGTTGTGCGCGAGCGTTGGCAGGCCTTCGGGGTGGTGAACGAAGACCGTCTCGGCAACCTTAGCGTGACCGTGGGGGAGGGCGACCCGCATGTCGCCTTTGTCGCCCATCTCGACGAGGTCGGCTTTGTGATCCGAACCATCGACGAGAAGGGTTTCATCGGCCTTAATCGCCTGGGCGGCATACCCGAACGCGTCCTTGCGGGGCAGCGCATCCTCTTGCTGGGTGCCGATGGCCCGATCGCCGGCGTGTTTGCCACCTACCCCCACCACTTCACGCCGGATGCCGAGAAGTATCGGGTACGGCCGATCGGTGACGTCTGGGTCGATATCGGCGCGACGGACAAGCAGGCCGTGACGGATAAGTTCGGTCTGAGGGTGGGCGATTTCGGTGTCTACGAGCGCCACGCGCATGTTGCCGGGGATCGGGTTTTTGCCAACGCCCTGGACGATCGTCTCGGCCTGGCGGCGCTGTCCGGCCTGCTTGACCGCGCCGGAACACCGGCCGCAGGCAGGGTTTCCGTGATCGCCAGCGTCCAGGAGGAGTTCAGCATCCGCGCCCTGGTGCCGACCGTTCGGCGCCTCGATCCGGACGCGCTGGTGGTTGTCGATGTCAGCCCGGCGACCGACACGCCGGAAATGGCCGGCCATAGCGATATCGCGCTTGGCGCCGGTCCGGTCATGAACCTGCACAGTTTTCACGGCCGCGGCACGCTGGGCGGGGTCTTGCCGCCGGAATGGCTCGTGGCGGCGACGGAGGCCAGCGCCGCCGCCGCCGACATACCGCTGCAGCGCGCCAGTGTGGTCGGAGTGATCACCGATGGTGCCTTCGCGCTGCACCTCAATGACGGCATTCCGACGATCGAGGTTGGTGTCGCGGTCCGCTATACCCATTGCCCGGTCGAGGTCTGTTCCATACGTGATCTGGAATGGCTGATGGATCTGCTTGTCGGCATGAGAGGCGAGATCGCCGGCGCGGTGCCCTGGCGATGAACTGGGGATTGGGGAACCGGGGACTGGGGAGCCGGCGATGAACCGCCGGCCAAATCGGCAGGCGATCATGGCGTCGGTATTGACCGCCGATTTCGCGGCCTTGGGCGATCAGTGCCGTCGCCTGGAGATGGCCGGCGTCGACGGTATCCACTGGGATGTGATGGATGGTCTGGCGGTGCCGTCGCTGTCGTTCGGACCGGATGTCATCGCCGCCTGCCGGCGTCACACGGCCATACCGTTCGAGGCGCATTTGATGACCAATCAACCGGACCGGCTGGTCGGTCAGGTGGCCGAGGCCGGGTGCCAAACGGTGATCGTGCATCCCGATTGGCTGCAGAACCCGCGGCGAACGCTGCAGGGTATCCAGGAACGAGGACTGTCCGCCGGTGTCGCGTTGTCGCCAGGCAGCCCTGTCGACCTGGCACGTTGGCACTTGGACATCGTAGATCTGATTCTCGTTATGACCGTGGAGCCGGGCTATGGCGGCCAGCAGCGGATCGCGCTGATGACCGAAAAGGTCCGCGAGGTTTCGCGGCTGGTCGAACGGCAAGATCGGTGCATCGAGATTGAGGTGGACGGTGGGGTGCGGCCGGACAATATCGCTGAAGTCTTCGGGGCGGGTGCCGGGCGTTTCGTCATCGGCAGTGCCCTTTGGGAGGACGCGACGTTCGAGGCCGCGGTCACAAGCCTGCGCGAGGCTGCGGCATCGCCCTCAATGAAAACCGGCAAGTGATCACCGGCGAATGAACCCCGGCAAATAAACAGCGGCGACGCTGGCGAAAGGCTGCATCGTCGGCTACAGAGCGATGATGGTGAAAAGAGGTAGACAGATGAACTGGATCCGTCAGGTATTTGGGGTAGCCTTGCCTGTTATCGGCATGCTGCACCTGCGTGCCCTTCCGGGTGACCCCGGCTATGACGAGGAAGGCGGGCTGGCCGACGTGATCGACGGGGCACGCAAGGATCTCGACGCCCTTCAGGCGGGCGGCGTCGACGCAGTGATGATCTCCAACGAGTTCAGCCTGCCTTATCTCACAAGCACCGAGCCGATCACCGCCATTTGCATGGCACGGATTGTCGGCGAATTGCGCTCGCGGATCGATCGCCCGTTTGGCGTGAACGTGCTGTGGGACGGCAAGGCATCGGTCGATCTGGCGGCCGCCACCGGGGCGGCATTCGTGCGCGAGATTTTCACCGGCGTCTACGCCAGCGATTTTGGCCTCTGGAATACGCAGGTGGGCGCCACCGCACGCCACCGGGCCCGCGTTTCGGCAACGGGTGTTCGCCTCCTGTTCAACGTGGTTCCGGAGGCCGCGTCCTACCTGGGCGGGCGACAGCTTGCCGACATCGTGCGCTCGACCGTGTTCAACGCAAGGCCCGACGGCATCTGCGTGTCCGGTTTGACGGCAGGGGCCGCGACGGATTCGTCAGCATTGAAGATCGTCAAGGAAGCGGCACCCACCACGCCTGTTTTCGTCAATACCGGTGTCAACGACCGGAATGTGCGCGAGCAGCTTGGTATTGCCGATGGCGCGGTCGTGGGCACCTTCTTCAAACATGACGGCGTGTTCGAGAACCCAGTCGATCCGGAGCGTGTCAAAGCCCTTATGACGATCGTGAAATCAATGCGTTAGACCGAGCGCCGCAGTCTGGTCCCACAGAACCGATAGCGCTGCTCGGCCCAGGCGCGGCACGTGAAAGGCCACCAAACCGTTGCGGTATCTGGATGGAGGGATGCCGTTCGTGAGGGCCTATCCGCGTAAGAGTGAGGCAGTGAAACGCCCTTGGTCTGAGTGACAATGGCGAACGAGATGGTGTTCGACGCGCACGACAAGGCGTTCGCCTTCCTTGGCAGGACCCGTGGTCGGGGCATCTACGACAGGAGTCCCCAGCGGCGGACGGTGACCCGCTCAATCGGGCGGAAAACCAGGAAGTCGAGGGCCAGCCACAGGACCCCGATGATGATCATTCCGAGGATCACGATCTCGGTCTGGTACCATTGGACCGCCTCAAGCGTCATGTAACCGATACCGTTCGTGCCCGCGATCATCTCCGCAGCCACGAGCGCGCGCCAACCGTAGGCCATGGACGTGCGCAGCCCCACCAGGATTTGCACAAGCGCGCCGGGAATTACCACGCTGGTGATGATGTCCCAGCGCGATGCGCCATGGCAAAGCGCCGCCCGATAATGAACTTGCGGGATCGATTGCACGCCAATGACCGTGGAATAGATCGAGGCAAAGAAGATGGTGTTGGCGATGACAAACAGGACCGACCCTTCGCCCACGCCAAACCAGATGATGGCGAGCGGCACCCAGGCAATGCCTGCGATGGATTGAAAAAAGCTCAAAACCGGCGTCATCGTCTCGGCGACCGCCCGGTTGAGCGCAATGGCCAGCCCCAGCGGGATCGCGATCAGGTTTCCAAGCAGATAACCGACGGCAAGTCTTTGCAGACTGGCCCAGATTTCCCACAACAGGCTGCCGTCGAGGGTCATTTCGACGAAGGTTTCCCAGACTATGGTGGGGGCCGGCAACTTGTAGGTCGGGATATCGCTCAGTGTCGGCGCAAGGGCCCAGGCCGCCAGAACAGCGAGGAAAGGCAGGACGCCCGCCATGGCGACCGGATCGATCCTGGACATGGCGAAGGGGCCGGTCGCATGCGAGGTCACGCGCTCTCTCCCTTCGCGCGAACCAGGCCCCAGCGTTCGATTGTCGCTCGCTCAATGGGGCGCAGGAACAGCCTGTCCAGGGCCAGCCACAGCAGGCCCATGACGATCATGCCTACAACGACGCGATCGGTCTGGCGCGTCGCGGCCCCGTCGAAGATCAGAAATCCGATGCCAGACCCCGCCGCGATCATCTCGGCAAAGATCAGGCCGCGAAACGCGAAACCTGCGCCAACGCGGAAGCCCGTGATGATGTTGGGGAGTGCGGAAGGAAGGATGACCGATGCCAGGACTTGCATACGCGAAGCGCCCAGCGTCTGCATTGCGTTGACGAGGACCTTCTGAACCGTCTGCACCCCGGTCAGCGTGTTGTAGAGCACCGGGAAAAAGACCACGTAGCTGATCGCGATCAGGATCGTGTCGAATCCGTAGCCGATCCACATCACCAGGAGCGGAATCCACGCGACCTCGACAATCGCATAGAAGAAATTGATGATCGGGCCGAGAAGCCGCGACCAGAATCGCGACAGGCCGATGAGCAGCCCGAACGCGATGCCCAGGCAGAGCCCGGTGCTGACCCCGGCCATGTAACGCGATGCGCTGTCCAGGAGATAGCTCGGCAGAATACCTTTCTGGATCAGATCCACAAATGCGCCGGCCACTTCGCTTGGGCCCGGATAGAAGTATGGGGGCAGCGCGATGATCCACACCGAGATCTGCCAAAGCGCGAAGACCACGAACACCCCGAAAGCGCCGCGGATTTGCGCCCTGGTCGGTCGAAAGCTGAAAGCCGAGGCACCGGAGGCGTAGGTCGCGTCGGTCATTCCTGAACCTCGAGCGGCTCGATCGAACCGATCCAGTAATTGCGAGCGATGCGGCGCAGCGCTTGTGGCTCCGCCGACATGATCAGCGCGCGCCCATCGCTCCATCCCTGGTAGCGGCCAACGTCCTGGAAAGCCTCGATGTGGAAACGTTCGGGCTCAAAGCCCAATCGAACGGCTACGTCCTGCGGCGTTGACAGATCGAGCCCGGCAAGATGGCGCGCCTCGTTGACGCGGCCAATGATCAGACTGGCAAACAGCGCCACCACTAGCGTTACGGCGGCGAAGACAGGCAAACGCCATTCCTGCGGGACCGCACGGTTCACCGGCTTGGATTCCGCACCAGCTTCATCACATGGTCCCGAAGCTTCAAGAAGCGCGTGTCGGTCGAGATCGTGTCCCAGTGCCGCGCTTCACGAGGGATGTCGATCTGAACGAGTTCACGCAACCTCCCAGGGCCTGGTGTCAGGACCGCAACGCGGTCGGCAAGAAACACCGCCTCCTCGACCGAATGGGTGATGAACAGGACCGTGATGGGATGTTCATCCCAAACGCGCAGCAGCTCTTCTTGCAGGGTCAGGCGAGTTTGGGCATCGACGGCCGCAAAGGGCTCGTCCATCATCATGATTTCAGGCGTATTAGCCAGCGTACGGGCTACCGCCACACGCTGGCGCATGCCACCGGACAACTCATGAGGATACTTCTCCGCAGCATCGGACAGACGCGCCATGGCCAGGTATTCGCGCGCGACGCGTTCGCGCTCCGGCTTCGCGATGCCCCTGTACTTCAGACCTATCGCGACATTGTCGAGCACTGTTTTCCACGGCAGCAGCGCGTATTCCTGGAAAACGACGCCACGATCGGCCCCTGGCTTCTCGATTGCGCGGCCATTCATGGTTATGCCGCCCGTTCGAGGTTTCATGAAGCCGGCAATCGCGGAAATCAGGGTGGATTTGCCGCAACCCGAAGGCCCGACGACGCACAGGAACTCGCCCTCGACAATGTCCAGGCTCAGATCCTCGACTGCCAAATGCTCCTGCCTGCGCTCCTCGTTGACATGAACAAGCGTCACGCCGTTGATCGAGATCTTGGGCTCTCGGATCGCGGTCATCCTCGTGACCTTCAGTAGGCTTGGCGGTCGGCCGGAATGGGCGCCAGGTCTTCGAAGGCATCGGGGTTGCTCGCCTCGGCCGCCGCCAGGAAGCGCGTGTCGATGGCGTCTGAAGGATCGAAGGTTTCGTCGATCCGGCCCAGCCCGACGAGAAACGGCAGCGTCTTGGCCTGGTACATGTCGGCGGTATAGGTCGAGATGCGCGGGTCAAGCGACACGCTGCTCAGCGCCAGTGCCATGGTTTCCAGTTCAACGCCCTGGATCCAGCGCATGTTGATTTCGGCTGCAGCGTCGTTGTTGGCGCGCACCCACGCCTGGGCTTCGGCGAACGCGGCCATGAACCGTTCGAGTGTCTCGGGATTGTCGGCAATGACCGATTGCGTTGTCAGGATGGTGCCGGGATCATAGCATTCGGGGCAACCGCCGGCCTGAACCAGAACCGCACCTTCGACTTGCGTGACGGCCGTCGCGCCCCATGGCTGCCAAATCGCGACCGCATCGACATCGCCCTGGTTGAGCGCGGTGACCAGCTCCGCTGGCGGAATGTTGACAAGCTCGACATCGTCTTCGCCCATGCCCGCTGAGCCAAGAACGCCCAGAAAGAACCCTTCGGCGCCCGTGCCTCGCGGAAGACCGATGCGGCGGCCTTCGAGTGCCGCAATATCGCCCTCACCGACGCCTGAGGCCGCCGACGCAATGATTGACTGATTGTCCGAGTAGGCGTCCCGGTTGGGGTCACCATGCAGATGAGCAATCAGAACAAGCGGAAAGCCACGTGCAAGACCCGTAAGATAAGGCACCGAGCCCATGACATTGACGTCTTGGGCGCTATTCAAGAGCCCGTTCACCATGTCGACGCCCGACTGGTACATGACCACCTCGGCATCAAGTCCGTGTTCGGCAAAGATGCCGCGTTCGACGCCCACAAAGACTGGAGCGTGATCGACCGCACCGGCGGCACCAATCTTGATGGGCAGCAAATCCTGCGCAACCGCGGCGCTGGCAGACAACGCCAGCGCAACGGCGCACGCCAAAAGCTTCTTCATGCTTCTATCCTCCCTGTTGGATCATTTCCTCGTTGTCGAGGGTTATCGGTTCGAGGTGGTTGATGTCGGACGCGAAGTGCCAGACATGGGTTTGTGAGGGCTGCACCTGGCGCGCCCAAGCGGCGAGAATGTCTTTCTCGACCCTGCGTTCACGCATGCGGGCCGCGATGGTTTTGGGTTGCCAACCCTCCGTAAGCCGCGCCATCAGCGACCGCAGAACATCGGCGCTGGCGGGATCATTCGCCCGATTTGAACGTTCTTCGGGATCGGCCTTAAGATCAAAGAGCAGGGGCGGTTCGCGGTCGTAGATCGACAGCTTCCAGTTGTCGGATCGGATCATGCGCTGTTGCACCGCCCGTCCGTTTGTCCAGTGGGGAACGGGGTCCGTGCAGTACTCGCTGAACGTTTCGTTCCTCCAACACGCCGATCCGTCTTGGGCCACGGACCAGAAGCTCCGCCCGTCGGTGTTCGGCAGCTGCTCGGTTCCCATCGCCTCGAGCAATGTCTGGCCGAGGTCGATCAGATTGACGACGTGATCCCGTCTTTCTCCGGCTGGAAGCACGCCGGGCAGGCGCATGATCAACGGCACTTTCACACTTTCTTCGAAGAAGGTGTGCTTCCACCACAGACCACGCTCCCCAAGATGGTCACCATGGTCGGAGGAGTAGACGATTAACGTGTCGTCCATTGCGCCGATCTCAGCCACCGCGCCAAGAACGCGGCCGATCATCTCATCGAGCCGCTGCACAAGACCCCAATAGGCGGCTCTGGCGCGGTCGCGCTCCGCGATGGACACGTCCGCGACCTTGCGGGCGGAGCGCCACCAGTGATGCCATTCACCCACCATGTCGGCTGGATCGATCGACGGCGGCGGAACCCGGCCATTGTAGGCGTCGAACGCCTCTCGGTCGGCGACATAGGGCGGGTGGGGCAGCATGTAGCCAACGGTTAGACAGAATGGCTGCCCGCTCGTCTTTTTTGCCGCACCCGTCTCAAGCAACCATTTGACCGCTGCGTCCGTTACCGCCTCATCCTTGGCTTGGTAAGCGCTCATGCCCGGGCCGGAGTTTTCGAGGGATTCCCGGTTGGGGTCATTTGTGCCGGACAAAACGCCCATCGACTGCCTGGCCGACCCTGGATGGTTGGGCGAGTGATCGCCAACCGCGCGCGACGCATAGCCGTGCGACTGATCGGGCCCTATCGCATGCAGACGGCCGATAAGCGCGGGATCGTAGCTTGCGGCGCCGGCCATATGCAGCCAACTCGGCAGGTCCGAGCGGAGCATGTCGTCATTGGTCCAGCATTCCTGTCTGTGCGGCCAACGTGCCGTGAGGGTGGCCATGCGGCTCGGCACGCAGATCGGAGACGGGCAGTAGGCGTTGTCGAACCGCACACCTTCGCCGGCCAACCAATCCATGTTGGGGGTTCGGACCACCGCATCGCCGTAGCAACCAGCGACCTTTTGCGCATGCTGGTCGGAGAAGATGAAGAGCACGTTTTTCCGCTTCACAATCCGACCTCATCTTCTCCAAGCGCCCGGCGCCACGACGTCGTCAAGTGCGCTTTCAACGCGCTGACGCTCGCGTCTTCGTCGCCGGCGAGAAGCGCCGATAGGATGTCGAGATGTTCGTCCATGGCGACCGCCAGACGGGCGATGTCGTAAGATCCGTTCAAGCGGATGAGCCGCACGCGGTCTTCGATTGCCTGATGCGTGTCCGTGATCAGAGAGTTTTGGAAGTTCGCCACGAGTGCGACATGCAGGTCGAGGTCGACCTCCAGTCCTTCGGCCATAAGGTCGTCATCATGGCCGGGCGCCTCGATCGCACGATGCTTCAGGTCCAGCGTGCGTTCGCGCAGTTTTTCAAGATGCTTGGTCTTGGGCGCACGCGCCATTCTTCGCGCCGCCGCCTGTTCGATAACCAGTCGAAACTGGAAAGCTTCATTGATGAAGCGAACATTGATGTCGGCAATCTGCACGCCACGCTGGGCCAGGAGGTTGATCAGACCCTCTGCCTCAAGACGCTTGAGTGCTTCTCGCACGGCGCCCATGGGGCTTCCCAAGACTTCGCAAAGCTCTCGCTGCGTGACGAACGAACCAGGCGACAAGGTTCGATCAAAGAGTCTGCTCTTGAACCTTTCGTAAGCGACCTGGCGCAAGGGTGCGTTCAATTTGACCTCCCGGCAAACTAAGTACTCAGTCTGCACTTAAGTCGAACTTAGTCAAGCCCGGCACCGAAACCCGATGCCGAAAGCGCATCCAGATCGAGACAAAAAGGGCGGGCATCAAAATGCTGAACCGCGGATTTTGCGAACCGAATTGGGTCTTGTGCGCGAGTTGGATCAACGTCTTGCATCCGCGAACGCGAGTGCTTGATTGAGGCCGGCGCGCATGGGGTCGAAGCGGTGGGGCGCGCGAACCGCGAGCAGGCTTCATGGACTGCCGGTTAAACTCCACGATGTTCTGACCCAGTCTTGGCGCGACACTATCAGTTAAGATTCGATTGACGCCTGCAGCATTCTTCTGCTATCTTTTTGATAATACGTATTATCAGATGATGATCCCAGATCGTGTCGTCGAAGAAGAACAGTCGACTAACGCAGCGCGATATCGCCCGGTTGGCAGGCGTCAGTCAGCCGACCGTGTCGCTGGTCTTGAACAAGCGCGGCGACGCGACAGCACGAATTCCAGACGAAACGCGCGAGCGGGTGCTTCGGGTAATCCGCGAAACTGGTTATGTCGCCGACCCGGCCGCACGGCAGTTGGTCAAACGGCGCAATCGGCTTCTCGGCGTGTTCACTTACGAGCCAGTGTTCCCAAGCACCCAAGCGGATTTCTACACACCCTTCCTGCTTGGCATCGAGGAGACGGCGGAGGCGCTGGGATACGATCTGTTGTTGTTCACCAGCGCACCCGTCGATGGTGGTCGGCGCAAGATTTTTCATGACAACAACCGGCTGCGCCTTGCCGATGGCTGCCTGATTTTAGGCCGCGTCCAAGACGCGGATGAATTGGAACGCCTGCTGGCGGAGAACTACCCGTTCGTGACCATCGGGCGCCGGGAAAGTGGCGCCGGCGCAATGGCCTATGTCGGGGCCGACTACGCCGCCGCGACGGGATTGCTGGTAGGTCGGGCGATCGAGCTCGGTCATCGCAAGCTGGCCTATGTCGGCCCGTTTTATGATGTCGAATCGTCGCGGGATCGTTTTGCCGGGTTCACCGCGACGGCATCGCAGAAGCAGATCCCTTTCGTCCGCGAACAGGTCCGGGATCGCAGCCCATCAGACATCCTCGACGCGGTGTTGCGATCGGGGGCAACGGCGGCATTCTTTGAAGATATGGCCGATGCGGCCGCCGCGCTTCAGGTTGCTTTGGCACGCCGCCTGTCGATACCGGGCGACATCTCGTTCGTCGCCTTGGGCGACCCGACCCGGCCAATCGCCACACATGTCGACGTTACGAGCTTTCGCATCCCAAGGGTCGAGATGGGGCGTCGAGCCGTGACCCTGCTGGCCGCCCTGCTGGATGGCGATGACGTGAAGCGGCAGCTGTTGCTGCCATGCGAACCGAATGACGGTCCGACCTTGGGGCCGCCGAGGCAAGGTGGAGGCTGAGAGTGCCGGCAACCGAGAAGCAAACGGAGATCCTGATCGTCGGCGGCGGTCTGGGCGGCGTCGCGGCGGCACTCGCCGCGCTCGACGCCGGCCGATCGGTGATCATGACCGAACAGTATGACTGGCTGGGCGGACAGTTGACCAGCCAGGCGGTGCCGCCGGATGAACACTCCTGGGTCGAACAGATGGCCATCACGGCGCGCTATAGGGCGCTGCGCGACGGCATTCGTGACTATTACCGCCGGCACTATCCGCTGACTGAGCGTTCGCGCGCCTGGCGAGAACTGAACCCTGGCGCCGGCTGGGTCAGCCGCCTGTGCCACGAGCCGCGGGTCGCGGTCGCGGTGATCGACGCGATGTTGGCGCCCTATCGGGCGTCGCGGCGGCTGGAAATCCTTCAGCCTTACAGGCCGGTCGGTGCCGAGGTCGAGGGTGACCGGGTGAGGGCGGTGCGTTTGGCCCATCGCGACGAAGAAACCGAGATCACGGTCGCGGCGTCCTTTGTCATCGATGCGACCGAGACCGGCGACCTCTTGCCACTCACCGGTACCGAGTTCGTCACCGGCTTTGAGGCACAGGGCGAGACCGGCGAGCCCAGCGCGCCGCGCGAAGCCCAGCCCTTGAACATGCAGGCCGTCTCGATCTGTTTCGCGGTCGACCATGTCGATGGCGACCATACGATCGACAAGCCGGCGAACTACGACTTCTGGCGGGCCTACCGTCCCGATTTCTGGGGCGATCGGTTGCTGAGTTGGCGTGCGCCGCATCCGCGCACCCTGGAGATCGTCGAGCGAAGCTTCACGCCCAATCCGGATGACGATCCCCTGCAGGTCAACGCCGACCAACGGTTGAGCCCGGGCGACACCAACCTGTGGACCTTTCGCCGGATCGCCGCGCGCCGCAACTTTGTCGAGGGCACCTATGACAGCGACATCACGCTCGTGAACTGGCCCATGATCGACTATTTCGAGGGGCCGGTGTTCGGTGTTCCCGACGAGGAAGCTCAGCGACACCTGGCTGGCGCCGATGAACTGTCCCGCGCGGTTTTCTACTGGATGCAGACCGAAGCGCCGCGCAGCGACGGCGGTACGGGCTTTCCGGGCCTGCGGTTGCGCGGCGACATCACGGGCACGCGGCACGGTCTGGCCCAGGCCCCCTACATCCGCGAAGCAAGGCGCATCAAGGCCGCCTACACGGTTGTCGAACAGGATCTTTCGCTGGCGGTACGCGGCGACAAGGGGGCGGTGCGCTATCGCGACACCGTCGGCGTCGGCATGTACCGCATCGACCTGCACCCCTCGACCGGTGGCGACACCTACATCGATGTCGGCTCGTGTCCGTTCGAAATCCCACTGGGCGCTCTGCTGCCGCAGCGCATGACCAACTTGCTGCCTGCCGGCAAGAACATCGGCACGACGCACATCACGAACGGCTGTTATCGGCTGCATCCAGTGGAGTGGAACATCGGCGAGGCCGCTGGCGCCTTGGCCGCGTTCTGCCTCGACCGCTCGCTGCCGAGCCAGGCGGTGCGCGAGCGCGACGACCGGCTTGAAGACTATCAGGCGACATTGGAACGGGCTGGTGTCGAACTCCGCTGGCCCGATATCGCCGGCTACTGAAACCACAAAACAGGGAGAGAAACGATGACACTTCATAGCAGGACAAAGCTGGCCAAGACAAAACTGGCCGCCGTCGTGATCGGTGCCTGCGTGATCGGTGCTGGCCAGGCAGGCGCGCAGGACGACCCGGTGTCCCTTCGTTTCGCGGTCTGGACTGGCAACCAGGCCCATCTCGATCTTTTCAACGGCATTGCCGCGGACTACATGGCGGCCAACCCGACTGTCGGCGAGATCACCTTCGAAACGCTGCCGTTCGACGGCTACACCACCGCGCTGACCACGCAGATCGCCGGCGGCAACGCGCCCGATCTGGCCTGGATCTTCGAAAGCACGGCGCCCGATTTCGTCGCCTCCGGCGCTCTGGAACCGTTGACCGATACGCTGCGCGCGGTCGACGGCTACGATTATGACGATCTGCTGCCCAGCCCGCTGGCCCTGTGGCAAGCTGACGGGCAGCTCTATGCCTATCCGTTCTCGACCTCCGCGTTCGGGGTGTTTGTGAACAACGACCTGATCCGGCAAGCGGGACGGCAGACGCCGGCGGAGCTGATCGCGACCGGCGATTGGACCTGGCAAAACGCCATCGACATCGCCTCGGCCGTGCATGCGCAAACCGATGCCGACGGCCTGGTCGTGCGCGATTTCGACTATCGGCTGTGGGACAATCTGGCGACGATCTGGAACGGCTGGGGTGCCGCGCCGTGGAGTGCCGACGGCCAGACCTGCGGCTTTGACAGCCCGGAGATGGTCGCGGCCATGACCTTTATCCACGACGCCATTTTCGAGCAAGAGGCCATGCCCGGACCCGGAAGTTCAGCCGACTTCTTTGCCGGCGACGCCGCCATGACCATCACCCAGATCAGCCGGGCCTCGCTGCTGCCGGAGGACGGCTTCGAATGGGACCTGGTGCCGTTGCCCGACGGGCCGGCCGGCAGCTACGCGGTCCTGGGTCAGGCCGGCATCGGCGCGTTCAACGGCGGCGACAACGTTGCCGAAGCGGTCGACTTTCTGGCGTTCATGACCAATCCGCAGAACTCCGCCCAACTTGCCCAGTTCTTCCCGCCGCCACGCGAAAGCCTGCTGAATGCCGAGACGCTGGGCCAGACCAATCCGCTGCTGTCGCCGGAACAGATCGAAGCGGTCGTCATCGAGGGCATCGCCACGGGCGTGGTGAAACCCAGCCATACCGGCAACGCCCAAATCGCCCAGAGGGTCCGGGCCGAGCTTGACGCGCTGTGGCGCCCGGACGCCAATGTGGAGGCCGTGATGGCTGATGTCTGCACCGGCATCCGGCCGCTGCTCGCGCGCTGAAATCGCCCGTGACCCAGACCCCGTCCATAACCGGCGCGGCGCGCAAACGGCCCTATTGGACCGTCAAGCGCCGCGACCGGCTGGCCGGGTATCTGTTCATCACGCCCCAGTTCGCCGGCATCGTTGTCTTCGTGCTGGCGCCGCTGGTCTTGGTGTTTTGGTACAGCCTGCATGAATGGAACGTGCTGGCCGGCAGCTTCACCTTCGTCGGCCCGGGCAACTATCAGCAACTGCTGGACGACCCGACCTTGCCCGGCGTACTGGCCGCGACGGCGATCTTCTCGATCGGCCTGGTCATTCTCAACCTCAGCCTGGCGATGCTTCTGGCCGTGCTGTTGAACCAGAAACTGCGGGGCATTACCGCGTTCCGCACGCTGTTCTTTTCGCCAGTGGTTGTGTCGCTGGTCGCCTGGACGATCGTTTGGGGCTTCCTGTTGCAAAACGACGGCGGCATCAACGGTGTTTTGGCACAGATCGGTATTGAGGGGCCGAACTGGCTGCGCGGCGAGACGACCGCAATGCTGTCGGTGATCGTTGTTCAGGTGTTCAAGAATGTCGGGCTCAACATGGTGCTGTTCCTGGCGGCGCTGCAGGGCGTGCCGCGTGACCTCTACGACGCCGCCTGGGTTGACGGTGCCGGCCCTTGGACCCGGTTTCGGCGCATCACCGTGCCGCTGATCAGCCCGACCATCATACTGGCTTCGATCATCACCGTGGTCGGCTCGTTGCAGGTCTTTGCCCAGATTGCCGTCCTGACCCAGGGCGGGCCCGGCATTTCGACCACCGTTCTGGTCTACTACCTCTATCAATACGCCTTTCAGTTCCACTATTTCGGCTATGGCTCGACGCTTGGCGTGCTGCTGTTCGTCATTGTCGCGATCCTGACCTACATCCAGTGGCGCATGCGACGGCGGTGGGTGTTCTATGAACAATAGACTGTCACCCGGCGCCCGCACCGCGCTTTACGGTTTGATGTGCGTACTGGCCATCCCGTTCGTGTTTCCAACCTGGTGGATGGTCACGTCGTCGCTGAAGCCGGTGTCGGAAATCTTCGCTTTTCCGCCGGAACTAATCCCGCGCGGGCTGGATTGGACCGCCTATCGCGACGTGTTCGAACTGCAGCCCTTTGCCCGGCAGTATTTCAACAGCCTGTACATCTCGGCAATCGTCACCGTCGGCACAATGACAGTCGCATCTCTGGCGGGATACGCGTTCGCGCGTATCCGCTTCCCCGGCCAGAACGCCCTGTTCATGGTGGTCATGGTCGGGCTGCTGATCCCGGCGGAGGTGACCATCGTGCCGCTGTTTCGACTGTTCCTGATGGTCGACCTGATCAACACGCACTGGCCGCTTATCCTGATCCCGATGCTGGGCCCGCCAAGTGTGCTGGCGACCTTCATCATGCGCCAATTCTTCATCAGCCTGCCGGTCGAGTTGGAGGAGGCAGCCCGGATCGACGGTCTTGGCTGGTTGGCCATCTTTTGGCATGTGGGCTTGCCGCTCGCCCGGCCGGCCCTCGGTGCCGTCGCGATCTTCACCTTCCTGCACAGCTGGAACCTGTATCTGGAGCCGATCGTGTTTCTGTCATCGCCGGCCAACTTCACCTTGCCGCAGGCCTTGACCCAATTCGTCGACGCCTATGGCGGGCCGATGTGGAATGTCCAGTTGGCCGCCGCGTCGCTGACGGCCTTGCCGGTGCTGATCGTGTTCGTTATCGCCCAGCGGCAGTTCATCGAAGGTCTGGCCCATGCCGGGCTGAAGGGTTGACCGCCTCGTCACACGGGCTTGTCGATCAGGCTTCAGACGCCACAGTTCGGAGCCGGCAAGGTTCTCGAAGCCGTGTTCTATCGCGGCGACGTGCCGTGAGGCGACGTCGAGGTGAGGCTCTCAGCGTCTTCTGAGTACCAAAACGACAACGGTCATTCCGCGAAGTGATTCGGTGCCTGAAGGGCCCGGGCGCCATAGTCACGATTCCAGTGATCGGACCGCAACGGCATTCGTTCTGCCGGTGCCGCCGACGGGAAGATACCGCTGTCGCAGCTCCGGCGCACACCATGACAATGTTCAGGGAGAAAAAGATGACATTCGCGAAAGTGGTTTCTGCGACGCTGTTTGCCGTTGGCACTGCGGCAGGCCTGGCTGCGCCCGCCATTGCCGATGACCAGATCAGCTTCCTCGTGGTCGACTATGATGCGCCGGGCATGGGCGACTGGTGGCAATTGCTGGTCGAAAACTACGAGAGCGAGACAGGCGTCGACGTGGACCCGCGCAACACGCCGGCCGCCAGTTACTATGAGCGCCTTTTGCTGGAAGCAGCCAGCGGCACCGGCGCCGATGTGCTCACCGTCAATCCGAACAATCTGGGCGAACTGCTCGCCGCCGAGCAGCTGCTGCCGCTCGACGCCTGGATCGAACGCGACGGCGTGGCCGATCTTCTGGTCCAAGGCGCAACCGACAGCCTTACGGTCGACGGCACGACATATGCGATCCCGATTACCGGGCGGACGCTGCAACTGATCTACAATGAGTGTCTGTTCGAGGAATCGGGTGTCGAGGCGCCGCCAACAACGCCGGAAGAATTCCTCGAACTGGCACGGCAGTTGACGGTGACCGACGGGTCAGGCCGGGTGACACGCTACGGCGCCAATATGGTCAATGCCAATGAAGACCCGACCTACGAGATGCTCTTGATGTGGTCGATTGCCCATGGCGGCAGCTTCTCCGACGGCGCGGGCAACTTCACCGTCGACAGCCAGCCGGTGATCGACGGGCTCAACTTCATGAAGGCGGTCTACGATTCAGGCGCTATCCCCCAAGGGATGGCCGAGGCCGACCTGCGTGCCTTGTTTGCAACCGGCGGCTCGGCGATGACCATCGACGGTCAGTGGCAGTTTCCCTTCATCGAGGCCAACAATGCCGAAAACTACGACTGTTACAAATCGGCCGGCCATCCATGGGACGGGTCGGCCACGGGCGGGGTGAACATGGCGCTGGCGGTGAACGCGGCCAGCGAAAACCCCGAGGCGGCGTGGAACTTCATCAAAATGGCCGTCGGCGCCCAGATGCAGTCTGAATTCGGCAATCACAGCCCGTACATCCCCTACGGCGTCGGTGCGATGACCGAAGCGCAGATGGCCGAGCGGCCGTTCCTGCGGCCATGGCTGGACAGCATCGGCAGTGCTCACCCGATTTTCATCCCTCGCCATGAGGATGACTTCAACCAGACCTGGCCGATCATCGTCGACGCGATTCTTTTGACCCTGCGTGACGATGTGCCGGCTGAACAATCGCTTGCCGAAGCCCAGCAGCGTCTGGTGGAGTGCTGCGCGAACTGATCCTTGATTGGGCGTGGGCCCTTCCAATCGGGGAAGGGCCCGCCAAGAACGCAACGGCCAATGACGCCTGAAACAGACGCTATGGCCAAGGTCGACGCCCGGTCCAGACAGCGCCAGACATTCCGACGGTCAGTGCACCGCAACCTGACCGAAGGTGGCGGTTTCATTTTCCTGATGCTTTTGCCGGCCCTCTTGGTCGTGGGTGCGGTGATCGGCGTGCCGATGCTGCGCGCGCTCGAAATGAGTTTCAACAGCATCGATTTCCGCCGCCCGGCGATGGCGGGCACCTACGGCTTTCACAACTATACCCGCCTCTTTGAGGATCCCGACAGTTGGTCTGCCGTCATACTCTCGGCGATCTATATGTTCGGCACGGTCGTCGGTTCGGTTGCGCTGGCGCTGTCGGCCGCGCTGTTGACCCGGCGCATTGTCCGGTTCCGCGCATTCTGGCGCGTGACCTTTCTGCTGCCCTGGACGGTCCCGGCGGTCGTTGCCGCGCTGGTCTGGGGTGTGATGTATGACGGCAATTTCGGCATCATTAACCGGCTTCTCGACCATGTTCCCTTCGTCACCGGCGCCAACTGGCTGATCAATCGGGAAACCGCCTTTCCGGCCCTGATCGTCGCTCAAGTCTGGAACGAGTTTCCTGTTGCCTTCATCTTTATTCTGGCCGGCTTGCACGCCATTCCCGAAGAACTCTATGAGGCCGCACGGATCGACCGTGCGCGCGCCTTTCAGCAGTTTTGGCACATTACGCTGCCGCAACTGCGCTTCATCCTCGCCGTCGTCGTCGTCCTTTTGATGATCATGGGGTTCAAATCGTTTCCCATCATCTACATCCTGACCGGTGGCGGCCCGGCCGGAGCCACCGAAACGCTCACGGTTCTGACCTACAACACCGCCTTCCGCGGGCTTGATTTCAGCTATGCCGCCACGCTCGGCATTCTGGCAGTGATCGTCTCGATCATTCTGGTTCTGGGCTACCTGCGGCTGGTCGCCCGTCTCCAGGACGAAAGGGGCGGTCAATGAGCTGGTCGCCCGGATGGGTGCGCGGACACTGGACTGCCCTGTTTCGGACGGTTGCGTTGTGCCTGCTCGGCATGGCGGTCCTGTTCCCGATCTACTGGATGCTGGTCATCGCCATCACGCCCACCGGTTTCAGCCGCTCGTTGCCGAGCATCTTTCCGCAGACCGTGACGTGGGAGAATTTCACGTCGCTGTTTGCCGACCGGCCGATGGCGCGATGGCTGGTCAACTCCATCGTGGTCGCCACGCTCGCCTCCTTCCTGTCGCTGGTGTTCGGAACGTCATGCGGTTATGTGCTGAGCAAGCTGAAGTTCCGTGGCGCCGGGCTGATCATGATCGGCGTGCTGGTCACCCAGATGATGCCGGGGACGAGCATCATCGTGCCGCTTTACATCCTGTTCCGCGACGTGGGCTTGCTTGACACGATGTCGGGCATGGTCGTCGGTCATATCTCGCTGGTGATCCCGATTGCCATCTGGATGAGCAAGGGTTTTTTCGACCGCATTCCGCCGGACCTTGAAGCCTCGGCGCGCATTGACGGCTGTACCCGGCTCGGTGCCTATTTCCATGTGTCGCTTCCGCTGGCGCTCCCCGGCCTCGCCGCGATCTTCATCTATGGCTTTGTGACGAGCTGGCACGACTTCCTGTTTGCCCATTCGCTGGTGCATTCCCAGCAACTCTGGACGGCGGCCAACGGCATTACGTCGTTCCGCGGGCAGTATTTCACGCTGCACGAACTGCAGATGGCGGCGGCGCTGGTTTTCGCGCTGCCGGTCATCATCGTCTTTGTCGTGATGCAGCGCTGGATTGTTTCCGGCGCGATGACGGGAAGTGTTCGCTAGCCATGAGCGACCCGCTGGCAAAAGCCTCGAGCGATGCGCTGGGCGTGCAGTTCAGCGATGTATCGAAACGCTATGACCGACACATGGTGCTGCGCGACATCAATATCGACATTGGCGATCGCGAACTGATTGTATTTGTCGGCCCGTCGGGCTGCGGAAAGTCGACCCTTCTGCGCATGCTGGCGGGCCTTGAGGAGACCACTTCCGGCACGATCCGGATCAAGGGCAAACCGGTCAACGACGATCCGCCGCGTGAGCGCGACATCGCGATGGTCTTCCAGTCCTATGCGCTTTATCCGCACATGACCGTTGGCCAGAACATCGCTTTTCCACTGCGCATGGTCGGCGAAGGGCGGGAGCAACAGCGCGCCAAGGTCGAGAACACGGCGCGTCTGCTGGGCCTGACGGACTATCTCGATCGCTATCCGCGGCATCTTTCGGGCGGTCAGCGCCAACGGGTCGCCATGGGCCGGGCGATCGTTCGTGATCCGGCAGTATTTCTGTTCGATGAACCGCTTTCCAACCTGGATGCCGCTCTGCGCGTGCAGATGCGTGAGGAGATCCTTGCGCTGCACCGGCAAATCCCCGCGACCATGATCTATGTCACCCACGATCAGGTGGAAGCGATGACGCTTGCCGACCGTATCGTTGTTCTAAGCGATGGCGAGGTTCAGCAGATCGGGACGCCACACGAGATCTACAACACGCCGCAATCCCGCTTTGTCGCTGAGTTCGTCGGCTCGCCGAAGATCAACATCCTGCCGGCCAAGGCGGAGGCAAGGGGCCGCCACTCAACCCGTGTCACACTGTCTCCGGACTGCGTCTTTGATGCCGATTTCGACCTGCCGGACGGAAGCGGGTTGATTGATGTCGGCGTCAGACCCGAGGCCCTGACGACAGGTGAAGGTTCGCTGCGGCTGAGCGGTACGGTCAGCCATGGCGAATATCTTGGCGCGACCAAATACGTCTATGCCGATGTCTCGCTGCTTGAGGACAGCAAACCCTGCCGGCTCGTTGTCACGGTACCGCCGGACGCGGCCGTCCAAACCGGGCAGGCCGTGACGATCGGCTTCGATCCGGCACAGTGCCATTTCTTCGCGGCCGATGGATCACGCCTCTAGAGGCGGGTCGCATCGGGCCACGTCATCAAGCGAGATCGTGGCGCTGGCCCGAAGTTGCGCGGTCAGCCGAAGCCCACGCTTTCGCGCCGCGCTTCGGGCTCGATCCGAGCCCACAGGCTGGACGCACGCATGGTATCCGACAGTCTCGCGCCAAGCCCGGGGCCGGCAGGAAGCGGCATCAAGCCATCGCGCACCTGCGGTTCGAGCGGATCGTCGATGACCGGCTCGAAACCAGGCTCCTTGTCGAAGTCGGGAAAGCATTCGAGCACCATGAAGTTGGGAATGCAGGCGCTGAGTTGGGCGGATATGACGGTTGCCAGGGCGCTGCCGTAATTGTGCGGGGCGACGCGCGCATTATAGATTTCGGCAAGGGCGGCGATCTTGCGCCCCTCCAGCAGTCCGCCGGTATTGCAGATGTCTGGCTGAACAATACTTACCGCGCCGCTTTCCAGAATGGGATGGATGCCGTATCGCGTGTAATGACGTTCGCCGGCCGCCAGCGGGATGGAGGTTTTGCGGCTGATCAGTTCCAGCGCGCGGGGCAGTCCGGGATCGACGGGCTCTTCGACAAACGTGATGTTGAGCGGTTCTATCCGGCGTAGGATGCGGGCCAGTTGATCCGATGTCAGGCCGCCGCCGAAGTCGAGCAGGATGTCGATCCTGTCTCCCACGCGCTCGCGGATTTTGGCGATCCGTTCATAAACGCGCGCATCGATATCGTCGGCGGCACGCCTGCGTGACGGATGTCGGATGACCGTATCAGGGTCGTGCTCGCCCAGCGGGTAGTATTTGAGACCGCGATAGCCACGCGCCACGGTTGCCTCGGCAGCGGCGGCATAATCGTCGTCGGTCCTGCACGTGTTCCACCAACCGTTCGCATAGACGGGCAACTGGTCCGTAACGGCGCCGCCGAAAAGCTCGTAGACCGGAACGCCGAGCGCTTTGCCCTTGATGTCCCACAAGGCGTGTTCGATGCCGCTCAGCCCGGCCATCGCAATGGCGCTGCCGCCCTTGGTCCAAAAGCTCACATCATAAATCGTGTTCCAGATCAACTCGATCCGCGACGGGTCCTTGCCGATGACGAAGCGGGCCAGCATTTCCTCGGCCATGGCGGCCGCGGCCTGCGTTCCGGCTCCGTAGGCGATGCCCACCTCGCCAATGCCGGAAATACCTGCATCGGTCTCGATCTCCAAGATCACCGCGCGCCTGTATCCCGTCTGTGCGACGTATATGCTGGCAGCGGTGATCAGCAAGGGGCGTATTCCTCAAAGGCGGTGGGGCGGCAGGGTCGATGGGGGTCATCTTGATTGGTCGCCGGCTTTTGGCAATTGAATTTGTCTCCGCCGCTCACCCCTGTTTGGAATAAACAGAACGCCAAAACGATCACAACATCAGGTCCAGTTCACGCTCCTCTTCACGCATCTGTTCGATGAGCCAGTGACGCACATCCTGAACAACCGGGCGCATCGGCCGCTGGCTTGACGGAACGAAGTGATAGTTGCGATCGGTCGCCATGACCGCATCGCTTGCTTTCATAAGAAGGCCGTCCAGGATCAGACGCGAGGCGACCGACGTCCAGGCCAGCGCAATGCCCTGACCGCTCAGCGCCGCCTGAATGACGACGGAGTAATCGGAAAAGGCGATCCTATTGGCTTGCTGTGGCAATGACGTACCGGTGGCGGCGGCGAAATCGGGCCAGCCAAACCAATGCTCGCTCAGGCTGATCAGGGTATGCGGCTGCAACGGCTCTTCCAGCGAGCCATGTCTCTCAAGATAGCCGGGCGTGGCAACCGCGACGATGCGTTCGGACGCGAAGCGGCCTTCAAGCTGCTGACTGGCATCGCCGGCCGCCACGCGCAGACCGAGGTCGCAATTGTGCAGCGGACCGCCGACCGCGCCCGGTATCAGTTGAAACTGCAGGTCGGTGTTCGGAAAGCGCTCTCGAAACGCGCCATAACGCGGCATCAGCCAATGGGTGGCCATGCCTGATGAGATAGAAAGCATGACGACATGGCGGGTGCCGTCATGTGACTGGATTTCCTTGAGCGCTTCCTCGACCGCCATGAAGGCGCGCGTGGTCACCCGGCTCAGACGTTCGCCGTCGGACGTCAGTTCCAACTTCGGCCCTGCCCGCACGAAAAGGGCCTGACCAATATGGCGTTCCAGCCTTGCGATCGCGTGGCTGACGGCTGGCTGCGTGATGTTCAGTTCAAGCGCGGCGCGCGAGAAACTGCCCAGCCGCGCCGCGGCTTCGAAAGTAAAAAGGGTAGAGGCCGAGGGCAGGCGGCGCCGCAGTTGCATGACTCCATCTTATGCTCAAGATTAGACTTTTCCACCTTTTCATGCGCTGTATCTGATGTGATCATTAAAACACGTGACTGAAGCCAGGCCATGTTTCCCGCCATGTTTCCCGAGGCAATCGGGCCTATCTGCCGTTTGCTTGCCAACGCGATGATGGCTTGAGGTAAAAGGCCTAAGCATCGGAAGAATGCATCATCCGGCCGCTGGCAAAAAAAGACGGACTCACATGGTCAAAGTCACGACAGCCGACCCGGGTCCGTCGCCGGGCGGGGATCGCCGACCGGCTCGTACAAAAAGCCGCGTACAAAAGCCAATGCCCCTCCAGGGAGCGTCCCATCGTCAAGGAGCAGATTATGAAAGATCAACTCACCCGTCGCAGCATGGTAAAGGCGACCGCCGTCCTGGGTGCAGGCGCCTTGGCCGCGCCGGCCATCATCGGCACTGCCCGCGCGCAGAGCCAGACGCTGAACGTCTGGTCATATGACGGGTTTATCACCGACGAGTTTCGCGACGCCTTCACCGAGGAAACCGGTATCGAGGTCAATGTCAGGCTGGTCAGCGATCAGGCTGAACAGTTCAATCTGATGGCTGCGGAAAACGGCGAATTCAGTGCCGACATCGTGTGCGTGGCGGGCCACCGCTTCTATCAGTTCGTCGACGCCGAGTTCCTCGAGCCGGTCGACATGGATCGGCTGAACAACTGGTCTTTGCTGGAAAACCAATATGCCGACGCCGAATGGGTTTCGCGCAATGGCCGCATCTGGGGCGTGCCCGTGGTCGTCGTCACTACCGGCTTGATCTACAACAGCGATGTGATGGAGCGGCCGGACAGCCTTTCGGCCATGTTCGATGAAGCCAATGCCGGCATGACGACCTACCAGATCCAGGACTTCTTCCCGCTGGTGATGAACTATCTTGGCTATGATGGAACCGCGCGGTCCTATGCCGGCAATCCGGACATCGCCCAGCGCGCCGTCAACGCAACCCGCGACTTTCTGATCGAGAACAAGGACAAGGTGCGGCGCTACTACGATGCGGCGACCGAAGTGCAGCAGATGTTTCTGACCGGCGACGTGTCGCTTGCGGCCGGAAGCTCGGGGCCTGCGGCGCAGCTCATCCTCGAGGGCTTCCCGGTCGGATTTACGATCCCGCGGGAAGGCGGCCTGGCCTATGCCTATGGCTTCAACATCTCCCGCAATGCCGCCAATCTCGACAACGCCTATGTGTTTCTCAACGCCTTGTTGTCATCGCCGGAAAACGGCGCGGCCATGGTGCGCTCGACCGGTTTCAATTCGGCCATGCAGGGCGTCGAAGAGCTGCTGACGGATGCCGAACGCCAGGTCCTGTCCTTGACCGACGGCGAACGCAGTGCCCTGACATGGGTCGATGTCGAGACGGCGGCCTTCATCTTCGACCTTATCGACGTGGCGGCCGAAGAAATCCGCGCCGCATGACGGTCGTCGGCCGATCGTTGCGCCTGCAAATCGTTGGTGACGTTCGGGCCGTGGAACTGATGCGGGCGTGTCCGGGCTGGCGATGACACGCTTGCTCGTCAGCGCGCGGGGCTTTGGCCCTTATCGCAATGCGGTCGATGCGCTTGCGCGACGGCCGGCATTGCGGCTTGCCTTGATTGCGGCCATTCCCGTCGGCTGGATTCTGATCGCCAATCTTGCCCCGCTGGTGCAAATGGTGGCGATCAGTTTCCAGGATCGCTACCCGGTGCCACCGGACGAGCCGACGCAGTGGACGCTGAGGCATTATGCGGCCTTCTTCGACACGCCGCACTATCTGTCGGCTTTTGTCCGGTCCTTCGTCTTCGCGACGCTGGCGACCCTGCTCACACTGATCGTCGTTTTTCCGGTGGCCTATTACCTCTCCAAGGTGGCGCCGAAGGGGCGGCGGATCCGGCTCTTGCTGCTGGTGATCGCCCCGTTCTGGATCAGCGAGATCGTCCGCAGCTTCGCCTGGATCCTGATGCTCGCCAATCGCGGCGCGGTGAACTCCTTTCTCGATCTGTTCGGCTTGCCAGGCCTGCCGCTCGATCTGCTTTACAACAACATCTCTCTGACCATCGGCGTGCTTTATCTGACATCGCTGTACATGCTGCTGCCGCTTTACGCGGCGTTGGAGAAGATCGACGATTCCGTGCTGCAGGCGGCTGCCGATTTGGGCGCATCGCCTTTCAAACGGCTCATTCGCATTGTCCTGCCCTTGTCACGCGACGGGATTGTCGGCGGCTGCACGCTGGTCTTCCTGCTCGTGATCGGCCTTTACGCCATGCCGCAGCTGCTCGGCGGCCCCGACGACACGCTGTTTGCGGCGACGATCGGTCAGGTGTTTTCGCGTGCCGGCGATGCCTGGCCGCTGGGCGGCGCCTTTTCCATGATCCTGATCGGTGTCGCGCTCGGCTATGTCGGGCTTTTTGCGCTGCTGTTTCGCAGCCGCGTTCCCCGGGGGGGCGCATGAACCGGGTTTCCGCGGCGGCGTTGCCGGTATGGTTCTGGGTCTTCGTCGCTTATCTGTTTCTGCCGTTGTTCGTCATGGCGGCGATGGGCTTTCGCGACTCCAACTTTATTGCCTTTCCGATCCATCAATGGACGGCCCGATGGTATGGCGAAGTTCTTGCCGACGCCGAAATCCTGTCGGCGCTTTGGGTTTCGCTGCAGGTCGCGGTCTATTCAACCATCATCGCGGTCGGCGTCGGTTTGCCGATGAGCTTTCTGGTCGCGCGGACCCGCGGCGTCACGCGCGCGCTGATGATCATGGTGATCGTGCTGCCGGCTTTTCTGCCCGTGGTGGTTTCGGCCATCGCCATTCGCATGTTTCTGGGCAATCTGGGCCTAAGCACCGGCGTTGCCGCCATCGCATTCGGCCATGCGGTCGGGTCGGTGCCCTTCGTCGTGATCATGATCCTGACGCGGCTCAGCGCGATGAGTACGAACCTGGCCGACGCCGCGCGCAATCTGGGCGCCGACGACATCATCGTCATGAGCCGCATCGTGCTGCCGTTTCTCGCGCCTGCTTTGTTCGGCGCGGTCATGTTCTGCCTGCTGTTGTCGTTTGAGGATTTCGTCCGCTCGTTTTTCCTTGGGGGTAACGACCAGACCTTCCCGGTCTTGCTATATGCCAGGCTGCGGTTCGGTTTCGATCCGGGGCTTGCGGCGATATCGACCCTGGTTCTGATCGCAAGCACCGCGTTGGGCCTTTATGCGGAGCGGCATATCAGACGCCGAAACCTGGGCCGATGAACCAGACCATGCGATTGGGGGCGCTGAACGCGAGCCAAGGCCGCCCGGCCATCGAGATCCGCAACCTCGTCAAGCGGTATGCCGAGTTTGCCGCCGTGGACGATGTTTCGCTGAGCGTGGATCCGGGTGTTTTCGTCACGCTCCTGGGGCCTTCCGGCTGTGGGAAGTCGACCTTGCTGCGGTCGATTGCGGGTTTTGCCAAGCCGAACAGCGGCAGCATCATCGTGGATGGACGCGACATCACCCACGAACTGTCCTATCGCAGGCCGGTGAGCATGGTCTTTCAAGACTATGCCCTGTTTCCGCACATGACCGTCCGCCAGAACATAGCGTTCGGCTGCGAGATGCAGGGGCAGTCCAAGGCCGCCATTGCCGAACGCTGCGAGCAGATGCTGGCGCTGATCCACCTGCCGGAGGTTGGCGATCGCTATCCGGCGCAACTGTCCGGCGGGCAGCAACAGCGCATTGCGCTGGCGCGGGCGCTGGCGCCCGATCCGGTTTCGCTCTTGCTCGACGAGCCCCTGGGCGCGCTTGACCTGAAGCTGCGCCGGCAAATGCAGCAAGAGCTCAAACACATCCAGCGTCAGACGGGCAAGACATTCCTGTTTGTCACCCATGACCAGGAAGAAGCCATGTCGATGTCCGACCGCATCGCCGTGATGCGCGACGGACGGATCCAACAGCTCGGGTCACCCGAAGACGTCTATCGCAACCCGGCGACCGCCTTTGTCGCCGGCTTCATTGGTGATGCCAACATGATACCGGCGCGTGTTGTCGGGCAAGACGGCCAAGCGATCGTGCTGGAGGTAGAGGTTGCGGGCCAAACCTGGCGGGTGCCGGCGAGCCGCGTCACCGCCGCGGCAATGCCCGACATCGGCGACCCGGTCATGCTCGTGGTTCGGCCGGAAGACATGCGCGTTGTCAGTGGAGGCGATGCGGACGCCCTGGTCATGCCAGCCCGGCTCACCGACCGGACGTTTCTGGGCGGACGGGTGCGACTGGAGCTCTGTGCCAACGATGGCACCAAACTGACCGCGGAAGCGCGCCGTCAGGATTTCGACCATCTGGGCGACGTCGTGCACCTGTATTGCCGGCCATCGGAAATCGCAATCGTTCCTGGGGCGCCCGATGGCGCGCCGTAGGGCTGGAGGAAGCATTTGGGCATTCGGGCCCAGGTCAAACGGGGGATGACATATGGAATTGATCGATGCGAAGCGCGTGCACGAACTGCTCGACTTCGAGGGCCTGATCGCGGCGCTTCGAAAGGCGCATATGGGCGGCATGCCCAAACAGTCCGACCGCATCATCTATTCGGAAGCGAACCCGGATGGTCATCCCAGCAATCTGATCATCCTGCCGGCGTGGGAGCCCGATGAAGGCATTCTGGCCAAACTCGTCACGGTGTTTCCCAACAATGTGGCCCGCCATGGCCTACCCAACGTCAACGCGATCTACGTCTTCATCAATGGCGAGACGGGGATGTTCGAGACGATCATCGATGGCGAGGCGATGATCTTTCGCAAGACCTCGTCGGATTCGGCGCTTGGCTCGACCATTTTGTCACGCGAGGACGCTGAAACCTTTCTGATGATCGGGGCGGGGGGATTGGCGCCCTATCTGGTTCGCGCGCACCTGACGGCGCGCCCCGGGATCAAGACGGTCATGATCTGGAACAGGACCCATGAAAACGCGGTCAAGCTGACGCGGCTGCTCGCTGACTACGGCATTGCCGCCGAAGCGGTGGAGGATTTGGACGCGGCGGTCGCGAGCGCCGACATCATCTCCAGCGCGACCATGGCGACCACGCCGCATCTCAAGGGCGAGCTGCTCAAACCGGGCGCGCATGTCGACCTTGTCGGTTCCTACACGCCGGAGATGCGCGAGTCCGACGATGACGTGCTGCGCCGTGCGACGATCTTCGTCGATCATCGCCAGACGACCGAAAGGTCGGGCGAATTCCTTGGGCCGTTTGAGCGCGGCGTCATCACGCCCGATGACGTCAAGGCCGATCTGTTCGAGCTTTGCCAGGGCCGCGCGCAAGGCCGGCAATCGGCCGACGAGATCACGATGATGAAGAACGGCGGCGGCAGCTACATCGACTACTTCGTCGCCAAATACCTGGTGGACCGTCACAATGAACGCGAATTTTCAACCACCTGTTCAAGCTGAGCCGATCGACAGCGCGGTCGGCTCGCCGAGCCGCCACACGGCCCCATGGGCGGGGCCGCGCCGTGCCGTGCCGTCGATTTCGGGCCTGATCGCTTTTGAGGCCACGGCACGGCATCTGAGCTTTTCCCGTGCCGCGCATGAACTGACCCTCACCCAGGGCGCTGTCAGCAAGCGGGTGCGTCAGCTGGAAAACGTTCTGGGGATCACATTGCTGGCACGATCCCGGCACCAAGTCGTCTTGACCGAGCCCGGCAAGCGTTATCTGACGGATGTTCGCCGGCTGCTTGGCGAGATTCAGGCGGCAACGACGTCGCTGCAGGCGGGCAGCCGGCGCCCGGGGATCACGCTTGCCGCGCCCCGTGAAATCGCCAGCTATTGGCTGATGCCGCGGCTGAGCAGTTTCCAAGCGCTTTGCCCGGAAATAGACGTCAACCTGATGTTCTCACGGCCATCCGAAGGTCCCACGCAATCCGCCGGTTTTGAGTGTGCGATCCACTGTGTTAACGGGGGTTCGGTGGATCCGCCGTACGACGCATTGTTCCCCGAGGAGCTGGCGCCGGTGGCGGCGCCGCAATTCATCGCCGACCATCGCATAACAACCCCCGCCGCTTTGATGGCGACACCGCTCATCCTGCAGAACCGTCGCCACGATCAATGGCGGGACTGGTTTGCCGCGCTTGGCCTGCGCGCCGAGCACGCGCTTGAAGGCAACAGCCATGATTGCATGTCGCTGGTGCTGGAGGCGGCCCTGAACGGCCATGGTGTCGCGCTTGTGCCGATGCAAATCGCGCGCGACCTTGTTGCGGAGGGGCGTCTTCGGATCGTGTTCGATGTCCCCCATGCCACGGATCGAAGCTATGTATTCAGCGTTCAGCCGGCCTTCGCGCGGCACAAGCCTGTCCGCCAGTTTCGACAATGGCTCTTGGACACGGCGAACGAGCAGCATTGAAAGCCATTCGACCCTGCACGAAAAGCCAGAGCCATGACGGAAACCGGCGCAATGCTCAATCTCTGGCAGGTCACGGCGCCGAGCGGTATCCAGACCGACCCGCTTGAAGGCGATGTGACCGCCGATGTCGTGGTGATCGGCGGCGGGTTTACGGGACTAAGCGCCGCCCTGCATCTGGCCCTCGATGGCGCCGATGTCAGGCTGATCGAAGCCAGAGATTTCGGCTATGGCGGTTCGGGCAGGAATGTCGGCCTGGTCAATGCCGGGCTTTGGACACCGCCCGATGAAATCGAATCCGCGCTGGGTATGGAAGCCGGTCAAAAGCTCAACGGCGCGCTCGCCGACGGCCCGGCGCTGGTCTTTTCGCTGATCGACGCGTTCGACATTGAATGCGAGGTCGTCCGTTCGGGCACGCTGCATCTGGCCCATAGCCCGAAAGGTTTCAAAGACCTGCGGAACCGGTATGCCCAACAGGCAAAGCGTCGCGCGCCGGTGACCTTGCTCGACCCGGACGAGACCGCACGGCGCACCGGCTCGACGGCGTTTCATGGCGCGCTGCACGACGCCCGTGCCGGAACCATCCAGCCGCTCGCCTATGCCTATGGCCTCGCCCGCGCGGCCGCCGGCGCGGGCGCTCATTTGCATGCCCACACGCCAGCACTTGGATGGTCGCGCGGGGCGGGTGTGTGCCGGGTCGACACGCCGGCCGGCCGTATCCGCGCAGAGCGGCTGATCCACGCGACCAATGCCTACAACACCGCGCTGCCGCAGACGCGGGCGTTCACACCGGTCTTCTACCTTCAGTTCGCAACGGCTCCGGTGCCGGAAGCGCTGCGGCAAGGCATCCTGCCCGGCCGGGAAGGCTGTTGGGACACCGCGACGGTCATGTCGTCCTTCAGGTTTGATCGCGCGGGCCGGATCATCATTGGCGGGGTCGGCAGCCTTGCCGGCGTTCGTGCCTCGGCGCACCGCAATTGGGCGCGCCGCAAGCTCGGATCGATCTACCCGGCGCTGGTGGACCTTGATCTGGAGTTTGGTTGGTGCGGGCGTATCGCCATGACGGATGATCATCTGCCGCGCGTCGTGCCACTGGGTGAAAACGGCGTCTCCATCTTCGGCTATAGCGGCCGGGGCATCGGTCCCGGCACCGTTTTCGGCAAATGCGCGGCCAAGTGGGCACAGTCGGGTTCGCCGGATGCGTTTCCGCTGGCACTGTCAGACAGCCGTTCGGACATTTTGGCGCCGATCAAGGCGGGCTACTACGATATGGGCAGCCTCGCGGCACATCTGTTTGAAGCCCGCAGGCTGTTTCCCAGGGCCGACCGGGCACGGCGGATCTCGCCGCCGTGACGCCCGTGCAAAGCTTTCGATTTGCTTTGCTGTCGCGTTCCATCGGCTCCATCCATCCTCACATCGGGGCCTTGGTATGACCTTCAGTTTCCAGGCCCCATGACTGCATTGGGCAGCCACAGCGTGATCTGCGGGAATGCCGCGATCAGGACCAATGCGATCAGCGGCGGAATCATGAGCGGCAGGATTGCAATGGCGAGACGCTCGAACTTCACGCCCGACACCGCCGACATGAGGTAGAGCCCGACCCCCAGCGGCGGTGTCGCGATGCCGATCAAAAGCGCCAGCGTGATGATCATGCCAAACTGTACGCGGTCGATCCCAAACGCATCCGCGGCCGGAAGGAGAAGCGGCAGCAGGATGATCTTGGCCGGCGTGGCCTCCATGAAGCAGCCGATGATGACCAAAAGCACGATCACGAAGACCAGGAAGAGGGCACGGCCGTCGATCGCTTCCAGAATGCCGGAGGCGAAAGCCTGCGGAACCTGCTCGAACGCAAAGATCCAGCCCATGGTTTGGGAGGCGCCGATGATCATCATGATCAGCGCGGACAGAAGCGCGCTGTCGATTAGCGCCTTGGCAAGCATCTTGAAATTGACGACGCGATAGGCGCACCCCACGGCGATGGAATAGACGCAGGCAACCACGCCGGCTTCGGTCGCCGTGGCAAAACCGAACACGATGGCGCCGAGAATGATGGCTGGAGCGAGAAGGGCCGGGATGCCTTCGAGAATGGCCTTGCCGAGCTGTTTCGCAGTGGCCGGCGCCTCGCGCGGCATCGGCTGCCAGATCGACAGAACGCGGATATAGGCGATGAAGGAGAACGCCACCAGAAGGCCCGGCACGATCCCGGCAAGAAACAGCCGCGCAACGGATTCGTTGGCCAGCCAGGCATAGACAATCAGGCTGATCGAAGGCGGCACGATGGGACCGACCAGCGATGTCGCCACCGTCAGCGCGGCGGCGAATTCGCGGGTATAGCCCCGTTCGCGCATGGCCTTGACTTCGATCTGTCCCAGGCCGGCGATGTCGGCGGTGGCCGCCCCCGATACGCCGGCAAAAACCAGCGATGCGATCACATTTACATAGGCAAGTCCGGCGCGCACGCTGCCCACGAGCGCCAGGGCGAAATTGAAAATCTTGTCGGTCATGCCGACCGCATTCATCAGATTGCCGGCCAGAATGAAGAAAGGAATGGCCAGCAGCGCAGGCTTGCTGGCGCCGTCCAAAATCTGCTGCGGAAACACCAATGCGAAATCGAGCAGGCCAGCCCAGTAGAGCCCCACCACCGTTCCGGCACCAATCGCGATGGTCACGGGAACGCCCAAAAGCATTAGAAACACGAAACTGCCGATGACGATGAAGCCGAGCGTCATTGCGGCGCTCCGGCCTTGTCATCGCTTCCGTGCTGGGCGCCGGCGAACGGCTCGACATCGCCGATGATGATCTGCACAGCGTGAACGACGAAATGGAGTGTCAGAAAAACGGCCGTGATGAAAAGTGGCAGGCTGCGGACCCAGATCGGCAAGGCGATCGTTTCCATGTTCCCGGTTTGCAGCGACAGGAACGCCACCGCAGGCGACAGGATCATGTACATGAAAACCAGACCGACAAGATCGGCGGCGACGGCCAGCGCCCGGCGGACGGTCATGGGCGTTCTTTTCGCGATCAGCTCGACCACCACGTCCCGGCCGGCCTGCAAGTAGGCGTAAAAGCCCAGGCAGACCAGCCAGACGAACATCAAGATCGTCCAGTGGAACACCCAGTCGAAGGCGACGCCGAAGAGCGAGCGCGAAAAGATGTTGGCCGCGTTGATGATCAGTATCGCGGCCAACAAGAGCGCTATGGCAGCGCGGAAAAGCTTTGCAACAGCGTCGAGAAACGCCCCGATTGCTGTCAGCGCAGCGGACACTACTCCGCGTTCGCGCGGGCCGCGTCGACGGCGTCCATCAAGCCCTCGGGAAGCTCTCCGGCCTCGTCGCGCGCCGCGTAAAGCGCGGCCGTGGTGGCAACGATGGCGCTGGTGTCGAAACCGTCACTATAGCTGACGCCCTCCAACGCTTGCAGCCGTTCGACCGTGGCCTCCGCGCCGGAGAAAATCTGTTCGCGGGCAAAAGCGGCGGCGTCGCCATGGGCGCGTATCAACGCCTGCTGGTTTTCGTCCGACAGCGCTTCGAATGCTTCTTCATTCATCATGAAGGCAATGGCCTGAGGATACTCGTCGGTGCGAACGATGTTTGGCGCCACCTCGTAAAACCGGGTCGATTCAATCAGTTCCAATGGCGAGGTCACGCCGCTGACGATGTTGCGATTGATGCCGTCATAGACCTCGCCCCAGGGCAGCACGACGACTTCCGCGCCGAGGTTTTCCCAGACATCGATGACCAGTTGGCTGTTGAACTGCCGGACGCGGATATCGGCGATGTCTTCGGGCGACGCAAGTGGATCGACGGTCAACAGGGTGCGGAACGAACCGCGCGGGAAGGCCGGCGCATCGCCCAGAACGGTAATGCCGGAGGCGTCGGTCACGGTTTCGAGCCAGCCCTGAACCAGATCGCCGCGGATGAACGCGGCCCAGTGATCGTAGTCGTCGAACAGAAAGGGTGCGGAGGCATACCGGATGTCCTCTTCCCAGCGGGCCAGAAAGGTCATCGCGGACGGGGCGAGTTGAATGACGCCGGCACTGAGCTGCTCGACCACGGCATCGATATCGCCGATCTGGGCATTCGGGAAGATCCGGATTTCGAGATCGCCGTCGGAATAGGTGGCCACACGCTCGGCGAAAAGCTCGTAGGCCTGGCCTTCGATGCTGTCGGGGGTCACCTGCGAACTCAGACGCCAGGTTTCCGCAAGGGCGGGCGAGGCCGTCAGCGCGGCCATTGCGACGGCGCCGATGACGAAGAGTCTGGACATCAATTTACCTCCCATCTCGTGCCGCATTGGCTTGCCTGCGGCACCTCGATAAATCATTCATAAACTTGATCATGGATATTTCATGATGTCAAATAAGAATAATCAAACCGCCCGGCGCCCGGACCCGATTGAATGCAATCTTCAAGGCGATCAAGCGGCGGTTTTCCTGTCGCCGATCCCGTCACAAGGCCAGCGGACGGTTCTCCAGGATCGCTTCCATCGCGAAGTACGAGGTCACATTGTCGAACTCGATCCGATCGATCAGCTGCTGGTAGACCCGGTCGAAACTGGCCGTGTCTTCGGTGACGATCTTGATCATGTAGTCGTAGTTGCCGCCGATCCGGTAGAAATCGACGATGTCGGGAATGCTCGTCACATGGGCGCGCAACTCCTCCAGCCAGGCTTTCGAATGGCGCCGGGCGCGAAGCATGGTGAAAACGACAAGGTTCTTGCCAAGCTTCGTTCGGTCGATGCGGGTGTTTCGACCGGTGATGATACCGCGCTTTTCCAGCAGTCGGATGCGTCGCCAGCAGGCGTTCTGAGACAAGCCGATGCGCTCGGCCAGTTCGCGCTGGCTGAGTGTCTCGCTCGTTTGAAGTTCGCGCAGGATGTGCAAGTCAATTTGATCGATTTCAGTCTTCATTTTTCTATCGTATACCCCTCGTTTTCCGTTTTCTTTCATAAATCAGTAGATGATTTTTGCCAAAGGCTGGTCGAACATTGCGTCATCCTGATGGAGTGCCGCAATGTCCGCCCTGACCGACTTTCGAACTGGCTTGAACCGTCCCGATCTGATCGCCCATCTACGCCAGGGTCTGATCGGCGACGATGCCGCGTTTGAGACGCCCTTCGGCACGCGGCGCCTGCTCTACGCCGACTATGTCGCCTCGGGGCGCGCCCTGAACCAGGTCGAGGCGTTCGTGACGCAGCAGGTGCTGCCCTATTACGCCAACAGCCATACGGAGGCGTCCCATTGCGGGATGACCATGACCCGCATGCGCGAAGAGGCTCGGTCCACCATAGGTCGCCTGGTCAACGCCCATGAAAACTGCGCCGATGAGGACTGCCACGTCATTTTTGCCGGCTCCGGGGCGACCGCGGGTCTCAATCGCATTGCACGGCTGCTCAGGATCGAACGGCGGGTTGCGGCGGGCCAGCGGGTGGTTGTGCTCATCGGACCCTATGAGCATCACTCCAACATTCTACCCTGGCGCGAAAGCGGGGCGCAGCTTGTCACCATCCCGGAATGTGACGGCGGCGGCTTGGTCCTGGACGCTCTGAAGCGCGCGCTGCAGGACGCGGAGGGCGCCAACCTGGTGGTCGGCAGTTTTTCCGCGGCTTCCAACGTCACCGGCATCGTAACCGACCCGGACCCGGTGACGCGGCTTTTGAAGTCTTATGGCGCGTTGGCAATCTGGGACTACGCCGGCGGAGCCCCCTATCTGCCGATGGACATGTCGCCGGCCCCGGACTGTCTGAAAGACGCCATAGTGTTCTCCCCGCACAAGTTTCCGGGCGGCCCGGGCGCCTCCGGCGTGGCGGTCATCCGCGACACGGTCGTGGCCTGCGATACGCCGACGGCGCCCGGCGGCGGCACGGTCAGCTTCGTTTCGCCTTGGCGGCACCAATACTCAGATCGGGTCGAAGCGCGCGAGGAAGGCGGAACGCCCAACATCGTGGGCGACATTCGCGCCGCCCTTGTCATGCTGGTCAAGGATGCGCTGGGAACCGAAGCCATTCTCGCCCGCGACGCCGACCTGCGCGCCCGCGCAGTGGCTCGCCTCGGACAGCACTCGGGCATCGAACTGCTGGGTCATGTCGACAGCGCGCACGCGTTGCCGATTTTTTCGTTCCGGGTCTTCGACGATCGCGGAACGCCGGTGCATCAGCAATTGGTCACGCGCATGTTGTCCGACGTTTATGGCGTTCAGGCCCGCGGCGGCTGTGCCTGTGCGGGGCCTTATGCCCACGCCCTGCTCGGCCTCGACGAGAATGCATCGGAGACGCTGTTTCAGCGGCTTTCCGAAGGTCACGAGCTGGAAAAGCCCGGCTGGGTTCGGCTCAATCTGAGCTATCTGCACAGCGACGCCCAGGTCGAACGGATCCTGTCGGCCGTGACCGGTCTGGCCGACCATGCGCACGAAGTTGTCGCTGCCTATGATTGCGATCCGAAGACCGCGCGGTTTGCCGTGCGCGATCCTGCGATCTTGCCCGACGCCCTTTCCGCGGTCGCCTGAACCTGCCTCTCAAGACGTAGCTACGGTCCTCGGACCGCATGACCGCGCGAACCGTCTTGCATATTATGCGTTTTCTGTATTATCACTAATGTATGATGCAGAATAAGAATTTCCGCCAGAGAGCGCTTCTGACGGAGGCGAACACGCTATGACGCCTGCGGACGCGCTTCACCAAAAAGCGATTCTGATCGACGGGCTCAATATCTGCGCCTGGGACAGGGCGATCTTCGAAGAGTATCGCGCAGGCGGGGTCACCGCGGTGTCTTGCACGGCCGCCGTGTGGGAGAACTTTCGAGAAGGCATGGACACTATCGGCCAGTGGCTGCGCTGGTTCGAGACCTTTTCCGACCTGATCATGCCGGTTCATTCCACCGACGATATCCGCGCCGCCAAGGCGCGAGACAGGACCGGCATCATACTGAGCTGGCAGAACATTTCCCCGCTGGAAGACCGGCTGGACTATGTCCGCATCTTCAAGGCGCTCGGTGTCGGCATCATGCAGCTGACCTACAACACCCAGAACTATGCCGGCGCAGGCTATCAGGAGGCCACGGACAGCGGGCTGACCGGTTGGGGTCGGGAACTGATCGATGAAATGGCCTTGGCCGGCGTGGTCTGCGATCTTTCCCATGTCGGCGATCGCACCACCGCCGATGTCATCGCCTATTCCAAGCGACCGGTGGCCTTCACCCATGTCTTGCCGCGCGGTCTGCTCGACCGGCCCCGCAACAAGCCCGACGATCTGATGCTCGGCGTGGCCGGAACAGGCGGCGTGATCGGCCTGTCGCTCTTCGCGCCGGGCATGAAGAACGGCAACGATTCCAGCCTGGCCGACTATGTCGAGGCCATCGACTATGTGGTCGATCTGGTCGGCGAGGATCACGTTGCCATCGGGAGCGATTTCAGCCTTGGCCATCCCCGGCCGGGGCCGTTCCTCGAATGGTGCAACCTCGACAAGGGGCGGGCCAGGAAGCTGACCGAATTCGGCTCCAAACCGGTCAGGAAGCCCAAGGGCATCGAGCGTATCCGCGACTTCCCCAACCTCACCAAGGCCTTGCTGGATGCGGGCTATTCGCAGGACCGCATCGTGAAGATCTATGGCGGCAACTGGATGCGGGTCTTGGCCCAGGTCTGGGAAGGAGAGCCGGCGTGAACCGTCGCGGCCGGCTGGAGGCGGCGGTGGCCGGCAAACCGGTTGACCGGGTGCCGGTATCGGCCTGGGGACACTTCTACGTCGACGAGCTGAGCGCCGACCGTTTCGCGGACCGGATGCTGACCTTTCGCCAGGCTTACGACTGGGACATCGTGAAAGTCCACGCCCGCGCCAGCTACCATACCGAGCCGTTTGGCTATGCCTTTGCCCCTTCAGACGACCCAGCCAAAGACCACAGGATGGTGCAGACACCGATCGCCGAGCCGGAAGACTGGCTGACGCTACGGCCGGCGACGCTCGACCACCCCGCTTTCCTTGAGCAGATGAAGGCACTTGAACTGATCAGGCGCGGCCTGCCGGCAGACGTGCCGTTGATCATGACCGTCTTCACCCCGCTCGATGTTGCCGACAAGATGCTTGGCCGCCGGGCTGAAATCCTGGCCAGACACATCCGCGAGGCACCCGACGCCATGGCCTACGGACTTTCGGTCATTGCTGCGACGCTTGAACCTTTTGTGCGTCAGCTGGTTGCCTTCGGGCTCGACGGGGTTTTTGTTTCCACAAAGTGGGTCAATGGCGCGAAGCTGAAGCCGGCGACCTATCGAAGTCTGACGTTGCCGCATGATCTGCGCGTGCTGGCCCCGGCATCCGGTTTGCCCTTCAACATTCTGCATGTTTGCCAGAACGAGGTCTTCCTAGGCGGATTTGCCGATTACCCCGTCACCATCATGCATTGGGACGACAATGGCGCGCACAATCCGAGCCTGCGGATGGGGCGGGCGATGACCAGGCTTGCCGTTTCAGGGGGTGTCGATCCGCCCACGCTGGCGGCGGGCAGTCCTGAAATGGTGACCGAGAAGGCGGTCAATGCCATCGTCGAGAACAACGGCACCGGTATGATGCTCGCGCCGGGCTGCTCCATTCGCACCGCAGCCACGCCGACCGAAAACCTCATGGCGCTGCGCCAGGCGCCCGACAAGGCGTCGGCGCTGCTCGGCAAGGCGCTGGCCGCTTGATCTAGCCTCGTTTCGCCGCCGGGGGCTTCAGCGGCTCGAGTTGACGCAGGGTACGGAACCCCGGAACCGTCTCGGCGACGACATCTTCATGGGCGGAAACCAGGTCCCGCAGCGTGCCGTAAAGGGGCTGGCCTTGGGACACCACCACATTCCAGGAGAATAGAATCTGCTGCTCCAGCGGTCTGATCACGACCCCTGCGAGCGGCACGCCGTATGCGGTGAGCGGTTCGACGATGCCGATTGCGATGCCGGATTGAATGACGTGAAGGGCGGATATCGTTGAAGAACACGTGATCTCCTGATCCACCGAGATGTCATGCCGAGCCAGAGCATCATAAACCAGACGTCGAAACCGGGCACGGTCGCCGAGGCTCGCCAGCCGGCGGCCATCGAAGTCTTTCACCGAGATGGTCTTTTTTTCGGCGAGCGGGTCGCTTTCGGCCACCGCTGCAACGCACGGCGCGGAATAGGCACTGACAATCTCCAGGCCTGGGTGGTCGAGCGGCGGGTTTGAAAAGCCCACGTCGGCCTGACCATCGAGCACCATCAAAGGCACGGTCTCCGCGGTCTGAAGAGTGAGCCGGACATCCCTGGGAATGGCCGCCGGTTGAAGACGCGCCAATGCGCGGGCAATCACGGACAGGCCAACGGCGGAGATTGCGGCCACTTCAAACGAACGCGGGGCTGCCCCGGAAATGTCGCGGGCATGGGTCTCAAGCCGGGAAACCGAGGCCAACACGCGCTCTGCCTCGGCATAAAACTCCAACCCTTCCCTGGTCGGGCTGATGCGTGGCCCGTGACGTGTCAGCAGATTGAAGTCGAGTGCGTTTTCCAGGTCTTGCACCAGCCGGGTGACGGTCGGTTGCGACGTGCCGAGCACATTTGCGGCGGCGGTCATGGAACCGGTGGAAACGACCGTCACAAAAGCCTGAAGCTGACGAAAATCCAAACTCTTCCCCTTTTGAGGCAAACCAGGCTGAGGGCCTAGGGTCGGAACTCACTGATGTGATCGAAATGGTCGGAGCGGATTTGTGCGGATGCAAGGAACAAGTCCGCAGGCAGACCATTCCTGTTGGCATTGGCCCTCCGGACCAACCGTGTGTCGGCTTTCAAGGCTTCTCGCGGTGAGGATCTGTTCGGGCTCAGGCCAAAATAGGTCCAGTGGACCCTTCGTGACCTGGACGCCCGAAGGGCAGCCCGTGCCGATCGGCCCGATCCGAATGATGATTGATCTGCCGTTGCCCCGGGCACGATGCCGTAGCCGCAATGTCCGTGGCCGACGCGCTTGCCCCGGTAACGATCACGCGCTGGTTTCTGAACGCTCCGAATTCGACTTCGTGGGTCACGCCGTTTATCGCCCCTTATCTGTCACCGCATAGATGGGCTGCCAACGCTGCGAGAGTATACGAAGACGCCGAAATAGCCAGCCATCAATGCGGATGGCGTATGATTGCCACGACTTGATTGGTGGAAACCGATGACCTTTTGAAAGCCCGGCTCGTCAAAAATGCTCAGCGATAATGCCGTCCATCTGCGTCGCGGTTTGGCAATTAGATGTTGATACCGATCGCGACGGCACCGGCGATTGGTTCACGTTGAAGCCCTTTGCTGAACAGGCAGCCAACCTTCAACCGCCACCGCCTCAGGAGTTCCAGATGGCAGTTCGCCATTGGCCATGTTCCGCAGTCTGCCCGCGAACCGGGCCGAGATAATCGAGCTTCGAATGATAACACCTCGCCGAGAGTTGGTGGTGAAGGAATGGAATGCGTCGCGGCAGAGGATATACGGCCAGCGTTTCTCCTTCGCGAGGCTCTCTCTACTGAGCGCAGCATCGGCGACGCTTGAGACGATCAGGCCGAAACATCCGCAGCCGGCAGAATGAGCAGTCGCTAGACGAACCCATTGCGATGGAGAGAGATGAAGCCGCGGTTTTCGGTTCGATGAGCGAGGCAGTTCTGTGCGTGGCCAAGAAATCTCCGTCGGAAGAGGCCAGATCCGCAGTCGAGGCCATGTTGCGCCCAATCTGCAATCCTTGAGCTTGGACAGAGTTCTCGGCGACCAAGGCGCTGCCGACAGAGCCAATGAGCAATCACTTTGCGATGCCACCGGCGCTAGCGGTTTTCTGATCCAGCCAAACTGGTATCACCGCCGGGTGGGCATGCGCACACCCAACCAACCCCCTAACGTCGGACCATGGAAAGCCGTTGGAAAAATGGAAAACTGACAACGCGCCGAGTTGCCCTCGGAGTCCGAAATTTCTCATTATTATCAATGAGTTGGTTGGCGCACCCGAGAGGATTCGAACCTCTGGCCTCTGCCTTCGGAGGGCAGCGCTCTATCCAGCTGAGCTACGGGTGCATACCGTTCGCGAGATGCTTGCGCCATGCTTACGCGAGATTTTCGTCTGCCTAAAGAGCGAACCCGACATCCGCTCAAGCCATTGTTTCGTCAGTTCCTTTTTGCAGCACCACCGGCCATCGCCAGACTTGACATCCGCCTTCGGAGGGCAGCGCTCCATCCAGTTGAGCTATGGGTCCCGCGAGACGGGCCGGACAATACTCGAATTGCTCGGCATCGCAAACCGATTTAGAGGGCCAGGCTTGTCAGCCGGTCCAGCAGACGGTCGACATAGGCCTCGGTCTGGTAAAGGCCGAAGCCGACCCTGAGCCGGTCGCCGCGAACGTCGGTGATGATGTTGGCGTCGGTCAGTTTCGCCTGAGTGTCCGCCGCAGCCGGGCTTTCGAAGGTCAGGAAGTTGCCGCGGTGCTGGTCGGAGATCGGAACGACGAGCCGGTCGCTTGCCAGCACGGGATGGTCGAGCGTGGATAGACCGTCGACGAAGCGCCGCTGCAGCGCGAGGGCATGGGCGTGAATGTCGGCCGGTGTCAGCCCTTGCTCAGCCAGCCATTCGCAGACCGCTTTCAACCGGTAGAGGGCGGTGGGGTCGAAGGTCGCGCCCATGAAGCGGCTGGCGTCCTCGGCATAGGCGACGCCGCCCTGGGCCTTTTCAAGGGCGCTGAAGGCGGCGTACCAGCCGGTGTTGCGGGGGCGCTCGCCATAGCCGGGCGGGCAATGCATGAAACAGGCGCCTTCGCCGGCCATGGCGTATTTGTAGCCGCCCGCCAGGTAGAACAGCCGGTCCTCCACGGCGCCAAGGTCGACCGGCATGGCCATGAAGGCGTGATAGCCGTCGATCAGGATGAACGTATCGGGATCCGGCACAGCGTCGGCCACGTCGGCCGGCGATGCCAGGCGATGGCCGGAATCGAAATAGACGTGGCTGACATAGACCAGATCCGGCTTCACCCGCCTTGCGGCCTCACCCAGGCGATCGGCGAAGCTGTCGATCGGCGCGACCGGAATTGTGGTCAGTTCGATCAAGCCATCTTCGGCCAGCCGCCTGGATTGGCGGGTGAAGCTGTGAAATTCCCCTTCGCTCGCGAGCAACCGCTGGGGCCGATCAGTCGGCAGGCAGGACAGGACACGAACCAGCAGCTCGTGCGTATTGGTCGCGAACACCACGGTAGACGGATCGCCGAGGCCCAGCAGTTGCGCGATATGGCGTTTGGTGCCCGGGATCACCGTCTCAAACAGGAACGACCATTTGCCGTCGGCGTGCCGGGCCGCGTCATTCCAGGCCTGGGCCTGGGCCTCGAACGCGACGTCCGGCCAGTAGTGATGGCTGTGGGCTGCGAAATGCAGCCGGTCGGGATCGCCGTTGTGAAAGCGGCTGAAATGGTCGGTCAGGTCTAACGGCATGGCACGGTCGCGGCATTCGGGCTTGGGTGGCTGCCAGTCTAGGGACACAATGCGTCCGCGTCAGGAGAATTGCTGACCCTTGGCATAAGGACCTCAACCATGACCAACGGCACCGCATCGAGCGACCGTACGGCCGGCGAGGCCATCCATACCGATTTTGATCACCGGATGAGCTATGGCGACTATCTGGGCCTGGACCGGTTGCTGGACGCCCAGCATCGCCTGTCGGGCCAGCATGACGAGATGCTGTTTATCATTATCCACCAGGTGCAGGAGCTGTGGATCAAGCTGATGATCCATGAGCTGGACGAGGCGATGGCGCAGATAAGGGGCGACGAACCGAGGCACGCCTTCAAGGCGCTCGCCCGGCTTTCGCGCATCCAGGAACAGATGCTGACCGCTTGGGATGTGCTGTCGACAATGACCCCGGCCGACTACCTGTCGTTTCGCGACCTGCTCGGCCAATCCTCGGGCTTTCAGTCCCACCAATATCGGACGCTGGAGTTCAAGCTGGGCAACAAGAACGCCGCCTACCTGAAGCCCCATCGCCACCGAGCCGACATATACGAAGGGCTGGAGAAGGCGCTGAGGGAACCCAGCCTGTATGACGAAAGCCTGATGCTGTTGGCCCGGCGCGGCGTCGAGTTGCCGGCGAGCGTCGTCGATCGCGACTGGCGCTTACCCTACCAGGCCAGCGACGCGGTCGAGCGGGCCTGGCTGGGCATCTACCGAAATCCGGATGAGCGCTGGGATCTCTATGAACTCGCCGAGGAGCTGGTCGATGTCGAGGACCGGTTTCAGCAATGGCGTTTCCGCCACATGAAAACCGTCGAGCGGATTATCGGCCATCGCCGGGGAACGGGCGGTTCGGCCGGCGTGACCTATCTGAAGACCGCCCTCGACCAGTCCTTCTTTCCGGAGCTGTGGAGCCTGCGCACCCAGCTATGACGCTTTTTTTGGCCGACGTTTTAGCCCCGATCAGTAGCGATAGGCGTCTGCCTTGAACGGTCCCTGCTGGGCGACGCCGATATAGTCGGCCTGCTTGTCCGTCAGCTTGGTCAGCTTGGCGCCCAGCTTGTCCAAATGCAGGGCCGCGACCTTTTCGTCGAGATGCTTCGGCAGAACGTAGACCTGACGATCGTAGTTCTTGTGGTTGCGCCACAGTTCGATCTGGGCCAGCACCTGGTTGGTGAAGCTGGCGGACATGACGAAGCTGGGGTGGCCGGTGCCGCAGCCGAGATTGACCAAGCGCCCCTTGGCAAGGACGATCAGGCGCTTGCCGTCCGGAAACACGACCTCGTCGACCTGGGGCTTGACCTCCTCCCAGGGATAGTTGCGCAGCGCGTCGATCTGAATCTCGCTGTCGAAATGGCCGATATTGCAGACGATCGCGCGGTCCTTCATGTCCCGCATGTGGTCGATGGTGATGACATCCACGTTGCCCGTGCAGGTGACGAAGATGTCACCGACCGGCGCAGCCTCTTCCATCGTCGCGACCTCATAGCCCTGCATGGCCGCCTGTAGGGCACAGATCGGGTCGATCTCGGTGACCACGACGCGGGCCCCCTGGCTGCGCAGGCTTTCGGCGGACCCCTTGCCGACATCGCCAAAACCCGCCACGACGGCGATCTTGCCGGCCATCATCACGTCGGTGGCGCGCTTGACGCCGTCGACCAGGCTCTCGCGACAGCCATACATGTTGTCGAATTTCGACTTGGTGACGCTGTCATTCACGTTGATGGCGGGCACCTTCAGCGTGCCCTCCTTGGCCATTTCGTGCAGCCGCAGCACGCCGGTGGTGGTTTCTTCCGACAGGCCGCGCACATCGGCCATCAGGTCGGGGAACTTGTCGTGCATGACCGCGGTCAGGTCGCCGCCATCGTCCAGGATCAGGTTCGGACGCCAGCCCGCCGGGCCCTCGATCGTCTGATCGATGCACCACCAGAATTCCTCCTCCGTCTCGCCCTTCCAGGCGAACACGGGGATGCCGGCGGCGGCGATCGCGGCGGCGGCATGGTCCTGGGTGGAGAAGATGTTGCAGGACGACCATCTGATCTCCGCGCCAAGCGCGACCAAGGTTTCGATCAAGACGGCCGTCTGGATGGTCATGTGCAGGCAGCCGGCGATGCGCGCGCCGGCCAGCGGCTTGACGTCGCCATACTCCGCGCGCAGGGCCATCAGGCCCGGCATCTCGGTTTCTGCGATGGCGATTTCTTTGCGACCCCAGCCGGCAAGCGACAGGTCGGCGACCTTGTAGTCGGAAAAAACGGTGTCGGGCATGCGTCCAGCGGGCTCCATGGTCGAAATGCTGTGAGGGGGTCGGCGGCTGCAGGGCCGTCGCTATTGCGGCCCATGTATCAGTCCAGCGACCGACTCGCAAGCATAAAGATATCTTTATATAAGCGCTTGAGCTTTAGGTTCAGGCTATTTCGTTGAAATCGTCAACCAGGGCCGCGATACGGCCGGGATCGTGCTGGGCGAGCACGAGTTTGGCCCGGTCGGCCGCCGTCGCCAGGTCGAGGCCCATCAGCCGCTGCTTGATGCTGAGCAGGCTGCCCGGCGACATCGACAGGTCGCGAACGCCTAGGCCAAGCAACAAGGCTGTGAAGCGCGGATCGCCGGCGATCTCACCGCAAACGCTGATGGGGATGCCGGCTTGTTCGGCCGCTTCCACCGAATGGGCGACGAGCTTGAGCACGGCCGGATGCAGCGGATCGTACATCGGTGCGACCTGGTCGTCGCCTCGATCGATGGCGAGCGTGTACATCACCAGATCATTCGTCCCCAGCGCGAAGAAATCGGCGCAGTCGGCCAAGGCGGGCGCATGCAGGGCCGCCGCCGGGATCTCGATCATGGCACCGATCGGCGGCAACGCGTCGGGAAGGGTCACGCCCTTGTTTCGCAAGCGCCGTGCGACCACGCCCATCGCCTTGCGTACGGCCCGGATTTGCCCGGCACCCGTGATCATCGGCAACAGCACGCGCACGGGTCCTAGGGCAGCGGCCCGCAAGATCGCGGCCAGTTGGGTGTTCAGCAGCGGCTTGTCACGCAGCGACAATCGTATGGCCCGCAGGCCCAGGGCCGGATTGGGCGCTTCGGTGAAATACCGGCCAAGCGCAGACGCCAGCTTGTCGCCGCCGACATCAAGCGTGCGGATGGTTACCGGTTGGCCGTCCATGCCGGCCACAACCTGGGCCAGCGCTTCGAACTGTTCGTCTTCGCTGGGCAGATCAGCCCGGTTCATGAACAGGAATTCGGTGCGCAACAGGCCGACACTGTCGGCGCCGAGCTGGCGGGCCGCTTCGACCTCGCGCGGCGATTCAAGGTTGACGTGCAGGCCGATCAACGCGCCGTCGCGCGTGCGTGGGTCGACGTTGGTGAGCTTGGCAAGCCGCTTGCGATCATCGGCATGCGACGCCTGCCGGGCGCGATACTTAGTCAGTGTCGCCTTGTCCGGCGCGACAACCACGGTCCCTTCAAGCCCGTCGACGATCACGGTCTGACCGGGCTCCAGCACCGGCAGCAGCCCCGGCACCCCAAGCACGGCCGGCAGCCCGAGGGAGCGCGCCATAATCGCCGTGTGACCTTGGGGGCCGCCAAGCACGGTGGCGAAGCCGGCGATCCGTTCGGGGTCCATCAGCGCTGTGTCGGCCGGCGTGATGTCCTCCGCCAGGATGATGCTGCCCGGCGTCACGTCGGAAAAGGCGCGGAACTTCTCCTCGGTGAGATTGCGGATCAGCCGCGCGCCAACCTCCCTGACATCCTGCGCCCGGTCCGCCAGATAGGCATCGTCCATGGCCGTGAACTGGCGCGTGATCTCGTTGATCTCTTGCTGGACGGCCAGCGCAGCGTTGACCTTGTCAACCGCGATACGCCGTTCGGCACCCCGGATCAGGCGCGAGCCGGACAGGATCGATCGATGGGCGTCCAACAGCAGCGTCAGCTCTTCGGCGGCCGCGTCGGGCAGGCCTTGCGCCTTTACCTTCAGCTTGTCGATTTGCTTGACGGATGCGGCCATGGCCGTGTGCAACCGCTCTTGCTCGGCCGCCGTTTCAGCCGCCAGGATCGAGTATTCGGGGACCGGCACGGCGCCAGCCTCGACGATGTAGGCCGGACCGATCGCGATGCCGGGCGAAACCGCCAGCCCCTCCAGGCGTGTTTCGGCAGCCGAGGCACCGCCTTCCTTGGTGTGGCGCTCACTCCTCATCGAACTTGGACTCAATCAGGGCCTGCAGCGCGTCCAGCGCCGCCTTCGCATCGTCGCCACTGGCCGACAAGGTGATCTCGCATCCAGGGCTGGCCGCCAGCATCATCAACCCCATGATGGAGCGGCCGCCGACATCCATGCCGTTACGGCTGACCTGGATGTCCGCCTGAAAATCCGATGCGAGCTTGACGAACTTTGCCGCGGCCCTGGCATGGAGACCCCGGACATTGCGGATCATGACGACGCGGCTGAGTGCCGCACCTTCGCCGCTTTGGCTCACTTGTTCTCCGCCAGCAGGGCGGAGGCGACGTTGATGTATTTGCGTCCCGCCTCCTGCGCGCCATCGACCGCGCTTTGCAACCCGTCGGTTTCGCGCAAGGACACCAGCTTGATCAGCATGGGCAGGTTGATGCCGGCAATGACTTCAACCTGGGCCTTGTCCATGATCGAGATCGCCAGGTTAGACGGCGTGCCGCCGAACATGTCGGTCAGCAGGACAACGCCGCTGCCATCGTCGATGGTGCTGACCTTGTCCAGGATCTCCATGCGCCGTTGCTCCATATCGTCGTCGGGGCCGATGCAAACGGCGGCGATCTTGTCCTGCGGCCCGACAACATGCTCGAGGGCGGCAATGAACTCCTCAGCCAGGCGGCCATGCGTGACGAGGACCATGCCGATCATTGGGGCGATCTCCTTGCAGGGCCGCAAGGGTGGTTGGAAAAGAACATCTCGGCGTCTCGCTCCGTCAGCAGATGTTTGAACTCACGCTTTTTCGGGCAGGTCGCGATGCGCGATACCGACCCGGTACCCTTCGTCCTGCAGCCAAGAGGCCAGCAACTCGCTGGTAAAGACCGACCGATGCTTGCCGCCCGTGCAGCCGATGGCAATGGTCAGATAGCTCTTGCCCTCGCGATTATACAGCGGCAACAGCGGTTGCAGCAGTGCCGTCAGCCTGACAAAGAATCCGGGAAATTCCGGGTCGCCGGACACCTTGAACTGAACCGGTTTGTCCAGGCCGGTCAGATCGCGCAGTTCGGGGTCCCAATGCGGGTTGTCGAGGAAACGGACGTCGAAGACCAGGTCCGCCTCGCGTGGCAGCCCGCGTCGAAATGCGAAAGAGGTGACGAAAACGGAAAGGCCGGGCCGCTGATCGAGCGCGAACCGTTCGGCCAGCTGTCGCCGCAGATCATGGATCGTTGAAATCGAGGTGTCGACCACGACGTCCGCATGGTCGCGCAAGGGCTCCAGCAACTGTCGGTCGCGCCTGATCCCGTCTTCCACCGGTCTGTCGATGGCCAGATGATGACGTCGGCGCGTTTCGGTGTAACGTCGCCGCAAGACGTCCGTGTCGCATTCCATGAAGATGAATTCGACCCTTTGGCTGCCGTCGCGCTTCAGCCGTTCCAGCATGGCCGTCGCATTGGCTGCGCTGAAGTCCCGCGTTCGGCTGTCAATGGCGATCGCCAGCGGCCGCCCGTGCTCGCGACGTTCATCCGCCAGGGTCGGCACCACGGACAAGGGCAGGTTGTCGACCGCCTCAAAGCCAAGATCCTCCAGCATTTTCAGGGCCGTCGACATGCCCGATCCGGCAAGGCCGGTTATGATTACGATGCGCCGCTGATTGTTCTCGGCGATCAGGCCGTCGGTCGGCTCGGGCGCGGCGATGTCGGTCATTGTGTCTTGGGTTCCATGACGATCCGCGATCCGCGCGCCAGCAAGCGCACCTTGGCGGGCGTCGAGATGCCAAATGCGTGGAGAGAAAAGCGTGGCAAGGCGACGCCGAGAAGCGTTTCTTGCGAACATCTGGGCAGCCGTTCGACAGCGTCCGCCGGCACCAGATCGATGATCAGGCCGACGACGGTATCTGGCCAGTGCGGGACTTCCAAAGGCCCGATACCGACCGCCTCGACCAGTCCCGCCAGCGCGGGCGGTGGTGCGGCGACAAGACGATTACCGTCGCGACAAAGGTCGACACGGTCATCGGCGACCAGCATGGCGCCGCCGTCGATCAGCCTCAGCGTCAAATCCGACTTGCCAGAGCCCGAGGGGCCGCGCAGCAAAACGCCCGCGCCGTCAATCGCGACGCAGCTGGCATGAATGTTGAGGCGGGCTGCGGTTCGGGTCGCGGATGCCTCTCGGACGGCTGTCATCGGTTCCGTGGCATATTCAGCCCGTTCAGCGCGATATCGTCAGCTCATAGTCCGTCGCGCCGTCAAAGATGTACGCGCGGACGACATAGGCGCCGGCGGGCAGGGAGAGTTCGAGCCGTTCCTCTTCCGTGTCGGGCCTGATGGAGCTGCCCAAATAGCTCTCATCATCGGCGGACAAGAGCTCCAGGTCGGCGTCGCCGCTCTCAGGGTTAAGCGTGATCACGACATCGGCGGGTTCAGCCAGTTCGAACCGGTAATAGTCCGACACATCGTCCGGCCCGACCCAGTCGGTCAGGGTGACGGGTTGGTCGCCCAGGACGCCGAGATCGGCCGACGATTCCGGAGAACTGCCCGCGCTGTCGGACGGCAGGGCGCTTTCCGTCGCCTCCACGGTGATCGTCACCTCGTACGCGCTCGCGCCCGAGAACGGATAGACGCGCACGTAGTAAACGCCGGCCTCAAGCGTCGATTCCATGAACTCGTCATCGTTTCCGCCGGCCGCGGAACTGTTCAGGACCGAGCCGAAATCGTCCTCCAGCACGATGTCAATATCCGACGACAGCCCGCTCATCTCTATGGTCACGGTCGCCTCGGACGCCAGCTCGAAGCGCCAGAAATCGTCGCTGTCGCTGGGTCCCACCCAGTCGCTGAAACTGGTCACGCCCTCGATCAAGCCGAGGTTCTCGGCGGTTTCGCGCGTATTCCCGATCGCGTCGGGCGGTGGCGGATCGCCCGCCGAACCGCTGATCGACAGGCGATAGCTCGTCTCGCCGGAGAAGACGTAGACCTCGACGTAATAGGTTCCCGGACCCACCGAGTAGGCGATGAATTCAGACGAGCTGCCGCCGGCGATCGAATCGGCCAGGTAGTTGCCGTCCTCGTCCAGCAAGGCGATGTCGGCATCGGACGTCAGCATGTCGAGGCTGATTTCGATGTCTGTCCAGTCGTCTATGGTGACGCGATAATAGTCGACCTCGTCCGAGGGACCGACCATCCCTTCGAACACCTGCGGCGTCGATGTCAGGGGGCCGACGGGGTTGGCGCTCTCGAAGCTGTTGTCGGCGGATGGGCCAATGGCGCCGGGGCCGGCGCCCGGCCCCTCATCGGGTCCGTCGACCGATGTGCCGGGCAACGCCACGACCGCCGCGGCCAACACCTCGCGCCAGACAAATCCGATCACGCCATCCGCGGTCGTCACGCGATACCAGGACCCGCCGGCGACCTCTCCCGTCACGGTTACGGTGTCGCCAAAACCGAGGTCGGCCACCACGTCGGAGGTGCTGTCGGGCTGGGCGCGCACGCGCGCGTCGGTCCAGGTGACGAAGAACGTCCCGTCCATTTCCTGCGCGATCTCGACATCCGGTGCCTCGGTGTCGGTCTGGCTTTCGGATTGCGCAAGGGCAGGGCTGGTCCAAGCGGTGGCCAGCAAGGCGGTGGCGGCAAGCAAACGCAGACGCATAAAAAACTCCTGAACACCTGTCATCTTGGATGGCATTGGCGGCCCCAATACCAACTTGCGATGATAATGACCCATGTGATGGCCCCACCGGAGGCCGCGTTGTCTTGTCCGCCGGCTGCGTTGCGCGCCGCTTGTGGTATGCCCACACCACGGCGCGACACGCGCCTGACCAGCGAACAAGACAACGCGGTCACATGAGTCATTATCATCGCAAGTTGGTATAAGCAGCCCTCGCAGTCGGGCGGGAGTATGGCACGCAAGTCGATCGGTCTAAAGGGCGGGAATGCGGACCGTGAAGCTGGCGCCGGATCGCTCGCTTCGATTGCGAACGAAGATCTCGCCCTTGTGCGCCTCGGTTATCTGCTTGGAGATGCTGAGGCCCAAGCCCGAATGGGTGCCGAATTTCTCCGTTGACGGCCGCTCGGTATAAAACCGGTCGAAGACGGCCTCCTCCTTGCCGGGTTGGATGCCCGGACCCTCGTCAAGAACCTCCATCTCCACCAGCAGTCGGCCGCGCAAGCGTATCGGCCGCGCCGCCAGCGTGATGGTTCCGCCATCCGGAGAGAAGCTGATGGCGTTGCCGATCAGGTTGCGGAAGACTTGAACCAGGCGGCTCTCCAGGCCGGCGACCTGCAGCCCGCCGCCGTCGATCCTGATATCCAGAGTCAGGTTTTTCTCCTCCAAGGCAGGCCGATAGAGATCGGCCAGCATGTGGAACATGGAGGTGATGTCGACGGTTTCGGCCTCGGCCCGCGACAGCTCGGCATCCAAGCGCGAGGCGTTGGAAATGTCGGTGATCAGCCGGTCAAGCCGCTGAACGTCCTCCAGAATGATCGCCATCAAGCGCCGCTGCTGTTCAGGATCCTTGACCCTCGCCGTGGTTTCCACCGCGCTGCGCAGCGATGTCAGGGGGTTCTTGATCTCGTGCGCGACGTCAGCGGCGAAGCGCTCGATCGCATCCATCCGGGCCCACAGCGCATCCGTCATGGCGCGCAGGGAGCCTGAAAGGTCGCCGATCTCGTCCTTGCGCCGGGTGAAGTCGGGAATCTCGGCCTCGCGACCATGGCCGCGTCGGACCTCCTCAGCCGCCGAGGCAAGACGCCGTATCGGCCGCGTCAGCGTGCCTGCCAGATAGAGCGACAACAGCACGGTCACGCAAAAGGCCACCAGGAACACGATAAGGATGTTTTCCCGGACCGACTGCATCGCGCGCTCGATCGGCTCGGCATCCCGCGTGGCCATGACGGCGCCGACGACCTCGCGCAGGTTTTGTACCGGCACGGCGACGCCCAAGGTCAGCCCGCCCTCGGCCGAGGTCCAAATCTGGCGGCCGACATCGCCAAGCAGCGCGCGGCTCACGGGCGGATAGTCGAACGCGCTTTGGTCGGGCCGTTCCTGATAGGTTGGCCAGCGCTTGCCGGCAGGCAGCAGCCCGGTAATCCAGCCATAAACGTTATCGAACGTGACCCGCAGCCAGCTTTGCTCCGTCGGCGGCGGCAGCAGTTCGATTTCGATCAGGCCGCCCGGTCCGCCTAAGGATCGGCTGTCGGCGACAAGCACGCCTTGTGCGTCAAAGACCCGAGTCCGGCTCTCCGTCGACTCGTTCAGCCTCCGAACCATGGGTCGGGTTCGCTCGGGGATCAGAACCTGGTGCAGCGCGTCGGGGTTCTGGTCGATCGCGCTCTCCGACAGCGCTCCGGCAAAGATCTGTGCCTCCACGCGAAGGCTGTCCAACTCCGCCTGGATCAGTCTTTCCTCGTATTGGCCGAGATAGAGCAGGCCGGCGACCAGGATGCCCAGGGCCAGCACGTTGATGGCCAGGACGCGCAGCGTGAGCTTCGACAGGCGCCGGCGCGGACGTGTCGTCCTTGCCCGCTGCGCGCTGGCCTGTTTCCTCGACCGATCTTGTCTCCAGCGCCGATCCGACGTGGGCCTTCGTCGCCCCGGAGGCTCCGCCGGGGGCCGCGGCAAGGGGCGCACCGGAACCGGCGTACGTGCCTGCCGTTGACCGTCACTGGGCGCCTCACTGGGGGCCGGAACGGGGACAGCCTCGATCCGCCTACGCGCGATCGGCAGCGCGGTGGCGTTCTCAGGCAGATCATCGGGTTGCGCGGGGCGCTTTTGAGCGGGCGCCTCGGGCGAGACACCGACCTCAACCTCTGCGGCATCCGTATCGGCCGCCCGATCCGCCGATACGGGGCCAATGTCGGGAACGCGGCGCTGGGACTGGCGACTCATGCAGCCGGCCTAAGCCGCCGGGCTGCGCTACTCTTCCTTGTAGCGATAGCCGACACCGTACAGGGTCTCGATTTGGGAGAAGTCGTCGTCAACCGCCTTAAACTTCTTGCGGATGCGCTTGATATGGCTGTCGATGGTGCGGTCATCGACGTAGATGTGCTCGCCATAGGCCGCGTCCATCAATTGATCCCGGCTCTTCACATGACCGGGACGCTGCGCCAACGCCTTGACCAGAAGGAACTCCGTGACTGTCAGGGCAACGAGGCCACCCTTCCAAGCGCAGGTGTGGCGGCTTGAATCAAGCATCAAGTCGCCCCGGACCAATGAGTCCTCCGGATCGATCTCTTCCTCGTTGCCGGCCAGCGATTCGCGGCGCAGCAGGGCTCGGATACGCTCGATCAGCAAGCGCTGTGAGAACGGCTTCTTGATATAGTCGTCCGCGCCCATGCGCAGGCCCAGAAGCTCGTCGACCTCGTCATCCTTGGAGGTGAGGAATATCACCGGCATGTTGGATACCTTGCGCAGCCGGGAGAGCAGTTCCATGCCGTCCATCCGCGGCATCTTGATATCCAACACCGCAAGGTCGACCGGGCGCTGGCTGAGGCCACGATAGGCCTCGTCGCCATCGGCATAGGTGCGCACCTCGAAGCCCTCGGCTTCCAGGGACATCGACACCGAGGTCAGAATATTGCGGTCGTCGTCAACCAGAGCGACTATTTGCGCCATGGCACCCATCCTTCACACTCCTCGCTGAAAACACGTGACGTGCCGGGTCCGGCCGCCTGGCAGCGAAGATCATGTTGTAATATGGCTCATTTGCGGCCCAACTGTAACTGAAATGGATCAATACGGGTCTAATTCAGCGGCGGTTTCTATTTTGTCCGGCCTTGCGTTTGCACAGCGTCAAGCGTTTCGAAGCGGCCAGTTGCCTTAGGTCTTCAGCGAAGACGGCGGAACTTTTGTGTCGCTTCGATCAAGGCCCTCCGGATGCCGGGTTCGATCGCGGAGTGGCCGGCGTCGGAAACCATCACGAAACCCGCCTCGGGCCAGGCGGCATGCAAATCCATGGCGGTCGCCGGCGGACAGATCACGTCATAGCGGCCCTGGACGATCACCGCCGGAATGCTTCTTATCCGGTCGACGTTGTCCAAGATCCGCGTTTCCGGCTCCAGCTTGGTATTCCGCATAAAGTGTGCCTCAAGCCTGGCGATCGATAGGGCGTGGCCGTCCGCGCCGGCCGAGGCGACGTGATGGGCATTTGGCATCAAGGTCGAACACGCGGCTTCGTAGGCGCTCCAGCTTTTCGCGGCGGGCAGATGGATGGCGGGGTCCGGGTCCATCAGGCGGCGATGATAGCCCTCCATCAAGTCGCGGCGCTCAGTCTCGGGCAAGAACTCAGCAAAGCGTCGCCACGCCTCGGGAAAGAAGTTTTTGATGCCGTACAGGAACCAGTTCAGTTCATGGCTCCGCATCAGGAAAATGCCGCGCAAGACCAAGGAAATGCAGCGGTCGGGATGGGCTTGTGCATAGAGCAGGCCCAGGGTCGATCCCCAAGACCCGCCGAACACGTGCCAACGGTCGATTTCGAGGTGGGCGCGCAGGGTTTCAATGTCGGCGACCAGATCATCGGGCGTGTTGTCACGGATCTCGCCCAACGGACGCGACCGACCGGCGCCGCGCTGATCGAATATGATGATGCGATAGTGCTGCGGATCGAAAAAGCGCCGGTGGAGCGGCGATGCGCCGGCGCCCGGCCCTCCGTGGAGGAAAACAACCGGCACGCCTTGCGGATTGCCGCTCTCCTCGAAATACAGTGTGTGAATCGGATCGACAGTCAGCGTTCCGGTTCGATAGGCTTCAAGCGAAGGAAAGAGCGGGTCGCGGGGCACGGGCGGGCGGCTCAGGTTCTGTGAGAGAGGGCACGTATGATCAGGCTAGAACAGTTAGCACATGCTGTACGGATGCCAAGATGCAGCGGCCGTTCGTCGTCGCGTGCCTGGGCCGGCTTCATCCTGCTGCTGGCCCTGATGCTTGTGCTGGCCACGCCAACCACGGCCCAGACCCTGCCCACGAGCCTGGAGCCCGAGGAAACCGGCCATGTCGTCGATATCGTTGATGGCGACACGCTCGTTCTGGCGGATGGCCGCGAGGTGCGCTTGGTCGGCATCCAGGCGCCCAAGCTGGCCCTTGGCAGGCCCAATTTCGAGGATTGGCCGCTATCCGACGAGGCGCGCGATTTCCTTGCCGATCTGGCCTTGGACCAAAACGTCTCCCTGGCCTATGGCGGGTTGCCCGAGGATCGCCATGGCCGTGCATTGGCCCATGTCGTTCGCGAAGATGGCCTGTGGCTTCAGGGGGCGATCCTGGCAGCGGGCATGGCCCGCGTCTACAGTTTCGCCGACAACCGCGCCATCATCTCCGAAATGCTGGCCCTGGAGCGGGAGGCCCGCGCTGCCGGCCAGGGCATCTGGGCCTTGCCGTACTACGCAATCCGCTTCGCCACCGATCCCCTGGACGAGGAGATCGACACGTTCCAACTGGTCGAAGGGGTCGTGCTGGACGTCGCGCGCGTTCGTGGCCGCTACTTTCTGAACTTCGGCGCTGACTACCGCGATGATTTCACCGTGACGATCGCGCCCGGCGACGCGGGCGTGTTCGAGGGGTCGAACATGGATCTCTTCGCCTTGGAAGGGCGTCCCATTCGTGTCCGTGGCTGGCTCGGGTTTCGCAACGGACCCCAGATCGTCGCCAACCATCCCGAGCAGATCGAGATCATCGGTCCGTGAGGTTCGCGTTATCGGTTTGTAACTCTTTGGTGAGAACAAGGGGAGGTCGTTGTGGGCCGAAAGGGGCGTTCCTAATATCCAGTCATCGCCCCTTGTTGAGACCGACCAACCCACGATTGGAGACCTTTTTCATGGATACCAAGAAAAGAGCCACGCTTGTTGCTTCCGCCATGGCCGGTGCTTTGGCTGTTGCCGCCCTTGCCGCGCCGGGCCAGGCGCAGGAGCTTGAGGGCTTCGAGCAATGTTATGGCGTCGCGCTCGCCGGTCAGAATGACTGCGCCAACGCCGCCGGCACCCACAGCTGCGCCGGCCAGTCGACGGTCGACGGCCATGGTGGTGACTGGATCTACGTGCCGACCGGCACGTGCGAGCGCTTGGTCAACGGCACGCTGGAGCCGTCGGAGGTCTAGTTCGCTTGATCTTGAGGGCCGCCTAGGCGTTGGCGGCCCCCGTGAGATGGGCGCCCCGGGAAACCGTGGCGCCTTTTCACGTTTTGGCCTGACTTACGATGTAGTCAGGCCGCGCTCGACCGCGGTGGACAGTCGCCGCGAGAAGGCAGCGGGATCGGGCAGGCTTTCGCCCTCAAGGATGCGGGCCTGATCCAGCAGCAGATGGGCCATGTCGTCGAACTCGGCGCCGGCAGTCATGTGCTCAAGCCCTTGGAGCAGGCCGTGTCGCGGGTTGATCTCCAAAATCCGCTGGGATGCCATGTCCACTTGGCGGTGTTGTCTCAGCAGGCGCTCCATATGCATGTCCATGTCGCCCTCGTCGGCGACCAGGCAGACCGGGCTGTCGGTCAGGCGCTCCGAAGCGCGCACGTCCTTGACCGCCGATCCCAGGGCAGCCTTCAGCCGTACCACCAGATCAGCCACATCCGGCGCGGGCTTCGGCGCGTCCGTGGCCTCCTCTTCCTTGCCGATCGCGGCCAGGTCGGCGCCGCCCTTGGTCACCGATTTGAACGGCTTTTCCTCGTAAGTCTCGACGCCGGCCGTCCAAAAGTCGTCGATCGGATCGGTCAGGAGCAGGACTTCAATGCCCTTGGCCCGAAAGCCCTCAAGCTGCGGCGAGCGTTGCAGCGCCTGCTCGTTGTCGCCCGTGATGAAGTAGATGGCGTTTTGCCCCTCCTTCATCCGGCTGACATAGCCTGCAAGATCGGTCCAACCATCGCCGGCGGTTGATCGGAATCGGGCAAGTTCCAGCAAGGCGCTGCGCTGGTCCGGCTCCTCATAGAGCCCTTCTTTCAACACTGCGCCGAACGATGTCCAAAACGCCTCGTAGCCTTCCCCATCGTCCTTCGCACGCTTCGCCAGTTCGCTGAGCACGCGTTTGGTGGTGATCTGGCGAATCTTGCCGACCATGCGGTTGGATTGCAGCATCTCGCGGCTGATGTTGAGCGGCAGATCCTCGCTGTCGATGATGCCGCGCAGAAAGCGCAGATAGGGCGGTATCAGGCCTTCCGCACCCTCGCTCACCAGCACGCGCCGCACATACAGCCTGACGTGATGCGGCCGATCAGGTGTGAACAGGTCGAACGGCGGCTGGCTTGGCACGAACAGAAGCGCGGTGAACTCGACGGTTCCCTCCGCCTTGGTGTGTACTGTCGCCCACGGTTCGTCGAACCCATGGCCGACATGCTGATAGAAGTCCTTGTACTCCTCGTCCGTGATGTCCGATTTCCCGCGCGTCCACAGGGCGGCGGCCCGGTTCAGGCGATTGTCGGCGCCGTCCTCGCCCGCCATGACGACCGGCACGGCAACATGATCGGAATGGGTCCGCACGATGTGTTCCAGGCGCGACCGGTCGAGAAACTCCTGCGAGTCCTCCGCGATGTGCAGCACGATTCGCGTGCCGCGCTTCAAACCGTCGGCCTCGCCGATTTCGAAGCTGCCCTTGCCATCGCTGGACCAGCGCCAGCCTTGCGCGTCGCCCGCCTTGCGGGTGAAGACGTCGACCTTGTCGGCGACCATGAACGCGGAATAGAAGCCGACGCCGAACTGGCCGATCAGCGCCAGGTCCTCCGTGGCGTCGCCCTGCATCTGTTCCAGGAACGCGCCGGTGCCCGACTTGGCGATGGTGCCCAGATTCTCGATCAGGTCCGTTCGGTCCATCCCGATACCGTTATCGGCGATCGCCAACGTGCCGGCGTCCTTATCGATCGACAGGCGGATCTGGAAAGCGGCGTCATCGGACAAGAGGTCGGGCGTCGTCAGTGCCGCATAGCGCAGCCGATCGCACGCGTCCGACGCGTTCGAGATCAGCTCACGCAGAAAGACATCCTTCTTGCTGTAGAGCGAGCGGGCGACGATATCCAGCAGTCGGCTGACTTCAGCCTGGAATTCAAGCCGTTCTTCGGCCATGGGCGGACAGACCTCCGGTTCCTGCAGTACTTACGGCCGGAGATATAAAAACGCACACGCCGACTTCCAAGGGCCGACGCCTCAACCGCGCCGCGTTCAGCGTACCTGATCGAGGATCGGGCCCAAATCGTTGCCGTTCAGCATCACCATGCCATCGCGAGTCACTTCGAACTGATAGCGATGGACGGTCTCGCCGCTGTCGTTGGTCTCGCGAGACCCCAGCGCCTGGATCATCGCCAGACCGGCTGCTGCCGCCGCACCCGCGTCAGGCAGGCTGCGCAGGGTTTCCGTCAGCCGGCCGAGCGCCGTGGCCTCCAGGTCCGCTTCGACTGTCGCGCCGAACATGGCGGCCGAGTCCGGCCTGATGCGGCCGGAGAAGCTGAAGCCGGCCGATTGGGTTTCCACATGCATACTGCGAATGTCGAGCAGGGCGCCCGTCCCGGCCAAATCCTCATAAAGCGTGAAGAAGCTGGCCGGCACGGCCACCTCGGCGCCCAGCTCCGGAATGGTCGCCAGCAGCGTGTCCAGCCAGTCCAGCAGGACATCGGTCGATACGTCGGTGGCGCGGATGTCGTAGCCGGCCTCGACCGGTATCAAGCCCTGAAACGGTATCTCGGGCTGGATCTCCAGGCCCGACAAGTCAAAGCTCAGGCTCAAATCGGCATGATCGGACGCAAGACCACTCAGCGCGATACTGCCGGTGGTTTCGGCAAGTCCGATAAACTGATCTTGGGCATGGATGCGAAGCCCGTGCAGCTCCGACGTTCCCGCAAAGCCGCTGATCAGATTGGGCGTCTCGGCCAGGATCGAACGCAGCTCATCGTAGAGGACAGGGTCTTCCGGCTGCCCCTCAAGCTGCTGCAGCAACGGCTCGACGGTGACCAACAGCGCGGTCTGCGCCGGCAGGTTCACGCCGGTCGCGCTTGCCTCGCCTGAAAGCCCATCCAGTTCGATCAGCAGGTCTTCCTCGATCACCGACAGTGCCAAGTTCGCCAGATCGAAGGTCGCCCGGTTGTCAAAGATGCCGGGTTCCACTTCCCGTCCGGTTTGGATGGCCGACAGGCGGCCGAGCTGTAGATCGATGGGCTGCTCGGCGACCCGCAGACGCAGGTCGGACCAGACCAGATCATAGCTCGCCACGGTTTCGTACTCGGGCATCAGAACGGCTGATCCCCGCTGCTGGCCGATCGTCCCCGTCGCCGTCAGGGCCGGCGGTTCGCCTGGCGAGATCTCGTTCGGCAGTAGGCCTGGATAGACACCGACGCGGACCGAAGACGGGACCGTGAAGGTGACGTCATACCAGCCGCGATCCGTCACAAACAGTTCGAACGTCAGCGGCTCGGCGAAGGTCAGGGCGACCGCGCTGCCGTCGTTGGTGTCGACCAGTAGGCGGCCGGAGGGGACCGACCCGACATAGCGATCCCCGACGGCGGCCACCTCGATTTGCCCGTCCAGGTCGAGGCTGAGCTCGGGACTCGGCTCCAGAATGCGGCTGTCGATATAGCGCTTCAGCGCCGTTGCAATCTCTCGCGCTTGCTCAGCGGTCGCCTGGGCCTGTGCCGTCGCGGCGCTGGTGATGCCCACGACCACGGCCAGAATTCCTGCACAGACAAGACGCCGCATTTCGCCCCCCCTTCAAGGTGATCGTAGAAAGGTGCGCACGATGGGGGCGGTCATCAAGCGCGAAACGGCCGCCAGGGGGGCTGGCGGCCGTTGGTGCTGCGCTTGTCGGCGCCCCTATTGCATCTGCTGCATGATCGGCCCGAGATCGTTGCCGTTCAGCGTCATGGCGCCGTCCTGGGTTACCTCCAATTGGTAGACGTGGATCGGCTCGCCGTTTTCGTTCGTCTCCATGGAGCCGAGCGCCTGGATGAAGGTGAAGCCGGCCGCCGCCTCGCCGCCGAAGTCCGGCAGCGCCTGCATGGCCTGGATGAACTGGGCCATGTTGGTGACCACCATCTCCACACCGGCCGTGACGCCGAACATCGCCGAGGTGTCCGGGCTGACCTCGCCCGCGACCGTGAGCCCGCCGGCCTCGGCATCGTAATGGATGTCGGTGATATCCAAATAGGCGCCGCTGCTCGCAATCTGGCCGTAGAGGCCCATCAGACTGTTTTCGAAGGCGTCGTCGGGGCCAATTTCGGGGATCTCCAAGAGCAGGGTGTCGATCCATTCCAAGAGAACACCGGTCGGCACGTCGACGAACCGAAGCTCATACCCGGTGTCGACTGGCAGCAGGCTCTCAAACGGCATTTGCGGCTGGATTTCGAGGCCGGCCAAATTCAGTGTCAGCGCGGCCGTCGCCTGTTCGGAATCCAGGCCTGTGAGCGCGCCGCCCGCTGACGCCCCGGTGATCGAAAACGCAACATCCGGTGTGTCGACGCGCAGGCCCTCGAGAAAGTAGGTGCCTTGGAAGTCAGCGATGAAGTTCGGCGTCTCCGCGATCAGGACCCGTAGCTCTTCGTAAAGAGCCGGATTTTCCGGGTCCTCGTCGAACTGGGGCATCAACTCGTTCAGGGCGATGCTGAACGGCAAGACTGCCGGGTAGTCAAGGCCGGCCAAGGCACCGAAGAAGCCGGCCTCGTCCAGCTCGATCAAGACGTTCTCCTCCGGCACGCTGATCTGAAGGCCGGACATGTCGAGCGAGAACTCGCTGTCGAAGAGCCCTTCCGCCAGTTCCTCGCTTTGCTGCCACAGCGCGATCTCGGAGATCGTCATGCCGCCCGGCATGTTCGCCACCTGCATCGAAATGTCTGACCAGGTCGAGTCCAAGTCGGCGGTGGTTTCGTACTCCGGAATGAGGGTTGCGGCGCCGGTCTGGCTGCCGATTGTGAAGGTGACCGCTTCCTCGGGCTCGCCCTCCACGCTGATCCGAACGGATGACGGGACGACGAAGGTCGTGTCGTACCAACCACGGTCGGTAACGCGAATCTCGAAGGTGAACGGTTCCCCGAAATCCAGGATCGCGACATCGCCATAGTCGACATCGACCAGCATTCGCCCGGCAGGGATTATGCCCGCGTAGTGATCGCCCGCGGCCCGCACCTCGATCGGCCCGTTCAGGTCCAGGCTCAATTCGGGGTTGGGCGCCAGAATGCGGTCGTCGATGTAACGCTTCAAGGCGGCCGCTATCTGCTCGGCTTCCGCCGTTGTCGTCTGCGCCTGCGCGGTGCCGGAAAGCAGGACAAGAGCGGTGGCGACGCCACCGAGAATCCACGAGCGAGTGTTGAGAGTTCTTGAGTGCATCTGCGGGTCGTCCCTGTCCATTTGACGCGGTCGTAAGAAGATCGTCATATCCAGCCATTTAAGCTGGTGACTTGCCAATCGGGAAACCAGAGGTCAAGTGTGACTCTATGACGACGCCTCCGTCCCGTTCGCCTGTGCTGGCCGTGCTGGGCCCCACCAACACGGGCAAGACCCACCTCGCTATCGAACGGATGCTGGGCCATGCCAGCGGCATGATCGGCTTTCCGCTGCGCCTGCTGGCGCGCGAAAACTATGACCGCGTTGTCCAGCGCAAGGGCAGGGCCCAGACCGCTCTGATCACGGGTGAGGAAAAGATCGTTCCGTCAACGGCGCGTTATTTCATTTGCACCGTTGAGAGCATGCCGCTCGATCGCCTGGTCGAATTCCTGGCCGTCGACGAAATCCAGCTCGCTGCCGACCCCGAACGCGGCCATGCCTTCACGCACAAGCTGCTGCACGCCAGGGGCATTTCGGAGACGATGTTTCTGGGCTCCGAAACTGTGCGGGGGCTCATTCGCTCACTTGTCCCGGGGGCGGAGTTCGCGACGCGCCCGCGCCTGTCAACCTTGCGGTATGACGGAGCCCGAAAGCTCGGCCGATTGCCCAAGCGCAGTGCGGTCATCGCCTTTTCGGCGTCGGACGTTTACCACCTGGCGGAACGGTTGCGGCGCCAGCGCGGCGGCACCGCGGTCGTTCTGGGCGCACTGAGCCCGCGCACCCGCAACGCCCAGGTGGAGCTGTTTCAGTCCGGCGAGGTCGATTATCTGGTGGCCACCGATGCCATCGGCATGGGGTTGAACATGGAGATCGACCATGTCGCCTTCGCCCGATTGAGCAAGTTCGACGGCGTGCAGTCGCGCCGCTTGATGGTGACCGAACTGGCCCAGATTGCCGGCCGTGCCGGACGGCATATGTCGGACGGGACGTTCGGCACCGTGCCCGGCGCCCTGGACGACGATCCGCTTGACCTGAGGCCCGACACGATCGAGCGCATAGAGGATCATCGTTTCGACCCGTTGCGGGCGCTCTATTGGCGGAACGCCAGCCTCGACTTCACCTCCGTTGCGGCGCTGAAGCGCAGCTTGGATATGAAGCCGATTGCAGCGGGCCTGCGCGGTGCGCCGGAGGCAGACGACCAGCGCGCACTGTCCGCTTTGGCCACGGACCGATCCGTCACCGATCGGGCGACCGGCCAAGACCGTGTCGCACTGCTCTGGCAGGTGTGCCAGGTGCCTGACTTCCGCAAGACGCTCAGCGATGCCCATACCCGACTGATCGCCCGCCTGTACGCCCAGTTGCTGGATCATGGGGGCAGGCTCGACGTGGACTGGGTCGCCGCTCAAGTGGCCAGGCTTGATCGTGTCGAAGGCGATATCGACACGCTGGTCGGGCGGTTGGCCCATATCAGGACATGGACGTTCATCGCCCATCGGGCCGACTGGTTCGCCGACGCCGGCCATTGGCAGGAGCGCACGCGCCAGATCGAGGACGTTCTGTCGGATGCGCTGCATGACCGGTTGGCGCAGCGTTTCGTGGACCGGCGCTCAGCGATCTTATCCAAGGGCTCGGCTATCGAGGTCGCAGTGGTCGATGGTGACGGCGATGTTGCGGTTGCCGGTCAGCATCTTGGCCGGCTCGAAGGTTTCACCTTCCGGCCAGACCGGGCCCACCTGGCCGAGGATACGAGAGTGCTCGTCCGTGCCGCGCGCCGAACCTTGCGCCAGGAAGTCGCGCGCCGCGTTCGGCAGTTGGAGACGGCGCCCGACACGGCGTTCGAACTGGCCGATACGGGCGTGGTTCGCTGGGGCGCCAGCGCGGTAGCGGAACTCGCCGCCAACAGCGATCCGCTGCGCCCGCGCATCGCCATCTGGCGCAGCGACCTGCTGGAAGCAAACGAGCGCAGCCGGATCGAGGCGCGCCTGGGCCGCTGGTGGGAGAGCCATCTCGCGGCTGTTCTGGGCGATCTGGACGGGCTTCGCGCGCCTGATCTGAAGGGGGCGGCAAGGGGGCTCGCTTATCGGCTCTTTGAGAGTTCCGGCAAACTTCATCGCCGCGAGGTGCGGGATGTGCTTACCGAGTTGAACCGGTCGGACCGACAAGCGCTGGCGCGCCACGGCGTGCGCCTGGGCGCCTACTTCGTTTACCTACCTAAACTGCTGAAACCCAGAGCGATTCGCTTGATCGGCCTGCTGGACTGGCTGCGGCAAGGGCAACCCGCGCCGGCACCGGTCCCGCCAGACGGAGTGCCGTCGCTGGTGCCGGAAACCGACATCGATCCCGCGTACTATCTACGCCTCGGCTATGCGCTGATGGGTCCGCGCGCCATTCGCGTCGATCGGGTCGAGGTGCTGGGCGGCGAGCTGGCCCGCCTCAGCCGCAAAGGTGCGTTTGTCGCCAGTCCGTCGCTGGCGTCAAAGGTCGGCGCACGGGCGGAGGAGCTGCCCGCAATTTTGCAGGCCATGGGATTTCGCGCCCAACAGCAAGAGGACGGCCAATTGGCCTATCGTCGCCGCAATCAGGCTGGCCGCAGGCGCTCTAAGCCTCGCAAGGCGGGGCGTTCACCGTTTGAGAAGCTGAGGCTGCTGGAGACCAGCCGTTGACCGCGGCGTGACGGTTCAAGAGACCTGGCATGCGGCCGGCCTTCGGCTCGACAAATGGCTGTGGTTCGCGCGGTTCTGCAAGACCAGGACACTGGCTGCGCGGCTTTGCGGTGAAGGACATGTGCGCATCGATGGCACGCCGACCCGCAAGCCGAATGCGACGGTTCGGCCTGGCCAGGTACTGACCTTTGTCCAGCGCGGCCAGGTTCGGGTGATCAAGGTCTTGGCGCTTGCCGAAAGGCGCGGGCCGGCCAGCGAGGCGCGGCTTCTGTATGAGGACCTGGCGCCGCCGACGCGCGAAACCAGGATGCCGAACCCCTTGGGCGACGCGCCAAAGCGTGCCCGGGGTGCTGGGCGGCCAACCAAGCGGGAGCGACGCGCCGTTGATCGCTTGCGCGACAATGTCGATGATCGTTGAGGCGGTTCGGACCTGAAACCGCGGGTCGGCCTTGTCGACTCCGATCGCCCGGCCCATTTGGCAAGCCGAGGGAAATCAAATGCTTCGACGACTGCAAACCTTTCTTGACCGGCTGGACGCCCCGGCGCCGACCGACCCGGTCGACCGTGAGGAAGACATAAAGCTCGCCTCCGCCGCATTGCTGGTGGAACAGGCGCGCATGGACTCCGCGATCGATCAGGCCGAGTTGGATCGTATCGTCGAACTGGTGCGCTGGCGTTTCAAGCTGACGCAAGAAGAGGCGGCCGAACTTGTCGAAGCGGCGCAGAGCCTGACCGATGGCCCGGCGCAATGGTATGGGCTGACCGCCAAAATCAAATCGGCCTTCAATGCCGATGAGCGCATCCAGGTCATCGAAATGCTGTGGGACGTGGCCTACGCCGACGGTCGGCTGGATGACATGGAAGCAAACCTGATCCGCCGTATTGCGGGGTTGCTCTATGTCGACGATCGGGATAGCGGAAGGGCGCACAAACGCGTGCTGCAGCGCTACGGCATTGAAACCGACCCCACCAGTTAGCGACCGCGCGACCGAAGTGATAGCGGAGACCGATCTCGTATGACCTATGTCGTTACCGAAGTCTGCATCAAGTGCAAGTACTTGGACTGTGTCGAAGTGTGCCCGGTCGACTGCTTTTACGAGGGTGAGAACATGCTGGTGATCCACCCGGATGAATGCATCGATTGCGGCGTGTGCGAGCCGGAATGCCCGATCGAGGCGATCAAGCCGGACACCGAAGGCGACATGGCCGAAAAATGGGTCGAGTTCAATCGCGAGTACTCGGAAGCCTGGCCGAACATCACCCGAAAACGCGACCCGCTACCCGATGCGGAGAAGTGGGAGACGGTCCCCAACAAGCTGGAGGAGCACTTCAGCGCAAATCCGGGGCAGGGGGACTAGGCTCCGGCGATCCGGCCCTGGATCAACGACATTGAATGAGTGGAACGCCGTCCTCTGGCCGCCTCGGCTCAGTCTCGTGATCAGAAATTACCGTGCGCACGCCCGTATGCCGCTGGCTATTGGTATGTGGCCATAATGGGGCATTCGCCTGGAATGATTGGGTAAATACGTCACAGGACTTTAATACTTTGGCCTTGTGTAGTATATTAGGGCCCTGGCTGGTCGAGCGGGAGTCCGGCCCCTTCTTTCGAAGGACACCCCTGAACCCTGATTGGAACGCTGCAATTTGGCGATCTGGTATTGGTATCGTGGCCGCGAAGCGACCCTCGTTGGGGTCGGCGCGGCGGGTGGTGTTTTCAGTCTCGTGACGGGGCCAGAAAGCCTCAACTGAATAGGCGCAAGTAATCGGCCGTCCTCGCCAATATTGGCGGCGCTGGGTGGTGGATGCTCGAAGCGAGCTTGCGATGATTGGTCGTGCTGGGCACGACGCCCACAACGATGCCGGCCCTGGGCCGAGCCAAGAAAGTGAGTGAGTAAAAGAATGGCGCAGCTTGAATACAAGGTTGGTGATTACGTGGTTTACCCGGCGCACGGGGTTGGGCGTATTGAGGCCCTGGAAACCCACTCCATCAGCGGTATGGAGGTCGAGCTTTATTCGATCAGTTTCGAAAAAGAACGCATGACGTTGAAGGTGCCGACCAGCAAGGCCAAGAAGTCTGGCCTGAGAAGGCTGTCGTCGAAAGACCGGATCAAAACGGCCATGGAAACCCTGCGCGGCCGTAGCCGCGTGCGCCGCACGATGTGGAGCCGCCGGGCCCAGGAATACGAGGCCAAGATCAACTCCGGCGATCCGGTTTCGATTGCCGAAGTCGTCCGCGACCTGCATCGCGCCGACGACCAGCCCGAACAGTCCTACAGCGAACGCCAGATCTATCAGGCGGCGCTGGAACGCCTGGCCCGCGAACTGGCCGCCGTGGAGCGCATCGACGATTTGAAGGCGACCGAGCGGCTGGAGCAGGTGCTGCGCAAGGTCGCCTGACGCGAAACCCGATCGCTTGAACGATATGGGGCGGTCCTGATGGCCGCCCCTTTTGCATGGCGGGAGGGTTCCGGGCGGCGTCTAGGCCGCCTTGCTGTCCGCCTGCAAAAAGACCTCTTCGCTGGCGCCTAGCGGCACCGCTTCAGGGCGTTCGGGCCTGGTCTCGATCGTGACATGCCGGCCCGTGTCGCTGGCGGTCTGAAGACCTTCCATCACTTCCAACGCATGCAGCGCCAGGGCGCCCGAGGCCCGATGGGGCCGGCCGGCCTGGATGGCGGCGGCCATGTCCAAGAGGCCGATCATGCGGTAGTCGGCGACCATGTCGCCTTTCGATGTCGGCCGGTTCGGCGTGCCGAACGGAAAGGCGTCGATGTCCACGGCCTGCCAGTCACCGTCCCCTTCACTGATCTCGACATCGCCGCCGAAGAAATTCGGGTCGGGCACCAGCAGGCTGCCCTCGGTGCCGTAGATCTCGAAAGGCAGCCTGGTGTGCTTCCAGACGTCCCACGACGCGGTCAGGGTGACGTTGGCCCCGCTGACGAATTCCAGGACGCCGTTGACGCTGGTCGCTACCTCCACGTCGATGACACTGCCGGCCAGTGGCTCGCTGGTCACGGTTCGCTTCGGCAAGCCGCGCGTCGCGACGGCCGTCACCCGGGCGACCGGCCCCAGCAGGTTGACGAGTTGGGTGACGTAATAGGGGCCGACATCCAGGATAGGGCCGCCGCCCGGCTTGAAGAAGAACTCCGGATTGGGGTGCCAATGCTCCATGCCGCGCGAAATCACCGCGGCGGCGCCCGCCACCACCCGGCCAATCTTGCCGTCATCGATGGCGCGCCTTGCCGCCTGATGCGCTGCCCCCATAAAGGTGTCGGGGGCTGAGCCCACCCGCAGGCCCTTGGCCTCGGCCAACTCTAGCACCTGCTTTGCGTCGTCCAGCCGGGCGGCCAGCGGCTTTTCGGTGTAGACATGCTTGCCCGCCGCCAGGATCTGCCGGCTGACCTCTGCATGCGCCAGGGGCACGGTTAGGTTGATGACAATCGAGACAGCTTTGTCGGTCAGCAGTTCGTCGACCGACACGGCCTTGGCGCCATAGGTTGCGGCTTTCTCCTCCGCAAGCTCGTGCTTGAGGTCCGCGCAGGCCGTCACCGAGACGATGTTGGAACCGGCGGCGCCTTTGAAGTAGCTGTCGGAAATGTTGCCGCATCCGATGATGCCGATTGCAACGGGGGTCATGGGGGACTTCCTTGAGGTCGGGCGTCGAGCCGGTTCAGGCGGCGTTGGCTGTCAGATAGGCGCGACTGGAGGCGGCAAAGCCGGCTGGATCGGCCGGCTTGTCGTGCTCGACCACCATCCATTCGGCGCCGAGCTTACGGCAAAGCGGCCAAAGCGTCGTCCAGTCGAGCGTGCCCGCGCCGACATCGGACCAGCCGTCCTGGTCCAGATTTTGGCCGGCGGGCGCGATGTCCTTCACATGGGCGGCGACCAGTCGGTTGGCATGGCGCTTGAGCGCGTCCTCGACCGATGTGCCGCTGCGGGCGATCCAGGCGACGTCGGCCTCCCAGGCCAGCGGGGCGGCGCCGGCGCCGGCGAACAGGGCGTCCAGCGCTGTTTCTCCCGGCGCGACCTCGGCGAAATCCCAGTCGTGATTGTGAAAGCCCAGCACAATGCCCTCGCCCGAGAACCGGTCGGCCATGCGGCCAAGTTCGGCCCCGATGCCGTGCCAATAGTCGCGGCCCCGATTGCTGCGTTCATCGCCTGGGACCGCCGGCATGAAGGCCTGGCCGATATCCAGCGCCTGACAGGCCTCGATCACCGCATCGATGTCCTGCCGCAGCGCGTCCAGGCCAACGTGGGTCGTCGGAGCGGTCAGCCCCTCGGCGGCCAGGGCCCGGCGCGTGCCCTCCGGGTCGGCGAGATGGCCGCCGATGGGCTCCACCCGCTCGTAGCCGGCTTGGCGGGCGATCGCCAGCTGGGCCGGCAGATCGCCGACATCGCGCAGCGTCCAAAGCTGCAGGGACAGCACGTCGTCAACAGACACTCATCTCTCCATCGGGCATCGGGTGTTCCAGCCAGGATTGATCATGGCCGAAAGGGCATTGGACTTAAACGCGGTTCTCTGTGTTTGGGTCGAACAGCGACAGCTTTTCGGTCGGAACCGCCAGGCGTGCCGTCTCGCCGACCCGCTTGCCGTCATCGGCCTTCAGCCGAACGCTGACCCGATGGCCGGCGACGTCGAACCAGGCCAAACTATCCGCCCCCATCGGTTCGACAAAGAGGGTTTTGCCCTCCAGGGCCGGACCGTCGTTCACAAGCTCGATATCCTCCGGCCGCAAGCCGACGGTGATCTCGCCCGCCTTGGCCGGCGTGGCGAAGGCATAGCTGGCGACGTCGACCGCCTGTTGACCGCCGCCAAGGCCCGGCAGCTCCAGGCCGACGCCCGCACCGTTCGGCGCCAGCGTGCCGGGCAGAAAGTTCATCGAGGGCGAACCGATGAAGCCCGCGACGAACAGCGAGGCCGGCCGCTGGTACAGGTCTTCCGGGTGGCCGAACTGCTCCACCACGCCCGCGCGCATGAGCGCAATATGGGTCGCCAGCGTCATGGCCTCGATCTGGTCGTGCGTGACGTAGATCATGGTTGCGCCCAGCGTCTGGTGCAGGCGCTTGATCTCCACCCGCATCTCCGTGCGCAGCTTGGCGTCCAGGTTGGAGAGCGGCTCGTCGAACAGATAGACCGGGGTCTTGCGCACCAGCGCCCGGCCGATGGCGACGCGCTGACGCTGGCCGCCGGAAAGCTGGGACGGCTTTCGGTCCAGTAGGTTCTCGATCTGCAGGAGGCGCGCCGCCCAGCCAACCCGCTCGTCGATCTCGGCCTTGGGCGTCCGGTTGACGCGCAGGCCGAACGACATGTTGCCGGCCACGGTCATGGTCGGATAAAGCGCGTAGGACTGGAACACCATGGCGATATCGCGCTTTGCGGGCTCCACGTGGGTCACGTCCCGGCCGCCCAGCTCGATACCGCCCTCTTGGATTTCCTCCAGCCCGGCGATGGCGCTCAGCAGGGTGGACTTGCCGCAGCCCGACGGGCCCAGCAGGACCGTGAACTCTCCCGATCCGATGGCGAGATCAACATTCTTGAGCACCTGCAAAGGGCCATAGAACTTGTTCACGTTTTGAATGCGAATGGTCGACATTGGCCTAACCTTTCACAGCGCCGGCGGTGATGCCGCGCACGAAATAGCGGCCCGACAGGAAGTAGACGATCAGCGGCGGCAGCGCAGTCAGCATGGTCGCGGCCATGTCGACATTGAAGGTGCGCTCGCCCGTGACACTGCCGACGATGTTGTTGAGCTGGACCGTCATGGGCAGGTTTTCGCGCCCGGCGAAGATCAGGCCCAGCAGATAGTCGTTCCAGATGCCGGTGACCTGAAGGATCAGGGCGACGATGAGGATGTTGGTCGACATCGGCAGCATGATGGAAAAGAAGATCCGGAAGAAGCCGGCGCCGTCGATCCGGGCGGCCTTGATCAGTTCGATCGGTATGCCTGAATAGAAGTTTCGGAAGATCAGGGTCAGGACCGGCAGCCCGAAAATGATGTGCACGACGATGATCCCCGGCAGCGAGCCGTAAAGCCCGACGGTGCTGAGGATGCGGACCATCGGGTAGAGGATGACCTGATAGGGGATGAAGGCGCCGAGCATCAGCGCACCCAGGATCAGTTCGGAGCCCTTGAAGCGCCATTGGGCCAGGGCATAGCCGTTGATCGCCGCGATCAGGATCGAGAAGATCACGCTCGGCACCAGGATCTTCACCGAATTCCAGAAGCCGACCCGGATGCCCTCGCAATTGCGGCCGGTGCAGGCGGAGGTCCACGCCTCGGCCCAGGCGGCGAAGCTGGGGTCGATCGGCAGGTCGAAAATGTCGCCGGCCCTGATCTCGTCCATCGGCTTCAACGAGGTGTTGAAGACGATCAAAAGCGGGATCAGGAAGAACAGAGCCGAGATGATCAGAAAAGCGTAGAGGCCGATGCGGCCCGGTGTGATCTGGAAGCCCTTCGGCCGGGGCGCGCTGGCCACGGCCACGTGATCGACCGCGACGCTCATGACCGCCTCCGCACCAGATAGAAGTAGGGCGCGAGCGCGGCGATCACGGCCATCAGCATCATGACGGCGGCGGCGGAGGCCTGGCCGATATTGGCCCGTTCGAACGCGGCGTCGACGACGAACTTCGCCGGCAGGTCGGAGGAAAAGCCGGGCCCGCCATTGGTCAGCGCCACGACCAGGTCAAAACTCTTCACCACCGTGATTGCCAGCAGCACGACGCAGGTAATCACCAGGGGCTGCAATTGGGGCAGGATCACGCTGACGTAAGCCCGCCAAGTTGGAATGCCGTCCATCTTGGTGGCTTTCCAGACATCCCGGTCGATCGACCGGAGGCCGGCCAGCATGATCGCCATGATCAGCCCGGACCCTTGCCAGATGGCGGCGATGACGATCGTGTAGATGGCCATGTCGCGATCGACCAGCCAGTCGAACTCGAATGTCTCCCAGCCCAACGAGCGCACGAAGGATTGCAGCCCGTCCGTCGGGTCGAGGAACCACCGCCAGGCCAGGCCGGTGACGATGAACGACATGGACAGTGGATACAAAAAGATGGTGCGGAAGGCGCCTTCCATCCGCACCTTGGTGTCGATCAGGACGGCCAGGAGCGTGCCCAAGGCCAGCGCGCCGGTGATGAACAGCACGCCGAAAATGAACATGTTGGCGAACGAGACGTGCCAGCGATTGTCGCCCCACAGCCGGTCATATTGGGCAAGGCCGACAAGGTCGTAGTTCGGCAGCATCCCCGACCGGGTGAACGAGACATAGATGGTCCAGGCCATGCAGCCGTAGAAGCAGACGGTCATGGCAATGATCGTCGGCGTCAACACCGCCTTGGATGTGAGATTTCGCCCGAGTGCGCCAACCATGTCTCGCCCTCACCTCGATGATGAAGATCGGGCCGAGGCGTCTGAAAACGCCCCGGCCCGCCACCATAGCGGTTAGGAGTCGGCGTTGGCGACGATGTCGGAGAAGCGTTCGGCCGCTTCCTCGGCGCTCATCGAGGGGTCGTTCCAGTATTCGGTCACCAAATCGGTGATCTGACCCTCGACATCGTTGCTGAACGCCAGTGCCATGTTGGGCAGTTGTGCGTCGGGGTCGCCGACGATCTGCTCGCCGATGGCAGCGCAGGCATCGATTGCGCCGGCGTCCGCGTCCAGCCTGGCGGGCAGGGCGCCCTTATGGCGGTTGAACTCGACCTGATGCGCCGGGTCCATCATGATCTCGGCCAGCATGGTCTGGGCCGCGGTCGCGTCGTCGTCGTCCAGCACCGGGAAGGTGAAGACGTCGACGACCAGCACATAGGCGTCGCGCGTGCCCGGCGCCATGTGGCAGCCATAATCCTCGCCCGCGACCAGACCGGCCGCGTTGAACTCGCCCTTGGCCCAGTCGCCCATGATCTGGATCGCGGCCTCGTTATTGGCGACCATCATGGTGGCTTCGTTCCAAAGCCGGCCGGGGCTGCCCTCATCGACATAGTCGCGCAAACGGCCGAACAACTCGAAGGCTTCGACCATCTGCGGGCCACCGGCAGCTTCGACATCATGGTCGACAAAGACCTGCCGGTAATAGTCGCGGCCGCCCGCAGCGATGATGATGGTGCGGAACAGCAGCGATTCCTGCCAAGGCTGGCCCCCGAGCGCGAGCGGTGTATAGCCGGCCGCCTGAATCTGATCGGCGACGGCGAAGAAGTCGTCCCAGGTCTCCGGGGGCTCGACGCCGACCTCGTCGAAGATCGCGGTCGAGTACCACATCCAGTTGTCGGCATGGATGTTGACCGGAACGGCATAGAAGTTGCCGTCATGGGTGGCATTCTCGACGATCAGCGGCGGCAGGTTATCGGTCCAGTTGCCGGCCTCGGCCAGATCGTTGAGCGGGCGCAGCAAGCCTTCTTCGGCCAACTGCTGCACGGCGACGCCGATGTTCCACTGCATGGCTGTCGGCGGCTCGCCGCCGGCAATGCGGGTCATGGCGGACGCGCGTGCCGCCTGGCCGCCGACCATGGCGCTGTCGACCCAGGTGCCGCCCGCGTCTTCAAAGGCATCGGCGAAGACGCCGATCGCCCGAGACTCGCCGCCGCTGGTCCACCAGTGAATGACGTCGGCCGTCTGCGCGTTCGCCATGGCCGCCGGCAGCAATGCCGTCATCACCGCCGCGCCACCAAGTAGAACCGATTTTCTGGTCATCTTGCTCCTCCCTTAGGTCCTTCACGGACAGATTGGTTGATGATTCTGGCGCAGCGTTCGGCGACGTTGCCTTGCCGCACTGCAAAATCGTAACGTTACGATAATTCAAATACCAATTCGATTCAATAGCCAATTTTTCTTGGAAAATCAGAACTAATCGCTTATTGATCAAAATTGGAACGTTTGTATTCTGGCTTGGTTGCTGGCTTGACCGCAGGCCGAGCCTCAAGGCCCACCCAGGAGGGCGCGTTGACTGATTTTCCATCGGAATTCGTCTGGGGGACCGCGTCCTCCGCCTATCAGATCGAAGGCGCGGTGCGCGAAGACGGTCGCGGACCAAGCGTCTGGGATACGTTCAGCCATACACCCGGGCGGACCCGCAACGGCGACACGGGCGATATCGCCTGCGACCACTATCACCGATATGGCGATGACATCGACCTGATGGCCGATCTGGGTGTCGGCGCCTATCGCTTTTCCGTCGCCTGGCCGCGTGTGCTGCCGCAGGGGCGCGGCGAGGTGAATGCAAGGGGCCTCGATTTCTACGACCGCGTCGTCGATGCGCTGCTCGCCCGGAACATCCAGCCCTGGCTCTGCCTGCATCATTGGGACATGCCCCAGCCGATCGAGGATGCCGGCGGCTGGCGGTCGCGCGACACGGCCGCTCGGTTCGCCGAGTATGCTGCGGTCGTGATGCGCCGGCTGGGCGACCGCGTGCGTTACGCCGCGCCGATCAACGAGCCCAACGTCATTCCGTGGGTGGCCTACGATCTGGGCGTGCATGCGCCCGGGCGGCAGTCGCGCGAGGACGTCATTAAGGCGATCCATCACGTCAATCTCGCCCATGGAACGGCGATCTCCGCCATCCGGTCGGAAGCGCCGACGGTCAAGGCCGGCTCGATCATATCGCTGGGGCCCGTCCATCCGGCCCGCGACGATGATGCTCATCGCCAGGCGGCCGAGCTTGTGGACTGTTTCTGGCGCCGGGTGATGTGCGATCCGATCTGGCTCGGCACCTATCCGGAGCCGCTGGCGCGTGAGGTGGCCCCGCTGGTCAAGCCGGGCGACCTGGAGATCATTTCACAGCCGCTCGATTTCTTTGGCCTGAACCACTACAACCGCATGTACGCGGCGCCCGATCCGACCCGCACATTTGGTGTTGCCGATGTAACGCCACCCGTTGGCGTGCCACTGACCGATGTCGGCTGGCAGATCGATCCCTCGGGCCTGCGTGAACAGCTGCGCGACGTGACCGCGCGCTACAACGCGCCGCCGATCTTCATCACCGAGAATGGCGGCGCGTTTCCCGACAAGGCCGGCGCGTCCGGCCAGGTGCAGGACGACGACCGCATCGCATACTTCAACGGCTACCTAGGCGCGGTTCTCGGTGGGGTTGAGGAAGGCATCGACATTCGCGGCTATTTTATCTGGTCCCTGCTCGATAACTTCGAATGGGCGGAGGGCTACGCCAAGCGATTCGGCATCGTACGGGTCGACTACGAAACCCAGCGGCGGACGCCCAAGGCCTCCTACCACTGGTTGAGGCAGGTCATCGCCGAAAACCGATTGTCGCCGATACCTGCGGCGGCGGAATAGCAGCATCCGGGGCCTATGAAGCGCGCGACGCTAAAGACGCTGTCATCGCATTTGGAGCTGTCGGTCTCGACGGTTTCGCGCGCGCTGAAAGACGGCCCCGAGGTCAAGCCGGAGACCATTGCCCGGGTAAAACGGGCGGCGGCGGAGCTTGGCTACGTGCCGGATCTGCGCGGAGTCAAGCTGCGGACCGGGCAGACCTTCACGATCCATGCCTTTTTGGCGGCGCCAAAGGCCGACGAGGTCGGCGATGCGGGCTCGGTCGCGCTGACCCAGGGCATGCACCGCTCGCTGGCGGACAGCTCCTACAGCCTGATCCAGGTGCCGCTGTCGCCGGGGTCCGACGCCTTGGCCGCTGTCCAGCGGATCGATGAGGCGCAGCTGACCGACGGCATGATCATGGATTTGACCCGTCCGCAAGACCCCCGCGCACGCTACCTGTTGGAACGTGACGTGCCGTTCGTCACCTTCGGCCGGACGGAGCTTTATACGCCGCACGCCTATTTCGACGTCGACAATGAGGATGCGGCCTATCAGGCGACCGCGCTGTTGATCCGCCGTGGCCATCGACGGATCGCCCTGATCGATGGCGAGCTGGAGTATCTGTTCTGCCAGCAACGCCTGGCCGGCTATCGCCGCGCGTTGGCGGAGGCCGGCTTGCCGTTCGACGACGTCGTAACCAGCCACGCCGACCGCGACGCCGACCGCAGCGCCCAGACCGTCCAGCACATGCTGGCGTTCGATCGACCACCCACCGGCTATGTCTGCGTGAACGAGGTGGTCACGCTGGGCATCCTGCACGGCCTCTCGACCGCCGGATTCCAGGCCGGTGACGGCATCGACGTGGTGAGCCGCGAGGGCACGCGGCTGAGCGCATATCTGCCCTGGCGGGTCAGCACTTGCTACTACCCGCTCAGCCTCGCCGGTGAGCGGTTGGCGTCATTTCTGCTTCGCCTTTTGGCCGGCGAGGACCCGGCCGCGTTGCAGGAGGTTGTCAAGGTCGAGGTGATCGAGCGCTGATCGGCTATTCCGGCAGCTCCCGCACAAGCAAGACCGTGCTCTCGTCATAGGGATAGCAGGGGTGAGGAAAGAGGGGCCGTTCGTCGACTACCATGAAACCATGCCGCTGATACAGCCTCACCGCGCCCGGGTTCTGTGAGAAAGCTTGGACGCTGATGGTTCGACAGCCCAGCTTCCGCGCGCGGTCTTCAACCGCCTCCAACAGAAGGCTGCCCAAACCACGATCGCGCCAGCCCAGGAACACGGCCAGCGCATTGATGTAAAAGCTGCCCGGCGCCTCATATTCCAGCTCGATGAACGGGCGGAACAGCGGCGGAATGTCACCGAGAGAAGCCAGATCGGACGGTGTTGGCGCATTTAGCGGATAGGCCAGTACCATGCCTACCACCTTGCCGTTGACGGTCGCCATCAAGCCGTTGGTGTAGGAGAAGCTGCCGCTCTGCCGCAACGCCCGTTTGATGCCGACGTCAAGCGGTGTTTCTCCCGGCTCGGCCATGGTCGACCAGAGATAGGATGGGATGCCGGCGCCGGCGATTTCGATCAGCCGGGCCATTGCCTCTGCGTCGCGTGACGAGGCCGGACGGATCGCGGCCTCCTGAACTTCGATTGCCGGTGCGGCTACCATGATGCTTTTCCTATACTGACGGTGACGGGGGATCGCTTGGCGCGGACCTCCGACCCAACGGCACGTCAGGCGCGTGCCAGGTAGTAGACGTTGATCGGGTCGTGCGGCAGGCGCTCGACAGCTACGCTTCCAAAGCCCGCTTGCTCAAGCATGTCCAAGGCCAGTTCCTCGCCCCACATCGTGCCCAGCCCGGGCCCGCCTTGGGCCAATGAAACCGGCATGCAGTGCAAGGTCGAAATGGCGTAGAGGAACGGCCCCAGCGGATGATCCGCGTTACGCTCCAGACGGCTGGAACCGCCGATGTCCTGCATCAGGAACAGGCCGTTTGGATTCAGGGATCGCGCGACCGCGTCCAGCAGGCCCTGTGGATCCTTCTGGTCGTGCACGGCGTCGAACGCGGTGATCAGGTCGAACGCGCCAAAGTGTGCTTGGCTCGACAGATCAGCGGCCTCGAACCGGATGTTCGACAGGCCGGCCTCTGTCGCCGAAGCGTTGGCGTACTTGACCGCGTCCTCCGAAAGGTCGATGCCCTGGAAACGGCTGGCCGGGAAAGTCTCGGCCAGCTTCACCATCGCCCTGCCGCGCCCGCAACCGACATCCAGGACATCGATGCCCCGCTTCAGGTGCCCGGTCAGGCCTGGCACCAGCGGCAGGATATGATCGAACAGGGCGGCCACCACCGTCTGGCCGCTGTCCTCGGCCATGACCTCGTGAAAGCGCGCATAGTCGTGATAGTGGACACCCTCGCCGGTGCGAAACCGATCGACGATGATGTCCTCGATGCCCGCCGCCAGCGGAATGTACTGTGCTGCCACCGCGAAATTGTCTGGCGTCGCGGCTCTGGTGGTGAAGGCGGCGTGTTCCGCCGGAAGATGGTAGGTCTCGTCAACGGCGTCGTAGTCGACCACCCCTGACGTGACCATGACCGCCAGCCATTCGCGCACGTAGCGTTCCGAAAGCCCGGCGCTGGCCGCGATCTCCTTCAGCGATGAGGGCGACTGGCCCGCCATGCTGTCGAACAGGCGGGTGCGGTGGCCAATCGATGTCATCATCACCATGGCCGCGTCGTTCAGCGCTGTCATCATACGCTCCGCGAACTGTTCCGCTTTTGCGTCGTCAAACATCGGCGACGGATCGAGTGCGGTGTCCATCTGCGATCTCCTCAACATCGGCTAGGTCTCGCCGATCTCTGGGTGACGCCGATCCATGCGGGCGACCAAACAGGTCGCCCAGCCTTCACCGACCGGCAGGGTGGCGCGGAAACGTCAACCGCGCGTGAAGACTTGAATCTAGACGCATCGTGCCAAGCTAGTTAGACCGGTTTCGGAACGAACCGGTCCAAATCGGACAGCCTCGCGGAGGTACGATCCATGAAAGAAGACAATCAGCAGCCACTAGTCACGGCAATTGTCGCCACGCCTGACGCCGGAGCCTCGTGTCTGTTCACCATGGTCGACGTCTTGTCGTCGGTAGGGCGCGATTGGGAACTGGTCCACGGTCAGCCTCCAAAGCCACCCCGGTTTCTGCCGCGGATCGTCTCGGCCGACGGCACCGAGTTCTTTGGCCCCAACCAGATCAAGATCTCGCCACATGGCGCGCTCCAAGACTATCCGACGCCGGATCTGGTACTGATCCCGGACTTCCTGGTCGCACCGGGCACGCGGTTGGGTGGCGACTATTTGGCAATCGCTGAGTGGATTCGCGAAGCCCACCAGGCCGGGGCCATCGTCGCGTCGGTCTGTTCCGGTGCCTTGCTGCTTGCGGCCAGCGGGCTGTTGGACGGGGAGGAGGCCACGACGCACTGGAGCTATTGCGATACGCTGTCCGGCCACTTTCCGAAGGTGAAGGTGTGTGGCGCCCGCATTCTAATCTCCAGCGGTGCCGAACATCGCGTTGTAACGGCAGGCGGGGCTTCGGCCTGGGATGACCTGTTGCTGTATCTGATCGGCCGTCTGGCCGGTCCCGAAGAAGCCTTGCGGATCGCCAAACTCTATCTCTTGCAATGGCACAGCGACGGCCAGCTTCCCTACGCGGCGCTGTCCATGGGCCGCCAACATGACGACCGGCTGATCGAGCAGTGCCAGCTCTGGATCGCCGACAACTACGCGACGGAAAACCCGGTAGCGGCCATGTCAGATCTCTGCGGGCTGTCGGAACGGACTTTTCACCGCCGCTTTCGCAAGGTGACCGGCCAGTCGCCGATGGCCTATGTCCAGGCGTTGCGCATTGAAGAGGCCAAGCATCTGCTTGAGACCACCGACATGGCGATCGACGACGTCGGGGGCGAGGTGGGCTACGAAGAACCGGCGAGCTTTCGCCGGCTGTTCCGGCGAAGCGTCGGCATTGCCCCCTCTGCTTATCGCAAGCGCTTTCAGCCCTTGTTCAGGCTGGTCTCCCATTCAGGTGGTGCCCAGCCTCAAGCCGCGTAGGGCTGGGGGTAGACAGCCTCGATTTGCGGTGCCACGGTCCCTAATCATTGTCATTGATCCCCGAAGCAGGCAGCCTCCATGTCCGAACCCGTTCGTTGGGGCCTTCTTGGCACCGCAGGTATTGCGCGCAAGTCACTTATTCCGGCGTTTCAGGCCAGTACCCTGAACCGGATCGTCGCGGTTGGTTCGCGCGACCTGGCGCGCGCCCGCGCTTTCGCCGCTGACATCGGTGCCGATGTGCGCGCCTTCGGCAGCTATGAGGCCATGCTGGACGATCCGGACATCGACGCCGTCTACAACCCGCTCCCCAATCACCTGCACGTGCCGCTGACGCTGGAGGCGGCGCGGCGCGGCAAGCATGTTTTGTGCGAGAAGCCGATCGGGCTGAACCGCGCCGATGCGGCCGCCCTGAAGTCCGTGCCGCCGGACGTGCTGGTGATGGAGGCGTTCATGGTGCGCTTTCATCCCCAATGGCTGGAGGTGCGCCGACAGGTTCGTGCGGGCGATCTTGGCGAGGTGCGCGCCATTCAGGCGTTCTTCTCCTACTACAATGACGACCCGTCGAACGTGCGTAATCAGCTGGATATCGGGGGCGGCGGCATTTTGGACGTCGGCTGTTATCCGATGGTCATCGGCCGTTTTCTGTTTGATGCCGACCCGATCCGCGCCGTTGCGCTCGTCGATCGCGATCCCTCTTTCGGAACCGACCGTTTGGCCACCGGCATTTTGGACTTTGGCGCCGGACGACAGCTCGGCTTCACCGTGTCGACACAGGTCGCTCCGCACCAGCGGGTCAGCGTCGTCGGCACCACGGGACGCCTTGATGTCATGATCCCGTTCAACGCCATCCCCAACGCGCAATCGACCTTGCTGTTGGACCGGGGCGAGGCGCTTGGCGACACGGCGGCCGAGAGGCTGACGATCGAGGCAGCGGACCAGTACGAGCGGCAGGTCGACGCCTTCGCCCGGGCCGTCAGAGGCGACGAACCCTTGCCCTACGGCATCGAGGACGCGTTGGCCAACATGGCGGTGCTGGACGCGCTGTTTGAGTCCGAAAAGACCGGCGCCTGGGCCAACGTCGACTATTCGGACATAGCGAACTGACCGGTCGCCGCGACTGAGACCATCCCACTGGCCGACCGTTCGACGGTGTAGAAGGTGCCGCGCATCAGGCCGGTGATGCGATTGACCCGCCCGTCCGGCCAGGTGATCGACACGTCCACCGCGTCTTGCTCACCGACACCGATGTGGAGTGGTACCAAACCTCCGCCGGCATGCCCGCCACCGGCGTAAGTGAAGTAGCTTTCCGACGTTTCGGGCAAACGCACCCGAACCGTCGACCCGATGGCGTTGCCGTTCGGCGCGCTGTCTTGCAGCGTCAGCATCACCGCGCCGCCCAGCGCGCCACACGCCGTGTTCTGAAGAATTGTCGCGGGCTGGTTGCGATTGACGATCGCCAAGTCCAGGCAGCCATCACGATTGAAGTCGGCGACGGCCGCCCCGCGACCGCGCCGATCCAGCGCCAGGCCGGCTGCCTCTCCGGCCTCGACAAAGGTGCCGTCCGGCTGGCGGATCAGAAGGTTGTCCGGGTCAAACGCGGCAAACTCCGCCATCTCGTCGACATTGCCCTTGACGATTAGCAGGTCCGCCAGACCGTCCTGATCGAAATCGGCGAACTGGGTGTGCCAGCCGGTCGACGGCCGCACGTCGCCGCCCGCGTAAGGCCGGTGCGCCGTGCTTCCCGTGTCGAAGGCGATGTCGACGAAGTACGCCGCGTGGGCACGATCGTCGCCCAGGGTTTCAAGCCTTTGGTCCATCATGTTGCTGATCGACAGGTCCGGCAGACCGTTGCCAACGACATCGTGGGCCGCCAGGCTCATCCCCCAGATCTGGACGTCCTGCCAGCCATCCTCGGCGCCATACGGTATGAGGCCGTCCGGCGTTAGCGCAAAGAGCTGCTCGCCTCCATCCGGGTCGTAGTACTGCCGGTCGTTTGTCGCGCGTAGATCCGGCGTGCCGCTGCCTGACCAATCGACGAACATCAGGGCCAGCGGGCAGTGGCTTTCGGGGAACGGTATCGGTGCGCCGTAGCGCGAGGGATCGTCGGCGCTTGGCCGAAGCAGATAGCTCTGATCGCAGTTGCCATCTCGTTGGAGTGGACGAGAGCGGTCGACATAGTTGCCGATCGCCAGAGTCGGCAAGCTCTGGTCTGCCTCCCACGAGGCGGCGAATGCCGTCGTCCAATCGTCGCGATCGGGCAGGCCGACATCGGCATTCGCGGCGGTGAAACGGCAATCGCCCATCCCGCGCAGCAGGACGTTCTGGCCGAACCGCATGACAAAGAGGTCCGTGATCCCATCGCCGTCGAAGTCGAGCGGGTAGGCGCCCGTCACGTTCTGCGACAGCGCGCCGTCCAGATCCTCGGGGAGGGGTGCCGGCCTGAAGCTCACTGCGCCACCTGGATTGCTGCGATTGACGAACAGGCCCGCTTGGTTTTCGCCGCCGGCCAGGAAAAGATCCGGCAAACCGTCCCCGGAACAGTCGAACACGGCGGCACCGCCGCCGACCACGAAATCGGTGTTTCCGCCATAGACATGATCAACCGTCAGGGCGTCGGGCAGGTGTTCAAAACGGACCTGGGCGGATGCCGGCAAGGCGATCGTAGCGATCAGGCCTACCGTCGCAAAACTGCGCAAAGAGATCATGGGGTCCCCAATACTGATTGCTGATCACGAGGCGGTGTCTGTCGGTATCACGATTGAGGTGCGTACATCAAATTACCTCAAAGTGGATTGACAGGATCGTGATCTCCTGATTTCGTCTAGCCCGTGCAAGAATGTTCCAAGCGCGTGTCACGCGCAACAATCACAGGGAGGACCTTGAAAATGCTGAAAAAGCTTCTGACGACAGCTGGGGTTGTCGTGATGGCCGGAGCCATCGGAAATTCAGCCATCGCGCAGGACGAGTTGATCGTCGGCGTCAGCTGGTCGAACTTCCAGGAGGAACGCTGGTTGACCGACGAGGCGGCGATCGTTGCCGCGCTTGAGGCCGCCGGGGCGACCTATATCAGCGCCGACGCGCAAAGCTCGCCGGCGAAGCAGTTGACGGATGTCGAGAGCTTGATCGCCCGCGGTGCCGATGCGCTCATCATTTTGGCCCAGGACGCCGAGTCGATTGGACCAGCGGTCGAGGCGGCCTTGGATGAGGGCATTCCGGTGGTGGCGTATGACCGGCTGATTTCTCACCCAGAAGCGTTCTACCTGACCTTTGACAATGTCGAGGTTGGCCGGATGCAGGCGCGTGCCGTATTCGAGGCGCAGCCGACCGGCAATTACGTGTTCATCAAGGGCTCGCCGGCAGATCCCAACTCTGATTTCCTGCACGGCGGCCAGATTGAGATTCTGGGTGAGGCCATCGAGGCCGGCGATATCACCGTGGTTGGCGAGGCTTATACGGATGGCTGGGTGCCGGCCAATGCACAGCGCAATATGGAGCAGATCCTGACCGCCAATGACAACAATGTCGACGCAGTCGTGGCTTCCAATGACGGCACCGCTGGCGGCGTGGTCGCGGCCCTTACGGCCCAAGGCATGGAAGGCATTCCGGTGTCCGGTCAGGACGGCGATCGGGCGGCGCTGAACCGCGTGGCGCTGGGCACGCAGACCGTTTCTGTCTGGAAGGATGCGCGCGACTTGGGCATGGCGGCCGGTGAAATAGCGGTGGCGTTGGCCGCGGGCGACGACCCGACTGGCATTCCGAACACCGTGACTTGGACCAGCCCGGATGGCGTTTCGATGACGTCGATCTTCCTGACGCCTGTGCCGATCACCCGCGATAATCTCAATGTCGTCGTCGATGCCGGTTGGATTTCGGTGGAAGAGCTGTGCCAGGGCGTCCCCTCCGGTACGGTCGACGTCTGCGACTGATCTAGCACAACGCAGGAACGCGGTCCTCTCTGTGCCGGAGGGCCGCGCAACCTGACCGCCGCACGCGACTAGCGGAGGGCCCGTCTTGACGGTCGTCGGCAGAACGCTGAAGGCCATGGAGGTCGACACCCGGATCCTGGGTATGGTCGGCGCTCTGCTGGTCATCTGGATTGCGTTTCACATCTGGACGGGCGGGCTGTTCATCACCCCGCGCAACCTGTTCAACCTGTCCGTCCAGACGGCCTCCGTCGCCGTCATGGCCTGCGGCATGGTGCTGATCATCGTTGCCCGGCACATTGATCTGTCGGTCGGTTCGCTGCTTGGCTTCCTGGCCATGTTCATGGGCGTGGTGCAGACTGAATGGTTGCCCGATCTGTTCGGCGGCGCCGACGGCCCGGCCTTCGGTCATGCCTGGATTTGGGTGGTGACGCTTGCGGCCGGCATCGCCATGGGCGCGCTGATCGGAGCCCTTCAAGGCTACATCATCGGCTTCCTGGCCGTGCCCGCCTTCATCGTCACGCTCGGTGGCCTGCTGGTCTGGCGCGGCGCGGCCTGGTGGATAACCACAGGTCAGACCATTTCACCGCTGGACGCCAACTTCCGATGGCTGGGCGGCGGGGCGGAAGGCAGCCTGTACCTGTGGCCCTCATGGATCGTCGGCATTCTCACCTGTGCCGCGATCTGCTTTTCGATCTGGTGGGCGCGGCGCGAGCGTCGGCGCTTCGACTTTCCTCAGAAGCCTTTGTGGGCCGAATACACGATCGCTGCCACGCTCTCGGCCCTGGTCATCGCCTTCGTTGCCACCATGACCTCCTACCAGGTTCCGAGCCGTGCGGCCGAACGAGTTTACGCCCTTCGCGGCTGGGAGGTCCCTGAGGACGGCGCCCACTTGGTTTTCGGCATCGCTATACCGGTTTTGATCCTGGGCATCATCGCCGTCGTGATGACCATTTTGGCGCGGCGGACCAGGTTTGGCCGGTATGTCTTCGCCATGGGCGGTAATCCCGACGCGGCCCAGCTGGCCGGCATCAACACCAAGCGCATGACCCTATGGATCTTCGTGATCATGGGCGTCTTGTGCGCCATCAGCGCGGCGATCGCGTCGGCCCGGCTGGCCTCGGCCGACAACGCGGTCGGCACGCTGGACGAGCTGCGCGTAATTGCAGCGGCGGTGATTGGCGGCACGTCGCTGTCGGGCGGCCGGGGCACGATCTTTGGCGCCATTCTGGGGGCCCTGGTAATGCAGAGCCTGCAAAGCGGCATGGCGATGGTCGGCGTCGACGCGCCCATGCAGAACATCGTCATCGGCATCGTGCTGGTGCTGGCGGTCTATGTCGATCAGCTCTACCGGCGCCGAACCGAGGACTAGGAGCGGGCGATGAACGGTGCCAATCCGCTGGTCGAGATGCGCGATATCCATGTCGCCTTTGGTGGCGTGCAGGCTGTCGACGGCGTCTCGATCGACCTCTATCCCGGCGAGGTCGTTGGCCTGCTCGGACATAATGGCGCCGGCAAGTCGACGCTCATCAAGGTGTTGTCGGGCGCCTACCAGTCCCGATCCGGCGAGATCTACGTCCAGGGCCGCAAGGCGGAGATCCACAATCCGCGCGACGCCCGGAAGTACAATATCGAAACGATCTATCAGACCCTGGCGCTGGCCGATAATCTCGACGCCGCCGCGAACCTCTTTCTCGGCCGTGAGATCAGACAGCGCAACGGGTTGTTGGACGAGGTCAGGATGGAGGCGGAGGCCCGCAAGATCCTGAAACGCCTGAACCCCAACTTCACCAAGTTTCATCAACCGGTCGCCTCGCTGTCGGGCGGACAGCGTCAGGCGGTCGCGATCGCACGGGCGGTCTATTTCGAGGCCAAGATCCTGATCATGGACGAGCCGACGGCGGCACTGGGTGTCGAAGAGACCCGCATGGTGGCCGACCTGATCCAGCAGTTGAAGCGGGAAGGCATCGGCATCTTTCTGATCAGCCACGACATCCATGACGTCTTCGACCTGGCCGACCGTTTGACGGTCATGAAGAACGGCAAGCTGGTCGGCACGGTGCGGACACAAGACGTCACCCAGGATGAGGTGCTCGGCATGATCATCCTGGGCAAGATGCCTGAAAGCGCGGCGCAGAAGGCCGATGCCTGATCGGTCACCGCGGCTGCCAACCCTGCAGGATGTGGCGAGGGAGGCCGGTGTAAGCCCGGCGACGGTCGATCGCGCGATCAATGGCCGCTCGGGCATCAGCGCCCGCGCCCGCGCCAAGGTCGAGGCGGCGATGCAGCGGTTGGACTATCGCCCCAACGTTCACGCATCCCGTCTGGCGCGCGCCAAGGGGTGGCGGATTTGCTTGGTGCTGCCGACCGGGACTAACCCCTTCATGACAAGGCTGGAGCAAGAGGCGCGGTCCGCGGCCGATCACTTTGCGTCCGATCGCGTCCAGATCGACATCGCCAAGACCGACGTGTTCAGTGGTCCCGACTTGGCGGCGGCGTTGGAAAGGGCCGCCGGCACCGCTGATGCGGTCGCCGCCGTCGCCCTGGATCACCCGGCGGTGAATGAGGCGATCAACGCCCTGGTTCGCCGGGGTAAGCAGGTTGCCACCTTGGTTTCGGACGCGCCGCGATCGCTGCGCCAGCACTATGTCGGCATCGACAATGTCGCCGCCGGCCGCACCGCCGCCGCCATTCTTGGCCGGTTTCTAGGCGGTCGAGAGGGAACCGTCGGCGTCATCGCCGGGTCGCTGCTGTTGCGCGACCATGCGGAGCGTCAACTGGGCTTTCAGCAGGTCATGCAGGATGAGTTTCCGCACCTGTCCGTCTTGCCGGCGCGCGAGGGAATGGACGACCGGCACCGGGTCGCCGAGAAGACCCGCGAGATCCTCAAGACCACCGACGACCTTATCGGTCTTTACAATGTCGGTGCCGGCAACGAGGGGGCGATCACGGTCATGACCAATTTCGGTGTCGCCGACCGGGTCGTCTTCGTGGCCCATGAGTTGACGGATGCGTCGCGACCGGCCGTGATCGATGGGTCGATCGATGCGATCATCAACCAGGATGCCGGGCACGAGGTGCGCAGCGCGTTTCGGCGGCTGGTCGCGGCGCTGGACGGCGTTCCCATCTCCGACGCGCAAGAGCGCATCCGCATCGACATCTACTTGCGCCACAACTTGCCATGAACGGTAACGATGACCCGCTCTCGTCCGCTGACCGCAGGCCAAGAAAAAGGGGGCGCCAATCGCCTGGCGCCCCCTCGATCGACTTGATCTCAGACGGTTACACCGCCTTCAAGTTCTCCGCCGACGACTTGCCGCGCCGGGGATCGACCTGCTCCTCGTACTCGATCTTCTGGCCTTCGGCCAGGCCGCTCAGACCGGCGCGCTCAACGGCCGAGATGTGCACGAAGACATCCTTGCTGCCGCTGTCCGGCTGAATGAAGCCGTAACCCTTGGTGGAGTTGAACCATTTAACGGTGCCAACGGGCATCGCCTCTCTCCTCTCGTATCTTCGATGGCGCCGCGACTCACGTACGACGCATCAGACTGTGGTTCGGATTGGCAGCGTTCGAGGGCCCAGAGGCGCAGCGGGCCGGCAGTCCAAGACAGAATGACGCCCTGAAGGTAGGCCAAAAACCTGTCGGCACAAGGTAAAACTGATCACCTTGCGACGCCGCCCGGGAGGCTTTCGCCGTCTTAAAGGCGACTCGACGGGTCAGAAACGACCGGCTTGAAAATCGGCGACCGCCTGGTGAAGTTCGGCCTCGGTGTTCATGACGAAGGGCCCGTATTTGGCGATCGGCTCGTTTAGCGGCCGGCCGGCAAGCACCAGGGCCCGGGCGCCGGCATCACCGGTCGCAAGGATAATCCGACTGCCGCCGGAGAGGACTGCAAGGTGGCCCCGCCTGACCCGGTCGGCGCCGTCGGTGTCGATGGTTCCGTCAAAGACATAGATAAAGGCCGTGTAGTCGGCAGCGACGGGAATTGACACGGCGCCGTGGCCGTTCAAGGTGACGTCCAGATAAAGGGGATCTGTCGAGCCCGATCGCGCCGGGCCCGTGATGCCGCCGAAACTGCCGGCCAGAACTCGCACCGACGCGCCGCTGTCGGTCTTGGCCGTCGGGATCTCATCCGGCGGCACATCCTGATAGCTCGGCGCCGTCATCTTCTCCGCCGCCGGCAGATTGATCCAGAGCTGAAAGCCCCACATGAGGCCGTCTTCCTGTTCCGGCATCTCGGAATGGACGATGCCCCTGCCGGCGGTCATCCACTGCAGGCTGCCTGCCGTCAGCAGGCCGGAATTGCCCTGGTTGTCGCCATGCCGCATGCGGCCGGCCAGCATGTAGGTGACGGTCTCGAACCCGCGATGGGGGTGATTGGGAAAGCCGGCGATATAGGCGTCCGGGTCGTCCGACCGAAACTCGTCGAGCATCAGAAACGGGTCGAGATCGGGCAATGCTTGCGTGCCGATCAGCCGGTTCAGCTTCACGCCCGCGCCGTCCGTTGACGGTGTGCCTTCTATTGTTCGGACAACACGCCGGTTGTCGCCGTTCGCTGCCATGACCTTGTCGCCTTTCCGTCCCGTCAACCGTTCTTACGATCCAGATTGGCATCGAGGGTCGCGGCACCAAGTCCGACATTGGCAACCGATTGTCTTCCAACCAGAGACAATCGGGCGCTTGCGCCTATGCGGCGATGTCTCCGTTCAGCGCTGCCGATTGGATCTTGGCGATGCCGAGCCGGGCGAAAGACGCTTCCGCCTCCTCCACGGTGCCCGGCAAGGCGATCGAGCGGCAGGCGTCCTCGATCACGACCGCCGAGAACCCGTTGGCCACCGCGTCCTCGGCCGAGTAGCGGACGCAGAAATCGTACGCCAGGCCGACGAGGAAAACCCGCCGAAGTCCCCGCTCGGCCAGATAGCCCTTAAGGCCGGTGGGCGTTTCGTGATCGTTCTCGAAGAACGCCGAATAGCTGTCGATATGGGCGCGAAAGCCCTTGCGCATGACGAGTTCCGCATGCGGGATCGCCAGATCCTTGTGCAGGTCGGCGCCCCAGGAGTCCTGGACGCAATGGTCTGGCCACAGCACCTGGCTGCCATAGGGCATGTCCACCACCTCGTGCACGTCTCGTTCGGCGTGGTAGGAGGCGAAGGAAGAATGGCCGGCGGGGTGCCAGTCCTGGGTCAGGATGACGTGGTCGAATGCCTGAGCCAAGCGGTTGATCACGGGGACGACCTCATCCCCATGCGCGACCGCCATGCTGCCACCGGGGCAGAAATCGTTCTGTACGTCGACCACCAGCAAAACGTCCGTCGACTGGTCAAGCGCCGCCATTTCAAGCTCCTGGATGTAGGCTCAATCGTTTGCAGTTGAGGGGAACTGTATAGACCAAGGCCAACCCGTTTCCTCACCCTTAGATGAGGGGGCAGGGTCCAGGAACCTGCAGGGGCGGATACGTGCCCGTTTTGCTACGCCCGTATCGGCAAGCTCGGTCGCGTCGGCAGGTCCACGGCGATCACGTCACCCGTCCAGCAGGCCCACTTCCACAGCGTACCGTGAGAGGTTGCGGTAGCCCATACTGGCATACTGTAGCGGGTTCGCCTTGGCGGCGTCCTGCTCGGCCTCAACGACGAGCCAGCCCTTGTAGTCGACGGCGGCCAAAGGCTTCAGGGCGCCTTCGAAATCGACGGAGCCGTCGCCCGGGACAGTGAACACGCCATCGATGACAGCGTCGAGAAAGCTGCCGCCGTTGGCCAAGATCGACCGCATGACCGGCTCGCGCACGTCCTTGGTGTGGACATGCGCAATGCGCTCGGCGTGGCGTTCGGCGAACGCCACGGGGTCGCCGCCGGCAAAGGTGATGTGCCCGGTGTCCAGCAACAGCCCGACCGCGTCGCCCGTTTCCTCCATCAGCCGGTCCGCCTCGGCCTCGGTTTGGATCAGGGTTCCCATATGGGGGTGGTAGGCAAGCCGCAGGCCGCGTTCGGCCGTTCTTTCGGCCAGTTCGGTCAGACGGTCGCAAAAGGGTCGCCAGGCATCCTCGGTCATCAACGGGCGGGTGATCAGCGACCTGGTGCGATCTGCCTGGATAGAATCCGTGGTGTCGCAGTAGACCAGGACGTCACAGCCCATCTCCTCCAACAGGGTCAGATGGTCGGCAATTTCGGTCCATTCGACGTCGACCGTGCCGTGGCGGAGTGAGCCGCTATACCAGCCGGAAACCAGAACCAGGCCGTGGGCGTCCAGGACTGGCCGCAACTGGGCCGAATTGCGCGGAAACTTGTTGCCCAGCTCGATGCCGGCGAAGCCCGCCTCGGCAGCCTCGGCCAGGCAGGTTTCCAGGGAGATGTCGCCGCCCAGCTCCGGCAGGTCGTCGTTGCTCCAACCGATTGGGTTCGTGCCCAAACGGACCTTCGGTTCGGTCATGGGGGTGTCTCCTAGTCGGCGCGCAGGCGCTCGATTGCGTTTTGATAGGCGGCGCGGGCATCGCGCACGGCGGCCCGGTCAGATGTTTCGGGTACGGCCACGTCCCACCAGGCCCCACCTTCCTCGGTTGTGATCATCGGATCGGTGTCGATCACGATGACGGAGGTACGGTCGGCCTGCTTGGCCCGTTCGAACGCCTGTTCCAGCTCCGCGATGCTGGCGACCTTTTCCGCCCGCGCGCCCAGGCCGGTGGCGTGCGCGACAAAGTCGATCGGCACGGTCTGTTCATGGCGCGCGTCGGCCAGAAGATTGTTGAACGGTGCGCCGCCGGTTGCCTGCTGCAGCCGGTTGATGCAGCCAAAGCCGCGATTGTCCAAAACGACGATCGTCAGCCGACAGCCCAACATCACCGAAGTCGCGATTTCGGAGTTCATCATCAGATAGCTGCCGTCGCCGACCATCACGACGACCTCGTCATCGGGCTTGGCCAGCTTGACCCCAACGCCGCCGGCGATCTCGTAGCCCATGCAGGAATAGGCGTACTCGACATGATAATTGCCCGGCGCCGGCGTGCGCCAAAGCTTGTGCAGCTCGCCCGGCAAGCCACCGGCCGCGCAGACCATGGTCGTGTTGGCGTCGGCGCCGCGGTTGACGGCACCCAGAACTTGCGCGTCGGACGGCAGCGGCGCGTTGGTCGGCGCCGTCGCCCGCTCGACGGCTTCGTTCCATTCGGCCATGGACGATTTGGCATAGTCTTGCCAGGCGGTCGGCACTTGCCAGCCCGACAGACTTTCCGAGAGCATGGTAAGGGCGCGACGGGCGTCCGCGACCAGCGGCACCGCGCGGTGCTTGATCGCGTCGTACGGCGCCGTATTCACCTGAATCAGGCGCATCGCCGGGTTGCGGAACAAGGTGCCCGACGCGCTGGTGAAATCCTGCAGCCGCGTGCCGACCGCCAACACCAGGTCCGCGTCGGCCGCCAGGCTGTTTGCCGCGCTGCTGCCGGTAACCCCGATGGACCCGACGGCTTGGGGGTGATCCCACGCCAGCGCGCCTTTGCCCGCCTGGGTTTCCGCGACTGCGAGACCGTGTGTCTCCGCCAGTTGTGCCAGCACGTCGCTGGCGCCGGAATAGAGAACGCCGCCGCCCGCTATGACCAGCGGGCGTTCCGATGCCTTGATCAGAGCGACGGTTTCGGCCAACTCGTCCTCGTCCGGGCCGGGCCTGCGCGAGCGGCGCACGACCGGCTCGAAGAAGCTCTCCGGGTAGTCATAGGCCTCGGCCTGGACGTCCTGGCACATAGTAAGCGTCACCGGCCCGCAGTTTGCCGGATCGGTCAGGGTGTCCATCGCGTGGGGCAGGCTGACCAGCAGCTGCTCCGGCCGCGTGATCCGGTCCCAGAAGCGCGAGACCGGCCGGAAACAGTCGTTGGCGGTGATCGTCGGGTCGCCGAAATCCTCAATCTGCTGCAACACCGGATCGGGCCGGCGGTTGGCGAACACGTCGCCGGGCAACAGCAAGACGGGCAGGCGGTTGGCGTGGGCGAGGGCAGCGGCGGTGACCATGTTGGTCGCGCCCGGCCCGATTGAACTGGTGCAGGCCATGAACTGCCGCCGGTACTTGGCCTTTGCAAAGGCGATTGCCGCCAGCGCCATGGCCTGTTCGTTGTGGCTGCGGTAGGTCGGCAGAAGGTCGCCGGCCTGGAACAGCGCCTCACCGAGCCCGGCCACGTTGCCGTGACCGAAAATCGCCCAAACACCAGGGATCAGCGGGACCTCCTGGCCATCGATCTCGGTTCGCTGCGCGATCAGATAGCGCACCAGCGCCTGGGCCATCGTCAAGCGGACGGTTGTCATGATCGGTTCCCTCGCTATCGGCCAACGGCGTCAGGCCGCCGCGGCTTGAGCCTTGTCCCAGCGGTTGATCAGGCGGCCGAACGAAGCCGCCATGCGGTCGACCGCCTCGTCATCGTCGATTCTGCCGGCGAACCATTCGTCCGCCGCCGCGCCGAAGATCGTCCTGCCGACCGCGAACCCTTTGCAGATGGGCTGCTTGACCGCCAGGTCAAAGGCCGCGAACAGGTCGGCCTCCGGCGCCTCCAGCCCCAGCAGCAGAACGCCCCGGCAATGCCGGTCGTGGCCGGTGATCGCGTCGGCCGTCAAGCGCCATTCGGATTGGCTGGTCGGCGGGGCCAGCTTCCACCAGTCGGGATAGACGCCCAGGCGATAGAACCGGTCGATCACGCGGGGCATCGTGTGCATGTCCGTCGGCCGGTCCGACTTCGTGGCGATCACCTCCAGCAACAGCTCGTGATCGGTGTTGCGGCAGGCCTCATAGAGAGTCCGAACCCGGCTCTCCTGCTCCTCCCGCAAGGCCGGATCGTCGTCGGGGTGATAGAAGACCAGGCACTTGACCACATGATCCACCGGCCATTCCCGCAAGGTCGCGCCGACATCCGAACCGCCTTCGAAACGCAGCGGGATCGACCCGGGCCGCTCGATCGGCCGACCGACCCAAAGGCTGCCGTCGCTGGCGGCGTCCAAGGCAGAACGCCCCAGCCGGCCGTCGCAAAGAATGCCGATTGAATTGCCGCCGCCCTCGAACTGGTGCGCCGCCCGCAAGGCCAACTCCTTGAAATCGCCGATGCGCGCGGCGTCGGCCCCATGCCGCAGCGCCATCTCTTCAAACTGGGCACGGTGATCGAAGGCAAAGGCCAGCACCGACGGCCAGTCGCGCCGCCGCGTCGTTGACCAATGCAGACGGTTCAAGGCCTCATCCTTGCGCAGGGCGTGCTCGCCGCTGCCATGCTCCAGAAAATAGCTCAGCTCTTCCCAGGTCGGCACCGCCGGCGCACAGCCATGGCGCGAGACGGCAAAGGCGCCGCAGGCGTTGGCCAGCCGGCAACACTCCTCCAAGGGCAGGTCGCGCAGATAGCCCCTCAGAAATCCGCTCATGAAGGCGTCACCCGCGCCCAACACATTGTAGACCTCAACCGGAAAGCCCGGTCCCGTGACCCCGTCGTCGAGACTGTCGGGAATCGCGTCGGCAAACGCGACGCAGCCCATCGGCCCGCGCTTGCAAACGATCAGGGCATCGGTCAGTTCCCGGACGCGCCTAATGGCCGCCAGCGTATCGGTCGTGCCGCCGGCGATGTGCAACTCCTCCTCGGTGCCGACGATGACGTCGCAGTCCGGCAGGATGGTTTGCAGCCGCTCGGTAACGGACTGGTCGGCCACGAACCGCTCCTCGCCCAGCCCGTGGCCGGTCAGGCCCCACAGGACCGGTCGATAGTCGATATCGAAGACGACCTTGCCACCGGCCTCGTGGCAGGCCGACATGGCCTTACGACTCATCGCCTCCAGCGAGGGCGTGGAGACATGGGTGCCGGTCACGACCACCGCCTTAGCGCGCGCGATAAAGGCCGGGTCGATATGGTCTTCCGTCAGCGCGGCATCGGCGCAGTTCTCGCGGTAGAAGATCAGCGGAAAGGTGTGCTGGTCGCGAATGCCGAGGATGACCAGCGAGGTCAACCGCTCCGGGTCCACAAGAATCTGGCTGGTATCGACGCCTTCACGGCCCAACTGTTCCAAGATGAACCGGCCCATATGCTCGTCACCGACACCGGTGATCACCGCCGGTCTCAGGCCAAGTCGCGCGGTGCCGATCGAGATGTTGGTCGGGCAGCCACCGACGTATTTGGCGAAGCTGGCCATATCCTCCAGCCGGCCGCCGACCTGCTGGCCGTAAAGGTCGACGGAAGACCGGCCGATGCAGACGACGTCCAGCGGGCCGTCGCCGTTCGGCGCGCGGGGCGCGGGATCAGGAGCCATTGCCCTTGAGGTCCTCGGGCAGCCAGATCTCGGCGTTCGGATCCTGCGTCCAGACATGCTCTTCGGTGAAGTCCGGCACGGTGTAGGGGTTGTCGGGCAGGTGCCGGATCACCCAGCTGTAATACATGCCGTAGCCTGGCGCGGCGCATTGGGCGTGGTCGTTGCCGTCGAAGATCTTGACGGTGTCGTACTGTTTGACCTTCAGCACCTGGTCACCCAACTCCGCATGGCCGTAGCCCTGGGGCTTGGTGAACCGATAGTGATAGATCTCCGGCTGCGGGTGATGGTGGGGCGGATAGCTGGACCAGCGCCCGGGCATGGTCACCACCTCGCCCAGGACGAGTTCCGCCGCGCCATCGGACGTGGAACCGTCGAAGATCGTGCGCACGAACCGATAGCAGGCGTCGCCCACCTGGCCCTTGCCCCTATGTTCGTTGGGCACGTCGTCGGGCGTGAAAACGCGTGGCGCGAAGCGGCGCCGATTGGCGACGCTGTAAACGGTGAACTCGGCCGGCCCATCGGCCTCGAAGCGCACCCGTTCGCCGGCGGCGACGTGAACGGCGCTTGATGATTCGTCAAACAGCGAGGCTCGGCTCAATCGCGTGGTTTCGTTGCCGACCGTCGCGATTACGGTGCCTTCCATCAACAGCCAGGCCGTTTCCTCCTCCGTCTCGATCTCGTAGGCTTCACCCGCCTTCAGCTTCAGGACGCCCATGGCGATGCCGGTGTTGTCCTCCGCCTCGTCGTACCGGGTTATGCTTGTCAAACCATCGCCGAACCCGGCCCTATGGTTCATCAAATGCAGGGTCATGTGGCCTCCAATGGCAAGCCCCCCAATCGAGGGCACTGAGAGCGGACAAAGGGGGAGAATTCGCTTGCGGCAAATGAAACAAAAATTCTAACTAGGGCGCAAGACCGGAATGTGAGTTTTGCCGACAGAGAATTGCCGATGGGGGGCAAGGCATGGCCGACCTGGCTGGAAAAATCGTCATCGTCACGGGCGCCAGCCAGGGCGTTGGCGAGGCCGTCGCACGCAAATGCGCCGCAGAAGGGGCCGCCGGCCTCCTGCTGACAGCGCGCGACCGGCAGCGCGGCGACCGGGTGGCCGATGCGCTCAGCAATGGCCCGTGCCGCGCGGTGTTCCATCCCGCAGAACTGGCGGAGCCCGACCAATGCACGTCGATCGTGGCGGCCTGCATCGCCGAGTTCGGCCGCGTCGACGGGTTGGTCAACGCCGCCGGATTGACGGACCGCGGCACGATCTTCGACACGTCGGTCGAACTTTGGGACCGCTTGTTTGCCGTCAACGCGCGGGCGCCGTTCCTGTTGATCCAAGCCGCGGCCGAGCAGATGAGAAACCAGGGCAGCGGCGGGTCGATCGTCAACATCTTGTCGATCAGTGGCCATGGCGGCCAGCCCTTCATCACCGGCTATTGCGCCTCGAAGGGGGCGCTGGCCATTTTGACGCGCAACACGGCCAACGGCCTTCGCTGGGACCGTATCCGGGTGAACGGCATCAATATCGGCTGGACGGACACGCCGCACGAACACCGGGTGCAGACCGGCGCCATGGGGCAGCCGGAGGATTGGTTGGCGCAGGCCGAGGCTGAGCAACCGTTCGGCCGGCTGCTGAAGCCTGCTGATGTGGCGGAGTTGAGTGTGTTCTTGCTGAGTGATCGGTCCGGCATCATGACCGGCGCGATCATCGATCAAGACCAGAAAGTAATCGGTGCTTGGGATTAGGAGTTATCGCGGATGCTGACGCTCGCGCAATTCGGTGCCGGCCGGATCGGCCAGATCCATGCCAGGAACGTAGCCCAAAACGGCCGTTGTCGATTAAAGGCGATCGTTGACGTGAACGCCGATGCGGCATCGACCCTGGCCGGCGAAACCGGCGCCCAGGTCATGACAGCGGACCAGGTGTTCGCCGATCGGGAAATCGGTGCGGTCGTTATCGCCAGCGCGACCCACACCCACGCTGCACTGATCGAGCAGGCGGCCAAGGCCGGCAAGGCCATCTTCTGCGAAAAGCCGATTGATTTGGACAGCGATCGCGTCGCGGCCTGCCTGGACGTGGTCGCGGAAGCCGGCGTGCCCTTATTCGTCGCTTTCAACCGGCGGTTCGATCCGAACTTCCGTGTCCTGCATCAAAGGCTGCGCGACGGCGTCATCGGCGATCTCGAGGCTGTACTGATCACCAGCGTCGATCCCGCACCGCCGCCGATCGACTACATCAAGACCTCAGGCGGCCTGTTCCGCGACATGATGATCCATGACTTCGACATGGCGGTCTGGCTGCTGGGTGAACGGCCTGTCGAGATCTTTGCCGCCGGTTCCTGCAATGTCGATCCGGCGATCGAGGCGGCGGGGGACATCGACACCGCCACGGTGACCCTGCGCACCGGGTCCGGCCGCCTGGCGCAGATCTTCAACAGCCGGCGATCCGGCTACGGGTACGACCAGCGGATCGAACTGCATGGGTCGGGCGGCATGCTGCAGGCCAGCAACTGGCTGGAACACAGTGTCACCGTCGCGACCGACCAGGGCGTGACCGGCGCCAAGCCGATGCATTTCTTCCTCGAACGCTACGCTCTCGCCTACAAGGCGGAGCTGGACACCTTTATCGATGCGGTCGCGGACGGGGTGGCGCCGTCGCCGTCCGGCGAGGATGGCAGGGTCGCTCTCTTGCTGGCGGACGCAGCAGCCGATTCCCTGGCTGCCAACCGGCCCGTCAATCCAGGGCTTTGATGGTCTCTTGCGTCTTCTTGCGCTGCTCCAGCCGTCCGCCCAGGCCGACTATCAGCGTAATCGCAAGGCACATTGTGGCCGACAGCGAACGGATCGACTCTAACTGCGCATCCTGGACCTCAAGCGCCACGTCGGCGTAGCGGACCAGCGGGCTCAAGGGCTCGTCGGTTATGGCAATGACGCCGACGCCCCGTTCCACGGCCTGCCGCGCGACATCGACCGTATCAGGCGCGTAAGGCTTGAAGCTGACGACCAAGGCGACGTCCCCGGCCTCCATGACACCGGCTTGCTGATGCATCATGCCGCCCACGCCGTCGATCAGCTGGGCGTGCCTGCCGAGCAGGCTGAAGCCGTAATACATGTAGGCGGCGACGGGGAAAGCGCGCCGCTGGGCCATAATGTGGATCACCCGACCGGAGGCCAGCAGGCTGACCGCCTGGTCCAAATCGTCATGGCTGGTCTCGGTACGAAGATGGCGCAGGGCATGAATGCCGGCCTCGGTGAAGTGATCGAGAATCGCTGCCGGGCTGCGGATCCGCCCACGATCGAGCTCCAACGCCCGTATGCGTTGCTCATAGCTGGGCAATTCGGCGATCAGGCGGGTCTGAAACACCCGTTGCATGTCGCTGAAACCGCTGAAGCCAAACGACTTCGCGAACCTGATCAGCGTCGAGGGCTGGGTGCCGGCGCGTTCGGCAACCGTCGCCACCGTCTCAAGCGCCATGTCGTTGGGGTTGCCAAGGGCGAAGTGGGCGACCTGTCGCAGGCGGTTGCTCAGACTTTCGTGCCGGGCCGAGATTGCGGCCCGCAACTCCTCATAGGTCTCTGGTGCCGCTAGATCCGGCTCCTTCATCTCCCAGCCCCATTCGATTTTGCTCGAGTGTAGGGCAATGAAATGTACATTCCACCAAAAAAGCTCTTTACGCGGAAAATTGGAACGTGCAGTCTATTTTTGGCTCAACAATGATAACGGCGACCATACGCCGGATGCCCTGGGGAGGAAGGATCGTTGGCTCAGACCGCCTTTCAGCGGAAAGAATCGGTTTCCTCCCTTGTGTTGTCGCAGTGTTGAGGCGTCGGTCTTCGGCGCATCGCCGCTGCCTAGACCCATAAGAGGAGGAATTAGAATGAAAAAGACTGTTTTGTTGGCAGCGACCGCCGCCGTTGCGATGGGTATCGCGACGGCCCCGGCAATAGCGCAGGACGACATCCGGATCGTGGTCGTCAGTCATGGCGTTGCGTCCGACCCGTTCTGGTCGGTCGTGAAGAACGGCGTCGATGCGGCCGAGGCGGATCTGGGCATTGAGGTCGAATACCTGGCGCCCGAAACCTACGACATGGTCCGCATGGCGCAGCTGATCGAATCGGCGGTCGCATCCGATCCACACGGCATCGTCGTCTCAATTCCAGACCCCGACGCGTTGCGTGACTCCATCACAAATGCCGTCGAATCCGGTATCCCGGTCATCTCCATGAACTCCGGCAGCGATGTGCGCCGCGACCTGGGCGTCGATGTTCATGTCGGGCAAACCGAATACGAAGCCGGTCTTGGCGGCGGCGAGCGCATGGCAAGTCTAGGCGTGACCAATGCGCTTTGCCTGAACCACGAAGTCGGTAATGTGGCGCTCGATCTGCGGTGCCAGGGTTTCGAGGACGGCCTTGGCGGCGATGTTGAGGTTATCGCGCTCAGCACCGACCCGACCGAGATCCGCAATGCGGTGACGGCGACCCTGTCGGCCAATGACGACATCGACGGCATTTTGGCGCTGGGACCGGTGTCTGGTGAGCCTGCCCTGGAGGCCGTCCGTGACCTGGAGTTGATCGGTGAGGTCGAGTTCGGCACGTTCGACCTGTCGCCGACGATGCTGGAGGCGCTCTCCAACGGAGAGATGTCGTTCGCCATCGATCAGCAGCAATACCTGCAGGGCTATCTGCCGGTCGTGTTGCTGGTGCTGAACATCCGGCATGGTCTGATGCCAGGCGCGGATGTGCTGACGGGCCCAGGCTTCGTGACACCTGAAAACGCCGATCAGGTCATTGAACTGAGCGCACAGGGCATCCGTTAAGCGTTTGATTTCCGACCGTATGGTCGGGTGGAGGCGGCGTCCGATCGGATGCCGCCTCCACGAAACGCTCTGGAGAACGCTCAAATAGAGATCTAGACGGGGGACGGCCTGATGACCGATCAAGCAGCCGCAACTGCCTCGCCCCCGCCCCAGGCGGGCGGTGACGAGCGACTGAAGCAAACCTCCAGGACGAAAAAGCTGCTGTCGCGGCCCGAATTGGGGGCCGTCGCCGGCACGATCTTGGTGTTCATCTTCTTCGCCATCGTTGCCGGCGACAGTGGCATGTTCAGTGCGCTCGGCATCGTCAACTTCCTGGAGGTTGCCGCTCAGCTCGGCATTCTCGCGATCGCCGTGTCCCTGCTGATGATCGGCGGCGAGTTCGACCTGTCCTTGGGCTCGATGATTGGCGCGGCCGGCGTTCTCGTCGCCATTCCAGCGGTCGAGCTGGGCTGGCCGATCTGGCTTTCCATCTTCTTCGCGTTCGCCGTGGCCTTGGTTGTCGGCTACATCAACGGCATCATCACGGTGCGCACGGGCCTGCCCTCGTTCATCGTGACGTTGGCATTTCTGTTCATCCTGCGCGGATTGACCATCGGCTTTACCCGGCTGATCACCGGCCGCACGCAGGTTTCAGGCCTGCATGACCTGTCGGAGGGGGATTGGCTGGCACCGATCTTCAATGGCGAGGTGTTGGGGTTCGTCTTCTTTTGGCTGGCCGACATGGGCATGATCGACACCTTGCGCGATGGCGTGACGCCGCGTGTCCAGGGCATTCCGATGTCCGTGGTCTGGTTCCTGGTGCTTGGTGCGATTGCCACCTGGGTGCTGCTGCGCACCTCGTTCGGTAACTGGATCTTTGCCGTGGGCGGCGACAAGAACTCCGCGCGCAACGTCGGCGTTCCGGTCACGCGCGTGAAAGTAGTCCTGTTCATGTGCACCGCCGCGGCGGCCACCCTGTTCGCCGTGATCCAGGTGCTCGACGCCGGCTCTGCCGACACCAACCGGGGCCTCTTGAAGGAGTTCGAGGCCATTATCGCGGCCGTCATCGGCGGCTGTCTCTTGACCGGCGGCTACGGCTCGGCCATCGGCGCCATGTTCGGGGCCATCATATTCGGCGTGGTGCAACAGGGCATCTTTTATACCGGCGTCAATACCGACTGGTTCAAAGTGTTCCTGGGCGTGATGTTGTTGATAGCGGTGCTGTTCAACAACTACATCCGCCGCAGAATGACGGAGTCGAAGTGATGGCAAACACGGGCAATGGCGGTGCGCCGCTGATCGAAATGCGCGATGTCGGCAAGCAGTTCGGTTCCGTCATCGCGCTGCAGGGCATTACCATGAAGGTGAATGCGGGCGAGGTGCTGGCCCTGCTTGGTGACAACGGCGCCGGCAAGTCGACGCTGATCAAGACCTTGTCCGGCGTTCACACCCCGACCCAGGGGAATATCCTGGTTGAGGGCAAGTCGGTAAAGTTCACCAACCCGCGCCACGCCTTGGATGCCGGTATCGCGACCGTCTACCAGGACTTGGCGATGGTGCCGCTGATGAGCATCACGCGTAACTTCTTCATGGGGCGTGAGCCGTCAAGCGGCTTCGGCCCGTTCAAGAGCATCGATATCGGCTTTGCCGACCGGGTCGCGAAGGAGGAGATGGGCAAGATCGGCATCGACGTGCGCGACCCGACCCAGGCGGTGGGCACGTTGTCGGGCGGGGAACGGCAGTGCGTTGCCATCGCGCGTGCGGTATATTTCGGCGCCAAGGTGCTGATCCTCGACGAGCCGACCTCTGCGCTTGGCGTGAAACAGGCGTCGGTCGTGCTGCGCTACATCGCCAAGGCCAAGGCGCGCGGCTTGGGCGTGATCTTCATCACACACAATGTCCACCACGCCTATCCCGTTGCGGACAAGTTCCTGCTGCTCAATCGCGGCCGCTCGCTCGGCTATTTCGATAAGGCCGAGGTCAGTCGGGAACAGGTTCTCGAAATGATGGCGGGCGGTAAGGAGCTCGATGAACTGACGGCTGAGTTGGAGGAGTTCGCCCGCGCCGATGAGGGCACCGGCGGCCTGGAGGCCGGCGCTGCCGCAGAGGCTGCGATGGCCGAAGAGTTGCGCCAGGAAAGCGAGAGGGTTCACCAGCACCCCGATTGAGGCTATTCGATCGCCAAGGGTTTGCGCGCCGGCACCCTCTTGTCCAAGGGTGCCGGCGTTGTTTGTTGAACCGTCGTGCACGAGAGGACCCGGACCATGCGAAGCGACATCGGCGTTGGGCTGATCGGCACAGGCTTCATGGGACGGTGCCACGCCATTGCGTTCCGAACCGCCGCTGCGGTTTTTCCGCTGACCATCGTCCCGCGCATGGAAGCCGTGGCCGACGTCAACCTGTCGGCGGCGGAAGAGGTCGCGCAGCGATTCGGGTTTGCCCGCGCCACCGCAGACTGGCGCGATCTGTTGGACGACCCGTCAGTTGGGGTCGTCGCGATCACATCGCCGAACGTCTTGCACAAGGAAATGGCGTTGGCCGCTCTTGAAGCCGGCAAGCACGTCTATTGCGAAAAGCCGATGGCCTTGTCCCTGGCCGACGCACGCGAAATGGCGGCGGCGGCGGAAGCTTCAGGGGTCGTCCACATGGTCGGCTACAACTACGTGGCCAATCCGGCCGTAATCTTCGCGCGCAAGCTGATCGACGAAGGCGTGCTGGGCAAGATCATCCATTTCCGCTGCGTCAATGACGAGGACTACATGGCCGACCCGTCGGTGCCTTATTCCTGGCGCTGCCGGCGGGACGCGGCGGGGTCGGGCACCCTGGCCGACCTGGGTGGCCACGCGGTCAGCCTGGCGCTGTACTTGGCCGGCCCGATCGCCAGCGTCAGCGCCAGGGTTTCAACCGTGATCGCCGAACGGCCGGTGTTGGACGGCGAGTCCCTGACGCGTTCGGGGCCGCCCAACGCCGCGAGTGCGGTCACGCGAACGGCCAAGGTCGAGAATGAAGACCAGGCGGTGGCGCTGCTGCAGTTCGAAAACGGTGCGCTTGGCAGCCTGTCTTCAAGCCGCGTGGCTTGGGGGCGGAAAAACTACCTGGCCTTTGAAATCAACGGCACCAAAGGGACGCTCATTTTCGACCAGGAGAGGCTGAACGAACTGCGTCTGTTCGAGGCGGGCGCGATCGGGGACGACCGCAACGGCTTTCGAACCGTGCCCATGGGACCCGAGCACGAGCCCTACGGCATGTTCCTGCCGGCCAAGGGCCACCAGATCGGTTTCAACGACAAGAAGGCGATCGAGGTCGCGCGGCTGATGCGGGCAATCGCCGGCGAAACCCACCCGTACCCGTCGTTTCACGACGGCTTGGCAGTCGAATCGGTGATCGAGGCGATCGAGCGGTCCGCCGCCGAGGAGCGCTGGATCGAACCTGCCACATTCGCGGGCTGAACAGACTTAAGGCGGCCCCCGCGTCGGCGGGCGCCGCCCTCAATTGTGCCGGAAATCAGCCGTTTAGGTGCGGCGATCGGCGATGTTGCGGCCGCGGGCGATGTTCTCGAAGTCGCTGGTACCGATCCCCAGATCGTCGAGCTCGCGCTGGTCGAGCGCTTGTAGCTCCGACATGGTCCGATGGTAGCGGCGCCAGGCCTTGATCTTCGTGTTCAGGCTGGAAAAAAGACCGGAGGTACGGTTGTCAACGAATGCGGTCATGGCTCGATACTCCTAAAAAAGAGCCGTTGGATCAGTATGATATCTGGCGACCCCTCATTAGGCGCCATGCGCGATATCTAAGCCCTGACGTCGCAAATTTGTATCGCCGAGTCGCTGCAATTGTTGCGCTGCAGCATTGCCGAATTCGCATTGCTTCGAGTGGGGGTTTGAGGGCCCATTCAAGGGCGCCTGCGCTGCTATCTCAGGCGCCGTCGACGACGGTCAGCAGTTCGATGGGGCGCGCAATACCGCGCAGCATGTAGCGCCCCAGGGAGACCAGCTCGTCGGTGACGTCAACGCATTCCGAGAAGCTCTGCGAGACGGCCAGTTGCCGCTCCAGCGAACGGCTCATCGCGGCGATGCGGCTGGCCTCGTTGACGGCCGGACCGACAACGGTGAAATCCAGCCGTTCCTTTGCGCCGATGTTGCCGTAGAAGACCTCGCCGACGGTCAAGCCGATATAGGGCTCGGTCACAGGCAGACCGGCCTCGCTTCGCCGATCGTTCAACTGCCTGACATCCGCCATCGCCTTCTTAGCCGCAGCGAGAGCGCCCCGCGCGGCGTCATTGCGACCGTCAAGGGGGAATATCGCCAGCACCCCGTCGCCGATGAATTTCAGCACCTGGCCGTCGAACTCGTGGATCGCCGAGACGATGCTGTCGCCATAATCGTTCAACAACGGGATGACCTGGTCGGGCGGCATCGTGTCGCTCAGCTTGGTGTAGCCGCGCAGATCGCTGAACCAGATCACGGCCTTGATCCTGTCCGCGTGGCCCTGGGCGATCGCGCCGCGCAGGACGCGTTCCGCCGGGTCCCGACCCAGATAGGTCGACAGCAGATTGGTCAGGTTCCGAACCTGGGATGTCGCCTGCAGGGAATGCGCGATCCGCGGTGCCAGTGTCTTCAGCGCAGAAAGCTGGGCGTTGCTGAAGCCGGCTTCGTTGTCGACGGTCCAAGAGGTGTAAATGGCCACATCGTCCTGGCCGTCGCGAACGACCCCGCCCACGCGCGATCGAAAGGCGATGTAGTCGGTCGTGCCATCCGCCGCCATATCGTCGAGCAGGCCAGGGCGGTCCGGGTCGGGCGATCCGTTCAACCGCCAGCGCCCTTCCTGCCAACCGCGATGGTAGAGCACCATGAACGGGCTGCGCTGCCAGGCTGATTCGTCGCCATCCGACCTGTTGCGCAGAAAGGTATCGCGAGAGGCACCTTCGCCGCGGCGCCAAACGAAGCCTTCGCCGCCCAGCGTGGGGTGGAGGATCTGCATCCCCGCGTAGGCCCGCTTCAGATGAAAGCCGGCATTGACCAACCGCTCGCTTACGCCACCCATCATCGCCTCGCCGGAGCGACCGTCCAGGCAACCGTCGATCAGCCAGCCCGTCAGCGCGTCGATTTGCGCCAGATCCATCGTGGGAATTCCGCGTTGTGGTCAGATTTGCTGAGAACGGCTCTCTATCACGCGTCCGTCATGCTGCCGATGGATATGGTTAGCGGTGCGGCCGTCCCCAACCGTCCTGCCTTGGACCTGCTGCCAAGTTGCTGCAAATGAAGCGGGATCGGTGATGGAAGACCGTTGACTGCCATGGGATCGCGCTTTGCACTCCGGGCCATCGAACCGCCGGTTCCGGCTTAGCGGTCCGCTCACGCGAACCAAACCCGGCATACAGCAAGACCGATTCGTCATCGCCGCGCACGTTTTCGTGATCGGGCTTGTGTACGCGGCGCCGTTGCGGCGCGTCGCTGCTCCGATCTGGGATCAGGTCGTGTCGGAACTGACCGGAAATGCTGATTGTGGCGTGGACAGGTCTGAAAGGCGCTCGTTCCTTGGTGTGTGTCCTGATTGCAACAATGGTGACAAAAAGGCCGCTCAAGTAAAAGGACGACTGGATACCGGCGCGAAAATGGCGTACGCACAACTATGAATTCAGGGCGCCCTGCAATGAATTCAGGGCAACCTGCCCGTTGTTTCGTCATGAAGACGCAAGCGGAGGTAGATAGATGCGTGTTCGTTCCTTTCTTCTAGTGTCTGCGGCGGCGGTTGCTCTGGCGACCCCGGCCTTGGCACAAAACGGCACCGTCGGCTTTTATGTCGAGGGTCAGGCCGGCGTGAACTGGATTGAGGATCTCGATGTCGAGGTTTCCGGTCCCGGTGGCAGCTTCACTGTCGATAACGCTGTCGACATGGATCCGGGTTGGGCCGCTTCCGGCCAAGTTGGTTACGGCTTTGGCAATGGCTTGGTGCTTGAAGCCGAGGTAACGTACCGCGACAACAGCTCCGACGATGGTCTTTCGTTTGTCCCGAATGTTGACATCGAATCGTGGGCCTTCATGGGCAACGTGATGTACGAGTTCGGGCCGTTTGGCGGCGCTCTGCCCTATCTCGGCGTGGGTGCCGGTGTGGCGATCGTGGACGTCGATCAGCCCGTGTTTGGCAGCGATGACGATACGGTCTTCGCCGCGCAAGGCATCGTTGGCGTGGCCTATCCGTTCACGGATCACTTGGCTGCTGTGGTCGACTATCGCTATTTCCGGGCGTTTGACGTTGAGTATGGCCCGGGCGCAGCGGGGCCCTTCTCGGCATCTTCGGACATTGTGAACCACACCATCATGGGCGGTCTGCGGTACACCTTCCAGGCTCCGCCTCCGCCTCCGCCTCCGCCGGTCGTGGTCGAGCCGGTCGCCGAGACCGCGTTCATCGTCTTCTTCGATTGGGATCGGGCGGATCTCACGCCTGAGGCCAATCTGGTTCTCGACGACGTCGTCGTCGTGCTGAACCAGAACGGCTATGCCTCGATCCGGTTGGACGGCTACACCGACCTTTCGGGTTCGGCCCAGTACAATCTCGGCCTGTCGGAGCGTCGGGCGAACTCGGTCGCCAACGGTCTGATCGCGCGCGGCATCGCGCCGGACGAGATCGTGATCCGGGCCTTTGGTGAGGAAAACCCGCTGGTGCCGACACCGGACGGTGTTCGCGAGCCGCAAAACCGGCGCGTGGAGATCTTCCTCATCTAAGTGTTTGAGACCCTGTCCTACCAGGACAGCGAAGCCGGCCAAGGAGACTTGGCCGGCTTCTTTTTTTGTTGCCTCGCGGAATGGAGATTGATGCTACATCTTCGCCGCTTCCCCGATCGCGAATGACGGTGTTAGCCGAGATCAATGTCGACGATGACCGGCACGTGATCCGAGGGTTTCGGCTCCCAGCCCCGTGCATCCGATAGAATCTCAGCCTTCTGCAAATCGCCGACCAGAGGCGCCGTCACCCAGACATGATCCAGTCGCCGCCCCCTGTTGGAGGCGCGCCAGTCGCGCGCGCGGTAGCTCCACCAGCTATACAGTTTCTCCTCGGCCGGAACGAAATGGCGTACGGCGTCGACCCAACCGATCGAGGCCTGCATCGTCGTCAGTTTCTCGACCTCGATCGGCGTGTGGCTGACCACGTCGAGCAGTTGCTTGTGAGACCAGACGTCGGTTTCCAGGGGGGCGATGTTCAGGTCGCCCACCAGGACCATTTTGGATCTGGGCGACCGTTCGGCCGGCCACCATTCGGCCATGGCATCTACGAATTGCAGCTTGTGGGCGAATTTGTCGTTGGCCGTCGGATCGGGCACGTCACCGCCTGACGGAACATAAAAGTTGTGAAGTTCGATATCGCCGGGCAGCCGGGCGATGACGTGCCGGCAGTCTGACTTGTTGCACCAGTCGCGCGGCTCCCAACTGGTCATGGGCAGCCGCGAAAGGATGGCAACGCCGTTGTAGGACTTCATCCCGGCAACCGCGATATGGGTGTAGCCCTTGTCCTGAAACGGGGCGGCCGGAAAGAGGTCGTTCGTGACCTTGGTTTCCTGAAGGCAGATAACGTCCGGCGCACGCTCCTCGATCAGTCGCAAGACGATGTCCTGACGCAGACGGACCGAATTGATGTTCCAGGTGGCGATACGCATGGGTCGGGGGCTCCAGCTTGCTTCTTCAAAAGGCGGGATCGCGATACGCGGTCCAGCAGACAAGCCCCCAGATGCCGAGACGTCAATCCCGGTCGTGCCCATTTTGGCCCATATCGCTTATGCGTCCAGGGCCTGCTGACAAGCCGCTGGTTCGCCGCGCTGCGATCAGAAGACGGAAAAAACGCCGTCGTTGATGGCCAGTGGCCAACGGCCGGCCGCGAACAGCCGATACTTGGCGGCAAAGGGGTGGTCGTCGCCGGCCCTGGTCACCAAGGCCAAGGCCGCCTGATGGCAGGACATGGCCGCCGCACCCGCCGCCGATCGTATCAGCCCTTCGTCCGCGACACCGCCCCGCGCCGCCGCAACCGCCGCCTTGCCGTGTACGATGTCCGACGCGGTGTTTGTTACGTTGGTCAGGGCACTGTAAAGCGCTCGGTCGCCGATTTCGGCTTCGGCGCGGCGTTGCAGGGTCGCACGTGCGCTTTCTTCCGCGCGCCACCACGCAACGTCCCAATCAGGGGCGTCGGCAACGGCCTTGGCATCGTTCCAACTGCCTACGCTCTCAATCGCGGTGTGACCGAAACCAAGACCGTCGAGATACAGGCGCGCCTCGTCTCTCTCCGCGTCAATAATCGGGTCGCCGACGGCGGCGAACCAGCTGTCGAACTGGATCGCGTGAACCAGCCGCCCCAGCGCGTCGAGCCTGCGGTCGACGCTGTCGTCTGCGGTTTTCGTGTCAGTGTCAGGCATTGCCGCGCCGTTCACGCCACAGGTCCAGCTTCTCCTGAACCGGCCTGTCGGAGTAGCTGAACAGCACCGTGTCCCCATCAACGTTGAACTGCAGCCGATACCAGCTTGGAACCACGAACACGTCCTTTGGCCCGAAGTCGAACGTATCGTCGCCGATCGTCACGCGACCGGCGCCCTCGACAGCCGTATAGACCGTTCCATCCGTCGATTGATACGGCGCGCTTGTGAAGCCCTTCGGAAGCAGCTGAAGGCAGGTTCCGATCGTTGGCATCGCCCAATCGCCGCTGGCCGGGTTGATGTAACGAAGCTTCAAGCCATGGCAGGGATCCCAGTCGCGCGTCTCTCGAAGCTTCTCCAGCGCCGCGCGCGACCGCTCGTAGGGATAGTTGAAGACCGGTGAGGTCTTGGCATCCGGTCGCCAGTCGATGGGCAACAGGCCCTCGCCGAATCGGGCCGGCGAGTCGCCGACGGGGCGCGACAGAGGCTGGCGGTCCTCGGGCCAGGTCTCGGCGAAGCTGGCGTCCAACAGCCGGACCAGCGGGATGTCCAACCCGTCGAGCCAGACCATCGGCCTGTCGCTGTCGTTGCCGTGATCGTGCCACGTCCAGTTCGGCGTGATCACGAAATCGCCCTCTCGCATAAGGGTCTTCTCGCCGTCGACGGCCGTGTAGGCGCCGTCGCCCTCGATTACGAAGCGCAAGGCGGACTGGGTGTGCCGATGGGCAGGGGCCACTTCGCCCGGCAGGATCAGTTGCAGGCCGGCATAGAGCGAGTGCGTGACCGACGCCTGGCCACGCAGGCCTGGGTTTTCCAGCATCAAGACACGGCGTTCGGCTTCCTTGGCGGTGATCAGACGGCCAGCCTCCATCAGATGCTCGCGCACCTCGGCATAGCGCCATCGAAAGGGCTGGCACGGGCTGACGGGCTCCGGTGTCACCAGGGCCTTCAGGTTCTCCCAAAGCGGTGCCAGGTTGCCTGGCGCTATCTTGTCGTAATAGGCGGCCCGTTCCGGCGTTTGCGTCGGCTGCGCGTCCATTGGCTTTTCTCCCCCTTTTTCTCGCCTCAGGCCGCGAATGCCTGGGCATCGGGCAGGGTCAGGCCCAGCTCATCCTCCACCAGCTTACGCGCCCGGCGCACGAAGTCCGCCCGCATGTCGTCGTTCGCTCGCTGTTTGATGCCCCAGCGCATGTAGATCTCATTGTTTTTGGACTTCGACGAACCAAAGAAGGGGGGCAGCAGGGGGAAGTACTGATTGATGGCTTCTTGTACTTGGCGTCGGCCTTCCTCCGTCTGACACAGCTCCGCGCAGAAATCGCGCCCGAACTGCGCGTGGAACTTCTCCTCGGGCATGGTCATGCGCGCGAGATTGCGCAGCGGGTGGAAGGTGCAGTGTAAGAGGTCCTCGACCTGAAGGATCTCCGCCAGGTCCGCCAACAGCTTGATGACGCAGAACTGCGCCCAGGTTTCCATGGGGAACTCGAAGATCGAGAGCGGCTTCTTGCCTTCCGGCGTCATCTCCTGCGCCGGGATGCCGATCTGTTCGCCCAGTTCGCGAAAGCGGACATGGTGGCCATACTCCTCCATCGCGACCCGGCAGGTCAGCCACTTGGCATAAGGCGTCGGCGCCAGGCCGATGGCCGGCTCGTCGAACACCTGCGCGCCGTAGAGCTCGTTCACGGCGTGGCTGCGGACGATCTTCCTGACCGCCGTTTGAAACTCCGGGTCGGTCTCGGCCAAGCCTTCGGTGGTCTTGATCGGGTCCTGCACGATCTGGTCCATATTTGCATTTCCTCCAAACGCGATAACGATCCTCAGTCCTGCGTTAGAGCACCGGCTCGCTCGCAAAGGCCTCAAGGTCCGTGGTCAATTTCGTATAGCTGTCGCGGAAGGTCTGATTGACCTGTTCCGCCAAATCAATCTCGCCGTCTGTCACAAACCGTTCGACCGGTCGCGGCTGACTGAACAAGAAGACCTCGCGTCCACGCACGCCAAACAGCTGGCCGCTGATGTCCTGGCCTTCCGGTCCTGCCAGCATGGTCGCGAGCCGCGCGACAGGCTCTGCCGGCACCGCCATGGCGCGATCCTTGTACTGGGTTTGCTCGTCGTTGGCCGGCTTAATGGATTGGGTGACGCGGGTGGCGGCAAACGGGGCGATGGCGTTGCAGGTGACGTGCGACCTGGCCATGTCGAGCGCCGCGACGCGCGTCAGACCAAGCAGCCCCGCCTTGGCGCTGGCATAGGCCGCCTGGCCATAATTGCCGTAATAGCCGGCGGTCGAAACGATATTGATGATGCGGCCCCAGCGGCCGTCGCCGCGTCCGGCCTTGGCCTGGTTGCGAAGGACGGGTGTGGCCGCGGCGATCATGTAGGCAGCGGCGGAAAGATTGGTGCGGATCACCGCCTCCCAGTCCGCGGCGGTCATCTTGAACACCAACGCATCGCGCAGGATTGCCGCGTTGTTGACGACGATGTCGAGACCGCCAAACCGCTCAACCGCGAGAGCGATCGCCGTCGACGCCGCGTCGGGACTGGCCACGCTGGTGTCAAAGGCCGCTCCGCCAATTGCGGCGGCGGCTTCACGTGCGATCGTGGGGTCGGCACCGTCGCCGCGGATGCTCGTGCCGTTGTCGGCGATCACGATCTTTGCGCCGGCATTGGCCAGGTCTTCGGCGATGGCCCTGCCAATGCCGCGGCCGGCGCCGGTCACCAACGCGACCCGTCCATCCAGCCTGCTGGTCATTGCGCGGCCTCCAGGGCCTGCTTTTCGTCTTCTGAATAGAAGGCGTCGGCGTGGATACGGTGCGGGGGGACGCCCCGTTCCGTCAGCAGCAGGGTCGCGGACTCGACCATCGCCGGCGGGCCGGCCAGATAGGCCCGAACCTGGTCGCTGTCACGCAACTGCGAGACCGCAACGTCGCCAACATGGCCAACGCGCTTGTCCGTGGGTGCATCGGGTTCCGACAAGGCAGCGGCGAACCGCAGATTCGAATAGCGCTGTTCAAGCACCGAGAAGTGGTCTTGCAGATACAGATCCTGTTCGCGGCGGGCGCCGACATAGAGATCGATCGGTTGCCGCATGCCCTTCGCCAGCGCGGTTTCGACGATGCTTTTGATCGGCGCCAGGCCTGAGCCGCCGGCGATCGCCAGGATCGGTCCCTCGTGAGCCTCCCGCAGGTGGGAGGTTCCCAGCGGCCCGTCCACTTCGACGCGGTCGCCGATCCGCAGGGTCTCGTAGGCATAGCGGCTTGTGCTGCCGCCAGTGTTGCGAATGTGGAACTCAAGCCCGTCTTCGTCCGGCCGGTTGGCCATCGAATAGTCGCGTGGCCGCTGGCCGGGAAACGTGACCGAGGCGTATTGACCGGCCGCGAAACTGAACGGCCCGCCGGACTCGATCGTCAACACGACCCGTTTGATGTCGTGGGTCAGGTCTTCAAGCCCGCTGACGCGACAGACCAGCTCGCGCTGCGGGTGAACGGCGATTTCGTCGTCGTCGAGCAGTTCGACCGCGCAGTCCTCCCAAGGAACGCTGCGGCAGGCGAGAATCAAGCCGTCGGCGCGTTCCGTGTCGGTCAGCGCGAACTCCGAATAGGGCGTCATCTCGACGTCGCCACTGATCAGGCGCACTTTGCACGACCCGCAATTCCCCGCCTGACAGCTATGGGGAAAGGGCAGGCCCTTGGCTAAGGCGGCCGCCAGGATCGTGTCGCCCATCTCGACCGTGACCGGCGCGCCCATCGGTTGGCCCGATTGTCGGATCGTCACGGAAAAGGTCATGAATCCTCGTAGCGTCGGCCGGTCACGCCGGTCCGACAAATTGTTCGTATGTCAAACAATATCGTTGAAAGGGGAGTTGGATCAAGGGCAGAGTCGCGGGCTTGGGACCGGCCTAGAGATGTCCCGCGGAAGGCGATAGGCTCTTCGAGAAACGACAGGCGGGCCGTAGGTGCCGGCCAGATAGGGGAGGACACCGTCACATGACAATCATGACTTTGCGCGCGTCCGTTTTTGGTGTGTTGGGTGGGGCGTCAGTCGCCGCGATGCTTGCCGGTATTGGACCGGCCGCACATGCGCAAGACGTGACCTTGCGCGTGCATCACTTCCTGCCGCCGCCCTCGGTTGCCCACTCGCAATTCATCGAACCCTGGGCGAACAGGGTGATGGAGGAATCCGACGGCAGGATCGCGGTCGAGATCTACCCGGCCATGCAGCTCGGCGGCGCACCGCCCTCGCTTTACGATCAGGTGCGCGACGGGGTCGTGGACGTGGTCTGGACCTTGCCGGGGTACACGCCCGGGCGCTTTCCGCTGACCGAGGTCTTCGAACTGCCGTTCGTTGCTGGCACGGCCGAGGCGACCAGCCAGGCGGCGCAGGCGTTTTATGAAGAGAACCTGGCCGACGAGTTTGCCGACGTCCATGTTCTGACCCTGCACACCCACGCCCCCGGCACCTTCCACATGCGCGACGAACCGTTCGACAGTCTCGACGATCTGGAAGGGACGTCGGTTCGCGCGCCCACACGCGTGATCAATGACGCGCTGGAGGCGCTGGACGCCGTACCGGTCGGCATGCCGGTGCCGCAAGTGCCCGAGGCCTTGTCGCGTGGCGTGGTGGACGGAACGGTCATCCCGTGGGAGGTCGCGCGGCCCTTGCGCGTCCAGGAACTGGTCTGTTGCCACAGCGAAATCGATGCCGATCGCGGCTTCTACACCTCGGTCTTTCTGTTCGCCATGAACAAGGACGTGTACGAGGGTCTGCCTGAGGATCTGCAGGCGGTGATCGACAACAATTCCGGCATGGCGCTGGCCCAGATGATCGGCCAGGTCTGGGACGAGGCCGAGGCGCCGGGCCGCCAGGCCGCCGTGGATGCCGGCAACCAGTTCGTTGTTTTGTCCGATGAGGTCGTGGCTGAGATGTCCGACCGAACCCAGGGTGTTATCGACGCATGGGTCGCCAACACGGACGAGGCCGGCCATGACGGTGCCGCCCTGTTGGCGCGGGCGCGAGAGCTGGTCGACCAGTACAGCCAATAGGTCCGCATGGCCCATCAGCCGCCGGGCGCGGTCTCGGTCGATCCCATCGGCAAGGCGCTTTATCGCGCATCGGCGGCCTTGGCGGTTCTTGGCGGGCTTCTGCTGGCGGCGACCATGGTTATGGTCGTCGCCAGCATCATCGGCCGTAACTTGGCCGGGATACCGCTGTTCGGCTGGCTGGGCCCCGTTCCAGGCGATTTTGAGCTGGTCGAGCTGGGCGTCGCCATCGCGCTGTTCAGCTTCCTGCCCTATTGCCAGATTGTCCGGGGCAACGTCGCGGTCGACTTCTTCGTCGCCAGGGCAAGCGCCAGGACCCGGGCATGGTTCGCGGTGGCTGGCAACCTGCTGTACACGATCATCGCCGCGCTGCTCGCCTGGCAACTCTTCAACGGCTATCTCGATCGCCTAGGTCCCTACGGCGAAACCACATGGATCCTCGGCCTGCCGACGAAGTGGGGATATCTCTGCGCCTTCGTCGCCACGGTTCTCTTGACGCTGGTGTGCGCCTACACGGTCCTGCGATCGATCGCTGAGGCGAGGGGCGACGGAGAGCCGGCCCGATGATCGGACCCGAACTCGGTGCGTTTGCTTTTGTCGCCCTGTTGGCGTTGCTGGCCCTGCGCATTCCCATCGGCGTATCGATGATTACGGTCGGCCTGGGCGCTTATCTGGTCATGCGTGGCGCCTCACCGACATTGGCTTACGTCAAGAACACGTCGTTCAGCGCCTTTGCCGATTATGGCCTGTCGGTGGTGCCATTGTTCCTACTGATGGGCCAGTTCGCGACCCGGGCGGGGATGAGCAAGGCTCTGTTCAACGCGGCGAACGTCTTTCTCGGCCATCGGCGCGGCGGCGTGGCGATGGCATCCGTCGGCGCCTGCGCCGGGTTCGGCGCCATTTGCGGCTCATCCCTGGCTACGGCCGCGACGATGGCCCAGGTGGCCCTGCCGGAGATGCGCCGGTTCGGCTATTCCGGTGCCTTGTCGACCGGCTCGCTGGCCGCCGGCGGTACGCTCGGCATCCTGATCCCACCATCGGTCGTTCTGGTCATCTATGCCATTTTGACCGAGCAGAACATCGCCAAGATGTTTGTCGCCGCCCTGGTGCCGGGCTTCCTGGCCGCGCTGGGCTATGTGCTGGCGATTGCCGTCTATGTCCGTTTCAGGCCCGATGCCGGCCCGACGGGCGAGCGCGCGGGCGCCGCAGCCAGGCGCAAGGCCGTTGCCGAGACCTGGCCCGTGGTGGCGATCTTCCTCCTGGTGATCGGCGGCATATATGCCGGATGGTTTACGCCGACGGAGGGGGCGGCCGTCGGGGCCTTTTCGACCCTCTTGCTGGCGATCTTCCACGGTGGCATGCGCTGGCAAGGCTTTGTCGACAGCCTGAAGGGCACCGCCGAGGCCAGCGCAATGATCTTTCTGATCATCCTCGGCGCCAAACTGTTCAACGGCATGCTGGCCTTGACCCAGTTGCCCCAATCCGCGGCGTTGTTTATCGGCGATAGCGGCCTGGCGCCGATGGCGGTGCTGGCCGTTATGCTGCTGATCTATCTGCTGCTCGGCTGCGTCATGGACAGTCTCAGCATGATCCTGCTGACGATCCCGATCTTCTTCCCCATCGTTATGGCGCTGGACTTCGGCATGACACCGGAAGAAACGGCGATCTGGTTCGGGATCCTGGCCCTGATCGTGGTCGAGGTCGGGTTGATCACGCCGCCCGTCGGCATGAATGTGTTCATCATCAACTCACTCGCGCGGGATGTGCCGATGCTGGACAGTTTCCGGGGCGTGCTGCCGTTCTTGCTGTCCGACGCCGTGCGGGTGATTATCCTGATCGCATTCCCGATCATCACGTTGGGGCTGGTGAACTTGCTGTGGTAGCGAACGTCCCAAGGGCCGACGGTTCCGTCGATCGCCGCCGCAGGCGCAGCCGGCGCATCGATCACGGCGTGCTGCCTGACCTTGTCGGCTACAACCTTCGCCGCGCACAGATCGCCGTTTTTCAGAATTTCCGCGCCGCGACCGCGGATTTCGACATCACACCGGGGCAGCTTGGCGTTCTCATCCTGATCGACAGCAATGACGGGCTCAGCCAGTCGGAGCTTGGCGACGCGCTCGGCATCGACCGGTCGACCATGGTGGCCGTGATCGATCGGTTGGAGCGGCGCGATCTGGTCGTTCGGGCGCCGTCCCCTGCCGACCGCCGCTCCTACGCGCTGAGGCTAAGCGATGTCGGTGCCACCCTGCTACAGAGCATTATGCCGGCGGTCTTGGCCCACGAGCGCTCGGTTACCGAGTCGCTGAGCGATGAGGAGCGGGCCGTGCTGGTCAAACTGCTGGCCAAGCTGGCCAACGGTGACGGTGTCTGACCTCGCCTATTCGGCGGCCAAGCGCGCAGACTTGCCGGCATGGGCGGCAACCGCTTCCCCGAAGGCCCGAAACAGGGCCATGGACTCGGCGTTCTCCCAATAGCGCCACTCCGGATGCCATTGCACGCCGATCGCAAACGCCTTGGCGCCGTCGACCCGCACCGCCTCGACCTGGCCATCCTCCGCCACCGCCTCGACCGACAGCCCGTCGCCCAACTTGCCGATGCCCTGATAATGGATCGAGTTGACGATGATTTCGGACTTGCCGAACAGCCGATTTAACTCACCGTCCGCCGAAAGGCGCACCGGGTGGGCCGGACCATACTGGCCCTCGGCATCAAGTTCCGGGTCTGGATGATGGTCGAAGCGGCCATCGACCGACTTCAGGTCCTGGTGCAACGTGCCGCCAAAGGCGACGTTCAGTTCTTGAATGCCGCGACAGATCGCCAGAAGCGGAACGCCTTCGCTGAGCGCGGCGCGGATCAGGGGAAGGGTGGTCGCGTCCCTGGCCGGGTCGTGGTTTGCGTCATGGGCGTCGGATGTGTCGCCATAGAGGCTGGGATGCACGTTCGATGTACTGCCTGTGATCAGGACGCCATGCAGCCTGGGCAGCCATTCGCGCCAATCATAGGCGTCGCCCAGCGCCGGCAGACCGACCGCCAGCGCGCCAGCGCCATCGGTGACGGCGCGGATATACTTGTCCCCGACGATGTGAAACGGGTGCAGGCCCACCTGCCTGACGCAGCAGGGTATTCCGACAAGGGGTCGCATAGGGGCGATCTTCCCTTCTTGATGAATGCGCGCGACCATGGGTCACGCTGTTGTCACTTTGGCCTCAGCGCCTACTGAAACATATATGCGTGCCATGGAAGACGCAGTTCAAGCCCTGCTGGCGTTGAAACTCTGGGTGGTGGGGCTGTGGCTCTTTTTTGTTTTCGTGGTGGAACGGCTGCGGCCCCGTGCCCGCCCGCGCCGCTACGAAGGGCTGCTCGGCTGGCGCAGGCTGGGGCGGAATGCCGGGCTGTGGCTGGCCAACGTCGGCCTCTCGCCACTCATCGTCGTGCCGGTAACCTATCTCGCGGCGACGAATTCGCTCGGCTGGCGCGATGCCCTGGCGTGGCCCGATTGGTGGTCGGACTGGTACACCTTGCTGATCGACCTCGTGCTGTTGGACCTGTTCATCTATTGGTGGCATCGGGCCAATCACGAGATTCCGTTTTTATGGCGGTTCCATCACGTCCATCACCTGGACGAGTTTTTGGATTCAACCAGCGCCGTGCGTTTTCACTTCGGCGAGGTCGTGTTCAGTGCGCTGGTGCGGGCCCTGTTCATCATCCTGCTGGACATACCCCTGGCGGCGGCGCTGCTGTTCGAGACCCTGCTATTGGCGGCCGCCATCTTCCACCATTCCAACGTCGCGCTGCCGCGCTGGTTCGAGCGGCCGCTATCGATGGTCATCATCACGCCGTCAATCCACTGGGTGCATCACCACGCCATCCGGCGCGATACCGACAGCAATTACGGCACTCTGTTCTCGTTCTGGGACCGCATGTTCGCCTCGCGCAGTCGAACGGAACGAACGCCCGACATGCCGATCGGCGTCGAGCGCCGTCACGACGAGAGCTTGCCCAGCCTGTTCGTCGCGCCGTTTCGCGCGCGGGACTGACGGCGACAGAGCGGCTAGTTGCCTGCGGTGGGTGCGCGGAAGAGGCTGCGGGGAAGGTCGATGTCGCGCTGAATCGCGTCCAGGATGACCTGCGTGGTTTGGTTCTGGGCGTCGATCACGACCCAACTGGACAGCACGATCGGGTCGCGATCGAAGATCAGCGTTATCTGGCCGGCCGTGGGATCTTCGGTCTGGATCAGGTCGACCTGGATGGCCTGCGGGTCCTCGCGCACATCCATGACCGTTACGTTGCCCGACAAACGAACATCCTCGCGCAGGATGAAGTCGGCCAACGTCGAACCGATTTCGGTGTTGGATCTGCTGTCCATCAACTCGTCGTAGAAATACAGAAAACGCCCGTTCGCGACATACAGATAGGGCTCGGTGTCGTACTCAAGACGCATGAAGCCCGGCCGCTGGAGATAGAAATCGCCCTGCGCGACCGACCCGTCGGGTGCCACCTGCGAGAACCTTGCCTGTAGAGTCGTCAGACTGTCCAGGTAGGTCTGGACGCGTGTGACCAGAAGCTGATCGTCCAGACTAAGCGCAACCTGCGCACCTGCAGACGATGTCCATCCGATGCAGGCGGAGACAAGAGCGGAGGCAAGCAGCGAGCGTCGTTTCATCATTGTTCGGATCATGCAGTGTCCGTTGCGGCGCTTTTGCGGCGTGGCCGAGGCCATGATGGGGATATCGTCGGGGCCCCGTACGCCTTCAAGCAGCGTTCCAGTTCGATTGTTTTACGATCCGCAGGGGCCGGCCGATCAACCCTTCTGCATCTCGGGCGATGATGTCGGTATCGACGATCGCGCCCGCATCCAGGTGAACTGTCGGATTGTCCCTCATCCGAATCGGCACGAAGTGCTCGGTTCGGCCAGAGGCTTTCTGTTCGATCAAGACCCGTCTTGTCCGTCCGACCTCTCGGTCCAGCAGCCTGTTGAACCTGTCCGCGCCGGCCTCGCGCAGCCGCGACGCCCTCTCACGTCGCACCTCGGGCGATGTTTGCGGCATGCGCGCCGCAGGCGTGCCCTCGCGCGCGCTGTAAGGGAAGACGTGCAGATAGCTGAGATCGCAGGTCTCAACCACATCAAGCGTGGCCTCGAAGTGCGCGTCGGTTTCCGTTGGGAAGCCGGCGATCAGGTCCGCCCCAAACACGATACCCGGCCGCAATCGGCGCGCCCGGTCGCAAAGATCAAGGATGTCGGCACGCAGATGCCTTCGCTTCATGCGCTTTAGGACGAGATCGGCGCCGGCCTGAAGGCTGAGATGCAGGTGCGGCATCAGCCGAGGCTCGTGCTCGATCAGGTGCCAGAGAGTGTCGTCGATTTCGACCGGGTCGATCGACGAGAGCCTGAGGCGGGGCAACTCGGGAACGCAGGCCAGCAGCCGGCGGATCATCTGGCCCAGCGTCGGCCGGCCCGGCAAATCACCGCCATACGATGTGACATCGACCCCGGTCAGGACTATCTCGTGATAGCCCGTTGCGACCGCCTGACGCGCCTGATCGACGATGGACCCGATCGGCACCGACCGGGACGGCCCGCGACCGAAGGGGATGATGCAAAATGTGCAGCGATGGTCGCAGCCATTCTGGACCTGCAGGAACGCGCGCGTTCTGCCGTCAAAGCCGGCGACCATATGGCCGGCCGTTTCCCGAACGTCCTGAATGTCCAGGATGCCGGTGCTTTCCCCGTCGGCTGCCTGCCATGTTTCCGGCAACAGCTTCTCATGGTTGCCGACGATCCTGTCGACCTCCGGCATGGCCCGATAGCGTTCCGGCGTGATCTGGACGGCACAGCCGGTTACGACGATCTCGGCATCCGGCCGTTCGCGCCGCGCCCGCCGTATCGCCGTACGCACGCGCCTTTCCGCCTCCGCCGTGACCGCGCAACTGTTGATGACAACGGTATCGCCCGCTTCGGCCTGGACCAGATGAGACTGGATGACCGCGCTCTCCTGGCTGTTCAGCCGGCAGCCGAAAGTCACGACGCTCGGCGAAGCCGTCGCGCGACCCAACGCTGTTTCAGCCGGCCTGGGCATTGTCGGTTGGCCAGTTGCCTCGGAAGGCCAGTTCGGTCGGGCCGGTCATCAGGATGTGGTCCAGATCGCTGGCATCCAGCCAAAGCCTGCCCCCGTCGAGATCGATCGCCATGCGCGGGGTGGCGAGCTTGCGTTTGACGGCGGCGGCCGCCGAAGCGCAAGCGCCGGAACCGCAGGCGAGCGTGACACCGGCGCCCCGCTCCCACACGCGCATGCGCAGGTGATCGGGCGCGATCACTTGAACGAATTCCACGTTGGTGCGCGCTGGAAACAGGCTGTCGGTCTCGATCAACGGACCCAGCCGCTCGATCGCGACCGCTTCGGCGTCGGGAACGAAGAACGTGCAGTGAGGGTTGCCGATCGAAACGCCGACCGGGTCGGTCAGGTCGTCAAGTGCCACTGGCAGATGGGCCGTGTCCGGAACCGCGTGGGCCAGCGGAATGTCCTGCCAGCCGAACCGGGCCGGGCCCATATCGACCGTGATCATATCGTCGTTCGCGCGACTGCAGGCCAACAGGCCGCCGCGCGTCTCGATCACCGCCTTTTCGGAACCGGACTCCCCAAATACCAGATCGGCGACGCAGCGTGTTGCGTTGCCGCAGGATTCCGCCTCGCTGCCATCGGGATTGAAAATGCGCATGAACACGTCGCCACGCTGCGACGGCTCCAGCACGATCACCTGATCACAGCCGACACCTAAGCGTCGATCGGCCAGTTTAACCGCGAGTGCTTGGTCAACCCGGCCGACGGCTGCCCGATCGTCAATGACAACGAAGTCGTTGCCCAGCCCGTGCATTTTTAGAAACGGAATACCCATGGCCGCAGATATAGGCCGGAAACCGTTTCAATGCACCGGACCGCAGACGCATGGCGCCCTTGCTTGTCTGGTAAAGGTTACTTCCGCCCGCCGGACTGTGGATTCTCGAAATTGTCCATGATCCGGTCAATGTAGTTGCCCATCTCGTCGGATCTTTGGGCCTGTTCGGCGGATGCCGATACAACAGCAATGCCGCGATCAATGATGCAGTAGACGATGAAGAGGGCATCGGCCTCATAGGTTTCAGCCCATGCGGCACTGGATGTGCGCGAAAGCGGCGACAAACCAGTGGCCGAAAGGGCGGCGTCGCCTCGGTTCAAGCAGGTCTGCAGATCCATCCCAGGCTGCAGGTCGATGTAGTTGATCGACGTCGAGACGGCACTGGCGGTGCCAGCCGTCAAGCCAAAGGCAGCAAACGCCGCCGTTGCGAGAACTCGTTTCATGCCAAAACCCCTGTCTAGCCGAAATTCGGTCGAAAGACCGCCCTTGAAGGCGCCCTGATTGTTCGGACCGAAGGCTATGAGGTCAAGCGATCAAATCTGCCAATTAACAGCCTGCTGACGGTCCGCGGCGTCGTCCGCTTGGTGCAGGCGGGACCGGTTGGTGACCATGCGGTCATGCAGTTCCGTAATCGTTCGGCTGCCGGTCTTGACGAACAGAAACGGAAAGAAGCCGTGCAGCAGACAGGCAAACCCGGCTCTGATCATGGCGAAGGCAAAGGAAAACGCCATGCCCATATGCTGCCAGTAGGTCTCGCCGACGGACGACGGATGGTCGGTGAACAGTTTTGACAGCATAGCGCTCATGATCCTCTGCGTTAAGGGCAGCGCAACGATAGCTCGACTTTCGAGGTAGTTTCCTGCAAACTGGACTAAGAAATGCCCTAAACTCTGATAGTGTGTCCTAGAACATGGATGGAATTGATAAAAAAATTCTGTCGTGCTTGCAGCGGGATGCCAGCCTTTCGGTCGCCGATATCGCTGATCAGGTAGGCTTAAGCGCGACCCCCTGCTGGCGCCGTATTCAGAAGTTGGAGAAGAACGGCGTGATCCGCTGCCGGGTTGCCTTGCTGGACCCGGTAAAGCTGAATGTCGGCACGACGGTGTTCGTCACAATCAAGACCCATGAACACAATGCGGAGTGGCTTGACCGGTTCGCGACGGCCCTGGACGCTATACCTGAGGTCGTCGATTTTTACCGGATGAGCGGCGAGATCGACTATCTGCTGCGCCTGGTCGTGCCCGATATCGCCGCGTACGACGACGTCTATAAGCGGCTGATCGCGGTCGGCGGCCTCTCAGATGTGACCTCCACCTTCGTCATGGAGGAGATCAAACACACCACGGCCCTGCCCCTGTCCTATGTGAAATAGGCGAGCACGGGATGCGGCTCACACGAAGCGATTGATCAGGTTTTCAAGATACTCCTGACGCCCAGAAACCGGAACCGGCGCCGGCGCGGCTTGCGCCCGGTCGGCCAGGGTTTCCAGGCTGCGCTCCCCCGCCAGCACGGCACGGCCTTCTTCGTCGCCCCAGCCCGCGTAGCGATCGCTGACGAACCGATCCAGCGTGCCGTCTTCGATCAGCCGTTCGGCGGCCAGCAGGCCTCCGGCTAGGGTATCGATGCCGCCGATATGGGCATGGACCAGGTCGAGGGGGTCGATGGACTGGCGCCGCAGCTTGGCGTCGAAGTTGAAGCCACCCGTCGTCAGGCCACCGGCCCGGACCACCCGATAGAGGGCCAGCGTGGCCTCGGTGACGTCGTTGGGAAACTGGTCGGTGTCCCAGCCATTTTGCGGGTCCCCCCGATTGATGTCGAACGAGCCCATCAGGTCGTTGGCGATGGCGTAGGCGATGTCGTGCTCGTAACTGTGGCCGGCCAGCGTGGCGTGGTTGACCTCGATGTTCAGCTTGTACTCGCCGACGAGATCATACCGCTGCAAAAAGGCATGCACGGTTGCCGCATCGTGATCGTACTGGTGCTTTGTCGGTTCCATCGGCTTCGGCTCGATCAGCAGCGTGCCTTTGAAGTCGATCTTGTGCTTGTGCTCGGCCACCAGCGCCAGAAAGCGCCCCAGCTGGTCCGCCTCGTGCCGCATGTCGGTGTTCAGCAAAGTGTCGTAACCCTCGCGTCCGCCCCACAGCACATAGTTGGCGCCGTCGAGCCGATGGGTGACTTCCAAGATGTTGCGCACCTGTCCGGCGGCATAGGTGAAGACCGCCGGGTCGGGATTCGTCGCCGCTCCGGCCATGTATCGCCGGTGTGAAAACAGGTTGGCCGTGCCCCACAACAGCTTCACGCCGGTCCGATCCATCTCCCGTTCCATCAGCGCCGCGATGCGATCGAGATTGCGACGGGACTGTGCGAGGTCGTCGGGCAGCGGCACGGCGTCGACGTCGTGAAAGCAAAAGAACGGCGTTCCGAGCTTTTCGAAGAACTCGAATGCCACGGCGAGCTTGTGTTCGGCCAGTTCCATGGTCTCCGGGTCGCCGGCGCCGGCGAACCAGGGCCGGTCGAACGTACCGGCGCCGAACATATCGCTGCCCGGCCAGCAGAAGCTGTGCCAATAGCAAACCGCCAGGCGCAGATGGTCCTTCATCGGCTTGCCCAATACCAGGCGGTCAGGCTCGTAGTACCGATACGCCAGCGGGTTGTGGCTGTCCGGGCCCTCGAACGGGACCCGGTCGATGTCGAAGTACGGGGCAGGGCTCATGGCCGTTGTCTTCCCTATTTCAATCGGACAGTTGCTGGGGTGCGGCGAAACGGTCGCGCAGATCGCGATAGAGGGCTCCAAAAGTGGCTCGCCTGGGTGCCATTGAGCGGGTCAGGGCGGCATCCGGCTCCACAATCTCCCTGATCGGCGGCGCTGTGCAGACGTCACTAACGGGCTCGCCCGTCGCCGCCAATCTGGCAAGCCGCGCCGCGCCAAAGGCGGGACCGATATCGCCCCCTTCGTGGTAGTGCAGCGGTCGGTCGAACGCCGACGCGATCATCTGGCCCCATCCTGTCGAGCGGGCACCACCGCCGATTACCGACAAGGCGCTGACATCCGTGCCGGCGGCCGTGAGGACGTCCAACCCGTCCGCCAGCGCGAAGGCTACGCCCTCAAGGACCGCATAGGCCATCTGCGCGCGATCGGTCGAATGGGTGAGGCCGAACAGGACACCTTGGGCGCTTGGGTTGTTGTGCGGCGTCCTCTCTCCAGAGAGATAGGGCAGGAACAGCGGCAGCGTACCAGAGGGGGCGACCGTCTCCGCCGCCGCGATCAAGCTGCCGACCTCGTCGAAGCCGAGCGCTTTTGCCGCCCAGTCGAGACAGCTCGCGGCGCTCAGGATCACCGCCATCTGATGCCAGCGGTACGGCAGACAGTGGCAGAAGGCGTGAAGGCCATTGTCCGGATCGGGCCTGAAGCCGTCACTGACCGCGAAAACCACCCCGGACGTGCCCAGCGAGACGAAGGCCCGGCCAGGGTCGACGATGCCGATGCCCGCCGCCCCGGCCGCGTTGTCGCCAGCGCCGCCAGCGACAGGAATGCCGGCGGGCAGGCCCAACTCCGCCGCGATATCGGATCGCAAATGGCCGGCCACATCCGATCCCTCGGCCAGCGATGGCATGGCCTGCTCATCAAGGCCGGTGGCGTCCAGCAAGGCGGGTGACCAACGCCGGTGCCCGACGTCCAGCCACAGGGTACCGGCGGCATCGGACATGTCGCTGATGGCCTCCCCCGTCAACCGAAGGCGCAGATAGTCCTTCGGCAAAAGCACGCGTCGAATGCGCAAGAAGACCTGAGGCTCGTGTTTCTTGACCCAAAGCAGCTTTGGTGCGGTGAACCCCGGCATTGCGCGGTTGCCGGTGATCGTGGCCAGATCGGGAACCGCTCGCTCCAGGGCCGCGCATTCGGCGAAGCTCCGTCCATCATTCCAAAGCATGGCCGGCCGCAGGGGAATGTCGTCGCTGCCCAACAAGGTGGCACCATGCATTTGACCGGATAGGCCGATCGCGCGCACGGCGGCGAGCGACCCTGCGTGATCGACCCGCAATCCTGCAATCGCGTCAACGGTGGCTTGCCACCAGGACGCCGGATCCTGTTCAGACCAAAGCGGCTGCGGCCGGTCGACCGTCAACGGCGCCGATGCTTGGCCGGCGATTGCCTGCGTATCGTCGACCAGAATGGCCTTCACCGCCGACGTGCCGAGATCAATGCCCAGATACATCGCCCGCTCCCATTGGCCTTGCCCCTGAACACGCTTGGCCAGGCGTGCTCAATCCAACCCGACCGATCAACCGCTGAAAGGCGAAGCGATACCGCCCGGCTTGTTATTAGATCGACCTTCGAACTAAACTGTGACGATATCGATGAGCACGAGGATCGTCAAGCCGATGCCAGGCACAGCGGACCGATTGGCGGATCGTGGCGACGGCAAGCCGCCGAAGCTCAATTCAAACTGGGTTCGCAAGATCAACGCGGCGCAGGTTTTGCAGGCCTTGCGGGATCATCCCGGTGCGTCGCAACGGACGGTCGGGCGGGTCACAGGACTGGACAAAGCAACTGTCTCGACCGTTGTCGGACAATTGGCGGGCGCGGGGCTGATCGCGCACGGGTCCAGGGTATCCTCGGGCCGCCAGGGCCGTCCGGAGATTGCGTTGAGCATCCCGGCCTCGGCGGGCAGCGTCGTTGGCGCGCTGCTGGAACCCGGACGGATCGACTTGATTGTCGCCGATTTGGCCGGAGAGGTGCTTGTCCGTGACCGCATGGTGGGCGGCAACCGCGTCGAAGATATGATCACCCGGTTGGTGGCCGGCCTCAGGGATCTGATGCCCCGCATCGCCGGCGGACGGATCTTGGCGCTGGGCGTCGGCATTCCGGCCCTGATCGATGACGATGGCCGGCTGTTGGTCGCCCCGAACCTGGGATGGCGCGATCTGCCGATCAGCCGGTTATTGTCGGACCGCCTGCCCTACCCGGTCGTGGTCGAGAATGACACGAACGCCGCCGCCGTTGCCGAACGCAGGTTCGGGTCATGTCGATCGGTCGACGATTTCATCTATCTCGCCGTGCATTCGGGCGTCGGCGGTGCGCTTTTTCTGGACGGTTCGCTGTACCGTGGGGCAGGGGGGCTGGCCGGGGAAGTCGGCCATATCGAGGTCGTGGAAAATGGCCGGCGATGTGGCTGCGGCGCGCGCGGCTGCCTGGAGGCCTATCTGTCCGAGCCGGCATTGCGGTCGCAGCTGCTGGAACTGGGCGTCGATGTCGAAGACACAGCGGGCATTGCCGAGCTTGCAGCCGCCGGCCACCCGACCGTCTGCTCGCTTCTGGAGATAACGGGCCGCCGGATGGCCAAGGCGATTTCGGCACTTGCCGGCGTATTGGGCCCGGCCCGCATTGTGCTGGGCGGCGACTTGGCGCCGATCGCTCAATACCTGCTGCCACCTTGTCTGCGACACTTGGAGGCCCGCGCATCGCTGTTGCCTCGCATCGTGCCGACGTTGACGCATTCGCCTTTGGGCCGGGATGCCGTTGCGATGGGTGGCGTTGCGCTGGCCTTGGAACAGGCCGAACGCTGGCTTCTCGACGGGGTCGTTGGCTGAAGGCCAGGCGACTGTTGGCCGTTTCTTTTGCCGCTTCGTCGCTACCTAGCGAGCGATGTCAGTCAGTGGATCAGCGTGCCAGCGCCGCCATCGGTGAAGATTTCCAGCAACAGGGCGTGGGGCACCCGTCCATCCAGGATGACGGCGCCGCCGACACCGGCCTTGACCGCCGAGACGCAGGTTTCGATCTTGGGGATCATGCCGCCGGAGATCGTGCCGTCGCCCATCAGCGCCTCCGCTTTGTCAAGCGGCAGGTCGGTGATCAGGCTCTTCGACTTGTCGAAAACGCCGGTGACATCGGTCAGCAGGAAGAAGCGACTGGCGTTCAGCGCGCCGGCGACGGCCCCGGCGGCTGTGTCGGCGTTGATGTTGTAGGTTTCGCCGTTCTCGCCAATGCCGATCGGTGCGATGATCGGGATGAAAGCACTGCTCGCAAACACCGACAGAATGTCGGGGTTCACCGCCGTCGGTTCGCCGACGAAGCCCAGATCCAGCACCTGTTCGATATGGCTGTCGGGGTCGCGCTTGGCGCGGCGCAGCTTGCGCGCCGAGATCAGAGCGCCGTCCTTGCCGGACAGACCGATGGCCTGGCCGCCGACCGATTGCACCGCCGAGACGATCGATTTGTTGATCGATCCCGACAGAACCATCTCGACGATGTCGACCGTGTCTTGATCGGTGACGCGCAGCCCGTCGATGAAGGTCGTCTTGACGTTCAACCGTTCCAGCATCTGGCCGATCTGCGGGCCGCCGCCATGGACGACGACCGGGTTGATACCGACCTGCTTCAACAGCACCAGGTCGCGGGCGAAGTCATGCGCCAGGCCAGGGTCGCCCATGGCGTTGCCGCCATATTTGATCACAAACGTGGCGCCGGAATAGCGCCGCATGAAGGGCAGCGCCTCGGACAGGGTCTTGGCCTTTTGCAGCCATTCGTCGCCCGGGGCGGCGTCAGCGAATACCGGTTTGTCTGTCATGGAACGGCCGAGACTGGTGGCGAAAGAGGGCGAGGTTAGCAGCTTGCGCCGACGAAATCAGCCGGACGCCGCCAGTTCGTTGGCCAACGTGGCGACATCCGCACGCATCTGATCGAGCCCGAGAGATTTCGCCGCACTGGTCGCAAGCGGTTCCGGCAAGGCGGCGGGATGGCGTTTCAGGTCCTCACGCAGGCTCGCCATTACCGCGTCCAGGTCTGCTTGAGAGACCTTGTCGATCTTGGTCAAGACGATCCGATAGGGCACGGCGGATTGGTCGAGAAGGGCCATGATGTCTTCGTCTGTCGCCTTGGGTCCATGGCGCGCGTCGATTAAGACGTAGGCCCGTCGCAAGGTGACGCGGCCACGCAAATAGGCGCGCAAAAGTCTGGTCCAGCGCGCGACCAGGCTCTTCGACACCTTGGCGTAACCATAGCCGGGCAGGTCGACCAATGTCAGGCGCCCGCCCAGGTCGAAAAAGATCAGCTGCTGTGTACGGCCCGGCGTGTTGGACGTACGCGCCAGGGTCTTGCGCCCCGTCAAGGCGTTGATCAGCGAGGATTTGCCAACGTTTGACCGGCCCGCGAAGGCCACCTCCGGTAAGCCGGCCGCCGGCATTTGGGCCACGTCGGCAACCGCGAAACGAAAGTCGCAGGCTTGGGCGAACAGGTGGCGACCGGGCTCCAGCGCGTCTTCGGTTTCGGTCGGCGGATCGATCATCGGATGGCCGGCCCACGGCCGGTGACGGTGCGGAAGACTAAGTGCGACGGCTACTGGTGCGGCGCCCGTTGCGGCGATTGCCACCGCCGGACGTGCGCTTGGCGTTCGAACCGCTGCGCTTGCGCTGGGCGCCGCCTCCGGTTCCGGCGGGTTTGTCGGCGTTGGCCGGTGCCTTCTTTTTCGCCTGGGCGTTTGCCGTGCCGGTGTTGGCGGCCTTTGCCGCCGGCCTCTTTTTGCGCTGCGCATTCGTCTGCGTCTTGGAAGCACCGCCGTTGCCGGCTTTTGCTGCAGGCTTCTTCCTGCGCTGTCCGTTAGCCGGCTCTTCGCCGTCCTCATCCTTGGACTTCTTGCGCTGCACGGATGGCGGTACGGTCGTGGTCAGCGCCGATTGTTCGAGTCCGCCGCCGATCTTCACGCCCATGCGCTTCATGATCACCCATTGCTGAAGGATCGACAGGGTGTTGTTCCAGGCCCAGTAAATCACCAGGCCGGCCGGGAAGGTCGACAGCAGGAAGGTGAAAACGAAGGGGAAGGCGCCGATGATGCGCTTTTGGATCGGGTCCGTGGGCGCCGGGTTCAGTTTCTGCTGCAGGTACATCGTAATGCCCATGATGATGGGCCAGGCCCCCAGCACCATGAAGGACGGCAGATAGTCCTGCGGCGTCCACGGCAGCAGGCCGAACAGGTTCCAGATCGAGGTCGGATCGACCGCCGAGAGATCCTGAATCCAGCCGAAGAACGGCGCGTGGCGCATTTCGATGGTGACGAACAGCACCTTGTACAGCGCGAAGAACACCGGGATCTGCAGCAATATGGGTAAGCAGCCGGAGGCCGGGTTGACCTTCTCGCGCTTGTACATCTCCATGACCGCCTGGTTCATCTTCTGGCGGTCGTCCTTGTACCGATCACGGATCTCGGTCATCTGCGGCTGCAGCGCCTTCATCCGCGACATGGACTTGTATGACTTGTTGGCCAGCGGGAAGAACAGCAGCTTGATGAAGACCGTGAAGACCAGGATCGAAACGCCGAAATTGCCGATCAGGCCGTGAATGATGTTGAGCGCCCAGAACACCGGCCGGGTCAGGAAGTAGAACCAGCCCCAATCGATCGCCAGGTCGAAATTGTCGATCCCCAGCGTCGTCTCATACATGTCGATGACATCGACTTCCTTGGCGCCGGCGAAGAGATGATTGGTGATCTCGACGCTGCCACGGGCCGGCACCACCATCGTGTCGGCGGCAAAGGTCGCGAAGTACTGGTCGCGGGATGCGGGTTGTGAGTGGGCGAATTGTGCCTGGATCGCGGTTTGCTGGTCCGGCACCAGGGCGACCATCCAATACTTGTCGGTGAAGCCCAGCCAGCCGCCGGTGCTGTCGGTTACGATCTGGCCGTCATCGACCAGGTCGCCATAGTCGTACTCGTCCAGCGTGCCGTTGAAGACCCCGTAAGGCCCTTCATGCAGGATGAAGAAGCCCAGCACCTCCGGCGTGCCGAACCGCATGATGCGGCCAAAGGGGCGAAGGGCGACGCCGTCGGGGGACTGGTTGAAGACCCGCTGGGTCACGGTGAACATATAGTCCTGGTCGACCGCCACGATCCGCTCGAACGTCAGTCCGGCGCCATTGTCCCACGTCAGGGTTACGGGCTGGTCGAATGTCAGCACATCGGCGTCGGCCGTCCATTCGGTATCGTTCGTCGGAACGGGCACCGACGGATCCGTCGGTGCCCAGCCGAAATCGGCATAGTACGGGTCCGGCGCGTTCGGGGGCGACAGCAAGGTCACTTCAGGACTGTCGGGGTCGACCGTCTCGCGATAGTCGGCCAGGGTCAGATCGTCGATCCGCGCGCCGACCAAAGACAGCGACCCGTGCAGACGCGGCGTGTCGATGATCACGCGCGGCACGGCCGCCAGCGCTTCGTCCCGATCGACGGTCTGGGCCAGCATTTCCTGCACCAGCGCCTGGGTGTCGGTGCCGGGCGCGACCTGGGCGTTCGGCGGCAGGCCGGTGAGGCCTTCGCCCGCTATGCCTTCCGCGATATCGGTTGCCTGGTTGACGGCCTGCTGTTGAGCCTGGCGCGGTCCCTCGACAAAGATCTGGAATCCCAGCAGGATGGCGATGGCCAAAACGACCGCTATGATAAGATTACGCTGGTTATCCATCAAAATGACTGCTCCAGGAAACGGGCGCCGGTCACCGCCGGTGTCCGGGCAGTGTTCGGGGCGCGCTATTCCTAACCGTACCGCACGGCCGGTTCAACCATTGGCCGGCAGCGGCACGCGGTTATTTGCCAAGTTCGGCTGATCTTGCGGGGCGATCCGGCACCGGATCATAGCCGTGGCCCCCCCAAGGATGACAGCGCGCCAGTCGCCGCAGTGTGAGCCATCCCCCTTTGAAGGCCCCGTAACGGTCGATTGCCTCCAGGGCGTATTCCGAGCAGGTGGGCCGGAAACGGCAGCCATGCCCCACCCAAGGCGACAGCGTATAGCGGTAGGACAGCACCGCACCCTTCATCAGCCAGGCCAGCGGGCTGGTCATCGACCATGGCCCTCACCCAGCCCCAGCTTGGTCAGGCTCGCGGCGAGGTCCTGTTTCAGGGTCTGATAGGGGCGATCGACGGTGGCGCGGCGGGCGATCAGCACAACGTCCAAGCCACCAGGCAGTTCGGGCACCGCCGACTGCGCCAATGCCCTGAGCCTTCGTTTCGCCCGATTGCGGGCTACCGCACCACCGACCTTACGGCTTGCGGTGAAGCCCAGCCGGACGACATTGCGCGACAAGGCCTCTGCGGGGGTGTTCGCGACCTGTACCACCATGCCCGGCGTGACGGCCTTGCGTCGACCGCCGGCCAGCCGCAGGAAGTCCTCCCTGCGCTTTAGCCTGTCCGCGCGTTCGGCCATTGGTGGGACATTGGGGTCGCGGCTCAGGCGCTGAGGCGCTTGCGGCCCTTGGCCCTGCGGTTGGCAATGACGCGACGGCCGCCGACGGTGGCCATCCGGGCGCGAAACCCGTGCCGGCGCTTGCGAACCAGTTTACTCGGCTGATAGGTCCGTTTCACGGCTCTATCTCCTCACAAATTTCGGCGACCGCCGGATCGACCGTCGTCGGTGTTACGGAAAGGCGCGGCTTTTAGCCGTTCATCGCCCATGCGTCAACGGTCATATAGGATGGTTCGAACCCACTGCACGTCCTGTTTTTCACCCAATGGTGACTGGTTGTTGACCGGATGGGCTGCTAGCTAAGAGCACAGCGCCATGCACCAAAAATCTCAGAACGCCGATCGCGGGGCACCGCCCCAGTCCGCGGCGACAATTGACGAGGACACTGTGAGCACCACCGACGGCCAGGCCATCCCTGGTATCGCCGCGCCGCGGCCCGTTTGGCAGCGCTTTGTGCCGCTTGGCCTGCTGGTCGCCGCCTTGATCGCGTTTTTCGCGTTCGACCTCGACGCGTACTTCACCTTCGAGATGTTGAGCGAACACCGACAGATGCTGATGGGGTTCGTCGCCGATAACGCCGTGTTGGCTTCGGTCGTGTTTTTCGTTGTCTACGCGGTCGCGATCGCAGGCTCTATTCCTGTCGGCCTTTTGCTTAGCCTGGCCGCGGGCTTTCTGTTTGGCGTTGTTTGGGCGGGGCTGTTGGTCGTCACCGCGGCAACGGTCGGCGCAACCGTGATCTTCCTGGCCGCGCGAACGGCCCTTCGCGGCGTTGTCGAGCGCCGTGCGGGCGGTTGGATCAAGCGTCTGGAAGGCGGCTTTCGTGACAGCGCCTTCAGCTATCTGCTGACCCTGCGGCTGATCCCGATTGTGCCGTTTTGGCTGGTCAACCTGGTGCCGGCGTTGTTGGGAGTTCCCCTGGTCACGTTCGTCTTGGCGACCCTCATCGGCATCATCCCGGGCACCATCGTATTCGTGTCGGTCGGCAACGGGCTGGGCGCGACGCTGGACCAGGGCGGAACACCGGATTTGTCGATCATTTTCGATCCACCTATCCTGCTGCCGCTGATCGGGCTGGCCGTGCTGGCGCTGTTGCCGGCGGTGTACAAGCGGGTCCGCCAGCGGCGGCAATAGCCCTAGGCGCTATACTGGCCGCTTGGTTTTGCGGCCGGCTATCATAAGCATTTCTCGTGCGAGAGACGGGCCATGGCGGAGACAATGAAGACCGACCTGTGCGTGATCGGTGCCGGTTCCGCGGGCTTGACCGTGGCCGCCGGCGCCTCGCAGATGGGTGCCCGCACCGTGCTGATCGAGCGCGACTTGATGGGCGGCGACTGCCTGAACACCGGCTGCGTGCCGTCAAAGAGCCTGATCGCCGCCGCGCGAACGGCCGACACCGTTCGACAGGCCGGCCGATTTGGCATTCGAACGGCTGAACCGACGGTCGATTTCGGCTCTGTCAACGACCATGTGCATCGGGTCATCGCCGCCATCGAACCCAACGACAGCATCGAACGCTATGAGGGATTGGGCGTTACGGTCCTGAAGGAAGAGGCCCGCTTCACCGGCCCCAACCGCCTTGTCGCCGGCGCGACCACGGTCGAGGCGAAGCGCTTCGTCATCGCGACGGGGTCGCGGGCCGCCGTGCCGGCCATCGAAGGTCTGGACCAGGTTCCCTATCTCACCAACGAGACGATCTTCGGCAATCGCCAACTGCCCGAGCATCTGGTGATCATCGGCGGCGGTCCGATCGGGCTGGAGATGGCCCAGGCCCACAGACGCCTCGGCAGCCAGGTCACGGTGCTGGAGGTCGGCAAGTTCCTGTCCAAGGACGATCCCGAGGCGGCCGCCGTCGTATGCGGCCAGCTCCGGCGCGAAGGCGTCACCTTGCGTGACGGCGTCGAGATCGCGGGGGTTCGACAGTCCGACCGTGGCATCCTTGTCGTGTTGGCGGACGGCGAGCAGATCGACGGTAGCCATTTGCTGGTTGCCACCGGGCGAAAGCCCAACATCGACGCGCTTGGCCTGGAAGAGGCCGGCGTCGAGGCCACGGCCTCGGGGGTGACGGTCGATGCAAGGCTGCGCACCACGAACCGCCGCATCTATGCGGCCGGCGACGTGGCGGGCGGGCCGCAATTCACCCACATTGCCGGGTATCACGCTGGCATCGTCCTGCGAAACGCCCTGTTTCGCTGGCCCGCCAAGATCGACCTTGCATCCCTGCCATGGGTGACGTTCACCGATCCTGAATTGGCCCAGGCGGGCCTGACCGAGGCCGCGGCGCGCGACCGCCACGAAGACATCCGCATTCTGCGCCACCCGTTTGCGGAAAATGACCGGGCTCTGACCGAGGCGCGGACGGACGGCTTTGCCAAGATCATCACGACCAGGCGTGGCCGCATCATCGGCGCCACGATCGTCGGCGCCCATGCCGGCGAACTGATCCACGTTTGGTCGCTGGCCATCGCCCGCAAACTGAAGATCGGCGCCGTGGCCACCATGATCGCGCCTTATCCAACATTCGGCGAGATCTCCAAACGGGCAGCCGGCAACTACTTCGCGCCCGCTTTGTTCAGTGACCGGACGCGCCGGCTGGTCAAGCTGTTGCTGCGGTTCGGTTAGGCGGTCGCTCTGTTGCCTGCTATAAGGCCGATTCTGATGGAGATCTGCGCGTAAAGGTATATGGGGCGCTTGTCTTTCCTCCGCAGCCTGTCGGCGCGTCTGCTGGTGCTCACGATCTTTTTCGTGATGCTGTCGGAGGTGCTGATCTACACGCCGTCGATCGCGCGCTATCGCGAGGAATGGCTGCAGGGCAGGCTGGCCGCCGGCCATCTGGCCGCCCTGTCGGTGGCGGCAGCGCCGGAGCGCATGGTGACGGTGGACCTGGAGCGCGAGCTTTTGGACCAGGTCGGGGCCGCGATGATCGACATGATTCGTGGCGATGAGATCAGCTATATGCTTGGCGATGAACCGATCGGTCCGATCGCGGAAACCATCGATCTCGAAGACCAGTCCGTGGTCAGCTTGATCGTCGACGCCTTTCAGGCGCTGTTTCAGGGCGAGGACCGGATCATCAGGGTTCAGGGCTACAGCCCCAACGATCCGGAAACCTTCGTCATGGTGGTCTTGAACGACGCGCCGATGCGCGCCGGCATGATCGCGTTTTCCTATCGCATTCTGGCACTGTCGATCATCATTTCGCTGATCACGGCATCGCTGGTTTTCCTGTCGCTGCGCTGGCTGATGGTGCGTCCGATGGAGCAGATGACGGATCGCATGATCGCGTTTCGCGACGATCCGGAGGACGACAACGCGACGGTCCCCGACACGCGCCGTCGTGACGAGCTTGGCGTCGCCGCGCGCGAACTGCGCAGCATGCAGGTTGCCCTTCGCCAGGCGTTGCACCAAAGGGCACGGCTTGCCGCCCTTGGCACGGCAATGACCAAGATCAATCATGATCTGCGCAACATTCTGGCCACCGCCAGTCTGGTCTCCGAACGGCTGGTCGAGAGCGACGACCCGTCCGTTCGCCGCACGGCGCCGAGGCTGCTGGAAGCGCTGGATCGCGCCGTCGGCCTTTGCGGCCAGACGCTCGATTACATCAGCGAACGCGGCGCACCGTTGCAGCGCCAGGCGATTGCAATCACCGATCTGCTGGACGGCGTTCGTGCCGACCTGACCGATCTGTTGGACGAGGAGCGGCAGTTGATCGACGAAACCCCGGCCGAACTCTCGGTGTCCGTTGATCGCGACCAAATGATAAGGGCACTCGACAACGTCATCCGCAACGCCTTTCAAGCGGACGCGACGATCGTCACGATCGGTGCCAGGCAACGCGGCGGAAGTGTCGACATCTTGATCAAGGATGACGGCCCCGGCCTGCCGCCGCGCGCGCGCGAACACCTGTTCAAGCCCTTTGCCGGCTCCGCGCGTCCCGGTGGCACGGGTTTAGGCCTCGCCATCGCCCGAGAGATCGCCATGGCCCATCGCGGCGACCTCGCCCTGGCCGACAGCGGCGCGGAAGGCACGACGTTCAGACTGACCGTTCCGGCCAGCTAGGATTCTGTAGATCCGATGACCTGGAATCCCGATCAATATGCCAAGTTTGCTGGACCGCGATTGCAGCCAGGGCTGGACCTGATCAATCGGCTACCACCGCACGGTCCCATCCAAACGGTGGTTGATCTGGGCTGCGGCACCGGCGAACTAACCATGTTGCTGGCCGATCGCTATCCCGAGGCTTCGGTCGCCGGGCTGGATTCGTCGACCGCCATGCTGGAAAAGGCGCGCGGCCAGTTTCCCGACCGCGTCTGGGTCGAGGGCGATATCGCGGAATGGCGACCCGAGAGATCTGTCGACCTGATCTACTCCAACGCGGCCTTGCAGTGGCTGCCCGATCACGACCGCCTCATGCCGGCTTTGGTCGATTGCCTGACGAAGGGCGGTCTCCTGGCGGTGCAGATGCCGCGGAACTTCGGCGCGCCGTCGCACGCCCTGATGCGCGATGTGGCAAGCCAGCCGCGCTTTGCCGGTCGCACGAATCTGCGCAGCGAGCCCGTGGCGGATCCGGGTTTCTATGACGCGCTTTTGTCGCCCATGGTTGACGAGATCGAGGTTTGGGAGATCGAGTATTGGCACCGGCTGACCGGCGACGAACCGGTCTATGAGTGGGTCAAGGCAACCGGTCTGAGGCCCGTGCTCGAGGCCCTAGAGGGCGATGACTGTGAGGCCTTTCTATCGGACTATCGTCAGCGTTTGCTGAAGGCCTATCCAAAGCGCGCGGACGGCATCACCCTGTTTCCGTTCCGCCGTGTCTTCCTTCTGGCAAAACGCTGAGGCTCGCTAGGACGTCTTTCGTTCGCTGAGCCAGACCACAGGACAAGGCTCCATCGATGGCGCGGCCGTGTGCGACGCCACCGCGTCACCGCCCAAGGGCGGCCTGATGGTGATGCAGCCAAAACGTTCGGCCGTGGCCGACATCGCCTGGCGCAAGACCCGGTTCACTTTTGCCGGATCGATAATGTCCAGCACGCGGATCATGTCGATGGTCAAGACCCGGCCATCGTCGAAATCATCGTCGATGCGGTAGAGAAACAGTCCGTTGAGGTAGCCGCGAAACTGGACTGTCACGATGCCGGCGTTGTCCTCTGGAGAACTCAGCGCGGAATGCGCCAGCCGGCGCCATTCCTCCAGTGTCGCCGTGGCGTCGTCGGCCTGGACGAGCGGGAAGGCCTGATCGATCCGATCCGACGTCAAGGGGGTGATGAGCCAATCGCGCGCGTCCGCCATGGACTTCTGCCTTGTTTCTGACTGGCTCGACAGCCCATCAAACTCCACCCTCCGGTTCTTTGATCCATATCAAGCAATGGCCAATGCCATTGCCGGCCGCGGCGGCATTTCACCGCACCTCGGCTTGCGCTCAGGCGCTGTTTTGGCTTAGCTTGCGAGGCTTCGAGCAGGGAGTGACGATGTCAATCAGCAGGCCATTCGCGGCCGACAATCGCCAGCTAGACCCCGCGGTTCAGCCGATGCATCCCTGCGGCGCCTGTCCCGTGCGCAGCCTCTCGATTTGTGCCGCCCTCGACGATCACGAACTGGACCATCTGGCCGAGATCGTCATTCCGAAGAATCATGCGCCGCATCAGACCATTTTTGCCGAAGGTGATGAGGCGACCGATCTGTTCAATGTCACCGGTGGGACGGTCATGCTTTACAAGCTCCTGGCCGACGGCCGCCGCCAGATCACCGGTTTTCTGTTCGGCGGCGACTTCATGGGGCTGTCGGTCAGCGGCACTTATGCCTATTCGGCCGAGGCGATCACGCCGGTCAGCATCTGCCGCTTCCCGCGCAAGCGCATGGAACAGATGCTGGACGACTTCCCCAAAATGCAGCGCAGGCTGTTCAGCATGGCGTCGAACGAGCTGGCGTCGGCGCAAGATCAGATGTTGCTGCTTGGCCGCAAGACGGCAAAGGAAAAGCTGGCGTCTTTCCTTCTGAACCTGTCGCGCAGGGCCGTCAGGCGCGGCCAGCCGGACAATCCGATCACCGTGCCCATGGGCCGGGCGGACATCGGTGACTATCTGGGCCTGACGACCGAGACGGTGAGCCGCACGGTTACCCAGTTGAAAACGGCCTCGATCATCCGGTTGCTGGACGGGCACAAGATCCAGATCGTCGACCGCGAGGCGCTTGAAGACATCGCCGAAGGTCTGTGAGCCGAACCGGCCGCGCCGCCTCCCCAGCGCGCCCTTGATGGCATCTCCAGGACCCCGCAACGCCCTGACCGACATTGACGGCCTGCTGGTCGGCAATGCCCAGGACGCAGACGTGCGCTCTGGCGTGACCGTTGTACTGGCTGAAAAGCCACTGATCGCATCCGTAGACGTGCGCGGCGGCGCGCCGGGAACCCGGGATACCGACCTACTAGACCCCTGCCGGATCTCAGCCGGTGTCGACGCGATCGTGTTGGCGGGCGGCTCGGAGTTCGGCCTGGAGGCGGCCTCCGGCGTGTGCGCGGAGCTGTCAGTGCGAGGGCGGGGCGTGGATGCCGGACCGGTGCCCATCCCGATCGTGCCGGCCGCCATCCTGTTCGATATCGCCTATGGCGGCGACAAGAATTGGGGCGCCATGCCGCCCTATCGTGCGCTCGGCGTGACCGCGCTGAACGCGGCGGCAGCGGACTTTGCGCTTGGCAATGTAGGCGCGGGTCTCGGCGCCAAGGCTGGCCGCCTGAAAAGCGGCCTCGGCACGGCGTCGGTCGTCGATCCGGTCAGTGGCGTCACGATTGCCGCGCTGATCGCCGCCAATCCGCTGGGCAGTCCGGTCGTTCCCGGTAGCGACAGCCTGTGGGCCTGGAGCTTGGAGCGTAACGGGGAACTGGGCTGTCAGCCCGTCCCGACCGGTCCGATCGCGGCCAATGCGGACGCCGAATTCGACAATCCACTGGCCAGTGTCGGCGCCAACACCGTCATCGGTGTAGTGGCCACGGACGCCGACCTGTCAAAGCCGGAAGCCCACAGGCTGGCGGTCATGGCGCAGGACGGTTTTGCCCGGGCGATCCGACCATCGCACACGCCCTTCGATGGCGACGTGCTGTTCGCGATCGCGACCGGTCGTCGAGGGCTTGCCGAAGGGGATAGGCCGCGGTCGATCGCGCGGCTGGGTACGTTCGGGGCGGATGTGGTGGCCCGCGCGATCGCGCGCGGTGTTTACGAAGCGGAGAGCCTGGGTCGGTTTCCTTCGTACCGGTCGCGCCACGGCCATGCGCTGACGGGGGGCGGTGGCGCGGAGTAACACTTGAAACCAGATCGTTCGGCGGCGCATCCTAACGACTTGGGCGGCTGCGGTCGCTTTGCGGATATCCGACACACATGGAGGCACGATATGGGGACCGTTCGTAACGCGCTTTTGGCGTCCGCTGTGACGCTGGCGCTCGCCCCGGCACTGGCGCAGGCCAAGACGGATCTGATCGTCGGCATGAATCTGGAGCCGCCGAACTTGGATCCGACGACCACGGCGGCGGCGGCCGTCGACGAGGTGACGTATGCCAACATCTTCGAGGGCCTGACGCGGATCAACGAGAATGGCGAGATCCTGCCGGGACTGGCGGAAAGCTGGGACGTCTCGGATGACGGGCTGACCATCACCTTCAATCTGCGGCAGGGCATCGAGTTCGCGGACGGCAGTCCGTTCAACGCGGATGATGTCGTCTTCTCGATCGGCCGCATCATCGGGCCGGACAGTGTCAGCGGCAAACCGCAGCTGTTCTCGTCGATCGCAGATGTCCGGAAGATCGATGATAACACCGTCGAGATATCGCTCTCCGAATCCGATGGGCTCGTCCTGTTCAATCTCGGGCAAGGCGATGGTGTCATCGTCAACGAGGCGACGATCGACGAGATCGGGACCAACCCGATCGGCACCGGCCCCTATATGGTCGACGAGCGGGTCGAGGGCGATCATATCACGTTGGTGCGCAACCCGAATTACCGCGATCCGGACGCGGTCCATTTCGACACGGTCGAGTTTCGCTTCATCACGGACTCAGCGGCGATGACCGCAGCCATGCTGGCCGGCGATGTCGACGTCTTCCCGAATATCGGTGCGCCCGAAGCGCTGGCCGCCTTTGAGAACGATGATCGCTTCGAGGTCATTGTCGGCACGACGGAGGGCGAGACCGTCATGGCCGCCAACTGGCGGCGCGAACCGTTCAACGATCCCCTGGTGCGCCAGGCGATCATGCACGCGATCGATCGCCAGGGCCTGGTGGACGCCGCCATGTTCGGCTATGGCACGCCGATCGGTACCCATTTCGCGCCCCACAACCCGGCCTATGTCGACCTGACCGGCCTTTATCCCTACGACCCGGACCGCGCGCGCGAGCTGCTGGCCGAGGCGGGCTATCCCGATGGTTTCTCGACCACCTTTGTCTTGCCGCCACCCGCCGCCTATGCCAGGCGAGGCGGCGAAGTCATCCAGGCCTATCTGGCGGAAGTCGGCATTGATGCAGAGTTGGTCCCGGTGGAATGGGCGCAATGGCTGGAAGGGCCGTTCCGCGGCTACGACTATGATCTGACGATCGTCAGCCATACCGAGCCTCTGGACATCGGGATCTACGCACTGGGCCCCGACGACTACTATTTCGGCTACGACGATGCGTCGTTCAATGCGGTGATCGACGAACTGCGCGGCGAAGCCGACCCCAGCGCCCGGGCGGCCGACTACGAGGAAGCCCAGCAAATCATCGCTGAGGATCTGGCCAGCATCTTCCTGTTCCAACTGCCGCAGTTGGGCGTGCGCAACGCGAACGTTCAGGGCGTCTGGGCCAATCGGCCGATCCAAGCCAACGACATCACGGGGGCTTATTGGCAGGAGTAGCCGCTAAGCCTCAGACGCCGACGCGCCGGGAGGCCGGCCCATGCTGAGCTTCCTGGCGCGCAGATTCTTGACGTTGGTCGGCACGGCCTTCGCCGCGTCGCTTGTGGTCTTCCTGGTCCTCGAGGTCGTCCCCGGCGATCCGGCACTGCTGCAACTTGGCATAGAGGCCAGTCCCGAGGCGGTTGAACGGCTGCGCGCCGAGATGGGCCTGAACCGCTCGGCGGTCGTTCGCTATATCGATTGGATCGGCGGGCTGCTGATGCTGGATTTCGGCAGATCCTTTACGTACTCGACGCCGGTCGGTGAGCTGATTGCCCAGCGTCTTGCGGTCACCTTGCCGTTGGCCCTGATGGCCTTGGCGGCTTCCACACTCATCGCCATCCCGCTCGGCATGTTTGCCGCCGCCAATCGCAACCGGGCCGGCGATTACGGCGTGATGACCTTCAGCCAGATCGGTGTCGCGATCCCGAATTTCTGGTTCGGCATCCTGCTGATCCTGCTGTTCGCCGTGCACTGGCAGATCTTCGACACGGGCTTTCCGGGTTGGGATGAAGGGCTGTTCGCGGGCCTGAAGGCCTTGGTGCTGCCCGCCGCCGCGTTGGCGCTGGCCGAGGCGGCAATCCTGGCCAGGATCACCCGTTCCGCCATTTTGGAGACCATGCGCGAGGATTATGTCCGAACCGCACGGGCAAAGGGGTTGAGCCGCTGGCAAGTCATGACGCGGCACGTTCTGCGCAACGCGCTGATTCCGATCTCGACGATTGTAGGCTTGCAGTTCGCCCTGTTGTTGGCCGGATCGATCGTGATCGAGGAGGTCTTTCAACTGCCCGGCCTGGGCAAGTTACTCATCCAGGCCATCGGCCAGCGTGACTTTCAGGTCATCAAGAACGCCGTCGTTCTGATCGCGGTCCTGGTCGTGTTCGTCAATTTCCTGGTCGACGCCCTTTACGCGGCGATCGACCCGCGCCCGAAACAGGCCTGACCGAAATGCTGCGCCGCGCGCTTCAGCATCGCAGCTTTCTGCTTGGCGTCATCCTGGTTGGCCTGATGGTCGCGGCGGCGCTGATCAGTCTCGTCTGGACACCGTATGCGCCGGAACGCATGCGTGTCGGCCCGCCTTTCGCGGGACCAAGCTGGGCCCATTGGCTCGGCACCGATGCGTTCGGCCGAGACACGTTCTCGCGGCTGATCGTCGGCGCACAGAACTCGATCATGGTGGGCGTGGTGGCCGTTGGGATCGGTCTGGCGGTCGGCGTTCCGCTCGGTATTGCTGCCGCGGCCTATCGCGGCTGGTGGGACGAGGTGCTGGGGCGGATCGTCGATCTCACCTTTGCCTTTCCGGCCATCCTGACGGCGGTGATGATCACCGCCCTGATGGGCCCGGGCGCCGTGAATTCGATCCTGGCGATCGGGATCTTCAACATCGCGGTGTTTGCCCGCGTCGCCCGTGGGGCGTCGCTGCAGGTCTATGGGCGTGAGTTCCCGCGCGCCGCGTTGGCCTTGGGCCGCAGCCGATCGGACATCGCGATCCGGCACATCCTGCCCAACATCGCCTCCGCCCTCATCGTGCAGGCGACCATCCAGTTCGCCATCGCCATCCTGGCCGAGGCGGCGCTGTCCTATCTCGGTTTTGGCACGCAGCCGCCCCAACCCTCCTGGGGCAAGATGCTGCTGGACGCGCAGAGCATGATGTTCGTCGACTGGACCCAGGCGATCTATCCCGGTGTCGCGATCGCGCTGGCGGTGCTGGGCCTCAACCTGCTTGGCGACGGCCTGCGCGACCTGCTGGACCCAAGGCTGCGCGTATTCCGCGTTGGATAGTGGACGTCAGGCGGTAATTCTACCGAAACGGCATTGTATTTGGAAATTCGTTACTTTTCGGCTTCCTTTGTTTTGACCCATTCGGCACATAGCGTGGCGATCTGCGGAAGTGCCGGGGGGGTATGCGGATGATCAAGTTCGTGGTTTTGGTCAAGCGCAAGGAAGGCATGGATCGGGCCGAGTTCGCCGATTACTGGGTCAACGTGCATGGTCCGATCGCGGCACGTATTCCCGGTCTGAAGGGCTACCGCATCAGCATCGCCCACGAGGTTCCGTTCCCGGAGGATGCCATACCGTGGGATGGGCTGGTTGAGATCTTCTTCGAGGACGGCGACGCGTTCGAGGCCGGCATATCCAGCCGTGAGGGCGTACTTGCCATTGCCGACGTCGATAACTTTGCCGAGCGCAAAGGTTTCCTTCTCACCGAAGAAACCGTGATCGTTCCGCTTGATGAAGATCCCTTGTGCGCGCCCCCGCGAACCCACTGATTGTGGTGTTCACCGGCCATTCATCGTGATCAACCGATGCCCAGATAACCGCCGTCGATGATCACGCTGGTGCCCGTTATGTAGTCTGCCTCGTCAGACGCCAGATAGGCCGCCAACCCTGCGACCTCGGCCGGTGACGCCCCGCGTCGGGCCGGAATCCCGGCCAAGACCTCGGCCATCTGGTCGTCCGGGATGGCCTTTACGGCGTCCGTCTCGACCAGACCCGGCGCGATCGCCACACATCGAATGTCCGGTGCGTGGTCAACAGCCAACGAGCGCGTCAGCCCCAACACGCCCCCCTTTGCCACTTGGTAGGCCGAGAAGGCCTTCTCGCCCAAAAAGCTCTGGACGGAGGCCGTGTTCAGAATGACGCCTTTGCCGCCGCGCGCCACCATGTGTCGGACCGCCGCCTTCGCCCCCAGCCAATAGCCGCGCAGCGAAACCGCGATCGTGCGGTCGAACTCGTCCAAGGTCTGGTCGTCGATGGTGCGATAGACGCTCCAGAACGCATTGTTGTGCCAGACGTCGATGCGGCCAAAGTACTCAATGGCCGCCTTGGCGATCGCTTCGGCGGCATCGTCCTCGCCCATGTCGGCGGCAACGAACAGGGCTTGACCGCCGCGTTGACGGATCGACGCTGCCGTGGCGCTGCCGCCGGCTTCGTCGATATCGGCCACGACCACGGCCGCGCCCTCGGCGGCGAACCGTTCGGCACACGCTTCGCCTATGCCAGTCGCGGCCCCGGTCACGACCACCACCCGGTCCTTGTGCCGGTCCTGAACAACGAAACTGCGCATCGATCGCTCCCCTTGCTACGGCCGCTGATGGCCCCTGGTATTGAGGTCGACCGCGTAGAGCGAGGTCACGGCCGTCACGAACAGCGTCGACCGGTCGTGCCCGCCGAAACAGCAATTGGTCGCCATTTCGGGGATGAAGATCTTGCCGATCAGCATGCCGTCAGGCCGATAGACATAGATCGCATCCTTGCCGGTGCAGAAAAGCCGATCCTCGACGTCGATCCGCATGCCATCGGGAACCCCGACCTCGATCTGGGCGAACACCTCGCCGGCTGACAACGACCGGTCCGCGTTCACGGCAAACCGCATGATCTGGCGATAGTCCTCCGACGAGTTGCCGATATAGAGATGGCGCTCGTCGCGCGTGAAGCAGAGACCGTTGGGATGGAACACCGCGTCGGTGGCGATGACCATCTCGCCGGCTTCCGGATCAAGGCGAAAGACGTTGTAGGCCGCCTGCTCCTGCGCCGACAGGTCCGGAAAGCCGGGCAGGCCGTAGGGCGGGTCGGTGAACCAGATCGCACCGGTGCGGTCGACCACCAGGTCGTTGGGACTGTTCAGATGCTTGCCATCCCATCGGTCCGCCAGAACCGTGATCGACCCGTCGGCCTCCGTGCGTGTAACGGCGCGACTTTCATGCTCGCAGGTCACCAGTCGGCCGTCATGGTCCAGGTAGTTTCCGTTCGCCTGGTTGCTCGGGTCCCGCGAGACCGAAAGCCCGTCGGCGCGCGACCAGCGCATGATGCGGCTTGCCGGTATGTCGCTGAACAGCAGCGCCTGTTCGGCCTCGATCCAGACTGGCCCTTCAGTGAACGTCATGCCGCTGGCCAAGCGCTCGACCGAGGCGCCTGGCTTGACGATGGCTTCAAACGACGCGTCGCGAACATCGAAGTCAGTCATAATGTGAATGCCTCCCTTTGCCCCCGTCTTCACCGCTGAATAGGATGGGACCGCGCGGGGCGGACAATCCGAACGGGGCGGGGCCGATGATCAAGATGGTGGTGCTGGTGAAGCGACGGCCGGATTTGGACCAGCGCGCCTTCGCCGACTATTGGACCCGACGCCATGCGCCCTTGGCCGCGCAAATCCCGGGCATGCGCGGCTATCGTATCAACGTCGCGCGCGACAGCCAGTTGGATGAGGGCAGGGCGCCGTGGGACGGCTCCGCTGAAATCTGGTTCGACGACCGCGCCTCGCTCGATGCTGGGCTGGCCAGTCCCGAGGGTCGGGTCGCCGGTGACGATGTCGCGAATTTCGCCGAGCGGCTGGAGTTTCTGTTGACCGACGAAACGGTCATCCTGCCGCCCAAATGAAACGGTGTGAGTGCCCGTGTCGCGCATGGCTGGTCAGCGATTGCCGCGCGTCCAGCGATCCAGCAGAACGGCGGCGATGATGATGGCGCCTTTGATGATCAACTGGGCGAAGTAGCTGACATTCAGCAGGGTCAGTCCATTGTTCAAGGTGCCGATCAGCAACGCCCCCATAACCGTCTTGCCCAAGGAGCCTCGGCCGCCGGCAAAGCTGGTTCCCCCCAGAACGACGGCGGCAATAGCGTCGAGTTCAAGGTTGCGCGCGCCTTCCGCTAGACCGGTGCCCAGCCGCGCGGTCAAAAGGATGCCAGCGCAGGCCGTGACCAGGCCGGCGAGCGCGAAAACGGCGATCTTCACCCGAACGGCGTTGACCCCCGACAGCCGCGCGGCCGCCGCGTTGCCACCGACGGCATAGACGTAGGCGCCTAAGCGGGTGCGGGTCAGGACCACCCAAAGGACGACGAAGATGCCGGCGGCGAACCAGATCGAGACGGGAATGCCCAGGGGCTCCGCATCGGCGAAGATTTCCAGCATCGCGTCGGACTCGATCGGCACGGCGGTCGATCCGGTCAGCAGGAACGATATGCCGCGCAGCGCCGACAGCATGCCCAGCGTCACGATGAAGGACGGGATCTGGCCGATCACGGTCAAGCTGCCCGAGATCAGGCCCGACACGAGACCGACGGCCAAGCCGCCCATAAGGGCCAGGGCCAGAGGCCAGCCCTGCGTCAGCAAGAGCGCGATGACGACGCCGACGAGCGCGGCCAGCGAGCCGATCGACAGGTCGATCTCGCCGGACAGGATGACGAAGGTCATCGCGAAGGCGGCCACAAACAGGACAGAGGTCTGCTGGCCGATATTCAGGAAGTTGGGAACGGTCAGAAAGTATGGGCTGGCCAGGCTGAAGACCACCACGACGATGGCGAAAGCGACATAGATGCCCGACCGGCTAATGAAGCGGCGAACGGAGGCGGCGTCGGTCATGTCAATGCTTCCATTTGCGGGCGACCAGTCTGGCCCTCTTGGCCAAAGGCCAGCGCCATGACGGCCTCTTCGGTAGCGTTCTCGGCATCAAGCTCGCCGGCGATGCGACCTTGGTGGAAAACGGCGATGCGGTTGCTCTCGCGCAAGATTTCCGGCAGTTCCGACGAAATCAGTATGATCGCCACGCCTTGAGCCGCGATCTCCCGGATCAGACGGAACACCTCCGCCTTCGCCCCGACATCGATGCCACGGGTCGGCTCATCCAGGATCAGGACCTTCGGGCCAAGCGCCAGCCATTTGGCCAGCACGACCTTCTGCTGATTGCCGCCGGACAGGAACTCGATCTGCTGATCGGGCGAGGGCGTGCGGACACCCAGCTTTTCGATCCATTCGGCAACGAACCGCCGTTCCCCCCTCCGGTCCAGCAGGCCGCGCCTTTCAAAGCGGGGCAGGGAGGGAAGCGCCAGGTTTTCCGCAACCGTGTGGATCAGGACGAGTCCGAGGCCCTTGCGATCTTCCGGCACGTAAAGAATGCCCGATGCGATGGCGTCGCGCGGGGTATGAACGGTTCGCCTGTCGCCGTTCAGCAGGATTTCGCCGCCGCTGTGGGGCTCGGCCCCGAAGACCGCGAGCGCTGTTTCGGTCCGGCCCGAGCCGACCAGCCCTGAGAAGCCCAAGACCTCACCCGCCTCGACCGCAAAGCTCACGCCGCGCACCCGCGGGCCGGCCTGCAGGTCGCGCACCTCCAGCACCACGGGCGCGGCGTCATGGGCCGGTGCATTGGCGCTGGTGTCGATGTTTCGCCCGACCATCAGGGCGATCAAGTCCTGTTCGGTAACGTCGCCGATGGGCTTGGTGGCGACCCATTGCCCGTCCCGCAGAACGGTCACGCGGTCGGCGAGCAAGAAGATCTCTTCCATGCGGTGGGAGATGTAAAGGATCGCGACGCCGCGTTCTTTCAGACGGCGCACCAGGTCGAAAAGCGCTTCCTCTTCCGACCGTGTCAGGGACGAGGTCGGTTCGTCCAGCACGATGATCTTAGGGTCGCCGACCAGGGCGCGGGCGATCTCCACTATCTGTTGCTCGCCGATCGCCAGATCCTCCACCATGGTCCGTGCGTCGATGTCGAGACCCAGCTCCGTCAGGATCGCTTGCGCCTGGCGGTAGAGCGCCCGCCAATCCACCAGTCCGCGCCTCGTTGGTTCACGCCCGAGCAGGATGTTGCGACCGACATCCAGGTTGGGCAGGACTGTGAGTTCCTGATAGATCATGCGCACGCCTAGCGCGCGCCCTGCCTCAGGCCCGTGGATTTGCACATGATGACCGTCGATCCGGACGGTACCCTCGTCGGCGCGGTAGGCGCCGGCCAGGATCTTCATCAAGGTGGACTTGCCGGCACCGTTCTCGCCGATCAGCGCGTGCACCTCGCCGGCCGAGACGTCGAAACTGACACCGTCGAGCGCCGTAACGCCGGGGAACCGCTTAACGATGCCTTCAAACGAGACGACGGCTTTGGTCACGCGCGGCCCCATCGAGGAAAAAGGGGCCGGCGGCGGACACCGGTTGGTCCCGCCGCCGGTTCAGTTGGCAAGGTCGACTTGGCTCAACCTGCCCAGGGAGGATCGGCGTCCGGATAGAGCCGATTCCACATCTCCTCGACATTATCGTGGGTCACGAGAACGGTCGGTACCAAAATATCGGGCTGCACCGTCTCGCCCAACGCGTTCTTGCATAGCGCGTCGATGCCCGCGCGTCCGGTCAGGATGCCTTGCTGGCCGGACAGCGCGCGCAGGATCGGTTGTCCGTTCGGCAACGCCGGCTCGCCGGAATGGAGCGCCTGCATCCCGTCGCGCTCCGCATCGTAACCGCACAGCAGGATCTCGCGGTCGGATTCCTCGATGGCCCGCCAGGCGCCAGGAATGGCCCGGCTCCAATTGGCAAAGATGCCGTCCAGATCCGGGTTGGCCTGGATGATGTTCTGAGCAGCGGTCAGGGCCTCGTCCTGGCTCCAGACGCCTTGCATGGCGACCATCTCTGCGCCGGCCTGTTCGATGGCGTCGATCGAGCCCTGCTCGCGGTCGCGAATGGTCTGCAGTCCCAGTGGGATCGAGATCACGCCGATACGCTTGCCGGCACCGCCGCCGAGCGCGTCCAGCAGGGCTTGCGTCCCCTGAAAACAACCCTCGTATGACGCGGAATTCATGACCGACAGCACTTCCCCGCGGCTCGGCGGGCCGCCGACGACGACAACCGGCACGTCCTGGCGGTTGGCCTGGCGAATGGCCGACGAGATTGAGTCGCTGTCGACCGCGATCATGAAGATGCCGTCGACCTGCTGCTGCAACAGGGATTCGATATCCGAAATCTGCTTGGCGGCGTCGAAATTGGCGTCGCTGATCAACAGGTCGATGTCGTACTCGCTGGCCGCCAGTTCGCCGCCTTCAACCACCGAGTTGATGAAGTCATCGGTGCGGTGATTCATGTTGAACCCAAGGCGCAGGCCACGCCCCCTGATTTCCGCCACCTCTTCGTCGGTCAGCACCAGCGATTCCGCCGTGCTGACCTGGGCGCGAGCCCGACGCGGCAGATAGAGGTTCGCTGCGGTGCCTGCGCCGACCAATCCCATTGTGCCCAAGACCTGGCGTCTGGTTGCACGCCCAAAACCGTTTTTCATCGCCATCCTCCCCGATATGCCCCTGCTGAACCGTTGGTCCGCAAGAATGGTTCGCGTGTGGCCTTCAGACTGAAACAAAAACGTTTTTGTAGCAAGCGGATTCATGCGCTTGTGGACCATGTCTCGCGTCGAGCTTGGCTGCGCAAAGCGCCTTGGGTGGTGCGCTGCGCTGGCCTACACTGGTGCGAAGCCGACGCAGTTCACGCGTCGAAAGCAATCGAAATCGGGGGAGGATTATCATGTATTCGGTTCGTGCGGGCCTGTTGGGGGCCGTCGCCACACTCATGGCCTTTGGCGGCACGGCCTTGGCACAGGAGTACACGTTGCGCCTGGCCCACTATCTGCCGCCGACCCACAATCAGGCCGCCAACGTGATCCCGGACTGGGTCCAGCGGATCGAGGAACAGTCGGACGGGCGGATCGCGATCGAGGTTTTCCCCGCCGGGCAGTTGCTGGGCATCGCCGACATCTATGACGGGGTCGAGGCGGGTGTCGCGGACATTGGTTGGGGGCTGCCGGCGATCCAGCCCGGCCGGTTTCCGATGCTGTCGCTGATGGAACTGCCGTTCGAGTTCGAAAGCGCGGAACAGGCGAGCCGCGTCGCCATGACCTTGCTTGACGAGGGCGTGTTGGACGACGAGTTCGACGGCGTCGTGCCGCTTTACATCCACACCCATTCGCCCGCCGGCGTCCACACCCGCGGGGCGCCGGTGAACGAGCCCGGCGACCTTGACGGTCTGCGGATCCGCTTTCCATCGGCGCCCGTGCGCGAAATGCTGACGGCCTGGGGCGCTGATCCCGTCGGCGTGCCGGCGCCGCAGGTTTACGAGAACCTGGAAACCGGCGTGCTGGACGGCGTGGCGTTCCCCTACGAAGCCATGAAAGGTCTGCGACTGGGCGAACAGGTCAGCTACCACACTGAACTGCCGCTCTATACGCTGACCTTCTACATGATCATGAACCAACAGGTGTTCGACGATCTGCCGGAGGATCTGCAGCAAGTGATCCTGGACAATTCCGGCATGGACGAAGCGATCGCCGTCGGCCGCTCGTGGGACGAGGAGGACCAGCGCGGCCGCGAGTATGTCCAGGAACTCGGCAACGAGATTATCGTCATTCCTGACGACGAGATCCCGGCCTGGCGGGCGCCCGTCGACGCCGCTATCGCGGCCTATCTCGATCGTTTGCAGGACGAAGGGTATCCGTCGCGCGAGGTTTACGGCCGCATTCAGGAAATCGCCACCGAGTAGGGCACGGCAAGGCTAAACTCGCCCAGGCCATGCTGGCGGCCGCCGAACGGGCCACCGCCTGGACGACGCGCGCCATGGCGCTGGTCGGCGCGGTGGCACTGGCGCTCTTGATGGTGCTCGTCACCGTCATCGACGTGATCTTGCGCCAGGCCGGCCTGGCCATTCCGGGCGCGTTTGAGCTGGTGACCTTGGGCATGCGCGTCCTCGTGGCGCTGGCCATGCCGTACGCCTTCTGGACCGGCGGGCATGTCGCGGTGGAGCTGTTTACCGACCGGCTGCCAGACCGACTGCGCGCGGCGATCATGGCTCTTGGCCTGGTGCTCGCCGGGCTGGTTATGGCGCTGCTTGTCTGGGCCTCCTGGGGTCGCGCCGCCAACGCACTCAGGCGGGGTGACATCACGGTCGACCTCGGCATGCCCGAGATCGTGTTCTGGATCCCGCTCTTGGCCGGCGCTGCCCTCTGCGTACCGGTCGTGGCGTTGATGGCCGTCCGACAGACGGGCATCGCGCTAGGCATTCTCTCGCCGAGGCCAGGGCGGACCGCATGACGCCGCTGACCATCGGCATTCTGTTCACCATCCTGCTGTTCGTGCTGATCGGGCTCAGGGTGCCGGTTGCGGTCTCGATGCTGGTCGCGGCTATCGGCGGCATCCTCGTCATCCAGGGCTGGCGGGCCGCCGCGTTCCAGCTTGGGGCGGTCCCGTTCGCCTCCACCGCCTACGCGCTTTCCGTCGTACCGCTGTTTGTGCTGATGGGCGCGGTCGCCGCGCGTACGGGCTTGGCGCGTGAGCTCTACGACGCGGCCAATGCCATGACCGGGCATCGGCGCGGCGGGCTGGCCATGGGCACGGTCGCCGGCTGCGCCGGTTTCTCGACCATCTGCGGCTCGTCGCTCGCGACGGCGGCGACCATGGGCGGTGTCTCGCTGAAAGAGATGACCCGCTATGGCTACGACAACAGGCTGTCCTCGGGCGCCGTCGCGGCGGGCGGCACGATCGGCATCCTGATCCCGCCTTCCGTCATACTGGTGATCTACGCGATCCTGACCGAACAGTCCGTCGGCGCCCTGTTCGCCGCCGGATTGCTGCCCGGCATCCTGCTCACCGCGCTTTTCATGGTCACGATCTGGGTTTGGGCCCGTCTACGACCCGGCGCCGCGCCGCGATCGGACCGGCTTCCTTGGCGCCAGCGCTTGCAGGCCCTGGCCGGCATATGGGCGGTTCTGCTGCTGGTCTTGCTGGTCATCGGCGGCATCTACACGGGCTTCTTCACGCCCACGGAGTCGGCCGGCATCGGCGCGTTCGGCACTTTTCTGATTGGCCTCGCGCGCCGGCGCTTCACCGCCAAGATCCTGATCGAATGCCTGTTGGAGGCGGCGGTGACCACGGCCATGATCTTTCTGATCATCTTCGGCTCCAGCCTGTTCTCCACGTTTCTGACCGTCACGGGCATCACCCAGGCGCTCAGCGCCCTGACCAGCCAATCGGGGCTGGCGCCGATCACTATTCTGCTGCTGATGCTGCTCGTACTGATGGTGCTCGGCTGTTTCATGGACAGCCTCGGCATCGTCCTTCTAACCGTGCCGGTCTTCTTTCCTGTGCTGATGACCCTGGACTTCGGCCTGGGCGCCGTGGAAACCGGCATCTGGTTCGGCATCCTGCTGGTCATGACCGTGGAGATGGGGCTAATCACGCCACCGGTCGGCATGAACGTGTTCATCGTACGCGGCGTGGCGCCCGACATTCCGATCGGACGGATCTACGCTGGCGTGCTGCCGTTCCTGATCGCCTTCCTCGCCGCGATCGCCCTTATCCTGCTTTTGCCGGAGATCGCCCTGTGGCTGCCGGGGAGACTGGGCTGAGGACTATTTGACGATCAGATCCACGGTGGACTTGGTCAACGGCTCGCACCCGGTGTCGGTCACCAGAACCGTATGGCCGCTCGTGGCGGCCAGTCCCGCGTCGCTGTCAAACAGGATGATGTGGATGAAGAACACCATGCCCGGTGCCGCCGCGATCGGGTTGCCATGATAGAGCATGGGCCAGTCCATCCAGTTCGGCGCGAAGGTGGTGCCCAGCGAGTAGCCGCAGGCGTTCATGCGATGCGCCCCGAACCCGGCCCGGTCGAGCGTGTCGGCATGGGCGTCGAACACGGTCCCGATCGGTTGGTCGGGTCTCAGCGCCGCCATCGCTGCGTAGAGGGCATCCACGGCAGCCTGGTGCATTGCGACCTGGCGATCGGGTGGCGCGCCGACCCGAACCGTGCGCATTAGGCAAGCGTGGTAGTGCCTATACGTGCCGGCGATTTCCAGCATCAGCTGATCGTCCGGATCGAGATGGCGCCGGCCTGTGTAGTAGCGGCACATCAAGGCGCCGGGGCCTGACCCGATGATGTGTTCATTGGCGGGATCATCGCCCCCGCCACGCCAGATCGCCCCTTGCAGCTCGGCCAGGATGTCGCCCTCGAAGGCGCCGGCGTGGGTGGCGTCCAGGGCCTTGTCGTAGGCCTGGTCGACCAGCTTGGCGGCGCGACGGACATAGGCGAGCTCGGCGTCGCTCTTCACCAGCCGCAGCCGGCTGACCAGGGAAGAGGCGTCCTCGGTGGTGGCCAGGTCGGCCAGTCCCTCCAACAGCCGAAAGCCCAGCGCGGCGGTCAGGCCATAGGCATCCCATTCAACGCCCAGGCGCGCGTCGCGCAATCCCTTCTCCACAAGAATGTCTCTAAGATCGTTGACCGGATTTGCGCCGGCCCGGTCGGTCCAGACCCGGACATCCTCGATCACCGAGGTGAAGTGCGCTTGTCGCCGATCCGGCGCCCGTGTCAGCAGGGTCATGCCGCCGTCGGCGGTCAGCACGAGACACTGGAAATAGACATAGCCAAACGTGTCGTAGCCGGTCAGGTAGTAAAGGCTTTCCTGGCGAAACAGCAGCAGCGCGTCGAAACCCTGGTCGGTCATCGAACGGCAGGCGCGCGCCCTGCGGTCGGCAAGTTCTGGGGCGGAGAAGTGGATTGGCATGACGTGGGTCTATCGAATCGGGGAGTTTCGGAACCTTAGGGCGCCGGTGCATATTCGGGCAATGTGGCGATCTCGACCGGCCGGTCGATGCCCTCAAGTTTGACGGTGGGTAGGGCGTGCATCGGCTCGCTCGCCAAATCGGCGAGGTGCCGCGACAGCAACACCGGAACACCCAGTCGTTTGCATTGCCCCTCCAGTCGGCTGGCATGATTGACTGTCGGGCCGATTACGGTGAAATCCAGCCGGTCCGGCGCCCCGATGTTGCCGTAGATGACCGGCCCGACATGAAGCGCGATGCCGAAGTCCGGGTCGGGCTCGCCGGCGGCACGGCGCCGTTCGCGGTCGGTATCGATCGCGCCGCGTGCCGATCGCACCGCCTTTAATGCCCGGTCCGCGGCTTCGCGCGGGTTGTCCAGGGTCGGGAAGATCGCCAGCAACCCGTCGCCGATGAACTTCAGGACCTCGCCGCCGAATGCCTTGATGGGGCCTGCCTGGCGCTCGAAATAGGCGTTCAACAGTGCGATGACTTCATCGCCGGGTAGCCGGCCCGACAGCTCGGTGAAGCCGCGAATGTCCGACGCCCACAGGACCGCGTCGATGGTTTCGCCGGCACCCCGTGTCATCGCGCCTTCCAGGACGCGCGCGGCGCTGCGCCGGCCGAGATAAGTCTCGGCGACCACCGACAAGGTCTCGCGCTGCACCAGCACCTCCAGCGGCGTCGCCAATCGGGCGGCCAAGTCTTCGAAGAATCTCCGCTCGGCCTCGTCAGGGCCCGACCATTGCAGGATGTGCCGGCTGCCGTCGCTGAAGGTCAGCGGTGTGACCAGCCCCGGCTCGGCCGTTTCGCCGCCGTCCGCGAGACCGGGCAGGCTGGCGCCCAATCCGGTGTGAAAGACGAAGCGTTCCGCCGCCCGGCCGGTCTCGGCACTCCAATCGACAGTGATGCGGGCGAGCAGAGGGTTGAGCGCCGCGACCTCGAGGCTGGCAGACGCCAATCGCAGGCCGCCTTCGACCGCCCTGTTGCACACGCCCGCGAGCAGGGCCGGTACGGAGGGAGAACGCGCGGCCTCGGTCGCCAGCCAGTCATGCAGGGCCGTCGAATCGGGTGACGCGTTGGCGGCTGGTCTGTTCACGGGTCCAAGATATTTCGTCGGTCGGCAAAATGCGAAAATGTAAGTTGACAGCTACGTAAGTGAATTCTTACATATTGCTTCATGGATGAAGCGTTAAAGGCGCTGGCGGATGGAACTCGGCGGCGGATTCTGGCCCTGGTATCGCAGGAAGAGCGCACGGCGGGCGACATTGCCGGCCACTTCACGGTCAGCCGGCCGGCCATTTCGCAGCATCTCCGCGTGCTGCTGGATGCGGGCCTGGTCTCCGTGCGCGGCGACGGCACCAAACGGTTCTATCGCGCCGACGCCCTTGGCCTGGATGCTCTGCGCCGCGAGATGGAAACGCTGTGGCGGGGACGCCTGGATCTTTTGAAGCAGGAGGCGGAAGCGGAGGCACGCGCCGCCGAGAAGGCGGCCGATGCCCACGAACCCGAAGGAGAAACCTCATGACCGACACCGGCAGTTTTCAGCACGAAGTGTTCATCGAGGCGCCGCCGGCGACCATCTTCGCCTTTCTGACCGATCCGGAAAAGATGATCCGCTGGATGGGCGTCAGCCACGAGTTGGACCCCAAACCCGGCGGCATGTACCGGGTCGACGTGATGAACGGCCATGTCACCCGTGGCGAGTTCCGCGAGGTCTCGCCCAACGACCGCCTGGTCTACACGTTCGGCTGGGAAGGCGAGGCGACATCGGTGCCGCCCGGCAGCACGGTCGTGACCATTGTGCTGGTACCCCAGGACAACGGAACCAGCGTCACGCTCGTCCATTCCGGCCTGCCCGTCGCGGCCCTGGAAGGCCACAAGAAAGGCTGGCTGCACTATTGCAGCCGCCTGTCTCAGGCCGCGGCCGGCCAAGATCCGGGGCCGGACGCCGGACCGGCCTGATCGACCCGCACACCCGCAATCGCCAGTCAAGGAGACCCGCCATGACCAGCACCGGAAGCTTCGAACACGAAGTGTTCATCGAGGCACCGCCCGCGACCATCTTCGCCTTTCTGACCGACCCGGAAAAAATGGTCCGCTGGATGGGCATCACCCACGAGCTGGACCCGAAACCGGGCGGCATCTATCGGGTCGACGTCACGAACGGCAACATCGCGCGCGGCGAGTTCAAAGAGGTCTCGCCTAATGACCGGCTGGTCTACAGCTGGGGCTGGGAAGGCCCGGAGACGTCCGTCGAGCCCGGCAGTTCCGTCGTCACCATCACGCTCACCCCGCGACCGCCCGGCACGAACGTCAAGCTGGTCCATTCCGGCTTGCCCGAGCCGGCGGTCGCACCCCATGGCCAGGGCTGGACGCACTATTTCAACCGGTTGGCCGTCGCGGCGGCCGGCGGCGACCCCGGTCCGGATTCAATGGTCAAGACCTGAAGCGCGTAGGGAGCAAAACCATGCAGCACCACCAAATCGTCAGCCAGCAGGAATGGATCGACGCGCGCAAGGCGCTGTTGGCCAAGGAAAAGGCGTTCACCAGGCAGCGCGACGAACTAAGCGCCGAGCGACGACAACTGCCCTGGGTGAAGATCGACAAGGATTACCGGTTTGAAGGCCCAAACGGTTCGGAACGCCTGTCCGATCTGTTCGACGGCCGGGACCAGCTGGTCGTCTACCACTTCATGTTCGGCCCGGACTGGCAAGAGGGCTGCCCCAGTTGTTCGATGATGGCCGACACGTTCGACGACGCCATCGTCCATCTCAATCAGCGGAACGTCAGCATGGTGGTGGTTTCACGCGCGCCCCATGCCAAGCTGAAAGCCTACGAGGACCGGATGGGCTGGCATTTCAGATGGCTGTCCTCGGAAGCCAGCGATTTCAATCAGGACTTCCACGTTACCTTCTCGGAAGAGGAGCGCGCGAGTGGCCAAGCCTACTACAACTACCAGACGGGCAGTTTCCCGGTCGACGAGGCACCGGGCCTCAGCGTCTTTTACAAGGACGAAGACGGCCAGATCTTCCACACCTATTCGACCTATGGGCGGGGTCTGGACGCGTTGCTGGGCACCTATCAGTTCCTCGATTTGGTGCCCAACGGCCGCGATGAGGACAGTTTGCCGTTCCCCATGGCCTGGATCCGCCGCCATGACGAATACGGCGCTTGAACAGGCCGCGCTCGCCTCTCAGAGGCCGGGCGCTTGACAGTCCCGATCCTGCTGCCTGGCCCTAAGGGTTGGGCGGCTGGATCGTTCGCCTGTGACCACAACGTTTCCCCCACGTGATAAGCGCTTAGTCTGGCGACCCATCGGCGGGTTCCAAAAATAATCGCCGACGTCTCGGAATAGACGGCCAGCGCACCTGTTGTCCCCTCGTGAAAACGACATCCGAGGAGACGAAACGTGCTCACGCAATTGGAGAATTACGGCGTTAGTGGTGAACGGGGCATTCTCGCCGATCTGGCCGGTGGCAATCAGCCGGACTGGTCGGAAGACGTCGCGACGACCGCACCGCTTCCCGAAACTCGGCTGAGCTCGGCAAAACGGTCCTATGCCACGCGCCGGATCGAGCTTGGTGACGCCGCGCGGCTGATCACCTCCGGCACGCATCCGGCCAGCGGCGACCTGGTCCTGGCCCGGATCGACCGCATTGGCCACCATCGGCGGATCGAAAGCCCGGACGGGCGTCGGCGCCAGCTCTATGTCGGCGACGAAGTCCTCCTGTGTTACGGTGCGCGCTACGCCAGCGATCAGTTCGAGGCCCTGGTGCCCGAAACCATGGGGCCCTGCCATATGGTCGCGGCTGGCGGCATTGCCGCCCGGTGCGTCAACCGCCATGACGCGACAAGGCCGGCAACCCGCATCACGCCCCTCGGTTTGGTTGCCGACACGGCCGGTCAGGTCTTGAACCTAAGGCGCTATGCCCAACCGACCGGCCGCCGCGGCGCGGCGCGGCCTTACACGCTTTGCGTCGTCGGCACCTCGATGAACGCCGGCAAGACCACGACGATCGCCGGTCTTGTCCGTGGGCTCACCCGGATGGGCAAAAAGGTCGCCGTCGGAAAGGTCACCGGAACGGGTGCCGGCGGCGACCGCTGGGCCTATGTGGATGCCGGCGCGTATGCCGTGCTGGACTTCACCGACTTCGGGCATCCGTCGACCTACCTTGTGCCGGACGAACAGTTGACCGCGCTGTTGCCGGCGATGGTTCGCGCGTTGGCCGAGCGACGGCCCGATGTCGTCGTGTTGGAACTCGCCGACGGTCTGTTCTTTCCCGAAACGGCCGGTCTCGTCGAATGCCCGGCATTCGCCAACCTCGTCGATGACGTCGTCATCGCGGCCGGTGACGCCATGGGGGCCGAGGCCGGTATTCGACGGTTGGCCGACAGGGCGATCACGCCGATTGCCATTGCCGGCCGCATGACGTCGAGCCCGTTGGCCATCCGCGAGGCCAAGGCGCTGACCGACGCCCCCATCGTCCCGCTCGACGATCTGATGGAGGGCGCTTGGATTCCTGCAGCCTTGGCCGAGCCTGCCGACACGTCGGCACGTGCCGCCGAATAGGGATCGGCCCGATGCCCCTGCCAAAGGTTCTTGCCGGCCGACGTCGCCTGCGCTTTGCCGCGCTTGTGGCCAACGGCGTCGCGCAGGCGGGTGTCGCGATTGCGACCGCCATGTTGGTCAGGCATGGCTTCGACCGGCTGATCACGCCGCAAACGCCCCTGCCCATCAGCGAAGGCGCGATGTTTGCGGCCGGCCTTTGCGCCGCGATCGTTGCCGGGGCGTGGCTCAGATGGCGCGGTCATCTGGATGCGGAACATCTGGGCCAAGGCTATGTCCACGCCGTGCGCCAAAGGCTGTTCCGCCACGTCGCGAAGATCGGCGCCGAGGGCTCTCGAAGGATGAGCCGGGGGGCGATTGTCTTGCGCTTCGTCGGCGACCTGAGCGCCCTGCGCCAATGGATCAGCCTCGGCCTGGCCCGATTGACGGTGAGCGGATTAGCCGCCGTCCTGGCCATCGCCGCCTTGTCGTTCATCGAGCCCGTGGTGGCCCTGTCCGTCGGCATCGCGGTCGCGGTCGCCGCCGGCCTTGCCCTTGCCATCGGACCGAACTTGCGCGCGACCACCCGCGAATCGCGCCGCCGCCGTGGCCGCCTGGCCGCGCAGTTGAATGACCGCGTCGCCAACATCGGCGTGGTCGAGGCCTTCGGCCAGGAAGCCAGGGAAAAGAAGCGCTTCGGGCGGCTGAGCAACCGGTTGCGGCATGCCTTGATCGCGCGCGCCAAGGTGGTCGGTCTTTTGCGCGCCCTATCCGAGGCCAGCGCCAGCTTCGCCAGCGCCTGTGCTCTGTTCGTCGGTGCCTTCCAGGTCGGGCTGGGCCTCGCGAGCCCAGGCGCCGTCGTCGCGGCCATGGTCGTTGCCGGCCTCTTGGCGCCGCGGCTGCAGGATCTTGGCCGGGTCTACGAGTTTTGGAACGGTGCGCTGATCGCGCGCGAAAAGCTGGAACAGATGTTGGCGCTGGCGCCGGGTCGGCGTCGTGCGACCCGTCGGGCCCGGCGCGCGCTGAAGCCCGGACCGGGGCGCATCGAGGTGTCCGGTGTGCATCTGCGCGGCGTCTTTCAGGACATTCAGGCTGTCATCGAGGCCGGTGAGCGGGTGGCGCTCGTCGGTCCCAACGGCGCCGGTAAGTCGAGTCTCTTGCGCCTCATTGCGGGTATCATCGAACCCGACGAGGGTCGGATCCGGCTCGACGGCCAGAACATCGCGCGCTGCCGTTGGGACGATCTGCGCGCTGCGTTTGCCATCGTCTCGCCCGAACTGCCCTTGCTGCGCGGATCCCTGCGTTTGAATGTCACTTACGGCGCGACAGGGACGTCGGCGGAGCAGGTCAAAGACACCCTCACCGATCTTGGTCTCGATCCGCTGATCGACCGCCTGCCCGCCGGGCTGGACAGTCGCATTTCGGAGAATGGCGGCGGCCTGTCGACCGGAGAACGCGCCCGGATCGCGCTGGCGCGCGCCCTGCTGGCCAAGCCCCGTGTCCTGCTGCTCGACGAGGCCGACGCCAACCTCGACGAGGTCTCGCGCAACACGCTGGAGCGTGTGATCGGTGCGTTCCCGGGCACAGTGCTGTTCATCACCCATGATCCGGCCCGCGCCGCGAAGGCCGATCGCATTCTCTGCCTTGAGCAGGGTCGCCTGCACGAGGCCGTGGGCGACCCGACGACCGCCGAAACCACGCCACCCGGGTTGCGCTTGGTGGCGACCGCTAGCGGTGAACACGACGACCACCGTTGATCTTTGACCCCTGACAACAAGGAGTTGGTTCCGTGAAGTACTTTCGCCTGATGAAGAACAACATCGACGTTCAGCCATTCTTGAACGAAATCGCTTCGATCCCCGATGCCTGGGCGCGCAGCACGGGGCGCCAGGACAAGATCGCTGTCCAGCGCGAGGCCGAGGCCATACCGCTGCGCGGTCTGGTCAAATCCAAGATCGGCGACCGCAAGCGCCGCGACGTCCATGAAAGCCGCTACACCAGCGGCTCCAGGAAATTCCTTGTCGCAAGGGCATTCCTGGAAAGCTTCGCTGCCGAACAGGATGCCGAACTGGGCCGGGGCAAGATCGTGCGTCTCATGCCGGGCCGCCGGGTCTATCCGCACATCGATCGCGGCGAGTACTACCGTGTCCGCGACCGCTATCATCTGATCCTGCAAAGCGCGGCCGGCAGTTATCTCAAGGCCGGCGATGAAGAGGTGCGCATGGCCGAGGGCGAGCTGTGGTGGTTCGACAACAACCAGATGCACGAAGCCCACAACGACGGCGAAGCCGAACGCATCCATATCATCTTCGACATGTTGCCGCGCCACCGCGTCGCCGAGGTGTACGGCGAGGAACGGGTGGCCTGAAGGGGCCGCCTGCCGACCCGCCTCCGCCCGCCGATCCACACCCAGAGGTGATGACGATGCCCGCACAGATCCTGCTGCAAGAGCCGCCGACCAATCCCGGACCGCGAGCCGATGTCCCGGAACCCGTTGCGCGGCCCGTGTTGCATTTACCCAGGTCCTGCCAAGGTGTGCCGTACTATCTGCATGTGCCGCGGCGGATCGATCCGACGGCGCGCCCGCTGATCGCCGTGCACGGGATATCGCGACGGGCCGGGACCCATTTCGCAGCGTTCGCCCCCTGGGCCGAACGCACCGGCAGGATTCTGATCGCGCCCCTGTTCGCCGAAAAGCGGTGTCGCCGCTATCAGCGTATGCTGGTTGATCGCCGCCGCGCCGACCACGCCTTGTTCGCCATTTTGAAGGACGTTGAGGCGGCGACGGGTCGGACGATCGACCGCTTCGATTTTTTCGGCTTCTCCGGCGGTGCGCAGTTCGGCCATCGCCTCGCGCTCATGTATCCGGACCACATCGGACGCCTCGCGCTGGCCTCGGCCGGCTGGTACACCTTTCCCGATCCGGCGGTCGCGTTCCCTTACGGCCTCAGCCCCGGGGAAGGTTGGGCGGGCGCGTTCAGGCCAAGGCTCGCCGACTGCCTGTCGATCCCGATTCTGGTTCTCGTCGGCGAACGCGACGTTCTGCGGGACGCGGCTTTGCGCAAGCGCGCCTGGGTCGACGATCGGCAAGGTCGAACGCGGGTCGAGCGTGCCGCCCGCTGGACGATGGCCATGCGCGAGGCGGCTCGGCGGTGCGGCATCGAGCCGACAATCGACTTCCAGACGCTGCCACGCAGCGGACACTCGTTCGAAGCCTGCGTCGATGATGGCGGCCTGGTCGGAGTCGTGACAGGCTGGATGGCGGATTACAACCCGACCGGCCAGTCACGCCACTGACAAAAAACGGGCCCAAACGGCCAAGGTCGGACCTTCAGGAAACATGGTGCCGGCGCGCGGATTTGAACCGCGGACCTACTGATTACGAATCAGTTGCTCTACCCCTGAGCTACGCCGGCGGGCCGATGGCTTGGCCATGTCCTGCCGAAAGGCGGCGGGACACTAGCGGAGGGCGACCGTGGCGTCAATTCGCCGACGACGTCTCTGCCGGCTTTGGGCCGTTTGTTCCGTTTGTTCCGTTTGTTTTCGGCCTGGGTGCGGTGACCTGGGGAGATGCATCGCCGTCGGGTGCCGATGGCGGTGCCGTGTCGGTCTCCACGCTCAACCGCTCCAATGGGCCGCTTGCGGGCAAGGCGTGGATGTCGACCGCCGGCACGCGCCAATCGATGGTATCGAAGGCGCCACACGTGCCGCACAGGGCCTGCCAATCCATCGAGATACTGCCGCACGCGTCACAAACCCAGGCAGCGTCCGGCGACGCGAACTCCGCCTTGGCCAGCCAGTCCCGTGACGCCGACGTGTTGTCGCCATCCGCCAGTTCCAGATCGGCCAGCAGCCGGTAAACGCGTCGGCTGGGGCGTTTGTCGGCCGCCGCCATCAGGTGACTGCGGGCCGATCCCCAAAGCTCTGCCGCAATCTCCGCGCGTGCCAGGGCGATCAGGCTTTCCGGCGTGTCAGGTGTCGACGCAATCAGCCGCTCGCGATGCTTCACCTTGGCCAGCGCGTCCGCACCCGGCGGCGCCAGCCGGTCATGGGCATCCGCCAGTAGTGGATGAGGGTGCTTGGCCCAGGCGCGCTCCAGGTGCCGCTGCGCCACCTTGCCCTTGCCGGCCTCCGACAAGAGCGCGGCCTCGGCGACCACCGCATGGATCAGGTCTGGGGCCAGGGAAACAGCCTCCGAGGCGTAGCTAAGAGCTTGTCGCGGCTTGCCGGCGAGCGCTGCTTTGCGGCTCCGCTCGACCAGGACGACGGCGCGGTAGTGTTTGCCCTGCTGCGCATCGATCGCGCGCTCCTTGACCGCCTGGTTCAGGCTGGCCTGAGCCGCGACCCAATCGCCGCGCTGCACCTCCAACTCAAAGCAGGTCTTCAGCACCCATTTGGTGTCGCCGCGCAGATCCTTGGCCTGATGAGCCAGACGCAACGCCTCCTCACTGTCGCCGTCGCGCAGCGCCTGCGTGATCAACCCGCGCAAACCCAGAAAGCGCGTCTCGTCGCGTTCCAGCATGGCGCGGAAATAGCGCGCGGCGGCCTGGTCGTCGCCGTCAAGCTGGGCCGCCTGCGCCGACAGCAGCATGGTCAGCGGCGGCTCGTCCAACAGGGAACCGGCCCGTTTTGCGAAGCGTTGCGCCGCACCGGGATCGCCGGCCGCAACCGCCACCAGCCCGTTGGTCAAGGCCCGATAGCCCTTTGCCCGCCTGCCGGTCCGCCTGGCATGCGCCAGCAGTTTCGGCGCCCGCACGGTGTTGCGGTAAAGCCAGAAAACGGCGGCGGCGACCACCATCAGCACCAAGATGCCGACCAGCAACACGCCTATGGACATCTCGATGATCCGGCCGCGCCACTCGATCTCCACGGTACCGGGACGGTCGATAAGCCAAAGCGCCACCACGATCAGGATGGCGACCTTGACGATGAACCAAATGGCTCGGGTCATTGGGTGCTCGCCAAGGCGTCGATTGCGGCGGTCTGGACGGACGACAGGGCTTGATCGACGGCAAGTCTCGCCTGCAGCGCCGATAGCCAGTTTGCGGCGGCTTCGGCGGGCGCGCCGCTCAGGTCCGACAAGGCCTCTTCGGCGCCTGTCCAGTTGCCGGCCGCGACGCGCGCTTCGGCCCGCGCCGTAATGGCGTCGGCGTCGTCGCCGTCATTTTCGCCCGGCGCCCGGCGCACGGTAACCAGACTGCCGACACTGTTCAGCGCGGAGTCAAACCAGCCCTCGGCCTGCGGCCGGGCCGCCTCGCGAATGGCGTCCGCGACCGCCGAAAACTCCTCCGTCAGCGTATCGAATGTCGGGACACCGGTATCGGCGTGTTGGCTCAAAACCCCCAGCGGCTGTGTCAGGCTGTCGTCGCCGCTTGCCAATGAGGTGACGGCGGCGAGGGCGGATGCGTAGTCCGCGCCGCTGTCGATCGTGTCGCGCAGCTGGGACACCGCCAGGACAAGCGCCGGGCCCTGGCCGGTGTTTTGCCGGGCGATCGCCAGGGCCTGATCGATCTGCGTTTGGAAGGCCGACAGCCTCTGGTCGATGGACGATGAGGTGTTGTTCAACATCTCGGCCGTCGGCAAGGCCTGCAACGCGGCCCGCAGCGTGGCTTGGCTTTCCTGCACGCCACTGACCGTCGCCTGCAACGTCGTCAGCGTGTCGGACAGGGTCTGGACCTGTTGGCCCAGCGCCGCGATCTGGTCGCCGGGGTCGGCCTGCTCCAGCGCCGCGACGCGGTCCGTCAGAGGCTCCAGCGCGCTGATGCGGTTCCCTAGGGTCTGTATCTGCTGCGCGAGCGCGTCGCTTTGATCGCCGGAGGCCGCCTGTTCCAGGGCCGCGACCCGATCCGACAAGGCCGACATCTGATCGACCAGGTCCTGGGTTCCGGAAGCATCCGACTGGCTGCCGACCTCGGCCTCAAGGGCCGAAAGGCGCGATTCAAGGCCGCTCAGGTCAACGGGCTGCGGCTCGGGCCGTGCCTCCAGCGCGGCAACGCGGCTGGCCAAACTTGATGTGCCCTCGGTTTCGCCGTCGACCACCGCCCAAATCAAACCGGCAATGCCGATGACCAGGGCAACGATGGCGACGGTCAGCGCCCGCGCGTTGCGCCTGCCCAACTGGCCGCTGGGCGGTGGCACCGGGGTCGGCGGAATGGGCGGAGATGGGGGCGGTGTCGCCGATGGTGTCTCTTGGCTCGGTTCTGGCGCGGGCGTGTCCGATGCCGGCTTGGTCTCGCTCGGTGAGGTGTCCGATTCGGCAGACGGTGGCGGCGTTTCGGGCCCGGCGGCCGTCGTTTCGTTCGGCTCTTGATCGGCTTGCCTGGGGCTGGCGAGGTCTGACGGGTCCAGCGCGATGTCGTGCTTTTCCGCGGCGGCCAGAATGTCGGCATGCCGCGCCTCGGGGATATTGTCGCGCTCTTTCCAGCCCTGAATCGTGCTGGCGCTGATCTCGAGCTTCGCGGCCATGGGCCGCACACCGCCGAACAGGGCGATGACCCGTTCGGTTGCGGACGCGGCGGTCTCGTCTGATGAGGATTCGGTGGTCATCTTGGCTCTTGGCTAGGACTTGCTCGTGTGTTTTCAAACTCTTCGGCCAAGGCGACCAGCGCCGCCAAGCTGGGAGCGCCGGCGGCGCGAACCGTCCGCCAGCGGCGTTGATCGAGACATTCGGCCACCACGGGGCTGAGACACAAAGCCGCCAAACCTGCCAGACAGTCGCCCAAGGTCTCGTTGTCGACTAGCCTAGCAAACAGCGTTGCCGAACGGGGAGAGAAAAACAAAACGCCATCGACGCTGTGTTCCGTGAGCGCGATGCGCGCCGGGTCGGGCAAACGGTCGGCTTCATCGATGCGGTAGGTGATCAGCGACCGAACGGCAAAGCCTTCGTTTATGAGCGACCGCGCGACATCTCCTCGGGCCACCTCGCCACGAAGTCGCAGCAGCGGTCCGTTCGAAGCCCGCAACCGCGCGCGGGCAAGGTCGACAAGCGCATCCGCGTCTCGCCCGGCATGTTCGACTTGGCCAAAGCCCGCGTTCACCGCGGCCTCGGCCGTCGCTTCGCCAACGGCAAACAGCGGCGCGTCGCGCCACTTGGTGAGCCTGGCAAATCTGTTGACCCCATGGCGGCTGGTCGCCAGGACCGCCTGGACATCCGAAAGGTCGGGCAGCGTTGCGTCGACCGGGACAGGCTCCATAAGGGGGCAGATCAGCGCGTCATGGCCGATCCGCGCCAGCAGGGTCGCCACGCGATCGCCGTCCGCCTTCGGTCTGGTGATCAGCCAGCGCATGCGCGCGCTAGACGCCGCGTCCCATCGGGCCGGCGCGCGCGAGCAGCTCTTCGCCGGCATCGCGGCCGAGTGTCGCGGCGTCGGCCAGGGCGCCATCGCGCGCGACCCGATGAACCCATTCGCCATCGGGATGGGCGACCAGGCCCCTGAACCGCAGGATCTTACCGTCGGTTTCCGCAAGGCCCCCGATCGGCGTCCGGCAGTTGCCGTCCAACACCGCCAAGAGCGCGCGCTCTGCCGTCACCCGCTGCGCCGTCAGTTGGCAATTGAGCGGGGTAAGCCGGTTGCGCACGGCGTCGTCGTCGGTGCGGATCTCGATGCCGATCGCCCCTTGCGCGACCGCCGGCAACAGTTCCTCGGGCTCCAGCGCGGCCGTCACCGCGTCGCGGCGGCCAAGCCGGTTGAGGCCGGCCATCGCCAATAAGGTCGCGTCAACCTTGCCCTCGGCAAGCCGGCGCAGCCGCGTTTCGACATTGCCCCGCAAGGGCACGACCGTGAGATCCGGCCGCAAGGCGAGAACCTGGGCCTGCCGGCGCAACGACGCGGTGCCGACAACGGTGCCGGCGGGCAGATCGGCGATCGATGATCCGGTTTTGGCGATAAGCGCGTCGCGCGGATCTTCCCGACGCAACAGACAGCCGATTTCCAGGCCCTTCGGCAGCCATGTCGGCACGTCCTTCATGGAATGGACCGCAATGTCGATGCCACGGTCAATCAGCGCTTCTTCGATCTCCTTGGTGAACAGCCCCTTGCCGCCGATTTCGGCAAGCGTTCGGTCCTGTACCCGATCGCCGGTCGTCTTTATGACCCTGATCGCGACCGCGTCCGGTGGCGCGAGATCCTCATGCGCCTCGCCCAACAGACGGCGCACCTGGTTGGCCTGGGCCAGGGCCAATGGGCTGCCCCTTGTGCCGATGGTCAGAAGTGGTTTCACCCTGTTGCCGACGCTGTCATTCCGGGCGGGGTCTTCATGTCGGCCGGTTTCCTAGCCGGTGGCGGTCCCCTGTGGCAAGCGCGCGGTCGACATGCTAACGCTGCGTCAAATCTGGACCGCCGCTCATGACCCTTGTTTTAGGCATCGAAACATCCTGCGATGAGACCGCCGCCGCGGTCGTGGACGACACACGGCGCATCCTCTCCAATGTCGTGCTGTCCCAAATCGACGATCACCGTGCCTTCGGTGGCGTCGTGCCGGAGATCGCGGCCCGTGCCCACCTGGTCCATCTGAACCCGATCGTGCGGCATGCGCTGGCGGAAGCCGGTTGTCGGCTCAGCGATTTGGACGGCATTGCGGCCACCGGCGGCCCCGGGCTGATCGGCGGCGTCATGGTTGGCGTGACCACGGCAAAAGGCATGGCGCTGGCCGCCGGCAAGCCCTTCGTCGCCATCAATCACCTCGAGGGCCACGCCCTGACCGCCCGGCTGACCGACGGCATCGACTTCCCCTACCTGCTCTTGCTGGTCTCGGGCGGGCACTGCCAGTTGCTTACCGTGGAGGGTGTCGGCCAGTATCGGCGTTTGGGAACGACCATCGACGATGCGGTTGGCGAGGCCTTCGACAAGACCGCCAAACTGCTGGGCCTGGGCTATCCCGGTGGGCCGGCGGTAGAGCAAGCCGCGCTCACCGGCGATCCAGACCTGTTCGGTCTGCCCCGGCCCATGCAGGGCCGGCCAGGCTGCGACTTCTCGTTTTCCGGCCTGAAGACGGCGGTCAAGCGGACGCTTGATCGAGAGATCGGAGATCTGGACGATGCTGCGATCAAGGCGGATCTGGCGGCCGCGTTCCAACAGGCCGTCGCCGACATCTTGGCCGACCGCACCGCCAACGCGATCAAGGCGTGTCGCGCCAAGCGTTACCACCTGTGGACGCTGGTGGTTGCCGGCGGCGTTGCGGCCAACGCGGCCATCAGACGTCGCCTGGCGACACTGGCCGCCGACGTCGGGCTGGACTTCCTGGCGCCTCCGCTGCCCCTGTGCACCGACAATGGCGCCATGATCGCCTGGGCCGGGCTTGAGCGCCTGCGGCTGGGCCTGGTCGACACGCTCGATTTCCAGCCTCGACCGCGCTGGCCGCTTGACGAAAGCGCCCCGAAATCGGTCGGTGCGGGCCTGGCCAAGGCCTGAGACGCCGGGACTTGGCGCCCGGCCGCCGGCTAGGCTACGGTCGGGCGCGATTCGACCATCACCTCTTGGGGGACCTTGGCTTATGGCGTTCGTCATAACCTGTACCGACAAGCCCGATCACCGGGATCTGCGCGCCGCGACTCGTGACGCGCATCTGGCCTATCTCGATGGCTTTGCCGACAGCATCGTCGTGGCAGGGCCCAGCCTCGATCACGAGGGTCAGCCGAACGGCAGCATTCTGGTGATGCGCTTTGACGACGAGGCGCAGGCGGAGGCGTTCTGCGCGGGCGATCCTTACGCAAAGGCGGGTCTGTTCTCAAACACCTCGATCGTGCGTTGGCGCCAAACGCTGCCGAAGGAGTAAGGCCATGGCCTATTGGTTGATCAAGTCAGAGCCGGAAACATGGTCGTGGGACGATCACGTCAAGGCCGGCGTCGAGGAATGGGACGGCGTGCGCAACTTCCAGGCGCGCAACAATATGTCGGCGATGTCGATAGGCGACAAAGCGTTCTTCTATCATTCGGTGAAGGAAAAGCAGGTCGTCGGCATCGTCGAGGTGGCGTCGGAAAGCCATCCGGACAGCACCGACACGACCGGGAAATGGACCTGCGTGGACTTTCGGGCGGTCAAGCCGTTCAACAAGCCCGTGTCGCTGGACCAGATCAAGGCCGACCCGCGCCTTGCAGACATGGTGCTGGTGAAGAACTCCCGGCTTTCCGTCCAGCCCGTCACGGACGAGGAATGGGCGCTGGTCTGCGCGCTTGGCGAAACTGATCCGAGTTAGCCGATCCCAACGAAGATCGAAACGGGTTCACCCTCGCCGGCGTAGATGTCGAAATCCGCGACATAGCTTCGGTTCAGATCGCTCTGCCAAACGTTTTGCCACGCCTCGATGACTGATTGTGGAATCGGGCCCTTGGCCTCGATCTTGGCCATGATCTGTTCGGGAACTTCGCGCGCGATGAGGCCGTCGGGAGGTTGCGTGCCAGAAGGCGCCCTTACCCCGACCATGTAGAGATAGGGCTTGGTGTAGTCGCCCTGATAGTCAGTGTAGAGCGCCACAAACGCGTCGTTGATCGCGTCGGGCACCTGCGCCGCAATTCCTTCGGCGAAAAATCGCTGCCACAGAGCTTCGATCTTTGGACCGGCAGCAGGGTCCATGTTTGAAACGGTTTCCCCGATACCCACGACCGCGAAGGCAGCATTTTGGGTTTTGGTATAATCCATCACGCACCTCATCAGCGGGACCTTGGTCGCCCCATTACAGCGCCAAGCTTGAGAACGGAACAATGCGCCTTTGCACTCTAATCGACATTGCCGACGGACAGGCGAAGGGCTTTTGCCTGGGTGAGGGAAGTGATCGCTTTGACGTGCTGGTGGCAAGGCGCGGCCGCGACGTTTTTGCCTACGTCAACGCATGCCCCCATCGCGGCACCCCGCTCGACTGGCGGCCGGATCATTTCATGAGCCCGGATGGAACGTTGCTGCAATGTGCCACCCATGGCGCACGGTTCCGGATAGAGGATGGCCTCTGCGTCCACGGCCCCTGTGTCGGCAAGCGCTTGACGCAGCTAACGGCCCGGCTTGAGGACGGCGACGTTGTCGTCAGCCGACCACCGGGCCGATAGCGTGTCCGGTACGGATTACCATGTCGAGCCCGCGTTCGGACTGCGTTGGGCGGCTAGACCCCGTTGGCACGAACCACCCGCGTGCGGTCGCCGTAGATAATCAAGACACGGGTGCCGGGGGCAATTGGGTCCTCCGCGCCCTGCACGACGGTGACAATCTGTCCGTTCTGCTGGCGCAGCGTATACTCAATGCCAGTCTGACGGGTCAGGCCCTCTTCCAGCGCATTGCCGACGAGACCGCCGGCAACCGCGCCGCCGATCGCGCCCAGGATGTTCTCGGTCGTACCGCCGCCGATCAACGAGCCGGCGGTGCCGCCGGCTGCCGCGCCCGCAAGGGCGCCGACGCCCGACCGAGTCCCTTCGACATTGACCGGCCGATAGCTGATGACGGTCGCAATCTCCGTTCGTTCGGCCCGGTTCGCATCGTCCAGCGATACCGTGTTTTGGTTGATGTTGGGGGCACAGGCGGCCAGCACCAGCATCAACGACGCCAAAATCGCGACGATGCCGCCGCGCAAACTGGGGGTGTAGGTCATTACAGCCTCTTAGTGTAACCCAATCGTGGGCATGGTTAATTATAGGCCGTCCCCAACGGCTTTACGAGACAGTCCGTCGTTGAGTGGCTTCACAATCTGTGGATACTCGCGTTAGCAGCACGTTAGAAGCCAAGCAACATCGTCAAGGGATGGACCTTCATGTCGACCGAAACCAGTCGTTTTCCGGTACCGCAGGAATGGGTCGAACGGGCCTGGGTCGACGACACGGCCTATCGGCAAATGTACGACCGCTCCGTCAACGACCCGGAAGGTTTCTGGGGCGAACACGGCAAGCGGCTGCACTGGTTCAAGCCCTACACCACGGTCAAGAATGTCAGCTACACTGGCGATGTTCGGATCCGCTGGTACGAGGATGGCGTCACCAACGCCTGCTACAACTGTGTCGACCGGCACTTGGACACGCGGGCTAACCAGACGGCCTTGATCTGGGAAGGCGATTCCCCGTCCGAGCACAAGCACATTTCCTATGCCGAGATCCATCAGAACGTCTCCCGGCTGGCGAATGTCCTGAAGGATCGCGGGGTCAAGAAGGGCGATGTGGTCACGATCTACATGCCCATGATCCCGGAGGCCGCATATGCGATGCTGGCCTGCGCGCGCATCGGCGCTATTCACTCGGTGGTCTTCGGCGGCTTTTCGCCCGACAGCCTGAAGGACCGCATTCTGGACGCGAACTCGGTTTGTCTGATCACCGCCGATGAAGGCCTGCGCGGCGGCCGTAAGGTGCCGTTGAAGGCCAATGCGGATGCCGCCTTGGCTGACTGCCCCGGCGTTCACACCTGCGTCGTCGTGCAGCGCACGGCGGGTTCCGTCGCTTGGTCCGACGGCAGGGATGTCTGGTACCACGAGGCATGTGCTTCGGCTTCGTCCGACTGCCCGTGCGAGGAGATGGCGGCGGAGGACCCGCTGTTCATCCTCTATACCTCCGGGTCGACCGGAAGACCAAAGGGCGTTCTGCACACCACCGGCGGCTACATGGTCTATGCCTCCATGACCCATCAATACGTCTTCGACTATCATGACGGAGACATTTACTGGTGCACGGCCGATGTCGGCTGGATCACGGGCCACAGCTATATCGTCTACGGCCCGCTCGCCAACGGCGCGACCTCGCTGATGTTCGAGGGGGTGCCCAACTATCCCGACACCAGCCGCTTTTGGCAGGTCTGCGACAAGCACAAGGTCAACATCTTCTACACCGCGCCGACCGCGATCAGGGCGCTGATGCGTGACGGGGAAGGGCCGGTCAAGCGCACCAACCGAAGCAGCATTCGGCTTCTGGGCACGGTCGGCGAGCCGATCAATCCTGAAGCCTGGCTCTGGTACTACAATGTCGTCGGCGATGGAGGCTGCCCGATCGTGGATACCTGGTGGCAGACCGAGACGGGCGGCATATTGATCACGCCCTTGCCGGGTGCCACGCTTCTAAAGCCTGGCTCGGCGACCCGGCCGTTTTTCGGCGTGCAACCCGTCGTGGTTGATGCCGAAGGCCGCCATCTGGAGGGCGCGACGGAAGGCAATCTCTGCATCGCCGACAGTTGGCCGGGACAGATGCGGACCGTCTATGGCGATCACGAACGCTTCGTGCAGACCTACTTTTCGACCTTCCCCGGCAAGTACTTCACCGGCGACGGCTGTCGGCGCGACGAGGATGGCTATTACTGGATCACGGGCCGCGTTGACGATGTCATCAATGTCTCGGGTCACCGGATGGGTACGGCGGAGGTCGAAAGTGCGCTGGTGGCCCATGCCAAGGTGGCCGAGGCTGCCGTGGTCGGCTATCCGCACGACATCAAGGGTCAGGGCATTTACGCCTATGTCACGCTGAACAGCGGCGAGAACCCGTCTGAAGAGCTTAGAAAGGAGCTCGTGGGTTGGGTTCGAAAGGAGATCGGGCCGATCGCCACGCCGGACCTGATTCAGTGGGCGCCGGGATTGCCGAAGACGCGATCGGGCAAGATCATGCGCCGCATCCTGCGTAAGATCGCAGCCGACGATTACGGCCAGTTGGGCGACACCTCGACGCTTGCCGACCCCGCCGTGGTCACGGACTTGATCGATAACCGCATGAACCGCGGCCATTAGGCGCCCACGCCCGCCTACCGCATGTGCGAGGTCGGTTGCCGATCTGTGTCGGCGCGACGGTGTTGGATGCTTAAAACGGGCTCGGTCGGCGGTTGGCTCGCGACATCGCGCCGCGCCGGCTTTCCAAAAGTCGTTTGCGCCATATATGTGTCAGTTATGCGCCGCTACCATTTGTTAGAGTTTTCAGACCTTTACAAAGGCCTGGGGCGCACCTAAACTAGAAATCAAACCCCCTAAAGTCATATTCTGTTGCTGAATTGCAACAGTGAGTGTCAAAAAGGCAGCGGGCGCGGTGGCCTGTCTGGTTCTATAAGGTCGCCTCGACTATTTGTAAGCGCAGCACGGTGGGGGCAGCGGCCGCCGATAACCGGCGGTATGGCTCGTCACGTAATGGAGGATTTGGAAGATGCGCAATCGTTCCCTTTTGCTGGTATCGGCGGCCGTGATCGGCCTGTCACTGCCGGCTCAGGCCCAGCAAACCGAGGGCTTCTACATCGAAGGCCAAGGCGGGGTTAACTGGCTGGAAGACATTGATGTGTTTCCCGGCAGCTTCCTGATACCGGAGGTTGGTGAAGGTACCATTGGGTCAGCGTCATTTGACACGGGCTGGGCGGCATCCGGCCAGGTCGGTTACGGATTCGGCAATGGCCTGATCCTCGAAGGTGAAGTCACCTATCGCAGCAATGATGGCGATCTTCCCGTAAGCGGCCGGTTTTTCGAGGTTGAGGGTCCTGGAATCCCATTCCGGCAAGACTATCAGTTTGACGTCGATTCCTGGGCGTTCATGGCCAACGTGCTCTATGAGTTTAATCCGGTCGCAGGTGTGCACCCGTATGTTGGTGCCGGTCTCGGCGCTGCCATTGTCGACGCCGAAGTCAGGACGCCGGGTGGCGTCGAGGTTAGCGATGACGATACCGGCTTTGCAGCGCAAGCGATTGCCGGCATCCGCATTCCGTTCTCGCCGCAATTGAGCGCTGTTGTCGATTATCGGTTCTTCAACGTCTTCGACATTGAGTTTAGTGAATTCGGCGGGTTTGTGCCGGGCGTGCCGCAGACCGTCCAGGACGATCTGATGAACCACACGGTGATGGCCGGTCTGCGCTACACGTTCGCGCCGCCGCCGCCCCCGCCACCCCCGCCGGCGCCGATCGTGGCACCCGTGGCGGAGACGGCGTTTATCGTGTTCTTCGACTGGGATCGTGCCGATCTGACGCCTGAGGCCAACCTGGTTCTGGACGACGTGGTCGTGGTGGCCAACCAGTCTGGCTACGCCTCGATCCGGCTGGACGGCTACACCGACCTCTCTGGTTCGGCGCAGTACAATCTGGGCCTGTCGGAACGCCGGGCGAACTCGGTGGCCAACGGTCTGATCGCGCGCGGCATCGCGCCTGACGAGATCGTGATACGCGCCTTCGGTGAAGAGAACCCGCTGGTTCCGACCCCGGACGGTGTGCGCGAGCCGCAGAACCGCCGGGTGGAGATCTTCCTGACCTAACCGTCGGGTCGACCCTAACCGTTTGTGAAGCGCCGGTCCGGCATTGTCCGGGCCGGCGCATTCTTTGTGCGCAAATCGCGTTCGACCGGCCCGGTCGGCTTAGCCGTCAACGGGCGGCTTGCCGCGCAACCTCTTCAAGGCGCCGCGTCTCGTCTTTGTGTCGGTTCGCGATGCCTTTGCGGTCTTTGATGGCCGGGTCGGACGGCGGACGGTGGGCCGCTTCGCCGACCGCTGCAGTAGATCGACCAGCCGCGCCAGCGCATCGGCGCGATTCTGCTCCCGGCTGCGAAACCGGTCGGCGGTAATCACGATGACGCCGTCCTTGGTCAGGCGACTGCCCGCCAACCGCTGCGCCCGCACCCGCACGTAAGCCGGCAACGATGGCGATCCTGCGACGTCGAACCGAAGCTGAACGGCCGACGAGACCTTGTTCACGTGCTGGCCACCAGGGCCGGACGCACGGATAAAGCTCTCCTCGATCTCGTCTGGATCAATGCTCATCGTGTCGGTGATGCGGATCATGCCCGATATCTGGGGTGATGTGGCCCAACCTGACAAGCGATTGTCGGACAGATCTGCCCAAAAGCTGGCCGGCCTGCTTCAACATTGAGCACCTGCGATATCGCAGCGCACAAGTGGCATACGGCGCCGTGCTCATTTCTCACAGTGTAATACCAACAGAATCAACGCCCTGCCGATTTGGCCCGGATCTTGCTGCTGGTCCGATGGTCAATTCTAATCGGAGATAACAATGACTGGCAGGCTGACAACTCTCTTGGGGGCACTTGCGGCGTCGACTGTTTTGACGGCGGGCGCAGCTAACGCACAATCCGACGAGCCGATCCGCGTCGGCATTCTTCATTCCCTGTCCGGCACCATGGCGATCAGCGAAACCACGCTGAAGGACGTCATGGAGATGCTGATCGAGGAGCAAAACGAGGCGGGTGGCGTGCTTGGAAGGCCGCTGGAAGCGGTGGTCGTCGACCCGGCGTCCGACTGGCCGCTGTTCGCCGAGCGCGCGCGTGAACTGCTGACCGTGCATGAGGTCGACGTCGTCTTCGGCGCCTGGACATCCGTCTCGCGCAAATCGATCCTGCCGGTGTTTGAGGAGCTGAACGGCATCCTGTTCTATCCGGTCCAGTACGAGGGTGAGGAATCCTCGCGCAACATCTTCTACACCGGCGCCGCACCGAACCAGCAGGCGATCCCCGCCGTCGACTATCTGATGGACGAGTACGGTATCGAGCGCTGGGTGCTCTTGGGCACGGACTATGTCTACCCGCGCACGACCAACCGCATCCTGGAAACCTATCTCTTGGACAGCGGCGTGTCGCCCGACGACATCATGATCAACTACACGCCCTTCGGCCATTCCGACTGGCAGTCGATCGTGGCCGAGGTCGCCGAATTTGGCTCAGAGGGTCCGCTGACGGCGGTCGTCTCGACCATCAATGGCGACGCCAACGTGCCGTTCTATCGCGAGCTGGCCAACCAGGGCATTTCGGCCGAGGACATTCCGGTCGTGGCCTTCTCGGTCGGCGAGGAGGAACTGGCCGGCATCGATACCGAACCGCTGGTCGGTCACTTGGCCGCCTGGAACTACTTTATGAGCGTCGACACGCCAGAGAACGAAGAGTTCATCGAGGCGTGGCATGGCTTCATCGGCGATGAGGATCGGGTCACCAACGACCCGATGGAGGCGCACTATATCGGCTTCAACATGTGGGTCGAGGCGGTCGAGGCGGCGGGCACAACCGATCCGGACGCTGTCATCGACTCGATTATCGGCGTATCGGTGCCGAACCTGTCCGGCGGCCTGTCGACCATGATGCCGAACCATCACATCACCAAGCCCGTGTTGATCGGCGAGATCCAGGATGACGGCCAGTTCGAGATCGTGTGGGAAACGGCCGGCCTCGTGCCGGGCGATGCCTGGTCGGACTATCTGGAAGACAGCGCCATGCTGATCGCGGACTGGCGTTCGCCCATGTCCTGCGGCAACTACAACGTCGAGTCGGGTACCTGCAGCGGCCAGAACTACTAGGCCGCGAGTCTGGGGCGGGGTGGCCAACACCTCGCCCTTCTCAATCGAGACCGGGTGTCCCACATGCCGACTGTTCTCCGCTGCCTTCTCGGGCTGCTGCTGGTTTCACTGTCATTGGTGATGATGCCGACCGGTGCCAGCGCGCAGGATGGCGTGCGGCCGATGATCGACATTCTTGCCGAGGGCAATTTCAGGGATCGGCGTGCCGCCGCGGAGGCGCTGGCCGCCACCGGTGATCCGGCGGCCGCTCCCGTACTGACCGCCCTCCTGGAGGGCAATCTCTATGCCCGGCCCGGCGACGGCGCCGTGTTTATCGGTGTCGAGGAGGGCGATCAGCTCACATTGATCGATCCGATCTCCGGCGAGACCGTCGATCAAGTAGCCGAACGATCCATGGACAAGGTCCGGGTCAACAACCCGCTGCGCCGCGCGCTTCGGACCATCATCGGCGTTCTGACTCTGTCGAACCCTGACCCTGCGATCCGCATGACGGCCGCCGAGTCGGCCTTTCAGAACCCGGATGCCGATACGATCGAGACCCTCGACGCGGCCATTGCCGGCGAAGAGGACAGCGCGATCCGCGCCGTCTTGGAACAGGCGAGGGCTGCGGCGATCCTGGATGACGACGCGGATCAAGCCGATCAGCTCGCGGCGATCGAAACCTTGCGCGAGCGTGGCGACCGCGACGCCCAGGCGTTGCTGAACCGACTGGCGCAACAGGCGGAAGGTCCCGTTGCGGAGGCTGCTGGCGATGCGGCCCGCAGGATCGATAGCAATCTCGCGGTCTGGGGCATCGGCCAGGATGCGGTCTACGGTCTCTCCCTCGGCTCCGTTCTGCTGCTTTCGGCTATTGGCCTGGCCATCACCTTCGGCGTGATGGGTGTGATCAACATGGCCCACGGCGAAATGGTCATGCTGGGCGCCTATTCGACCTTTGTAGTGCAGGAAGTCTTCCGCGGTCTCGACCCGGTGTTTTTTGACTACTCCATCTTTGTCGCCTTGCCGGTCGCCTTCGTCGTTGCGGGTGGCGTCGGCATCCTGATCGAACGCACCGTCATCCAGTGGCTCTACGGCAGGCCATTGGAGACGCTGATGGCCACCTGGGGCATCTCGCTGATCCTGCAGCAAACCGTGCGCTCGATCTTCGGGCCGACCAACCAGCAGGTCGCCAACCCGTCCTTCATGTCCGGCGCGTTCGAACTGGGCCATCTCACGATCACATACAACAGGCTTTGGATTTTCGTCGGCGCCATGGTCGTGTTTGCCGCGCTGGTGCTGATTCTACGCCGCACGCCCTTTGGCCTGCACATGCGGGCCGTCACCCAGAACCGGGCCATGGCCGCGAATATGGGCATCCGCACCGCGCGTGTGGATGCGCTGACCTTCGGCCTTGGCTCCGGCATCGCCGGCATCGCCGGGGTGGCGCTGTCGCAGATCGACAATGTCAGCCCCAATCTCGGCCAAGGCTACATAATCGACAGTTTCATGGTCGTCGTGTTCGGCGGCGTCGGGAACCTTTGGGGCACCTTCGCCGGGGCCATGACCCTGGGCGTCGCCAACAAGTTCCTGGAACCCTGGGCCGGCGCCGTGGTCGCCAAGATCCTGATCCTGGTCCTGATCATTTTGTTCATTCAGCGCCGCCCACGCGGCCTGTTCCCCGTTCGCGGCAGGGCGGCGGAGACATGATCACGGCCATGCTGTTGCGCGGCCTCGATCGTCGCGCGGTCCTGTTCCTGATCGCGATGGCGCTGATCGCGATTGCCGTGCCGGTGGCCAATCTGGCCTTCCCGCCGGACCACCCGCTGCATGTATCGACCTTCTATGTCACGGTCGGCGGCAAGTTCCTGTGTTACGCCTTGCTCGCCGTCGCGATCGATCTGGTCTGGGGGTTTTGCGGCATCCTTTCTCTCGGCCACGCCGCTTTCTTCGGCCTCGGCGGCTATGCCATGGGCATGTATCTGATGCGCCAGATCGGCGATCGCGGGGTCTATGGCCACCCTGAGCTACCGGACTTCATGGTGTTCTTGAGCTGGGAGGACCTGCCCTGGTTCTGGCTCGGGTTCGACCAGTTCTGGTTCGCCATGCTGATGGCCCTTGTCGTGCCGTCGTTGCTGGCCTTCGCCTTTGGCTGGTTTGCCTTCCGCAGCCGGGTGACGGGCGTCTACCTGTCGATCATCACTCAGGCAATGACGTTCGCTCTGATGCTGGCCTTCTTCCGCAACGAGATGGGCTTTGGCGGCAATAACGGCCTGACCGATTTCCGAGACATTCTGGGCTTCGATATCCGCGCCGACGAAACCCGCGCCGGCCTGTTCGTCGCCTCGGCGGCGGCGCTCGGCCTCTGCCTGTTTCTGTGCTCGGCCGTGATCAACTCCAAGCTCGGCAAGGTGCTGGTCGGCGTGCGCGATGCGGAAAGCCGTACGCGCTTCCTCGGCTATCGGGTCGAGCGCTACAAGCTGTTCGTCTGGACCCTGTCGGCCGCGATGGCGGGCCTGGCCGGCGCGCTTTATGTGCCCCAGGTCGGCATCATCAACCCCAGTGAGTTCCAGCCTGCAAACTCCATCGAGGCCGTGATCTGGGTCGCGCTTGGCGGCCGAGGCACCCTGGTCGGCCCGGTGATCGGCGCCGTCCTGGTCAATACCGGCAAAAGCTTCCTGACCACGGCCTTTCCCGAGGTCTGGCTGTTTGCGCTGGGGGCCCTTTTCGTGCTCACGACCCTGTTCCTGCCGCGCGGCGTGATGGGTTTGATCAGCCGCGACCGCAAGGGACCTCCGCCGGAGGTGCCCGAGCCCATGCCCCGTGCGGAGCCTCAGCCGCAATCGCTAGGTGCCGCCGCCGCGCCGACCATCAACCGCGCGCCGCCGAAGGAAGACGAAGAGGTCGCGCTCTACCTGGATGGCGTCAGCGTGTCGTTCGACGGCTTCAAGGCCCTGAACGACCTGTCGCTGGTGGTCGAGGAAGGCGAGATGCGCGCCATCATCGGTCCCAACGGTGCCGGCAAGACGACGTTGATGGACGTGGTCACGGGCAAGACGCGACCGGATCAAGGCACGATCACCTTCCATCAGACGACGGATCTGACTCGTTTGGACGAAGCGGAAATCGCCGAGCTTGGCATCGGCCGCAAGTTCCAAAAACCAACGGTCTTCGAAAGCCACACGGTCTGGAACAACATCGCGCTGGCCCTGAAGGCACCGCGCGGCCCGTTCGCTACCCTGGTCGCCCGAACCAGCGCCGACGAGCGCGCGCGGATCGAGACGGTACTGGATACGATCCGGCTGCGGCATCTGTCCCAGCGCATGGCGGCCGATCTGTCCCACGGTCAGAAGCAATGGCTGGAGATCGGCATGCTGATCGCGCAGGACCCGAAGATCCTGCTGGTCGACGAGCCGGCCGCCGGCATGACCGACGCCGAAACGGCCGAGACCGCGCGGCTGCTGCGCCGCATCGCCACCAATCACACGGTCATCGTCGTCGAGCACGACATGGATTTCATCCGCGACCTCGACGTGAAGGTGACGGTGCTTCATGAGGGCGCGGTCCTGGCCGAGGGCACGCTGGACCATGTCAGCGCCGACCCGCGCGTGATCGAAGTCTATCTCGGCCGGTCGTGAGGGGAGCGACGCCATGCTGACCGTTAGCCATGTCGATCTCAGCTACGGTGCCGCGCAAATCCTGCGCGACGTCTCCCTCGAGGCGCCGGTCGGCGAAATCACCACGGTTCTCGGCCGCAACGGCGTCGGCAAGACCAGCCTGTTACGCGGCATCGTCGGCCAGCAACCGATCGCCGGTGGGACGATCAGTTGGCAGGGCAGGAACATCTCTACGATGCGCCCGTTCGACCGGGCCCGGCGCGGCATCGCCTACGTGCCGCAAGGCAGAGAGATCTTTCCCCTGCTAACCGTGAAGGAAAACCTCGAAACCGGCTTTGCCCCTTTGCCACGCGGTGAGAGGACCATTCCGCCCGACATCTTTGAACTGTTCCCCGTGCTCAACTCCATGCTCAGCCGCCGCGGTGGCGACCTGTCCGGCGGCCAACAGCAGCAATTGTCAATCGCCCGCGCGCTGGTTGCCCGACCCAAGCTTCTGGTGCTGGACGAACCGACGGAGGGCATCCAGCCCTCGATCATCAAGGACATCGGTCGGGCGATCCGCTATTTGCGTGACCAGGGCACGATGGCGATTTTGCTGGTCGAGCAGTATTTTGAATTCGCTCGCGAACTTGCCGATCGCTTTGCGGTCATGGATCGTGGCAGGGTGGTGGCCGCCGGCGATGCCGGCGCCATGGATGACGCCGAAATCCGACGCCATCTGACCGTTTGATGAGGGTTGCTTTTATGGATGGCGCTGTGGCCGGCGCGGGTTTCTTGCAGGCCGATCAGTCAAACTATGCGCGCGGGCATCTCGCGATGCGGTGGCGCCACGTGGCCGGACGGACGCGGTTGGCGACCGTGGCGCAGGAGGCGCCCTATCGGCTGTTGACGCCGATGGTCGAGCCCGACGAGCCGCCCTTGGCCGTTGCCGCGAATGTCTCAGGCGGTGTGGTTGGCGGAGACCGGCTGGATCTTTCGCTGGAAGTCGGACCCAAAGCCGCACTGTCGACGGTCGGTCAAGCGGCAGAAAAGGTCTATCGCTCCGCCGGTCCGACAGCGCGCCTTCGCAACCGTATTTCTGTCGAGAGCGGCGGCAAACTTGATTGGATGCCCCAGGGCACGATCCTGTTCGATGGCGTTCAAATGTTGCGGCTGACGTCGATCGATCTGGCGAACGATGCGGCCTTGCTTTACGGCGAGATTCTTATCTTTGGCCGTCACGGGATGGGCGAGCGTCTGGTGTCGGGCGACATCGCCGACAATCTGGACGTCTCGGTGGCCGGCAATCGGGTCTTTGCCGATCGTTTTCGACTGTCGGATGGCATGGCGGCGCTGGCCGATCGGTTTGCCCTTGATGGTGCTGAGGCGGTCGCGGTTGTGATCGTACACGCGCCGGAACGCGATCTTCTCGATGCGGTTCGGGATCGACTAAAACCGGGGCCAGGTCTGCGCTGCGGGGCAACGCGCCGGGGCCCGCTGCTGGTCCTGCGTTGGCTGGGGACCGACGCTGCGGCACTGCGCGCATCCGTCGGAGGGTTTTGGCGCTGGGCGAGGGGGGAGGTCTGCGGCTTTCCGACCCGGCTGCCAAGCGTATGGGTCATCTAGGAACGGCCGGGGCAACGGCGTGAAGAAGGGGACAGGATGAATCTGACACCGCGGGAAAAGGACAAGCTGTTGGTCGCGGTCGCCGCCATGGTGGCGCGCAACCGCCTGGCGCGGGGCGTAAAGCTGAACCATCCGGAGGCGGTGGCGCTGATCACGGACTTCGTGCTGGAAGGCGCGCGCGACGGCCGCTCGGTCGCCGATCTGATGTCCGCCGGGGCCACGGTGCTGACCAGCGACCAGGTGATGGAAGGCATCCCGGATATGATCGATGAGATCCAGGTCGAGGCCACCTTCCCGGACGGCACCAAGCTGGTCACCGTCCACGAACCCATCCGCGCCGCCGGCTGAGGAGAGCGACCCATGATCCCAGGTGAGTTCATCGTCGCCGACGGCGACATCGTGCTGAACGAGGGCCGGCCGACGCGGACCCTTGACGTCACTAACACGGGCGATCGGCCGGTGCAGGTCGGCAGCCACTATCATTTCTTCGAGACCAACGAGGCGCTTCAATTCGATCGCGACAGCGCGCTCGGCTATCGCCTCGATATCCCGGCCGGTACGGCCGTCCGGTTCGAGCCCGGTCAAACGCGCGAGGTAACGCTGGTTGCGCTGTCCGGCGCCCGCATCGTCAAGGGATTTCGCGATCTGGTCGATGGCCCGCTGCCGCCGCTGGGGGACGAGACATGAGCTATCGTATCTCCCGCAGCCGCTATGCCCACATGTTTGGCCCCACGGTCGGCGACCGGGTGCGCCTGGCCGACACGGAGCTGTTCATCGAGGTCGAGCGCGATTTCACCACCTATGGCGAGGAGGTGAAGTTCGGCGGCGGCAAGGTCATCCGCGACGGCATGGGCCAGAGTGCCATTACCCGCGCCCAGGGGGCGGTTGACACTGTAATCACCAACGCGCTGATCCTGGACCATTGGGGCATCGTGAAGGCCGATATCGGCATCCGCGATGGCAGGATCGACGGCATCGGCAAGGCAGGCAACCCGGACATTCAGCCGGATGTCACGGTCATTATCGGCCCGGGCACAGAGGTGATTGCGGGGGAAGGCAAGATCATCACCGCCGGCGGCATCGACGCCCACATCCACTTCATCGCCGCACAGCAAATCGAAGAGGCGATCACCAGCGGTGTGACCACGATGCTGGGCGGCGGCACGGGGCCGGCCACCGGCACCAACGCCACCACGTGCACGCCGGGTGGTTGGCATATTCAGCGCATGCTGGAAGCCTCGACCGCCTTTCCGGTCAATCTCGGTTTCGCCGGCAAGGGCAACGCCAGCCAGACGCCAGGCCTGCTGGAACAGATCGCTGCGGGGGCCTGCGCGCTGAAGCTGCATGAGGATTGGGGCACCACGCCTGCCGCCATCGACCGCTGCCTGTCGGTTGCCGACGAGCATGACATCCAGGTCATGATCCACACCGACACCCTGAACGAGTCCGGCTTCGTCGAGACCTCGATCAAGGCGCTGAAGGGCCGGACCATTCACGCCTTCCACACCGAGGGCGCGGGCGGCGGCCATGCGCCGGATATCATCAAGGTCTGTGGCGAGGCCAACGTCATCCCGTCCTCCACCAACCCGACCAGGCCCTATACCGTCAACACGATCGAGGAGCACCTCGATATGCTGATGGTCTGCCACCATCTCGACCCCGCCATTCCGGAGGACGTGGCCTTCGCCGAGAGCCGTATCCGCAAGGAGACCATCGCGGCGGAGGATTTGCTGCACGACAGCGGCGCGTTTTCGATCATCGCGTCCGACAGCCAGGCCATGGGCCGGGTGGGTGAGGTGATCATCCGCACCTGGCAAACGGCGGACAAGATGAAGCGCCAGGTCGGGCGCCTGTCGGACGAAACCGGCGATAACGACAATCTCCGCTGCCGCCGCTATGTCGCCAAATACACCATCAACCCGGCCATCGCCCACGGCATCTCGGAGACCGTCGGTTCCGTGGAGGTCGGCAAACTGGCGGATCTGGTGGTCTGGTCGCCCGCCTTTTTCGGCGTAAAGCCAGATCTGGTGATCAAGGGCGGCTCCATCGCCATGGCCCAGATGGGTGACCCGAACGCCTCGATCCCAACGCCGCAGCCTGTCCATTACCGGCCGCAATTCGGTGCCTTTGGCAGAGCGTTGGAGGTCAGCTCGGTGCTCTTCGTCTCGCAGCTTTCGCTGGACGACGATTTGGCCGGCAAGCTGGCGATCAACCGGCCGCTGGTCCCGGTCAAAAACACGCGGTCCGGCATCTCCAAATCGTCCATGATCTTGAACGACGCGCTACCCTCTATCGAGGTCGATCCGGAGACGTATATCGTGAAGGCCGATGGGCGAGAGTTGACCTGCCCGCCCGCAACAGAGCTGGCCATGGCCCAGCGATACTTCCTCTATTGAGCGACGGCGCAACCGTGACCCTGCTGCATGCCTTGAAACACGCCCGAGCCGGTGAATGGCCGGTGTCGCGCGCCGTCGGTAGCGTGACCCTGGCGTTCGATCAGCGCTTTCGCCGGCGCTTGCGCCTGGAGTTGGACGAGGGCGGGGTGATCCTGCTGGACCTGCCCAGGGCCGTCGCGTTGGCCGACGGCGACGGGTTGGAACTCGACACCGGCGATTGGATTGCCGTCAAGGCGGCGCACGAGCCGCTGGTTGAGATCACGGCAAGCGATCGCGATCATCTCATGCGCATTGCCTGGCACCTTGGCAACCGACATCTGCCGACCGAGATCGGGCCCGGCTGGCTGCGCATTCGGCCCGACCACGTGATCGAGGCCATGATTGTCGGCTTGGGCGGCACGGTTCGGTATGCCGACGCGCCCTTTCAGCCGGAAGGCGGGGCCTATGGCGGGCGCGGCCATGCCCATCAAGGCCATCATCATGACTGACCGAAGGGTCCAGCTTTCCGAGGCCCTGTTGATCCAGACGTGGCTCTCGCCCGCTTTTCCGACCGGTGGTTTCAGCTACAGCCATGCGCTGGAGACCCTTGTCGATGATGGCCGGGTCGCCTCGGCTGACGGGGTTGTCGCCTGGCTGTCCTCCGTACTTGCCCATGGCAGCGGATGGACCGACGGGTTGCTGTGTCGCGAGGCCTGGCGCGCGGTGGCACAGTCCGACAACGACCGCCTCGGCGAACTCGCCGACTTCGCCGCTGCCTTGCCCGGCACGACCGAGTTTGAACTGGAAACGGTTGCCCAGGGCAACGCGTTCCTGCGCGCTGTCGCGGCCGGTTGGCCGGACCATGTGCCAAGCGCGCTCAAGGGTCAAAGCGGTATCGCGCTGCCGATTGCGGTTGGCGCCTGTTGTGCTGCCGCCTCGGTTGATCAGGATCGGACGCTCGCCGCCTATCTTGGCGGCTTGACCGGCCACCTGATCTCCGCCGCCTGTCGGCTGGTGCCGTTGGGCCAGAGCGATGCGCAGCGCGCGACGGCCGCGATGAACGCCCAACTGCCCGATTTGGTCGAGCGGTTGATCCAGGCGGATTTCGACCAGTTGGGCGCGTGCGCCTGGGTGCTCGATCTTGCCTCCATGTCCCATGAAACTCTGCACACAAGGCTGTTTCGTTCATGACCGATACTCTGACAGACGCCGCCCCGGCCGCCCAAACGCCAGCGCATGGTCCGTTGCGTGTCGGCATCGGCGGGCCGGTCGGCTCCGGCAAGACGGCGCTGGTCGAGGCGCTGTGTAAGCATTTGCGCGACCGCTTCGACCTCGTCGTCGTCACCAACGACATCTACACGAAGGAAGACCAGCAGATCCTGACCCGCGCGGGCGCGCTGGAGCAGGACCGCATCATGGGCGTCGAGACCGGCGGTTGCCCCCATACGGCCATCCGCGAGGACGCGTCGATCAATCTGGCCGCCGTCGACGAGATGGTCGGCCGCTATCCCAAGGCGCAGATCTGCCTGATCGAAAGCGGCGGCGACAATCTGGCCGCCACCTTCAGCCCGGAGCTGGCCGACATCACGCTTTACGTCATCGACGTGTCGGCCGGGGACAAGATCCCGCGCAAGGGCGGGCCAGGCATCACGCGGTCGGACCTGTTGATCATCAACAAGACCGATCTGGCGCCCCTTGTCGGTGCCTCGTTGGATGTGATGGACCGTGACACGCGCCGCATGCGCGGCGACCGGCCGTTCGTCTTCACCAACCTGAAGGCCGGCGACGGCGTCGCGACCATTGCCGACTTCATTTTGCAAACAGGCGGCGTAACGTGACGTCGTCCATCCCGGCCCGCTCTCTCCAAGCTCCCGAAAACCAAAGGAATAACCGCCATGACCACCAAGACCCGCGCCGCAGCGTTCGCCTCCGCGCTGGTGCCGACGCTCCTGTTCGCCCTGCCGGCGGCTGCTCATCCCGGGCATGGTGAAGGGTCCGGGCTTGCGGCCGGCCTCTTGCACCCACTCACGGGCCTTGATCATGTGGCGGCGATGCTGGCGATCGGTCTGTGGGCAGCTATGATCGGCGGCCGTGCCGCGCTAGCGATGGGCGTCACGCTTCCGCTGGGCCTGATTGCGGGCGCTTCGTTGCTGGCTGTTGGCATCGGACTGCCGTTCGTCGAAAGCGGCATTCTGTTGTCTTTGCTGGCAGCAGGGTTGGCGCTAAGTCTGGCGTTGCGGCCGAGTTGGATCTTTGCCGCCGCCCTGGTTGGCGGATTCGCCCTTTTCCACGGCTATGCCCACGCCTTGGGCGCACCGGTCGGCGCGTCCTGGTTGGCGTACATCGCCGGCTTTGTTGTCTCGAGTGTCGCCCTTTGCGCTGTCGGAGCCGTCCTCGGTCGGCTGTTGGTCAGGCCCGTCGGTTTTCGGCTTGCCGGTGCGGCGACCCTGTCGGTTGGGCTGGTGCTGGCGCTGGTCTGACCGCGTCAGCCGGGCGCGCCGGGCAGAACTTCTGATTTGAGGAGGCCTGCCTCGGCAGTTGTCGGAAAGGCGGGCTGGGTGCTGGGGCGCGTGACGGTGATGGCGGCCGCTCGCATGCCGAGGGTGGCCGCTATTGTCAGATCGGCACCCTCGGCAAGGCCGGCGATCGTCGCACCGCAGAAGGTGTCGCCGGCGCCGGCGGTGTCGATGGTCTTTACAGGTTTCGCCGCCAGGTGTTCGATACCCTCCCGGTCGACGATGGTGGCACCGTCGCTGCCAAGCGTCACGACGACCTGCCGCGCCCCAGCCTTGAGCAGCCCCTGTCCGCCGCTCGCCGGATCGTCGGTGTCCGTGAGTGCCGCAAGCTCTGGCCGGTTCAACACCAAAAGGTCGACGAACGGCAACATCGGCCGAACGTCCCACTGGATCGGCGCCGAGTTGAAGAAGGTGCTTGCACCCCGCCGCTTGGCCTCCTGCACCGCGGCCAGCGTCGCCTCTTGGCTAAGGTTGCCCTGAACGGCCAACCAGTTGCCCTGTGTTAGGCTGCTTGCGTGGCGGGCGAGCAGCTCCGGCGACAGCGATCGCGCGGCCGCATGGCTGCTGACGATGATATTCTCGCCGTCCTTATCGACCGTGATGACCGATTGATCCGTGGGTGCCGGAACCGTCACAAGCCCGGTGATGTCGACTGCCTCCGCTGCCAGCTGGTCACGGACGAACTGGCCATCCCGGTCGCTGCCGACAGCCGCGACCAGTCGAACGTCTGCACCGAAACGGCTGGCGACCACCGCCTGATTGGCGCCCTTGCCGCCGATATGGGGATCGTGGGCCTCGGCGAGCACGGTCTCCCCCGGTTGTGCCAACTGACGCACCCGGAAAACCTGATCGGTCGTGACGTTGCCAAGAACAAGTATCGTCATCTGTTACGCAAATAAGCTACGACGTTTGGTGATGGCGCGCGTGAAAACCGCTTGCTATGTCAACGTTGCCTATCGTCGACGGATCAGACGCGGCCTTATGGCCGGCTGGCCGACCTGACCCTGTCGATATCTGAAAACCTAGGGAAAAACCATGTCGCAAGCGGTCTCCGCGCCGAAAGACAACTGCCTGATCGCCCTGTTCGGACGACCGAAGGTCGCCATTGGGGTTGTGCATTGCCCGGCGTTTCCGGGTTCCCCGCGGTACGACGGGGCGGCGATCGACGCCGTTTACGATGCCGCGATGCGCGATGCCGATGCTTATGCGGAGGGCGGCATGCATGGCCTGATCATCGAGAATCACGGCGACATTCCCTTCCTGCGGCCGGCCGATCTGGGGCCGGAAACGGCCGCTGCCATGGCCGTCGTAACGGACCGCATAAGGCGGCAGGTCGATGTGCCGCTTGGCATCAATGTGCTGGCCAACGGCGCGATCCAGGCCGTTGCCGTGGCGAAGGCAGCCGGCGCGGGCTTCATTCGGGTCAATCAATGGGCCAACGCCTATGTTTCCAACGAAGGCCTGCTGGACGGCGAGGCGGCATCGGCCCTGCGCTATCGGGCCAATCTGAGGGCGAATGAGGTTGCGATCTTTGCCGACGCCCACGTCAAGCACGGCGCCCACGCCATCACGGCCGACCGATCGATCGAGGAACTGACGCGAGACCTGGAGTTCTTTGATGCCGACGCGGTGATCGCGACAGGGCAGCGGACTGGCGATACCGCCACGGTGGATGAACTCGGCGTCGTGGCCTCCGCAACCCAGCTGCCCGTGCTGGTCGGTTCCGGCGTGCGGCCCGACAATATCGGGGAGATCATGTCGATCGCGGATGGCGTGATCGTTGCCAGCGCGCTGAAAACCAGCGGTATCTGGACCGATCCGGTCGATCCGGATCGTGTCGTCCATTTCATGCGCAGCTTTGACAGCGCCACGGTGTAATACCTGCAAGCCTTTGCAGTATTGCGGCAGAATGCTATCGACTGGCCCGGCCGTTGGCACATGTGAGGTCGGGACGGAATAGGGGCGGTGACCGGTAAGGCAGGCGGACGATCGCGGGTAACGGCCGTCGACGTGGCGCGCGAGGCGGGGGTTTCGATCTCCGCCGTCTCGCGGGTGTTCACGCCGGGCGCCAGCGCGTCCTCAAAGATGCGGGCCAAGGTTTTGGCGGCGTCGGAGCGGCTGGACTACATGCCCAACGCCATGGCCCGGTCGTTGATGACCAATCGGACCCATCTGATTGGCATCATCATGGCCAACTTCAAAAACCCGGTTTATCTGTCGATTCTCGACAGCTTCACCCATGCCATCCAGCAGCGCGGCCTGCGCTCGCTTCTGTTCAACGTTTCGCGCGGCGACGATCTGGAGGCGTCGGCGCGTCAGATCATGGAATACAGCATCGACGGCATGATCGTCTCGGCGGCATCCATGTCGCCGCTTTTGTCGGATCAATGCCGCCGTCGGGGTATCCCGCTGGTCGTGTTTGCGCGCCACCCGCGCAACGTGAAGGCCAATGTGGTGACGGCGGACAATGTGGCCGGCGGGCGGCTGGCCGCACGTCTGCTGATCGAACGGGGCTATCGCCGGATGGCCTATGTCGGCGGGCCGGAAACCGTCTCGACCTCGCTGGACCGGGGGTCGGGCTTTGACCAAGCGCTGGCGGAGGCGGGGCTCGATCGCGCGCGCCGCGTGAACGCCACCGACTATGGCTATGATGAAGGATACGAGGCCGTCTCTCGGTTGCTTAACGGGCATGACCGACCGGAAGCCGTTTTTTGTGCCAATGACATCATGGCCATGGCGGCCCTCGACGCGGCGCGCTATGACTTCGGCCTTCGCGTTCCCGAAGACTTTGCGGTCATCGGTTTCGACGACATTCCGTTCGCCGCCACCAAGCCCTATCGGCTGACGACCATCCGCCAGCCGATGGATGCCATGGTTCGCCAGTCGATTGATGTGCTGACCGACCAGATCAGCGCCCCGGACGCGTCACCGGTGACACGCATCCTGCCCTGTTCCGTGATCGAACGCGACACGGTGAGGCGGCTTTAGCCGGTCGCGCGCCGTACCTGAGACCAGATGCTGCCGGCGCTTGCGGAGTCGACGGCCGCCGATACGGCGGCGACGCCGTCAAAACCGTCTTCAACCGTCGGAAGACGATGGCGGGCCGCCTCCGCCTCCGGTCCTCCGGCCAGGATGTCGGCAGTGTCTCGGTAGAGATTGGCAACCGCCTCCACGAACCCCTCGGCATGTCCGCCACCGACTCGCGAGGCTTTCAGCGCCTCCGGCGCAAGATAGGCCGTGCCGCGCTCCAGGATCCGCGTGGCCTCGCCGATCGGCGTGAAATAGAGCTGGTTGGGCTGCTCTTGCGACCAGGTCAGCCCCCCGGTCTCGCCGAACACTCGGATCGTCAGGCCGTGAATCTGGCCGATGGCGATCGAACTGGTCCACAGCCGCCCGACCGCGCCACCCGAAAAGCGCAGCGCCAGCAGCGCGTCGTCCTCCAGCTCGCGGCCCGGCACGCACCGGTCGAACACGGCACTGACCGCGTCCAGCCTGTCACCGAGAATGAACGTCGCAAGGAACAGCGCATGACTGCCCGCGTCGGTGAGAACCGCGCTGTCGCCGGCGATCTTAGGGTCATAGCGCCAGACGGTTCCAGGGGAGAGGTCGGCATCCGCGTGGCCGCCATGGGCAAACTCCGCCATCGCGACCCGAACCTTGCCGATGGCGCCATCCGCAACCATGGCGCGCGCTTGGCGGATCATCGGATAGCCGGAATAGCTGTAGTTCACGGCACAAAGCGTTCGGCGGACACGCGACAGCGCGATCAGGTCCGCGGCCTCGTCGACGTTCAGTGTCATCGGCTTTTCGCAGAAGACCGCGAAGCCGGCGTCGAGAAAGGCACGGGCGACCTCGTAATGGCTGTTGTTGGGCGTCGCGATGGTGACGAGGTCCAGGCGGTCCGGCCGCTCAATCTCAGCCGACAGCATCTCCTGCCAGTCGCCATAGGCGCGATCGGGTTCGATGCCGAGTTCGCGGCCGAAGCTGCGCCCGCGTTCCGGGTCGATGTCGAGGGCGCCCGCCGTCAAGGCAAAGTGTCGGTCGAGATGGGCCGCCAAGCGGTGCGTGCCGCCGATCTGGCTGCCCTCGCCGCCGCCGACCATGCCCCAGCGAAACTGTCTCATCGATCCCTCTCGGCAAGCGGCGGATGCGTTGGGTGAATGCACATGGGTTTGGGGGTCGCCGTCGTGGGGTCTGGTTGGACGTGGAGGGGGCTCAGATCTCGTCGATCCGGACCCAGCGTGCCTCGTCCTTGGAGAGCAACACGGCGTCGACGATCCGATCGACGTCATATCCGTCGCGGAAGGTGGGCCAGACCGGTTTCTGCTCGACGATCGCGGTCACGAAGTCCCGTGCCTCGATCATGATCATGTCGTTGTAGCCAAAGCCGTGCGCCGTCCCCAGGCAGAAGTTCATGTAATCCGGGTGCTCCGGCCCTGTCAGGATACGCTTGAAGCCACTGCGCGCCGGATCGTCGCCCGCGCTGAACAGGTGCACCTCGCCCGGCTGCTCGAGGTCAAAGGCGACCGAACCCTTGGTTCCAGTGACGGTAAAGCTGTAGCCCATCTTTTTGCCCGCCGCGACGCGTGAGGAGTGGATGCTGCCCATGGCGCCACTTTCAAAACGCACCATGAACTGCACCTGGTCGTCATTCTCAACCGTCAGGGATGTTCCGTCATTGGCTGGCCGGGTCGGATAGGCGATGTCTGTGTCGGCGACCAGACGCTCGACCGGGCCGGCAATCCGCAACATGGCGTTGACGATGTGCGTGCCGAGATCCGACAAGGCGCCGGCGCGCGACGCTGCGCGCTGTTGAACGCGCCAGTTGGCAGGCGCGTCTGCATCGTGGAAATAGTCCTCGATATGGGTCCCAGCGAAATGGAGAACCTCGCCGATCTCGCCGGAATGGACGATCTCGGTTGCCAGTTGGGCGCTTGGATGCTTGATGTAGTTGTAGCCGACCATGGTCGGCACACCGGCATGCTCGGCGCGCTCGGTCAGGGTCAAGGCATCAGCCGCCGACATGGCAAGCGGCTTTTCGCAAAACACCGGCTTGCCCGCATCGAGGGCCGCCAGGCCCATTTCCAGATGTGTGAACGGCGGTGTCGAAATGTTGATGGCGTCCACTTCAGGGTCACCGATCAGCGCGCGCCAATCGTTCGTCGAGCGCCGGAAGCCGAGCCTTTTGGCATCAGCCTTCGCGCCTTCTGCCGTCGTGGTGCAGAGCATTTCGCAAACCAGCTCGACATCCAGGTCAAAGACCGTCGCGGCAGCCGTGTAGGCGATCGCGTGCGCCTTGCCCATATAGCCGGAGCCGATGATGCCGATGCGGATTGTGCGGGACATGACCACACCCGTGAAAACGTGGTTCGTGAGACTGCGCGCATCGTATCCAGGTCGCCCAAAAACGCAAGCGTTTGCAGAATGTGGGTCGATTACGTTTCGACGTCTACAAAGTCATCTGAATGCTCAGGCGACACATGCCTTTGAGCTCAATGCGAAAACGAGGCCGAATGAACAAGACGTCTTGCAAAGCCTTGCAATTTGGGCTTAAACGACGCGTCGTCGATGGCGGACAGGATATGGGCGGGAGGCTCGAATGAAGACCCAGAGGCTGACGGTCGCCCAGGCCCTCGTGCGGCACTTGGTGGCGCAGGAAATCGAGCATGAGGACGGCACGCGCCAGCCCTTGTTCGGCGGCGCCTTCGCCATCTTCGGCCACGGCAACGTCGCCAGCCTGGGCGAGGCGCTTTATGCGGCGCGCGACCGCCTGCCGACCTGGCGGGGCCAGAACGAACAGTCCATGGCCCTTGCCGCTGTCGCCTATGCCAAAACCAGGCTGCGGCGCCAGATCGCGATCGCGACGTCGTCGGTTGGGCCCGGCGCGACCAACATGGTCACCGCCGCCGGCGTGGCGCACAGCAACCGGCTGCCCCTGCTGCTGCTGTCGGGTGACACGTTCACCAGCCGACTGCCGGACCCGGTGTTGCAGCAGGTCGAGCATTTCGGCGCACCGTCGACCACCGTCAACGACGCCTTTCGCGCGGTCAGCCGGTTTTGGGACCGGATCGATGCGCCCGATCAGCTCCTCTCTTCGCTGCCGCAGGCCATCGATACGATGCTCGACCCGGCCGATTGCGGACCGGCGTTCCTTGGCTTGCCGCAGGACGTTCAGGCGCATGCCTTCGATTGCCCCGAACGGTTCTTGGAACCGCGCCTGCATCGCATCCGCCGCGCCCGGGCAGACCGCGCCGATATTGCGGCTGCGGCGGAGGCCCTGAAGCAGTCGGTACGGCCGCTGATCATCGCCGGGGGCGGTGTCCACTATTCGCAAGCTGCCGACGCGCTGCGCGGATTTGCTGAAAAGTACGGTATCCCGGTCATCGAGACGATCGCCGGGCGCGCGACCCTGACCGCCGAACATCCGCTGAACGCCGGCCCCATCGGGCCGACCGGATTTGCCGGCGCCAACGATCTCGCCGCCGATGCCGACGCGGTGCTCGCCATCGGCACGCGTTTGCAGGACTTCGTGACGGGCTCATGGACCGTGTTCCGAGACGAGGATCTGCGGCTGATATCCATCAATGTCGGTCGTTTCGATGCCCGCAAGCACAACGCGCTGAGCGTCATCGGCGATGCAAGCGAGACGATCGCTGAACTGGACGCGGCGCTGGGCGATTGGCGCGCGCCCGCCGACCGGGCGGCTCTGGGGCGGGCGAAACACGATGAATGGCTGGCCGGCATCGAGACTCGGACGGCACCCGGCAATGCCATGCCGTCCTATGCCCAGGTGGTCGGCGCGCTGAACCGGCTCGCTTCCCCCGCCGATCGGGTCGTGACAGCCGCCGGGGGATTGCCGGCTGAGGTGAACGCCAACTGGCGGGCGCTGAGCCAGGCCAGCGTCGATGTCGAGTTCGGCTTTTCCTGCATGGGCTACGAAATCGCCGGCGGCTGGGGCACGGCGATCGCGCGTCAGGACGCCGGTGACGAGGGCGAGGTCATCGTCCTGGTCGGCGACGGCTCGTATCTGATGATGAACTCGGACATCTACTCGTCCGTGCTTGGCGGCCAGAAGATAATCGTCGTCGTCTGCGACAATGAGGGCTTCGCCGTCATCGACAAGCTGCAGCGCAATACCGGCAACGAATCCTTCAACAATCTGCTGCGCGATTGTCGCGGCAGTGGCCTACGCAAGGTCGACTTTGCGGCCCATGCCAAGGCGCTGGGCGCCGAGTCCGAGACGGTCGCGTCGATCGCGGATCTCCAGGCCGCGTTCCAGCGGGCACAGGCGTCCGAGGGCACCTATGTGATCTCGATCGAGGTCGACAAGACAGTCTGGACCGACGGTGCCTCCTGGTGGGAGGTCGGCGTGCCGGAGGTGTCCGACCGACCGTCGGTGCGGGACGCAGCCGCCACCTGGGACGAAGGCCGCCGGCACCAGCGCCGCGGCTATTGAGCACGCATGCCATGACCGAGAGGCTCAGTCCCGCGCCGGGGCACGATGCCAGCGTTCTGGTGCTGGGCCGCGCCGGCATGGATCTGTACCCGTCGGTCGATGGCGGGGAGATCGATGACGCGCAAGCGTTCACGACGGATGTCGGCGGTTCGGCCGGGAATATCGCTATAGGCTTGGCTCGCCACGGCGGTACGGTCGGTCTGATCAGCGCCTTGTCCGGTGACGCGGTCGGCCGTTTCGTCCGTCGCCGGCTGGAGGCGGCCGGCGTCGATCTCACGAACGTCGCGACCGTCGCGGGCGACCCGCGCACCAGCTTGGCGCTGGCCGAGGTCAGGGACCGGGATTGCGAGGTCGTGATCTACCGCAACAACGCCGCCGATCTGCAGATCACCGCCGATGCGGTGGACGGCACGGCGCTTGCCCGTGCGGGGTATCTGATCGTGACCGGCACGGCCCTGGTCGCCGAGCCGTCGCGCTCGGCGGCGCTGGCTTGGATGAAGGCCGCCCGCGATGCCCAAGCCCATGTCCTTCTCGATCTCGACTATCGGGCCTATTCCTGGCCGGACAGAGATCAGACCGAGGCCATATACTTGGCCGCCGTTGCGCTGAGCGATGTATTGGTCGGCAATGACGAGGAATTCGCATTGATTACCGGCGGCCAATCCATCGAAGCACGGCTGAGCGCGTTTGCCAGCCAGGGCAAGGTTTGCATCCTGAAGCGCGGCTCGAATGGCAGCGTTGTGTTCACCGGCCAGCATGAGCCCGAACACATCGGCATCTTCCCGGTCGCAAGCAAAAAGCCCTATGGCGCCGGCGACGCCTTTCTTGCTGGTGTTGTCGCCAGACTGTCGGCGGGCGACGCCTTGGTCGACGCCGTAACGGTCGGCTCGGCCGCTGCCGCCATCGTCGTCAACCAGAGGGGCTGTGCCGCGGCCATGCCGGCCCCAGATCAGATAGAGAAGTTCATCGAAGCAAACGACATCAGCGAGTCCCGAGGGCAGGATGCACATCAAACCTTATGACAACGCCAACGCCCCGATCGTCGATACGGACGACGCGCGGGTTCCCCTGGCCTATTTCAACATCGTCAAGTTGACGAAGGGCGAGCGCTTCGATTACGCCGTACCCTGCTATGAGACCTGTGTGGTGCCGGCGCACGGCACGATCGATGTCGCGGTGGGCGATGCCAGATTCACCGCCATCGGCGACCGTGCCGGCATCTTCAAGGGCGACCCCAGCGCGGTCTATGTACCGGTGGGCGCGTCGGCCAGCCTGACCTGCACCAGCGACCACGCCGAAATCTTCGTCGCCGGCGCGCGCCATGACGAGGTCTATGAACCGTTCGAAGTGCGGCCCGATCAACTGGACCATGTGCAATACGGGTCCGACGACACCAAGACGCACCGCAAGATCAAGCACATTCTGGGCCAGTCGCCGCCGGGCAAGGTCGGCCGACTTTTGGTCAGCGAGTTGTACACGGTCGGCGCCGGTGGCTGGTCCGGCTTTCCGCCGCACAAGCACGATACCGACCGGCTGCCCGACGAGAGCCATCACGACGAGGTCTACAATTTCCGCTTTAACCCGGAGATCGGCTTTGGCGCCCAGTTCCTGCGGCCGGACGGCGAGACCTTCGGTGAGGTCTTTCATGTGAAGAACGGGTCGACCTTTGCCATCGACAAGGGCTATCACCCCTGTGTCGCGGCGCCTGGCTATGAAATGTACTACTTCACCATTCTCGCCGGCGCCTCCCAACGGCCGCTGACCCAGTATTTCGACCCGGAACACGCTTATCAGATCGAAACCATCCCCGGCATCAAGGACATGATCGCCAAGTTTAAATAGCCGAACCTTCGCCACCGATGATCGTCAACCTTCAGACCATCCTGGCGCCGGCCCTTGCCGAGGGCTATGGCGTCGCCTGCTTCAATGTCTTCGGCTTTGAGGATGCCAGGGCGGTTGTTCAGGCGGCCGAGCAGGCGCGCGCGCCTGTTATCCTGGCGGCCAATCTGGACTTCGTGCGCTTTATGCCGCTGGAGCTGATCGCCCAGACTTTCCGACATGCGGCCGAGGGGGCAACGGTGCCGGTCTGTATCCATCTCGACCACACCTACGAGAAGGAAACCGTACTGCGCGCGGTCGATCTGGGGTTCACGTCGGTCATGTTCGACGGGTCTCAACTGCCGGTGCGGGAGAACCTGGCGATCGTCAACGGGATCGCTGCCTATGCCCACGAACGCGGCGTATCTGTGGAGGCCGAGGTCGGGTCGGTGCCCTATGCCGAGGGCCGCGACCACATCCGCTCGGAGATCACGACGCTCGATCAGGCGCGGGCGTTTGGCGAGGAGGGCCATATGGATGCGCTTGCTATCTCCGTCGGCAATGTGCACCGGCTGACGTCTCCCGGTGTGACCATTGATTTCGATCGGCTGGAGGCGATCAGCGGCCTTGTCGACGCGCCGTTGGTCATCCATGGCACGACCGGCATCTATCGCGACGATCTGCGGGCCCTGGCGCGCACTCAAGTCTCGAAATTCAATATCGGGACATCGCTGCGCCAGGCGTTCGGGGCCGGTGTTCGGCGGTCGATCGAGCAGGATGTTTACGATCGGCTGACCATGATGGCGTCCGCCATGGAGGCCATGCGCATCACCGCGGCCGATTGGTTCGACCTGCTCGGCTCAAATGGGCGCTATCCGGCCGACGGCGCAATCGAGCCAGGCCATGCCGCCGGCCCTTCCTAACAGGCGCGTGCGCCTATTTGGCCGTTTGTCCGGAAAGGGCGCGTCGGTACAGGCGGTTTGTCCGGCCACGCCTTAGCTTAAGCGTCGGCGGGCGATGCGGCGCCGGATCGCTCGGAACAGCCATTTGAACGGGCGTACCGAGGTTCGTCCGCTCCTGCGCGAGCCCGTACAGCAGCAAGTAGTCGTCGGCCATGCGCTCGATGCAAAAGCGGCTCTCGAAGCGGTCGCGCACGCGCAGACGATCGAGGTCTCTTGCCGCTGTAACAGCGGCGACAGCGTCGTCGATCGTGTCCACGATCAGCCCCGTAATGCCCGGCTCGACAATTTCCTCTGAGGCCCCTTGCCGGAAGGCGATTATTGGCGTGCCGCAGGCCATCGCCTCGATCATGGCCAGACCGGAGGGGTCCGCCTCGTCGATCGAACACAACGCGGACAAGGCGCCCCCAAGGAAGTCCGCCTTATCGGTTTCGCTGAGCTCGCCGACGAACTCGACGACCGGGTCGTCCAGCATTGGCCTGACCGTCTCTTCGAAGAAGTCCCGGTTGTCCTGGTCGATCGTCGCCGCGATCTTCAAGGGCACGCCCGATTGACGCGCGATCTTGATGGCGCGACGCGGATGGTTGTCCGGCGATAGGTGGCCGAGAAGGGCGAGATAGCCTCGATGCGCTCGCGATAACCGGTAAAGGTCGCGCGGCAGTCCGTAACCGACATTTCCGGCCCAGCGTACCTTGGGCATTCCCTGCCTTTGCGCGAACGTGACCGAGACCAGGGGCATATCGTCGAAGTGGCGATAGAGCGGCACCAGGTCCGACGTCTCAAGCGATCCATGCAAGGTTGTCAGCGTTTTGCACGCGTCGGCCCGAAACACCGGGAAATGAAGCGGATCGATGTGGAAATGCAGGAGATCGAAGTCCGAGGTCCGCTGCTGAACATGATCCAGCAGGATCATCAGATGCGGCCATGAGTCCGCGAAATCGGCGCCGGGCTGGTGAGACCCGGCGTAAGGACTGACCAGCCGTGCCGACGTTGTCAGGTCCCCCCGTCCGAAGAGGGTTACGTCATGGCCCCTGGCGACCAGTTCGTCGGCCAGGTACATGACGATGCGTTCAATGCCGCGCCCCATGGCGGACGAACCGGGTGTGAACACCGGCGCGATTTGTGCAATCTTCAAGGCTCCGTCTCCGACGCGGATACAGGGTCCCGCTATTGGCTCCCCGCCGTGACCTCAAGGCCGGCTTGAGCCGACACTTATGTGTCACGCCATGCGCGAATTGTCGTTGACGACCGTCAATTCAAGATAGCAGAAAGCGAGTTGCTTCGGAAGACATTGATTGACCTCCGTCAAGTCCGGCGTGCAGCAATGTCGGCAGATTGACCGACCGCGAGGGGGTTTCGGCAGAGCCTGAGGAAGAGGAACCGGATGCCGGGCGCCGGCACAGTCATCGAAAGCGAGGGGCGATCGCGGTCGGAAGACCTGACCTTCTCGATCCGCGGGCTGACCAAGGTCTACCATATGGGCGAGACCTCGGTGCATGCGCTGCGCGGCGTCGATCTCGATTTGCCGGCGGGTGAGTTCGTCGTTCTTCTGGGGCCGTCCGGCAGCGGCAAATCCACCTTGTTGAACATCGTGGGCGGCCTCGACCGGCCGACCGACGGTACGGTCAGCTTCCGCGGTCGCACCCTTGGCGACCTCAGCGAGGGGGCGCTGACCCGTTTCCGGCGCGACCATGTCGGCTTCATCTTCCAGTTCTACAATCTGATGCCCAGCCTGACCGCGCGGGAGAATGTCGGGCTGGTGGCCGAACTCGCGCGCAACCCGATGACACCGGAAGACGCGCTGGCGCTGGTCGGCCTGACCGACTGGATGGACCATTTTCCGGCCCAGCTTTCCGGCGGCCAGCAGCAGCGCGTCGCGGTGGCCAGAGCCGTCGCGAAACGGCCCGAGGTTCTGTTGTGCGACGAACCGACCGGTGCCTTGGATAGCGAAACCGGTATTTCCGTCCTCGAGGCCCTCACCGGCATCAATCGGGAACTTGGCACGACCACCATCGTGATCACCCACAATGTGGTCATCGCCGACATGGCGGATCGCGTCGTGACCATCGCCGATGGCGTCGTGCATGAGGTGCGCCAGAACGACAGCCCGAAAAAGCCGTTGGAGCTGGCCTGGTGATCCGCCTGCTTGCCATCCTCGACCGCAAGCTGGTGCGCGATCTTTGGCACATCAGGGGCCAGGTGCTGGCGATCGCATTGGTCATCGCCGCCGGTGTGGCAACCATGGTCATGGCGACCGGAACCCACCGCTCGCTTGAGGAAACCCGGGCCGCGTACTATGACGGTTATCGTTTCGCCGACATATTCGCCTACGCCAATCGGGCGCCTGAGGCCATGGTCGGCCATCTGGCCGAAATCCCAGGCGTTGCCCGAGTGGAGAGCCGGATCGTCGACACGGTCCTGCTCGATATGCCCGGCATCGTGGAACCGGTGCGCGGCCAGGTGCTGTCGTTGCCCGAGGATGGTATCGCCGCGCTGAACGCCATCGTGCTGCGTCGTGGCCGATTGCCCTCCGCCAGCCACCCGGACGAGGTGGTCGTCAGCGAGGCTTTCGCCGAGGCCCATGATCTTCTGCCGGGCGACGCCATACAGGCCAATCTGAACGGCCGACGGCGGGACCTCATCGTGGTCGGCGTCGCGCTGTCGCCGGAGTTCATCTACGCGATCGCACCGGGCGATTTCGTGCCGGACGATCGCCGTTTCGGCATCTTCTGGATGGGCCGCGATGCGCTGGAAGCGGCCTATGATCTGGACGGCGCCTTCAACAACGTCACACTGGCGATCACCCGAACGGCCGTCGAGGAAGACGTTATTCGGGCCGTCGATGACATCTTGCGCCCCTATGGCGGCATCGGGGCCTTCGGGCGCGACGATCATCCCTCCCACGCCTTTATCGATGGCGAACTGGACGAGCTGGAGGCCCTCACCACGGTCGTGCCCCCGATCTTCCTGATCGTCGCGGCCTTCCTGTTGAACCTGGTGACCGGGCGATTGATCGACACCGAACGCGAGCAGATCGGGCTGATGAAAGCCTTCGGCTTCACCAGCTATGGTGTCGGCTGGCATTACGTGAAGCTGGTGCTGGTGATCGCGTTTCTTGGCATCGCCATCGGCTTTGCCGGCGGCTACTATACCGGCCGCGGCTTGACGGCGCTCTATGGCGGTTTTTTTCGGTTTCCGTTCCTTTATTTCTCCCTCGACACCGCGACCTTCGCGGCCGCCGGCCTGATCAGCATGGCCGCGGCGCTGGCTGGCGCCTTGATGGCCGTGCGCCGGGCAATCTCATTGCAGCCGGCGGTCGCCATGCGGCCGCCTCCGCCGGCGAGCTATAAGCGCACGGTTGTCGACCGCCTCTATCTGACCTGGGCGTTTGGGGCAGAGGGGCGCATGGTGCTGCGTCACATGCTGCGCTGGCCGTTGCGATCGAGCCTGACCGCGCTCGGGATCGCGCTGTCGACGGCGCTGTTGATCTCGACCCTGTTCTTTCTCGATGCCATGGACGAGATGCTGGAGTTGTTCTTCTTCGACAACCAGCGCCAGGACGTAACCGTCAGCTTCACCTTGCCCACCGAGGACGCGGTCGCGGCCGATCTTCTGCACATGCCGGGCGTGCATGCGGTCGAGCTGTTTCGATCTGTGCCGGCACGGCTGATCAACGGGCAATTGCGCGAACGCATGGGCATCACCGGTCGGGACCCGGGGGCCAATCTGACACTGATCACAGATGTCGACGGCTTCGATGTCGCGCTGCCGTCCGACGGCATTGTTCTGAACGACGCCTTGGCGGAGGATCTTGACGCACGGGTCGGCGACCTGCTGACCGTCGAGATCCTGGACGGACGCCAGCCGACCCTGACCGTCCCCGTAAGCCTGGTCGTGCGCGAATATGTCGGCAGGGCGGCCTATATGGACCGGACCGCGTTGAACCGTCTGGTCGGCGACGGCCAGGTTGCCTCGGGCGCTTATCTGATCGTCGACAGCGACCAGCACGACGCGCTGTTCTACGACCTCACCCACAGCCCGGCGGTAGAAGGTGTCAACCGTCGCCGCGCCTCGTTCGAGACCTTTCAGCAGTTGATCGATCAGTCGATGGGCACGACCGTCATCGTCTACATTGCCTTCGCGTCACTGATCGCCATCGGGGTGGTCTACAACAGCGCCAGGATCTCGCTGTCGGAACGCGCGCGGGAACTGGCCAGCATGCGCGTGCTGGGTTTCTACCGCCGAGAGGTGGCGATCCTGCTGTTGGGCGAATTGGCGGCGCTGACCCTGATCGCGATCCCGATCGGCTGCGTCATGGGCTATTACCTCGCATCGCTGATGGTTCAGGAATTCGGCAATGATGTCTTTCGCTTGCCGCTGATTGTCGAGACGTCGACTTACGCTTACGCAGCGATCGTGGTGGTCTTGGCGACCATCTTGTCCGGCGCCCTGGTTGCACGACGCGTCGCGAAGCTCGACCTGATCGCCGTCCTGAAGACGCGCGACTGATCGGAGATTGCCATGCAACGGCTGGTTCGCTGGATACTTCGCCTGGGTCTCTTGGCCGTGGTCGTCGCCGGGTTCGTCTACGCGCTGTGGCCGCGTCCGGTGCCGGTCGACATCGCCGAGGTAACGCGTGGGACGTTCGAGGTATCGATCACGGATGACGGCGAGGCCCGCGTGCGCGAGGTCTATGTTGTCTCCGCGCCGGTGGCAGGTCAGGTCATGCGCTTCGATGGCGAAGTGGGCGACCATGTCACGGCAGGCGAAAGTGCACTCACTGAAATCCTGCCGACCAATCCGGTGTTCCTGGACGTGCGTTCGCGCGCGGAGTCCGAGGCCCTGGTGGCGGCGGCTGAGGCCGCGACGAGCCTGGCCGAGGCCGAAGTCGATCGGGCCCAGGCGGCGGTCAACTATGCCCAGGCCCAGTATGACAGGGCGGAACCGCTGGCGGATCGCGGCACCATATCGCCGGCGGAGCTGGACCGTGCCCGCCTCGAACTCAGCACCGAACAGGCTGTCTTGGAGACCGCGCGCGCCGCGCTGCGCGTCCGGTCGTTCGAGCTGGAAACGGCCCGTGCCGCTTTGATCGGGCCGGAGCAGGACCTCGATGGCCAGGCAGAGGGCTGCTGCATCACGGTGCGCGCGCCCGTCAGCGGCGAAATTCTGCGCATCCTCCAAGAGAGTGAGGTGGTAGTTCCGGTTGGCACACCGCTGGTCGAAATCGGCGACGCCAACGATCTCGAGATCGTCGTCGACCTGCTGTCGTCGGATGCGGTTCGGGTGTCGCCCGGCGACCCCGTCATTATCGAGGATTGGGGCGGCGAGACGGATCTGAACGGCACGGTCCGCCGCGTCGCCCCCTTTGCCCGGACGGAAGTCTCTTCCCTGGGTATTGAAGAACAGCGTGTCGATGTCATGATCGATATCACCGACCCGCCGACGGTCTGGTCGCGCCTTGGTCATGGCTATCAGGCCGATATCCGCATCGTCCTGCGCCGCGACAGTGATGTGTTGCAAGTGCCGCTTGGGTCGCTGTTTCGCGAAGGCGGCGACTGGGCGCTGTTCCGCATCGTCGATGGTGTCGCGACGTTGACCCCGGTCGAGGTCGGCGCGATCAATGCCGCCGCCGCTGAAATCCATGGCGGTCTGGAGCAGGGCGAGACCCTGGTGCTCTACCCCAGTGACCGGATCGCCGACGGCGTCAGTGTCGTTCCACGCGAAGGTGTGTGACGGCTGCGATCGACCTACGCTGCTGTGGCGTCGGGTTCTTCCGGGACCAGGACGGCCGCCCCCGTCAGCCTGCCGTCGCGCAAGCGATCAAGCGCCTCGTTCGCGGCACTCAGTGCAAATGGCTCGACATGCGTCTTCACGGGCACCTTGGGCGCCAGGTCGAGAAACTCGACGGCGTCATGCCGCGTCAGGTTGGCGACGGAGATAACTCTCCTTTCGCCCCACAGGATGTCGTAAGGGAAGGCGGGAATGTCGCTCATGTGAATGCCGCCGCAGACCACGACACCGCCCTTGCGAACGGCGCGAAGGGCTGCCGGCACCAGACTGCCGACAGGCGCGAAGATGATGGCCGCGTCCAACGCCTCCGGCGGCGGTTGGTCCGATCCGCCGGTCCACGACGCCCCTAGCGAGCGGGCGAACGCCTGCGCCGCCTCGTCGCCCGGCCTGGTAAAGGCGAACAGTTTGCGACCCTCGTAGAGGGCGACCTGGGCGACGATATGGGCGGCGGCGCCAAAGCCGTAGATGCCCAGATTTCCGGCCTCGCCCGCCATCTTCAACGACCGATGCCCGATCAGACCGGCGCACAATAAGGGGGCGGCCTCCACGTCTGAATAGGCGTCCGGGATCGCGAAGCAATAGCGTGCATCGGCGATGGTATGGTCGGCGTAGCCGCCGTCGATCTGATAGCCGGTGAAACCCGGCGCGTCGCACAGGTTTTCTTGGCCGCTTCGGCAATACCGGCAGACACCGCAGGTCTTGCCCAGCCAGGGGATGCCGACGCGATCGCCCGGGCTGAAGGCGGTCACGCCCGGCCCGACCTCGACAACACGCCCAACGATCTCATGGCCGGGCACGATGGGCAGTTTGGGTTCTGTCAGCTCGCCGTCGACGACGTGCAAGTCGGTGCGACAGACACCGCAGGCCGCCACTTTGACAAGCACCTCGCCATGCGCCGGTCTTGGCGTCTCGCGCGTCTGCAACACCAAGGGAGTCCGGGGCCGTTGCAGAACCATCGCCCGCATCGCCGCCCTCCGTTGAATGGGCCGGGATCAGTGCGACATCAAAACCGGGATCGTCATGGTGCGCAACACGTCACGGGTCGCACCGCCGAAGATGAACTCGCGAAAGCGCGATTGGCCATAGCCACCCATGACCAGAAGATCGGAACCATGATCGCGGGCCCGGGCAAGCAGTTCCGCGCCGATCCCTCGACCCTCGGACTGCGTGTCGACCGCCTCGCAGGTGACGCCGCAGCGGGCCAGGCTTGCCGCGATCTCGTCCGCCGCCCGGGATCGGCTTTGCCCGGCCGGCATGACGGGGTCGACCCAGACGATCTGGACGTGCTCGGCCGTCTTCAACAGCGGCAGGGCATCGAAAGCGGCGCGGCTGGATTGCTGGCTGGCGTCCCAGGCCAGGGTCACATGGCGGCCGACATGCTGAATCAAGCTTCCGGTCGGAATCAGCAAGACGGGCCGGCCGCTTTCCATCATCAGGCGCTCGCCAATGCGCTCGTCCTCGAAGTCGCTGTCTTCCTCGCCCACCAGGGGGGAGATGATCAGTTCGGCGTTTCTTGCATGGTCCAGCGCGTCGTCCAGCGGGTCCGGCCGGCTGCTGTCCACGTGGCGCCATTCGAAGACGAACGCCTCGCCACCCATGGCCTTGTCGAACAACTCCCTTGTCCTCTCGCTCTCTTCCCGATGCCAATCCTGGTGCTGTTCGATCAGTTCGCCAGTCACGTCGCTGGCGCCCAGCGGGGTCGCCCCAAGGTTTCTGAGCGCCGGCGCGACGTAGAGGCCGATGACGTGCGCATTGTCGATCTGGGCGACCGCCTTGGTCGCGGCCAAGGCTTCGATCGCCAAACGGGCATTAGGTAAGTAGGTCAAGATAGTCTTATAGCTCATTGATTTTCTTCTTGTTTTGTTGAACTCATTTGGCCGCGAGCCACTTGCCTAGTGGGCTTGCGAGACAGCCCTCGGCATTGGGCCGCCGGCAACGGCGATCCGCCGCGGCTTGATCGCGGCCCGCGCCGGCCTTGTCATGCCGAGCTTCGAACTGCCCTTGCTGACGGTCGTGATCTCGCCCTGCCGGCGGATCGGCCCACGCAATGCGCGTACCGCTGGGCGGTTGGCGGGTCATTGACGGCTGTCAATTTCCGCCGCCGCCCCGGCGGAGTGCCGACAATTGACCGATATCAAAGCGGACTCGCCCGCGCTTTTGTTTGGATTCCCGCACGCGGTCGCTGCGCCGGATCGACCATGGGACGGCGGGAGAAACCCATGAAACCAATTCGAACCTGGATCGTGATTGCTGACGGCGTCCGCTGTCGCGTCGTGACCAACGACGGGCCCGGCCGGGGCATTGAGCCCCGTCCCGACCTCGACTTCCGCAGCGAGCAGCGGCGTCTGCGCGACATTATGGCCGATCGTCCCGGCCGGGCCACGGGTGTCGTCGGAAAGGGCCGGCATGCGGTGGCCTACAGCAGCGATCCGGTGCGCGAGGACGAGCGGATATTTGCGCGGTCTTTGGTTGACCTTCTGGAGGTCGAAGCGGCGGCAAATGCGTTTGACCGGCTGGTACTGATTGCGCCGCCCCAAACTATGGGAGACTTGCGCTCCATGCTGCCGAAGCGTCTGCAGGACCTTGTATCGAAAGAAATCACCAAAGACCTGACGAAGCTGCCGATACAGCGATTGGAAGAACACCTTCGCCGGTCGCTCCTCGTCTGAACCCCCATCCGACACCACCCCGGTCTGATCCGACACTTGAAAGTCCTCCACCGGTAAGCGGTTCTTGTGTGTCTGTCGTCGAACGCGTAGGTTGACCACCTCAGCGGGGGCATGACATGCAAGCCTTGGGGAGGCTTTTCGATGTCGATTGACATCGCCGAACTGCTGCCGTTGAACCGGTGCGGCACGTGTCCGATCCGCCATCGCGCCCTGTGCTCGGTGGCGGACGACAAGGCACTTAAGGCTCTCAATCAGATCTCGCGCCGAACCCGCTTTGAGGCTGGGCAAACCATCATGTCCGAAGAGGCGCCGGTCGACTTTGTCGGCAATGTTGTCTCCGGCGTGGTCAAGCTGACCAAGATCACGCCCGACGGGCGCGAGCAGATCGTCGGTTTGCTGTTTCCGTCCGATTTTGTCGGCCGCACGTTTGCCGACAGTTCCGCCTTCTCGGCCGAGGCGGCGACGGATGTCGAGCTATGCTGCCTGCAGAAACCCGGGTTTGAGAGAATCCTGGCCGACCATCGAGACCTGGAGCACAAGCTGCTGATCGACACGCTCGACGAGCTGGACGCGGCACGCGAATGGATGCTGTTGCTCGGGTGCAAGACGGCGGCGGAAAAGATCGCCAGCTTCTTGCTGATGCTGGTCCGGCGGGCGTTCAATACGGGCTGCGGCCAGGACCCGCCACCAAACCAACTGGTCTTCGAACTGCCGGTCAGCCGTGCCGACATGGCCGGTTATCTCGGCATGGCGGTCGAGACGGTCAGTCGACAGCTGTCCCAGTTGAAGGCGGACGGCGTGATCCGGCTGGTCGATGTCCAACACTTCTTGGTCAAGGACCTGGGCCGGCTGGCGGAGATCGCCGGGCAAGAGCCGCCAGTTTACGACGACGACGCCGAGTTCGAGACCCGCCGTTACTGATCCGCCTGCGTCGTTAACCACGCCGCGTATTGGCGCGCCGTCGCGTCGGCGTCACTTGGTGCGTAGATCCCGTCCGTGACAAGGGTTTCCGCCCCTGGTATCAGAGCCGCCGCAGCGTCCAGCTTGTCCCGCTGGCTGTTGGTGCGGCCGACCGTCACCAGGGTGGGCGCGGTGATCATCGGCAGCCGTGCGGCCTTGTCGTGCAGGAACGCGGCACGATAGAGCTTGGCGAAATGGTCCATGCCCTTGATCACTTCGACGGTCTTATCGTGCAGTTCCGCCAAGGGCGGCAGGCCGACCGCGCGGGCATGGGCGGCATCGGTCTGGTGCCAAGGCCAGAAGAGGTAGGTGTCGCGGACATAATGCCAGAGCTGGATGAGATGCAGACCGTGCGGATGCCGTTCGACCGGCGGCATATAGTCGTTTGCCAGCCGCTCCGCCTCCTCCGGTTCGTACAGGCCGACGCTATCGAGCACCAAAGCGGCGACGGCATCCGGTCGCGCAATCGCCAGTTCGGTGGCCACACTGGCCCCGGCATGGAAGCCGTAAGCGGCGAAACGCTGAAGACCCAGCGTGTCGGTGGCGCGGGCGATGGCGTCGGCGTAGTCGACCATCGTCGGGTCGTCGGTCACCGGAGGGCAGGAGTCACCGTTACCCGGCAAATCGATCGCGATGACACGCCGGTCTTGCGCCAAGGCCGGCATCATCGGTGCCATTGTACGCGACGAGCCCGATGCCTGATGCAGCATCACCAGCGGCGTTGCATCGCCTGATCCCAGTTCGCGATAGTGGAGCTGGCCCTCTTCGAGATCGACGAAGCCGCGACGTATGCCGGTGGTCACCATGGTCTGGCTGCCCCCGGCGTTTCCTCAGCGAACCCTGTGAGTTCGGGAGGCAGGACCGGGCGATGCTCCGGCCACCAGGCGAACGGGCGTTCGGGGTCTTCATATTCGGTGGCCAGCTTGCCGCCCTTCGTGCGGAAGAAATAGATGTTGCCAGTCAGGCTGCCATAAGGGCCGTGGGCGATGTTTGGTGGCCGCCAGAAATAGGCGCCGGGTCGCATGACGCCCAGATTGCCGTGCACTTCGCCGGCGATCAGAAACATCTCCTCGACCACCGGGTGCCGCTCGGCCCGTTCCGCCCAGCGCAGGCCGAGCGTGCCCAGGAGCCAGCTTTGGTCGCCGGTGTCCGGGTCCTCAAACAGCATCTTCCGCCCGGCGCCGGGCGGAAACTCAGGGTGGAAATTGCCCGTGTAGGGAACCGCAAGCGCGTCGATCCCCTCGACCATCCGGCTGCGGTCGCACTCGGCCGTGCCTTGTTTCAGCTTCGGTTCAGCGGAAAAGAAGGTCAGGACCACGGCGCCGGCCCGCGTTGCAACCTTGCGTCTTGGCAATCCGGCGGGCAGATGCCCATAGCTGAGATAGCCATAGTCGTGCCGTCCGACCGTGAGGTCGCCGTCGAGCACCAGAAACTCCTCATCGGCGTTCAGGAAGCCGTCGGTCTCGCGCGACCAACCCGGCGGGTAGCGCACCAGCAGGCTGCAGGCGCCCGTCTCGCCATCTTCCGACAGGATCCGTACCTGCGTGCCCGGTCGCAGGTCGGCCAGCGGCCGGTCCTGCCAGGGCAGCGCCTGGCACTGAACGAACTCGATCTGGGGTCTGGCCATCGGCCTCAGCTTTCGATCGGCGGGGCTTCGTCGCGCAGGGGCCCGGTTCGGTCGCCATGTTCGGTGATGATGCGCATCAGGCGCGCCTGCGATTTGTCGAGCGCTTGGGTTGATTTGGCGCGGAACGCGGCATCGTCGACCATGGCCTCGATCGCATCGCCGGCGATGACGCCGGACCGGGTCAGGGCCTCTTCGAGGGCCAGCCGGCGTTGGCGTTCGATGTGCAGTTGCGCGGCCAGGTCCATGACCAGGGCGGCCAGCGTGTCGTCCTCTGCGTCATCGAAGAACGTAATCTCGTCTCGCCGGCTCATGACGGTTTCTCCGCTTCCAGGATCGCCCAGGGGAAGTGCCATTCGGCACGGTTAGGCCATTTGAGGCCGTCGAGCCGGCCGCCCTCGGGTCGCTCGTCAAAGGCGACCCAGCGCGCGTTGGCAAGACCGCTGTCGTTGGCCAGCGCGGCGGTGTCCGTGGCCATCATGCCCGGCATGAACGGCTCGTTGTTGCGGCTGCCATGTTCCATCATGGCGAGATCCCGAAACGGCTCGCCGGTGAACTGGAACTCCAGCAGTCGCAGCAGGCCGCCGGGTTTCAGAATACGCGCAGCCCCCGCGAAGAACGCCCTGATCGCCGGCTGGGGCATTTCGTGTAGCGTCATGGTCGCGGTCACCAGATCGGCGCTGTCGGGCTCCAGCCCGGTGTCGGTCGCGTCGGCCTGGCGAAAGCGGATGGCCAGGCCCTGCGCTTCGGCCTTCGCATGCGCCATCTTCAGGCATGGCGCGGCCAGATCCACGCCGATCACCTCAGCCGATGGAAACGCCTTCTTCAACGGCCAGGTCGACTTGCCGAAGCCGCAGCCCAGATCGACCAGCCGCGTGAGCTCGCGGTCGCCAAGGTCTTGGGCGATTGCGTCGGTGAACAGGCGGTGGAAGGTGTAATCGTCGTTGCCGCCCAGCATCACCAGCTTGGCGCCCAGCTCATACACTTCGGCCGAGGCATCCGCGCGCCAGACGCCGCCCGGCTGCACATGGATATCCCAATCCGTGTACCAGTCCGGCAAGACCAGATCCGGGTCCAGCTCAAGGCTGCCGATCGGGCTTTCCGGCGCCTTGATGGCATGGCCGTCGCCGACGGCGTCCGCCACCGCCCGCCACAACTGTTTCTGGGAGCCGCGTTCCATCCAGGCGAACCAGCGATAGCGCGGCAACTGGTGGACGACGGGCGCTGCCTCCTTCCGCGTGACCGGCGGATCGGCGCGCGTCGCGACGTCGTATTCATGGCGCAGAGCCGGGTACATGGTGTCGGCCCAGCGGCGGCGCAGGCTCAGCACGAAATCGATGTCCGCGCTGTGGTCGAGATCCACGCCCGTCGAAATGTCTTGGGTCGCTGTCATTGGGCAATCTCCCTCCTTTGTTCTTGAACCGGCTGATCCCAGGGAACGGCCAGCTCTCCTGGATAGAAACACGCCACCCGCCTGCCGTCGCTGACCCCTGTCAGGCTTGGCGTCTCGGCGGCGCAGCGCGCTCGCGCGATGGGGCAGCGCGGGTGGAACGGGCAGCCCGCCGGCCGGTCGATCGGCGATGGCGGGTCGCCCTTCAAAACGAGGCGGCTGCGGCCGTCTTGATCGGTCGTCGGCTGCGCGGACAACAGCGCCACGGTGTAGGGGTGCTGGGGCGCGTCGATCAGGTCGTCGGCGCTGGCCTCCTCCACGACGCGGCCGAGATACATGACCACGATCCGGTTGGCGATCTGGTGCACCAGCGCCAGGTCGTGGGCGACCACCAGATAGGCGATGCCCAGCCGTCCTTGAATGTCGCGCAGCAGGTTGACGATCTGGGCCTGAATCGAGACGTCCAGGGCGGACACCGGTTCGTCGGCGATCACCAGGTTTGGCTCCAGCGCGATTGCGCGGGCGATGGCGATGCGCTGGCGCTGGCCGCCGGAGAACTGGGCCGGCAGGCGCTCCGCCGCATCCGGCGGCAGGCCAACGGCGTCGATCAGCGCGGCCACCCGCGCCGCGATTTCGGCACGCGTGCCGATTTTATGCGCGTTCAAGGGTTCGGCGATGATCCGCCCGACCGTCATGCGCGGGTCCAGGCTGGCGTAGGGGTCCTGAAAGATCATTTGCAGGCGCCGCCGCACGGGTTTCAGCGCCTTGGGTTTCAGATGCGTGATGTCCTGGCCGTCGAACAGGATGCGTCCGCTATCCGGGTCGATGGCCCGCATCAGGGTCATGGCCAGGGTCGACTTACCCGAGCCGGACTCGCCGACCAGGCCGACCGTTTCGCCGCGTGCCACCTCGATCGATACGCCATCGAGCGCGTGCAGGATGCCTTTGGGCGTGTCGAAGCGCACCTCCAGGTCGCTTGCCTGCAACAGCGGTGTCATGCCCGGCGCTCCAAGACAGGTGCGCCGATCGGTGCCCAGCAGGCGACGGAACGGCCGGCACCATCTGGCGTCAGGGCAGGGGCCTTGGCACAGGCGTCCATTGCGTAATCGCAGCGGGGCCGAAACGAACAGGCGCCGCGATCCATGGACGGGGCGGGCGGTTGCCCGGGGATCGGAACCAGCCGCGGCCGGTGACGATCGAACCGGGGAATCGCACGCAGCAGCCCCTCCGTATACGGGTGTCGCGGCGCGGCCAGTAGGTCGGCGGTCGGGCCGGTCTCGACCAGCCTGCCGTGATAGATCACCGCCAGCCGATCGCAAATCTCCGCCGCAACGCCGAGGTCGTGGGTGATCAGGATGCCGCCGGCGGCCACCAGCTTGGCACGCAGCAGATCCAGGATCTGGGCCTGGATCGTCGTGTCGAGGGCAGTCGTCGGCTCGTCGGCGATGATCACGGCCGGGTCGTTGACCAGCGCCAACGCAATCATCGCTCGCTGGCGCAGGCCGCCCGACAGTTGGTGCGGATAGACCGACAGCCGTTCATGCGCAGCCGGGATGCCGACGGACGTCAAGGCCGCCTCGGCGATCTCCAAGGCCCGGTCGCGGCTGACGCGTTGATGCCGCCGGACGCTTTCCGACAGTAGCGACCCGATGGTGCGAACCGGGTTCAGGCCGGTCATCGGGTCCTGAAACACCATGCCGATCGTTCCGCCGCGCAGATCCTGCATGCGGCGATCGGGCAGACCGACGGTGTCTTCCCCCAACAGCTTGATGCTGCCGGCGGTGATCCGGCCGGGGCGCGGCACCAGTCCCATCGATGCCAGCGCCAGCATCGACTTGCCGGAGCCGGACTCGCCAACCAGGCCGACGATTTCGCCATGGTTCACCGAAAGGCTAACACCGTCGACGATCGTGACCTCGCCGCCGTCCCTGGCCGGAAAGCCGATCTTCAGGTCTTCGATTTGAAGCAGGGCGGTGTCGGCCATGGTTCTTACTCGACGGCCCGTGAGCGGGATCGCGCCTTGGCCGCGACGCCGTCGCCGATCAGGTTGAAGGCGACGACCGCCAGCACGATCGCCGTGGCCGGCACCAGCATTTGCTGCGGCGCCTCGACCAGATACTCGCGGCTTTCCGACAGCATGTTGCCCCAGCTCGGCGCCGTCAACGGCACGCCGATGCCCAGAAAGCTTAGCGCGCTTTCTGCGATCAGCATGTCGGCAAAGGTGAAGGCGAACATGACCAGCAGGGTCGGCCGCAAGGCCGGCAACACATGGGTGATCAGGATGGTGGTCGAGCCCACGCCGGCGAGACGCGCGGCCATGACGTAGTCGCGTTTGGAGATGCTCATCGCCTCGGCATAGACGACCCTGGCCGCGATCGGCCAGGTCGCCAGGCCCAAGGTGGCGGCGAGCGGCCAGAACCCGCGTCCCAGCAAGGCGATCACGGTGACGGCGAGCACCAGGGATGGAAACGCGATCACGGTGTCGACCAGGTGCTGTACAACCCGGCGGATCGGGCCCGGGCTCCAGGCCGCCAGCAATCCCGCCGCCGTCCCCAGGGTCATCGCGATGACTGCCGCCGTGAAGGCGATGCCGAGCGACCAGGGCATCCCGGCCGCGACCCGCCAGAGCAGCGACCGGCCAAGCTGGTCGGTGCCGAGCACGGAGCCATCTTCAAGCGGCGCCTTCCACCGCTCCATCAGATTGCCGGTGTAGGCTTCGGCGGGTGGCCAGATCAGCACCCCGATCGTCGCGATCGCGAAGCACAGCACGATGACCGTGCCGACAATCGTCATGCCATTGCCGCTGCCCGCGCGTGGCCAGATGCGAAGGCGCGGCAGCAGTGAACGCACGGGCGACGTCGTTTCCGTTTGCGCCGTCATGCCTGCTGTCGCCTCAGCCTTGGATCGATCAGCCGGAAAACCACGTCCGTGCCCGCATTGACCACGAACACCAGGCCGGCGATGACGAAGACGGCCGCCTGCACAACCGGGAAGTCCAACTGTTCGACGGACTGGACCAGCAACAGGCCGAAGCCCGGCCAGGCGAAAATCCATTCGGTGATCAGCGAGCCGGACATCAGAAACGCGAACTGGGTGCCGATCAGCGCCGTGGCGCCAAGCAGCGCATTCGGCAGCGCGTGGCGCCAAAGCACGTCGGCCGTGGAGGCACCGTTGGCGCGCGCGGTGCGGATGTAATCCTCGCGCATGGCCTCGGAAACGTTGGCGGCCACCACGCGCACCATCTTCGGCGCCAGGAACGAGGCCAGGGTGAGGGACGGCAGGATCCAGCTCGTCACCCCTTGATTGCCGATCGAGGTCAGCCAGCGAAGCTCGACAACGAAAAGCTGGATCAGCAGCAGGCCGACGATGTAGCCGGGGATGCCCTGGAAGATGAAGACGATACCGTTGACCCATTTGCGGGTCTTCGCGTCCGGCCTGACCCCCAGCCAGGCGCCCAGCGGCACCGAAATCAACGCCGTCACGATCAGGGCGAGGAAAGCGAGCAGCAGAGTGCTCGCCAGCCGTTGCAGAACGAGAAGTAAGGCCTCCTGTCCGCCACGCAACGACTCGCCGAAGTCCAAGGTCAGGATCGACAGTACGTAGCGGACATATTGCACGATCAACGGGTCGTCGAGCCCATAGCGTTGCCGGATCAAGGCGACCAGGTCCGGGTCGGCCTCTTCACCGGCCAGCACGGCCGCCGGGTCGCCCGACAGGCGCAGCAGGAAGAACAGCAGGGTGGAGATCGCGAACAGCAGGATGGCCAGCTCAAGGCCGCGCTTGCTCAAAACTCCGCGTATGGTGGTCCAGACGTTCATGCTGGAACCCCGACCAGTTCGATCCATTCGCCCTGCCGGCCGCGGACCAGTGCAACTGGCGCGCCGCCATAGGGTGGGACGTCAATCGTCGGGCCGTCGACCCGCTCAGCGCGGACCGTCATCATGGCGATGCCGCTTGGCAGGCCGGCTATTGTCGGCCGTTCGCGCGCCGTCTCGGGATACTGATCATGCTCGATCAGGCACCCGCCGGATATCTGCTGTGATGATATCCGGATCTGCGCGTCGTCGCTAAGGTTCAGGCATTTGCGCAGAACCGGGACGTCCACAGGCCGATCGGATATTCGGTCGGCCGCGAACCGCGCTTCGTAGAAGCCGCGCGCGTCGTCTAGGTCGTGACAGGCCAGCACCGCGATGAACAGCCGGTCGACCCGTCGGCGCGCCCGATGCAGGTCCAGGGCGCCGTCATAGGCGCGTACGTCCGTCAGATACAACACTTCACCGCTTGGTCCAGCGACCTGCATGGCGCGTACGGACGGGTTGCTGCCCAGCGGCCTTGGCGGACCGATCACTCGGAAACCGGCCTCTTCAAGCTTCGGTTGGAGGCCTTCGGGGTCGATGACCGACAACTCCGCGGCCGCCCATCCCAGGCTGCCAAGAGGCGGGATCTGGGGTGCGGGCCCCTCGACCTCGATCAGTCTAAGTCCCCCGATGCCGCCGGGGTCGGATGCCAGCAGGGACCAGTTTGCACCCGCCATAGCCGGCAAATCCCACAGTGACGCAGTGGCCTTGTCGATCTGGCCGTCCGCGACCACGTCCAACCCCAGGCCGCGCTGGTAGGCGGCGCGGGAGCGGCCCAGATCATCCGTGACGATGGTGGCTGCGAGAAGGGGACCGATCGCTGTCAAAACCGTTGCCGTGGTGCCGGGGCCTGTTGCTGGACGAACAGCAATTGTATTAAGATTAAGACAGCTTGACCAGGGTCACTGACAAGGGCAAGGACCATGACGCCGCAGATCGACACGCTTCAAAAACCCGCCGAGACCATCGACGACATCCTGGCCTGGCCGCCGGAGACGCTGCCCCGCGTGGCCGCGCTGCTGGCCGCGAAGCGCTATTGGGTCACCGACCTGTTTCGTACTTTGCGGCTGGAATATGAGGCGGCCCTGGACGGCGCGGATGAGCCGGACAGCCGGGAGGCGGTCGAGGCGCTGATGCAGGATCTGCCGTCGGCCCGCTATGTCCAATGGCTGCACCGCTACAACCAGGACCAGACCTGGCGCCTGTGCGAAGGTGTGGTCGCGGACCGGCTGGGCGCGATCGAGGCAGCGCTTGAGCCGCGTGACGGCGATCTCGGCTCGTTGAATACGACGGACGACATCCGCTACCCCGCCTATTACCTATTCGACTATCACCGCCAGCGCGGCGGCATCTGGCGGGACGCGGCGGGTGCGGCGGTCTATCTGCTGGGCGCCCGGATCGTCCATATCGGCCGCAACTCGGATTTTGAACTGCACGATCAGTTCGCCGACAGCATCGATGTGGCAGATCCCACGCGCATCCTCGACATCGGCTGCGGGTTCGGCAAGACGACGTTTTCGTTGAAGCGGCGCTGGCCGTCAGCATCGGTCGAAGGGATCGACCTGTCGGCGCCCTGCCTGGCGCTGGGACGGCGCATGGCGACCGAGCGCGGCCTGGAGATCGACTGGCGCCAGGGCGACATGGAGTTGCTGCCGCACGACGACGCCAGCATCGATCTGGCGACGATCACGATGGTGTTGCACGAAATGCCGGCGGACGCGATCGCAACCTCGTTCGCCGAGGCCGCGCGGGTTCTGAAGCCAGGCGGTACCTTGGTGACGCTGGAGAATCGGTGGCTCGGCGACCCGTTCCGCGACACGCTCTTGAGATGGTACAGCCAGTTGATCGACGAGCCCTATTCGATGCCCTATCGGGACCTGGACATCCCGAAGTTGGCCCGGGAGGCCGGCTTTGAAACCGGCGAGACGCGCGCCTGGTACATGAAGGGCACCAGCCCGGAAACCGAGGCCGACAAGCGCAAATGGTTCACCCCCTGGGCGATCACAGTCGCCAGAAAGGCTGCCTGATGTCCGAAACACCAACCTCGCCAGATCTAGCCGTTCGGGCGCTATTAGACGGACGCGATACGGACCGGATTGCCGACTTGGTGCACACGCTGCTGGCCGAAATCGCCGACCTGAACGTCCGCGTCAGCAAGTTGGAGGCGCAACTGGCCGATCAAGAAGCCGACGACGACCCTGCCACGATCCAACGGCTGGTCGGCGAGGTGGTGGGGCGGGCCCTGCGCTAGGGGCTGTTATCAAGCGCCTAGAGACACGCCGTCCAAATGACCGGTCTCGTTGATCCTTAAGGCCCGAACCCGGTCGCCCTGGATGTCGATCTCGTTGATCGTGCAGGGCGTCTGGGTGATCCGCCAATAGGTCGCGATCGGCATGTCCAGCAATTGCAGGAGAAGGGCCCGGTTGACGCTGTCGTGACCGACCAGAACGACCGTGTCGCCCTTGTCGGGATGCCGTTCGACCACCAGGCGCAGCATGTCGGCAGTCCGCGCGATCAGGTCTTGCAGCGATTCGCCATCCGGAAAGCGGACAAGTTGGGGCGTCGCGAACCAGGCGCCGAACTGGTCGGGAAACCTCTCTTTGATCTCATCATGGCTGTGCCCCTGCCACGCGCCATAGTCGAGGTCGTTCAAGCCCTCGCTGACGATGGTCTCCGTGCCGCAGGCCTCGGCGATGTGTGTCGCCGTTGCACGGCACCGGCCCATCGGGCTGGTGTAAATCGCGCGCGGTGACCAGTCTCTTGCGATGCGACTGGCCACCGCCCGCGCCTCCGCGTGCCCCAGATCCGTCAGCTCAAGTTCCGCCCGCCCCCTGAACCGGGGCGGGTCGATGCCCTCGACATGGCCGTGACGTGTCAGAACCAGCTTGGTCATCGAAGACGGGCCTCTCGCTAAGTGCCTGCTAAGGGTACAAGGATTACTCCGCGATCGTTACGTCGTCATAGTCGACCGACCGGTTGACATAAACAAGGCCCTCAACCTCCGGCCGCAGACCGGTAACGTCAACCTGCTCAACCAGCCACAGGGCCGGCAGCACCTCGTTCGTCAGCCGGTGCAGGTCGAACAGCAACTGTTGGCGCGCCGCCGGGTCGAATTCCTGATAGGTGGCGTCCACCGCCGGCGTCATGCTTTCGTCGCAGAAGTGCGGATTGCGCTTCATGCAGGTCATGTACGTATAGGGCCGGATCGAATCCATGTAGGGCGAGGTGTTCCAGGACGAACCGAACATCTCGCCGGGCCAGGAGTTGGCCAGGAAGTAATCCAGCCATTCCGGAAAGCGGATCTGCTGCAGCTCGACATTGATGCCGACCTGCGCCAAATCGATGGCCGATTGCTGATAGATCTCGCTGTCCGCCGGGAACGAGCCGACGACCACATGGGCGGTGACGTCGAAACCGTCGCCATAGCCGGCCTCTTCGAGCAGGGCGCGTGCCTGATCGGGGTCGTACGGGTAGGGCGGGATCGACGGGTCATAGCCGAAGGAGGCAGGCGTCCCCGCCTGACCGGCTGGCGCGCCCAGCCCGCCCAGCAGGATCTCGGCTATTGCCGTGCGGTTGACGGCCAGATTTGCCGCCTGGCGCACCCGCGCATCGCTGAACGGGCTGTCGGGATGGGCCTCGGTTGCGAACACCAGTGACATGACCTGCGGTGCTGCGCTCGCCTCCACTTCCATGCCGTTCGATTCCAGCTGGCCGATATTGTCCGGCGAGAATCCGAACCCGACATCGATCTGGCCCGACAACAGGGCTTGCAGGCGGGCGGGCCGTTCCGGCAGATCGAGGATCGTGATCTCGTCCAGCTCGGTCGGGCGCCAGGAGTCCGGATTGGCGACCAGCGTGGCCTCGCCGCCGCCCCAGCCCTGAACGGTAAAGGCGCCCGTGCCCACCGGGTCGACCGCGAACGCCTCCGCGCCCAGTGCCTGCCAGGCGGTTGGTTCGATGATGTAGACCAGGGCCAGCTTGTTGGGCAGCACCGGGTCCGGGCCGCTGGTCGTGATCTCCACAGTCATGTCGTCGACCGCCGTGGCGCCGACGACGTTGCGGATCTCGCCGCCCACCGGGGTCGCACGGCCCTCCTCGGACATCAGATAGTCCAGGCTGCCGACGACCGCGTCGGCGTTGAGCGCGACGCCGTTTGAGAATGTTACGCCGTCGCGCAGTTGAAAGCGCCAAGTGGTGTCGTTCACCGCTTCCCAGCTCTCGGCCAGAACTGGCGTCGGCGCACCGCCCTCGCCAATGCGCACCAGCGGGTCGAAGACAGCATCCCAAATGAAGATGCCCGGCGTGCTGCGGCCGCTGAAGGGGTTGCCTTGGCCCGGCGGCATCGCCCAGATGCCGACGCGCAGGTTCTGGACGGCCTCGTCATCCTGTGCCGATACGACATCGGCGATCGGCAGTGATGCCGCAACGATGGCGGACGCTAGGCAAAGCTTCTTGATTGGGTTCATGACGCTGGCTCCCCTCGGTGCTCAATCGGGCGGACGGCTGGGCCACGCGTCCGCCCTCTCGGCATCGGCGGTCGGCCGCAAATGTCCTATGAATAAGACAGGCAGAACAATGCGGCCGGCGCGCTTGATCGTCAACGCCTGTTCGTGATCATTGGCCCAAATCGGCTTGCGTTCCGACCAGCGGTCCCATCTTATGGCCGCCAATGTACCGTCGGTTTCCTCTGGGAGGTTCGCGATCACCAAGCCGATAGGCGCGCGGGCGACAGCCGCAACGACCAACCGCCGCCGCGGTCGCAAGCCGGGCGATGGCAGTCAGGTATTGCCGCTTTATCACCGCATCTACATGCTGTTGGCCGAACAGTTGCGCGACGGCCGTTTTCCCATGGGCCAGGCCCTGCCCAGCGAACTGCAACTCGCCGACCGTTACGGCGTGTCGCGCGTCACGATCCGGCGCACGCTCGATCGGCTGGAACGGGAGGGATTGATCCGCCGCCGCCGCGGCAGCGGTACCTATCCCGTCGCCCCCAAACGGCCCACGCCGTCCGAACGGGACGATATCGGCGGCATGCTGGCCAATCTGATCACGATGGAAAAGGCGACCAGCGCGATCACGCTGTGGTCGGGCGACACGCTGCAGCCGGATTGGGTTCGTGCGACCGGCAAGGTGCCGGCGACGCAGCGCCTGTTCAAAATCGTCCGGCGTCGCGACAAGGATGGCGCGCCGTTCAGCGTGTCGGTCCTGATGCTACCGATGGCGTTGGCCGCGCTTGTCGATGTCGACGGTTTGGGCGACGAGCCGGTGATGGTCGCGCTGGAACGGGCCGGCGTCATTCCCATGACGGCGGAGCAGGTCTTGACGGTTGCCCTGGCGGACAGCGACCTGGCCGCCGATATTGGCGTCGAGGTCGGCGCGCCCTTGATTTGCATGCGCCGCACGGTGCTTGATCCAAAGGGCGAGGCGATCCTGTTTCAGGAGAGTGTCTACCCGTCGGACCGGTATGAATACCGAATGACATTGTCGCGCATCACGGCCGGCGTCGCACCGAGATGGATGCCTGTGGCGTGAAGCGGGTTGATCTGTATTAAAAAGCAGACAACTCTAGGCGGATGGTTTTGGAATCGACATTCGACCGTCTGGCGCCCGCCGGGGGGGCGCGCATCGGTGTGCTTGGCGGCAGAGGCGGCATCGGACGGGTCCTCGTCGATGCGCTGAGCGGTGCCGGCTGCCAGGTCGCCGTGCTGGACCTTCCGGCATCGCATAAGCGCCACCCGGTCCCGTCGGGCGTGCTCGCCGTGCCATGCGACGCCCTGGATGATGGCAGCCTGGCTGGGGCAATTGATCGCCTCGACGAAGCCTGGGGCGCCTTGGACGGCCTAGTCAACTTGTGTGGCTTTGCCGCAGCGAAACTTCCCGTCGACCAAACCGATCACTCGGACTGGGATGAGGTCGTTTCCGGCAATCTCCGTGCCGCGTTCACCTCTTCCCGCGCCGTAAGGCCTTTGCTCGACAAGGGCCGCGCGGCCTCGGTCGTCCACATCTCGTCCGGCATCGCCACGCTCGGCACGCCGGGCTACGGGCCTTACGCCGCGTCAAAGGCCGGCGTCATCGCGCTGACCAAGACGTTGGCCCAGGAATGGGCGCCCTCGATCCGCGTCAACGCCGTCGCGCCATCCGCCGTTGATACCGCGTTTCTGCGCGGCGGTACGGGGCGCGGCCGCGAGGACGGGCCGCCGGAACGGCTGGACCTGGATGCCTACGAACAGCGCGTTCCGCTTGGCCGGATCGCGACCCCGGCCGATATCGTGGGGCCGATCCTGTTTCTGCTCGGCCCGGCCTCCGCCTACTTGACCGGCCAGACCTTGCACGTCAATGGCGGGCTTTTGATGCCCTAGGGACCATCCATGCCACAGATCGCACCAACAACTGTCACCAGCTTCATCGCTGGCGCGTTCGTCGCGCCGGCGGGCGAACCCTTGCCAGTGTTTTACCCGGCGTCGGGCGAGAGGATAAGCGAGTTGCGCGAGGCTGACGCCGCCGAGGTCGACCGGGCGGTCTCCGCTGCGCGCAAGGCGTTCGATCATGGACCGTGGCCTGGTCTGGCCACCGACAAGCGCCAGGACATCCTGCTGAAGATCCGCCAGACCGTGCTCGACCACATCGACGAACTGGCCCTGTTGGAATGCCTGAACACCGGCCTGGTCCTACGCGAATTGAAGGATCGGCATGTCGCCCGGGCCGCCTACAATTTCCGCTTCTTTGCCGAATTCATCGGCCAGATGGCGGGCCAGGTCTATGGCCAGAACCCCGCCTATCAGACGGTCGTCACGCGGGAACCGGTTGGCGTGGCCGGTCTGATCGCGCCCTGGAACGCGCCTCTGGCACTGGCCAGCATGAAGGTCGCCGCAGCGATCGCGTTCGGCAATACCTGCGTGCTGAAACCGTCCGAACAGACGCCGTTGGCGCTGGCCCGGTTCGTCGAACTGCTGCACGAGGCCGGCCTGCCCGACGGTGTCGTCAACCTCGTCAACGGCAGGGGGGCGGTCACCGGCCAGGCGCTGGTCGACCATCCTGGCGTGGATCTTGTCTCCTTCACCGGCGGCACCGAAACGGGCCGCCAGATCATGGCCTCGGCCGGCAAGCGCCTGGTGCCGACCACCATGGAGCTGGGCGGCAAGTCGGCCAACATCATCTTCGACAGCGCGGATATCGACGAGGCGCTGAACGGCGCCTTGCTTGGCATCTTCTCCAACAACGGCCAGCAATGCCTCGCCGGCAGCCGTATTCTCGTCCAGCGCAGCATCGCCGACGATTTCATCGAGCGCTTTGTCGCCCGCGCCGAACGCATCCGCGTCGGCGATCCGATGGCGGATGATACGGAGCTCGGCCCCTTGGCCACCGAGCCCCATATGCGCCGCGTGCTCGCCTACGCCGACATCGCCACATCCGAAGGCGGCAGACTGCTCACGGGCGGTCAGCGCCGCGACGATCTCGGCGCCGGCTATTACGTCACCCCGACCGCCGTCATGGCGCCGAACAACGACACCCGCGTCTGCCAGGAGGAAATCTTCGGCCCCTTTGCCAGCTTCCTCACCTTCGACACGGTCGACGAAGCCATCGCGTTGGCCAACGCCTCCACATTCGGCCTCGTCTCTTATGTCTGGTCCAACGACCTGCCGACGGTGATGCGCGCGACCAGCGAAATCCGTGCCGGCGTCGTCTGGGTCAACACCCCCATGATGCGCGAACTCCGCGCGCCCTTCGGCGGCTACAAGGACTCCGGCGTCGGCCGCGAGGGCGGGGAGGCCTGCCGGGATTTCTACACCGAGCCGAAGACGGTCTCGATCCCGACCGCGCCGCTGGCGTTGCGGCGGTTGGGCGATAGCTGATCGTAGACTCTAGGCGCCGCGCGCCTTGGCAATCAGCGTGCGCGCGTTGTCGGGCAGCTTGTCTCCCCTCCAAGCGACGTGGCCGTCGGGGCGCACCAGGACGTAAAGCATCTTGTACGCTCCGATCATTGCCGGGTCGTCCGTGACAATGACCTCGAGAGGAAGCCCGACGGCTCGAGCTTTGTCGGCGAAGCTGGTGGCGTCGGCAGCGTCGCCGCCCAACACCAACAACGTAAATCCTTCGCCAAACAGATCCAGCGACGAGCGCCCATCTTCCAGCCAGACATGCGGCGCGCGGCTGCCGGGCCAGGTTGAGGGGATGACGACGGCTGTGTCGTCCGGCGGTTCCGGGCTGCCGTCGGGGACGCAGATGGGGCTGTCGGCATAGCGGTAGCCGAGATGGGTGCCGGCGGAGTTGAATTGGCGGGCGAGCCATTTGATCTTGGCCGAAAGCTCTGCGCGCAGGGCGTCGCCCTCGGGGCCGTCGCGATCGATGTCCGGCGGTGTTTCCGCCATGATCAGGTCGATCTTGTCGGAGTTGGTGGCCGAGATCAGCGAATTGCGGATCGCGACCGGCTTGCGCTCGGCCTCGTAGGAATCCAGCAAGCGCGGGCCGCCCCAGCCATCGAGCGTGCCGGCCAGTTTCCAGGCCAGGTCGCAGGCATCGCCGATGCCGGTGTTCATGCCGACGCCGCCGGTCGGCGCGAACAGATGAGCGGCGTCGCCCGCCAGGAAGACGTTGCCAACCCGCCATTTGGCCGCGATCGACTGGTGATGGTGCCAGTGGGTGATGTCCAGCAGCTCGAAGTCGAACGGTGTGCCGACGGCGCGGGTCAGCACCAGCGCGGGGTCCAGGTCCCGGGTCTCCTTGGCCGGGTCCAGGAAGTAGTACTGATAGTTCCACAGCTCCTTGCCGTCGATGGCGGTGAAAACGCCGAAACTGTCGTCGGCAAAGACGAAATAGAGATTGGCCACGCCCAGCCCGTGAACCTTCAGAAAATCCGGTGCCCGGAAGTAGAAGCTGGTGTTGGCGCGCATGGCGCCGCGCCCGTTCATGGGGATGTTCAAGGCCTTGCGCACCCGGCTGGTGCCGCCGTCGCAGGCGACCATGTAGCGGGCGCGAACCTGGTGTTGTGTGCCGTCTCCTTCCGCCATGATACTGGCCGTCACGCCGTCGCTGTCCTGCTCGAAGCTCTTCATCCGCCAGCCGCGCATGAAGTCCAGCTTAGGGGCCTGGCGTAACGCCTCGTCGACGAGCACCGGCTCCAGATTCTGCTGGCCGATCTGGGTCTTGCCGTAGGGCGACCAGGCCAGCTCGCGAAAGCGCTTGGCTGCCTCCGGGTCTCGGTTGCGGACCTGGTCGATCGAGGGCGATGTGAACCGGTAAAGCTCCTGCTTTGCCAGCCGCGTGGCGAAGATGATGAAATAGTTGTGTTCGGGCGGCAGGGCCTTTTCGTAGATCGCCGCGTCCAGCCCCCAGCGCCGATAAAGCTCCATCGAGCGGGCGCCGAGCAGGGTCGCCTTGGGGTGTTCGGTGGTCGTCTCGCGCCGCTCCACCAGGATGCAGTCGATACCGCGACGCGCCAGATCAATGGCCAGGGTCAGGCCGACGGGGCCGCCGCCGACGACCAGCACGGACGTTTCCAAGATCATCGCAACCTCACCATTGCCCAACGCGCTCAGAATTGTATTATGAATAATACAGGTGTGCCCGTCGATGGATAAGGCAGGCCGCCTCAATGGGCGAGGCTAAGCGAAGGGAAACGGCGATGAAGCATTTCATGGTGGGGGCCGCGGCGGCGGCCATCTTGTCCGGCGCAACGGTGGCGAGCGCGCAGGAGCATTCGATCCGTGTCGGCTCTTTCACGCCGGAAGGCGCGGTCGGCGTCCAGAACGTCATGATCCCGTGGATGGAGGCGGTTCGGGACGAACTCGGCGATCGGGTTGACCTGACGGGTTTTTGGGGCGGCACGCTCGGCCCCGATCCGTTCGCACAGTACGAACTCGTGCGCGATGGCGTGATCGACGTGGCGTGGATCCTGCCTGGCTATACGCCCGGTCAGTTCCCGCAACTGCAGATTACCGAGCTGCCGTTCACGGTGCAGTCGGGCGAGGAGGCGTCGACTGTGGCCTGGCGGCTTTACGAGACAGGCTTGCTGGACGGTTTCGACGATGTCCATGTGCTGTCTATCTGGACGCCGGACATCACGAATATCCATTTGACCGAGCCGGTCGAGAACCTGGGAGATCTGGAGGGTTCAGCCCTGCGCACCGCAGGCGCGACCCAGGCCCTGTTCGTCGAGGCGATCGAGGCCGCCCCGCAAACACTGGGCTCGGTCGAGGCCAACGAGGCCATGTTGCGCGGCACCATCGACGGTCAGCTTCAGGGCTGGACGGGCATGCGGACGTTCGGCGGATTCGCCGTTGCCGACGCGACCTACATGGTGCCGCTCGGCGCCAGCCCGTTCCTCTTGTTGATGAACCTGGACACGTGGAACGGCCTGCCGGAGGACGTGCAGGAGGTGATGATGCGCCACGCCGGCGAAGGGCTGGGTGCCTATGGTGGCAGTCGCTATGACGCGATCACCCAGGACATCATCGCAACCCAGCGTGACGAAGGGCACACCATCATCGAGGCCAGCCAGGACGACATCGCGGCCTACGCTGATCAGTACAGCGACGTCCATGACCGTTGGATCGAGCAGCATGACAATGGTCAGGAGATCTACGACACGTTCATCCAGCTACTGAACGACTATCGCAGCGGCGGCTGATACCGCCGGGGCCGGGCAGCCGGACCTTTAGGATCATGTCGTTCCTGTTGCGAACGCGGGGGCTGCTTGACAGGGTCACGCGGCTGGTGGCGATCGTGGGCTTCAGCGGCCTCGTCGTCATCAGCCTGCTGACCATGTATGACGGTATTGCGCGCTACACCGAACTGGCGCGCATCCCCGGCTTCAACGATTTCGGCGAAGTCATCTTCGCCGTCATCATCGCAAGCTGTTTTCCGGCCGGTTTGCTGAAAAACCAGAACATCACCATCACCGTGCTGGGTAAGCTGACCGGCCGGCGAAGCCACGCGGTGTTGAGCCTTTTCGGCGCGCTGGCCACGCTGGCGGTCTTCATTCTGTTCGCTTGGGCACTTGGCCTTCGGGCCGACGGTCTGGCCGGGCGGGTGACCCAGACGGGGTACATGGCGGTCGCACCCTGGTGGTGGGCCACCTTCGTGCTGATCGTCTCCGCGACCTTGGTGCAGGTCTGGGTAGTGCTGGCCCGCTTCGCCGAGCTGGTGACCGGTGAGCCCTTGGTCGACGACCGTGGCGGCGCCACCGAGCATGGCATCGAGGAAGGCCTGATCGACGAAGGAGCCGAGCAGCACCCGGAGAGTTCCGGGGGGCGTTTCCGCTAGTGGACGGTTTCACCCTGGCAATGGTCGGGCTGGCGGTCATGTTCGGCCTGATCCTGCTTCACGTGCCGATCGGCATCGCCATGGCCGGCGTCGGCTTCTGGGGTGTCGTCGAGTTCACCAATTGGCGCGCCGGCCTGTCCGTGGCCTCCAGCGAGGTCAGTTCGGCCATCGGTAATGAAGGCTTTGCCGTCATCGCCCTCTTCCTCCTGATGGGGGCGTTTGCCAGCGTCGCCGGCCTGTCGGCGGACATTTTCCGCATCGCCAACGCCTTTGTCGGACACAGACGAGGCGGGTTGGCCCAGGCGACCGTCGCCGGCTGTGGCGGCTTCGGGGCTGTCTGCGGGTCGTCGGTGGCAACCACGGCAACCATGGCGCGCATTGCCTTGCCGGAGATGACCCGACGCAATTACCAGCCCCATTTCGCCGCGGGCGCCGTGGCATCGGGCGGCACGCTGGGCATCCTGATCCCGCCCTCGGTGATCATGGTGCTCTATGCCGTGCTGACCGAGAACTCGCCGCTGACCCTGTTTGCGGCCGGCTTGATCCCGGGCCTGATCGCCATTGCGCTCTATTTCGTCGCCATTGAGATCTACGTCCGGATCTGGCCGGAGTCTGGCCCGGCGGCCGATCGGTTGACCTGGGCCGAGCGCGGCCGGGCAGTGGCCCAGTCGTGGCGCGCGATCGTAATCATCGCGGCGGTCTCGGTCGGCATCTATTCCGGCATCTTCACGGTGATTGAGGCCGCTTCTGTCGGTGCCGGCCTGACCCTGATCTTCGCGGTCTTGTCCGGCCGCATGACGCGCCGGATCTTTTTCGACAATCTGCTGGAGACCGCCGGCAATACCTGCCTGATCTTCGTCATCATCATCGGCGCAAAGATCTTCCGCACGTTCATGGGCTATACGCGGGCCCCGGAAGCTCTGGTTGACTGGATCGAGATGATCGGGCTGGAGCCCTTTGCGATCATCCTCGTCCTGCTGCTGATGTACATCATCCTGGGCAGCATCTTCGACACCGTTGCGGCGATGGTCATCACCTTGCCGTTCGTCTATCCGCTGGTGGTCGACACCTTGGGCTACAACGCCATCTGGTGGGGCATCATGATGGTCATGGTGATGGAGGTCGGCATGATCACCCCGCCGATCGGCATCAACGTGTTCGTGCTGCACGCTGTCGCCAAGAATCTGACTCTGACTCAGATCTATCGCGGCATCTCGCCCTTCCTGATCGCCGACTTCATCCGCCTGTTCCTGGTCGCTGCGATCCCTGCCTTGGCGCTCGCCTTGCCCGCCTGGCTCGGCTACCCGCTGGAATCGGCGGTGGTGCGCTAGCCGTCGCGCGTGGCGTGTGCCCAGCGCACGCGGTCCGGCGCTATGGTGACTGTCACCTGTTCGCCGGGCGCGACGAGCGCATCACGCGCGACCAGAAGACGGATCTTGGCGTCGCCTACGCGAACCACGTAACGCACCCGCGTGCCCATGAAGACGCGCGCCTCGATCACGCCGCGGAACGACAGTCCCTCACCGCCTAAACGCAGGTCTTCTTGCCGCATGACCAGCAGGGAGGTGTCATGCGGCGCTGAGATGTTCAGGATCTGACCATTGGCCAACCGGACGCCGCTGGGGTCGCCAGACACTTCCACGACGTTGGCGGCGCCCAAAAAGTCGGCGGCGAATGGCGTGCCCGGGTCGTCATAGATTTCGTCGGCCGGCGCATCCCGTTCCACCGAACCGTCGCGCATCAGCACGACCCGGTCCGACAGGCTCAGCGCCTCCTCCTGGTCGTGGGTGACGAAGATGGTGGTCAGGCCCAGCCTGCGGTGCAGGTCTTGCAACTCGATCTGCATGTCCTCGCGAAGGCGGGCGTCCAGATTTGACAAGGGCTCGTCCAACAAGAGGACGCGCGGCTGATAGACGATGGCGCGCGCCAGGGCGACGCGCTGTTGTTGGCCGCCGGAGAGCTGGCGCGGGCGGCTCTCGGCCAGATGGTCTAGCTTGACCAGAGCCAAAGCCTCGTGGGCGCGCTGTCGCTGGTCGACGGTACTGGACGATCCCTGCATGCGCAGCGGAAAGCGGACATTCTCCAGTACGGTCATGTGGGGCAACAGCGCGTAGGACTGAAACATCATGGCGAGCTGGCGCGCCTCCGGCGGCAGCCGGGTCACGTCGCTGCCGTCGATCACCACGCTGCCCCCGTTGGGCGTTTCCAGCCCGGCGATGATGCGCAGCAAGGTGGTCTTGCCACAGCCCGACGGGCCCAGCAGCGAGACGAAGCTGCCACGTTTGATCGACAGCGAAATGCCCCGCAGCGCTTCGAACGCGCCGAAGCGCTTGGTGATGTTGGAGAGTTCCAGAAAGCTCATCCGGCAACCCGCCTTAAGCCCAGAAATCGTTCGATGGCGACGATCAACAGGATGGTCAGAAGGATCATCAAGGTCGAGACAGCGGCCACGGCCGGTGTCGGCGAGAACTCAAGCTGGCCGTAGATGCGCATGGGCAAGGTTTCCACGCCGGGCGAGCGCAGGAACAACGCCACCACGGCCTCATCGAAGCTGACATTGAAGGCGAAGAAGCCGCCGGCGATGATGCCGGCCCGCGCCTGCGGCAGCACGACGAACCAGAGCCGCTGGAGCGGCCGCGCGCCCATCGTCCGCGCCGCCTCTTCGATCTGAGGGTCGGCATCGGACAATACCGCCGCGACCGTTCGCACGATGTAGGGCACGGTGATCACGGTGTGGCCGACCCACAGGGCGACCAGGGACGGCCCCCCGAAATAGATCGACGCAACGATCAGAAGGCCGATGCCGAAGATGATCGTGGGCAGCACCAAGGGTGACAGAAACAGGGCCGCCAGGACCGACGTGCCAGGCAACACCCGACGATGCAGCGCAATGGCAGCCGCCGTGCCGATCACGACTGAGGATGCCGTCACCGCCGTGGCCAGGATCACGCTCGTGCGCGCGGCGTCCAGGTAGGCCGTCGAGGCCAACACCTCGCCGTACCAGCGCAGCGAAAAGCCTTGAGGCGGAAAGGTCAGGAAGCTGCCGGCGGTCACCGACGCGGCCGCGACGATCGCCAGGGGCAACAGCATGAAGACCAGGATCAGCAGCAGGATGAAGCCGCCGCCGATCAGCGCACTTGCCGGAAAGCGCCTAACCATGGCGCCGCCTCGTCAACGCCAGATAAGGGATCAGCAGGCCGAGCACTGCGGCCAGCAGCAAGGTCGACTGCGCGGCCGCGAAGTTCCAGTCAAGCGTGCTGGTCGCTTGTTGATAGATCGCCCCAGCCATAACCGGCAGGCGCACGCCGCCGACCAAGTTGGGCGTGACGAACGAGCTGATCGACAGGGCGAAGACCAATAGAGAACCCGACACCAAACCGGGCACGCTGAGCGGCAGGACCACGTGCCGAAGCGTTCTATAGAAACCGGCCCCCATGGTCCGGGACGCCTCTTCCAAATGAGGGTGGATCGCGCTGATCACGCCCAGCGTCGTCAGCGTCATGAACGGTAACAGCACCTGCACCATGGCGATCACGATGCCGGTTTCGGTGTGCAGCAAGGTGGCATCGCGCGCGCCGAGGCCCGTCAGCGACAGCAAGTCAGCGACGGGGCCGCCGCGCCCAAGCGCGATGATCCAGCCAAAGGTGCGCACCACGACGCTGGTCATCAGCGGCAGCACGGTGAGCAACAGCAGTGTGTAGCCGACAAAACGTGGCGTTCGTGCCACGACGTAGGCAAGTGGAAAGCCGATCATGGCCGTGACCAGCGTGATGATCACTGACAAGCGAAAGGTTCGCCAGGCGACCCGCAAATAGTAGTCGTCTTCGAAAAACCGAGCGAAGTTGGCCCAGATCGACAGCCCTTCCTCGGGCGGTACGATGCTCAGGACCAGAATCTGGCCGACGGGAAACAGAAAGGCGCCGATCAGCAGGGCCGCGCCGGGGCCGATCAGCAGGATCGATTCACCGAAGGCCCCGGCGCCGCGTTCGGCCGGTCTCAACGAGTGCGGCATCAAGGCCGCACGAAGCCGACCGTGCCCCCGCTATTGCGCGATGGCACGGTTCCAGGCATCGGTCCAATCGGACCGCTGCGCGTTGACGACGACCGGGTCGAAACGAACCAGGTTGGCGGCGGCCTCGTCGCCATAGACAACCTGTCCTGCCAGGTCGACCGGCAGTTCGACCGTGCTGTTCGTCGGCGAATAGCGCAGCGCCTCGGCCCAGCCGGCCTGAACCGCCGCGCTGATCGACATATCGACGAACGCTCTCGCCAACTCCTCATTCGGCCGGCCGGCGACCACATTGGCCGTGATGTAGATGCCGGGCGAACCTTCCGCCGGCTGGACGAAGTCGATCGGCAAACCCGCCTGCTGCAGCGTGTAGGCATAGTCTTGAGCATAGGCCGCCAGACTGGTCGCGTCCTGGGCGAATGCCTGTTGGAACTCCGGCGACGAACTCAAGATCTGGGCGCCATTGTCGAGCAACTCGGTCACCGCATCGAGGCCCGGCTGAATGTCGTCCAGCGTGCCGCCGCGCACTTGGTTGAGCATCAAGAGCGTCAGCAGGCCGTAGGTGTTGGTGATGTCGGCGATCGCGACGTCTTCGCCGTTCGCGGCCGAGAACAGGTCGTTCCAGCTTGTCGGCGCCGCGTCGCTATCGCTCAGGAGGCCCAGCACGGCGACGGAGTAGACGGGACCCTGGCCTTGCTCCAACCCTTCAACCGCGAAGGGGTAAAGCTGGCCGTAGTTGCTGAGCTGATCGGGCATGATCGGCGCCAACAGGCCTTCCGCCGCGGCCGTCACCTCCTGGCCGCCGGAGAAATGGATGACATCGAATTGCGGGTTTTCCGCCTGGGCGCGCAGCTGGGCCAAGGCGTCGGCCGAGTAGGCGGTCACCACCTCGACCTCGACATCGTACATCTGTTCAAACGGCTCGATCACCAGCCGGCGGTGCGCCTCTTCGTAGGCCCCGCCGAAGGAGTTGATCACGAAGGTCTCCTGCGCCATCGCCGTGCCGGCCAGCAGGCTCGCCGCAACGGCGACCAATGCGCCTTTCGATAGGTGTGTCATATTCTGTCCCTCCTCTCCCGTTCAAAAACGTACTGCCGGCGCCGTTAGCCGGCGCGGCCTAGCTCCACCGTCTTTGCGCCGTTCCATCGGATGTCGCGGCAGGCCTCTTGAAAAGGCGTGAGATTCTCCGTGATCCGGCCGAAGATCGTCACGGGGGTCCAGCCCAACGGGCCGAAGGTGCGGCCGCCATTGTCGTAAAAGATGCCAATCTCCCACAGATCGAAGTCCAGACCGCGCATCATGTTCTTGGTCTGATAGAAGAACAGGCAGTCGCCCGCGCTGGTGATGCAGTCCTGGTTTTCGGCCGGCAGCGCCTTCGGGTCGAACGTCTGGGCCTCTTCCGGCAGACCCAGCATGATCTCCGGCCCGGCATACATGGCGTGCAGCGCCGGTGACTGAATCGGCTTTGCCAGCGCGTCCCATATCGCGTTGCTGGTGACGGGTGCCGCATCCTCGTTCAAGGTGATGGTCGCCCGCACGTCGGTGTCGATGAAGCTGGCATAGAGACGTCGGGCCATGCGGGTCGCATCCTTGTTGATTGACAGTGCTTGCTTGGATGCTCTCAGCCCGGAGCGATATTGTCCAATTGGAAGTTTTCGACAAAACCGATAGGTTTTCTTTATCGGTTAGGGACCCAGCCGAAACCGTTCGGCAGTTTCAGGCAGAGGTCGGACGCCACGTCCCGCGCCTTGTCGATAACCGCCTCATTGACCGGAGACGGTTGGCCGGCGGCCGAAACGGCGACGATCTCGATCGGGTCCAAGGGCGCTTCGGCATTCAGCCGCACCAAACGGCCTTCGTTGATCGCGGGCAGAAGGGCAGCCGGCGGCATGGCCGCGATGCCCAGCCCGTCCGACACCAGACGCACCATGGTCATCAGTGAGTTGGCGGTGCTCTTGTGGGCCAGCCAGCCTTCCTGCCGCTCGAAATAGTGCTCCAGGATGGCGTTCGGCGGGGTTCCGAACGGGAAGGTGATGATCGGCATGCGTTCAAGTTCAGCCTTGGCCAGCGGCCGGTCGGACGGCGTCATGTCGGGCCCGCCGAACCAATCCATGGCGAAGGCGCAGATCGTCACCTGCCACAGGGTCGGGTCGAAGGGCAGGGCAAGGGTGAAGGCGATGTTGATCGCGTCGTCGCCCAGCTGTGCCAGCAGGTTGGCCGTGGAGTCGACGACGATGTCCAACAGCAGATCGGGGTGTTCCTGCCGCAGCCCTTCGACCAGGTCCGGCAGCCAGGTCTCCGTCACCGTATCGATGATGCCGATGCGCACGCGGCCCCGGATAGGACTGGCGGCGGCCAGGTCGGCCTTCGCCTCGGCATAGAGCCGGGTGATGCGCTCCGCATAGGGCAGGAACCGCCGGCCTTCCGGTGTCGGCGTGACCTTGGTCGACGCCCGATCCAAGAGATTGCAGCCCAGCTCCTTTTCCAGGGTCTGGACTCGGCTCGACATGGCGGGCTGGCTGACATGCAGGCGCTGCGCCGCTTTGCGAAAGCTGCGCAGGCGGCACAGCCAGACAAAGCTCTCCAGATGGCGGATGTTCACTGGCCTGACCCCGATGCGAACGGTGGGCCAGACTAGCGTCGTCAGGCGTCTTCGGCCAAGGCGGGGATCTGGGCCAAACGGTCCTGCCAGCCGCTCAGCAGCGGGTCGGCCATGGTCGGCGTCCAGCCCATCACATGGTGGCTGAGCCGCCAGGCCAGGCAGTAGTTCGACGACACGATCGGCACGCCCAACCGGTCGCGCGCCTGGTCGATCACCTTCAGGGACGGCATGCCCGTGCCCGTCAGCAGCAGGGCGTCGGCGCCGTTCAGGTCGAACCGCTCAAGCGCGCCCAGCGCGGTATCGGCGGTGATGCCGTATATCGCCCGCGTGTCGCCCGTGCCGATATCGATCGTGGTGTGGGCCGTGATGGTCAGCCCGTTGTCGCGCCAGAAATCCAGGCTGGCCTCGCCCAGCTTGCCGGGGTAGGGCGCGGCGATCGCGATCGACGCAATGCCCAGCGTCTCACAGGTCTGCAGCAAGGCCTCCGCCGCCGATTCCACCGGGCAGCCCAGCATCTCGGCGGTCCTGTCCTGGATGGCCAAGGCCCGGTCGCGGCCGATGAGGTAGGTCGAGCCGGTGCAGGCAAAGCCGAACCCGCGCAGCTTCATCGTGTCGAACCGCGCCGCGTAGTCGGGCAGGCGTTCGATATAGTCGATCAGCCGCTGCAAGCTGTCCGAAGCGTCGCTGGTCAGCCGAACCATGTGCAGTGCCGTACCCGGCGGCATTAAGAGCGCCATCTCCGGCTCCACGGTCGGATTGGCCTGCGGGGTGGCAATGCCGATCCGGCCCCGCGTGGCATAGTCGGGCGCATGGTCGGCAACGGAAACGCCTTTTGGCATGATGTACGTGTCCTCTTTGGGGCCTATGGTTCGGTCGGTGGTCGTATGGCCTGAATGCGAGCCGGACTTGCCATCGCTTTTGATGGTAGGGCAGCGCTCGCCGCTGCCCTGCCAGTCTATCAACCTTTCAGTCGCATTTGGGCATTCTCGAACGGCAAACCCTCATCGTCGGTTGCCCTTCTCGATAACTCTTGGAAGCCAATTGCCGCATAAAAGGCGACTGCCTGGGTATTGCTGGTATAGACCTCCAGCCGCAGCTCGCCCTTCAGCTTCAGGGCATGCGTGATCAACGCGCGTCCAACGCCCTGGCCGTGATAATCGGGTGCGACAAATAACCCACCAATGAAGCCATCCATTAGGCTGATGAACCCGACCGGTACCCCCAGCCGACAGGCCACCCAAGTCTCTGCGGCGGGCAGATACTTCGTCTCGATCAGGACGCGTCGCTCAAGCAGACGCCTTTTGCCGATAAAGCCATGTGCCTGGACAGAGGCGTCAAGCCAGATGGTAGAGAGCTGTTCAAGATCCGTCGCCGCTTCGTAGGCACGGATGGTCGTTTCCAGATTTTTCATGAGTTTTCCGCAGACGTTTTGCAAACAGAGGCAGCGCCCGGTGGGCGCTGAAGGAAACCGCAAGATGCGGTTCAGGTGAGGCCACTGTGCATAAATCTCCTTCTGCGGATGGCGCGAAACTATCGCTGGCGGTAAACGACTTCAAGGTTGGGGACACACGCTCGTCAGTTAGCCCTTGGGCCGTGTCGCCCGGCACGGCGGTGTTGTCGCTTTCGGCCAGCCTCTCTCACTCAGAACGGTAGGGCTCTTCCCGCACGGCGTGGCCGAGAACCATCTTGATGAACAGACAGGGAATGAACCATTCCAGGCCAGCCCCCAGCGGCAGAAATGACTGACTTCCGAGCAATGCCAGGACGATGGCGGCGGTCGCTCCCGCACGGCGCAGGTAGAGCGGCAGCGCCAGTATCAAAGCCACACTGAGTTGAAGCAGGACGTACCAGACCGCTGCGTTCGCCATGTTTCCGTGAAAAAAGTAGGCGGCGATCATTGGATGCACGTGTACTGCGGTGAACAGCGTCGAGTTTTTGGCCAGTCGCGCGCCGTAGCCTTCACCCGGTTTCAGGCCGGTATGATAAAAGCGCTTGCAGGAATTGAGCATATTGGCGACCGCGCCGCCTGCTATGTCGAAGGCAAAAAAAGCGAGAAGGGCGATGCGCCAGCCGTCAATTGGCGGTGCGCCTTGGTAGTGGTTCGCACCAAGAATTATCCCGGTGAACAGCGTCGCCATGCCGTAGGCCAGCAAGCGTTCGGCTCGGGTCGCTCCTGTGCCGCAAATTGGGTCGGCCCGACCGGAGTATCCCCACTGGATAGGCGCGGCACGCACGCCGGCCTTCCCTTCTCTCAAGGTTTGCTCGACCGATTGGGTGTGCAGATCCATCCAACAATTCCTGACTATGACCGCGCTGTCGTTGATCTATCGAAATCTATTATGACCGTATGGTCACTGAAAGAGGGTGCGTCAATAATGACCATACAGTCATAATAAAAGCAGTTGTTATAGTGGCTTACGAGCTTCTCCGGAGCATTGCAAAGAAGGTCGGAGAAAATGCCGAAGATCGTCGACAAAGAAAGAATGCGTCATGACATTATGGAAGCGGCGATGCGCGTTTTCGCCGATAAGGGCTATCATGCGACCTCCGTCAAAGACTTGGCGGACGCGGCTGGCCTGGCAAAGGGCACGTTTTACATCTACTTCGAAAGCAAGGACGCGATGACGATCGCTATCGTCGACCGTCACTTTGTGGCCATAACCGAACAGATCACGGGTGGGGCGCTCAGCGATACGCTCGACGACTTTCTGGAAGAGCTGAGAAAAACAATGGATGTTTCGGCCGACCAAGCGTCGTTTCATCGAGTGTTTTTTGAGGTGTTCGGCCCAAGCTTCGCCTCAGATGAGTTCACGGGTCACATAGCGCGGTTTTTCGACCGCGTAGGGGTCCACTATGCAGAACAGATCGCTTATCTGCAGAAGCGCGGAGAGATTGCCGACCACTACAATGGCCCATCGATTGGTCGAGTGCTCGCCAGCATGCTGGACGGTGTCGTCCTCCACCGGGGTCTGTTCGATATCTCCCAACGGCGCCACCAACGCATGACGAAAGAAGCCGTCGCGATGTTGGGCTCAGGGCTGCGACAGCCAGCACCTAGCTGACGAACGTGCAAGCCTCACTCAATGGCTCGATAGCCCGACGAGACCGATAGGAACTGTTCCGCCAAACTAAGGCGTGGGAGACCCCTCTTGAACATCTGGATTCTGAGTGTTGCCTGCATCACTCTGGCGGCGTTTGCTGCCCATGTTGTTGTCGGCACGAGAGAAACGGCCACCGTTGAGCCCGTGTCTGCGGACGATAAGCTGACGGTCAACTGGGTCCAGGCAATGTGTGCGTTTCAAATGCTGTCCGTTGATCTTTTAGTCGTGGCGGCAGCACTTTTTGCCATCGCCTTTTTTGACTTTGGGCCAGTTGAGCGCCCGATCGTACTTCTGTTCAGTCTCCTCTTTCTTGTCTGGGGGCTGGTTTGGCTCATTCAACTCCGATGGCTCAATAAGCCGGCTGTAGGCTTGTTACGATTGCCACACTGGATCATTTGGTTCCTTTGCTCTGCTCTCCTTTATCAAGGGAGTTGAAGTCGGCAAAAACATGTTGGCCGAAGGCTGTATCAAAAGCGGATGTTGCACGTATCGAAGAACTTGGTCGGTTTAGGCCCGACCTCGGCACCGAGGCTATGCCGACAATAAGACCCCTGCATTTAGCTCACCGCTGCCGCTAGCCGCAGCCCTTCGATCATTGAACTGCGCAGCAAGAAGCCCTTGGCCTTTGCCGGATCTCCGGCGATGGCCTGAAGCTCGGCGAGGTGGGCGCGGCGGCGTTGTGGATCGCGTTCTTGCATGCGGGCACGGTTGCCGTCGGCTTGTGCCAGGATCTGCTTCTCGGCGATCGGCCGTCTTTGGCGCACGTAGCGGTCCAGCAGGCCGGGATCGGCGCCGCGCCAGACCTGGATCAGCAGGTCGGTTAGGCAGAAAGCGTCGTGGATGCCCCCATTCATGCCCATGCCGCCCGACGGGCTGTTCAGATGGGCCGCGTCGCCGGCCAGGAGAATGCGCCCAATCCGATAGTTCTCGACGATGCGCTGATGAATGCGGTAGGGCCGTACTTCCAGGACTTCGTAGGGCTCGGGCATCGCGACGATTCGTTGCAGCTTCGCCTCCATCGCCACCGGCGACAGTGCCTGTTCCACCGTCTCCCCCTCGTCGGGGTAGAGGCTGGCGCGCCAAACGCCGGGCAGCCGCAGCAGTGAAAATGTGCCGTCCTTCGACCAGACATAGTTGACGTTGGACAGCCCCTCCAGGTGGTCGTGGAACGGGAAGGTCGTGGTCGCCAGGAACGTGGTTTCCGGATAGGTCTTGCCGGAAAGCCTAAGGCCGACAGCGTCGCGAACCGTGCTCTTCGCCCCGTCGGCGGCGATCATGTAGGCGCCGCGCAGTTGCTCGGTCGCGCCGTCGATCTCAACCGTTGCCGTGACGCCGTCGGCATCCTGCTCAACGCCTGTGACCTTCGCGGAAAAGTGGGTCTCCGTGTCGCCATTGCGGGTCAGCCAGTCCAAGGCAAAGCCGCCGAACTTGTGCTGTTCGCACTGCAAGCGGAAGGGATGGTCGGTCTCTTCCGACAGAATGGACAGGTCGAAGACGGCGCGATCGCTCGTCTCGTGATCGCGAATCTGCCACGTGGGCGAGATCAGCCCGGCCTCGATCAGCCTGTCCGTCAGACCGTAGGGCTGCAGCATGTCCAGGGTCGGCGGATGCCAGGTCGAGGCGCGCAGATCGTGCGGCAAGCCGGGGCCAGCCTCGCACAGAACGGTCGGGATGCCGGCCTCCGACAGCCGGATCGCTGAGATCAGGCCAACCGGCCCGGCCCCGACGATGATTACCCGTTCAGCGTCCGCCATATCCCGCCATCCTTCGAAAATTTGTATCTATTATGATACATTTCGGCCGGCGGTCCAGCAGGGAGTCGTTTCTCTCTATTGGCTGTTCGGCGATGCCCAGGGGCGTTTGGCGCGATCCAACGCGACCCAATCGGCGATCTCCTGCCGGTGGCGCAAGGTCAGGTCGATATCGTCGCGTCCCTCGACCAACTGGGTTTTGTGATTGGGCAACACGTCGAACGGCAGTTTGTGGCCGTCCAGATCGATGGTCTGGCTCGGCAGGTCCACGGTGATGGACCGGCCCGGCTGTGCGTCAGCCGTAGCGATCAGTTGTCTTGCGGCCTCGTCGTCGACACGCGCCGGCAGAAGCCCGTTTTTCACGGCGTTGTTCGTGAAGATGTCGCCGAAGCTGGGCGCGATCACGCAGCGCAGCCCGAAATCGACCAGCGCGTAGACCGCCGCCTCGCGCGACGAGCCGCCGCCGAAATTGCGGCCGGCCACCAAGATCTGGGCGGCCGCATAAGCGGCATCGTCAAGAGCGATTCCGCCGCGTGGCTGCCCCTGCTCGTCGAAACGGACATCGCGCAGGAGATAGTCGCCATAGCCCTCGGCGCGGGATTTGCGCATGAAGCGCGCCGGGATGATCTGATCGGTATCGATGTTGGCCATGGGCAAAGGCACGACGACGGCGGAGAGCGTTGTGAAAGGCTGCATGGTCCCGCCTACTTCCCGCCGCGCCGGGCCAGCATGGGTCTGACATCGGTCAAATGGCCGGCGACGGCGGCGGCCGCGACCATGGCTGGCGACATCAGATGGGTGCGGGCGCCGGGCCCCTGACGGCCGCGGAAATTCCGGTTGGTCGTCGACGCGCAGCGCACGCCGGGCGGCACGATATCACCGTTCATGCTGACGCACATCGAACAGCCGCTATCGACCCATTCCAGTCCGGCGTCCATGAAGATCCGGTCGAGCCCTTCTTCCTCCGCCTGCCGCTTGACGGCTTGTGATCCTGGCGAAACCAGACCCGGCACCCTGGCGCGCCGGCCGGACAAGACCGACGCCGCACTGCGCAGATCCTCGATCCTGGCGTTGGTGCACGAACCGATGAAGACATGGTCGATCGCGATGTTCTCCAGCGGCGCGCCCGGCTTCAGATCCATGTAGTCGAGCGCCAATTCAAGATGCCGGCCCTGCTCGTCGGTGGTCGCTGAAGCCGGCGTTGGTACGCGCTCCGTAATCGGCAACGCGTCTTCCGGGCTGATGCCCCAGGTCACGATGGGCGCGATTTCGGTCGCGTCCAGGGCGATCTCCTCATCGAACGCCGCCCCGTCGTCGCTGCCGAGCAGCCGCCAGTCCTCAACCGCGCGTTCGAACAGGGGCCCGTCCGGTGCATAAGGCCGGCCCGCCAAATAGGCGAACGTGGTTTCGTCCGGCGCCACCATGCCGAAGCGTGCGCCGGCCTCGATGGTCATGTTGCACAAGGTCATCCGACCGGCCATGGACAGGTCGCGAATGGTCGACCCGGCATATTCAACGGCATGGCCGGCGGCGCCATTGGCGCCGATCTGGGCAATGATCGACAGAATGACATCCTTGGCGCCGATGCCGTCGGCCAGATCACCTTCGACGGTGATCCGCATCGGCTTCGGCCGCCTTTGCCACAATGTCTGGGTTGCCAGCACATGCGACACATCCGAGGCGCCGATGCCGAACGCCAGCGCCCCGAACGCGCCATGGGTTGCGGTGTGGCTGTCGCCGCAGACGATCGACAGGCCCGGTAGGGTCAGCCCCTGTTCGGGCCCGACCACATGGACGATGCCTTGACGCGGGTCATCGAGACCGAACATCTGCAGCCCATGGTCGGCGGCGTTTTCGGCCAGCTGGTCGATCATCCGCGCGACGTCCGGATCGGCGGCGCCCTTCTGGCGCTGACGGGTGGGCACGTAGTGGTCGGCGATCGCGAACGTCAGATCGGGGCGCGCGACCTTACCCTGGCGCGCCCGCAGCTTGTCGAAGGCATGGAACGAGCCTTCATGCACGAAGTGCCGGTCGATCCAGAGCAGGATGTGATCCTCATCCTCCTCCAGAATGTCGTGGCTGCGCCACAGCTTGTCGAACAGGGTCAGCGGTCTGCCGGTTGTCACCTGGCACCGCCCTGATGTTCCGCCAGATCGTTCCAGACGTCCTGCTGAATGATGTTGCCATCGCTCAGCACGAAGCGATCGATGAAGCGGATGCCGTCGAATTCCGAACCGTCCGGCCACTCTCCGTAAAGCGTACCGATGACGTAGACGGTTTTCGTGGCCTCGTTGCTTGTTGTTTCGGTTTGCTCGATTCGCTTCTTGACGCGTCGGTATCGGCTGGCGGCCCAAGCGACCAGGTCCTCCAGGCGCGTCATGTTGCGCCCGCCGGGAAAGACCATCGCGAAGTCGGTCGCCAGCATGGACCGTGCCGTTTCAAGGTCTCGCGCCTCCATGGCGGCCAGAAAGGCGCGCACTGTTGCTGCCGCTGTCTCCGGCCCTGCAGCGCTTCGTTGGCCCTCGGTCATACCCATTCGATACCCGGCATTGTTTGACTTCGACGGAGAAGCTGTACCATATTTAAGACAGATTCCAGCGGCCCTACAAGCGGGGCCCAAAGATGGGTGGCGAAAGCGCCGCAGGTTAAGGAGCGTCGGTCGGGTGGCACAGAACGTTTCGGCAGAAGGGCTGGAGCCAACCAAGTCCCGCACCATGTTTCTGGCGCTCGGCGACGCGATATCCAATGGCACCTTTCCTCCGGGTTCTCGCCTGCCGGGCGAGTTGAAGCTGGCCGAACAGTTCAACGTTTCACGGGTCACCGTGCGCCGGGCGATGGCCGAACTGGAACGCATGGGCATGGTCGACCGCAAGCCGGGTGTCGGCACGGTTGTCGCCGATCGCGGTGGCGTGCAGCCGGTCGTGGCCGATTTCACCAACGTGCTCGGCCATCTGTTGGAGATGGGGCGTAAGACGACGGCGCGGCTTTTGGAGTTTGGCTATGGCCAGCCGCCTGAGCCGGTCCGCGTGGCCCTGAGACTGGGCGAAGACGAGCAAACACAGCGGTCTGTGCGTGTCCGTGTTGTCGACGGCGAGCCATTTTCGTACCTGACTGCCTATGTGCCCGAGGCGATCGGCGCGACTTATGACCGCGACGATTTGGCCAAGACGTCGCTGCTGGCGCTGTTGGAACGCAGCGGTGTCGAGGTGGACCATGCCGAACAGACGGTCACCGCGACTTTGTCGACGCCGACCACGGCCAAGGCCTTGACCATTGGGGTTGGGGAACCGCTCTTGGCGGTGACCAGAACCGTTTTCGATCCGCAAGGGCGGGGCGTGGAGCATCTGCAGGCGCTTTATCGGCCCAACCACTATCGATTGCAGATCGCGTTGAACCGGGTGGACGCCGGCGGCACGCGCCAGTGGGCGCCGGTTGCCGAAACCTCGATGGGCTCCAGCAAAAAGCCAGACCCTTGAACAGTTTTCCGTTTCGGGCGGGCCGCTGCCGGCCGCAGCCCGATCATCTTTGAAATTAAGTCGATTCAGGACGCAACTCTGTGATACCGCCAAATTCGCTTCGACACAGGCTGACCCAGCGCGACATCTTGCTGGTGCCCGGTGTCTATGACGCGCTGACCGCCAGCCTGGCGGTCGCGGCCGGGTTTGAAGCCGTGTACCTATCTGGTGCGGCGGTTTCCTACACCCGTCTCGGCAGGCCCGATATTGGCCTGACATCCGTTACCGAGATGGCCGAAACCCTTGCACTCATCCGTGATCGGATTGATCTGCCGGTGATCATCGATGCTGACAATGGCTTCGGCAATGCGCTGAACGCCCAGCGCACGATGCGCACCTATGAACGCGCCGGGGCCAACGCCCTGCAGATCGAGGACCAGGCCTATCCCAAGCGCTGTGGCCATCTGCAGGACAAGGCGCTGATCCCGCTGGACGAGATGGCCGGCAAGATCGCCGCCTGCGCCGACGCCAGGCACTCGGACGACACGCTCATCATTGCGCGTACGGACGCTGTCGCCGTCGAAGGCTTTGACGCGGCAATGGACAGGTCCGAGGCTTATCATTCCGCCGGTGCCGACATGTTGTTCGTCGAGGCGCCTCAATCGCACGACCAGATGGTCCAGATCGCTGAGCGGTTCGGCGGTCGCGTGCCTTTGATGGCCAACATGGTTGAGGGTGGCAAGACTCCCTTGTTGGACGCGGGGACCCTGCAGGAGATGGGGTTCGATTTGGTGATCTTCCCCGGCGGCATCGTCCGCGCGCTCGCCCGCTCGGCCCAGGACTACTATCAGTCCCTTCATCGCCACCGATCGACCGCGCCGTTCCGCGACCGGATGTTCGATTTTGACGCGCTGAACGCGCTGATCGGCACGCCGGAAACATTGGAGGCGGGCAAACGCTACGCAACCGGGCCTCAGGCCAAGCTTGGGAAAACGGCATGAGTCTGGACCCGGTCACCCTGGCGGTCTTGAAGGGGCGGCTGGAGCAGATCGCGGACGAGATGGATGCGACCCTGTTCCGCAGCGCCTTCAACCCGATCATCGCCGAGGCTCACGACGCCTGCCACGGCCTGTACGACGCCAAGACGGGCGCAACCCTGATCCAGGGCGGCACCGGCTTGCCGATCTTCGTCGGCGCCATGGCCTTTGCGGTCAAGGCCGTGATCGACAAGGTCGCGGTCGATGGCGGGTTGAACGAGGGCGACACCTATCTGTTCAACGATCCCTATCTGGGCGGCACGCACCTGAACGATTTTCGCCTGGTGCGGCCGGTCTATCGGGATGGCGAGCTGTTTTGCTGGCTGGCCTCGGTCGGCCATTGGGTCGATATCGGCGGCAATGTGCCTGGCAACTACAACGCCAAGGCGACGGAGTCTTTCCAGGAAGGCGTGCTGATCCCGCCCGTGAAGCTGATTGAGGCCGGCCAGTTCCGCCAGGACATCGCCGACATCCTGACCGCCAACAGCCGCACGGCGGACAGCAACCATGGCGACCTCAACGGTCAGATCAATGCCCTGGATCTGGGCGAGCGGCGCGTTCACGCCCTGCTGGACGAGTACGGTATCGGCACCGTCAACCAGGCGCTGGACGCGCTCAGCGACCGGGCCGAGGCGCTGATGCGCGAGAACATCGCCGCCCTGCCGGACGGCACCTATTCGTACGATGACTATCTCGACAATGACGGCGTTACCGATGACCCGCTGTTGATCGCCCTGGACCTGACCATCGATGGCGATCAGATGCGGCTCGACTTCTCGCGGTCCGCGCCGCCTTGCGCCGGGCCGCTGAACATCGCCCTGTCGACGGCGACGGCCGCCTGCTATGTCGCGCTGAAGCACGTTTTCACCGACGTGCCCGCAAATGCCGGATGTTTGCGCCCGATCGAGTTCGTCATTCCCGAAACGACCCTTCTCGGGGTCTCCGCGCCCAAACCTGTCGCTGGCTATACCGAGACCATCCTGCGCGTAATCGACGTGGTGTTCGGCGCCTTTGCGGAGGCCGCGCCGGAACGGGCCAACGGCAGCCCGTATGCCACCATCAATGCTCTGTCGCTGGCGGGCCATCGCCAGGACGGCAAGCGCTGGGTGATGTTCTGCTTCTTCGGCGGTGGCCTCGGCGGCAATCCGGATGGCGACGGCCTGAACCACGGTAACAATCCGATTTCGACGGCGACCATTCCGCCGGCGGAGATCCTGGAGAGCGCTTATCCCGTGATGTTCACCCAATGGGCGTTGCGCCCCAACAGTGGCGGCGCCGGCGAACATCGAGGCGGCGTGGGCGCTATCTATGAGATCGAGGCTTTGGACGAGGGCGGCGCGGATGTCTTCCTGCTGGGCGAGCGCGGCAAATTCCCGCCCTTTGGGGTCAATGGCGGCGGTCCGGCCGCCTTGAACCGCTTCTATTATCAGACCGATACGGGCGAGGCTTCGCCGCCGCTGGTTTCGAAGGTGACCGACGTGCATATCGGCAAGGGCAAGCGCATTCGTCTGGAATCGCCTGGCGGCGGCGGCTACGGCGACCCGCGCCGGCGCGATCCCGATCGCGTCGCGCGCGACGTTCGGTTCGGCTACATCAGCCGCGAATCTGCACTCGCCGACTATGGCGTCGACATCGACGACACCGGCCACGTTAACCAGGCGGGCACGTCAGCCGCGCGGCAGGAGGCGGCTGAATAATGTTGAGACCTCAAGGCATGATGATCGGCGCCGATGTCGGCGGCACCTTCACCGATCTGTTCTTTTTCAACGAGGCCGAGGGCCGTTTCCGTGTCGGTAAGGTGCCGTCCACGCGCGGCGACGAGGCGACAGGTTTCCTCAGCGGTTTGACCGACCGCGATTTGGGCGAGGTCGCCACCATCGTCCACGGCACCACCGTCGGCACCAACGCGCTGTTGGAGCGCAAGGGTGCACGCATCGGTGTGATCACGACGCCGGGCTTTCGCGACACGCTGGAAATGCGCCGTCGCGACCGGCGACGCACCTGGGGGCTGTGGGGCGACTTCGTGCCCATCGCCGACCGCGATCTCAGGGTCGAGGTGGCCGAACGCACGCTCGCCGACGGCTCGATCCGCGTGCCGATTGATCCGGGCGAGGTACGGGCCGCGGCCCAAAGGCTTGCCGCCGAGGGCGCCGAGGCCTTGGCGATCATCTTCATCAACAGCTATGCCAATCCTGCGAACGAGCGAGCGGCGCTGGCGGCGGCCAGAGAGATCTGGCCCAACGAGCACATCGAATGCTCGTCCTCGATTCTGCACGAGATCCGCGAGTTCGAACGCGCCTCGACGACGGCGCTGAACGCCTATCTGCAGCCGCTTGTCGGCTCGTATCTCGGCAAGCTGGAAGGCCGGCTGAGGGACGAAGGCTTCGGCGGCGAGTTTCATATCGTGCAGTCCAACGGCGGCGTTATGTCCGTCGACACGGCGCGCACCTTGCCCGTGCGTACGGCGCTGAGCGGCCCGGCCGCCGGTGTCATCGCGGGCGGAGCGATCGCGCGCGCGGCCGGCTTCCCCAACGTCATCACCTGTGACCTCGGCGGCACGTCCTTCGACGTTTCGCTGATCCTCGACGGCACTTCGGTCCTGGCGCCGCAGACCACGGTCGATTTCGGCCTGGTCATTCGCACACCGATGGTCGAGATCACGACGATCGGCGCCGGCGGTGGCTCGATCGCCTCGGTCGATCGTGGCGGCCTGCTGCAGGTGGGGCCGGAGAGCGCCGGCTCGGTGCCGGGTCCCGTCTGTTACGCCCAGGGCGGCGACCGGCCGACCTTGACGGACGCGAACGTGGTGCTGGGCCGGATCAACGCGGATAACCCGATCGGCGGCAAACTTGACCGGCTGGATGTCGACGCCGCCAAGGCAGCGATCGAGGCGCAGGTCGCCACGCCGCTGGGTCTGGGTGTGATGGAGGCGGCGGAGGCCATCGTCACGGTCGCCAACGCCAAGATGGCCGGCGCCATTCGCCTGGTGTCGATCGAACGCGGCCATGATCCGTCGGAATTTGCCGCCATGCCTTTCGGCGGCGGCGGCGCGCTGCATGCCGGCGCCTTGATCAAGGATGTCGGTTTGGCCAAGGCGCTGGTGCCCCGTTTCCCGGGCGTGACCTCGGCCATGGGCTGCGTCATCGCCGACATGCGCCACGACCAGGTGCAGACGGTGAACTGGGCGCTTGATGGGCTGGATCTCGAGGCGCTGGACCGGCTGATGGTCGAGACGGCGTCCGAGGCGCGCGCGGTGATCGACAAGGCTGGCGTGGTCTTGGAGCGGGTCGACATCCTGTTCGAACTCGACATGCACTATATCGGCCAGACCCATGCAGTGACCGTCGACGTGCCTGTCACGGTCGAGAACGGGACGACCGGCGTCACGATGGACATCCTGCGCGAGGCCTTCGAGCGCGCGTACAAGAGCCACTTTTCGCGCCTGCTGCCTGGCCTGCCGGTCCGCATCGTCTCGCTGCGCACGGCCGCGATCGGCCGACGTCCGCATTTCGACCTCGCGGCGTTGAAGCCGGGAGATAGCGCCAGTCTGGAGAGTGCCGCCCTGGGTTCTCGTCAGGTCTGGTTCGACGGCAGTTGGCGCGAAACGACGATCTGGAAACGCCTCAGCCTGCCGATCGGCGCCGCGATCGAGGGGCCGGCGATCCTTGAGCAGCCGGATGCCACCATCGTCATCGACCCCGGCCTCGTCGGTGAGGTCGACAGCTACGGCAATGTCGTCATTGGCCGGACAGAGGCATGACCGGCGCCGTACTGATGGCCCAAACGGCCCTGCTGATCGCCGACCTGCAAAACGACTTCATCCATCCGGACGGCGCCTACGGCAAAGCCGGCCAGACGGCGGCGGAGATCGCGGCGATCCCGGCATGGGTCAAGCCTCTGGCCGATTTGATCCGATCCAAGGGTGGTTGGATCGTGTCGACCCATTTCACCCTGGTGCCGGGCAGGGGCGGCGAGCCGGTCATCTCGCCCCATTTGCAGCAACTCCGCCCATTCCTGGCCAAGGGCGACTTCGAACCCGGCGCCTGGGGGCATCGCCTGGTCGACGAGCTGCAGCCGGCGGATTTCACGGTGGAAAAGGTCGCCTATTCGGCCTTTTACATGAGCCGGCTGGAATGGGTGCTGCGCAAGGCCGACATCCGGCGGCTGATCGTCACCGGCATTGTCACCAATGGCGGCGTCGCCTCGACCGTACGGGATGCCCATGTGCGGGACTTCGAGACGGTGGTGCTGTCCGACGGCTGCGCGGCCTTTTCGCCGGAGGTTCACGAGACGGCCATCGCGGCCCTGAAGCCAGTGGCGCGTATCGCGACCGTTGAAGAGATGCTGGCACAAATCGGCCCATGACGATCCGTCCGGCGGTCGAAGCCAAGCCTGATTTCGACGCCGGTCTGGTCATCATCGGGGCCGGTGCGGCCGGCCTGGTTGCAGCCTTGGCGGCAGTGGAGGCGGGCATCCAGCCGCTAGTCTTGGAACGGGACGCCGTACCGCGCGGCAGCACCGCGCTGTCGGCTGGTCTCGTGCCGGCGGCCGGAACGCGCTTTCAGCAGGCGGCGGGCGTCTCCGATAGTGCCGCCACCTTCGCCGCCGATATCCGCCGTAAGGCCCGCAACACCAACGATCCGACCATGGTCGCGCTCATCGCGGGCGAGGCCGGGCCGACGGTGGAATGGCTCGCCGACCGGCATGGCGTGCCCTTCGATCTGGTCGATGATTTCGACTACCCCGGCCATTCCGCGCGCCGGATGCACGGCACGCCCAGCCGCACGGGGTCCGCTCTGATCGACCATTTACGGCAGGCGGCCGAGGCGAGCGGCGTGGATATCGTGTGCAACCGCAAGGTCACCGGCCTGTTCGCCGCCGAGGACGGCACGGTGACGGCCTTGGCCGCGGAGGCGCCGGACGGAAGTATCGACATCATAGGTTGCCAAGCGCTCGTGCTGGCGTGCTGCGGCTATGGCGGCAACCCGGCCCTGTTGCAACGATACGCCCCCCAGATCGCCAATGCGCTCTATTTCGGTCATGACGGCAATCAGGGCGATGCGCTTGAGTGGGGTCGCGCGCTTGGCGCCGCGACACGTGATCTCGACGCCTATCAAGGGCATGGCGCCGTGGCGACGCCCCACAATGTCCTGATCAGTTGGGCCGCGATCATGGAGGGCGGCTTTCAGGTCAACCGCGACGGCGCGCGGTTCTGGAACGAGGCCAGCGGCTATTCCGAGGCCGCCGGCCATGTGATCGCACAGCCGGACGGTGTCGCCTGGGTGATCTTCGACGATCGCATTGCCGCAATCGTCCGCCAGTTCGACGATTTTCGCCAGGCCGAGGCCCAGGGTGCGATCGTGCGATCCGAGACGCCGGCCGCACTCGCCGGTGCGCTGGGATTGCCGGTCGATCATCTGGCGGAAACGATAGCGGCCGTTGATGGTTACAAGGCCGGCGACTCGGTCGACCCGCTGGGCCGATCCTGGAACGGCTCGCGGCCGTTGGCGCCGCCCTATTGCGGCGTGAAGGTCACGGGTGCCCTGTTCCACACCCAGGGCGGCCTGGTGGTCGACGAAACCGCCCGCGTGATGCGGCCGGAGGGCAAGGGCTTGCCCAACCTCTGGGCGGCGGGCGGGGCGGCGGCGGGCGTGTCCGGATCAGGTGATGCGGGCTACCTGTCGGGCAATGGCCTGCTGACAGCCACGGTCCTTGGCCGCCTGGCAGGGGCGAAAGCCGCCGAACTGGTGGGCGCCGGTCGATGAAATAGGCGCAGTCCGGGTCGCTTGTGCCGCTCGCCGGCTATCGTGGCACGTTGGCCAGCGGCCGGCTCGGTCGGCAGATAGCGGTTTATCAGCTCTTTCGGCGTATCGTGCGCGGTGAGCACATGCCGGATGTTGTGCTGCAGACGTGCCGTGACCTGTGTGTCGCCACCGCGATTGCGTGGGGGTGGGCGAGGCCGATTGAACCAGGACATTGCAGCCATACCGACGAGGTTGCGGCCAAGTGGCGTGAACTGAGTTAGCATGTTCGCCGTATGTGCTCATGGTGCCCGGATTGCCGACCCGGGCCCGGCCCCATGTCCCTGCCTGATGACTGGTTGCTTCGATGTACGCTTTTTTTGAGCGCCTGTTCGACCCGCTTGCGTCCGCGCCCGTGGTCCAGCCACCGGACCGCACGGCCCGGTTCTTCTGGGCATTCCTGCGGCCGGTTCGCGGCCTGCTCCTGCTGACACTGGTCATCGCCGGCGTCGGCGCGCTGGCCGAACTGGCGCTTTATGCCTTTCTGGGCGTGCTGGTCGATTGGATGATCGAAACCGGGCCTGATCAGTTCTGGGACAGCCACGCGCCGCTGCTGATCGCCATGGCGATCATCGCGCTGCTGATCCGCCCCGTCGCGGTGCTGGCCTCGCGTGGCCTGATCAATCTCGCCCTGGTGCCGGGGCTGACCAGCGTTGTGCGCTGGCGCAGCCACCGCTACGTCGTGCGCCAAAGCCTGTCCTACTTCCAGGACGATTTCGCCGGCCGCATCGCCCAGAAGGTGATGCAGTCCGGCCCGGCCCTGCGCGAGGCGGTGATCAACGTCCTCGACGGTGTCTGGTTCCTTCTGATCTATCTGATCGGCACGCTGGCCCTGTTCGCCGGGCTGGACTGGCGGCTGGGCATCCCTGTCCTGCTCTGGGTCGTGAGCTACGGCGCCGTGATCATCTGGATGGTACCGCCGGTGCGCGCCAAGTCGGCGGCGGTGTCGGAGGCGAACTCCGGCCTGTCCGGGCGCATCGTCGACAGCTACACCAACGTCCAGTCCGTGAAGCTGTTCGCCCATGCCGAACGCGAGGACGCGTTTGCGATGGAGGGCATGCGTCGCTACCTGCACGCCTTTCGGCAGCTCATGCGCTCGATCTTCACCATGACGGTGACGCTGACGGTGCTGAACAGTCTGCTGATCGCGGCGGTCGCGGCGATTTCGATCGTGCATTGGGCTCAGGGCGCGTTGACCGTCGGCGAGATCGCCATCGCCAACGGGTTGATCATCCGCCTGACCCAGATGTCGGGCTGGATCCTGCGCACCATCACCGCCCTGTTCGAAAATGTCGGCGTCGTGCAAAACGCCGTGGAGACCATCTCGCAGCCCAACCGGGTGCTGGACAGCCCGGGCGCGGTCGACCTCACCGTGCCCAAGGGCGAGATCGAATTTCGGAACGTCCACTTCCATTACGGGCGCGAGAGCGGCGTGATCGACGATCTGACCCTGACCGTGCGCCCGGGCGAGAAGGTCGGTCTGGTCGGCCGGTCGGGGGCGGGCAAATCGACGCTCGTTAACCTGCTGCTGCGCTTCTACGATCTGGAAGGCGGGCGCATCCTGATCGACGGCCAGGACATAACCCAGGTTACGCAAGACAGTCTGCGCAGAAACATCGCCGTGGTAACGCAGGATACCGGCCTGCTGCACCGGTCGATCCGCGACAACATCACCTACGGCCGGCCAGATGCGCCGGAGGCCGCGATCATGCGCGCCGCCCGGCAGGCCGAGGCGAACATGTTCATCCCGGATCTGGTCGACCCGGTCGGGCGCAGCGGCTACGACGCCCATGTCGGCGAGCGCGGGGTGAAGCTGTCCGGCGGCCAGCGCCAGCGCATCGCCATCGCCCGCGTGATCTTGAAGGACGCGCCCATCCTGGTGCTGGACGAGGCGACCTCGGCCCTGGATTCGGAGGTCGAGGCCGCGATCCAGGGGCAGTTGCAAAGCCTGATGCAGGGCAAGACGGTGATCGCCATCGCCCACCGCCTGTCGACCATCGCCGCGCTCGACCGCCTGGTGGTGCTGGACCACGGCCGCATCGTCGAACAGGGCAGCCACGCCGAACTGGTCGCCCGCGGCGGCCTCTATGCCCAGCTCTGGCAGCGCCAGTCCGGCGGCTTCCTGGGCCTGGAGGCGGCCGACCTGGCCTCGTGAGCGCGCCTCCGCCCAAAAACCCAATCGAGATCTATGTCGATGCCGACGCCTGTCCGGTGAAGGCGGAAATCTATCGAGTGGCGGAGCGTTATGGCCTCACCGTCCATGTGGTGACCAATGCGCCGATCGGCGTGCCGCGCGACCCACGCATTCGTCTGACGATCGTCGGCGACGGCTTTGACGCGGCGGACGACTGGATCGCCGAGCATGCCGGTAAGACTGACATCGTGATCACGGCGGATATCCCGCTGGCCGACCGCTGCCTGAAGGCAGGGGCCACGGTGATAGGGCCGACCGGCAAGCCCTTCACCATGGCGTCCATTGGCGGCGCCATGGCCAGCCGTGCCCTGATGGCCGATCTGCGCGCCATGGGTGTGGCCACTGGTGGCCCCAAGCCGCTGACCCAGCGCGACAAATCGGCCTTTCTGTCGGCGCTGGACATTGCGGCGGTGGCGATCCGCAGACGCTAGTCTCTGTTTAAGAGGACGCTGGCGAAAACCCCGCGCCGAGCAAAGAGACCTTTCTTTCTTCGACAACGTTCCCAACTTGTTCAATGGCACGGGCCAGCTGGGGGGCGGCCGGCCATTGTGACATGAGGGTTGGAGAGAGTGGTGTGGCACAGGTAATTGAGGCTGAAAAGGCTTCGGACGCCCCATCGGCGGCGACGCATACGGGCTATCGGCTGACCATCGAGCCGTCTGGCCAGCGTATCCAGGCCGTGTTCAATGGCGAGACGGTGGCAGACAGCAGCCATGCCATGGTCATGCACGAAACCCGCCTTCGGCCGGTCTACTATTTCCCGCGCGACGATGTGCGGATGGATTTGCTCACCCGCACCGACCACCGCACCTACTGTCCCTTCAAGGGCAACGCGTCCTACTGGTCACTGACCGTCGGCGACAAGACGGCCGAAAACGCGGTCTGGAGCTATGAAAACCCATTCGACGAGGCGGAGTTGGTCGGCAACTACGTCGCGTTCTATGCCCACCAGATCGACACCTGGATTGTCGACGGCGTCGAGACCGACCTGACCGCGCAGGAAGTCGAGCCCGCGTCCGACAACCCGTGGGTGCCGTGGCTGGTCAAGGATGCCTGGAAGGCGGGGTCGACCAATGACCTCGTGAAGCATCTTGCCGAGGCCCTGGTTGCCAACGGCCTGAAGATCCATCGTCTGCGCCTGATGATCCAGACGCTGAACCCGCAACTGTTCGCGCTCGCCTACACCTGGGAACAGGACGCCGACGAGGTGAAGGAGTTTCAGGCCACCCATGCCGGCAGACAAAGCGACGCCTTTCGCGACAGCCCGCTGGCGGTGATCCTGAACGGCGAGGGCGGCGTGCGCCGGCGGCTGGACGTGCCCAACCCGCGCCTCGACTACCCGATCCTTAACGATCTGTTCGAGCAGGGGGCGACCGACTATGTCGCCATGCCGATGCGCTTTTCCGACGGCCAGATCAACATCATCAGCCTCGTCTCGCGCGAGCCCGGCGGCTTTTCAACCGAGAGCCTGGGTCACCTGCACGAAATCCTGCCCAACCTCAGCCGCCAGGTGGAGGCCCACGCCCAGCGCGTCTCCTCCCTCTCGCTGTTACAGACCTATCTCGGCGGCCATACGGGCGAGCGGGTGATCAACGGCCTGGTCAAACGCGGCGACGGCGAGAACATCCACGCCGTGATCATGTTCAGCGATCTGCGCGGCTCCACCATCCTGGCCGAGACCCTGTCGCGCGAGGACTATCTGGCCGCCCTGAACCAGTATTTCGAGGCCATGGCCGGTGCCGTTATCGACCATGGCGGCGAGGTTCTGAAGTTCATCGGCGACGCCGTCCTGGCCATCTTCCCGATCGATGAGGACGCCGCTGAGACTGATGGCCACTCGCCCGCCTGCTCCAAGGCGCTGGAGGCGGTCTACGACGCCCAGCAGCGCATCGAGGCCGTGAACAAGGATCGCGTCGAGCGGGGCGAGCAAAAGCTGGCCGTCGGCATCGCGCTGCATCGCGGCGACCTGACCTACGGCAACGTCGGCAGCGAACGGCGCCTGGATTTCACCGTCATCGGCTCGGCCGTGAACGAGGCCTCGCGCATCGAGGATATGAGCAAGCTCTTGAAATCCCCGATCGTCATCTCCTCGGCCTTCGCCCGCAGCGTCCCCGGCGACCTGATCTCGCTCGGCTTCCACGAACTGCGCGGCTTCCGCGACAAGCAGGAAATCTTCACCCTGCCGCCTGCGCCGGCAGACGAGGCGGGAACGTAGCCACCGAGGGCTCGGCTCGCCGTCATCGCATGGTTGTTTGACCCGCATCAAGCCGCCGGTGCGGCGGATCGGCTACAGGCAGGGATGACTGCACGGTAAGGCGGAGAAGGCCGGTGTCCGATACCCATCCCAACGTGGCGTTGATCGAGCGGCTCGACATCCACGACATCGCCGCGTCCAAGGACGTCTTTGCCGAGGACGCGGTCTTTCGCTACTTCAATCCGCTGCTGCCCGCCCTTCAGGGCGACTATGTCGGCCTCGCCGGCATTCGGGATTTCTTTCAGAGGATCGGCGCCCTCAGCGAACGCACGTTCCGGATCGAGCCGGTCTCAGCCACGGCGGTCGGCAACGAACTGGTCGTCGTCCACACCCGCAACAGCCTGACGTTCGACAACCAACCGATCACGATGGACGTGGTCGTGGTCTGGCGCATCGTAAACGGCCGCGTGACCGAGGTCTGGGACATTCCGTCGGTCTATACGGCGGAGCAACAGCCGGGCTGACGACGGACGCTTGGGCAGTGTGCCCGCCTTTCTTGTTGACCGGGCGAGCCGAAAGGTGGCCGACACCGATGTGGCAGCGCACCAAGCCAGGTTGGCCTAATCGCAGGTCACATTCATGGTGAATGTCAGGTCGTCATTGTCTTGGCGTTCCCATGCCAGGTCGCCCGACACGCCGGCGAAGACGCCCGTGCCGCCCGTGATCAGGCGCGTCGCCTCGACCGGGGCGGCGCTGAGCGGCGTGACGTCGGGATCGCGAAACGTAGCCTCCGGCAGCATGCGGTACATCACATCGCCCGTGGGCAGCCGCAACACGCCATCCGAGATCAGCCGAGAGCTGCCGTCTTCGTGCGGCTGAACCACAGTCGCGACCCAATGGATCTCCCCAACGTCGTCACCGTCCTCCGTCACTAGCCGCGCGACCCCAATGCGTTGATCCCCGGGGCTGACGCCCTCGATCCCATGATCGACAATCTCAATCTGCCGACCTTCGCTGGCCACAACGACGGCAAACGGCGCGCATTCCTCGAAGGCATGTCCGGACGCGGGTATGAGGAGGACAGCAGCGGCGGACAATAGTCTTGGCCAGATTCGGGGCATCGATTGTGTCTCTTCTTCCGGCGGATATTTGCGTGTGTTCGACAATAGGTGACGGTCGAGTTCGCTTTGCTTGTGGTGAAGTAACACTGCGACCTTCGCGCGTCCAGGTGCGAGCGGTGAGTTGCTAGAGGCCATGATCGGCTCGGTCGACGACCATTGGCTCCGGCTCGACCGACTAGTGCCCGGCCAGACCCACCTGGTTCAGCGAATTGCGGCTGTATCACCTTATAGTCTAGTTACATAATAGGTTTATCAACTAGATTCGATCGGTGCGAACAGTAGCGTTAGACCAGGTAGGGGGCTCAGATGCTAGTATTCCCAGGGGCGGCAGTTCAGACTCTTGCCGATAGCAAGCCCGGTCAGTTGGTTCGAAGTCTCGAATACGGCGATAAAGATCGATTTGGAGCCGTTTTTGAGACTATCGACCACGGGCGCCGAGGAATACTGACGTTCGCCACTGAGAGGCCAACCTTTGAATTCGACGAGCAACCAGAGAAGGTGGCGGTCTTGGCTTACGCCGGTGAACTCGTATGGGAGATCGATCAATCGGGCCCAATTGAAACAGTGGGTCGTGTTCTATATGAGAGGCCCGGGTGTGTCATCTGTGATGAGGATGGCTGGCTCGTTAACGCGGTGGCCTCGCGGCCAGATCACTGGTCCAGGACAAGAATGCAATTTAACATTAAGACGGGGGTCCTTGATAAGTATCGCGATCGGCTCCAGAAGGTCGCTATCTTTGGCGCTTGGTCATTGTTCTTAGAGGACAAGCGCCGTCCCTTTGACGCGCGGATCGCGATCGCATCATTTGACGCAGCAAGAACTGGGACAGACACTTTATGACCAAGATCTTCATCTCGTATTCACATGCTGATGAAGACCTTTGCGACATGCTGAGAAAGCATCTGGCGGCTCTCAAACATCGCGGGTTGATCGAGACCTGGCACGATCGGAGGATCAAGGCAGGCGATGAGTTCGAGAACGTAATTGATCAGCAAATGCTTGAAGCGCAAATCATACTGCTTCTAGTTAGTGCCGATTTCATCGCGTCACGGTATTGCTACGAGATTGAAATGCAGCGGGCGCTTAAGCGGCATGATGACCATAAGGCGCGCGTTGTTCCTGTTATTCTGCGGCCGTGTGATTGGCAAGACACGCCATTTGGCAAGCTAATGGCTGTGCCCAAAGACGGAAGGCCGGTAAAGGCGTGGCCCGACATCGACGAAGCCTTTCTGGACGTCGTCAGACACATCAAGGCGATCATCGGTGACCTAGCGCCTGGACTATCAACGGAGCCCTCGAAAGTGAGCGCTGCGCAGGGACCGCATCGGATTTCCAATCGACCGCGTTCAGGTAACTTGTCTATCAAAAAGGAGTTCACAGAGGAGGATAAAGACAACTTCCTTGAGGACACGTTCGCTTACATGTTGGCCTACTTCGAGAACTCCTTAGCCGAGCTGGAGCAGCGCCATGAGCAACTTTCGACCCGACTTCGCAAGGTCGACGAGAACCGCTTCACGGCAACGATCTACGAGCGCGGGCACGCAGCTACCCGCTGCAAAATAAGCCTTGGGGGCACGTTCGGGCGGTCGATCGGGTTTTCGTACGACGATCGGGCGGATGACAACAGCTACAATGAGAGCCTCAGCGTTGATTCAGATGATCACCATCTGTTTTTGCGAGCAATGGGCATGGCACTGCACACTGGGGCGAGAGATCGGAAACTCTCTCAGGAAGGTGCAGCGGAGCTCTACTGGTCTCTACTAGTTGAACGACTTCAGTGAGCCTGTTCCGACCGACCGACCGTTGAGAGACAACCGATCTGACATCCGAGAACACTGAGCCAGCTGCTGTCCATCCATCACCCCACCTTCTCCGCCTCCCCTGTCTCCTGCACCTTATCCTGCGTCCTTAGCTCAAAGTCGCTCGCGTCGTGGCGCTCGTGCAGTTGCTCCGACAGGTCGCCGGAGGTGCGGTTGACCATGCGGCCGCGTTTGACCGGCTCGCGGGCGTCGATCTGTTCGGCCCAGCGCATGACATGGCGGTAGGACTTGGTGTCCAGGAACTCCGCGGCATCGTAAACGCGGCCGAGCGCCAGCGCGCCATACCAGGGCCAGATCGCCATGTCGGCGATGGTGTAGTCTGCGCCGGCGATGTAATCGTGGTCGGCCAGCTGGCGGTCCATCACGTCGAGTTGGCGCTTGGTTTCCATGGTGTAGCGGTCGATGGGGTATTCCCACCGCTCTGGCGCGTAGCGGTAGAAATGGCCGAAGCCGCCGCCGAGATAGGGCGCGCTGCCCATCTGCCAGAACAGCCAGGACAGGCACTCCGCCCGTTCCGCCGGCTCGGTCGGCAGGAAAGCGCCGAACTTTTCAGCGAGATACAGCAGGATGGCGCCGGACTCAAAGACGCGGATCGGCGTCTTGCCGCTGCGGTCGACCAGGGCCGGGATCTTTGAGTTCGGGTTGGCCTCGACAAAGCCGCTGCCGAACTGGTCGCCGTCGCCGATCTTGATCAGCCAGGCGTCGTACTCCGCGCCCGTGATGCCCTTGGCCAACAGCTCCTCCAGCATCACGGTCACCTTCACCCCGTTGGGCGTGGCCAGCGAATAGAGCTGCAGCGGGTGCTTGCCGACGCGCAACTCCTTCTCGTGGGTATGGCCGGCGGTCGGCCGGTTGGTCTTGGAAAACCGGCCGCCATTTTCCTTGTCCCAGGTCCAGACTTTCGGCGGGACGTAGGCGGCGGCCGTGTCCGGCTTCTTGGCGGCCGTCTTGCGCTTCGGCGTCGCGGATTTGGTGGTGGCGGGTTTGGCGTTCTTGGTCTTGGCAGGGCTCATCGGGGCTTGGTCTCGCAGCGGTGGGTGCTGGCGCACCGAGGGACCGACGCGCCGGGGGGTGCTGTTCAGGTAGGACGCCGGCGCCCGATTGCCAATGGTTGGCGGGCGCAGCAGTTGGCCCTTGACGGCCTAAACCCGGCTCAGCACCACCGTTACCGTGCCGCCCGAGGGCCCGGGCCCCTGATAGCGCAGCGCATCCGGCCCGTCCGGCGTGTAGCTGAAGGCCCCCTCGGCCACCACCATGGTCAGCGTGCCGTTGCGCCAGACCCCCTGGCCGGGCAGCAGGGGGCCGCCGGGGCTGAGCAGATGGTTGACCCGCGCACCCGTCGTATTGATGTCCACGATCTCGACCTGGATCGCCTGGCCGTCCGGCGCGATGCCTCGGAACGTGCCGGCATAGGCGAAGGGATCAACGACCGTCGCCAGGGTTGGGTTGGAACCGGCCGGCGCGCCTGGCCCCAGTTCCGGCGCTGGCGCTGCGCTCACGACCGGTGAAAGCGGCTGCACGGTGGGCGAGGGGGCGGGCGGCGTTGCCGGCGGGGGCGGCGGCTCGCCGGGATCGGCGGGTTCGTCGACCACGCCCGTCTGGCACGCGGCCAGCAGCACGGTGCCCAGGGTCAGGACTGCAAAACGCCTCATCATCACGGCGGCACCCATGTCTGTCGGATCTGGTGCGGTAACTATAGCCGCCCGCGCCGCGCCTGTGCAGGGCCCGTGTTTACTGGAAATAGCCGCCGATGATCTCGCCGTCCTCGTTCAACTCGGCGAAGAACCGGCTGTAATCGGGGCGATACTCCAATGTCGTCGGCGTCATCGGCATGACCAGTTGGATGTCGGGATAGGCGACCGCGAAATCGTCCGGCGTCGGTCCAGTTGCGATGAAGCCCTCGAACTCGGCCACGTCGAAGCCCGCCGGCGGCGGAATGACCTGGTCACCGGACTGGGGATAGCCGATTTCGGGCATGACGGTGTCGCCGACGCCGCTTTGCTGGCACGCGGCGAGAAGCAGGGAACCGGCCAGCAGGCCGGCAATCGTGGTCAGTCTGGGGTGCATAATATGGGTCTCCGGAACAGGATATCCGAAGGTCATGGCCCCACAAACGGACCACGATATGGTCGCCATCGGACCAGATTGTGGCGATTTCGGGCGCTCAGGACCAGCCGACGCAGTATGGCTCTGGATCGAGATTCCTCGGGTCACCCGTCGTGCCGGGCGGCGGGAACTTGGCCTTGAAAGTGAAGGCAAATGCGCTGGGCCCGTTTGCCTGCAAATGGCTCAACCGGGCCAGGCCTTCCTCGACGGTCGGCGCATGGCCGGCGTCGACCCACCACAGGACCTGATAGGCGGTGTCGGGTCGCTCGAACCACTGCCGACGCTTGGCCATGACGGTTCGGTGGCCGGATTTGTAAGCAAAATCGAACAGGCTTTCGACATCCCGCCACACCGACATGTTGACAATGAAGCGTGGGTTTTCGTCGACCTGAATGTCGGTGGCGTTGCCGCTGTCACTTTGCAGCCGCCAAACGAAACCAGCGCTGGCCTCGGCCAACTCATTGATCGCGTCGAGCCGCGACATAAACCCGGACATGCGTGGGTCGTCCAAGGGATAATGCGCGGTTCCAACATTCATCTGGGCGATTTGCCACTCAGCCATGTGGGACTCCCTCTCGTGCCGGGCGAACGAATGCGTTTCTGATCGGCAATCTAGACAGTGAAACGCCGGCCCGCCAGCGGCGCGCGCACGCCATGACCTGCGCCTAAGTGCGCTGACGACACTTCATTTCGATTTGGTGTGGCCCTGCGATCTTTCCGTTCGCGACGTAACAAAATTGCATTATAGTCAACCAGATTGAAACGATAGCCGGTTTGATCACATTGACAGACGGAATATTCCGCCGAACAATCCTGATGCAGAATAAAACTACCCGAACCGTCCACCGAACAGACTGGAGGCACTTTCATGTCACGTCCAATTCCGTTGGCTTTCGGCTCGGCTTGCGCACTCGCGGCTCTGATGATCGCGGCGCCGGCCATGGCCCAGAGCAACATCGTCACCATGAACACGGTGCAGATCTTCGGCACCATCGATCCGGCCAAGATCAACGACTACACCGAATACATGGCAGCGGTTAATCTGTATGACGGCCTGGTTACGGTCGACGAAGGCGGCAATATCCTGCCGCAACTGGCCGAGAGCTGGGAGGTGTCGGACGATTCCTCGGTCTTTACCTTCCATCTGAACCCGAACGCGACCTTTCAGGATGGGTCGCCTGTAACGGCGCAGGACGTGGTCTACACGGTCGACCGCCTGCTCTCCATCAATCAGGGCCCGGCCTATCTGTTCGCCGACGTGCTGGAGCCGGGCAGTGTCGCGGCGACGGATGACCACACGGTGGTCTTCACCCTGTCGCAGACCTTCTCGCCCTTCCTGGCCACCATGCCGGCGGTCTTCATCGTCAACGCCGACCTGGTCGAAGAGAATGCCGGCGACGACGAGGGCCAGAACTATCTGGCGACCAATGTTGCCGGCGCCGGCCCCTATATGCTCGACAGCTGGGACCGGGGCAGCCGCATGACCCTGACCCGCGACGAGAACTACTATGGCGGCTGGCATGACGGCGCGATCGACGAGGTCCGCTGGATTGTCACCAATGACGAGGCGACCGTGCGGTCGCTGGCGGCGTCGGGTGAGCTGACCATGACCAGCCAGTATCAGGCGACGGAGACCTACGACGCCATCGCCGCCATGGACGGGTTCTACCTGGCCGAGGAGGACACGGCGGTCGCCTTTTACTACAAGCTCAACACCCAGATCCCACCGACGGATGACGTGCATATCCGTCGCGCCATCGCCTGCGCCACGGACTATGACCTGATCCGCGAGGTGATCCTGCCAGGCGGCGTGCTGTCAACGCCGCTGCCGCCCTTGTTCGCCGAGTTCCACAATAACGACATCCCGGCCCCGACCTTCGATCTGGCATGCGCGCGCGAGGAAATTGCGCAGAGCCAGTATGCGGGCAGCGGGCCGATCCCGATCGTGCATTCCTACGTCGCCGGCACGGCGTTTGAGGAGGAAATCGCGCTTCTGTTCCAGGCGACGATGGAGGAGCTGGGCTTCGAGGTCACCCTGCAGCCGGAACCTTGGAACCGGATCACCGAACTCGCGGGCGAGATCGACACGACGCCGAACCTGACTCAGGTCTTCTTCGGGCCGACCTATCCATCGCCGGATTCCATGTTCTATACCCAGTATCACTCCAATGCCGCCGGCACCTGGGCGTCGATGGAATGGGTGCTGAGCGACGAGGTCGACAGCCTGATCGACGCCGCGCGGGCAACCGCCGATGTGAGCGAGCAGGCCGAGATCTATCGCGAACTGCAGGCCCTGCTGGTGGAAATCCAGCCGGATACCTTCCTGCTCACCCAACGTGTGCGGCACGCGATGAGCGACTGTCTGACCGGCTTCCAGGCCATCCCGATGCAGAGTTTCGACTACGACATGTATCGCTACACCTGGACCTGCGATCCGAACGGTTGATCTGACGCGGAAGCAGCCCCGGCCCGTTTTAGGGCCGGGGCGTCCCCTCGGGCATAAATCGCCGTGGAGTTTCTTTACTTTCTGGCCCGCCGGCTCTTGTGGTCGATCCTGGTGCTGGTCGGTCTGTCGATCATCATCTTCACGATCGCCCGCATCGTGCCTGGCGACCCGGCGCGTATCGCGCTCGGCCCCCTGGCGACGCAGGAACAGGTGGCCGCACTTCAGGCCGAAATGGGGCTCGACCGGCCGATCCATAGCCAGTATCTGGGCTATGTCGGTGGCCTGTTGCAGGGCGATCTCGGCCAGTCGCTCTTGACCCAGCGCTCGGTCAACGAGGACATCGGCGACACCTTCGCCGCCACCTTCGAACTGGTCGTTGCCACGGTGATTGTCTCGATGATCATTGGCGTGCCGGCGGGCGTCATGGCCGCGCGCAACAAGGATGGCTGGCTGGACAATTCCAGCCGTTTCATCGCGCTGCTGGGCGTGGTGACGCCGGCCTTCTTCCTGGCGATCCTCTTGCAGATTCTGGCTGGATACGTCCTGCAGATCTTGCCGGTGACCAACAGGATGCCGGCCGGCATCGATTTTCAGGCCAATATCACCGGTCTCATGGTGATCGACACGATGCTGCGTGGCCGCTTCGATCTGACGGTCGAGGCGCTGCGTCATCTCTTGCTGCCGACCATCGCGTTGTCGGCCGCCACGATAGGCCAGATCATGCGCATCACGCGCTCGTCCATGATCGATGTCTCGCGGCAGGACTATATCGAAGCGTCCCGGGCCTTTGGCATCCCGGCTCGCATCCGCACCTTCAAATACATGCTGCGGCCGTCCTTCGTGCCGCCGCTGACCATCCTGGGCCTCGAATTCGCCTCGCTGATCGGCAACGCCTTCGTGGTCGAGATGGTCTTCGGCTGGCCGGGCATGGCCAGTTACGGCGTACGCACGATCCTGCAAAAGGACCTGAACGCCGTCATGGGCGTTGTCATGGTCTCCGGCCTGTTCTTCGTCTTCGTGAACCTGTTGATCGACGTGCTGGTCGGCTATGTCGACCCGCGCGTGCGCATCCGGGGAACGCGCTGATGGCTGTCCTCAACAACGGCTCGGCGCCGGCAAATGTGGAGGAGGCGGTCCCGGCCGCCACCATCTCCAACGCCTACAAGAACTGGTACCGGTTCAGCCGCAATCCCACCGCTGTGATCGGCGCCGTGATCGTCCTGATCGTGATCTCTTGCGCTCTGTTCGCGCCCTGGATCGCACCCTATCCCGAGCAAGTCGACAACTTCGTCGATTTCCGTGCCCGGCACCTGCCTCCCTCTTGGGAACACTGGTTCGGCACCGACAATGTCGGGCGCGACGTGCTGACACGGGTCATTTACGGCTACCGCATCTCGCTCCTGCTGGTCGTGGTAGTGCTGGGCCTGTCGATCCCGTTCGGCGTCATGCTGGGCCTGATGGCCGGCTATTTCGGCGGCTGGGTCGAGATCGTGATCATGCGGCTGACCGATATCGCGCTCGCCATCCCACCGCTGGTCATGGCGCTGGCCATTACCGCCGTCTTGTCGCCGAACCTGATGAACGCGATGATCGCCATCTCGGTGCTATGGTGGACCTGGCATACGCGCCTGATCTATTCGATCACCCGCACGCTGAAGACGCAGGAGTTCGTCGAAGCGGCGGAGATCCTGGGCGCCAGCAAGTTCCACATCCTGTTCAGAGAGCTGTTGCCCAACTGCGTCTCGGCGATCTCGGTGAAGGCGACGCTGGATGCCGGCTTTGTTATCCTAATCGGCGCCTCGCTCAGCTTCCTCGGCCTCGGCGTACAGCCGCCGACGCCGGATCTCGGCACCATGGTCGCTACAGGGGCCGACTATCTGCCCGATCGGTGGTGGCAGTCCGTCATGCCGGGCATGGCCATCCTCTTCGCGATTCTGGGCTTCAACCTGCTGGGCGACGGTTTGCGCGACATGTTCGATGTGGAGGATGTGCGATGAACGCGCCTCTGCTTGACGTCGCCGGCCTGTCAGTCGATTTCGCGACCTATGGCCGCCAGGCCCGCGTGCTGGACGGTGTGTCGCTCCAGGTGCGTGCCGGCCAGCACGCCGCCCTGGTGGGCGAGACGGGCTGCGGCAAAAGTGTCACCTTGCGCGCGATCATGGGCATCCTGAAAAGCCCGCCGGCCAGTATCGCCGCCGGGTCGATCGGCTTCGACGGTGCCGACCTTCTAACCATGCCGGCGCGCCAGCGTGACGCGCTGAAGGGCACGGCCATGTCCATGGTCTTTCAGGATCCGATGACGGCGCTGAACCCTGTCTTCACGATCGGCGACCAGCTCGCCACCATCATCAAATACGCTGACCGACGCATGGGCGTGCGCCGGGACAAGCAGGGCCGCAAACTGCGCGTGATCGAGGTGCTGGACCAGGTGCGCATGCCGGACCCGGAGCGCATCTTCAGCGCCTATCCCATCATGCTGTCCGGCGGCATGCGCCAGCGCATTCTGATCGCCATGGCGCTGTTGAACGAGCCGCGCTTGTTGATCGCGGACGAGCCGGGCACGGCGCTGGACGTCACCACCCAGGCCGAGATCCTGGCCTTGCTGAACGACCTGGTTGCGGCCCGGTCGCTGGCCTTGCTGATGATCACCCACAATCTCGGCGTCGTGCGCGAGATGGCGGACTATGTCTACGTCATGTATGCCGGCACGATCGTCGAGCACGGGCCGACCGAGGCCCTGTTCGAACGGCCCAGCCACCCCTACACGCAAGCCTTGATCGAATGTGTGCCGAAACTGTCCGGCACCTCCACGTTCAAGGGCATCGACGGCACCATTCCGGACTATGTGGACCCACCCGTCGGCTGCCGTTTCAGGCCTAGATGCCCGCACCGGCATGACGCGTGCTTCGAACGGCCCCCGAACGTCACCGTCGGCGCCAACCATGCCGCCGCATGCTGGCTGCGCCAGCCGGCAGGGGAGGTGGCATGACCGAGGCGCCCCTTCTTGAGGTCAGCGGCCTGACCAAGCACTTTCCCATCCGCGGCGGCATCATCCAGCAGCGGGTCGGCGCGGTACGCGCCGTCAACGATGTCAGCTTCGCGATCCGCAAGGGCGAGGTCTTCGGCCTGGCCGGCGAAAGCGGCTCCGGCAAATCGACCATCGCCCGGATGGTTGTCGGGCTTTATCGGCCGACCGCCGGCACCGTCCATTTCGACGGAAGCGATGTCAGCGGCCTGATCGGCGGCCGCGACTATCGCAAGCAAGTCCAGATGGTGTTCCAGAACCCGGGTTCGTCCCTGAACCCGCGCCGCACCATCGCCCAGTCGGTCGCCGTGCCGCTGATCTTTCACGACTACCCCAAGGCGAAGATCGCTGACCGTGTGGCAGAGTTGCTGGAGATGGTCGAGCTGCCGCGCACCTTCGCCATCCGCTATCCGCACGAGCTGTCCGGCGGCCAAAAGCAGCGTGTCGCCATCGCGAGGGCACTGGCGGTCGAACCGCGCCTGATCGTGCTCGACGAGCCGACCTCGGCGCTCGACGTCTCGGTGCAGGCCAAGATCATCGATCTGCTGGCTGGGCTGGCGGGCGAACTGGCCCTGACCTTCCTGTTCATCTCCCACGATCTCAGCCTGATGCGCAATTTCTGCAGCCGAGTCGGCATTCTTTATCTCGGCCGCCTTGCCGAGACCGGCCCGACCGTCGACGTCTTCGGCTCCCCGGCCCACCCCTACACCCAGGCGCTGATCGGCGCCGTGCCGGTCGTGTCGGACGAGGAGGCGGCGCTGAAGCCGTCGATCCCGGCCCTGTCCGGCGAGATCCCCAGTCCATCGCGCATCCCCAAGGGCTGTAGCTTTCACACGCGCTGCCCCTTCGCGTTCGAGCCGTGCCGGCAGATCGACCCGGAGTTCACCATCGTCGGCAAGGGCCACGAGGCCCGGTGCCACCTGCTTGAAGAACGGACGGCGACCGCCGCAACCGTTCCAGTTTCCCCAGTTGAGAGGAGTGCCCACCCGTGATCCGCATCGGTGTAGATGTCGGCGGAACCAATACCGACGCCGTCCTCATGGACGGCCAAAAGGTCGTGGCCGGCGTGAAGGCCGCGACCACCCAAGACGTGCTGACCGGCGTGAACAACGCGCTGAAATCGGTGCTTGCGGAAAGCGGCATTGCGCCCGCCGCCGTCGATGTCGTCATGATCGGCACGACCCATTTTACGAACGCCGTGGTCCAGCGCCGCGACCTGGCCCAGACCGCCGCCGTGCGCCTTGGCCTGCCGGCCACCGCTTCGCTACCGCCCATGGTCGACTGGCCGGATGATTTGCGCGACGCCATCGGCAATCACCGCTATCTCGCCCATGGGGGGCACGAGTTCGACGGCAGGCCGATCTCGGCCCTGGACGAGGACGAGCTGCGCGGCATCGGTGCGGACATCAAGGCGAAGGGCGTGCGCTCCATCGCCATCTCCTCCGTCTTCAGCCCGGTCAATACCGAGGTCGAACAACAGGCCGGCGAAATCTTGGGTGCGGCCGTGCCCGACGCCCACATCACGCTGTCCAGCGATATCGGCCGCATCGGCCTGTTGGAGCGTGAGAACGCGGCGATCATGAATGCCTGCCTGCGCGACCTGTCGGCACATGTGATCGCGGCGTTCAAATCGGCACTGGCCGATTGCGGCATCGCCAGCCGGTTCTTTCTGACCCAGAATGACGGCACCTTGATGGATGCCGCCTTTGCCGAGCGCTTTCCGGTGCTGACCTTCGCCAGCGGCCCGACCAATTCCATGCGCGGCGCGGCGTTCCTGTCCGGCGTCGATGAGGCCATCGTGGTCGATATCGGCGGCACGACCAGCGATGTCGGCGCCCTGCACAAGGGTTTCCCCCGGCCGGCCACTGTCGCGGTCGAGGTCGGCGGCGTACGCACTAACTTCCGCATGCCAGACGTGTTCTCGATCGGCCTTGGCGGCGGCTCGCTGGTCGTCGATCAGGATGGCACCGTGACTGTCGGTCCGCGCTCTGTGGGCTTTCGGCTGACGGAGGAGGCGCTGTGCTTTGGCGGCGACACGCTGACCGCCACCGACATCGTCGTTGCCGCCGGCAAGGCTGACATCGGCGACCGCGCCAAGACCAGCCATCTCGACGCCGATCTGGTCGCCCGCACCCAGACCGAAATCCAGCGCATGCTGGAACTCTCCGTCGAACGCTCGCGCCTGTCGCCGGAACCCTTGCCGGTGATTGTGGTCGGTGGCGGCAGCATCCTGGCCGGCGACAAGATTGGGACACTGGAGGTTCTGAAGCCGGCCCACTACGCCGTCGCCAACGCGGTCGGCGCAGCCATCGCCCAGGTCAGCGGCGAGATCGACCGGGTCTATTCGCTCGCCAAGATGGGCCGCTCCGATGCGCTGGACGATGCCAAACGTCAGGCGACCGACGCCGCCGTGTCTGCCGGTGCCACGCCGGACAGCATCGAGATCGTCGATGTCGAGGACGTGCCGCTGGCCTATCTGCCCGGCAACGCGACCCGCGTACGGGTGAAGGCGGTCGGAGAGTTGCGTGTCTGACGGCTACCCCCTGACCGAGGCCGATCTCCCGGCGCTCACCCTCGGTGCTGCCCTGCTCGGCACCGGCGGAGGCGGCAACCCCTATATTGGCATGCTGCGCACCCGCGAACTCATGCGCGCTGGCGCCACGGTCGACGTGCGGCCGCTGGAGTCTTTCGGTGATGACGAGCATATCGGCTCGGTCGGCGGCATCGGCGCGCCTGTCGTGGGCGTCGAAAAGGTCGAGGAGGGCGAGGAGTGCCTGCGCGCGCTGCGCGCTGTCGAAGAAGCCTCCGGCGTGAAGGTCGCCGCCCTGATCTCCGCCGAGATCGGCGGCGCCAACGCCATGGAGCCGGTGCTGACCGCTGCGCAAGCCGGTCTGCCGGTGGCCGATGGCGACGGCATGGGGCGCGCCTTCCCCGAGGTCCAGATGACCAGCTTTTTCATCTATGGCCAGGCACCCGAACCGGCCGCCATTGCCGACGACAAGGGCAACTGCATCGTCTTTAAGGACATGGTCGACATGTATTGGCTGGAGCGGTTTGCCCGCACCGCCGCCGTCGATATGGGCGCCGGCGCCGGCTTCGCCACCGCCCCGATGTCCGCCGGTTTCCTGAAGCGTTACGCGGTGCCCGGTACTGTCACCCAGGCGCTGGAAATCGGCCGGGCGATCGAAAAGGCGCGCGCCAGCCGCCGCGACGTGCTGGGCAAAGTGGCCGATGCCGCCGGTGGCAGGATCATCTACACCGGCAAGATCGGCGATGTGCGTCGCGAACTGAAGGGCGGCTTTGCCATGGGTCATGTCGAGCTTTCCGGCGTCGCCGACCATGCGGGTGAGGCGGGCCGGATCGCCATCCAGAACGAAAACCTGATCTTCTGGCGCGACGGCGCGGTCGAGATCACGGTGCCGGACCTGATCATGATCCTGGAACTGGACACGGCCGAGCCGATCACCACGGAACTCCTGCGCTACGGCCAGCGCGTCGCCGTCCTGGCCATGCCGGCCCATCCGCTGATGAAATCCGATGCGGCGCTGAGAGTCGTCGGCCCGGAGGCCTTCGGCTATGCCGACATCGCCTACAAGCCCTTCGCGGCCTGATAAGAAGTATGAGGAAACCACCATGCGCCTAATCGATATCGACGATCTGGACGACATCGCCGTCGGCGGCGCCATCCTGGGCACGGGCGGTGGCGGCGACCCGCATATCGGCAAGCTGATGGCCAAGGAGGCTATCCGGCGTAACAGCCCGGTGCGTCTCGTGGATGTCGATCAGGTGCCGGAGGATGGCTGGGTCGTGCCGGTCTGCATGATGGGCGCGCCAACGGTGATGACCGAAAAGCTGCCCCAGGGCGACGAAATCGTCATCGCCTTCCGCAAGCTGGAACAGCTTATGGGTGTCACATTCGACGCCGTGCTGTGCGGCGAGGCCGGCGGCCTGAACTCCACCACGCCCTTCATCGTCGCCGCCGAGACCGGCCTGCCGCTGGTCGATGGCGACGGCATGGGCCGTGCCTTCCCCGAACTGCAGATGGTCACCTTCACCCTGCACGGCGTCCACGCCACACCCATGGTCCTTGCCGACGACAAGGGCAATTCCATCGTGCTGGACACGGTCAGCAACCAATGGACCGAGCGTCTGGCCAGGGCCGCGACGGTCGAGATGGGCGGCTCCGCCCTGCTCGCCTTCTACCCCATGTCCGGCAAGACCGCCCGCCACGCCATCGTGCGCGGCACCCTGGGCCTCGCCGCCGATCTCGGCCGCACCTTGCGCCGCAGCCGCGCCAAGCTGGCCGACCCGGTGATGACCATGCAGGACCGCCTCGGCGCGCTGCCCCTGTTCAAGGGCCGCGTCCTCGACGTCGAGCGCCGCACGGTCGGCGGCTTCGCCCGTGGCGAGGCCACGCTGGAGGGCGTCGATGGCCATGCCGGCCAGACCCTGCGCCTCGCCTTCCAAAACGAATTCCTAATCGCCGAACGCGACGGCGAGCCGGTCGTCACGACGCCGGACCTCATCATGCTGCTCGACATCGACACCGGCGACCCAATCACGACAGAGTCGCTGCGCTTCGGCCTCCGCGTCGCGGCGCTGGCCATGAAATGCGACGACCAATGGCGCAGCCCCGAAGGCCTTGAACTCGTCGGCCCGCGCTACTTTGGGTATGATCTGGATTATCGGCCGGTGGAGGAGACGTTGGGGGTGGGATAGAGGCCTTGGCGGGTTACTCAGAGTATCTTGGAGTGCTTGGTTAGCAATATCGACTTGCAGCAGGAGTACGCCGCATAGCGTATAAGCCGGTAAATGAGATGGAAACTTCGCCCACGGAACTACCAAGTCTGGACTAAGGCCTGCCTAAATGCCTCGAATTCAAACTATTCAAGTACGACACAGTCAACCGATCACAACTGTTGTTCGCACCCCATGCTCACTCGTTTTCCATTGAACATGCATACTCCATTCACAAGGGTTACGTAGTTAGAATAGATCATAAGTTGACATTTATCTAATTTTGGATATCTTGGCGGAGGTAGATAAGGACACCCATCCAGAGATGTCGCTGTTCTCGCGAATCCGCTCTTCTTTCGGACGATCAGCCAACGATGAGAACTGGATTTCTCCTCGCTCGATTGGCTTCGCCGGAGGCGTGCTGTCTATCGCGTTGGCGATTGCCGCCTTGTTGCTGCCATTCATACAAATGGTCTCCGGTGCGGAAATCTACTCTCCTGATGAATATGTTTGGTACTTAGTCGTCACCAATTTCTTCCTGTTAGTCGGTATCGCAGTTATCTCAATATATTACCATAGTCTTGATCGCAGGTATCGAAAGAACATAAATAGGCTGTTGGAAACGAGAGCTGAACTCAGACAGGAGCGCGTAAAGAGCTCGCAGATAGAAGATGATCTTATGAGTGTGTTTGGAGATATGGCCCAAAGAGTAGAGGACATTTCTTCACATCGTACGGGGGTTAGCAATTTCATCTGCGATCTTCTAATGAAGAAGGAGTTCAATAAGACTGAGCTAGTTAACCGAATCGATCAGTATATCGATTTTTGCCTTTCTCAGACGGCGGAGTTGTTTGGCCGATTTACCGATAGTAAAACCGCATCATGTGTTAAGCTAATAACAAAAAAAAATGACGATGGTGATCTATTGGTAGAGACATACATGAGGAATCAAATATCACGCTTGCAGAGACAAGGAACTGATGTTGATGAGTTTTTGGGTGTATTTCCGTATAAGAAAAATACCGGTTTCTCTAAAATAATTGATGAAGATAACTCAAGAGGATTCTGGTATTCAAATAATCTGATTGAGCTTCATGAAGAGGGTGAGTACGACAATATTAATCCACGTTGGAAAGAATTTTATTCAGCGGCTGCAATAAGTGCAATACGAAACCCTCAAAGCTCGTCGAAAGACGATATCATTGGTTTCCTTTGCATTGATAACAAAGATGGCCGATTTGATGATAGAATAACCAGGCCCTCGCTCGCGGCAATCAGCAACACGCTGTATTATGTGCTTAGCATGAGAGACTTCATTATGGAAAATCTCCCCGCAAAACCAGACGATGAGGAGCCAAAGTCTGCTCAATTTCCGTATCGTCTGACTCACGAGCGAGATTTGCCTAAATCCTGACTCGCGACTTCTAGATTGCAAAACCCTAGTCAGATGTTGATAGGTTAGACTTGGAGTCACCCTTTCAGGCAGATACCAGTCCGCCTTGACTTGACCGGGCGGCCCCCGATACTGGCGCCCGCAAATCACATCGTTGGGGGAGGGGTCTGATGAAAACTCGTGCGGCCGTGGCGTTTGAGGCGGGCAAGCCGCTGGAGATTACCGAGGTCGATCTTGACGGGCCGCGCGCCGGCGAGTTGATGGTTGAGATCAAGGCCACCGGTATTTGCCACACCGACGCCTACACCCTGAGCGGCGCCGACCCAGAGGGGCTGTTCCCCGCCATTCTGGGCCATGAGGGCGCGGGCGTGGTGGTCGAGGTCGGCGAGGGGGTGACCAGCGTGGCAGAGGGCGATCACGTCATTCCGCTCTACACGCCGGAATGCCGCGAATGCGACTATTGCCTGCACCCCAAGACCAATCTGTGCCAGGCCATTCGCACCACCCAGGGCCAGGGCCTGATGCCGGACGGCAGTTCCCGTTTTTCGATCACCGGTCAGCCCTTGCTGCATTACATGGGCACCTCGACCTTTTCGAACTTCACTGTCCTGCCGGAGATCGCGGTCGCCAAGGTCCGCCAGGACGCGCCGTTCGACAAGATCTGCTACATCGGCTGCGGCGTCACGACCGGCATCGGTGCCGTCATCAACACGGCCAAGGTCGAGCCCGGATCGAACTGCGTCGTCTTCGGTCTGGGCGGCATCGGCCTGAACGTCATCCAGGGCCTGCGGCTGGTCGGCGCCAACATGATCGTCGGCGTGGACATGAACAACAGCAAGAAGGAATGGGGCGAGCGCTTCGGCATGACCCATTTCGTCAATCCGTCGGAGGTCGAGGGTGACCTGGTCCCCTATCTGGTCGACCTGACGGGCGGCGGCGCCGATTACAGCTTCGAATGTATCGGCAATGTGAACACCATGCGCGCGGCCCTGGAATGTGCCCATAAGGGCTGGGGCGAATCCGTCATCATCGGCGTGGCCGGCGCGGGCGAGGAGATCTCGACGCGGCCGTTCCAGCTCGTCACCGGTCGGGTCTGGCGTGGCACGGCGTTCGGCGGCGCACGGGGTCGGACGGATGTGCCGCAAATCGTCGACTGGTACATGGACGGCAAGATCGAGATCGACCCGATGATCACCCACACCATGCCGCTCACCGACATCAACAAGGGCTTCGATCTGATGCATGAGGGCTCTTCGATCCGATCCGTCGTTCTGTACGACTAGGATCGGCCGATGCTCGAAACCATCGCCAAGCACGCCTGCTTCGGCGGCGTGCAGGGCATCTATGCCCATGACAGCGCCAGCACCGGCACACGCATGGAGTTCTCGGTGTTCGTGCCGCGGCACAACCAGCAGCGCGCGTGCGCCGTCGTCTATTACCTGTCGGGTTTGACCTGTACGTGGGAGAACACAACGGTCAAGGCCGGCTTTCAGCGGGTGGCGGCGGCGCTGGGCCTGATCGTCGTTGCGCCTGACACCTCGCCGCGCGGCGAGGGCGTGCCCGATGACGACGCCTATGATCTGGGCCAGGGCGCCGGCTTCTACCTCGACGCGACGCAAGCGCCTTGGAACAAGCATTTCCGTATGGAAAGCTACATTGCCGAGGAACTGCCGGCGTTGATCGACGACAACTTCCCGAACACCGGCCAGCGCGGTGTCATGGGCCATTCCATGGGTGGGCACGGCGCGCTCACCCTGGCCATGCGCCACCCGGATCTCTTTCAAACCGTCTCCGCCCTGTCGCCGATCGTGGCGCCGGCCGCGGTGCCCTGGGGCCGGAAGGCGTTCGCTGCCTATCTCGGCCCGGATGAAAGCACCTGGCGTGGCCACGATGCCTGCGCACTAATTGCCGATCGTGGCTGGCACGGCGACATCTTCATCGATGTGGGCGCCGATGACGGCTTTCTCGACGAACAGCTTCAGCCGCAGCGCTTCAAACAGGCCTGTGCGGCGGTCGGCGTCGATCTTACCCTGCGGCTGCAGCCTGGTTACGACCACTCCTACTATTTCGTCGCCAGCATGATGGACGATCATCTCGCCTGGCATGCCGACCGTTTGATCTGAGCGTACGACGCCCATGACCAGCAGGTTTCTGGTTCGAAAGCTGCTGCGTTTGCTGCTGACCCTGTGGGCGGCGGTCACCCTGGTGTTCGTTGTGCTGCGCCTGTCCGGCGACCCGATCGTGGCCCTGGTGCCTGCCGACCTGCCCGACGCGATCCTTGAGCAGTATCGGGAACGGCTGGGCCTGACCGGCTCGATCCTGGAGCAATACGGCGCCTATCTCTCTGGCGTGCTGCGCGGCGATTTCGGCTATTCCTTCCGCACGGCCGGTCCGGCCTGGGACGTGGTGGCCTCGCGCGTTCCGGCGACGCTGTTGCTGGGCGGCGCGGCCATGGCGCTGGCCATCCTGGTCGGCATCCCGGCCGGGATCGCGGCGGCCCATTGGCACAACCGTGCCGGCGACCGGGTGATCATGACCGGTGCCGTGTTCGGCTATGCCATGCCGAACTTCTTCTTCGGCATTCTGCTGATCCTGCTGTTCACGCTGAACCTGCAATGGCTGCCGTCCGGCGGGATGGGTGGCTTCAGCCATTTGATCATGCCGACGCTGACGCTGGGTCTGGCCTCCGCCGGTGCGTTCGCCCGCTTCACGCGCTCGTCCTTGCTGGAGGTGCTGGGCGCCGGCTACATGCGCACGGCCCGCGCCAAGGGGCTGTCGCTCAGGCGCCAGATGCTTGTGCATGCGCTGCGCGGCGCCCTGGTGCCGCTGACCACGCTGCTGGGCTTCACCATCGGTGCCCTGATCGCCGGTGCTGTGGTTACGGAAACGGTCTTTGCCTGGCCCGGCGTTGGCCGGCTGCTGGTTGTCTCGGTATCCGAACGCGACCTGGCGGTGGTCCAATTGATCGTGATCCTGGCGGCGGCGACCATGGCCTTTGCCAATCTGGCCGTTGATCTCGCCTATGGCTGGCTCGACCCCCGTATCGGCCAGGAACGGCGCAGCCAGCGGGTCGGCCCGTGAGGCGTCGGCGGCCCCTGGGCACGACGGTTGCCCTGGTCGTGCTGGTGCTGGTGGTCGGCGTGGCCCTGTTCGGCGACTTCCTGACGGCCTATCCCTACGACCAGTCAAACCTGCTGGCGCGCAACGAACCACCGGTGTTTCTCGGCGGCAGTTGGGACCACCCGCTGGGCACCGATCGGCTGGGCCGGGATATGGTCGCCAGACTTGTGGTCGCCATCCGCATCTCGATCGGCATCGCTGCCGTCGGCACGCTGATCTCGATGGTGATCGGCACCTCGCTGGGCCTGTTGGCCGCGCGCCGCGGCAAGGCGGCTGACGACGCGGTGATGGGCCTGGTCGACCTTCAGGCCGCCTTGCCCTTCATCATCATCGCGCTGGCCATCCTGGCCTTCTTCGGCCGGTCGCTGACCATCTTCATCATGCTGATCGGGCTTTATGGCTGGGAGGTCTATGCCAGACAGGTGCGCGGCGCGGCGCTTGCGGCCCGCAACCAGCCTTATATCGAGGCGGCGAGGGCCGTTGGCGTCACCACCGGCACGATCTATCGACGGCACATCCTGCCCAACATCTCCAATGTCATCATCGTCCAGGCCACCTTGAACTTCCCGCAGGCGATCCTGCTGGAAACCGGCCTCAGTTTTCTTGGCCTCGGCATCCAGCCGCCGCTGACCAGCCTTGGCCAACTGCTGGGCGAGGGCAGGGACAGTCTGGCCAGTTCCTGGTGGGTCGCGGTCATTCCCGGCACGGTCATCTTCCTGACTACACTGGCGGTCAGTCTGCTGGGCGACGCGTTGCGCGACCGGCTGGACCCGACGCTGCGACGGTAAAGCGGCGATCAGATCTCGCGGCCGAAACTGTCGCCGGGCATCTGGGTCGATAGTCCATCGTCGACGAGGATCTCCGCCCCGTTCATCATCTTCGAGGCGTCGGATGCCAGGAACACCGCCGCACCGACCAAGTCCTCGGGATGCAGCAGGCGGTTACGCGGACTGCGAGTGGCGAACGCCTTTTCCGCGCGCTCCCTGGAGCCGAGTTTCTTCAGCGCACTGGCAAGCGAGGCGTTCGTTAGAACGTAACCCGGATGGATCGCGTTGACGCGGACGTTTGAGCTCGTGGCAATGCACGAGGCCGCGGCCTGAACGGTCAGCGCGCGAACGGCGCCTTTGCTCGTACCGTAGGCGGGACCGCTCCTGGCGCCGAAAGAGCCGACAACCGATCCGACATTAATGATCGACCCCGGGCGGGCACCTATCGCCTTGACCGCGACCTTGATGCCCAGAAACGTGCCATCGAGGTTTACCGCATGAAGCTTGCGCCACTCTTCGAGCGGGATATCGGCAATCGTGTAGCTTTCACTTGCAAACAGACCGGCGCAGTTCACCAGTACGTCGAGCGGGCCCAGGCGCCGTTCGACCTCAGAAATCGCGCCGCGCCACGACGCCTCGCTCGTCACGTCAAGCTGATACGCGATCGCCTCTCCGCCACCGGCTCGAATGTCGGCCGCCACGGCTTCCGCCGCTCCGGCATTGATATCGCAAGCGGCGATCTTGCTGCCCGCGCGCGCGAGGCCCTTCGCGATCGCGGCGCCGATTTCCCCACCGCCCCCCGTGACAATGCTGAGCTTACCGTCCAATTGACCCATGTAATGCGCGCCTAAATCAGGCCCCCCAACTCTTCGATACGCAGCTTTAGTCGATCGACCGAAAGCTCCGGGTGAGCGGCTGCGATGCCCGATGCAAAGCCGGTCGCGAACGCCGTGCCCATTACCCTGATGGAGCTATAGGCCCTGGGATCGGCGCCGATCGTGCGCCCTGCAAGATAGAGGTTGGAAAGCCCCTTTGCCTTCAAACAGCCGAGCGGAGTATGGGCGAACCCATCCCCGCCGATCGGCGTGAAGGCCGGCCGTCCGATGACCGAGTGGTCCTCCATGGGCCAGGCGGCGCGGGCGACACCGTCTGCGCGGGTACGGCCCGCCAGCAGTTCGGCCTCCGTGATCCGGTCTTCCGCGTCGACATGCCAGCTATCACGGATGCCCACCTGTGGTCCCGTCTGCACCAAGAAGGCGTTCCGGCAGGCCGGCTGACTGTTTCGCAGCACGGCCACATAGTCTTGCGCCGCCGCACGCGCGTACCGCTCGGCCGCGGACAGCGTCGCCGATGTGGCATCGGCCGCAGAATGGTCGATGATCATCCACCAGATATCCGGGCTGTTCGGGATCGGCGCAAAGAAACCAGCACCGGCGCGATTGGTCGGATAGGCGCCCGACTTGTTGTAGTCGGCCAAGGCGGCCGCGAGCCTGTCGCGATCGATCACGGTTCCATCGGCCAGTCCGCCGATGCGGATCGGCGACGAGAAGGGCTGCAGTGTACCGGCCCCGTCGCCGACCATTCGAGGCACGCCGGCGAGGCTCGCCACATGGGCGTCGCCCGTGGCATCGACCAAGCAGCCGGCCGTGACGTCGACACGCCCCTCGTGGCAATGCAGGACGATTTGGTCCAACCGCCCGGCTGTCGCGACCGCGTCCACGGCCTTGGCGTGAAACAGAACTTCGACGCCGGCCGCCGCCAGGCTTCGGTCCAGCGCCAGCTTCAGGCTTTCGGGCTCCAGATAGACCAGCCAATGTCCGGTCCTGGGGTTCTGCCTGGGCGCGGTCGTGACGCCAAGCTTCTCGATCTCGCTTAAAACAAGATCGCTGGCGCCACCCGTTGCCGCGACCGGTTTGGACCCACCGCCGCGCTGATAGAGCCCGCAAAAGGACAAGACGTTGGCATTCGTCGCCGCCCCGCCGAGGAAGCCGTACTTCTCGACCAGCAGCGTCTTGGCCCCCGACCTTGCAGCGCCGATGGCAGCGCTGACCCCGCCGATCCCACCGCCGGCGATGACGACATCATAGTGATCCATGGGCGTTTGTGGCTGCTCAGCGCGCGCGAAGGGACGGCATGGTCAACGTCTTGCTTTCTTGCGGCTGTGATAGGTCAGCGCCAGCGCAATGCAGTGGCGCAACGGGGCCTCGGGGAGGGTATCGCTCGCGTCCAAAAATATGCTGCGATTGCCGCCATAGGTCAGCTCGGTCGGGTAGAGTTCGCGGAACGTCTCGACCAGATTCGTGTGGCAGGTGAAGTATAGCGCGTACTGGTCGGGTGCGCCGCGCACGGCGTCGATCCGGATCGTGCTGCCGCTTTTCGTCTTCGGCGTCAGAAAACTCGGCTGGCCCCACTTCAAGGTCTCCTGCAGCGGTCCGACCGCTTCGGTCTTCGCGGCAACATCGAAAATCAGCGCGCGCAGATCGATCAGCCTGGGCCGCACCGACGGCGCGAAGCCGGCGAACGTGGCTGCCACCGCTTCGTCTTGGAATTCGGGAATCACACCATCAACCGTTGTGGCTTCGCTCGGCATCAGCCCGCGCCCATGACCAGCCACCATAATGGCACGGTCGCCATGGAAAGAGGAATGCCGATCCCGATCAAAAGCGCGACCAGTTCGGGTTCCAAATCATGGTTCATGGCGATGATGCTGGCGCCCAGGCTCGGTGGCATCGCCATCTCGAAGATCGCCACCTGCGCGTTGGTGTTGGCCATTTGGCCAAGTGCGGCGTAGATCGCCAGGATGGCCAGTGGCGCCAGCGCCAGGCGATAGGCCAGGCCCGCGCCCAGGGGCGCGATCCGGTCGCCGATCCGTTCAAAGCGGATGGCAAAGCCGACGGCGGCTAGCGCGACCGGAGTCAAGGTCAGGGCGAAAGCCTCGAAGATCTGGTCAAGCCAGTTGGGCCGGGCCAGGTCGTTGGTCGCCAGCGCGATGATGATGGCAATGAAGGGCGGGAACGTTGCGATCCGCCGCAGCACCGCGCGCCCGTCAAAGCGGTCGCCGGCGCATACAGTCGCGACGGTGATGCCGATGGTCGATAGCGCCAGATACGAGCCCGCCAGATCGATGAACAGGCCCAGGCCCAGCCGGTTGGACCCGAAATACGCGTCGATCATCGGCAGGCCGACAAAAGAGGTGTTGCCCCATCCCGCGACGAGGATAAGCGCCCCGGTTCGCTGGCGCGACCAGCCCAGCGCTTGCGACAAGGGCACGAAGACAGCGATGGCCAGCAAGGCGCCGATCCATGGGGTCGCCGCCGCCACCAGCCATTCGAGGTTGACCGAGATATCGTGGACGCTGTGCAAGGCGGCGGCGGGCAGGGCCACGTAAATGACCCATCCGCCGAACACCTTGGGCGCGGTTTCGGGCAGTTGGCCGCTGAGCCGAAGCCCGACGCCGACCGCCAGGCAAACCAGGATCAGCGCGACGTGTTCCATCGCTCGATCGGGCGCCTAATCAGGTTTGCGGCGATGGTGGGGCGCCGATCCCTTGGCCGGCGCCCCGGAAAACACGGCTGACGTCAGCCTTGATCGACGCTCAGATGGCCCGGCCCCAACGGCATGCGCACGCTGTTGATCGGCGTCCAGTCCAAATCGTCCTGCGCCACCCAGCTCGCCAAATTGCGCCACAGGATGATGGCCGGCGTCACTTCCTCCCAGATGTCGACCATCTGGCGGAAAAGAGCGACGCGGGTTTCCGGATCTGTCTCAGCCAGATATTGCCGGCCCAGCTCCACATACTCCTCCGGCGGCGACCAGGTGCGGTCCCGCTCACGCGTCGCGCGGGCCGAGTTCGGCCCCCAGAAACCCCAGATCGCACGGGTCGGCGTGCCGTCGAACTCGGTCGTCATCGACATGTTCGCCATGCCGAACGGGTGTTGCAAGGCCAGCGCCCAGCTGTCGACCACGTTCACCGTGGCGTTGATACCCATGGCCCGCCATTGCTCGGCCAGATACTCCACGGCCAGGTCGAAGTTCGGGAAGGCGCCCCTGGTGACGTTGATGACGATCTCTTCGCCGTCATAGTCCGACTGCGCCAGATACTCCGCCGCCGCGTCCGGGTCGTACCCAAAGCGCGACTGGACGTCCGGGTCATAGAAGATCGTGAATTCGGGGAAGTTGAACGGCGCCGGTGCGAACGTCGCATCGCCCCACAGCGCCTGGACCAAGGCGTCCCGATCGATCGCCGAGTTCATGGCATAGCGCAGATTGGCGTCGGTCAGCGGGTTGGGCCCGAACTCCGGGATATCCAGCGTGTTGTAGGCCAGCATGACGTAGTTGGCGATCGGCCTGGTGACGTAGTTCAACCCGTCATAGCCCTGAACGGTCTCGACCTCGTCGGCCGGCACGTTGACCATGAAGTCGAACTCGTCGGCCACCATGCCCGCCAGCCGGGCGGAGAACTCCGGCACGATGCGGAATTCGAGGCTGGCCGCCGGCGGCGTGCCGCCCCAATAGTCGTCGAACGCCTCCAGCCTGATATGGTCGCTGGCGTCGAACGAGGTGACTTGGTAGGGGCCCGTGCCAATCGGTTCCTGGCCAAACTGTTCGGGGCCGACTTCCAGGTAGTAGTCGCGCGGCACGATGTAGCCCAGCGGGGTGATAAACCGGTAGGGCAGGTTGGGGTCCGGCGCGGAGAGCTCGATTTCGACCGTATAGTCGTCGATCGCTTCAACCCGTTCAAAGCCGTCGGTGTAGCGGGTACCTGCGGGCACCAGAGCGTCCTCGCCCCAGATCCGTTCGGCCGACAGGCTGAAGGTGACATCGTCGGCCGTCATCGGCTCGCCATTGTGGAACAGCACGTCGTCGCGCAGGTTGAAACGCCAGACCGTGTCCGAGGTTTGCTCCCAGCTCTCGGCCAGGGCTGGGACCAACTCGCCGCCTTCCGGATCTTCCAAGAAGTTTCGGCCGACAAGTTGATCGTAGAAGTTTAGGTGGATGCGGTTGCCGTTGGTCGAATTGCCGTCGATCGGTTCCATGGTGCGAAATAGCCCATCGACCGCGATTACCAGATCCGGTCGCGAGTCTTGGGCCATCGCGGGTCCGGCAGCCAGGGCGCAGGCCGTTAGCAGCGCCGCCGGCGTCCAATACTTGCTCATGAGTGTCGTTCCCCCTTTTGATGTTCTCAACGCAGTCTCATGCGGCACCCATGCTGGCAGATCGATTATGCCGCGACAACAGCACCGCCGGTTGAAAGACGGTTCGAGGCTGCATTGAGCGCTTGCAACCCCTCCGCCTCTCCGATCCGCCGCAATTCAGCCGCGATTGTCGTTCCCTCGTTCCCCAAAAGGTCGTGCAGCTTGTCCGTCAGTCCCGCTGATCGCTCGGCTTCGCTAACGTCGTCCCATGGCCCTTCGAAGCCCGCCTCGATCTTCGAACCATCCATGCGGCGAATGCTGACATGGCCGGGAAACACGCCGCGGTCCTGATGGATGGCCTCGAGGTTGGCATCGCCCTCGATCGTGCAGCGGTGGATCAGCTTCAACACGGTCGGGTCGCTGAGCGCGGGCGGTTCGAAATCGTCGAGCACACAGCGGCCCCGCCCCAACGCGGACGCCACCGCGTAGGCCAGACTGAACCGGGCGGCCAGATGATTGACGATCTTCTTCGTCGACAGCGACTGGGCGCTGGAGGTCTTCACGCGGATCCGGACTTCGTCGATGTCATCGATGGCGGCTTGATCCCGCAAGGCCAGTGCGGCCCGAATGACGGCCTGGCAGCCGAAATTGGCTGGGTAGCGCTTGATGGCGTAGGACCTGACGGCATCTTTCGGCAGCCTCTCGGCCAGGATCTCCGGCCGGGCCGTATCGAAGCCATAGCTGGCCAGCCAGCCGCGATGGCCGGTGATCGGCGATGCCGGACCGGTCGCGCCGGCCTCGGCCAACAGGATACTTTGCACGGCGTGCTGGGCGCCCAGTCCGATGGCGACATCCTTGTCGTCGCTGTAGCTGCCGTTCAGCGGCGACATGGCTGCCAGCAGCCCGGCGGGCAGGGCGGAGGCGGCAATGGCAACCGCATGGGCGGCTTGGCCCCGGCTCAGGCCAAGGAGGTATCCGCCACCCAGCGCGGCCGCGATCGGCGCGCCCAGCGACGTGGTGCGGAAGCCAACAGAGCCGGCGCGATGGCCCCGCCCCAGCGCGCGCAGCAGCACCAAGTTCGCGACGAAGGCGATGTTCAGGGCCTGCACCAGGCGCGGCCCGGCAATCCCCCGATCCTGCGCCAGCGCGATCAGGGCGGGCACGATGACGACGGCGGCATGGCCGTTGTTGCGGCCGTCGATCATCACTTCCTGATAGTCCAGGGCTTCTGCCGCCGTGCCGTTCAAGAAGGCCGCCTGCATCGGCGTCGTCGCGTCCGCGCCGGCCCAAACATGCGCGACCCCGTTTGGCAACGGGCTCATCGCCGCCGCATCGAGGCCGGCCGCGCCGACGCGGCGTTGCCGAGCGCCTGCCGCGACGGCGACCGTATCGATCACAAGATCGATCACAAATCCCGCATCGTCGTCGTCGATCGGAGAGCCGGCTTCGTCGAGCAGGCGGTTGACCCAGGCTTGATCGTTCATCGTTGCGTACCCTGATCGCCGCCGTCCGATTTGCGCACCACGAGTTCCGGTTGCCAGACCTCCTGAAGACCGTGGGGCGAGGCCCCCTCGATGACCTGGAGCAGCAGCTCCGCGAGATGCCGACCGGCCCGCCGGACGGGGGCCGCGAAGGTGGTCAGCGGTGGCGACGAGAATTGAGCCAAGGGCTGGTCGTCGCAGCCGATCACCGCGACATCCTTGGCGACGACCAGTCCTCTTTCCTGCAGCCGTTCCATGGCGCCGATCGCGATCATGTCGTTGCCGCAGATGAGGGCCGTCGGCGGATCGGCAAGCGCCAGCAGCCGGTTGACGCCCTGCCGGCCCGCCTCTCGGTCCAGTCCCCCGTCAACGACCAGATCGTCGTGCGGCGGCAGGCCAAGGTCTCGATGCGCACGGTCGTACCCTTGCCGACAGTGATGACTGTACATCAGATGCGCAGGGGTATTGATCAGGCCGATACGCCGGTGGCCGAAGCCGGCAAGGCGCCGGACGGCCTCCTCGCCCACGACCCGGTGATCGATGTCGATCCAGGCGAAGGGCTGTTCGGCGTTGCTGCGCCCCATCGTCGCAAAGGGTGTGCCTTGCTGTTGAAGCAAGGCGATGCGCGGGTCGTCGGCTTCGGTCCGGGCGAATATCAGCCCGTCGACCCGTCGCCCGCCGACCAGGCGGCGAATGCGCTCCAACTCGTCCTTCTTGTCGTGTGCGGCGGTGACCAGCAGGTGAAAGGGCGTGCCGGTCAGCGCCTCGTCGATGCCCGTCAGCAATTCAAGGAAAAACGGATCGGCGAACTGCGATTGCGGTGGCGTCAGGATGACGCCGATGGCCTCGGCCCTGCGCGATCGCAGGCGGCGTGCCACCGCGCTGGCCTCATAGCCGAACTTTTCCGCCGCCTCGAAAACCCGTTTGCGCGTTTCTTCCTTGACGTCGTGATAGCCGTTCAACGCTCGCGAGACAGTGCTGGTGGAAAGGCCGAGCTCGCGGGCCAGACTTCTAAGGTCCACGGTCCGATCCTCTCGCGGCAACACAGAAACAGGCGACATAATGTTGCGAAATCGGCTCGATATTGACAATCAAAATCGTTTCTGTGACCATCAAAAACGATTTTGTGCCGATGGATCGGGCAAGGCGACGATGTCGATTCGCATACACCTGATCGTTCGGGCCCATCGGGATCAGCCTAGCCCCATTGCGAACGCGGGTCGATGGTGTGACGGCCGGTGTAACCTCGATGATTTGCCGACCCCGCTGAGAGGCTTTTCCTTGCGCTTGGAGCAACCGCAGTGCCCTTGATGAATGAGTTCCTCGGCTATGACGCGGCGCTGTCGGCCGAGAGCATGGTTCGGGCCGCCGATGGGCTAAGGTTCGAGGTTCGCACGCAAAGCGGCAGAAGCTTGCCGGGGTCGATCGCGGTCGTTGCCGATGGCGTGGTGCGGTTGCGCATCGGCCATTCGTCGGATGCACATCCCGTCCTGGACCTGTCTGTTCCGCTGGACGCGGCGGCGTCGGAAGCGTCCATTTCCTCCGACGCTTGTAAGGCAGAGTTGGAAGGCGGCGGCCTAAGGGCCTCGCTCACGACGGCGCCTTGGTCGACCGCGATTTCCCGGTCCGACGGCACGGTCTTGTGGCGGTCCAGCATCGATGATGTCGACCAGAAGGGGCGTCAGCGGGTCCTGCCGCTGGGCGTCGAGGGTGACCCGGTCCAGCGGATCACGGCCGCGTTCGAGGTCGAGCCGCATGAGCGGTTCTATGGCCTCGGCGAGAAGTTTTGTGCCGTCGACAAATTCGGCCTGTCGATCGTCTCGTCGAACTCCAACGCCGGCGGCGCCACCTCGGAACAGGCGTACAAGAACGTCCCCTTCTTCGTCTCTAGCCGCGGGTATGGCGTCTTCTTCAACACCACAACGACGGTTCGTCACGACGTGGCCAACCCGTCGCTTTCGATCCTGTCTTACGTCGCCACGGTCGAAGGCGCCGTCCTGGACATGTTTCTGATCGACGGGCCGGACCCGAAGACGGTGCTGGCGCGCTATTCGGACCTGACGGGACACGCCACGGTGCCGCCCTTGTGGAGTTTCGGCCTTTGGATTTCGCGGTTCTACTTTGAACGTTGGCAGACCCTGGAAGAGGCGTGCGACGGCTTTCGTGCCCGCGGCATCCCGATGGACGTCGTGAACCCCGATGTCTATTGGATGGACGGCGACCGCCTGTCGGACATGCAGTGGGACGAGACGCGGTTTCCTGACGCGGCCGACCATGTTGCAGCCCTGCGCGCCAAGGACATCCGCGTCTGCCTGTGGGAATACCCTTACCTGTCGCAATCCTCGCCACTCTATGACGAGGCCTGGGCGAAGGGCTATCTGGCCAAGATGCTGGACGGCGGGCCTTGCCTTGTGCAAACGACGCTGCCGGTGCCGACCCATCACCTCGACGGGTTCCGCGGCGTCGGTTCGCTGATCTCGATTTTCGAACAGCCGTTGGTCGCGCCGGGCGCCCTGATCGACTTCACCAACCCGGACGCCACACGCTGGTGGCAGGATCTGCATCGCGACCGCCTGCGCGACGGTGTCGCCGTCTTCAAGTGCGACTTTGGCGAGGACATCCCCGACGAGGCCCTGTTCCATGACGGCCGGACGGGCCGGGAGGTCCACAACATCTATCCCTTGCTGTACCAGCAGGCGGTAGCCGACGTGGTTGAGCAGGAAACGGGCGAGCGCATGATCTGGGGCCGCTCCGGATGGGCCGGCGGCCAGCGTTTCCCGGTGCACTGGGGCGGCGACCCTGTCACCACCTTCAGCGCCATGGCCGGCACATTGCGCGCAGGGCTCAGCTATGGGCTTTCCGGCGTCCCGTTCTGGAGCCATGACATCGGCGGTTTTGCCGGGCCGGCACCGTCGATCGAGTTGTTCGTGCGCTGGGCGCAGTTCGGTCTGCTCAGTTCACACGCACGCACCCATGGCTGCACGCCGAGAGAGCCGTGGGAGTTCGGCGACGAGGCCGAAGACATCTTCAAACGGTATGCCATGCTGCGCTATCGCCTGCTGGCCTACTTGCACACGCTCGCGGTCGAGGCGGCGGCGACGGGCGTGCCGCTGATGCGGGCGATGGTGCTGGAGTTTCCGGACGATCGAACCGGGCAGCGCGTCGACTCCCAATACCTGCTCGGCCCCGACCTGCTCATCGCCCCGGTCATGAACCCGGAGGGAGATGCCAGCGTCTATCTGCCTGCCGGAACCTGGCTTGATTGGTGGACGGGCGAGGAGATTGACGGGCCACGCTGGGTTGAGCGCCGCGCGCTCGACCTTTCGATCATGCCGGTCTATTTGCGCGCCGGTGGCATGATTCCTTTGATCGAAGCCATTGATCGCACGGAGGACGCCGACTGGTCGTCGGTCACGCTGATAATCAATCCCGTGGCGGAGGGCGAACGGCGCTTTTCCTTTCCCGATGGGACCGCGTTGACGGCGCGCATCGTGCTGTCGGGCGGCCGCGTTCGCCTTGAGCTTGCGGGCGATCGCCGATCGATCTCCATTCTTCGGCCTGGCAGTACCGCCAAGACCGATTCGATTGAGTTGGAACCCGGCGGACAACCGGCCGTCGCACCATTGGCGTAGCTTTTCCGCCCAATCGGGGTATCATTCCTCCCACATTGTGCGTGGTTGTTCTCGCATAGTGAGAATGATTGCGCATGGCTGTTGACACACCGGGTCATGGAAATGCCGGGCGACCGTTGGCCAAATGCGTCTAAGGTGGCTTGGTGGCTCGGCATTGAAGAGCGTCGTTTCGAACAGGGGAGATCGACATGGCAACTGAATTCAGCCTTTCACGCCGGCACCTGCTGTTGTCCGGTACGGCCATCACCGCGGCGACCCTTCTCGGCCGCCAGCGCCTTGCCGGCGCCCAGCCGGCGCGTGACGGCGGGACATTGATCGCCGCTGCCGACACTGAGCCGCGCAACCTCAACCCGGCCATCGTGGCCTCCAACGGTGTCTTCTATGTAGCCAGCAAGGTGATCGAACCGCTGGCGGAAATGGACTACGAAACGGGCCTGCGGCCGCTGCTGGCGATCGACTGGCAGGGCTCCGACGACGGGCTGACCTTTACCGTGCAGTTGCGCCCGAACGTTACCTGGCATGATGGCACGCCGTTCACCTCCGCCGACGTCGCCTTCTCCGCGATGGAGGTCTGGAAGCCGCTGCAGAATCTTGGCCGCGTCGTGTTCCGTAATTTGGAAAGCGTCGACACGCCGGACGATCTGACCGCCGTGTTCAACTTCTCCGAACCCACCCCGCCGCAGCTGATCGAAAACGCCATGCCGGCGCTGACCAGCGTCATTCCCAAACACCTCTATGAAGGCACCGACATCTCCGAAAACCCGCACAATCAGGATTTGGTTGGCACGGGTCCGTTCCGGTTCGGCGAGCACCGGCCCGGCGAGTTCTATCGGCTGCACCGCAACGAAGACTATTGGGCGGAAACGCTGCCCTATCTCGACGAGATCGTGTTCCGCGTCTTCCCGGATCGGGGTGCCATTGCGGCTGGGCTGGAAACCGGCGACATCCAGGTCTCGGCCTTTTCGGCCGTGCCGCTGGTGGAACTGGAACGCATGGCTGCGATTGACGGCGTCTCCGTCATCCCGGGCGGTTACGAAGGCATCACGTATCAGATCACCTTGGAAATCAATCATCGGCGGCCGGAACTGGCGGACCCGCGCGTTCGCCAGGCGATCCGCCAGGCGCTCGACCCCAGCTTCATCGTCGATACCGTTTTTCTGGGCTACGCGACGGCCGCGACCGGCCCGGTGCCGCACACCGCGACCGACTTCTACACCGACGATGTCCAGATGTACCAAACCGACACCGATGCGGCCGAGGCCTTGTTGGACGAAGCCGGCTATCCGCGCGGCGACGACGGCAACCGCTTCAGCCTGCGGCTGCGGCCGGCCCCCTGGTTCGCGCAGACACGGGCGACCGGCGACTATGTCCGTCAGGCCCTGCGCGGCATCGGCATCGATGTCGAGATCGTCTCCGCCGATCCGGCCGGCCATATCAATGCGGTGTACACCGAGCACGATTTCGACCTTGCGGTCGGCTCGCCGGTCTACCGCAACGATCCGGCGATTTCGACCACGATCCTGTTCCAGGGCGGCTTGCCCGCTGGCGTTCCGTTCGCCAACCAGTATGGCTACGACAGCCCGGAGATGAACGAGATCATCTCGTCGGCGTCGGAGACGATCGATACAGCGGAGCGGGTCGCGCTCTACAACGACTTCCAGCGCCTGGCGTCGGAGGATCTGCCCATCATCAACCTGGTGGAGTTCACCTTCATCACGGTGGCGCGCGACGATGTGCAGAACATCGCCAACAACCCGCGCTGGGCCACCTCGTCCTGGGCGGACACCTGGATCAGTGACTGAGGGCAAGCGCCGCTGAGAGATGGGCCGCACCTGGACGCTGATCCGGCGGCGCTTGCTGCAAGCCATACCGGTGATCCTGATCGTTTCGATCGGGATCTTCGGCTTGTTGGAGCTGGCGGGCGGCGATGCGGTTGACGCCTATCTGGCGGTAACCGGCGGCGGCGATCCGGCGTTCGCCGAACGGCTGCGCCAGCAATGGGGCCTGGATGCGGGCCTGTGGGTGCGCTTCCTGGCGTACGTTGAGTCCCTGGTCACGCTCGATTTCGGCTGGTCGGTGGTGATGTCCAAGCCGGTCAGCGTCGCCATCCTCGAACGCCTCCCGAACACGGCCCTGATGATGGGCGCTGCGATCGCGTTCTCGGCCTGCCTCGGCACCTTGCTCGGCGGCATCGCGGCCTTGCGTCGGGGCACTGCCGCCGATGCCGGGATCACGGTTGGCGCCTTGATCTTGAATGCCATGCCCAGCTTTTGGATCGGCTTGATCGCCATCGTCGTGTTCGCCGTCAAGTTGGCCTGGTTTCCGCTCGGGGGCATTGCGTCGTTTGACCGTCCCAATTTGGCGATCGGCCGCGTGCTCGACGTCGCCTGGCATTTGGTTTTGCCAGTGACGGTTTTGGGGTTGGCCTACATGGCGCTTTACGTCCGGCTGATGCGCAGCGCCATGATCGAGACCGCCGCCAGCGACTGGGTGCGCGCGGCACGGGCGCGCGGACTTCCCAGGGCGCGCATCGTCCGCCGACACATGGCGCGGCCCGCCCTGTTGCCCGTCGTGACGATGCTGGGCCTGCAGGCCGGCAATCTTCTGGGCGGCAGCGTCGTGGTCGAAACCGTGTTCGCGATCCCGGGGCTGGGCAGTCTGGCCTACGACGCGGTGTCCCAGCGCGACCTGCCGCTGATCGCCGGCATCCTGCTTGTCGGCACCCTGATGGTCATTCTGGTGAATCTGCTGGTCGACATCACCTACGCAAGGTTGGACCCGCGCGTGACCGACGATCGCGTTCGGGCAAGTGGCCCATGATGCGCCACTGGTCGTTTGGCGGCGTGTTCGGCGCGGTGGTGTTGGCCGTGCTTATCCTGGTGGCGATCGCGGCACCCTGGCTGGCACCGGGCGATCCCTTGGACATTGTCGGGCGGCCATTGCTGCCGCCCTTCACAGATCCGCGCTTTCCACTGGGAACAGACCAGCTCGGCCGCAACGTCTTCGCCGGCCTCGTCCATGGGACGCGCGTTTCCTTGCTGGTCGGGCTTGCAGCGGCGGCCGCCGCGATCGGGGTCGGCATCCTGGTCGGCACCATCGCCGGTTTCCTCGGCGGCTGGACCGACGAAGGCCTGATGCGCGTGACCGAGGCGTTCCAGACCATCCCGACATTCCTGCTGGCGCTGGCCATGGTCAGCGCGCTGGGCGCGTCCACGATCAACGTCGTGCTCGCGATCGCCATATCCTCCTGGCCGGCGACCGCGCGCCTGGTGCGGGCAGAGATCCTGTCGTTGAAGTCCCGCGACTATGTCGATGCCGCCCGCCTTGCCGGCATGTCGCGCCTGGGCATCGCCTTTCGCGAGGTCTTGCCGGGCGCGGTGCAGCCGGTCCTGGCCCTGATTGGCATTACGGTCGGCGTCGCCATTCTCGTGGAGTCATCCCTCGCATTTCTGGGCCTCAGCGACCCGAACCAGGTGAGCTGGGGCGGCATGGTCGCGAACGGCCGCGCTGTCCTGCGCACCGCCCCCTATCTGGTCGCCATACCGGGTGCGGCCGTGGCCGTGGCCGTTCTGTCCGTCAGCCTGGTCGGCGACGCAATGGGCCGCCGCCTGCTGGTCAGCCGAGAGGGCTGAGCCATGCTCAAGGTCCGCGATCTCGCCATACGGTTCGCCGGCCGTTCGGCCTCGGAAGCCGGCACGCTCGCCGTAGACGGCATCGACCTGGATCTCGATCGCGCCCAAGTGCTGGCCCTGATCGGCGAAAGCGGTTCAGGCAAGTCGGCGACGATGCTGGCGCTCGCGGGACTGCTGCCGAAATCAGCAAAAACCACCGGGTCCGTGCTGTTGGACGACCGATCCATCCTGCACCTTGACGAACGCGGGAAATCGACCGTTCGGGGCCGCCGCATCGGCATGATCTTTCAGGATCCGGGCGGCAGCCTGAACCCAGTCCTAACCATCGGCGACCAGATCGACGAGGTGGTGCGAACCCATCGCGGCCTCGACCGGCGCGCGGCCCGAGCCGAAACCGTATCGTTGTTGAGCCGTGTCGGCATCGGCGACCCGGCCGCACGGGCGCGCGCCTATCCTCATCAGCTTTCCGGCGGCTTGAAACAGCGGGTCGCCATTGCGGCCGCCCTGGCCGCCCAACCGACGGTGATCCTCGCCGATGAACCGACCACCGCGCTCGACGCGACAGTACAGGCCCAAATCCTCGACCTGCTGGTCAACCTCGTGCAGGTGGAGCATGTGGCCCTGCTGCTGGTGACGCACGATCTCGCGGTGGCAGCAGCCGTGGCTGATCGCATCGCGGTCATGTATGCCGGCAAGATCGTCGAACGGCGAGGGCCGGAGCAGTTGGTCACCCAACCGGCCCACCCCTACAGCCGCGCGCTCGGCCAGGCCGCGCTGCCCTTCGTCGCGGCGGGGGATGGCCGGCACGCCGCGCTTCCCGAACTGCCGGGCCGGATGGCGGCGGCGGGCGGCACGGCATGCGCCTTCGCGCCCCGATGCCCGCTGGCGATCGATCGCTGCCGTGCGGAAGTGCCACTCGCGCTTCCCTTCGGCGATGGTGAGGCCGCCTGCTTTCGGGCCGGCGAAACGGCCCCATGAGCGTGCTGGCCATCGAAGACGCGCACCGGCAATTCGCCAGCGGCGGCGGGATCGTCACGGCGTTGGACGGCGTCAGCCTGGCCGTCGATCGCGGCGAGATCGTTGGTCTGGTCGGCGAGTCCGGCTGCGGCAAGAGTACGCTGGCCAGGATCGCGGCCGGGCTCGATCGCCCGGATGACGGCCGGGCGACCTATGGCGATCGGCCGATGGCGCCCGCCGGTCGACAGATCGACGTCGATACCCGCCGCCGGGTGCAACTTGTGTTTCAAGACCCGCTGGCCTCGTTCAATCCGCGCCGGACCGTCGGGCGTTCCATTGCCTTGCCGTTGCGGCTGAACGGGTTGCTATCTGCGGGTCAAGAGCGCTCGATCGTCGCCGATCTGATGGACCAAGTCGGCCTCGACCCCGCGCTGATGGACCGCAAGCCCCATCAGCTTTCGGGCGGCCAGTTGCAGCGCGCGGCGATCGCGCGGGCCCTCGGTCTGAACCCGGACGTGCTGATCTGCGACGAGCCGGTGGCGTCGCTGGATGTCTCGGTGCGCGCCCAGATCCTGAATCTGCTGCTGGCTCTCTGCCGTGACCGTGACATCGGCATCCTGTTCGTGTCTCACGATCTGGGCGTGGTCCGGCGCATCGCCGACCGGGTGGTGGTGATGTATCTCGGGCGCGTCGTCGAGCAGGGGTCGAACGAGGCGGTGTGGTCGGCGCCGCGCCACCCCTACACCCAAGCCTTGGCCGCGTCGGTGCCGACAGGCGCGGCTTCATGGCGGCTGGAACAGGGGCGGGCGCGGCTGATGGGCGAACCGCCAAGCCCGTTCGACGTGCCGACGGGGTGCCGGTTCCATCCGCGCTGCCCGATCGCCATCGATCGGTGTCGGCGCGACGATCCGATGCTGAGATCTATCAGCGAAGATATCGACGCGGCCTGTCATTTGGCGGAGTAGGGGGCGATGACCCAGCATTTCGACATCTTGATCGTGGGCGCCGGCAGCGCGGGCAGCGTCCTGGCCGCTTGCTTGTCGGAGAACGTCCGCCTTTCGGTTGGTCTGGTCGAGGCCGGTGATTGGCCGGACGATCCGGACATCGCCAAGCCCGCGATGTGGCCGTTGCTGCAAGGGCGGTCCTACGACTGGTGTCATGAGACGCTGCCCCAGCCGCATACGGCGGGGCGCAGGCACCCTTGGCCACGCGGCCGGCTGGTTGGTGGGTCGAGCTGCCTGCACGCCATGGCGCATGTGCGTGGCCATCCAAACGACTTCGATGCTTGGGCGGCAGCCGGCGGCGACGGTTGGTCGTTCGACGCGCTGCTGCCCTATTTCAAGCGCTCGGAACGCTTTTCGCGCGGCGCCGACGCCTATCACGGCGCCGACGGTCCGTTGGACGTTCTGCTGCCATCCGAGGGCCTGAATCCGGTTACGCGCGCCTACATGGCGGCCTCCGAGGCGATCGGTATCGAACCCAGCGGCGACCATAACGGCGCGCGCATGGAAGGCGCGGCGCCCAACAGCCTGACGGTGAGGGATGGGAAGCGCCTAAGCGTCGCCGATGCCTATCTGCCGTCAGATGTTATCGGTCGAACCAATCTGACCATCCTGACGAACGTCCTCGTGGATCGCCTGCACCTTGAGCCGAACCGCGCCACCGGTCTGATGGTGCACACGGAACGCGCCAGTGAGGTCATCACGGCGGACCGTATCGTCCTGTCCGCTGGTGCCGTTGCCAGCCCCACGATCCTTATGCGCTCGGGTATTGGCGATCCGGTTGAACTGGCGCGGCACGACATAGCTTGCGCCATCGACAATCCGGCTGTCGGCGACAATCTGCACGACCATTTGCTGGCCGCCGGCAATGTCTATCGTGCCCGGCGCGCGGTGCCGCCTTCGAACTACCAGCTCTCGGAATCGCTGCTCTATCATGGCGGCGGCGGATCGGGCCCGCCTCGCGTCGTGGTGGCCTGCGTCGTCGTGCCCGTCGTCACCGAGGCGTTCACCGGACCTGATATTGGCAGTGCCTACACGCTGATGTTCGGCGTCTGCCATCCGCGCAGCCGGGGACGCCTGACCCTCGCCAGCGCGGACCCGCGTGCCAAGCCGCTGATCGATCCCGCCTATCTGTCGGAGCCAGAGGATCGGGCGACGTTTCGAGATGCGCTCGATCTTGCGCGATCCGTGGGCCATGCCGCGCCAATGGATGACTGGCGGGCGGAGGAACTGCTGCCAGGCCCTTCGGTTCAAGAGCCTTCTGCGGTCGACCACTTCATTGCCAGGGCCGTCATGACGCATCATCATCCGGTCGGTACCTGCCGCATGGGGCCGGTGGGCGATGGCGTGGTCGACGGCAGTTTGAAGCTGCACGGACTGGACAATGTCTTCGTTGTCGATGCCTCGGTCATCCCGACGATCACCAGCGGCCCGATCAATGCGGCGATCGTGGCAATGGCGGAACGCGCGGCCGATATGTTGAAGGCGTCCTGATCGGACGGACATTGCGTCGGCCGGCATCTGTCATTACCATATGAAAAACTATTCTCGCTACGTGAGAATAGAACAAGGGGGCATCATGGTAACGGTTCGGGGGCGGGCATCCCAAACGCAGAGCGGGGAGATCGCGACAGGCCTGCGCACGCTGGCGCTGGGGCACCGCATCCTACATCGCGAGCATCATGCCGACATGACCCTGGGCCACCTGTCCTGGCGTGACCCGTTCGGTCGCGGCATCTGGTTGAAACGCGCCCAGATCGGCCTCGATGAGGTCACCGAATCCGATTTCATGCTGCTCGATTTCGATGGCGCCGTGATCGCCGGTGAGGGCGAGCTGCACCTGGAATGGCCGATCCATACGGAACTGATGAAGCACCGGCCGGAAATCCATGCCGTCGCCCACACCCATCCCAAGCACGCGACCTTGTTTTCGTGCACAGAGAGCGTCTTGCGGCCCCTTACCAATGAGGGGGTCTGGTTCGACATTCCGCCGGGTCGCTTCGTCGCCACCAGCGATCTAATCGACACGGTCGCGCTCGGCGCCGGCCATGCCGAGGCGATGGGCGAGGCCGACGCGGTCTTCCTGCGCAATCACGGCGTCAGTTTCGTCGGCCGATCCATTCAGGAGCTTTGCCTGGTGGGCATCTTCCTGGAAAAGGCCTGCCGGGCGCAACTCACCTTGGCGCAAAGTGGCCTCAGCTTCGCCTGGCCCTCCTGCGGCGAGGTGCGGCGCAAGAAGGCCAACATCTATACGCCCAACGCCATCGCCAACTTCTGGGACTATTACGTGCGCAAGGTCACCGACAAGCCGGAGGCACGGCCATGAGCAGCCAAGACGTCAAGATACCGACCATCACGCTCAGCGCCGGTCCGGTCGATGCCTATCCAGCCGTGCTGCGGGCTTTGGGCCGCACCGTCACCTACGATTTCGACCCCTATTTCCAGGGCGTGTTCGAACGCACGGCGCGCAAGGCCGCGCAGGCGCTGAAGACCGATCAGCCACCCCTGATCTTGCAAGGCGAACCGGTGCTGGCGCTGGAGGCCGCCGCCGCCTCCTTGATCGGGCCGGACGATGTCGTGCTCAACCTGGCCTCCGGCGAATACGGCAAGGGCTTCGGCTATTGGGCGGCGCGCTATTGCAAAGAAGTGGTCGAGATCGAGGTGCCGTACAATGACGCGATCGCGCCGGACCAGGTGCGCGAAATGCTGGAACAGCGTCCGGACATCGCCGTGCTTTCGGTCTGCCATCACGACACGCCGTCCGGCACGATCAACCCGGTCAACGAGATCGGCGCGCTGTGCCGCCAGCACGATGTGCTGATGATCGTCGACGCCGTCTCGTCCTGGGGCGGGATGGATGTCGACCCCATCACCAGCCACTCGGACGTCTTCATCACGGGGCCGAACAAGTGCCTGGGCGGCACGCCCGGCCTGTCGCTGGTCCATGTCAGCGATCGGGCCTGGGATCACATCGACGCCAACCCGAACGCGCCTTTCGCCTCCATTCTCAGCATGACCGACTGGCGCAAGGCATGGAGCGCGGATGAGAAGTTCCCCTTCACCCCCTCTGTCGCCGAGGTCAACGGGCTGGAGGCCGCGCTGGACCTCTACCTGGAGGAAGGTCCGGAGACGGTTTGGGAGCGTCATGCCTTAACCGCCCGCGCCTGCCGTGAGGGCATGAAGGCGATGGGGCTGACCCTGTGGCCAGCGCGCGAGGAGATCGCTGCGGACACATGCACGACCGTCCGCGTGCCCGAGGGACTGGAGGATGAGGCCATCCGCCAGGCGACGCGCGATCTCTACGGTGTCGTGTTTTCTGCCGGGCGCGGCTCGCTGGTCGGCAAGCTGATCCGCATTGGCCATATGGGACCGGTGGCTGAGCCGGTCTACGCCACGGTCGCGATTACGGCCCTGGGCGGCGCGATCAATCATCTCGGCGGCAGCGCGGATATCGGCGCCGGCATCAATGCGGCGCTTGCCGTCATCAACGCAGCCAGGGTCTAATCACCTTCGACACGCAACAGGGGAATCGGCATGGGCAGTCTTGATGGCAAGGTCGCGATCGTTACCGGGGCCGCGCAGGGGATCGGCGCCGCCATCGCGCGCCGACTGGCGGCGGACAACGCACGGGTCGTGATCGGCGATCTGAACCTCGAAGGGTCGAGCAAGGTTGCCGAGGAGTGCGGCCATGGCGCCTTCGCCATGAAGCTCGATGTCGGCGACCCGGAGTCGGTCGGCGATTTCTACAACGAGGTCGAGGCCAAGGCCGGCCATCCGGACATCCTGGTCAACAACGCCGCCATCGTGCCCTTCATCGCCTGGGACGAGGTCGATTTCGACCATTGGCGCATGATCATGCGGGTCAATCTGGACGGCGTGTTCCTGATGTGCCGGGCGGGGTCGGACCGCATGCGCATCGAGGGCACCAAGGGCCGCATCGTCAATATCTGCTCCAACACCATCTTCGCCGGCACGCCCAACATGGCGGCCTATGTGGCGGCCAAGGGCGGCGTGCTGGGCTTGACCCGTTCGCTGGCGACCGAACTGGGCGGCCACAAGATCACGGTCAACGCCGTGGCGCCCGGCCTGACCGCCAGCGAGGGCGTACTGGACAGCCCGCACAAGGAGGCGTTCGACTTCGTCGAGATGCTGCAGGCCGTCAAGGGCAAGGGCACGCCCGACGACATCGCCCCGATCGTCGCCTTCCTGGCCTCCGACGAGGCCCACTGGATCACCGGCCAGACGATCAATGTCGACGCCGGCATGGTGCGGTGGTAGGACGCTAGCTGTAGTAGGCCGGCGCCGTCTTGTAGGTGCCGAACTGCTCCAGATCGTGACTGACGAAGATCTCCGCCTCGTGCTTTAGCGCGATGTCCTTCAGTTTGCGTATCGACTGGACGGCTGCCACCGGGTCGAGGTGAAAGCTGGAGATGATTTCCTCGTCGAAGCCTTTGCGGGTGTAAGCGGCATCCGCCGTGAACAGCATCGGCTTGCGGCCGGAAAGCTCGACCAGCAGGGAATAGTGGCCAGCCGTGTGGCCGGGCGTTTCGATCAGATGTAGACCCTTGGCGATTTCCTGCTGTCCGGTCAGCAACTCGACCTTCGGCGTCCAGACATCCATCTCCGGGTCCGGCGGCAGGTCCTTGCCTTCGCGCTTGGCCTTTTCGCGCAGCATGTCGGGGTGAAAGCTCATGTCCGAATAGCCCAGGATCTCGAACGGTTGCGGGCATTTGCATTGGCCGAACTCGGACGCGTGGCAGACCGTACACGCCTCCTTCAAGTGCTTGTTGCCGCCGCAATGGTCGAAGTGATAGTGCGAATTGATGACGTAGTTGATGTCTTGCGTGCGATAGCCCGCCTTTTCGATCGCGCCCTGGATGGTCTGTTCCTTCGTCTGTTGGGGCTTTTCGAACGGCAGCACGGCCATGACATGGTCGTAGTCGTAGCCTGTGTCGAACAGGTAGAGCCCGTCGGCATGGTCGATCAGCACGGAATAGACCGGAAACCGCACCTCGCCCGCCGGCCCGCGGTTCCAATAGACGTGGAAGCCGTCGATCACCAGCGTGCCGCCATCCAGAATGTAGACCTTGGTGTCTTTCATCTCTTTTGCCTCCCTTATCGGTGTGTCGAAGTCTAACGCTGTCCGCGCACATAGGGCAGCCCTAGCGCCGCCGGCAGGGCCGAACGCCTGGCAAAGATCACCAGCACGAGCATGACCATGGCAAAGGGCAGCATCTGCACAACATCCGTCGGCACGTTCACGCCGCCCACCTGCAGGGCCGTGGTCAGCGACAGGCTGGCGCCGAACAGCAGCGCACCGTAGAGCACCCAGGTCGGATGGCCGCGCGCCAGCATGGCCAGCACGATGGCGATGAAGCCGGCTCCACCGGTCATGAACGGAATGAAGATGCCGGCCCCGATCATCGACATGTAGGCACCACCCAGCCCGGCCATCATGCCGGTGAACAGCACGGCCAGCGTGCGCGTCGTCGTGACCGAAACGCCGGCGGCGTCCAGGGCGGCCGGCTTGTCGCCGGCGGCCTGCAGGTTGAGGCCGACATTCGTGCGCCGGAAGACCCAGACCAATACAAACACGGCTATGATGGCCAGATAGACGCTCGGATGCCGGTCAAAAATGCCCGGACCGACGATCGGTATCTGGGACAGCAGCGGGATGGGCAGTGTGTCGACCGCCGGCAGGCGCGGATAGGTGCGGCTGAACTGGACATGGTGCAGCAGGGCGGTGATGCCGTCCGCGCCCAAGGTCAGCGCGATGCCGATCACGATCTGGTTCAGCCCCAGCCGCACGCACAGCAGCGCCATCAGCAAGGCCAGGATCAGCCCGCCGACGGCGCCGCCGAGAAAGCCCAGCCACAGCGACCCGCTCAGGAAGGCGACGTAAAATCCGGTATAGGCGCCGAGCAGCATCATGCCCTCGATGCCGATATTCAAGACGCCCGCCTTTTCCGAGACCTGCTCGCCCAAGCCGGCCAGCAACAGCGGAATGCCGGCGGCGATCGCGCCGGCCACCAGCGAGATCATGAAGGCGTCGCTCAACAGGCCCGACATGGCGCGCTCAGGCCCGCCGCGCCAGCGCGCGCCGATGGCTCAGCCATTCGGTCAGGGCCATGAAGATCAAGATCAGTGCTACCAGCACCAGCACGAAATAGTTCGGCAAGTCTGCCCGACGCGAGGCGGTTTCCCCGCCGATCGACAGCATGGCGAAGAAGAAGGTGAAGCCGATCACCGCGATGCCGTTAAAGCGGGCCAGGAAAACCAGCGGGATGATGGCGAGCCCATAGCCCGGATTCCAATCCGCCCGAACATTGCCCCAGACACCCAGGATTTCGACCGAGCCCGCCAGGCCGGCAAGCCCAGCGCTGAGGCCAAAGGTCACGACCGTCAGCAAGGGCACCGAAAGGCCGGCATGCAATGCGGCCTTGGGGTTGGCGCCGACGGTCTGCAGGCGCAGGCCGAAGGCGGTTCTCGTCATGACCCAATGGACCACCAGGATCACCACCACCGCGATCACGACACCGACATTGATCGTTGTGCCGAACAGCCGCGGCAGGCGGTCATCGGTCGCCAGCGTCATGGTCTGGGGCACGGTGGTGTTGGGGTCGTTGAACGGGATCTTGATCAGCACGTTGGCCAGGCTGACGCCAAGGAAGCTCATCATCAGGGTCGTGACGATCTCGTTCACGCCCTGATAGGCCTTCAGAAGGGCCGGGATCAGAGACCAGACCGCCCCGACCAGGAAACCGGCAATCATGCCGACGGGCAGCACGATCCAGGCGGGCACGGATTGGATCATCCAGGCGGATAGTGCTGCGGTGATGACGGCTGCCAGCAGAAACTGGCCGTCGATTCCCAGGTTCCAAAGACCCGCACGGAACGCGACGATTAGACTGGCGCCGAGCAGGATCAGCGGGGCGCAGCGCGTGATCGTCTCCTGCAGGCCGATCCAGGAGATCAGGCCCCGCCGCACGATATTGACGTAAAACGAGATCGGGTCGCGGCCCAGCAGAAGCAGGATGACAGCCCCGACGATCAGCGCCAGCAGGACCGGCACCAACGCCAACACGATCCGGACCAGCCATTCCGGCATGCCGGTGCTGTGGCCCGACACTCCGGTGGATGTCGGCGTTGGATCGTTTGTGCCGGCGTCCGCCGTCATGCCGCCGCGCCGACGCCGATCATCAGCTCGCCAACCCGTCTTTGGGCGTCGCGATCATTGTCCACGATGCCGACCATGCGGCCCCGCAGCATGACGCCGACGCGATCGGACAGTTCCAGGATTTCATCCAGATCGGTCGAGATCAGGACCGTCGCCACACCCTGGTCCGCCTGTTCGCGGATTGCGCGGCGGGCGAACTGGATGTTGTTTGCGTCCAGGCCATAGGTCGGCTTGTTGTAGACCACCGCGATCGGCGCGTTGTCCAACTCGCGCGCCAGCAGTGCCTTTTGGATGTTGCCGCCGGACAGGCGGCCGATGGGTGTCTGAGGCCCCGGCGTGCGCACGTCATGGCGATCGATCAGGGTGCGCGCGTGGCGCTCCACCTCGCGGCTGCGGATGGTTCCGTTGCGCCAGAACGGCTCGTCACCGATGCGTTTCAGCAGGAGATTGAGGCCGACCTGGAAATTGCCGACCGTGCCCTCGCCGAGTCTGTCGTCCGTGACATAGCGCAGACCCGCGCGCTGCCGCTGAACTACCGAGAGGCCGCTGATCGGTTCGCCCTTCAGGCCCAGCGATCCGGCGGTGATCCTGCGCTGACCGGCCAGGGCCTCGGCCAGCTGCTTCTGGCCGTTGCCGTCAACACCAGCGATGCCGAAGACCTCGCCCGCCCGCACTTGAAACGCCACGCCGGTCACGGTGGGCTCGCCCGTCCCGGCCGCCGCGGCCAATCCGTCGGCCGAGAGAATCACCGGCCCCTCTATCAGCCGGCTTTTGTCCCGGCCGGCCGACTCGCCCGCACCTTCGGACGATGCTGTCCCGAACATGAGATCAACGATTTGCGTGATGGCCTGGTCCTCGCCCAGCGCCGCGAGCTGGTCGGGTGTCAGGTCGCCGACCTTGCGGCCGAGTTTCAGCACGGTCACGCGGTCGCCGAAGCGAACCGCCTCGTTCAGCTTGTGGGTGATGAACAGTATGGCGATCCCCGCGTCGCGCAGCCGGCCGATGACTTGCCCCAGATCTTCCACGCCCTTTGGCGTCAGCATGGCCGTCGCCTCGTCCAGGATCAGCACCTGCTCGCCGCGCCACAGCGCCTTGACGATCTCGACCTGCTGCTGCTGGCCCAGCGACAGATCGCCCAGCGTCGCATCCTCCGGCAGCGATACGCCCAGCATCTGGCTGATCTCGGCCAGCCGCCGCCGCGTCGCGGCCCGGTTCATGCGCTGGTGCCAGGGCGCGCCCAGCATCAGGTTCTCCAGAACCGTCAGGGTCGGGACCAGCGTCGGATGCTGATAGACCGTGCCGATGCCAAGCTCTAAGGCGCGCCGTGGGCTCGAGATCGCTGTCGCCTGGCCCCTTACGCGGATGTCGCCGGCGTCCGGCTGCAACATACCGGACAGCATGGCGATCAAGGTCGACTTGCCCGCGCCGTTCTCGCCGAGTAGGGCCTGGACCTCGCCTGGATAAATCGAGAGCGATACCTCGTCGTTGGCGACAACGCCGGGGAAGCTCTTTGTCACGCCGTCGACAACGACGATCGGCTCTTCGGCGCCGGTTTCAGCCGTGGCCGCGGGCAACGAGTTGGTCATCGGCGAAACCGGACTCTAACGACATAAAAATGGCCGGGACGAGCTTAGCCGTCCCGGCCTCTCAAGCGAAACGCTACTCGCTCGCGTCGACCGTGGTCATCAGCGCGCGAACCTCTTGGGCGTCAAATATCGCGGGTACCTCGACGGCGCCGTCGATGATTGCCTGGCGGACCTCCATCAATTCGGTCCAGGTTGCCGGCGGAATGTACTCGGTCTGCAACAGCACGACGGAGTCGTCCTCCAGCCCGATCTCATATCCGACGGCGCCGAAGTCGCCATTGTTCAGGTCGTCGATCATCGCGGTGTAGACCGGCTCAAGATTCCAGACCACCGACGACAGCAGGAAGCCGGTATCGATCGAGGATTTGTCGCCGATCACATCGATGAACCAGGCCTGGTCGCCATCCACGGCCGGCGTGGTCTCGATTGCCTGCAGCATGCCGAAAGTCGAGCCGTTGCCCTGGCCGAAGATGATGTCCGCGCCCGCCGCGATGACGGATTCCGTCACCCGGCGACCGCCGGCGGCATCGGCATAGGCGGCCGGGCCGATCACCGCATAGATGATGTCGATGTCCGGGTTGGCGGCCCGCGCGCCAAGCGCGAAGCCGGCCGACTGGCTGTTCCAGGACGGCGGTTCGCCCGACACAACAATGCCGACTGTATCCGTACGCGACATGTTCGCCGCCAGGATACCGGCCAGATAGGCGCCGTCGTGACCGCTCAGCGTGTAGTCGGCGATCAGGCCGGGCTCGACGGCCTCCGGCGTGTCGACGATGGCAACCGCCACACCGGTCTCGTGCGCGACCTCGGGTGCGGCCGTATTGTAGCCGGAGGCGTGGGCGATGATCAGGTCCGCACCTTCGCCGGCCAGTTCGCGCAGGGTTGGGCGGACGTCGCCATAGCCGAGGCCCTCGGCGGTAATGACCTCGACACCCATGGCCTCACCTGCCGCGCGCGCCGCGTCGACGCCTTGCTGGTTCCAGCCAAAGTCCGTGCCTTGCTCCGGCGTCATAACGGCGATGATTTCGACCTGCGCCTGGGCCGGGCCGGTCGCGATGGTCAGCGCGCCGACCGCTGCCATGGTCGTCAGAAAGGTGTTTCGAACTGCTCGGTAAGCCATGATACCCCCTCTTGTCCTGTGGCACGGCGCCTCTTCTGACCGGACGCCCCACGATTGATTTGACCGCTATGATGATAACCCGAGGCGGTCGCATCGATTTTCACAATGTGAAAACGCATTTGCGTTTTCTGGTAAAACCGTACCGACCCGGTCGAGCTATTGCAATGCTTTCCAGGTCGCCCGCACGCCGACCTGTTGCTACTCGAACCCGCAGTCTGCACTCTCGTCGTCCAGGCGACAACGTAGTGTCAGCGGATTGTCGCCCTGTCGCAGGCGATCGACCAACGGTTCCGTCCAAAGCGCGCGATCGGCGCCTGGCTCACCACAGATCAGGCGTTCCACCGCCATGTGGTCGCCGACCGTGTTGACGATCGCCACATCACCGGTGGCCGCGCGGACGGCCAGCATCTGCCTTGTTTCGGCGCCATGGGGGATCGGGTCGAGGGACACTTCGAACCAGTGTGCCAGCAGGAACTGGCATGTCAGCGCGCGTTCGCCGGAGTCGTTAACGATGGTGAGGTTCGTTTCGGTCCAATCTTCGGCGAATGCAATCTTCATAGTTGACTGTCCCGACAAGACGGCCGCGACCAGGGCGGAAAGAAGGGGGAACCGCTTGGGCTCGCGGCGTCGCCTTGCGGGGTCAGTCATGGTTGCTCGCTAGCTGTTCGCGGTCGAGGCCAAGGCATCGGCGGCAACCTCGTCCATCGTCTTGCCGCGTTGCCAGGAGAAAGAGGTAATCCAACCGGGATACTCCGGTACCAATTGACTGACTTCGTCCAGCAAAGTCATCTCATCCTCGGACAGTTCCAGGTCGGCAGCCTTCAGATTGGAGCTTAGCTGGCTTTCATTCTTGGCGCCGATGATAACGGTTGTCACCCCCGGCCTGTTCAGCAGCCAGGCCAGCGACACCTCCGCGGCCGTCACGCCGCGCTGCTGGGCGATGTCGTTGACCACGTCCAGAACGGCGAAGCCGCGATCGGGATCGACCGGCGGGAACTGGAAGGCCTGACGCCGCCCCTCGCTTGCACCGTCGCGCGTGTATTTGCCGCTTAGAAAGCCGCCGGCCAGGGGACTCCAAATCATTGTTCCCAGACCGAGACCCTGGGTGGCTGGCAGGATGTCGCGCTCCAACTCACGCCCGACCAGAGAGTAGTAGGCCTGCACCGAGGAATAGCGTTCCGTTCCCAACAGGCGCGCCAGACCGTCCGCCTGGGCGATGCGCCACGCCGGATAGTTGCACAGGCCGAGATAGCGGACCTTGCCCTGGTGCACCAGATCATCGAGCGCGCGCAGGGTTTCCTCCAGCGGTGTTGTTTCGTCGAACGAGTGGACTTGATAGAGATCGATCCAGTCCGTGCCCAACCGCTTCAGACTGTCCTCAACCTCACGCATGATCGCGATCCGGCTTTGACCGACATTGTTCATATCGCGGCCCATCGGACCGTGCAGTTTGGTTGCGATCACCACATCCTTACGCTTGTCGCCAAGTGCCTTGCCAAGTGCGATTTCCGAATCGCCCTCGTGATAGATGTTGGCTGTATCGAAGAAATTGACGCCGGCCTCGATGGCCATATCGACCATCCTGTCGGCAAGCGCCTGACCTGTGGCGCCAATCAACTGAGCGGTCATTCGATCGTCGTCGCCCCGGCCGAAGGTCATGGTGCCAAGCGTCAGGCTTGAGACATAAAGGCCGGTGTTCCCGAGGGATTGGTACTTCATTGCGTAGGTCCTTTGTGAGATTGCTATGCGGGCGACTTCTGAAATTACACTCGCGAGTGCACATATAGGAATTGCCTTCGCGTTGTAAACTGAGAAGTGCAAATTTGTTCGAAAGGACGGCGACAGGCCGGAAGGAAAGAGGTGATGGCGCGAGCGCCAAGAAAGCTTGACCAGGTCGTGGACGCCGCGATCGAGGAGTTTCAGGAGGGCGGTTTCACCCGCGCCAACATGGACCGGATCGCCGAACGGGCGCAGGTTTCCAAACGCACGCTCTATAACTACTTTCCCAGCAAGGAGGCGCTGTTTCTGGAGATCATTCAGCGCACCGGCAGTCTATTTGCCGATGATGCGCCGTGTGAATTTGATCCAGGCGAAAACGTGTCCGTCCAACTCGGACGGCTGGTCCGCAGGTTGGCAAGGCCTTATGCTAACGTTGATGCCGTGCGCATGGGTCGCCTGGTAATCGGCGAATGGATGCGCAATCCCGATCTGATCGGCGGCATGATGGCGCAGATCGACAAGACCTCGCCGGTCGATGCATTCTTTGCATCGGCGGTAGAGGCCGGAGCAATCGATCGTTCTGTGGCCGAAACGACCGCTGCCGACCTTTCAGCTTTCGTCAAAGGGCGCTGCTTGTGGCCGGCGGTTCTGTCGGGAGAGGAAGCTGCCTCGTCGGATATCGACCGGCTTGCCAATAGTGCCGGCGAACTGTTCACGGCCAAGTTTAAGGTCTAAAGCCGCATGCGTGACGCCTGTTCGCTGAGCTGTTGGGCGGCGGTCTTGACAATGTCCAGGATCTCCTGGCGCCGCTTGTCATCGATGTTTTGTGCAAGGCCAGCTACAGTCAGCGCGCCGACCACATCCTTGCCGTCCGCAACCGGCGCCGCGGCCGCCCAAATGCCCTGGTCGACTTCGCCGTGGCTGACACTCCAGCCTCTCGTCCGGATTGTGGCCAACTCCTGATCCAGTTCGGCGCGGTCGGTGTCATCGTCCGCCGGCAAGGTCCGGAAATAGTGCTCCAGCTCCTGCGGGTTGAGGGCGGAGAGCAGGATCTTGGCCGCCGCGCCGCGATGCAACGGCATGGCCCGTCCGACATCGAAGGACAGACGCACCGGGTGCGGGCTTTCGGACCGCGCGACGCATACGGCACTCTGCGCCACGCGCCTGAGCAGCAGGCTGGTCTCGCCGCAGGCCTCGGTGATGGCGCGCAGGATCGGCATGGCCTTCTCCGCCAGCGGGTGCGCGGCAAGCGCGGCCCGTGCCAGGGGCAAGGCGCGAACGGACACGACGTAGGTGTTCGACGGCCCTTCCTCCAACAGGCCGACCTCACGCAACAGCGAGATGTAGCGATAGGCCGTCGAAAGGGGGACGTCGGCCGACGTCGCCAACTGCTCCGCCGTCGCCGACGGACGGCTTTCGTCGAAGCTCATCAGCAGGCGCAACACCTTGCGTGAGCTTCCTGTTCCTGACGTTTTTTGACCGGCACGTGCCACAGGCACCTCCCAAATCCCTCTGTCAAATCTCCACCCCTCGCGTCATCGCTTTTAGGTGCGAATCGTGATCGCCGCTTTGCCGGCTGACGAGCAAGGGTTGAATTACATCGCTGACTAGACTATCGGATCATTATCAATCTTCTCATATAATGGTAAACACATCTCACAGTTTGACAACGCAAAACCCGGTCCATACTGTTTGGCCGGAAACCCGCCATAGGCCCGCCTGGGAGATGTCGGGAAGGTCATTCACATCGGCATGCCCCCAGGGTGTGCGGTGAGAACCAGCGTTGATCGAGGAGATCGGACCATGGCTGACACCACAGTCATAGACAAAACGGACAGCAATCGCGAGGCAGCGCTTGGCGCCCTCTACGACGATGTTTTCAACGCTCACATGTTTCCGTTCTGGGCGACCACGACAGATGTCGCGCACGACGAAGTCAAGCAGCTGATGGCCACGAAGCGGGCAGTGCCTTACCTTTGGCGCTACCGCGATCAGATCGAACCGCTGCTGCAGCGCTCGGCGGAACTGGTGACCATGGATGATTCCGAGCGCCGCTCGCTCGTCCTGGTCAACCCCGGTCTGGCGCCGACGCGCGCGACCGTCTCGACGCTTTACACCGCCTATCGGTTGAACGACCCGCACGAGGTGATGCCGCCGCACCGGCACTCGCCCAACGCCATCCGTTTTGGCCTGACGGGGGAGATGAACTTCACCGGCGTGGAGGGCGAGGACATTACCTTCGGTCCCGGCGACCTGGTGTTGACCCCGCACGACACCTGGCACAATCACGGCAATACCGGCGATGAGCCGGCGGTCAACCTGTCCGTGTTGGACCTGCCGTTGGTCGAGATCTTGAACGCGATCTATTTCGACCACGACTACAAGGAGGTCAAAGACGGCAAGATGGTCGAGGCCAAGCAGCAGAGCGCGCGCTTTCCGTCCGACTACTCCGCCCGCATTTACGAGTCCGGCGGCTACACGCCGCGCTTTGTCAATCACCATCGCGGTACGGGTGCGGCCTCACCGATGTATCTCTATCGCTGGGCGCCGATGCGCGAGATCCTGGAGAAACACAAGGATTGGGACGGCGACCCGTACGAGGCGCTGATGGTTGAATACACCGATCCGACGACCGGCGGCCCTGTCTACAAGACCGTGACCTTCTTTGCCCAAATGCTGCGGCCGGGCGAGAAGACGCAGCCCTTGAAGCAGACCGCCAGCCTGCTTGTCGCGCCCTTCGAAGGCAGCGGGTACTCGATCGTCGGCGACCAGCGTTTCGATTGGCAGCAATTCGACACGCTGGCGGTGCCGGGCGGCGAGTGGTGCCAGCATGTCAACGGCTCGGACACCGATCCGGCGATCCTGTTCGTTGCCAGCGACGAGCCGACATTGAAAAAGCTGGGCTTTTACAAAAAATGGGGCCGCGACGGCTCGGGCGATACGGTTTCGCTCGTCTAACGACAAGAATGCGATGACAGTGGGGGCGCTCGGCGGGACCGAGACGCCCTGACGACAAGGAGGCTTTGAAATGACCATTGCGGCGGTAATTGGACTGGGCACCATGGGGCCCGGCATCGCGGCTACGCTGGCCCGCGGCGGCATGAAGATCCGGGTCTACGACACCAGTGCCGAGGCGCTGGAAAAGGCGCCCGGCATGGTCGCCATGGCCTTCGGCGTGCTGGACCGGCTGGGCATGCCCGACAAGGGCTCCGCCGACGACATCTCGTACCACACCGATCTGGCCGAAGCCGTGGACGGCGTCGGCTTGGTCGTCGAAACCGTGCCGGAGAAGCTGGAGATCAAGGCCGCCGTCTTCGCCGAGCTCGACAAGCTCGTCTCCGCGGACTGCGTACTGGCGTCCAACACGTCCGGCATCCCGATCACCAAGCTGCAGGAGGGCAATTCCAACCCGGGCCGTGTCATCGGCATGCACTGGTCGAACCCGCCGATGATCATCCCGATGATCGAGGTCATCGCCGGCGGCCAGACCGATCAGGGCACCGTCGACTGGATGTGCGATACCATCAAGGGGCTGAGCCTGCTGCCTGTCGTGGTGAAGAAGGATGTCGCCGGCTTCGTCGAAAACCGCATCCTCTATGCGATCATGCGCGAGTCGGTGGATCTGGTCGAACAGGGCGTGATCGATGCCGAAGGGCTGGATACCTGCGTCCAGTGGGGCATTGGCTATAAGCTCGCGATCATCGGCCCGATGGCGCTACTGGACATGGCCGGCCTCGACATCTATCAGGCCGTCGGCAGCTATTTGAATGCCGAGCTGTGTAACCGGCCGGACGTCTCGCCCTACATCACCGACCGCACCAAGGCCGGCAATCTGGGCCAGAAGACCGGGTCGGGCATCTTCTCGTACACCCCGGACGACATCCAGCGGCTGCGCGGTGAACGTGCCGCCGCCTTCGTCGCCGTGCGCAAAGCGCTGGAAGGCAAGTCCTGATCGCGCGCCCCTGATCCCGCAGATTCAACACATCTAGGAGAGCGCCGGCATGGCCGATGCGCGCAATACCAAGCTTGTCGGTCATGTCGACTGTCCGGGCGGCGGCCAGGTCTGGGTCGAAGGCACGACCCTCTATATCGGCCATATGCGCCACCCATCCGGCACATCGATCGTCGACGTGTCCGATCCCACGAAGCCGAAGCCGCTGGCACGGATCGACATGCCCACCGGCTGGCATTCGCATAAGGTGCGGGTCGCCAACGATGTGATGCTGGTCAATCAAGAACGGCAGGGGCAGGACGGGGATGCCGACTTCGGCGGCGGCCTGGGCATCTACGACGTCTCCAAACCGTCCGACCCGAAGCTGATCACCAAATGGCGGACGGGGGGCAGGGGCGTGCACCGTTTCGACTTCGACGGCCGCTACGCCTATATCTCGCCGACGGCCGACGGCTATGTCGGCAATTTCTGCATGATCCTGGACCTGGCTGACCCCAGCAATCCCACGGAGGTTGGCCGCTGGTGGATTCCCGGCCAATGGCAGGCCGGCGGCGAGGACTATCCGTGGAACGATTGGGTGCCGCCGCGCTGTCACCATCCGCTGCGCCACGGCAACCGGCTTTATGTCAGCTATTGGCATCACGGCCTGTTCATCCTCGATATCGAGGATATGTCCCAGCCGAAGCTGGTCGGCCAGCTCAATACAAGCCCGGCCTATCCCCACCCGACCCACACCTGCCTGCGCATCCCAGACCCGCTGAAGGGCCGCCAGATCATGGTCGTGGCGGATGAGGACGTGGCCAAGCTGTGGCCCTCGCCGCCGGCCTTCGCCTGGGTTTTCGACATCACCGAGGAGCGGCTGCCGCTGCCGATCAGCACAATCAACGTGCCCGGCATCGACCCGGACGGATCGCCCCAGCCGCCTATGACCGGTTGCCACCAGCCGTCGGAGCGGTTCAGCGGCACCATCATCCCGTTCGCCTGGTTCGCCCAGGGGCTGCGCCTGTTCGATGTCGCCGACCCCTATCAGCCGAAAGAGGTCGGCCATTACCAGCCGGACCCGCCCAACAGCGCCGAACGCTCATCCTCCAATGATGTCACCATCGACGAGCGGGGCCTGATCTATCTGATCGACCGCCAGCGCGGCGTCGACATCATCGAAACCAGCGTCTTTTGACGGGAGAGCCTCCCATGTCCGACAGCGGTAAACGGGCCGACAAGTACCCGATCGGCAAGCGCAATCCGAACCTGCCGTTTCACCCAGCCGTGCGCGCCGGCGACTTCATCTACGTCTCCGGTCAGGTCGCCAAGGACGAAAACGGCGTCATGTGCGGCGGCACGATCGAGGAGCAGACGAAATGGACGCTGGAGGCGATCCGCCGGGTGCTGGCCGAGGAAAACGCGGATCTCGCCGACGTGGTCAAGATCACCACCTATCTCGAGGATGCGCGCGATTTCGGCCGGTACAACGGCGTGTTCAAACAGTACTTTCCCGACGGCAATGTCTCGCGCACGACGGTCGAGGCGCGGGCGGTGATCACCACCAGCATCGAGATGGATGCGGTCGCCTACAAGCCGCTCAAGGACTGACTGCACACCTTACGTTAGGAGCCACCCCCATGATCCGCCTTCTCGGCCGCAAGACATCCGGCAACGTGCAAAAGGTCCTGTTCCTGTTGGAAGAACTGGGCCTGGCCTACGAACGCGAGGATTACGGCCGCCAATTCGAAAACACCCAGACGGACGCCTATCTGGCCATGAACCCGACGGCCAAGGTGCCGACCTTGGTCGATGGCGATCTGGTGATCTGGGAATCGAACACGATCCTGCGTTATCTGGCCGCGAAGACGGGCAGCGCTCTCTATCCCGCCGACCCGGCCGCGCGCACGCAGGTCGAACGCTGGATGGACTGGCAGCTGGCCTCGCTGAACCCGCCCTATTTGGCCGTGTTCAAGGGCAGCCGGCTGGACCCGGCGGAACGAGGCGCCGGCTTCGACGCCAGCGCGAAGGATCTGGCGGCCCAGTTGACCATCCTGGACGGGGCGCTGGCCGACAGGGACTGGCTCGCCGGCGATGCTGTCTCGCTGGCCGAGTACTGCTTGGGCCCGATCATCCCGCGCTGCCTGAACTTCCCGATCGACCTGCCGGCGCTCGACCATCTGCGCGCCTGGCAGCAAAGGGTTGCCGCGCTGCCGGCCTATTCGCGGGCGGTGCCGACCTAGGCGCGCAATGACCGCCCGGCCGGCCACGAGACACGGTTTTCTGGGCGTGGGCCGTGCGGCCCTGCGCTGGGCACTCGGCCTCTTGTTGATCGCCATGGTGCTGCTGAACGTGGCCAATGCCGCCGGCCGCTATCTGTTCGGCCATGCCATTACCGGCGCCGACGAGGTTCTGGTCTTCTCCATGGTCTGGCTGGTGTTCGCCGGCGTGGTGCTGGTGACGGCGGAGGGGCGCCATCTGCGGCTCGACTTGGCCGCGACGCTGTTCGCGGGCCGGTTCGGCGCCGCCCGCGCGCTGCTGATCAACCTGATCATCGCCGCGCTCTGCTTTTACGTCGCCTTGCAGTCCTGGGAAATCATCGGCCGCTTGGGCCAGATCGGCCAGCGCAGCATGGCGCTGGGCATTCCCATGGTCGTGCCGCACGCCGCCATCGCCATTGGCCTCGCGGCGACCGCCCTGGTCGCGTTGCTGCTCGCCTTTGGCCAGGTACGCCGCTTGTTTGGGCCCAATAGCGGCGGGGACCGTGAGATTTGACCTGGACCTTGCTGGCCTTGCCCGTGGCGCTGTTCGTCTTCGGCGTCCCGGTCTTCGCTGTCCTGCTGGCCGGCGCGACGGTGACGCTGCTGCTGTTCATGCCCATGCCGGCCATGGTGCTGCCGCAGATCATGTTCGGCGGCGTCGACAAGTTCGCGCTGTTGGCCGTGCCCTTCTTCATCTTCGCGGGCGAGCTGATGGGGCGCGGCGGCATCGCCGACCGGCTGGTCGACTGGGTGCTGTCCCTGACCGGCCATGTGCGCGGCAGCCTAGGCATGGCCACCGTCGGTACCGCGACCTTGATGGGCGCCGTTTCCGGCTCCAGCCCCGCCACGGTCGCCGCCACCGGCCGCACGCTGTACCCCAAGCTGATCGAGAAGGGCTATGGCAAGAGGTTCTCGCTCGGCCTGATCGCCTCCAGTGGCTCCATCGCCATCGTCGTGCCGCCCTCCATCGCCATGATCCTCTATGGCGCCAGCGGCGAACAGTCGATCCCGCGCCTGTTCCAGGCCGGCCTGCTCCCGGGCCTGCTGATCGCCGCCCTGATGATGGGCTATATCCTGATCTGGGCCGCACGCACCCACGCGGCACCTCAGCAGGGCTTCCGGTTCAAGCTGTTCCTGCGCGCCACCAAGCGCGCCTGGGCTGCCCTGCTCATGCCGGCCTTGATCCTGATCGGCATCTACGCCGGCTGGTTCTCGCCGACGGAGGCCGGCGGCGTCGCCTGCCTCTACGCCATGCTGGTGGCCCTGTTCGTCTACCGCACGCTGAACCTGCGCGGCATCATCGAGGCAGCGGCCGAGGCGGCCTATCTCACCGCCCAGATCCTGGTCATCGTCGCGGCCGCCGGCGTCTTCTCCTACATCCTGACCGTCAACGGCATTCCGCAGGGGCTGGTCGGCGCCATCGTCGAGATGGACCTGACGCCGGTCAGCTTCCTGATCGCCATCAACATCCTGCTGCTATTGCTCGGCTGCGTGCTGGACCCGACCTCCGCCATCCTCGTGCTGACGCCGATCCTGATGCCGGTCATCGCGCATCTCGGTATCGACCCGATCCATTTCGGCATCATCATGACGGTGAACCTGTCGATCGGCATGTTCACCCCGCCCTTCGGCCTCAACATCTTCGTCGCCCAGTCGGTGATCTCGTCCGATCTCGGCGCAATCTATCGTGGCATCCTGCCGTTCCTGGCCGTTCAGATCGCGGCGCTTGCGATCATCACCTACGTGCCGGCCGTTTCGCTGGCGCTGTCCTGGATTTGGTAATCAAGCAGGGAGAAAGACAATGAAGGCTCTCACCAACCTGACCATCGGTTCCACGCTCGTCCTGGCCGCGCTGGCGGCCCCGCTTACCGCTGAAGCGCAGACGACCATGAAGCTCGCCAGCGCCACCATCAACGACGTCCAGCACCAGTGGCAGCAGGTCTTCACCGAGGAGCTGGCGGAGCGCGTCGGCGACGCGGTCACGGTCGAGATCTACCCGGCCAGCCAGCTTGGCACCATCCCGCGCATGCTGGAGGGCGTGCTCTTGGGCACGATCGAGAGCTTCATCACGCCGACCGCTTTCCTGGTCGGCACCGACCCGCGCTTTCAGGTCTTCGGCGCGCCGGGCCTGTTCGAGGACGGCGCCCAGGTCGGCGCCGTGCTGCACGACCCGGACTATCGCGACCATATCGAGACCATGGCCCTGGACAGCGGCCTGCGCGTCATCGGCGCGATCTACAACTCGCCGATCCTGATCCTCTCCGTCGAGCCGACCGAGACCCTGGCCGATTTCGAAGGCCTGCGCGTGCGCACCTTCGCCACGCCCCTGCAAATGGCCCCGATGGAGGCGCTGGGCGCCAGCCCGCTCCCCTTGGCCCTGTCAGAGGTCGTGCCGGCCCTGCAGTCCGGCGCCATCGACGCCATGCTCGCCGGCATGCCGATCCTGACTGCGTTCCAGTATTACGATGTCGCCGAATACGTCACCGACCTCAACTTCGCCACCGTGGTCTCGGTCAACGTCATTAACGAGGCCTGGTTCCAGTCCCAACCCGAAGACGTCCAAACCGCCATCCTCGAAGCCGGCCGCGCGGCCGAGCAAGAAGTCCTGCAATGGGGCATCGACAATGTCGGCCGCTCCAACCAGGTCTGGCTCGACAATGGCGGCCAGATCCTCGACCTCTCCGACAGCGACATGGCCGAAATGCGCGCCATGTTCGCGGAAATCGCGGCGGAGATCATGGCGGCAGACCCGGCCGTTGAGGCGGAGTATCAGCGGCTGCTGGGCGTGGTGGAAGCGCATCCCGGGGGGTAGGTTTGGGATTGGCAGTTCATCGTTCACGTTGTCGGGCGTGACAGTCTTGCAAAAGGCATGCCCTCTCACGCTTCTTGGCGCAATCTGCGGGCCAAACTTCAACACCCACCGGCGAACCGTCTCACAACTGACGTCGACACCGCGGTGGCTCAATGCAGATCGAAGATACAGCCAAACGGCGTGCTGGATGATGGTCGGAGGGAACTGGTGGCGCGCATGACATGAAAGGCATCGAGCGATGCTGTCCGCCATGTGCCATCCGCCACTCGTCTTGTGATAACGCCTCAGGCGGGTTTGCCGAGGCAGGCTTGCCCGACCGCGTTCGCAATCGGGCTCAACGGGTCAAGATATTGATCCATAATGTTGAAGTGGTGATAGCCGGGCAGGATGTGCACTTCGGGATCCCGATCATGCTGGCGAAGGTGGCGGGCATAGTCGAAGCTTTGATCGACCCAAGCCCAAGGCTCCTTGCCGCCGGCGAAAATCCAGATCGGGCAGCGCGAATGCGGCGCTAAGGCGAGCGCGTTGTTGCGCGCGATCACCGCGTCGTCGAGATTGAGGTCGGCGGCCACGCTGGTATGGCGCGCCGGTTCCGGATCATAGACGCCGCTGATGACGACCGCGCCTTTGATCAGGTCACCGGGTAGCCCGCGCCGCCCCCAATCCGTTGCCAGCGCCATGGCACAGAGATGCGCACCGGCCGAGTTGCCCGAAACGCTGATGGCGTCGGGCCGCCCGCCATAGTCAGCGATGTTGCGGTGGCACCATGTGATGGCGTCGAGCGCCGACGCTGTCACGCCATCGAGCGTCACGGCGGGGCAAAGATCGTAGTTCGCCGTAACGACGGTGACGCCCCGCTGGACGAGATCGCGTGCGATAAAGGCGAAATTGGCCTTGTCCTGGGCGCGCCAGTAGCCGCCGTGAAAGAAGATGTGTACCGGCGACCCGGCGTCAGCAGGGTAGATGTCGAGACCGTGCAGCGTGCCCTCGCCATACTTGACATCCAGATGCGCGGTCAGGGTCTGCCGACAGACCTGGCTGATCCGATTGCGATGGGTCTGGAAGCTGGAAAAGTCGGCCACCGACCTTTGCGGGTTGTACTGGTACTCCCGCTCATCGGCGCTCATGGCCTGCCACGCACTCATGTCATTCGCCCGCGAAATAGGGTTCAGGCAGGCCAACCGCCCCGGTGCCGGTGATGGCGAACAGGCTGCCGGCAAGTGGCTGTTCGCGAAGGCCGTCATCGTCGAGGAAGCGCCGGCTCGTCACCACATAGAGCGTGTCGAGGTTCGGCCCGCCGAAGCTGCACATGGTTGGGTGCTTCACGGGCAGCTCGATGCGTCTGTCCAGCCTGCCGTTCGGATCGAAGCAGCAGACGGAACCGTCGTGGATCATGGCGCACCAGTAGTTGCCGTCGCGATCAACCGTTGCGCCGTCCACGCGACCGACCATGTCGTCGGTCCGAAGGAACGTCCGTTTGTTGGCGACGTCGCCTGTTTCGATATCATAATCATAGGCGTAGACGACCAGCGCGCGGGTGTCGGCGAAGTACATGGTCTTGTTGTCCGGGCTCCACCCCAGGCCGTTTGAGATGGTGATCCCGTCATCGAGCATATGGGTCGACCAGTCCGCATCGAGGCGCCAGAGCTTGCCGGCGCCCGGCGTGAAGTTACGGTCCATGGTGCCGACCAGATAGCGCCCCCGCCGGTCGCATTTGCCGTCGTTGAAGATAACGTCCGGTCCCGGCTGAGGGTTGGTGACCGGCTCGACCGCAACCGGATCGAGCGAGAGCCGGCAGAAGCCCGACTGCAGCCCGGCGACGATTCCGCCGGCACTCGTGAACACCAGAGAACCGATGACTTCAGGCAGCGTCCAGGACCGGATATCGCCGCCGGCGTGCCGAAGCCGATGCACGGCCGGGCCATAGGCATCGACCCAATAGAGGCTCTGCTCGCCGGGGTTCCAGATAACACCCTCGCCGAGATTGTCCTCGGTTTGCGCAACGCAGCTGATCTCCATGGCAGACTTCCTTATTGACCCTTCCTGTGTTGCAGACCGCGGCCCACGAGAATGACGGCCAGCGAGGCGACGATCAGCGCCAGCCCCGGAAACAGCGCCGTCCATGGCGCGAATAGCAGGTAATCCTTGCTTTCCTGAAGACTTGCGCCCCAATCGGGCGTTGGCGGCTGAACACCAAGCCCGAGAAAACCCAGCGCCGCTTGAACCTGCAGCGCAAGCGGAAACAGGATGATGTACTGCGTGCCAATGCTCGGCACGACGTTCGGCAAAAGGTGCCGCAAGAGGATGCGGCTGCGGCTGCCGCCCAGCGCTTGTGCGGCCTCCGCATAGGGCCGCGCGCTTTCGATCATGGTTGCCGAACGCGCGGCGCGAAAGAACAGCGGCAGGTAGACGACGGCGAGCGCGAGCACGAGAAAGCCAATATCCGCACCGAGGATCCCGGTGATCATCACACCGAGAAAGATCGGCGGAAAACTCAGGATCACCTCGATCACCTGGCCCGACGAGATGTCGGTCCAGCCCTTGACATAGCCGGCGATCGCGCCTGCCAGGCCGCCAATAATCGCCGACAGCAATAGCGAGCCCGACACGATGCCCAAGGTCGTGCGCGCGCCGTAGACGACGCGCGAATAGATATCGCGACCGACATGATCGGTGCCGAACCAGTGCGCGGCGGAGGGGGCCTGAAGCGCATTGGAGACGTCGATGGCTTCGGGCGGATCGGTGGCGAACAGGCCCGGCGCGGCGGCGACGGTCAGAAGACCGATGATGATGACGGCACCGACAACCAGCCCCGGGCGGGACTTCAAATAGATGGTCAAGGCCGCGGTCATGTTCTCAGTCTTGGGTCGAAGGCCCGATAGAGCAGGTCAACGATGAGATTGACCGTGATGGCGGCGACAAGAACCGCCAACAGGGCCCCTTGCACGACCGGGAAGTCGCGGGCGTTGAGGGCATTGACCAGCAGCCTGCCCAGGCCCGGCAGGCCAAAGATGGATTCGATGACCACCACGCCGCCCAGAATCTGGATGAAAATCAGCCCCATGAACGTCGACAACGGCACCAGGATGTTGCGCAGGACATGGGTCATCAAAAGCCGGCGCATCGGCACGCCGCGCGCACGGGCGGCCCGCACATATTCCTGGCCCAGCGCTTCGATGACGTGCTGGCGGACAAACTGCGCGTAGGCCGCGATCTGGAGGAAGGCCAGGCTGAGGATGGGCAGCAGCAGGATCGTCAGATTGTCGGCCACCGACCGAAAAGGCGAGACGTAGATAGTTGGCGGCGACCAGGAAAACACTTCCGAGACGCCGAACAGCAGCATAAGGCCGATCCAGAACACGGGCGTTGCCAGCGCCACGACATTGAAAGACTGGACGATGCTATCAAGCGCGCCGCCCGAGCGGCGGCCGACGATCAGGCCGACGGGAACGCCGATGACGGCCGAAATCACCAGCACCAGCAGCGACAGTTGAAACGAAACCAGAAACGCTGACGTCACAAGATTGGCAACGGGTGTGCCCAGCCGCCACGACACACCCAGATCGCCTTGAACGGCACCCCCCAGCCACGCCAGGTATTGAAGGTAGATCGGCTGGTCCAAGCCGAAGAACCGGCGCAGCGTGGCCTCGCCTTCGGTGCCGCCCAACTGGCCGAGCATCTGTTCGACGATATCGCCCGGCACCGCGCGGACCATGGCGAACACCACGATGCTCGCCAGGATCAACGTTACAAGCGAAGCCGCCAGCCGGCGCGCAACGAAACGGACCATATCGTTCGGTCAGGCCTCCAGCCAGGTCTTGACCAGCCCGAAATGCCATCCGATCGGGTGCATGCGATGGTTCTTGACCCTGTTGGAAACCACGATCAGGTGGTCGGCCCCGAACATCATGACAGTGGGCACGCTTTCGGCGAGACGCAGCTGGAACGCATCGTAGAGTGCCCTGCGTTCCTCAAACGTCAGCGCCGCGCGGCCGCGATCGAGAAGATCGCTGGCGATGTCGTCGTTCCAATTGCGGAAGTCGGCACCCTCAGGCTGTTTGTGGAAATGGCGATAGAAAAGAATATTGGGGTCCGGCGGCGTGCCCCAGTCGTTGAGCGTGAAGCCCATCTGGCGCGACCGGAAATTGCTCAGCCAAGTGCCGAGGTCGACGCGGTTGATATTGGCGCGGATGCCCCCTGCGGCCAACTGCTCAACCAGTGCCAGTGCGGCGGGTTCCATCCATTCGTAGCCGATGATGGTCGTCAGGTCGATGTCGAAACCGTCGGCATGGCCGGCCTCGGTCAGAAGCGTCCGTGCCAGATCGACATCGACGGTCTGATTAGGCAACTGATCAAGAGGCACGCCCCAGCGATCCTGCATGCCGGGGACCATGGTGCCCAGGACTTGGCCGTACCCGGCGATGCCGGCCTGCATCACGGCGTCGCGATCAATCAGCAGCGCGATGGCCTGGCGCACGCGCTCGTCGGTCAACGGACCGTAAGTACAGTCCAGATCGAGAGACTTCTGGTTCAGCGAGATCGAGCGCTGAACCGTCAGGCCTTCTTCGCCTTCCAATTGCAGCGCATCCTGCGGCCTGACCAGAACCGCCATGTCGACGCGCCCATTCCGGACCGCGACCAGCATGCCGGCGCTGTTAGGAATGAAGTTGACGATGATCTCGTCGAGATGAGGCAGGCCCGGCTGCCAATAGTCCGGGTTCCGCTCCATCCGGATGTAGCTGTTTGGCTGGAATTCGGCCAAACGGAACGGTCCGGTGCCGACGCTGGTGCTGTTCAACAGGGCACGGGCATTCGGCCGGTCGTACCAGCCGCGTGGAATTGGCGATGCGTTGCGGTGGGCAAGCGTGATTAGGAACGCCGAATTGGGGCCTTGCAGCGTGACCCGAACCACATGGGTGTCGAGCACATCGACCTGGGCGATGTCGGCGAAATCACGCGCGCCGATCGTGCCGTTTTCCGGATTGCGCTGATAGTCGAGACTGTATTTGACGTCTTCGGCCTCGAACGGCTCGCCGGTATGGAAGGTGACGCCCTGTCGCAGATTGAAGGTGTAGGTGGTGGCGTCCGGTGAGATTTCCCAGCTTTCGGCAAGCAGAGGATGCGCGGTGCCCGACGGATCGGCATAGACCAGCGTCTGGTACATCAGGACGGCAATGAAATTCACCGCCTCGCCGGCCTGGTGGTAGATGTCCATGGAGGGCGGTTCGATCAACGACCCGACCGTGAGGCTGCCGCCGCGCTGCGCCTGCGGGTCCAGTTCACCATAGAGGACGCTGTCGTCGGCCACGGCACGCTGCGGAAACAGCGACGACCCCAACAGCCCGGCGAGCGGCGCAACAGCCGCGCTCTGGAGCAATGTTCTTCTGCGGAATTCAAGCATTGATACCTCCCTTGCTGTAATCGTGACATGCAGTGGGCCGTCCGACGCAATCGGCAATCACGTCCTGGGGGGTAAAGCGTGGAACGAACCCGGTTTCGGCGGCAATTCGGTCGGCCGAGACCAACGGATACACGGTGTCCGGCGCGCTTTCGGACAGTCGTACCTTAAGGCCCGGACGCAGCGCCTTGACCGTGTCGACGATCTCGCTGGCGGTCGTTGCGCCGCCATTGACATGATAGATCTGCGACAGGCGTCCGGGCCGTTGGCACAGGGCCAAAATCGCATGCGCAACATCGTCGACATGGACGATATCGAAGCGGTGCGCGCCCCAGCTCAGATCGACCGGGCCGGATGCGACGGGATGACTGAACAGGCGTTTGAGCGGGTCGAGAATGCCGGAATAGGGGTGATCCGGACCCATCACCAGGGTGGGGCGCACAGCGGCGATATCGAGCTCCATTGCGCGGTGGGCATAGCTCGACATCTGCTCGGCAAGCACCTTTGTCAGCCCGTAGACGTTGACCGGCGCGGTTGGTGCCGTCTCGTCCAAGGCGGCGGCGCGATCCGGCGCAGCGGCACCCAGAACGACCGTTGAACTCGACCAGATGACCCGCCGCACGCCATGCGCGACAGCCACCTCGATGACGTTGCGCAGGCCACCGACATTGACCGCGAAGGCCGCGTCGTGATCCACGTCGGCTGAGATCGCCAGGCCGATCGAGGGCCGGCTGAACGCGGCGAGCGAAATGACGGTGTCGGGCTTGAGGCGTCGCACCGCGTTCGACAGGGCCGCCCGGTCCGTGACCGAACCGTCAATATGGTCGCCGTCTGCCGTCCGGGCCTCTGGATGCGTGGCGAGGTCAAAGCCGATGATCTCCATGCCTTGCCTGCGCAACGCCGTCGATACCGCGCGTCCGATGAAGCCGCAGGCACCGATGACCAGAACACGCTCAGCCATGGTGGCGATGCCCGTTCGGCGATGCCGCCGTGTTCTGGGCCGCGAGCGCCTTGAAACGCTGTGCGGTCGCATCGGCACCGTTGAACAACAAGGCGCAATCGCTGGTGACCGAGACAAAGCCGAAGCCGGCCTGCAAGTGCCGCTCGGCAACCTCCGCGTTCGGCGCCAGAACGCCGGCAACCTTGCCGGCACGACGCGTCGTCTCATGCCCTTCGGCGATGGCCGTCATGACCTCCGGATGATCCGGCTGCCCGATATGGCCCATGCTCGCCGCAAGGTCGGCCGGGCCAAAAAACAGGGCATCCACGCCATCGATCGCGGCGATTTCCTCGATGTTCCGCAGTGCCCGGCCAGTCTCGATCTGCACGATCAGAAAAAGATCGCCATCGGCGTGCTGCAGATAGTCCTTGATCCGGCCGTAGCGGCTGGCGCGCTGCATCAAGGCCACGCCGCGATGGCCGCGCGGCGGGTAGCGCATGGCGGCCACTGCCTGCGCGGCTTCCTCCCTGTCCTGGATCATCGGCAGCATCACGGTGCGCGCGCCGGCGTCCAGATATTGCTTCATCAGGACGGAATCGTTCCATGGCAGACGCACGATCGGCGCAATCGCCTTGTCTTCCAGCGTGCGCAGATGGGACATGGCGTCGGCCAGGGTCAGCGGCGCGTGCTCACCGTCGATCAAGATCCAGTCGAACCCTGAATAGGCCAGCCCCTCGATGGCATGGCTGGAGTTGAGCATGGACCAGATGCCGACAAGCGGGCGGCCAAGCCCCATGGCCCGGCGAAAAGGGTTCCCCACCCGATCAGCGGTGCCCAACGCTTCGACTGTCAAGATACGGACCCTCCCCTCACGCCAAGGAGGCTAACAAGGGATCACGGTAGCCGCAACAGTAATATCATATGACAATATAGAGTTTCATTGAATGATACTTGTTACTGTTCGATCTGATCATCCTGAGACAGTTCGACGATCATCTCGATCTCCACGGTCATGTTTCCCGGCAGGCTGGGGACGCCAACGGCCGAACGGGCATGGCGGCCACGGTCGCCGAACACGTCGATCAGAAGCCGCGAGCAGCCATCGATGACGTCTGCATGGTGGGCGAAACCCGGCGTCGCGTTGACCAGCCCCAGAACCTTGACGATTCTCGCGACCCGATCGAGCGACCCCAGCTCCTGCTTGATCACGGCAAGCAGGTTCAAGCCTGTTACAGCCGCGTGTTCACAGGCTTCGGCCACGGAAAAATCCAAGCCGACCTTTCCCGCCGGACGGGTTCCATCGGTTTGGCGCGGCCCCTTTCCCGACAGATACAGCTGGCCGGCGCTGAGGACCGCATGCTCGTACAGCCCGGCCAGCGGAGGTGGATCGGGCAGTACCAGGCCGAGACGTGACAGGTTTTCCTCAGTACGGTCGAGCGCTGCCTTAGCCTGCGTCGTCATCTTCGACCCCGCTCCACCCCATGCCGTTGGAAATCTTGTCGGCGGCCTTTTCCAAGGCTTGCGCCAGCTCGCCAAAGCGCGTGCTGTCGGCCGCGACGCCAATGAGAGAAAGGCTGAGGCCCGCGATCACGCGGCCCGACGAGTCGCGGATCGGTGCGGCGGCACATGTGACCAGTTCATTGTATTCCCGGTCGTCAATGGCGTATCCGCGGTGCCGGATGCGCGCCAACTCCTCCTGAAAGGCAGACCAGGACGTGATGGTTTGTGGCGTCACGCGCGGCATGCCGGCGGATTTCAAGATGCGCTCTATTTCCGCCGGCTCCGGGTGGAAGGCTGCCAGTACCTTGCCAAGACCCGTGCAATGGACAGGCCGCCGCGAGCCGATCTGCGTATTGATCCGAAGCGGCTGCTCGGGTGGCTCGACCTTGTCGACATAGGCAATGCCGTCATCGGCCAGGACAGCCATCTGCACGGTCTCGTTGGTCGCCCGGCAAAGCTCTTCCATGATCGGCCGCGCCACGTCGCGCGCATCAAGCCGGCGTTGCGCGCGCATGGCAATGTCCACAAGCACCGGCCCAACGGTCCATCTTTTGCTCTGGCCGACCGACGCGAAACCGCCTTTCTCCAGCGTTCTCAGAAAGCGGCCGACCGTCGCCTTGTGCAGCATCGTGACACCGCTCAGCTCGGTAAGCGTCAAGCCATCGGGATGATCGGACAGGCAGCGCAGAATGTGCATGGCGCGATCGACGACGCCGAGATGATGGCGCTTGTCGTCGCTCGAAGGTGCGTTCCGCTCGGCTTCTGCAACAGCATCGGTCGTTGACATAGCTACCTTCGAGTTGCTTGCGTGCGCCTGACGAATGTGATCAAATGATATCCATTCTCATTCAATGATACAATGGTAAAACGTGTCCTCTGAAGTTCCATTGCCCGGAATTCGCCGCGTCGACGCGCATCTGTTTCGGGTGCCCATCGACGTGCCGGTGCGTACATCGTTCGGAACGATGCTGGATCGTCCCATGCTGTATGTGCGCGTCGAAGACCGCGATGGCGCCATCGGTTGGGGGGAGGTCTGGTGCAACTTTCCGACGGTCGGCGCCGAGCATCGCAAGAACCTCATCGAGACCGCGGTCGGCCCGATGCTCATCGGCCTCGGCGCGGTCGCGCCCGCATCGGTTTATCAAACGCTGATGGACCGGCTTCGCGTGCTGGCGATCCAATCCGGCGAATGGGGGCCGCTGAGGCAGATCTGCGCGGGATTGGATGCCGCCTGCCACGATCTGGCCGCACGCCGCGCGGGGCTTCCTCTGTTCCGCTTTCTGAACGGCCAGGCACGCCCCCAGATTGCCTGCTACGCCAGCGGCATCGGGCCCGAGGCACCCGATACAACGATCGAGCGGGCCATGAAGCAGCAGCATACGGCCTTCAAGGTGAAGGTCGGCTTCGGAAACGATGTCGATATGCGCACGCTGGCCCGCGCATCCGGCGTCCTTGAACCGCATCATCGCCTGATGGCGGACGCCAATCAGGGGTGGAACATTGACCAAGCGCTGACAATCGCGCCGTCTCTCGTTGAGTATCATCTTGCCTGGCTGGAGGAACCGCTGCGTGCCGACCGGCCGCTGGAGGAATGGCAAGTGCTGGCGGACGCCATGCCGACCGCCCTGGCAGCCGGAGAAAATCTGAATCAGCCGTCCGAGTTCGAAGCGGCCGTTGACGGCGCTTGTCTCGGCTTTTTGCAACCGGATGTGGCCAAGTGGGGCGGCGTATCGGGCTGTCTTGCCATGGCACGGCACGCTTCCAGCCGGGGCGCCGTCTATTGCCCGCACTTCCTGGGCGGTGCGGTCGGACTTTTGGCATCGGCGCACCTGCTTGCTGCGGTCGGCGGCTGCGGCTTGCTGGAGGTCGACGTCAACCCCAACACCATCCGCGACGAGCATCTTGACGGCGCTGTCGAGATGACCGATGGGCACCTGCATCTGGACGATCGACCGGGCATCGGCCTCGAGCTTGATCTACATCGTCCCCTCTAGCCGGCCAGTTTCCATTCATCGCCCCATGCCATCACCTGATGGTCGGGCGCAATGTCGATATAGGTCCGCCGTTGCGGAACGAAGTCGGCGGCGCGCACGGGGCTGGCAATCTCAAGCTCGGCGATGCGGTGGCGCATGTCCCGTCGCTCGGGCTCGGGTATCGGCACTGCCGACAGGAGCCGTTTGGTGTAGGGGTGCTGCGGGTTCTCGAACACCGCCTGACGCGATCCGATCTCGACGATCTCGCCCAGATACATCACCGCGACCCGGTGGCTGATCCGCTCCACCACCGCCATGTCGTGGCTGATGAACAGGTAGGAAATGCCGCGCGTCTCCTGAAGGTCCATCATCAGGTTGATCACCTGGGCCTTGACCGAGACGTCGAGCGCGGAGACCGCCTCGTCGGCCACCAGCACCTTCGGCTCCATGGCCAAGGCACGCGCGATGCAGATCCTCTGACGCTGGCCGCCGGAAAACTCGTGCGGATAGCGGCGCATCATGTCGCGTTGAAGCCCGACCTCTTCGAGCAGGCTGGCAGCCTTCTCGCGTGCCTCGGCCGGCGATGCCAGCCCGTTGACGATCAGCGGTTCTGCGACCGCGTTGCCGATCCGGATGCGCGGGTTGAGGCTGGCGAACGGGTCCTGGAAGATCATCTGAATGTCTTGACGCTTCTTGCGCAGGGCCTGGAAATTCAGACCCGTCAGCTCGTCGCCGCCAAGCCGGACCGAGCCGTCTTTCGGCGCGATCAGCCGCATGATCGAGCGGCCGGTCGTCGATTTGCCGCATCCGGATTCGCCGACCAGCGATAGTGTTTCACCGCGGCGCAGGCTGAACGAGATGTCCTCCACCGCGTGTACCCGGCCGCTGACCCGGCCCAGAAAGCCCTTATGGATATCGAACCGCGTGACCAGCCCGCTCACATCGAGCAGGGTCGCCGCCGACGGTGGTGGACGGTGGGTTTCGGTCTCGGGATGCGCCAGACCGGTTTCGGGGTCGACGGTCGGGAACTGGGCAGGGGCTCCGCGCCCGGTCATGGAGCCGAGCCGTGGCACAGCCGACAGAAGGGCACGGGTATAGGAATGGTCGGGGTTGGCGAAGATCTTTGCCGTGTCGTCGCATTCGATGGCTTCGCCCCGATACATGACCAGCGCCCGGTCGGCGACTTCGGCGACCACGCCCATATCGTGGGTGATGAACATGACCGCCATCCCCTCTTCGCGCTGAAGGTCCTTGATCAGGTCGAGGATCTGCGCCTGGATGGTCACGTCCAGCGCGGTGGTCGGCTCGTCGGCGATCAGCAGTTTGGGCTGGCAGGCGAGCGCCATGGCGATCATCACGCGCTGGCGCATGCCGCCGGAGAAGTTGTGCGGATAGTCCGACAGGCGGGAGCGAGCCGCCGGAATGCGGACCTTGTCGAGCAGCCGGACCGCTTCCTCGCGCGCGTTGTCCGCCGATAGCCGACGATGGATGACCAGCGGCTCGATGAGCTGGCTGCCGATGCTCATGACCGGGTTGAGCGCCGTCATCGGCTCTTGGAAGATCATGGCGATCTCATTGCCGCGAATGCGCTCCAAGGCCGATTCAGGCGCCTTGAGAAGATCGCGGCCGGCAAACTCGATCGCCCCGGTTTGTCGGACCGTCTTTGCCGGGTGAAGGCCCATGATCGACAGCGCCGTGACGCTCTTGCCCGATCCGGATTCGCCGACCACGGCCAGCGTCTCGCCCTTTGCGATATGAAGTGAAATGTCCTTGAGAATGTGGGCAGGACCCGCGTCCGTCAGAAAGGATGTGCTGAGGTCACGCACCGTGAGAATGGGGTCGATCATGGCTTGCCCTTTGGCTTTCATCGGTCTCCCGGCCCCGGTTATGGAACCAACGGAGTATCGCTGAGAGAGATCAGATATCACTCAAAGATATGCCATCGACGGAGCTTCTTGGCCAGCCGCTTCATGCCCATCGGGCGCAACATCGATCGTTGGCATAAGGTGGGGCCAGATCGGTTTGCTTAGTCTCTGTCAGAGGATAACAGCTTCTCCGCCCGCCAAATTGCTCGACCGCTTTGAGAATCGAAAACATGCGCCCGGTCCCAGGGAATCCTGATGCCGACCCTGGCGCCTGCCTTGATGAAGTACTGTCCTAGCCGCTTGATGACCCACGTTGCCTCGGTGTCCTGCGGCGAACAGTAGATGAGGGTCTCGTCGCCCAGTTGCTCGGACAGCGTTACGACCGCGGTGACGTCCCCGTTCTCGGTGTCGACCACCTCCAAATGCTCGGGCCGGATGCCGACGGTCGCCTCGGACAGCCCGGCCACATTCACCGAACGCGGAACCGGTATCGCCTGCGAAAACACATTCAGACGAGCGCCGTCGGATGTCGATGTTATCGGGCCGGCCATCATGTTCATGCGCGGCGATCCGATGAAGCCGGCGACGAACAGGTTTGCGGGCTTGTTGTAGAGATCAAGCGGCGATCCCACCTGCTCGACCCTGCCGCCATGGATCACCGCGATCCGGTCGGCCATCGTCATGGCCTCGACCTGGTCGTGGGTCACGTAGATCATCGTCTTGCCAAGCCTGCTGTGGAGCCGGCTGAGTTCGACGCGCATATGCACCCGAAGCTCGGCATCCAGGTTCGACAAGGGCTCGTCGAAAAGAAAGATGCCCGGGTTACGGACGATCGCGCGCCCGATGGCAACCCGTTGGCTTTGACCGCCGGACAGCTGCCCCGGACGGCGGTTCAGCAATTGTTCGATCTTCAGCGTGCGCGCGGCCTCGTCCACCATCCGGCGGATCTCCTGCCTTGGCACCTTTGCTTGCTGCAATCCGAAGGCCATGTTCTGGCGCACGGTCATGTTCGGATACAGCGCATAGTTCTGAAACACCATGGCGATGCCGCGCTTGACCGGCGGGTCGTCGTTCACGACCGTGCCGTTGATCAGAAGTTCACCGTTCGAGATCGTTTCCAGTCCGGCGATCATGCGCAGCATCGTCGATTTGCCGCAGCCGGACGGGCCGACCAGCACCATGAACTCGCCCTCATCCACGTCCAAATCGACGCCGTGAATGACCTCGAGATTGCTAAAGGACTTCCTAATGCCCCTTAGCTGAAGTGTGCTCATGAAACGCTCCAAACTTTGCGATCTGGCTTCGGTAACTGGACGGCGTCAGGCCGAGATATCGTTTGAAGACCCGGCTGAAATGCTGCGAACTGCTGAAGCCGTTTTCAAACGCGATCGCGGTGATCGAGGCCGAATCCGCGGACAAATGCCTGCATGCCTCCTTGATCCGCAGCCGACGCGCATAATCGCTGGGCGGCATGCCGACGGCGCTTCGGAACACGTTGTGAAGATGCCCGCGGCTGCATCCCAAGTCCCTTGCCAGCTTGCCGATGGACGCCGTGTCCCCGTCGGCATCGTGCATGTGCTTCAGGATGCGATCGACGAATGCGCTGTCGGCCTTCGACTTCTGGTGATAGCGATGCGCCTTCCAGGTCTCTATCAAGACCAGGTGCAGATGCGCGCGCATTTCGGCGATCAGCAACTCATGGCCGGAATAGAGCCGCTTGTCCTTCATCATGCGGGTGATTTCGGAAATGCTCTCCAGGCATCTTTCCCGGATCGTGCGCGTCAGCCCCCGCCTGCCCAGGTCGGACTGGAACTCCTTGACGCTTTCCTCGCTCAGAAGCCCGGGAGTCGCGGCCCGGACGGGGCCACTCAGAATGATCCAGAACGCGCTGCAGGGCGGGTAGATGCCGTTGGTGATGCGGTGGCGCAGATTGGCGGCAAAAAGGGCGCTTTGGCCGCCATAAAGCGGCACCATCAGCCCATCGTCCAACTCCCAGCACGCTTCCCCGCTGACCATGAACACGATCTCCGGACCGTCATGGTTGGCCCAGTTGTCGAAGGTGGCCACGGCGGTCGGAAAATGCGCGAACCCGAACCGGAATATCTCGGGCACGCCGATGTCCAGTCCGGCAACCGATCCGGTGAAATCAATGGCTTGTGAACCCAGCATGCAAATACCCCTACTTCTTGACGCCGGTGCTTGCGATGCTCTCGATGATGAACCGTTGAGCGATCAGGAAAACCACGAAGAGCGGCAGCACGGCGATGGTCACCGCCGCCATGATGATCGACAGGGCGGCGCCACCGAAACTCGACTCCAGCGACAGGATGCCGACCGGCAGCGTCATCGCTTCGAAGGACCGCACAAAGACCAGCGGCAACAGAAAATTGTTCCAGCTTGAGGTGAACACGATGATCGAGAGTGCCGCGATCGGCGGCCCCATCTGGGGCAGCGAGATGCGCCAGAAGATCGTCCAGTAGCTGGCGCCGTCGACAAAGGCGCTTTCCTCATATTCGCGCGGTTGGCTGCGCATGAACTGGCGCATCATGAAGACCGCCAGCGGGTTGGTCATCGCCGGCAGGATCAGGGCCCAGATGCTGTCGACGATTCCGACCGAGGCCATGCCGAAGAAGAGGGGGATCAGCAGCAGGGCCGGCGGCACCATCAACCCCAGCAGCATCGACGCAAACAGCAGGTTCTTGCCGGGAAACCGGGTCCGCGAAAAGGCAAAGGCCGCCATGGCGCTGGTGATGATGACGCCGATCGTCGTCACGGCGGCGACCACAAAGCTGTTCCAGTACATGCGCAGGAAAGGCACGGGGCTGGCGAACAGTTCGTGATAGCTGTCGAGCCTGATGTCGTCCGGCAAGAAGGACGGCGGCAATTGATAGGCCTCGCCGGCCGGGCGCATGCTGGTGGCGAACATCCAGAAAAACGGCAGCAGCATCAGTACCGCGCCGACAAGAAGGACGATCAGGACCGCCGTATTGCGCCAGTGCACAACCTGCATCGCGGAAAGCAGGCGCCGGGTAACCGGTGTGTCGGGTGGAAGCGTTACGCTGCGCATCGCCGTCACCGTTCGCCCAGAAACCAGCGGGCGATGATCATCTGAATTGCGACGACAATGGAGATGACGACCAGCAGGGTCAGCGCGGCGGCGGACGCGGTGCCCAACTGCCCGGCGCTGAAGGCCTCGGAGACCATGTACATGACGACCGACCGCGTCGCGTCGCCGGGACCGCCATTGGTCAGGATCCGTATGCTGTCGAAAACCTGCAGGCCGCCGATGGTGGCATAGGTGGCGCAAAACAGAATGACTGGCGCGATGTAGGGGATCTTTATCCGCGTCGCCACCACCCAGGAACTCGCGCCGTCGATACTGGCCGCCTCCATCAGCGACCGCGGAATCCCCTGCAGGGCGGCAAGGAAGATGATGATGAAGAACCCGACATTCTTCCAAACGTCGATGATGATGACGGAGAACATGGCAACGCTGCTGTCCGTCAGCCATCCGACATTGCCGATGCCGACCTGTCGCAGATAGTAGTTGATCGCGCCAAGGTCGGTCGAAAACAGGAACTTCCAGATGAACGAGACAAACGCCAGAGACACGAGCACGGGCAGGAAGTAAGACAGGCGCAGCACATAAAGGATCGGCGTCGGAAGCACCCGGTTCAACGCGAACGCCAGGACGAGCCCGAGGCCGACATTGCCGATGACCGACATCGAAATGAAATAGAAGGTGTTGCGGAACGTCGTCCAAAACCGCGGATCGGTAAAGATCCAGTCGAAGTTTTCAAGGCCGACATACTCGAAGTCCATCCTGATCCGATCGACTTCAAACACCGACAGGCCGAACGAGGCCACGAGCGGTATCGCCAGAAAGATCAGGTACAGGACATAGGCCGGGGCCACGAACAGAAAGCCGGCCCGGGCCTCACGTGCCTTTAGCGTTGCCATGGATCGCCTACCCTGGACGTGCGGCCGATGCCCCGGCGAACCGCTGTGTTCGCCGGGACCCGGTCACCGCTCAGTACGCGCGGGACATAGCGCGCTGAAGTTCGCGATCCAATTGGGAAATCGTCGTATCCAGATCCTGATCGTTGGCCATGTACGCGCTCATGTGCCGCTCGAAGATCTCTTGCACTTGGGCGAAGTTGGGCGGCGACGGCACGGGGATCGCGGTGGCGGCCGTTTCGTAGAAGATCTCCGAATTCTCCGGCCAGGCCGTGTAGGAGGGGTGCGTGGCTTGCCGGCGCGCGGATGGAATGGACCGCATCGAGTCCGCCAGCTCCTGCTGATAGATGTCGCCCGTCATCTCCTTGATGAACTCCCAAGCGAGATCCTGATGGGCTGACTGGTTCACGATCGCCAACCCGCCGATGCCGAAGACCGTGGTCTGGACCCTGTTTTGCGGCATGTGCTGCACACCGACATTTTCCAACCCCGATGCGATGAACTGCGGCACGGGCCAATGGCCGGCGGAGAACATGGCAACCTGGCCCGCGGCGAACCGCTCGCTGCCGACGCCCCCCTCATAGGTCGGCGCGACCTCATGCACGTGAACCAGGTCGTGCAGGAACTGCAGGCTCTCGCGGTATTCCGGCGTGGTCACGGTTGGTTCCCGCCAATCCTCGTCCAAGATCGACGCGTTGTTGGTGAGGAACCAGGGCTGGAGGCCGAAATTGAAACCGGGAACGATATAGCCATACTGGGTGATGTTGCCGTTATCGTCTCGAAGCGTAAGCGCCTCGGCCGCCGCGAGGAAATCGTCCCACGTCCAGTCCGCCGCCGGATAGTCGAGACCGGCCGCGTCGAACATGTCCTGGTTGTAGAACATGACGATGTTGTTCCATTCGGTGGGGAAGAAGTTCAGTTCCCCCGTCGGCCGGGTGCGCATTCCGTCCATCAGGTTGGGATCGATGCCGGCCATCACCTCCTCGGCGTGAGGATCGGCGGCGAACACGGTCTCCAGATCGACCAGCAGCCCGGTCGACGCGATTTCGGCGAACCCTTCGATGGCGGACGCGATGATATCGGGTGCGTCCCCCGCCGCGACCGAGTTCAAAAAGGCGTTGCTGTAGTCGCCCCAGGAGCCGCCGCCGATCGGGACATACTGGGTCTCGATGGTGACGTTCGGATAGCGTTCGGCGAACCGTTCAATCGCATTGTTCGTGCTGGAGATAATCTGGTCGTTTGCCCATTGAACAACGGTAAGCGTCGCCTCGGTATCGCTGGCCGGCTGGGCCAGCGCGGCGCCGGTGGAAATCGATGTGACCGTGGCAAAGACCGCAGTAAGGGCCGCAGTAAAGGGCATGGTGTTCTTGATCATTTCGCCTCCTCCCTTTTCGTTGGTTGATTACATGTCGATCGGTTGTCGTCCGGTGAGATCGAGCTTTTCGTCGGCAAACGACAGCGTTGCGCCCGCCGGAAAGACGACATGGTGTGCGCCGGCTTCAGCGTCGTCCTGATCGGCCAATTCGGCCGCCGCGTAGGTCAACCCGCAGAGGGCCAGAGCCGACAGGCGAAGCGTTCCGCCGCGCACCTCCAGCCTTGCGCTGCCATGCCCGATCCGGATCGTTCCCCAGGCGTTGGCATTGCACCAGAACCCTTCGAACACCCCCCGCGACTGCACCATGGGGTCGAAGGACATCTCGCCCCTGACGGCCTCGAAACCAAAGCCCGAGAGCACCAGCAGCGCCGCATAGCTCGACATCGATCGTGCGTAGTTCGACCCGCATTCGATCTCGTTCCATGGGTTGCGATTGTGCCCCCGATACCGGTCCCGTACCGCGGCGAAGACCTCGATGCCCTTCTCGATCTCGCCGATCATCATCAACTGGCTGCCGAACGCGTACTCGAAGCCGTGCATCGTTTCCTGGGAGTAGGGAACCGGGATGGCAGGCCGCGCGGCCCGTGCCGGCCAGGCGCACATCAGCGTGCCGCTTTCCTCCGCCATGCCGAAGACGCGGCAAGGGTTGGCCTCGTCGCCCAAGCGCGCGGCGAAGTTGTGGGCGTAGATGGACCTGACGGCCGAGGCAAACTGCCCGGCATCGAAAATCTCGCCGAGCCCGTACAGGTTGGCATGCCACTGCGCCAGCACCTGATCGATCTCGCAGCCATCGGCGATCTGGTATTTGATCTCGCCGTGCTCGTCGCTCCAGTACTGGTCGTAGGTCGACCCGCCGACATAGCTGGTCATGCCTTCGGCGAAGTTGAACTCGTCGAGCACGGACTTGTCGGTGACGTCGATCTTCTGGATGAAATAGCTGCCGTTGAACAGGTTCTCGGCGGTCCATGCCTTTCCGCGCTCGAAGATCTCGCGGTACAGGTCGGCGCGGTCGGAATCGCCCAGCGCGTCGGCCATTTCCGCGCCGGCAAGCAGCGCGCCCAGGTAAAAGCCGTTCAGCCAGGCGTTCGGTCCGAACAGTTCCATGTCGAGCGTATGGTGCTGGCGCCCGGTCAAGACCCCGCTTTGCGACGGATCCCATTTGTCGTAGTTGCCGGCATGCCAGGCAAATTCAACCGCCGCCGCGACATGGGGCCACAGGCGCCGCAGCCAATCGGTGTCGCCGCTCAGTTTCCAGTCGCGATAGGTCTTGATGACGGCACCGAAATGGCCGTCGGCGCAAGGCCGCTCGGCACTGACGCCAATCCCTTTCGGAAGGGCCAGGCGGAAGCCCAGCCCGCCGGTCTCCGGAACCTGGTTCTCGAAGAGTTCCGATTCCCGCAGCGAACGTTCCAACTCCGGAAAGAGGAACGGCAGAACCTGCTGATAGTTCCAGACATGCGTGCAGGAACCCTCACAGCAGCCGGCCTCCGGATGGCACCCTTCCCAACCGTAAAAGGCGCCATCCTCGAGCCGGAGCGCCGTGGGCGACTTGATGACCGAAAGATTGGCCGACACCGCGTCAAGCACGGGCAAGGGCAGGGTCGACGCCACCAGACACGCCCTGAATTCGAGCGTTCTTGCCACCAGATCATCCCAGCGTTCGAACGTCTCGGCCAGCACGTCGGCGGCGCCGGCCCATTGCGTGGCGTAGTAATTCTTCCACACCGGCCTGACGTTCTGGTTTTCCTTCAAGACGTCAAAGCGCGACACCCAGGTCTTCTTGACGTTGGGGACGTACCAGCCGATGGCGAGCCGCAGCGTTTTGGTTTCGCCCGCGCCAACGCGGACATGGGCGGCCATCACGCTGTGCTCGGCGTCCGACCGCCAGGATTGTGAGATCGCCGGATTGGCGGCCTTCTCATAAAACCGGTCGGTCAGCCGGCCGCCGCGGCTGATATCCGCCCAATAGACCTCCATCATGTCGAACCAGGTGCCGCGATAGAGGTGGCGCTGATAGCTGACATCGGGATGGTCGGTCGCCAGCGCGACCTCCGCATAGTCCACGGACTGCGGATCGCACGCAGCCTTGCCCACGATGCTCATGCCGTCGGCCTGATCGACCTCGACCCTTGCGTTTGCGAAATCGAAGCTGACGCAGCCGAAGAAGGTGTAGTCCAACGCGGTCGCGCCGGTGTTGGAAAGGCGGACTTCGAACTGCGCGACCGGCAGGGAGGACGCTCTTGCATCCAGGGGAATGAACGGGCTGAGCGCCTGCATTTCGACCGAACCCGGGAAGCGATGGTCTTCGAACGCCAGGTTGGCAACCGGATAGGGGCCGGTCAGGCTTGATCGTTCAAAATGAGGAAAGCCGGTCATGTATTCCCGGCGTGGGCCGAACCCAAACGTGTTGAAGGGCTTGCCGACGATCTCGCCGCTTCGGTTGCCGGCAAAGGGTCCGTTCAAGACGCGCGTATCCAGGACCTCGCCATCGCGCTCGACACGGATCGCGAAATGCGAGAATCCGTTGACGCTACCCTTGGCCGGCCGGTTGAAGATCTCCCATTCCTGCAACCGCCCGTCAGCGCCGATGCCGATACTGCCGGCACCAATCCCACCCAGTGGAAAAACGGCGTAGGGAGCCTCCGCTGCCGCGTGTTGGAAATACTGCGCCGTGCCCATAGATTCCTGCTTCCTTTTCTTTCAAAATACCAAAGCAGGCTGGGCATTGATTGCTCAGCTGCGCATATGACATTCGTGCACATTCGTCAGAATGAACGCATCGCACGGCACGATCGGCTGCGCTTGATCCGACAGGAATCCAAGCCAAAGGCTACTATCGGTCGATGCTGAGAGCACGGCGCCAGGCGCCGGATATCAAGACGTATCGGCCTTTGCGCGCGTCTGTTGCGCCTTCTCTTTGGGTGGCCGATTCTGCGCTAATCCGGGCCCTGTATTGCTCAGGACAGGGCCCACACTGGCCTGGCCAAGACTGGTGCGGGTCAGGGTACTGGCATCCCCATGCTACACGCCCGGGCCGTGTACCAGCCCGTTTTCGCCCCAGCGGCGCCTATGCTGCAAGGTCGGCATGCGGGCCCGGACGTTGGTCAGGCTCTCCCGATCAACGGACCCCGTTGCCCAGCCGGGTCCGTCGCTGGCCTGAGCAACAACCGTGCCCCAGGGATCGATAATCATCGATCGACCGTACATCTGGCGACGTCCGTCGGGCACTGGAAACTCACCTGACTGCGCCGCCGCAATCACCCAGCATTGCGTCTCAATCGCGCGGGCGCGCAGCAACACTTCCCAATGGTCGCGGCCGGTCTGCATGGTAAAGGCGGCGGGCACGAACAAGACGTCGCCCCCGGCTTTGGCCAGCGCCACGTAAAGCTCCGCAAACCGTATGTCGTAGCAAACCGTCAGCCCGGCCCTTAGGCCACCCTCCAACTCAACCGTGGCTATTCCCGTGCCCGGCTGGTTGACCGCCGACTCGCGGTAGACCTGCCCGTCCGGCGTTTCCATGTCGAACATGTGGATTTTGGAATAGCGCCCAGCCTCCAATCCGTCGCGGTTGAAGACCAGCGTGGTGTTCCGGTTGCGCGGCTCATGCGGTGCGCGCTCGGGAATCGTGCCGCAATGGACCCAAACGCCATGTGTCACAGCCAAATCGCGACACAGCGCATAGGTCGGGCCGGTGGCGATGTCTTCGGCGGCCGCCAGCCGGTCCTGTGGGCTGCCACCGCACCAGCTCATGTTTTCCGGAAAGGAGATCAGATCGGGTCCGTCCGCGGCAATAGCGTCCTCCGCCAACCGACGCGCCTGCCTCAGGTTGGCCTGCTTGTCGTTGACGGAGTTCATTTGGATGACGCTGACGCGCACGACCGTTCTCCTTCAGGCAACGGCGGGGCGGGCGGGCGCCCCGCTGACCTCGCCCGTTTTGGCGCTACTGCGCGTCCGCCAGCGCGTGGATGCTGTCAATCAAGCCCGCGGGCAGCACTGTGCCGTCGAACTCCGCCGCGACGTTGGCCCGCACGGAGTCTCGAAACACCGCAATTTCTTCGTCGGTCAGCTCGATGATCGTCATGCCGCGATCAACCAGGTCGCTTTCCAGCGTTTCGGTGAAGGTGATCATGGTTTCTTCAGCCACGCCGGCGGCATAGGTCGCAGCCTCTTGAATGGCTGCCTGGTGTTCGGGCGACAGATCTTGCCAGGATGCCTCGCTGATCAAGAAAGGCAGTGCTGACATCTGATGACCGGTCTTGATGAGGTATCCCTGAACCTCATAGAAGCCGGCCGCGTGAAGCACCGGGATCGGATTTTCCTGCCCATCGACGATCCCCTGGCGCAGCGCCTGGAAGGTCTCCGGCCAGGCCACGGGTGTCGGTGCCGCGCCAAGGCCGGTGACGGTGGCAAGCGACATGGCATTTGGCACCGCGCGCAGCCTCAGACCCGCCAGATCGTCCGGGCTGCGCACGGGTGTATCGGCGGTCGTCACATTGCGCGTGCCGTAGTGAAAGCTCGACAGGATGCGCAAACCTCCAAGCTCAAGCAGCTCTTCAGCCCAGGCACCGCCGAATTCGGGATCGTCGAGAACGCGTCTTTGATGCTCCTGGCTTTCGAACATGTAGCCGCCGGTGATGGTGGCAAACGCAGGCACGATGTCCGACAGCATGTTGAACGGCGTGTAGGTCATGTCGACCGCGCCCGATTGGATCTGTGCGAACAGGCGCCTGTTGTCGCCGAGCTGTCCCGCTGGAAACACCTCCACGGTGATCTCGCCATCCGACAGTTCTTCTACCCGTTCCACGAAGGCTTCCGCCGCGATGTAGGCCGGGTCGCCTTCGCGAACGACGTGGGCGAAGCGCAGCGTCACATCATCGGCAAAGACGGGCAGTGCCGTTGCGGTGAGGGTTGCAGCAGTGGCCGCGACGAAAAGGGCGCGTCGGTTGAACATTGTCTTCCTCCTTGTTTGAATTGAGCTCTTAGAAGCCCGCCGCCCGCGGGATCGCGGTAACGATCTGCGGGACGAAGGCCATGATCAGCAGTGAGATGAGCAGCGGAAACAGGAACGGCAGCACCGCGAAGAACACCCGGCCCAAACGGAAGCCGGTGATGTCGCGCATCACGAACAGCGACAGGCCGATCGGCGGTGTGAACTGGCCAATCATGATGTTGAACACCATCACGACACCGAAATGGATCGGATCGAGGCCATAAGTGTTCTCGGCGATGGGGGCGAGCATGGGTGCCAGGATCAGGAGCGGAATGGCGTTTTCCAGCACCGCGCCGAGGATCAGGTTGACGATGATGCACACCAGCAAAAACACCACCGGGCTTTCGATGTTGCTTTCGATCGCGTAGGCCAGCATCTGCGGCACCTGGCCGAAGGTGGCTACCCAGCCAAACAGAAAGGCCGAGGCGATGACAAACAGCAGTCTTGAGGACGACAGGGCCACCTCGCGCAAGACCTGAACAAAGGCGTCGAAGGTCAGCGAGCGATAGACGATGGCTGAGATGAACATCGCCCACAGGACGGCAATGGTGGCGGCTTCGGTGGGCGAGAACCAGCCAAAGGCCATGCCGCCAACGATTATGAAAGGGGTCAACAGCGGCGGCAAAGCGCGCAGGAACGAGATCCAAAGCGCCCGCCAGCCGGCCCAGATATCCACCCGATAACCGCGGGCGAGCCCGACGAAGAAGACGTAGACCATCAGGCTGAAGGCGATCAGGAGGCCCGGCAGGACGCCGCCAAGGAACAGGCCTGAAATGGAGGTGCCGGCGGCCACCCCGTACAGCACCATGGGAAGCGATGGCGGCAGGATCGGGCCGATCGCCGCAGAGGACAGGGTGACGCCCATGGTGAAGTCGGGGTCGTAGCCCTTCTTCGTCATGGCCTTGTATTCGATCTCGCCAAGCCCGGCGACGTCGGCGATCGTTGAGCCGGACATGCCGGCAAAGACCAAGCTGGATGCCACGTTCACGTGGCCAAGTCCGCCTGGTATCCGGCCGACGAGGTTGTTCGTGAAATCGAAGATGCGATCGGATATGCCGCTCGCCGTCATGAGCTTGCCCGCGAACATGAACAGCGGGATGGCGATCATGGTGAAGCTGTTCAGCGTCAGCCCCAGCTCGTGCACCAGAAGCGATAGCGGCAGACCATGGGTGACGATGTAGACCAGCGAACACAGCACCATCGCGTAGCCGATCGGGAAGCCCATGACGATCAGCCCGATGGAGGCAATGATCATGGTGACGGTGAGCGGATCCATGGTCATGCCGGCGCCGCTTTCATGACCAGGCCGCCTTGAACCGCCGCAGCGCGTTGCGGACGACGAAATAGGCAAGCGGTATCGAAGCCAAGGGAACGACGGCGATCAGCGCGTTCAGTGGAATGCCCAGCGCCGGCGTGCGCTGATAGGCGGTTTCGTGCAGCGTTTCCCAGCCGCCCCAGATGATGGCCACCAGGCAGGCCAGTATTGCCAGGTCGAACACGCCGTACAAAACGGCCACCGCCTTGGGCGGCAGCATCTCATCAACCAGCTCGACCCGGATATGTGTGCCTTTACGCTCGACCGCGATGATGCCGAGGAACGTCATCCAGATCACGAAAGCCGATGCCAGCTCTTCGGTCCAGGAAAGCGGAATGGGCAGAATGAAGCGCAGAAACACCTGGAGCGAGCAGATAACGATGAAACCCAGTAGAATCGTTTTCGCCGCTGTCAGGTCCGGCTCGCGAATGAGGTCGCGCCAGTTCATCGGGCCGCGGCTCACTCCGCGGTCTCCCGCGCGATGTCTCGTGCAAGGGTCGCGGCGGCAAGCGCGCCGTCGCGCAGATAACGGGCATCGGAACCGAAGCTGAGGAAGCCATATCCTTTTTGCCGTTTGGCGGCCGCATCCTCGCGATTGTCCGCCAGGCCGCCGAGAACCTTGCCGCTGGCAAGGACGATGGCCTCGATCTCGGCAATGGCGGCGAGAACCTGAGGATGGGATACATCGTCAACGAAGCCCATATCGGACGCCAGATCGACCGTGCCGATGAACACCACATCCAGGCCGTCGACGGCCAGGATGGCGTCGAGATTCGCAACGCCGCGCCGGGACTCGATCAGGCCCATGGTCAGCGGTGCCGCGCCCACGCCGCGTCGATAGCCGTCCCAGTTCAGCCCGTAATCGGCCGCCCTGCTGAGGCGCTGAATGCCGCGCGTGCCATCCGGCGTGTAGCGGGTTGCCTGCACGAGTGTCGACGCGTCTTGCGGCGTTTCGAGATTCGAAACAGCCAAACCTGCCGCGCCGGCATCCAGCACCAGCTTGGCGGCCGCCGTGTCGGCGTGCGCGAGGCGGACAATCACCGGCACTTTGGACGCTCTGAGTTGATGGTAGAGCACATCCAGATCACCGGGCGAATGCTCGCGGTCGAGAATCAAACAATCGAAACCGGCAAGCGACAGGATCTCCGTTGCCACCGGACTGCCGAGAAACAGCCAACTTGAGCCTATGAGCCGCTGCTCTGTGAGCGCACTGCGCAGACTGGCTGGAGGTTCGAGGTGTCGCGAGAGATGCGCTTGCATGGCCCTATGGTTGCGCTGTCTCTTGCCATCCGGTCAAAGTCAAAGTTTTATTGATGGCCATAAAGAAAAGTTTGGTCAGCGATGAACCTCAAGCATGTTGAGGCCTTCTACTGGCTCTGCCAGCTGGAGACGTATCAGCGGGTCGCGGACAGGCTCAACCTGACGCAGCCCGCTGTCTCGGCACGGGTGCGTGCCCTTGAGAGCCTCGTCGGCAAGCCGCTTGTTGACCGCAGCCGAGCCAACTTCGCGCTGACCGAACGCGGCGTCCAAACGCTCGCTCTGGCCGAACGCATGCTTGAGCTTAGGAGTTCGATGCTTGACGGGACGGATGGCAGCGGTCAGCGCGCGCGTATCCGCATTGCCGCCGTGTCACTGACGGTAAAGACATGGATGCCAATGATGCTGTCGGCCATTCGCGCGGCGTTCCCGGGCACGCCGTGCGATCTGGTCAGCGCGTCGGATCATCAACTGGCGCGCTATTTGCCGACCGCCGACATCGATCTTGCCTTTCTGTCCAACGCACCGCCCAAGATGCAGATTTCCCGTCTCTTCACGGTCAATTATGAGGTGCGATGGATCGCCCATCCTGACGTCGTACCCGGGAAAACGGCCCCGTTCCGGACGCAAGACCTTTCGCACTTCCCGGTCGTGCATTACCCCCGGACATCGCCACTGTTTCCTTTGACGAGTGAGCTCGACAGCGCCGCGTCCGCCGACCAGCACTCCTCGAACTCGCTGGGCACGCTGATATGGATGCTCAAGCAGGGGCTGGGCATTGCCGCCATACCGGCGGTGTCGGTTGAGGACGAGTTGGCCGCCGGCGAGCTTCAGGTGATCGAGATGGAGACGGTTCCCCGCGTTCTTAAGGTTCGCTGCGCCTACGCCAACATGGCGCGAAAGGAACGCGTCGCCCGGTTGCTGGACATTGCATACGACAGCGCGCGAAACTTTTGCCAAAGCCACCCGGATTGGTGCGAGTTCGTCGCCGATGAGTAGGCCCGAGTGCGAACTGCCTGTTCAACTTTGTGCCTCCGATCGCGATGACGTGGGTTGCAGGATGGGCAAGATCTCAGACCGAGTAGCGTGCGATTGCCGCCTCGTCCCAGGTGACGCCGAAGCCGGGGCCGCGCGGCGTCAGGGCGCCGCCTTGAGGCTCGTAGGGATCTTTCAGAACGCTTGCGGCGACATCCAGGAACTCCAGAAGGTGCCGCCCCGGTGAGGCAGCCAAAACGTGGGAACTCGCCTCGACAAAGATGTGGCTCGACACGGGCAGGCTCGCCGCGGCAGCCATTGACGCGGCCCGCATCCAGCCGGTCACACCGCCGATCTTCATGATGTCCAGCATGGCGTGATCGGCGATGTCGGCGTCGATCGCCCGGGCGGCATCGTCCGGCAGCCACCAGTTTTCGCCGGTCTGGATGGGCGTTGCGACCTTCGCGCGTACCGTGCGGTGCCCGTGATAATCCTCCGCAGGCACCGGCTCCTCGACCCAATCGAGGTCGAATTCATCGCCGAGCCGCCTAATCCGCCGCACCGCTTCCGGCGCCGCAAGTGACTGGTTGTAGTCGACCATCAGCCTGGTGTCCGGGCCGATGATCTCCCGTATCTGCGCGAGCGTATCGACGTCGTCTGCCAGCGTGCCACCGCCGATCTTGAACTTCACGGCCTCAAAACCGTCGCTGACGGACCGCGCCACCATCTCGCGATCCCGATCCGCCCGAAAGACGCCGTGGCTGTCATAGCAGCGGACCGGTGCGTTTTCCGCACCCAGGAGTTCTGCAACGCTCATGCCGCTCGCCTTGCCAAGGGCATCCCAAAAGGACATGTCGAGGCCCGCGATCGCCATCGCCGCCAGCCCCTGACGGCCCAACAGCCGGAAGGTTCCTTCCAGATCCGCAAACCGGTCTACCGGACTGACGGTCTTGCCGATCAGCATCTCGCCAACATTGGCAACCAGTGCGGCAAGCGGTGCGAGTACGGTGGGCGTATAGGTGAAGAGATAGCTGTGCCCAACAACGCCTTCCCGCGTTTCGACATCGATCAGCAGCAGCGGGGCTTTCTCGATCGACGCGACGGCCGTCGTTATGGGCCGGGCAAGCGGCGCGAGTACCGCCCTGGGCTTCACCGCGCTGATCGTCAATTCGGTCATCGGTTCTCTCCTCTCGAAACCGACCGCCGTCATAGTCGCTGCCTGCTTTGTCGAAAATACACTGTTCGGTATAAGAACGCCTATGCCGGGTTCGTCCGCACGCACCCTCCAAGCCATCTACGGCGCCGCCTTCAGGCTCTTCTTCAAGCGTGGCTATACCCGCGTCAGCATGGACGAGATCGCGGCGGAAGCAGGTCTCACGAAGCGAACTCTGTACTACCATTTCGACAGCAAGGACGCGCTGATCGGCGCGGCGATGGACCATCAGGCCGATCTCTCCCTGGCCGCCATCCAGACTTGGAGCAACCCCGAGGCCAAGACACCGGAGGCTTTTCTTGACGGGATGCTCGCAGGCGCAATGGCCTGGTCGGCGACGCCGGACTGGACGGGGTCCGGCTTCACGCGGCTATCGCTTGAACTGGCCGACCTTGACGGACATCCGGCCCGTGTCGCGGCGCGGGCCCACAAGGACGCGATCCAGAGATGGATTGCGCAGGAGCTTGGCGCTCGAGGCTCGCCGTCGCCGAAGACCGATGCGGAAACGTTTTGCATCCTGCTCGAGGGCGCCCTTGTCTTGACGCTCATTTCAGGAGATACGCGCTTTATTGGGCGCGCGCGGGAGGCAGCGTCGCAGCTTTCACGCAGGCTGTCTGAACGCGATCGGGCTCCTTAGCCATCATCACTCAAAAGGATCGGTTTTTCGCGAATAGCCCTATCCGATATCGCGTATCGGGCGCGGCACAAAGAGCGATGGATCAAAAGCCATTCATGTCCGATAAGCGGAAAAAGCGACTGGTCGTGATGGGGACGCGCTGGCAGATAGGTTTATGCACGCCTGAACGGATTGGCTGTCATGAAGATCGCCCCAATCATCGAGACCGATCGTCTTATCCTGCGGGAACCCGTGCTCGCAGACTGGCCGAGTTTCGCGGCCGTGATGACGTCAGATCGCGCTCAGCACATGGGCGGACCGTATTCAGTCGCGTACGCGTGGGGCGCCTTTTGCCATGGGATCGCGCTTTGGCAGCTTTTTGGCGTCGGTAATCTGTCAATCGAACTTCGAGAGGCAAAGCATTGCATTGGACAAATTGAGATCAATCAAGGCCCACGTTTCCCGGAGCCGGAACTCGGCTGGCAGCTGGACATTGAGGCCGAAGGCAAGGGGTACGCGTTTGAAGCCGCTGTCGCGATGCGCGATTGGGCTTTTCAGGTGCGCAAATTGGAGACATTGGTGAGTTACATCGGTCCAGACAACGCGCGGTCGATCCGTCTCGCTGAACGCCTCGGCGCCGCGCTTGACGAGCATGCGCAGCCGCAGGATCCAGGTGATCTGGTCTATCGGCATGTTCCAGGACGTCTGTAACGGGCTCTAAGCTTCCACTATCGCTTTGAGGAATGGCGCCAGATCAGCCTGCTGGCAATGTCGGGAATGCGGACCATGATGCCTTTCACGATAGCTAATCAGGTGTCTGCTTTGTAGTAGGTCAAAAACATTGCGATGCAGTCGTCCATGACGTCCTTTGGCGTGGGGCTTTCGCCCAGGAAAAACTCTGGCCAGAAGAAAAAATTCTTAACAAGGGCGAGGAGCTGATTGGTCGCTAGCGCAGGATCAGATTTACGGATCGCGCCTGCGTCCATCGCTTCTGATATCAGGCGCGTTAGGGGATAGTCGTGCGTTACTGTCTCTGCGAAGAACTGGCGAGAGCGGTCCAGGTCACGGATCATCTCTGACATGACCATCCGGTTTAGACCAAGCGCTGTGTCGTCGGTGATGACATCGACATAGCGCCATAGCGCCTCCTTCATCTGGTCCGACAGATCACGATTTGGGTCATAGGGCACTGGCTCCATGCCCGAGTTCCGCTCGATCATGATGTCTGAGATGGCCTCGAACAGCGCTTCCTTGCTCTCAAAATGATTGTAGAGCGTCCGGCTTGAGACATTCGCTCGCTTGGCGATGTTGGTCGTCTTCGCGCCAAGGAATCCCTGCTCTCGGAACTCTTCTATCGCAGCATCGATGATATTTTTTCGTTTGATTTCAGTGCGTTTCACGATTTTTCCAGAAAAAGTAAAAAAACGTGTTTACAAAAGCAGGTTCACTCAATATGTAAACGCCACTGTTTACATTTGCAAGGCGAAACGCCCTGCTGACTTGAAAGGACACGGTTATGGCAACGGACACTCTCACGGCTGGCAAGAACGAAGTGACCTTCAAATCCTTCGGCGTGGATTTGGCTGGTGACCTCTACCTTCCTGAAGGTTTTGATGAGACGAAAAAGTACAAGGCAATCGTGGGCGCCAGCCCATTCCCACAGGTCAAAGATCAGATCCCGGCCACTTATGGGCCAGAGATGGCCGCACGGGGCTTCATCTACCTAGGTTTCGATTACCTCGGCATGGGCGATTCCCCGGCGCTGCCCGGCGAGTTCAAGCAGTCTCGCTACATGTTCCGACTGATCGAGAATACTTGGGACGCTGTTTCGTACCTTGGGACGCTCCCATTCGTCGAAGAAGTCTACGGCCTCGGCGTATGCCAGGGCGGTTCCATCATTGCTTCGGCAGCCGTGACGGACCATCGGATCAAGAAGATTGCCATGGTGTCAGGCATGATGGCGGCGGACGGCTTCCAGTGGACTGACCGTGACATGGTCAATCAGCAGATCGCAGCCGCCAACGCCTCGATGCAGAAGATGTATGAAACCGGCGAGCCGGACTATGTGAACACGATTGGGCTGGATGACAGCCAATCAAGAGAAGAGTTTCTAGGATCTGGGGTGAACCCAATGGCCGAGGAAACCTACGACTATTACGGCCGGGACGGTGTCAAAGGCCCGGTGGCAGTTCCAAACTTCTCCAACTCGCATATTGGCGATCAGGGCATGCAGTCTCTGATTTCTATCGGAGAAGCATACGCGGACAAGATCGTGCAGCCTTCCTTGACCATTTACAGCAAGTCGGCCTTCACCGCACCCTGCTCGACCCAGTTTGTTGAGAAGCTCACGAACGAGCATGAGGAACTGGCCTTTGATGAGTTCAGCCATGTTGACTTCTACTACAAGCCGGACGCTGTAAAGGCCTCGACCGATGCTGTAGCAGAGTTCTTTAGCCGATGACTTGAGTAGGTCGAGGTCACATGGTGGCCTCGACCTCTTTGCCGGTAAGCCGACATCGGTTCGACGCGCCGCAACCGACGCTTTGGGCTCAAAGCGGCGAACGGGCCCTGCGGGGGCCATGCATGCCCTGTCAGTTAGGCATTGACGGCCGACAAAGCCGCCTGGACCAACGACAGCCAGTGCAAGCCCTGCAATCGCGCCACGATCGGCGTCCGTGACCAGCCACCCGCGTGGTGGAGAAACTGCTCCGCGTGACGACGTCGGCTCGGCCCTCAAGCTGAGCCCGCGCAAAGAGCGTTGTGCATGAGCCCGCTGACCAAGGCCGAGATTGGCGAGCGCACTGCACGACCCGGATGGAACTGCTGTGACCACCTGACTCACGCCGCGGGGATTCTCTCGGGCGGCAAATGATCGACTATCGACCGGCGTTTTCCGAGAAGGTGCACGGGGACTCCGGGCTTGGCCTCTCCGATGCGTTTGCGTTTCTCTTCACGGCGCTCTTTTCGGAGGTAGGTGTGATAGAGGGCGGGAACGCCGATCAGGGTCAGGATCGAGGCGAAGCCAAGGCCCGCCATGATCGACACGGCCATCGACGCGAAGAACGCATCGCCGAGCAGCGGCACCATGCCGAGGATGGTGGTCGCGGCCGCCAACACGACCGGGCGAAGGCGGCTGACCGATGCGGTCACGATCGCCTCGGATTGTGATAAGCCTTCCTCGTTCTTCTGGGCATCGATTTCCTCGACAAGAACGATGGCGTTCTTGATCAACATGCCTGACAGGCTCAACAGGCCGAGAAGAGCGGTAAAGCTGAACGGCAAATTGGTGAAGAGAAGACCGAAGCCGACCCCTGTGACGGCCATGGGAACGACCGTCCAGATCACCGCCGTCTGCCGTAGTTTGCCGAAAAGCAGGATGGTGATTAGCAGCATGGTTCCGAACGCCAGCGGCATCTGTCGGCCAAGGCTTTCTTGTGCGGTGCTGGCACTCTCAAACTCGCCGCCCCATTCCATGCGGTACCCGGCCGGAAGCTCCATGGCCTCAATCGCGCCGCGTACCTGGGCGAACGCCTCCGGCGGCAGGACATCCGGCACCGTGAAGGCCTGGACGCTGACCGTCGGCGACCTGTCGCGCCGCTGAATGAGCGTGTTGCGGGTCACGACATCAAAGCCGTCGATCACTTGTCCCAGATTGGTAAAGCTGCCGGTGGTCGGGGCATAGACCGGTTGATCAAGCAGGTAATCGGAGCCGATCTGTTCATCGCGCGGTGTTCTGACCAAGATCGGAACCTGACGATCGAACTCACGGAACGTGCCAACGCGAAGGCCGTCGGTTGCGAGCGCGATCGCCTGGGAGACGTCGGCGCGGCTGATGCCAAGCGCTTGCGCGCGATCCGTGGCGAAGATGGGCTGGGTTGCAAGTTGCGGTTCGCGCCAATCGGTGCGCTCGATGACGAGCAGATCCGACTCTGTCTCAAAGATGGTTTGGGCCTGTTCGCCAAGCGCGCGCAGAACAGCGGGATCAGGTCCGGAGAGGCGCACCTCGACGTCCGCCCCGACAGGCGGTCCGTAGATGATTTGCTGGACGCGTGTTTCCGCCCAGGGAACGGCCAGCGCCGCGTACGCTGTGAGGTCATCGCGCAGTTCCGGGATTAGCTCGGGTTCCGCCACGCGAATGATCAACTGGCCGTAGGACGCGGAAGGGTCTTCGGGGGTATAGGTCAGCAGGTAACGGGTCATGCTGGCGCCCACGGTTGTGGTCACCGCCTCCACCGATGGCTGCTCCAGAAGCCAATCTTCCAAAAGCGCGAGATCGTCACTCGCGGTCTCGATGGATGTGCCTTGGGCGGCGTTGTAGTTGAGATAGAGCAGGGGCGTTGTTGCCGGCGGGAAGAACTGCTGCTTGACCATGCCCATGGAACCAACACCCGCGACGGTGGCGCCGATCAGGGCAAAGATGACCAGCCAGCGCAGCCGTAACGCACCGCGCACCACGGCGCCATAGCCGCGAAAGAACACCGTATCGTACGGGTCATTTGCCTCGGTACGCATCTCGGTACGGAAGAAGTAGCTGGCGAGCAGCGGCGTGACGGTGACGGCCAACACCCATGACAGCAGCAGCGAAATCCCGATCACAGCGAACAGTGAGAAGAGGAATTCTCCGGAACTGTCGGGGCTGAGGCCAATGCCCGCAAAGGCCATGATGCCGATGATCGTGGCACCCAAAAGCGGGATCTGTGTGCGCCGCGCAACCTCGGCCGCCGCATCGACCGCCCGCTTGCCGCGCCGCATCTGAACCTGCATCCCCTCCGCCACGACGATGGCATTGTCGACCAGCATCCCCATCGCGATGATCACGGCACCGAGGCTGATGCGTTCGACCTTGATGTCGAAGATGTTCATGAAGAAGAACGTGAAGCTGACGGTCAGCAGCAGCGACCCGCCGACCACGATCCCGGCGCGCCACCCCATGAACAGCGCCAGCACGCCGATAACAATGCCGACCGACATGGCGAGGCTGACCAGGAAGTCCTGGTTGGCTGTACTGACCACCCGGTGCTGTTCGTAGATCGGCTCCAGAACCACGCCCGCGGGCAGCAGCGGCGTGATCTCGGCCAAGCGCTGTTCCACCCGCTGACCGACCGTGACGATGTTCTCCGAGGTCAGGCCGGCCACGCCAATCGTGAAGGCTTCGATCCCGTTATGCCGGATGATCTGGTTCGGCGCGTCGACGCGGCCGCGATAGACTTCTGCGACATCGATCAGGTTGAGAACTTCACCCTGAAATCCAAAGGTGAGGGCGCTGATTTCTCCGACACTGTCGTCAGGCTGGGGGGCGTTGATTGGAACGTCGTTTCGACCGTTGTCCGCCGTACCGGTGGCGACCACCTGGTCGGCAGAGGAGACAGCGCCAATCACGACGTCCGGGGGCACGCCCAAGGCTGTGAGAACTTCACTGGAAGGTTCGACGAAGATCGCTTCTTCGGGGAGTCCGAGCACCTCTGCGTTCGCGACGCCGTCGACCGTCAGAAGCTCGCGCCGCAAGAACGTGGCGATGTCCCAGACGGTGGCGTCATCGTATCCGGGTGCCGAGACCGCATAGAGCAGGCCAAACACATCGCCGAAGCTGTCATTGACGATGGGCGGCAAGGCGTCGGCCGGCAGTCCGCCCGTCGCGTCCGTGACGCGGTCTCGCAAATCGTCCCAGACCTGAGGCAGTTCGGACCCGTCATAGGTGTCCTGGATCGTGACTTCGATGACCGAAAGACCGGGCGTGTTGGACGAGGTGATGAAGTCCACCTCATCCATCTGTTGGATCTCGGCTTCCAAGACTTCGGAAACCTCGATCGCAACCTCGGCCGCCGTTGCACCGGGGTAGGCGGTAACGATCAACGCCGATTTGAGCGTGAAGACCGGATCTTCCAGCTTGCCGACGCTGACGTACCCTGCCGCACCCCCGAACAGGCAAAACAGGATCAGCAGCCACGTGTAGAGCGGCTTTTCGATGGCGAGGCGTGCGATCTTCATGGATCATGAGCCTTCGACCGTGAGGCCCTGGAACCGCTCGATGGGTTGGCCGTCATCAATGAGATGCGCCCCAACGGCAATGATCTCGTCGCTTGCCTCGAGACCAAGAACCGTAAACTCCGTGCCGTTCTCCGACGTTACGTCGACTGGGACGTGTTCTGCCGCCATGGCGTCGCCAATCGACCGAACGACGGCGACGGTGTGTCTTCCATCGGGTTGTGTCACGATGGCCGTGGCCGGGACCTGAAGACCCTCTTGGCCGCGTTCGATCTGCGCGATGACGGTGATCGTTCGCCCGGGAAGAAGGAAGACACCGTTCTCCGTGGTCGCCGCGAGCGAGATTGTATAGCTCTGACCGATGCCGTTGGTTTCGGCGCGGAACTCTCGGAAGGTCAACGGTATCGATGCCTCCGATCCCGCGATTTGACCAGCGAAAGAGACGTCCACCGGATCGCCGATTTCCGCGAGCAGCCGCTCCGGCAGTTCGAACTCCACCCGCGTCTCCGTCATATTGTGAAGACGCAAGACCGGCTGGCCGGGCTCTATCGTCGTGAAAGCGGTCCCCAACCGATCGGCGACCAGCGCTTCGAAGGGGGCTCGTATCTGGGCATCCGCGAGCGCGTCTCGGGCTTCTCGAAGGGCAACATCGGCAAGGTCGCGCACGGTTTCCGCGTTCTCGGCCTGAACTGCGGATGTCACGTTGCGTTCGGCGAGCGTCAGCGCGCGGCTTAAGTCACGCTGCGCTTGCGCCAGGTTGAGCTCAGCGCGTTCCACGGCCCGTTCGAACGGTGCCAGGTCCAAGCTTGCAAGCAGCGTCCCTTCAGAGATCGTCGTGCCTTCGCGCGCTTCCAGGAAGGTCAGGTAACCGCCGACTTCAAACGACATGTCGACCGTCTCCAAGGCTGCGACCTGACCGAAGAACTGCCGGGTCGCCACGCCGTTTGCGGCTGGCACGACCATCGTTTGGACAAAGACTGGGCTCTGGGCCAAGGCCCTTCGTTCCCCGTCTTGGGCGAGGCCAGCCGCTGGCATGGCGAGCAAGGCCGCGATGAAGAGCAAGCTGGATCGGACCAGAGCCATGGCGTTACACTCCTAGCAATCGACTAACCGTTCGGTAGGCTACCGACCGATCGGTAGGCGATATAGAGACGGACAGGAGCGGGTCAACTGTGATGGAGCAAGAATTATCGCCTGTCGACAGACGGACGCGGATTATCGAGACATCGACCGAACTCTTCTTGGAAAAGGGTTTTGCCGGTACGTCTATGAGCGCGATCGCCAAGGCCTGCGGCATCACAAAGGCCAGCCTTTATCACCACTTCGAGGGAAAGGATGCGCTTTTCATCGCCTGCGTAACGCACGGCTATACGGCAGCACTGGACGCAATCGAAGGGGTTGCGGGAGATGCTGAACTCACCCCCAAGCAGAAGCTCTCCGAAGCAGTTAAGATCCTCTACGACATTACGGTGGAGTCGAATGTCGGTCGCATGTCTCCTCTGATCGCAGAAGTGTCGCGAACATTTCCAAACGTCGCGCGATCATTTCACTCAGAGTACATCGAACCTGAACGGGCGCTGCTTTGGAAAATCGTTGAAGAGGGTATCGCCTCGGGCGACTTCAAGCCTGTTGACCAGAACCAGTTCGCTCACCTGACGTTCGGGCCAATGGTCATGCTGTCTCTGGCTCGCGAAATGTTCGCCACGTTTGAAGACCTGGATGAGCATTTTCCCGTGGACGAGCTTCGAGACGGCCATATTGGCGTCTTGTTGCAGATGCTCGGAAGCGCGAGCGACTGAATCATGGGCTGTGATCATCTACGAGATCTCTCGGTGTAACCGTCGCAGCCTCGTTCGTGTGATAATGCGGTTGGCGCCTATGCCCGGCGCAATCTGGATCAAAAGAGCTTCAAGCCTGACCCAGATGCTTCTGGTGGTACAGCTTGTTGGCACGGTTGAGGTGGTTGGCCATCGCGGTGGCGGCTTGGACCGCGTCGCCGGCTTCGACGGCGTCGACGATCAGGCTGTGCTCCGCGATGGTCAGGTTCTCCACGCCTTCCTTGCGAACGAGGTCGATATGGAAGTGGGCGAGCCAGTCGAACAGGGCGCGCGACAGGCCTGAAAAGATGGGATTGCCGCTGATCGCCGCCAGGGCTTTATGAAACTCTCCGTCGAGATTCATGAACCGGCCTGAGTCCTGGCTGGCGGCTTCCTCCAGCGCAATCAGGTTCCGCAAATGATCGATGTCGGCCGGCGTTGACTTGGCGGCGGCAACACGCGCCATCTCGCATTCGAACGTCAGGCGTGCCTCTTTGAGATGCTCCATCGAGGTTTCGGAGTAAGACAGCACATGGCGCATGGTTTCGGACATCTGGCCGACCATCTGGTCGATGGAGGGCTTGGCGACCCTGGGCCGTTCGCCGTGCCGGATGTTCACAAGCCCCATGCGCTGAAGGTTCTGCATGGCTTCGCGGATCGCCGGCCGACCGACCTCAAAGCTCGCCATCAGCTCTCGTTCCGACGGCAGCGTATCGCCCGGCTGCAGATTGCCGCTGTGAATGATCGTTAACAGCTGGTCCTGAACCTCATCGGACAGTTTCCGCCGTTTGATCGAGACTGGTTTGGTTGTCATACCAGTTCCATAGAACATGCGCGCATCGACCACAAGCCGCAGGGGGACCGTCTGACACGGACCAGGCCTGGCATCTAGCGATATGCATCTCCGAGAACCAGTGCGAATAGGTCTCTTGCATACCTCGCTCAACTGGTATAATCACTACATCAGTATGGCAGTTGGCGATGTCGACCGGACGGCCAAGACGACCCTGCCCAACACTTCCGGCGGCACCGCGATCGCCGGTCGAGGGTGCCGCCAAGGCACACAGCACGAGGGAGTGAAACAATGAACCTACGCACGAAACTGTTCGGAACCGCTTTGGTGGCCGCCACGGCCGGCTTTGTGGGCGCCAGCCCGGCCCAGGCGGCGACGATCTGCTTCGCGTTCCAGGATCTGGAAACCGAGTTCTGGGTCGCCGGCCACCAGGCCATCACCACGACGTTGGAGGAGGGCGGCCATACGGTGATCGAACGCAACGCCAACGAGGATGCCAACCGGCAGCTCGAACAGGTGCGCGACTGCATTGCGCAAGGCGTTGATGGCATCATCATCATCCCGCAAGACGGGGAGAGCGCCGTCACGATCGTGAACGAGGCGCAGGACAATGACGTGCCGATCGCCGTCTTCAACCGGCCACCGTCGGACCTGTCGAAAGGCATCATCGTCGTCGCCGACAACGCCTCGATCGCCTCGCAGGCGGTCGATTACATCGCGCAGGAGGCCATCGCGGCCAATCCCGACGACATGCTGCAGCCGCTGATTATCGTTGGCGATCTTGGCGACCCCAATGCCGTTGGCCGCCGCGACGGCTTTTACGAAGCCATCAACCGCTATCCGGACAATTTTGCCGAGCCGATCGAGGTCGCGTCGGAATGGGATGCCGCGACGGCGCTGGCCAACCTTGAAGCGGCGGTCACCGCCAACCCGGACATCGACCTTCTGTTCACCTCGTCCGACTTCCTGTTCCCGACCATTCGCTCGGTGCTCGAACCGCGCGGCATGTGGGTTCCGCGCGGCGAAGACGGCCATATCATGATGGCTGGTCTCGACGGCGACGCGACCGCCTGTCAGTTGATCCAAGACGGCTATGTCGATGCCACCGGCGTGCAGGACCTGTATTTCGAGGCTGAATCGGCCATGGATGCCATCCTGGCCGCCATCGAGGCGGGCGAGGCCCAGCCCAACGAGGTGATCGAAGATCCCGGCTTCGCGCTAACCGCCGGCAATATCGGCGATCGTGAGATGGATATGTGGGGCTGCGTGCTGCTGTCCCAGGGCTTCCTCGACCAGTAGGTCGCGCTTGTTCTAGCCTTCCTCCCCGGCGGGTGGCGCTTCGGCGCCGCCCGATCGGGCGGGCACCAAGAATGCCGGTCTTCAACGTGAGGCGGCTGGCACGCCGATGGCGACAGGGCGATCATGCATTCACCGATGAAGCGCGACGATGGCGATCAGGAAAGTCAAACCGCAGAACCACAACGGGCAAGCGTGTGGGTTCGCGCGCGATCGATCATCCTGTCCGACTATTTCATCCTGTGGCTGTCGATCGCCTATTTCCTCGCCCTGGCGCCGTTCTTGCCGACCCTGACCAACCCGGCGAACCTTTCCAATCTTTTGTCCAACACTTGGCCGCTGCTGGCCGTCGCCATTGGACAGACCTTTGTTCTGACAATCGCCGGCATCGACCTGTCGCAAGGTGCGGTGATCGGTTTCACCAGCACGGTGATGGCGCTTCTGGCCGCCACTACCGCCTCACCGGACGTGCTGTCCGGAGCACCGGTCTGGGGCATATTCATCGACGAGACCGGCGGTCTCTTCCACGGCCTGCCCTTCAGCGTCACGCTGTCGCTCGTCGCCATGCTCACGGTCGGCACGCTGGTGGGCGTGATGAACGGCCTTGCCATCGCCTATCTGCGCATGCCGCCCTTCATGATGACGCTGGTCACCATGATCGTGATCTCGGCCTTCGCGGTGTGGATCACGCAGTCGGAAAACATCCGCCACCTGCCCGAACATCTGATCATGCTCGGCAAGGGCGACCTCATATCGGTCTATTTCGGTGAGCAGGATCGTTCGCAGATACCGCGCCGGGAGATCTTCACGCTTATCGGCTATCCGGCCATCATCACGGTCGCGCTCGCCGTGGCCGCCCATATCCTACTCAATAAGACGGTATTCGGCCGCCAGGTGATCGCCGTTGGCGCCAACCGAAAGGCGGCGGAGATCTCCGGTGTGCCGGTGAAGCGTGTCATCGTTATCGTGTTCGCCATCTCTGCCTTTTGCGCCACGGTTGGCGCCATACTCTACGGCGCACGGTTGGAGGCCGGCCGGCCGACGCTGGGCGAGGGCACGTTCCTGCTCGACGTCATCGGGGCCACGGTCATCGGCGGCACCAGCCTGTTCGGCGGCAAGGGCAAGATCATCTGGACGGTGTTCGGGGTGATCTTCTTTGTCCTGTTGTCGAACACGCTCAACCTCATGAACCTCTCCACCTTCCACATCGACATGGCCAAGGGCGCGGTCATCCTGTGCGCCGCGTTGCTCGACGTGGCGCGCAACCGCTATGCCCGGGAGTTGGGGGGATGAGCGCGCTGCTTGGCCTTCACAGGCTTTCCAAATCCTGGTTCGGCGTGCCGGCCGTTACCGAGATGACGCTGGAGATTCCCGCAGGCATCTGCCTTGGCATGATCGGCGAGAACGGCGCCGGCAAATCGACGCTCATGAACATGATCGGCGGTGTCGTCGCCCCGACATCGGGCAGCATGACCTGGCGCGGCGAGCCGTACGATCCCAAAACCCCGGCCGACGCCAAGGCCAGCGGCATCGCCTTCATCCATCAGGAACTGAACCTGTTCACCAACCTGACGGTGGCGGAGAATATCTTCGTCGACGAGTTTCCCCGCCGCCTCGGCCTGATCGACAAACGGCAGATGATCGGGCGGACCCGCGCGCTCTTGGACAGACTCAACTTGCATGCCGAACCCGAGACGCCGGTGGGAAATCTGGCGCCCGGCGAACGGCAACTCGTGGAGATCGCCAAGGCTTTGCACCGGGAAGCCGCGCTGATCATTTTCGACGAACCGACCACGTCGCTGACCGCGCGCGAGACGGACAAGCTGTTCGAGACCATCCGTGCCTTGCGGGCCGATGGTGCGACCATCGTTTACATTTCCCACATTCTCGGTGAGGTGAAGGCGCTGTCCGACCATTTGGCCGTGCTGCGCGACGGGCACCTGGTCGACGAGGGACCGATCGAACGTTTCGACATTCCCGCCATGATCAACGCCATGATCGGCCGCGAGCTTTCGGCCATCTATCCGGCACGCTCCAGCGAACCGGCGGACGAGATTGTGCTGGAAGCCGACGGTCTGTCGCAGGCCGGCGTCGTCGAGGACATCTGCTTCAAGCTGCATCGCGGCGAGATCCTCGGCGTTTTCGGGCTGATGGGGTCCGGCCGCAGTGAGCTTGCGCGCATGATCTTCGGCGTCGACCCGACCGGATCGGGCACCCTGTTCATGCACGACCAGCCCGTCGCCAGCGACACCCGTGAGCGGATCGCCCGCGGCATGGCCTTCGTAACCGAGAACCGGCGCGAGGAAGGGCTGATGATGGATGCCACCATCAGCGACAACCTCTCCCTCGTCACGATCGAGGATTTCGGCCGCCCGCCCGTTGCCCTGATTGACCGGGAGATGTTGAAGGCGCGCACCGAGGGCATTCGCGACGAGGTGCGTATCAAGGCGGCCAATATCGCAACCCAGGCCGCCCGCGCCCTGTCCGGCGGCAACCAGCAAAAGGTGGTGATCGGCAAATGGCTTTTGGGCGCGCCGCAACTGTTCATTCTCGATGAGCCGACACGCGGCGTGGATGTCGGCGCCAAGCACGAGATCTACACCATCATCGACAAGCTGGCCGCATCGGGCAGCGCCGTTCTGCTGATCTCGTCGGAACTGGAAGAACTGATGGGCACCTGCGACCGCATCCTGGTCATGGCCCAAGGGGAAATCACCGGAGAGTTCGCCAAGGACGCGTTTTCCGAGGCCGCCATCATTGCCGCCGCCTTTAAGGAGGTGGCCGCATGACCGGCCCTCTCGCATCAAACCCTGTCGGCAGGTCGTTCGATCCGGCAGCGCTTGCCGCCAGGTATTCGGCGGTCCTCATTCTTCTCCTGATCGTGGCGGGCTTTGCAATCGCCGAACCGGCCTTCCTGTCCGCCGACACGATGGGCAATACCGTCAAGCAGGCCTCGTTCATCGGCATCGCCGCCGTCGGCATGGTGTTCGTCCTTCTGACCGCCGGCATCGACCTGTCGGTCGGCTCGATCATGTATCTCGGACCGCTGCTGGCCGGCATCGCCATGCGCGACATGGAGGTCGGCGTGACCGGCGCGCTGCTCATCAGCGTGCTGGTGGGCGCGGCGATGGGGGCTATCAATGCCTTCTTCGTCGTCGTCCTCAGGATCATTCCCTTCATCACGACGCTGGCGACCCTCTTTCTGTTTCGCGGCTTTGGGTCGTACCTCACCTCCTCGCGCCAGCTCGACTTTCCCGACGAGGTGCGCAGCTTCGGCCTGGCAACGGTGTTTGGCCTGCCGATGCCGGTGATCGTGTTTGCGATCATCGTGGCGGCCGCCTATGTCATCCTCGTCCACACCCCTCTGGGTCGCCAGATTTACGCCTTCGGCAATGATGCGGAGGGCGCGCGCAAAGCAGGTCTTCCGACGGCGCGCCTGCAAGCCTTCGTCTACATCGCCTCCGGCATGTGCGCCTCGCTTGCCGGGTTCGTGTTGATTTCCCAGATCGGCCGGCTCGATACCGGCTTCGGCGAGGGGCGCGAGTTCTCGGTGATCGCCGCGGCGGTGCTCGGCGGCGCCAGCCTGTTTGGCGGTGTGGGCGGTGCCTTCAGTGCCGTCATCGGCGCACTGACAATTCAGACCGTCCAGGCCGGCCTCGTTTACACCGGCATCAACCTCTACTTGCAGCCGCTGCTGCTCGGCCTGGTGATCTTCATCGCCGTCCTGCTCGACGGTCTGCGCCAGGCGCGGCTCGACGATACGCGTCGGCGCATCATCCGTCCGTTCGTCAGCACGCCGGCTGCCCTGTCTTCCCCCGCAACAAGGACCACCAAGGAGCCCTCATCATGACCAAATCCGTCGCGCTGTTCGGCGCTGGAGGCAAAATGGGTCTCCGCGTGACCAAGAAACTCGTCGATGCCGGTTACGACGTTCGCGCCGTTGAAACGGGCGACGCCGGCCAGGCGCGGTTGAAAGAAGCCAACATCGGCGTCGTGGAGCGTGCCGCTGCCCTGGATGGCGCCGATGTGGTGGTTCTGGCGCTGCCCGACACCATCATCGGGTTGGTCTGCCGCGAGATCTTGCCGTCGCTGAAATCCGGCGCCTTGATCGTCATTCTGGATGCCGCCGCGCCTTACGCCGGCGACGTGCCGACGGACCGCGACGACGTCCATATCGTGATCGGTCATCCGTGCCACCCGCCCCTGTTCAACGACGAAACGGCGTGGGAGGCCCGCCGCGACTATCATGGGGGGATTGCCCGCCAGTCCATCGTCTGCGCGCTGATGAAGGGCCCTGAAGAGGCCTATGTGCTGGGCGAGGAGATTTGCCGCACCATGTGGTCGCCCATCGATAAATGCTATCGCGTGACGGTCGAGCAGCTGGCGATCCTGGAGCCCGGCCTGTCGGAAATGGTCGCCATGCCGTTCATCGACACCATGGTCGAGGCGGTGGATCTGTGCGCCGAGAAGTACGGCATTCCACGCGAGGCGGCGTTCGACTTCATGTTGGGCCATCTCAATGTCGAGATCGCCATGTGGTTCGGCTATTCACCCAAGGTCCCGTCAGACGCGGCGTTGCGCCTGATGCGCTTTGCCAAGGGCATCGTCGTTCGGGACGGCTGGGACGACGCGCTGAAACCAGCCAAGGTGAAAGAGGCCGCTGAACTAATCGTTTACGGCAAGGGCGCCTGACAGGGTGACATCGACGGCACAGTCTCTTGGCGTCGGCGATCTGGCTCTGTTCTATGAGCCGGGGCTGATCCGGCGCGTGACGTTTGGCGGCGTTGAGGTCGTACGCATGATCAACGCGCCGGTGCGCGACGCGAATTGGGCGACGCTGCCGGCAATGATCGTCGACAGCACCGTTGAAGACGATCGAGACCGGCTGCGCATCGAGGAACGCTTCACGGTTGCCGACGGCGCCTTGGATGGCCGATTGGTGTTCGAAGCCGAGGCGGTGGGCCGGCTGACGGCGGATCTCTCGCTGACGGCAAAAGATGACGTCGCGACCAACCGTGCCGGTTTCACCCTGCTGCATCCCATCGCCGGTGTGGCAGGCGCCGATCTGACCATTCGCCACGGCGATGGTTCGCAGGAAGTCACGCGCTTCCCCGATCGCATCGCGCCGGGCCAGCCGGCCTTCGACATCGTGGGCCTGTCGCACAGCATGGACAGCGTCGCGGTCGATATCGCCTTCGAGGGCGAGGTCTTTGAAATGGAGGATCAGCGGAACTGGTCCGATGCCTCGTTCAAGACCTATTGCCGGCCTTTGGCCCGGCCGACGCCCTACACGATCGCGAAAGGTGAGACGGTAACCCAACGCATCGCGGTGACGCTGAAAGCCAAGGCTGGCGCCACCAGCCGTCGCGGCGATAGACCTGCCGCCAAGTCAGTTTCCCTGCCAACCATTGGCCTCGCCTGTGAGCCGGACTGGCTTGGTCTGAACCCTGCTCGCCTCACACCGGTTCTGCGGTTCTATGGCCCTGACGGGTGGACAGACGCGCATCTGCGAAAGTTCGAATCCCACAGCGACATCGACGTCGAAATCGTCGTGCCCGACGGTGCGGACGCGAAAACAGTCCTATCGTCGATTAAGGGCCGCCTTGATGCGGCGGCGTTGCGTGCAGCCCACGTGATCGCGCTGCCGGAAGCCTACCTTAAGAGCTACCAGCCGTCCGGCCCCTGGCCGTCTGGCCTTTCGCCCGCCGAGTGCGCGCGCGCGGCGCGGCAAGCATTCCCCGATGCCAGGATCGGCGTGGGCATGCTGACCCATTTCACGGAGTTCAACCGTCATCCGCCAGACCTCTCGCTCGGCGACTACGTGACGTTCGGCAACAGCGCGATCGTGCACGCCGCCGACGACCTCTCGGTGTGGGAAACCTTGGAAGCCTTGCCGGACATCTTTGCTTCCGCGCGTGCGCTGTCCGGCGACTTGCCCCTCCGCCTCGGCCTCATCTCCATCGGGATGCGCACCAACCCCTATGGTGCCGGCCTGGTGTCGAACCCGAACGGGGAACGGCTTGCCATGACCGGCGACGACCCTCGCCAGGCCGAGACCTTCGCCGCCGCCTACGCGGTCGCGGCCATCGCGCTCGCGGCCGAAGCCGGGGTCGAGGCGATCACACTGGCGGCGCCCGCCGGCCGCTTCGGCCTGGATGGCAAGGCTGGGCCACGCCCGATTGCCGAGGCGGTCCGTGCGCTGACCGCCTTCGGCGGCCTTGTGCAGGTCGAGCGGACACAGGGAAGGTGCAGTCTCTCTTCATCGGCTGGTCGCATCACGGCCCACACCGAAGGGGCGGGCAAGCTGGAAATCGAAGGTCTGGGGGATGCCGATGGCAGATAAACTACTGCGAGGCGTCCTGATCGGCTGCGGCTTCTTTTCAGATAATCATCTCAACGCCTGGACGCGCATGGACGGCGTGTCCCTCACCGGCGTCTGCGATCTGGATGTCGCAAAGGCGCGCTCCGCGGCCGCGCGGTTCGGCATTGACGGCGTCTACACAGACGCCTCTGTGATGCTGGAAACTGAGAAGCCGGACTTCGTCGACGTTGCGACAACGGTTACCTCGCACCGACCGCTGGTGGAGCTTGCCTGCGGGCACACAAAGACGGTCATCTGCCAAAAGCCGTTCGCGGAGACCATGGCCGATGGCGCCGCCATGGTGGCGGCGGCCGAGCGCGCGGGCGCCAACCTCATCGTGCACGAGAACTTCCGCTGGCAGCGTGCCTTCACGGTGATGAAGGCGCTGTTGGACGAGGGCCGGCTGGGCAAGCTTCATTTCGGGCGGTTCTCCTTTCGCCATGGCTACGACAACTACGTCAATCAGCCATACTTGGCTGAGATCGAGCGCTTCACGATCATGGATGTCGGCCTGCACCTGTTCGACCTGGCGCGGCATTTTTTCGGCGAGGTGGAAACGCTCGCCTGCACCACGCAGCGGCTCAACCCGATCGTGCGCGGCGAGGATGCATTCACCACGCTGATGCGCCATGACGGCGGCGCGACGAGCCTGTGCGACTGTTCGTTTTATTCCAAGCGCGATCCCGACCCCTTTCCCCAAACCGTTGCCGAGATCGAGGGCGACCAGGGCTCGCTGATCCTGCAGCAGGATTACGCACTCACCCTGCAGACAGGCCGTGGTGCGCGGACCATTGATACGGCGCCGGCCGTCCCGGAATGGGGAGAGGCGCCTTGGCACGGCGTGCAGGATAGTGTGATCCGGTTTCAAACGCACGCCGCTGAAGTCGCGCGCGGCGGCGCCGAACCGCAGCCTTCGGGCGCGGACAATCTGAAAACGCTGGCCCTCGCTTTGGCGGCCTATGACGCGGCCGAGGCCGGCACGACGATCCGCATGGCCGATTGGCGGGAGACCCCTTCATGAGCGAGCGTTTGGCAGCCGATTACATCATCGAAACGGCCATCGATCCGCGCCAGGCCGCCGAGATCATGGCCGGCGAGCAATCCTCCGGCACCTTCGTCGCCGTTCCCGGCGAGACGGACGAGTTGAAAGCGCGCTCCGCCGCGCAGGTCGAGGCGGTCGAGATCTACGACACCGTGACCGCGCCTTCGCTGTCTGGCGCGGCGACGGGCGACCGCTACGCCCGCGCGCGCGTCACGCTCTCTTGGCCGCTGGGCAATATGGGCGTCTCGCTGCCCAACGCGATGACCACCGTCAGTGGCAATCTCTACGAGTTGAAGCCGTTTTCCGGGCTGCGCCTTGTCGATGTGCGTTTCCCGGATGCTTATGCCGAGGCCTATCCCGGACCGCGCTTCGGCATCGAAGGGACGCAGCGTTTGACCGGCATCACCAAAGGTCCGGTCATCGGCACGATCATCAAGCCGAGCGTCGGGTTTTCGCCGGAGCAAACCGCCGAGCGCGTAGGAGAACTGACCGAGGGCGGTGTCGACTTTATCAAGGATGACGAGCTTCAGGCCGATGGCCCGCACTGCCCGTTTGATGCGCGTGTCGAGGCCGTCATGCGTGTCATCAACAATCATGCCGACAAGACCGGCAAGAAGGTGATGTATGCCTTCAATCTGACTGGTGAGGTGGATGAGATGCGCGCGCGCCACGATCTGGTGAAGCGGCATGGCGGCACCTGTGTGATGGCGAGCGTGAATTCGGTCGGGCTTGGCGGAATGCTGGCGCTCGGCCGCCACAGCGAACTGCCGGTCCACGCCCACAGAAACGGCTGGGGCTACCTCTCCCGCCATCCGATGCTCGGCTGGTCATTCCCCGCCTGGGCGAAATTCTGGCGTTTGGCGGGGGCCGACCATCTGCACGTCAACGGATTGCAGAACAAGTTCTGCGAGGGCGACGACAGCGTGATCGAGGCGGCGCAGTCGCTTCTAACGCCGATGTTTGCCGACAAGCCCTGCATCACGATGCCGGTCTTTTCCTCCGGTCAAAGCGCCGTTCAGGCCGCCGAGACCTATCGGCGGATGCAGACAACCGACCTGATCTATGCGGCGGGGGGCGGTCTGGTCGGCCACCCCGATGGCATCGCGGCCGGCGTTGCCAGCCTGCGCCAGGCCTGGGAGGCGGCAGAGGCGGGCGTTCCGGCCGAGACGTATGCCAAGGATCACCCGGCGCTGGCCCGCGCGCTTGAGGTCTACGCGTGACGCGCCTGCCTGAGGGCACGTTGCTTGCCTGGAACGGCGATGATTTTACCGGGTCGGCCGCCGTCATGGAGGAACTGGCATTTGCGGGCATAGAGACCGTGCTGTTCCTGCGTGTGCCCGCCGCGGATGAACGCCAGCGGTTCGCCGGCGCCAAGGCCATTGGGCTTGCCGGTACCGCTCGGGCGCATAGCCCGGCCTGGATGGCCGACCATCTGCCCCCTGCCTTTGCCTTTCTCAAAAGCCTCGACGCCGCCCTAAACCTCTACAAGATTTGCTCGACGCTGGATTCCTCACCCGACATCGGCTCGATTGGCGCTGCCATCGGCCTGGCCCGGACGATTTTCGGCGAGGGCGCCGTCCCGGTTTTTCCCGCCTCGCCGAAAATGGATCGCTTCCAGTGTTTCGGGACCCTGTTCGCGCGCGCCGGCGACGGCATCCACCGCCTGGACAGGCACCCGGTGGTTTCGCGCCATCCCGTGACACCGATGGACGAGGCCGATGTCGCCCGCCATCTCTCGCGGCAGACCGACGAGCCTATCGGGACGGTCATGCTGCCGGACCTTCATCGAATCGAAGAGGCTTGGAGCGACTTATTTCGCCGGGGAAACCGGCTGATCACGATCGACACCGCACGTGATGCTGACCTTCTGCCGTGCGGGCGCCTGTTCACCAGTTTGCCGCACGGCAGTTTGATTGCCGGTTCGCAAGGCGTCGCCGAAGCGCTGGTTGCGGTGTGGCGCGCCGATCGCGCCCTGCCTCTGGCAAGGCCGCACGCCCCCGTCGGTCCGAGCCGCGCGATGGTGGCGCTGTCAGGGTCCTTGTCACCAACCACGTCCCAGCAGATTGCAGAAGCCCTGAACGATGGCTTCGCGTTTGTCCCACTCGACGCTGCGGCGTGCCTTGGCGCGGATCGGCAAGGCGCCGTCGATGTCGCGATCCAAGCAGCTTTGACGGCGTTGTCGGACGGTAGGGCGCCCCTGATTGCTTCGGCGACAGGGCCGGACGATCCGGCGGTTGCCATCTTCAAAGCAACGGCCCAAGCGGCTGCGCTCGACCCGGAAGAGGCCAACATGAGGGTTGGGCAGGCGCTTGGTGCGGTTCTCGGCCAATTGGCCGCCCTCAACGCCATCGACCGGGTGGCGGTTGCCGGTGGCGACACGTCCGGCTACGCCTTGAAACAGCTTGATGCTTTGGCCCTCACTGGGGCTGTCCCTTTGACCCCCGGCGCCGGCCTCTATCGTCTCCACCCGACAAACGCCGACAAACCACCGCTGGAGGTATCGCTAAAGGGCGGCCAAATGGGCTCACCGCGCTATTTCAGCGAGGTTCGGGCCGGCAAGATCTAGCGTAGCGTTCGGACAAAGACTTGCGAACGAGCATGACGGGCTATGCACGCCAAAGATGCGAACCAAGACCTTGACGTATTGCCGCGATTGCTCGGTGAAACGCTGCGCCAAAGGGCTGGGTTGCACGCTTGAACAGCCCGTTTACCACGACTGTGAGCCCGTCTCGCGGACAAAGCGGGCTGATGCATCGGCAACATCAGCGCGGCACCTTTGGGGACGAAGGCAGGTTCATCCAAGTATATGGACGAGAACCATACGTGCCACAAGCTGTGCCCAGCGCGCAATCTATTGCGCGCGAGACAAGTCATCTTCAGACGATTTGGGTTCTAGGCCGTGGTTTCTATTCCCTCGGGCAGTCCCAGATGATCACCATGCGAGGAGAGCAGAGAGGTGACGGCTGACCACCGTCCAGCGGCCGACAGTTCGCGCTCATTCGGGCCGGGACCTGTTCCTTGTCGGGGCGGCGAAGGTTTTCGGCCATGTCCTTGAGTATCTGGATGAACGCGTCATATCTCTCCGGCCCGATCGCGTCGTTCAAAGCCGCGAGATGGGAATTGGCCTTGGCTTCCATGCGCGCCTGCATTTCTATGCCTTTCTCGTTGGCCACGCGCAGATAGAGGCCGACAAACTCGTGCAGAATGCTGTGATTTATCTGATCGTCTTCAGGAACGGGGTGGTCTTCACAGGTTAGGGCCACCCCGAGGACCGGTATGTCTCGTGTGTTCGCGCTCGCGCCCTTCGCTCTTTTTGGCCGGTCCTTGAACGCGCCGACGATCAGCTGTCCCAACTCGATCACGCACAAGTCGGCCAGTGGCCCATGCGATGCTGCTTTCATTGACGGTTCGCGCGAGCAGCTTTCGAAATTCTGTATGCAAAACTGCCCCGGATCGCATTTGATATTGCACTTTTTGAGCAGGGGTATACGATTTGGTATACAGAAAGTGTCCGGGTCTCTAATGCCTCGTGGTGTTCATTGCCGGTGCCTTTCCGCCTGACAGGGGTGCGGCATGCCCAAGCTGACCGATCGCCAGAATGCGACCTACACAGCCTACAGCAGGTTGCGCGCCGATATCCTCAACGGGACGCTGCCCGCCGGGCACCGCCTGACAGAGACGGCCCAGGCTGAGCGACTTGAGCTCAGCAGGACGCCCGTGCGCGAGGCCATCGGACGGCTGATCTCGGAAGGGTTTGTTGAACGCGGCGAGGGCTACTCAACCCGTGTTGCGGAATTCGCGCCCGAAGAGCTGCTGTACGTCTTTGAGATCAGAGCGCGGATTGAGGCGTATGCTGCGCGGCAGGCGGCGCTCAATTGCACGCCCGAGGATATCGCCAGGCTGCGTGCGTTGGCCGAGGTGATGAGCGCGCGCACACCGGCGCGCAGCAATGCGGACTTCGATGCGATCGCACAAGCCAACGAGGCTTTTCACCGCCTGCTTTACAATGCCGCGAAATCCCCGCGCTTGCAGGTCATCATCGCCGCGGTCGTGGATGTTGGCGTGGTGGCGTGGACCTATCGCAGCTACTCTGATCGCGCGATGATCCGCAGCGCGCAGCACCATGAAGAGCTGGTCGATGCCATCGAGGCGCGAGAGCCTGACTGGGCCGAAAACGTCATGCGCGCCCATGTGCTGGCCGCGAAGGCCTGCATCGTCGGCCTCTCCGTCCGGGACGCGGCGGAATGAGCGCGCGAGAGATACCGGCGCCCGCCATCGACATGCGCAATGTCTCCAAACGGTTCCAGACCGAGGCCGGGCCTGTCGACGCCTTGCGACCGACCGATCTGACCATAGCACCGGGCGAGATCGTGGGGCTGCTGGGCTTCTCGGGCGCGGGCAAATCGACACTCTTGCGCTTGATGAACATGCTTGAGACGCCGACGACCGGTGTCGTGCAGGTCGCCGGCGCCGATCTGACCTCCCTTGGTGAAGCGCCGTTGCGGCGGCAGCGGCGAAAGATCGGGATGATCTTTCAGCTGTTCAATCTGCTCAGCCACGAAACCGCGTTGGGCAACGTGGCCTTTGCCCTCAGAGTTGCGGGTGTGGGGCGGCGCGAACGGCGCGAGCGTGCTCGCGAAGCACTCAAGGTCGTCGGCTTGGAGGACAAGGTCGATGCCTATCCGGCGCAGCTTTCAGGGGGGCAGCGCCAGCGGGTGGCCATCGCCCGCGCGCTGGTCAACGAACCCGACGTACTCTTGTGCGACGAGGCGACCTCGGCGCTGGATCCGCACACATCGCTCTCGATCCTGCGCTTTTTGAAGCGGCTGAATGAAGAGCGGGGCACGACCATCGTGATCGTGACGCATGACATCAAGGTGGCCGACTATGTCTGCCAACGCTGCGCGATCATGCAGGACGGCGCGATCCGGGAATGGATCGATATGTCCGACCCGCGCCCGGCCTCGCCGCTAGGGCAGTTCTTCCTCGAGACCGCGAAGGGCTGGACCGACGAAACCGTCCTGCCCGACGGCAGCGCCTGAGGCTCTTTTCATGTTCGATGCTCTCGTTCAGTACGGCGATCTTCTGCAAAAGGCGATCTGGGAGACGCTGCTGATGGTGGGCATCACCATGGGCGTCGCCATCGTTGTCGGCGGGCCGTTGGGCCTCGTCCTCTATCTGACCGGCCGCGGCGGGTTGATGGAACGTCGCTGGTTCAACGAGGTTCTGGGCTACGCGGTGAACGCGCTGCGCTCTTTCCCGTTCATCATCCTGCTCGTGATCCTGATCCCGGTGACGCGGTTTCTGGTGGGCACGTCTATCGGGCCACGCGCCGCCGCCGTTGGGCTTTCGGTTGCCGCGATCCCGTTTTTTGCGCGTCTTGTCGAACAGTCCCTGCGTGATGTGCCCCGTGGGGTGGTGGATGCCGCTATCTCGGCCGGCGCCTCCTATGCGCAGATCGTGCGGCTTGTCCTGTTGCCCGAGGCGATGCCGGCGCTCGTCTCATCGCTCACCATCACGGCGATCAGCTTTATTGCCTATTCCGCCGTCGCGGGCGCCATCGGTGCGGGTGGCATCGGCGATCTGGCGATCCGCTACGGCTACTACCGTTTTGAAACCGAAGTGATGATCTGGTGCGTGATCGTCATGTTCGTCCTTGTCCAGCTGACGCAATGGCTGGGCAGCTGGGCCGCACGCGCCGTCGACAAACGCTAGGCCCCAAAACCAGGGAGACCATTGATGAGAGTACTTGTTACCGCCGGCCTCGTCGGCACCACGCTTGTCCTGTCCTCAGGACTGGCGCAGGCCCAAGACACCATCCGCATGGGCTTTTTCCCCGGCCCCTATGCCGACCAGTTCGAACGCGGGATCAGGCCGATCCTGGAAGAGCAGGGCTACACCATCGAGACGGTGGAATTCTCCAACGCGATCCAGCCCAATACCGCTTTGCTGGACGGCGACCTTGACGCCAACGTCTTCCAGAATGACGGCTGGATGAACCTCTTCAATGAGGAGAATGACGGCGACCTGGTCTCCTATCTGCATATCCCGTCCGCGCCTCTGGGCCTTTATTCCAACTCGGTCACCTCGGTCGACGGGATCGAGGACGGCATGTCCGTCGCGGTTCCAAATGACCCGACCAATCTGGGCCGGGCGTTGGCGTTTCTGCAGGAGCTGGGGCTGATCACCATCAGCGACGGCGTCGATCCGACCCGCGCTACCGAGACCGACATCGCCGATAACCCCAGGGATTTGGAGATCGTGCCATTGGACGCGCCGCAGATCATGCGCGCCATGGCCGATGTCGATGTCGCGGCCGCCCTGGGCAATCACGTCATCGCCTCGGGCAATCTGCTGAGCCAGTCCTTCGCCTTGGAGGACCCCGCACTGCAGTATCAGATCACGCTTGTCGGCCGCGAGGGCAACGAGTCGACCGACTGGGCGCAGGCCTTGATCGCCGCCTACATGTCCGACGACTACCGGGCCTTTGTGGAAAGCGATCCGGCGAGCGCCGGGTTCTCGACGCCCGCGCATTGGCGCTGAGGTTGCTTCCCTGGTGAGCGGTGAGAGCCGGGGCACCGTCACGCTCGACCATGTCGGGCTGTTGGTGCCCGAACTCACACGGGCGGCGGAGGATTTCGCCGCCCTTGGCTTCACCCTGACACCGCGCGCCGCCCATCTGGATGGTGACGGAAACAACGCCGGCAGCGAGCAATGCTCGATCATGCTGCGCGACGGTTACATCGAGTTGCAGGAGATCACCGGCCCGCCCGGGTCGCATCTGCTGTCGCGGGCGCAGGCCAAGCATTTTGGCCTGCATATCATCGCCTTCGGTGTGGCCGATGCCCGAGCGGCCGCGCGCGACATCACCGGGCTGCCGCTCAGCCCCGTGATGGACTGGTCCCGCCCGGTCAGGCGGCCCGGGGTCGAAGGGGAGGCGCGCTTTTCCTTCTTTGTGGCCGACTATGACCCCGCGGACGCGGCACTGTTGTGCTGGACCCAACACCGCACGCCGGAACTCCTGCGCGAGGCGGCGGTTCTGGACCACGCCAATGGCGCGCATGCGATCGCGGGGTTCCGTGTCTATTGCGAGCCCTCTCGGGAGGCGACGTTGGCCGCCCGTCTGGTCGCAGCGGGGGGCACTGCTGTTGCCGGCGGCGTCGGGTTCGGCGCTGCCGAGATCGCGATTGGCCCCGGGTCTCTGCCGCGCGTGGACTGGCCGGCGGCTCCATTCTGCGGAGATCTGCGCATCTCGGTTGCTGAGACTGATGCCGCTGCAACAGCCGCCCGCAGCCGAGGTTTCGCGGTCGAAACCCACGGTGACGCGACCTGCCTCGATCTGTTGGACCCCTATGGCCTTCGCCTGATCCTTGAGATCAAGGAAACCGCATGACGGCCTGGTCACATGAACCACCGGCGGCGCAACTTCCGACCGGTTCTCGGCCAGTGCCGCCGATCAGGCTCGTTCCCGTGACAATGCCCTTTCGAGCCCAAATCTAATCCTTGTCGGGGCGGCGAAGGTTTTCGGCCATGTCCTTGAGTATCTGGATGAACTCGTCACATCTCTCCGGCCCGATTGCTTCGTTTAAGGCCGCGAGATGCGATACGGCCTTGGCTTCCATGCGCGCCTGCATCTCGATGCCTTTGTCGGTGGCCACGCTGAGATGGGCGCGGCGGTCGCGCGCGGAGGTGTGGCGCGTGATCAGGCCGGTATCCTCCATCCAGCGCAGCGCCTTGGTCACCGTGGATTTGTCGCGCGCCGAGGCCGCGCCGATCTGGGTCTGGCTGATCCACGGATTGTGGACGATCAGGGTCAGGATCGTGAAGTATCCGGGTTTGAGCGCCTCAGGCCCCAGCCGTCTGACGAAATCACCATAGGCCGCCTCATAGGCCACGCGCAGATAGAGGCCGACAAACTCGTGCAGAATGCCGTGATCGATCTGATCGTCTTCCGGAACAGGGCGGTCTTCATAAGTTAGGGCGACCCCCGGGGCCGGAATGTCCCGTGTGTTCGTGCTCGGCACGGTTCGCCGTTTTTGACCAGCCCGGGAGCGCGACGACGGTTGTTTGGCACCCATGGTCCGGCCCCCTATCGCGCCATCTGTGGCACAACCAGAACAATCCAGGGAACTGCGATGATCGTGACAATGCGCACGATATCCGCCATCACGAAGGGCAGGATGCCGCGATAGATCTTGCCGACCGACAAGTCGGCAATCACGGATTTGATGACGAAGATGTTGAGGCCCACGGGTGGGGTGATCAGGGACAGTTCCGTCACCATGACCGCGAAGATGCCGAACCAGATCGGATCGAAGCCCATCTCGGTGACGATGGGAAAGAAGATCGGCACCGTCAGCAGGATCATCGACAGGCTTTCCATGAACATGCCGAGCACGATGTAGACCACGAATATCGCCAGGATCACCGCGATCGGCCCGAGCCCGAGGGAGGTGATCAGATCGGAGAGCGCTGCCGGCAGGCCGATCAGGTTCATGAAGTTGGAAAACACCAGCGCGCCGATCAGCACCAGGAACAGGCTGGCCGTCGTCAGCACCGTCTCAACCAGTGAGGCGACAAAGTCCCTGAACGACAGGGCACGCCGCCACAGGGCGAAGGCAAGCGCCCCGGTTGCGCCAACCCCGCCCGCCTCGGTGGGCGTGAAGATGCCTAAATAGAGGCCGCCGATGATCGCGACGAACAGAAGCAGGATGGGGCCGATGCTGCGAAAACGGCTGATCCGCTCGGACCAGGGCAGACGGGGCGCGGATGGGGCGCGGGAGGGGTCGATGCTGGCGGTGATCCGGATCGCCGCCAGATAAAGCAGGATCGCCAGAATGCCGGGCAGCACCCCGGCCAGGAACAGCGCGCCGATATCGGTGCCCGTAGCGATGCCGTACAGCACCAGGATCACCGAAGGCGGGATCAGAATGCCAAGCGTGCCACCGGCCGCCACGGCGGAGGCGGCAAATCCGTCGGAATAGCCATAGCGGCGCATCTCGGGCACGGCGACCTTGGCCATCGTTGCGGCAGTCGCGATGGATGACCCGCTGAGGGCGGAGAAGCCGCCGCAGGCCAGGATTGTTGCCGCCGCCAGACCGCCACGCATATGGCCGACAAAGCCGTGACAAAGCCGATAAAGGTCCTCCGACATCCGTGAACGGGTTACAAAAACCCCCATCAGGATGAACATCGGCAGGACCGAGAGCTCGTAGGACATGGTGGCATTGATCGGCAATTGCCCGATCATCCCCATCGCCGTGCGCTCGGAGATGTTGGTCCAGATGCCGGCCAGCCCCACCAGCAGCATTGACAGGGCAATCGGCATGCCGGTCATCATCAGGACGAAGACACCGCCAAAGGAAATGGCGGCGATTTCCCAGACGCCCATCAGGAGGTTGCGCCCGCGGGGTCGGTCTTGGACCGCCGGATCGCCTCGACGGCGCAGAGGAGGAAGGCCAGGGCGGCGATGGCCAGAAGGCTGGCCATGCCTTGCGCGATCAGGCCCCTAGGCACGCGCAACTCCATGGTCACTTCGCCGTAGGTCAACAGACGTTCGCCCTGCAGCCAGACCCGCCAGGCAATGAAACCGGTCAACGCCGCCCCGACCAGATTGGACAGCGTCGTCGTCGCACGCGCCAGCCCGGGCGGAAAGCGGTCCGAGAGCACGGTGACTGCGATGTTCCCGCGCCTGCGGACCATCAGGGGCAGGGCCGTGAAGACCATCAATCCCATGCCGATCTCGATCATTTCGAACCCGCCCATCAGCGGGTCACGAAACACATAGCGCATCACCACGCCGACGAAGGTCACGGTCATGACGAAGGCGGCGATCGCGCCCGAAGCCCAGGCGAGGGTCAGGCATACCTTGTCAAAACTAGCCGTGAGCCGCATCAAGGCACCCTTGGCATGGACGTAAGAAGCCGCCCGGAGGCGGCCGGCGGCACCAGACTACTAGGTGCCGCCGGTCTGCGTCATTGAACGACGTTGACGACCCTTGCGGTGTCGTAGTGCTCGACCATGGCGCGGGCGTAGTTGAGGATGGCTTCACCATCGAAGCCGCGCTCGTTTGCCTGTTCCAGCCACTCCGTTTCCAGCGGCGACAGGATTTCGCGGGCGGCCGCGACGTCTTCCTCCGGCAGGGTGATGAACTCCACATCATTCGCGATCAACTGGCTCTCGCCATACGTGTCGCCATTGGTCCAGGCAAAGCCCGCCAGAAGCGCGATGGCCATGCCCGAATGCTTGGTGACGGCGGCCTGCTGCTCTTCGGTCAAGGCATCCCAGCTGTCCTGATTGAAGGCGATCCAGAACGTGTCGGTATAAAGACCGCCCGGTATCCGTGTGATCGAGTTGATCACCGGCGTGATCCCGAAGAAGTCGATGGATTCCAGCGGGAAGGTGATCCCGTCGGCCACACCGCGCGCCATTGCCGTCTGCGCCTCGGTCGGCGGCAATTGCACCGGCGAGGCGCCAAGCTCTGACATGATCCGGCCCGTCACATTGCCGCCGACGCGGATCGTTCTGCCTTCCAGGTCGGCCAGCGTCTCGACCCGGCCATCGGCCATGTTGATATTGGGATTGGAGTGAACGAAGAGGCCCACCACGTGAGCGCCGTCGTGCTCGCCATACGCGTCGCCAAAGCGGTCATAGGTCTGCCACGCGGCGGCCGAACCGGCCCACGGGTCAGGCGACATGAACGGCAGATCCATCACCTGGGTCATGGTGAAACGACCGGCATTGTGTCCGCTGACGCCATAGCCGACGTCGAACGCCTGATCGAGCAACAGGTCGAACTGCGCCGGCGGCGGTCCAAGGGCCGAGGTCATGAGTTCGAACTGAAGGGATCCGTCAGTTTCCGCCTCGATCGCATCGGCCCAGGGCTGCAGGATGCCCGAGACGATCAGGTGATGCGGCGGCAGCCAGTTGCCGATCCGAAGCGTCGTCGTCTCCTGGGCAAAGGCGGGCAGTGTGAACGTCGTGATCGCCGCTGTTGCCAGAGCGGCCGTCAGTAGCTTCAGTTTTGTCATGGTCATCTCCCTGTTGAAGTGGATGTTCTGTGTTTGCTGCTTTTTCCGTCAGAGCTTGCTGGCCCCGCTCAGCTTGAAGATCTCCAGCGCGTCCGCGTCATTGCCGCCGCGCACGCTCAGCAAGCGGAACTGTTCCGCGGCCAGCGCGGTGAACGGCACCGGTGACGCGCTCTTCCGCGCCAGTTCGCCGACGGAGTCCAGATCTTTCAGCATCGTATAGACATGGCCGAGCGGTGGTTCATGCTGCCCGTTCACCATCCGGGGCAGAAATATCTGCAGGGGTTTGCTGTCGGCAAAGCCGCCTGCCAGCGCTTCGGGAAGGCGCGTGGCGTCCACACCGGCATTGGTGGCAAGGCGGGCGGCTTCGGCCAGAACCGCCATCGTGCATCCCACGATCACCTGATTGCAAAGCTTGGTCGTCTGTCCGGCCCCGGTCGGCCCCATCAGCGTGAACTGCGCCGCCATCTGCAGCACAAACGGTTTCACGGAATCGAAAACATCCTGCGTACCGCCCGCCATGATCGCCAGCGTGCCTGCCTCGGCACCTGGCACCCCGCCTGAGACCGGCGCGTCGAGCCAGTGCATTCCGGTTTCCGCTTCAAGCCGCTTGGCAAAGGCCCGTGTCGCCTCAGGCTGCATGGAGGAGAAATCGACCAGAATGGCGCCTTTGCTGGCCCCGGCGGCAATTCCGTCCGCCCCGAAGACCACTGCTTCGACCGCGTTGGTGTCGGTGAGGCACATGAAGACGATGTCTGCCTGACGGGCCACATCGGCCGCACTCTCCGCCATGTCCGCGCCTTTGGCGACAAGCGGCTCCGTCTTCGCCCTGGTGCGGTTCCAAACTACAACCCGATTGCCAGCCGCCAGAAGGCGTGCAGTCATCGGCGCGCCCATCAGGCCGGTGCCGACAAATCCTAGTGTGCGTTTCTCGCTCATGGCCTTTTCACCCTTCAGCGGCGCGGCGTCGGCCATTGCGCATTGCCCGCATGGGTCACGGCCCCCTTATCGGCCTGCCCCACGGTCGCCGCGTATTTCTGCAAGAGACCGGCGCGATGGCGGTTTGCGGGCGGCGCCCATGCCGCGCGCCTGCTCTCCAACTCCGCATCGGATACGTCAAGCGTGATCGTGGCCGCTGCGCCATCGATGATAATCCTGTCGCCGGAGCGGACCAACCCCAAGGGCCCGCCCACCGCGGCCTCGGGGGCTGCGTGGCCAATACACATGCCGCGCGTGGCGCCGGAGAACCGACCATCGGTCAGAAGGGCGACTTTCTCACCCATGCCCTGACCGTAGATCAGCGCGGTCAGACCCAGCATTTCCCGCATGCCTGGCCCGCCGACAGGGCCTTCGTTGCGCACGATCAGAACCTGACCTTCGGAATAGTCGCCGCCATGGACCGCCTCGACGGCATCGTCTTCGCTTTCGAACACGCGCGCAGTGCCGGAAAACACCTTGGATTTCAGCCCGGCCACCTTCAACAGCGCCCCGTCGGGGCAGAGGTTGCCTTTCAAGACCACGACACCGCCCGAGGCCGCAATGGCGTCCGTCACGGGGCGGATCACCTCGCCGTCCGGCGCGGGCGCGTCGGCCACCTCCTCGGCCAAGGTGCGACCGGTGACGGTCAGCGTGTCGCCATGCAGGAAGCCGTGGGCGATCAGCTCTTTGATCACGACATGCGCCCCGCCGATTTCATAGACATCCTTGGCATGATAGTGCCCGCCGGGGCGCAGGTTGCCGATGAAGGGCGTGCGACGCAGCACGTCGGCCACGTCATCGGCGGTAAACGCGATCCCGGCTTCATGGGCGATTGCCGGGATGTGCAGCGCGGTGTTGGTTGACCCGCCCGTGGCGGCGACGATGGCGCAGGCGTTCTCAAGTGCCTTTCGCGTGACGATGTCGCGGGGCAGGGGGCCGCCGCGCGCGATGATCTCCATGACCAGCGCGCCGGCACGATGGCCGACACCGCTTCGTTCGGAATAGACGCCGGGGATCATGGCGGAGTTCGGCACGGTGAGGCCGAGCGCCTCGGAAACCATCGCCATCGTATTGGCCGTGAACTGGCCGGCGCAGGCGCCAATGGTCGGCTTGCAGGCCTCCTCAAGCTGGGTGAGCTCATCCCGCGTCATCGCGCCGGTCTGCACCGCGCCAACCGCTTCATAGGCGTCCAAAACGGACACATCCGCCCCGTTGTGGCGCCCGGGCAGGGCCGATCCGCCATAAACGAACACGGACGGCACATTGCACCGCACCATGCCCATGATGACGCCTGGCAAAGTCTTGTCGCAGCCGCCATAGCCGATGAGCCCGTCATAGGCATGACCGTGAACGACCGCCTCGATGCTGTCGGCGATCAGCTCTCTGCTGACCAGGGAGAACTTCATGCCCTCGTGGTTCATCCCGATGCCATCGGACACGGAGATCGTCGTAAATTCCCGTGGCGTACCGCCCGCTAGCTCCACGCCGGTCTTTGCGAACTCGACCTGCGCGTAGTGGGTCATGTTGCAAGGGGTGGTTTCACTCTTCTGGCTGACAACCCCGACCATCGGCTTGGCGATCGCCGCATCATCCAGACCCATCGCCCGCATGAAGGCCCGATGCGGCGTCCTGTCGATCCCGTCGGTCGTAATCCGCGAACGAAGGGACTTGGCCGGCTCAGCAGGCATTTGGTTTCCGCAAAGATAGTTTCATTGTAGAGTGTTGGCTGTTGGATTTTGGGACTGCCACCCTCCGTGCTGTCAACACAAATTCTGAAGAGAGGCCGATGCGGCTGATTTCAAACATCTCGATGATGTTCACCGAAGTGCCGGTCGTCGACCGCCTGGCGGCGGCGCGGGCGGCGGGGTTTGACGGTGTGGAAATTCAGTTTCCCGACCCGGGTGACATCGCCGCACTCGCCGCTGAGTCCCGCAGGACCGCGATGCCGATTGCGTTGATCAACGTGCCGCGCGGACCCGGCGATGCGGTCGGGCTCGCGTCGCTGCCCGGTCAGGAACAGGCCTACCGCGCCGCCGTCGCCGATTGCGCGCGCAACGTGGAAGTACTGGGGGTGAGGAAGGTCAATGTGCTTGCCGGGCGCCCCCCGGCCGATGCCGATCCGGCGGACTGCTCCCGGGTTTTGCGGCAGAACCTGATCCATGCCGCCGACGTGATGCAGGAGATTGGCGTGCGCGTTATGGTCGAGCCGGTAAACCGAGGCGATGTGCCGGGCTTTTTCATCTCCGGCCTGGCGGCGGGGTTGGGCGTGTTGTCCGACATCGGTCATCCCAACCTCTTCCTTCAGTTCGACCTCTATCACATGGCCATCACCGAACCGGATCTCTGCGCGGCAATCGCCGAGGCGGGTCCGCGCATCGGTCATGTTCAGTTCGCCGATGCGCCCGGCCGGCACGAACCGGGCACTGGAGACATTGATTTCGCCGCCGCGCTCGACGCCTTGCGGGCCACCGGGTACGACGGCGAGGTCTCTGCCGAATACAACCCCAAGACCGAAACACCAGCGGGTCTCGATTGGATGCCGCGCTTCAGAGAGTTGCTTCAATGACCGACGCTACACTGCAGAAGATCGTGGCGGACCTGATCGCACACGCCGCCTTCGCCCCGTATGCCACCGATCCCGCGCGCACGCTTGACGAGGCGTATCGCCTGCAGGACGCGGTGGCCGAACAGCTGATCGCACGCGCCGCACGGCAAGGGGTCGCCGGCTGGAAGATCGCCGCGAACGCGCCGCATCTTCTGCAGAAGTTCGGGTTGGAAGATCCTCTCAGCGGACGCGTTTTCAAGAGCCAGACCCGGCAAAGTCCGGCGCGGCTCGCAGCGGCAACGTTCAGGCAATTCGCGTTCGAACCGGAAATCGCCGCCATCATGAAAACCGACCTTGAGATCTCCGACGGGCCTTCGAGCAGGCAGGAAGCGATCTCCGCGATCGATCGCTTTGTTCCAGCGATCGAACTGCTGGATATGCGCGACATCGATATGCCCGCCATCGACATTGCAGATGTTGTCGCACAGAACATCTCCAACGAGGGCGCCGTGATCGGGGGTCCGGGCATTGCACCGCAGGACGTGAACCCGGCAAGCGTGCGCACTGAGGTCAGCGTCGACGGAAAGGTAGAGTTGCAGGTGACCGGCGCGGCACCGCAGGACCCAATAGATGCTGTCATCTGGCTCGCGCGCCATTTGACGAAACGCGGGCAGAGTCTGCAGGCCGGCCAAATCGTCCTTTGCGGCACGCACTGTCCAATCTGGTACCACGGCAATCCGGCGGAGATCGTCGTGACCATGAGCGGCTTGGGAGAGGTTTCTCTGAGCTTGGGCTAAGTCTCGTCTTCTGAACCCTTAGTCGCGGTTGTTGAGATTCGAGCTTCCCAGTCAAGGATCAAAGGTTGCGCCGCCGGCAGAAGGTCCTCGGCAACGGACATCTGATCGTAGACCTGCCGGCGAATGAGCCAGCTAAGGGTCGGGTAGTGACCGGGGCCTGATCCAAGAACACCCGTCTTCGGCTGGTTTGCGCGGCCAGAGACACGAGGAAGCACGTCGCAAGAGCAAGCGGGCGCAAAGGCGAGATTAGGCTGCTGATTGCACGATCGTGCATTGCACAAAACCTTGGAATGATTGCAGGCCGCCAACGCGGTCCGGCGACCGCTTCGCTTTCAGCAAGGCGCTCGTCTGTCGGTCAGACGGCCTCGACCCAAACTCGGCAGGTCTGCGCCGCCGTGGCCTGCGACAGGCTGGATGTTGCGATATCCGACGTCACGGCATTGGGGTTTCCGCCAGCGTCCACACCGTTGCCTCCTCGGAACCAGGGCCCGGTTTCGGCGGCAAGAACGCCTCGGCGGCAGCGCGATGTTGTGCGCAGTTTCATCAGGGCGCCTCCCGTGGCGGAGCGGACCCGCACGGTCGTGCCGTCGGTCAGCCCGCGATCGCGCGCATCATCCTGGTGCATCTGCAGTTCCGGCTCGCCCGCCAAGCTCGTGCCAGCAAGCTGACTGTGTAGAAAGCGCCTCGGTTGGCGCGACAGGAGAGCGAAGCTATCTTCGTCTGCCTCGCCCTCCCAAGGGTCCAGCCAGGCGGGATGCGGCGGCAGATCGTCCAGGTCGTAGCCGGCGATCCGCGACGATGTTAGTTCTATCCGCCCAGATGGCGTGGCCAGTGGCGCGCCAGCCGGGTCATTGCGAAACGCCTCCAGCAGGATCTCGGGCCGGTCGGGTTTCGGCACCGTCCAGACATTCTGGCGCTTAAGGTCATCAAAGCTTGGCGCCTCGATGCCACGGGCTTGGGCCGCGCGGCGCCGATCCTCCCAGAGATGGGCAAGCCAGGCCGCCTCGTCGCGCCCTTCGGCATAGCGCTCGGCCACGCCAAGGCGGTCCGACAGGGCTCGGAAGATATCGAAATCGCACCTTGCCTCGCCCACGGGTTCGATGAGTTTTGGCATGTAAAAGACGTGCGGGTCGCGTGAGGTGCCGCCGATGTCTGAGCGTTCCAGCGACGTGGTTGCCGGCAGCACGATGTCGGCGCGTTCGGCCGTTGCCGTCCAGACCTGTTCATGCACGATAATTGTTTCCGGCCGCTGCCAAAGCCGCTGCAACCGAAACAGATCCTGGGCATGGTGGAAGGGGTTGCCACCGGCCCAGTAGATCAGCCGAGCGTGGGGCAGGCGGATCTGAGATCCGCGAAACGGGATCACCGTGCCCGGCCGTTCCAACATGTCCGAGATGCGGGCAACCGGAATTGTCGTCCCCGCACCATTGCCGCAACCGGGCAGCGACGGCACAAGGCCCTTGATCGCGCCGTGACCGACGCCATTCAACGAACCGTATCCGAAGGTGAAGCCGCCACCCGGCTGGCCGATCTGGCCCAGAACGGCGGCAAGGCCGATCAAGGCCCAATACGTCATCTCGCCGTACCGTGCGCGTTGCAATGACCAAGAGGCGGTCAGCATCACCCGGCCCGTTTCCATCCGATCGGCAAGCTGGCGCAGTGCGGCCTCCTTGACATCGGCGATCGCGGCCGCCCATGCCAAGGTCTTCGCAACCCCGTCTGTTTCGCCCGCCAGATAGGCCAGGAAGCGGCCGGTGCCGGATGTGTAGCGGTCCAGAAAGGCTTGGTCGGCACGGCCTCGTACGACCATCTCCGCGGCAAGCGCCAGCATGATCGCCGTATCGGTGCCCGGCCGGGGCGCGATCCAGGTCGCCTCCAGGCCGTCGGGGATATCATCGGCAAACGGGCTGAGGACGACAAACTGCGTGCCCTTGGCTGCGGCTTGTCTCACGTGGTCGGGCATGTGGTGATCGCCGGCCCCGCCCGATGTGACCTTCCAGTTCTTGGGGTTCAGCCCGCCAAAGGCCACAAGAACGTCCGTGTTGCCGGCGATACTGTTCCAGGCGGTTGCCGCGCCGCTGACGGCATCGGCGCTTCCCAAGACCTCCTCCAGGATGATCTTCGCCGCACCCCAGCTATAGTTTCCGGTCTGATTGGTGAACCCGCCCAGCGCCCCGAAGAAGCGGCGCACCTGCGACCGGGCATGGTGAAACCGGCCGGCGCTTGACCAGCCGTAGGAGCCCGCGAAAAGCGCCTTGTGACCGTACGTGTCGCGTACCCGGGCGATCTCGGCCGCGACGAGGTTGAGCGCCCTGTCCCAATCGACGGGCACCATCGTGTCCGTGCCGCGTCGCTCGCCGCCCGCGCGGTGGCCCTGCCTCAGCCAGCTTTCGCGGATGTGGGGCCGAAGGATGCGCCTGTCGGAATAGACCAGTTCCGGCAATGCGCCGATCATCTCGGGATCGGCGCCGCCGCCGGGCCAGGGTCGCGTGGCGTGCAGGCGACCGGCCCTGACATCCGCCTCGAACGCGCCCCAATGGCAAAGGCTGACCTGAAGGCTCACCTGCCGCTTACTCCTCGCCCCGTTTGCGCCGCCGCTCGGTGATGGTCTCGCCGCCGACCAGCCACTGGTCGGGCGGCACATCGTCGAACAGCACATAGACATGCGCGGCATCGCCGCCGCAGTGGCGCACGAGACTGTCGGTGATCTCACGTGCCAGCGCCGCCTTCTGTTCCGGGCTGCGGCCCTCGGCCATGGTGACGCGCACGATTGGCATGCTGGTTCCTTTCGCTATCGGATCGCCCGGTGCAAGCGGCCGCTCATGTCAGGCGGCAAGATCAGGGCGTAGACGCAGACCATATTTCTGCTCAAGCCCCAGCTTCGAGACGATATCTAGGCCGCGCTTCAGCGCCGGGGCATCCAGCGGCTTCAGCGGTTTGCGCAGCGGTCCGGACGGCAGGCCCACGGCCCGCATAAGGCTCTTGATGGCCACCGGGTTGATCGCCGAGTAAGCGAAATGCAGCATGTCGAGATTGCCCAGATAGGCCGTCTTGAAGTTCTCGGCATCCTGCGGTTCGGTCCAGGGCTTCGAAATCACGGCGAATTCCGCGGGAATGATGTTGCCGGTCATGTTGGCCGTGCCGTGCCCGCCCAGCGACATGGTCGGAACGACAAGACCCAAATTGGGGGAACAGCAGCACATGATCGACAGGTCGGGTTTGGCAGCACACATCTGGGCGACCTGGCCGACACGGGTCGTGCTTTCCTTCAAGACGACCATGTTGGGGTGCTTGGCCAGCTTCAGCATGTCGTCCCAATGCAGGTCGGTCTTGACCCGCGGCGGGTTGTTGTAGAAGCCGATGGCCAGGTCGCTGGCGTCGCAGATTTCTTCCACGAAGTCGACGATGTCGGCGTTCGGCGCGCAGATGTACGACGGCGCGGCGATGATCGCCCCGTCCGCCCCCTCGGCCTCGGCGTAGCGGACCATGTCGATCGCAGCCTGGGTGTTGTTGCCCGAACAGCCGTAATACATCAGCATGCCCGGGGGCCGCATCTTGATCGTTCGCGAGATGATGCTGCGCTTCTCCTCCGGGCTCAGCATCGACACTTCGCCCGTCGACCCCATGATCAGGACGGCGCTTGTGCCGTTCTGGGCGTGGAAGGCCAGCAGGTCGCGAAAACCCTCATAGTCTATGCTTCCGTCCTCGTTCATCGGGGTGACGAGGGCGACGAAACTTCCTGTGGGTTTGGGATGGGGCATGTCGCCACCTCCTTTCGGGTGATCAGTTAAACAGATTGGGAAAAGCCATTTTCGGCCAAGCCAGAATCAGGTCCGGCACGAAGAGTGACAGGATCGCGATGGCGACCGTCAGGCCGACGATTGGCAGCACCGCGAGCATCGCCCGGCCGAGACTGACTTGGGCGATCTGCGCGGCGATCAACAGGCATATGCCGTAAGGCGGCGTGATCAGCCCGACCGACAGCACGATGGTCGTCAGAACGCCCAGATGCACGGGATCGACCTGGGCCTCGGTCCCGATGCCCTGAATGATCGGCAAAAAGATCAAAACCGCGGAGATCGGGTTCAGCACGGTGCCGACCAGCAGCAGAAACCCGATCAGCAAGAGCATCATGCCGGTCGGGTGCGTCGTGACTGAACGTATGAAGTCCACCACGATCTCCGCCGCGCCAAGATAGGCGATCAGCCAACCGAAGATCCCCGCGCCGGCCACGGTGAAGAGTGGCACAGAGAAATCGATGCAAGCCGCCGCCAAGAGGGCGGGCAGGGTGCGCAGCGGTACGTCGCGATAGAAGATGAAGGTCAGGATCAGCGCCCACAGCACCGCCGAAATGGCGGCCTCGGTGGGGGTGAAGAAACCGGTGATGACCCCGCCGAGCACGAACACCGGGATCAGCATGGCGGCCATGCCGCGCGTTGTCGCCCGGCCCAGGGCCCGGAGACCCGGAAACGGAATGGCGGGATAGTCGTTTCGCAGGGCCATGAGATAGGTGTAGCCCATCATGGCCAGCGCGATGGTCACGCCGGGAACCACGCCGCCCAGAAACAGCGCCCCGATGGAGACATTTCCGAAGGCGCCATAGACGATCAGGATGATCGATGGCGGGATGATGACCCCCAGCGTCGAGGACGCCGCCGTCAGCGCCGCCGCGAAGGCCGGCGAATAGCCCGCCTTTTTCATCGCCGGTATCAGGATCGATCCGACCGAGGCGGTGTCGGCCGCCGCCGATCCCGACAGCGACGCGAACACCATCGAGACGAAGACGTTCACGTGGCCGAGCCCGCCTCTGATATGCCCGACGGTCGCGTTCGACAGGGCGAGCAGCCGGTTGGTGATCGACCCGGCATTCAGGATGCGGCCGAGGAACATGAAGAACGGCACCGCCAGCAAGGTGAAACTGTCGATGTTGCGGTACATCTGATTGATGACCGAGGTCAGCGGCAGATCCTCGACCAAGAGCACGATGATCGACGACAGGATCAGCGAAAACCCGACATTGACCCGAAACGCGACCAGCACGAAAAACCCACCGATCAGAAGCACCAGTGGGTTCATCGCGAGAAGCCCCGGTACAGCCGCGCGATGACGCGTTCGGCCAGGAACAGTGCCATCAGCCCGCCCGAGATCGGGATCGAGACGAAGAACCAAAGCTCCGATATGCCCAGCGACGGGTTCGTGCGCCTCGTCGCGCGCTCGGTCATATCGATGCCGTAATAGAACAGGACGCCGATCACGATGAGCCCGGCGATAAACGCGACATAGCGTGGAACCTGCGCCGCGAGCCCGGCCGCGGGCCAGAGGTTGACCTCGTAATGCGCGCCCCGGCGGAAGGCGATGGCGGCGCCCAGGAAGATGCACCATGAAAACAGCAGCTGCGCCAGATCCAGGGTCCAGATCATCGGCACCTGCAAGACGTTGCGCGCGAGAACCTGCAGGCCGACCACGCCGACCAGCGCGGCGAAGGCCAGCGTCAGCACGGTCACGACAACCCGTTCAACGACGTCGTTGATTGCCCGCATACGAATGTGCCGCCGGTAATGGGGACCCGCACCCGGCCCCCACGCACCGTTGGATTTAGTTGTCGGCGAAGAGTGCGTCCTGTGCCGGCTCCAGCTCCATATCGGTCACGAGCGAGGCCTGCAAATCCGTCAGCCTGTCCTGGAACTCCGTGATGTCAGGATAGGTCACGGTCACGCCATTCTCGCTCTGCAGCGTGTCGACCAGGTCGGTTTCATACATTCTCGCCTGCTCGATCCCATAGGCGGAGGCCTCGGCCGCGACTTCGAGGAACATCGCCTTCTGCTCGTCCGACAGCCGGTTCCAGGCCCGGTCGCTCATCGAGATATGATTGACCTGAATGGTGTGGCCGGTCATCGCCAGATACGGCGCGACCTCGTAGAGCCTCGAACCCGAATAGCCGGCGATAGAGCTCTCAAGCCCGTCGGCCACGCCGGTCTGGATCGCACCGTACAGCTCGCCCCAGGCCACGCTGACCGGCAGGGTGCCCAGCTCGGCCCAGGTCTCGGATATCATGGGTGAGGGCGGCGTGCGCATTTGCATGCCCTCGATATCGGCCAGCGATTCCACCGGACCGATCCTGTTCGACATGTTGCGGGTTCCCGATCCGCCGAGCGCGAGAAGCTGCATGTCCAGCCCGCGATCGGCATAGACGTCGCGGAAATAGGCCTCTGCCGGTGTTCCAGGACCGACGCGCGCCATCAGATCGTCAAGGCCCCCGAACATGTAGGGGATCGAAAAGATCTGATACTCCGGCACTTGCCTTGTGGCGTTGTTCGTTGAGCTGATCATGAGATCGATGGTGCCCAGGCCCATCTCGCCGATCACGGAGGGGTCGTCGCCAAGTTGCGCGGCATTGAACAGTTGGATCTCGATCTCGCCATCCGTCCGTTCGGCAATCTCCTCGGCCATGAAGGCGGCCATGTCGTTGTAGGGATGCGGGTCTTGCACCAGCGTGTGCAGGCGCAAGGTCGTCTCCTGGGCAAAGGCCGACACGGTCAGGCCGAGACTGGCGATGCAGGCGGCGGCAATCGTCTTCGGGTAGTGCGTCATGGTCATCCTCTCTGTTCATTCTTGGGGGGCTTAACAAAGCAGTCGCATCGATCCGCGTGTGTTCTCAAATCACAAATTGGCATCGATTCATGACACAATGCTATGAATCAATGGAATCTGTTCGTCGAGAACCCGCCGCGCGATGTCGGCCGACTGGGACGCCAAGGCCGAGGGGCGCAGGCCCGACGGCCTGATCATTTTGACCCGAAATCCGATCCTCTCCGCCAGTGGACGGATCGCGACCTTGGGCGAGGCCAGCGTGCTGGCGGTGAACGCATCGATAATCGTGATGCCAAGACCGTGCTCGGCCAGCCGGAAGGCCACGTAGGATGGCTGCGCCGTGACCCGTATCTTCGGACGGACATCGGCGGCGAGGAACATCTGCTCCACCTGCCGCGCGGTGCGGGTATCGAACGAAAGCAGCACGGCCTCGTTGTCGGCAAAGTCGCGCGCGTCGATCTGCGGCTTGGCACTCAGGCGGTGGTCGGCCCGCATGACGCAGACACAGTCGACCGTCCATGAACCCAGCACTTCCAAATCGGCGCGCGCCTCGTCGAGATGCGCCAGCCCGATATCGAACCGCCCGGCGGCGACCAGATCCGCGATCCGGGGTGCGGTATGAACGTCAAGCGTCACCTGTGCCTTGGGAAAGGTCGTAACGATGCCCTCTATGATCAGCTGTGCCAGCGATAGCGCGACAGCCGGCATGACCGACAGCCGCAACGTCCCCTGGCGGCCCTCGCGGATCGCGTTGGCGCTGGCATCCAGCCGGTCGAGACCGTTGAAGAAGCCATCGACGTCGCGCAGGAAAAACTGCGCCTCGGGCGTGGGCACCAGCCCTCTTCCCTCGCGGTCGAACAGCAGAAAGCCGATCTTCTGCTCCAGGCTCGATACGAGCCGGCTGACCGCGGGCTGCGAAATGTTCAGCGCCTCGGCCGCACGTTGTGAGCCGCCATACACCATGACGGCGCGAAACGCTTCGATTTGCCGGGCGGTTATCACCGATCCCATCCATTTGGGCCACCGGCCCACGGCCCGAGGGACCCGGCGTGGTCTGCATTAAGGATGGCCATCGGCCTAGTATTCGTGGTCCCACCCGCGCTGGCAAGCGCCGGAGGGTCATGCAGTTGCTTCGGCGTTCCGAAGCGTGCGCGCCGCGGAGACCATCTTCTCAAGCGACGCCTCAACTTCCGGCCACCCGCGGGTCTTGAGACCGCAATCCGGATTGACCCACAGCCGCTCGGCGGGAACGACCTTCGCCGCTTTCTGAAGCAGCGTGACCATTTCCTCCACGGACGGTACCCGCGGGCTGTGGATGTCCCACACCCCAGGGCCGATCTCGTTCGGGTAGTCGAAGTCCTTGAATTCCTCAAGCAGTTCCATCTGCGACCGGGACGTCTCGATCGAGATGACGTCCGCGTCCAGGGCGGCGATCGACGGCATGATGTCACCGAACTCGCCGTAGCACATGTGCGTGTGGATCTGCGTCCGGTCTTCCACCCCTGAAGAAGACAGGCGGAAACAGTCGACCGCCCATCTGAGATAGCCGTGCCGGTCTGCCTGCCGCAACGGCAGGCCCTCGCGCAGCGCCGGCTCGTCGATCTGGATCATGCCGATGCCGGCGGCCTCTAGATCCCGCACCTCATCGCGGATGGCCAGCGCGATCTGCCGGCAGGTCTCGTGGCGCGGTTGGTCGTTGCGGACGAACGACCATTGCAGGATCGTGACCGGTCCGGTCAGCATGCCTTTCACCGGTTTGCCGGTGAGGCCTTGGGCGTAGACGGACCAGTCCACCGTCATGGCGCCCGGCCGCGCGACATCGCCGAAGACAATGGGCGGCTTCACGCAGCGCGAGCCGTAGGACTGCACCCAGCCGTTCTTAGTGAAGGCAAAGCCATCAAGTTGCTCGCCGAAATACTCGACCATGTCGTTGCGTTCGAACTCGCCATGGACCAGGACGTCGATGCCAACCCGTTCCTGGCGCCGGATTGCCCGTTCGGTCTCTTCGCGCAGGAAGGCGCCATAGGCGTCGTCGTCCATATCGCCCCGCTTGTGGGCGGCACGCGCCTTGCGAACGTCGTTCGTCTGCGGGAAGGATCCGATCGTCGTGGTCGGAAAGACAGGCAGCGAGAACCGCTCCTGCTGCACCCGGGCGCGTTCGTCAAAGCCCGACCGTCGATCGAGATCGGCCGACGTTACCGATGCAGACCGCTTCTTCACCTGATCGCTATGAATGCGGGAGGAGCGGGCGCGGCTGTCACGGGCACGATCGCTCTGGGTGAACAGGTCGGCGACGGCGTCTCGTCCTTCATTCAGGGCGCGCGTCAGAGCGACCACCTCACCGAGCTTCTGCCTTGAGAAGGCGAGCCAGGACCTGAACTCGTCGTCGAGCCTGGTTTCGAGGTCGAGGTCAACCGGCGTGTGCAGCAGTGAGCAGGACGGCGCAATCTGAAGACGCTCCGCGCCCAGCGTGTCCTTGGCCGTGTCCGCAAGCGCCATAGCGGCGGATAGGTCCGCGCGCCAGATGTTCCGTCCATCGATTAGCCCTAGAGACAGGTGCTTGTCGGCGCCCATCGCATCGAGAACCGTGGGCAGATGATCGGGTGCCCGCACAAGGTCGACGTGAAGACCGGCGACCGGCAGCGAAAGCGCGATTTCGAGAGTGTCGCCGAGCGCGCCGAAATAGGCTGCCAGCGTGATGTCGAGACCGCAGCTTGAGAGCGTTTCGAAAGCGTCCCGATACGCGTCCCGCTGGGACGCGGAAAGATCCATGACCAGAAACGGCTCGTCGATCTGAACCGCCTTGGCTCCCGCTTGCCGGAGCGCGTCCAGAAGCTCCACATAAACGGGCAGCAGGGCTGGCAGCAGCGCCATCGCATCGGCGTCTGTCTCTTTCATCTTGCCGAGCGAGAGATAGCTGACCGGCCCGATGATCACGGGCCGCGTCTCGATACCGAGCGCCTTCGCCTCTTCGTACTCTTCGACCGCCTTCCGTGAACTGAACGAGAAGGTCTGGTCGCCGGCGAATTCGGGGACGATGTAGTGATAATTCGTGTCGAACCATTTGGTCATCTCCATGGCGGTCACATCGTTCCGGCCCCGCGCCATGGCGAAATAGGTATCGAGATCGACGGTGTTTTCCTTCCAGCCATAGCGGGTCGGGACGGCACCGACCGTTGCGCTCATATCGAGAACTTGGTCGTAGAAGGAAAAATCGTTCGACGGGATGATGTCGATGCCGGCCTCCTGCTGGGCCCGCCAATGGCGTTTGCGAAGGTCTCGTGCCGTTTCCTGAAGGGCCGACGCCGACAGATCGCCGCGCCAATAGGCCTCTTCGGCCTTCTTCAGTTCGCGATGGGCCCCGATGCGGGGGAAACCGAGATTTGCTGATTGGGTCATGGGATGAAGCCTTGATTGAGGTGTTTGATTACCAGCGCGCACGGGCGGGCAGGTGTCCGCGCGCAATGTCGTCAAGCAGCCGAAAGAGGCTGGTTCCGGCGGAACGCTCCTCGGCCGGATAGAGGCGGGAAAGCCGGGCATGGGCCGACCGTGCGGCCACGGACGGTGGGGTCCGCGCGTCGAGGGTCATAAGCCAGGCGAGAAGGACCGTGTCGGCATCGTCGTTACGAAACTGACGCCCGCGGATGTGATTTTCGATCAACCGGCCAGGATCGTCCCAAGGGCCTGCTGAAGTCCGCTGCGGTTCGTCTGTAGCGATCGATACCGGCCCGTCGTCTCTTGAAGGGCCAGACACGGGCTTAGCCTGGAGGTGCCTTGCCGGATCGCCGTGTCGTGGGGGGCGGGTACGCCAGTGGGCGCAGGTCGTCCGTCATCATATGTCCTCCGCCGAAAGAACCCCGTTCGGCCTTAGGGTTGAACACCGAGGGCGGCGGTAGGTCTCCTGACTTACGGGCCTTGAGCAGCTCACCTTCCCGGGGACATCCCCAGTGGCATTCATGAGCGCCCTTCACCGTCTACAGTTGCGGGGGCAGTGTCGGACTTGGCGATATCCTCGCCACACCGACTTCCCTGTTATGTCCTCGCGGACACCGTCGCCGAGTCGGATGCTAGGCGAGCCTCCCCGGTAGGTCAAACGTTATATAAAGATCTCTTTATGTTACGGCGGCTGGCGATGCGGCCTTCGCAGAGGGGCTGTGCCCCCTCTCGAAGAGGCCGCCGCCTCAATGATCGCTCCATGGACGTTCGAGAGGCGACGAATCAGGCGCTTTGACGCTTGACTCGTTTGTAACTCTTATTTTTAACTACGATTTAACTACACGTTTAACGTGCTGTCCAAAAAGGCGAAAGACACTGGAACAGAACAGACACAGAGATGTGTTGCGCGCGTGACTGGGCGACGGACTCGCTAAAGCAGGCTTGAGTTGGCTGGCCGGGTATCTGCCGGCGACCGTCGTCAACTCGATGCCGGCGCAGATAACGGATTGAGTTTCACCAGCGCCGACGTTGTTGCACGCCAAATCCCCGGCGATTTGGCGTTCGACAGATTATGGAGCGCGGTTTTCGCGCACGAAGGAAGAAGTCGAGAATGCTTGGTGGAAACAACACCGCAGCAGTGAATGGCATTACCAAACCGGGCGTCCCCGGTGGACAAGAGACCGTCGATGCCAATGGCATGCGACCCAGCCATCGACATGGCGATATCGGCAGCGACACGGGCGGGCCGCGCAACGCCGGCCTCGATCGCCCGGCGCAGCACCTGCCTCACGCCCCTGAAGATGCCGGCCTTCTTGACGTCCGACAGTCGGTTGGCGTCTTCGGTTCGACCGGTGGACGCTACGGGAGATCCTTGTCGGGGCCGGCATCGCCAAAACCACCGAACGCGCCGAACCACCGCGACGACGAAGACGGCGGTTCCCCCCTCATCGCCATGCTTCCGCCGGTCTATCCGGAATGGCTCGGCACACGGCGTTTCACGACGTTTCACGGCTGTCGTTTTCCCTATGTTGTCGGCGCCATGGCCAGAGGAATTGCGACCTCTCACATGGTCGTGGAGGCTGCCAAGAATGGGCTCATCGGCTTCTTCGGTGCCGCCGGGCTTCGGCCGCCGGTTGTTGGCGAGGCGATTGACGAGATCGAGGCCAGCGTTTCCCCGGGAACGCCCTGGGGATCCAACTTGATCCATACGCCTGACCACCCCGAACGCGAACGGGACATGGTCGATCTCTATTTGGAGCGCGCGGTTCGACGGGTCTCCGCGTCCGCTTTCATGGCGCTTTCGCCGGACATCGTCCGGTATTCGGCGCGCGGCATAACGGTCGCGGCGTCCGGCGAGATTGAGCGGAAGACCCATGTCTTTGCCAAGATCTCACGGCCCGAGGTGGCCGCCCATTTTCTAACACCACCGCCATCGGACCTGTTGAGGGAACTGGTTGCGGCCGGCGAGATCACTGAGGCGCAGGCTGATCACCAAAGCAAATTGCCGGTCGCCGAGGATATCACCGTCGAAGCTGACTCAGGGGGGCACACGGACAACAGGCCGTTGGCGGCCCTGTTTCCGATCATCGCCGCCCAACGGGATCAACTCGCTGCCGAACACGGCTACACGCGCCCGGTGAGGCTCGGGGCCGCTGGCGGCATCGGTACGCCGCACGCGGTTGCCGCCGCATTTCAGCTCGGCGCCGACTACGTCCTGACCGGGTCGATCAACCAGGCGGCCGTGGAGTCCGGGTTGTCGGAAGACGGTCGCGCCATGTTGGCGGATTGCGGCGTGGCCGATGTGATGATGGCCCCCGCGGCCGACATGTTCGAACGGGGGGCCAAGGTGCAGGTGTTGAAGAAGGGCACCCTGTTTGCGGTCAAGGCCCAAAGGCTCTACGAGATCTATCGCAAGAACGACGCCTTCGACACGGTCCCTTCTAAGGACCGCGCCTGGCTTGAGAGCCAGATCTTCGATGGCAGCTATGCCGATGCCTGGGCGCGCACGCGCGACTACCAGACGACGTCAAATCCGGCTCTCGCGGCCAAGGCCGACAACGATCCCAAACTGCAGCTGGCGATGATCTTTCGGCGCTTTCTGTTCATGGCTTCGCGCTGGGCCTGCGATGGCAATGGCGATCGGCGCGCCGACTATCAGATTTGGTGCGGCCCGGCCATGGGGTCGTTCAATGAGTGGGTTCGCGGTTCATTTCTGGAGGCGCCGGAGAACAGAACCGTCGGGCAAATCGCCCTCAATCTTCTTTGGGGCGCCTGCATTGCCACACGGGTCCAGCAATTGCGGGTCTGCGGCATCGACGTGCCGGATCGACAAAACTGGTGGTCACCGAAGCGCATAGCGCTCGGATAATTCAAGGGGCTGAAACATGATTGAGCGGCAAGCGAAACTGGTCACGCCGATCGCCGTGGTCGGGATCGGCGCCATGTTTCCCGGCAGGGGAACAACCGCCGGCTATTGGCAAGATATCGTCGAGGCGCGCGACACGGTCACTGAAATTCCCGAAACGCATTGGCGGGTCGAAGACTATTATCACGAGGACCAGTCGCAGCCGGACATGACCTACTCGCGTCGCGGCGCGTTCATTCCTGACTTCTCCTTCGACCCCCTTGAGTTCGGTACACCACCGGCGGTTATCGAAACGACCGACACGGTTCAGCTTCTGGCGCTTTATGTCGCCAAGCAGGTGTTGGCCGAGGCCATGCATGATGGCTTTCGCGACGTCGATCGCGAGCGCACGAGCGTGATCCTGGGCGTGGCGGCCGGCACCGAGTTGATTGGCGATATGGCAAGCCGGCTCAACCGCCCGATCTGGGTTAAGGCCATGCAGGAGGCGGGCATAACCCGCGATGAGGCGAATCGCGTCGCGGACAACATCGCCAGCCACTACACCGAATGGAAGGAAAGTACCTTCCCGGGCCTGCTGGGCAATGTCGTGGCAGGGCGCATCGCCAACAGGCTGGACCTGAATGGCACGAACTTTACCGCCGACGCCGCCTGCGCAAGTTCGTTCGCGGCACTGAAGTTCGCCATGCAAGAACTGTGGATGGGGGAGTCCGATCTCGTCCTGACTGGCGGTGCCGACGCGCTGAATACCATCTTCATGTATATGTGTTTTTCGAAAACGCCGGCGATGTCTCCGACCGGAGATTGTCGGCCGTTTTCGGCCGATGCCGACGGCACCTTGATGGGCGAGGGTTGCGGCATCCTCGCCTTGCGGCGGCTGGAGGATGCCGAGCGCGACGGCAATCCGATCTATGGCGTGATCCGGGGTGTTGGCGGGTCTTCGGACGGTTCGGGGACCAGCGTCTACGCGCCACGGTCCGGCGGCCAGGCCCACGCACTCGCGCGGGCTTATGAGATGGCCGGTTATTCGCCGCGCACGGTCGAGCTTGTGGAAGCTCATGGCACCGGCACACATGCCGGCGACGCCGCCGAGTTTGGCGGGCTATGCGAAGTCTTTGCGCCCGAGGCCCCCGACGCGAGGCAATGGTGCGCCCTAGGGTCGGTTAAGTCTCAGATCGGTCATACGAAATCGGCATCCGGCGCTGCCGGGTTGATCAAGGCAATCCTGGCGCTCCACCACAAGGTCTTGCCGCCGACCATCAATGTCAGCCAGCCGAACCCGAAGCTCGCAGTCGAAGGATCGCCCTTCTACCTGAACACGGCACCGCGGCCATGGATCAAGGCCGCAGGTGATCCGCCGAGGCGGGCGTCCGTCAGTTCGTTCGGCTTCGGCGGGTCGAATTTCCACGTCACCGCCGAAGAGTACATCGGTTCGGGCCCACGCCCGGCGAAACACAGAGTATGGCCCGCGGAGCTGTTCCTGTTTTCCGCTGCCTCCTCAGACGGCCTTCTCGCGGCCGTCGACCAGCGCCTGTCGACCGTCGGCCTCGATGCCGACCTTGCATATCACGCGAAAGAGGCGTCGACGACGTTCAGCGGCTCGGCCAGATGCCGCTTTGCGACCGTGGCCACATCCGTCGCGGATCTCCGTGCCAAGGTTCAGCAGGCCGTTCCCATGCTCCAACAGGAAACGCCGTTTGCCGTCCCAGACATGGCATTCGAGATGGGCGAGCCTGCGGCCGGGAAGATCGGCTTTGTGTTCTCCGGTCAAGGAAGCCAGTACCTCAATATGGGCTGTGAGCTTGCCCTGACCTTCGATTGTGCCCGGGAAGCGTGGGAACGCGCCGACGCGGCGTCGGCGCCCGACATGCCGCGTCTTTCCGACATGGTTTTCACCCGTCCATCCTTCACCCGTGAAGACCGCGCCCGCCATGAACAGATCCTGACGGCGACGGAGAATGCCCAACCGGCGATTGCGGCGACAGCTCTGTCGCAATTGGCGATACTGGACCGCCTCGGCCTCAAACCAGATGTGGTCGCGGGCCATAGCTTCGGTGAGATCGTCGCCCTCCACGCGGCCGGTGTCTTCGATGCCGAGGCTGCGATCGCCGTGGCGAAGGATCGCGGTTCGGCAATGGCGGCGGCGGCCGAAGGTCATGAGTCCGGAATGCTGGCGGTTCTCGCCGGCATTGACACCGTCGAGGCGGCGCTTCGCTCATCGGGCAGCGATGCGGTTATCGCGAACGACAACGGCCCTCAACAGGTGGTTCTTTCCGGGACCAGGCAGGCGTTGGATGTGGTCGCCAAAAGGCTCGATGGCATGGGCGTCCGGACGACGCCCCTGCCAGTGTCGACAGCGTTCCATTCGAAGATCGTTGCATCCGCCGCGGGGGCGCTATCAGACGCGCTTGAAAGGCGGCAATTCGCCGAACCGACCTTGCCGGTCTTTGCCAATGCGACTGCGGCCCACTACCCCGCGGATGTCGTCCGCATTAAGGCGATGGCTGCGGATCAATTGACCAAAGCGGTCCGGTTCCGCGAAATGATCAAAGCCATGTATGCCGACGGCGTGCGCTGCTTTGTCGAGGTTGGGCCAAAATCCGTGCTTACAAAGCTGGTCGGCCAAACGCTTCAGAATCAGGAACATATAGCGATCGCGGTCGACGACGGTCCCGGCAACGGCGTGCAGGCGTTGCTTAGAGCCCTCGCGCGACTTGCCGTCGCGGGCGTCGATTTTGACCACGACTTTCTATGGCGCGAGGCGCCGGCGCCAGCGCCCGTGCCCACACCCAAGAAACACGCCATCGCCCTGAACGGTGCCAACTACAAGAAGCCCTATCCGCCCAAATCACCTGAAACGAAGGTGCCTTCTGCATTGGCGAATGGTTCCCTGGGCGGGGCGAGCGCCGGGCTGGCTGGCCAAGATCGATCGATGCCGACCGCAGCGGCACCGCCAAATGGCAACGGCCAGGTCGAAAACGCCGGACCTCTCGGCATGCCAGACATTGTGCCGGCATCACTGGTCGTTGCCGTGCCTCATGGGGTGATCGCCGAACCGGCGCCGACACCTGCGTCTGTTGTCGAAGCGCGGGCGGTCGCCAAGCCGGTCTCGGCGCCGATCCCGGTCGCCGAAACACCGGAGGGGCCCGCGCATTCCACCGACGCTTGTCGTGACACCGTGCGTGCGGTGGTCGCTGAGAAGACGGGGTATCCGCCCGAGATGCTCGACCTGGACATGGACCTCGAGGCCGAGTTGGGCATCGACTCCATCAAGCAGGTCGAGATCCTGTCGGCGCTGCGCGAGCAGATGCCCGACATGCTTGAAATCGGGCCCAGCCGCCTGGCCGAACTCCGCACCCTGGCCCAAATCGCCGATGCGATCGGTGGAGTCACGGTAGGCACTGTGCAGACGGAGATCGTTGAAGCGGCGCCAACACCCGCACCTGCCGCCGAAGCACCGGCGGTCACAGCGCCAGCTCCAGTGTCGATCAAGGCTGACGAGACACTAGCGGCGCCTGCGCGCTCCGCTGACGCCTGTCGTGACATCGTGCGTTCCGTGGTTGCCGATAAGACGGGCTATCCGCCCGAGATGCTGGACCTCGATATGGACCTCGAGGCCGAGCTGGGCATCGATTCCATCAAACAGGTGGAGATCCTGTCGGCGCTGCGCGAGCAGATGCCCGACATGCATGAAATCGAGCCTAGCCGACTGGCCGAACTGCGCACATTGGCCCAAATCGCCGATGCGATCGGCGGGGCTGAGGTGGGTGGTGCACCCGCGGCGATCGCCGAAGCTACGTCAATACCTACTGCTGTCACCGAAGCACCGGCCGTCTCGGAGCCGGCCCCAGCGCCGATCCCGGTCGCCGAAACACCGGCGACGCCGGCGCGTTCCACCGACACCTGTCGTGACATCGTGCGCTCCGTGGTCGCCGAGAAGACCGGCTATCCGCCCGAGATGCTCGACCTCGACATGGATCTTGAGGCCGAGCTTGGCATCGATTCCATCAAGCAGGTGGAGATCCTGTCGGCGCTGCGCGAGCAGATGCCCGACATGCCTGAGATCGAGCCCAGCCGTCTGGCCGAGTTGCGCACCTTGGCACAGATCGCCGACGCCATTGGTGGGGACGGGGTGGACGCTGCCCAGGCGGCGATCGCTGAAGTGGCGCCGATACCCGCGCCTGTCAACGAAGCACCGGCGGTCGCGGAGCCGGCCCCGGAGCCGATCCCGGTCGCCGAAACACCGGCGAGGCCGGGCCCCGCCTCCGACGCTTGTCGTGACACCGTGCGTGCGGTGGTGGCCGAGAAGACCGGCTATCCGCCGGAGATGCTGGATCTCGACATGGACCTCGAGGCCGAGTTGGGCATCGATTCCATCAAGCAGGTGGAGATCCTGTCGGCCCTTCGCGAGCAGATGCCCGACATGCCGGAAATAGAGCCCAGCCGACTGGCCGAGTTGCGCACCTTGGCCCAAATCGCCGATGCAATCGGTGGGGCTGCGGTAGACGATGTGCCGACAGCGGCACCTGCAGTTGCGGACGCATCCGCCGCGCCGAAGCCGTCCGCGGGACCGACAAGCGAGACCCCGCCCAATGTCGTGTCGATCGACGATTTCCGGTCCGACGCGCTGCGTGAGGAGGCGGCGCGGCACGGACTGTACCGCCAACGTGTCGGGCTGAGAGATCGACCCGCCGCCAAGCAAGCGGCCGCCTGGGCGCACCCAGGATGTCGTTTCGGCATCACCGATTGCGAGCCGTCGATGGCTCAGGCGCTGGCGGCCGAGCTTCAAGGCAAGGGCATGAAGGCAGCGGTCGTCGGCCTGTCGGCAATCGGCGATATCGACGCGCTGATTGTGACCAGCGGCCTGTCCGACGAGCTTGAAGACGAACGGGTGCACCTCCACGCTCTGCGGGCCGCACGATCGGCCGCTGGTCGCCTTTCAACCAACGGCAAGGCCTTCGTCACTCTTCAGGACTCGGGCGGTGACTTCGGCCGGACGCAAAGTGACGTCTTTTCGGCCTGCACCGGTGGCCTGACCGGACTTGCCAAATGCGCCGCTCAGGAATGGCCGACGGCGACGGTCAAGGCGATCGATGTCGAGCGGGACCGACTGGTAGGGAAGCGCGATGTCGACCTGCAGGCGACAGCCCGCCGCATCGTCGAGGAAATTCTGCTTGGCGGCGAAGACATCGAAGTTGGACTGCCCCGCGATGGCCGGCGCCTGGTGCCTTGCTGCGAGATGGCCGCCGGCGAAGGCCCAACACCGATCAAACCGCTTGAAGAAGGTTCCGTCGTGGTCGTGTCGGGCGGCGGCAGAGGCATTACGGCGCGGGCGGTCATCGAACTCGCCAAGACGGCGCGGCTGAGATTCGCGTTGCTTGGGCGCACCGAACCGATGGACGTGCCGGCGTACATTCCCATGGGCGCGGCGGAAGATGAAGTCCGCGGACTGCTGGCTCGCGCGGCGCTCGCCGCCGGCGACAAGCCATCGCCGAAGGAGATTGCGGCAACGGCCGCCAGCATTGTCGCATCGCGCGACATTCGTGCGACGCTCGAGGCTATCCGCGCCACCGGCTCGGAAGCTGAGTACAGTGTGGTCGACATCACCGATGTGGCGGCCGTCATGCACCGCTGTATGACCATCCGACGCAAATGGGGTCCGATAGGCGGGATCATTCACGGTGCCGGGGTGATTGCCGACAAGCTGATCAAGGATAAGACGGACGATCAGTTCGCCCGCGTCTATTCCACCAAGGTTGCCGGGCTGCACGCTCTGCTCGCCGCATGTGGCGGCGACGACCTTCAGTTCATCTCGCTGTTCTCCTCGGTGGCCGCCCGGTTTGGAAGTGCCGGTCAGTCCGACTACGCCATGGCCAATGAAGCGCTGAACCGCGCGGCCTGGGCCATCAGCAACGCGCGGCCCGGCTGCCGCGTACACGCGGTAAACTGGGGGCCGTGGGAGTATGGAATGGTGAGAGGTCCGGTTCGGTCCTATTTCGAGGAACGGGGGATCGCGATTATTCCGGCCGATATCGGCGCCGGCGCGTTTGTTCAAGAACTTCTGGCAAGCCCCGACGGCCATCCGGAGGTTGTCTTCGCCGGCACTAGCCAGACGGTCCCAGGCACTCTCATCGCAACGATTTGAGCAGGCCGGTAGTCCGGAGGTTCCTCATGTCGTTCATGCCGATTGCCCTTGTCGGACAGGGTTGTGTGCTGCCGGGTGCGCTGAGTCCAGATGCGCTGTGGCGCGCTGTCGCCGAAGGTCAAGATCTGACAGCACCAGTGCCAAGAGGTTCGTGGCTGATCGATCCGGCGAAGATCATCGGGGCGGATGGGGATGTTTTTCGCCGTAGGATACACTCGGCGCCTTGCCGCGGCGGTTTCGTTACCGGGTTCGAGAACGTCTTCGATCCCACCGGTTTTCAGCTTCCCGCCGAAGACGTCGTTTCACTCGACCGCTCGGTGCAATGGTTGTTCGAGGCCACCCGTCAAGCGGTACGCGACGCGCGCTACGGTGATCTTGCCAACCGCAAGACGGCCGTGGTTCTCGGCAACAACGCCTACCCGTCGGCTAGTCTCGTGGACATTGCCAATCAGGTTTTGGTCGAGGAGCCCCTTGGCCTTTCGAGCCTGCCTTCGAAGGTCACCGCCGAAGGACGGCGCTTTTGGGCCAACCGGTTTTCGGCGGGTCGGCCGGCCCATCTGCTCGCCCGGGCGTTTGCCGCGAACGGACCGGCGTTTTGCCTTGACGCAGCGTGCGCATCGTCGCTCTACGCCGTAAAACTCGCTTGCGACTACCTTCACGACGGCACGGTCGACATCGCCCTGGCGGGCGCCTACAGCGGCACGGACAACATTTTCCTTCACCTTGGTTTCGCCGAGATCAACGCCCTCAGTCCGACCGGGATGAGCCGGCCTTTCAGCCGCCTGGCGGACGGCTTGTTGCCGGCCGAGGGTGCCGCGATGCTGGTGCTGAAGCGTTTGGACGACGCCGTTCGTGACGAAGACCAGATCCACGCCGTCATACGTGGCGTGGGTCTGTCCAACGACGGGCGAGGCGGTGGGCTGCTGTCACCCGACAAGGACGGTCAGATCGCCGCCATTCGACGGGCCTACGAGCTCGCAAACGTCGACCCGGCCAGCATTTCGCTGCTGGAATGTCACGCGACCGGAACGCCGACGGGCGACCCAGTTGAACTTGCAAGTGCCGCCACGGTGTTCGGCCAAGTGCGGGATCTGCCCGTTGGGTCCCTGAAATCGAATGTCGGTCATTTGCTGACCGCCGCAGGGATGGGAGGGATCCTCAAGGTGGTCGGTGCCATCGCGAATAGTTTGCGCCCGCCCACCTTGCATGCCGGCGAGCCGTTGGCGGAGTTCGACGGCACGCCCATGCGACCGCTTCAGGAAGCCGAACCCTGGCCGGAAGCCCCTCGTCGACGGGCAGGCATCAGCAATTTCGGTTTTGGCGGAAACAATGCGCATTTGATTCTTGAGGAATACTCCAAGGACATTCCGATCCACGCCGCAAAAGCCCCGCCGGCCGACGATCCAATCGTGATCTGCGGCGTCGGGGCGATTGCCGGCGACGCACGAGGATTCGATCAGTTCGCGCGGCGGATGTTTGCGACCGAACCGACCGAAACCACTGATCAGATCAAAGAGATCAAAACGCCATTTCGTGGCTTGAGGTTTCCGCCGGCGGACCTTCTGCAATGCCTCGGCCAGCAGACGGCCACGCTGGAGGCTTGTCGCATGTCGATGTCCGATGTCACCAGCGCCGACGCCAATCGAAGTGGCGTCGTGATCGGCATGGGATGCGACGTAGATGCCAGCCGGCCCGGCCTCCGCTATCGGCTTGGTGAGATGGCTAAGGAAACCGGCACCACCGTCGAGACGGAAGACGAGAGCGAACTGCTGGCCGCGGCCGGTGGCCTCGCCGGCCCTGCCTACGTGTTGGGGGCGATGCCCAACCTTCCGGCGAACCGCGTCAACGTACAGCGCGATTGGCGCGGTTACGGCTACACGGTCGCCAGCGAGGAGCTCTCCGGCGTTACGGCCCTCGAGATTGCTGCGCGATCTCTGAAAACAGGCGAACTGGATCTGGCAGTCGCCGGGGCCGTCGACCTGTCCCATGAGCCCGTTCATGGGCTCGCAGCCGAGGCTGTCCTGCCGGATGCGCTGCATCGACCCGCCGATGCGGCCATCGTCTTCGCGCTCAAGCGCCGATCAACCGCCGAGGCGGCCGGCGACCCGATTCTAGGAACCCTCGAGATCGAAGCCGCCCAGGGCAGTAACGGCAAAACCGTGGTACCTGAGCCGGGACCAAAGGCTGTTCGCTTTGGCCATGCCCACGCCGCCGTGGCGATGGTTCAGACAGTGGCCGCTTTGGCCGCCACATCCGCCTCGATCGACTTGAAGACGAGAAGGCCTCATCTGGCAGGGCAGGCGGCGACCGCCGTGACCGTGGCGAGTTTCACCGGCCAATCTCAAAGGCTGAGACTGCGTGATGTTGCGCCGGCACCGGGCTTCGGCGTCAAGCCAGATGCGGCTCACCTCTTCTTTGCCGCGGGAGAAACCGTCGCGGACCTGCGCAGGGCGCTCGAAGATCGGGCGTTCTCGTCGACCGGATCCATTCGGATCGCCATAACGGCAGGTAACCGGCAACAACTTGAAAAGAAAATCGCCGCCGCGATCCGCCAAATCGACGAAGGCAAGCCGTTGGCAGGGCCGGGTGTGCATTTCGGCGACCGCGTGCAAACCGGCGAAGTTGCCTTCATGTATCCGGGAATGGCGGCACGATACCCCGCCATGGCGGAAGATCTCGCCGTCGCTTATCCCGAGACTGGCGCTCGTTTCCTCCGATTACGCGGCGCTCAGCGGGTCTCCCGATACTATGCCGAGCCGCTGGAGAGATCCGGCAAGCTGGCTCAATCGGCGGCGATGGCTTTTGTGGCGTCCCTCGGCACACGCATTCTTCGCGATCATCTCGGCATCGTCCCTACAGCGGCATTTGGCGTATCCCACGGCGAAGTCAGCATGCTCATTGCCCATGAGGTCTGGCGCGATCCCGCGCCGATCCTCGACGGTATCGAAGCGGCTGGCTTTTACGAACAGCTCGCCGCCGATCATCCGTCGATCGTCAGCTATCTGGGGCGTGGCTCGGACGAGGCGGGAGCATGGGAGAACCACGAGATCATCGCGCCGGTGGAGCAGGTCGAGGCCATTGTCCAGAAAACGGCCAACGTTTGGATTACGATGGTGTCCTCGCCCAACCATTGTGCGATTGGCGGGTCGGCCGAAGCCTGCAGGGCGGTCGCCGAAACGATCGGACGTGATGCGGTCATCGCTTCCGACATCAATCTTGCCTTCCACGGACCCTTTGCCGAGGGCGCGGTGGACTCATACCGACAAGCGCACACCCAGCCCGTCACGCCGGCCGAAGGCATGCGCTTTTACTTCAACGCCATCCACGGCGCCGCCGAGCCGGATTCCCACGCCATCGCCGAATACCTTAGCCAGCAAATGGTAAACCGTGTCGACGTTCGTCCGACCATCGAGCAGGCCTGGGCCGACGGCGTACGGATGTTCGTGGACATCGGGCCACGGAGAACCCTGCAAGCCGCCGTGCCGGCGATCCTCGGCGATCGTCCGCATCTCGCCGTCGGCATCGACAATCCGCGACGGGACGGCTTGCTGCAGCTCACGGACGTCGCAGGCGCGCTGTTCGCCGCGGGCCTACCGGTCGATCTCAGCGCGCTGCTCGGGCGCTTGGCGCATTTGCGCGGCGACGTCGATCCCGATAGCGCGGCCACCCAGGAAAAGATGCTGTCTTTGCCCGCGCATTTGCCGCCGGTCCAACGTCACGTCTTCGAACGATTTCGCAGAAGGATACCGGGCATGAAAACCGGAGAGGACAATCAAGCGGCGTTCGTCATTACGCAGCCCCCCTCCTTGCCACCACCACGGCAACAGCCGCCGGCAATTGGCAATGAGACTGCAGAACTGACCGGCGGATCGACGGTCATAGCGCGGGACGACAAGACAAGCCCTAACAGAACCCAAAGGCCGACCCGTCCGATACCAATCGAAAGACAGGCGCCGAAAGCAAAAGAACAGGGACCCAAGGCCTCTCCGTTCGACCCGACGCCGACTTCGGTACGACCGCTCGAGGTCGTTGATCCGGAAGGGCCGTCCTTCGACCGAGAGCAGCTCGAGGTTCTGGCCGGCGGAGCAATCTCGGCGGTGTTTGGTCCCCTTTTCGCGCAACAAGACGGCTATTCCCGCCAATGCCGAATGCCGCAGCCGCCGCTCCTCCTCGCCGACCGGGTTATGGGCATGGCCGGCGAGCCTGGGGCGATGGGCAAGGGGATCTGTTGGACCGAAACTGATATCGCGAAGGATAGCTGGTACCTGCACAACGGCACCATGCCGACCGGGCTGTTGATCGAGGCGGGGCAGGCGGATCTGCTGCTGATCTCGTGGCTCGGCGTCGACTTTCTCAATCGCGATGAGCGGGTCTATCGCCTGCTGGGCTGCGAGATCGTTTTCCACGACGGTCCGCTGCCGTCGGCCGGCGATACGCTAGGTTTCCAAATCCACATCGACGGCCATGCATCCGTCGGCGATACGCGGATGTTTTTCTTCCGCTACGACGCGCGCATCGGCGACCGGCTCGTCAGTTCGGTGCGCAACGGCCAGGCCGGGTTCTTTTCCGATGCCGAACTGGCCAATTCGGACGGCGTCTTGTGGTCGGCCGAAGCCGATGCGCCGAAACCGGACGCGCGCCTGGATGCGGCGCCATGTCCGACGACGAAGCGCGCCTTCACGTCCGACGAGGTGGGCGCGTTTGCCGAGGGCGATGCGTTCCGCTGCTTCGGTGACGGGTTCGAGATGGCGGCTCCGCATCAACGGACACCCGGCATCCCGCATGGCCGCATGCAGCTGATCGATCGGGTCAGCGCCTTCGACCCGACCGGCGGGCCCTGGGGCAGAGGGTATCTGCGGGCGGAGTGCGACGTGCCGACGGACGCGTGGTTCTATGACGGGCACTTCAAGAACGACCCGTGCATGCCCGGGACATTGATGGCGGACGCCGCCGCCCAAGCGCTGCAGTTCCATATGGCGGCGCTCGGCTTCACCATCGAGCGCGACGGATGGGTGTTTCGCGCCGTGACCGGCGAAACCTTCAAGTTCGTCTGCCGAGGGCAGGTTATCCCGGACCGGCCCCACCTGGTGACGTACGAAGTCTTCGTTGAGGAAATCATCGACGGTGACGAGCCCACCGTCTACGCGGCCCTGCTGGCGCGCTCGGACGGCCACAAGGTGTTTTTGTGCCGGCGCTTCGGCGTGAAGCTGGTCCGCGACTGGCCGCTCTACACCAGGCCGGAGTTCGTCGAAAACCGCAGCGATACGCGCATTGTTTCCCCTACGGGCGATGTTCCGGGTGACTACACCGCACTGCTTGCCTGCGCCTGGGGCAAGCCCTCGGATGCCTTCGGCTCCATGTATGCGCGTTTCGACCGCGAGGGCAAAAGCCCCAGACTGCCTGGCCCGCCCTATCACTTCATCTCAAGGATCGTCTCGGTCGACTGCGAGCCCGCTAAGCCAATGCCTGGCGGTAAAGCCATCGCGGAATTCGATGTTGACCCCCAGGCCTGGTACTTCGCCGATGGCGGCAACGATGCCATGCCGTTTTCGGTGCTTACCGAGGTGCTGTTGCAGCCATGCGGCTGGCTCGCTTCCTATATGGGCTTTGTCGTTGAAAGCGGCATAAAACTGCGCAACCTCGATGGAAACGAAGTGCGCATCGAGCGCGAAATCGGCCCCGACACAGGCACCCTTACGATCGAAGTGGCCTTTACCAAGAGCGCTGTTGCGGGGCCGACGTCGATTGTCTTCTACGACATTGTCTGCCGTTGCTCCGACGGCATCGTCGCCACCCTGCGGACAGATTTCGGGCTCTTCCCCGCCGAGGCCCTGATCAGCCAAAAGGGGCTGCCGGTTACCGACGAGCGGCGCGCCGCCTTAACGGCTGCTGGTGGGCTCGACCCGAAATCGCTGCTTGCCGACCCGCTTGCCAACGATGTTTGTGCTGGATCACCGACCGGCCGGCTGGCCATGGTCGACGCCGTGACGGGGTTCTGGCCGGACGGCGGCAGCGCCGGCCTTGGCCGCGTCACGGGCCTTCAAACCATCGATCCGGCCAGTTGGTACTTCAAGGCCCATTTCTATGACGACCCGGTACAGCCAGGCTCGCTGGGACTTGAGGCGCTGTTCAACCTGTTCAAGGCGGCGGTGAAACTGAAGGGCCTTCACGATGGTTTTGCCGCGCCGCGATTTGAAGCGCCCGCCACTGGTACGACCCTGAATTGGAAGTATCGCGGTCAGGTCATCCCTACCAACAAGCAGGTGGTTACCGAGATCGACATCGTCGATATCACGAATGAGGGGCATTCGCTCCTCGTCACGGCCGAAGGCAGCCTCTGGGTCGACGGCCTCAGGATTTACGAGGTCTCCGGTTATGCCTTGCGCATTGCCGAGGACAATTCTCGGCGCCGACGCATCGATACCAAAAGCAGCAGCAAGACGACGGCTAAAGACCTAACTGAATGGGTCGTGGATGCCTCCGCTAACCCCTGGCTTGCCGATCATTGCCCGACATTCACGGTCCCAGTCTATCCCATGATGGGGATCGTCGGCGATCTGCTTACCGGTGAGGGGCAAGGCAACGTCACGGCCCTGGCAGATGTGGAGCTCAACGCCTGGCTGCGCCTGGACCAAGGGCCCATAACCTTGTTTTCGAAGACCTACGCCATGCCCGACGGGCGCGTCAGCCGCCAGCTGTTTCAGCGCATCGCTGGCAAAGACAAACGGATCGGCCGGGCGTTCGAGATCGAGACCCAGGGTTTTCCCGAGCCACCGCGGCGCTGGTCGGACCTCGCGGTCGATGGCGAGCCGGTTGACCCGTACCGCTCGTGCGACCTGTTCCATCACGGCGCCTTCGCCGTCGGTCGCGACATGGTACGGTCCGACACGGCGTCGCGGTTTTGGTTCGATGCGGGCGAAGCACGGGAAAACGCCCGGGGAAATCCGACGGTATTACTTGACGCCCTGGTTCACGGCTTTCCCCGTTGGCGGCCAAACTTGTCGTTTGGCGAGGCCGCCGCCGGCTTTGCGGCCTTCCCTTACCGCCTTGAAAAGTTTCGGCTATTTGCCGAGCTTCCATGCGATGGCGTGATCGAGGTCCTCACCCGGGCTGGTGAAATGCCGACACCTCGGACACTGCGTCTCGGGGTTCAGGTGCTGAGAAATGATCGGGTCATTGCCGAGTTTTCATTGTTGGAGGCTTTGGTTCCCTTGGGGATCTTCGACCGTCTCCCGGCCGACCAGCGGAGACGGTTCGGACGCGACCACGATTATGCCGAGGGTTGGGCAATGGCCGATATCGATCCCGCCGGTACGACACTGTCGCGAGATGCTGTTCGCGAGGCTAACTGGTTGCCGGGGACGCTTGAGGCAATCTACGGCCTGCCGTTTGACGGCTCGCTCGACGAAGGCCAGTTGACCGAGCGTATCGCCATCAAGGACCACTTTGCAGCCCGGTATCAGCTGCATCCGTCGGAAGTAAGGGTCGAGGACGGCACGGTTTTTCCCGGAACGCACGCCCCTACGCCCCTCGCCAGTCTCGACCCGCGCTGGCGGGATGCGAACACATTCTGGCTTGGCGGGGCCACGAATTGAAGGCGAGGGAAATCATGGAGCAAATCGACGGCGCATAAAGACCCAGCCCCTGACTTCGGCAGGACAAGACCGAGACCAACCCGAGCTGCGCGGTGCGACGTGGTCCGCCGCGCGATCAGCGTGACGCTACCGTCGATCACCTTGTCATAATGGTCTTGGCGTGACCATTTTAGAAGCCTCGCAATCGGTCCGCGTTTTTCTGGCGGTGCCGATTCCCCTCGGCGATGGCGGGCGCATGAAGGATGCCATCGCGATCCTGAGCACCGAGGAGATCGCGCGCGCGGATCGTTTTCGTTTCGACGCAGATCGGAACCGCTTCATCACCGGCCGCGCATTGGTGCGTCACGCCCTATCGCGCTTCGCAAACGTTGAACCCGCCGACTGGCGCTTCACGACCAACGGTTTCGGCCGGCCTCAGATCGCAGGGCCCGCCGGGTTTCACCGCTTGAGGTTCAGCGCGTCGAGAACCAACGGGCTGGCGATGTGCGCGGTGACCATGGGCCGCGAAATCGGCGCCGATTTGGAACGCCTTCGAGAGTATCCGGCCAATGTTGTCGAACGCTATTTCTCCCCGAAAGAGGCCCAGTTTATCTCGCAAGTCGCCTATGAGGAGAGGCCGTTCCTCTTCTTTGCCAACTGGACGCTCAAGGAAGCCTACTGCAAGGCCAAGGGGCTTGGTTTGTCGATACCGATCGCGAAGGTGCAGTTCTCTTTGGTGGACGAACAGCCGAGAATGACGATCGAGCCACCGCTCGAAGACGACAGCGCGCGCTGGAGGTTTTGCCTGCTCAGGCCAACACCCGAACATGTCGCCGCGCTGTGTATCGATGTTCGGCAACAGCCCATGCCCAACATCGAAATCGACGACAGCCTCTCTTTGTAGTGCCCCGTGGACTGTTGCGACAGGCTGTCAACAACCTGCCGGTTGCTGGCCAGGATCAGCGTCGATCAGTGTTTCCATCGGTTGCCATCCCCGCATGGCCGTTCGAAAGCGATCGGCGTCAAACTCGAACCAGCGGCCCCCGCCGCCCGGACCCTGGTCAAAGCGGCGGTCGATACGGTTGCCGGACAGGGCGCAGAACAGCAGCGTTCCGACACCGCCATGACCTACGAACAACATGTCGCCTTTGTTGGTTTCGGCTAGGCAAGCGCGGACTTCTGCCACGATGCGCCTCTGCGCGTCCTCGGCGGTTTCCCAGCCACGGATACTCACGCCTGGTTGTGCGAAAAACTGGTCCGCGACACGTTCAAACTCCAGGGGCGGCAGGAACCCCGTTGAGCTGCGGTCGTTCTCGTGCGTCCGCGGCCGCACCTCGACCTTGACGCCCAGCGACGCTGCAATGGGTGCGGCCGTTGCAAGCGCCTTTGTCTCATCGCTGCTGATCACCCTCTTGGTCCCTTTGAGGAGCCCGAGTTGGGCCGCGACCGCAGCCACGCGCGCGGTCCCCACCTCATTCAGCGGCCAGCGCGGCACCGGTATGGCTGGATCGATTTGAACCTGCGGGTGGGTGAGATACCGGGCGAGATTCGGCATAGACCTACGGCTCAGCGTCGTGGAAGTCTCAGATAGCCGGATTCACGGCTCACCCGCAGCCGACTTTTCAGGCATGCGGTCGTCACCCAGAATCTGACGGAGAGAAGTAGCCGTCCAGCCGCGCCCAGGTTTCCGACAGATCCACCATCCGGCCGGAGAGACGCGCTTCATCGAGCGCCAGGCAGACAGCCCCGGCGACCAGCGCGTCGATGGAAGAAACCGGCAGGTCCGCGCCTTCGCCGCGCAGATGGGCCGCGACGGCCTCGGCCATGCGCATATCGGCACCGTAGTGGCCGCTTTCCGGGTCCCCGCCTTCGTAAGCAAACGATTGACCCGGTGCGGTTTCATCACGGCCGGTGATCTGCAGGTACCCGCCATGGAAATCGCCCACCGCCATGCCGTGCGTGCCGAAGATGCCATAGCGGCGCTGCTCGTCGGGTGCGTTCAGCGACAGATGGAAGGCCATCGAGACGCCGTTTTCAAACGCGATCAGCGCCGTCTGGTGGTCGATGATGTCGCCTTCGGTCGTGAACGGGTTCGACGGCGGGGCGCCGGTCGGCTGCTTGGTGAAGTTGAGGATCGGGCCAAGATCGTCCGGCGCGTTTTCCGGCACGAAGCTGGATCGACCGCCGAAACTGGCGACCGACACGGGCCTTGCCCCGACAATCCAGTTGTAGAGATCGATGTCGTGACAGGCCTTCTCCAAGATCACTCCGCCCGACCGCGCCGAGTATCGCCGCCAGTCCCGCATGAAGAAGGAGCCGTGGCTGGGCGAGACATGCTCGTTGGCTTCGATCGAAACGATGCGGCCAAGCCGGCCCTTCTCGATCGCCGCGCGGAGGTCGGTCGTCTGCGGCGCGTAGCGTAGCACGAGGCCGACCAGCACCCGGTCGGGCCCGTGTTGGCGCAGCAGGTCGGCCATCGCCCAGGTCTGATCCATCGAGGCGACCAGTGGCTTTTCGGCGAAGACGCGCACGCCCGCGTCCAGCCCGACACGGATTTGGTCGAGATGCGCGTCGTTCGGTGAGCCCACAACCAGCAGGTCGGGCTTCGTTTCCCGCACCATGGTGGCCACCGACTCAAAACCCGGCGGCTCTGCGTCCAACCGGTTCAGATAAGCCGGGTCGGGATCAAAATAGCCGACCACCTCCATCCCGGGCATGGCCTGCTTGAAGCTGGCGAGCACCTGGACGGACCGGTGACCGACACCGGAGAGTGCAACCTTCATGACGCGTCTCCGTCAGCGGTAGGCAAGAAGGTCGGCAGCGCTGCCGCGGCAACGGCACGACGGCGAAAGGCTAAGCCTTGCGGCGTGAAGAGGTGGGCGTCGGTCGGGTCGAAGCCGAACCCGACCACCGCGTGCCGTGCGACATTGACGGCGCCGGGCAGGCTGGCCGCCAGGCGCTGACCCGATGGGGTGCGGGCGTGGATGACGCTGACCCCGCCCAGATACTCGACCATCTGTACCTCGGCGCGAAGGCCTGTCTCTGCCGGCGCCACGTTCTCCGGGCGGACGCCGAGCGTGATGTCGCTTCCCGGCTTTGGCGGCGACGCGCCCGGATCGACCGGCACGCGGATTTCCTGGTTCTCTATGCTCACAGTGATCCCGTTGTTATCGATCGCGGTTGCTTGCCCCGTCAGCATGTTCATTGCTGGCCGGCCGATGAAATCGGCGACGAACCGTGTCGACGGGTGGTGGTAAAGCTCGGTCGGCGTGCCGACCTGCTCGATCCGGCCGGCATTCAGGACAGCGATCCGGTCGGACATGGTCATCGCTTCGACCTGGTCATGCGTGACGTAGACCATGGTCGTGCCCAGCCGGGCGTGAAGCTCGGCGAGTTCGATGCGCATCTCGCCGCGCAAGGCCGCGTCCAGGTTCGACAGCGGTTCATCGAACAGAAAGACCTTGGGGTCGCGCACGATCGCCCGGCCGATGGCGACTCTCTGGCGCTGACCGCCGGACAGGGCGGCCGGCTTATGGCTCAGCCGGTCGGTCAGGCGCAGCGTGCGCGCGGCCTCGGCGACCTTCTGCTCGACCTCCTGGCGCGGCAGCCTGATTGTATGTAAGGGGAAGGCGATGTTCTGGCGCACCGTCATGTGGGGATAGAGCGCGTAGTTCTGGAAGACCATGGCCACGCCGCGATCGACAGGCTCCAGCCGGCTGACATCGCGGCCGTCGATCCGGATCTCGCCGGTCGTCGCGCGCTCCAGACCGGCGATGATCCTGAGCAGGGTGGACTTGCCGCAGCCCGACGGCCCGACGAAGGAGGCGAATTCCCCCGACCCGACGGTCAAGGACAGGTCGCGCAGGACTTCCGTGTTGCCGAACCGCTTTTCGACCGCATTCAGCGTCAGTTCAGACATTCGCCTCGCCCTCCTCGAAACTGTCGGCGAAGAACTGCTGCGCGGCAAGCCCGGCCGCCAGCGTCGCCATGGGGCGCGGCACGCTGACAAGGAGTGTCGGGCCGGGCAGTTGCAGCGAGGCATCGCGAGGTGATCGGATGAACCGCTCGCCCAACGGGCGCCATTTGATGTGTGTGCAGAACCATTCGGTCAGATCCGTCGGCATCCGGGATGTCAGATAGACATGGTCGACGTCCGCGATCGCCATGATCGCGTTAAGAGCCCGGCTCATTTCCTGGGCGGCGCGTTCGACCCAATCCTCCAGCCGGGCGCGGGCTTTGGGTGCCATGTCGGCCAGACCCGGCCAGTCCGACCAGTCGTCAACGCCCGCAGCGGCCCGGAAGTTGGGTTCTGTGGGCCTGGCCGCGTCATAGGGCAATAGGGCGCCGATCTCCCCTGCGTTGCCGTGGGCACCCTCGCAGAGCGCGCCGTCGAGCACCAGGCCGCCGCCGACCCCGATCCCGAGCCAGACCGCGAAGAAATTGCGCGTCGGGGCGTCGGCAATAAGGCTGCCGGCGACAACGCGGCCGTCATTGGCGATCACCGCGGGGACATCCACCACGTCGCGCAGCCAGCGTCTCAGATCCAGGTCGGCCCAGCCGTGCGGGTCCGACCGGGCGACGACCCGACGCCCGACGTCGATGAAATAGCCCTGCATGGCGGCGCCGAGGCCAACGATGCGACAGCCGATCGGCGACGCCGCCCTGGCCTCATCCAATAGTATCTCGGCCGCTGTCAGCGCTGCCGTCGCGCTGTCAAATTCCTGCTCGACGGTGCGTTCGAACAGGCAAGCGCCGCCGACATCGCGCAGCATGACGCCGACCCGGCGCTGAGAGAATGACAGGCCGACCGTTGCGAGCGCGCCACACCGATAGTCGAGTTCCAGGCCGGGCTGGCCGCGACCCGTCGCCGATTGCCGCCGTTCCGTCACCAGGCCCGCATCGCGCAGCGCGCCGGCCAGCCGCATGATCGTCTGGGGCGACGCCCCCAACTCGTCGGCCAGGACAGCGCGTGGCAGCGCGCCGCGCTGCGCCAGCCGTGACAGGGCCTGACGCTGCAGCGGGCTGAACCGGTTTGGCCCCACCGCCATCATCCCTTCACCCCGCCGCCGGAGAAGCCTGCCAGCACGTAGCGCTGGGTCAGGACATAGATGATGATCAGCGGCAGCGTGGAAATGACCGATCCGGCCATCAACTGGCCCCAGGCGGCCTCGTACTGGCTGACGAAACTCAAGAGACCCAGCGGCACCGTGTAGAGGTCGGGCGAGGTGAGATAGAGCAGCGGGCGCAACAACTCGTCCCAGTTGTTGATGAACGCGATGACGAAGACCGAGATCAGGGCAGGCTGGGCCAGCGGCAGATAGATGCGCCAGAAGATCCGGAACTCCCTGGCGCCGTCCATGCGCGCGGCTTCCGCGTAATCGTGCGGCAAGGACGCAAAGTATTCGCGCAGCATGAAGGTGCCGAACGCGCCGACCAGGAAGGACGGCACGATCAGGGGCAGGAAGGTGTCGAGCCAGCCGAACCCGCGCATCAGCAGGAATTCCGGAATGATGGTCACTTCCGTCGGCACGAAGGCGGTCGCCAGGATGATCGCGAAGATGACGTTCTTGCCGGGCAGGGGCAGCCGCGCGAAGGCGTAGCCGGCAAGTGCGCAGGTGAAGACCTGGCCGATGGCGGCCATGAACGAGACAAATGCGGAGTTTCGGAAAAAGGTGACGAAGTTGCGCTCGTTCCAGATCACCGAATAGTTGGCCATCGGCGTGTCGGTGAATAGCAGCGACGGCGTGAAGCTGGGCGGCAGTTGGAAGAGCGCGGCCTGCTCCTTGAAGCTGGTGATCAGCATCCAGGCAAACGGCATCAGCGACAGGGCCGCATAGGCGACCAGAAAGCCGTAAAGGGCCAGCAGGGCTCCGGGGCCAGACACGCGCCTATTCATGAACCCACCGCCGCCGGAAATAGAAGTTCACCAGGGTCAGCAGGCCGAGCAGGAAACAGAGGATGTAGGCCAAGGCCGCGGCGTATCCCATCTGGAAGTGAATGAACGCGTTTTCGTAGATGAAATAGGCCAGTGTGGTGGATGACCGGTTCGGTCCGCCCTCGGTCAGCGCGTAGGTGATTTCGAAGGTCTGGGTCGATCGCACCATGGCGATGATCAGCACGAAGAACAGGCTGCGCGAAAGCAGCGGCACCGTGATCCGGAAGAACCGGCGCACCACCCGCGCCCCGTCGATACGGGCGGCCTCGTAGTAGGTCGGGTCAATGGTCTGCAGTCCGGCCAGCAGCAGGATCATGTAGAAGCCGACATCCTTCCAGATCGACACGATGGCGACGGCGGGCAGGGCGTAGGTCGGATCGGCAAGCCAGGCGGGGGCCGCATCGATGCCGAGCGCGGCCAGCGCGTTGTTCAGAAGGCCGAAGCGCGTTGAGAAGATCCACTTCCACGCAAGCGTGACGGCCACGGTCGAAGTGATGTAGGGCAGGAACAGGGCACTGCGGAAAAAGGTCGACGAGCGCAGGGCGTTGTTCAGGACGGACGCCAGGACCAGGGACAGGGCAATGGACCCCGGAACGTAGATAAGCGCGAACACCGCCGTGTTGCGCAGGACCTGGCCCGAGATCGGCGATGTCAGGATGTGGATATAGTTGTCGAGACCGGTAAAGGACGGCTGGTCGAATATCTGCCAGTCGTAGAAGGAAAGGACGAACGACCACAGGATCGGTACCAACCGGAAAACGGCCAATCCGACCAGGGCGGGCAGCAGAAAGATCAGCGCCGGTGCGTAGCGCCGCCAGGCAGGGGTCATGTCGAGCAAAGGAGAGGGGGGCCGCCAGGTGAAGCGAGAAGGGTGACCATTCCGCTTCACCTTGGCGGCCCCGTATGTGCCCGATTACCGGGACAGAACGTCGTTGCCGTAGGCGACGAAGTTCTCGATGGCCTCGTCGAGCTCGCTGCGCCCGTTGAATACCTCGTCCAGTTCGCCGTTCATGCCCCCGGAACCGGACGCCGCATAGCCGCGCCAGGCGCTCCAATCCCGGGAAAACCCGGTTTCGACCGGCTGGGTGCCGATCTCAAGCAGCAGGTCCTTGTTGGCCGGCTGCATGTCGGCTTCCAGCCAGGCCTCACTTTCGGCGATCGCCTGAAACGCCGGGATCTTGCCGCCCAGGAAATCGGACGCCGTGCGTCCTTCGCCGACCATGTGCTGGATGAAGTCCCAGGCCAGATCGGGCTGTTCGGAGTTGGTCGCGATGGCCAGCATGTCGGCCCAGGCATAGGCGCGCGCGGTCTCGTCCGTCGCGTCCGGCCCGACCGGAACCTGCGCGATGCCCCACTGGAAGCTGTCGCCGGCGATGTCGCGCACATTGGCGATGTTCCAGGACCCGTCGACCCACATGGCGGCCATGCCCAGCGCGAACACGTCCTGCTGGCGGATGCCTTCCATCTCGGCGGGTGCTGGGGCAACGCCGTGCTCGTTCACGAGCGAGGTCAGGAACTCCAGCGCGTTGACCGCTTCCGGCGACGGATCGAGCGCCGTCATGTCGGCGTTCAAAAGGCGGCCGCCATTGCGGAAGATCCACGGCTCGATGTGCGAGTATCGACCATAGAGCCACATGCCGTACTGTTCGGGCGTGCCGTCCTCGTTTTGATCGACGGTCAGCGCCTGAGCCGCGGCCAGGAAATCGTCCCACGTCCAGTCAGCCTGTGGATGCTCGACGCCGGCAGCGTCGAACATGTCGATGTTGTAGTACATGACCGGGGCAACCCAGTTCTGCGGGAACGCGACACGGGCGTCGCCAATGACGCCGACCGAGGCCGCGCTGTCATAGTACTGGGCCAGTTGTTCGTCGGTGATTAGGCCGGTGAGATCGGCCAGATTGCCGGCTTCGGCCCAGCTCTGCACGAAGCCGGACGACATGGCGAAGACGTCGGGCAGATCGCCGGCTGCCGCCAGCGCCGACAGCCGCGGCCAGTAGTCTTCCGGAGGCATGGCCAGCGCTTCGACCGTTACGCCGGGGTTGCTCGCTTCGAACTCCGCGATTGCCGCCCGCTCGGCTTCCAGCTGCTCGGGGTCCCACATCATGTAGGAGAGCGTGGTGTCCTGTGCCGCTGCCATACTGGTGGCCAGCGCGGAGGCCGCCATCAGCGGCAGCCAGATGTGTCTCGTCAGTGTCATGGGATCCTCCATAGCCAATAAATTCCAGCATGGAATGAAATACCAAATCTGTGACGGTTCGGCTACGAGCGGATCATTGTTTTCTGACAATCAGCCGCTGACCGGTTATCAAGTTCGCCTATAGTTACCCTGAAGGCCATCGTCGGTTCGCATTGGAGTCGAATCCGCATGTCAACAATGGGTGTCGCGACGTCGATGCAACATGTGCTCATTGTTTCCGATACGTCGGATCAGCCGGCGCGGCTGGCCGTGGCGAATGCGCAGGCCGCATTCGGGTGTGCCCGAATTCAGCATGACGTCTTTGATCTTGCGGCCGACACGCCCTGGCCTGATCTTGACGCGTACACTGCCGTTTTCACCGCAACGGAAAACCTTGACCGCCTTGCGCCCGACCATGTCGCCGCCCTCGTCGATTTTGTCGAAGCCGGCGGCGGCATCGCCGCGATCTACCGGGCGCGGCCAAGCGGGCTTGACAGTCTCTTCGGCGTTATCTCGGGCAACGGTCCGGTCGCGATAGCTGGTGGCGGCGGCATCCGGTTCCCGGGGCAGGCCTTGCCGGCCTTCGAGGGTGTTCAACTGGCGCCGGAGATCATGATCGGCCACGCCAGCCTTGATCAAATTCCGCATCGGCGCGCGGAGATCCTGGCCACGACGTGGTACGGCAAACCGGTTGCCTGGGCGATGCCGGTTGGGCGCGCGCGGGCGGCTTACTGGAACAGCGTGTTCCTGAGCGAGAAACGCGCACGAGGCCTGATCATTCAGACGCTCGAGGTCGTCCAGCCTCTGACCGCCGTGCCCTGCGTGAATGCCGGCGTGGTGCAGATCGACGACTTTCCCGCGCCGCTCGTCGGGCGTCTTCCGGATTTTGTGCGCGAGGAGTTTCCGACGCTATCGCCGGAAGCGTTCTACAGCGATGTGTGGTGCCCGGACATGTTTCGGCTGGCCGATCGGTTCGGGCTGAAATACAGCTGTTTTTGCGTCTTCGACTACGTCGAACGTCACGAGTTGGAGGCGGCGGGCATCGATCCCGCCGACCATCGGCCATCAGGAGATGCGTTCAAGCCAATTGAGCGTTATCGGCCGCCGGAAATGGGACTGCACGGATACAATCACCAGTCTCTGCAACTGCACGACTGGACGGACGTCGGCGAGATGAAGGACGCGTTGCGCCACGCGAAAGAGCTTTGGGGGCCTTTTGGCTGCGGCGCGCTGCCGGTCTCCTACGTTCCGCCGAACAATCAGTATGACGCGGCAGGCATTCATGCACTTGCAGACGTTTTTCCTGACATCCGGGTGATCAGCGGCAGCTTTTTCGGGCGTCTCGAAGACGGTGCCAACCGCGAATTTGGGCCCGAGCCTTGGAAAACCGACCTGTTCTGTCTTCCCAGAACCACGTGCGGCTATGAATGTACGGACGAGACCCTGTTTGACAGCGCAAGCCAACTGGCCACGTTGGGCGTCTGGACGCATTTCCTTCATCCGGACGACTTGCTTGATGTGCCCGAACCCGGCGCGTTGCCCGTTGGACGGCGCAATCCGCACAGCCGTCCCTGGCGCAGCCGAAAGGGCGTCCAAGGGCTGCTCAATGAGGCCGCTGCGCTCTTCTCATCCATCGCCGGACGCTTTCCATGGCTGACCTACCGCACAACGGCCGAGGCCGCGGATTTGGTGCGGGAGCACCTGTCCAGCAATTGGACGATCAGCTTTCGCGACAACTCCGTCAGTATTGCAGGGCCGGAAGGCGGCTTGATCCGATTGCGCGTGAACCGCGGGAGGTCGCGCCGCCTGAACGGTCTGTCAGGCTGCGATTGCGTCCACAAGTCAGGAACCCAGGACCATACCGTCTACCTTCTGCGAATGACCGCGCGCGAGGCTCAGGTGATGTTGTGGGGCACGACCTGGATCGCTGGCATCACCAGCCGGATCAGACAGTCGCGGCCCCTGGTGCGAAAGGCATCCTAGAGCAAGCGTTCAAGTGCCGCCTTCGACAAGTGTTGCCTGGAGTGCCTCGGTTTCGGCCACCGATCAGCGCCTGCCTCTCAGCCGGTTGATCAGCGCAGCACGTTCGGGCGTCTTGTATATCCAGTTCAGCGCCATCTGACGCAGGTTGCGCCTGGACCACGCCAAGCTGAAGCGGTTTGACCAGGCATCCTTGTATTTCACATTGTCGGTGTACCAGGCGGCGTAGCGTTCGCGCAGCAAGTGACGCTTCAGCGGCGCGCGCTGCCCGTCCCTGTGCCGCGCCGTCGCCGCCTCCCAGAAGGCGGGCCAACCCTCCGTCGTTTTGGCCCAACTCCAGGCCTTGATGCCTTGCAGGTTCTCCGCCGACAGCTCCGACAACATCGAACGGTTCTCGATCAGGCGGCGCAGGCCGTCGGCCATCGGCGCGACCGCCCGCTCGGGAAGGATGAACTCCGACTGCTTCGGTCCCAGCACATCGGGCACGACACCCACCCGCGTCGAGACGATAGGAACCCCCGACGCCATCGCTTCCAACACAGGATTGGGGGTGCCCTCAATCTCTGACGAGCACACCAGCACGTCGATTTCCCCGTAATAGTCCACCATCTCATCCCGGCTGCGGCGCCGAACCGAGGAGTCGGCATAGTGCTGCTCGATCTCGTGGCCGTCCGCCCGCAGCGCCTCGATGGCGGGGTTGAGAATGCTATGAAGCCCCTTGATGTCGCGCTTGGGATCACTGCCCCAGTTCGGATTCCCCACCCACCCGACGCGCAGCGGCCGCCGAAACTCCGTTAGCCGTGCCAGATTGCGGGGCTTGAACCGTTCCAGATCCACACCGTCGGGGATAACGGCCAGGGGGTCGGGGAAAACGTCGATGTCGCGGTGAATCTGGTTCAGCGGGTCGGACGAAACCGAATAGCCGTCCGCGTACCAGAACGCGCGCTCGCGCCAGGGGTGGTGTTCGGGCTCCAAGAATAGGTGGTCATAGACCGAAGACGTGATCACTGGGCGGCTAAGCCGTTCGAACAGTTTCTCCGGGTCCAGTCGAAACTCCGTCGCCGCCCGGAACAGGACTTCCGGATTGAGCAGGTGTTGCACGTCGTCCTGCCAGAAGAAATGAATGAGGTCGAACTCTTGCTCGATGTGGAAGACTTGGTGCAGGAAGACGTGCGGGTAACCCGCCGGCCCGATCATGTAGTAGCGATCGAAGTCGTACCGGTGCCCGTGATGGTTGATGATCTGATCGGCGATGTTGTCGAAGGCCCAGTTGGGCGTGTCGGGGCAGAGCAGGATGCGAAGACGGGCCAATGTCGCTACTCCACCGCCTGGACAAGCGGCGCCTCCACCGTGGCGCGAGGTTCCAGTGAATTCAGGTATGCGCGGAGTCCGTCTTCAAGGGGCACGGTTCGGTAAAGCCCCAGAAGCTCCGCCATGCGGGCCGTGGCCCCGCATGAACTGCGGATTTCTCCGGGCCGCGCAGGCCGAAACTCCGTCGGTTCCGGCGCCGGCCGACCGGCGGCGCCCTCGAAAAGCGCCAGCAGGTCCAGGATCGAGACCGATCTGCCCGTGCAGATGTTGGAGACGAAGCACTGCGGTGTCCGGCGAAGCCGGTCCATCGCCGCGGCCATTCCGGCCACGACGTCGCTGACATAAACGAAATCCCGCGACTGCAACCCGTCGCCAAACACGACATTCGGCCTGCCGGCCCGCCAATTCCGGCCGAACTGGGCAAGAACGCCCGAATAGGAGGACGCGACGGTCTGCCGGGGGCCATAGACATTGAAGATGCGCAGCCCGGCCGTGGGCAGGCGATGAACCTGCCAGAAGGCCCGCGCGTGGTTTTCGCAGGCCAGCTTGTCGGCTCCGTAGGGCGAAACCGGGTCCAAGGGCAAGTCCTCGTGACAAGCCTCGCCGCTCCGATTTCCGTAGACGGCTGCCGACGAGGCATAGACCACCGGCATATTGCCCTTTCGCTGCGCAGTCTCGAAAAGGCGGATCGTCGCCGTGGCGTTAGTTGTGTGGGCGCCAAACCAGTCATCGATGCAATCCTGAACCCCGACCGTCGCGGCGCAATGGAAGACGCCGGAAACTGTTGCCATGGCAGTGTCCAGGCTTTCCGTGCTGGTCAGGTCGGCCCTAAGGACCGATATGTCATCGCCGCCCGGTAGATTGTCCGGCGACCCGGTCGAGAAGTCATCGAGCACCACCACCTGATCTCCGCGCCGCAGCAGGTGATCCACCAGATTGCTGCCGATGAAACCGGCCCCACCGGTGACCAGCCAGCGCTCCGTCATCTTGCACTCCGCTCAAGCAACCGTTTTGTCTGCCTTATGACCCCGGGTGCCCGCTGCCGAAGGGTCTCGTACGCGCGAAACGCCAGCTTGTTCGTCGCCACGATTCGACGGGCGCGCTCGATCCCGGAACGCGAACGCCGCCGGTGGCGGTCCAGCGCGTCGCTGCAGCCGTGGAGATGACCGTCGGACCGCATCCGCAGCGCGGCGTTAAGCATTCCTTCCCAAAGCGGCGCGCGTGTCGTCCAGTCAAGCTGCTGGCGCCGATCCAGGTTTTCCCGCCGCAGCCCGTCACACAGATCCGGATCGAACAACAGCCGGTCCAGCGCATCGGCAAACGCGTGTGGGGAACGTTCGCGAAGAACGAACTCCGATTGCCGCGGACCCAAGATTTCGGGCACGACCCCAACATCGGTCGAGATTATCGCGATTCCGCTCGCCATGGCCTCCAGAACAGGGTTGGGCGTGCCCTCCATGGCGGAGGTGCAGACCAGGATGTCGAGCTGGCGGTAGAAGTCGGGCATCTGCGCATGCGGAATCCGTGTTTCTCCGGCGTCGGCGATGTGAACGTCGATGTCCCGCCCGCGGGCCTTCAGAAGGGCAATCGCGGCGTCGAAAACCGTCCGGCGCCCCTTGAGGTCCGGCGCCTCGGTGCTGGCCCAGCGGCTGTTGCCGACCCAGCCTATTCGGCGGGGGCGGTGTCCGACCGCTGCATCGCCTCGCGGCCCAAAGCGGGACAGGTCCACCCCATCGGGCAGCGTGCAGACTATGTCGGGCAGATCGCGAGACGCCGCATAGGCCCGATGCAGGCGCTGCGAACAGGCACAGACGAGGTCGGACACGGCGAACGGATCACCCATTTTGATGAGCGCTTCTTTGTCCTGGTACAAATGGTCATAAACGACCGTGACCAGCGCCGGGCGATCCGGTCCGGTGAAGCGGCGCCAGGCATTGCCGTCAAGGCAGTCCAAAAAGGCCAGGATGTCGAACCGCCAGAGGAAGACCATCACGTCCGCTTCCAGCGCGATCCGCTGAACGACGGGTTTGCGCCCAAACCAGTCGTTCCTGCCGTAAAGCGTAAATGTGAAGCCGTCGGTCACGCGCGCCACGTTGCGGGCCACGTTGTGAAAGGCCCAATCAGGCACGTCGTAGAACAAGGCAACATGCGCGGAACGGGTCAAGGCTCGAAGCCTCCGATCCGCTTGTCTACCGGCTGGTCGCCGCCAGGCCGCCAATGCTTGTGCGCAGCGCGCGTTGCATAGCTGGCAAATTGGACGAAGGCGGGCAGAAAAGGCGTGTTCAGCGTGTCACGCACCGTGCGCCAGTGCCGCCATGCGGCGACAAACTTGTTCCGGGACCGGCCACCGGCGTACCGCAGGACCGCGATCTCTTGCCCGATCAGATGGGCCTGTTCTCCGTCGCCAAGAAGTTCGACCCATAGGGCGAAGTCCTCGCATGGCGCGTTGGGGAACCGTCGATCTCCCAGGAAGTCCCGACGCAGCATGACCGTCGAACAGCCGACAGCGGTATTGCGCAGCAGGGCCCGTTGCGACAGATGCTCAGGGGCGGGCATCGGGCGCACCCGGCCGCGATTTACATTGGCGTAGCGCATATAGGAAAACACCAGCCCGCGACGGTCCATTTCCGACCGCTGCAGCGCCAGTTTACCGGGCAGCCAGACATCGTCGGCATCCAGAAAAGCGACATATTGGCCCGAACTGGCCTCGATCCCGGCATTGCGCGCCGCGCCCGGACCGCTTTGGCGAGGCAGCCGAATGACCGTCGCCTGACAGTTCCGTCCGATTTCAGAGATGATCGCTGCCTCCGACGCGGCCGACCCATCGTCGACGACGATCAGTTCGCAGTCTTCATCCTGATCTCGGACCGACCGCACGGCGCGGCGCAGTCCGTCGGGATCGTCAAAGCACGGGATGATTGTGGTGGTACCGACGCGCGCGCCGGCCGCGACCTTCACGTCCTCCCGAACGGTCGAAACACTGCCCACACAAGTGCCCTAGTGATGCCGTAATAAAGCCAGAATGCCCAAACCCGAGAAATTGAAAAGAGGCTTCTCCGTGCTTTTTCAGAACGAAAAGACCTCAAGCCACATACTTCAGGCGCCGGTGGTTTCGCCTTTAAGAGTTCTTTTTCGAAAACAAGGAGCTAGCTCTCCTCACTTATACGTATCGGTGAAATACTTGAAAATAACTCTTGAATTACCGGGCGGCTGTTTTCGAAATGAAAATCAGTTCTCCAGGGCCCAGGGCTTTACGGGCTTCAATATGCTGTGGGAGTTCCGAAGATAAGAATCGATCAGTCGGTCCAATGCGCGCCGCGTGATGTATTTGTGTTCGCTGGAATAGCCGAGCGTGGCCACCATCTTCCAATGGCCGTACATCAGGCAGACAAACAGATAGGACAGTTCGCCACACTGTTCCGGGCTCATGTCGGGCCATTTCAGCGCGATTTCATGGGCTACCACCTGCCCCAAAAGACCATATTGCAGGCACAGGTTCGAGCGGATCTGATCGCTGCCCGCGGCCCAGGCGAAGACGGCGTCGTAGGCCTGGTCATCTCTCGGCTTGCTGTCGTCGCTCAGAAGATCGAAATAGAAATCGAAAAAGAAATCCAGCCGGTTCTTTTCCTCGATCTTCGCCACGCCGTTGACCAAAGCACTGCGATAAAGCTCGGCCAAATAGTCGCAAAGGGCGATCATCAGCGCTTCGCTGTCTTCGAAGTAGTAACGGATCAATTGTCGCGACAGGCCGGCAGATTGAGCGACCGTTTCAAAAGACAGGGCCTGAACACCACGCGACATCAAGACATCGAATGCCGCGCGGATGATCGCCGCCTTCTTTTCGTTCCGAGAGTCCATGACATGTCATCACAGAAACGCCCAACAATAAGCAAGCAGAATTTGGCGCGGTAATCCGATCTGGCGGAGAATACGGCCCGACCCGGCGGCGCCCATACATCGTTTGTACCTAGCCCCGCGAAGGATCAGCGGCCTTGATCATGGTGGATATCTATGGGCGGGGACATGTCATTGCGCCACTACCGGCCGACACCCGAGGCCGCGACAGTGCCATAGACGCTTGGCGAGTCGCCGAATGCCAGGTTGGTCGTCACGATGATCGTGGCCCGTCCCTCAAGCCGCCGCGTCGAGAAACACCCGCAGCGATCTGCGGATCTGCTCCTCAGCCAGACCTCTGACGATGAAGACGATCCGCGATGACGTGTCGTCGGTGGGCCATTTGGCAAGATGGAGAGGGGGATGGACCACGTGCTGGACTCCGTGGAGGATCAGGGGCCGATCGGACTCAGCGACGTTGAGGATACCCTTGACGCGCAAAACGCGATCGCCGTGTGCGTGGAGCAAGGCCGTCAGCCAGACCCCGAAGGCAGTCCAATCAATGGGGGTGTCATAGCGCAACACGAAGGTGACCGTGTCACCGGTTTGAATGTGATTATGGGGGTGATCGTGGGGCTCTTCGCTCAGCCAGCGGGCGACCTCGTCCTGCCGCGAGGCATCGCTGCCAAGATCCTCGGCGAACAGGGCGTCCGCGTCAAAGTTATGGCCGTCGCTTGACGTGGTCAGCGCCGTCGGGTTGAGGGTCTTCAGCCGCGCCTCCAGCGCCGAAGCCTCGGCCTCGTCCGAAAGATCGCATTTCGTCAGCAGGATCCGGTCCGCCACCGCGGCCTGCTTGATCGCCTCGGGGTGCCGCCGCAGGGTTTGCGCGCCGGCCAGCGTGTCCACCGTGCAGACGATGTTGCCGATGCGAAAATGCTTCGAGATCACGGGTTCGGCGGCGATGGTCGAGACGACGGGGGCCGGGTCCGCGAGCCCGGTGGTCTCGACCACGACGCGGCGAAACTCGGGAATCTCGCCGCGCTTTGCCCGGTCGTAGAGGTCGCGAATGGTCTCCTGCAGGTCGGACCGGATCGTGCAGCACAGGCAGCCGCTGTCGAGCAGCAGGACGCCCTCGCTGACCTCTTCCAGCAGGATATGGTCGAGCCCGACCTCGCCGAACTCGTTGACGATGACCGCCGTGTCGCTGAATTCGGGGCGCCGTAGCACCTCGTTCAGCAGCGTCGTCTTGCCCGACCCCAGGAAGCCCGTGACGACGTTAACGGGGATCATGGATCGCGCGCGGCCTGAAGCGCGTCGAGCCACTCCGGATCCAGCGGATCCAGCGGCCGACCCAGAAACGCGTCCACCTTGCCCCAAACGGCCTGGATGTCGTCGACGATCGCCCGTCCTCCGGTCGCCGACGCCAGCACGTAGTTGGTGGCTTGAAAGTCGGACACCTTCATCCGATAGGGCTTCAGCGCCGCATTGACGACGGCGACCCTGTGGGCTCTTTCAGCCCGAATGGTACGGCGCCGATCATCGGAGAAGGCATCCGGATAGGCGGATGTGTCGGTCCAGTGAACCTGGCCCAAAAGGCCGCATAGACCGCACATCCGCTGACTACTCCCTAAACCGGAACGAACCGGGCGCCCTATGACCTGGGATGCCGTTGGGCGAAATCGTTGGCGATGTTGTCGAACGTCGTCCACTTCACGCCGGGATGGGCGTTGATGTGCGCAAACAGGCGCTCAAGCATCAACAGAACCTGCGGCTTGCCGGAAACATCGGGATGAAGCGTCATGGTGAAGACGGCGTAGTCCATCTCGCGATAGACCCAGTCGAATTGATCGCGCCACATCTCCTCCAAATGGCGCGGGCTGACAAAGCCGTGGCTGTTCGGTGCCGCCTTCATGAACATCATGGGCGGCAAATCATCGAGATACCAAGAGGCGGGGATTTCGATCAGATCGGTTTCCTCACCGCGTACCAACGGCTTCATCCATTCATGCGGTTGCTTGGCGTAGTCGATCTTGGTCCAACTGTCGCCGACCCTGATGTAGTAGGGCGAGAAGTCGTTATGCATCAGCGAGTGATCGTACTTGATGCCCTTTTTCAGCAGCAGTTCGTTGGAAACCGGCGAAAACTCCCACCACGGGGCGACGTAGCCGGTCGGCCTGCGACCGCAGAGCTTTTCGATCAACTCGATCGAATAATCCATCACCGCCTCTTCCTGGTCGGGGGTCATGGCGATGGGGTTTTCGTGGCTGTAACCGTGCATGCCGATCTCGTGCCCGGCATCGGCGACTGCCTTCATCTGGTCGGGGAAGGTTTCAAGCGAATGGCCCGGAATAAACCAGGTTGTCTTGACCCCAAACCGGTCGAACAGTTTCAGCAGGCGGAGCGATCCGACCTCGCCGGAAAACATGCCGCGACTGATGTCGCACGGGCTGTCCTCGCCGCCATAGCTGCCAAGCCAGCCACCAACGGCATCCACATCGACACCGAACGCGCAAAAAATCTCTTTGGCCACACTACCCTCCCTGAACCGCGACGCCGCGGCACTTCTGAAACCTCGAGCCGCCGGTCAGGCAGCGTCGAGCACGATGGATGTTCTCTCCGGCAGCCAGGTGAGCCTCACCTCGGCACCGTTTGCCAGGCTCATATCCTCGATCTTCCTGCGATACGTCTCGAGGCGGATTTCCTGGGTTTCGTCCAGGCGCACGGTCACGAAGGCGACCTGGCCCACCGGGTCGATCTGGGTGACGACCCCCGTCACGCCGTCTCGCCCGGCTTCCTCGGCCGCCGAAACGTCCTGGATGCTCACATACTCCGATGGCACCACGGCCATCGCCTCTGCCCCTTCTGACGCGGTCCCCTTCGTGAAGGTCGGGACGCCCGAAATGTTGCCAAACCGCGTCTTGATGACGGTGCGATCCCCGTCCGTGCCGGCGAGCGTGCCGGCGATAATCTTGTTACGCCCGACAAAATGCGCCACGAAAGGCGATTGCGGTCTTGTGTAGAGCTCGAACGGTGTGGAGATTTGCTCCACGCGTCCGGAATTCATGACCACCACCCGGTCGCCCATGCTGATCGCCTCGGACTGGGCATGGGTCACAAAGACGAAGGTGATGCCAAGCTCCCGTTGAAGGACCTTCAGCTCCTCTTGGATCGACTTGCGCAGGTTGGCGTCAAGCGCACCCAGCGGTTCGTCCAGCAACAGGATGTCCGGCTCCGTCACCAAGCCGCGGCCAAGCGCCAGGCGCTGCTTCTGGCCGCCGGAAAGAACCCGTTCCTTTTCGTCGGCAACGTCGGTCAGTTCGAGCTTCTCCAGCATCGAATCTACCCGGCGCTTGATCTCATCAGCGGCCAGATTTCGGACCTTCAGCCCGAACTCCATGTTCTGCCGCACGTTCATGTGCGGAAAGATCGCGTAGTTCTGAAAGATCGTGGCTGTCGGCCGCTTCTCCGTCGGCACCTCGGTGTAATCGGTGCCCCGGATCATCAACCGCCCGGCCGTGATGCTCTCCAGACCAGCGATCATGCGCAGGGTCGTCGTCTTGCCGCAGCCGGACGGGCCGACGAACGAGACGAATTCGCCCTTGGATACCTGAAGGTTGAACGCCTCAACGGCCAGTGTGCCGCCGGGATACACCTTCTTCAGGTCTATGAGTTCGAGATCGAAGGTCATCTGTCAGTGCATGATCGTGAGCCATCGGCGGCAGGAGGCGTGGCGGGGCGCGAACACCCCACCACGCGACACGGCATCAGACGCTGAGGAACTCGTCCCAGCGCTGGATCAAGTAGTCGTACTCGTCCGGCCACTGATGCCAATAGGCAACATGGCTGGCCCGTTCCTGCAGCGAGCCGCCGTCACGCAGATCACCTTCCTGGATGCCGCGATCCGTCGGACCCTGCCAGGGCTGGCCCTCGTACCAGAAGCCGTACCGATCAGCCGGCATGACATCCTGGATGTTGGTGGTGGGCGAGTAGTAGCCCTGCTCGGACACCGTGATCGCCGGCGGGCCGGACAGCCAGTAATCGGCATAAGCGCGAACCGCATCGGCGTTCGGCGAACTGGCGATCTGGCTGATGCCGATCGACCAGGCGCGATAGCCTTCCGTCGGCACGGCGTACGAGCACGGAATGCCCTGCGCCTTCACCGCCATCACGGCCGGCTGCCAGGCGTCGGCGAGAACCATTTCGCCGGAGGCCAGCAGGTTGACCAGCTCGCCAAAGTCGCCCCACAGCGCGCGGAACTGACCGTCGCGCTTCTTGCTGATCAGGAAGGCGGCGGCCTCGTCGATTTCCTCGCGGTTCGGGTTGCCCGGGTTCGGCACCTCAAGCAGGCCGAGCGAGTTCATCGCCAAGATCGCCTGTCCAAAGGCGATCAGCGGGTCGACGTTGAGACCCGTGCGTCCGCGGAACTCCTCGTCGAACAAAGCCGTCCAAGTGTTCGCCTGTTCGGCGTCGACAAGATCTGGGCGATAGCCAATGGAGTCAAAGTTATAGACAGTCGGCACCATCCAGAGCTGGGTCTTGGCATCGTCGGCCCAGATCTGACCGGAGATTTGCGCGCGCGCTTCCATGCGCGGGTCGGTCTCGGTGAATGTCGGGCGGATGTTGGCCCAGTTGGCAAGATCCGCGGTCGGGATCGGCGAGATTGTGTTGGTGATCGTCATGGCCGGAAGCCGTTCGCCGATCGTTTCCCAGCAATCATACGCGGTCGAGCCCGACAGCAGCTCGGTCTGTGTGTTCGGGAAGATGTCGGCCCGGCCGGACACCCCGCCGACGCCCGACGCGACCTGGAAGTCATCCAGGATACGTTCTTGGACCGTGACCGAGAGCCCGACCGTGCGCAGTTCCTGGCTAGACAGGTCCTGGGCGAACAGCCGGTGCGCGGGCGCGAAGGCCGATCCGGCGACAAGCACGCCGGAACCCGCCATGAACCCTCTGCGAGACGGATGTAGAAACTTCATCTGTTTTCTCCCTGTTGCGAGTTGATGAACCAAAACGGCTAGTAGCGGCCTACGAGCAATCCCCCATCGACGGCGATGACCTGACCTGTCATGTACCGTGCGGCCTTCGATGCGAGGAAAAGGATGACGTCGGCGATATCGTCGGGTTCGCCGACGCGCCCCATCGGAATGAACTCCGCCGCCGCCTGAAGCCCGACATGGCCGAGCGAGTGCACTTCGCTGAGTGCCTGGGCGGTGCGGATGTAGCCGGGCGCGATACCGTTTACGCGGACACCGGACGCCGCGAGTTCCACGGCAAGCCCTCGGACAAGTCCGATCACGCCTGACTTGGCGGCGGAATAGTGCACATGCTCGTCCCAGCCATAGGCGACGCCCATGATCGAGCTGAGGCAGACAATCGATCCGCCGCCCGCTTCCTTCATTTTGGGCACGGCGGCACGGACGGCGCGCATCATGCCCTTCAGGTCGATATCGAACGTGTGGTCCCACTTCTCGTCAGTGAGTTCGTTCAGCGGAACCTTGTGGGCGATGCCGGCATTGCAGACCAGCGTGTCGATAGCGCCGCTCGACGCCTCCACCGCGGCTATCACCTCGTTGGTCTGGTCTGTCGATGTGACGTCCAGCGCATGGAATTCGGCGGACCCGCCCGCGCGCTTTATCTCTTCGGCGACCGCGTTGCCCTCGTCGACCAGGACGTCCGTGACGATGACCCGGTAGCCGTCGTTTGCGAAGGCGTGCGCGGTGGCCTTGCCGATGCCGATGCCGGCGCCGGTGATCAGAACAGTCTTCATGTCCCGGCCTCCATCACAGCATCACGTCCCCTGAGTTGGGCCCGAGGGTTTGGCCGACATAGATTTTGGCTTCGTCGGACGCGAGAAACGCCACGGTCGCGGCAACGTCCTCGGGCTCGCCAAACCGGCCGAGCGGCAGTTCTGCCGCCTTGGCGGCGCGCCAGTCTTCCGAGATCGCCGCGACAAGTTCCGTGTTGATCGGGCCCGGCGCGACCGCATTCACCCGGATGCCGTGGCCGCTGACTTCGCGCGCCAGCGCCTTGGTCATGCCGATGATGCCGGCCTTGGCCGCACTGTAGTGGCAGAGCTCAACCCCGCCGATCTGGCCAAGCTGTGACGCGACATTGATGATCACCCCATAGTCCGCCTTCAGCATCGGGCCGAGCGCCCTGCGGCAGCCTAGAAAACAGCCGCGCAGATGGACGGCGATCATGCGGTCGAAATCGGCCACGTTCAGATCCAGCATGCGCGCCTGGTTGACGATCCCGGCATTGTTGATCACCAGGGTCGCGGCCCCCCAGGTCTCCTCACACCGGGCAAACACCTGATCGATGTCCGCTTCGGAGGACACGTCGCCAGGGGCCGTGACGACGTGCCCGCCATCATCCCTGATTAATGCCGCCGTGGCTTCCAAGGTTTGGCGGTTTAGGTCGTTCACGACGAGGCGCACGCCCTCTTCGGCAAGTCGGAGCGCAATCGCCTTGCCGATGCCGGCACCGGCGCCCGTCACGATACCGACATGGCGGTCGAGACCTCTCATCCAATCTCCTCCTGGATCCCGGACGACTGGCGCGACCGGGTCACGGCCGTGAACATCAAGATCCCGTAGATCACGAGCAGGGTGAACGAGAACAGGGTGGTCAGAACCCCGAACGCGAACAGGTTGGGATGAATTTCGACGGCGAACGTCCCGTAGATCGCCAGCGGCATGGTGACGTCCGAGCCGCCGGTGAACAGGGTGCGCGGAAACTCGTCATAGCTGAGCGTCAAGGCGAACAGCATGGCCGACAGGACGCCCGGGAAGATCATCGGGAACGTCACCTTGCGGAACGTGCGACCCGGCGGAACGCCGAGCATCCACGACGCCTCCTCGATCGATTTGTCGAACCGGTTGAAGATCGCCAGCATGACCAGAAAGGCGAAGGGGTAGGTGTACACCACGTGCAGCACGAAGGCCGTGCCCCACCAGGTCCGTTCAATCCCTAACTCGTTGGCGACGAGGGCCATGCCGAGGCCGAGCAGAACGCCCGGCACCATCATGCCCAGAACGACCAGGTAGAAGACAAAGCCGGAGCCCTTGAAGTGGGTCCTGAAGGCCTGGGCGGTCAGCGTGCCCAAAACAGTGGAGACCACCATGGTCGCAAAGGCCAGCGTGAGCGACCGGATCAGGGCCTCGCCGATCGGCAATGGCGCCACCCGGGACGGCGGCGCAAAGCCCAGCACGTGCTCATACCAATAGGTCGACCACTCGATGATCGGGAACTGCGGCCCGCCCTCCGGTCCCGCCTGAAAGCTGAGGATCCCCATCACGATAAACGGGCCGTAGAGGAAGACGAGGAACAGGAGCGTGTAGAGCGCCAGGCTCCAGCGAAAGATGCCGACCTTTTGCATGCTCATCGCCCTACAACTCGCGCCGCAGGTTGACGAGCCTGAGCAGCAGCGTGACGACCACGGCCGTCACAATGGTAAGGATCACGCCAATCACCGCCGCAAAGGCCCATTTCAACGAGCCGACCTGCGTGACGATGATGTTGCCCAGTAAGTTGGTCTTGCGGCCGGAAAGCGCGGCGGAGGTCGCGAACTCACCCAGCACCATGACCGAGACGAAGATCGCGCCGACCACGACGCCCGGCAAGCTGAGCGGGAAGATGATGCGCCGGAAGATCGTCCAGGACGACGCACCGAGGTCGCGCGCGGCCTCGATCAGGGAACCGTCAATGCGTGCCAGCATGAAGGCGATCGGGCCGACCATGAAGACCACGTAGATCTGCACCATGCCGACGACGACGGAGAATTCGGTGAACAGCAGATAGTCGATTGGCTCGGTGATGACCCCGATATCTTGCAAGAGAAGGTTGATCGCGCCTTCCCGGCCGAGCATCGGGCGCCACGCCAGCACGCGGATCAGGAACGATGTCCAGAAGGGTATGACGCAGGCCACCAGAACGATGGTTTGGACGACCCTGTTTTGAATGTAGCGGCCAATGAACAGTGCCACCGGATAGCCGACCACGAACGTGCAAGCCAGCACGATGATCCAGATCTTCAAGGTGCGCAGCAGTGCTGCGACATAGGTGTCGGAGCCGAAGAAATCCTGCCAGGACTGGGTCGTCAGATCCGACGAGATGGAAAAGGTCGTCTGGGTCCAAAAGCTGACATAGACCATCATGGCCAGCGGCAGGATCAGGAACAGCGTCATCCAGATCATGCCTGGCGCCAGCAGCAGCAGATGCCGGTGACGGACGAAAAAGCTCGGTCCCCGGCGCCGCTTGTGCGAAACGCTGCGGTCAATGGTATTGGCGGTGGCGTCGGTCATGCGGCGGCGCGGCCCTGGGCGGGTTCGATCAATTTCCCGGCCTCGTCATAGAGCAGCGCGTCATGCACGCGCCAAGACAGGCGGCACGTTTGCCCGCCAATGAAATCAATCGGGTCTGACCGGCTGAGGTGCCGCTCGACCTCGAAGACGCCGCCATCGGGGCGCCTGAAAATGTAAAGCACGCGGCTGCCCATGAACTCGCTGGCGATGAACGTCACATCCAGCGTCGCATGGCCATCGGGCGCGGCGCCATTTGTCTCGAGAAATTCCGGGGCATCCTGCCGAATGGCGTAGGACCGGGCGTCCGCCATGCCCGGCGCCAGCGGCAGCCTGGTATCGCCGTGCAGAAAGGCGCCTTGGTCGACCTGTCCGGCCAAGATGTTGTAGGCGTTCAAAAACCGGGCCACGCGCACCGTCGCGGGTTGGTGAAAGATCGTGTTCGGGTCGGCGACTTGAGCCGCACTGCCATCATCCAGCACGATCATCCGGTCGCCCATGGCCAGGGCCTCGGCTTCGTTGCCAGTGACATGCATGAACGTGACGCCAAGGGCCTCGCGGATCTTGCGAAGCTCAACCGTCATGCGCTCGCGCAGGTTCGCATCCAGCGCGCCGAGCGGCTCGTCCAACAGGCAAATCTTGGGCTCGGTCACCAGCGTTCTGGCCAGCGACACCCGCTGCTTCTGGCCGCCGGAGATGGCGCCGACGGAGCGATCACCCAACCCTTCCAATCCGACCAGTTCAAGGATCGTCGCGACCCGCTTGCGCACCTCGTTGCCGTCGGCGACCGCATCGTCTGCCCGATTGCGCAGGCCGAAGGCGATGTTGTTGAAGACCGTCATGTGCGGGAATAGGGCATAGTTCTGCTGGACAAAGCCGAGGCCGCGCTCGTGCGCGCGCGCATAGGTAATGTCCTGGCCGTTGAGCTGAATCCGGCCGCTGTCGGGGTTCTCCAAACCCGCGATCAGCCGCAACAGAGTTGTCTTGCCGGACCCTGATGGGCCCAGAAGCGTCAGATACTCATTGTCCCGCGCCGTGAGGGAGAGGTTCGAAATCGCGGCTCTGCCACGGAAGCTCTTGCTCAGGCCCTCAAGCTCCAACATGTGACGACGCTTCCCTGGTGGTCGCTAAGGAGCGACACGCTGCGAGTTTCCCAACTGTCTGACTTTCGTCGGCAAAAGTCAAAATGTTTTCGGTTTGATGGGCCATTCTTCTTACAAAAACGGTGTTATTGGGCTATTAATCAGGCTCCACGAGCGCTCGCCAGTGTATTGTGTCGACTGAGTGCGTTTGGCGCGCGGCGAATTGACGGTGCAACAGCGATGGATATCCCCGCCCAAGGCGACGTTGGTGCAAGACCCGCGCCGCGCTATGTCGCCATCAAGGAACGGATCGCGCTGGCGATCGAAAGCGGTGCGCTTGCGCGCGGCACGATCCTCACAGAGGCGCCCTTTGCCGCCATCTTCGGCACCAGTCGCACGCCCGTTCGCACAGCGTTGAACGAGCTTTGCGATGGCGGTCTCGTGTCTCGCTTCGAGGGCCGGGGCTTCGTGGTCGGTCAACCGGGTGAGGCGCAGCCGCACAGAACCCGTATAACCCGCGCCATGTTGGGGTTGAGCGCGCCGGTCTCGGCAGAACCGCCGCGCGTCAGCGCCGACCGGATTGCGCGAACGCTTGAAAAGAACCTGATGCTGGCCTTGCCCTTCGGGCTTCACCGGATCAACGAAAAGGCGGTCGCCGACCATTTCGACGTGAGCCGCACGGTGGTGCGAGAGCTGTTCTCCCGCTATCAGGATCGCGGCCTCATCCGCAAGGACCGAAGCAACCACTGGACGATCGGCCCGCTGACCGCCCGCGATGTGTCCCACTTCTTCGCCATCCGCGGCCGTTTGGAACCCTTGGCGCTGACGGACAGTGCCCCGCACATACCGGGGTCCGAAATCGCCAGAATGCGACAGGCCCTCGACGACGCTATCGGCGATGTCGGCGCCCTTGATGCGGATCGGATCGACGCGCTGGAAACCGACATCCACATCACCCTGCTGGCGCAGTCGCCCAACGCAAGCCTGCTGCGCATGATTCAGCAAAGCCATATCGCGCTGGTGGTCAACCAGGTCTTCGCCTCTTTCGTCGGCCCGCGGCCCTTCGAAATCGGCTTTCGAGAACACGCCATGATCCTGGATTTTCTCGTTCGCGGCTCGCACACAGCCGCCGCGCAGGCCTTGGAGGAGCACATAAGGCTGTCGTCGCACCGCACGCGCCAGCGCTTGATGGCGATTTCCGTCTTTCCCGAACCGGAGCTGCCGCATTACCTGGTCCGTCAGTCGCCATAAAGCCGGCGCGTCGGCGCCCGGTTCAGCGCGCTTTGCCAACTTCGCACCAGATAGTTGTGTTCCATCATGATCGTGTCCCACACGACGACCCGCGACATCCGGGCCTCGTAATCGCCGCCCTCGCGGATCTCGCCCTTGTCGAAGATCAAGCGGCCGGCTTGATCGCGGATATCCTCCGCCGCCGGTTTGCCGCCGTACCAGAAATCCCACTCCGCCTCGCTCAGGTGCGGTCGCACGGCATAGGGGTTGGCGACATAGGCGCCCGCCCGTGCCATCAGCGCGCCCGGACGGCCGCTGAGCCACCAGTTGAGATAGTCGTAGGCCGCGTCCAGCTTCCAGCCCGAGACCCTCGACGACAGCGAAAGCCCGCCGAACCAGCCGCGATAACCCTCCTTGGGCGTCGTCATGCGCGCGTCGATGCCGCTGGCCCGCAACTCCGTGAGGCCCGACCACCAAAGAGAGCCGATCATCGGTTCGCCGCTGCTCAAGGCGGCAATCGCCTCGGATTCGTCGGCCCAGCAGCACTTGAAATGACCGTCTTGAAGGTAGAGGCGAAGCTTCTCCGTCAAGAGGTCGATCTCTTCCAGACTTAAGCAGCCGATATCGGCAACCCGCACCTCCCCTTGCGCCCGGAGCGCCAGAAGCATGTCAAGCGTGCCGATCGCAGCGTCACTTTGCAGAATGGCACGGCCGCGCCATCGATCGTCGAGCAGCACCCCCCAGCTATCCAGCGTTTTCGGGTTAGCCCCGATCACTGCGAAGCTGTCGGCATTGTGCACCGTCGGCACCATGCTGATCCAATTCGACGGCGTATCACCAAGCGAGCCATCGAGTTGAACAAATAGCCGCTTGGACGGATCGCCGCCGCGCGGGCGCGCCAGCTCGGGCCGCAACCGCCCCTGTTTGGGCAACGCATTGATCTCGTCCCACCGATCGATCCGAGACAGATCGATCGGTTGGATCGAGCCTGTTGGCCAGGTGAGATCGATGTCTTGAAACCATTGGTCGTAAACGTCGAAACCATCCGGTTCCAAGGCGCCCATCCGCTGGGCGGCGGTGCCGTCACGGGTGATGAACTCGAATGCTACGCCAAGGTCCCGCTCCGCCGCTTGGCAGATCGCCGGGGTCTGCGTAACCGAAGTGCCGAGAACGCGCAGTGGATCGCGCTGCCGCCGAACGCGCGGCGCCGCGACCCCGAAATCGACGACCTTGTCGCCCGTAGCCATGTCAGCCGGCCCTGTCCTGAGGCTCAACGATCTCGACTTCCATGAAGGCGAGATCGCTGTCGCCGGCATTGACGACATTGTGCTCGACGCCGGCCCGCCTGGCATAGGGCTGATGCTGGGTCAGCTCAGCCGAACGGCTTTCGCCCCCCGGCTCCTCAAGCAGCAGCGTGCCGTCGGTCAGCGGCATCACGACATAGTCATGCGCGTGAACATGCCAGCCCGTCTCCGCCCCCGGCGCAAAGCGCCACTCGGTCACAATCACCCGCCCGTCATCCACATGGACGATCGGCGTCGCGGCTGGTCTTTCGGCCATGGCCTCAGGCCCGCCGGCTGCGATCGACCAGGTGCCAGATCGCCGGCAACACCGCCGCCGCCAGGGCGATCTTGAACGCGGCGCCGGGCAGGAACGGGATCAATCCTAGATCGAGGACCGGCTGGTCCCAGCCGATGAAGGCGCCAAGCCACAGCACGCCTAAGGCAAAGATGATTGCCGTTCCCGCGACCATGGCGGCAAGCGTCGGGATCACGCGACGATCCCAGCCGCGTTCGGCCAGCCAGCCGACGACAACAGCGGAGAAGAAGAAGCCCACGAGATAGCCGCCCGTCGGCCCCATCATATAGGCAAGGCCAATGCCGCGCTCCGGCGTGCCGGCAAACACCGGCAAGCCCACGGCCCCTTCGGCCAGATAAAGCAGGATGGTCGCGCCGCCAAGCCGCCAGCCGAAAGCCATGCCGATCACCAGCACCACGAGGGTCTGCATCGTCATCGGCACCGGATAGAAGGGAACCTGGATCTTTGCCGACAGCCACAGGGCGAGCGAACCAACCACCGCCAGCATGAGATTGCGCAGCGCCACGTTCCCGCCAGTCGGCAGCGTCTGAACAAGCGTGTCGTTCGATTTCATCGGTCGGTTCCTTTTCTATCTAACCCCGGCCTTGGCCAGCACCGCCTCTATCGCCAGGCCAAGACGGAACAAGCGTTCGTCCTGTCCGCCCGGGACGCTGATCAAGAGGCTGGTCGGCAGGCCCGTCGCATCCCTGCCGTTCGGCAGGGCGAGGCCCGGCAGGTTGAGGAAGTTGCCCAGCGACGTGTTGCGCAGGGTCTTCAGATTGACTTTATGGAACAGCGCGTTGTCGGCCTCCAGCGGAGCAATCTCCGGCGCCGTCATGGGCGTGGTCGGCATTGCGATCAGGCAATTCTCGACACCCGCGATCGACTCGATCAGCCGCGCGCGCCCGCGCCGCAGGGCATCCACTGCCGCCTCGCTCATGGCGCGCCCGATCATGATGCGGTCGACGACGCGGCTGTCGATGCGCGGGCAGTCAGGGCCGTCGACCAAGGCCCGGTGTTGTTCGTAAGCCTCCGCGCCGACGATTGTGCCGTTATCGGCGATGAGCGTCGCTGCCTCGCTGATCACGTCCGAAAGGCCCGTTTCGATGCGCATGCCGGAGCGTTCCAGCGCGCGAAGAGCGCTTTCGAAATTGCGCGCCACGGCCTCGTCCAAGTCGTCCAGAACGACCGCGTCCGGCACGATCAGTCTTTGGCCCGACAGGTCGCCGGGCTCCACTGTCGCCACAGCGACGCCGCGCAAGGCGCGGTCGAGTAGGATGCAATCTTCGACGCTGCGTCCAAGCGGGCCAACCGTGTCGTGCGTCCGCGACAGCAGGAAAACGCCCGTGCGATCGATGCGCCCCTCGCTGGACTTGTAGCCGACCAGTCCGTTGAACGATGCCGGGATGCGGACCGAACCGCCGGTATCCGTGCCGATCGTGCAGGGCGCGAGACCGGCGGCAATGGCCGCACCCGATCCTGAAGACGACCCGCCCGGCACGCGGGCCACGCGATCGTCATGCGGATTGTGCGGCGTCCCGAAATGGGGGTTGAGGCCAAGCCCGGAATAGGCGAACTCGGTCAGGTTGAGCTTGCCCAGCGTGACCATGCCTGCAGCGCTAACATTGGCGACGGTCGTGGCGTCGGCGCTCGCCGGTTCGGCGTTGCGATAGTAGTCCGACCCGCCGGTGGTGGTTTCGCCCTCGAAATCGAACAGGTCCTTCCAGGCGATCGGCACCCCGTCGAGCACGGACAGAGGGCGCCCGGCCTTGAGCCGCGCGGCACTCGCCTCTGCTTCCTTTAGCGCGCGGTCGCGTGTGACGGCCAAGAAGATCGCAGAGCTCTGCTGCTCGATCTTGGTGAGATAATGCTCCGCCAATGGCACCGGCTCAGCCTCGCCGACAGCGAGCGCCCGGCCGATTTCGGCCGCGGACCGGCGGGACAAGGCATCAAGGTCGGTCATGCCAGATGGTCGCGGATGCCCGCCATCAATGCGGCACGATCCGCGCGCGCCTGCAGCGCCGTGGCCATGTCCACCTTGACGAAGCTGACGGGCTTGTGGGGCTGCAACTGGCCGATCAGATCCATATCCGCCGAGATCACGGTGCCGATCATGAAGTATCCGCCGCCGGAAACAGCGTCTCGGTGCAGCACGATGGGCTCGGTCCCGCCTGGTACCTGGATCGATCCGTACGGGTAGCAACCATCGACGATGTTGGACGGGTCGGAGCCCGCGCCGAACGGCTGCTCCCGCTCGACGAACTCAAGCGGCTGGCCGCCTCGGAACCGATAGCCCATGCGGTCGGCCTCGGGCGCCACCTTCCATTCGTCGGCGAAGAAGCTGTTTTGGGCCTTCTCGGTGATGCGGTGCCAGTAAAGGCCGGGCATGACCCGCAGCTCCGTCGGCGAGCCGAGGTGCCGCCTCAGTTCTGTCGGCACCGACGTGCCAGCGTTGCCGGTGTCGGAAAGCCCAACGGGCAACTCGTCGCCGGCCTGGATGGCCCGACCGTCAACGCCGCCCAATGCGCCGATGGCGTAGGTCGAACGGCTGCCGAGCATCGGTGGGGTATCGATGCCGCCGGAAACCGCTATATAGGCCCGCGCGCCCTCGGACAGATATCCGAAGCTCAGCCGCTGGCCGGCCTTGATCGGCAAGCCGGTCCAACCCGCCTGTTCCTCGCCGTCGATCAGCACCGGGATATCGGCCCCGGTGACCGCGACGACAGCGTCGGCGGTGAACTCGATCTCCGGGCCCATGAAGACCGCTTCAAGTCCCGCGGCGCCTTCATCGTTTCCGACCAGGAGATTGGCCGTGCGCAAGGCCATGCGGTCCATCGCACCGCCGATGGGGATGCCGAGATGGAAATAGCCGGGCCGGCCGAGATCCTGGATCGTCGTTAGAAGACCCGGCTGGATGATCTTAAGAGCCATAGAGGGTCTCCGTCAGCTTCTTGTTCGTGCCGTCGATATCGCGGTTGAAGTCCGCCAGGTTGAAGGTGACGTTGCGGATCAGCGGGGCGAACGCGCCGGTCTCGACGTCCTGCTCGATCTGGTCGTGTTCCTCGCGGCCGATCGGCTTCCATTTCACGATATCGCCCGGCTTGAAGAAGACCATGAAGTCGGACAGGTAGCTCACCGTCTGGGTCGGGTCATAGATCGGCATCGGGGTGATGCCGAACATCTGATAGCCGCCGGCCCCGCGCACCGAATAGATGCAGCCAAAGCAGCCGCCATGGCCGACGGTCAGCTTCGGCGTGTCCGTGCGCGGCCTGAGATATTTGGGCACCTCAAGCTGCCGCTCGCGATCGACGAGCTGATAGAGAAACGGCAGGCCCGACACGAAGCCGACCATGGAGACGAACCAGGGCGCGCCATGATGGGCGGCGATGAAGTCCTCCGCCGTCGCCATGCCGTTGACCCGCGCGGCGAAATCGAGATCGGTGGCGTTTGGGTCCTGGTGCCGCTCACGAAACCGCATCAGGGTCTCATGGGTCCACGGATCTTGGTAATAGACCGGGATCTCGACAATACGGGTCGCGATCTGCTTTTCCGCGCTCTCCGACACGGTTTCCAGCGATTTGAGTTCGGCCAGCAGGTCGTCCGGCTTGATCCGGTCGGGGTCGAACTTGACCTGCAGCGAGGCGTTGGCCGGGCAGATCTCGGTCACACCCGCAATGTCCGCGTCGCGCACGGCGTTGGTCATGGACAGGCTTTTGAAAAAGGCGTCGAGCGACATTTCCTCGTCGACCTCGACGAAGATGTGTTCGTCTCCGCCAAATGAGTAGCGTGTCTTCATCGTCGCGAGCCTCCGTCCGGCCTCATACCAACTTGTGATGATAATGACCCATGTGATGGCGGCCAAATCGGTTCACGACAAGGCGCGTCGCGCAGCGCGATGCGGTGCATCGGGCAAGCGGCGCAACGTAGCCGTGAACCGATTTGGCCCCACCGAAGGCCGCGTTGTCATGCCCGCTGGCTTCGTTGCGCGCCGCTTGCGGTATGTCCATACCGCGGCGCGACACGCGCCTAACCAGCGAACAAGACAACGTGGTCACTTGGGTCATTATCATCACAAGTTGGTATCACTCGGCCGCTATTGAGTTGGCGTCCAGCCAGTGTTCCAAGAATTGCGTGTGTGTCCTGCCGGCCGCCACATCATCGTCGGCGAGCAATGCCTGATAGAGGGGCAGGGTGGTCTTTAGGCCGCCGATCCGTGTCGTCCTCAGCGCGCCATCCAACCGCCGAAGCGCGTCGGCGCGGTCGCTGCCATGAACGATCAGCTTGCCGAGCAGGGAATCATAGAAGGGCGGAATGGCGTAGCCATCGTACAGCATGGTGTCGAACCGCACGCCCTGGCCGTTCGGAATGTCCAGACCGGACACCACGCCGGGAAACGGCATGAAGCCGTTGGCCGGGTCTTCCGCGTTCACCCGCACCTCTATGGCATGGCCGCGTAGCTTGACATCGCCTTGGTCGAACCAAAGCGGTTCGCCCATGCAGATGCGGATCATGGCTTCGACCAGGTCGATGCCCGACACCATCTCGCTGACCGGGTGTTCGACCTGGATGCGTGTGTTCATTTCCAGGAAGTAGAATTCATCCCGTATGCCGTCATAGAGGTATTCCAGCGTGCCGGCACCGCGATAGCCGACGGCCTCGGCCATGGCGACGGACGCGGCGCAAATGCGCTGGCGCGAGGCATCGCTGAGGCCAATCGCGGGCGCCTCCTCCCAGACCTTCTGCCGCCTGCGCTGCAAGGAACAGTCGCGCTCGAAGATGTGGACGGCGCGCTTGCCATCCCCCAGCACCTGCACCTCGATGTGCCGAGCGTTCTCGACCATGTATTCCAGGTACAGGCCACCATCGCCGAAGGCCGCCTTGGCCTCCGCCTGGGCCTGGGGGATCAGGCGCTTCAGGTCCTCGATCGTGTGTGCCACGCGAATGCCGCGCCCACCACCGCCCGCGGCGGCCTTGATCATGACCGGCAATCCGATGTGCTCGCCCGCCGCGACGGCCGCATCCAGGTCTTCCAGCCGGCCCTCACTGCCCGGCGCCGTCGGCACGCCGGCTGCCTTCGCGGCGGCGCGGGCCTCGACCTTGTCGCCCATGCGGCGAATGGTTTCCGGCGACGGCCCGATAAAGACGAGCCCCGCCGACTCCACCGCGGTGGCGAAGTCGGCATTCTCGCTCAGGAACCCGTATCCGGGGTGCACGCAGTCGGCACCGCTGTCCTTCGCGGCCGCCGTGACGCGTTCGATGTCGAGATATGATTTGGCCGCCTGAGGTGGACCGATCTCCGCGCATGCGTCCGCTAGCCGGGCCGCCAGCATGTCCCTGTCTGCTTCAGAACAGGCCTGAACCACCCGCATACCCAGGGACTTGGCCGCCCGGTTCACCCGGACGGCGATTTCGCCCCGGTTGGCGATGAAAAGGGTTTTGCCGCTGAGCGCCAACGCCTAGCCGTCCACTTCCAGGATGACATCACCGGCGGTGACCGGCTGTTCGTTCTCGATCAGATACCGGGCATTCGTGCCACCCGCATCCGCCTTCACCTCGTGGAACGTCTTCATGACCTCGACCAGTCCGACGACCGCCCCTTCCGCGACCGCGCCGCCTTCCTCGATAAAGGGCGGCTCTTCGGGCGAGGGGCGCCGATAGAAGGTTCCGGGCAAAGGGGAGCGGATTTCCTTGGTCGTCATAATGACCCCGTCTTCGTCAGGCCGCGGGTTGCTGGGCCGGCGGCGCGATTGTGATGCCGTTATTCTCAAGGCCGGTTCGAACGGCCGTGCCGATTGCCAACGCCCCCGGCGTGTCGGAATGAAAACAGATTGATTCAAATTCGATGTCGATGTCCACGCCGTCCACCGTCGCGACCTTGCCCTCCAGACACGCGCGCACGCATTTGTCGGCGATCTCGTCCGGGTTCAAGGCGCGCATCTTACGGGTAAAGACGATGGACCCCGAGGCGCCATAATCCCGGTCGGCATAGAATTCTCGGACCACGGGGCGGTGGGCGGCGGAAGCCAGTCGGTACGTTTCCGAGACATGCATGCAAAACAGAAACGCCGTTGGTGCGGTCGCTTCCATCGCCTCGATCAGGTGCTGCGACAGTGCTTCATCCTTGGCTGCGGTCATATAAAGCGCGCCATGGGGTTTTACATGCTGCAGGTCCGTGCCGTGGCGGCGGCCGAACTCCCGCATTGCGCCGACCTGATAGATGATGTCGTTAACCAGCTCTTCGGTCGTTGCCGCGATCGGACGCCTGCCAAAGCCTTGAAGGTCGCGATAGGCCGGGTGGGCGCCGATCCGGACGCCATGATCGACCGCCAGGCGCACCGTCCTGTCCATGATGTTGGGATCGCCGGCGTGAAAACCGGTGGCGATATTGGCGGAACTGATCAACGGCATCAGCGCCTCGTCCGGAGCGTCGCCATAAGACCAGTGGCCGAAGCCTTCGCCCATATCGCAGTTCAGATCGACTGATCGTCGCACCACCTGGACATCCTTGAAAGAAACGGGGGTTCGATAGGCAGAGGGATTGGCGTCGGCCGCCAAACCGAAGCGCGCAGTATTGTGCAGTCGCGATGAATTGGAAAATGAGAATTTATGAAAGTGCCTGTTCGATAAATCAGATAGAGTGGCGGCCTCGCAACACGCCGCCAAGCCGATGTCCTTCAACCTCCGCCATCTGAAGTATTTCATCGCTACAGCCGAGCTTGGCCAGGTCAGCCAGGCGGCCATGGAGCTGTCGATCTCTCAATCGGCCATCACCACGGCGATCAAGGATCTGGAGCAGACGATCGGTGCCCAGCTCTTCGTGCGATCCTCGCTCGGCATGACCTTGACCGAAGTCGGCCGCCAGTTTCTGGGGTCGAGCTATGAGATCCTGGCGAAGGTCGACGAGGCGATGCAGGTCCGCCCCGCCGCGAAGGTCACGGGCAGGCTGCGCCTTGCCGCCACCTACACCGTCATCGGCTATTTCCTGCCCTATCACCTGGACCGTCTCAGCCGCGACTATCCGGAGCTCGAAATCAGCATCGTCGAGCTAGAGCGCAAGCAGATCGAAGACGGCTTGATCAAAGGCGATTTCGACATGGGCGTTGCGCTGACCGCCAATATCGTGAGCGCAGACATCGGGTCGGAACTGCTGATCAAGTCGCCGCGCCGTCTATGGGCGCCGACGGGCCATCACCTGCTGGGCCGGGAAACCGTGCGCTTTGCGGAGGTGTCCAAAGAGCCCTTCATCATGCTGACCGTCGACGAGGCCAGCGACACGGCCATGCGCTATTGGCGCCGCTCGCGTTATCGGCCGAACATCGTGCTGCACACGTCTTCGGTCGAGGCGGTTCGGTCCCTGGTCGCCAACAATCAGGGCGTGTCGATCCTCTCCGACATGGTCTACCGCCCCTGGTCGCTGGAAGGCCGCAGGCTGGAGACGATCGAGGTCTCAGAGGACATTCCGCCCATGGAGGTCGGCCTGGTCTGGCGCGGAAACGCCGAGTTCAGCCCCGCCATGGAGGCGGTGCGCAGCTATTTCCGCAGCCAGTTCCTAAGCCCGCACCTGCCGCCGGGACGCAGCGTCTAGTTCGTTCATGTCCAGTGGGCGACCGAGCGCTTCTCGAAGCTCTCGCGGAATTGCTCCGTCGATTTCGGCAGCACCTCGCCCGTCTCCCAGTCCAGGATCACGGCGTAGCGACGCACGGCGTCCATGTCGTTGATCTCGCCGTCCTTGTACATACGGGCGACCGCTTCGGGGTCCATGCGTGCCCAATCCTTGCGGTTGGCACGGATCTCGGCGCGGGCCGCGTCCGTGGCGGCCTGGTCGATCTCGTATTCGAGAATGTCCGGGTCGATGGGCTTAATCACAACGCCATAGTCGGTCTTCGCGCGTTCGACGGAGATGTAGTCGTCGATCACGTCTTCCTTCACGGCCTCCGGGTCGCGGTCCAGCGGATCGCCGAAGCCGCCGCCGCCGGCGGTCGGCCGGCTGAACGTGTCGCCGCTGCCGATCGGATGGTCGGAAAAGACCGAGCCCAGCCAGTGTTCCTGATCGTCGCCGTTCGACTTGATCGACAGGCCGTGGGGCATGGACGGTAGCCCGCCATTGGTGCCCCAGACCACCGCGCGTTCGCGGTCGCAAATGTAGGAGATGACGGACTTCTCCGCCTCCAGCAGGACGGAGGATTTGAACACGCCGGCCCCGCCGCGCCACTTGCCGGGGCCGGGCGAGTCCTGCTTGATCTGGAACTCGGTCGTGATCACAGGATTGACCCGCTCGTTGCCCTCGGACGGTTGGGACATGAGGCCGGTGCCGAAACAAGCCGTCGTCGCGTCGGACCCGTCCTTGCCGTTGCGACCGCCCCAGCCACCGGGCAGCCACTCGTAGAACATGTAGATGGGCTTGTCTTCCTTGCGCAGGTCGATGCCGCCGGCCAGCAGGTATTCCAGGTTGAAGGCGCAGGCGATGGCCCGCTCGGGCATGATCTCGGACCACATTTCGAAGATCGAGTTCATGATCTTCTCAAACGGCATTAGGAAGCCGGTCACGGCCGTCGGCCACTCCGCACTCACCACCGTGTTGGCAGGCGCCTTGATGTCGAACACGCGGTAGAAGCCGCTGTTCAATGGCAGGTCCGGGAAAAAGGTCTTCATGCCCGCCGCGACCGCCGAGAACGTCGCGCCGTGCCCGGAATTGTAGATCGACGCGATGGTCGGATGGCTGCCGTCGAAATCGTATTCGATGCGGTCACCCTTGATGGTCATCTTGATCTTGATCGGGATCATGCCTTCGCCGCCGCCCGGGTCGCGATCGATGTAATCCACGGTCTCCCAGGTGCCGTCGGGCAGGGCCGCGATGCGCTGGCGCGCGGAACGTTCGACATAGTCCTGAACCGCCGCCATGCCCTGCGTGACCTGATCGCGGCCATACTTGTTGACCAGACGCAGGATCTCGCGCTCGGCGACCGCCGTCGCCCGTTCCTGGGAATGCATGTCGCCGATGATCGAGTGCGGGTCGCGCGTGTTGGCGGCGATCATGTTGCCGATGTCGGAGCAGAACTCCCCCTGCCTGAACAGCCGGATCGGCGTGATGCGCACCGCCTCGCGGAACATGTCGCGCGCGGTCACGTCGAAGGAGCCAGGAACCGAGCCACCCAGATCCGCCCAGTGGCCGTTGGATTGCGAATAGCCGATGATGACGTCGCCGTCGAAGATCGGCCGGATCAGCCGCACATCGCTGAAATGGGTGCCGCCGGCGTAAGGGTCGTTGATGGCGTAGACATCGCCCGGCGCCATGTCCTCCTTGAAGGTGCGGATGACGTCTTTGCAGGTAAAATGCAGGGTGCCGACATGGACGGCGATGTCGGCATTGCCTTGCGCGACCGACTCACCGTCGGCGTCGTGCAGGCAGTTGGAAAAGTCGCGATTGTAGATCACGAAGGAATAGCAGGTGCGCAGCATCTGTTCCGCCATCTGGTCGACGGCGGTGATGAACGAGTTTTTCAGCACCTCGAACGTGACGGGGTCTAGATCCTTGTGAGGGTTCGTGCTCATCGCTGGCTCCCTAAACCCGAATGAGGATGTTGAGATACGTGTCGACGCTGGCCGATGTTTCAGGCGGGATGACCGTCGTTGAATCGATCTGTTCGACAATGGCGGGTCCGGATATCTCGGCGCCAGCGGTCAGCTTCGCGCGATCGTAGATCGCTGCATTGTGCGCCTTTCCGTCGAACCAGACATCGCGGTGACCGTCGGGTTCCGGCGTGTTTGCCACGACGGGGTGGCTTGGCAGTTCCGCCTTCGGGACCATGCCGGTGGCCTTGATCGCGACGCGGAAGATGCTGACCGGCGCGTCGTCGCGGCGGAAGTTGTATTCCCGCTGATGCTCGGCGTGAAAACCTTCGATCAGGTCTTCAACGCTGGTGACATTCTGCGGAACGGACACCGAAAGCGAGCGCCACTGGCCCTGATACATCATCTCCGCAGAGCGCTGCAGCACGATGTCGCCAGGCGCTACTCCCTCATGGCGCAGACGCTCAAGCGCGTCGCGCTCGATCTTCTCAAACGCGGTTTCCAAATCCTCGGGCCGCGTTGACGCCGCATCGGCCATGAAGCTGTCGGAGAAGTCGTGCTGGATATCGACCAGCAGGCATCCCATGGCCGACGTCACGCCCGGGTTCGGCGGCACGATCACCGTGGGGATCGACAACTCCTTGGCGACGGCCGCACCGTGCAGCGCGCCGGCCCCTCCGAAGGCGACCAGGGCGAAGTCCCTGGGGTCGTAGCCGCGCGAGATCGACAACAGCCGCACGGCATTGGCCATGTTGGCGTTGGCGACATCGATGATCGCCTCGGCCGCCTGGTGCAGCTCCATGCTGAAGACATCCGCAACGGTCTCCTTGACCGCTTTCTCGGCAAGCGCCGGGTCGAGAATGATGTCGCCGCCCGCAAGCGATGTTCCAAGTCGCCCCAGCACGACATTGGCGTCGCTGTTGGTGGCCACCTCGTTGCCGTTTGCGTAGCAGGCGGGGCCCGGGTCGGCGCCGGCGGACTGCGGACCGTTCCTCAGCGAACCGCCCTCGTCTCGCCAGGCCAGCGACCCGCCGCCGGCTCCGATGGTCAGCACCTCGATGCTGGGGAAACGGATCGGGTAGCCGAACTCGATGTACCAATCCTTGGTGATCCGGGATTCGCCCTCATAGGCCAGGGAGACATCGGTGCTGGTGCCGCCCATGTCGAAGCCGATGGAGTTGGGAAAGCCGCACAGATTGCCGATGAACCGGCTGGCGATCGCCCCGGCCGCGATGCCGGAACCCGCAAGACGCGCGGCAAAGTCCTTCACACTGGCCGGCGTCATCACCCCGCCGCCGGAATGGAGCAGTAAAAGGTCGCGGGCATAGCCGCCCTCGACCAGCTTGTCGTTCAGGCCAGAGACGTAGTTGACCACGACGGGCGACACGACGGCGTTGGCCATCGTGGTCGAGAACCGCTCATGCTCGAAGATCTCCGGCATGATCTGGGACGAGATCGACACCGGCACACCCGGCATGATTTCGGCCAGCACGTCGCGCATGCGCCGTTCGTTCTCGCCGTTCACGTAAGCGTTGATGAAGCAGACGGCGACCGATTCAACGCCCCGCCGCTTCAGGATCGTGGCGACCCGCCTTGCCTCGTCTTCTGCCAAGGGTTGGGTCACGTTGCCGTGGACGTCGACCCGCTCTTTCACTGTCAATCGGTCCCGGCGCGGAATGTAGGGTTTGGCGACATCCTTATAGGTGTCCCAAAGGTCCTCCTTGTTAGACCGGCGGATCTCGACGACGTCGCGGAACCCTTCGGTACAGATCATGGCCGTTCGCGGCAGGCGCCGCGTGATCAGCGCGTTGGTCGCGACGGTGGTGCCGTGGGAAAACAGCGAAACGTCGGCAAGATCGATGTTTGCATCCCGGACCCCGTTCAGGATCGCGATCATCGGGTCTTGCGGCGTGGAGGGTGTTTTCTCGATCGAAATCTCTCCGCTGTCCTCATCCATGATGCAGACATCGGTAAACGTACCGCCGACATCGACGGCAACGCGGGTCTTACTCATCAGGTCTCCATATCCGAGCGGTCAGGGCGATCGGCCCAGGAACTAGGCGTCGCGAAAGGCATGGACCTAGGTTAGCGCCGATGATCCATATCGTCGATGCGGTTGGCTGCCTGACCAGTTTGGCAGCGGGTAAACGCTATGCGCGGACTGGCCTGAAGGACATGATCGCAAAGCCGGCGGCTAGAACGACGACCGGTCTCGCGCAACATGTTGCCCCCAATCCAACGCGCCGACCGTTTCTCTGTCCTGGGCCACGACGCGGCCGCGCACCATGGTCAATATCGGCCAGCCGACCACCTTGAAACCCTCATACGGCGTGTAGTCAGCGCCATGATGCTTCAGCGATTGGGAAATCGTCATCTCGCGCTTCGGATCCCAGATGGCGATGTCCGCGTCGGCACCAACGGCAATCGTGCCCTTGCGCGGATACATGCCGTAAAGCTTGGCGTGGTTGGTGGAGGTGAGCTGGACGAACCGGTTGATGTCCATCCGGCCCTTCGAAACGCCTTCTGAAAACAGGATCGGCAACCGCGCCTCGACCCCTGGGATGCCGTTGGGCACCCAGCGAAAGCTGGTCCGCCCTTTGGGGATCTGCTTGCCCTGTTCGTCCTCGTATCGGAACGGACAATGGTCGGACGAGAAGACCGAGAACACGCCGGTCGTCAGCCCTTCCCAGCAGGCCACCTGGCTAGCCTCGTCCCGCGGCGGCGGCGAGCAGACATATTTGGACCCCTCCATGTTCAGGCCCTCAAGATCACGCTCGGTCAGGACCAGGTATTGCGGGCAGGTCTCGCCATAGACCTTGAGCCCCTTTTGCTGCGCGCGCCTGATCTCGTCCATGGCCTCGCGGTTGGAGACATGGACGATCATGATCGGCACGTCGATCAGTTCCGCCAGGGAGATCGCACGATGGGTCGCCTCGCGCTCCACGACGATGGGGCGGGAGGTGGCGTGGTGATGGGGTTGGGTCTTGCCGGCCTGCTCCAGCCGGTCGGTCATGAAACGGATGGCGTCGTAATTCTCGGCATGGACCATGACCAGCGCGCCGGTTGCGCGGGCAGCGTCCATGACCTTCAGCATTTCCAGATCGCTCAGCTTCAGATCATCATAGGTCATGAAGATCTTGATCGAGCTGTACCCGTCGGCCACCAGGGCCGGCAGTTCCTGACCAAGAACCTGATCCGTCGGGTCGGTGACGATGATATGAAAGCCGACATCGATGTAACACTGCCCGTCGGCCTTGGCGTGATAGGCCGTCAGGGCCTCGCGCAGGGTCTGGCCGTCTTCCTGAAGACAGAACGGCAGCACCATGGTGTTGCCGCCATGGGCGGCGGACAGGGTCGCGGAGGCGAAATCGTCCGCCATGACGATGCCTTCGCCCTGCTTCTGCGCGATATGGACATGGCTGTCGACGCCACCGGGCAAGACCAAGCGATCGCTTGCGTCGATCGTGGTTTCGGCATCGGCAAGCCCGTCGGCCAAGGCGACGATTCGGCCATCCCGGATGCCGACATCACACCGAACCGTATCGGCGGCCGTCACGACCGTGCCGCCCCGAATGACAGTGTCGTACGTCACGATGCTGTATCCACCGCTAGATCCACCAATATGTCGGAACGTGAGGAAAGGCTGAAATTGGCCATCGATTTCCTCATGAATGTCGTTCTATGGTATACATCTTGCGTGCAATTGGGCAAGCAGCTTGGTGTCTGAAAAACCTGATCCTACAGCGTCGTATGACGACGTCGACCCGGGCTCTCCGGCCGGGGAACCGACCAGCCGATCGTCGCATGCCTATAAGGCGATCTCGCATATGATCCGCGTGCGCCGGCTGGTTGGCAACGAGGTCATCATCGAGGCCAAGCTGGCCACGATGCTGGGGATTTCGCGCACGCCCCTGCGCGAGGCCTTGCAGCGGCTGGAAGGCGAAGGCCTGGTGCGCAAACGGTCGAATCGCTCGTTCATCGTGCGCAAGGTCGACCTTGCGGAGTATCTGCACAGCTTGAAGGTGCGCCAGCTTCTGGAGCCGGAGGCCGCGGCCCTGGCGCAGGGCAACATCGATCCCAAGCGCGCCGCCCTGGTCCGCGGCGAAATCGAGGATTTGCGCCTGCTGCCCGATAAGCATGGCGAGCCGCACTGGAATTCCGATGACGCCGTCCATGACCTCGTTCTCGATGCCAGCGGCAACCCCGTGCTCGCGCGCATGGTTCGCGAACTGCGCGTCACCACGCGCCTGTTCGAGATCTCGACGCTGTCCGACAGGGTGACGGCGGATCTCGACGAACACACGGCGATTCTCGATGCGTTGGCAAGCGACGATGCCCGCTCCGCACGTCAGGCCATGGCGCGGCACTTGAAAAGCCTGGCGCGCCACGCCCTGGCGAGCGTTAGCTGAAGTTGGTGGCGGCGGCATCGTGAAAAGGCGCTAGGTCGCCGATCCGGAACAGCGACTTCGGTGTCTCGACGATCATCTGGCGCAACGCGTCTTGGGTCAGGCCATGGCTTGCCAGCAAGAGGCAGAACTCGCGCAGTCCCTCTACCGGCGGCGGCAGAAGCGCGACGCCGCAATCGCTCGATAGGATGCAGTTTTCCGGGCCGGCCGCACGGATGAGGCGGGCCATTTGTGCCGCTGAAACTGCCGGGACCGTATTGCGCGCCGCATCGACATGGGTCAAGGGCGCCTGGGTCGCGTGGGACACGAAGAAGAACGAGAACTCCGCACGAGCGCCCAGGGAAACAAGGGCCTTCACGGTTTCGGCGTCATAGTGCGACGACGGTGCGATGATCCGCGTGACCCCCGCAGCGCGTGCCGCCTCGACGACGCGCACCGCTTCGGGCCCGGAAACATGTCCTGTGTTCAGGACGGCGTCCGCCCCGGCAATCAGCGACAGGATCTCAGGCAGCGGGTCGGGCAGCGCCCCGCGTTCGGGAATGGCGAGGCACGCCTCGATGAAGCTGTCGCTCCTTTGCTCTTGTTGGGCAACATGACGGGTGTGATGGGTTGGCAGGGAAATGAAGCGCGCGCCATCGCTGCCATTTCCGGCGTAGCCATAGCCCAGAGCAGCAGTTACGGCTTCGACCGTCACTCCGCCCGCCGGCGGCTCCATAATCAGTCCGCCAAAGGCTTCGACGCCAGGGAAGCCCAAGCGGCGGTTGGCCAAAGCCGCGTAGCCCGACGTATTGGCGAAATTGTCCATCAGGCCGATCGCGCGCATGCCAGCAGCCGCGGCCTGTTCGACCGCCTCAAATACGTCCAGCGAACGATGGTTCAGGTGGGGGCAGGCGTGCACATGGCAGTCGATGGCGCCCTCAAGCAGCGCCATGCCCGGCGGGTTTACTTCGATCGACATGGCCAGGTGCCTTTCCTATTCGTCTCAGTGCTGCAGGATCTTGTCGACGAAGTCCCGCGTTCGCGCCTCTTTCGGGTTCTCGAACACGTCCGCCGGGCTGCCCACCTCCACCATCCGTCCGTCGACCATGAAGGCGACGGTCGACGACACCTCGCGCACGAAGCCCATTTCGTGGCTGACGATGATCATGGTCATGCCCTCGGCGGCGAGTTGGCGGATGGAATCGAGCACCTCCGACACCAACTCCGGGTCCAGAGAGGCGGTCACTTCGTCGAGCAGCAGCAGTTCCGGTTTAAGGGCCAAAGCCCTCGCAATGGCCACGCGCTGCTGTTGGCCGCCGGAGAGTTGATCGGGGTAGGACCGCATCTTTTCCTTCAGCCCGACCTTCGCCAGCAGCTCTTCGGCCTCGTCGATCACTTCGGCGCGGTTGCGCTTGCGGATCTTGATCGGGGCGATGGTGACATTGTCCAGCGCGGTCATGTTCTGAAACAGGTTGTATTGCTGGAACACGATCGCGAAGCGGTCACGAATGGCTTTGACATTCCTCTTGTTCGAATAGTCGATCCGCTGGCCGTCGAACGACACGTGCCCCGAATCCGGCGGCAGCAGGCCGACAAGCACGCGCAACAGCGTGCTTTTGCCCGATCCGGAAGGCCCGACCAGGCTGGTGATCTGGCCGCGATCGACGCCGAGCGAAATCCCGCGCAGCACCTGGTGCGAGCCGTAGCGCGCCGAGATGTCAACGATGTCGAGATGTTGCAAATCTGGCCTCCAGCCATACGCCGAAGCGCGTCATCGGATAGGAAAGGATGAAATACAGGATCAGGATCGTGCCGAACACGAGGGCGGCGGAGAATCCGCGGTTGTTCAAGACCTTGCCCGCGAAGGTGAGTTCCACCAGGCCGATCTGCGACGCCAGCGCGGTGTCCTTGATGAACAGCACGAAGAAGCTGAACGCCGGCGGCAGGATCACCTTCCAGGCCTGCGGCAGAATGACGAAGCGCAGCGCCTGGATGGTCGACATGTTCATGGCCGCCGCCGCATCCCACTGATTGCGGTGCACCGATTCCAGGCCGGCGCGGATGATCTCCGCGATGAAGCTTGATGCAATGACGACCACCGCGACCAGCGCCACCCAGAAGATCGACCAGGATATGCCGGTGCCCCGAAAGGCGTAGAAAACGATGAACAGGGTGACCAGGAAGGGGATGCGCCGGAAGGATTCTGTGATCAGGAAGGCAAGCGCACGGATGGGAAACAGTAGCCATCCCGTCGTGCCGCGCGCGACCGCCATCAGAAAGCCGAAGAGGAACCCCAGCAGGCAGCCGAACGCGGTCAGCAGGAACGTCGTCAGCAGGGCGCCGCCCAGAAAGATCAGATTGTAGTAGGTGAAAAAGCGGGGCGCTTCCTCAAGAATCCGATCGAGCATCACACGATCCTCATCTTGGCGCGGAACAGCGCCCGCCCGGCAATGCCGAGAATGGCGCTGGCGACCAGCGTGACCAGAATGTACATGACGCCGGTGATGGTGAAGACCTCGATCGAGCGGAAGGTCTCCGAGTTGACGTTCAGCGCCCGACCGGTCAGTTCCTCAACGCCGAAGATCGCCGCCATGGACGTGCCCAACGTCATCAGGATGTAGTGGTTGGACAGGGGCGGAAACAGCACGCGTGCGATGTGCGGGACGATGACGTAGCGGACCTGCTGCCAGCGCGACATGCCGAGGGTCTCCGCCGCCTCCATTTCCGTCTGCCGGACTGAGGAGAAGCCGGCGCGCTGGATTTCGGTGAGATAGGCGCCGGCGTTCAGCGTCATGCCGATCAGGACGGCGACATAGCTGGACAGCAGGATGCCTGCCTCCGGCAGGGCGAAGAACAGAAAGTAGATCTGCACCAGTTGCGGCGTGTTGGTGAAGAACACGACGTACGCGTTCGCGATGCGCCGAAGAATCGGCCCGCCGAACGTCTTGGCGAAGGCGCCGAGCAGGCCGAGAACCAGCCCGCCGCAAAACGCCAGGAACGCGATTTGAAGGCTGAGCCAGGCGCCGCCGGCGAGATAGGGCAGGTACTCGAAGACCTGGCCGAAATTGATCGTGTAGCCCACCTATCGGCCCTCTCGACCGTAATCCGGCCAAGCGACGCGTGCTGTCGCTTGGCCGGCCGGGATTTTGGCGGCGCCCGACCGGCGGATGCGGCGCGGCAGGCCGCCGGTCAGGTCCGCCAATCGTGCTTAGAAGTACGGCGTGACGCCGACCGGCGCGAACATGTCGACGCCGAACCAGTTCCGCCACATCTCGTCGATCTCGCCGTCGCGGTGGAGTTCGAAGATCGCGACATTGAGCCAATCGCGCAGCGTGCTGTTGCCCTTCTGAACGCCCAGGCCGCAGTAGTAGATGTCGACCGGCGTCTCAAGCACCCGCCATTCAACGTCGTGGTTGTTCATGTGCTCGCCGACGAAATCCACGACGTCGAGCATCGCGTCGCCCCGGCCCTGGGCCAGCGCCCGGATCACGTCCGGATAGTTGTCCAGGAGCAGAACCTCGGCCTCGGGCATGTTCGCCTCGATGAAGTTCAACGGCGTGGTGCCGCGAACCTGAACCATGGTCACGTCGGGTGAATTCAGATCCTGCCAGGTCACATAGTCCGTCGCGTCGGTCGTCAGAACGCCGAACACCTCGGTATGCACCGGCAGCGTGTAGTCGATGATCAGCGCGCGCGCCGGCGTGCGGGTCATGGCGCCCATCACATAGTCGATCTCGCCGCTGGCCACGAACGGGATGCGGTCCGGCGAGCCGACGGTGACCACTTCCAGTTCGACCCCCAGCATCTCGGCGATACGGGTCGAAAAGTCGACGTCGAAACCGACGATTTCATTCTGGTCGTTATAGGTCCCCAGCGGCGCCAGCGTGGGGTTCACGCCGACCCGTAATGTCCCAGACGCGATGATCTCTTCCAGCGAGCGGGCGAACGCCGCCTGGGTCGCGGCCCCGAAGGCGCCAACCGACGCCACGGCCATCACGAGCAGTGTCAAGACGAGCTTTCTAACCATCGATGCCTCTCTCCTTAGCTGTATCGCACCCAAGAACGAAGTCTTCGCCACAAGGCGCGTTGTTGGGTCGCCGGCGGCGACCGAGATCCGTATGCAGCTTGAACAGCCGGTATTCCGATAGTATACAAAATGCAGACAATATAAAGAGCGAAGTTGCCGATTCACGGTCCCTGAACTGGGGCCATTGACGTCTGGAGTTCGACGCGCGTGTCCGAAAACCTGAGATTCTCTGGGGGGACCTCTCACGAGGTCACCGTGCGTGTTGACGGCGAACCCATGCGTTGTCGGCTGGGCGAGACGGTGGCCTCCGCACTGATCGCAAACCGGGTTCGATTGCTGCGGCACAGTCCAAGGGATCGGCGACCGCGCGGCGCCTTTTGCATGATGGGGGTGTGCCAGGAATGCGTTGCCTGGATTGACGGTGCCTGGCGCCAAACCTGTCAAACCTCTGTCGCGGACGGCATGGCGATCGAGTTGGACCGCACGCCATGACGGCACCCGTCACCTCTGCGTCCGCCGCAGGCAGTGCCGACGTCGCCATTATCGGCGCCGGTCCCGCGGGAGGGACGGCTGCACTCACGGTCCGATCGCGCGGTCTATCCGTCACGCTGATCGATGAGGCCCCGTTGCCCGGGGGCCAGGTCTGGCGCGCGCTGCCACAGGCGTTGAAGTCGGGCGGCACTGACCGCTCGCCGGATCGCCTTGACGGCGACGAACTTCGAGAAGCTCTCGCCAACAGCGACGTGGATTGGCGCGGTGATCGTCGTGTCTGGTCGGTGATGCGCGAACCGCAAGGATTTCGCGTCGATGCCCTTGGACCGTCGAGAACTGAGACGATCCGGGCACGGTCGCTGATCGTCGCGTCCGGCACCCACGAACGCACGGTTCCGTTTCCTGGCTGGACATTGCCTGGCGTCATGGGGTTGGCCGCCGCCACGATCCTTCTGAAGTCCCAGCACGTACTGCCAGGGCAGCGGGTGGTCGTGGCCGGCGCCGGCCCCCTGCTTGCCGCGGTCGCGGCCGGTATTCTGAAAGCCGGGGGCGAGGTTGCGGCCGTGGTCGACCAGAACGGCGCGCTCGACTGGTTGGGTGCCTCGGGCGCGATGCTCAGCCGCCCAGCCTTGGCGGCACGCGGGGCCGGCTGGGTCCGCCGTATCGTCGGTGCGCGCACGCCTATCTATCGCCGGCACTGTGTGGTCGCTGCTCATGGCGAAACAGACCTCGCATCGGTGACGATTGCGCCCGTCGGGGCCAACGGAGCCCCCCGGCCCGAAGGACGCAAGGACCTCACCGCCGACAGCCTCGTGATCGGCAACGGTCTCGTTCCCGGCACGGAGATCACCCGTCTCCTGCGGGCCGAGCACAGGTTTGACCGCGACCTTGGCGGCTGGTGCCCCGTTCTCGACGGGGGCGGCCGAACCACGATCGAGGGGCTCTACGTCGCCGGCGACGGCGGCGGCGTCCTGGGCGTCGATGCGGCAAGAGCCGGCGGAAGACACGTCGGCGAAACCGTGGCGGATGATGCCAGAGCCGTGGCCAATCGGTCCGAACGTCGACCGACTTCGCGGCGCCGGCCGCGCTTCGGGGCCGCGATGGCGCACCTGGCAAGGCTTCGGCCCGCGCATGTCGCCTCGATCCCGGCCGAGACCGTGATCTGCCGATGTGAGGATGTGACGCGACGGGAGATCGATCGCGCGATCGACGAGGGCGCCGACGAGGTCAATCAGATAAAGCACTTCACCCGCTGCGGCATGGGGCCGTGTCAGGGGCGATTTTGCGGCGACATCGTCGCGGAACTGCTTGCCTTGCGTCACGCAGGGTCCGACGACGAAACGGCGATCGATCGCGCGAGAGGGCGGATCGGAAGCTGGACGGCCCGCGTGCCCATTCGCCCGGTCCCGCTCGACAGTTTGGTCGGCGACTTCGACTACGCCGACATCCCGGTCCCTCCGCCGGCGCCCTTGTAGCCGGTGCCGCGACATGACCGCTGACTACGATGCCATAGTGATTGGGGGTGGCCTGCTTGGCGCGACCGCGGCGCTGTTTCTGGCGCGCGGCGGCATGCGGGTGGCACTGTTCGAGCGCGGGCCGCTCTGCCGGGAGGCGTCGGGCACCAATGCCGGCACGCTCACCATGCAAATGACCCGCGTCGCCTTGATACCGTTCGCGCTGGAAGGCCACGCGATGTGGCAGAGCGCGCGCGACTGGCTGGGCCACGATGTCGGCATGGTCACCTGCGCCGGCCTATCGCTGGCTTTTACCGAGCAGGAGGTGGATCTCTTGAGCGACCGCGCGGCCAAGCGGCGCGCGGCCGGGGCGCCGATTACGCTTCTCGGCCCCGCCGGGGCCCAAGAGGTCGAGCCAGGCGTATCTCCCGACATTCTGCTCGCCGGGCACTGCCCGGTCGATGGCTTCACCGAAGCCTATTCGACGGGTAAGGCCTTTCGCGTGGCTTTGCTGGAGGCGGGCGTGGCGGTCCGCGAGCATACGCCGGTCGACCGCGTCGAGATTGAGGATGCCGGCTACTCGGTTGTCTCCGACAGCAAGGGCATGGCGCGCGCCCGGCGCCTTGTCCTCGCCGGTGGGGTCTGGATCGAGCCGATGCTTGCCTGGCTGGGGGTCCGACTGCCGATCAAGACGCTGATCAATCAACTGGCCATCACGGAACGCACGGCCCCGATCATGCGGTCCGTCGTGGGCATTGCCAGCGGTCTGCTGTCGCTCAAGCAGTATCCAAATGGCACCGTCCTGATCGGCGGCGGCTGGCAAGGGATCGGCAATCGCGCGGAAGGCGGCTACGCCCTCAGCCCGGAGGCGCTGATCGGCAACGTCCGGCTCGCCTGCCACGCCATTCCGGCCTTGCGAGGGGCACGACTTGTCCGCGCCTGGGCCGGCCTTGAGGCCGAGACCGACGACGCATTGCCGGCTGTCGGCCCCGTGCCCGGTCACGCCGATGCTTACGTCTGTGGCAGCGTCCATTCCGGCTATACAAGCGGCCTTGCCATCGCCCGTCATTTGGCCGCGCGCATTCTGGGCGAGGGCGCCGGCCCCGAGCTTTTCCCCATTGACCGACTGCTGCGGCAATCCGCTCCAAACCCAACGCGGGAGACCTGACACGTGTCCATCGATCGGACCCTGGCCGATGCCCCCTATCGCGGTGTGTTCGCCTCCACGCCCTGTCCCATGACCCCGGATCTCTTGGTAGACCAGGGCAGCCTGCGTCGGATGCTGACCCACTTGGCTGAACAGCCGGGCATCGAGGGCTTCCTCATCAACGGACATGCCGGTGAAAATGTCACAATGTCGCCGGCGGACCAGTTGGAGGTCGCCCGGATCGCCATGGAGACGGTGGGGGACCGCTGTCGCATCATGGCCGGCGTGAACGTGGCAGGCGACGATGCCGCCGCCGCCCATGCCGCCGCGTTGCAGCGGCTGGGCATACATTCGCTGCTCGTCTTCCCGCCAACCAATGCCTCCGGCATCAGCGATACCGAAACGGCGGTTGCGCATCACCGGGCAATCATCGATGCGACCGACGTGCCGGTGTTGCTGTTTCAGGCGGCAATCCATACGGCAGATTTAGCCTACAGCCCCGAAACCTTGGCGGCATTGGTGCAGTTGCCGAGGGTCGTCGGCATCAAGGAGGGCAGTTGGGAGGTTGCGACCTACGAGGCCAACCGCCGCCTGGTAAAGTCCGTCGCCCCGCATGTCGCCGTCATGGGCTCAGGCGACGAGCACCTGTTCACATGCGCCTGCATCGGCAGCGAGGGCGCAATCGTCAGCCTGGCGTCGGTCACGCCTGAGCCGATCGTGCGCATGCTCGCGGCCGTTGATGCGGGCGATCTGGCCACGGCTCGCTTCTGGCATGACCGCATCTATCCCATCGCGCTGGCGATCTACGAAGACCCGCTCAACAACAGGACCACGGCCAAGCTGAAGGCTTGCCTGCTGGCGCAGGGCCTGATCGACCATGATGACCTGCTGCCGCCCGCCTTTGTCGCCACGCCCGAAGAACGTCGACGTCTGGCCGTGGCCCTCAGCGAAGCGACCGGCGGGCAGCCGCCGCACTGACGGCGTCGGCCGGTCAGTAGCTCTCGGCGATCTGGACCTTGCTGTAGGCCTTGCCGTAATGCGCTTCGATGCGGCGCTGAACGATGTCCCAAAGGGTGGTCAGGATCAGATAGTAGATTGCGGCGACGGCGAACAGTTCCAGCACCAGGAACCGCTCCTGGATCAGGATCTGCGTACGCCGGAGAATCTCCTCCATCGAAATCACCGAGGTGATCGATGTTGTTTTCAGAAGGCCGTTCACGCTGTTGCCAAGCGTCGGGATGATGATCCGCGTTGCTTGGGGCATGACCACGTAACGCATGACTTGTACCGGGCTCAGGCCCAGCGCCTTGCCGGCATTGGTCTGGCCGGCCGGTACGGCAAGGACGCCACTGCGGATGATCTCCGCCAGGTAGGCTGCCTCGTTGAGGATCAGACCGAGCAAGGCCGATTCCAAAACGCTGAAACGGATGCCGGTCGCCAGCGGCAGCCCGGTATAGATGATCAGCAGTTGGACGAGCAGCGGTGTGCCGCGGAAGACCCAGATGTAGAACTGGGCAAAAATCGAAATCGGGCGATAGGGCGCGATGCGCATCATCGCCAGGCCGGCGCCCAGCACCAGGCCCCCGGCGATGGCCGCCGCCGTCAGCCCGATCGTGGTCAAGACCCCATACAGCAAGAACTCGTTGAACAGATAATCCTGGAAACCTTGCCAGTCCCACGCACCATCTTGCATGCGATCTTCCTCCGTACCGGCGGCACATGAAAACGCCGCGCCCGCCAGACCGGTAGACGCGGCGTTTGCTTAACTGCGGTTCCGCTTCGATTGAGCCTCGACGATCGGTCGGGCGATCAATCGTTGGGGCCGCGAATGATGAACGGCGAGGTGTTGGTGAGCAGGCCGTACTCCTCAAACAACGCCTGATAGCTGCCGTCCTCCATCATGTCGTTGAGAACGCCCAACACCGCTTCGGCAAGCTCCTCGTTGGCCATGGCCAGCGCGACTGGCGTGGGGAACAGCCCGGAGATGGCGCGGTCGAACTCACCGCGTGCGGCATATTCGGCCGCTGTGGCGTCGATGCTGACGGTCGCGTCCGTCTGACCGGCCCTCAGCGCCTGGTAGGCGGTGGCGAAATTGTCGAACGTGCGCACATCGATCGCGTCCAGCCCTTGCGACTGGAGATCGTCGTTGAGCTCGCCCAGCTTGGCTTCCTCGAAGCCGCCGATTTCGACCCCGACGGTCTTGCCGGCCAGATCCGCCGGCTCGGCAATGCCCAGCGGGTTGCCGGACGCGACCGAGATGCTGATCGCCTGGGACTCGTAGGGGATCATTTCCATCATCTCGGCACGTTCCGGCGTCCAGAAGATGCCGGTATTGATGACGTCCCACCGGCCGGCCTGCAGGCCGGGGATCATCGCGGAAAACTCGATCCGGATGTATTCGGGCTCGAGGCACAGGCGGCTGGCGATCTCGTTGCCCAGCGTGATGCGCATGCCCTGCAGGTCACCGTTGGAATCGACGAACTGCATCGGCGGCAGGGTCGGGTTGGTCGACATGACCAGCGTGCCGGGTTGGATCAGCGCGTCGTCAGAGACGGCCGGCTCGCAATCCTGTGCTGACGCGGTGGTCGCGCCCAACAATGCCATCGTGGCCGCTCCCAGAAAGACCGTTGCGATGGTCGTCCGTTTCTTCGTGATCATGTCAGTCTCCATGTTCATTGTTGTAGTGATTGGTGGCCGGCATCGCCGACGGGCTCGCCCATCGACGGTTGCGACCGCTGAAACGCGGCAATTTCGACGGCGAGCGCCGCGCGTTCGCTCTCGGGCAACGGCAACCGCGGCGGCCGCGGGTTGCCGGCCGGCATGCCCATGATCTCAAAGCCGGCCTTGGTCGCCGAGACATAGCGGTGTCCGCCGACCCACCGCACGATCGGAAGCATCCTTCGGTAAAGCGCCCAGGCGCCGTCGCGGTCCTGGCGGTCGACGGCCAGCGTGAAGAGGTCGGCTGATTCTCGGGGGATCAGGTTCGAACACACCGCCACCCAGCCGACCGCGCCGAGCCAAAAGGACTCGTACCCCAGCACGCCGGCAAAGACGTCGATGCGGTCTTCGCACAGCTCCACGATGTCGCGCACCCTGGTGACTTCGAGGGTCGATTCCTTGACCGAGGTCACGGTCGAGATCTGGCTGAGCCGCGCGATCGTGGCCGGCTGCATGTCGACATTCGCCACGGCCGGGTTGTTGTAAACCATGATCGGGATCGAGATCGCCTCGCCGATACGCCGGTAATGTTCGAACAGCTCGTCCTCGGTTGGGCTGCTGTAGAAGGGCGGGATGATCATCACGCCGTCGGCCCCGAAGCGCTCAGCCTCCTGGGAAAGCTCGATGACGTCGAATGTCGCCTCCGCGCCGGTACCGATCAGCACCGGCACCCGTCCCGCGGCCTCCTGAACGCAGATCTCGACGATTTCCTGCCGTTCTTCGCGGCTTACGGACAGGAACTCGCCCGTGCTGCCCAGCGGGATGATGCCGTGGATGCCTTCCTCGATCTGCCAGTCCACGAGCTGTCGCAACCGCGGCGCGTCAACGCGCGTGCCGTCTTCGGTGAAGGGGGTGATGATGACCGTGTAGGTCCCGCGAAATCGCTTCATCGACTTGGATTTCTGCCTTTCGCAGTTACTCGGCCCCTCATTATTTTTTCTGTATACAATGAAAATATCCACTATGCTAACCCAAAGTGCGGCCTGCTTTCAGAAACCCGATCGGCGCGATGCGGCTCAATCGTCCCAACACCACACCGACAGCGCCACCGGTCGAGTTCCGGTTCGACGGCCTGACCGTCTCTGCGCTTGCGGGGGAGTCCATCGCCGCCGCGCTGGCCGCAAACGGCATCTCCGCGATCAGGCAGGCGGAGGGGGCCGACGATGGTGACGCGGGCTGGCGCGGCCTTTATTGCGGCATGGGGGCGTGCTTTGACTGTCTGGTAACGGTCGACGGCAAGGCCAGCCAGCGGGCCTGCATGACCAAGGTGCGCGGCGGCGAGATCGTTCAATCAACGCGGCCAAAAGGAACCGTAGACGATCCACTGAGACCACTGGCTCCGGGCCCGACCGCTGATCCGCCGGTTCGCGATTGCGACATCCTGGTCGTCGGGGCGGGGGCGGCCGGCTTGAGTGCCGCTTTGGCCGCCCAGGAATGCGGCGCGGACGTCATCGTTCTGGACGAGCGCGCGCAAAGCGGCGGCCAATACTACAAGCCCGTCGCGCCGTCCCACCGGGTGGCCTCGGCAGAAGATCGTCAGTTCCGCGACGGTCAGGCGCTGGAGCGGCGTACGCGTGAAGCCGGCGTCGAGATCATCCAAAACGCCGTCGTCTGGGGCGCCTTCAAACCGACGGAAATCATGGCGCTGGTCGACGGGCAGTCGACTGTTTTCCAGCCCAGGCGGTTGATCCTGGCCACCGGCGCGTTCGAACGGGCGATGCCGATCCCGCGATGGACGCTGCCGGGCGTTATGACGACGGGCGCGGTGCAGACGCTGGCCAGGGCCTACAACGTGGCCCCCGGCAAGCGTGTCGTCGTTGCCGGCAACGGACCGCTCAATTTCCAGCTCGCCGCTGATCTGTCGCGCCATGGCGTGGAGGTGGCCGCGGTGGTGGAAAGCGCACCCCGCCCGTCTGTTGCAAGTATCCGCCACCTGGCCGGCGCGCTCTGGTCGGCGCCGCAGCTCATGCGCGACGGCCTCGGCTATCTGAAACAACTGCGTCGGGCGTCGGTCCCCGTGTTCTGGTCGCATACCGTGACGGAGGCCGTCGGCGCCACGACGCTCGAACAGGTTTGGGTTGCCCCCGTCGATGGATCGGGCGTGCCCGCAGCGCAAGGCAAGATCAGCTTTGCCGCCGACACGCTCTGCCTCGGCTACGGCCTCATCGCCGCGACCGAGCTCGCCTTGGCGCTCGGTTGTGAGGCCGAACGCGACCTGCGCCATCTCGGTGCGCCAAGGCTGGTTCGATCCGTGTCGGGCGAAACCAGCATCGCCGGTGTTTTCGCCGTCGGGGATGGTGCCGAGGTTGCCGGCGCGAAAGTGGCCGAGGCCGATGGCACGGTCGCCGGCATGGCAGCGGCGCGGCAACTCGGGTTCGATCGGGAGCCGTCCGCAGTCAAACGGGCGATACGCTCCCGCCAGCGGGCGACGCGTTTCCAGAAGTCGTTGTGGAGCCTCTTCAAGCCGCCGCCAGTGACACTTGGCCATATCGCCGACGACACGATTTTGTGCCGGTGCGAGGGCCTAACCTTCGGCACGATCCGACGCGAAATGGAGGCCGGCTGGCGGTCCCTGGGCACGTTGAAACGCCGTACGCGGCTTGGCATGGGGCGTTGCCAGGCTCGGTATTGCGGCCCCGTCGCCGCACTTCTTCTGGCGGAGGCGTCGGGGCGGCCGGCCACGGGTCCGATGACCTTTGCCCCCCGTTTGCCGATCAAGCCGTTCCCGGCGGCTTCCCTGGCCATCGAGAAGCCGGAATGGGGCGGCCATGCGCGCGCCGGATCGCCCAATCTCGCCCGTGCAGATGTATGTGAGCCATTCGAGCGTGAGGCCGCCGATATCGTCATAATCGGGGGCGGCGTGGTCGGCGCGTGCACGGCCTACTACCTCGCCGACGCCGGTCAGGATGTCCTGCTGGTCGAACGGGACGACATCAATCTTCAGGCCTCCGGCGGCAATGCCGGCAGCCTGCATGTGCAATTGCTGTCGTTCGATTTCGGCACCAAGGCGGAGGCTGGCGGTGGACCGGCGGCGTCGACATTGCCGCTTGGCCCCTGGGCGATCGATCTGTGGCACGATCTCGCGACGGTCTGCCGACATGATTTCGAGATCCGCCAGACCGGCGGCCTCATGGTCGCCGAGGACGAGGCCGGCATGGACTATCTGCGGGCCAAGGCGCGCATCGAACGGTCCCACGGCATCACGGCCGAGATCCTCGACGCGAAAGCGTTGCGTGACCTGGCGCCGGCCCTGTCGGAGCATCTGATTGGGGCTGCGTACTGCCCCCAAGAAGGCAAGATCAATCCGCTGGTCGCCACCTACAGCGTCTTTGACGCCGCACGGCGCGCGGGCGCCCGCTACGTCAAGAGCACGGACGTGACCGCCATATCCCGAATCGGCAGCGGCTTTGAGATTTCGACCAGCCGCGGCCCGATCCACGCGGGGAAGGTCGTCAACGCGGCCGGCCCATGGGCGCGCCTGGTCGGCGACATGGTCGGGATTTCGGTGCCCGTCTACAGCGCGCCATTGCAGATGATCGTCACGGAACGCGCGCCGATCCTGATCGACCAGCTTGTCGCCTTCGCCGACCGCCACCTGACCATGAAGCAGCTGTCGACCGGCGGCATCGTCATCGGTGGCGCGTGGACTGCCGCGTACGATCAGAGCCGCAATCTCAATGTCACCACGCGTGCCAGCATCGAAGGAAATCTGTGGACCGCGCGACGCGTTCTGCCGCAGGTCGATGGTCTGCATGTCTTGAGAAGTTGGGCGGCCATGAACGTCAATATCGACGGTGCGCCGATTGTGGGTGAAGCGCCCGGTGTTCCAGGCTTTTACAATGCGGTGACATCGAACGGCTACACCTTGGCGCCGGCCGTTGGCCGGTTGACCACGGACCTCATTCTCCGCGGTACGGCGGACAGGGACATTCGCGACTACCAGCTCGACCGTTTCCAATAGGAAGACCATGATCCGACTTGAAAATGTCAGTAAGAATTACGGCACCTTCGAAGTGCTCAAGAACTGTTCGACGTCGGTTGCCAAGGGCGAGGTCGTCGTCATCTGCGGGCCGTCGGGTTCCGGAAAATCGACCCTTATAAAGTGTATCAACGGTCTCGAACCGTTCGACGAAGGGACGATCCATGTCGGCGACATTGACGTTGGCGCGTCATCCACCAACCTGTCGCAACTGCGGGCGAAGACCGGCATGGTCTTTCAGAATTTCGAGCTGTTTCCCCATCTGACCATCATGCAGAACTTGGTACTGGCCCAACGCAAGGTGCTGCGCCGAAGCGAGCAGGAAGCCGAGGACAAGGCGATCGGCCTGCTGCGCAGAGTAGGGCTGGAGGATCAGCGGGCGAAGTACCCCGGTCACCTGTCGGGCGGCCAGCAGCAACGGGTCGCGATCGCCCGTGCCTTGGCCATGGACCCGCTGGTGATGATGTTCGACGAGCCGACCTCGGCCCTTGATCCGGAGATGATCAACGAGGTGCTGGACGTCATGGGTGAGTTGGCGGCCGATGGCATGACCATGCTGTGCGTGACCCACGAGATGGGCTTTGCCCGTCGGGTCGCGCAAAAGATCATCTTCATGGACCGGGGCGAGATCATCGAGGACTGCTCGAAGGACGCGTTTTTCCAGGCCGACCGCAGCGAGCGGGCGCGTCAGTTTCTGGCAAAGATCCTTCACCACTGAGGCGACGGTCGCCATGCCGGGATTCGCGCAAACCGTTACGGGCCTGGTTCCCAGCAGCGCGCTGGGACCAACGCTGATGCACGAGCATATTCTGTGCGATCTGCGGTCGCCGGCGGCGCGGGGCGAGACGGACGACGCGCAGCCCATAACCATGCAGAACCGGTTCGAGGTCGACTATTTTCAGAACCGCAATCCGGCGAACATGTACCTGAATGACGGCCCGACCGCCTTGCGCGAACTCGCGGGTTTCAAATCCGCCGGCGGCGGGACGATCGTCGACGTGACCTGCGGCGGCCTTTCGCCCCAGCCGCAACGCCTGGCGCAGCTGGCGTCGGCCGCTCAGGTCAACATCGTCATGGGCGCCGGATTTTATGTCGATGCCTATCTGCCCGACACGATCCGTACGGCGGAGATCGATGAACTGGCGGACATGATGACCCGGCAATTGACCGAGGGGGCGTGGGGGACGGAGGTTCGCGCCGGGTTGATCGGGGAAATCGGCTGCACTTGGCCGCTCGCCGACAGCGAACGACGCAATCTTCAAGCCGCTGCCATGGTCCAGGCGAAGACCGGGGCCGCCATCACCATCCATCCGGGCCGCCACGAGGATGCGCCGGCCGAGATCGCCCAGCTTCTGCGCGGTTGCGGGGTGGAGCCGTCCGCGACCGTGATCGGCCACATGGATCGCACCATCTTCGATCGCGACAGGCTCGTCGATTTGTTGAAGCTGGGATTTGTCCTGGAGTGGGACTTTTTCGGTATCGAAACGTCGCAATACTGGATGGGCGGCGTGGATCTGGATTTGCCGACCGATTACATGCGCATCGACCTGATCGGCGATCTGATGGAGGCTGGCTATCGCGATCAAATCGCCGTGTCACAGGACATTTGCACCCGTACCCGCCTTGCCTCATATGGCGGTCACGGCTACGGCCACCTGTTGCAGCATGTGGTGCCGCTGATGCATCGGCGCGGCTGGCGCGACAGCGACATCGATCAACTCGTCGTGCGAACCCCGGCGCGGCTCTTGGGCTACCGCTCCGACGCGGGCAGCGGCAGGAAGGTGGCGTGACATGAAGCAGGATGGAAAAGGCCGCGCGGCGACAGCGGGCGAAGGCGGAAGCCGCGCCCTTCGCGCCTACCACGCAATCCGCACGATGATCCTCTCGCGCAAGCTCGGCGCTGGCGAGATCGTTTCGGAGGATCGGATTGCGGCGGATCTGGAGGTTTCGCGAACGCCTGTGCGAGAGGCCTTGTTGCGGCTGCAGAGCGACGGTCTGATGGCCAAGGAGATGAACCAGCCTTTTCGCGTCCGTCTGGTCTCGAACCGGGAGTATTTTCAGACCATGCGCCTGCGCGAACTGCTGGAAGGCGAGGCTATTGCCGTGGCGACCGGCAAGATTTCGGCCGAGGCGCTGGACGACGTCGAACGCGACATGCTGGCGCTGAAGGAAAACCCCGCCGTGCCGGCCGAAATCCATTGGGCGGCCGACGAGAAACTGCACGACCTGATCGCCGACGCATCCGGCAATGACGTGATGGCCGGGATGATCCGCAGCCTCCGCATCACCACGCGCATCTTCGAGCTTTCCGGACTGCCGTCCCGCTTCCGGCCGGATACCGAAGAGCATTTGATCATCATAGCGGCGCTCAGATCAGGCGATCCCGAAGCGGCGAGAGCAAGCATCCGCGCGCATATCCGCAGCCTGACCAACGATGTCCTGGCCGTCATGGCGAACCTATGACCGTCACTGGGCCGGATGCGCAAGGTGCCGTGGCGGACGCTATCACGGCGGCCGCAGAGCGGAAGGAAGCAAGCAATCTCGATCTGCTGTGTGAGCTGATCTCGGCGGGTCCAAACAGCGACGCGCTCAACACCATCATCGAACGGCGGCTGCGCGCCAGTGGCTGTGACACCAGCGCGGTTGCCTACGCACCGCGCGACGTGCCGATGGTCGATGAGTTCGCGACGGACGCCGTCGGGTCCGCCGCCGAGGAGCGTTACATCGTCGGCAAGTTGACGGGTGGGGTTGGCCGAAGCCTGCTGCTGTTCGCCCATCCGGATGTTGAGGATTTCCGGCCCTTGCCCGCCTGGACAAGCGACCCCCATGTCCCGACGGAGCGTGACGGTCGCCTGGTCGGCTGGGGCGTGGCGGATGATCTCGCGGGCATCGCAATGATGCTGCAATCGCTGGATGTTCTGCGCGCGGCCGGTGTGCGACCGGCGGGCGACGTGCTGCTGGTCAGTGCGCCCAGCAAGAAGCACAGGCGGGGCATCAGCGCGGCCTTGCACGATGGCTGCCGGGCGGACGCGGCGGTTTACCTCCATCCCGCGGAGTCGGGGCGCGGCCTCGACGAGATCAAGGCCTTCGCGCCGGGACAGCTTGAAGCTGTGATCACGGTTGACGGCATGGCGCCGGAGACCTCGGAGCCGGCGCACACCGCCTTCGCCCATCGCGGGGTCAATCCGTTTGAGAAGGCACGTATCGTCATCGACGCCCTGAGGGATCTGGATGCAGCTCGCGGCCGCCGGATCCGGCATGCGCGGCTTGAAAAGGCGATCGGCCGGTCGTCGAATGTCATGGTGTCCTATTGCAAGGCGGGCGACGAGGGCTTGCTGAGCCGCATGCCGCCGACGTGCCAGATCGGCTGCGCCATGACGCTTGTTCCCGGCGAAAAGCTGGAGACGGTCATGGCCGAGGCTGAGTCCGCGATCGCCGACGCCTGCGCCAGGGACGAATGGTTAAGGGATCATTCGCCGTCCTTCGATTGGCGGTCCGGTGTCAGCGGCGCAGAAACCGAAGACGCCAGCGATCTGTATCAAACCGTCAGCGGTGTCCTCGCCGATGCCGGTGCCACGCCCGTCGTCAATCCGCTCCACACCTCCAGCGACATCCGCAACCCGATTGTCCAGAAGGGCATCCCCACCGTGGGGTTCGGGCCTCTATGCGGCGGCCTGACCATGTCCGGGCAGTGCGACGAATGGGTCGACATCGCGGACTTTCATCGCGCGGTCCGGGCCACCGCAACCATCATCGCCAGGTGGTGCGGCGTTACCCCGACTGAGTAGTGATCCCCCGGAAACGGCCTATGCGGCTTCGATCCGGATCGGCTGCGCGCCCTTCCAAAGGGTCATGGTGCCGAGCTCGTGCAGGTTTTCCAGGCCCGAGGTCAGGGTGATGAAATGGTTGCCGGCCAGCTGGCCCATCTTGCTCTTGAAATGGACGCCGCCGTAGGCCAGCAGGATTTCGGTTTCGCTGATGCCGCCGGGGTAGAGGATGATCTGGCCGGGCGCCGGAAAGCTCGTGTGGTTTTCGTACTCGACGCCGAAGTCGTAATCCCCGAGCGGAATCCAGACGCCTTCACCGCTCCACCGGACATGGACGACCTGGCTGTCGTACGGCAAGACCCGCCGGAACACCTCGCACGTCTTGGGCGCCAGATCGGCCTCGAACCTGGCCTCGAAGGTGAAGGGGCCGGCGGTGACTTTCAGGTTTTCCATGAGTTAGCTTTCTTGAGTGTTTCACCGGCTTGCGCGGGCGATCGGTCCGGCTGGCACATACGCTGTCTTCCCGTCCAAAATCAAGATTTCCAGCCGGCTCCGGCGATCATCGCCTCCCCGCAGATGACGGATTGAAGTCCGCTGAGGCGTATGAGACCGAAGAGGCCGGCCGATGCCTTCAGCGACCCCGCCCATCGATGCGGTTCGTTTGGCAATGCCGCTGAACGACGTGTGGGTTGACGCCGACCCATATCGCCACCGACAAGCTCGAGCCAAGAAATGTTGCCATTCTCCAGGGACGGCTGTGTTTGGCGCACGATCATCGACTACGAGCGAACAGCCGAGCTGAGAATTAGTACGAGCCGGTAAGACAAAGCGAACGAAGACAGCAATGCTCCAAGATGCCGGGATTGGCTCATCGGTTTCTGGCGTTCCACGCTGTCGTCAAAGGCACCGTCAACATCCAACGCCATCCCGTGTTACATCTCATCGTCAAGAACCCTCGAACTGATGCTATTACCTTCTGGCAGCGGAGTTGGGGTGATGCCTGATGTGTTCGGCGCTTGAACTCCGCCGGCTGGAGCACTGAACCTGCAAATACCCAATCAACTGCCAGAGCAGGCCACTGCCCCAAGCGGGGTCCACCAGGCCGATCCGAGATCGGATTTGCGGCGGTCAACAGCGACGGGGTAGGGAGTGCGACCAGAACAAACCGACATAAGATTTCTCGACAGCGACCACCACGTTCTATGATGCGTCCTGCTGGACTCTTCGCGAAGGCGGGTGTGCTCTTGGGCCACAGCTCCAAGTGCAGCATCCTCTTTATTGAGCACGAGTATGGGAAATCATGGCTAAGATTAACGATACAGTTTACTTCAACATTCCCTTGGTGGGCTATCAAAATGAGCAGCAATGGCGTTCTGTGTGCAAGTCACTGCGCTACACCCTAAACTCCGTCTTTGACCAGACGCACGACGCGGTTTCGGCAATTGTCGTAGGTCATGACTGCCCTGACATTGAGGAGATAAAGGACGCCAGAGTCACCTATCTGGAGTCACCGTTTCCACGTCCCGAGCCTGATAAGCGCCTGCACGATAAATCGCGAAAGCGCATTGTGGCCGCAGACTATATTCGCCAAGTCGGCGGACGATTTCTCGGAATACTAGATGCAGATGACATCCTTGCCAAAAATGTAGCAATTACAACGGTGCGCGCAAATATGTCGATGATATTCAGGTCGGGGTATGCATACGATCAGCAGAGAAAGGTTTTGGCAAGAATCCCTGGCGTCGTTCGTCGTTTTTACACATTTTGCGGAAGTTGCATCATCTTGAACTTGGAACAAGATGAGCTGCCCAAACTAGTCGGAACAAAACTCATTAATAGAGACTGTCTATTTCGAAAGCTTGGATCTCATCAGTATTTTCCAGAGAGCCTAAAAGATAAGAATAAGGACTTTGACTTCATTGACGAACCCTGCGCTATATATATGCTATATAATCGGGTAAATTTGTCTTTTTCCAGAAGAGAGAACTATAATCATGATTGGCTTAGATCGTCGCTGGACCGTAATTCCGTCACGGTGAGTGATGAAATAACTGATGTGTTTCCCATTTTGAAGCAAGTCATGATGGATTGATGGTACTGACGTCTTCTACATGGCCGGTGCCGTAGAGGATCGTTCGATTGCGTGGAATCGCTTCGCAATCCAAACGATCGACCATTGCCCTAGAGCCTGAATCGTCCTGGCTTCAGTTGGGTCTTGCGGCTGCCTTCACGCAGCTTCAGGAAGCAGCCTTGACCAAAAGGGTGGCTGTCCTCCGGTCGTGTGAGTACAAACCGCCAGGCCTTTGACAGTCCTCCAGGATGAGGCTGTTGCTCCTCTGGCTCATTCGCAATGGCGGAAGCGAGCAGTTCGTCGTCCTTGACAACCGTGAGCCATGGTTGGATGCCGGACATCGGGTCACAGCCGATCCAACCTTCCACGCGGTGGTCGGAAACGTGGAATAACTCGCCGCGATAGCGGGGCCGAATGTCGGACGAGGGCCCGGGCAAAAGTTCGACCGCACGCCTCGAAATTGTTTTCGACGGTATCGGTCGTCCGTCTGGCCGGCTTGCATCGTCGTTCTCATGCCGACGTTCCTGATCGAACAGATAAGACCGTGTTCGACCGCGTTCACGCAGCTCTAACCGGGATGCCTTCTGTCCGCGATGCAGGATCCGAACCGGCACCGCGAATCCGGCGCAGGCCATTATTGGGGTCAGGCACGACAACAGGAACAGCAGGCTTCGCTGTTTGAATTCCCCAACCCTCAAGGTCTCCAGCAGCTTCGAGCGGTCAATCAAAGACCAAAACGCATCATCGTCCAAATCGTAGACGAGGTCCGTGCAAACAGCGCGAAGCCTGGCGCTGACGTTGAACATGAACTGCCAACTCCCATGCGCAGCTTGGCCGGCCTTGAACGCGATCGGCTGCGGAAACTCGGGCGTGTTTGGAAGGTAGTTGTGGAGCGCTTCCGGCCAGACATCACCCGCGAGCGGTATGCTCGTGAGCTCAGGGTCGATACGGTGCATCACCTGCCACGGCAACAGATAGCTGCGCCGCTCCGCCGGGGTCATCTCCAAGAACAGCCGGATAAGCCCGGCATCGTTCAGGGGATGAAGCGCTGGTGACCTATACCCGGCAACACGGCCAATATGGCCGCCCCAATTGGGCATGCGCTGCATAACGTAAAAGACATCGCCGATATCGCCGAACTCGATGTCGCTTGGTCCGGCCAGGATTTCGCTGACCCAGGCGTCGTATTCTGCAAACAGCTGCTTGCGCCCCTGTCCCGTCAGCAGGCTCAGGGGGTCGAAGCCTGTGATCTGGTTAATCGCGGGCGGGCTGTCATAGTTGGGCAGGCCTCTATAGGCCCCTTTGTTGATGGCTCCGAACATTCCGCTTAGCGAGAATGAGGTTCTACTGCGGCGGATGACCCTTAAATCCCAAGCGCTGACCAGGCCTTCGGTTTGAAATACGTGACCAGCGAGATCCAACAGAATCTTCTGGATGTCCGCGCTCTCCTCGCCGAAGGGGCGGCGCTCGTTGATCTCAATGGGCGCGCCCGTTGCTTTAGCCAGCATCGAGGCAACGACCACGTCGGGATGATCGATTGGGCCCGTCGTACTCAGCTTCAGCTTGTCCGACAGGCCCGCGGCATGACACAGGGCGAGAACAAAACGGCTATCGACCCCGCCGCTTAGATACAGCGGTATCTCGTCTTCGTCGCGCGCGATAAACCTCAGAACTGCGCATTGACGCTGGATGTATTCGTCGATCCGCTGATCGAAATCGCCAATCTCGCGAATACCGCGAGGCGATCCGCGCGCTGGCAAAAGTGGTGATTCGGCGACCCTAATGGTCGGCTCGTCATCACGCGCGGTCAGCGACAAAATCATGTCTGGTGGCAGGCTTCTCGCCCCGGCGATGGGCAGGGCCGCGCCAAACCGATAGCTGATTGCCGCCAGCCAGGCGTAGGGCTGCGGATTGGAATGGAGATCCGCGCCCACCGCGGCAAAAAACGAGCACCTATTGGCCAGGTACACGCGGCCTTTTGGCCCTTGCCAAATGTACAGATGTTGCAAGCCGACCGGGTCGTTCATGGCCAGCACGGTGCCTTCGTCGGTCAGGTGAACAATGACCCACTCGCCGTTAAGGTTCCGTCGCAAGCTCTCGGGCTTGACGCCGGATCGGAGTTTGCGGCTCGCGTACTTTGCGGTCACGGCGCGCTGTGCTTCGACATCCGCGCTGTCAGGGACCCCATAACCCCAGAACAGCGTTGACGAGGTCACGCCATCATCGTCGCTCTCGTGGTGTGCCTGGGCGTCGAGCGGTGCTAACGCCGCCGTGAAGCCAAAATGCCAGACCGCGTATCGGCCGGACTTCGAGGCGACATAGGTCGAGGTTTCGGGCTCCACCTGACACTCGGCCTTAAGGCGCGAAGCGACTTGCTCAGCCTGGCCCGGATCTTCCGCCGGCCCGCGTATTCTCACCAAGAACAGGGCCATTGCCGATCACCCGTGTACGACTGATGCATTGCGATAAGCGGACCGAATAATGCTGGCCGGCCGCCATAGGCGTATGAAGGCCAATCTCGATGTGCGGCCGGCTGGCGTGCGTTCAGACGGCGCGTCGATCAAAGGTCATCACGGTTACGTTGCCTGTCTCGTTTGGCCGTGACGGATCGTCGGCTCCGTCGTTGACCCGACCTGCTTCACGTTCCGCAGTCTCCAAACGCGCGTACATGTCGCAAATACTCCTGGAAAAAGCCTCCGGGGCTCTGAAGGAAGCTGTCGCCTCGGCCGCCTTGCTCATCGCTGCGCGCTGCCAGTCGGGGGCATCGAGCGCGCGTTCGATAGCGTCGGCAAGTCCATCTCGGATGGCGGGGTCGTATACGAACGCCTCTCGGCCGTCCACCACCACCTCTTTGACCGCGTCCAGGTTCGGGACGATGAGCGGCTTGGCGAACGACAACGCCAGCAAGAGGCTGCCAGATGTCGTCAGGCTTTCGAACGGCAGCACAACAAAGTCGGCCACCGAGAATAACCGCGCCACCGTTAGGTCGTCGGCAAAACCCTCGACCCTGGTGCAGTTGTCAGGCAGCGAACCGCACGGGTCGTACCGACCGGAGCGACCGGCCACGACAAACCGCGCCTTGTCGGCGAAGCGCGGCGCCACGTTCAGGAGCCGATCGACGCCTTTGTAGCGCCGCATCAATCCCAAGAACAGCACGGTCGGTCGATCATCGTCCGACGCCAAGTCCAGCGCCGCAGCCGCCGCGGCACGGTCCTCACAGGCTGGATAACTTGTCGCGTAGGACGGATGATCAATGACGCAGACCGGCAGGTCGGCACCGTGGTCATCGCACAACTTGTCGGCAACCCATTGGCTGTTGGCATGGACGATGTCCGCGCGGGCCACAAGTTGTCGCACGAACTCGGCGTGCAGCGTCGGATCGATCGGATCGTGCGGCTGCAGATTATGCACTGTCCAAACAAATCGACCGCCCAAATGCTTGATCCGATCTATCGCTGCGATGAAGGTGGCCATGCGCTGAGGGATCGCGTCCGCGCGTTCCCCTCGATAGACGGCATCTTCCCAGTGCAAGTGGAACACGGTCGGGCCGTGCTCGGCCGCGATGGCGGCCGCCGCCGCTGTATCGAACGAGACATCCCAGTCCCTACGCAGATCGCGATACATCAGTTCCAGATAGGGATTGCCGGCGCCATAGTCCGGGAAGACGACAACGCGCTGGCGGGCCCGGCCCAAAGCCAGCCGATCAGCGATGCGTCGAACATCGCTGATGAAGTACGAGATCCCCCATTTGGCCTGGATCAGGTCCAGCCGCTCCTGGCGCCAGGACGCGGCTCGCTCGGGGTCCGTCACCTCCTCGGGAACGGGCGGCAGATACTCGAACACATAGCCACGCTTCGCCAACGGCTGAAAGTTGGCGGATTCGGTGACGAACACCGGCGCAAAGTCCTTGCGATCGCGCTGGGCGAGAAAGACCGAGTTGACGATGCTTTCGATGGCGGGTTCATCCGCCTCGGCGATAAAGACGCCGATCGTCACCCGGGCGTTCAGCAACATCGCCGCGTTGGCGTAACCGGGATAGGCCGGCAGGGCTTCAAGGTCGACGAGCCTGTCGGCTACCTCCGGTACCCAGTTGGCCGAACGGCGCATCGCCGGTTCCGCCCATCTGCATGGTCTCGGCTGATGCTGCACAGGGCCGAAACCGATCTCGACGATATCCGACGTCTGGCCGTGTTCCGCCTGCTGGCTGGCCACCGCGGCGTAGACCCGCTCCAGCGCCTGGGCATGCATCTCCAGCGCTTCCAGGCTTCTTTTCCAGTCCCTCGTCTGCGGGCCAGCGATCGGCTTAAAGACAGTGGCAGTCATCGCGCCAACTCCGCGATAAAATCGGCGGCCTGCGCCGCCCCGTTTCCTATGGCCAAACGCTCAGCGTTGAACTTCATCGCCGTGCGCACGGCCGGATCCATCAACGAGGCAAACGTCTGCGGCAGATCGGCCATCGTGCTGTCGTCGATGGCATAGGCCCAACCCAGTCGCTCGGCATAACGGGCCCGGGCCATCTGGTCGTCGAGCTCCTTGGTCATGCGAATGGCAAACACGGTTGGAACCCCGCTTTGCGCCAGCTCGTGGAACGAGTTGTAGCCGGCGGCAGAGACCGCGAAGTCGAACGCCTTTAAGTAACGGCTGATGGGATAGCCGCGGATGTTCTTCACGCCGGCAACCGGCACCGCCGGGAAACGGCTTATTGCCGGATGCAGATTGGCGATCTGGACCCCCGGTATCGCCTGCAGATGCTTAAAGATCTGGCCTTGCGTAACCGAAAGATCGCGCGTATTGCCGGGCCCCAACTGAACCAGAACGGCCGTGCCGTCGAGACGTAGGCCGAGCTCGCGCCGGGCCGCTTCACGCGACAGCAGCTGTTCATCGTCCAACAGCAGGATCGGGTCGACCAGCGATACGCCATCCCGGTCCTGGCGGCTGGCGCCTTGGTCAACCTCCTCGGCGATGTCGCGCGGCTCGATGACCGCGTCAAAGAAGCGTCGCTTCTTAATAACGGTTTCGTTGTTCTGTTCTGGGCGCCACATGCCGCGCCGCAGCCAGATGTTTCTCACATCCCGCCGTTTGGCGACTGCGTTGGTCATGAATGCGTACGGGTTGCCGCCATCGAAGACGAACGCGCTCGGCTGATAGCGCCGTATCGCGTCGGCCAACTCCGCTTCCATCCAAGGATAGGCCGCCGCTTCGTCCAGGCCCGCATAGCGATGCGAAACGATCATCTCGCTAACGAAGCCAGCCCCCCTGATTAAGCCGACCGCCTGGCTCAGGGACACGAAGACCGGCTCGACATCCGGGGGCAATCGGCGCGCAACCGACAGCAACCGATTAACGTGGCCGAGACCGTCGCCGTTCGACGGAAACATCATCACCCGCTTGGTGCGCCCACTTGAAGTTCGAGGTCCGCGCAACCCCCCGAACCATGATTGTAGTCGGCGAAAATGCACTTCCGCTGGCTCGAAGCTGGTAATCGAGTCGTTTTGATTCGGCCCAAGTTCGCGCACCAGCGTCGCGGCGACACCTTCTTGGCCGACATAGATCGGCCCCTTGCCGACGACGTGGCGCAGTTCGGGGGGCAACAGGACCGGAACGTCATTGGCAAGGCAGGTGCCGATCGCCAACATCGGAAGCTCCGACGGGCGGCCGTTTGGGTAATAGACCAGGGCGTCCAGACCGGAGACGAACTGCACGGCCGATCGTTCATGCAGGGCCGTTACGTCCATCCCTTGCGCCACCGGGTGATCCGGTGCTGCGCCCAAAACCCGAACGACATAGCGATCGTGGTCCCAGATCCTAGCGATCTCGTCCGCGTTCGTTGGCCAATGATCTTTGCGCGACGGAACCACGGTGCCGACCACCCGGCGCGACGCTTGGCGATCGGATTGCGGTTTCGGAACCGTGCCGATGTCCCCGAAGGATTCCCAGATCGTGCCGGTCGTCTTCAGGCCACCGGCACGCAAGCCTGACAAGACGTCATAGGTGGTCGCCGACCAAATCACGACGTCGCCAAAGATTTCGCGCAGCCGGACGTTTTTGAACGCCATGTGCTCGTCCGTGACGGCGCGATCGGCTATCGCGATCACCTGGTCGGAGATCACGCGCATTGGCACGGCAAGGCGCGTATTCAAGATGCGCTCTACATCGATCAGGATAACCAGCTTGGCCGATACCAGCTCGTCAGGGTCGTAGGCCGCGACCGAGCCGTCTTCCACCAACTGTAAGACATACTCGTTGATCGTGGGTCGACTGCTCTTTGACGGCAGGTGAAGGAAACCGGTTTTCAGACCCAGTCCGACATTGATCCGAGCCTCTTCGACGGCCCGGAAAACACCTTCACTATCCCGGCTGAAGTCACCAACATATATGACGTCTTGAGATTCCACAGTATCCACCGCAAATCACGATAATCACAAAATCAGCTTCCAAAACGACTGCTAATAAATCGCAACCTGCACGTCGTCGTTGATGAACCGGGGCGCATAGCCGCCCCCACAAGTGCCACCGTCCGACGACCCGTCCCATATCTCTTCAAACCGTCCGAGACCCACCGATGCACTGAGGACCGACGGCACAAGATCACTGTCCGGAAATGTGTCCACGAAGCACGAACATGCGGTTGCCCGATCTTCCGCAGGCAGTGATGTGTCGAGACACTGCTCATAGAGTTCTTCCAGAACCGGTCGGGTGGCGGGTTGCGCGTCGGCGGGGCGCGTGACCGACGCCGTTATCGTTGCGAGGGCGATTGCAGATAATAGTTTCGATCTGGGGTCCACTATTAGGTCTCCAAACACAACCGTTGATAGCCACAATCTGGCCATATTTGCGGCGAAGCAAGCATGGCTACCTAACGAAGTAAAGTACAAATCTCTGTGAATACACTTTCGGTAGGGTGTCTTGGAAATGCATCACTTTTTGAATGGATTGAACTCCGTAATCTAGAAGTTCTCTCTGCATATTTCGCCACATTTTATAGTGCTGACAAGCGCCTTAGACCGCTGGCATGCCTTCTCGGCCTCTTTTGTCTCGCAGAACCCTCGTCCGGCTAACGACCCTCAGAATCGACTTCGACGGCAACGGATCTGCTAGAACTCCACCTGATCGCCGACAAAAAGCGTGGCTGTTCCAACGCATGACTGCGGCGCCTGGCGTCTCTGGTGCCTCTGTCAGAATTGCCAAGAATAGGTGGCGGTTCGACATGGTGCGACAGGCGCGAAACTCTGTATTGCCGCACTGAAAGCCCCGCTCCGGGCGCGGGTCGTCGAGTTCACGCAAGCTGGTTTGATGCGCAGTCGCCGGCTTGCCATCGTTCCGGATTGACCGCTGGAGAGCCGTCTTTGTCCCTCGTACGACACGCACCATGGGGTCGCGAATTCGGCGCGACGCCGAATCGCGGGGCTGCAGGGCTGGCGACAATCAAAGGTCGGCACCATCGGTGAAACGCCGAGGCGCGTGTCCGTCTTGGGCCACAGCTTTCATGAACCGTAGCGCGGGCGAACGGGCAGATGCCGCCCACGCGCGAGGCAAAAGAGAGGCTTCAGGCCCGCTTGATGCAGCGGAACAGGGTCTTGACCGCGTCGTAATAGTGCAGCGTCGCGGCCACGCCGCCCATGTAGCCGTCGTCCGACAGGGGCACGAACTCGTCGATGCGGTATTGCTGGGCGTAGACCTGGAAGCCGGCGCCGGCGAAGGCGCGATGAAAATCATCCAGAGAGTAGCTCTGCACCGGCAGGTTCGATCTCGGTTCGATCAAGGCGCGCCAGCGTGGCCACTCCGGATTGTCGGTATGGCAACCAATGCCGGCATAATAGACGCCGCCGGGCTTCAGACTGGCGTGGATCTCGCGTGCATGCAGGTCCAGGTCGGGCAGCAGGTACAGCACCTCTTGGCTGATCGCGACGTCGAACCGCCCCTCGAGGCCGGCAAGATTGTCCCGCACCTCGAAGCGTGCCGGTACCGGGCCCGCCAACGCGTTGGCGCGCGCTATCGAGTCGGCGGCGAGGTCGACCCCGAGGGCCTCGGCATAACCATGGCTGTGGTAGAGCAGGCGCAGGAGACCGCCCTGGCTGCAGCCGAAATCCAGCACCGATTTGCCGAACAGGTCGCGCTCTACCATCAGCGCGATCATGCGCCGCCAGAACGGCCCGTGCTCATGGTTCATGGCGTCTTCTTCGGCCGGATCGGTGGCCCAGGTCTGTAGCGGGGTGGTGCTCATGGCTTCTGTCTTCGCGATCGTTCGGGGAGGCCATGATGACGTGGTTGCGAACGATTCTCAATGCCTCCTGGTGGCTGGGACCTTGCCGCTGCTGCAGCGACGCACGTCCGAGCGACTTCACGTCTTCGGTATCGTCGAGGCTCCGGCCGCCATGGCCATAGGGATCTCCCGGTCACAGGGCGACCATGACGCAACAAATCGGGGGTGCAAGGAAAGATCCATGGCACGCAAGAATGCGAATGGTTATTGTTATCGTTTGAGCGTGATGCTCCTACCAAAGAGACGAGACGCGACAAATGGCCTGGATCCAAATGCCGGACCGCTCGGTCTGGGGCTATGGCCGGTTCGGCCGACGCGACGGCAAGCCCGTTCTTGTCCATCACGGCCTGATCGGGGGCGCAACCCTGGGTCCGGCATGGGCGCCGCTCGGCGAGACGCTGGGGCTGGAATGGATTGTCGTCGCGCGCCCCGGCTATGGGCGAACGCCGCCGAGGCGGATGAACCGCGTGGCTGACTGGCCCGGTATGCTCGCACCGGTGCTGCACGCGCTAGGGGTGAGCGGGCGGTTCGACGCCGTCGGCATCTCGGCGGGCGCGCCCTACGCGTACGCATTGGCCGCTGCGATGCCAGAGCGGGTCGGCCGAGTCTGCATTCTATCGGGTGTGCCGTTCATCGGCGCGGCAGGTGTTCTTGCGGCCTATCCGGTGGAAGCGCAAGCGGCCTATGCGCGCTACGCTACGTCGGATGAGCGTGCCCTGAGGGCGGAGTTCCGCACCTTCTGTGAAGGCATAGCGGCCAGTCTGGATGACAATGAACAGCTATCGGCTGCGCTCGCCCCAATTCTGGCCAACGATACCGCCGGACCAGCGCGCGAAGCGCGGCTGCAGGCGCACGATTGGGGCTTCCGTCGAGAGGCGATCACCTCTCCGGTCGATGTATGGCATTCGAAAGCCGACGATATGGTGCCGTATGTGGCCGCGAAACGGTCCGCCGACGGCCTGCCCAATGCCGTCTGGCATGTCCAGGCAGAGCCGTCGCATTTGGCGAGCGAGCGCACCCTTGCCGATATGGCCGGTATCCTGGCGTCGTCCGGGATATCGGTTCGTGGATTTCGGTGATGGGGAAACCGCCCGCAGCTCTCCGACCCGTCGTTCGCTTCTGCCCGTGGGGAAGGGCCAACAGTTTCCTCGGTCGGCGCCGCAAACGGGCGATCGGTCGATCTGTGTTTACCGGTCGGGCGTCGCTTCTGTTGCCCGGCGTTCGCGCTAGAACGTCATCCGGAACTCGGTGCCCTCGTCCAAGGTGACGAAATGGGGTTCCTGGGGCGCAACCACGGCCATTGTGCCGGCCTCAACGATCTCGCACGCCGTGCCGCCGCCGGGCTCGTGAAATCGGGTCAGGCGCAGCGATCCGGCGGTTACCTGAATGCATCCCCATACGCCTGATTTGGTGCTGTGTCGGGCGGTCAGTGCCGGCGGCACGCTGCGCGTGTCGAACGTCGGGGTCGAGCGGTAAGGTCGCAGATTGTCGGGCAGGCTCGTCATCGCGCCAGTTCCAGCTGGGTCGTCATATGATCCAGCGCGATCATCGTACCCGTTTCCTTGATGAAGGACGCGGCGGCGTCCGGATCGGTGATGGCTAGGCCCGAAACACGTGTCAGGCCAGCATCGAGGACAGGCGGCGCGACCGGCGCGCTTGGCCCGACGAGAAGCCGGTGGCTGGCCGTGAGAACGCGCGCCAACAGCGGTTCGAGACTGCCGTTCATCAGGGTCTGCGCAGTGATCGCCACCGCTTGCGCCTTGGCAAGCGCGGCACCCGCTTCCTCAATGGGAATGTCGTTTCCCTTCGGCTCGCGCTCGATGATGCGGGCTGCCGGCAAACGTTTCAGCGCCGCGCGAAAGCCGCCGACGATGACCAGGCCATCGCCCGGCGGCTCAAAGCCGGCCAGGCCCCAACTGTCCCCCGCACCCGGCCCGTCGGGGCGGTTCCAGAAGGCATTGATCGCGGCCAGCCCGATTGAGCGGCGCAGGGGATCGATCGAGCGGATCCACCCTGCCAGGGCGGCGAGCGGCCGGCCCGCGATCGGTTCCCCCTGGCGCACCGTGCGCGCGCCCTGGGTGCCCCGTTCGGGGCTGCGGGCAATGCCGGCAAGCGGACCGGCGCGGACCATCGTCCAGTTGAGACCGACCAGCACCTCGTCGGCGGGCGTTTCGTCGGTCACGCTGTCCGCCAAGCCGCAATCAATCTGTCCCGCACCCGCCTGCCGCAGCAGGCCATGCCCATCGACGATATCGTCGGGCGCCGGCAAGTGGTCCAGGATGGGGCCTATCCTGGCGCCGCCATCAATGTGCAGATCGACCGAACCGTCCGCGCGGTCCTCTAAGACCCAGCCGGCGGTTTCGATGAAGGCCCGCGCCCGTGCCCATGGCATCGGGTCGGCTCGGTCGGTGTCCGTCACGCCGCAGCTCCCCGACCGCCACCCAAACGGGGCCAGACGCGTCCCGTCCGGGCGGCATAACTGTCATATGCGTCGCCGAAGCGCGCCCGCATCATCGCCTCCTCCTGCGGCACGCGGATGAAGTACATCGCCGCGAAGGCCGGAATGACGAGAAAGCCGGCGATCCAGTTGTGAATTAGCAGCGGCTGGGCAATCGCCGCCAGCCAGATCGCCGAATACATGGGATGCCGTGTGCGGGCGTAGACGCCTTCGGTGACCAGTCTGTGTTCCTCATGGATTTCGAGGCTGACGCTCCAGTTGCGGCCCAAATCGGCGTGGCTACGCCAGAACAGCCACAGGAAGGGGACTTGCAGCGCCGCGCCGACGATGGTTGCCCAAGACGGCAGGGTGTAGCCGGCAAAGCCGAAGACCCCCGTTGCCAGATGGACCAGCGGCAGGACCATCATGGTCAGGAACATGCCGCCGAGCAACAGGCGCTCGCTGAGGTCCTTGCGGTCGTCCGCGATCTCGTTGTGACGTGTCCGCCTTGCATAGGGCGCGCGGATCAGACCCGTCGCGACAAAGCTGGTGAGCCAGACCAAAGATCCCCAGCCATTGACCTGCCAGCGCCAAAGCCCCACCGCGACCAAGGCAAGCACGATAACGACGAACAGCAGGCTGATCAGCCGGGTCGTCCAACGGTTTGGCTTGGCGGATGCGGCCATGAGAACACTCCTTGTCGAATAGGGCGATCTTATCGTAAATGAGAATCATTCGCAATTTGAGGTCCGCAGGGCATGTGCGCGATTTTGACACGCTTAATGAGAATGCGTTGCCATATCAGGACAACGCTCTTCATCAGTGTTTCAGATACCGACTAAGTGGGGCGATGAGTCAGAAATCCGACAACGACAGGTCGCCACGGAGGGCCCTCTGGTTGGTCATTGGTGGCGGCGCGCTGGGTCTGGGAGCGATCGGCATCGTTCTGCCGCTATTGCCCACGACGCCTTTCGTGCTCGTGGCCGCGTTCGCCTTTGGCAAGAGCTCACCCAGGCTCGCGATCTGGCTTGAGACCAGCCGTACCTTCGGCCCGATCATTGCCGACTGGCGACGCCACGGGGCCATTGCCCCGCGGTTCAAGGCGCTGGCGATTGCTATGATGGGCGGCGTTTTCGCGTTCAGCGTCGTGGCCGCCCTGTCGGTTTGGGTTCTGATCGTCCAGGTCGTCTGCATGACGGGCGCGGCCGTCTTCATTCTCAGCCGGCCGAACGGACCGGCCTGACTGCCCAGCCCGCCGTGATGGCAGGCCGCGTGCTTCAGGTCGATCGGTCCGGTTGCGTCGGTCTGGTGCTACAGGCTCTCGAACAGTCGGCAATAGGCGTCTTGGCCGCGCCGGAAAGCGTCGAGGCGGACGAACTCGTCAGGGCCGTGCAGGTTCTCGTCATCGTGCTGGAAGGCGAACATCGTGGCATGCACGCCGACATGGTCCAGCAGCATCGTCATGACCGGGATCGAACCGCCAACGCGCGTCCGCAGCGGCGCGCGGCCATAAATTTCCTCCAGAACCTGTGCTGCAACCACGCTGGAGTTATGGCCTCTCGGCACCAGAAACGGGTTGCCTTTGGCGGCGCCGGCCTCAAACTCCACGGTTACGCCATCGGGGGCGTGGCGTTCGACATGGGCACGCAGGGCCTCGACGATCCGTTCGGGTGACTGGTCGGCGACCAGGCGGCAGGTGATCTTGGCGCGCGCCTCGGCCGGCAGCACGGTCTTGGTTCCAGCGCCCTGCCAGCCGCTGGTCAGCCCATTGATCTCCAGCGTCGGGCGCGCCCAAAGGCGCTCGCGCGTGGTGTAGCCGGGCTCACCATGTTCCGCGGGCGCGCCCGTTTCGGCCAGATAGGCTTCGGCGTCAAAGGGCACCTCGGCGATGGCCGCGCGATCGTCCTCCGTCAGGGGGACAACGTCGTCGTAGAACCCATCCACCGTGATGTGCCCGTCGGGCGATTTCATCGAGGCGAGGATGTGGGCCAGCGCCATTGCCGGGTTGGCGATGCCGCCGCCATGCAGGCCGGAATGCTGGTCGGAGTCCGCGCCCCGCACGACGATTTCGACCGAGGCGATGCCCCTGAGACCCTCGACGATCTGTGGCTGGTCCGGCGCCCATTGCGCCCCGTCGGCGGAAAAGATCATGTCGGCGGAAAGCCGGTGCGCGTTTGCGGCGACAAAATCCGGCATGTTGGGCGAGCCGATTTCCTCCTGCCCCTCGAAGAAGAACCGCAGGTTGACCGGCAACCGCCCCTCAGACTTGAGCATCGCCTCGGTCGCGAGAATCGGGATCAGCATGGATCCCTTGTCGTCGGTGGCGCCGCGCCCATAGAGGCGGCCATCGCGCACCTCCGGTTCGAAGGGGGGTGAGGACCAGAGCTCGAACGGTTCTGCCGGCTGGACATCGAAGTGCCCATAGACGAGGACGGTTGGCCGGTCCGGCCCGGCATGAAGCCAGTCACCGCAAACAACGGGATGTCCGGCCGTCTGCAGAACCTCGACATTCTCACCGCCTGCTTCGGTCAGTCGGCCGGCGACCCACTCGGCCGCGCGCTGCACATCGGCGGCATTTTCGGGCTTTGCCGAGACCGATGGGATGCTGACGAACTCGCTCAGCTCCGACACGAAGCGATCCTGCTCGCGATCGAGATAGTCCTTCCAGGCCATGTCTTTCTCCTCCCTATCGGCGGGTCAGGGGTTTTCGACGCCGACCTGCCTTTCTTCAGTCGTCTTGCAGCACCAAATGGCCGGGCGAGACCTCGTCATAGACCGGCGCTGCTCGTTCCTGCCCAACCGGGAAGACCGGCGAGGGCAGGGGCTTGAACTCTGCGCTCTCCTTCAGCGTCCGGCGTGTCACATCGGCGATCGGAACGCCGGCCAGCAGGGTGCGCGTGTAGCTGTGGCGGGGGTTTTCGAAGATGTCGGCCCGCGAACCGATCTCGACGATCCGCCCCAGATACATGACGCCGACCCGGTGCGAGACCCGTTCGACCACCGCCATGTCGTGGCTGATGAAGAGATAAGAGAGGCCGAACTCCGCCTGCAGTTCCATCAGCAGGTTCAGGACCTGTGCCTGCACCGAGACGTCAAGGGCCGAGACCGCCTCGTCGGCAATGATCAGCTTCGGATTGACCGAAAGGGCGCGGGCGATGGCGACGCGCTGGCGCTGTCCGCCGGATAGCTCGTGCGGGAAGCGACGCATGAAGTCGCGCGGCAGGCCGACGCGGTCGAAGAGGAAGGCGATACGATCCTGAAGTTCCGATCCCCTGGCCAGATCGAAGTTCAGCATCGGCTCGGCCACCTGCTTTCTCAGCCGCATGAACGGGTTCAGCGAGGCGAACGGGTCCTGAAAGACCATCTGCATATTGCGCCGTGCCCGCCGAAGTGCGCCGGGATCAAGGCGGAGGACCTCCTGCCCGTCCATGACGACATCGCCGGAGGTGGGCTTGACCAGCCGCAGGATCGATCGCGCCGTCGTGGACTTGCCACAGCCCGACTCGCCCACGAGCGCCAGCGTCTCGCCATGGGCCAGTTCGAAACTGACATCTTCGACCGCGTGGACGTTCGCCACCACCCGCCGCAGGATGCCGCCTTTCACGGGAAAGCGCGTGGTCAGCCCCTTTACGGAGAGCACCGGGCGGGCCGCCGCGGCTTCTGCGGGCGGTGTTGGCGCAACGGGCTCAGGCTGGCCGGGGATGCGCAGGGGTTCCGGCCCCGGCTTGCCGCGCATCTCGCCGAGCTTGGGCACTGAGGCGAGCAGCGTCTTAGTATAGTCCGCCTGGGGCTCCGTGAAGATGCGCTCGACCGGTCCTTCCTCCACCTTTTCGCCGTGTCGCATGACCACGACGCGGTCAGCAAGCTGCGCCACCACCGCCATGTCGTGGGTGATGAACAGAACGGCCATGCCGAACTCGCGCTTCAGGCGCTTGATCAGGCCGAGGATCTCGGCCTGGATCGTCACGTCCAGGGCGGTCGTGGGCTCGTCCGCGATCAGGAGTTGCGGCCGACAGGCCATGGCCATGGCGATCACCACGCGCTGGCGCATGCCGCCGGACAGCTCGTGCGGATACTGCTTCAGCCGCTGTTCGGGTTCCGGCAGCCGCACCTCATGCAGGAGCTCAAGTGCACGGGCGTCGGCCCCGGTTGCTGACAGCTTGCGGTGGCGGCGCAGGCCATCCGTCAACTGCCGGCGGATGGTGAAGACCGGGTTGAGCGCGGTCATCGGCTCCTGAAAGATCATGCCGATCCGGTCGCCGCGCAGGTCGATCATCCGCTCCGCCGGCATCTGCGCCAGGTCCATCGCCTCTTCGCCGCCGGGACGGAACCAGAGGCGGCCCGAGACGATCTTGCCGCCGCCGAACTCCACAAGCCGCAGCAGAGACAAGGAGGTGACAGACTTGCCCGAACCGCTCTCGCCGACGACGCAGACGGTTTCGCCCGGGTTCACGGTGAAGCTGACGTCCTTCACGCCGACGATGGGTCCGGTCTCGCCCTCGAACTCGACGCGGAGGTTTTCGATGGACAGGAGGGGATCCTTCGCCCCGGTCTGTTCAGACATCGCCGTCACCGCGCCCTGGGGTCGAGCACGTCGCGCAAAACGTCGCCGAGCAGGTTCAGGCCAAGGATCGTGATGGCGAGCGCGAAGCCCGGCACCAACGCGGTCCAGGGCGCGAGGTCGAGGAACTGGCGGGACGCCTGGATCATCAGCCCCCAGGAGGCTTGCGGCGGCTGGGTCCCAAGCCCGAGGAAGGACAGCGCAGCCTCGGCCAGAACCGCGAAGGCGAGGCTGATCGTCGCCTGCACGATCAGCGCCGGCATGACGTTGGGCAGGATGTGGCGCACGATCATCTGCAGGTCGCGGGTGCCGGCGGAGCGCGCGGCCTCGACATAGGGCATTTGAACGATCCGCAACGCCTCGCCGCGCACGATCCGGGCCAGGAAGGGCGTGAAGGCGACGCCGATGGCGATGATCGTGTTCTGCAGGTTGGGCCCGAGAACCGCCGAGATCGTCAACGCCAAGAGGAGGATGGGAAAGCTCAACAGCGCGTCGATCAGGCGCATAAGCACGTTGTCGACCCGGCCGCCGTAATAGCCCGAAATGATGCCCAGCGGCAGGCCGAGCACGATGGACATGCCGACGGCGAGGACGGCGATCGTCAGCGATGTCTGCGCACCGAGCATGACCCGGGCGAAAAGGTCGCGGCCGAGCTGGTCGGTGCCGAGCAGAAAGTCGAACGACGGCGGCTGCAGCCGCGCGGTCATCACCATCTGGGTCGCCCGCTCCGGCGGGATGAAGAACGGCGCCAACACGGCGACCGCGACAACGGTGAGGACCAAGCCGAGGCCGATCAGCGCCTTCGTGGACAGGAACTTGCGCATCGCCTAGCCCAGCCTGATGCGCGGGTCGATGACCCGGTAGAGGAGATCGACGGCCAGGTTCACGAGCATCACCACCGCCGCGATCACGAAAACCGTGCTTTGGATCAGCGGGATGTCGCGGTTCAAGAGCGCCTGGTAGGTCAGCCAACCCATGCCCGTATAGGAAAACAGGCTCTCGATCACGATGATCGAGCCGAACAGGAAGCCGATCTGAAGACCCGCGACCGTCATCACCGGCCCGATGGCGTTCGGCAGCGCGTAGTGCCAGACGACGGTGCGCTCCGGCAGGCCCTTGGCACGGGCGACGCGGATGAACTCCTGATTGAGGATGCCGATCATGGCCGAGCGCGTCATGCGCGTGAGGTGCGCCATCAGCCCAAGTGCCAGCGCCAGCGACGGCAGGAAGGCATGGCGAACGGCGCCGAAGAAATCCTCGGTCGGGTCGACGAAGCCCGAGGAGGGCAGCCAGCCGAGATAGGCCGCGAAGAGCAGGATCAGCATGATGCCGATGAAAAAGTCCGGCACGCTGAGGCCGAGAAGCGCCGCGGTCGACGACGTGGTGTCCTGCCAGCGGTCGCGATGCCGCGCCGCCCATACGCCAAGCGGGATGGCGAGCAGAAGCGCGATGGCCATCGTCATGACCACGATCAGCCCGGAGGCCAGCATCTTCTGGGAGATGAGCGGGGCGATCGGCTCGTTAAACAGCAGCGACTCGCCCCATTGGCCTGACAACAGGCCGCCGATCCAGCGGCCATACTGCACGATCAGCGGATCGTTCAGCCCAAGCGACTGGCGAAGGCCCTCCAACGCCTCCGGGTTCGACTGGGTGCCCATGATCATCATGGCCACGTCGCCCGGCAGGATGTTGGTGATCCCGAAGGTGACGATGGAGATGACGAACAGGGTAAGGACAACCAGCAGCAGCCGGTTGACGAGGTAGACCATCAGCTAGATGTCCGGGATGCGGGCAGACCGGTCGAAGGGCGGCGAGCGGGGCGGCCTTAGGCACGCCCCGCCCTCAAATCAGGTCATGACCCGAGCCAGACCCTGTGGAAGTTCAGGTTGGAGCCGTTCGGGTGCACCACCGTGTCGAGACCGCCCACGGAGGGCTGCGCCGCGATGGACCCGTTGCGGTACCACAGCAAGACGTCCAGCGCCTCGTCGAAGATGTGCTGCTGGATCTGCTGATAGATCTCGGTACGCGCGTCCGGGTCGACCTCGCCCCGCGCTGCCTCGGCCAGTTCGTCGATCAGCGGGTCGGAGATGTTGCGGTAATTGAAGCCGCCGGTGGTGTGGTAGAGGCTGTAATAGAGGCGATCGGGCTCCCAGATGGTGAAGAAGTTCATCATCGTCATCTCGAAGTCGCGATCGACCCAGACCTGGCTCAGCCAGTCGGCCCAGGTGAGCTGCTCGATCGTCATGTTCACGCCGGCCTGGCGCGCCCATTCGGCGATGATCTGCGCGCTCTCGACATGGTACGGGTAGTTGGTCGTGACCTTGAAGACGACGTTCAGCGTGCCGGGCGGATAGCCGGCCTCCGCAAGCAGCGCCCGCGCCTGCTCAATGTCCTGCGCACGCTGCACGAGGTCGCCATTACGCGAGGCATCGTTCGGGAAGCTGGGTGTCGGCGTCGTCGTGCCTTGCCCCCAGAGCGCGCCCTGCATCAGCAACTCTTTGTCGATTATCAAGTCGAAGGCCTGGCGCACACGCGGGTCCTGGAAGAGTTCCACGTCGTGGTTGAAGTTCACGAAGTCGAAGTTGAGCGGCGCCCAGGTGACGACCTGCAGGTCGGGATCGGCCTCGACCTCCGCGACGCGCTCTGCCGGGATGTCGTTGATGAAGTGCAGTTCACCGGTCCTCAGGCCGGTCAACCGCACCGTCGGCTCTGTGATCTCCCGCGCCAGAATGCCGTCGAGATAGGCGGGGCCATCCCAATAGTCGTCGAAGCGCGCAAGCTCGACCTCGTTGCCGAACTCACGCCGGACGAACTCGAACGCGCCCGCGCCGATTGGCGTCTCGCCCTGAATATCGCCCGAACCCGCCGGAATGATGACGCCCGCGCCGTTCTCGGCGACCCGCGCCAGGAAGGGCGCGTTGGGGCGCGACATACGGATGACGACCGTCATGTCGTCCGGGGCCTCGATCGCATCGACGTCGTTGAAGACCTCGAAGTTCACTGCGCCGGTCTCCGGGTCGCGCAGGCGTTCGAAGGAGTAGACCACATCCTCGGCCGTCATGGTCGAGCCGTCATGGAACATCACACCGTCGCGCAGGTGGAACGTGTAGGTCAGGCCGTCATCGGATATCTCGAAGCGCTCGGCGAGCTGCGGCACGACCTCCATGTCCGAATTGATCGTGACAATACTGTCATGGATGTTTTGCAGCACCCGGCTGGTCGATGCGGTGCCGGTCTGGTGCATGTCGAGGTTCTGGGTCGTCTCCGAATGGCCCCAGACCAGCGTGCCGCCCGAGACCGGCTCCTGCGCCTGCAGCGCCGAGGGCCCAAAGCCGATCCAAAGCGCGGCGCTCGCGGCGATGGTGCTGACGAGAAAGTCCCTGCGTTTCATTGTCTTGTCCTCCTGATGGCCGGCAACTTGGAGCCGGCGGTTGCAGCGGTCGGAGCCCGTGGCCGACGGTCTCCGCAGCGGGTTGCGACGCGCCTTGGGGGCGGCGGGACGCGATATCAGCGCGCGAATGTCGGGCGACGGCCGGACACCCCAAGCGCGTTTTCGAGGGCCATACCGAGGTTCAGGATCGGCCCCTCCTCGAACAGTCGGCCCCAGAGCGAAATGCCCTGCGGCACGGTGAAGGTTTGGCCTTCGTCCTCCTCCCCAACATTGAGCTTGCCGGCGCCGAGGCTCGCCTTGCCTCTGGTTCCGACGTTGAGGAAGCCGGCGCGCAAGTGCAGGCACGGGTGGCCGGTGAAGTTGGAGGCGACGAGCATCGGCCCGGTCATGAACGGCCCCACCAGCACGTCGATGTCGCCGAACAGCGCGTCGAGCGCCTTCATCACCCGCAGCCGCAGGCGGTCGAGCTGGATATGATCCACGGCCGACAGGAACCGCGCCTTTCGGAACGTGTTGGGCCAGGCGCCGTCTTCCTGCCAGGTCAGCGTGTCGTCGGTGTCTTCCAGCGTCAGCTCCTCAAACGCGGCCGCAGCCTCGGCATAGAGAATGTTGAACAGCGCGCCGTAGGGCAAGTCGGCAAGGCTGACCTCAACCACCTCAACACCGAGGTCACGGACCGCCTGAAGCGCCGCGCGGTCGACATCGGTCGCTTCTTCGCCGAACGCCTCGGCAAGATAGCCCACGCGCAGATGCTTCCAGTCCGCCGAAGCGTCGAAATGGAACGGTGCCGCGATGGTCGACGGGTCGCCCAGGTCCGGACCGTTCAGCGCCGCCAGAACCATCGCCGTGTCCTCGACGGACCGGCAGATCGGGCCGACCTTGTCCAGCGTCCAGCAAAGCGCCATGCCGCCGGTACGCGGCACGCGGCCGAACGTCGGTCGCAGTCCCGTCGTGCCGCAGCGCTGCGAAGGCGAGGTAATCGAGCCGAGCGTTTCGGTCCCGATGCCGAAGGCGCAGAGCCCGGCGGCCGTGGCGGACGCCGACCCGGCCGACGAGCCGCTGGACCCCTCATTCAGGTTCCAGGGGTTGCGAGTGACACCGCCATACCAGATGTCATTGTAGGCCAGCGCGCCCACCGTCGTCTTGCCAAGCAGCACGGCGCCGGCCGCGCGCAGGCGCTCTACAATCACGGCATCCGTGTCGGGCACGCGGTCGCGGAAGGGTTCCGCGCCCCATCCCGTCACGACGCCCTTGGTGTCGAACAGGTCCTTCAGGCCGTAGGGTATGCCGTGCAGCGGCCCGATCCAGACGCCTGCTTTCAAGAGCGCGTCTGCCGCGTCGGCCTCGGCCAGCGCCAGTTCAGGCGTGACCATGGCGAAGCATTCAAGATCCGGGTTCAGCGCCTCGATCCGGGCCAGGTAGATCTCGGTCAGCCGGCGGCTCGTGAGCTTGCCATGCCGCAGCCAGGACGAGAGAAGCGTGACTGGCGCGTAGGCGATGTCCTCATCGTCGCAGGGCAGGTCCGCGTCATCGGGTTCCGAGAAACGAAGCGGTCCCGCCGGCGCGGGCATCGCGAAGGTCGGAAGGCGCGGATCGAAGCGGGTGGCCATCGGCTCGTCATTGCCGAGTTTCACCGCGCGCCGCATCCGGGCCGAGTCGATCTGCCCCTCCAGGTTCTCGAGCATCTGCTGCCGTTCTTCCGGCGTGTAGCTCACGCCGGCAAGGTGCTCGGCGCCTTCGATGTCGGCTAGGGAGAGAGAGTCTGTCGTCATGCAAGCAGCCTGTTGAACCGCACAAGCGCTATGTTTTCTGCGCAACAAACCGTTTGTCAACTACGATCAAGCGTTTAAAATTCGTATGGCCGCTATGATTTTGGCCGAAGCTCAAGTATTAGCCACAGGATTCTGAGATTTGCTCAGTATTGCGGCAGCGTGTTGCCGGAAGCGGCCCTGCGGAGCGGTCGCGTCGAAAGGATCCGTGTAAGGATGCAGCAAAAAGTCGCACGTGTTCGAGCCTACAATGTTGAGACACCCGACCGCCTATTGGATGCGGCGGAGAGGCTGTTCGCCAAGCGGAACTACCAGACCGTCACCCTGAAGGAGATCGCCGCCGAAGCGAACTCCAACGTCGGTCAGATTGCCTACCATTTCGGAAAGAAGGAAACGCTGGTCCGCGAGACCATCCAGCGCCGGGCGGAGGAACTGAACCGGGAGCGCATTGTGCTGCTGGAGCAGTACGAAGAACTGGTCGGGCCCGACAATGTCGAGGTCGAACCCCTGGTGCGCGCGCTCATCCTTCCCTACTACAACAGGCTCGACGACGCGGACGGCCAGTGGCGACACTTCGCCTCCTTCGTCGGGCGCTCAGTCTGGGATGGTACGCTGTCGACCTATATGAGCGAGAGCTTCGACGAGGTGGCGAAGCTCTATATTGCCACGTTCATGCGGGCGATACCGGGTCTGGAGCATGGCGATGCCGTGCGAGGCTTCCACTTCCTGATGGCGGTCATGCATGCCGCAACCGTGAAGGACGCGCGGGTCCAGGGGCTGCATGATGGGGCCGGCGCGGACTTCTCCTGGTCGTCATACAAGGACATCGTGGTGCCGTACATAAGCGCGGGCTTCAAGGCGCTGGCAAAGGCACAGTAACCCTCCGCAATTACAGACAAAGCAGAGCGAGCGGACGTCGCTTAGTGATGGCTGCTGTCCTGTCGACTGGCTGAAGGCCTGGCACTCACCGCCGGACAGGCCTGAACCCGATGGAGCTGCCCTCAAAGCCCGCCGGTGGCATCGAGATTGACGCCGGTGACGTAAGTTGCCTCCGGTCCGCACAGCCATAGGGCGAGAGCGGCGATTTCGTCGGCATCGGCCATGCGGCCGAGAGGAACATTGGCCGCGGCTCGGGCCTCTGCGGTATCGAGCCCGATATTGTTGTCGAAGATCTCGGTGCGCGTCATGCCCGGTCTCAAGCCGCAGACGCGGATGCCGTCGGGGGCGACCTCCTTCGCGAGTCCAAGGGTGAAGGTGTCGATGGCGCCCTTGCTGGCCGCATAAACGGTCCCGTGCGGGCCGCCGCCGGTTCGGGCGGAAACGGACGAGATGTTGACGATCACGCCCCCCTGGCCCTGCATGCGGCGAACCGCTTCGCGCGCGGCGATGAAAGCCCCCCTGACATTGATCGCGAAGACACGGTCGATATCGCCCGGGCCCAGCGCCGTGATCGCCGCCATATGGTTGATACCGGCATTGTTGATCAGGGCATCGAGGCGGCCGAACCTGCGGTCGACCTCGGCGAACATGTCCACCACATCAGTTTCGGACGCCATGTCGGCGCGCAGAGCGGCGGCGGTACCGCCCGCCGCCTCGATCTCGCGCACCAGCCGGTCCGCCGCGTCGTCCGCCCGGACATAGTTGATCGCGACGGTCCAGCCGTCGCGTGCCGCCCGCCTGGCGATGGCGGCACCGATGCCGCGGCTGCCGCCGGTGATCAGCATGACCTGTGGCATGGGTCAGCTGGCCGATCTGTCGGCGATGTCGCGGTCGCCGGAATAGTCTGGTCCGCCGGCGGCAACATAGCCGCCGCTTTCGCCGGTCGCGTGCGCGCTGACCCAGAAGGCAAAAAGCGCCCCGTCGAACAGCTCAAATCGGAAGCGGACAGGGCGGTCCTGCAGGGACGCCAAATCGCCCCGCCAAGTTACAGCGAGCTTGGTGCCGTCGCCGGACACGGGCACGCAATCGGCCATGTCGAAATCGGGGATCGGCGTGCCGTCGGCATCCAAGACAGCAATCCGAAGACGGCCGCGCGGCGCGCGCAGATTGACGAAACAGTGCCCACCGTTGAAGCGGACCGGCCGGGTGAGCAGCACGCCACCATCCCGATCGACCTCCAGGCTCGCGAAGCCGTCGCGACGCAGGGTGGCCAGGCCCGCCATGCCGCAACCGTCCCAAAACCCCTCCCAGCGCCGGCGTCCGCTGTAATAGGTCCACAGCTCGTCGCCGACCACGCAGAAGCCGCCGCCGACGGATTGGATGTTGCTCCAATCCCAGGCGCCGTCGGTTTCCTGGGCCCGGATGAAGGGCCGCCGGTCCGGGCGGTCCCAATGGAAGCCGTCGCGGCTGTAGCCGAGCATGATCTGGTTGCGCTTGTGCCGGCTTTCGGCGGCGCACACCTCGTTCTCCGGCCCCTGATGGATCGAGAACAGGCCGACCATCAGGCTCTCATAGGGCGTGGCGTCCAGCGTGTACAATTGCGGCGGCTGGTCGGGGTAGGCGGGATTTGGTGGGTCGAGATCGTCGGCGCCGACCCAGGGGACGGCCGAGCCGATCTCGTCAAGGCCTGTGGCCGGATCGGCGTGCTCAAAGAAATTGCGCACACGATGGAGCTGGTCGCCCGGCGCCTGCCGCTGCCAGCCGGCATCGCGCAGCGAGTAGACCCAGCTTTGCCGGAACGGGTCGCGCCAAAATGTGGACCGGTCGCCGATCGGCTGGTCCGGCGGGCTCTCGCCCCGCCGTTGCCAGTGGACGCCGTCGGCTGAGGTGAAATAGCTAAGGGTGAAGGTGACGTCGTCGGTCGCCGCCCCCTTCAAGGGCACGACCATGGACAGGCGCTGTTTCAGCGTCTGCATCATCTTGTAGCGCTGCGCCGGTACCGCGCCGTGGTCCAGCCACACGGTCGAACTGTCGCGTGGCAGGTCGAGCACGATGTTGGTGCCATGAACGACGTCAAGCGCCGGCCGTTCCCAACTCAGCCCGTCCGTCGATACGGCCAAGGCCGTCGACCACATCTCGTTGGTCGCGTACCACATTTTGAACATCTGATCGGTGGGGTCGAACCAGACCCCGTCGCTGAACGGCATCGCGAACGGCACCTCACCCTTCTCCCAGGTCGTCTGCGGCTGCAAGAGCGGGTTTCCGGGATGGGGCGCCGGCTGGTGGAAGACCCGGGTGAGCGAACTCCGCTCGATCAGGAAATCGTCGACGAACAGTTGCCGCCCGGTGTCGATCGGGACCACCGCCGGTGGGTTCGCGAGATAGGACGGCTGCATGGGGCTTCGGGGGACAGCACCAAGGTTCGGCACCGCCGCCTTGTCGATGCCGTTAGGCAGTTTCGCGATCATTCGATCCTCGCCGCTTGAATTGGTCTAATTATTCGACTATCCAAAAAACAGTCAAGCGCAGGTGACCATGCCGCAGCCACGCCCCGTGATTTCCCGCCGCCTGTCAGACCAGGTCGAGGCGCATCTGTTGTCGATGATCCAGTCCGGCGATTTTGCGCCCGGCGATCGCCTGCCGTCGGAACGGGACCTGATGGCGCTGTTCGATGTCGGCAGGTCGTCCGTTCGCGAGGCCTTGTTCGCGCTGAAGCGCAAGGGCGTGGTGAAAATCGGCCGCGGCGACCGCGCGCGCGTGATCGAGCCGGAGCCCTACGGCCTGATCTCAGACTTCTCCGATGTCGTCCGCATGGTGCTGAACCGGCCGGACGGCGTTCTGCATTTCAACCAGGCCCGCTGGTTCTTCGAGGCCAGCGTGGCGCGCTCCGCCGCCGCGACGGTCGAGGCCGACGGCATCGCCGCGCTGGAGCGGGCGTTGGCGGACAATGAAGCGGCCATCGGCGATGTCGAACGGTTCCGTGCCACGGACATCGCCTTTCACAAGGTGATCGCGGAGATCACCGGCAATCCGATCGTGCTCAGCGTCCATGACGCGCTGGTGGAATGGGTCATGGGCAAGCGGATCCTGCTGGGCGACATCACGGCAAACAACCGCGCCAGCCATGCGGGCCACGCGGCGATCTTCGCGGCGATCCGCGACAAGGACGAAGCCCGTGCCTACGACTTGATGGCCGAGCACATCTCGCGCGCGGAAAGCGAATATCAGCTACCGAACTGAGTCCAAGTGCCTAAAGGGTGATGCGCTTTAAAGATGGCTGCCCCGAGGCTTGGCCCCGAACCGTACGGAGACGACATGATAACACTTGATGGCAAGCGGATCCTGGTAACGGGTGCCGCGGCCGGCATGGGCCGCGCGATCGCCGAACTGGCCGCCGGTGCAGGTGCGCAGGTGTTGGCGACGGATCGGGACGCGGAAGCGCTGGCGACGCTTGATGTCGACGGCGTTGAGACCGCCATGCTCGACGTCACGGACAAGGCGGCGATCGAGGAATTGCTCGACGCCGCGGAGCCCTTTGACGGCCTGGTGAACACGGCCGGCTGGGTCTTCCACGGTACCTTGACCGAGACCGGCGACGAGGACTGGGTGCGGTCGTTTCAGATCAATGTCGACAGCATGTTCTATGTGATGCGGGCTGCCTTGCCGGGCATGATCGGGGCGGGCGGCGGAACCATCGTCAACATGGCGTCCATCGCGTCGTCCATGAAGGGATTTCAGTTTCGCGCGGCCTATGCGGCCAGCAAGGCCGCCGTCATCGGGCTGACCAAATCCGTCGCCGTCGACTACATGGATGACGGCATCCGTTGCCATGCCGTTTGCCCGGGCACCATTCGGTCGCCCTCCCTGATCGAGCGCATCGAGGCGCTGGCCGAAACGATGGGCGGATACGAGAAAGCGGAAGCCTATTTCGCCGGGCGTCAACCAATGGGTCGGCTGGGCGAGCCGGACGAGATCGGCAAGTTCGTCTGTTTTCTGTTGTCTGACGCGGCGACCTTCGCGACCGGGCAGGCCTACGTCCTTGATGGCGGCATCCTGGCCTAAGCGGCCCGCTTCATCTGGCCGTCCAGCCAGGCATCGAGTTTGGCCAGCGCCGCGCGCGGTGCGGGGCTGAACGGGCGCCGGCAGGGGCCGACGGGTACGCCAACCCGCGTCATGGCATATTTCAGGCCTTCGATGACGCCGGTCTGGAACAGAATCTCGATCAGGCTGTGGGACTTCGCCTGCAGCTCGCGGGCGCGGTCAAGGTCGCCGTTGCCCAGCGCCTCCTGGATGCCGACATAGACGTCGCCGATCAGATTGTAGGTGCTGCCGATCCCGCCGTCGGCCCCGGCCGCCGCGGCGCTGATGAACATCTCGTCGGTGCCGAAAAAGTGCTTCTTCGACGGCGTGGCCCGGCGCAGCCGCGTGAACTGGAAAACGTCCTTGTCGGTGAACTTGATGCCGCCGATCCGGTCGTCCTGCAGCAACTCGATCAATTGGCCCAGGTTGAAATCGACACCCGTCAGGGAAGGGATGTTGTAGATCATCAAGGGCAGCCCGGCCGCATCGGCGATTTCGCCGTAATAGTCCCTGATCTCGGCAAACGAGAAGCTGTAGTAAAAGGGAGGCACTGCCGCGACGGCGTCGTACCCGGCGGCACTCGCCACCCGCGCCAGCGCCACCGCGTCATGGGTTGAGGCGGCCCCGACATGGGCGATCAGCGAGGCGCGGCCCTTGGCGACATCCGCCGTCGCGCGCAGCACCTCCGCCCGTTCGTCGCGGCTCATCAACATGGCTTCGCCCGTGCTGCCGCCGACATAGACGCCGTCCACGCCCCGCGCGAGTACGAAATCGACCAGCGGCGCGATGGCCTCGGGCGCGATCGCTGCATCATCCTTCATCGGCGTCAGCATCGCCGCGTGAATGGAGCCGGGTACCTGCATGGGGGTCCTCGCTTGCTGGGCCGCGCACCGCGGCAGAGACACCGGTGGCGTTGGACGAGCCCTGCGCATCGTCGCAATGTCGAGCCTAACCATGATGCAGCCAGATGGTCAACCTAACTCACATGTTTGGTCGACCAAATGGCGATCGCGATGCGTGGTGCGTGATGACCAAGGGCTGTTAAGGATCCTGGCCATTTCGGATGGATTCCATAGACAATGCCTAGAAAGGTGTTAAAAAACAACAGAATAGAAAGCTCTGCGAGACCGAGGCGATGAAGGTCAGATTATGTCGTCAGAGATTCCGCTTGCCCAAAAACAAGATTTGGTCAACCATACGGCATGGCATTGCAACCACCGACACCCGACCATGTCGCGGAGGCCCTGGCGGCTTCCATTCGCAACGGCACGCTGATGCCGGGGCAGACCTTTCCGTCCGAGAGAGACCTGTGCGACCGCTTTGGTGTCGGCCGCAACACGGTGCGCTCGGCAATCACCAACCTTCAGTCGATGGGGCTGGTGGATCAGGAGTTCGGCTGTCGGCCGCGGGTCGCTGCGCCGACCTTGGGCAAGTTTCTGGCCGGCGTCGGGGACGCGGCCCGGCACCTGTTTTCGGAGACCGAGGGCAGGGCGTATCTGGAACAAGCCAGGCTTTTCCTTGAGTTGAGCCTGGTGCGCTACGCGGTCACGCACGCCACCCACGCGCACATCGCGGCCATGATCGAGGCGATCAAGGAAGGCGAGGCGGGCCTTGGCGAACGGGCGGCGTTCTGTAACGCCGATGTCCGGTTTCACCGCGTGCTGGCGGAGATCCCGGGCAATCCGATCTTCGTCGCCCTGCATGAGGCCTTTGTCGAGCGTTTGATGAACGAACGCACGGTGCCCAGCGACTTCGACAGCTACATCCGCCGCAGCCACAACGAGCACAAGGAACTCGTCGGCGCCATGCTCGATAAGGATGTCGATCGGGCGGAGAAGATCATGACCGAGCATCTGGCGCGCACCTTCGCGTCGCATTTCCGGGACGCCCTCGCGGGGTCCGAGACCTGAGATCAAAAAGCCGTTCCAACGAATGAACGGATCACAATGGGAGGAAGATCATGAACCGACTGTATTCCGCGTTGGCGCTGTCGACCGCGCTGACCATGACCGCGCCGATTGCTTTCGCGCAGGTCGAAAACCCCCTTTCCGATGAGCGGGTCAGGCAGGCCATCGCCTACGCCATCGACATGGAAACCATCGTCGACACCCTGTTCGAGGGCATGGCCGTGCCCGCGGACTCCATGATCCCGAACGGTCCATGGCATGCGGACGGTCTCGACGACTATGCCTACAACCCAGATCGCGCGCGCGAGTTGCTGTCCGAAGCCGGCTGGGACGAGGATTATGTCGTCGATGTCGTCTATTATTACGGCGACCAGCTCACCGTCGACTTCATGACAGCGCTGCAGGCCTATCTGGCCGATGTCGGCATGCAGATGACGTTCCGCCGTCTTGAAGGCGATGTTATCGGCGAACTGACCAGCGTGCCGGAGGACCCGCATTCCGATGTCTCCGCCGTCGACTGGGACATCGCCTATGGCGCCAAGGCGGCGCTGGTGCTGCACGAGTATTACAACGTCTATGCCGACGGCCACAGCGCCTATACGCCGTCCGATCCGGCGCGCAATGAGCTCTTGGAGCGGATCAATGGCACCGTCGATTTGGAGGAGCAACGCGTCGCCTTCCAGGATTTCCAGCACTACGAGAGCGCCGCCCTGTCGGACATCCCGCTCTACTATCAGCAGATCTACATCTTCGAGAGCGACCGTTTGGACCGCAATGGCGGGCCCTACGGCAACGAGCAGTTCAACTATGATTGGAACATTCTGAACTGGACGATCGAGCCGGACGAGAACGGCAACGAGATCATGTACACCAACAAAGGCCCGATCCAGTTCTTCACCCAACCCTGGCTGAACCCGGGCCTGACCATGGGCGCGAAGATCCTCTACGACCGGCTGATGACAGCCGACGCCGCCCTGGTGCCGACCGACGGCCAGCTGGCCGAGAGCTTCGAGGTCAGCGAGGACGGCCTGTCCGTGACCTTCGACCTGCACGACAATGCCACTTGGCATGATGGCGAGCCGGTCACCGGCGACGACGTCTCCTGGTCCGTTCACACGGCCCTGGGCGTGCCCTCGCTGAACGCCGTGTTCGCCAACACGTTCCGTTCGCTGGAGGGGGCCGAGGCCTATCTCGATGGCGAGGCGGACAGCATCTCTGGCATCGTCGTGGACGGCGACCGGATCACGTTCAACTTCGACACGATTGACCCGAACGTGTTGGTGACGTTCAGCCAGTTCCCACCGCTGCCCAGGCATCATCTGGAGGGCGTGAACCCGCTGGAATTCCAGCAGCATCCGTTCTGGCAGTATCCGATCGGCTCCGGTCCCTACCGGCTTGAGGAAGTGCAGATGAACGATTTCGCGCGCTTCGTGCCCTACGAGGGCTATTGGGGCGGCATCGCGAATATCGACGAGATCGTCGCCTTCCCGAGTGAGGACAACGATCCCAACGTCCTGCAGAACGCGGCGGCCGGCCGCCTGGACTACGGCTTCACCAAATCGGTCAGCCACGTCCAGGGGTTGGAGGAGATGGACCACATGCGGGTGATCCCGGCGAACATCAACTACACGCGATCGCTGCGCATCAACGCCTTCCCTTTCCAGCCTTCTTGACGAGCGCATGGAGCGGTCGCATGCGGCCGCTCCACCATTGTCTGGCCTTGGCATAAGGGGCGGGGTCCATGGGGACCTTCATACTTCGGCGGATCTTGATTCTGATCCCGATGCTGGTGGCGATCAGCTTCCTGATCTATCTGGGACTGGAGCTGACGCCAGGGGACGCGGTCTCCCACATGATCCCGCCCGATGTCGCCAATACCCTGTCGGCGGAGGATCTGGAGGCGCTGCGTGAGCAGCTTGGTCTGAACCAGCCTTTTCTGCTCCGGTTCTGGATCTGGCTGACAAACGTTCTGCAGGGCAATTTCGGCCACTCGCTGGAGGCCGGGGTCGCCATCAAGGACATCTTCCTCGACCGGCTGCCGGCGACGCTTGAGCTTTCCGGCTTCGCGATCCTTTTCTCGACGATCATCGGCTGCCTCCTCGGTACGATCAGTGCCCTGCGCCGCGGCTCGGCGACCGACAATTCGCTGACCGTCGTCGGCATGCTGGGCGTGTCGATCCCGGAGTTCTTCTTCGGCCTCGTCGCCCTGTCCTTCTTCGCCCTTCATCTGGAATGGCTGCCGGTCGGCGGGCGGCTGATGCCCGGCTATGACAGCTTCTGGGACCGGGCACCGCATCTCGTGCTGCCGGTTCTGGTGCTGTCTCTGATGATGACCGCCGGCGTCATGCGCTATTCGCGCGCCGCGATGCTCGACGCCTTGAGCAAGGAATACATCCGCACGGCACGCGCCAAGGGCCTGCCGGGATGGCGTGTCAACCTGCTGCACGGGCTGCGCACGGCGCTCACGCCGGTCGTCGTCCTGATCGGTTTTCGCCTGCCGGCGTTGATCGGCGGCTCGGTGATCATCGAGCTGGTCTTTCAATGGCCCGGACTGGGCAACGAGTTCATCGCCGCCGTGCGCGGCCAGGACTATCCGCTGGTGATGATGATCGCGCTGTTTTCGGTGCTGGCCATGCTGCTGGCCTCGCTGATCATCGACGTGCTGACGGCGCTGATCGATCCCAGGGTGCGTTTGGAATAGGCCCATGTCCGACGCCGCCCTGAACCGCAGATTCGATCGCCTGCGCGTCTTGGAAGAGACGGGCAAGCTGAAAGCGCGGTCACGCAGCCGCGCGGTCAGCAAGCTGATGAACAACCGGCTTGCCGTCGTTGGCCTCTGTCTGTTCACGATCATCCTTGTGGCCAGCCTCTTCGCGCCGCTGCTGACCGGATACGACCCGCTCAGCATCGACTTGCGCGGCCGGCTGCAGCCGCCCTCCTGGCAGCACTGGTTCGGTACCGACATGACCGGCCGCGACGTGTTTTCCCGCGTGCTCTATGGCGGCCGCATCTCGATCCTGGTCGGCCTCGGCTCGGCCCTGATCGCGGCCGTCATCGGCGTGGGGATCGGCTGTTATGCCGGCTACAAGGGCGGCTGGCTGGACGCCTTCGTGCTGCGGACGTCGGAGGTCTTCATGGCCTTCCCGCAGATCATCCTGGTCCTGCTGCTGGTCTCGATCCTGGGCCAGAGCCTGATCAATCTGATCATCATCTTCGTGATCACGGGCTGGGGGCCGATGTATCGGCTGACGCGCGCGCGCATGCTGTCTTTGCGCGAAGAGGAGTATGTGCAAGCCCTGCAGAGCTTCGGCGTCAGCACCTTCAAGATCTGCTACAAGCACATATTGCCCAACGCGCTTGGGCCGATCATGGTCAACATCACCCTGACCACCGCGATGTTCATCCTCGCCGAGGCCGGCTTGAGCTTCCTGGGCCTGGGCGTGCCGCTGCAGATCCCGACCTGGGGCAACATCCTGAACGCGGCCCAGGATTTGCGCGTGCTGCAGAACTATTGGTGGATCTGGCTGCCGGTCGGCACGGTCATCTCGCTGTTCGTCATCTCCGTGAACTTCATCGGCGATGGCCTGCGCGACAGCACCGATCCGTCGCAGCAGGGGTAGGCGAAATGAGCGACATCGCCTTAAAGGTCGACGACATCAGGACCTACATCTACTCCAACCGGCGCTGCAACAAGGCGATCGACGGCGTGTCGTTCTCCATTCGCCGGGGCAAGACGCTGTGCATCGTCGGCGAGTCCGGGTGCGGGAAATCGATCACCGCGTCGTCGATCATGCAGCTCTTGCCGGCCCTGTCACGGATCGAGGGCGGCAGCATCACCTATCATTCGGATGCCGGCGAGGTCCGCATCGACAAGCTGCCGCGCAACGGCGCCAGGATGCGCGCGATCCGGGGGTCGGAGATCGCCATGATCTTCCAGGATCCGATGACCGCGCTGAACCCGGTCTATACGGTCGGCTTTCAAATCGCCGAGAACCTGAAATACCACACCAAGATGACCGCGCGCGCGATCCGCGACCGCTGCGTGGCGCTGTTGCGGCATATGGGCATCCCGCTGCCAGAACAGCGGGTCCGCGAATACCCGCACAGCCTTTCCGGCGGCATGCGCCAGCGGGCGATGATCGCCATGGCCATGGCCTGCAATCCCAAGATCCTGATCGCCGACGAACCGACGACGGCACTCGACGTGACGATCCAGGCGCAGATCTTCGAACTGATGAACCGGCTGAAGGCGGAGCACGGCACGGCGATCCTGCTGATCACCCATGACATGGGCGTCGTGGCGGAACTGGCGGACGACGTGGCCGTCATGTACATGGGCAAGATCGTAGAGGCCGGCGCGGTCGACGACATCCTGCGCCGGCCGCGCCACCCTTACACACGGGCGCTTTTGAGTTCCATTCCGGTATTGGGACGCGGCAAGAACCAGAGCATCAGGCCCATTCGCGGCTCAACGCCCGACCCCTACAACCGGCCGCCCGGATGCCAGTTCGCACCGCGCTGCGATTTCGCGACCGAGGCCTGTCAGCGAATGCCGGATGAGACCTACGTGGCCCCGACCCACCGGGTCTTGTGCTGGAACCATGACCGGCTCGCCTGCGGTGGCTGATCCGATCCTGACCTTGCGCGACGTGAAGACCCACTTCCCGGTCAGGAAGGGGGTTTTCAAGACCACGGCCGGTCACGTGAAGGCGGTCGACGGGGTCGATCTCGACGTGTTTCGCGGCGAGGTCCTGGGCCTGGTCGGCGAGTCCGGCTGCGGCAAGACTACCCTCGGCAAGTCCATTCTCCAGCTCGTGCGGCCGACGGCGGGCCAGATCACGTTTCACGACGGCGCCGGCGACGATGTCGACCTGCAAGACCTGACCAACGCCGACCTGGTGCCCTATCGCAAGAAGCTTCAGATCGTCTTCCAGGACCCGTACTCGTCGCTCAATCCGGCCTTTACGATCTTCGGGTCGCTGGAAGATCCGCTGATCAAGTACGGCGTGCGCCCGCGTGCCGAACGCCGCCGCATCGTGGGCGACCTGCTGGAGGCGGTGAACCTGCGGCGCGATCACATGGATCACTATCCGCACGAGTTTTCCGGCGGCCAGCGCCAGCGCATCGGCATCGCCCGCGCGCTGGCGATCGAGCCCGATCTGATCGTGTGCGACGAACCGGTCAGCGCGCTGGACGTCTCGGTACAGGCCCAGGTCCTGCAGCTGTTGATGGAGTTGAAGGCCGAACGCGGCCTCACCTACATCTTCATCACCCATGATCTCAGCGTGACCGAGTATCTCTGCGACCGGATCGCGGTGATGTATCTCGGGCGCATCGTCGAGCTTGCCGATGCTGACGATCTGTACGCCAACACCCTGCATCCTTATACCCAAGCGCTTTTGTCGGCCATTCCGGTGGCCGATCTCGACAAGAAGACCGACCGGATCGTCCTGCAGGGCGACGTGCCAAGCCCGGTCAACCCGCCGTCCGGCTGTCCGTTCCATCCGCGCTGCCGCTTCGCCACCGAACTCTGCAAGGACAAGGTGCCTCCGCTGCGGCCCTTCGGCCGGAATGGCCATCTCGCCGCCTGTCACCGTGTCGAGGAGGTCATGGCCGCGGGCATCCATAGAGACAGGGCGGCAGACGACCGGCCCATGGCGCCTGTCTGACCAGTCATGGGCGAGCACTTGATCGGCCCATCGACCTTGATACACGGGTAGTCCGGTCGGGGACCGCCGAGACGAGGGTTCGGGGCACTCGACGGCTGGTCGAACGCGGATTATCTATGGTTTCATGTCGAGGGCGAAGGAAGAGCCGCTGGCGGTGCGGATCAGTCGCGAATTGGCCGCGCGCATCATCTCCGGGCAGATCGACGCTGGCACGCCGCTGCGTCAGGACCACGTCGCCGAGGAGTTCGGCGCCAGCCACGTCCCCGTCCGGGAGGCGTTCCGCCGCCTGGAGGCCCAGGGGCTTGTCGAAAGCAAGCCACGGCGGGGTGTCCGGGTGTCCGGCTTCAGTCGTGATGAGGTGCGCGAGGTGGCCGAGATGCGCGCGGCGCTGGAGGTGCTGGCCCTGCGCCATGCCGCGCCGCACATCACCAAGGCCATTCTCGATGAGGCCGAACAGGCCACGCACGCCAGTGATCACGCGCCTGACGTCCATGCCTGGGAACAGGCCAACCGCCGGTTCCATCGCACGATCCTGACGCCATGCGGCATGCCGAGACTGCTGCGCGCGATCGACGATCTGCACACGGCCAGTGCCCGGTTTCTGTTCTCCGGCTGGCGGGCCGAGTGGGAAACACCGACGGACCGCGACCACCGGGCCATCCTCGCCTCCCTTCGTGATGGTGATGTCGACGCCGCGGCCGCTACGCTCGCCCGGCACGTTCAGTCGATCGGTCGCGAGCCACCGGGGCCGGCACGCGCGCTCTGAACGCCAACCAGCGCTGCCCCTCCCGGGGCCTCCATCCCTGGGTTCACACCCGTTCAATCCGGCTGCCTTGGTCGTATGCGAGATGCGCTCTTGAAAGGCGCGCGCAAGTGTGGATTCCTTTAGCGATAGAACTACAAAATTATCTATAATTGGCAAAGGAGCCATGGATGACCCTGTCGGCCGCAACCTTGAAGCCTGGCTTCAGCCCGATAGACCTCCAGAACCGAAGCTTGGCCTGGAAGTTCGCCGCCGTGTTCCTCGGCAGCCTCTTTCTGACCCTGTCGTCTTACATCGAGGTGCCGATGGTCCCGGTACCGGTGACGATGCAGACCTTCGCTGTCGCGCTGGTGGGCGCGCTCTATGGCTGGCGGCTCGGCGGCATCACGATCGTGGCCTGGCTGGGCCAGGGGGCGCTTGGCATGCCGGTCCTGGCAGGCGGCGCGGCGGGCGCGCATCACTTCATCGGCCCGACGGCGGGTTACCTTTTCGCCTTTCCCATCGCGGCCATGGCGATGGGCTGGTTGGCCGAGCGGGGCTGGAACGGCTATCGGCCATGGCTTGCCTTCGCCGGCATGCTGATCAGCAATGCGCTGTGTCTTGTTATCGGCGCGGCATGGCTGGCGGTTCTGATCGGCGTTGAGCAGGCTGTGCTGGCCGGGATCGTTCCGTTCCTGGTCGGCGCTGTGCTGAAGGCCGGGCTTGGGGCGCTGACGCTGAAGCTGATGACCCGCAAGACGAACCGCGCGCAGGAATGACCGTACGCCTGCGCCCGCATCATCTGCTGTGCGTCCTGACCTATGTGGGCAAGGGATACAGCCCCGCGTTCGTCGCCAACATGACGCGGATCGCGGGGCGTCTTGGGGCGGGTGAAGCGGTCGAAATCGTCGAGGGGCCGGACGATATCTGCGCGCCGCTTCTCGACGGTCCCGACCCGCACTGCCGTCTCGCCCGCGTCACAAGGCGGGATCGGGCGGCGGCGCGGGATCTGGGCCGCCTGCTCGGTCTTGAAGCTCGGCCCGGAGCGCATGTGACGCTCGACCCGGATCTGCTCCTCGACCTGCGCACGGCGTTCGCATCCAGCCAGATACGGTCGGCTTGTGGCGGATGCGAGTGGTTCGGACTCTGCGGATCCATTGCCGCGACCGGATTTGAGGGGGCCGTTATGGCGGGCAGGCACGTGCATCCCGGCGGGCGCGGTGAATAGGCAGCGCGGCTGGCTTCTGTAGCGGTTACGGCCACGTACGGCAAAAAGGGCGTATGCTGAACGTGCCGGTATTATCCGATGTTGGCTGCCGACCTCGCAGGGAACATCCCGGCCGACGATACGATGTCGTCTTGATGGCGGGTTGTTGGCGTGGTCCCGATGGCGCGTTCCGGCAGACTGACCGCGAGACGGCTGAAGGAGGTTGACGATGATTGTGCGCAAGCTGCGCCTCGATAGGGGCCTCTCGCAAGAGCAGCTATCGCTCATGTCGGGGGTGAGCGTGCGCACGATCCAACGGATCGAACGGGGTGCCAGGGCAACGCCCGAGACCCTGAAATGCCTGGCGGCCGTTCTCGACGTCGACTTTTCCGAATTGCGAAAGGATCAGCAGATGATCGCGAACACCCCTCGGCCCGGCTTGACGGACGAAGAACGCGAGGCGCTCGAATATGTCCGCGACATCAAGGGTTTCTATACCCACGCGCTGCAATTCGCAGTGACTATCGTGATTCTCGCCGGCTTGAATCTCTGGTTCACCCCCGGCTTCCTATGGGTTGGTTTCGTCGCGGTCGGCTGGGGAATCGGACTGATCGCCCATGGGCTCTGGGTTTTCGAAGTCTTCAACTGGTTTGGGGCGGATTGGGAGAAACGGCAGGTTGCAAAGCGCCTGAGGCGTTGAGGGCGATCGTGCCGCCGGCGGGGTTGTGGTGCTTCCACATGGTGTAAAACGGATCATCCATTCAAGACCAGCCCGATGGCGGTCATTGCCTTTTCCACGGTTGGGTGCGGCGCATCGGGAAAGCGGTGCGCAGGCATCTTTTGGGCGGCCCTGGAACGACTTTGCTAGACCGAAGGCCGCGTTGTCCTGCCCGTTGGCCGCACCTGTGAGGCCTTGGCCTCGTCAGCGAAACAGCACGTCAATAAGCCGTTCGGTATGTGCATCCCGCTCTCGCTCAGTGGAGATGTCGACCCCCAGAATGGAACCGGTGAGGCCTGGCAGCGCGAGTGGGATCATCCCCGCGGTCAAGACGAACAAGAACATGTCGCTGTCGACGAAGGCGGTCAGTTCGCCTTCCTTTTGCACGCTGTAGAACAGATCGCGGTAGTGATCGCCAACATCGTGCCAGATCTCGGCGATATAGTCCGAACGGTCGCTTCTCACCGCCCCCTCGGTCACCATCAGGCGCACCAGTTCGGGGTGCTCGGCAGTGACCGCGAGCATGACCCGCACTAGATCCTGGACGGTCGAAACCGGCCCATGCTCGCTGGTTGCCCGCTGTTTCATCGCTTGAGAGTACCGGTTCACGCCGAAATCGACTGCAGCTCTCCAAAGCGCTTCCTTGTTTCCGAAATGCTTGCGGAACAGCCCATGGCTGACGCCGGCAAGGTCGGCGGCCTGCCTCAAACTGGTTGCTTCAAAGCCGTGGTCGGCGAAAGCGCGCAGGGCGGCTTCCAGCATCGCTTCGCGGGTCTGATCCGCAACGGCCTGTGACCTTTTGCCCGAGATGGCCGACGACGGTTTCATTGTAGGGTCCCTGTCAGAGGTTTACGCTCGTATACCAAAAGCGATCGTTAGGGACAATCCGCATGCTTGGCTTGCTGGCGACACCGATAGGACGGCTGAGGGTCATGGGGTGGGTCGAGGGAACCACCCTGATCGCCCTGCTGGTAATTGCCGTGCCTTTGAAGCGATTGGGCGATATGCCGGAAATGGTCTCGATCGTAGGGCCGATCCACGGCGGCACCTTCATCGCCTACATGGCCCTGGCATCGGCCACGGTCTTTGGCGGCGGGTGGACGGCGCAAGAGATCGTGCGCGTGATCGGGGCCTCCGTCGTGCCGTTCGGCACGTTTCTCAATGAGCGGCTCTTGAAGCGCAAACACCAAGACCTGGCACATGTATGAGACGGCGAAGATCATTCACTTGACCGCCATGGTGGTGTGGATGGCGGGCCTGCTGCTGGCTCCGATCCTTATTGTCGAGGTTTCCAGGCTCGATGAGCGCAAGGCGGCTGCGACGGCCTTGCGACGCTGGTATCTGCGGGTTTTCAGCCCGGCCATGATCCTGCTTTGGATCGCGGGCATTTACATCATGAGTACCGGTGGCTGGTTCGATCAAACATGGATGGTCGCGAAACTCGCGCTCGTGCTGCTTCTGTCGGGTCTCTACGGCGCGCTTTCCGGACAGATGCGCCGGATGGCGATGGAAGATGACTTCACGCCCTGGCCTGCCGCCATCCTGATCTGGGGTGGGATGATCGCACTCCTGATCGCCATCATTTCTTTTGCCGTTGTCAAGTTCTAGGGCCCACGGCAACGCCCGAATGCCCGACGCTTTGGTCGAAAAGGTCGGCGACTGGCCGAATACCATCGCCCGGCGCGAGTTTGCCGGATTTGATGTCGCGGTCTTCACCGCGATCGGTTAGGGTCGAGCAGAGGAGAAGCCGGATGTCCCAAGACACCATCATCGTCGTCGCGCGCGAAAGGTGCATGGTCCCCTAGCGGAAGCCATATCCTCTTTGCCATGCGCCCTCGAACGAAGTTCGGGGGTTTTTTGTTTCCGAAGGGCCTGAGAAACCATGCGAAAGGCGACGTCACCACCGGCCCTGGCCACCCTCTATCTGTTGGCGGCGATGTCCCCGCTGACGCTCAACATGATCGTCCCGTCGCTGGCGAACATCGCGCTGGATATGAGGGCCGATTACGCGGTCATCAGCCTTGCCTTGGGCGGTTTTCTGGCCGTGACCGCGCTCGTCCAACTGGGTGTGGGGCCGTTGTCGGACCGGATCGGGCGCCGTCCGGTTTTGCTGGTCGCGCTGGCCGTCCATACCGTGGCGTCCTTAGGCTGCGCGATGGCGCAAAGCGCGGAGGTGTTTCTCGCCTTCAGGACGCTGCAGGCCGGCTCTATCGCTTGCTACGTCATGTCGATGGCGATCGTTCGCGACACGCAGGAAGGCGCACACGTCGTCACATTGCTTGGCCGGATCGCCATGACAATGGCGCTGGCGCCGATGCTGGGGCCACTGCTGGGTAGCGTTTTGGATGTGGCCTTTGGTTGGCGCGCGATCTTCCTGCTCTATGCGGCGATTGGGGCGAGCTTGCTGTGCATCGCATGGTTCGACCTTGGAGAAACGGTAAGAACGCACGCGGACGACGTCGACGCGGAAGAGCATCGGCTGGGCAAGCTTCTCAATCAGCCCCTGTTCTGGTGCTACGCACTCTGTACGGCGTTTTCCGTCGGCGCGTTTTATGTCTTTCTCGCCGGGTCGGCGCTCATCGCCGCCTCGGTGTTCGGGATCACCACGGCCACGCTGGGGCTGATTGTGGGCAGCATCACGGCCGGGTTCATGTTCGGCAGCTTTCTCGCCACACGATTGGCGGCAGGCCACAAATCGGCCTCGGTCATGCTGGCCGGCCGGATCGTTGCCTGTGCCGGCATGCTCGTCGGTCTCGTGCTGGTCGCATCGGGGGCGGTGACACCGCTGCTCTATTTCGGCTGCACCATATTTGTCGGTGTCGGCAACGGCCTGACCACGCCGAACAGCAATGCCGGTGCCATGTCCGTCCGCCCCCGCCTGGCCGGCAGCGCGGCGGGCATCACCGGCGCCTTGACCGTGGCCGGCGGCGCGGTGATGACCACCGTGACCGGATTCGTGCTTGAGGCCAGCCCCTCTCCGCAGGCTCTGCTGATCTTGATGCTGGCGCCGTCCTTTGCCGGATTACTGACAGCGGCCGTGGCGATCCGCCTTGACAGAAAACGGCCAGGTGCGTGACGGCTTGGGCGTGCGGAAGCCGTCGCTCTACAACAGTTTGGCCAGCGCCTTCATTTCGCTGAGGTCGGTCTTGCCTCCCGCGCCGAGGCAGTGGTCGATGTGGTCGTGAATCAGCGTTCGCTTGGCGGCCGTCACCGCCTTTTCCACGGCCTGGAGCTGCACCGCAATGTCGGCGCAGGCCCGTCCGCCCTCGATCATCTCGATGACATGGCGCAGATGGCCGTCTGCGCGCTTTAACCGCTTAACGATGCCGGGATGGCTTGCGTGCCGGTGATGTTCTGTCATACACACTGACTATCCCCCCTGGGGGGATATGGCAACGTCAAGAGAAGGCAGCACATGGGCGAAAAGCCCCGCCATCGCGGGACTTGGCAAGCGGCGCGGGGTCTGGTCGCGCTGACGGTCGCCCTCGCGCTGCTCGTTGCCCCGCTCGTCGTCATCCTGACCCATGGCCCCGCGGCCCAAGCGGCCGTCGCTTTGCTGACGGTGGAACTGGCCGATGAGGGTGCCGGCCACCACCATGATCACGGCCACACCCATGGCGATCGGGAGCATGATCGTCCGGGCGGACCGGTGGGCGGACACAACGCGGCGGATCACGACCACCCGCTGCAGGCATTGATTTGCCAACCGACGAACGCGCCCGCACCGCGTGCCGACAAGGGGCCGGGCGCGTTTGGCGACATCTTTCGACACCTGACCTTCAAAGGGCCGATGCGACCGCCCCGATTCGTCTGAACAGGACCTTAGACAGCGCCGCACAAGGCGCATCATCAGACTGTTCGGACAAGGATCATTCCATGACATTTCCACCGGCCGCATCGCGCGGGCGGGGGCTTTGCGCGCGCCGCGCCGCCGTGCTCCTGCTCGCCGCCGCGCTCTCTCTCGCCTGGGTTGAGACGGCCTTCGCCCATGCCGTGACGCTCGGCGACAAAGGCTACATCCAGGAGGTCACCGGCGTGCACCTCCTCCCGTTCCTCTATCTCGGCGCCAAGCACATGGTGACCGGCTACGACCATCTTCTGTTCCTCTTCGGCGTGATCTTCTTCCTTTACGGGATGAGACACATCGCGGCTTACGTCTCGCTGTTCGCCATCGGGCATTCGACCACCATGCTCTTGGGCGTCTGGTTTGACTTCGGCATCTCCAGCTATGTCATCGACGCCATCATCGGCTTTTCGGTGGTCTACAAGGCGCTCGACAATCTCGGCGCGTTCCGGCTCTGGTTCGGGTTCCAGCCCTCGACCAAGGTCGCCACCCTGTTCTTCGGCTTTCTGCACGGCTTCGGCCTCGCCTCCAGGCTGATCGACTATGACATTTCGCCCGACGGCCTGTGGCCGAACCTGATCGCCTTCAATGTCGGCGTCGAGGTGGGCCAGCTTCTGGCGCTGGCGGCGATCCTGGTCGTGATGCGCTATTGGCGCGCGACGCCATCCTTCGCGCGGCAGGCCTATACCGTGAACGTCCTGATGATGACCGCCGGCTTCGCCCTGATGGGCCTTCAGATCACCGGCTATTTCGTGGCCGCTTGAGCGGCGGGAGACCTTAAGACATGATCAACCACCCTTATGATGGCCGCGGCCCTTATGACGATGCCGGCGAAGACCTGCCGCCACTGCGGGCCGACCGGCGTTACGCGACCGATCCCCAGCACCAGCCCTATGCCCAGCCATATTCACAACAGCAAACCCAGCCCCCGCCCCCTTCGGCCGGCCATATAGAAGGCGTCGAAGCGACATCTGGCGGCCTTGTGCGGGCGACGTTGGGTTCCTTGGCCGCCGCTTTGGCCATTCTGATGCTGTTCTGGCTGCCCGCCGAATATGGCTTCGACCCGACGGGGCTGGGCCGCGTCATGGGGCTGACCCAGATGGGCGAGATCAAGCAGCAGCTCTATGCCGAGGCGGCGGAGGAGGATGCCGTTCTCGCGGCACAGGCGGCCGCCGAACGGGTCTCTGTCGACCCCGCTCTGATCGTGAGGCTCGACAGGCTGGAGGCGCAGCTTGCGAGCATCACCACCGTGCTGGGCATCGCGCCGCTGCCTGCCCTGACGGCGGAAGCGGTGGCGCCACCCCCTGAAGCGGCAGCGTCACCTGACGAAGCGCCAGCGCCCGCGGCGGCGGCGCCCGAACCGTCACCGGAACCGGTCTTGCCGGAATGGCGCGACGAGGTGAGCTATACGCTCGCCCCGACCGAAGGCATCGAAATCAAGCTGGTGATGACGGAAGGCGCCAGCGCCGCGTTCGAATGGACGGCCAACGGCTCGATCCTGAACCATGATACCCATGGCGATGGCGGCGACCGACGCATCACCTACGAGCAGGGGCGCGGCGTGCCTAGCCAGTCCGGAGAACTTGTCGCGGCGTTCGACGGCAATCACGGCTGGTTCTGGCGCAACCGCACCGATGCGCCGGTGACCTTCACCTTGCGCACGCGCGGCGACTATACCCGCATGGTCACACCCTGACATGGGCGCCGCGCCGGCCACCGGGGGCTGGTGCGGCGATGTCGCGTCGTATCGTCGCCTGTTGGGAGTATTGACGCTCTTCGTCCCCAGGTTGCGTCCCATGATCCACAATGTCGCACTCAAGGTGCGGGGGCTTATGGGCAGGCATGCAGCATATGGCCTTGATTTATGGTGTGATTCTCGGGAATACGGTCACAACCCATTGGCGCGGCCAAGGTTGGCCGGGCTGACAAGGCAGATCGTCAGCGCAAATCGTCGGCATCGTGGGGGGATCGGATGACACAGCATCTCAGCCAGCAAAGATCAAAGACCGAGGGTATCGAAGACACCATGTCGCGCAGCGGCCTTGCCGCGCGTGTGGTTCAGCGGCTGGTCGACCGGGCGGAGGGCTTGAACGTCAAATACTCCGCCGTTGGCAACCCGCCAGTCTACGACAAGCGCGCCTTTCCGTGGGCGCGGGAGGTCGAGGCGGAATGGGAGCTGATTCGTGCGGAGCTGGATCAGGTGCTGGTCCGCAAGGGTGATCTGCCGGCTTTCCACGAGATCGCCTCGGAGGTGCGCTCCATCTCCGACGACGACAATTGGAAGACGTTCCTGTTGTGCGGCTATGGCCTTCGCAGCGAGGAGGCGATCCAGCAGTGCCCGGAAACCTGGCGCATCCTGCAAAAGATCCCGGGCCTGAAATCGGCGATGTTCTCCATCTTCGAACCGGGCAAGCATCTGGCGCCGCACCGGGGACCGTACAATGGCGTCTTGCGCTTTCATCTCGGGCTGATCGTGCCGGACGAGCCGGAAAAGGTCGGCATCCGCGTGGACGACCAGATCTGTCGCTGGCGGGAAGGCGAGGCGCTGATCTTCGACGACGCTTTCGAGCATGAGGCGTGGAATCACTCGGACAGCGTGCGGGTCGTGCTGTTCGTCGATTTCGAGAAACCGACACGATTCCCGGCCAGCCTGACCAACAAGTCTGTGCTGAAGCTGTCGATGTTCACGCCGTTCATCCAGGAGGGCTACAAGGCCCATAAGGCCTGGGAGAAGATGTTCTACGGCGCCGGCCAGCATCACCGGTAACGGGCGCATGCGCGGTAGAGGATATTGTGCCACCTAGCCCGTAACAGGTATCAAAGCTATCGCACCTCGTTGATGTACCGGTGGCGATCCGTTACGGCCCGGTGGACGGCGTGGATGGTTGCCGCGCCGCTCTGGTCGTAGGCAACCTCGTCGATGACCAGGACGGCCTGGGTGCCATCCAAGTCCAGCGCGCGGGCGTCGGCCAGGCTGGCGCTGTCGGCCCAGATGCTCTCGCGCACGGCGGCGATGCGGATGCCGTGCTGTTCCAACAGATAGAGGTAGAGCAGGGGCGGCAGGTCGCCGGCCGCCGGCAAGTCCGGGACACGCGCGGCTGGCAGCGCCATGGTCTCGTGCATGATCCGCCGGCCGTCGATCTTGCGCACGCGGGTCAGTTCGACGACCGGATCGTCCGGTCCCAGGCCAAGCTGCTGGCGGTCGATTTCGTTGGCCAGGCGGTCGACCCGGCCCAGCGTTTTCGTGTCCGATTTCAGCAGGCTGCCATCCAGCCCGTGCAGCCGGAAATACTGAAAAAACAAGCGCAAACTGTGATGGGGCGTGCGACCGGTGACGACGGTACCGGTCTTGCGCCGACGCATCACCAGCCCTTCGGCGACCAGGTCTTGCAGCGCGCGGCGCACCGTGCCGACCGCGACGCCGAACTGGGTCGCCATCTGCACCTCGCCCGGTAGCACCGTACCCGGCGCCCAGGCACCGACCAGGATCAACTCGGAAATCTGCCGCTTTACTTGCTCATAGAGCGGGATCGCGGTCGCGCCGGTCAGATCGCTCACATGGTTGGCGGCGACGGTCGGAGATTTCGACATTGGGGGTCCTGCACGACTCCGATTTTGCGGTTGACAAGCCATAGCATGCCTCTGCTTAACTATAAACTATATAGAAATAGATCACGGACCAAGGCGATCGATGCGGGACGGGGGGCACGATCTGGATCTGGCGCTGGCTCATCTCAACGATGGGATGCCGGCGATGGTCGATGCCCTGGGGCGATTGATCGCCATCGACACATCCTTCCCTCCCGGCGATGGCTATGGCCCGTTCGCGGATGTCGCCGAAGACCTCTTCGCGCCGCTAGGGTTTGACTTCGAACGGATCGAGGTGCCCGAGGCGCTGTGGCAGACCGGCGCCGGAGACGTGCACGGGTCCCGGATCAACCTGATCGCGCGACGAAACACGGAACGGCCGGTCTGCTCGCTTTATTTCCACACCGATGTGGTGCCTGCAGGCGATGGCTGGACGCGGCCGCCCTTTCAACTGACCCAAGAGGGCGACCGCCTGCTCGGCCGTGGCGCGTCCGACATGAAGGGCACGATCGCCAGCGTCTATGGCGCCCTGGCGGCTGCGCGCGAGACGGGCCTGGACCTGGCCTACGACCCGGTGCTGCTGTTCTGCACCGACGAGGAAGGCGGCCTTTACCCCGGCATCCGCCACCTGGCGGAGATCGGCGCGGTCAAAGGCCATCTGCTCAGCTTTAACGGCCAAGCCTCGCCCCGCATCTGGGCCGGTTGCTTCGGCAGCCTCGATCTGGCGATCGACATCACCGGCCGCTCGGCCCATTCCGGCGATCCGGTCGGCGGTGTGAACGCGGTGGAAGAGGCTTTGCCGCTGCTCGACCGGCTGATGGCGCTGAAACGGTCGGTCGAGACCCGCACGTCCGATATGACACCACCGCCACACTTTCCGCCTGGCCAACCGCTGGCGGCGCGGCTGACGATCACGGCGATCAATGCCGGGTCCAAGGGCTCCGCTCTGCCAGGCCACTGCCGGATCGTGGTCAACCGGCGCTATACCCCGGACGAGGACGGCGCGGAGGTCGAGGCCGAGCTGCGCGACACGATCGCCGCGGCTTTGGACGGCAGCGGCGCGCTCGGCTGGAAGGCCACCGTCGTCGGCCATTTGGCGCCGGTGAAGGACCCGGTGGGGCCGCACTGGCCGCGCTGGCAAGCGGCGCTGTCGGAGGGCTTCGGCTATGGCGCTGAGGATTTCATCCGGTATGGCGCGTCATCCAGTTCCGACATGGGCTGGGTTCAACAAGCCGGCATTAGGGAGATCCTGCTGGGCGGCCTCAGCCGGCCGGACAACAACGGGCACGCCGCCGACGAGTTCACCACAACGGGCGATCTGAAGGCACTGGCGCACGCCGTGCTGGCCTATCTGGCCCAACCGTTCAGACCCGACCTGTTGACTGACTAAACCAGAGAGGACCGCAAAGGAGACGAGAGATGATATCACGTTGGAATATGCGCCGCCGCAGCCTGTTGGCTGGTTCCGCCGCTGGATTGACGCTGGCCGGCACCGGCTTGCTGCCGCGCCTCGCCGCCGCCCAGCCGGTACACGGCGGTACGTTGCGCGTCAGTGTCGACCAGGCGCCGAGCGTGCTGAACCCGCTGCTGCACCGGGTCAATCCCGAATACATGCTGGGCGAAATGCTTTACAGCGGCCTGACCCGGCTGGACACCGATATGTCGGCCATGCCCGATCTGGCCGAGAGCTGGGTCGCCAATGACGATCTGACCGAATGGACCTTCACCCTGCGCCAGGGTGTCACCTTCCATGACGGCAGCGCGCTGACGGCCAACGATGTGGTGGCCACCTTCACCGCCATCCTGGACGAGGCCACCGGTTCGCCCGCGCGGCGCAATGTCGGCCCGATCAGCGAGGTCACGGCCGTCGACGACCATACGGTCCTGTTCCGCACTACCGGCTCATATGCCGACTTGCCGGTCGCAGTGGCGTACACCGACGCCAAGATCGTGCCGGCGTCGATCCTGGCCAACGACTTCGACAGTCTGAACCAGCAGGCCGTCGGCACGGGGCCGTTCCAACTCGTCTCCTACGAGCCGGAGCGCGAGGTCGTGGTCGAGCGCAACCCGAACTATTACGACCCGGCCCGACCCTATGTCGATCGGGTGGAGATGGTGATCTATCCGGACATCACGGCAGAAGGCTCGGCGCTGATCTCCGGCGACACGGACATCATGATCCGCGCCGACCCCACCGATTTCGATCGGCTGGCCAACAGCCCCGGCGTCGACGGGTTGCGCACGCCGTCCGGCCAGTTCCTGAACATCGTCCTAGGCTGCGACGTGCCGCCGTTCAACGATCCGCGCGTGCGCCAAGCGCTGGCGCTGTGCATCGATCGCGGCGCTTTGGTCGATTTCGTCGCCGAAGGCTATGGCACCCAGGGCGAGGACACGCCGATCAACAGCGCCTATCGCTATTGGGCGGATGTCGGCCATCGCGAGGCGGACATCGCCCAGGCCACATCCCTGATGCAGGAGGCCGGCCATGGCGACGGTCTCGACATTACGCTGGTCGCCTCCGAACGGCCGGGCACGCGCGCACAGATGGCCGTGGCGATCCGCGAGATGGCGCGGCCCGCCGGCTTCAACATCGAGGTGCAGACCATGCCGCACGCCACCTACCTCGATCAGGTCTGGCGCCAAGGCAACTTCTATGTCGGCTTTTACAACATGCAGCCGTCGGCCGACGCGATCTTCTCGCTGTTGTACACCAGCGATGCGGCTTGGAACGAAACGCGCTGGAACAACACTGACTTCGACGCCCTGGTCGAGGCGGGCCGGCGCACGCCGGACGGCCCGGAACGGGCCCAGATCTACGCCCAGGCCCAGGAGCTGATGTTTGCCGACGTGCCCACGGTCATCCCGGTCTTTTTCGACCTGTTGGGCGCCAAGCAGGCCTACGTGCAGGACTATGCGCGCCACCCGCGCGGGGCGGTGTTCAATCTCGACCAGGTCTGGCTGGGCGAGGGGGCGCCGTCGCGCGACTAAGCCTTGGCGTGACCACAGGCCGTGAAAGGGTGAACGAAGACCGTGTCGCTTAGCTATCTCGTCAAACGGATCGGCTTCATCCTGTTCACCCTTTTGGCCGTATCGGTGATCGTCTTCGGCATCACTCAGGTGCTGCCGGGCGATGCCGCCCAGATGATGCTGGGCGAAAATGCCACCGACGATGCCCTGGCCGCCGTGCGCGACCGGCTGGGGCTCGATCGGCCCATTTGGCTGCAATACTGGGACTGGCTGTCGGCCACGCTGGGCGGGGATTTCGGCATCTCGCTGCGCACCGGCCTGCCGGTGTCGGAGATGATGTTGCCGGCCCTGCAGCGCTCCCTGTTGCTGGCCTTGCTCGCGATCCTGCTGATGCTCGTCCTGGCCGTGCCGATGGGCATCATCGCTGCCCTGCGGCGGGGCAAGCCGACGGACGTGGTCATCGGCCTTGGGTCGTATGTCGGCGTGTCGATGCCGGAATTCGTCACCGCCACGGTGGTCTTGCTGCTGCTGGCGAACCCGGTGCTGGGCCTGTTTCCGGCCACCGGCTACGTGCCGCTGACCGAGGATTTCTGGGAGGGGCTGCACCATCTGGCCCTGCCGGTGCTGACCGTGTCGGTGATCCTGATCGCCCATGTCTCGCGCATGGTGCGGTCGGAGATGATCGACGTCTTGCACACCGACTATGTCCGGGCCGCGCGTATGAAGGGGCTGACGAGGCGGCGGGTAATCCTGCGTCATGCCCTGCCGAACGCCCTGTTGCCGGCCATCACCATCGTGGCGCTGGATGTCGGCTACCTGCTGGGTGGCATCATCGTGGTGGAGGAGATCTTCGCCTTTCCTGGCATCGGCCGCCAGCTGATCGTGGCGATCCAGAACCGCGACCTGCCGGCGATCCAGGCTGGCGCGCTGATCATGGCCGCGACCTATGCCATCGTCAATTTCCTCGCCGATCTGGCCTATGCCGCGCTGGACCGGAGGATCCAGTATGCCTGAGACCATCCGGCGACTTCTGCACACGCCCCAGGGCGCGATTGGCAGCGTCATCGTGGTCATCGTCCTGCTGGCGGCGATCTTTGGGCCGTGGCTGGCGCCCGACAATCCGGAAACCTTCAACTACGGCAACCGGTTCGAGGGGCCCAGCGCCCAGTTCCTGTTTGGCACTGACCAGTTCGGTCGTGACCTGTTCAGCCGGATACTCTACGGCGCCCAGTCGACCGTTCTGATGGCGATCTTCGCGACCGTGATCGGCACGGGCATCGGCGCGGTGATCGGTACCGGCTCGGCCTATCTGGGAGGGCGTTTCGACGAGCTGGTCATGCGCCTGGTCGATGCGGTCATGGCGATCCCCAACCTGCTGTTCGCGCTTCTGATCGTCACCGCGCTCGGCGCCAGCGGGGTGAACGCCCTGGTCGCCATCGGCATTGCGTTTGCGCCGGGCATGGCCCGCATCGCCAGGTCGGTTGCCCTGACCGTGCGCGAGCAGGATTACGTGAAGGCCGCAATCGCGCGGGGCGAAAGCGCCGGCTACATCATCCTGCGCGAGATGCTGCCGAACGTCATCGCGCCGATCGTGGTCGAAATGACCATCCGGGTGGCCTTTGCCATCATGCTGCTGGCGACGTTGAGCTTTCTGGGCCTCGGCGCCCAGCCGCCTTCGTCTGAATGGGGCCTGATGGTCTCCGAGGCCCGTTCCTACATGTTCCGCAATGCCTGGATGATGATCTGGCCGGGCGTTTGCATCGCGGTGGTCGCAATTGGCTTCAACCTGCTGGGCGACGGCTTGCGCGACGCCCTCAACCCGAAGACCTGAGCCGTGAGCGCCGGCCCCGTCCTTTCCGTCGAAAAGTACTCACTGGCCTACGGCACCTCGGCCGGCGCCTTTCAGGCGCTGCGCGATGTCAGCCTGACCTTGCAGGGCGGTGAGGTGCTGGGGCTGGTTGGCGAGTCCGGGTCGGGCAAGACCTCGCTCGCCCATGCGATCATGCGCGGCCTGCCGCCCAATGTCGGTCGGGAAGAAGGGCGCATCCTCCTCGGGCGTGAGGATCTGACCACCCTCAGCCAGGCGCGGATGACCAGCATTCGCGGCCGACGGCTGGGCATGGTCTTCCAAGACCCCAGCACGTCGCTGAACCCGACCATGACCCTGGGCACCCAGATCATCGAGGTGCTGACGCGCCATCGCGGGCTCGACCGGCAGGCGGCGCAGCGCGAAAGCGTGGCCATGCTGGAACGGGTCGGCCTGAAAACGCCGGCCGCGATGATGCACCGCTATCCGCATGAGGTCTCGGGCGGTGAGAAGCAGCGCGTCGTGATCGCCGCCGCCTTCGCCTGCCAGCCGGAGGTGCTGCTGTTTGACGAGCCGACGACGGCGCTTGACGTCATCACGGCCCGCCAGATTCTCGACCTGTTCCGTGATCTGCAGTCGGAAACCGGCGTCGCCTCGCTCTACATCTCGCACGATCTGGCTTTGGTCTCGACCATCGCCGACCGGGTCGCGGTCATCCATCAGGGTCGGATCGTCGAGCAGGACCCGGCCGAGCGCATCTTCACCGCGCCGCAGGATGCCTATACCAAGCGGCTGATCTCCGCCGTCCCGCGCCCGGACCGGCGTCTGGTCGACGACAAGGCGTCCTCCACCGGTGGCACGCTGCTGAGCGGACAGGACCTGACGGTGCGCTATGGCCGGCCCTCTTTGCTCGATTTTCTGAACAAGGGGAGGGCTAAGGGCGTGACGGGGGCGCAATCGGTCTCGTTCGATCTGGCGCAAGGCGAAATCCTGGGCATCGTCGGCGAGTCCGGCTCCGGCAAATCGACCATCGCCAAGGCGCTGGTGGGGCTGAACCCGTTCACCGGAACAGTCGGCTTCGGCAGCAGAAAGCTGACCGGAAGGCGGGATATGGACGCCGCCTATCGCCGTGCTGTCCAGATCATCTTTCAGCATCCCGACAGTTCGCTGAACCCGCGCCAGACCGTCGGCACGATCATCGCGCGCCCCTTGCGCCGCTACGGCCTGGACCGTGAGGCGCCGGTCGCCGAGACCGTCGCCGGCCTGCTGCGCGATGTGCAATTGCCTGAGGACTACGCCAAGCGCTATCCGCACCAACTCTCCGGCGGTGAAAAGCAACGGGTGGCGATCGCCCGCGCCTTCGCCTCCAAACCGCAGATCGTCATCTGCGATGAGATCACCTCGTCGCTGGACGTGTCGGTCCAGGCCTCGATCATCCAATTGCTGTTGGACCTGCGCGCGCGGCACGGCACCGCCTATCTGTTTATCACCCATGACCTGAACCTGGTGCGCCAGATCGCGCACCGGATCGTGGTCATGTATCGCGGCGACGTGGTCGAAACCGCCACTGTCGCCAGCCTCGCCCGCCAGCCCGAACACGCCTACACCAAAGCCCTGCTGGACGCCGTGCCCGTTCCGGTCGGCTAGACCCGCAATAACGGAGAAAATCAATGGATCGCCAAGCCCTGCTGGCCAGCCTGGACGAACGGGCCGCGCTCGACTTCCTGTCCAAGATGATCCGGCACAAGAGCTATTCCGAGACCGACGGCGAGCGCGAACTGGCCAAGGTCATGGCGGACGAGATGCGTGCGCTTGGGCTGGAGAGCGACCTGCAAGACGTGCCCGGCGGCCGTTACAACGCGATCGGCACCTGGCGCGGCGAGGGCGGGGGCGCCAGCCTGCTGTTCAACGGCCATCTGGACACCAATCCGGTGACCGAGGGCTGGACGGTCGATCCCTGGGGCGGCCTGGTCGACGACAAGTTCATCTTCGGGATCGGCTGTTCCAACATGAAGGCCGGCGACGCCGCCTATTTCTGCGCCGTTCGGACGCTGATCGATGCGGGCGTGCGCCTAAAGGGCGACGTCATCCTGACCTATGTTGTCGGCGAACTGCAGGGCGGCATAGGCACCATCGCGGCCATCGATCACGGCGTGACGGCCGACTATTTCATCAACAGCGAGCCGACCGACCTGCAGGCCCTGACCATGCATGCCGGTGCCTTCACCTTCATCATCGAACTGACCGGCGATACCAGGCACCTGTCGAAACGCGAGCAAGCGGTGGACGCCCTGTCAGCCGCCTGCGCACTGGTGCCGCGCATCAACGCCATGACCTTCTCCGGCGCCAGGAGCGACGAGCACCTGTCGATCAACCGCGCCCATGTCGGCGTGATGCAGGCCGGGCTTGGCCGCGAGATGCACGACTGGCGTCCGCCCCAGGTCGCCGATTTCGTGCGCATCAAGGGCTCCGCCCGTTACGCGCCCGGGCAAAACGAGGAGGGCGTGCTGGCCGACATGCGCGCGGCGCTGGATGCGCTGGAGGCGGAGTATCCGGGCCTGTCCGCGAAACTGATCCATGAGCGCGAAGAAGGCCGGCCCAGCATGGGCACGTTCGAGGTCGCCCGCGACAGCCGCATCGTGCGGGTCGTCAACGAGGCCTATCGCACTGTGCGCGGCGAAGATCAGCCGACCGGCGCCATCCGGCCGCCCGGCTTCTACGGCACCGACGCCGCGCACTTTCACCACCGTCTGGGCGTGGAAGGCATCGTCTGCGGCCCCGGCGGCCGCTACAACACGATGCCGGACGAACGGGTCGACATTCCGGACTATCTCGACATGATCCGCATCTACATGCTGGCGATCCTGGATATCTGCGAGCCGGTTTGATCCGGCCGGGGCCGACCTAATCGATCCGGTTTGCGCTCATCCAATTGGATTGAACGTCACCATGGGTGGCCGCGTCACCACGGCCGGCGCGGGTCTCCTCGACGGGCAGTCCCCGTGCGGTGATGGTACCGAGGCAGACAAGCTGCCCGATCGTTGCCAGGACAAACGGGCTCAACGTTGGCTCGATGGTTGCACCGGTTAGAAGCGTTGATTGCGCGGCCGTATCGCCGTCGGCCCGTGCCAACGCAACCGACCGGCACAATCGGCCCATGGAGGACGCCAGCTCATCCGCCCGGAAGGCGCCGTCGCCGTCGCCACCAAGGATCAACACGCTGTCGTCGGGTTCGACCATGAAATTCATTCCGTGCACGAAGTTTTCCGTCTCGGCCGACAGGGCAGGTAGGCCGCCGGACTCGTGGTACTTAGCCGCGATGTAGTCGGCGGTCGCCCGGTTGCCGCCCTGGCCAATCATGAAGAGCTTGCCGGCCTCGTGCTGGTCGGCGCCGAAGGCCATGGCCGCACCCTTGGCCGTCGCGATTGTCTCTTCGACCGCCCCGGAAACACTGTTCAACTGATCGGCCGGCCGCCCACCCCAAGTTTCACCGAGCACTGCCAGAGCCAGCAAAGTCGCCAGATAATCCGCCGTATGCGGCGTTCGGCGGCTTAAGGGCTGGAACCCGAGCGGCAGCACATGATCGCAGGCCCGCGCCAGCGCGCTATCCGGATTGCAGGTGATCGCGACGGTCGAGGCGCCCATATCCTGTACATGACCGGCGGCCTGAACCGTGCGGCGCGTGCCGCCCGAAATCGACATCAGCATGACGACGTCGTCCGGGCCGACCGAGCTGTGGAAGGCGAGATCGTGGGCGGTGGCGGACCTGTACGACACGTCGCAGGATCGAAACCAGCCGGCCATGGCGGCTGCGGCGAAGGCGCTGTCCCCACAACCGGCGGCCCAGACGGTGGCCCCGTGTGGTGGCGGCAGGTCGGCAGCGTGTCGGCGCAGCCCAGGCAGTATGCCCGCTAACAGTTCTGGCTGGCCGAGGATTTCCCGGCGCATTGTCTCGCTCATGCTCGCCGACCACGGGTTTGATGGATCGTCGCACCGTCCCCGAACTCCCGCCGGCCGCGATCCCACAGGTCGGCGGGCGCGAGCGTGCCGTGCTCGGTCAAGAGGGCGGTGATCAAGTCCGACGGAACCACCTCCAACTCCGGACCGTCTGTCCGCACCTCGGCCGTCGACGGCAGGTCGGCATCAGCGATCAGCGTATCAAATCGCCGGGTCGGTGGCGGATCGATCGGCCCCGCATAGCTGCGCAAGTCCAGCTTGGAAAGATCCGTGCAGCCATAGACGGGTACGCCGGCCCATTGGGCCAGGCGGGCCAACGGGCGGCTGCCGACCGTGTTCGTCAGGCTGCCGTCAGCGCGCAGGCTTTCGGCCCCCAAAAGCACGGCGCTGCCGGGTTCCAGGATCTGCTCGAACGCGGCATCCAGCACCATGTGAACGGGGATGTCAGCCTTCGCGAACGCCTCGACATAGCGCAGCCCGCCGGTAACCGCGCGGCTTTCCGGGACGATGATCTCTCGGTTGCCCGTGTCGGACCAGGCAGCGATGACGATGTCCGCGACGGTGCTGGAATAGTCGAACGGGATCAGCCGCTGAACGGGGCGCAGGACCGTGACGGCATGATCGACGAGCCGCTTGCGGCGTTCGAGAGCGGTTGTCTGCCAATCATCAATACGCTTCTTCAGCGTCGTCAGGCGTTCAGCGGGTTCCAGACGATCGAGATCCAGCATCAGGGCCCGGATCGCCGTGTTGACGACCGGCGCCTGGGCACCCCGAATGCGGGCGACGAACGACGCCGCCATCTCCGTGCTCAGCCAGGCCACGCAGGGGTCATCCTCTGCCGCCATCAAATGCATCAGCAGATCATGGGTCAGCCGGATGTGGTTGCTGGCGCCCAGGACGCCTTCATCGACGATCTGTTCCAGCAGGGTCATGGTCTTGTCGTCCGGCGCTGGAAGGCCGGCACCAGTGATCGCCTTAGCGTAGATCAGACGGTGTTCAGGCATGGTCCGGGCGTATGCTTGTCATTGCGGCCAGTTCGCGCGCGGTGGGCAGGCCGGTTTGCGCGCCCGAGGCGGTGACGACCGCAGCCGCGGCGGCATTGGCCCGGGCCAGGCACTCGAACGGCGGCAAGTGATCGACCAGCGTCCCGTGCAGCATCGCCGCGACAAAGCCATCGCCGGCGCCGGTCGTGTCCGTCACGTCAACATCTCGGGAACGGGCACTGATCATGGCGCCGTTTAGATGGATGCAGCTGCCGTCGCTGCCCAAAGTCGTCACGACCCGGGGGATGCCTTCGATGACTGCCTGTCCGCCAAGGTCCAACAGTTGCCGCCTGGCGGCCCGGTTCATGAACAGCCAGTCGAGTTTGGGCAGCAGGGCGAGCAGGGCGGTCGGATCGTCCGGGATGTCTGCAGCTTCCAGATCGATCGATGTGGTGACCTCCGCCCGCCTGGCCAGCTCGACCACGCGATGGGCAAGATCGGCATTGCCGAAGGTCGCGTGCACATGGCGGACGCCGTTAAAGGCGTCCAAGCCGATCTCGTCGGCGCGCGGCAGATAGGCGTCGGTCTGCAAGCGAACGAGCGCGCGCTCACCGTGCTCGGTGTGCAGGATTAGGCAGACGAAGGTCTGTCCGTTGGGGCGGGTGACAACGAACCTTGTGTCGACGTTTTCCGCCTGCATCCGGGCGAGGGCAAAGCGCCCGAAATCATCGTCGCCGACGGCCGCCACTAGCCTGGCGTCGGCGCCCAGGCGGGACAGCCCAACAGCGACATTGGCCGCCATGCCGCCAACCTCCTTGCCGACCCAGTGGCCGGCGACCTTCTGATCGGACGACGGAAAGTCGGTCAGATTGGCGATCACATCGACATCGAGATCGCCGACGCATAGAAATCCCTCCCTCATTTCGCTTGCCCCAGCAGCCGGCCCAGATTTTGGCCCAGGCTTTGGCGGCCGAGCAGGGTGTTGATGCCGACACTGCCGATCAGCAGCACCCCGATCACGCCCAATTGCCAGGCCTGGGAGACGTTGGCCAGTTGCAGCCCAACCTGAAGCGTGGTGACGATCATGATCGCCAGCACCGTGCCGGCGATCCGACCCTGGCCACCGAAGATGTAGGTCCCGCCCAGCACCGCTACGGTGATCGACAGCAGTTCCATGCCGATGCCAGCGTCCGGCCTGGCGGCCTGGAACCAGGACAGGTTCATGATCGCCGCCAAGGCCGCCAGCACGCCGCTGAGCATGTAAAGGCCGGTGCGCAGCCGGCGGACCCGAATGCCGATCAGATGGGCGGCGCGCTCGTCATTGCCGGCGGCGTAGATGTGTCGGCCGACGCGCATATAGGTCAGGACGATATGAAGGATGATCGCGACCGGCACGAACACGAGCAGGAAGTGGTTCGGGATCAGCCAGATCTGGCCTTGGCCCAGCCAGGTGAAATGGTCCGGCAAGCCGCCGATCGGCGTGCCGCCGGTCAGGGCCAGTGCCAGGCCGCTATAGGCGAACAGGGTGGCCAGGGTCGCCATCAGCGACGGGATGCCGATCCAGTTGATCAGCACGCCGTTGACCGCCCCCAGCATGGCGCCGAATAGGATGCCCAGCAAACAGGCGGCATAGATGTCGACGCCCAGCGTGAACAGCCAGCCGACCGCCAAGCCGACCAGCGAGAGCATCGCCCCGACCGACAGATCGATGCCGGGCCCGCCGGACAGGATGACCAGAGTCTGCCCGATGCCGAGAAGGCCGATGATCGGCACGTATTGCAAGAGGAAGGGGATGGTGCTGGCCTGCAGGAAATGCGGCGACAGCAGGCTGCTGATGACGATCACCACCAGCCAGAGCCCGAACAGGAAGAACAGGCGTTTGGTGGTCGGATCGTGCGTGGACCAGGCCATCATAACGATCGCCCGTAGCGATAGCGGCTCTGCAGCGCGTCGATCGAGAGCACGACCACCAGCAGGCCACCGATCACGACGCCCTCCCACAGCGAGGATACGCCGATCAGCACAAGGCCGTTTTGCATCAGCTTGATGAACACGACGCCCAGCAGCGTGCCGATCAGGCTGCCGACGCCGCCGCGTATATTGGCGCCGCCCAGGATCGTGGCGGCGATCGCCTCCAGCGCGACGTTGGTGCCGATATTCACCTCGACATTGCGCAGCCGCGCGACATAGAGCACCGCCGCCAGGCCGGCCAGCAGGCCCAACAGCGCGTAGGCCTGCATCTTCACGCGATCGACCGGGATGCCGACCAGCCTTGCCGCCCCCTCGTCATTGCCGATGGCGCAGAGATGGCGGCCCCAGGGCTGCCGGTGCAGCAGGATCCAGCAGAAGCCGTAGACGGCGGCGATGATGAAGACCCCGACCGGAATGCCGGCGACATCGCCCCGCGTCAGGAACGACAGCGTGTCCGGCAGGCCTGCGATCCAGGTGCCGCCGATCACCAGATACAGAACCGCGATGAAGACATACATGCTGCCCAGGGTGGCGATGATGGGCGGCACCTTGGCCTTGGCGCAGATCGCGCCGTTCATCAGGCCCAACAAGGTGCCGACCGAGACGCCGATGATTACGACGATGGGGGCGGGCAGGTCTGCCTCGAACGCGCGGCCGATGAAGATCGCCGAAACGGCCAGGATGCCGCCGACACTGACATCGATGCCGCCGGACATGATCACCAGCGTCATGCCGGCGCCGATGATCGCCAGGTCGACCGAGCGGCGCAGCACGGTCGTCAGGTTGCGCTCGGTCAGAAAGAACTCCGACTGGGACGCGAACAGCGCGCAGATCATCAGGATCGCGAGCACGAGGATCAATTCGCGCTGTGCACCGCGGGCAAATCGAGACAGGGAGGTCAAAGGTTACTGGCCTCGCAAACAGCTTCGATGAACTGGCTTATCGCGCTGTTCATTCTGCACGCGCCAGCCGGACCATCGACACGCGAATGCCGATGGTCCTGGCCGGCGCCTTCCGAGAGTGGGCCGACTTAGAAGTCGAAATCGTTCACGTTGTCGATGGTGAAGACCGTCGGCGGCCCCAACAGAATGATGTCGTCCTCGGGCAGATAGGTGATCGGGTCGGCCAGGCCCGGGATCTCCATGGTTTCCTCGATGCTGCCGCCATTGACCAGATGGTCGCCGACCCAGACGGTCAGATAGCCAAGGTCGGCCGGGTTCCACAGCACCGAATAGGGCATTGCACCGCTTTCGATGTAGGCCCGGGCCGTGTTGGGCGAGCAATAGCCGGCGCTCAACACACTGCCGATGGCGTCCGCGGCTTCCACCGCCTGGGCGATGCCGGGGCAGGTGGTCGATGCCATGCCCAACACGGCCAGCAGATCGGGGTTGCGCGTCATGGCGTCGGTGGCGAACTGATAGGCGCGCGCCGCCGTGCCGTCGGTATGGTCGACCGAGACGATCTCGATGTTCGGATAGGTCGACTCCGCGCGTTCCTGGATGGCGGCGATCCAGTTCTGCATGCTTTGGATCGTCGGCGCGTCGGAAACGATGGCGATCTTGCCGCTGTCGCCGACCCGGGCGACCGCTTCGTCCAGCAGCGTGTAGCCCAGATCCTGGTCCAGCGCCTGGGCGACGAAATACTGCCGGTCACTGTTCGGCGCATCGGCGTCGGAGGTCAGGACGATGATACCGGCCTCGATCGCCTCGGTAATCGCCGGCCGCAGGCTCTCCTCGTCCAGCGGCGAAATAGCGATCACGTCGAAGCCCTGGTTGACGAAGCTTTCGAAGATGCGCAACTGGTCCGCCGCGTTGGTGCTGGTCGGGCCTTCCTGGACATAGGTCACGCCCAGCTCTTCGGCGGCCCGGTCGCCGCCATCGCGCATCGCCACATAATAGGGGATGCCTGCGATCTGCGGAATGAACGCGATGCGCGTCTCGTCTTGCGCCGACGCCGTCGTGGCCGGCATGGCCAGCATCGCGCCAAGGGCGGTCGCCATCAAAAGGGTTCTGTAAGTCATGGAGCCTTCTCCCGTTCGTGTTGATGTCATACCCCGGCTGGGTCTCAGTTTGCTTCGCTTGGCACCCGGTTTGGTCGGCGCGTTCGCGCCTTGACCGCGCTTGCCCCCGTTATCAGGCCGATGATTTCTTCCGGCGTCGTCGCACCGGTTTCGCGCACGCCGATCTGGCGGCCCTGGCGCAGGACCGTGATCCGGTCGGAGACCTCGAACACGTCCTGGATGTTGTGGGATATGACCACGACACCCTTGCCCTGGCTGCGCACGGAGTCGATGAACTGCAGCACCTTGTCGACCTCCGCCACGGCCAGGGCGGCTGTCGGCTCGTCCATCACGATCAGGTTGGCATCGACGTTCAGCGCGCGGGCAATGGCGATGCCCTGGCGTTGACCGCCGGAAAGGTTCTCGACCCAGGCGTTCATGTCCGGCACATGCACGTCCAGATCGCTCAGCAACTGGCGCGTTCGATTGCGCATGGTCCGGCGATCCAGAAACGGGATGCCGAACAGCTTACGGGTCAGTTCCTGGCCCAGAAAGATGTTGTCCGCGATCGGCATTTTCGCGGCCAGCGCCAGTTCCTGAAAAATCGTCGCAATGCCGTGTTTCTGGGCATCTTGGGGCGTCTTGAACGTGACCGGGCGGCCGCCGAGCAGGATTTCGCCGCCATCGGGCTCATAGGCGCCGGCCAGAACCTTGATCAAGGTCGATTTGCCGGCACCGTTGTCTCCGACCAGCGCCATGACCTCGCCAGGCCGAACATCGAAATCGACCCGGTCCAGGGCAACTACCCCGCCGAATCGCTTGACGATCCCCTTCATGTTCAATTCAGGCATTGGCTCCCCACAGGAAAAGCGCGGTTGGCGTGGTCGGAGGCGCCACTTTGAAACGTTTCATTATTGAACGGCAAAGCGTGATTGCCTGTCAATAGCCCATTCGCACCGCAATGGATTTCGTGCGTTAGGCGCTCCGTTATCCCCGGTCCGCAATCGCCGAGATTGCCGCTGGTTGGGCGATACCCGCGCGTGCCAGCAGGTCCTCGGCGTTCGGTATCAGGCCTTGCGCACCGGCGGCCGTGACCGATTGGCTGGCGGCAATCGTCGCCAGCTCTGCCGCGTCACCGGTCGGCAGCCGGTTCAGCCAGGCCGCCAGGAACACGCCGACAAAGGTATCGCCGGCCCCGGTCGTGTCGACCGGTTCGACCGGCAATGCTGCTGTCGAGATCGGCTCGGCGTCGCCCTCGAAAACGGCCGCACCGTCGGCGCCAAACGTGGCGATCACCAAGCCGGAGTTATCGGCCGGCGCCGTTCGCTGGATCAGCTCAGTGATCTGACGTCTCGCGGTCCGGGCGTCCGGGTCGATCGGTCCCAGGATGTCCCGCGCAACATCGCGATTGAGGGCAACCAGGTGAAACAGGTCGCGCAGCTTGCGAAGTCCGTCTTCCGTACGCCACTCGGCCGGCAGCCCTGTCGTGTGAATCGAAGTGATGAACCCGCCCTGTCGCAGCTCCGGCATCGAACCGGCAAGGGTTCCGACCTGCAAGCCGTCCAGATGAATGGCGTGGCGCCTGGCGCCGGCGGTTTCGCCCAGATATGGGGCCAGGCTGTCGACCTCCAGCGACAGGGGCTCGTTGATGATCGTGCGCGTGCCATCCGCCTCGACCAGCACGATGCACCGGCTGAGCCTGATGTCGCCCCCGCGATCGACGCTTATGGTGCGAACGCCGCGCTCCGCCAACTCGCCGATCGCCCATTCGCTGTCGGTGTCCTGCCCGACGCGGCTGATCAGTTCGGTTTCCAGCGCCAGCGGAGGCCCCAGGCCGGCGGCCATCGCGGCGACATTGGCGGCCGGGCCGCCGAGGCTCTTCTTGATCCGCTCGGCGGTGATGCGGTCACCGACATCGGGGTTCACCGTTACCCGAGCGGTGTAGTCGGCGGAAAGATAGCCGACGGTCGTCAGCTTCGGCCAGGCGGGGTCCTTGCTGCCGGGTTGGGGCACGTTGGATCGGCGCGAGATCAGCGACCGGGCAAGGGTGTTCGGCTGGTAGCCGAGTTCCTTGATCGCTGCGTCCACCTTTGCCTTGGTGGCTTCGCGAACCGGCGTGGTCCAGTTCAGCACATTGGACACCGTGCCGATCGAGACACCGGCGTGGCGGGCGACATCATGAATCGTCGGGCGTTTCATCTGGGGGCTGGTCTGCCGGCACACATGCGTTAATGGTGGTTCGTCCTACGAGCGACGGTCCTCTTTGGGACTCGAAGTTCGCCCAACGGGCAGCTTACCACCCCAATTGCCAAGACAAAGCCCCGGGGGGTCCGGTTTCCGAGTTTCGCGTTCGGTCGCCGAATGAGCGCACCGAACTCATAGCGCCGGCCGATTGGGTCACCAGCCGCAAAAATGGCTTGTGTGGACTTTTCGCGATGGATCAGCCACCAGCTGCCGTTGGCGCTACGCGCGCTCGGCCGCCGGAATGATCTCGTTCGTCAGCATGTAGGTCAGTTCGGTGGCATAGGCGCCCTCGCGGGCCGGCAGCGTCGGGTCCGACATCACGACCACGGTCAGGCCCAGGGACGGCACGACATAGAGCATTTGACCGCCATAGCCGCGGGCATACGCAATCTGCCGCCCCTCCGTCTCGGCAAGAAACCAGCCATAGCCGTACTGATGACCGTAAAACGGCGACAGCGTCCTTGGCACCCAGGACTGCTCGATCCAGCCGTCGCTCAACACAAACTGGTCGCGCCAAAGGCCGTGCAGCCGCGCCATTTCCCCAAAGCGGTACAGGGCCATCGGGGACAGCTCCATCTCGCTGCCGCCCAAATAGAAGCCCTGCGGATCGCGAATCCAGGGTCGGATTCGGATGCCGAGCGGATCGCCCAACCAATCACGTGCCAGCGACAGCAGGTCTTGTCCCGCCGCGCGCGCGATCACCACGCCGAGCAGATGATAGCTGCTGGTCGAGTACTGCATGGCCGTGCCCGGCTCGGCAACGAAGGGGCGGCCCAGCGCATTGCTGATCCAATTGTCGCTGGCGATCCAGTTACCGTAGGTCGCGCCGGACAACCCCGCCTGCATGGTCAGCAGGTTGGCGACCGAGATGTGGCGGACCCTGTCGTCGGCATCCGGCGGGATCATGTCGTCGAGGAAGGGCGCCACGGTCTGATCGACGCTGAAAAGCACGCCGCGATCAATGGCAGCACCGGTCAACGCGGCCACGATAGTCTTGGACACCGACTTGATGTTGGCCGGGCGGCTCAGCCTGGGCCCGCGGAACGCTTCGGCGAAGCGGATGTTGCCGTTTCGGGCGATGATCAGGCTGTGCAGGCGTTCCAGCCCCGATGCGCGCTGAACGGCCTGCCTCAGCAAGGTCGGGTCAAGTGACGTCGATCTGTTCCCAATCGTCGACGCAAGGGCGGGTTCGAGGCTGGGAAGGACCGCCCCTGCCAGCGAGCCGAGCAGAATGTGGCGTCGGCTGATACTCATTCCATACAGACCCAACTAATGGCGTGCAGCAGCGACAATATGGCTCAGCCCCGCGCCGCGCAACCGGGATGGGGAGGGGCGGCATGGGCCCGTTATGCCACCGCCTTCATGGCACGGGCAGGTGCCGATGGCGCGATTGGCTGCCATTCAAGATCGCCGGCATAGCGGAACGCCAGCTGGCCTTCGTCATTCATCGCGAAGAGATGAAGCCAGCGATTGTCGAACAGGGCGCGCACGTCGGCGTGACGGCCAAGGATCTCGCTCATCGCCTCGCGCGGCGCCTCGATGCAGACCGACAGTCTCAAGGGCTCGTGCACGTATCGCTCGCCGTCATGGACCGACTGCCAGGGCAGGCCGGCGCGCAGGAGGCCGCCATTGCCCTCGAACACGCCGATACCGCCGACCACGTTGTGCAGCATCTTGTTGCCGGCACCGAAGGCGTCCGGGGCCACCGTCGAGCCGTAATATTGCAGGCTGATCCAGCTTGCCACGACCACGGGTGCGGTCATGATCAGCTCCAGCACGCCAAAGCCGTTCCGGGCGTCCTGCCGCCAGTCATAGTCGTGCAGAAACGCCCGGCCCTCCAGGCTGCGGCCGGTCGTGCGAGCACGGGGGGCGGCAACGAAGGCCTTGCAGCCGGCCAGCCCCCATTCCGGGCGGATCTCCGACCAGTCGTGCGCCCGGTCCTTGATCTCGTCCTCGTCGGCCGCCCGGGGCAGCCGCAGGGCGCGCTCGCCGCGCGTGACCTTGCCGGCCGCCGCCAGCCACTGGCGAGCCTTGTCGAGATCCGACCGGTGATGGAGCGCATGCACGTCCCGGTCGTAGAGCGTGACCGCATCCGTCGTCGTATCGTGCAACGCCCCGATGAACAGCGTGTCTTCGGGCACGGTGATGCCCCGTTCCGCGAGGCCCGCGCGCACCTCGGGATCGTTGAACAGCCGCGCCAGCAGCCTGGCGTTGACCTCGCCGGAATAGCCGCCGCAGGCGCCGCAATGCAGGCCGCTGGCGTAGGGATTGTTGACTACGTTCGCACCATGGCCGGCCAGCACCACCACCCGCGCGAAGCCGCTGGTCAGCGACATGGCCCGCAGCACCGTCTCGGCGGCGCCGATGCGGGTGTCGAGGACGAGCGCCGGGTCGAAACGCGGCGCGGGGTCGTTCGGCGCGTGTGTTCGATTGAGGCCAAGCGCGTCGCGCACCAGCTTGGCCATGTAGACCGGCCCCATGGCCTCGACGAACGCGAACGACGAAACGGCGGCGAGCTTGAAACGCCCCCAGGCCCGCTTGGCCCGGGCGATATAGCGTGCTGCAATGTCCTTATCCTTGTCGCCGGGCCCTCCAGAGGATGAACTGACCGTCGGGTTCAGCAGCACCGGCAGGTGCAGTTCCCGGACATCCGAGGCAAAGCGGCGGTGCTCCGTAAAGACGCCGAAAAAGCCGGCAAAGCCGAGCGTGCGAATGCCGGGGTCGACCGCCTCCAGCGCACGACGGAAGACCTCCGACCGCACATCGATGCAAAAGGCCGCTTGCAAGGCAGGACGGTCGTCAAGGGTTTGAGGGGCGGGCGCCGCCAGCGTCTCGGCCAGGTCTCGCTGCGCAGCACGCTCCGCCGCCTCTTGCAGGATCGCATCGACGATCTCGGTGTCGCCAGGTTCAATCGGCGCCTCGTGGGCCACCCGGATTTCGGCCCATTGATCATGGATCGCCACCTCGTGCTGAACGAACAGCGCCTCCTCCCACAACAGCCGGATGGCCAGCAGATCGACAAGGGTCGTGTTCGTGCCGCCGGCCAGCTCGGCGCGCCAGAGCTCATAGCGCCCATATTGGGCCCAGCCGCCGAGCGACAGCAGAAGCTGGTGGAAATAGGTGGCAAGCGCCGCTTCCCCGAGACCGAGCCGAAACACGGCGCGCGCGATGGCCGCCATGGGGTCTTGCGGCGCGTCGGCAACGAACGTCCCGAACGCCTTGAGGCCCACGATCTCGGGCGTCAGGTCGTGGCTGGCATGCGCGCGGAAGGTGGCCCAGGCACGCCGGCCGTGGGGCGCGGCCCAGAGCGCCTGGCCCTGATCGAAATAGCCGCCGGCCCAGACACCGATCCGATCGGCGATAAGCCCCGGCCAGTCGGTGCCGCAACTCTCAGCGGCGAGATCCGCGATCGTCGATGGCTTCCGTGGCGACGGTTTGGCCTCAGCCGCGGCGGCCTTCAGGGCCTGGACATCCGCCGGACCCTTGGCATGGGGCGACGCCGAAAGCGCTTCGGCCAGGTCCTGCTCTGTGATCCCGCCCGACGCGATGCGGTCCAGGTACCAGGCGCGGGGCATGGTGACCGGGATCGCGCCGACGCGGCCGAGGCGCGCGCCGGCCTCGGCCAGGGTCTCGCCCGTCTGGCCGAGGAACGGGTTCACCGCGACGGAGGACGCCAGTGGCCAGAGCGGCGGGATTTGCCGCGCCGCTGCATCGGCGGCGGCCTTGACCGCTGTCATGTCCATCGGCTCGATGTTCGGAGTCGGTTTCATGCTCTTGATCCCTTTTGAAGACATCGCATCAGGACGGGCGACGGATGGACCAGCCACCGATCAGCCGATCGAAGACCGCATTTACGTAGAGGCCGTTGGCCAGATGCACGCGCAGGCCTGCCGCCGCCGGGTGATAGGCCCACAGCGGGAAGGTGGCCTGTGCGATGGCAACGAGTCCGAAGCTGAACACCGAGAGCACCAGCAGCGCCCATTCCAGCGGCCCCGGTCCGGGCGTCGACGGCAGGGTGCCGGCGGTGAGCCATTCGGCACCCCGTTGCAGGGCGAAATAGCTGATCGATGCGGCGACCGAATAGAGCGCGGTCCGCCTGGTCAGCACGCGCGGCGCGGCGTCGGCAAGACCCTGTGCCAGCAGATAGGCCACCCCGAAGATCAAGATCGCGCCTAGCACGATTGCTTGCGGTGACTTGCCGTCGAACCCGAAGGCGAAGCCGATCACGGCATAGATCACCAGTGCAAGCGCGAAGGCACGGGCCACCGCCCATCCGTTCGGAATCGCAACCGGACCCGGCCGGCGGTTTGCCGCCACCATATCCACGGCGGTGCCGGAGACCAGGAAGGCGTGGGCCTTGTAAAGGGAGTGGGCCACGATGTGCAGCATGGCCAGGGGAAACAGCGCCAGGCCACACTGCATGATCATGAAGCCCATCTGCGCGATGGTTGACCAGGCCAGCGAGGTCTTGACCGCCGGCTGGGCCAGCATGGCGAGCCCGCCGAACAAGGCGGTGAAGCCGCCGATCATCACCAGGACCGCCAGCACGCCCGGCGCCTGCAGCATCACATCGGCAAAGCGGATCAACAGGAAGCCGCCCGCATTGATCAGGCCGGCATGCAAGAGCGCTGAAACCGGGGTTGGGGCCTCCATCACCTCGGTCAACCAGCCATGGGTCGGAAACTGGGCGGATTTCAGCAAGGCGGCGAGCGCCAGCAAACCCGCCGCCCAGACGGCGCCGCTGGGCACGATATCTTCGCGGGCGGCGGCGAGGATGGCGGCGATGTCCAGTGTGCCGTAGCCGATGGCCAGCAGGGCGGCGGCCAAGAGCAGGGCCACGTCCCCGATCCGCGCGACGATGAATTTCTTGCGTGCCGCGCGCACCGCCTGGACCCGGTCGCCGTAGAACAGCAGCAACCGGTCGAGGCACAGGCTGGTGGCAATCCACGCCAGAACCAGTTGGACCAAATTGCCCGACTGGACGAGCAGCAGGACGGCCGCCAGCGTCATCATCATCCAGCCGAGAAAGGCGCCCTGCCGCGCGTCGCCGTCCAGATAGGTCGCCGAATAGCGCACCACGATCCAGCCGACGAAGGTGACCAGAACCAGCATCGTCGCGCTGACCACGTCCAGCCGTGTCGACAATCCAACCCCGGCGATGCCCAAGACAATGCCGGTGCCGGGGCCCTGCCAAAGCAGGACCAGGGCCGAGCCGATGGCGGCACCAAGCGCGGCCAGCGTCGCGGCCTGCGCGAGTTGCGGCAGCCTCTCGGGGCGCGGGCCCGATTGCCGCATCGCCACACCGGCGGCAACCAGCAGCGCAAGGGGCGCCAGAAGCGGGATCAGATCGTCAAGCATGGGGTGGGTGTTTCCGGGCGATTCAAAACGGCCCCTTGCCTATCCCGTTAGCATGCTAAAGAAAATTACATTGTTTTTGGGTTTTCGTTCTGATTTATAGAACGTTATGGCCGAGCTGAACTATCACCATCTGCGCTATTTCCAGACCGTCGCGCATGAAGGCAACCTGACCCGCGCGGCTGAGCGGCTGAACGTCTCGCAGTCGGCGGTGTCGACCCAGATCCGCCAACTGGAAGAAAGGCTGGGCCAGGCCCTGTTTGAGCGGCGCGGCCGCGCGCTCTATCTCACGGAGGCCGGCCGGATCGCGTTGGACCACGCCGATACCATATTCGCAACCGGGCAAGAACTGGTCGCCACGCTGCAGCACGGCGGACGACAGCGCCAGGCCCTTCGTGTCGGCGCGCTGGCCATCCTGTCACGAAACTTTCAGCTTGCGTTCCTGCGCCCGGTGCTCGGCCGGCCGGATGTCGAGGTGGTCCTGCGCTCGGCCGGCGCGGCGGAACTTTTCGGCGCGCTGGCCGCGCTTCATCTCGACCTCGTGCTCACCAACCAGCCGCCGCCCGCCGACGCACTCACCTCGTTCGTCGTTCAACCGCTCGACGAGCAGACGGTCAGCCTGATCGGCGTGCCCACGCTTTGCCCGCCTGGCCTGTCGCTTTCCGAACGCCTGGACGGATCGACCCTCATCTTGCCGACGACCGCCAGTGGTCTGCGGATGGGGTTCGATGCGCTGGTCGACCGGCTGGACGTTCGGCCGCAGATCGCGGCGGAGGTCGACGACATGGCGATGATGCGTCTTCTGGCCCGCGAAGGCATCGGCCTCGCCGTTCTGCCGCCGATCGTGGCGCGCGACGAGCTTGCAAACGGCACTCTGATCGAGGGCGCGAAACTGCCCAACCTGACGGAGACGTTCTATGGCGTTACCGTCGAACGGCGCTTTCCGAACCCGCTGTTGGCCGAGTTGCTGCGCGATCGCTGATACAAGCCCTTAACAAAACATTCATCGGCGGATTGATGGACGTCAATGCTGCGGTGCAATATATGTGAGAATGAAATCCACTGAGGAATTGCTATCGCGTCGGGCGGCCGATGACGGCAGTGACGTCCGGCATCGCGCGCTGTTGAAAGCGCGCCGCCCCTCAGCAGAGGATCTGTCGATGCAGGACGAGACTGGATCGGGCCGGCAAGGCGAAGCGACCACATCTTCCGTCGTTTCCTTGTCGCCGGCTCTCAAACCTCAAAAACCCAAGCCTAAGACCCAAAGGCGGCCGTCGGCCAAGCCGAAGAAGCCGTCGACGGATGTTCTGGTACCCAGCGCCGGCAAGCCGCCAGCGCCCGTGGCGACCGCTGCGCCCGCCAAACCGGTCGATCGCCCGCCGCCTGGTCACTACACGGCGCAGGCCATTGATCGGGCGTTCAAGGCCAACCTTGCGCGGCTGACGATGGGGGTGTCCCCGGCAGGGCTCGCGCGGCTGCAGTTTTCTTGGCTCGCCCACATGGCGATGTCGCCCGGCAAGCAGTTGGAATTGGTCGAAAAGGCGAACCGGAAGCTGATGCGCCTGATGACCTATGCCGGGCAGGCCGCCCTCGATCCCAGCACGCCGCCCTGCATCGAACCGCTGCCGCAGGACCGCCGCTTCTCCGGCGATGCCTGGCAGAAATGGCCCTACAACCTGTTTTACCAATCGTTCTTGCTAACCCAGCAATGGTGGCACAACGCGACCACCGACATTGACGGGGTGTCGGAGGCGGATGAGCGCGCGGTTTCCTTCATCGCCAGGCAGATTCTCGACCGGTACGCGCCGTCGAACTTCATCTGGACCAACCCCGAAACCTTCAAGCAGACCCTTGAAGAGGGGGGTATGAACCTGGTCCGCGGCGCCCAGAACCTGGTCGAGGACTGGCAGCGCACCGTCGCCGGCAAGAAACCGGTTGGTACAGAGGACTTTAAGGTTGGCGAGAAGCTGGCCGTGACCCCGGGCAAGGTGGTGTATCGCAATCACCTGATCGAGTTGATCCAATACACACCGACGACCGAGAAGGTCCATCCGGAGCCGATCCTGATCGTTCCGGCCTGGATCATGAAGTACTACATTCTCGACCTGTCGCCCCATAACTCGCTGGTCAGATACCTCGTCGACCAAGGCCACACCGTGTTCATGATCTCGTGGCGCAACCCGACATCGGAAGACCGCGATCTCGGCCTTGAGGATTATCGTCGCCTGGGTGTGATGGATGCCGTGGACGCGGTCTCGGCGATCGTGCCGGACCGTAAGATCCACGCCGCCGGCTACTGCCTCGGCGGTACCTTGCTGTCGATCGCGGCGGCGGCGATGGCGCGCGAGCACGATGAAAGGCTGGCGACCATCACCTGCTTCGCCACCCAGGTCGACTTCACCGAAGCAGGCGAACTGATGCTGTTCATCCGCGAAAGTCAGGTCGCCTACATCGAAGACATGATGTGGGACCAGGGCTTTCTGGACGGCTATCAGATGGCCGGCGCGTTCCAGATCCTACGGTCCAACGATCTGATCTGGTCGCGGGTCGTGCATGAATACCTGCAGGGCCGGCAGCAGGGCATGATCGATCTCATGGCCTGGAACGCCGACCTGACCCGCATGCCTTATCGCATGCATTCGGAGTATCTGCGCGGCCTGTTCCTGGACAACGACCTGGCGGCGGGCCGCTACATGGTCGAGGGACGGCCCGTCAGCCTGTCGGACATTCGCGCCCCGATCTTCGCCGTCGGCACGGTCAAGGACCACGTCGCCCCCTGGCACTCGGTCTACAAGCTCACGGTTCATCCGGCGACCGACGTCACCTTCGTGCTGACCAGCGGCGGCCACAATGCCGGCATCGTCAGCGAGCCGGGGCACCCGCGCCGCCACTATCAGATCGCCACCAATCACGCCGGTCATAACTACATCGACCCGGACACATGGCAGGCGCAGACACCCACGACCCAGGGTTCCTGGTGGCCGGCCTGGCACGCCTGGCTGGTCGAAAAGTCGGGCACGGAGACGGCGCCACCGCCGATGGGCGCGCCGGATGCAGGCTACCGGCCGTTGTGCGACGCGCCCGGCACTTACGTTCTTCAGGATTAACCGAATGAATCTCCCGACGGATCTGCTGGCCGGCAAGAAGGGCCTGGTGGTTGGTATTGCCAATCAGCACTCCATCGCCGCCGGCTGCGCCTCTGCGTTTGCTGCCGCCGGCGCCGAACTGGCCGTGACCTATCTGAACGACAAGGCCAAACCCTATGTCGAACCGGTCGCCGAGGCGGTCGGCTCGGAGATCTTCATGCCGCTGGATGTCGAGGCGGACGGCCAGCTTGACGCCGTTTTCGACGCTATTGAACAGCGCTGGGGCCGGCTGGACTTCGTGCTGCACTCCATCGCCTATTGCCCGATTGAGGATCTGCACGGGCGGGTGATCGACTGCACGCATGACGGCTTTGCCCGGGCGATGGACGTCTCCGTCCATTCCTTCGTGCGCATGGCCAAGCGGGCGGAGCCCTTGATGGGGGAAGGCGGCTGCCTGCTGACCGTCAGCTATTACGGCGCGGAAAAGGTCGTCGACCACTACAACATCATGGGGCCGGTCAAGGCGGCGCTTGAGGCGGTCACGCGCTATATGGCGGCGGAGCTTGGCCCCAAGGGTATTCGCGTCAACGCCCTGTCGCCGGGGCCGATTGCAACGCGCGCGGCCTCGGGCATCGCCCATTTTGATGCCTTGATCGACGAGGCGCGCGAGCGGGCGCCGCAACAAAGGCTGGTGACGCTGGAAGAGGTCGGCGCCATGGCGGCCTGCCTGGTTTCCGGTTTCGCCCGTTCCGTCACCGGCAACGTCGCCTACATCGATGGCGGCTATCACGTCATGTCGTGAGCAGACCCATGGACACGATGCAATACATCGAGAACAAGACCTTCGACGAGCTCGAGGTCGGCGAGTCGGCGGAGCTGGTGCGCACGCTGCAGCACCAGGACATTGAGCTGTTCGCCGTCATGTCGGGGGACGTGAACCCGGCCCATGTGGATGAGGAGTTCGCGCGGTCCGACCTGTTCCACAAGGTCATCGCCCACGGCATGTGGGGCGGCGCGTTGATTTCCGCCGTGCTCGGCACCGAACTACCGGGGCCCGGGACCATTTATCTGAACCAGTCCCTGAGTTTCCGCCGCCCCGTCGGCCTGGGCGATACGGTCACCGTCCGCGTCACGGTGCGCGAGAAGAAGCCGGAAAAGAAGCGCGTCATCTTGGATTGCGAGTGTCTCAACCAGGATGGCGAAACCGTCATCACGGGCGACGCGGAGGTCATCGCGCCGACCGAAAAGGTGCGCCGCCCAAGGGTGACCTTGCCCGAGGTGCATCTGCACGAGCAGGGCGCACGCTACCACGACCTGATCGGCGCCACGCGCGACCTGCCTCCGATCCGCACGGCTGTCGTTCATCCATGCGACGCGCTGTCCCTGTCGGGCGCCCTGGAGGCGGCGGAAAAGGAGTTGGTCATACCGATCCTTGTCGGCCCGCGTGCCAAGATCGAGGCGGCGGCCGAAGAGGCCGGGCGGTCGCTCGACGGGTTTGAGATCGTCGACACCCCACACAGCGATGCCGCGGCGGAAGCTGCCGTCGCCATGGCGCGCGAGGCCAAGGTTGAGGCCTTGATGAAGGGCAAGCTGCACACCGACGAACTGATGGCCGCCGTGGTCGACCCCGTGCACGGCATCCGCACCGAGCGGCGGATGAGCCACATATACGGTCTGGACGTGCCGACCTATCCCAAGCCGCTGCTCGTCACCGATGCCGCGATCAACATCTACCCGTCACTCGACGACAAGCGCGACATCGTGCAGAACGCGATCGACCTGGCGCACACGTTGGCCATCATCAACCCCAAGGTCGCCCTGTTGTCCGCCGTCGAAACCGTGACGCCGAAGATAACGTCGACGGTCGAGGCGGCGGCCCTGTGTAAGATGGCCGAACGCGGCCAGATCGCGGGTGGCGTGCTTGACGGGCCGCTGGCCTTCGACAATGCCATTTCCAAACAAGCGGCGGAGACGAAGGGCATCGTCTCGGACGTGGCGGGGGACGCCGACGTCCTGGTGGCGCCGGACCTTGAGGCGGGCAACATGATCGCCAAGCAACTGATCTATCTCGCCGGGGCCGAGGCGGCGGGCGTCGTGCTCGGCGCGCGGGTGCCGATCATGCTGACCAGCCGGGCCGACAGCATGCTGTCTCGGCTGGCCTCGGCGGCGCTGGTCAGGCTGTTTGTGCGGGGGGCGCCGCAGGCATCCGCATGACCGGCACCATCCTGGTCCTGAATGTCGGATCCTCGTCGATCAAGTTCGCAAGCTATCCGGCCGACACCGACGCCATCCCGGTTCTGGCGGGGTCCATCACCGGCATTGGCCGGTCGCCCAAACTGACGATCAAGGGCGGGGATGCCGGCGACTCGATCGGACCCCTGGCCGCATCTGACACGACGCCGGATTTGATCGCGCGCCTCGTCGGCTGGCTGGAGACTGAAGGCGGCGACAGCTTGGTCGCGGCCGGTCACCGGGTGGTCCATGGCGGCCAGGACTTCTCCGCCCCTGTAATCGTCAATGATCCGATTCTGGCGAAGCTCGAGCGGTTCGAGCCGCTAGCGCCAAACCATCAGCCACACAATCTGGCCGGCATTCGGGCGGTGGCGGCCGCCCGACCGGACTTGCCGCAGGTTGCCTGCTTCGACACCGCCTTTCACCGCACCCAGCCCCGACTGGCGCAGCTCTATGCCATTCCGCGCGCGCTGGCCGATGAGGGGGTTATCCACTACGGCTTTCACGGCCTGTCATACGATTACATCGCGTCCGTTCTGCCCTCGATCGCCGGCGACAGGGCCGATGGCAAGGTGATCGTGGCCCATCTCGGCCATGGCGCCAGCCTGTGCGCCATGCGCGACCGCAAGAGTGTGGCCACGACGATGGGCTTCACCGCGCTCGACGGGCTGGTCATGGGCAAGCGCCCCGGCCGTCTCGATCCCGGTGTGGTGCTGCATCTGTTGCAGGACAAGGGCATGGAAATCAGCGCAGTCGCCGATCTTCTGAACGGTCAGTCGGGCCTGCTTGGCGTCTCCGGCATCTCCGACGATATGCGCGACCTGCTGGCGAGCGACGATGCGCGGGCGAGGGAGGCCGTCGATCTCTTCATCTACCGGCTGGTCGAGGAAATCGGCGCACTGATCGCCCTGCTTGGCGGGCTCGATCTTCTGGTCTTCACGGCCGGCATCGGCGAAAACGCGCCCGAGATCCGCTCTGGCGTTTCGGCCAAGCTGGCCTGGCTGGGACTGGAGCTGGACCCGGCCGCCAACAAAAGCGGACAGACCCGCATCTCGACGCCGGCAAGTGCGGTCGAAGTGCTGGTCATTCCCACGGATGAAGAGGGCGTAATCGCCCGCTCAACGCGACAGCTTGTCGGCTGATGAACTGCCCTCAGCGCGCCCGGCGACACCGATCGGTGCCCGTGCCGGTTCGTCAGGCGTTGGCCGCCCCGGTGCTGGCATCGCCGCGATCGTTCGCCTCGACGCGGCCCGGACCCGTGTAGGGTCTCTGGGTCGAGATCTCCAGCACGCCCGTCTGGAACGTCTCGTCATACAGAACGGGGGCGTCTGCAAAGTCGCGAACGAGGCATGAGCGTTTGACGACGGGGCTGGGGTCGTCGACCTCCAGCAGGTCGGCATCGTCGCCGGTGACGACGGCGGGGCCAATCCACTCGGTGCCGTGGTCAAGCGTCAGATCGAAGGTCTTTTCCAAGACATAGAGCAGGGACTGCGACGGTCCGCGTTCGGAAAAGTCGCTCTCGCTCAGGCCCAGCACGTGAACGCGCGGGATGAACGCACGACTGAGCATCGCCGGCACGCCGTCGATCAGCCGCAGCCGTTCGATCAACATCACCTCGGTGTCCGGCGAGAAGGGCAGGGACCAGTCACCATCGCCGTCCGGCGGCAGTTTGGCCAGGCGGATCAGTTTGGCCGAGGGCTGATGGCCGCTCATCTTGACTTGATCGGTAAACGAGAAGGCGCAGCTTGGCACCACCGCCTGCGCGGCCCGCACGGTCGTGCCGCGCCCGGCGACACGCTCGATATAGCCGTCATCGTTCAGGCGCTTGAGGGCGGCACGGATGGTGATGCGGCTGGCCTTGAACATGTCGGACAGTTCGTGCTCGCTAGGCAGCCTGTCGCCCACGCCATAGCGCCCATCTTCGATCAGCCGGCGCAGTCGGGCATAGATCTCCAGATAGCGCGGCAACTTGTCAGGCATCGGTCATCCCCTCAACGGGCAGGACGACCATAGCGACCGTGTGCGGCGGTACCTCCAGCGCGCCCGCCTCCGTCGGCCAGCTTTCGGTCTCGATGATCACCGCGTTCGGGTCGTCTTCCGTGTTCAGGGCTTGAGGGTCCCCACCGGTCACCCGGTGGATCTGGCCCTGCCCCTGACGCGCGATGTCCTTCACCTCGATCGTCGCCGGCCGCTCCGGATCCCGGTTCACCACGGACAGGTAGATCGTGTTGCCGGTGGGGTCGATCGTCGCCGCCGCATCGACCAGCGGCAGGGCGTCGTAGGCGGGCAAATTGCCGGCGGCAGGGGTCGCGACCGTCGGCGCGTGTACCGTGCAGTCGATGGCCTCCGCGCCGCGATACTGGGTGAACAGTTCCAGTACCAGGCTGGAGGGCGTCTTCCAGACCGCGCCCGGCGTGACGCGATAGTTGCCCATGACGTTGATCAGATTGAAGATCGCCGACATCTTGATCCAGTCGGCCCGTGTCAAACAGGCGTTCATCAACGCGCCGACATAAAGCGCGTCGGCGATGCCATAATCCTCGAAGAAGTCGGGCGGCTTGCCGCCGACATAGGTGTTCCATTCGTCGAACGCGATCGGCGGCGGCGGATCGCCGTGCTCGGAGACGATCCGCCACGTCTCGTCCAGCATCTCCGCCACCTCCTGGGCGGCGGCCACCTTCGGCCAGTAGAGCTCCTCGGCCGGCGGTGGCTGGTCCCACTTCTCCGTACGGATCGAGTAGTAATGGACGCTGATTTCGTCCATCCGACCTTGTGTGCCCTTTACGACCAACTCGTTCCAGCGGCCATAGAGATCCGTGGGCACGCCGACGCCGATCAGGTTCAGGGAAGGGTCCACCGTGCGCATCGCGGCGGCATAGTCCAGATAGAGCCGGGCATAGGTCTCGGCGTCGCAATGGCCGACCTGCCAATTGCCGAACTGCTCGTTGCCGACGAACCAGGTCGTCACCTTGAACGGCGCCTGATGGCCGTTCGCGGCCCTCAGCCGGCCCATCTCCGTCTCGCTGCCGCCGTTGCAATACTCGACCCAGCGGGCCGCTTCCTCTGGCGTGCCGGTTCCCATGTTGATGGTCAGGATCGGCTCGGTATCCAAGAGCCGGCACAGCACGATGAACTCGTCCGTGCCGACATCGTTCGGTTCCCACAGGTTCCAGGCCGGGTCCAGATAGCCGGGCCGCTTGTCGCGGTCGCCGATGCCCTTTTCCCAGTGATAGGCGGAGGCGAAATTGCCGCCCGGCCAGCGCAGGAAGGTCGGCCGCCATTCCGCGATCGCGGCCACCACATCGGGCCGGTGCCCATCGCTGTTGTCCGCCGGCATCACCGACGCACAGCCGATCCAGAGGTCGCCCTCCGTCCCGTGCGCGATGGAGAAGACACCATCCTCCAGCGTCCCGTCGACGGTCAGCGTGGTCTCGTAGGTCTGCCAGTCGGCCGCGACTTCAGGGATGAACCAGGACTGATCGCCCAACGTGACCGTTGCCTCCTGGCCTTGGCCCTTGAGCACGACCCGCACGGCGTAGCGAGTGCCTTGAGACAGATACAGCCCCATCTGTTGAACCCCGTGCAAGCCGCCATCCGGCTTCAGGATGGTGATCCGCTGGGACTGGCGGCCGGTGTAGAAGGTCGTGTTGTCGTGCACGAACAGCACCCGTTCGGCGTCGGGGTTCAGCGCCGTCCACGGCTCGACGACACCGAAGCTGGGATGCTGGTGGGAAAGCCCCTCGCTGAGGCCCACATAGGCCCGGTCGTCGCCCAGGAACTTGCGGTTGCGCAGCAGTTCCGCCCAGTGGCCGTGATAGACCGACCGGCCGATATGCTCCAAATTGGCGCCGTACAGATGGTCGTGCACGCGGCCCAGCCGGGTCGCCGGGTCCAGTGTGATCGTGGCGTAAAATGTCATGGGGGAACTCTCTCCTGGCGCCTTCGGTCAGGCCGCCTGATCCGGTCGAACCATCCAAACCCGATCGGCGGGAAATCCGATCGGCACATCCTGGCCCTCCGCGAAATCACCGGCCACGTCCGCGCTGCGCACGGCCTCGATCTGATGGCTGCCCAGCGCTAGGCGATAGCGCGTGTAAGTGCCGACGAAGATGCGCGATACGACTTTTCCCTGCACGGTGTTTTCCGCCGTCGGTTGGCCAAGCACGATCTGTTCCGGCCGGATGGTCAACAGGCCATCTTCCGGCGGCCGTTCGTCCTCGCCGCCGGGGGCGAAGCGAAAGCTGCCGACATCGGTCTCCACCGTGTCGCCCTGGCGTTTGCCCGGCAGGAAGTTCACGCCGCCCAGGAAGCGGGCGATGCGTTCGGACGCCGGGTGGCGATAGAAAACGTCGGGGCTGGCGAATTGCTGCAGGCGGCCGTCGAAGATCATGGCGATCCGATCCGCCAGCAGCACGGCCTCTTCCTGGTCATGGGTCACGAAGATCGTGGTGATGCCCAAGTCGCGCTGGACCGACAGGATCAGCTCGCGCATCTCGTCACGCAGATGGGCGTCCAGATTGCTCAGCGGCTCGTCGAGCAACAGAACGCGGGGCTTGGTGATCAGCGCCCGGGCGAGGGCGACACGCTGCTGCTGGCCGCCGGAAAGCTGTTTCGGCCGCCGGTCGGAAATATCCGGCAGGCGCACGAGGTTCAGCATTTCCTTCACGCGCTGGTCGATGGTCTTGGGGTCGACGCCTGCCATCTTCAGGCCGAACCCGACATTCTGGCCGACGCTCATGTAAGGAAACAGCAGATAATTTTGGAACACCATGACGGCGCCGCGCTTTTCCGGCGGAATGCGCACGATGCTGTCGCCATCGAATGTGATATCGCCCGCCGTCGGGCGGATCAGCCCGGCGATCATTTTCAACGTCGTGGTCTTGCCGCAGCCAGAGGGGCCCAGCAGTGCGATCAGGCGGCCGGACGGGATATCCAGGTCCATATCGGCCACAGCGGGCGCGTCGACGCCCGAATAGGCCTTGGTCAGATTGTTGATGCGAACATGGGTCATACGCGGCCAAACCCTCCGACGGCCCCGGACTCGCCGGACAGATAGCGGGACGAAACCAGCAGGATCAACACCGCCGGTGCGATGAAGATCAGTGACAGGGCGGCAATCACCGCGTTGTTGCCACTGCCGGCGGCGGAAAAAAGCAGGATGGGCAGAGTGATCACCCGCCCCTGGCCGATCAGGAATGTCAGCAGATACTGGCTCCACGAGACCAGGAAGGCGAACAGGCAGGCCACGAACAGGCCGGGCAGGATGGCCGGGAACGTCACATGCCAGAAGGTGCGGAACGGTCCGGCGCCCAGCGTTCGTGCCTGGGCCTCGAAATCGGCATTGTAGTTGGCGAACACGCCGCTCAACGTCAGCACCACATAGGGCATCACCGGCACCAGGTGGACGATGCTGACACCGAGGACGGAGCCCGACAGGCCCAGATTGATGCCGGCCGCCTCCAGCGCGAGATCCCAGCGGATGAAGTTGATGTTCAGGCCCAGGCTGAACGCAATCGGCGGCACAATCGTCGGCGTAATGATGATGAACTCAATCAGCCGCTTGCCCCGGAAACTGTACATGCCCAGCGCCCGCGCCGCCGGCATGCCGATCACGATCGAAACGCCGGTCACCAGAAACCCGATCCAAAGGCTCAAGCCCAGGGCGCGGACCACATCCGGCACGCTGGCCCATTGGGCGAACAGGTTCTCGATGCTGAACTGCCCCGGCGGCGGCAGCAGGCCCAGCCTTTGCCAGGCCTGCAGGCTCCATTCGTCCGGGATCAGCTGTGGGTAGAACCAGCGAAAGGCAAAGGCGTTGATGAAGAAGGCGATGACCGGCAGTACCAGCACCACGCACATGAAGATCACGGTGACGTAGAAGACGACTTTGCCGGTGGCGCGCTTGCCCGCGCTGCGGTCGGCCGGGGCCAGTTCCTTTACTGTCACGTCCGTCATGGCACTAGCCCCGCCTGATCGTGCGGGCGCTGATATACATATAGATCAGCACCAGGATCAGCACGATGACCGCGATGATGATGCTGAGCGCCATGCCCTCGGCGCGCGCGTTCAAATCAGGGTTCAGGAAGAAGTCCAGCGCCATCACGGGCAGCATCTCCGGGTGTCGAACGCCGAGGATGCGCGGCACCTCGTACGTGCCGAACGTGAAGGCAAAAACGATGATCGAGGCCGACATCAGGCCCGGCATGATCAGCGGCAAGGTGACATAGCGAAAACGCTGCCAGCGGTTGGCGCCCAGGCTTTGGGCGGCGGCCTCGTAGTCCTCGCCCAGCGACTGCAGGATCGCCATGACGATGATGCCGAAAAAGGCGATCTCTTTCCAAACGTACGCGAGAATGATGCCGATGCCGGAACTGTCGCGCACCAGCACAGGGAATTCGCGCGGGCTGCTGATCAGCCCCAACTCCCCCGCCACACGCGACAGCAGGCCGCTCTGCGAGAACACCAGAATCATGCCGATGGCGATCACCAGGTGCGGGATCGGCAGGTTGAGCTGGAACAGGAACACCGCCAGCCGCTTGCCGAAAAACGTGCGGCGCAACAGCAGGGCAATGGCGATCGCCAGCGCCGCTGAGATAAAGGTACTGGCGAACGCCACCCAGAAGGTCAGCAGCAGGCCAGCCCAGAACCGGCTGGAATGCTCCTCGGAAAACATGACGCTGATGTAGGCGTCGAAATTCAGCTCGGTGTTGCCGAGCTGAGGCTGGAAGCCAAGGCTTTGCAGGAACCCGAACCCCAGGCTGCCGAAGAACAGCACCAGGATGATCAGGACGGTCGGCCCGAGCATCAAGGGAATGCGCCAACGTTCCCACGACATGGGTTAGCCCTCTGGTACCGGTTCGGGTTCCTGCTGCCTAATTCGCCTTCCTTCTATTGCGGCAGCGGCTCGCCGCGCAGGACATAGCGCTCCCAATCCGCCTCGATCCTGGTCTGGTACTCCGCCGCGATGTCCGCGACCAAGGCGCCGGCCAGAATGCTCGGGTCTTCCGCCGCGTCGCCGAGATTCTGCATCGCGGCGTCAATGGCAGCGACCTGGTCCGGATCGGTGACCCGCGAGACGTCGATGCCCCAGCCACAGCAGAAGCCGTATTCCGGCTGCACCTGGAAGGCTTGCCGGTCCGGCCGCAGGATCAAGTTGGCGGTCACCAGGGCCGCCGCCTTGTTCGGCGCGTTGAACGGGATGGCGACATAGTTGAAGTCGCCGATCATGTAGTCGTTGAACGAAAAGGCCTGCGAGGTCGGCGGCACGATGCCCGCCGCGATCGACGGCGCCGCGCCAGACGGCGACTGGGTGAAGGTGAACGCGGTCTCGCCATTGGCGAACAGCTGGTCGGTCTCCGACTGGTTGGCCGGGTAGGTCTCGCCCTCGCGCCATAGATTGGGCTGCCAGTCGATCAGGGTCTGCCAAACCTGCGGCGCCCACTCGTTGTAAAGATCTTCGTTGAATTCGCCGACCCACTGATCGTGGCCGCCGCTCAACTCGAAGAACAGCTGCTTGACGAAACGCGTGCCGACAAAGGCACCGGGCCCAGGCGCCATGTAGGTAAACTGCCCCGGATTGGCCTCGATCCAATCGCTCAGCTCGGCATAGGACCGTGGCAATTCGTCCTCGTCCAGGCGCGCGGAATCGTAAACGAAGTGGAACTGGGCGCTGGACCAGGGGCTCTCATAGCCATCGACCGGCCGACCGAAGTCGAGGTAGATGGCGGGGTTGTCCCAATCGACCAGGGCGGCGTTCGGAATACCTTCTGCCCACGGCCCGTAGAGCAGATCCGCCTGCCTGAGCGTGAAGAAGTTCTCGCCGTTGATCCAGATAAGGTCGACCGTACCGCGATCGCCGGTTGCACCGGCCTGCTGCTCGCTGATCACCTGGTTGACCACATCGACCGTGTCGGCCACCGGCACCCGCTCCAGCGTGATGCCGTATTCCTCTTGCAGCGGCACGCCGTAGAACTCGTCGACGAAGCCGTTGATGGCGTCCGAACCGCCCCACATGTACCAATAGACGGTCTCACCGCGTGCCTGTTCGACCACCTCGTCCCAACTTGAAAAGTCGGGCAGGTCCTGCGCGGTTGCACTGGCGCTGATCGCCAGCGCCGCGGTCGCCGCAATGGCCGCGTTTTTGAGTGTCGAAAGCTTCATGGTGCAACTCCTCCCATCGTCACCGGTTATTAGACATTAACCCCATCCCGCTGCAGATAATCTGCATACGGGACCGGTTCGACCAGCCGCATCTTGGTCCAGGCGGCCAATTCCATCAGTTCACGCGTCATGTCGCCCTGACCCAGCGCAAAATGGTGCTGCAGGCCACGCACGGTCAGCGTGTTCAGAAGATCCCAGATGTCGATTGCCTCGCCGTTCAGGTAGGTCTTCGAAACCCATCCCCGCGTGCCGTCGAACCCCTTCGACGGGTGCTCCACGATCTCCGACTTCAAGACCAGCAGGCGCGACGCATCCTCGTTTACGTAGCTGACCGTCGTCGGCTGCGGCGCGAAGACCTGATCGCCTGAGACCCCGTATGGCCCGTCCTCGCCGTTGCGCCCAAGCGTCACATGGTCGACCCAGGCGATGCCGTCCTGGTTGGCGAAGTGGCGGGGCGACACGCCGCAATGCCACATCAGCATTGCCTGGCGATCCGGGTCGAGTGCGGCGATGTCGAGCAAGGTGGCCGAGCCATCCCGATCAGACATCAAGTTCAGCAAGTGCATGCTGACGGCGCCCAGCACGTCGCCCTCGCATGCGACCGGAAACCGATGTTCACTGCCCAGCCAGCCATAGGCCAGGCACGGGGCGACGTTGTAGAGCCCCTGGATGTCCGACCAGCACTGGACCGCCAGCGCGTCGTAGTCCTCGGCGGCGGAAAGGTCGTGCAGCGCCAGATAGAGGCGGGCAACCCGGTCGAATGCCTCGTCCTCCGTCACGGCGATCGACCGTGCCGCGCCGCGCATCTCAGCGACCGCTTCGGCCACACGAGTGGCCTCGACGGCCTTGGCGCGGTCCACCACGACCGGCAGGTCGATCGGTTCGACCGTGACGCCCAGCCGGCGTCGGAAGGCGTCGGCGTCGGAGACCATGCCGTCAAAGCCGGGCGAGACGCCGCCGATCCAGCCGATCCGCGATTGCTCCAGCCCGACAACCGCCCGCAACGCCCGTGCCGTGACCGCGAACCGCTCGCGAAACCGCTCTGAGTCCGGGTTGCCGTAGAACCATTTGTACGGAATGTCGCGGTCCTTCACGACGGTCTTGATCAAGCTGGCAAAATGGCTCATCGAGACCAGCGATGACAGTTGCACCGGGCCGTCAAAGCTGGGGTCCGGCACGGACCAAAGGCCGACCCGGGGTGCCACGTCCAGCAGCGGATAAAGCTGCTCACCCGCGCTGCAGGCGGCGTTCTGGATCATTAGAAAGTCGATCCGCTGATCCTTCAACTCTCGCGCCGCCGCCTCTGCATCCTCTCCGGAATGGATCGGCCGGCTGATCGCGACGAGGTCATAGCCCAGCGCGTCGCTTTCGGCCTGCAAGGCGTCGATCGCGGTTTCGCGCACCCGATACTTCTCGGCGTAGTAGGGCGAGATCGAGACGCCGACATAGCCGATGCGGGGCCGGTGACGGGTCATTGGCCATGCCCCTGGGCGGCGTGCCGGGCCGGTTCGGCATTCACTTCGGCGGCATTGACTAAGGGTACGGCGGTCTCATTGGCGATCGCCGTCAAATGGCGCAGCCTTTCGCGACCCTCACCCTTCGCCCAGTCCGCAAGGGCCGACGATCCGCCCTTGCCGGAGATCTCGATGGCCGGCCGCCAAACCGCGCGCCCGCACAGATAGCCGCCATAAGGCACGCCTGCCCTGCCTGCCAACTCCAGCCCCTCCGCGAACGCCTCCAGCGTCACACCCGCGCTCAGAAACACGAACGGGCAGCCGGCGGCGTCGGCCGTGGCCCGAAATTGGTCCAGCGCCTCGGCCATGGACAAGTTGGGTGATCCACCCTCGCGTTCGGCTGTTTGGGTGCCGGCCACGAAGGCGAGATCGATCGGGAACTCGATCTTCAAGACGTCGATGCGATAGCCGGGCTTGGAGAACTCCGCCACTGACCGCCGAACGATGTCGGGCTTGATTGCGGCGAAGGCCGCAGTGCCCGCCTCGAACCCTTGCCTGTAAGACAGGGGTTCAAACAGAAACGGCACGTCGTTGGCCTGACACTCTGCGCCCACCCGTTCGATCAGCGCCTGCTTTACCGCATTCTCGTCCGACCGTGCGTCCGGGTCGTAATACATGTGCAGCTTGATCGCGTCGGCGCCGCGCTGCGCGAGGCGACGCACCGACTCGCTCGGCGGCAGCGTGGTGACGGTCTCGCTGTCGCCGCCGTAGACGTCCGTCTCATACGCGCGCAGGATTCCGGTACCGGTGTCTGTTACGGCCTGGCAAGCATCGCCAAACCGGTGGTCCAGCAGAATGGCGGAGGCGTCGGGCGACAGCCATTTGGCGAGCACGGTCTTGAACTCCGCCGCCCGCGCGTCGGCGTCACCGGGGTCGGCGGAGGCGGCGGCCAGAGCGCGCGTGAGGCTGATGCCCTGATCGATCGCCAGCGCACACATCAGGCCATCGCCGGTCATGCAGGCGGCAAGGCGCTGGCGCTTCGAGGCCGGTTCCATTTAGCTGGCTGGACCTTGTCGATGCATGCTTCGGCCGCTGGGCATCGGGCTCGTCATATCCTTTCGGGCCGACCCGTCTGCACGCCTTCACAAAACACGCCGAAGACGGCTTGAACCGGACTGAATGCTGCCAAAGACGTCCGCTCAAAGCGCTGTAGCACAATGGTTTTTCTGGCTTGATCGGCGTTCCGCACCTGGCTGCGACCTCATCGCGTCGTCGATACAGGTCGCCAGAATGCCTGAGCGCAATTGTTATAGCAATTGGAATGTTTGGGCTTTGTGAATGCACCGCTGTTAGACGACCCGTCTCAGTCCATCCCCATCGTTACCCGGCAATGGCAGGGGCATTGTCGTCCGCCGACCATTCCGGCTAGGGGCATCATCCTCATCCTCGAAGGTCGCCACCGGGCGCGATCGTGTGATCAGCGAGAAGATAGGTGGCACGAAGTAGAAGCTGACGATGGAAGACAGCAGGACGCCGCCGGCAATGGCGGTTGCGAAGGGTGGCCAGAAGCCGCCGCCGCCGAGGATTAGCGGGATGAAGCCGCCGAACGTCGTCAGGGTCGTGGAAAAGATGTGACGGCTGGTGCCGAGCACGATGTTGCGGATCGCGACAGGGTGGCCGGCAACCGCCCGCCGATCGCCCTTCAGTTCCGTCAGGATGATGATCGCGACATTGACCGACACGCCAATCGAACCGATGGCGCCAATCAGGGCCTGAATCCCGAACGGAAAATCGAGCAGGGCCAGAGACAGGAAGCTGAGACCCATCGACAGTCCGGCGACCGTAGCCACTACAAGCGACAGGCGGAACGAGTTGAAGGTCAGCACGATGGTGACCAGTGTCAGCGTCACGATCAGCGCGACCGAGGCCATCAGATCGCGAACCGTGTCGGCCCTGGCATCGGCGTCGCCGCCGAACTCGAGACGATAGCCGATCGGCAGCGCCAGCGGGCTCTCTTCGAGAATCTGCTGGAAGGCGGCGAAGGCTTCCTGGGGCAGGACCCCCGCATCGACATAGCCAAGCACCGAATTGAAGCGCTCGCCGTTGAGATGCGGGATCGATTGCTGGGATGGCACCAGCGTCATCTCACCCAGCGCCGATAGCGGCACGCCGGGAAGCAGGTCCACCGACTGGCCGTTTGTCGGCGCAAGGATGTCGATCGACCCGATGTCGGCGATGCTGCCGCGCTCGTCAGAAGAGATTCGCACCCGGACGGGCAACTCGTTCGTCGCCTCGATCAGGGAACCGCCCATGGCCCCCTCGAGATTGGTCTCAAGCTGCCTGGCCACGTCGCCGAGCGATAGTCCGAGAAGCCGCGCGACATCCTCATCGGCCTGAAACTGCAATTGCGGCACGCCGCCGTTCAGCGCGGCGCGCGTATGTGTGATCGCTGGTACTTGGGTCATCAGCAGCCGCGCCTGTTCCCCCAACTCGCGCAACTGGTCCAGGTCCGGCCCGAAAATCCTGAGCTCGACCGGCGCGACAACGGGCGGTCCCTGAAGGATCTCGCGCACGACGATCTGGGCACCGGGCAATTCATGATCGAACCGGTCCTGCAGGTCGGGCATCAGATCGACCGCTGCCTCGGCAGAAGTCGCGGTGACCAGCGCCTCGGCAAAGCGCGCAACGCCGTCCTGGTCCATCAGCATGTTGTAGTAGAAGGCCGGCGCGCTTCGGCCCGCGAACCAGGCTACGGTTTCAACCGCCTCTTCCTCGCGCAGGATGGCATGGGCCTGGCGCACAACGTCGACCGTCTGGTCCAGCGAGGCCCGGGCCGGCAGGCGCATCTGGACGTAGAACTGGTCGCGGTCCGCGCCAGGGAAGAACTGGGCGGTCAGGGTGGGCAGGCTGATGAACCCAATGATCGGCAGGGCGACCGCGACCATGATGCTGAGGATCCGGAACCGCAGGCTCAGATCCAGCGAGCGGGCAAACAGCCACCGAAACGGGCCGCCGCCGATGCCGTTGCGCCACCAGCGGCGCGGCCCTTTACCGACGCGGGCGAGAACGAAACCGGAGATTGCCGGCGTGACCAAGATCGCCAACAGCCAGGACGAAACCAGCGCGGTGATCACGGCGATCGCGATCGCGCTGACGAAGTCGCCCGGCGCGCCGGGCAGCAGCGCCATCGGCATGAAGGCGAGCACGGTCGTAATGGTCGAGGCCAACAGCGGCAGCCACAGATGCCGCACCGCCTCGCCGACGGCGTCGACAGGCCTGGTGCCGTTTTCGAGACGCGATCGTATCCGGTCCGTCATTACAATCGCGCTGTCGACCAGCAGGCCAAGGGCGACGATCAGGCCGGTGACCGACATCTGGTGCAGCGGCACGCCCTGGGCTTCCAGCAACCCGATCGCCATGAAGCCGGTCAGGGGCAGGATCAGGGCGACGATCGCCGCCGAACGCCAGCCCAGCGTGACGAACAGCACGATGACGACGAGCCCGACGCCGATCGCCAAGTTCTCGCCCAAGGTGCTGAAGCGCTGGGCGGTGTAGACGCTCTGGTCGAAGATCTGCTCATGATCCAGGCCGCCCGGAAGGGTCGCCTCGAACCCAGACAAGACGTCGCGAACCTCCGCCATCCAGGTGTCGACCTGCAGGTTCACCGCCATGCGGACGGCGACCACGACGGCTGGTTCCAGCTCGGCAAAGGCAAGATTGTCGGGCGGGTTGACCAGCGTGCGCCGGACCGTTGCCACGTCGCCGACCCGCACGATCGTGTCGCCGCTCGACGCGATGGGCACATCGCGGATGCGGTCCAGATCCTCGATCTCGCCGGCGACCTCGATAACGAGGTTGTTGTCCGCGCGCAGTTGCCCGGCGGCGACCTTGGCGTCCGCCGACGCAATTGCCGCGGCCACCGCGTCCGGTGTCAGCGCAAGTGAGGTCAGGACGTTGCGGTCAAACTCGACCACGATCTCCTCGTCCGGCCCACCCCAGATCTGAACCAGCTCCGCGCCTGGGACGGCGCGCAGGCGATCCTGCAGATCCTCGGCAAAGCGGCCCATGATGGCGAGATTGGGCTCGCCATCGCCGCGCCAGGTGATCGCGCTGATGCTGGTGAAGGCGTTGCCGCGATCGGTTTCCAGCGTTGGCGAGGGCACGCCCTCTGGGAATTCCAGTTCGGCGTCGTCGAGCGCGCTGCGCACATCGACCCAGACCTGGTCGATCTCGGCATCCGTGATGTAGGGGCTGAGCTCGAGCGTGATGACCGAGATGCCGTTGCGCGATCGCGAGACCATTTCGTCGATCTGCTCGATCTCCAGCAACTCGTCTTCGATCTTGTCCGTCACCAGGGCTTCGACGCGCTCGGCCGTCGCGCCCGGGACCGGCGTGACGATCGTGGCGAACAGGTTGGTGATCGTGGGGTCTTCCTGGCGGCCGATCGTCACGAAGGCCGACAGGCCGGCGACCAGCACCACCGCGATCAGCAGTGCAAGATAACGCGGTTGTCGAAACAGCAGGGTGGGCAGGTCGGTGCGGCTAGACATTGTCCGCGACAAGCGAGGTCAGGGGCACGATCCTCTGGCCCGGCGTCACCCGCTCGACCCCGACCGATACCACCCGGTCCCCGCTCGAGACCGTGCCGCGCACAAAGACCTGATCGGAGGCGAAATGCAGGACCTCGACTTCCTCGCGCTGCACGACCGTGTCGCCGAACGGAGTATCGCGCGCCACGAAGACGGACCACAGGCCGTCGAGGCCTTGCGTTAGAGCGGCCACGGGCATCCAGTAACCGGGCTCGGCGTGGTAGCGTTCCAGGGTCAGGCGGGCGATCTCGCCAGACGGCACACTGATCGTGTCGCCGAAGACCAGAACGGCCGTCACCGTGCGGGTCTGCCGATCGATGTCGCGGCGCAGCGCGTGCAGGGTTGCTTGCATCGTCCGGTCGCCGATGGCGATCTCGAACACCTCGCCGACATCAAGCCGTTCCGCCAGCGGTGCCGGAATGCCGATGCGCGCCTCCATGACGTCGGTCTCGACGATGTCGAGCACGGGTTGCCCGGCTTGCAGAACGGCGCCGATGTCGGTCATCCGCGCACCGACGGAGCCGTTGAAGGGCGCCCGCAGTGTCGACTTGTCGATTTGGATCTCGACATTTCTTACAGCCGCCCGCGCCTGTTCAAGGGCCGCTTCCAGGGCGATGCGTTCGAGATAGGATTCGTCCAGCCGCTGGTCGGTGGCGTGCCCCATCCGGTTCAGTTCCTGCTGCCGCTCCTCCGTGCGCACGGCGAGCTCGACCTGCGCCTCCAGCTCGTGAATCCGGCTCTGAAGCTCGTCGAAGCTCGCCTCCAGCAAGGCGGTGTCGAGGCGCGCGATGGTTTCGCCGGCACGGACGCTGTCGCCTTCGTCGACCAGGATCTCGACCAGACGGCCCGGCAGTTCGAAGCTCGCGCTGGTCTCCTGGCGCGCGACCACCCGACCGACGAATTGGCGCGGCACGGTGTAGCCGTCCTCCTCGACGATCGTCAGGATTTCGACCGGTATCGGCGCGGCCAAGGTCGCCTCGTCGCTGGCGGTGCCCGGCTGGCGCAGCGTGCTCACGGCGAACAGCACGGCGCTGACGATGACTGCGCCGACGATGATCTGCCCGGACAGGCTTAATGCACGCCAGATGAGGCCGCGCCTCGCGCGCGGCTCCGTGGCAGCGTGGTGATCACTCATGCTCGTTCTCAAGATCAATAACCCCAACAGCAATTTGTACGTGTATCATGGGTCTGAGATCAAGTATTCATGTTGGTTTCTCGGATGAAGGCAGGTCGATGCCGCCAATCCCTCGCGCCAAAAGATAGAACGTGTAATTACACTTTCAAGCCGATAAGTCTTCAGCGAACGACTGTCCATGTCGGATCACGAACATGTGTGACCCTGGCGGTTGACGCTTCTGCTCGCTCGATAGATTGCTGAGCCGTTGGTTTGGGCAGCGGAAGGTGCCGCCGTGCGTTCATTAATGGTCGCTTCGTTGCTGATCGTCTCGTTCGGTTTTGGAACGGCATTTGGCCAGGCCGCCTGCGGGACGGACCAACCCTGCCGCGTCAGCTTTCCCGACGGCAATGGCGTTGACGAGGGCCGTTACTACGTTGAAGAGCCAGCCGGCTGGGATGGCGAGACGCCGTTGCCGGTGATTGTCTGGTTTCACGGCTATCAGGGGTCCGGACGGGCGGCGGTGAACAATCGAGGCTTAGTGGGCGCCTGGACCAACGCCGGTTACCTGTTCGTCGCCGGGGACGGGCGCGACAACACTTGGGCGCATCAGGGGTCCCCCAGCCAGGCGCGCAACGACACAGCCTACGTCCGCACCGTCATCGAAGCCGTGCAAGACCGCTATCCCACCAACCCCGAACGCATCGTGGCGGCAGGGTTCTCGCAAGGCGGGTCGATGGTCTGGTCGGTGGCCTGCTTTGTCGGCGCGCCCTTCACCCATTATGCCCCGATCTCCGGCGCCTTCTGGGAGCCGATGCCGGCTTCCTGCGATGCCGGGCCGGTCACCATGCGCCACACCCATGGCACATCGGACAGGGTGGTACCCATGACGGGACGGCCGATCGGCGATCGTTGGCGCCAGGCGGATGTTTTGGCGGGGCTGGACGTCCTGCGCGCCCTCAACGCCTGTCCGGCGTTGGCCGATCGCGATGATCTCGCTGTCGGCAGCTCAACCTGTCAGGTCTGGTCATCCTGCACGGATGGCGCGTTGCAGCTCTGTTTGAACAATGGCGGCCACGGTGTTCCTTCCGGCTGGTCGGCGACGACGCAAGCCTGGATCGAGGCGACCGCAGGGGCAGCCGCCCATTAGGTGCTTTCGCGGGCTGCCGGCGCCTCAGCCGGTCCCAAGCGGCCGCGCAAACCCACGTGCACCAACAGAGCGCCGATCGCCAACGCCAGGCCGGCCAGGCCGCAAATGGCGGCAAATCCGATGTCGGCATAGATCTCGCCAAACACGGCCGCCCCGATGAACGATGCGGCGTACGTCACTGCACTGTTCAGTCCCAGAATGGCGCCGCGCCGCGCCGGGTCCGCGCGCGACAGCAGCAGGACCAGCGCGTTCAGGCCGAAATGGTTCGCGAACCCCCAGATGGCGGACAGCACGATGACGGACCAGAAGGCCTCGGCCGCCGGGATCATGGCCAGATAGATCAGCGCCACCGTCAGCAGTGCCAGCGGAAACATCCGGCGTAGGCCGAACCGGTCGATCAGGCCGTCGCCAAGGCTGGCCAGGCCAAAGCCGATGCCGTAGGCCAGCACGAACAGCCCCGCCGGCGCGGCGGCGATACCGTGGCTGACCCGCAAATGGTCGCCGACAAAGGGATAGACGCCGTAGAAGCCGATCATGAACGCAAAGCATGTCGCCAACAGGATCGGCACGGTTGGTATCCTCAGCGGCGCCAACGGACCCTCGTGCGTGGGCGCCAACTCCGGCCGGTCCCTCGGCAGCAGCCGGACAAACCCGATCAACGCAACAAAGCCGACGCCGCCCAGCACCAGGAACACCGATCGCCAGCCCGCCAGATCGGTCAACAACGCTGCGGCCGGTATGCCCAGAACCAGTGACAGCGACCAGCCAGTCAAGACCCGCCCCAGGGTTCGGGCCTCGGCCCCTTTCGGCGCGACGGTGGCAGCCAGGTGATAGGTCGCCGGCAGGACCACCCCGGCGCCGAGGCCGGCCAGCCCCTGGGCGAGGGCGAGCGCAACCCATGAATTGGCGAGCGCGCTGGCGCCGATCGCCAGCATCATGACCAGCATTCCCAGCAACAGCACAAGACGCGGCCCGACCCGGTCGATGTGGCGGGCGAGCACAAAGGCCGACAGCGCCGTGGCGCCGCCATAGGCCGCGATCGCCCGTGCCACGTCGGCCGCCCGCGCATCGAAGTCGGCGGCGACATCGGTCAGGATCGGACTCAAGACCAGCGAGTTGGAGCCGACCAGGGCGATGCCCAGGGTCAGCAGGCCAACCTGCAGGGCGTTCGATCGCCGTATCGCTTTCTCTTGAATATGCTCTGCCATGCCGCTTTATTAGATCAATCCACCAAGATGATGAATAGGGTTCAAGCATGAATGCTGAACAAACGAACAGTGTTCGGCGAACGCCAGTTTCAACTCGAACGACAGATGCCAAAGACCGAACCCTGTTAAGTCTGTTAGCGGAGGATGCCACCCGCAGCTATGCCGACCTCGGGCGGCTATTGCACCTGTCGCCGCCGGCCGTTCACGAACGGGTCAAGCGGTTGAGGCGCGACGGCGTCATCAAGGGCACGGTCGCGGTGCTGGACGCGGAAAAGATCGGCAAGCCGTTGCTTGCCTTCGTCCATGTCGACACGGCCGGCTGGGGCAAGAGCGAACAGCTCATGGCCATGAGTAAGCTGCCCGAGGTTGAGGAGATCCACACCGTCGCCGGCGACACCTGCGTCCTGCTGAAAATCCGGACCGAGGGCCCCCAGGCGCTGGAGGACATTCTGCGCGAGATTTACGACATGAAGGGTGTGGAGCGCACCCGCAGCTACATCGCGCTCAGCACGGTGCTGGAACGCGGCGTTCGGCCGGGCTAGTCAGGCCGACGCCGGCTCGGCTCGAATAGCGGCCCAGGCGACGGCGAGCGTCACCAGCGAAAGCACACCATTTGCGAGGAAGATGATCTCAAAGCTGTTGTTGAAGGCATAGAGCGAGCTGCCGACGGCCACACTGACGGTTCCGCCCAGCAACTGGGACGACATGACGATACCGCCCGCCTGGCCTTGACGTTCGATTGCGACGGCGTTGGGCAGCGCGCGCATCGCCGGCAGGTACAAAAAGCCCATAACCAGCGCCCACGCCAGAAGGGCCGGCAGCAGCACCGCATATTCATTCCGGGCGACAGCCACCCCCATCCAGATCAGCGACAGCGAAGCAACCGAAAGGCCGACTAAGGTTGGAAGCCGCGTGCCGACCCGGTCGACAAAACGACCGGACGGCACGGCGGCGAAGGCCTGGATACCGACGGCCGGAAGCAGCGCGAGCCCGGCGTAGAACGGGCTGAAGCCGAGCGCCTGCTGGAAGTAAAGCGCGCCGAACACAATGAATGTCAGCTTGCTGTATTGCGCCGTGAACAATACCAGCGTGCAGGCGCTCACAGTGCTGCTTGCGAACAGGTCAACCTCGATCAATGGGTTGCTCTTGCGGATTTCGTAATGGACAAACGCCGCCATCAGGCCGCAGCCGACAATCAGGACGGGCCAAATGCCCAAACTCGCCCAACCCCAGTCGGAACTCTGCATGACGGCAAAGACGATCATGCCCATGCCGCAGATCAGCATGATCAAGCCGATACTGTCGAAACGCGCGTCGGCCGGCTCGCGCGGCGGGTCTTTCCAATAGACCAGGACGGCAAGGGCGATTGCCAACACGATCGGCGGGTTGATCCAGAAGATCCAGCGCCAAGAGACGAAGTCGGTGAAGACCCCGCCCACCAGCGGTCCCAGCGCAAAGAAACTGGTGCCGATGGCGCCATAGAGGCCGATTGCGAAGCCCCGCTGTTCAGGTGGAAACACGGATGTGACGATGGCCAGGGAGATTGGAAAGATCGCCGCCGCACCGACGCCCTGAAAGCTTCGCGCGATGATAATCGAGGCGCCGTCCTGGGCCAGGCCGGCCAGCAGTGAGGACAGGCCGAACAGGGCTAACCCCAAAAGGCACAGGACCTTGATGCCGACGATGTCGCCCAGTCGTCCGGCCGCGGCCGCCAGTCCTGCCAGAAACAGCAAGTAGGTGTTGAGAACCCAGTGGCTGCTGACGACGGAAAGGCCGAGGTCTCTTTGGATCGTCGGCAAGGCCACGGCAACGATCGTCTCGTCGAGCAAGATGACCCCGACAACGCAGCCCATGGCGACCATCAGGATCCATTTGGCGTGTCTGTTCTCGGAGCTCAGCAGGCGACGGACCCTCGATTCGGAACGAGCGACCGCGTTACACTAGACGGCAGGTGGTTGCGCGTCAGCCCTTCACCGCGCCTGCCAAGAAGCCGCTCATCACCCTTCGCTGTGTCAGGATGAACACGATGATCACCGGCACGCAGGTCAAGGTGGCCAGCGCCATCGTTGCTTGGAAGTTCACGCCATATTCGGTGTTCAACGACAACAGGGCGACCGGCAGCGTGTAGGTGTCCGGCGAGGTCGAGATCACCAGGATCTGGAACCACTGCTTCCAGTTCAGCAAGACGGCGATCAAACAGGCGGTCAGAACGACGGGCTTGGCCAGCGGCAAGACGATGCGCCGGAAGATCTGCCATTCGGTCGCGCCGTCCATGACGGCGGCGTCCAACAGCTCGCTGGGGATGTTGCGGAAGAACTGCAGGAACAGGATGAACACCAGCGGCACGATGCTGATCGACAGCACGATGCCGACATAGTTGCCGGCCTGGCTTTGCAGCAGGCCCAGATAATAGACGACGAAATAGAGCGGGATCACCAGCAGCATGTTGGGATACATGATCGCGACCAGGAACGTGTTCCGCACGGTCCCGAACAGCGGCAGCTTGGGCGACCGGTAAAGCGCGTAGGCGCCCATCGCCATGATCGAAACCCCCAACGCCGTGGCGACCGCGGTGATCAACAGCGAGTTGGTCAGGTAGGTGGTAAGGGACACACCGCCGATATTGGCGATGGTCTCGTAGGCCGCGAAGTCGAACCGTTCCGGCAACAGGGCGAGCGGCCGGGACAGCACCGCCTCCTGCGTGCGGAACGAGTTCACGATCATCCAGTAGAACGGGTAGACGAAGAAGATCGAGATCGCGATCGCGGCGGCGTAGGCGACCACCCGGATGGCCAGCCGACTTGCCGCGCTTGGCTTTTTCCGCGCCGGCCCGCTCATCGATAGTCCCCCCGGCTCATCGCCCAGACGAGAGCGGCAGCAAGCACCGCAACGGCGGCGAACAGCACCGTCGCCATCGCCATGGCCTCGCCGTATTGCGCGTTGCCGAATTTGGTGTAGGCGAAATAGGAGACGAAGTTGGTCGAAAAGTTCGGCCCGCCGCGCGTGATCACCACGATCACGGTGAAGGTCTTCAGGAACTCGATCAGCGCGTAGACCGAGTTGATGATGATCGCGGGTCTGAGCTGGGGCAGCGTGACGTAGCGAAACCGTTGCCAGCGCGTCGCGCCGTCGATCCGTGCGGCCTCGTCCAGGTCGCGGTCCAAAAGCTGCAGGTTGGTCAGGAAGATCAGCGTGTAGAGGCCGACATGGTGCCACAGCTCAACGATCGTCAGGGTCGCGAACGCCGACACCGGCTCGGTCACGCCCGGAAACGCCGGCAGGCCGAGGCCGTGCAGCACCGCGTTCACGACGCCGAAATCCTGATTGAACATCCATTTCCAGACGATGAAACCGGCCACGTCCGGGGTGATCACCGGCAGGAAGATCGCCAGCTTGAACAGCGTGCGGCCGCGCTCCAGGATCGGTTGCGACAGCATGATCGCGAGGGCGAGCGCGACCAGAACGTTCAGCACAACCGAGACGAAGGTGAACAGCAGCGTTCGCCACAGCGAGTCCAGAAAGTCCGGATTGCTGAGGATCTCGCGGAAATTCTCCAGCCCAACAAAGACCGGCTGGGGGCTCAGCGCCGTGTAGCTCTCGGTGAAGGACAGATAAATGCTCTGCCCGATCGGCCACAGGCCGAAGATCGCCGTCAGCGCGGCGAAGGGCAGCAGGAACAGATAGAGTGTGCGCTTGTGCCACGCGTTGGCGGCCGCCTTGCGCGACAAATGGGGCAGGAGGCGCCGTGGCGTGGCCGTTGCAACAGCCGTCGTCATCGCTCCAACCCCCAGGAAAAGGCTGCCGGACGACCGAAAGGCCGCCCGGCCAAATCAAATCGCGGGCTTAGTTCTGCAGTTCCGCAACGGTGTTTTGCAAGTCTTCGGCGGTTGCCTGCAGCCACGCGTTCCAATCCTCCGGCGGGTTGCTGACCGCGTCGATCAGGTGCCGGTAATAGGCTTCTTCAAGTTCCGGATACCACGGATGGATCGAGGCCATGAAGCTGTCCGTCGCCATCGGGTATTCGCCGCTGACGAAGGGGGTCAGGCCCGGCGTCACACCGCTGATGTCGAGATCGTCGCGAACCACGCCGCCCATATGGTCGAGCGAGGCTTGCTGGGCCTCCTGCGAGACGATGAACGAGACGAACTCGCGCGCCAGATCGACATTGTCGCCGTCGCATGGCACAGCCATGCCGCGCACGGTGTTGACCAGCATGTGTCCCGGTTGGCCCTCAATGTGGCTGGGGTAGGGGCCGACCACATAGTCGCCTTCCAGCGCTTCGCGATCCCATTTGGCGACATTCCAGTTGCCGACCCGGAAGAAGCCAACGCGGCCGCCCTCGATCAGCTGGTACATGTCGGTGAAGTTGTGGTTCACCGTGTCAGGCGACACCAGGCCGTGCTCGGTGAACAGTTGCAGGATGCCAATTGTGGGATCGGCCACCGCCGGGTCGGTAATGACGATCTCGGCGTCCGTGTTCATGATGTCGTAAGGCACGCCGTTGCCCGCGATGGCGAACATGCGCGTGCCCGCGCCGATCATGGACGGGGCGGAGCCGGCCTGCAGCGCCACGCCAAAGGTGTCGTCCTCGCCGTTGCCGTCGGGATCGGTCTCCTGGAACAGTCGTGCGACGCGGATCATGTCGTCCCAGGTCTCCGGATACTCTTCGCCAACCGCATCCAGCCAGCTTTGGCGCGCGCCCCAGCCGATCACGACCCGCTGGAACGGCATCATGATGATGTCGCCTTCCAAGGTAGCCGAGGCGATGTCGCCGTCCGTGATGTAGGCCCGGTCGCCTTCCGGCAGCGCGTCGACCAGATCGGCCACCGAGCATAGGCGGCCGGTTGACTGCTGGATCGTCGCGATGCGGTTGTTGTCGTTGAACAGGATGTCCGGCCCCGTATTGGTGTTCAGCCCGGCGATCGACCGGTTGAACCATTGTTCGGTCGGATAGGACAGGGACGTGACCGTGACGCCGGGATGCTGCGCTTCGAACAGCGCCGACATCTCCTCGATCATGGCCAGGCCGTCATCGCCCTTGTCGTGCCAGATCACCAGTTCCTGCGCGTTTGCCGCCGTCGCGGCCATCAGCGCCGCGACACATGCCGTGATCCCCAGCGTGCCCTTCATGTCGTTCCCTCCACTGCTTGTTGGTCCTTTTCTCTTCGGGCCGGACACCGACAACCGTCCCCGCCCTCGGCCTGGACCGATGAACCCGGCGCCACGGTGGTCGAAACCTGTTGCATGGTCAAGCGCAAATTTCTGTTGTTGCGCAACAACGCAAATTGCGTCAGGTATGGTGGTCGGAGAGCGAGGCGTGCCGCATAGTGGTCGGGCTGCGAATCGGCAGCGCACCGCCTGGCCGCGGCGCGGTTTTACAACGAGATGTGGGGAGTTGATGGCGGTTACGGATCGCACACCCAATCAACGGGATATCGCACGCGCGGCCGGCGTTTCGGTCAGCACGGTGTCGCGTGCGCTCAGCAACTCGGCCGGCATCAGCGGCGAGATGCGTCGACGGATCGCAACGCTGGCGGCCGAGTTGGGCTATGCGGTGGGCGAGCGGGTTGGGCCGGCGACCGAGGTGGCGCTGTTTGTCGCCATGAACGTCTTTCCGACAACCTCGTCGGGCTTCTATCAGGAAATCGTCGACAGCATCCAAGAGGAACTCGACCGGCGTGGCGTGCCCATGGAAACCGTTTTCGTCGAGGGGGATCGGTCCGGTGTTGATCAGGTCGCCACCCATTGCGAACAGCGTTCAGGCAGCGGCGTGATGTTGATCGGCATCGACGACCCCGAGGTGTTGGGCGTCGCGGCGGAACGGGCAGGAGCGGCCCTGCTGGTCAACGGCGTGGACCCGCTGATGCGGCTGGACGGTGTCACGCCGTCCAACCGGCGCGGTGCCGTGCTGGCGACCAAGCATCTGATCGAGCTGGGCCACCGGCGGATCGCCAACGTCACCTGGCTGGGCCGGCCGACCCTGCGCGACCGGCTGGACGGCTTCAAGTCCGCCCTTCGGGATGCCGACCTGGCCTTCGACCCGAATCTCGTCATCGAGATCGAAACGCTGGAGCCGGAGGCAGCCTATGCGGCGGCGCGGTCGGCCCTGGCGTCCGGCGGCATCGACGCCACGGCGATCCTGTGCGGCAATGATCTCGTTGCCGCCGGTGTCATCCGGGCGCTCGCCGAAAAGGGTTTGCGCGTGCCGGAGGACTATTCGGTGGTCGGTTTCGACGACACCAGGATCACCGCGCGCCTGAAGCCGAGCCTGACCACGGTGGCGGTCGATCAACGCGAGATCGGACGCTTGAGCGTCGCGCGCCTGCTCGATCGGCTGCGCACGCCGACACTGACGCCGGTCGACATCCATATCGGCTGCCGGCTGGTGGTCCGGGACTCCACGGCCCCGTTGGCACCGGCCTGATCATGATTGATCTGCGCGGCTTGGTGGATCAGGCAGCCGGCGTCGTCGACGCCGCCAGGCTCGCGCCCGGCCGCTATTGCCGATATGCCGACGCGCCGGATCGTTCGGAAAACCCCTATGGTTGCGCCGATGCGGCGAACATCCTGTACACGATCGGCCGGTTTCCACGCGATGCGGACGAACGCGCCTCTTGGGTCGGTGCGCTGCGCGACCTGCAAAACCCAATGGATGGGCTGTGGCACGAAGCCACCCATCACCCGATCCACACCACGGCCCACTGCTTGGGCGCCCTGGAACTGTTCGATGCCGGCCCGATCCGGCCACCGGTGGCGCTGAACGACTATCGGCGTCCGGAGAGCATGGCCCGGTTCCTCGACGGGCTGGACTGGCAAGCCGATCCCTGGCGGGCGTCCCATCAAGGCGCCGGCCTCTACGCCGCGCTGGTTCTGGCAGGGCAGGTGACGGTGGAATGGCGCGAGGCCTATTTCGACTGGCTGTCGGCCGAACACGATCCCGAGACCGGACTTTGGCGCCGCGGCTGTGTGGCGCCAGTCGACCATGACGGCATCGCCACCCGCTTCCCGCATTTGGCTGGCAGCTTTCATTACCTGTTCAATCAACAGTATGGCCGTGCTCCACTGCCGGCGCCGGAAGCCCTTATCGACACATGCCTGGATCTTCGGCACGCCGACCCCTTTCCGCTTGGCCGCACGCTTAGCTTCGCGGAGATCGATTGGGTCTACTGCCTGAACCGGGCAACCCGGCAGTGCGACCACCGGTTTGGCGAGGCTCAAGCAGCGCTGGCGGACTTCGCGGCCGATTACACTGGCTGGCTGTTGGCGCTCGATTTCGCCGACGCGCCGGCTCTCAACGATCTGCATACCCTCTTCGGTGTCCTCTGCGCCCTGGCGGAACTTCAGCAAGCTGTGCCGGGCCTGTTGCGCAGCGACCAGCCGCTAAAGCTGGTTCTGGACCGGCGGCCCTTCATCTGATCGGGCAAGCCGACATGCCGGACCAAACGACGTCGAAAGGGGTCAATCGAAAGCCAGCCGATGCCGGTTCCAGGCCGGTCGCGGTCTTTGCCATGGACCCGGACAAGACGCGCTATGTCTTCACAGCGGAGCACATGCACCGGCTGTCGGATCTATGCCAATTGCCTGCAGACCGGCCGCTGCAAGGCTTCGACGGCCCTGATGCGGAGCGTCTGCTGCGCGACACCGAAATCCTGATCACCGGCTGGGGCTGCCCCCGTATCGACGGCGCGGTGCTGGACCGGGCGCCGCGATTGCGCCTGATCGCCCACGCCGCCGGCTCGGTAAAGCGCATCGTCGGGGCCGAGGTCTTCCGGCGCGGCATCAGCGTCTGCCACGCCGCCGCCGCCAACGCCCTGCCGGTCGCCGAATACACCGTCGCCTCGGTGCTTCTTGCCAACAAGCGTATCGGTCGGTTTCACCACCTCTACACCACCGAAGGGGGCATCAACGACGAGATGCGGGCGCTCGCGGACGGCCCGATCGGCAATTATCGCAAACGCATCGGGATTGTCGGTGCGTCGCGTATTGGCCGGCGCGTGATCGAACTGCTGCAGCCCTTCGATCTTGAGCTGTTCGTCTACGACCCCTGGATCCAATCGGCGGAGGCGCGGAAGCTGGGCGCACAGACCTGCGACCTGGCTACCGTCATGGGCTGTGATGTCGTGACCCTGCACGCGCCCTTGCTAGATACAACCAAGGGCATGATCGACGCCGACGCCCTGGCGCGCATGCCCGACGGCGGCACGCTGATCAACACGGCGCGGGGGGCAATCGTCGATCAGTCGGCGTTGGAGCGCGAACTTGTCTCCGGCCGGATCGACGCGGTCATCGACGTCACCCATCCCGAGGTGCTGCCTGCCGACAGCCCGCTTTATCGTCTGCCCAACGTGCTGATCACGCCGCATATCGCCGGCGCCATGGGGGTCGAGCGTAACCGGCTGGGCAGCCTCATCGTTGGCCAGATCGAGCGGTTCGTGTCAGGACAGAAGGTGGGCCATCTGGTCAATCCCGACCTTCTGGACCGCGAAGCGTGAGCGTGCGCTTTTTGCCCGGCCTATGCTCGGTCACCTTTCGCGCTCGCACGCCCACTGCAATCGTCAAGATTGCGTCGGACGCCGGCCTTGCCGCCATGGAGTGGGGGGGGGATGTCCACGTTCCGCCCGGCCGGTTGGGCGCGGCCCGAGATGTCGGCCGCTGGACGCGAGAGGCGGGGCTGACGGTCAGTTCCTACGGCAGTTATCTGCGTCCGCCGGTCGATGGCTTGGATGCGTTCCATCGCGTGCTTGAAACCGCCCAGGAACTCGGCGCGCCGATGATACGCATCTGGCCGGGGTGGCCAGACCGCGCGTCGTCCGGCTACAGCGACGCCGACAGGCGCGCGGCGGTCGATGCGATCAACGCGATGGGCGCCATTGCGGCAGCCCATAACGTCGCCATCGGTCTGGAGTGTCACACCGGTACGCTGACCGACAGCACGGCGTCCGCCGTCAGACTGATCCGAACAATCGACAGCCCGGCGGTGTTTCTCTACTGGCAGCCACGCCCAGGCATCCCAAAGGCCGAGGCTTTGGTGGAGCTTGCGGCGGTCGGAACCGACATTGCGTTCGCGCATGTCTTCCACTGGGACGCCGGTTGCCATCGTTTTCCACTGGCCGATGGCGCCGCGGAGTGGCGCGCCTACCTTGCGGCGATCCCGGAAGGCCGCTTCGCCGGTCAGCGTTACGCCTTATTGGAGTTCGTGGCCGACGACAGCGTCGAAAACCTGAAGACGGACGCCAGGGCCTTAAAGGCGCTGTTGGCGGAAACAGCCGCCGGCGAGGCTATTTCATCTTCAGCAGATTCCGCGCCCGCGCCCTGACCGAGGCGGCGGGGTCGGCCTCCGCCGCCAGCAGTGTCTCGAACGCTGTATCCCGAACGGCTTCATGCTGCTTGCCGAGCTGCCAGATCGCATCGCATGCCCAGGCCCGCAGGAATTTCCGATCCGACTGAAACCACGCCTTGAGAATGTCCGCGACCTTCGCGGCTCGCGCATCGGGACAGCGAAGCCAGCGAAACGACTGCGCCAGATGAAGCTGAACCGCCCAGCCCGTCAGACGGCCGAGGCCGTCAGCGATTGCGGCGTTCTGCGCGTCGGTCAGGTCGAATCCCTGCTCCAGATAGTGTTTCAGCAGCCATGTCGCCGCGATCTGCGTGTTTGGCTCACCGCTGAAACCGACATCGATCAGGCGGTCGATAACGGCAGGCGAGGCCTCCGCTTTGCCCGCCGCCTCGCGCAACGGCTCGACATGCGTGCCGTCGAACGCCGCGATCGCGGCGTCGATGACCGCAATCGCGGTGTCGTCCGTTGAATGTTTCGACAAGGCGCGCCCCTTCGACGGCTACAGCAGATAGTCCGGCACGCCGAACGGCGAGCCGAAGCCGCGGACCGTGCTGCAGATCAGTTCGCCGCCGCTGAGCGGTGTCGTCCAGCTGATCCGCGTCGATGCTTCGCGGCCGAACTGCAGGTCGATCGACCAGATGCTGTCACAGGCACCCACCGGCCCGCTGCCGGAGGCCGTTGAGCCACACAGCTCGATGCGGCCGCCGCCATCCCGGGTCAGCCAGACATAGTCCGACCGCCTGGGGCTCTCCTGCAGCACTTGCAGGCGCCTCTGCTCGCCGTTCACCAAGGTGACGCTCGATGGCTGCACCAGCACGCGGCCATAGCCGCTGTCCGGCGGGTCAATGTCGCAATAGGCGATGTCTCCGGGGCGGGCGTTGCGATAGGCGTCGATCAGCCGATTGCGTTCCGCCAGGGCACGCTCCTCCGCCTCGGCGGCCGCCTGAAGCGCTTGGGCGCGCCTGAGTTCGGCGTCCGCGAGACGCGCCTCCTGCTGTTGTTCCGGCGTCAGCAGCAGCCACTCTTCCTCGGTCATGCCCAGCGGATACTGAACGCAGGCCGCGAGGGCCAGCAGGGCAATCAGACCGCATGCCAAACCGACAATCCGCTTCATCTTCCGTGCCTATTCGATATCGGGTGCGAGGGGTGATCCGCCGACGCGGCGAAGGCTATCAGACTTCGGCCGGCCGATACAGCCGTCGGCAGATTCCAGAATCTTCGATCACACCCATTGACAATCCGAAGTATTCGACCCACATGAATAGTGTAAGGTTAGTTTGTAGTAATTTGAAACATGGCGTGATTAAAGATTAATGGTAATATTGTGAAATAAATTGTGTTGTGTTTTCAGTTTTCGGCGAGTCATGATTTCGCCGGTGGATTGTCCTCGGTTGCCGTAAGGCACATGACTCGCCGATTTTTTGGACGTTGAGGGACGGCTGCCTGTCGGTATCGCCGGCATGGCATCCAGCCTCTAACCTCTTGAGATTGGAGAACGACATGACAACACTGGGGATTAAGGTACTCACGGCTACGTTGGCGGGCGTGCTTGTCGGCGGGGCAGTTCTGGCGGCGCAGTCAAGCGAAGCCATGAACACGGATCCGATGGCGACGAACGACACGTTCGATCTGCAAACACAGGTCGCCGATGACCGGAACGTCCTCCTGCCCTTCGACCTTAGCCATCAGGCCAATCTGGTCGTGCATTGCAACATTGACGGTACCGAGCACGCGGTCGCATCCTTCGAAATCTGCGACGCGGCCGGCGGAAGCCCGGTTTCGGCAGAAATCTGATCAACCCGGTCCGATTTGGAACAGCGCTGATCGACCGCGCTGTTCCGGGCCGGTAGTTTTAGTCCTGAAGCATGTGGTCCAGGCTCTCCAGCTTGCCGGGCCATCCGCTGCCGAGGCTTCTGGCCTCCTGTTCCGTCGGGATGCCTGAATGGCTGAGACGGAGCCGTGTTCCGTCACCGATGGCTTCCAGCGAAAACACCACCCGCGTTGTCTGGCCGAGGTCGGCATTCTGCCAGCGCCAGACCATGCGGGCCGGCGGGTCCAACTCCTCGACCTCGACCAGCACGACGCCGTCATCCTGGCCGCAGTCTTCTCGCGGATAGGTGAAGCGGGCTGTTCGGCCGATCACCGGCTCAAAATCGTTGGGCATCAGCCATTGTGCCAGCGCGTCGGACGTAACCAGAGCGCGCCAGACCTTGGCTGGCGGGTGCGGGAAGTGCTTTTCGAAGTCGAGGGTAAGGGTCATGTCTCGTCGAGATAGCCGCCGAGCCGCTCCAGCCTGTTCTCCCAGAACGCGCGATACTGGCCGGCCCAGTCATGAATGTCGCGCAGCGCGGCGGGCTGCGCCCGATAGATGCGATAGCGCCCCTGTTTGCGCCTTGTCACCAGGCCCGCCTGGGCCAGGATATGCAGATGCTGCGACACCGCCTGAAACGACATCTCGAAGTGCGGAACCAGCTCTTGGACCGGCCGCTCGCCCGCCGCCAGCAGGTCCAACAGCTTACGGCGGTTGGCGTCGGCGACGGCGTGGAATATGTCGACTCTGGCGGCCGACGCTCGATCGATTTGCATACCCAAACCTATATCCGCGCCGCGCCGTCGCCAACAGCATGGCTCGGGGCTAGCTGGCCTCGGCTGCAGCCTTTGCCTGGAACGGCCGACCAGTACCGCGCTCCAGAAGTTGCGGCAGGCTGGTCTTCATGAAGTGATTCCAGCCCTCGTCGCAGATCCGGTAGCAGGCCAAGTCGGGGGTCAGCCCTTCGTGCCGGAAATGCAGGTCGGTGCCGCCATCCGCAGTGGCTGTCAGCCTGAAGACGATATCGGTCCCGACCCATTCCGTATTGTCGGCCATGACCTCCGACAAATGATTGCGTTGCTCCAGCACATGCCAGCGAACCTCGCGGTTGGGGTCCAGAACGTCGATGCGCATGACGTCAACCATGGTGCCGAAGCGAAAAACGGCCTTGTCACCGACCTTGTCGCCAAGCTCGCAATCGGGCGTCCACCAGCCCTTCACGCCGCGCTCGGTCGTAAGCGCCTCGTAAACCTTCTCCGGCGGCGTCTTCAAGGCCACCTTCAACTCAAAGCTTTTGCTCGACATAGGCTGTGCTCCCATTCGTTCATGAGTGCCGAGATAATATTCAAGTGAATGCTTTAATGTCAATCCGGTGTTAGACTGACCGCGTTTGGCGGGGTGATTGGGGAGGGCATGAGATGGCCGAACGGGTTGAAAACATGTCGGACGCGGCCGTGCAAAAGGCCACGGGCCGCGATTGGGCAGGCTGGCGTGCGCATCTCGACGGTGCTGGCGCCCGGGACTGGTCGCACAAGAAAATCGTCGCGCATCTGAACAAGACCGAGAACCTGTCCGGCTGGTGGCAACAGATGGTCACCGTCGGCTACGAGAAGATGCATGGTCGGCGTATCGTCGGTCAGACGGCCGACGCCGGGTTTCAAGTCGGTGTCCAGCGCACCTTGCCGCTCGGGCTCGACGCGGCCTGGCGCCTGATTGCGTCGCCCGACGGTGTTCGCGATTGGCTCGGCGACATCGGGGACACACGCCTCGAGCCGGGCAACCGGTATCGCACCGGCGACGGCATCGAGGGCGAAATCCGCGTCGTCAAACCGAACGATCGCGTGCGCTTAACCTGGCAGCCGGCCGGGGCCGCGCCGTCGACCTTGCAAATTGCGCTCACCCCCGCCGGCGAAGGCAAGACCGCGCTGCGGTTTCATCACGAACGGCTGGCGTCTGGCGATGAGCGCGATTCCATGCGCCGGCGCTGGCAGAACGTTTTGGCCGCGTGGCAGGCCGCGTTGGCGTGACTCCGCAAGGCCGGCGATTGGACACCAACGTTTCGGGCACTGCCGGGTGAGGCCGGTGGCATCGGGTTGGGCGCGCGCCAAATTCACGATTCTGCTAGACTATTTCGCGTTGATTCGGGGTAGCCGTCGCTACACAGCAGACGAAAACCGGTTGATCTACCAGCTGTTTGACGATCGAGAGGTAAACGACCATGAGCGAAAATCGTGACCTGAACCCGTTGCCCGATTCCGCGGAAGAGCTGCTCGGCAAGCTGAGCAAGAACAAGACAACCGTGCTGTGGACAGGCATCGCCATGGCCGTGATCGGCTTCTTGGCGGTCGCCTTTCCGATCGTCGCCACCTTGTCGGTCGAACTGCTTGTCGGCTGGCTGTTCATCTTTGCCGGCATCATCGGGTTCGTCGGCGCCTTTTCCTATCACGGCACCGGACCGTTTTTCGGCGCCCTGCTTCTTTCGCTCTTAAAGCTCGTCGCCGGCGTTTTCCTGCTGATCAATCCGGCCGCCGGCGTGGTCGCGCTGACCCTTGTAGTCGCTGTCCTGTTCATGGTCGAGGGCGCGATGCAGCTTGCCTTCGCCTTCGAGCTGAAATCGGGTGACGGCCGCGGCTGGATGATCTTTTCGGCCATCGTCGCCATTCTGGCCGGCATTCTGATCGCGGCGAACCTGCCGGGCGCGTCGGTCTTTATCTTAGGCCTGCTTGTTGGCGTGAACTTCCTGTGCACCGGCATCGCGATGATCATGCTGTCGCGCAGAGAGGCGAGTTAGGGGGACGCCACGGGGTGTTGGCGTAGCAAAATCCTTCTCGTGTGACGGTCGGTCTGGGGTAGAGTCCGGGCTGTCGGCCACGCCCGCCGCACCCCCGATCAGCAGGAGCCTTTGGCATGCCCGTTGATGTCGGTCCCCTTCGTCACCCGGTGCCGCTTGTCTTCATGCGGTTTGGGCTGCTGGCTGCCATCGCGCTGCTGACGCTGCTCGTGATCATTCTGTCGATCTGGTGGCCCGGCTGGCTGTGGCTGCTGATCGTTCTCGTGCCGCTGCTGGCGATCGGCGCCTTCGACCGCAATCAGAGCCGCCACAGTCTGCGTCGGAACTTTCCTCTGTTCGCCCGGTTCCGCTGGCTGTTTGAGGATCTGGGTCCGTTCATGCGGCAATACATCGTCGAGGACGATCTATCCGGCAAGCCCTACAGCCGCATGCAGCGGGCCCTCATCTACGCCAGGGCGAAAGGCGACGAGGATGCTCACCCTTTCGGCACCGAACTCGACGTCTATTCCGGCCAGTATGAACTGATCGTCCACTCCGTCGCGCCGAAGGACAAGAACACCGAACCGTTCCGGGTCGATGTCGGCGGGCCGCAATGCGCAAAGCCCTATTCGGCCTCGATCCTGAACATCTCGGCGATGAGTTTCGGCGCGCTTGGCGGCAACGCCATCCAGGCCCTCAACCTGGGCGCCAAGCGCGGCAACTTCTATCACGACACGGGCGAGGGCTCGATCAGCCCGTACCACCGCAAGCATGGCGGCGATCTGGTGTGGGAAATCGGCTCCGGCTATTTCGGCTGTCGCCAGAAGGACGGATCATTCGATCCGGGCATGTTCGCCGAACAGGCGAGCACGGATCAGGTCAAGATGACCGAAATCAAGCTCAGCCAGGGCGCGAAGCCGGGCCATGGCGGGGTGCTGCCGGGTGCGAAGGTAACGCCGGAGATCGCGGCCACACGGCACGTGCCCGCCGGCAAGGACTGTGTCTCGCCCGCCTATCACACGGCGTTCTCCACGCCGCGCGAGATGGTCGAGTTCGCCGCCAAGATGCGCGAATGGTCCGGCGGCAAGCCGGTCGGCATCAAGCTTTGCGTCGGCCATGCGCACGAGGTTTTCGCGATCATGAAGGCGATGCTGGACAGCGGCATCCTGCTCGATTTCGTGGTCGTCGACGGTGCCGAGGGCGGTACCGGGGCCGCGCCGCAGGAGTTCTCCAACAGCATTGGCATGCCGCTGCGCGAGGGCCTGATCCTGGTCCGCAACGCGCTCGTCGGCACCGGCCTTGCCGGCAAGGTCCGGCTCGCGGCCAGCGGCAAGGTGACGAGTGCATTCTCGCTTGCGGCCAATTACGCCGTGGGCGCGGATTGGTGCAATGCGGCGCGTGCCTTCATGTTCTCGCTGGGCTGCGTGCAGTCGCTGAAATGCCATACCGGCCGCTGCCCAACCGGCGTGACGACCCAGGACCCGACCCTGCAGCGCGGGCTGGTGATCGAGCAAAAGGCCGATCGGGTCTGGCGGTTCCACGACAACACGCTCGCCACGTTGGCCGAGATGGTTGCCGCCGCAGGCTTGCACCATCCAAGAGAATTCGAGCCCTACCATCTGCATCACCGGACAAACACGGTCGAGATCCGCACCATCGACCGTCTGTTCCCCTATTTGCGGGAAAACGAGCTGATCGACGATCCCGACGGTTCGCCCTATGCCACCTGGTGGCGGGCTGCCGATCCGGACAGTTTTGCGCCGCGGACCAACATCGCGGGCGACCGGCTGGCGGTCTATGCCGAAGCCAGGGCCCGAGGCCAGCGGTTGTAGCGATGGTGCGGCCAGATCGAAACAACCCGGCGAGACGGCGGCTGACCACGCAAATCGTGTTCGGTGCCGGCAGCTATCGGGTCATCGTGATCGGGACGATCGGGTTGGCCGTGCTGATCGTCGGGCGTGATTTCCTGATCCCGCTGGCCATCGCCATCCTGATCTGGATCTTGCTCGGCGCGCTGATCGATCGGCTGGCCCGGCTTCACGTCGGTCCTGTCAGAATGCCGCGCTGGCTGGCGACCACCATAGGCGTCATCCTGATCCTGTGTGGTGTGTTTGTGGTCGGCGAGATCATCGCCGAACAGGCCGCCGCGGTCAGCAACGCCGTTCCGCGCTATCAGGAACGACTGCAAAACCTGTTCACCGAAATCCTGGCCTGGCTTGGCGACGATATGGCGTCCAGCGCGCGAGACGCGCTGAATCAGGTCGATGTGTTTTCCACCGTCACCGCGGCGGCAGGGTCCGTTGGTTCGATCCTGCTCAGCGTCGGCCTGGTTGGGCTTTATGTCATGTTCCTGATGATCGATCAGGGCAGCCTGCCGAAGAAGTTCCTGGCCCTGTTCCCCGATCCGGAAGAGGCGCGCGATGTCACCCAGGTGATGGCGGCGATGTCGGCCAGCGTCCGCCGCTACATGTGGGTGAAGACGCTGACCAGCCTGATGACCGGCTTTGCCAGCTATCTGGTATTGCGGCTTGTCGGCGTCGATTTCGCGGCGACGCTGGCGCTGATCATCTTCCTGCTGAACTATATCCCCAATATCGGCTCGATTTTGGGCATCGTGTTCCCGGCGATGATCGCGCTCGTCCAGTTCAACACGTTGGCGCCGTTCCTGATTGCCACGCCGATCCTGATCGCCATTCAGGTGATCATCGGCAACCTGGTCGAACCGATGCTCATGGGCCGGTCGCTGAACTTGAGCTCGTTCGTGATCATCCTGGCGCTGGTGTTCTGGGGCGTGATCTGGGGTATCCCCGGCATGTTCCTCAGCGTCCCCATCACCGTGGTCGCGCTGATCGTCTGCTCGCACATCAGGGGCGCGCGCTGGATCGCCATCCTGTTGTCGAAGGACGGTCAGATCGATTTCGACGAGGACGCTGCCGAGGTCGAGGTGTCACGCGCCGATTAGCGCCAGCCATTCGGCCTCGGTCAGCGTGGTCAGGCCCAACTCCTGGGCCTTCTTCGCCTTCGATCCGGCGTCGGCTCCGACAACCACATAGTCGGTCTTCTTTGAGACCGACCCGGCGACTTTGGCGCCGAGGCTTTCCGCCCGTGCCTTGGCCTCCGACCGCGTCATCTGCTCCAGGCTGCCGGTGAACACCACGGTCTTGCCGCTGATCTCGCTGTCGCCGGTGTCCGCGCCGACAAAGGGCTCGACGGTGATCTGGTCGGTCAGATCCCGCAGGATCTCCCGATTGTGCGGCTCTGCGAAAAAGCCGAGCAGGTCGTCGGCGACCGATGGCCCGATCTGATCGATGTCGATCAGGCTGGCATACTCTTCGCTCTCCCGATCCTGCGCCGCATCCATCGCCTCACTCAGGGCGTCCAGCGTGCCGTAGGTCCGGGCCAGCAGCCGGGCCGTCGCCTCGCCGACCTGGCGGATGCCCAGCGCGTAGACGAACCGGTCCAGGCCGATCGTGCGTCGCGCCTCGATGGCCGCGAGCAGGTTGGCGACAGACGTCTCGCCCCAGCCCTTGCGCCCACTCAGCGGCTCCTCCGCCGCTTCGTCGGTCTGGGCCAGGCGGAAGATGTCGCCGGGCGAGGCAATCATCTTCTCGTCGAAGAAATACTTGATCTGCTTGTACCCAAGCCCCTCGATGTCGAAGGCGTCGCGGCTGACGAAATGGCGCAGCCGCTCGACCGCTTGGGCGGGGCAGATCAGGCCGCCGGTGCACCTTGTCGCCGCCTCGCCGGCCTCGCGGATCGCCAGGCTGCCGCATTCCGGGCAGTGATCCGGGAAGACGAAGGGCTTGCTGTCGGCCGGGCGCTGGTCCAGCACCACGGACACGACTTGCGGGATGACATCGCCGGCGCGTTGGATCACCACCATGTCGCCTTCGCGGATGTCCTTGCGGGCGATTTCGTCCTGATTGTGCAGGGTGGCGCGTGCGACCACTACGCCGCCGACGGTGATCGGCTCAAGATTGGCGACGGGCGTCAGGGCGCCGGTACGGCCGACCTGGATGGTGATTTTTTCCAGCCTCGTTTGGGCCTGCTCGGCCGGGAACTTGTGCGCGATCGCCCAGCGCGGGTGCCGGCTGACCGCGCCCAGCCGGTCCTGCCAATCGATCCGGTCGACCTTGTAAACGACGCCGTCGATATCGAAGGGCAGGTCGACCCGGGTTTCCGAAATCGCGCGGTAGTGGGCCAGCATCTCCTGCGCCGACTGACACAGACGCGCCGGTTCGTTGGTCTGAAAGCCCCAGCGTCTCAGCTTGTCGCGAAACTCCGCCATCGTCGCTGCGATCGGCTCGCTGACCTCACCCCAAGCGTAGGCGAAGAACTTCAGATTGCGTTCCGCCGTGATGGTCGGGTCAAGCTGGCGCAGGCTGCCGGCCGCCGTATTGCGCGGGTTGATATAAAGCGGCAGCCCGGCTTCCTCGCGGTCCTTGTTCAACGCCGCGAAGTCGCTGTGCAGCATGTAGACCTCGCCGCGCACCTCCAGGACGGACGGCGCCTCTCCGGAAAGCTGCTCCGGCACGTCCTTCAACGTTCGGATGTTGGCCGTCACGTTTTCGCCTTCGCGCCCGTCGCCCCGGGTCGCGGCCTGGGCGAGGTGGCCATTCTCGTAGCGCAGCGAGCACGACAGCCCGTCGATCTTCGGTTCGGCCATGAAGGCGATCGGCAGGTCGGGATCGTCCCGCAACTCCTTGATGAAGGACCGCACGCTGGCGACGAAATCTTCGACATCCTGGTCGTCGAAGGCGTTGGCGAGCGACAGCATCGGCACGGCGTGCTGGACCTTGCCGAAACCGCTGGAGGGTGCCGCGCCGACCCTCTCCGACGGGCTGTCGTCACGCTTCAGGGCCGGGAACAGCGTCTCGATCGTCTGGTTACGCAGGCGCAGCGCATCGTACTCGGCGTCGGACACCGAGGGCGCGTCGTGCTGATAATAGGCCTCGTCATGGGCCGCGATCTCGGCGGCAAGCGCCGCCAGCTCGGCCTCGGCCTCCGCTTCGCTGAGGCTGTCGGCTGGCTTGTCGCGCAGTGTCTGGTCGGTCATCGCGATTCGGCCGCCACCAGTTCGTCGGCCACCGCGCGCGCCTGGTCGGTGACCCGGGCGCCCGACAACATGCGCGCGATTTCCTCCCGCCGCTCGTCCGCATCCAGAAGGGTGACCCGGGTGGTTGTGGCCGCGCCCTCGGTCGACTTCTCGACCTTCAGATGGCAATCGGCGCGGGCCGCAACCTGCGGGCTGTGGGTCACGACCAGCACCTGCGAGCGCTCGCCAAGCCGTGCCAGCCGTTCGCCGACCGCCGCCGCCACGGCGCCGGACACCCCGTTGTCGACCTCATCGAAGATCAGGGTGGGCACCCCACCGTCCGCGCTCAACACCACTTTCAAGGCCAGCATGAAACGGGCCAGTTCGCCGCCCGACGCAATCTTGTTCAGCGGGCCGGGGTCGGCGCCCGGATTGGTGGCCACCATGAAGCGAACCTGGTCCTGGCCCGTCGGCCCCCAGTCGGCTTCGTCGAGCGGCTCGACCCTGGTTTCGAACCTGGCCTTTTCCAGTTTCAACGGCGGCAACTCCGCCGCAATGGCCTTGTCGAGGGCGGTCGCCGCCGTCTTCCGCCGCAGGCTGACCTCAGCGGCGGCGCTTCTATAGGCCGCTGCCGCCGCTTCGACCGCATGGGCGAGTTTTTCCAGCCGTGCCCCTTGATCGTCGATCATGGCCAGGCGCTCGGCAAACTCCGTTCGCAGGCGCGGCAGATCGGCAACCTCGACGCTGTGTTTGCGGGCGGTGGCGCGCAGGGCGAACAGGCGCTCCTCCAGGCTTTCGAGGTCCGTCTGGTCCAACCCCTGATCGCTGCCGAGACCGCGCAGGCCGGACAAGGCCTCCTCGATCTCGGATGCCGCTCGGCCGAGCGCTGCCAGCGGGTCGTCCAGACGGTTCCCGGCCTTGTCGGCCAGCCGCTCCAGCCCCCGCCGGGCGGTTGCGAGGGCGGAACCCGCCCCCCGATCGCCGTCCAGCGCTTCGACCGCGGCATCCAACGCCTCGATCAACTGCTCGCGATGCATCAGGATCGTGCGCTGTTCCGCCAGGTGGCCTTCTTCGTCGGCCTGTGGGTCCAACTGATCCAGCTCGTCCAGCGCATGGCGAAGGAAGGCTTCTTCCGACCGGGCGCGGTCGACCTCCGCCTTCGCGTCATCGAGCGCGATCTCGGCGGCGCGCCTGTCCTGCCATTTGCCGTTCAGGTCTGAGGTGTCGATGCCGCCGAAGCGGTCGAGCAGGGCAAGATGCGTGCCCGGGTTCAGAAGCCCCTGCGTGTCGAACTGCCCATGCACCTCGACCAGTGTCTCGCCCAGATGTCGCGCCAGGCCGGCACTCGCCGGCTGGTCGTTGACGAAGGCACGGCTGCGGCCATCCGCGCTGACCGTGCGGCGCAGGATCAACTGGTCTTCTTCCGGCAACCCGCGATCACGCAGAACCTCGCGTGCAGGATGGTCGGTGGCAAGGTCGAAACAGGCGGTTACGCTCGCTTGCCCGGCCCCCTTGCGGACGAGCCGCGCGTCGCTGCGCCCCCCGACGGCCAGCCCAAGCGCATCGAGCAGAATCGACTTGCCCGCGCCCGTCTCGCCGGTCAGCGCACCGAGCCCCGGTTCGATGGTGAGATCCAGCTGTTCGATCAAGACAACGTCGCGGATCGATAGCGCGACCAGCATGGTGGTGTCCGGCTAAAACACGCTGCCAAAGGTGCGGCGCAGAAAGCCCTCCCGTTGCGGCACATTGCCTTCGACCAGTAGCGCGTAGCTGTTGCGATACCATTCGCTGCCTGGGAAGTTGGCGCCAAGCACGGTCGCGGAGCGCTCCGCCTCCGCCAGCAGACCCAGCGACATGTAGGCCTCGGTCAGGCGGTACAACGCCTCCGGCGTGTGGCTGGTGGTCTGATAGTTGTCGACCACGCTGCGGAAACGGTTGATGGCCGCCGGCAGCTCGCCCTGGCGCAGGTAGTAGCGGCCAATCGACATCTCCTGGCCGGCCAACTGGTCTTGGGTCAGGTCGAACTTCAGCCGCGCGTCGCGGGCATAGACGGAATCCGGAAAGCGCCGGACCACATCTTCCAGGGTTTGGGCCGCGAGTTCCGTCTGACGCTGGTCGCGCTCTACGTCGACGATCTGCTCGTAATAGCAAAGCGCCCGCATGTAGTAGGCGTAGGCGACGTCCGGGTGGCCCGGATGAAGTTCAATGAAGCGTTCGAAGGCCAGGATTGCCTGTTCGTAGTCCAGCGCCTCGTAATACGAGTAGGCCGCCATCAGCTGGGCCTGGGTGGCGAACTGAGAGTAGGGGTGCTGACGCTCGACCTCGTTGAACTCGTCGGCGGCCAGTTCGAACTCTTCCTCGTCCAGCGCATTCAGGCCGGCCTGGTAGATCTGCTCCGGCGGTCTTTCGATATAGACGATCTCGTCATCGGACGAGCCGCACGCCGCTAGCACCAACAGGGCCGCGGAGGCGAGGGTCAGCTTGAAGCTGTTTGTGATGGCAAAACGCATGGTCATCGCATCGACGTTCCGTGCAGGGGAAATCACGTGCCGGCGGGAACTCCATTTCCGACAGACACTGTATACCACGGCTTGGACAAAACGCGAGATAACGGAAACGCGATGCGGTGACGATCAGGCGGTCTTGGCCAGCGGCTGGTCATCCCATTCGGCACTGGCCCAATCGGCGGCCGTCGGCACCTCCATGCGCCAGGCCTGCGGATCGGCGAACAGGGCGCGCAGTACCAGATTGTTCAACCGGTGCCCCGACTTCACGCCGACGAACCGGCCCATGATCGGCGCCCCGGCCAAGGCCAGATCACCCATGGCGTCGAGGATCTTATGGCGCACGAACTCGTCCTCGTAGCGCAGGCCGTCCTCGTTCAGGACCGAATCGCCATTCACTACGACCGAGTTCTCCAGCGATCCACCGCGGGCCAGGCCGGCTGCGCGAAGCTGCTCGACCTCGTGCAAAAAGCCGAAGGTGCGCGCGCGCGAAATCTCGGCCTTGAAATCGTCAACCGTCGGCGACAGGGCAAAGCGCTGATGGCCGATGGCCCGGCTAGCAAACTCGATCTCGCAGTTGATCGAAAAGCCGACGGCCGGCTGCAGAGTCGCCGACGCGCCCTTGTCGTCGGAAACGGTGATCGGTCGCAGGACCCTGATCGCGCGCCGCGGCGTGTCTTCATCGACCTGCCCCGCGCAATCGACCAGGAACAAGAACGGCTCGGCACTGCCGTCCATGATCGGAACCTCCGGTCCGTCCAGTTCGATCTCCGCATTATCGATGCCCGCCCCCGCCAAGGCAGCCATCAGATGCTCGATGGTGCCGACGGTCGTACCGTGCTCGTTGCCGACGACGGTACACAGCCTGGTATCGCACACACGGTCCCAGCGCGCCGGCACAACGGCACGATGGGCCGGCACATCGGTGCGCACAAACGTGATGCCGGTCCCGGCCTCTGCCGGTTTCAGCGTCAACGTGACCCGCCGTCCGCTATGGACGCCGACACCTGAACAGTGGATTGGGGCTTTTAGGGTACGCTGCAACAAAGTCGGGGCATACACCGGCGCAAATCTCCTGACCGCGAACTCATATCAACGACGGTTTTTCACCGTCTTGTGGCCAAACATTGGTCCGCCAAACGCGACGGATATTCGGCCAACTGAAGCCCCTCGAAAGCAATCATGTGGTTCACTTGCGCCAACATCATGCAACCCAAGATATTGAGATCCAAAATGCCGGCTAAACCCTTGATGCCAAAGAAAAGGCTCCAAGGATTGGATAGCAATCACCCTTGGAGCCCTCAAATCACTCTTTGTTACGCTTTGTTACCGGTCGCCACCTCTATGGAAGCTTTGGGTCAGCACTTTGGCAGGCGAGCCTAGTTCGCCTGGCGCCTGAGGAAGGCCGGGATATCGAGCCCGTCGTCCTCGTTCGGCGGCAGCGGTGGCCGGCTGGACGGATCGACACCCGCCAGACGCTGTTGCGCCGGCTGTGCCCGGGGCGCTTGCGGGCGCGGTGCCGCTTGAGGTGCCGTCGGGGCGGGCTGCTCCGCCACCGGCGCCGCCGGACGAGCGGCCGGACGCGGTGCGGCCTGCCGGGGTGCTGCCTGCTGGGGCGCCGCCTGCCGGGGTGCAGCCGGTTGACTGGGCGCGGCCGGCGCCTCGTCCTTGATCAGGCCGGTCACCCGGCGGAACAATCCGCCAGGGCGACGACGCGGTGCCGCCGGCTGTTCCGGCTCGGCGCGTTCCGGTGCGGCGGGGGCCGCAGCGGACATGGCGGGCCGGGCTTGGGTTCTCGGCTGCTGCGGCGCACGAGGCGCCGGACGGCTTTCCATCACCGGGGCTTCGACCTCCTCGGCTTCCGGCTGCAGTTCAGGCTCTGGCTCGGGTTCCGGCTGCTGCTCGGCCAGGTCGATCAGCGAGGGTTCCTCGACGACCTCTTCTTCGAACTGCACATCGGCCGCGACCTCGGGCTCCGGCTCCGGTTCCTCAACGGCCGCTGCAACCGCCGCCGCTGGTGCAGCCTTGGCGGCCGCCATCGCGGGGGCGGCGGCGCCTGCCGCCTGCCGAATCGATTGTGGGAAGCTGGCCGCTGCCGGTGCCGGCATGGACTGTCCGGCACCGCTGCCGGGGCCGTCGGTCGCCACTGGCGTCGCCCGGCGTTCGGCCACCAGGTTCAAGCTGGTAACGTTCGGGCGCGGCGCGCTTTGCGCATCGGCCTCGATGCCCGTGGCGACGACCGAGACCCGGATCTTACCTTCCAGCTTCTCGTCGAAGGTCGAGCCGAAGATGATGTTGGCTTCCGGGTCGACCTCGTCGCGAATCCGGTTCACCGCCTCGTCGACCTCGTACAGCGTCATGTCCATGCCGCCGGTGATGTTGATCAGGACGCCGCGCGCGCCCTTCATCGAGACATCGTCCAACAGCGGGTTGGAGATCGCGGCCTCGGCCGATTGGATCGACCGCCGTTCGCCATCGCCTTCGCCGGTGCCCATCATGGCCTTGCCCATCTCGGCCATGACCGTGCGGATATCGGCGAAGTCCAGGTTGATCAGCCCGGGCATCACCATCAGGTCGGTGACGCCGCGCACGCCGGAATCCAAGACCTCGTCGGCCATCCGGAACGCGTCGGCAAAGGTCGTCTTTTCGTTGGCCACCCGGAACAGGTTCTGGTTCGGGATGATGATCAACGTGTCGACATATTGCTGCAGTTCCTTCAAGCCCTCCTCAGCCAGGCGCATGCGATGCGCGCCCTCGAAGTGGAAGGGCTTGGTCACCACGCCGACGGTCAGCATGCCCATCTCGCGGGCCGCCCGTGCGATGACAGGTCCAGCACCGGTGCCGGTGCCGCCGCCCATGCCGGCGGTGATGAACACCATGTGGCTGCCGTCGAGATAGGTGGAGATCTCGTCGATTGCCTCCTCGGCGGCGGCGCGGCCGATATCGGGGCGCGAGCCGGCGCCCAGCCCCTGGGTGATGCCGACGCCAAGTTGCAGCTTGCGTTCCGCCGTATTGCCGGCCAACGCCTGGGCATCGGTGTTGGCGACGACGAATTCCACCCCTTCCAGGTTGGATCGGATCATGTTGTTGACCGCGTTGCCGCCGGCGCCGCCAACGCCGACCACGGTGATCTTCGGGCGCAACTGCGCGTCGTTCATCGGTATCGTTAAGTTGATCATGCCTCACACTCCTTCATTGTCTTGCCTGCGATTGCCATGCCTGCTTGGTCGGCCATCACCGCCCGCCTCGTATCGACCGCCTCGCCCCGGCCGCAGGGCCACCGGTCTCCCGGCGCCAATTCCTTGAATTCGCTGTTAGAGATGTTCACGGACCCATCCTCCCAGTCGGCTCCACAGCCCGCTGTGGGCATCCTCCATCGGGCCTATCTCCGCCCAGTCCATCGCCTGGCCGGACAGAGAGACCAGCAAGCCCGCGGCGGTCGCGAAGTCCGGTCCGGAAACCGTCTCCGTCAGGCCGGCAACGCCGGCCGGTCGGCCCAGCCGCACCTGCTTGTCCATGACCAGTTGGGCCAGTTCGCGCACGCCTTGTAGCTGGCTGGCGCCGCCGCACAGCACGACACGCCGGCCCGAGATCTTTTCGAATCCGCCCGCCTCCAGCCGGCCGCGCGCCAACTCGAAGATCTCCTCCACGCGCGGCTGGATGATGCCGGTCAGCAAGCTCTTGGGCACATGGTTGGTATGCCCTTCCTCCTCGCCGATCTGCGGCACGTCGATCACTTCGCGTTCATCGGCGATCGACGGCATGGCGCCGCCGAACAGGGTTTTCATGCGTTCCGCGTCGTTCAGCGGCGTGGTCAACCCGCGCGCCAGGTCGTTCGTGACATGGGCACCGCCAACCGGAATGGTGTCGGTGAAGACCATCTTGCCTTCGAAGAAGACGGCAAGCGTGGTCGTGCCCGCGCCCATATCGATGATGGTGCAGCCTAGCTCCATCTCGTCGGGCACCAGGCAGGCGAGGCCGGCGGCATAGGCGCTGGACACCAGGCTGTCGACCTCCAGATGGCAGCGCCGGATGCAGGTCTCCAGGTTCCGGATGGCGCTCGACGCAGCGGTGACGAGGTGCAGATCGACACCCAGCCGGTCGCCATGCATGCCGCGCGGGTCGCTGATGCCGCGCGCGCCATCGACGATGTACGACACCGGGATCGCATGGACGATTTCGCTGTCGGGCCCCAGCGGCGCCTGGTTCTGTCCACGCAGCGCCCGGCGCAAGTCGACCTCGGAGACCTCGTTGCCCGAGATGCCGACCTCCACACTGATGGTCTGCGAGGCCGGGTGCCCGCCCGACAGGTTGACGTGAACCTGGCCAATCTGCTCGCCCGCCGCCTTTTCGGCCGCCTCGATGGCGAGCCCGATCGACTGGACGGCCGCCTCCATGTCGGTAATGGCCCCCGCCCTCACGCCATTGCTGGCCTGGTGACCGGTGCCGATCACGGTCGGCACGCCATCCTCGTCCATGCTGGCAATCAGGCAGACGATCTTCGACGTGCCCACATCCAGGGCCGCCATCAGCTCGCCCCGGCTCTTGGTTTTTGGCCGCTTTACGCCGTTGAATCCCATGGCGCCTAAGTCGTCTCCTCCGCGATAGAGTTGTCGGTCTCTGGGGTGATCTCCGGTTCAGGCTCCAGGACCGGGATGGGGGGCAGCCGCACGACCATCCGGTCGGTCAGGCGCAGATCGATCGTGGCGATATCGCGGTCGACCAGGCCGTCGCGTGCCTCGATCGTCAGCAGCCGTTCCAGCGCCGCGGCCATGTCTAGCTCCGGCAATTGGATCGTCACGCCATTGTCCAGCCGCAGGTCCCAGCGCCGGTTGCCGACCCAGACCGCCGCGATCATGCGCTCAGCCAGTTCCGGGGCATCGTCGAGGACCGACAGCAGGTCGGCGGCTCGCGTTTCGGCGCCGAAGCCGACCACCAGTGGCAAGGGTCCAAAGGCGCCGAGATTGTCTTGCGTCAGTTCAATGCCCTCGGCATCGATCAGTCGTACGACGCCGTCCTGCTGCCACAGCGCCGTCGGCACACGCTCCTGAATGGTGACATGCAGCGTATCGGGCAGGCGTCGGGCAACCGACACAGAGGCAATCCATGGCAGTTCGGCAAGGCGCTCATGGGCGGCGCCGGCATCGAAGCTCAGGATCGGCTCGCCGCGCTGGACCTCAAGGGCGCGCCAGATCGTGGTGCGATCCGTGACGCTGCGGCCGACGACGACGACTTCCTGAACGCTGAAGCCCATGTCGGCGGTCAGGGTCAAAGCATCGGCCTGAAGCCCCGTCCACCAATCTGCGGCCCGGCCGCTGGCGATCGCCCAGCCGCTGCCGCCCAGGATGGCGACAGCAAGCAAGAGCGCGGAGCCGTTGCGCACGATGCGGACAAAGCGCCGCATCGGCCCGGGCCGGCGCCGGGCCGGCGTCGTGACGGCTGCTGGGGCTACGCGTGGCATGTCGCGCCCTCCGCCAGCCAGCGACACAGCTCAACGAACGACACCCCGACATGGTCGGCCTGCTCCGGCACCAGTGAAATCGAGGTGAAGCCGGGCTGGGTGTTGATCTCGAGGAAATTGAGACCGTTGATCCCCGGCTGGCCATCGTCGTAGCGGAAATCCGACCGGCTGATGCCGCTGCACCCCAAGGTCTGGTGCGCCGTCAGCGCCTGGTCCATGCAGGCATCGAAGACCGGTTTCGGCAGTTCCGCCGGCAGGATGTGCCGGGCCTGGCCGCTGACATATTTGGCCTCATAGTCGAAGAAGCCGTGGCTGTGCTGGATCTCAGTCACGGTCAGCGCCCGGTCACCCATGACGCCGACCGTTAGTTCACGGCCGGGAATATAGGTTTCCACCAAGACCTGCGTGCCGAAATGCCAGTCGGCGAGATCGACCCGCGGCCGGTTGTCGCCCTTGCGCACGATCGTGACCCCGACGCTGGAGCCCTCGTCGACAGGCTTCACGACATAGGGCGGCTCTATCACGTGCCGCGAAAGCACGTCGGCAAAGCAATGAACGGCCCCTTCCGGGCTGCGGATGCCAACGGTACTCAACAGCCGTTTGGTCAGCGGCTTGTTCATGGCGATCGAAGACGCCGCCACGCCCGAATGGGTGTAGGGGATGCGCAGATGCTCCAGAACACCCTGGATCACCCCGTCCTCGCCGCCACGCCCGTGCAGCGCATTGAAGGCGGCGTCGGGGGCCGGCGTCAGAGCGTCGATCAGCCGACCCAGATCGTGGTCCACATCGATCGTCGTGACCTCGAACCCGCCCTCGCGCAACGCATCGGCGGCCGCGGCGCCGGAAACCAAGGACACCTCACGTTCAGCGGACCAGCCGCCCATCAGCACCGCGACCTGCTTAGCCATCGCCAGCCTCCTGCCCGGGCAGGGGCGTGCCGATGCGCCGGATTTCCCAGCGCAGCTCGATGTCGAAGGCCTTGCGCACCCGCTGGCGCACCAGTTCGCCCAGCGCCTCCAGATCCCCGGCCGTCGCCGTGCCGGTATTGATCAGGAAGTTGCAGTGCTTCTCCGACACCTGGGCACCACCGACGCGCAGGCCGCGACAGCCGGCGCCGTCGATCACCTGCCAGGCCTTGTGGCCCTCGGGGTTGGCGAAGGTCGATCCGCCGGTGCGCGACCGGATCGGCTGGGTCGCCTCGCGCGCCTCGCTGATCTCGGTCATCCGGGCGGCGATGGCCTTGGCGTCGCCCGGCTGGCCTTGCAGTACGGCGCCGGTAAAGATCCAGTCGTCTGGCGTATCCGTGTGCCGATAGCGCATGCCCAGGTCTTGGGCCGTCACGCGATGGATGGTGCCTGTTCGATCAACGGCCTCGGCCTCGACCAGCACGTCCTTGAACTCGGTGCCGTAGGCGCCGGCATTCATGCGCAGGCCACCGCCGATGGTGCCCGGAATGCCGACCAGGAACTCCAGGCCGGCGACACCGGCCTCCATGGCCACCCGCGCGACATGCACGTCCAGCGCCGCGGCACCGGCGCGGATCCGGTCGCCCTCCGCGTCGATGATCGCGAAGTCGCGGCCCAGACGGATGGTGACGCCCGGCACGCCGCCGTCTCGCACCAGCAGGTTCGACGCGACGCCGATCACCGTGATCGGGATGTCCGTTGGACAGCCGGCCAGGAAGGTCGCCAAATCGTCCCGATCGGCGGGCTTGAACAGCACTTCCGCCGGGCCGCCGACCCGGAACCAGGTGACCCGCGACAGGTCGGCATTCTCGGTCAGCCGCCCGCGCACCGGCGGCAGCCGATCGATCAGCCTCGTGTCGGCGCGTTCGGCGGCGTTCATCATCGCACGCCCTCTCGCACGGCCGGCTGATCACCTGTGCCGACAATCGCGGACAGTTCGTCGGGCAAGGCGTTGGCCCATTTGGTGATGGTGCCCGCGCCCAGGCAGACAACCATGTCGCCGGACTGCGCCAGTTCAGCGATTATTGGCGCCAGCGTTTCCGGTCCGTCCAGTGGGAACACCTGGCGGTGGCCTCGGGTGCGCAACCCCTCGATCAGATGATCGCGATCCGCACCCTCGATCGGCTGTTCGCCGGCGGCAAAGACATCGGCCACGATCACCACATCCGCGTCGTTGAAGCAGGTGCAGAACTCCTCGAACAAATCGGCCAGCCGGCTGTAGCGATGGGGCTGAACCACCGCGATTACCCGATGGTCCTGCCCCGCGCCAGCCCGCGCCGCCCGCAGCACGGCGGAGATTTCCACCGGGTGATGGCCGTAATCGTCGATCACGGTGACGCCGTTCACTTCGCCCGTCTTAGTGAAGCGCCGCTTGACCCCGGCGAACTGCGCCAGGCCTTGGCGGATGCGGTCGTCATCGATGCCCATCTCCGTCGCCACAGCCACGGCTGCCAGCGCGTTCAAGACGTTGTGCTGGCCCAGCATCGGCAAGGTCAGGTCGACCAGCGTGCGCCCCTGGTCGCCAGCCCGGTCCTGGATCACAACGTCGAATCGGGAGCCGGACCCGCCCATGATGACGTTCACCGCGCGCAAGTCGGCCTGCGGGCTGAAACCGTAGGTGACGATGCGCCGATCCAGGACCCGCGGGATCATCGCCTGGACCTCCGCATGGTCGATGCACATGGCGGCAAAGCCATAAAACGGCACGTTGGTGACGAACTGCTCAAACGCGGCGCGGACACCATCGAACGAGCCGTAAAAGTCCAGATGCTCCGGGTCGATGTTGGTCACCACGGCGATGGTGGCCGGCAGCCGGGTGAAGGTGCCGTCGCTTTCATCCGCCTCCACGACCATCCAGTCGCCTTGGCCCAGCCGCGCATTGGTGCCGTAGGCGTTGATGATGCCGCCATTGATGATGGTTGGGTCCATGCCGGCCTCGTCCAAGAGGCCCGCGACCAGCGACGTGGTCGTTGTCTTACCGTGGGTGCCGCCGACCGCAATCGACCATTTCAGGCGCATCAACTCGCCCAGCATCTCCGCGCGTCGCACCACCGGGATCATGGCCGACCGCGCGGCCGCGACCTCCGGATTGTCCGGCTTGACCGCCGATGAGGCGACCACGACGGCGCAATCGGCAATGTTCTCCGCGCGATGGCCGATGGCGACCTGAATGCCCAGCGCGCGCAAGCGTTCGACATTGGCGCTGTCGGCGATGTCGCTGCCTTGAACGTCGTAGCCGAGGTTGCTGAGGATCTCGGCAATCCCGCTCATGCCAATACCGCCGATGCCGACGAAATGGATGCGGCCGATGTCGAGCGGCATCTCTCTCATTCCGCGGCCTCCGCGGCAGGGGGCGGGTGGTTGCCGTTGGCGCCGCCGCCATGGGCCAGGCTCACCGCCACGTCCGCCAGCCGGTCGGCCGCGTCGACGATGCCGAGCAGCCGCGCGTCCGCCGCCGCCTTGGTCAGGGTCTCTGGCAGCATCAGCAGATTGTCCAGGCAGTCGGCCAACCCCTCCGGTGTGAAGCCGTCCTGCGGCAGCAGCCAGGCCGCACCAGCCTCCACCAGGTTGGCGGCGTTGGCGCGCTGATGGTCGTCGGCCGCGTAGGGGTAGGGCACCAGGATTGAGGGCCGGCCCGCCACCGTCAGTTCCGCGCAGGTCGAAGCGCCGGCCCTTGTTATTGCCAGGTGGCAACTCGCCAGCCGCTCCGGCACGTCCGTAAAGAAGGTCGCAAGCTCGGTCTTCGTGCCCATCGCCTGATAGGCTGCCTGCGCTTGCGCCAAGTCCTCGGGCCGGGCCTGCTGGGCGATCGACAGGCGTTGGCGCAGCCCGTCGGGCAGGCGCGCGATCGCCGCCGGCACGACCTCGCTGAACACGCGCGCGCCTTGGCTGCCGCCCAGCACCAGCAGGCGGATCTCGCCGCCGTTCGGCGCCTCGTAGGCACGGTCGCGAACCCTGACGATCGGCGGCCGAACGGGCGTTCCGGTCAGGACCATCTTGGCCTGATCGGCGTCACCAAGTCCGGTGACATGCGGAAACGAAATCGCGATCCGGTGCGCACGACCCGCCAGCATCCGGTTGGCGCGGCCGACGATGGCGTTCTGCTCGTGCAGCAAGATCTTGAGACCCAGCCGGCCGGCGGCGAACACGGTCGGCAGCGACGGGTAGCCGCCGAAACCGACCACGGCGGCGGGCCGCAACCGGCGCAGGATCGCCATCGCCTGACGATAGCCGAGCCCCAGCTCGATCGCCGTGCGCGCCTTGCCCATCAGGCCGGACTGCAGGCGCGAGGCGCGCACCCGGAAGGTTTCGACGTCCTGCAAATCGTCGCCGAAGGCCTGGCCGCGCTTATCGGTGATCAGCACCACCCGTTCGCCTCGCGCGATCAACGCGCGCGCCAGGGCCTCGGCCGGGAAGATGTGGCCGCCGGTGCCGCCGGCCGCCAGCACGAAGGGGCCGGTCATGATCGCCCCCCCGCCTGTCGGCGCGTGGTGGCGAGCAACAGCCCGGTGCCCAGCGCCAGCGCCAGCATGGACGAACCGCCATAGCTGATGAAGGGCAGGGTCATGCCCTTGGTCGGGATCAGGCTAAGGGTCGAGCCCATGTTGATCAGCGCCTGAAAGCCGAACTGTGCCGCCAGGCCCGCCGCGGTCAGTATGACGAACAGATTGCGGCTGCGGCTGGCGCCGATCAGGCTGCGGATAACGACCACAGCGAACAGGCAGACCAGCAGCAGGCACCACAACAGCCCGAACTCCTCACCCGCCACGGCGAACACGAAGTCCGAATGCGCGTCGGGCAGGAACTGCTTCACTGCGCCCTCGCCGGGACCGACGCCCCAGACACCGCCATTGGCGAAGGCCTCCAGCGATCGGTCGATCTGGTAGCTGTCGCCGCTCGACGGATCCATGAACCGGTCGATCCGGCTGGCGACATGCGGAAACACGAAATAGCTGGCGATGCCACCGCCGATGGCGACGCAGGCCAACAGCACCACGGCGATGATTGGCAGGCCGGCGACGAAGAACTGAACGCCCCACACCGCCGTGACCACGACCGCCATGCCCAGATCCGGCTGCATCAACAGCAGGGCCACGACCACGGCGTACAGAACCGCCGAGGCGAGATAGCCGGGCACATTGCGGTTCGTCTTTTGCAGCGAGAACAGCCAGGCGGCCACGACCACGAAGGACGGTTTCAGAAACTCCGATGGCTGCAGCGTCATGCCCGGCAAGTGCAGCCAGCGCGTTGCGCCCTTGATCTCCACGCCGACAACCAGGGTTGCAGCCGTTGCCGCCAAGCTGCCGAGCAGCACGAGTAGCGATAGGCGCCGCACCCAGGGGATGGATAGCGTGGAGCAAATGACCAGAATGCCGATCGCCGGCACCAGCATGATCAGATGCCGCTGAATGAAGTGATAGTCCGGCAGATTGATGCGCTCGGCCACCGGCGGGCTCGCCGCCGCGACCATGATCGCGCCAAGGCCGATCAGCACCGCCAACGCGGCCAGCGACCAGCGATCGATGGTCCACCACCAGCGGCCAAGGACGGATGTATCGGTGCGGGCCAGGCTAATCATCACGCCGCCCCGCCCAGAGAACGGGTTTCAAAGCGATGGGCGATCGCCGTCACCGACGCGATAAAGGCCTCGCCCCGCGCCTCGAAATTCACGAACTGGTCCCACGACGTGCAGGCAGGGGCCAGCAGCACGACGGCATCGTCGATGCCGTCGGCCAGCGCCGCGCTGAAAGCTTCGGAGGCCGCGGCGTCCAGATCGGTGCATTGGCTCGTCGGCACGCCGGGTTCCAGCATCTTAGCCAGTTCCGGCGCGGCCTCGCCGATCACAAAGGCGTGGCGGATACGCGGCAGGAAGGGCTTTAGGGCGTCGAACCCGCCGCCCTTGGGTCGGCCGCCGGCAATCCAGTAGACCGTGTCGTAGCTGCCCAAGGCCTTGGCGGCGGCGTCCGGATTGGTCGCCTTGCTGTCATTGACGAACCGGATGCCGGCCACCGTTGCCACGGGCTGCTGGCGATGGGCCAACCCTGGAAAGCTCAACAGTCCCGGCGCGATGTCTTCCGGCGTCAGTCCGGCCAGTCGGCAGGCGGCATAGGCAGCGGCCGCATTTTGCCAATTGTGCTGGCCGGGCAGGGCCGGCGCGCGGGCCAGGTCGAACACTGTCCGGGCGGGCCCATCGATGGCGTCGACCAGGGTGCCGTTGGCCGCCGATACGCCACCGGGCGCCGGACCCGCCGCCGAGATCGGCACGACGCGGCGGTGGGCGGCGGTCAGCGACTCCACAAGCGCCCGCGACGGCACGTCGTCGATGCCGACTATCGTGGCGGCGCCAGATCCGTTGCCTTCGAACAGGCGGCGCTTGGCCGCGATATAGGCGTTGATGTCCGGGTAGCGGTCCAGATGGTCGGGCGCGATGTTCAAGAACACGCCTGTGGTCCAGGCCACATCGTTGATGGTTTCTAGCTGGAACGAGCTGACCTCCAGCACGTACCAGCCGTCGGACCCAAGCGGTACCAGCGACAGCGCCGGCTGGCCGAGATTGCCACCGGCCTCCGCCGGCACGCCCGCGCTCGTCAGCACATGGCCGATCAGGGAGGTCGTGGTCGACTTGCCGTTCGTGCCGGTGACGCCGAGATAGTTGGCGTCCGGCCTCGCCTTGGCCAGCAGGTCGATATCGCTCACCAGGCGCACGCCGTGCTTCAGTGCCAGCTTAACCACCGCGTGGGGTGCGGGATGGGCGCGCGGAATGCCGGGGCTCAATACCAGCGTGTCGATGTCGCCAAGCCCGTCCGTGGCAAACCGGCGTAAAGGGATGCCGCCACGTTCGGCCCAGGCCCGGCCGACCAGCCCGTCGTCCCAAGCGACGACGCTGACGCCCGACGCCTTCAGGGCATCGGCCGCCGCCATGCCCGTCCGGCCAAGGCCCAAGACGCCGAACTGGTGACCGCGAAGGTGGCTGAGGTCGATCATGCGCCCTACCTCAGCTTCAGCGTGCTTAGGCCAACGAGGGCCAGGATGACGGCGATGATCCAAAAGCGGATGACGATTGTTGGCTCCGCCCAGCCCTTCTTTTCGAAGTGATGGTGCAAAGGCGCCATTCGAAAGACCCGCCGGCCGGTCAGCTTGAACGACGCCACCTGGACGATCACCGAGACCGTCTCCAAAACGAACAGGCCGCCGACGATGGCCAGCACGATCTCGTGCTTGATGATGATCGCGATGGCGCCCAGGGCGCCGCCCATCGACAGGCTGCCCGTATCGCCCATGAACACCATCGCCGGCGGTGCATTGAACCAGAGAAAGCCGAGGCCGCCGCCGATCAGCGCGCCGCAGAAGATCGCAAGTTCGCCCGAGCCCGGCACGGCGTTGATCTGCAGATAGTTGGCGAAGATGGCGTTGCCGGCGACATAGGCGATGAAGCCGAACACGCCGGCGGCGATCATCACCGGCACGATCGCCAGCCCGTCCAGCCCGTCGGTAAGGTTGACCGCGTTCGAGGCGCCGACCAGCACGATGATCGCGAACAGCACGAAGCCATAGCCGAGCGGGATCAGATAATCATTGATGAAGGGCACGGCGACGCCGGTGTTCAGCGGCGCCGGCGTGATCGCCATGTACCAGATCGCGGCACCCAGCCCGATCACCACCTGTGCCAGCAGCTTCCGGCGGCCGGACAGGCCCCGCGTATTGCGCCGGGTCAGCTTGAGGTAATCGTCGGAAAAGCCGATCAGACCGAAACCCACGGTGACCAGCAGAACGATCCAGACGAACTGGTTTGTCAAATCGGCCCACAGCAGCGTCGCGACCGTGATGCCTATCAGGATCATCAGGCCGCCCATGGTCGGCGTGCCCATCTTCGCGAAATGGGTCTCCGGCCCATCGTCGCGGATCGGTTGCCCGGCCCCCTGACGACGCCTCAGCCAGTTGATCAGCCAGGGGCCGAGAACGAAGGCGATGATCAGCGCGGTCAGCAGCGCGGCCCCGGTCCGAAACGTCAGGTAACGAACCAGGTTGAAGAGCGTGAACTCGTCCGCCAGCGGCAACAGCGCGGCATACAGCATGCGCTAGCCCCCGTTTGCGGCCCAGGCCGACGGCTGGCCGGCGGGATCGTCGATTGAGATCGCCTTGATGGCGTCGACAACCTTCGTCATACGGCTGCCGAACGACCCTTTGACCAGAACGATGTCGCCGGGGCGCAAGGCGCCAGCGACGATCGGGGCCAGAGCCTCGGAATCCGTTGCATGGGCGCCGCGCTGGCCGGCCGGCAGGGCGTCGTAGAGAACACGCATGTTGGGGCCACAGGCGAAAACAAGATCGATCTCGGCCTGCTCGATCGGGCCGATCAGTTCATGGTGCAAACGGCCGGCGTCCGGTCCCAACTCCAGCATGTCCCCAAGTACCGCGATTCGCCGATGGGACAAAGCTGAACCGCCGCTAATTTCGGCTCGACCTACTACATCTAGTGCCGCCGCGACGGAAACGGGGCTCGCATTGTAGCTGTCGTCGACCAGCAGAATCTGCCCCGGACCGTCCGGCGTGTGAATCGTCAGCCGCTGGCGGGCGCCTCTGCCGCTGCCCGGTGTGACCTTCGAAAGACCGCGCGCGGCGGCCACCAGATCGCCACCGGCGGCCTTGATCGCCAGCAGTACGGCCAGGCTATTCATGACCCAGTGTTTGCCGGGTGCCGACAGCGAATACTGGATGGGTTCGCCCCGGATAACCGCATTGACCGCGCTCGCCGTGGGATGCAGCGAGCAGTCGATCAAGCGGGCGTCGGCCTTCTCGTCGCTGCCGAAACTCCAGATCCGCCCGACGCCTTGGGTGCGGGCATGGGCGACCAGACGGGCGAAATGGCGGTTGTCGGCGTTCAAAACCGCGACACCGCGCGGGTCCATGCCGTCGAAGATCTCCGCCTTGGCGTCCGCGATCCCTTCGACCGACGAGAAGCTGGCCAGGTGTACCGCCTCGACCGTGGTGATGATCGACACGTCGGGCTTCACCTGGCGCGACAGGGGCGAAATCTCGCCGGCATGGTTCATGCCCAGTTCGAACACGCCGTAGGCCGCGTCGCAGGGCAGGCGCGCCAGGCTCAGGGGTACGCCCCACTGGTTGTTCAGATTGCCCTGGCTGGCATAGGTCGGGCCTTGGGCGGACAGGCACAGCGCCAGCGCCTCCTTGGTCCCGGTCTTGCCGACCGATCCGGTCACGGCGATGATCCGCGCGCCGCTGCGTAGGCGCGCATGATTGCCGAGGGCCTCCAGGCCCGCCATCGTGTCGTCGACGACCAACAGCGGCGCGTCGGGGGGCACGTTCGGCGGCGGCTGATGCACCATCGCGGCGGCCGCCCCGCGCGCCAGGGCGTCGGCGGCGAAGTCGTGGCCGTCGAAACTCGGACCCTTTAAGGCCACGAACAGGTCGCCGGGCCGGACCGTCCGGCTGTCGATCGAGACGCCGGATGCCGACCAGTCGCCGGCCGCCATGCCGTCGGTCGCCTGGGCCGCCTCGGCCGCCGACCAAAGCACCTTTTGGTTCAAGCCAACGATCTTCATAGCCGTGCCTCCGCATCGATGCCCTTGACCGCCTCGCGCGCCACCTCGACATCGTCGAAGGGGCGAACCTCCGTGCCCACGATCTGACCCGGCTCGTGCCCTTTGCCGGCGATCACCAGAATGTCTCCGGATCGCAACGCCTCCACGCCGGCGCGGATCGCCTCGGCGCGATCGCCGATCTCGCGGCCATCGGGGCAGGCCGCCATGACGGCTGCCCTGATCGCTGCGGGGTTCTCCGTGCGCGGATTGTCATCGGTGACGATCGGCAGGTCGGCGAGGCGCCGGACCACGGCGCCCATCTGCGGGCGCTTGCCCGGGTCGCGGTCGCCACCGCAGCCAAACACCGCGATCAGCCGCCCATGCACGTGCGGCCGCACGGCGGTCAGGACGGTCTCCAACGCATCCGGCGTGTGGGCATAGTCGACATAGACCGCCGCGCCGTTGGACAGGACCGCTGCCTGTTCCAGCCGTCCGCGAACACCTGTCAGGCCGTTCAGGCCCGCCAGCGTCGCGTCCTCGTCCGCGCCAAGCGCCAGGGCCAGACCGACGGCGCAGAGCGCGTTCATCGCCTGAAACGCCCCGATCAAGGGCAGTTCATGCACCACCGTTCGGCCGTTCACCGACAGTGTCAGCCTCTGGCCATGCGGCAGAACGGCCCGCTCCGTCAAACGAAGATCGCTGGCGTCGTTTCCGTACGACAGCACCTGCCGGCCCGCATCGCCGGCCGTCTTCGCGATCGACCGCCCCGCGTCGCCGTCGATGTTCACGACGGCGGTGCCCGTTGGCGCCAACACCTCGCTGAACAGTCGCGCCTTGGCGGCAAGATAGGCCGCCATCGTCTTATGATAGTCGAGATGATCGCGGCTTAGATTGGTAAAGCCGGCCGCACCGACGGCGACGCCGTCCAGTCGATACTGTGACAGGCCATGGCTGGAGGCCTCCATCGCCAGATGGCCAACGCCCGAGCCCGCTAACTCTGCAAGGATCCGGTGCAGTGTCACGGGGTCTGGCGTTGTCAGGGCGCCGTAGGTGTCTCGGCCCGGAGACTTGACGCCCAGCGTGCCAAGGCTGGCGGCGGCCAAACCCTGGCGTGACCAGAGTTGGCGCAGAAAATCCGCCGTCGAGGTCTTGCCGTTCGTGCCGGTGATCGCGGCGATATGCTCAGGCTGGCGCCCGTAGAACGCGGCCGCCATCAGAGCGAACCGACGGCGAGGGTTCTCGTCGGTGATCAACGTGACGTCCCGGCTGCCCTCTGGCAGGCTGGTGCCCGAAGGCGCCAGGATGGCCACGGCGCCCTTGGCCACGGCCTCGCCGATGTAGGCCCGCCCGTCCGCGACCGTTCCGGGCAAGGCCGCGAACAGAAAGCCCGGTTCGACGCCGCGGCTGTCGGCGGTCAGTCCGCGCAGCGTGCCTGGCAGATCGTCGGGCAGGGGGGGCGTGGTCAGCATCTTGGTCATTGCGGCTCGGCGGGGACGGGCCCCCGGTCCAGCACGTCTTCGGTCAGCGCCAGGGCGTCGACGATCGCCGGATCGGTCGGGTCGAACGGCGCCAGGCCGACCATCGGCGCCATGCGCTCGATGACCCGGCGCACGGTCGGTGCCGCGACCCAACCGCCGGTGGCGTAGCCATATGTCTCAGCCGTTCCATGCGGCTCATCCAGCATGACGAAGATGACGTATTCGGGGCTGTGAATGGGAAAGGCTGCGATGAAAGATGAAATCAGCGCGTCATCCGAATAGCGCCGTCCGGCGGGTTTCTCGGCGGTTCCGGTCTTGCCGCCGACCAGATAGCCCTCCGCGGCGGCGTTCCGGCCCGTGCCGCCTTCGACCACCAAATTCATGAGCCGACGCATGCTGTCGGACGTCTGTTCGGAGAAGATCCGGCGTTCCTCGCCGCTGCCGCCGGGCGCCAGGCTGGGCGGGCGGTAGATGCCGCCATTCACCACCGACGCCACGCCTGCGGCAAGCTGGATCGGGCTGACCGCGATCCCATGGCCGAAGGAAATCGTCATGGTCTCGACATCGTTCCAACGGCCGGGCACCAGCGGTGCCGTCACCTCGCCCAGCTCGATCGGCGGCGTCGTCAGCATGCCGAGGCGGCCCATGTATTCGCGCTGGGTGTCGGTCCCCATGGCCATCGCCATGCGCGCCGAGCCGATGTTGGAAGAATACTGAAAAATCTCCGGTACGGTCAGCCAGCGGTTCTGTCCGTGAAAATCGTTGATGGTGAAACGGCCGATACGGATCGGCTGGCTGGCGCCGAACCCGTCGCGCAAGGTCACGGTACCGCTGTCGAGCGCGATTGCCGTGTTAAAGATTTTGAACGTCGAGCCCATTTCATAGGCGCCGAGCGTCGCCCGGTTGAACATGGACTCGTCCTCCGGCCCGCCCGGCGCGTAGGGGTCGAAGTCGGGCATCGACACCATGGCCAGCAGTTCGGAGGTGTTGGCGTTCATGATCAGCCCGACACCGCCGATGGCCGAGAATTGCTCGATCGCGGCCGACAGCTCGTCGCGCACCAGGCTTTGCAGCCGCAGGTCGATCGAGACGCCGACGGTCGCCGTCTCATCGCCCAGCATGTCGTCATAGGTGCGTTCGATGCCCGCCAGCCCATTGCCGTCGACGTCGGTGAACCCGACAATGTGGGCGGCCAGCGGCCCGGCCGGATAGAATCGCTGGTCTTCCTCCTCGAAGCCCAGCCCTGGGATGCCGAGACGGTTGACCTCGAACTGCTGTGACGGGGTGAGGTTGCGATAGAGCCAGACGAACCGCCGGTCGGTGGCCAGAACCTCCTCGGCATGCTCGATGTCGAGGTCGGGCAGAACCGTCATCAACGATGCGATGGCCTGATCGGCGTTCGGGACCAGGGTCGCGTCCGCGAACAGCGAGGCGGAGGGCAGGGTGGTCGCCAGCAGCGCGCCGTTGCGGTCCAGAATGTCGCCCCGCGCCCCGTCGTGAGGCAGAACGGCGGCATTCGCGACCAACAGCCGGCTTTCCTCAGCGCCGTCGAAGACCGATACGTCGATCAGCCGCGCCGCCACGACCAGGAAGGCCAGTGCGAAGACGGCGGCTGTCACCAAGAGCCTGGTCTGACCCACGGCGATGGCGCCGGCGATCTTGGAGGGTTCGTCCGCGACCAGCTGCCCGCCCGGATCGACCTCCGCGTCGTCGCCCGCATAGAAGAGGGCTTCGTCAAGGGCGTTGACAGCGTGGGCGTCGCTCATGGCGCGCTGCCCTCTTCAAGCGGAAGGCCGGGTCCAAAGCTCGCCTCCAGCGGACGATGGCGCGGGATCGGAATGATCGGCATATCGAGCGCGACCAGTTCAAGCGGCGCGGCGACCCGGTATTCGCTGTTGGGCAAGGGCTCGGGGATCTCATCAACGCTGTGGATCATCTGCTCCGGCCTGAGTGCGGTCAGGTCGGTATGCGCGTCGGCCAGGGCCTGCAGGCGGTCGGGCCGCGTCAGGTAGGCCCACTCCGCATTCAGAATCCGGATCGACTCCCGCTCAAACTCGATCGACCGGTTCATCGCGTTCAGCTCGTCTTCCAAGGACTGGACGCGATAGCTGACATGGAAAACGATCGCGCTGGCGACGGCGATCAGGGACAGCCAGATGATGGTGTGCGCCCGGATCATGCGGCCTCGCCGTCCCAGGCCGGCGCCTCGGTCCGGATCGCGGCGCGCAGCTTGGCCGAGCGCGCGCGGGGGTTGGCGGCCAGCTCGTCCGCGCCCGGCTCGATCGGCTTGCGGTTGATCAGCCGGAAGGTCGGCGCCAGGTCGTTGGCCGGCACCGGCAGGTGCCGCGACGCCGCGCGCGACGTGCTGCTGCGCATGGCGAGGAACCGTTTGACCTGTCGGTCTTCCAAACTGTGGAACGAGACGACCGCCAAACGTCCGCCTGGCGCCAAGATCCGTTCGGCCGCCGCCAGCCCACGGCTCAGTTCGCCCAACTCGTCGTTCACCGCGATGCGCAGGCCCTGAAAGCTGCGCGTGGCCGGGTCGATACCGTCCTTGGACCGGGGCACGGCGCGGCGCACGATCTCGGCCAACTGGCCGGTCGTGGTGACCGGCGCCGTGCCTCGCGCCGCGACGATTGCCTTGGCCACGCGGCGGGCAAACCGTTCCTCGCCATAGTCCCGCAAAATGTGGGCTAGCTCGCTTTCGTCGGCGTTATTGACGATATCTGCCGCCGTCGACCCATGATTACCCATACGCATGTCGAGCGGGCCGTCGGCGCGGAACGAAAAGCCACGCCCGGCCTCGTCGAGCTGCGGCGACGAAACGCCGAGATCTAGCGCCACCGCGTCGACCAGCCGGTCGACCAACCGCTCCATATCGCCGAACCGGCCTTCGATCAGCGTCAGACGACCGTCGTAGTTCCCGGCCATGGCGCGACCGTGGGCGATCGCCTCCGGATCGCGGTCGATCCCGATAACCTGGCACTGCGCCGCTTCCAGCAGGGCGGCCGCATAGCCGCCGCGCCCGAACGTGCCGTCCACCACCGTGTCGCCGTCGCCGGGCGCCAGCGCCGCGACCGTTTCGGCCAGCAGCACCGGACTATGCGCTTGCGCGGCCATCAGTTGCCGGCCTTGTGCAGGATGCTGGGCTGGCCGTTGGCCGCCCGTTCCGCCCGACGCTGTTCATACGTCTCCGGCTGCCAGATCTGAAACCGGCTGCTGCCTTTGCCGACGAACATCGCCTGGCCGTCGATCCCGGCCAGTTCCAGCAAGACCTTTGGCAGGATGATGCGGCCGTCCGGGTCGCAACGCATCTCGGAACTGTCGGCGAAATACTCGTCCTCGGCGGCGTCGCGTTCCGGCGAGTTGATGGGCAACGCGTCGATGCGTTCCTGGACATCGTCCATGAACGCCTCCGTCAGGCCGTCGATCGCCCCATCGGCGTCATTGCGCTTGAGATAAAAGAGGCCACCCCCCTGGCTTTCAAGGATCGCGCGGAAGGCCGCGGGCACGCTGACCCGTCCTTTCCGATCGACCTTGTTCAGATGGATGCCCGTAAACCGGCTCATCATATCCCCGACGCCTAGGCCCGAAGGCCATTGCGCCCCTGGCGGCCACGCGCAGCCACGCAAGGACGATCCCGGTCTCAGACGGGATGGTATGGGATATCATGGGTATTTATGGGTCGTCAAACAGTATTTCGGGATAAATGCCTGTTTCTTCGAGGAAATTTCTAACGTTCGTTTAACGGTTGTCCCTCGACGACCCGGTCGAATCAACTAGAGATACGTTGGCAGTTCTCCTCTTTGTTTAGTCATTGGCTCAGGTTGGTTCCATTTTTGTTCTGGTTGAGACTAGCGGGTTCGATCGACCGTCGCAAGGTCGAAGCCCCAAATCGGCCAGACGGCCTGTAAGCCGGGTTCTGTCCCTGCGTCGCCGCAGTGGATGACCATTCATCTGGGACGTTCGTCGCCGAACGCCTCGCGCAACCTACCCGGGTGGCGGGCGAGAAACCCGTCATGCCTGCCGCGCGAACGCGGCGCCATGCACCACCCCTATTCGATCTTGCTCCCGGTGGGGTTTGCCATGCCATCGCCGTTGCCGACGACGCGGTGCGCTCTTACCGCACCCTTTCACCCTTGCCTGACCTTGATCCGGCGGTTTGCTTTCTGTGGCACTTTCCCTGGGGTCGCCCCCGCCGGGTGTTACCCGGCACCGTTTTCCCGTGGAGCCCGGACTTTCCTCCCCCGGCCCGAAGGCCGACGGCGGTCATCCAGCCGTCTGGCTTCATCCCTTATGGGACGGTGCCTGGGCTTGCGCAAGGGCTCACTGATCTGCGGCTACCGCGCCAAGGCTTCCGCCCGGGCGGCAAGATCGAGCCATTGGTCTTCCGCCGCCGACTTGTCGCCGGTGGCGACCTCGAGCCGGTTGCTGAGCGCCCGGTGTCGCTCCGGATCACGCCGATACAGGTCCGGGTCGGCCAGGCTTTGCTCGATCGACGCGATTTCGTGGTCCAGGGCGTCGATCTGCTTTGGCAGTTCGGTCAGGGCCCGCTGGTCCTTGTAGCTGAGCTTGGTCGGTTCCGATTTCGGCTTTGGCTTCGCCGGTTGCGCCGCGCCCTGTCGCCTGGGCCGGCCAGCTGGGCGCGACTGCTCTGGCCGTTGGCGCACATAGTCCGAATAGCCGCCGACATACTCGCCGATCGTGCCGTCCCCCTCCAACGCGATGGTCGAGGTCACCAGCCGATCCAGAAAGTCCCGGTCGTGGCTGATCAGGACAAAGGTGCCCTTATAGGCCCCCAAGACGTCCTCCAGCAGGTCAAGGGTCTCCATATCCAGATCGTTGGTCGGCTCGTCCAGCACCAGAAGATTTGACGGCCGGGCGAACAGGCGGGCCAGCAACAGCCGGTTGCGTTCGCCCCCCGACAGGCTCTTGACCGGGCTGCGCAGTTGTCCGGGCTCGAACAGAAAGTCGTTGATATAGCTGGTAATGTGGCGCTGGCGGTCGCCGACCTGGATCATGTCGCCGCCGTGGGGGATCAGGCTCTGCTGAAGTGTGGCCTCCGGATCGAGGCTCTCGCGTCGCTGATCAAACCAGGCGATCTCGACATTCGCGCCCAGCGTGACGGCGCCGGCATCGGGCGGTTCCAGGCCGATCAGCACGCGAACGAGCGTGGTCTTCCCCGCACCGTTCGGGCCGATGACGCCGACCCGATCACCCCGCAAAAGTCTGGTCGAAAAGCCGGAAAACAGCGTATTGTCACCGAACGAATTGGCCAAGTCCTTGGCGTTGAGGACCAGCTTGCCGCTGCGTTCGGCCGCCGCGACATCGATCTTTGCGGTCGCTGTCGGCGCCGGCCGCTCGCGGCGCTCGGCCCGCATGGCGGCCAAGGCCCGCAGCCGTCCCTGATTGCGTTTGCGCCGCGCGGTGATGCCCTCTACGGACCAGCGCGTCTCCGCCGCGATCTTGCGATTGAGCTTGTGCGCAGCCTCTGCTTCCTCCTCGCGAACCCGCTCCGCCCAGTCCTCGAACCCGTCGAAGCCCTTGTCGCGCTTGCGGATCACGCCCCGATCCAGCCACAGGACCGATTGACTGACGGCACGCAGCAGCGCCCGGTCGTGACTGATCAGCAGCAGGGCGCCGCGAAAGCCGCGCAGATAGCCTTCAAGCCAGCCGATGGCCTTCAAGTCCAAATGGTTGGTCGGTTCATCGAGCAGGATGATGTCCGGTGCGCCGACGATCAGCCGAGCCAGCGCCGCGCGCCGCGCTTCACCGCCGGACAGAGGATCGGTCGGCCGGTCGGGCGACAGGTCCAGGTCCAACAGGGCGCTGTCGACACGATAGACATCGTGGCGCTGGTCCGCAGGCAATCCGCTGGCAACGAAATCGCCGACGGTCGGATGGCCGCGCAGGTCCGGCTCTTGCTCCAGGTACGCAACCTTGGTGCCGGGCTGCAGAAAGTGCTCGCCTTTGTCCAACGCGATCTCACCCGCAAGCACCTTCATAAGGCTCGACTTGCCGGCGCCGTTGCGCCCTACGAGACAGGCCTTGTCGCCGGCCGCCAGAGACAGGTCGAGGCCGTCGAACAGCGGTCGCGGGCCGAAGCCCAGCACCGCCTGGCGGACAGCCAACAGGGGTGGTTCACCGACCATCTATAGAGGCCTACTTCAGCCCGCGTTCGGCCCTGATCCGGTCGTATGCTGCGTTGATCGCGGCAAGCCGCCGGTCGGCCACCTCAACGAACTCCGCCGGCATACCCTGCGCGACCAGCCGGTCCGGGTGATGCTCACGAACCAGCTCGTGATAGGCCTTCTTCAGGCTTTCGTCGTCGGTATCGCGAGTGACGCCAAGGGCCGTGTACGGATCGTCCGGGTCGGCGCCAATCTCGCTTGCCCGGATCCGGTCGAAGGTCGCGTCGTCGAAGCCGAAGATCGTCGCGACGTTCTTCAGATAGGCCAGCTCGTCGGCATGGATCTTGCCGTCCGCCTTGGCGATGTAGAACAGGCACAGCAGCAGCTCCTCCAGGACCGCCGGCCTGTCGTTGAACAGGCCGGCGATCTGGCGGGCGTAGGGCTCGTAGCCCGCGCTGTCCTGCCGCGCCATATTGAAGACGCGGGCCACATTGTGGGTTTCGCTGGGCGGCACCTTGAACACACGCTTGAACGCGTCGACCTCGTCGCGCGTCACCCTGCCGTCGGCCTTGGCCATCTTGGCGCCCAGCGCAATCACCCCGATAGTGAAGGCGATGTGCCTGGTGTTGTCGCGTTCAGGCCCCGACGCCGGACGAGCGCCCTCGATCAAGCCGGCTTCCTGGCCGGCGCGCTCGACCACATGGCCGGCGGCCGCACCCAGCAGCGCACCCAACGGGCCGCCAATGGCGAAACCCGCCGCACCGCCGATCAGAGCGCCCCAAATGCTCATCGTTCAAACCGCTGGAAAAAGGTCGGAATGTCGGTCCAGGTCATGACGGCCCGGTCTTACTGCATTGCAGCGAACGATGCCACCGGGGCGTGAACATGGCAGCAATTAGGATTTCATCGGTGTGCATTGCCCTGCACGGGGGTCTTGACTAGGTTTCTGGCAAGTTTTCCGGCCCGGAGCGGGCCTACGAGGCGCACCAGCATGGCGGTATCCGCGACAGTACAGCATCTCAATCCAGTCTCGCCCGAGCTGATCGGGCGCTTGACGGAGCTTTTGGGCGAGCGGCTGAGCACGAACCCTTCCGTTCTCGACCAGCACGGGCATGACGAAAGCTATCATCCGACGGAACCGCCGGACGCGGTGGCCTTCGCCCAATCGACGGAAGAGGTTTCGGCGATCGTGCGCCTATGTGCGGAATACGGCGCCGCGATCATACCTTTCGGCACCGGCACATCGCTGGAGGGCGGCGTCGCGGCGGTTGCGGGCGGAATCTGCATCGACCTGTCGGGTATGAACAAGGTGCTGCGTGTCAGCGTGCCAGATCTCGATTGCACCGTGCAAAGCGGGGTGACGCGCAAGCAGCTGAACCACGAGCTGCACGACACCGGCCTGTTCTTTCCGATCGATCCAGGCGCGGATGCCTCGATCGGCGGCATGGCGGCGACCCGGGCCTCCGGCACCAACGCGGTCCGCTACGGCACGATGCGCGATTGCGTGCTGGGCCTAACGGTCGTCCTGGCCGACGGCCGGGTCATTCACACCGGCGGCCGGGCGCGCAAGTCGGCGGCCGGCTACGACCTGACACGTCTGTTCATCGGGTCGGAAGGGACGTTGGGCATCATCACCGAGGTTACGCTGCGTCTCAGCGGCGTTCCAGAGGCGATATCGGCCGCTGTCTGCTCCTTCCCGACCATCGAGGATGCCGTCAACACGGTGATCATGACCATCCAGTCCGGCGTGCCCGTCGCCCGCATGGAGCTTTTGGACGACGTCCAGATGGACGCCTCGAACCGATATTCCAAGCTGAACTACGCAGTCCTGCCGACCTTGTTTTTTGAGTTTCATGGCTCGCCCGGCTCGGTGGCCGAGCAGGCTGAAACGGTCGGCGAAATTGCCCGAGAGTTCGGCGGCGCCGACTTCCAATGGGCCAATCGGCCGGAGGAGCGGAACCGGATATGGCGCGCACGCCACGAGGCATACTATGCGGGCCTGGCGCTGCGACCGGGTGGAAAGGGGATGCCGACGGACATCTGCGTGCCGATTTCGCGCCTGGCCGACTGCATCACCGAAACCAAGCGGGACATTGCGGACAGCGGCTTGTTGGCGCCGATGGTCGGCCATGTCGGCGACGGCAACTTTCATCTCAGCATCGTCGTCGACCCCGATGACGCCGAGGAAATCGCCCGGGCGGACGCCCTGCACGAACGGATGGTCTTGCGCGCGATCGAAATGGGCGGTACCTGCACGGGTGAACATGGTGTCGGCTACGGCAAAATGCGTTTCCTGTCCGCGGAGCACGGCGATGCGGTTGAGACCATGCGCGCGATAAAGCTGGCGCTCGACCCCGAAAACCGTATGAATCCGGGTAAAGTGGTGCAGGTGTAAGGTGGTCGTCGTCGGGCGGTCGCCGCGCTGATCCGGCCAAGCTGACACTGATCGGCTTTGGCCGCCGATCCGCGCCGGGCCCGCAACCCTAACCAACGAAACCGACCAGATCGCGGTCAGCCCTTGAAGAAGATCTTATTCGGCCTGTTCGTCTTTGTGTGCTTGGCCATCGTCACCTTGCTGGCGTTGCCGAGCTTCATTGACTGGAACACCCGCCGCGATTGGGTCGAACGCCAGCTCTCGGCCATGCTCGACCGCGAGGTCGAGATCGCGGGCGAGCTGGACTTCGCGCTTCTGCCAACGCCCATCCTGTCGGCCGAACGCGTCCGTTTGACGAACGCGGACGGTGAGACGCTGGCCGATATCGACACCGTCGATCTGCGCATGGCGCTGCTGCCACTCCTCGGCGGTCGCTTCGCCATGGAGCAGGTGACCCTGGTCAATCCGGTCGTCGATCTCATGGCTGGCGGGGCGGGGCTCGGCCTGACCACCGCACTTAACGAGCCCACGTCGGCCGACCGGGTGCGCCTGGACAGCATGACGATCGAAAACGGCATGCTGCGCTGGTTGGGGCCGGATGCTGCCCGCGAAATTGTTCTCGACGGGATATCCGTGCAAGTCTCGGCGGATAGCTTGGCCGGTCCTTTCACGGTTGCCGGCAACCTCAACCTCGATGGGCGCCCGGTGTCGGTAGAGTTGAGCGCCGGACGGCTCTCGGCGGCGGGTGCCTGGCCGATGACGATCGCCTTTGGCCTGGACAGCGGTGACACGGCGGGTCGCTACAGCGGCCTGGTCGGCCTGGACGGCCATTTGCAAGGTGACCTGCGCCTGGAAGGCAGCGACCTGGTCGAGGCGTTTGGCGATCTGTTTGCCGCTGTGGCCCCGCCGGAAGAATGGGCTCAGCCCTTCTCGCTCTCCGCCCGCCTTCTCGGACGCGACGGTGCCGTCGAGTTCAACGGGTTGGAGTTTGCCGTTGGTGAGACGCGGGCCAGCGGCGCGATGTCGGTCACGCTGGCCGAAACGCCCACAATTGCGGTCAACGCCAACATCAACCGCGTCGACTTGGCGCGCACGGCGTCAGCGGTTGAAGGGCGGTGGCTGTCGGCCTTGTCGGAGGACCGCTGGTCGTTGCCGTCAGGCCTGCGATTGACGACCGATCTCTCGATCGGCGCGCTGGGGCTTGGCGGCACGCCGGTTCGACAGGTCCGCCTGAATGCGACGCTGGGCGATGGTGCCCTTTCGATCAGCCGCCTGACGGCGCAAATGCCCGGCGGCACGGACCTTCGCGCGGTCGGCACCGTCGGACCCGGCGAAGACGGGCGCAGCCAGGCCGATATCGCCCTGGAAATGGCGTCCGGCGACCTGCGGCGGCTGCTCACTTGGGGCGGCGTTGATGTCTCGGCCGTGCCGGGAACACGCCTGCGGGCCTTCAACGGACGCGCCGCGATCGCCGGCCGGCCGGATGACTTTCAGATCACCGGCTTGGATGTGGTGGTCGACACGATGCGACTGTCGGGCGGTCTCGCCTATCGCGACCAGGGGCGCCCGGGCCTTGGCTTGCGGCTGGAGGTCGACGAACTGAACCTGGACGCCTATGCCGAAACGCAACTCGCCGCTCCCGGCGTGATCCTGGCGGCCGGCACGGATGAGCTTGGCGCGATCTGGCCCGCGCTGGCCGGGTTCGATGCCAACGTCGATATCAGCCTTGGGCGTTTGCAGGCGGCCGGCTTGTCGATCGACCAGATCGCGCTGGTCGGTACGCTGAATCGCGGCCAGCTTGACCTGCGCGGCGCGTCGATCGCGAATTTCGAGGGCGCATCGGTGGGCTTGAGCGGGCGCATCGAGCAGGTTTGGCCGATCGAAGACGTCGACCTGACCCTCGAGGTCGCTGCCGCCGACCCGCGACGCGCTCTGGACACGCTGGGCATGGATGTGGACTGGCCGATCGAAAGGCTGGGCGCGGGTGACGGTCATCTGCGCGTGGTTGGCGGCTTCGATCGTCTCGATCTGGAGGCCCAGCTTGATGTCGATGTCGGTGACATCGCGCTCGGCGGATCGATCGCCGATCCTATCGGCCAGCCGGTCTACGATCTGGCGACCCGCATTACGCATGACGACCTGTTGCAGGTGATCCAGGTGGCGTGGCCATCCTACGCGCCGCGCGGCGATCTCGGCGCGCTGGATCTTTACGCCACGATCCAGGGAACGAACGAGTCTCTGACGTTCGGCGATCTGGTCGGTCAGCTTGGTGAGATCAGCCTGGGTGGCCAGGTTCAGGTCAACACGGATGGCGCCAGGCCCTCCTTCGATGCCGCGCTTGGCACCAATCAGGTCTCGATCGAGCCGTTTCTACCGCAGCCGGAGCCGAGTTTCGTCGCGCCCGGCGAAAACCGCTGGTCGACGCGGCCGTTCGCGTGGCCGGACCTGTCGGGCATCGACGGCCATGTGCTGCTGACGGCCGGCACGGTCGAGGTGGCCGGTATGGTCTTGGATGCGCCCGCTCTCGAAGGCGACCTGGACGATGGCGTGTTCCACCTATCGCAGGCCAGCGCCGGGCTCTTTGGCGGTCGGGCGGGGCTTTCGGGTCACATCGCGTTCGATCAGCCGACCGAGATCAGCTTCGATCTCGCGCTTGCCGATGCTAACCTTGACCAGATGCTGAGCGATGGGGCCGGCATCGATGGAGCATCCGGCACGCTCGACCTGGCGCTGCTTGGCGCGGGGCGTGGCGAAAGCCCGGCGGACCTTGTCGCCGATCTGAGCGGCGAGGGGCTGCTGGCCGTGCGCGACGGGACCGTCGATCGACTGGACCTGGCGACCGTGAGCGACCGGCTCGGGACGCTGGAGGACCCGCTGGAGTTTCTTGAGGTCGTCCGTGGACCGCTCATCGACGGAACAACGGGTTTCGCCGCCTTTAATGCGCCCTTGACCCTTCAGGACGGCGTCGTCGCCAGCGACGCGGTCCGCTGGCGCGCCGATGCCGGGCTCGGCGAGGGCAGCGGGTCGCTGAACCTGACCAGCCTTATGTTCGACGCTTTGCTAGAGGTCAGCCTGTTCGCCCATCCGGAGGCGCCGCCGTTCGTGATCGGCTTCTCCGGGCCCCTCGACCGTCTGCAGCGCAGCCTCGACACCGACGCGCTCAGCGCCTGGGTCGCCCAGCGGGCGGCAGAGGCATTGACCGACCGGCTAAGGGCGCCGGATGAACCGGCAGCCGAGCCCGGCGGTCCGCCACGTCTGCAGGCACCCGACGCTGGTGGCGTGGCGCCTTCGGACGATCTGAGAACCCAACAGCGCGGCTTCGACCCCGCAGGCGATCGTCTCAGGGCCGCGATCAATCGGCCCGACCAGATCTAATCTGTCGCCCGGCCGTCCCTAACGGCCTCCAGCACATAGACGCGCAGTGCGCTTGACAGGTTGGCCGGCTCCGGCTCGTTCAGTCTCTCGGCATCGATTTCGCCGACCAGCGCCGCGAGAGACATCTGGCGTTGACTGGCGATCCGCTGCAGGTCATCCCAGAACGGTGCCTCAAGGGAAACGGACGTGCGGTGTCCGGCGATCGTGATGCTGCGCTTGACCGTCACCTGGTCCCGCGATCAGGGGCTGGGGCCGACCATGTCATCGGGGCGCACCCATTCATCGAATTGCTCCGCCGTCACCAGGCCAAGCGCCAGCGCCGCGGCCTTCAGCGTGGAGCCGTCTTCGTAGGCCTTCTTGGCGACCTTGGCGGCATTGTCATAGCCGATATGGGGGTTCAGTGCCGTCACCAGCATCAGCGACTCATGCATAAGCGTATCGATGCGTTCGCGGTTGGCGGTGATGCCGACCACGCACAGATCCGCAAAGCTGCGCGCGGCATCCGCCATCAGGCGAATGGACTGCAGCAGGCTGTAGATCATGACCGGCTTGAAGACGTTGAGCTCGTAGTGCCCCTGCGAGCCGGCGACGGTAATGGTCATGTGGTTGCCCATGATCTGGGTGCAGACCATGGTCATGGCCTCCGACTGCGTCGGATTGACCTTGCCGGGCATGATCGACGAGCCGGGCTCGTTCGCCGGCAGGGTGATCTCGCCGATGCCGCAGCGCGGGCCGGAGCCGAGCAGGCGCACGTCCTGGGCGATCTTCAGCATCGCCACCGCCAGGACGTTCAAGGCCCCCGACATCTCGACCAGGGCGTCGTGCGCCGCCATGACCTCGAACTTGTTTTCCGCCGATTCAAACGGAAAGCCCGTGATGTCGGCGACCTTCGTCGCGAACAGTTCGGCAAAGCCGATCTTGGCGTTCAGGCCGGTGCCGACGGCCGTGCCGCCCTGGGCCAGGTGCAGCAGGCGTGGCAGCGCGCTTCGGACGCCGGCGATGCCATACTCAACCTGCTTGGTATAGCCGGAGAATTCCTGACCCAGCGTCAGCGGCGTGGCGTCCTGCAAATGGGTCCGCCCGATCTTCACGATGTCGCGGAACTCTTCCGTCTTGTCGTTCAAGGCATGGTGCAGATGCTCCAGCGACGGGATCAACTCATGTTCGATCTGCTCGACCGCCGCGATATGCATGGCGGTCGGAAAGGTATCGTTGGACGACTGGCCCTTGTTGCAGTGATCGTTGGGGTGCACCGGGCTCTTTGAACCGATCTCACCGCCGAGGATCTCGATCGCCCGGTTGGACAGGACCTCGTTGGCGTTCATGTTCGACTGCGTCCCCGATCCGGTCTGCCAGACCACCAGCGGGAAATGCTCCGCGAGCGTGCCGTCGATGACCTCTTCCGACGCGGCGACGATCGCGCTGCCGATATCCGTCGGCAGCACGCCAAGTTCCATATTGGCCTGGGCGGCCGCCTTTTTCTGGATCCCCAGCGCGCGGATCAAAGGCTGGGGCATCTTCTCCGTGCCGATTTTGAAGTTTTGCAGGCTGCGTTGGGTCTGCGCGCCCCAATACTTGTCCGCGGGCACCTCCATCTCGCCGAGACTGTCGGTTTCGATCCGTGTCGGTGGTTTCTCGGGCATTGACGAACGGTCCTTCGATCGGCTGGTTTTAAGGGGAGGCAGTCATAGCACAGCGTGGTGCAAGGGCAATCGCGAGGGCTAGTCGCTCAAGCGCCGGTTAACGTGGCCCACTTTTCGGCCGGGCCTAGCCTCTGCCTTGCCATAGAGATGAAGTCGCGCGCGCGGGTCGGACAGCAAGGAAGGCGCGCGATCCACGGCGTCGCCCAGCAGGTTTTCCATCTCGGTCGGCCAAAGCACGTCGACGGGCCCTAGCGGTTGCCCGGTAACGCACCGGACCAGCTGTTCGAACTGATCGGTCGCGCAGCCATCCTGGGTCCAATGGCCGGAATTGTGCGGTCGCGGCGCCATCTCGTTGACCAGCAGGCCGTCGTCCTCGGTCAAGAACAGCTCGACCGCCAACAGGCCCACGCTGTCAAAGCGATCGGCCAGCGTACGGCCGATCGCTTCGGCCCGCTGGCACACCGGCGCGGAGCGGGGCGCGGGCGCGGTGCTGACGGCCAGGATATGGTTTTCGTGCTGGTTCTCGGCGACGGGAAAGCACGCGATTGTGCCGACTGCATCCCGCGCCGCGATCACCGACAGCTCCGCGACGAAGGGCACGAAACCTTCCAAGATCGCCGGCACGCCGCCGATCGCGTACCAAGCCGCCTCGACCTGGCCAGGATCGTCGATCCGAACCTGACCCTTGCCGTCATAGCCCAGCCGCCGCGATTTCAGGACTGCGGGCGTGCCAATGGCGCGGAGGGCCTCGACAAGGTCCTCAACACTGTCCACGGCCCTGTAGGGCGCCGTTTCGATGCCGGCCGCGCGAACGAAATCCTTCTCCAACAGACGATCCTGGCACACGGCCAGCACGTCGGGACCGGGATACATCGGCCGCTTTCCGGCGAGATATTGCACCGCCCCCAGGGGGATGTTCTCGAACTCGTACGTCACGACGTCGACCAGTTCGGCGAAATGGTCGAGCGCGGCGCGGTCTTCGTAGCCGGCGGCAAGGTGGCGGTCGGTGACCTGGGTGGCCGGGGCGTCCGGCTCCGGGCACAGAATGTGGCAGCGATAGCCCAGGCGTGCGGCCGCGAGCGCGGTCATCCGGCCCAACTGGCCGCCGCCCAGGATGCCGATGACGGCGCCGGCGGGAAGCGGCATGTCAGGCGTTGTCCGAGGGGTGCTCGGCGACGCTGTCCGTCTGGCGCCGACGCCAATCCGAAACCGCGCCGGCCACCGCCGGGTCGTTCAGTGCGACGATTTGGCCCGCCAGCAGGGCCGCGTTCACCGCGCCCGCCTTGCCGATGGCCAACGTTCCGACCGGCACCCCGGCGGGCATCTGCACGATCGACAGCAGACTGTCCAGCCCGCTAAGCGTCCGGCTTTGAACGGGGACGCCAAGCACCGGCAAAGCCGTCATCGAGGCCATCATGCCCGGCAGATGGGCCGCCCCCCCGGCGCCCGCGATGATCACGCGCAGGCCGCGCCCCGCCGCAGTCCGGGCATAGTCGTACAGCCGGTCCGGCGTCCGATGGGCGGAGATGATCCGGCTCTCGTACGGCACGCCCAGCTGGGACAGGGTGTCCGCCGCATGCCGCAGGGTTTCCCAGTCCGACTGGCTGCCCATGGCGATACCGACGACGGGCGACGGCGATGCGGTTTCGTCGGGCATGGGCTTTGTCCGTGTTTGGCTCGATGGCCACGAGGATAAGGGGTGATCCGGCCCGGCCGAGTGGCCTGGGCCGGGTGTTAAGCGATGATGTCGGGAACCGTCTGACTCTCCAGGCGCGCGATCTCGTCTTTCAGCGCCAGCTTCCGCTTTTTCAGCCGTTGCATGCGCAGTTGATCGAACGGCACCGACTCCGCCAGCCGCTCGATCACGTCGTCGAGATCACGATGTTCCTGTTGCAAGGCCTTCAATCGGTCTTGCGGGTTTTCAAGATCCGCCATCCTGGGCGGCATTATCCAATTATCGCGGCTGGTGACAAACCGTTTTTGCACGTCGCGATGCGGTTCGTTCGGCATTGCATCACCCGGGCGTTCTGGTATCACTAGCGCCGATTTTTGGCCCTCCAGCTTATAAGATGTTGCGAACATGGCAGGTGAGAAGCGCATCGGCATTCTGACCAGCGGCGGCGACTGCGCGGGATTGAACGCGGTCATCCGGGCCGCCGTCTTCCGGGCGGCGGAGTTGGGTTGGACGATCATCGGGATCAAGGAAGGCACGATGGGGCTCTTATCCCGGCCCCTGCAATATGAAGTGCTGAAAACCACGATGTTCTCCGGCCAGGTGATGCGCCAGGGCGGGACCATCCTGGGTACCACGAACAAGGGCAATCCCTTTGCCTTTCCGATGGCTGACGGTTCGACCAAGGACCGATCGGCGGAGATCGTCGGCGGTTGCCACGAACTCGGGCTTGACGCCCTGATCGGCATCGGCGGCGACGGCAGCTTTGCCATTCTGCGCAAGCTCTTCGCCGACAGCGGCATCGGTCTGGTCGGCGTGCCCAAGACGATCGACAATGATGTCGGCCACACCGAGATGTCGGTCGGTTTCGACACCGCCGTTGTCGTCGCAACCGAGGCCTTGGACCGGCTTCAACCGACCGCCGCCAGCCACGCCCGGGTCATGGTCTTGGAGGTCATGGGGCGAGACGCCGGCCATATCGCGCTGGCCGCGGGCATCGCGGGCGGCGCGGATGTGATCCTGATCCCCGAGATCCCCTACCGGATCGAAAGCATCACCGAGAAGATCAGGCAGGTGCGGGCCATGGGCCGGAACTTCGCGCTGGTGGTGGTCTCCGAGGCCGTGAAAACCCAGGACGGATCAGCCGTTCATAAGGAATTCGCCGACGGTCAGAAGCGCTTCGGCGGTATTGGCGAGTATGTCAGTGATCAGATCGCCAACGCGACGGGGGCGGAGGCCCGGGTCACCGTTCTGGGCCATGTTCAACGCGGATCACCGCCAAGCTGGCGCGACCGGATGGTTGCCTCGGCCTTCGGTGTTCACGCCGTCGATCTGGTCGCCGAGGGCAAGTTCGATCGCATGGTCGCCTGGTCCGACCGACAGGTGGTCGACGTCGCCCTGGAAGAGGCCATCGCCCACTACAAGGTCATCGAAATGGACGAGCCCCTGGTTCGAACCGCGCGGGGCCTGGGCATCTGCCTGGGCGACTGAGCGGCACAGACTTCCGGGGTGTAGCCTTTGACGTAGCCGATCTGCGATAATCGGACGCCCGCCGATTCTTTTTCGCCCTCGATTCTTTTTCATTGAAATCGAGGTCGATTCAAAACAAGTCTTATAGAGATGGGGTCGGAAGGGTAATTTAGTTTCAAAACAACAAATGGAGGACGTGAATGTTGATGGAGCGGATCGAAGCCTTGCGTGCCCGTCACGCCGATCTTGACACCCAGATAACCGAAGAAGGCCATCGACCACATCCAGACGACATACGACTTTCGGAACTGAAACGAGAAAAGCTCAAACTCAAGGACGAGATCACGCGGTTGACCGTCAATTGATCTTGTCGTTTCACACTGCCGATTGTAACCGGCGAGGGCCTGGCGGGCTCCGACCGGTGAATTGAGAACGGGCGCGCCGGATGGGCGCGCCCGAAGTCGTTTGGGATCAGTGTACGTTTTCCGGGGCGAACGGCTCGTCCAGCGGTTCGGCCTCGGGCGCTGGTGGCTGCTCCTCAGGCGGTGGTTCGGTGATCCCCGCCCGCTTGCGCGCCTTGGCCAGCGCCTCCGACAAGTCCTGATAAGTGCATAGGCCAAGCTGGACTGGGCTCTGTGCCTTGATATTTGCGCTGTTCCAGTGGGTCCGATCGCGCACCGCATTGATCGTTGGCTTGGTCGTGCCGATCAGCCGGCCGATGGCGGCATCGCTCAGCTCCGGATGGTTTTTGAGCAGCCAGGAAATGCCGTCCGGCTTGTCCTGGCGCTTGGTCACCGGGGTATAGCGCGGGCCCTTGGTGCGCGCCTTCGGCATCGGCATGTCGTGGACGGCCAGTTTCAGCCGGGCCGACGGGTCCGCCTGGCAGCGGTCGATCTCTTCCTGGGTCAGTTGCCCGTTGGCGATGGGGTCCATGCCGACCATGCCGATTGCAACCTCGCCGTCGGCGATCGCCTGGATCTCCAACTCGTGCAGGCCGCAGAACTCGGAGATCTGATCGAAACTGAGTGCCGTATTTTCGACCAACCAAACCGCTGTGGCCTTGGGCATCAAGGGCTGGGACATGGGTTTTCCTACCTAGCTGTGACGATTCTATAGAAATGACTGAGGCTGCGCGTCCGGCCGTCGATCACGCGGTCGGGCGCGTCCGCCCCTGATAATCCTGCTGCAGAGACGGGCGATCGGTCGGCGCCTCACAACACGCGACCAATTGCCACCCGTGCATATAGGGCCTTCCGGCAATCTAGGCAAATAGGTTGTCGGATCAGGTCTCTAAGATGATTTTCCCGATATGACTGCTCGTCTCCATCAAGGCATGAGCTTCTGCCGCTTTTTCTAGTGGCATGGTCGCATGGACTACTGGGCGTACCTCGCCGTTTTCTAGAAGAGGCCAGACTTGCTCGCGCAGTTGCGCTGCAATCGCAGCCTTGTCGGCGATAGAGCGCGGACGCAACGTCGATCCCGTCAGGGTCAGGCGCCTGACCATGACCGGTCTTAGGTCCAGGGTCACTTTGGCGCCGCCGAGAAAAGCGATGGAGACGTGCCGGCCATCGACGGCCAGCGCACTGATGTTGCGCGGCAAATAGTCGCCGCCGACCATGTCCAATACCAGATCCACGCCTTTGCCGGCCGTCGCTTCCTTGGCGATGGCGACGAAGTCCTCAGTCCTGTAGTTGATCGCCCAGTCAGCCCCCAAATCGCGGCAGGCGGCGCATTTCTCGTCGCTGCCGGCGGTCGTCAGCACGGTCGCGCCAAAGCTCTTGGCAAGCTGGATCGCGGTCGTGCCGATGCCGCTGGACCCGCCATGGATCAGGATGGTTTCGCCCGCTGCCAATCGGCCGCGCTGAAACACGTTGGTCCAGACTGTGAAGAAGGTTTCCGGCACAGCCGCCGCCTCGACCATCGACAGGCCGGTGGGAACGGGCAGGCATTGCGGCGCCGGTGCCACGCAATACTCGGCGTAGCCCCCGCCAGCGACCAGGGCACATACCGCATCGGCCCGCGCCCAGCCGTCGACATTCGGGCCGACCTCGACGATCGTGCCCGCGACCTCCAGGCCGGGCAGGGGGCTGGCGCCCGGCGGTGGGGGATAGCCGCCCTTGCGCTGCAAAACGTCGGGCCGGTTGACGCCGGCCGCCGCGACCTTGATCAGCACCTCGCCTTCACCGGGGCTGGGGACCGGCAGGGTCGCCGGCCGCAGCACGTCCGGTGCACCCGGTTCCGTGATTTCGATCGCGGTCATTTCCGCGGGCGGGGAGGCGGCCTCGGCCATTAATGGTCTCCATGAAACAGGGATGAAGCGGCGTCTTGGTAGCGCCCGGGCCTGCCTCTTGGCAAGTTGCCGTCTGGCCGGCACCCTGCGCGCAGCACAATCGAGCAAAAGGATCAGAAATGGAGCCCGAGGATCTTGAACCGCGCCGCCCCAAGATCGCGCCGCCCAATCTCGACCCCTTGTCGATCGAGGACCTCAAGGACTATATCGCCCAGTTAGAGGCGGAGATCGAGCGGGTGCGCGCGGTCATCGCCGCCCGCAAGGATCATCTCAGCGAAGCCGAGAAGTTCTTCAAATCCTGACGTTTTAGGAGGCGTGCAGTCCCATGGCCCTGCTCACCGGCAAGTCCGCCCTTGTAACCGGCTCGACCAGCGGCATCGGTTTGGCGATGGCCCAGGCCCTTGCGGCCGAGGGCGCCGACGTGATGCTGAACGGTTTCGGCGACCCGGACGCGATCGAACGGACCCGTTCGGGGTTGGCAGAGGAGACCAGCGTCAGCGTCGGCTATCACGGGGCCGATCTGTCGCGCCCGGATGAGATCGAAGAGCTGGTTGGAGCGGCCGCTGCCGCGCACGGACCCGTCGACATCCTGGTCAACAATGCCGGCATTCAGCACACCAACCGGATCGAGGATTTCCCGGTGGCGAAGTGGGACGCGATCCTGGCGATCAACCTGTCGTCGGCATTCCATACGACCCGGCTTGTCGTGGCCGGCATGCGCGAGCGCGGCTGGGGCCGCATCATCAACACCGCGTCCGCCCATGGCATCGTCGCCTCGGTCGAAAAGGCCGGCTATGTCGCGGCCAAACATGGCGTCATCGGGCTGACCAAAGTGGTCGGCCTGGAAAATGCGGGCACCGGCGTCACCTGCAACGCCATCAGCCCCGGCTGGGTGCGCACGCCGTTGGTCGAGACCCAGATCGTCGCGCTGGCGGAAAAGCACGGCGTGTCGGTTGAGGAGGGCGCCAAGCTGCTTCTCGGCGGCAAGCAGCCGTCCCTGCAGTTCGTTCAGCCGCAACAGGTCGGCGCGGCCGCCGTGTTCATTTGCTCGCCGGCTGCCGACCAGATGACCGGGGCCAACCTATCCATGGACGGCGGCTGGATCGCGCAATAGATGGCCGCGAGGAAACGGTCCCCCCAACGGATCAACCTGGCGCTGCAAGGCGGCGGTTCGCACGGCGCCTTCACCTGGGGCGTGCTGGATGCGTTGCTGGAGGACGGCCGCTACGAAATCGAGGGCATCAGCGGCACCAGCGCCGGCGCGGTCAATGGCGCGATCCTCACGTGCGGCTTGGCCAAAGGAGGGCGCGAAGGGGCACGACAGTTGCTTGAAGATCTCTGGGTAGAGATCTCGCGCCGCAGTGCCTTCGGCCCGTTCCAGTCCGACTGGCTGGGCCGGCTGACTGGCAGCCCGAACCTCGACGTATCGCCGGCTTACGTCGCTTTCGACTTCATGATGCGGGTTGCCTCGCCCTACCAGTTCAATCCGCTGAACTGGAACCCGCTGCGCGACGTGTTGGACAAGCTGGTCGACATCGACTGTCTGTGCCAGTCGCAACTGCCAAGGCTTTATGTCAGCGCGACAAACGTCGCGAAAGGCCGGCTTCGGGTCTTTGCCGGCGAAGACATCACCATCGACGCGCTGCTGGCCTCCGCCTGCCTGCCGTTCCTGTTCCAGGCCGTCGAGATCGATGGCGAGGAGTACTGGGACGGCGGCTATATGGGCAACCCGACGCTCTATCCCCTCATTCATGCCTGCGAGGCCCGCGACATGCTGGTCGTGCAGGTCAATCCGATTGAGCGGGACGACGTGCCGCGCAGCGGCACTGCGATCATGAACCGGGTCAACGAGATCAGCTTCAACGCCACCTTCATGCGCGAGGCGCGGGCGCTGGGCCTGATCAATCGCTTGCTCGCCGAACACCAGCTCGCCGACGGCCAAAGTGGCCTCAAGCCGATGTATCTGCACATGATCGGCAAGGAGGCGGAGATGGGCCATTTCGGCGCTTCGTCCAAGCTGAATGGCGACCTCGGATTCCTGCGAGAGCTGTTCGCGCTGGGCCGCGAGGCGACCGCCGAATGGCTTACCACCGACGCAGAACATGTCGGTCGCAAATCGACGTTCGAGGTCGCGAGCCTTCAGGCATAAGCCAATTATCTCAAGGCGTTAGCGGGTCTTGAAGCCCGTCCGGCAACTTCCTATGTATATCCTGTCGACGCGGCGCCAATGCTGGGCCGGTCGACGAAAACACAGCTTCGCGGCTTCTTCGGAGGGCGCGTGGCGAGGGCGGGGCCAAGGTGGCACGCCCCACATCACAGGTATCGCTTCTTAGGAGGATAACCAATGCGTACGTTTGATTTGTCTCCGCTGTTTCGGTCCACCGTTGGCTTTGACCGAATCTCCCGCGTTTTCGACAATGCCTTTCAGCAGGACGCGACCACGTCCTACCCGCCTTACAACATCGTCAAGACGGGCGATGACAGCTATCTGATCTCGATGGCCGTGGCCGGCTTTGGCGAGGACGACCTTGAGATCGTCGCCAACGAGAACACGCTGACCATCAAGGGCAATGCCCGCAAGGATGAGGGCGAAGAGACCTCTTACCTCTATCGCGGTATCGCCGGGCGCGCGTTTGAGCGCCGCTTCCAGCTCGCCGATTACATCAAAGTGACCGGTGCGCGGTTGGAAAACGGCCTGCTGCACATCGAGCTTGCCCGCGAGGTCCCCGAGGCCCTGAAGCCTCGCACGATCGAAATCGCAGGCTCCGCCAACAAGCAACTCGAAGCCCAGGCGGCCTAACGGTCAACAACCGATAAGCCAGTGGAGCGGCGCCCACCCCGGGCGCCGCTTTCTTTTTGGGACGCCGATCGGTCAGCCAACCTGCACGCCATGCCACGACCTTACAAACCTAGTGGCGCGCGCCGGGCTCTGACCTGGCTGTCAGGCGTTGTACGCCCACGCTGGGAGCAGAGGTCAGTTGCCGACCAGGAGACCCCGCAGCGTCCCGTCGGTGGACAAGCCGATCAGCATGGGAAACTGGCCGCCGGCCAGGACCAGGTAAAGCGTCGGGCCAATCAGCGCCAGATTCTTCAATCCTGAAGAAAAATGGCCGACGAACCCGAGCGTTCCCAGCGCGTCGATATCGTCTTTCAAAGGCCCGTCGCCGGCTCCGCCATCGAGGATCTTCTGCTTCAGTTCGGTGGCCGCGTCGCGGCTGCGGAAGTGGATGACCGACGCCGGAATGAGAAAGATCACGAGAGCCAGGGCGCCGAGCCGCGGGAAGATGCCGAACAGGATCGAGACGGCCCCCACCCCCATCATCACCATTCCGGCCGTGGCAAAGAAGTTCCTATGCCACTTGAACACCAGGCCGGTTTCCTTCTCGGTGGATTTGAAGGCCCGCACATCGAACCAGAAACCGGTCAGGAACAGCCAGGCGACCGAAATGCGGATCAGGAGCGAGCCGAGTTCTTCCAAGGTCATTGCGTCCCCCTCTTGCATGATCGAAACGACACTTCCACCAGTTCACGATCGGCAAGGCGGAAGGGTGACTGTCGGCCGGCACCCGGCCATGCAGATCATCGTTCTTCATGCCGAGCATTCTGCGCGGCCCGTTTGTCCCGTTCCACCTCTAATGAACTCGGAAATTTGGAAACCGGTGGGCAACCGGGCTAAAAAGGGAACCCTTTCGCACCATTTTCGCAACGGGGATATGCGCCAGGCCGAGGCACGGATTTCCGGGGTTCCGTCAGGCGGTGCATAAGTCGTGCGCTATGCACACCAAACCCGGTGATGCTCACCCATCCCCATGCAGCGTGTCGATGATGCGGTGGGGCAGGGTCATCTCGTCGACGATTTCCTGCAGCCATTCGGGCGTCATCTCGATTTGCCGCCAGACGCCGACCGGCTCCATGAAACCGCCGCGCCAGGGCAGGGACAGATAGAACCGGCCGTTCGAAAACACCGCGCGCGGCCGGCCGCCCTTTGCCATGTCGTCGATGCGCACCATGGCGTCGGCGAAGTCCTTGCCGATCAGACGCCGGGCGGTGGCTTCATTGTCGGCATAGACTTCGTAGTGTTGTTCAAACGCGCTGTCAGGGAAGGTGACCGGCTGCATGTCGCCGATCTTCTTGACCAGACCGCTCAGCCAGTTGCCGATATTGCCGAAGTCCCGGCCGATGAAGACGGTCCCGTCAAATGGCACGGGCACTGAGACCCGGACCAGCAACCCGTTGAACACGGTCGTCGACCTGTTGCGTGTTTTGCCCTGGCTGTGCGTCTGCGTCCGCCTCACGACCTTGCATTCGACCAGGAAGAAGTCGGTGCCGCGGTGGCGTCCGCGCAGGCAGTCGGCGTATCGGGTCCGGTTGCCGCGCGGCACGACCTTCAGATCGAAGAAGTCCTCCACCTCGGGCAGCGTGAACGGGCTGCGTTCATAGTCCATCTCGCCGATGGCCGCCGCAACGGGTGGCGCCAGCGCCGAGGCGGCCCGGTCCTTGAACGAACGCACGTACCAACTCGCCAGGGCGATGCCGCCGACCGTGCCCAGCACGAAGACGATGACGGGAATCAAGAGGCCGACGCCGAACAGCGACAGCAGCATCGCCAGCACAACACCGCCCCCAACGCCGGCGCCCGCCCGAGTCAGCATGCCTTTGCGCACGGCCTGCCGCTCCGTCTCCAAGCGGCCGACGGCCGGACGCATTTGGCGCTCCAGATCGTCCAGAGAAATGCGACCGGCGATGCGTTGGATTGCGTCGGGGGGTGTGGGGGTCGGGTCGGTCATATCGTGGCCTGAGGTCTGGCTCGCTTCGATTGCCAAGGACTGCCAGGTCAGTGTGCGCAATGCACTTCAAAAAACATGACCAGAGTGCGTTATCCGCACAAAAAAGAGGGCCGTTGATCGGCCCTCCGTTGTTCTTGCCTCACCCGTTCAACCCGAGCGTGAGCGGCACATTAATGAAGGCGTCAAAGCGCCGTCAACTGGATTCCTCGGCTTTTTGCCCGACTCGCTCGGTACATGAGAAAGAGAGCAAAACGCCACCCGTTCGGGTGGCGCGATCGTCGAAATATGGCTGAAATCAGGCAGAAAAACCGATTGTCGACAAGGCGTTGGCGGATAATCTCACCTGTCGTCGCGCTGATTGCAACAGCATGAAGGTGAGGTCTTTGTGAACATGCCGTGACCATCGCCCATGACCATCACGGCGGTCACGACGCGACGGCGGCACGAATCTCGTCAAGGATCTGGGGATCGTCGATTGTCGCCGGCACGCTGACCTCCTCGCCGTCGGCGATCTTGCGCATCGTGCCGCGCAGGATCTTGCCGGATCGGGTCTTGGGCAGACGGTCGACGACAAGCGCGGTCTTGAACGCGGCCACCGGCCCGATCTGGTCGCGAACCATCTGCACCACTTCCCGCGCGATATCGCCATGCGGCCGGTCGACCCCGGCCTTCAGAACGACGAAGCCAAGTGGCAATTGTCCCTTCAAATCGTCGGCGACGCCGATGACTGCGCATTCCGCGACGTCCTGGTGCGCCGCCAGCACCTCTTCCATGGCCCCGGTCGACAGCCTGTGGCCGGCCACGTTGATGACGTCGTCGACGCGGGTCATGACATGGACGTAGCCATCCTCGTCGACAAAGCCTGCATCCCCGGTCTTGTAGTAGCCGGGAAAGTCGGTCAGGTAGGCCTGACGGTATCGGTCCTCGGCGTTCCACAGGGTGGGGAAAGTGCCGGGCGGCAGGGGCAGCTTTGCCACCAGGGCGCCGACGTCACCCGGCGCGACCTCCTGTGCTTCCGGGTCCAGCGCCCTGATGTCCCAGCCGGGCACGGCCTTGGTGGCCGAGCCGGGCTTGACCGGGAACAGTTCCATCCCGATCGGGTTGCCGCAGATGGCCCAGCCGGTCTCGGTCTGCCACCAATGATCGATCACGGGCACGTGCAGCTTTTCCTCCGCCCAGCGGATGGTGTCGGGGTCGGACCGCTCGCCGGCGAGGAACAGGGTCCGCAGGCTGGAAATGTCGTGGTCGCCGAGCAGAACGCCGTCCGGGTCTTCCTTCTTGATCGCGCGGAAAGCCGTCGGGGCGGTGAACAGTGCGGCGACCTTGTGCTGGTCGATCACCCGCCAATAGACGCCGGCATCCGGCGTGCCGACCGGCTTGCCTTCGAACAGCACCGTCGCGCAGCCATACAGCAGCGGCGCGTAGACGATGTAGGAATGGCCGACCACCCAGCCGACATCGGACGCCGCCCAAAACACCTCGCCCGGCGCCATGCCGTAGAAATGCTTCATGGTCCAGTTCAGCGCGACCGCATGGCCGCCATTGTCCCGCACGATGCCTTTGGGCACGCCGGTGGTGCCAGAGGTGTAGAGGATATAGAGCGGATCGGTGGCCAGAACCGGCACGCACGCGGCGGGCTCCGCCGCGTCGACGGCCGCCGCCCAATCCTCGTCGCGCCCGGCGATCAGGTCGGCGTGCAATTGAGGCCGCTGCAGGATAAGCGTGCGCGGCACGGAATGGCTGGCTTGCTCGATCGCGCCGTCCAGCAGGGGCTTGTAGGCGACCAGCCGGCCGGGCTCGATCCCGCAGGACGCGGACAGGATCATCACGGGCTTGGCGTCGTCGATGCGCGTTGCCAGCTCGTGCGCGGCGAAGCCTCCAAAAACCACCGAGTGCACGGCGCCGATGCGCGCGCAGGCCAGCATGGCGATCGCCGCCTCGGGCACCATCGGCATGTAGATGATCACCCGGTCGCCCTTGCCGACGCCGCGCGAGGCCATGGCGCCGGCCAGCTTCGCGACCGCCTCGGTCAAGGCGCGAAAGCTGAAGCGCTCGATCGTTTCGGTGACCGGGCTGTCATAGATCAGGGCGGTATCGTCGCCCCTGCCGGCGGCCACATGCCGGTCGAGCGCGTTGTAACAGGTGTTCAGTTGCCCACCCGGAAACCAGCGATACATCGGCGGGTTGGCATCGTCCAAAACCCGATCCCAGGGTTTGATCCAGTCGATGCCTTGGGCGGCATCCGCCCAAAACCCTTCCGGATCGTCCAGCGATCGCCGATAGGTTTGATCATAGATGCCCATGGTTGGGTTCCGCCCCGTTCGTTGACGCCTTTTGACCGGCTGTTCCCGCGATAGTGCGGCGCCTCGTCGCGGAACGCAAACGTCTGGTGCCGTCGCGTCCGCGCCCGTAGGCTGGCAGACGATGTACCGCCGGGGAGGATGCGTAAGGTGAACCCTTTCGAACAGGGCCTGCAGCAAAACGATGCCAATTATGTGCCGTTAAGTCCGCTGTCGTTTCTCGAACGTACAGCCATGACCTATCCGGACAGGTTGTCGGTCGTGCACGGGCGTCAGCGTCATACCTGGCGCCAGACGCGGGAGCGGTGTTTGCGCCTTGCCTCCGCTCTTAGGCGTCGCGGTATCGGTCATGGCGACACGGTCGCGATCATGGCGCCGAACATCCCGCCGGTCTTGGAGGCCCACTTCGGCGTGCCGATGGTCGGCGCGGTGCTGAACGCGCTGAACACGCGCCTCGATGCCGCCGCGCTCGCCTTCATCCTGGAACATGGCGGCGCCAAGATCCTGCTGACGGACACCGAACACGCCGCGAAGATGAAGGAGGCGCTGGCCGCGCTGGCCGTCAAACCCGAAATTATCGACATCGACGACAGCGAGGGCCCCGGCGGCGAGCGTCTTGGGGCCATCGACTATGAGGCGCTTCTCGCGGAGGGCGATCCGTCCGACGCCTTCGCTCCGCCGGCCGATGAATGGCAGGCGATTACGCTGAACTACACCTCCGGCACGACGGGCAATCCGAAGGGCGTCGTCTATCACCATCGCGGCGCCTATCTGAACGCCGTCGGCAACGCCCTGGTCTGGCCCTTGCCGCACCATCCGACCTATCTGTGGACACTGCCCATGTTCCACTGCAACGGCTGGTGCTTTCCCTGGACGATCACGGCCATGGCGGGCACCCATGTCTGCCTGCGCCAGGTGTCCGGCCAGACCATCTATGACGCGCTCGCTGATCACGGTGTGACCCATCTGTGCGGCGCGCCGATCATCATGGGCATGCTGCTGAACCAGCCGGCGGATCAGCGCCGCGCCTTCGACCAGACGGTCTATATGATGACTGCGGCCGCGCCGCCGCCGGCCTCCGTGCTGCAGGGGATGGAGGAGCTGGGCTTTGTCGTCACCCATGTCTATGGGCTGACGGAAACCTACGGTCCCGCCACGGTGTGCGCCCTGCAGGAAGAATGGCAAGACCGCGATCCCGACGAGCGTGCGCGGCTGAAGTCGCGCCAGGGCGTGCCCTATCCGGTTCAAGAGGAGTTGATGGTCGGCGATCCCAAAACGCTGGAACCCGTGCCCAAGGACGGCCAGACCATGGGCGAGGTTTTCATGCGGGGCAACATCACCATGAAGGGATACTTTAAGAACCCAAGGGCAACGAACGAAGCCTTCGCGGGCGGCTGGTTCCATACCGGCGATCTGGGCGTCTGGCACGCGGACAGTTACATCGAGCTAAAGGACCGGTCGAAGGACATCATCATCTCCGGCGGTGAGAACATTTCGACGATCGAGGTCGAGGACGTGCTTTATCGCCATCCAGCTGTCCTAGAGGCTGCCGTTGTCGCGCGCCCCGACGAGAAGTGGGGCGAAACGCCGTGCGCCGTCGTGACCTTGAAGAGGGGCATGAAGGCGACCGAGCGCGAGATCATTGATTTCTGCCGTGATAACCTGGCCCACTTCAAGTGCCCGAAGACGGTGATTTTCGACGCCCTGCCCAAGACGTCGACGGGCAAGATCCAAAAGTTTCAGCTGCGCGAGCGCGTTAGGAACATGTCCCATAATGAATGACGGAAACGAGGCTGAGGGTTTTGACCAGCCGGCAATAACGCGCGAAGCCATCAGGTCCGGTGCCATTGCCGAACTGGTCAAGCAGCAGGACCCGGACTTCAAGATGCTGTCGGAGCGAGAGCGTCAGGCGACGCTCGACAAGACGCTGGCGGCCTGGGACGGCGGGGACATCTGGCTCTTCGGTTACGGTTCGCTGATCTGGAACCCGGCCTTCCATTACGTCGAGCGGCGACTGGGTCGCATCCACGGCTATCACCGGCAGTTCTGCCTGTGGACGCCCGCGGGCCGGGGGTCTCCCGACTGTCCCGGTCTGATGCTGGCGCTGGAGCATGGCGGCTCCTGCCAAGGGATCGCGTTTCGGATCGCCGCCGACCAGGTGTGCGAGGAACTGGACATCGTCTGGCGGCGTGAAATGATCGCCGGGTCCTATCGGCCAGTCTGGACGACGGTCCATGCAGCCCCGTCACCGGTCAAGGCGATTGCCTTCGTCATGGACCGGACCAACCACCGTTACGCTGGTCGCCTACCCGACGATCAAATCGTCGAGACGATCGCCCATGCCCAGGGACCGATCGGCCGCTGCGCCGACTATCTGTTCAGCACGGTTGAGCATTTGGCCGAACTCGGCATCGACGATCATCGTTTGACCCATCTCGCCGGGCTGGTACGCGCCAAGCTTGAGCAGAACCCGGCATGACAAAGGGCGCCCGAAGGCGCCCCCTTCAGATGCGCTAATGCGCCAGCCTATTTCAGGCCGATGCCGGCAAAGCGCTTGTTGAACTTGGCCACCTGACCGCCGCGATCGACCAGCTTCTGAACGCCCGTCCAGGCCGGATGCGACTTGGCGTCGATGTCCAGGCGCAAGCTGTCGCCCTCGCTGCCCATCGTGCTGCGGGTCTTGAACTCGGTGCCGTCGGTCATCACGACGGTGATCTCGTGATAGTCGGGATGGATGTCGGCCTTCATGGCTGAACCGTCCTAGTGTCTGAAAAGCGAGCGCGTCATATAGAGAACCTGCGGCGGCGATGCAAGGGTTCTGCGCCGGCCTGGTGAAGCTGCGGTCCGTTGACGCGCGTTGGCGGCAGGCGGCTTGTTGCGGCCCAGGCCCGCCGCTATACCAGGCGAACCAACCGGCAAAAAGAGCTTGAAAGCCGAAATGCTGCGCGAACCCACCTATGTCGAGGCCGATCAGGAAGCCAAAACCGAGCGAAAGCGTTCGGCGCGACGCGACCTGAAACCGCTTCGACGCCTGGTACCGTTCCTCAAGCCCTATCGGCGGCCGATCCTGGGGGCGCTGACCGCGCTCACCGTTTCGGCCATCACCGTCCTGGGCCTTGGCAGCGGCCTGCGTGCCCTGATCGATCAAGGCTTTCAGGAAGGCAACGCGGTTCTGCTGAACCGGGCCTTGCTGGTCCTGCTGCTGGCGGTCGTTCTGTTGGCCGGCGCATCCTATGCCCGTTTCTTCCTCGTATCCTGGATCGGGGAGAGGGTGGTCGCCGACATTCGGCGGGCGGTCTACGACCGCGTGATCGGCCTGGATGTCGGCTTCTTCGAGACCACTAAGACGTCCGAGATCATCTCCCGGCTGACCACCGATACGACCGTACTGCAGGTCGTCGTCGGCTCCTCGGCCTCGGTGTTCTTGCGCAATCTGTTGATGTTGATCGGCGGCACGGTCCTGTTGCTGGTCACCAGCGCCTGGTTGACCCTTCTGGTCCTGCTTGTCGTGCCGCTTGTTCTGGTGCCGATCCTGGTTTTCGGCCGCAAGGTTCGTCGCCTCAGCCGGGCGAGCCAGGACCGTGTCGCCGATGTCGGTTCCGCCGTCGACGAGTCCCTCTATGGCATTCGCACGGTAAAGGCCTTTGCGCATGAAGCGCTGGAGCGGGACCATTTCGCCGGGCGCGTCGAAAAGGCCTTCTCCGTTTCGATCGAGCGCGTCCGGGCCCGCGCGTTCCTGACGGCGACCGTCATTCTCTTGGTGTTCGCGGCGGTCGGTGCGGTGCTTTGGCTGGGCGGCCATTGGGTCCTCGATGGGCGGATGTCGCCGGGTTCCCTGGCTGCCTTCATATTCTACGCGGTTGTGGTCGCGGCCTCCGCCGGCGCCTTGAGCGAGGTCGTGGGGGACTTGCAGCGCGCGGCCGGTGCCGCTGAGCGGCTGTTCGAATTGCTCGCCCAGCGGCCGACGATCGCGGCGCCGGCGAACCCAGTTCCTTTGCCAGCCCCGTCTCGTGGCGCGGTCTCTTTCCAGGGGGTCGGTTTTCGCTATCCGTCCCGGCCGGAGACGGCGGCATTGCACGGTCTTGATCTCGAAGTCGCGGCCGGTCAGGTCACGGCGCTGGTGGGGCCGAGCGGGGCCGGAAAGACCACCGTGTTTCAGCTCCTCCTCCGCTTTTACGACCCTGACAGCGGTGTCATCCACCTCGACGGTGTCGACCTGCGCAGCGCCGATCCTGCGGACGTGAGGTCGCGTATCGGGCTGGTTCCGCAAGACCCGGTGGTCTTTTCCACCAGCGTGGCGGAGAACATTCGCTATGGCAGGCCGGACGCGGACGATGCCTCGGTACGCGCGGCGGCGGACGCCGCCCATGCCACGGAGTTCATCAAGGCACTGCCGGAGGGCTATGACACCTTTGTCGGCGAGCGAGGCGTCCGGTTATCCGGCGGCCAGCGCCAACGCCTGGCGATCGCGCGGGCTATCTTGCGTGATCCAGCGGTGTTGCTCTTGGACGAGGCGACCTCCGCCTTGGATGCCGAAAGCGAACGCGCCGTCCAGCAGGCTTTGGCCGAACTGATGCACGGGCGGACCACGCTGGTCATCGCCCATCGTTTGGCCACGGTTCAAAACGCCGACCATATCGCCGTCCTGGATCGCGGGCGGTTGGTCGCCGGCGGCAGCCATGCCGACCTGATCGCGGAGGGGGGTCTGTACGCCAGGCTAGCCGCGCTGCAGTTCGAATACGCGCCGCTTCGGCTTGCCGGCGAGTGACCTTAGCGCTGATCGATCTTCAGCTCGATCCGTCGGTTGCTTTCCCGACCTTCTGCCGTCGCGTTCGAGGTTAGCGGCTGCCATTCGCCGAACCCGGCGGCCGCCAGCCGCTCCGGCGGCAGGCCCTGCTCGATCAGATAGCGCACAACCGATGTGGCCCGCGCCGTCGACAACTCCCAGTTCGAGGCGAACTCTTCGTTGCTGATCGCCAGATTGTCGGTGTGGCCGTCGACCCGTAGGACCCAGTCGATATCGTCGGGCAGTTCGTCGGCGACGGCGATCAGCGTGCCGGCGATCTGTGCCAGGTCGCCGGAATTGCCCTCGCGCAGTTCGGCCGACCCGGAATCGAACAGCAGGCCGGATTGAAAGACAAAGCGGTCGCCGACGATGCGAATGTCCGGCCTGTCCTCGACGATCTCGCGGACGCGGCCGAAGAATTCCGACTGAGACCGGCTCAGCGCCTCGACCTCGCGGATCAGCGCCTGGTTCAGCCGGTCGTTGAGACCCGCGATCTCTATATCGCGGTCCGACACTTGGGCTTCGGACGCCTCCAGCGCCGCTTGCACGCGCTCTAGCCGTTCGTTTAGCTCGCTGATCTGCACGAACAGCTCGGCGGCCAGCAACTCGGCGTCCTGGCGCAGGCCGCGTTCCTCCGTCAGCGCCTGGTTCGACGACGTGAGGTTGTCGGAAAGCTCGCGGATGGCGATGTCGTTTGCGTCCAGCTCTTCCTGCACCAGCAGCGTGCGTTCCTCGGCGTCGGCCAGCTGTTCGGTCAACACTTGCGACCGGTCGCGCAGGTCGCCCAGTTCGGCCAGCAGCAGTTCCCGCTGCTCTTCCGACAGGCGCAGTTCGACGGTCAGCGCGTCGCGCTCCTCGGTGGTTTGGCCGAGGCTTTCGTTGGCACCGTCGATCTCGCCCTGCAGCGCCTGCGCCTCGGCGGTCAGGCTCTCGATCCGCTGGTTCCTCTCGGCCAGGAAGTCGCGCAGTTCCAGGATTTCTTCGGCGCTGAGCTGCAGGCGGGCATTCAGGTCCTCGACCGTGGCCGATTGCTCGGCGAGCTGCCCCCTGGTGGTGCCCAGATCGCCGGTCAGCCGGTCGACCTCGCCCCTGGCATCCGCCAGATCACCGGTCAGCAGATCGACCTCGCCCCGCGTGTCGGCGAGTTCCGTCTCCCGGCGCGTCAACTCGGCGGTCAGCCAGTCGACTTCGCCAAGCGAGGTCTCGAGATCCGCCGTCAGCCCCTCGATGTCCGATCGTGCCGTCCGAAGATCGGTTGTCAGCAAGAGATTGTCCGCCTGTGCCGCCTCCAGATCGCTGCTTAGGGACTGGTTGTCGGCCTCGGCCGAGGCCAGTTCCTGCCGCAACAGGTCGCGCAGCGAGATGGTTTCGTCCAGTTCCACGCCCAGCCGTTCGGCCTCCGCCTGGCTCGCCTCCAAGGTCAGGCTCAGGGCGGCGATCTCCACCTCCAGCCCCTGTCGGACGGCGCGCAGGGCTTCGATATCCTGGCGCAGGCTGGCCAGCTCACGCAGCTGGTCCCCCATGCTGGCCTCGTTTTCACGGATGGTCGCCAGGGCTTGGCCGAGCTGGCGGTCCAGATCGGTACCGGTGCCGGTCAGGGCATTGATCTGGGCGAGGGCCGCCGACAACTGATCCTCAAGGCTCGCGGCCTGGTTTTCGGCCTGCGTGACCGATCCGGCCAGCTCATCCCGTTCCGCCACGACGCCCTGAAGGTCCAGCGACAGTTGGGCGAAGCGGTCGCGCAGCTCGATGTTCTCCTCGCGCTCCAAGGCTAGGAGGTCGCTCAACTCGTCGATCTGGTTGTTCAGCCGTGTCGTCAGTTCCTCTTGGCCTGTCAACAGGTTGGACAGATAGAACTGCGCAACCATGAAGACGACCAGGATGAAGATGAGGACCATCAACAGCGCTGACAGGGCATCGACGAACCCGGGCCAGATGTCGACCGATTGGCGCCCCGAACGCCGCCGAACGAGGGAAGAAATCATGGCCTAGGGCTGGCCCTCGCCGTCGACATGGGCCTGGATTTCGGCCTCGGCCACCGCCGCGATTGTCCTAGTGAGGACCTTGATCTCGTTCCGGACCTCGAGGCTAAGCTTGTCCAGGTTCTGGCCCTGGTTGCTGAGCAACTGGCCAAGCCGCGCGTTCATCATGCGAATCTGCTCGCGACTGTCCGCATCAAGGCCGATTTCCTGTGCCGCCAGAGTATCGTTCAGCCGGGTCAAGGCCGGCTGCAGGGCGGCTTGGGCGTCAGACGCCTTTAAGGCCGCGCGATGCTGATCGTGCAGGTTGGCGTTCAAACTGGTCAGCTGCTCGGCCATGGCGGCCATGGTGTCGCCGGTCTGCCGGTGTCTGCTCTCCAGCGCGGCGATGGCGGCCTGCATGGCTTGCATGTTTTCCGCCGTCTGTTCGACCAGCGCGCGCATGTAGGAGGGCAGGTTGGCCTGGCCTTCGCCCTCCAGGCCGCTGCCGCCTGCGCCCAGTTTGACGGCGCCCGAAAGCCAGTCCTCAAGCTCGTTGTAGAAACGGTTTTGCGCCTGGCTCGATTGCAGCTCGAAGAAGCCCAGGATCAATGATCCGGCAAGCCCGAAAAGCGACGATGAAAAGGCCGTGCCCATGCCGGCCAGCGGCGCTTGCAGCCCGTCCTGCAGGTCCGCGAAGACGATGGACAGGTCGCCGGTGTCAACCGAAAGGTCGCGGATCACCGACGCCACCGCCGCGATGGTCTGCAACAGGCCCCAAAACGTGCCCAGCAGTCCGAGGAAGATCAGCAGGCCGATCAGATAGCGGGTGATCTCGCGCCCTTCGCCCATGCGGGCCCCGATGCCGTCCAGCACCGATCGCATCGACAGGGCCGAAATCGTCACACTGCCGCGCTGGTCCGACAGCATGGAGACCAGCGGGGCCAGCAGGCGCGGCTCGGCCATGCCGGTCCGCGGCCGCGGCTGCTTCGCCCTCAGATGCTCGATCCAATCGACCTCGACCCTGAGGCTCAAGACGAGCCGGAAGGTGTAGCCGATGCCGACCACCATCAGCGCGATGATGATGCCGTTCAGCACCGGATTGGCCATGAAGGCGCCGGATAGGCCCGATGACAGGATGACGGCGACCAGCACGACGGCTGCGGCGAACAGGCCCATGCGGGTCAAATAGCGTCCGGGAGGCGACATCATTGCTCCTCGATCATCAAACGCCTTGGATCGACGCGGTCAGTTTGAAAAGATCAGGTCCACCCGATCCCGCGGCCCGGTTTCCGCCGTGTCGCCAAGGGCCCTGATGTCAACGCGGGTACTACGCACGCCGCGATCGATCAAGAAGCTTCGGATCAAGAGGGCGCGGTTCAACGACAGGCTGCGCGAGTTGCTCGGTCGCCCCGACGTGTCGGTCGCAAACGCACGGATCTGGATCCACAGGTTTGGATCCGACGCCATGCGCACGGCCAACCCTTCCAGCAGGCTGCCCCCAGCGGCCGTCAGACCGTCCGAGCCGGCCTCGAACAGCAGTCGATACCCCTGGCTGTTGGGCAACTGCACAATGGACTCGCCCGGCCGTGGCACCAGGGCGACATCCTCGGCCGCCACGCGCAGATCTTCCGTCGGCGAGTTGCCGGAACCGCCATCCGGCAAATCCAGGCCGACGTTCAAACCCCGTGACAGGGCAGGCGGCTCCGTCAGCGGTCGGTCAATGCCCGGCCCGCTTGTGGGCGCCGAAGACGGGAGCGTTGGCGACGGGGCCGCTGACAGTCGGGGTTCCGACGTCCGGGGTGCCGCCGGTGGGGGTGCCGACGACCGGGGTGCTGTCGGCTGGGGTGCCGACGATTGGGGTGGCGGCGACGGGCGTGCTGACGGCAGGGGCGCCGACGTTGGGGGTGCTGAAGACAATGACGCCGACGACAGAGGTTCTTCCGCGAGAGCTTCCGCTGACAGGGGCTCCGACGACAGGATTTCCTCCGTGAGAGGTTCGGTGGACTGGGGCTCTGCCGACACAGGTTCTGCCGCGAGAGGCTCTGCCGATAGGGGCTCCGCCGCTAGAGGTTCCGCCGACAAAGACTCCGCCGCAAGGGGTTCCGAAGACAGGGAAGAAGAAGGGCCGACCAATTCGAACCGCTCGATCGACAAATTGGCGAACGCGGTGGGTCTCGGCGGCGCCTCGCTGTTCACGATCTCGGCGCTGGCGATCTGCTCCTGCTCAGCCACCAGCGCATACTCCTCCTCGGTGAGCCACTCCGGTAAGATCTCGGGTGGGTCGGGGCGCCGGTCGGGCAATGGCAGGATCGGAAACGGGTACTGCGCCCGAACCTGCGCCGGTATGATCGCACGCGCACCAAATTGAACGTCGGCCGACCAGAGGCCGGCACCCAACGTCTGGGCACTCGCAATTCCGGGCACGACCGCAAGGAGAGCGGCCGAAAGCACCGATCGACCCAGCCAACCATCACCGCGTCGGGGCCTTCGGTGCGTTCTTGCTCTCATGGTCCTCGTTGCCAAGGTTTGCTCTTGGGGGCAGGCACTAGCCCGCCTAAGCCTCGATCGGTCTATCACCAGTGGCGCTGGACCATAGCGCAGGCTCCGCGGGACCGACAACAGGCTTGGCGGACACCGCTGTTGGCTCTCAGCCGGAAACGGCCGCCCGCAGTTCCTTGCCGATCAGCAGATGTAGATGGGAATTGGCCGCCAGCAAGCTGCCGCCATAGACCGGGTTGTGGCCGCCGTCCATCTCCGTCGCAAATCCGCCGGCTTCGCGCACCAGCAGGACGCCCGCCGCGACGTCCCATGCATTCAGCCTGCTCTCCCAGAAACCGTCGAAGCGCCCGGCCGCGACGAAGGCCAGGTCGAGCGCGGCCGAGCCACACCGCCTTATGCCGGCAACCTGTGGCATCAGGCGGTTCAGCTCGGCCTGGAACTTGGACACATCGCCATGGCCGAGAAACGGGATGCCGGTCGCCAGCAGGCCTTCCTTCAGGGTACGCCGGCTGCTGACACGCAGGCGGCGGTGGTTCAAGAACGCCCCTTTGCCCTTCTCGGCCCAGAACATCTCGTCCGAAATCGGGTTGAAGACGACGCCGGCGGTGATCTCGCCCTTTTCCTCCGCCGCGATGGAAATCGCCCAATGCGGCAGCCCGTGCAGAAAGTTCGTCGTGCCGTCCAGCGGGTCGACGATCCACCGCCGGTCGGGGTCCTGCCCGGCCTTCGTGCCGCTTTCCTCCATCAGGAAGCCGAAGGCCGGCCGCGCCTTCGATAGTTCGGCCGTCAGCGTCTTCTCGGCCTTCAGGTCGGCCTGAGAGACGAAATCCGCCGGCCCCTTGCGCGAGACCTGCAACTGCTCAACTTCACCGAAATCGCGCACCAGTTGACGTGCGGCCCGTTCGGCCGCGCGCGCCATGACATTGACAAGCGGCGAGCGGGCAGTGGTACCGGCGCCCCGCCGGCTGGGGGCTGATAGGGTCATGGCGATCGGGCTCAATCCTTCGCACGCTCGACATAGCTGCCGTCGCCGGTATTGACGACGACGCGCGTGCCGACCTCGATGTGTGGCGGCACCATGATCTTCGCGCCGTTTTCCAGCACGCCGGGTTTGAACGAGGACGAGGCGGTCTGGCCCTTCACCACCGGCTCGGCCTCCACCACCGCCATGGTGACGGTCTGTGGCAGCTCGACGGATAGCGGCGTGCCCTCATGCATTGTCACAATGCAGACCATACCTTCCTGCAGATACACCGCCGGGTCGCCGATCGCGTCCTCGTTCAGCACGATCTGCTCGAAGCTTTCATTGTCCATGAAGGTGTATTGGTCGCCATCCTTGAACAGATACTGCATCTCCGTTTCGTCAAGACGCGCCCGCTCGACGGTTTCCTGCGTACGCCAGCGGTTTTGCGTTTTGACCCCGGTTCGGACGTCCTTCATCGAAACCTGGATCACGGCGTTGCCCTTGCCAGGCTGGATCAGGTCGATCTTGGTGACCTGCATCAGCTTGCCTTCATATTCCAAGACGTTGCCAGGCCGGATGTTAATGGCGTTGATCTTCATGCGAATCCTTGCTTCTTCTTCGGGGCTTCTTCACCGGGGCGACTGCTTCAGTCCCAAGCCCGCGCGGCGCGGAACCTATCAGCAAGGCCCATGGCTGGCAACGCGCTGACCCTGGCAATCAGACGACAACGATGACGGACACGACCGACAAGCCACGGAGACCATCGCGGGCGCCCTGGTGGCGCGCGGACGGGCTTGCGAAGAGGCGGCCACATTTGGCGGCCAGGCACGCGATCCGGCGGGCGACCGAAGCCTATTTCGATGCCCGCGATTTCCTCGCGGTCGAGACGCCGGCATTGCAGTGGTCACCCGGCATGGAACCACACTTGGCCGCTTTCGAGACGCGTCTGGAAACGCCAGGCGAGCCGCCGGCGTCGATGTTCCTGCACACCTCGCCCGAATTCGCCATGAAAAAGCTGCTGGCCGGTGGGCTGGAGCGGGTCTACCAGCTTGCGCGGACGTACCGGAACGGCGAACGCTCCGCCACCCACCATCCCGAATTTACGATGCTGGAATGGTACCGGGCGGGCCAAGGCTATCGAGACTTGATCGACGATTGCGTCGGCCTCTTGCGCGCCGCGGCAACGGCTATCGGCGCTGACGGATTTCATTGGCGGGGCCTCAGCAGTGATCCGTTCGCTGACTGGCAGGTCATCAGTGTCGCCGAGGCCTTCGATCGCTACGCCGATATCGATCTGTTGGCCACGACGCCTGACCCGGCCAGCCCCGATTTGGGCCTGCTGTCCGATCAGGCACGCCGCGTCGGCATCGAACCCCATGATGGCGACCGCTGGGACGATCTGTTCTTCCGCATCTTTCTCGACCGAATCGAACCGCATCTGGGCCATCCGGCGCCGACGGTTCTGATCGATTACCCCGTCTCGATGGCCGCGCTCTCGCGCGTGAAGCCGGAGGATCCGCGGCTCTGCGAGCGGTTTGAGATCTATGTCGCCGGCCTCGAACTGGCCAATGCTTTTGGTGAGTTGACGGACGCCGCCGAACAACGCAAAAGGTTCAAGGCCGATCAAGCTCTTAAGCGATCGCTTTACGGTCGCGCCTATCCAGTTGACGAGGATTTTTTGGCCGCGCTCGATCCTGATCGAGGCGGCGGACTGCCGGACTGTGCCGGCATCGCCTTGGGTTTCGATCGCCTGGTCATGTTGGCAACAGGCGCCGATACCATCGAGCAAGTGCTATGGGCGCCGGTCATGGCGCCCGGCAACTGAACCATTGCAAGTGAGGGGCACAAATGCCGCTGCATCCAGAGGCCGAAACCTATCTGAAGATGGTCGAGGATTGGCGTCGGGAAAACAACATCCCGTCCTATCGCGAAATGGGCGCGCCGAAATCACGGCGGTTGGTCCGTGCCGCGATCCTGGAGATGCGCCCACCACTGCCGGACATGGCGGTCGAAAACCGCCAGTTTCATGCCCGTTCAGGCCCGCTCGACGTGCGCATCATTCGCCCCCACGACACCGGCGACGAACCGTTGCCGACAGTGCTGTATTTTCACGGCGGCGGCTATGTCTTGGGCGGTATCGACGACAGCGCGCACGAGGCCTACCGGCTGGCGGAGCGGACGCCGGCGGTGGTTTTCTCCGCCGACTATCGCAAGGGGCCGGAAGCGCCCTTTCCGGCGGCGGTCGAGGACGGTTACGACGCCTTGTTGTGGGTCTTCGGCAATGCGCACCGGTTCGGGGGCGACAAGAACAGGCTGCTGGTCGGTGGCTGCAGCGCCGGCGGTGGCCTGGCGGCGGCCGTCAGCCGGTTCGCGGCCGTCAGCCGCGGCCCGAAGATCGCCCTGACCTATCTGTTGTGCCCGTTTCTCGACATGACCTTGACCGAGCCTTCGGTGAAGGCGTTCGCGCAAGGCTATGGGCTCGACCGCGACGAGTTGGACTGGATGGTCGAAAGCTACATGGGCGACGCTGATCGCCGCGACCCGCTGGCGTCGCCGGCGCTCTCGCCGCCGCCGCCCAACCTTCCGGACACTGCGATCCTGGCCGCGGAATGCGACCCGTTGCACGGCGAGGCCAAGCACTATGCCGAGCGATTGAGCGACGCCGGCATCCCCACATCCTTCCACGAGGCGCCGGGCATGGTGCACGCCTTCAACGTGCTGCTGCATTTCATCCCTGCCGGCGAACAGGAGTTGGGTCCGATCGAGGCCGCCATGCGGCGCGTCTGAATGGACCGGCGCGCCCGCTAGATAAGGCCGATCGCCTTGGCGATTGCCCGGGCGGTTGCGGCAGGCCCCGCCGGATCGCCCCATAGGGCAGGGCCGATGGCCAGGAAGTCCGCGCCGGCCTCGGCAAAGCCGTTTGCATTGTCCGGGCCGATACGGTCCAGCGCGACGCAGGGCACTTCCATCAGTTCGGCCCACCAGCCGATCAGGTCGATCGTCAGGGCAGTGTCGTCCGGGGTGGGATCGCCTTCGCCGAAGACGATGTAGTCCGCCCCCTGCTCGGCCGCGACCATGGCGTTGTGACGGTCGTTCCGACAGGAATAGCCGACGATGGCATCCGGCCCGACCTGGCGCCGACATTCCGCATAGGCCGGGCCGACCGGGCAGGTATGAACGCCGTCGCAACCGGTGGCCACGGCCAGTGCGGGCCGGCCGTCGATCAGAAAGGCGATGTCCCGGTCCTGCGCCAGGGGGCGCAAGGCATCGACAGTCGCGCGCAGCGCGTCGTCATCGCGATCGCCGGGCAGCAGCAGGACGCAGGCGATCGGAGCCGCATCGAGCACCGCCCGCAAATCGTCTTCGAACGATGCCGGGTTAGGTGCTGGTGGGGTCACGAGGTAAAGCTGAGGCGCGGCCATCGTTGGAACTTGGCTGACAGTCGGACGAACGAGACGATCTTGCTTAGCCGGGCTGAGTGCCCCTGGCAATCGTCACCTAAGGCCGATCGGTCAGGAAGTTCTCAATGACTGTTCGCGTTCGCCGATCAACGCGGCCCAGGGTAAGAATGCTTGAAGGCTTGGGGTGCAGGGCCACGCCTTGCGCGATCGCAAACTCGACCAAGGCCGGCGGTGGGGCAGCGACTGTGAGGTCGCAACAGCCGGCGCGGATCGCGCCTAAGGCGGCGCCAACCTGATCGCCGCAATCAAGGATAGCAATGACGGCTGCAGATGGGCAGGCGTCGACGACCAGGTCGGTCAGCGCGCGCCACCACAGCCCTCCGGCATAGATCCCGGCCCCCGGCTCGCTGATCAGGACCGGGTCGACACCGAGGGACTGCGCGGTTTTGGCGCCGAGCAGCGCTGTCGGCAAATCCCGGACGCATACGGCTTTGTTGAAGGGGGAGCGCGCTGCGGACATGGGCGATCGCGGCGGGTGGGACAACGCCTCAGCCTAGAGCCTTGTGCGCCGCGACCCAACCGGTCATTGCAGCGTCAGGGCAATCTGGGGCGCTCGCCGTCCAGGGCTTGTGATGATGGTCGCTCGCCCGCCTGCCACCCGGCTGCTATAACGTCGCTTCCACCGGTCTCCCTCGTTCGGTGACAAGGCATTCCCCCATGCGCATTTCGCTGCGTCGACGCACTCGCTACCGACTTTGGCTGTTTGGCGCGCTGCTGCTCGTCACGATCCTGGCGGGGCCTGTCTATGGTCTGCTGTTCTTGGATGATCAGATCCCGCTCTGGTACACGCTGGACGAGGGCGCCATGCTGGGGCTGCTGGTCTGGGGTTTCGTCGTGTTCGTACTGCCGTCGCGGTTCGGAAAGCCCATTCGCCGGCTGGCCTTCCTACCGAGAATGGCGGTGATCGTCCCGATTATCCTGCTGTGCATTCCGCTGTCCGCCGCGCTTTTGAACTTGCTTCACGACGGCATCATCGGCTGGGATGATCTGCCGGCCGAACCGCACGTCTACCTCTATGTCCTGGGCCTGGTGGCCGTCGCCGCCTTGGTGGTCGAGATCACCCACATCATCGGGCCGCGCGTGCTGGGCAACCTTTTGATCGGCCGCTATCAGACCCCGGTCGAGGAAGAGCGGGTGTTTCTGTTCATCGATCTCGCCGGCTCCAGCCAGATTGCGCAACAGCTCGGCGATCTTGAGTTTCAGAAGCTGCTCAGCCGCTTCTTCTTCGACATCGGCGAGACGATCCTGGAGGCGCGGGGCGAGATCCACGCCTATATCGGCGACGGCGTCATCGTGACCTGGCCACGCCTGATCGGCGACGCCCGACCCGTGACCACCTTCTTTGCGATCCAGGACATGCTCGCCCGCCAGCGCCGATCCTATAAGGGCACCTTCGGGGTGGAGCCACAGGTGCGCGGCGCCGTCCATGGTGGCCCGGTGGTCATGGCCGCCTGTGGCGACGCCAAGCGCGCGATCGTCTATTTCGGCGACACGCTGAACATGACGGCCCGCCTAGAGGAACAGGCCAAGCGGCTTAGCCGTGATCTGGTGGCCACCGCCGATTTCGCTGCTCTCTTGAAGCTTCCGCAGCGACTCGACGTCGAACAGCTGGGTCCTGTCACCCTGCGTGGCCGCGATCGTGAGATCGACATAGCGGCGTTTGTCCGGTCTTCAAAGGGAGCAAACACGCCTGCCGCCACGGAAGGAGTCCCGCAAGACGCCGAGGACGAGGAGCATCCGGCTGCCGCATAATCGGTTGGCCTAAGTGGTCAGAACGGTGGTCAGCATTGAACGACGAACTCGGCTTCAGGTATGGGATCGCCATGCTCAAGTCTCTGCGACCGCGCACCCGATACCGGCTCTTGCTGTTCGCGGTGCTATGGCTGGTCTCGATGCTCAGCGGCCTGGTCTACGGTCTGTTGTTTCTGCCCGACGGGATCGGCCCGTGGGTGATCCTGGACGAAGTCGCGCTTGGCGGCGCCATCGTTTGGGGCGTCCTGTTGTTCCTCCTGCCGTCCCGGTATGGCCGGCCTGTCCGGTGGCTGGCCTTTCCGGTCCGCCTGGTCGTCATCGTGGTCTTCATTCTGGCGATGATCCCGCTGACGGTTGCGGTGATCGACCTTCTGGACCCGTCGACCGAAGGCATCCTGTCACCGGCGCCAACGTTTTCGGTCTATATCTTCGCTCTGGCCGTGGTGGCATTGGCGGCCCTGGGGGTCGAGCTTGCGCGCATGATCGGTCCGCGCGTCTTGGGCAGCGTTCTGATCGGCAGGTATCAGAGCCCGGTTGAGGAAGATCGGGTCTTTCTGTTCGTCGACCTTGTCGGCTCGACGCGGATCGCGCAACGGCTTGGTCCGGTGCGCTATCAGCGTCTTCTCTGCCGCTTCTTCTTCGACCTAGGCGAACCGGTTTTGGAGGCCGGCGGCGAGCTGTATGCCTATGTCGGCGACGGCATGATCATCTCCTGGCGCCAACGCCCAGGCGACCTGCGGCCGGTAACTTGCTTTTTCGATATTCAGGACACGCTCGACCGCAATCGTCGGCGGTACGCAGCGGTCTTCGAGGTCGAGCCCAAGGTCCGCGGGGCGCTGCATGGCGGCCCGGTTGTCGCCGCGGCCTGCGGCGATGCAAGGCGCGCGATCGTCTATTTCGGCGAAACTCTCAACGCGGCGGCCCGGCTTGAGGAGCAGGCCAAGAAGCGAGCCCGAGACCTCGTGGCAACGGCGGATTTTGTCCAGCGCCTCGATCTGACGGCGGGCATCGCGGTCGAGCCGCTTGGCCCCGCTGAACTGCGCGGGCTAGAGGGTCAAACGGAGCTTGTGGCCCTCAGTCGGTTAGAAACGACAAAGGCGCCCCAGGCCGATGCGGCCTAGGGCGCCCTTCAGGGTTCGAAAAGGCTGGGCCTAGCGCTTAGCCGACGTTGGCCATGGCAATGGCCGTATCGTTCATGCGGCAGGAGAAGCCCCACTCATTGTCGTACCAGGTCAGGATGCGCACCAGCGTCCCCTCGACGACCTTGGTTTCGTTCAAGGCGAAGATCGAGGAATGGGGGTCGTGGTTGAAGTCGGACGACACCAGCGGCTCGTCGTAACAGTCGAGAACGCCCTTGAGCGGACCGGCGACCGCCGCCTTGATCGCATCGTTGACCTCGTCGACCGTGGTCGGCCGCTTGGCGATGAAGTTCAGATCCACGACCGAGACATTCGGCGTCGGCACGCGGATCGCCACGCCGTCCAGCTTGCCCTTCAGCCCCGGCAGCACCTTGCCGACGGCACGGGCCGCGCCCGTCGAGGTCGGAATGATGTTGACGGCGGCAGCGCGGGCGCGATGCAAGTCCCGGTGCATCGTATCGACGATGCGCTGGTCGCCGGTATAGCTGTGGATCGTGGTCATGAAACCGTGATCGACGCCGATCGCCTCGTTCAGCACATGCACCGCCGGGGTCAGGCAGTTGGTCGTGCACGAGGCGTTCGAGACGATTTTGTGCTCCGGCGTCAGCTGATCGTGGTTGACGCCATAGACCACAGTGATGTCTTCGTCCGTGCCCGGCGCGCTGATCAGGACTTTTTTGGCACCCGCGTCCAACAGCTTGGTCGCGCCGTCGCGCTTGGTGAAATGGCCGGAACACTCCATCGCGATATCGACGCCCAGGTCGCCGAGGCCGAGAGCGGCCGGGTCCGGGCTGGACAAGGCCTTGATGCGGTCGCCGGCGACCACCAGCGTATCGCCATCGGCTTCGACATCCATCGGGAACCGGCCGTGCACGCTGTCGTATTTCAGCAAGTGCGCATTGGTCTTAACATCGGCCAGGTCGTTGATGGCGACGACCGAGATGTCATCGCGTCCCGATTCGTAGATCGCCCGCAATATCAGGCGACCGATGCGGCCGAAGCCGTTAATGGCGACTTTGACGGTCATGTATGTCCTCCGAAGACTTCTGGATTAGGCCAGGGTTGGGTTAGACAAGTTCCTTTGCGGCGTCGGCGACGGCCTGCGCCGTGATCCCGAAATGGGCGTACAAATCAGGACCCTTGCCGGAAGCGCCGTAACCGGTCATGCCGACAAATCGTCCTTCTGGTCCGATATAGCGATCCCAACCGTGCTGTACACCCGCCTCGACCGCAACTTTTGCGGTTCCTGGCCCTAACACTTTGTCGCGGTAGTCGGCGTCCTGGGCCTCGAACAGCTCCCAGCACGGCATCGAGACCACGCGGGTTCCAATACCATCGCCCTGCAACAGGTCCCGTGCCTCGACGGCCAGCGCGACCTCCGACCCGGTCGCCAGCAACGTCACCGCCGCCTCGCCGTCCGCCTCGCAAAGCACATAGGCACCGAAAGCCGACCGGTTCCCGTCATCCGCGCGCGTGCGCAATGGTGGCAGGCCTTGGCGGGTCAGCGCCAGGATGCTGGGTCCATCCGCTTTGGTCAGCGCCAGTTCCCAGCACTCGGCCGTCTCGACCGCGTCGGCCGGGCGCAGCACCTGCACGTTCGGCATGGCGCGCAGGCTCGACAGATGCTCGATCGGCTGGTGGGTCGGTCCGTCCTCGCCCAGGCCGATCGAATCGTGGGTCATGACGTAGACGACCCGCTGATGCATCAGCGCGGACAGGCGGATGGAGGGCCGGCAATAGTCCGTGAAGGTCAGGAAGGTGGCGCCGTAGGGCACGATGCCGCCATGCAGCGCCAGCCCGTTCATCGCCGCCGCCATGCCATGTTCGCGCACACCATAGCGAATGTAGCGGCCGCCGAAATGCCCGGCGGAGATGTCGTCGAAGTTCTTGACCTTGGTATTGTTCGACGGCGTCAGGTCCGCCGAACCGCCGATCAACGACGGGATCGCCGGGACAAGCTGTTCCAGCACCTTGCCGGACGCCACGCGCGACGCGATCTTCGGCGGCTCGTCGAGAAAGGCGCGCTTGGCGGCCTCGGCCGCTTCCACCGCTCCAACCCCGATATCCCCGCTGATCGTCTGGTCAAAAGCCTCACGGTCGCTCGCCCCCTCATGGCGCGCGCGCCAGGCGGCACTGGCCGGCTGGCCGCGCCGACCGACCTCGCGCCAGGCTGCGAGGATCTGATCGGGAAGCTCGAAAGGCGGGTGGGGCCAATCGAGTGCTTCCCGCGTGCCGGCGATCTCATCCGGCCCAAGCGGCGAGCCATGGGCGCCGGCCGTGCCCGCCTTCGTCGGCGCGCCAAAGCCGATCGTCGTTTTGCAGCAGATCAGCGACGGCGTGTCCGTGGTCTGGGCCTGCGCGATCGCCCTTTCGATCGCCTGTGGGTCATGGCCGTCGATCTTCTGGACGTCCCAGCCATAGGACAGGAACCGTTCGGCCGTGTTGTCGGAAAACGACAGCGAGGTCGGCCCGTCGATCGAGATCCCGTTGTCGTCGTAAAGCACGATCAGCCGCGACAGGCCCAAATGACCGGCCAGCGAGCAGGCCTCGTGGCTGATGCCCTCCATCATGCAGCCGTCGCCGGCAATCGCATATGTGTGATGGTCGACCAGACCGTCGCCGAACCGGGCGTTCAAGACCCGCTCCGCCAGGGCCATGCCGACGGCGTTGCCCAGACCCTGGCCCAGCGGGCCGGTCGTGGTCTCGATCCCGGCCTCGACATCCACCTCCGGATGGCCGGCGGTCAGTGATCCGACCTGGCGGAACCGTTTGATCTCGGCCATCGTTATCTTTTCGTAGCCGGTCAGATGGTTGACGGCATAAAGCAGCATCGATCCATGACCGGCCGACAGTACGAACCGGTCCCGATCGGGCCAGGACGGCCAGCTCGGATCGAACTTCAAAAACTTGCCGTAAAGCACGGTCGCGACGTCAGCCATACCCAGCGGCATGCCGGGATGTCCGGCATTGGCCTCTTGAACGGCATCCATCGACAAAAAGCGAATGGCGTCGGCCATGAGTTTTTGGCTGAGCTCAGTGTGGTCGACGATCGTGTCGGACGGGGCAGGCATGGGCGTACCGACAGGCCTTTCTTTCTTGGGGGCAAGGGGTGGCGGAGTCCCGCCGGGCGTTGGGCCCGGGGGCGTTCGGCGGCGCACCATGGCGCCAGACCGCCAGCACGTCAACACAATGACGGCCCCAGGACGGCACCCGCCGGCCGGCCATCACGAGTACCACCAATTGACGGGATTAACTCATGGTCCTAATGTCATAATAACTAACGAAAACGGCCCCGGCGGAGTGATGACCGACACCGACACCGATCGTTCGGCGGACGACAGCCTGGCCAGTTCCGTCGCACGCCTCGACGCCGCGCTCGACCGTCTTGAGAAGGCCTTGGCCAATCGCGAGAGCCGTCAGCAGTCGCTGCTGGACGCCGTTGACCGCCAGACCGAGGCCGATGCGGCCGAGATCGCGTCGCGCGTCGACAAGGCGATCAAGACCCTCGAAGACGTGTTGAAGGTTTGAAACGGAAATGGCCCGTGTCGAGATCGTCCTGAACGGACGCCAATATCCGATCGCCTGCGAGGACGGCCAGGAAGACCGTGTGCGCGAGGTCGCCGGTTTTCTGGAAGAACGCCTGGTCGAGCTGCGCCAGCAGGCGCCGAACGCCACGGATTCGCAGTTGCTGGTCATGGTCAGCCTGATGGTTGCCGACGAGTTGTTCGATGCTAACCAAAAGGCGGGGACCGGCACCGCGGTGGCCAATGGCGGCGAAGCATCCGATGCGCTGGCGAGGCTCGCAGGGCGCATTGAAGAGCTTGCGGTCCGGCTGGAGGGTGCCTAGATCTCATCAGGTGGCGGGGCTGCGTGGTGCGTGAGGTCCTTTTATCCCTGGGGCCGATAGAGTTCCTCTAGGGAGCTGTCACTGACGGGGTCGTGGCCTCGTTACACGGCGCCCACCTGCTTTGCAGGGCCCAAGAGGATAGGACATGACCAACGGCCAAGGCGGCTCCGCCATTCTGGTTGCCCAACACGACCCAATCGACGCGGCAAAAACGACCTCGCGGCATCAGGCCCGTGAGAGACGCGGGTCGCTGCACGCCCGCTTAGGCCCCGTCGCCGCGCTGGACTTGGCGAACCGCTTTTTTGCATCGATACCGTTCGACCGGAACGCCGTGATTTCAGCCTATTGGCCGATTGGCAGCGAGATCGATGTGCGCCCGCTGTGCCGGCGCCTGCGTGAGGCGGGCGCGCTGACCGCCCTGCCGGTCGTCGTCGAACGCGACAAGCCGCTGGCCTTCGGGCGCTGGGACGATGCGACCGAACTGGTCGACGGGCCCTACGGCACCCGCCAGCCGAGCGCGGCTTCGCCGCGCGTCGAACCCGACATTCTGATCGTGCCCTTGCTGGCCTTCGACGCCTATGGCAGCCGGCTTGGCTACGGCGGCGGCTACTACGACCGAACGCTGGCCGTACTGCGTACCGAGCGCTCGGTCCTGGCGGTCGGCGTTGCCTTCGACGATCAGCGGGTCGACCGCCTGACGGTCGGCCATCACGACGCACGGTTGGACAAGGTCGTGACCGAGCGCGACGTCTACAGCCCGCCCACTCGCCAGGCCATTTGATGCGGCTCCTGTTTCTGGGTGATGTGGTCGGCAAGGCCGGCCGTCAGGCCGTTGTCGAATGGCTGCCGCGGTTGCGCGACCGGCTACAGGTCGACTTCGCCATCGTCAACGCCGAGAACGCCGCCCACGGTTTCGGCCTGACCGTCAAGATCGCCGAGGCCTTCTACGAGGCCGGCGCCGACTGCCTGACGACGGGCAATCACGTCTGGGCCCAGCGCGAGATCCTGACCGCCATCGACGACGACCGGCGGCTGCTGCGTCCGGCCAACTATCCCGACGGCACGCCGGGCCGGGGCGCGACGCTTCTCACCGGCCGCAATGGGCATAGCGTTTTGGTCGCGAATGTCATGGCCAGGGTGTTCATGGAGCCGCTGGACGATCCCTTTGCCTGTGCCGATCGACTTCTGGCCGACATGCAGATGCCCCGCGACGCCGACGCCATCGTGGTCGACTTCCATGGCGAGGCGACCAGCGAGAAGATGGCCATGGGGCACTATCTCGATGGTCGGGTCAGCCTCGTTGTCGGAACGCACACCCATGTGCCCACCGCCGATCTCCAGATCTTGCCCGGAGGCACCGGCTATCAGACGGATGCTGGCATGTGCGGCGACTATGACAGTGTCATCGGCATGAAGAAGCAGGTGGCGATGGCCCGCTTCACGTCAAAGCTGCCGGGCGAACGCATGACGCCGGCGGAAGGGCCGGCCACCATTTGCGGCCTGGTGGTCGACACCGATCCCCAGACGGGATTGGCTGTCAACATAGCGCCGCTGCGGCTGGGCGGCCGCCTGCAGCGCGCGTCGCTCGATGACGCATTTGTCGTCCAGTCCGAAAAAACCCCAAGATAGGGCATCGGAATTCCGCCAACCCGCTATATACTGTGTGCGTTTGGGTTGATTTGCAGTCTTTGACAAGGCGGGCAAAACAGCGATAGTGCGGCCCTTCGGCGCCCTTGGGGCGTCGGTACCCAGATCAATGGACGAGACGAGACCGGGCCCATGGCCGGACATTCCCAATTCAAGAACATCATGTATCGCAAGGGCGCGCAGGATGCCAAGCGCGCCAAGGTCTTCACCAAGCTGGCGCGCGAGATCACGGTTTCCGCCAAGCTGGGGCTGCCCGATCCGGCGATGAACCCGCGCTTGCGCTCCGCCATCGCGGCCGCGCGCAAGGAATCGATGCCGAAGGACAATATCGAGCGTGCGATCAAGAAGGCGACGGGCGGCGAGGGCGACACGGACTTCGTCGAGATGCGCTACGAGGGCTACGGCCCCGCCGGCATCGCGGTGATCGTCGAGGCGCTGACCGACAACCGCAACCGCACGGCGGCCGAGGTGCGCTCGATCTTCAACAAGCATGGCGGCAATCTGGGCGAGACCAACTCCGTCAGCTTCATGTTCGAACGCGTCGGCGAAATCAGCTATCCGACGTCGGCGGGCGACGCCGACACGGTGTTCGAGGCCGCCTTGGACGCGGGCGCTAGGGACTGCGAAAGCAGCGCCTCGGGCCACACGATCACAACCGAACCGGACGATTTCTCCAACGTTCGCGACGCACTTGAGGCCTCGCTCGGCGAGCCCGAGCAGGCGGGCCTTGTCTGGCGTCCGAACACGACCACGCCGATCGACGAAGGCCAGGCGCAGAGCGTCATGAACCTGATCGAGGCGCTGGACGACAGCGACGACGTCCAGCGCGTCTCGGCCAATTTCGAGATCTCGGACGAGGTCTTGGCCAAGCTCACCGCTTGAGATCGGCGAGGTTTCGGCCCGGATGCGCATTCTCGGCCTTGATCCAGGTCTGCGCCATACCGGCTGGGGCATCCTCGACATCGACGGCAGCCATTTGCGCCACATCGCGGATGGCAGGGTCGACACCTCGCAGAAGGACGACCTTTCGGTGCGCCTGTTGGCGCTGCAGGACGGGCTGGCCGAGATCATCGAGTTCCATCGCCCGGACACGGCGGCGATCGAGGAAACCTTCGTCAACAAGAACCCGACCTCGACCTTGAAGCTGGGCATGGCGCGCGGCGTGGTCATGCTGGCGCCCGCGCGTGCAGGCCTGGCCGTCACCGAATACGGCGCCAACCACATCAAGAAATCCGTGGTCGGCGTCGGCCATGCTGACAAGGTGCAGGTGCAGACGATGGTTGCGCGCCTGTTGCCGGGCATCGCGATATCCTCCGCCGACGCGGCCGATGCGCTGGCGGTCGCGATCTGCCACGCGCATCACAGCCAGACCTCGGCCCGCGTGCGCGGCCGGCCGATCCGGGCCAGCGCTTGATGATCGCCAAGCTTACCGGCGTCCTGGACAGCGTCGGCGACGGGCAGGCCGTTATCGACGTTCAGGGTGTCGGCTATCTGGTCTTCTGCTCGCGCCGGTCGCTGGACCGCTGGGGCATGCCAGGCGACCGGGTGGTCGCCCTGATCGAGACCCATGTGCGCGAGGACCATTTCCATCTTTACGGCTTTGCCGATGAGGCGGAGCGGGCCTGGTACCGGCTGTTGACCACGGTCCAGGGCGTCGGCGGCCGTCACGCGCTGTCGATCCTGGGTGTGGCATCGCCGGATCAGCTCACCACCGCCATCGCCGCCCAGGATAAGGCCGCCCTGACCCGCGCCGACGGTGTCGGGCCTAAGCTGGCCGGCCGCATCCTGTCGGAACTGAAGGACAAGGTCGGCGGCACCAGCCTGTTGCCGTCCGGCGGTTCCGCAGCCACGGAGGCAACAAGCGTTGCTTCCGGGCCGCGCGAGGAAGCGGTGTCGGCGCTGGTCAATCTCGGCTATGGCCGCAGCGAGGCATTCGGCGCCGTCACGCGCGCCGCCCAGTCGCTGGGTGACGGTGCCGGTGTCGAGGCGCTGATCCCGGCGGCCTTGAAGGATCTGGCGCCGTGACCGCCGACCAGGCACCGGACCGCACCGTCGGCGGTGGCTATCTCGAAGGCGACGGGGCTGAGGCCTCTCTCAGGCCGCAGACCCTGAAAGAGTTCATCGGCCAGCAAAAGGTGCGCGAGAATCTGGCCGTGTTCGTCCAGGCCGCGCGCAAACGCGGCGACGCGCTGGACCATGTCTTGCTATTTGGCCCACCCGGTTTGGGCAAGACGACGCTCAGCCAGATCGTCTCGCGGGAACTCGGCGTCGGGTTCCGCGCGACGTCCGGCCCGGTGATCGCGCGGGCCGGCGATTTGGCCGCGATCCTGACCAATCTTCAGCCCCGGGACGTCCTTTTTATTGACGAAATTCATCGCCTTAATCCCGCCGTCGAAGAAATCCTCTATCCCGCGATGGAGGATTTTCAACTCGACCTGATCATCGGCGAGGGGCCGGCGGCGCGATCGGTGCGGATCGATCTGCCGCCCTTTACCTTGGTCGGGGCGACGACGCGGTCGGGCCTGATCACCACGCCGTTGCGGGAACGGTTCGGCATTCCACTCAGGCTCGATTTCTACACCGCTGAGGAGATGGAGCTTATCGTGACGCGGGGTGCCGCCTTGCTGGAATGTCCGCTGACGCCGCCCGGCGCCGCCGAGATCGCGCGCCGCGCCCGGGGTACGCCGCGCGTCGCCGGCCGGCTGCTGCGCCGCGTGCGGGACTTCGCATCGGTGGCCGGCACCTCGCAGATCGGCTCGGTCGAGGCGGATGCCGCGCTTGAACGGCTCGATGTCGACAAGCGCGGCCTCGACAAGATGGACCGGCGCTATCTCGGCATGATCGCGGACAAGTACAATGGCGGCCCCGTCGGCGTCGAAACCCTGGCCGCCGCATTGTCCGAACAGCGCGACACCATCGAAGAGGTGATCGAGCCGTTTTTGATCCAACAAGGCCTGTTGCTGCGCACGCCGCGCGGGCGGGTGTTGGCGGACGACGGCTATCGCCATCTGGGCCTGATGCCGCCGCGCCGTGACGATGTGCAGTTCGACCTGTTGGCGGATACGCCCGACGATGATGACGAGACCGACGGATGAACGAACTGTCAGGCCATTTCGTCGGTCAGGAGCATCGCCTGCCGGTTCGGATCTATTGGGAAGACACCGACGGATCCGGCATCGTCTATCACGCCCGCTTCCTACACTTCGCGGAACGGGCGCGGACTGAAGTCTTGCGTCAGTTGGGCATCCAACAACAAGACATGCTGCAGGACACGGGCATCTCGTTCGTTCTGCGGCGATTGACGGCCGACTACAGGGCACCGGCGCGGCTCGATGATCTCCTGGAGGTTCGTACGCGCGCGACGCGACTCAGCGCCGTGACCTTGGAGATGGAACAGGAGATTTGGCGCGACCGGCAATGCCTGACGGTCATCGCCGTCCAACTGGTTTGCATCAACCGTGCAGGTCGGCCGGTGCGCTTGCCGGCGGCGGTGAAGTCCGCGATCGACCGGGCGATCGGTGCCAAGCCGGTGCTGGCCGACGCGTAGAGTGAATAAGGGGTCGAAAGGGATGGTGCCACCGGTGTTGAAGGTATTGAGAAGGGCCCTCGATTGGCCCCGGCAAGCGGCGCTTGGTGTTTCGGTATTGCTCGCCGGCGTGATGCTGCCGCGGCTGACGCTGGCCCAGGACCCCATCCCCGCGCCCACGCCTGCGCCCGTCGAAGCGACGGAGATAACGGAGCTAAGCGGCAGCCTCGAAACCGCGCATGCCGGCGTCGACGTCACGCTGTGGGGCCTGTTCCTGCAGGCCGATCTCGTGGTCAAGATCGTCATGCTGCTGCTGCTGCTGGCCTCGGTCTGGTGCTGGGCGATCATCTTCAACAAGCTGACCCTCATGCGCCGGGTCAACCGGGACGCCGACGGCTTTGAGGACGAATTCTGGTCCGGTGGCTCGCTGGAGGATCTGTATGATCGGGTCGGCGCCAATCCGCCCGACGCCATGTCGGCGGTGTTCGCCTCGGCGATGAAGGAATGGCGCCACGCGACCGATCGCGGCCTCGCCTCCAACCAGCCGCTGCGGGCCAGCATTCAGCAGCGCATCGACAAGGTAATGGATGTCACCGTCGCGCGCGAGATGGCGTCGATGGAGAAGGGCATGACGTTCCTGGCCTCCGTCGGCTCGACGGCGCCGTTCATCGGCCTGTTCGGCACGGTCTGGGGCATCATGAACGCCTTCGTCGCCATCGCGGCGACGGCGAACACCAGCCTCGCGGTGGTCGCGCCTGGCATTGCCGAGGCATTGTTCGCCACCGCGCTGGGGCTGTTCGCCGCCATTCCGGCCAGTGCGGCCTACAACAAGTTCACCAACGATCTGTCGAAGTTCGCCGAACGGCTGGAATCCTTCGCTGGAGAGTTCAGCGCCATCCTGGGCCGCTATCTGGAAGAGCGGGGCTAGGCCATGGCCGGCATGAACAATGGCGGGCTGCGCGGCGGCAACGGCCGGCGCGGCTATCGCCCGATGGCCGAGATCAACGTCACACCGTTTGTCGACGTCATGCTGGTGCTGTTGATCGTCTTTATGGTGACGGCGCCCTTGCTGACGGTCGGCGTGCCCGTCGATCTGCCGCGCACCGAGGCGCAGAACATCTCCGAACAGGATGAGCCTCTGGTGGTCTCCGTCACCGAGACGGGGGTCATCTACGTCCAGGAATCGGAAGTGGAGATGGCCAATCTGGTGCCCCTCCTGATCGCGATCACGGACGCAAACCCCGAGGCGCAGATCTTCATCCGTGGCGACCGCGCGCTGTTGTACGGCCGCATCATGGAGGTGATGGGCGCGATCAACGCCGCCGGTTTCCAGCGCGTGTCCTTGGTCGCCGAGCTACCGCAGGAGCCGGCCTCGTAGACCCATGCGCGGCAGCTTTGCCATATCGGCGGTACTGCATGCGCTGATCATCCTGCTTTTGATCTTCGGCCTGCCGTTTCTCAACCCGCCACCGCCCGACCTGGGTGCCACGGCCTCGGTGCCGGTCGCCATCGTACGGCCGAACGAGTTGCCCAGCCTGGGCGATTTCGGCGTGCCGGAACCGGACGAGAGCTTCGAAGTCGACCGACCGGACGCCGAGCCGGCGCCGAGTGTGGAGCCCGGCGAGACCGACGAGCCGGAAGCGCCGCCAACCCTGGAACCGGACAGCCTGGAGGAACCGCAGGTCGCCCAGGTCCCGGATATCCGCACGCCGGAGCCTTCGCCGGATGTCACCGCCGCACCAGAACCTCCGCCGCCGGCGCCCCCGAGACCACCACCAGCACCGGAGCCCGAGCCGGTTCCCGAACCGCCGACGCCGGAACCGGAACCAACCCCAGAACCGGCGCCAACGCCAGAACCTGAACCCATTCCCGAACCGGAGCCGATCCCCGAACCTGAACCCGAACCTGAGCCTGAACCAGAGCCTGAACCTGAGCCTGAACCAGAGCCGGAACCCGAACCTGAACCAGAGCCCGAGCCCGAGCCCGAGCCGGAGGAAGAGGACGCGGTGACGGACATCGCGGGATTGATCGAGACGATCGAAGAGGAGGACGCCGTGGACGCGCCCTTCGCGCCGCCGGTACCCGGTCAGCGCCCGCCAACGCCGGCCACTATCGCGCCACCGCCTTCACCGGAACCCGAGCCCGTCGAGCAGCCACAGACGGAAGTTGCCGATCAGGGCAACCTGCTTGACCAGATCGCCGGCACGGACCCGACGCCACCGTCGACGCCGACCCGCCTGCCGGCCAATGAGGAGCAGGCGATCGCGCAGGCGTTACGCAATTGCTGGAATGTTGATCGCGGTGCGCCCTTCATCGAGACGCTTCGTGTTACAATCCGCGCGCGGATGCAGTCGACGGGATTCGTTCAGGATGCGGAGATCGTGAGCTTCAGCGGCCAGGCCAGCGACGCGCAGGTGCGCTCATGGGCCGAAGCGGCGCGACGGGCGGTGTTGAACCCGAATTGCCAGCCCTTGCCGGCGCCGTCGCGCGGCTTTGGCAATGGCGAGGTCTATGAGTTCAACTTTAACCCGAGGGACATGTTCTGATCACGATGTGCGATTGCCTCTCAAAGCAGCGCGGTCTAATGATCCGTTATTGTGGCCGAGCACGCCGGGAACTGCCTTGGACTTGCCCCTTTTTGTCTGGACAGTCCCGACCGCTCGATTTGTTTCCGGCCTTGCGCATGTCGGCTTCGGTGACAAACAGGGGGATTTGCAGATGATCCGCGGACATCGATCGGCGCCTTGGCTGATCGTGTTTACAGCATTGATTTTCTTCGCAATGCTCGGCCGAACGGGTTCCGCCCAAGTCGTCGTCGACGTGACCGAGGGTGTGTTCGACCCGGTTCCGGTCGCGATCGTCGACTTTGTCGGCGACAGTGATTCGGCTAACCAGTACGGGCGCGACATCGCCGCGGTGATCACCGCGAATCTCGGCCGTTCCGGCATCTTCGCACCTATCGATGCGGCGGCCTTCATCCAGTCATCGGCGGACTTGCCCGATAATGTCCGGTTCGCCGACTGGCGCATCATCAACGCCCAAGTGCTGGTGGCCGGCCGCGTGCAGTTGCTGGCCGACGGCCGGCTGAATGTCGAGTTCCGCCTGTGGGACGTGGTCGCCGAAAGCCAGCTTATCGGTTTCGCTTACGCGGCCGAACCGGAAAGCTGGCGGCGCATTGCGCATCAGATCTCCGACGCGGTCTACAGCCGGGTGACCGGCGACGACGGCTATTTCGACACGCGCATCGTCTACATCGCCGAAAGCGGCCCGGCCAACGCGCGGGTCAAGCGCCTGGCGATCATGGACCAGGACGGCGAGAACCATCGCTATCTCACCGGTGGCGAAACCCTGGTGCTGACACCGCGCTTCTCGCCGTCGACCCAGGAAATCACCTATCTGTCGTATCTGAACAACCAGCCGCGGGTCTATCTGTTCAACATCGATACGGGCCGGCAGGAACTGCTGGGCGATTTCCCGGGCATGACCTTCGCGCCGCGCTTTTCGCCCGACGGCAACCGCGTGATCTTCAGCTTCGCGGAAAACGGCAACTCCGATCTTTACGTGCTGGATTTGCGCACTCGGCAGCGTACGAGGCTGACCAACGATCCGGGCATCGATACCGGCGGCTCTTTCTCGCCCGACGGCAGCGAGATCGTCTTCGAATCCGATCGCGGCGGTTCTCAGCAGCTTTATGTGATGAGCGCCAGCGGCTCCAACGTCCGCCGGATCAGCTTCGGCGAAGGCCGCTACGCCAGCCCGGTGTGGTCGCCGCGCGGCGATCTCATCGCCTTTACAAAGATTCTTGGCGGCCGCTTCTACATCGGCGTGATGCGCACCGACGGCAGCGGCGAGCGGCTCTTGGCCGAGGGTTTCAACGTCGAGGGGCCGACCTGGGCGCCCAACGGCCGGGTACTGATGTACTTCTCCACGACGCCAAGCGGCGCCGGCAGCGTCTCGCGCCTGTTTGCCGTCGACCTGACCACCGGACAGTCCTGGTCCGTGCCGACCCCAATCGGTGGCTCGGACCCGGCCTGGTCACCGCTCTTGCCTTAGGCGAAGGTTCGTATGCCAACGCGTATCGCCCGACTGGGGCAGGGTTTCTTAGCATCATCGGCGGCCGACGAAGCGTGGCCGACCACCCATCATATGGACGGCCCCGCTGGGGCGTCCTCGCCGCTAACCGGCACACCATCCTGATCGGGGGTTCCAATATGGGCACCAAACTACTGACACTCATCGCGGCGGCATTCCTGCTTGTCGCGTGCAGCTCAACCTCAGCGACCTCGCCGACGGCGGGCGACGCTGGTGCGGGTGGCGCCGCTGTTCCAGGATCGCAGGAAGACCTCGTCGTCAATGTCGGTGATCGGGTGTTCTTCAATTTCGACCAGTACGACCTGACCCCGCAAGGGCAGGCCACGCTGCAGGCACAGGCCGCCTGGCTACAGCAATACCCCAACGTGTCCCTGATCATCGAAGGCCATGCCGACGAGCGCGGAACCCGGGAATACAACCTGGCCCTGGGCGAACGGCGCGCGGTCGCGGTACGCAACTATCTGATCGCGCTCGGGGTCAGCCCGACGCGGTTGACCACCGTGTCCTACGGCAAGGAGCGTCCGGCCGTCGTCGGCAGCAACGATAGTGCCTGGGCCCAGAACCGTCGCGGCGTCTCGGTCGTAAACTAGCGCCACCCTGGCGGCAAAGACCTGACCACCCGCCGTGCCTTGATTTCGGACCGCTGTCGGCCGATTCTGCGGGCACGGCGGCGGGGCAAGACAGGATAGTGAGAATGGCTGCGAACCGGTTGAAGCTGCTGGGTATCTGCTGCCTCTTGGGCGGCGCGGCCCTGGTCGGCCCCGTGTCGGCCACGGCCCAGGCGCTCGACGCCGGCACGATCGACATTGAAAGCCGGCTGGCGGCCGCCGAGGCGCAGGTTGAACAGTTGGGTGAGATGCTGGGCGTGCCGATCCAGCTCGCCCAAGCCGTGCCGGAAAACTACGCCGCCCAGGTGGAGTTGCGGCTGGGCCAGTTGGAACAGTCGCTGCGCCAACTGCTGGGCCAGGTGGAGCAGTTGCAGTTCCAGCAGCGCAGCCTGTCGGACCAGCTTCAGCGGGCCCTCAACGACATTGAGTTCCGCCTGACGGAGCTCGAAGGCGGCGACACGTCGGCCCTAGGCGGTGGCACGTCCGCGCCAGCGCCCGCGCCGTCTCCGACGCAGCCGGCCCCAACGCCATTGGCCGACGCGGGTGGTGCCTCGCCCAACGTCGCTCCCTCGGCGCCGGCGACAACCGGCGGCACGCTAGGCTCGTTGTCGGTGGCACCCGGCACGGACGGCGCCGTGCCGGGTTCCGATGATGCGTCCCGGGCCTACAACGCGGCATTCGCCTTGGTCGAGGCCGGGGACTATGCCGCCGCCCAGCGCAGCCTGACGAGTTTCGTCAACCAGTATTCGACACACCCGTTGGCCAGCAATGCGCAGTATTGGCTTGGCGAGACCCATTTCGCGCAAGGCCAGTTCGAGGCGGCCGCCAACGCCTTTGCCCAGGGCTATCAGCGCTTTCCCACGGGCAGCAAGGCCATGGACAGCCTGTTCAACCTCGGCGTTTCCCTGTCTGCCCTCGGGCGGGTTTCGGATGCCTGCAACGCCTACCAGCAGTTCCTGATCCGCTACCCGGCCGCGCCGCAAGTGATGGCCGAGCGCGCCCGTGGCGAGTTGGCGCGCCTGCAGTGCGGCTAGTAGCAGCGCATTAGCCGGCTGCTGAGGCTGCTATTCCCGAAACCCCACTCACCCCGGCTGCTTTCGATCGTCTAATGGCGCCGTTCGGGCCGTTCGAGGCCCGGCCTCGCCTTGCGGTGGCCGTTTCCGGCGGGTCGGACAGTTTGGGGCTTTGCCTGCTCGCCGAGGCCTGGGCGCGCCAGCGTCGCGGCGACGTGCTGGCGCTGACCGTCGACCACAATCTGCGGCCAGGCTCGGGCGAAGAGGCCGCCGGTGTGGCCGGCTGGTTGTCGGACCGCGGGATCGACCACCGCATCCTGGCGTGGCAACCGGACAAGGCCAGCCAACAGGCGGCGCGCGGAGGACGCTACCGCCTCCTACAAGACGCCTGCCGCCGCGAAGGCATCCTGCATCTTCTCATCGGGCACACGGCGGACGATCAGGCCGAGACCGTCGCGTTTCGGCATCTGCGCTGCAGTGGGCCGGAGGGGCTGTCAGGTATCGCGGCCGTTCGCGAGCTTAACCACGTCCGGCTGTTGCGGCCTCTATTGACCGTCCCCCGTGACTCCGTGCGCGCAACCCTGTCCGCTTTCGGCCAGCCCTGGATCGACGATCCCTCGAACCAGGACGCCCGTTACGCCCGGGCTCGGGTGCGCCAACGCTTTGCCAGGCGGCCGTCTGCCCCCGGTCTATGGTTTCGACGTGCCGCACGCGAAGGGGTGCGCCGCGAGGCTGCTGAGCTTGAGCTTGGCGCGGCGCTCGCCCATTGGGTCGCGATCCGGCCAGCGGGATACGCGATCGTGGACCGGGCGGTTTTGGGCCATCGGCGGGCAGCTTCGTTGCTGGGCCACACCGTTCGGACGGTTAGGGGCACCGCCTACGCGCCATCGCCATCGCGCTTGACGCGGGTCTGTGATGCGCTTCGGGCGGGCGCGGCGGGGCGGACGATTGGCGGCTGCCGCATCGTGGCGCCGGGACTGCCGTCAGGGTCGCTGTTGATCGCCCGCGAGGCGGCGCGCATCTCGGCTCACCAAAGCGTGAAGGCGGGCCAAGCCGTTCGCTGGGACGATCGTTTCATTGTCTCGGCGCCCGAGGACGGCTATATCGCCGCCCTCGGTGATAGGGCGACCAATGAAGCGCTGGGTCGATTGCCGGCGATCGCTCGTCAGGGCCTGCCGGCGCTGTGGCGCGATGGTGCGGTGGTCAGGCTGCCGGAGGTCGCGCATTGGATGCGTCACCGTGAAACTGGCGCGCTGGCCTCGTTTCAGGTAGGTTTCCGGCCGTCGGTGCCGCTTGCAGGGGCGGCGTTTGCGCGCATGTTTGGAGTTGTTTGAGCGGTTTGGCCGCCTATTTAGGAAGTCGGTGAATGAAGACCCTGGATCTATTCGTCAGGTCCGGCGGTTGAAAGAAGGGTAAAACGGCGTGAATAGTTTCGGCAAGAATCTTGCGCTTTGGGTCATTATCGGCCTGCTGCTGGTGGCGCTGTTTAACCTGTTCCAGAACAGCAACAGTTCCGGCAGCGGCTCGTCTATTGCCTATTCCGAATTTCTGGGCGCGATCGATGAAGGCCGCGTCGCTGAAGTGACGATCTCCGGCGACGAGATTTCCGGCCGGTATGGCAGCGGCCAGAACTTCACCACCGTGGCGCCGAACGACAGCAGCCTAATTGGCCGGCTTGAGGCGGCCAACGTGCGCTTCAGCGTTGCGCCGCAGGAACGCAGCAGCATCCTACAGCAGATCCTGATCAGCTGGTTCCCGATGCTGTTGCTGATCGGTGTTTGGATCTTCTTCATGCGCCAGATGCAGGGCGGCGGCAGCCGGGCCATGGGCTTCGGCAAGTCTCGCGCGCGCCTGCTGACAGAACGCACGGGTCGCGTCACCTTCGATGACGTCGCCGGCGTCGATGAGGCCAAGCAGGAACTGGAAGAAGTTGTCGAGTTCCTGAAGGATCCGCAGAAATTCCAGCGCCTCGGCGGCAAGATCCCCAAGGGTGTCCTGCTGGTCGGCCCGCCCGGCACGGGTAAGACGCTGATCGCGCGGGCCGTGGCCGGCGAGGCCAACGTGCCCTTCTTCACCATCTCAGGCTCGGACTTCGTCGAGATGTTCGTCGGCGTCGGCGCCAGCCGCGTGCGCGACATGTTCGAACAGGGCAAGAAGAACGCGCCCTGCATCATCTTCATCGATGAAATCGACGCGGTCGGCCGCCATCGCGGTGCCGGCCTCGGCGGCGGCAATGACGAGCGCGAGCAGACGCTGAACCAGTTGTTGGTCGAGATGGACGGGTTTGAGGCCAATGAAGGCGTCATCCTGATCGCCGCGACCAACCGGCCGGACGTGCTGGACCCGGCCCTGCTGCGCCCCGGCCGTTTCGACCGCCAGGTGGTCGTGCCCAACCCGGACATTCTCGGCCGCGAGAAGATCCTCAAAGTGCATATGCGTAAGGTGCCGTTGGCGCCGGACGTCGACGCCAAGGTGGTGGCGCGCGGCACGCCGGGCTTCTCGGGCGCGGATCTCGCCAATCTGGTGAACGAGGCCGCCTTGCTGGCGGCGCGTGCCGGCAAGCGGGTCGTCGGTCAGCACGAGTTCGAGATGGCCAAGGACAAGGTCATGATGGGCGCCGAGCGCCGGTCCATGGTCATGACCGAGGACGACAAGCGCCTGACCGCGTATCACGAGGCCGGCCATGCCTTGGTCGGGCTCTACATGCCGGCGTCGGACCCGCTGCACAAGGTGACCATCATTCCGCGCGGCCGGGCGCTGGGCGTGACCGTGCAGCTGCCCGAGCGCGACAAGTTCAACATGGCCAAGATCGAGCTGGAAAGCTGGATGGCCATGGCCTTCGGCGGCCGGATCGCGGAGGAGTTGATCTTCGGCGAAGAGAACGTCACGACCGGTGCCGCGGGCGACATTCAGATGGCGACCCAGCGGGCGCGTGCCATGGTCACCCAATATGGCATGAGCGAGAAGCTGGGCCGGGTGCGCTACGACCACAACGAACAGGAGGTGTTCCTCGGCCATTCGGTGACCCAAAGCCGGAACGTGTCCGAGGCGACGGCCAACGTGATCGACGAAGAGGTCCGGCGCATCATCGAGGAGGGCGAGCAGAACGCCCGCACGATCCTGACCGAGCATATCGAGGAACTGCACCGGATCGCCCAGGCGCTGCTGGAGTACGAGACCTTGAGCGGTGACGAGGTGCGCGCGGTGATTCGCGGCGAGGATATCGACCGGCCGGAGCCGGACGAGCCCGCCCCGCCGCCACCGCCGAAGAAGCCGGGCGCCCGCGCCTCCGTGCCGACCGGCGGCACCAAGAGCGGCCTGGGGCCCGAACCCCAAGGCACCTGACCGGGGCACTCGATGGCCGACGGATCGGCGGCGAGCGATGTTGAAAGCCCTGGCGCAAGCCGGGGCTTTTCGCCTTCGGGGCCGCGCAGTTGGGCCGGCTTGAGCCTGGACAGGCCGCGCCTGATGGGCATCGTGAACGTCACACCCGACAGCTTTTCCGATGGCGGCCAGTTCGCCGAAACCTCCGCCGCGATCGAGCACGGGCTGCGGCTCGTCGAAGAGGGCGCGGATATCGTCGATGTCGGCGGCGAATCGACCCGCCCCGGCGCCAACCCGGTCTCGGTGGCCGAGGAGATCGACCGCACGATCCCGGTCGTGGCCGCGCTTGCCAAGGCGGGCGCCCGTGTCTCGATCGACACCAGACACGCCGAGACGATGGACGCCGCCATCGATGCCGGTGCAGTCATCGTCAACGATGTGACGGCGCTGACTGGCGACCCTGACAGCTCTGCTGTCGTTGCGCGGCGACGCGTGCCGGTCGTCTTGATGCATATGCAGGGCGAGCCGCGCACGATGCAGACGGAACCGCACTATGACGATGCGGTCGCCGACATTCGTGCCTATCTGGCCGAACGCGTGGCCGACTGCGTGAGGGCTGGGATCGCAGAGGACGCCATCGCCCTCGACCCTGGAATCGGCTTCGGCAAGACCGTGGCGCACAATCTCGAATTGCTGCGCGGCTTGCCCACGCTGGCAACGCTGGGCCGGCCGCTTCTGGTCGGCGCCAGCCGCAAGAGCTTCATCGCCAAGCTGAGCGGCGATGCGCCGGCAACGGATCGGTTAGGCGGCTCCCTTGCCGCCGCCCTCTTCGCCGCTGCGAACGGCGCCCGGCTGCTGCGCGTTCATGATGTTGCCGAAACGCGGCAGGCGCTCGCGATTTGGCAAGCACTCGACGCCTGATTGTCGCCTTTTTTTCCGGGGAGTAGACTGTCCCCATGACTCGGAAGCTCTTTGGTACAGACGGGATTCGCGGTACGGCCAATGCCGAACCGATGACGGCGGAAACGGCCTTGAAGGTCGCCTCGGCCGCCGGCCGCCATTTCCGCAACGGCGATCATCGCCACACGGTGATCATCGGCAAGGACACGCGCCTGTCCGGCTATCTGCTGGAACCCGCGCTGACGGCGGGTTTCATCTCCATGGGCATGGATGTCGTTCTGGTCGGCCCGATGCCGACACCGGCGGTGGCCATGCTGACCCGGTCCATGCGCGCCGATTTGGGCGTGATGATTTCGGCGTCCCATAACCCCTATCAGGATAACGGCATCAAGTTGTTTGGGCCGGATGGCTACAAGCTTTCGGACGAGGTCGAGGCCGCGATCGAGCGGCGCATGGCTCAGCCGACGGCGGACGACCTGGCCGCTCCGGCAGCCCTGGGCCGCGCCCGGCGCCTGGATGACGCGCAGGGCCGCTACATTGAGTTCGTCAAGTCCAGCTTCCCGCGCGGGCTGCGCCTCGACGGTTTGAAGATCGTCGTCGACTGCGCGAATGGTGCGGCCTATCGCGTCGCCCCGCAGATTCTATGGGAGCTTGGGGCCGAGGTGATCAAGATCGGCGTTGATCCCGACGGCCTGAACATCAATCGCGGCTGCGGCGCCACCGACACCTCGGCCATGCGCGAGGCTGTCGTCGTGCACAACGCCGATCTGGGCATCGCTCTGGACGGCGACGCCGACCGGTTGATCATGGCGGACGAACATGGCCAACAGATCGACGGCGACCAGTTGATGGGCGTAATTGCCGAGAGCTGGGCCGCCAGTGGCCGCCTAAACGGGGGCGGCATCGTCGCAACCGTCATGTCCAACCTCGGCTTGGAACGTCACCTGGACGGTTTGGGCCTGTCCTTGGCCCGCACGGCCGTCGGCGACCGCTATGTGGTCGAGCATATGCGCGGCAACGGTTTCAATCTTGGCGGCGAACAGTCAGGCCACATCGTCCTGTCCGATTATGCCACCACGGGGGATGGCACGGCCGCGGCCCTTCAGGTGCTCGCCGTCATTCAGCAGCGTGGCGGTCCGGCCAGCGAGATCTGCCGCGCCTTCACCCCCGTGCCGCAAATTCTGCGCAACGTCCGCTATTCGGTGACAGGCGGCGCAAACCCGCTGGAGGTCGAGAGCGTCAAGCGGGCGATCGGCGAGGCGGAGCGCCGGCTAAGCCAGACCGGCCGGCTAGTGATCCGCAAGTCCGGCACCGAACCGTTGATCCGGGTCATGGCGGAAGGGGATGACGAGGCGCTGGTCGCTTCCGTCGTCGACGCCGTCTGCGACAAGGTCGCGGCCGTTGATCAAGAGGTGGCGCACGCCGCCGGTCCCTGACCGTGCCCATTGTCTGCCAACAATGGCCCGCTTGACCCGGGAGGCATTCGAGGGTTAGTCCATTTTCATGGACATTCCGTTCTTCCAGGTCGACGCGTTTGCCGATGCCGTGTTCAAGGGCAATCCGGCGGGTGTCTGCATTCTCGAAAGCTGGCTGGACGATTCGGTGCTGCAGTCCATCGCGGCGGAAAACAACCTGTCTGAAACCGCCTTCCTGGTTCCGGAAGGCACCGGCTACCGCCTGCGTTGGTTCACGCCGACGACGGAGGTGCCGCTTTGCGGCCACGCCACCCTGGCGAGTGCCTATGTCGTGTTCGAGCATTTCCGGCCGGAGGCGGAGCGTGTGCGTTTCGACACCCGCCGGTCCGGTCTCCTGACGATCACGCGCGGTGTCGAGGGGCTGACCATGGACCTGCCGGCCCACACGATGACCACCCAGCCGAAGATCGACGGGTTGGAAGAGGCGCTGGGTGCCCCGTTCGGCGCCTTGAATGCGGTCAGCGACGGCATGGTTCTGGTGCCGCTCGCAAACGCCGCCGCTGTCCGTGACTTGAAGCCGGACATCGCGCGTCTGAAGGCCTTCGACAGGCACGCCTTCATCGTGACTGCGGCCGGCGATGGCATGGGTGTGGACTTCGTCTCCCGCGTCTTTGCGCCGTCGGTCGGGATCGCTGAGGATCCGGTGACCGGTGCCGCCCATTGCGCCCTGACACCGTACTGGGTGGCGCGGCTCGGCCGCACGAACCTGTCGGCATGGCAGATGTCCGCGCGCGGCGGCCGGCTGGGCTGCCGCCTGGGCGACGATCGGGTCTATCTCACCGGCCAGGTGATTCCCTATCTCAGCGGCACGATCCACATTTGAGCCGGCGATGGCGGGGCCAGCGCCAGATCTCACCATCGCGCCGGCAGCGTCCGACCGGGATTGGTCGGATGTCGCCAAGCTGTTCCGCGCCTATGCTGACAGCCTCGACTTCTCGCTGGAATTCCAATGCTTTGGCCAAGAAGTCGAAGGTCTGCCGGGTGACTATGGTGCCCCGAACGGGGCTGCCTTCCTCGCGGTTCAGAACCTCCGCACCATCGGCGTCGTCGCGGTCCGGCCGCTTGAGCCGAAGATCTGCGAGTTGAAGCGCCTCTACGTCACGCCGGAGGGTCGCGGGCAGGGGCTGGGCCGGGACCTTAGCCGCCGCGCCATCGACTGGGCGAAGACAGCCGGCTACGATGCCATGCGGCTGGACACCCATGACAGCATGGCGGCCGCCATTGCCCTTTATCGCGATCTCGGCTTCGTGCCGATCCCAGCCTACAACGACCACCGGCTGGACGGGATGCACTATTTCGAACGCAGTCTGACGCGCTGAGTACCGGCACGACGATGGCGCAGGGCCTCTATTTCGAAGACTTCTCGGTCGGTCAGCAATTCTCGACGCCGGGCAAGACCATCACCGAGGGCGAAATCATCCAGTTCGCCATGACCTACGACCCTCAGCCCTTTCATATCGACCGCGAGGCTGCCCGCGACGGCGCTTTCGGCGGCCTGATCGCGTCCGGCTTTCAGACCTTTGCGACCGCCTTCCGGCTGTTCCACATGGCCGGTGTGATCGGCGACGCCTCCCTCGGCAGCCCGGGCTGTGACGAGTTGCGCTGGCATTCGCCCGTACGCCCGGACGACACGCTGACGGTCACGGCAGAGGTCGAGGAGGTGCGGGCGTCCCGATCGAAGCCGGATCGCGGCCTGGTCAAGATCCGCCACAGGATGCATGACCAGCATGGCCGACTGGTGCTGTCCTATCTGGGTATCCACATCATCGCCTGCCGCGCCATTCCGGCCTAGAGGTCGGCTCCGACAACAGCGTGCCCTGCGCTGTGCCCATGCGCGCCTTGCGCCAGACGCATGGGGCGGTCGCGATTGCCTCGTTGACCTGCGGTCGTCGGCGACTATTCTCCGCCGCGGGCCACACCCCCCCAACGGGGTGCAACTATTCTGGAAGGAATAGTCACATGACGACCTCCGTCCCCGCGACGCCGGCCGAACAGCCGGACGTGCGCCCCAACAATCCGCATTTCTCATCCGGACCCTGCGCCAAACGACCTGGCTGGTCACTTGATGCCTTGCGCGACGGTGCCTTCGGGCGATCCCATCGTGCCAAGGGCGCGAAGGCCAAGCTCGCCGAGATCATCGAGCGCTCCAAATCCGTGCTTGGCATTCCCGACAACTACCGCCTTGGCATCGTGCCAGGGTCCGACACCGGCGCGTTCGAGATGGCGCTGTGGTCGATGCTCGGCGCACGCGGCGTCGACGCGTTGGCTTGGGAGAGCTTCGGCGCCGGCTGGGTGACCGACATCGTCAAGCAGCTGAAGCCGGACGACTCAAGGGTCCTGGAAGCACCCTATGGGCGCTTGCCGGACCTCGCAGCCGTAGACGCCGACCGCGACGCGGTCTTCACCTGGAACGGCACGACCTCCGGCGTGCGCGTGCCCGACGGGAACTGGATCGCGGACGATCGCGCCGGCCTGACCTTTTGCGACGCGACCTCGGCCGTCTTCGCCATGGACCTGCCGTGGCGGAAACTCGACGTGGTGACCTGGTCCTGGCAGAAGGTGCTGGGCGGCGAGGGCGGCCACGGCATGCTGGCGTTGAGCCCGCGCGCCGTCGAACGGCTGGAAACCTACAGCCCCGACCGCCCGCTGCCGAAGGTGTTCCGCCTGACCAAGGGCGGCAAGCTGATCGAAGGCATCTTCAAGGGCGAAACCATCAATACGCCGTCCATGCTGGCGGCGGAGGATGCGCTGGATGGGCTCCGGTGGGCGGAGGCGATCGGTGGCCTGCCGGCGCTGACGGCCAGATCGCAGGCCAATCTCGATGCCACCGCACTTTGGGCCGAACAGCGGCCCTGGATCGACTTTCTGGCCGAGGACCCGGCGCACCGGTCGCCGACTTCCATCTGCCTCAAGATCGTCGATCCGTGGTTCGCCGCGCTGGACCCCGAGGCGCAGGCCGCCGTGCCAAAACGCATCGCCGCGCTGCTTGAGGCCGAGGGTGTGGCCCTCGACATCAACGGCTATCGCGACGCGCCGCCAGGCCTCAGGATCTGGGGCGGCGGTACGGTGGAAACCGGCGACATCGAGGCGCTGCTGCCTTGGTTGGATTGGGCTTTCTCTAATGTCCAGCTCGACCTGGCCGAGGCCGCTTAAATCCAGCCCGCCGATACCCACACGACGGCCTGCCAGCTCAGAGCGGCCGGCCCAAGACTCTCCTAGGATATTCCCCATGCCCAAGGTTCTGATTTCAGACAAGCTCAGCCCCGCCGCCGTTGCGATCTTCAACCAGCGCGGCATCGAAACCGACGTGAACACTGGCCTTTCTCAGGACGAACTGATCGACGTGATCGGGTCCTATGACGGCCTGGCGATCCGGTCCGGCACGAAGGTGACGAAACCGGTGCTGGAGGCCGCAAACGGCCTGAAGGTGGTCGGTCGCGCCGGCATCGGCGTCGACAATGTCGACATACCGGCGGCGACCGCCAAGGGCGTCGTCGTCATGAACACGCCTTTCGGCAACTCCATCACCACCGCCGAGCACGCGATTGCCATGATCTTCGCCCTGGCACGGCAGATCCCTCAGGCTGATCGGTCGACCCATGACGGCAAATGGGAAAAGTCCCGCTTCATGGGGGCGGAGCTCACGGGCAAGACGCTGGGCATCATCGGCGCCGGCAATATCGGCAGCATCGTCGCCGATCGCGCGCTGGGTCTGCGCATGCGGGTGATCGCCTACGACCCGTTCCTGTCGGAAGAAAGGGCCATCGATCTTGGCGTCGAGAAGGTCGATTTGGACGCGCTGTTCCAACGCGCCGACATCATCACCCTGCACACGCCCCTGACGGACCAAACCCGCGACATCATCAACGCCCGCGCCTTCGCCCAGATGAAGGATGGGGTGCGCATCGTCAATTGCGCACGGGGCGGGCTGGTCGACGAGACTGCGCTGAAGGCGGCGCTTGAGTCCGGCAAGGTGGCCAGCGCGGCGCTCGACGTCTTTGTCCAGGAACCGGCGCGCGACAATCCGCTGTTCGGCATGCCGAATGTCATTTGCACGCCCCATCTCGGCGCCTCGACGACGGAGGCGCAGGAAAACGTGGCCCTGCAGGTCGCCCAGCAGATGTCCGACTATCTGTTGACCGGTGCCGTGACCAACGCGCTGAACATGCCGTCGATCAGTGCCGAGGACGCGCCGCGCCTCGGCCCCTACCTGAAACTCGCCGAACAGTTGGGCAGCTTCGCGGGCCAGATCACCGAATCGGGCATCAAGGAGGTCGAGGTCGAGTTCGAGGGCGAGATCGCGGCGCTGAACACGCAGCCGATCACGTCGACGGTCCTGACCGGTCTGTTGCGGCCGTTCATCGATACGGTCAACCAGGTCTCCGCACCCGTGATTGCGCGCGAGCGGGACATCATCTTGCGGGAAACGAAAACCGAAACCGCCAGCGACTACGCCACTTTGATTCGCCTGACGGTGACGACGGATCGCCGAACGCGGTCGATCGCCGGGTCGCTCTTTGGCGGCAGCAAGCCGCGCATCGTGGCGGTGGAGGAGATACCGCTGGAGGCGGAGTTGAGCCCCAACATGCTTTTCATGCGCAACGACGACAAGCCGGGCCTGATCGGCCGGTTGGGCACGACCCTGGGCGATGCCGGCATCAACATCGCCAACTTCCATCTTGGACGGCACGAGGAAAACGGCGGCGATGCGATCGCCTTGCTATCGGTTGACCAACCGGTGGAGGACGCGTTGATCGATACGGTCTGCGCCTTTCCTGGTGTCCAGCGGGTCAAGGCCCTGCGGTTTTGACACGCCGGCGGAGAAATCTCGTGACGGCATGTCGGTTGCGTGCCCCCGTGACGCCCTCTAGCGTTTGGCGGACATGAGCCGCACCGACCCTGCCGACGCCCTGCTGCCCGCGGGCCTCTATGACCTGCTGCCCCCGGAGGCGGCCCATGAGGCCGCCATGATCGAGCGGCTGATGAGGATCCTGGCGGCCGACGGCTATCAGCGCGTGAAGCCGCCGCTGTTGGAGTTCGAGGATTCCCTGCTGGCCGGTGCCGGCAGCGGTCTGGCGACCGAGACGTTCCGTCTGATGGACCCGGTCAGCCAGCGCATGATGGGGCTGCGCGCGGATATGACGGTGCAGGTCGCGCGCATCGCCCGTTCCAGGCTTGGGCGTGCGCCCCGTCCGTTGCGGCTCAGCTACGCCGGCCAGGTGCTGCGGGTCAAGGGGACGCAACTGCGCACCGAGCGCCAGTTTCCCCAGGTCGGGGCGGAACTGATCGGCGCCGATGCCGCGACGGCCGATGCGGAGATTGTCGGCTTGGCGGCCCGCGCCCTGACCGCGATTGGGGTCGATCGGCTCTCCATCGACCTGACGATCGCGGCCTTGGTGCCCGATCTGTTGACGGCCTTGCAAACCGACGCGCACGAAACCGCCGCGCTGCGGGCCGCGCTCGACCGCAAGGACGCGGCTCGGCTGGCGGAGATCGACGGCGCCGCTGCGCCCATACTGCTGGCACTGTTGCGCGCGGCGGGTCCGGCGGATCAAGCCCTGGCCGCGATCGAAGCCATCGAGCTGCCGGACACGGCTGCGGCTCTGCGCGACCGCTTAAGGCAGGTGGTCGATCTGTTGCGCCAGGATCTGCCGGATTTGGCCCTGACGATTGACTGGGTTGAGCATCGCGGCTTTGAGTACCATACCGGCGTCGGCTTCACCGCCTTTGCGCGCGGCATTCGCGGCGAGCTTGGCGGCGGTGGCCGCTATCTCGCCGATGGTGAACCGGCGACCGGCTTCACACTTTATCTCGACAGCGTCCTGCGCGCGGTTCCAGTTCCGGCCCCGGAGCCCCTCGTCTATGTCGCCCTGGCGGATCGTGGTGCGGCGCCGGCGCTGCGCGCGGATGGCTGGGCGGCGATCGTCGGATTGACGGGGGCGGCGGACGGCGCCGCTGAGGCACAGCGCCTCGGTTGTTCACATATTTGGCGCGACGGAGTCGTCGAGCCGCTTAACAAGGGTCAGGAAGAGGCAACCAAGCCATGAGCAACGTCGTGGTCGTCGGCTCGCAATGGGGCGACGAGGGCAAAGGCAAGGTCGTGGACTGGCTGTCCAATCGCGCCGATGTGGTGGTGCGCTTCCAGGGCGGCCACAATGCCGGGCATACGCTGGTCATCAGCGAGAAGGTCTTCAAGCTCAGCCTATTGCCATCCGGGGTCGTTCGGCCCGGCAAGCTGTCGGTCATCGGCAATGGCGTCGTGGTCGATCCCTGGGCGCTGATCGACGAGATCGAGGCGATTCGAAGCCAGGGCGTGGAGATCACCCCCGAGACCCTGTTGATCGCGGAGAACGTGCCGCTGATCCTGCCGGTTCATGGCGCCGTCGACCGGGCGCGCGAGGCCAAGCGGTTGGGCACGACCGGGCGCGGTATCGGGCCGGCCTATGGCGACAAGATTGCCCGGCGCGCCATCCGCCTGTGCGACCTGAACGAGCCGGACGTGCTGTCGCGCAAGGTCGATGCCTTGCTGGCCCATCACAATGCCTTGCTGCGCGGCTTGGACGCCGAGGAGATCGATCGGGACTGGTTGTTGCAGCAGATTTCGGATGTGGCGCCGAAGATTATGCCTTTTGCCGGCGTGGCGTGGCAGCGGCTCGACGCGCTGCGCAGCGCCGGCAAGCGCATCCTGTTCGAGGGCGCCCAAGGGGCCATGCTGGACGTCGATCACGGCACCTATCCCTACGTTACGTCATCCAACACGGTCGCCGGCAACGCGGCGGCCGGCAGCGGCCTTGGTCCGGGGTCGATCGGCTATGTGCTGGGCATCACCAAGGCCTACACGACGCGCGTTGGCGCGGGCCCCTTCCCGACGGAGCAGGACAACGATGTCGGCGAACAGCTCGGCGAGCGGGGGCGTGAATTTGGCACCGTCACCGGCCGTCGGCGGCGTTGCGGCTGGTTCGACGCGGTCATGGTGCGTCAGGCGATCAAGACCGGTGGCATCACAGGCATCGCGCTGACCAAGCTGGATGTGCTGGACGGCTTCGAATCGTTGGATGTCTGCGTCGGCTACGAACTTGACGGCCAGCCGGTCGACCATTTGCCGGCGGGAGAGGGCGCCCAGGCGCGCATCAAGCCCGTCTATGAAACGCTGGACGGGTGGTCGGACAGCACGATGGGGGCACGAAGCTGGGCGGAACTGCCGGCGACGGCGATCAAGTACATTCGCCGCATCGAGGAACTGATCGAGGCGCCGGTAGCGCTGCTGTCGACCAGCCCGGAGCGCGAGGACACCATCCTCGTAACGGACCCGTTCGCGGGTTAGCGCGTCTGGGCTACATCGGCTGCGGTCAACGGTCCCAACGAACCGTCGCGGATTAGCTTAGGAAGATTTCGATCAGCCGCTGCTGGGGTTCCGGCACCGGTTCCGGTGCGGATATCTCGAGGCTGTCGCCGCCGAACGACCGGATCACGATCTCCTCCGGTGCGATGCCTCGGGCGATCAGCCCATCGGTGGCGGCATTGGCGCGCTGTTCGGAAAGGCCCAGATTGTACCCCTGCGCGCCCGCCAAGTCGGCATATCCGCCCAGGATGAGCGAGGCGGACCCGGTGCCGTCGGCCGCCGTGACCACATCATCCAGAACCTGATTGGCCTCCGGCGTCAGGGCCGCACTGTCCCAATCAAAAAAGATCGTGAAGCTGGTCTGAGTGATCGGCTCCAATGTCGCGTCCGATCCCGCGACCACTGCTACAGTCAGATCCGCAACGCGATCAGCGGTCTCCGTACCGGCATCGAGGCCGGCAAACGAGAACGCGACCTCCTGCACCCAGCTGACGTTATCGGCGTCGTCGAGATACCACAGGTCCATCTGCGCCATCGTGGGGGAGGCGACAGACACCAGCAGGGTCGACACAAACGCCAGGGAACTGAGGCGCATACTAAGCTCCGCAAGACTAGCTCGTGGCCGAAAACTAGCGCCCGGGCGGCGGTATCTCAAGAAGCGGCCCATACCCGGATGTTGCTTTTCTGCAAGGTGCGGCATTCCTGCAACATTTAAGCGTCGGATCCGAAATGCCTCAAGCCGCACCCGTGCTGCCGGCCATGCGAATGGCAGATCGACGGCGCTTCTAACGAGGCTCGAACGCAAACCAGGTGGAAACGGTCAATGGGCTCAGATCAGGAAAATCTCGACGCGGCGATTTTGGGGCTCACGAACGCCGTCGGGCGTCGGCACCAGCGGGTTCTCTTCACCGAAGGCCCGGATCACGATTTCGTCCGGCGCGATGCCGCGCGCGATCAGGCCGTTGGCCACCGAGTTCGCCCGGCGCTCCGACAGGCCCAGATTGTACTGGGCCGACCCCGACAGGTCAGTATAGCCGTCCAACCGCACCGAGGCATACCCGACCTCGTTGGCGACCACGACAACGTTGTCCAGCACCAGATTGGCCTCGGGCGTCAGGTCCGCCCGGTCCCAATCGAAGAAGACGATGAACGCCGTTTCGGCCACGGGCGCCACGACAACCGGCGCGGGCGGCGGCGCCGGTGGCGGCACGAACGTGTACCGCAAGCCGGCCATCACCGTGTGGTTGGCATAATCGTCGCGGTAGAACCCTGTCTCGCCGCCGTCCTGCGCCACCTGGGCATCTACGTCGAAGCCACGCAGGTACCGATAGTCGACAATCGCACTGAGGTTCGGCGCGAACTCATAGGCCAGTCCGGCAATACCTTGTGCAGCGAACACGGTGTCGTCGCCGCTCAATGACGTACCTTCCAGATTGCCGTCGAAGTCGACGATCACTGCGCCGACGCCGACACCGACGTAGGGGGTTAGAGACGTCCCCGTTGAGATGTCGTAAAGCCCGTTCAGCATGAACGCCCAAGACGAGACATCGCCATCGTACGCCGGAGAGCCCACCGACTCGCCCTCGATGTTGATGGTGTCGAAATCGTTTTGGCGGTAGGCGACTTCGCCGTCGACGCGAAAGCCGTTTCCGAACGCGTAGCCGACGCGCCCCGACACGGCAAAACCGGTATCATACTCGGTTGAGAAGACTTCGTCGGGATCTCCGGGATCCTCGATCGCGAAGTCCATGTCCTCCATCCAGTTGACACCGCCCGCGCCCTCGACATACCAGCCTTCTGGCTGTTGCGCCAACGCGGTCGCCATCGGTCCCAGGGTCAATCCCAAGGCCGCCGCCGAGGCGAATAGCAGCACCGATGTTCGCATCTATCTCGTACTCCCTCGGCCAGACAGCCGAAACCTCAGTGACCTGGCCCTTTGGCCGTACAGTAACCTGGAACCTTCAGAGTTGCCAGGAAACTGTTGCGAACCCGAGTTCTTTTGCCGGTTCGGGCCTCGCCGTTGCAGGTTTCGGCCCGGAACCGTCGCACCAACGGCTGCTCAGGCGTCCGCCGTGGCCAGCCTTTCCTGAATGGCCGCGTTGCGAATCGCCTTTTGCAGCTTTTCGAACGCGCGCACCTCGATCTGCCTCACACGCTCGCGGCTGATGTTGTAGTGCTGGCTCAACTCCTCCAGGGTGGTCGGATTGTCGCGCAGCCGGCGTTCGGTCAGGATATGGCGCTCGCGATCGTTCAGACCCTTCATCGCGTCCCGCAGCAATGCGCGGCGCTTGGTCAGCTCTTCCTGATCGGCGAGCCGGATTTCCTGGCTTTCGGCGTCGTCCACCAGCCAGTCCTGCCACTCGCCCTCGGAATCGGCGCGCAACGGCGCGTTCAGGGAATGGTCAGGGCTGGCCAGGCGCCGGTTCATGTTGATGACGTCCTGCTCCGGCACATCCAGGCGGGTGGCGATTTCGGTGACGGTTTCGGGCTGCAGGTCGCCCTCGTCTATGGCCTGCAACTGGCCCTTCAACTTGCGCAGGTTGAAGAACAGCTTCTTCTGCGCTGCCGTCGTGCCCATTTTGACCAGCGACCAGCTGTGCAGGATGTATTCCTGGATCGCGGCGCGGATCCACCACATCGCGTAGGTGGCCAGCCGGAAGCCGCGCTCGGGATCGAAGCGCTTGACCGCCTGCATCATGCCGACATTGCCTTCGGATATCAGCTCGGACACCGGCAGGCCGTAGCCGCGATAGCCCATGGCGATTTTCGCCACCAGCCGCAGATGGCTGGTTACCAGTTGATGGGCGGAATCGGTGTCTTCATGTTCACGCCAAGCCTTCGCCAGCATGTATTCCTGCTGCGGCTCCAGCATGGGGAAGGTACGGATTTCTTGAAGATAACGCGTCAGGTTGCTCTCAGAGCCAACCACGGGAACGCTGGGTGTGGATGCCATATCGGGGATCCTTCAGTTCCGAATGTCTCGACGGGCCCCGCTCATGAGGCAGCCCCGGACGGTTTGAAGCTATGCCTTCGGGCCATCAACCTCAGTGACCGTTTACACAGTATAGCGCTTTTCTACCGTGCTCGCCAAATTACTGGATTAATTCCAATTTTGTGACCAAAGCTTTCATATCGTTAGGAATGTCGACCTCAAATCTCATGCGTTGTTGCGTGTTTGGGTGGATGAAGGAGAGGATCTTGGCGTGCAACGCCTGGCGTTCCAGCGTCAGAGTCTCAGCACCCGCCCGCTTGTTTGTACGACCATAGAGCGGGTCGCCGATCACCGGATGCCCGATCGATGCCAGATGAACCCGAATCTGATGGGTTCGCCCGGTCTTCAGGCGACACTCCAAAAGGCTGGCGCACGTACTAAAAGTGGTAATTGTCCGATAGTCTGTCAAGGCCGGTCGGCCGCCGGCGACGACGGCCATTTTTTTGCGATTGCGGGGGCTGCGCCCGATCGGCGCATCGATGCTTCCTTGCCGTGGCCACGGCACGCCACAGGCCAGCGCCCAATAGGTCCGGGTCAGGCTGCGATCGAGGAACTGAGCCTTCAGTGCCACATGCGCCGCATCGGTTTTGGCCACCACCATCAGGCCGCTGGTGTCCTTGTCCAGGCGGTGAACGATGCCCGGCCGGGCGACGCCGCCGATGCCTGACAGGCTGGCGCCGCAATGGGCCAACAGGGCGTTGACCAGGGTGCCGTCGCGGTTGCCGGGCGCGGGATGGACCACCAGCCCCGCCGGCTTGTTGACCACCAGCAGCCAGTCGTCTTCATAGACGATGTCCAGCGGGATGGCTTGGGGCTCGGCCTTGGCCGGCGCGGCCGGGGGCACCGCGACCGTCAGGCTTTGGCCGGGTTTGACCCGCGCCGACGGGTCCCGTACCGTGCCGCCGTCGATCGTCGCCCGGCCGTCCTCGATCAGGGCCTTCAGGCGCGATCGCGTCAGGTCGGGCAGGGCGTCAGCCAGCACCTTGTCCAAACGACCCGCGGTCTCGGCGGTGGCCGAGAGAACCCGATCAGCGCTGGCACCAACCGTACCCGTCCCGTTTTCGAGGTCACCCATTGCGCGCCCTGAAATTCGTCGTCATCGCCATGGGCGTCTTGCTGGTTGCCGGTTTCGTCGTCCTCGTCTTTGGCGTTGTCCAACTGCTGGGGCCTGGGCCCGACGCGGGGCAACCGCTGGTCGACGTGCCGCTGGCCAGCCTGGATCTGGACCCATCTTCCCGAATCGTCTCGCTCACCGCCTTGGACGGCAGGCTGATCCTGTTGGTGGAAACGGCGGCGGGCGAACAAAGGCTGCTCACGGTCGACCCCGATCGGCTCCTGGGCGATGGCGACGCGGATAGATAGGGGTATGGCTACACGCTTGCCAAGGGGCCGCACTGCCAATCCGGCACGGTCGGCACCATGAACTTCTCCAGCGACAATGTGCGCGGCGTGGCAGCGCCTATTCTGAATGCGTTGGCCGAAGGCATGGCCGGCGCGGCCCCGGCCTACGGCGCCGACCCGGTGACCGGCGCGTTGGAGCCTTTGTTCGCCGACCTTTTCGGCTGCCCGGTCGCGGTCCTGCCCGTGGTCACCGGCGGTGCGGCAAACGGGCTCGCCCTGTCGGCCCTGTCGCCGCCCTATGGCGGCATCTTCTGCCATGAAGAGGCACACATCGCCGTGGACGAATGCGGCGCGCCGGAGTTCTTCACGGCCGGCGCCAAGCTGATCCTGCTGCCCGGCGCTGGCGGCAAGATCGATCCGGCGGCGTTTGAGGCGGCGATGGAACGGACTGGCCATCGCGGCCTGCACGGGGTCAAGGCGGCGGCCCTGAGCCTGACGCAGCTGACCGAACACGGCACCGCCTATTCGGCGGCCGAAATCGGCGCGCTCAGTGCCATCGCGAAAAGCCACGGCATGGCGGTGCACATGGACGGCGCGCGCTTCGCCAATGCGGTCGCCGGCCTGGCCGCCGGTCCCGCCGACCTAACCTGGCGCGCCGGTGTTGACATGCTCAGCTTCGGCGCGACCAAGAATGGCTGCATCATGGCCGAGGCTGTGATCGCCTTCAACCCGACGGATGCGGTGCGGCGCGACCTGGCCTATCGGCGCAAACGGGCCGGCCAACTGGTATCCAAGCACCGGTTTCTGGCCCTGCAACTGCGCGCCTATCTGACCGACGGCCTGTGGCTCGATCTGGCACGCCATGCCAACCGCCAGGCCGCCCGTTTAGCCGAGGGCCTGTCACGCCTGCCGGGCATCGATCTGCTCTATCCGGTCGACGGCAACGAAATCTTCATCGACATGGCGCCGGGCCTTGCCGAGACGCTCGCCGAAAAGGGCATCGGCATGAATCACTGGCCAGATGGGTGCTGGCGCCTGGTCACCGCCTTCGATACCGACCCGGCGGACGTCGACCGCGCGCTCGCGCTTGCGAAAGAGGCCGCGCAAGCCATCGCGGGCCTTGCATCCGGGCCTTGCCTAGACTAAGTCATCGGATCCGGCCTCGGTGCCACCCATGGCGCGCCGCGCATTCCAGCGTCCCCTTCGTCTAGAGGCCTAGGACACCGCCCTCTCACGGCGGCAACAGGGGTTCGAATCCCCTAGGGGACGCCAATCTTTTCAATGGGTTACGGGTTCGTGCCTTTGAGGTAGTGGTTCATTTGAGCCATTAGAATCCAACGCGGCGACGGCCGCGGCCAGATAGTCGGGTCGAGGTTCCGGTAGACGTGCCGGAACGTCTGTTCATCCGTCGCCAGCAGGTCGGCAGCTGTGCCTGTCGGAATTCGCTCCATCGCCAGCCAGCTTGCGGCCATTTGTTTGGGCGCGCTCGTTGGTCAAGTGGAGTAGCTCAATCTGCGCCTTGGGGCGTCGAGCGCCTGAATTGGCCGTTGCGCTGGCATGTTGGTGCCGATGCTACAATGACGAAGGGCTCCATGGCCCGATCGGCAACTGAGTCCCGATCATGCTGACAAAAACCACGAGAGGCTTCCAGCCTGTCATCCTGATCACAGGCGGAAACCGCCGGCCTCGGGCAGCCTTGTCAAGAAAAGCGAACCACGTCGGGTCTCTGGACTCTGATCCACAAGCCTCCGCAAAGCGCTGCCGAGGTCACGGGGTGCGCGGGACATGGCCGAATTTGCTCAATTGCGCACGCCGCTTTGGTGACCACCCAATGATCCAGGACCACCTCCAACACCCGTGAGGTGTCCGCATCGGCCTTGAGCAGGCCGGTCTAGATTATTGTTACTAAATGATATTCGCAGGCGCTTCTTGGAAACGTGTTTGCTCATCCAGAGGCTGCCTTGACAACTGTGGTGTGATCCGATCCCCTGTATCTGCAAAAGAGCAATTCTTGCTCACAAGAGCATTCGCGAGACTCCAGTCTCGCCTGCTTGCGCGCAACCCACGGGAGGAAACAATGACGATGCGTCGCTCAGTCCTGAAAATGTTGGCAACTGTCGGATCCACGGCGTTGCTTGCCTTGGCAGCCGGTTCCACCGCGAATCTGGCGCACGCCGAGGGGCTTACTATCGGCTTCAGCCAGGTGACGTTGCAGTCGCCCTTTTATGTGCAGTTACGGGATGGGGCGCAGGCCGCGGCCGAGGCGGGGGGCGATACCCTGGTATTCCTGGACGCCAACGGCGATGTCAGCCGGCAGAACAACGACATTCAGGACCTGATCACCCGCGGCGTCGATGCGATCATCGTCAATCCCGTCAATCCGGTCGCCGTGGCCCCGTCGCTGGAGGCCGCTGCCGCCGCCGGCATTCCGGTAATTACGGTCGACCGCAGCGTGAACGAAGGCGAAGTGGCGGCCCATATCGGCCGCGACAATGTCGCCATGGGCCGCATGGTCGGCGAGGCCGTGTTGGCCCGCCTTGCCGCCGATGGCATCGACGGGGCCACGATCATCGAGATCCAGGGCGATGCCGGCGGTGCGGTGATGATGGATCGGCGGGATGGCTTTCACAGCGCCATCGAGGGTTCGGACCACACCATCGTCCAAGGCCCCTTCGCCGAATACATCCGCGCAAACGCCGTGGTCGCGATGCAGGACCTTTTGCAGGCCCACCCGGACGTGAACCTGGTCTATGCGCACAATGACGATATGGCGCTGGGCGCCCTGCAGGTGCTTCAGGAGAGCGGCCGAGACGACGTGCTGGTTGCTGGCGTCGACGGCTTGTCGGAGGCCCTGGAGGTCATGGCCACGGGCGGCGCCTTTGTCGCGACATCCCTGAACGATCCGCAATATCTCGGTGACGTGACCATCCAGGTCGCGCGTGAACTGGTGGCGGGCGACGACGTGCCTGACTTTGTCGACGCCGGCTCTCTCGCCGTAACGGTCGACAATGTCGACCAGTTTCCGCGCGATGGGCTGTTCGCCGAATACCGGCCGGAGATCTTCTCCGAATAGCGCGGTCTTCGCAACGGGCCGGGCTTGTACTGGCCACGGCGCCTGCACCGCGCATGCCGGATCGCGCGGTGCAGGCTGCTTTAGATTTCCAAGTAAGCTGAGAGACGCACATGCAGGCGGCCGTACTCCACGCCCCCGGTGACATCCGCATTGAAGAGGTCGCCGATCCTGAGCCGAGACCCGGCCACGTGATCGTTCGCGTCGAGGCGGTCGGCGTTTGCGGGTCCGATCTGCCGCGCATGCTGGTCAAGGGCGCTCACGCAATGCCCCTGATCTGCGGCCACGAATTCTCCGGAACGATTGCGTCTCTGGGCCCCGACGTCAGCGGCTTTGACGTTGGCGAGCGGGTCGCGATCACCCCGATGATTCCGTGCGGGGTGTGTGATCAGTGCCGCATCGGCGCCTTCTCGCGCTGTCGAAACTACGACTATTTCGGCTCTCGCCGCGATGGCGCCTACGCGCAGTTCGTCTCGGTCCCGCAAGGCAACTTGATCCGGGTGTCCGACGGTCTTGATCCGCGCGCGCTGGCCATGGCCGATCCGGCATCGATCGCGCTTTACGCAATCTCCAAGGGTGGCGGCTTGGAACCTGGCCAGGTCGGCGGTGTCGTGGGCTGCGGGCCGATCGGTCTGTTTGCCATCCAGTGGCTGCGCCTGATGGGAGCAGACACCGTGGTGGCGGTCGATGTGGTGCCCGAGAAGCTGGACCTGGCCCGCCAGGCGGGGGCAACCCATACGGTCCTGAGCACCGAGCCGCCGGTCGATTTGCCCCGCTGTAGCCTGATTGTCGAGGCGGCCGGGCATCCGAGTTCGATCAATTTCGCGATCAAGATCGCCGCCCCGGGGGGCCGGGTCGCGGCCATCGGCATTCCGGTCCGCGATGTCCCGCTGGAAAACGCGACGTTTCAGCACCTGCTGCGAGAGGAGATCAGCTTGTGCGGGGCGTGGAATTCGTTCACCGCCCCGTTCCCCGGTTCACAGTGGAAGGCGACGATTGATAAGCTGTCATCGGGCGCGTTGAACTGGCAATTCATGATCAGTCACGAGCTTTCACTGGGGGAACTGCCGGACATCTTTGGCCGACTGCGCGAGGATCGCTCGTTTCGCTACAGCAAGATCATGTTTCGCCCCTAGGCCTTTGCGACCGCCGATTGACGATGCGGCGAGCGAGACGGTCGGACGACGTCCAGCCAACATGCTTAAAGGCTGGTTGGACGGAAAGGGATTGGTGCAATGGCGCGCGTGTTGAGTTTCGATTTTGGGACGGGCGGTGTACGCGCCGGGGTCTATTGTACCGAGGCACTTCGGATGGTGTCGTCCGCCGAAGCCGCCTATGACACGCACTATCCCAGGAAGGGCTGGGCCGAGCAGGATTGCACCCAATGGCTTGCCGCCATGGTGGACGCCGGGCATTCGGCTATTGCAGCGGCTAAATCCCCCGACATCTCGGCGATTTGCGTGGCGACGACAGCGTCGACAGTGGTGTTCTGCCGCCAGGACGGCCAGCCCGTCAGGCCCGCCATCCTGTGGATGGATGCGCGCGCAAGCGCGGAAGCGCGCGCAACCGAGGCAATCGATCATCCCGTCATGGCCTATTGCGGCGGCGGGGACGCGGCAGAATGGCTGGTGCCCAAGGCCATGTGGCTGGCGCACCACGAGCCGGACTGCTACCGGCAGGCGGATGTCATTTGCGAGGCGCTGGACTTCGTCAATTACCACCTCACGGGCCAGTGGGTCGGCTCGCGAATGAACGCGGCCTGCAAGTGGAACTACGATTCGCTGTCGGGTGCGTTTGTCCCGGAGATCTACGACAACCTCGGCATCACGGAGCTTTCCGATAAGCTGCCGAGACGCATTGTCCCGGTCGGCGCACCTATTGCGCAAGCGTCCGGTGCTCTGCTTTCGCGCATGGGCATCACCGGGCAGCCGGTGATCGCTCAGGGCGGGATCGACGCGCATATCGGCATGCTGGGCGCAAACACGGTGAACCCCGGCAGCATGCTTATCATTGGTGGGACGTCCAACGTCCATCTTGCCCAACTGTCCGCGATGTCGGATATGAGCGGGTTCTGGGGGCCCTACCCCAACGCGTTGATGGACGGGCTGTGGCTGGTCGAAGCGGGCCAGGTTTCGACGGGGTCGGTGCTCTCCTGGCTGGCCGAGACTGTCTTTGGCCTCGACGATGACGGTCACCGACAGCTCATGGACGAGGTGCTGGCAGCCGGCAATCCCGAGCACGGCCTCCTGACGCTTGACTATTGGATGGGCAACCGCACGCCCTACCGCGACGCCGACCTGCGAGGTGCCTTGCTCGGCTTGTCGCTTGGTCATTCGCGCGCCGACATCTACGCCTCGGCCGTCGATGCCGTTGCGCTGGGATCGGCAAATGTCGTCGCCGTTCTGGCCGAACGGGGCATTGAGCCTGACCGCATCGTGATGGCGGGCGGCATATGCCGCAATCCGCTCTGGCTGCAGGCGACGATCGATGCGCTTGGCCGGCCGGTGGGGGTGGCCCAGGAAGACAATCTCTCGCTGCTTGGATGCGCGGTATGTTCGGCCACCGCGCTTGGACTGTTCGACGATCTCGCCACGGCCGCGAACGCCCTTGAGGCACCGACCAGACGCGTGGAACCGCGTCCGTCGCGGACGGATTGGTATCGGTCGTCGCTGGCGCTCTATCGCGAAGCCACGGAGGCGTTGACGCCGGTCATGCACGCGCTTTCCGATCGTCAGCGTTTGGGGGCGGGGCCATGACGGACGCGACGCGGGCAGCTTCGGTACGGCTGCCGTCGGACGAACAGCGTGAGCATCTTATGGTGCAGGTGGCCAAGTCCTATTACGACCTTGAGCGCACCCAGGCCGAGATCGCGCAGGAACTTGGACTGACCCGGTGGCAGGTGGGGCGCCTGTTGGCCGAGGCCAAGCGTGTCGGCATCGTTCGCGTCGAGATCAGGCCAAGGGTCAACCGACGCGCGTCATTGGAAGTCCAGCTTCAGGAGCATTACGGCCTGAGGGACGCGGTCGTCGTTCCGGTTGGCGAAGTGTCCGACGCCGCGCTGTTGATGGAGGCGGTCGCCCAGGCGGCGGCGACATATCTGGCGTCCCTCAACCCCAAGCCCGATCTCATTGGCCTTTCATGGGGGCGTACGATGTCCGCCGTGGCGCGTTCCTTGCCGGACGCATGGAACCCCGGGGTGCACATCATTCTCGTCAACGGCTCCACGGCGCTCAGGCTGACATCGACGCGAACCAGCGCGGTCGCAGAGGAGTTCGCGCAGTCGGCCGGGGGCACGGCCACCCTTCTGCCGGTGCCCGCGATCGTCGGCAAGCGCAGCACCCGTGACGCGCTGGAGGCAGATCCCATCGTCGAGCGTGTCTTGGAACTCGCGGCCATGGCCAAGGTGATTTGCTTCGGCATGGGCGGCCTCACGCACCATTCCGTCCTGCTCGATTCCGGCTATTTCGACGAAGGCGATATCGACCGGCTTCGCGACCGTGGCGCGGTCGGTGACATTCTTGGGCGCTTCGTCGACGCAGACGGCCGAATCGTCGACCAGGCGCTCGACGACCGCACGGTCGGCCTTCGCCTGGAGAAACTGCGCACCGTCGATAGGGCCATCGGCGTGGTCGCCGGCGAGGACAAGCGGGCCATCGCGCTCGCCGCGCTCAAAGCGGGCTACGTCTCGGTCATCGTCACCGACGAGGCGACCGCCCGACACGCCATTGAAGCCGCCTCGGTTGGGTCGCAAGATGACTGAGGCAATGGCGGTCGACAATGTCAGCAAGGTTTTTCCGCCGAATATCGTGGCCCTTGAGCAGGCATCGCTGCATGTCACGAAAGGTGAGGTCCACTGCCTGATCGGTGCCAATGGCGCCGGCAAATCCACCCTGCTGAAGATCATCGCGGGTGCCGTGAAGCCCACGGCCGGCACGATCAGGATCGACGGCCAAGAAACCCACCTACGGTCGCCGGCGGACGCCGCCAGCCGCGGCATCTCGATGATCTATCAGGAACTTGACCTCGTGCAGCAACTGACCGTGGAGCAGAACTTGTTCCTCGGTCAGGTGCCGGCCCGCCTGGGCGTCATCGACGCCAGGACCAGGCGTGCGCGCGCGGTCGAAGCGCTACGGCGTGTCGGGGCGGGGTTTGACCCCGATGCAAGGGTGGAGAGCCTGTCGGTCGCCAACAGGCAGTTGACGGCGATTGCCCGCTCGCTGACGCGCGAGGCGTCGATCATCATCATGGATGAGCCGTCCGGGCCTCTGAACGAGACCGAACTTGAACGCGTGTTCGCCATCATCAGGGAGTTGACGGCCCAGGGTGTCGCCATTGTCTATGTCAGCCACCGGTTGGAGGAACTGCACGAAATCGGCGACCGGGTCACGGTCCTGCGCGGCGGCAGAACGATCGAGACGTTCGATGTCGCCGATACCGACGACCGCACGCTGGTGCACGCCGTGATCGGCGAGAACCGGACCCTTCTTGAACGGCATGCGCGCCCACCGCTTCGTAAGGATACTGCGCTCAGGATAGAGCGGCTGACCGGCGCCGACGGGCTCGACATCGCCGATTTCGAGGTGCGCTGGGGCGAAATTGCCGGGATCACCGGCCTCAATGGTTCCGGCCGGACCAGCCTGTTGCGGTCTCTGTTCGGCGTTCGGCCGTTTTCGGGCACGGTCACCCTTGACGGGCAGCCATTCCACCCGCGAACGCCCATCGCCGCCATCTCCCGGGGCGTCGGCATGGTGCCGGAAGACCGGAAGGTCGAGGGCCTGATCCTCGATGCGCCGGTCTACACGAACGCCACCCTGCCCCTGATGCGGAAATCCAGCCTGGCCCGGCATGGCCGTCGCAAGGCTGCCGCCAGGACCGTGTTGGCGAGGCTTTCGACCAAGTACGGCCAGCCCGAGCAAAAGGTCATCCAACTGTCCGGCGGCAACCAGCAGAAGGTGGTTCTGGCCAAATGGGTGGCCAATCGATCCAAGCTGTTGCTGCTGGACGAGCCCAGTCGCGGCCTGGATGTCGGCGCCAAGGCGGACCTGTACGAGCTGATTTCAGAGCTGGCCGCGGACGGCGCCGCGGTCATCATCGCCAGCAGCGAGCTCGACGAGCTTCACGCCCATTGCGACCGCATCTGGGTGCTCTACGAAGGCCGGCTTCTGGGCAGTTTCGATCCCGCAACCACGGACCAAAACACGATGCTGAGCGCGCAGATACTGGGGAGAAACCATGCCTGATAGCGAGAGCAGAACCGGGAACATCCCGGCGAAGGCCTCTGCTGAGAAGTTTCGCCCCCTCGATCTTCTTATTCAGTACAATTTCGTCGCGATCTTTCTGGTCGTCGTCATCATCGCATCGTTTCTGTCCGAGAATTTCCTGACCTTCACCAACATCGCCAACCTGATTCAGCAGGCGGCGGTTGTCGGTGTCGTGGCGGTGGGTATGACCTTCGTCATCCTGACCGCCAATATCGACCTGTCGGTCGGCAGCGTCGTCGCCTTTGCCGGGATGGTCGTGGCTCTCCTGCTGGCGGCCGGCGTCAATCCGGTCTTGGCGGTCGTTCTGACCCTGGTCATTGGGGCCGCTGCCGGGGCGTCGATGGGGGCGATTTCCGCCCTTGCCGGGGTGCCCAGCTTTATCGTCACCCTGGCCGGTCTCGTCTCATTTAGAGGGTTGACCTATCTCCTGACCGATGGCGTGCCGGTCAGTGGCCTGCCGGCCGGCTTTTCGTCCGTCAGCTCGTCGATGATCCCGCTGTTTCCGGGCTTCAACCTGTCCTCCATGGGGCTGATCTTCATCGTCGCCGCGGTGCTCGCCGCCTTGATCCTGCGCCTGACAGTGTTCGGCGAATATGTCTACGCCACGGGCGGCAATCCCGAGGCGGCGCGCCTGGCCGGCCTGCCGACGAAAAGGATCGTGGTTGCGGTGTTCGCGATCTCGGGCCTGATGTCCGCCCTGGGTGGCATCCTGTTGACCGCGCGCCTGCGCATCGGCCAGCCGACAGCAGCCCAGGGCCTGGAACTCGATGCGATCGCGGCGGTCGTGCTAGGCGGCACGAGCCTTTTCGGCGGCCGAGGCAGTGTCGTCGGAACGCTGTTTGCCGTCATGCTGCTGCAGGTCCTGCGCAACATCTTCAACCTTCTCGGCCTCGGCTCATTCTATCAGATGACGATCACCGGCGTGATCATCATCGCCGCCGTCCTGCTCAATCGGTTCCTCGACGTCAGGCGCAGACGGACCTAGGCGATCTCTAGATCCCGACACAAATGTCCTGATCTTCCGCTGCTTCAAGGCGCCTAAGAAAGGCGCCTGCCCTGTGTCGCGGCCGCGTTTTGCGGCTGCCGCGCTGCCGACGCAGGTTTGCCACAGTTCCGGCAACACGCGCCGATAGACTCTTCCTTCAGTGCGTTATCCCCCGTAGTTACTCGCGTATCGCGTGTTCATCTCGTGCCTGTCAGTCCTGAAACCAGGTGCCGCTCTGCTGCTGCGGCCAGATGCAAAGGTCCCACCCATGCCTCTTTCGGAATCATCGACCGCCGATCTCGATGTCGTTCTGCGCAGCAATTGGGGCAGCGGCATCGTCGTCGATCTGACGCTGACGGCCGAACAGTCGCTGAACGGCTGGACCATCGAGTTCGAGTATGACGGCGACATCGTCAACATCTGGAATGCGCGCATCGTATCGCAGGTCGGCAACCGCTATGTGATCGAGAGCCTTGGCTACAACAGTGCGCTCGCCGCCGGCGCCTCGGCCGGGTTCGGCTTTCAGGGGCGCGGCAGCGCCACCGAGATCACGCCAATCTCGATCAACGGCGATTTGTTCGACGGTGGCGGCGGGGGCGATCCGGCACCGAAACCGCTGCCCACCGTTTCGGTCGGCGACGCGTCGGCGTCGGAGGAAGACGGGACGATCACGTTCACCGTGACCTTGTCAGAGGCCACCGCCGAGGACGTCGTGGTGAGCTACCAGACCGCGTCGGGATCGGCGGACGCCGGCAGCGACTTCGTCGCCGCCCAGTCGCAGGTCGTGATCGCCGCGGGTCAGACAAGTGCCACCGTGACCGTTCAACTTGCCAACGACGGCACGCCCGAGGCGACCGAGCAGTTCGAGCTGCGCCTTATCTCCGCCGACGGCGCCGACATCGCCGATGGCTCGGGCACCGGCCAGATCACCGACAGCGACACCGATCCAACGCCACCGCCGGACCCCGTGGTCTCGATTGCTGATGCCAGCGCTACCGAGGGCGATCCGGGGGACGGCGGCCAAGGCGGCGGCACACCGTCGCCGACCGGCAGCCTGATCGCGGACGGGCCGCTGTCGACCTCGGGCAACCAGATCGTCGACGCGAACGGCAACCCTGTCCAAATCCGCGCGATCAACTGGTTCGGCGCTGAAAACGATGTGCGCGCGCCGCACGGGCTTTGGACGCGGCCGATGACCGACATGATGGACCAGATGGTCGATGAGGGCTTCAACGCCATCCGGCTGCCGTTCTCGGTCCAGAACATCCTGGAGGACCAGGTCGCCACGTCGGTCGCAGGCGATTCCAGCCTGGCCGGCCTGACGACGCTCGAAATCTTCGACGAGATCGTCGCCTATGCCGAACAGATCGGCATCAAGATCATCCTCGACGCGCACCGGATCACCCAGGGCAACGGCGCGGAAGGCATCTGGTACACCGGCGGCTTTGACGAGGGCGACTGGATCGGCGCCTGGGAAATCCTGGCCGAGCGCTATGGCGACAGCCCGGCGGTGATCGGCGCGGACCTGTTCAACGAACCGCACCTGGGCACCTGGGGCACCGGCCAGCGCAACGATTGGGCGGCGGCCGCCGAGCAGGCGGGCAACGCCGTTCTGGACATCGCGCCCGATTGGCTGATCCTGGTCGAAGGCATCGGCAGCTATCAGGGCGACAATTACTGGTGGGGCGGCCAGCTTCAGGGCGTGCGCGACCGCCCGGTTGAGCTCAACGTCGACAACAAGCTGGTCTACTCGCCGCACGACTACCCGGCCTCGGTTTACCCGCAGCCCTGGTTCACCGACGGCTCGAACCTCTACGACGTCTTCCGCGACGCCTGGGGCTTCATCTATGAGGAGGAGATCGCCCCGATCCTGCTGGGCGAGTTCGGATCGCGGCTGGAAACCCCGCTGGACCAGGCCTGGGCCGACGCGATCACGACCTATCTCGCCGGCGACTTCGATGGCGACGGGGTGAGCGACCTCGACCCGGGCGAAGTGGGCATGAGCTTCGCCTGGTGGTCCTGGAACCCCAACTCCGGCGATACGGGCGGCTATCTGCAAGATGACTGGCGGACGGTGCGGCAGAACGCGGCCGAGCTGCTCGATCCGCTTCTGGAGGGGGACGCGGCCGGCGATCCGGACGGCGGCGGGCCGGTCTTCCTAACCTTCGACGTGCTGCTGGACGCGCCGTCGACGGGCGTCAGCTATGCCTACGAAACCCGCGACGGCACGGCGACGGCGGGTGAGGACTATGTCGCCAGCGGCGGCGCGGTCAGCTTCGCGCCCGGACAGCAGGCGGCGCAAATCCAGATCGAGGTGATGCCCGACAGCGGTTCGGAAGGTGACGAGACGTTCAGTCTAGTGCTGTTCGATCTCGATGGCAGCGAGGTGGTCGCCACCGGCACGATCGTCGATGACGACGCGGCGGGCGGCGATCCCGATCCCGTCGACCCGGATCCCGATCCCGACCCAGATCCAGTCGACCCAGACCCCGATCCTGACCCTGACCCCGGCCATCAGCACCCGGGCGCGTTCACTGATATCACCAATTGGGGGTCGTTCCACGGCTCTAGCAGCCACACGGGGCACGGCGATCTGGAAGGCGGGCGCACGGCGATCACCACCGAGGCACTGGTCGCCTACAACGGCCTGCGCAACTTCCTCGGGCTTGAGGACACGGCGCTCCAGACCATCGGCCAATGGGCGTTCGACAACGGCATGACCAACAACAGCCAGCCTTACGGCGACGATCTGTTCGGAGTCGGGCTGTTCTATGCGATGCAGGGCGCGAAGGTCGGCTGGATCCGCGACGACGCCTTCGATCCGCAGATCCTCGCCGACATCCAGCGCGAGGCCAGACTGGGCGATGCCAGTGTCGTCATGCAGATGGTCGCGGATTACGGCCATGAAGGCTTCGCCGACTACCTGACGCAGAATGATCTTGTCGACCATTTCGTGAACACGCTGAAGATGGAGCCCCATTACGGCGGCTGGATGCATGGCCGCGTTCATGGCGGCCTGGTCTTCCCGGACGGCGAGGGCGCGCGCTCGCATGACGTGAACCATTTGACCGTGCTCAGCCACGACCAGACCCAGCCCTTCATGAACGACACCTTCGATTGGCCGCAATGGGCGGCGCTCAACGTGCCGCACCAAGACGTGATCGACTACTTCCAAAGCATGGTTGTGCTCGGCGATCCGCTGGGGGATGCGCTGCCCGCCGACGGCCAGCCGAATCCGCCGGTCGACCCCGACCCCGACCCGGATCCGGTGGATCCCAACCCCGATCCTGACCCGGTGGACCCGGACCCAACCGATCCGCTGTCCGACGACGGTTCGGAGAGCCTCGACGCCCGGCTGAAGGTCGTCAATGACTGGGGCAGTGGCGCCGTCATCCACCTGGAGATCAGCAATGTCGACCAGTTCCAGTTCACCGACGGCTGGACCGTTGAATTCGATCTCGATCCGGACTGGATCTCCGGAAGCTGGAACAGCGACTGGAGCCCGACGAACGGGTCCGATGGCCTGACGGTCTCGGACGTTGGCTGGAACGGCTCGATCGGCGCCGGCGAGACCATTGCCGTTGGCTTCCAGCTCAACATAGGCAATTTGGACGAGGACGCCCTCAACGCGGATGCCGGCTTCCTTTTTCTCTGATCCGTGGAGCCGGGCAGCTCTCGAGTGCCTGACGGGAGTTGCAGCATCTGGTGTCGGCTAAGGCCAACCTCGGCTCAGTTCACCCCAATTGCGGGCGGGGCCCTCTTCAAAGGATTTCGCGAAGGATCTCTTCTTGCCTCAGTTGGCGGAAGATCGAGAAACCCCGTTCGGCGATGCGTTTCCTTTCGTCGGGTGCCTTCAGAAAGGAGACGCACTGGGAAGTAAGGTCCTCGTAGTTGCACTGCGCTATACCGTCCTTTATGGCGGTTAGAGCCTCGTCTTCTTGCGAGGTTTCGGACAGCACGAACTTTTTGTTCGCGAGGAGATAGGAAACGCGGACCATCTCGAAGATCTTCGTTGGATAGTGATGAACGTTGAGGACAATCTTCGCCCTGGCGATCATCGCGTCACGTTCGCTGCCATAGACGTTGAACAACGCCCGACAATTATGGCCCATCTCGTTCAGTTTCTTGATGATCGAGGTTCTTCGCTCGCTCATAGACCCGTAGATCAGTACGTCGATATCCTCTTCGACGGAGGGCAGTTTGGTCAGCGCCTCGACATAGCCGATGGCGCATTTCTTGCCGACGTGGACGCCGAGTTTGGCGAGTGCCTCGATGTTTCGATCGGAGTAATCCCACACTTCGAATCGACGCAACAGATCGAAGTAATCGTGAGTAAACATATAGTTTCCATCGTATATTTGCTCAAGATTGTACAGTATTGAATTCGTAAGGATAAATGTATCGGGTATTGCCTGCAGGAGATGTGGGCCAAGAATAATAGTCCGGCCTTTTCTTTCTTCTGGACGCCTCGTTATAAACGATGTTTTCCCGAGGTTCTTAAGGCCTTGGTTGAGACTGAGGGCGATTTCGTCGAAGGCATGGGCATGCCCATACCCGGGCGGCGTGACGATCCAGATGCAGTAACTGTTGCTGGCAGGCATGGAAGCGCAGTCGCGTCGCTTGCGTCAGTCGACCAGATGCGAGGCCGGCGGTCGCGGCGTGCCTACACTGCTAGAACCAGGACGGCGAGATCGTGCCAAGACCCTAGGCCTTTACAAAGTTGGCCGCTGACAAAGATGCGTTCCTGATTTTCTGGCGTGCAAATTCGGCGTTCTTCTCGACCCTTTCACGCATGTCCTCCGGCATCTTGCCTTCATCGAGAAGCTGCTCGCAGGCGCTGAGGCACTCTTCAAACTCGTCGACCCAATAGGCATTGACCGCGAATTCGTCGAGCAGCCCGTAGTCATGGATCCAATGCTGTACGAACAGGCCCTCCGGCGCCTTCTCAACGGCCAGTCCCTGCTTGGCGAGCTTGTAGCCGTCTTGGTATCGCTTGGCGATCCGGCAGAGGCGGCTGCCGCCATGCAGCGCCTCGATGCGCCCGGGCAGGACCTTTGCCGCGTTCTTGTACGCCGACAGCACGGCGTCGAACGGCCACTCCAGCGCCTCTTCCAGCTTTGCGGCGTTGTAGAGGCTTACATAGACCTCTTCCCGCCAGCGGCCCATCTGTGACCTTTTGATGTAGTTGGCCAGCGCTTTTTCCTTCTCGCCGGCGTCGCGATAACTCTGCGCCAGGTAGAAGACATAGCGAGACTGCAGAAACGGGTCCTTCTCGAACCGGAGCGCCCTTTCCAGTATCTCCGCATCCTTGTGGTACTTTCGCGGATCCTTGTTCCGGGCGCCCTCGCGACCAGAGATCACGTGAAAGCCCTTGGCGTCATCGGCCGGGCCCGCCCCAGGTGGTAGATGAATGTATTCGTGCAGCACGCTGCGATAGCGGAACGGCTTGTGATTGCTGCACATCTGCAGCCGGTGATAGTGCGTCGTGCCCTGGCGGATCTCGACATTGTAGACGTCTTTGTCCAGGCTCGATTTGAAGGCTTCGACATCGAAGCCCTCATCGATGACGAGTTGATCGTCGGCATCCATCATGAAGGCGTAGTCGATGTCGGGCTTTCTCTTGCGCAGCCGCGCCAGCACGTTGGAGCGGTTATAAGCGAAGTTCTGCCACGGCTCGTGATAAACGTTGCCAGGCATGTCATTGCGATCCAGCCAGTCCTTGATGATCGCCTGGGTGTTGTCCGACGAGCCGGTATCCTCGATCAACACATAGTCGATCAGGGGGCGGACGCTGTCCAAACTGCGTTCGATGACGTGCGATTCGTTGCGCACGATCATGCAAAGCCCAATGGTTTTCACGGCAGTCTCGTTGGTTGCACTCGTTCTCTGACCAATTCTGCGGTTCCGCGGCCGCGTTGCCAAGTCACCTTGGGAAACCACTGTCGCGCTGCGGTCGCCGCATCGTCCAACCGCAGCGCATTGTGTATCTTTGCGTGAGGTGCCGGTTCGAAGGGGTCAGTCGGCCTTCTTTTTCGCGGCTTTGCGTCCCGCGCGCGGCTTCGCGTCCGCTTGATCGATCAACGCTTGGCCCAATTCCCGCGCCCGATCCGGGTCCATCATGTAGCCGGTCCAACCGTAGCCTTCGTGGCGCAGGACCATCAACACATGGCCCTTTGGGCCTGAGTGTTCGCTTGGAACCTCCCACTTCGGTGCCCGCTGGATTTCCAGGTCCATGTCATCGGCCAATTCGTCGGCCACCGGCTCGATCAGATTGGTCCGAAACCGTGCCAGGTCGCGGATCTCGCGTTCCAAAAAGCCGCCATCGAAGATCATATGGGCCAGCGGTTCGCCGTCGGCACACATCTGCAACAGGCCGCGTTTGCGATCGACCGAAAAGGCCTTCTCAAGCGTCATCCGGGCCAAGGTCAGTCTCCATTACGTAACAGGTTTTCGCGCGGGCGCGATCCTACACGATTCGAGCGAGACTGGAACAAGGCGTGCGCGTTACGTCCCGCGCCAGCGCAGCACGTGGCGTTCCAGCCGCTTGACGCCGGCGCTCATGGTTGCGCCGATCACCGACAGGATGACCAGCCCGGCGAAGACACCGGCCGTGTTGTAGAGGCCCGATGCCTGGGCAATCAGATAGCCGATGCCGCGGTTCGACGACATGAACTCGCCGACCACCACGCCGATCAGCGCGTAGGGCACCGAGACCTTCAGCCCGGCCAGAACCCAGGCCGCCGCCGAGGGCGTGATCACGATGCGCATGAGCTGCCATTCATTGGCGCCCATGATGCGTGCGGCGTTGATGAACACCCGGTTCACGTCGCGCACGCCGGAATAGGTGTTCAGGAAGACGAGGAAGAAGACCACCGTCGCGCTCATGGCGATCTTGCTCTCGATGCCGATGCCGAACCACATGATGAACAGCGGCGCCAGCGCGATCTTGGGAATGCAGTAGAGCGCGGTTACGTAGGGGTCGAAGACCGTCGCGATCGTCTCCGACCGACCGAAAAGCAGGCCAAGGCAAAAGCCGATGAAGGCGCCGATGGCGAAGCCGAAGACCATGGCGTAGAGGGTCTGGTAAAGATTGCCCCAGATGCTGCCGGACGAGAACCAGCGCCAAAGCTGGGCGGCGACCGCATCGGGCGAACTGATGAAGAACCCGTCGATCAGCCAGCCGGACGCGATCTGCCAAAAGGCCAGAATGCCGATGCCGACGCCGATTTGGGCGATCAGCAGCATCCGGCGCCGCCGGGCCGCGCCCAACTCCTCCTCTATCACGGCGGCCGACTTGGCCGGCGGCGCGCCTTCGCCGCCATCAAAAACGCCTTGGCTAATGCTCATAGCGCTTCTCCCTTGCTGATCTCCGGCGCCAGTTCCGCCCACAGGTCTTCATAGAGCGTCTGGAAGGCGGGCTGGAACCGGACCGTGAAGATGTCCCGCGGCCGCTCCAACTCAATCGGCTGGATCAGCTTGATCTTACCTGGCCGGCCGGAAAACACGATGACCCGGTCGGCCAGCGCGATGGCCTCCGCCAAGTCGTGGGTGACGAAGACGATCGTCTTGCCGCTGTTGCGCCAGATTTTTAGCAGCTCGGCCTGCATGACCAGCTTGAGCTGCGCGTCCAGAGCGCCGAACGGCTCGTCCATCAGGAGGGTCGCGGGTTCATAGCTCAAGAGCTGGGCCAGCGCGGCGCGCTTGCGCATGCCGCCGGAAAGCTCCGCCGGAAAGTGGTGGCCGAAGCCGTCGAGCCCGACCATCGTCAGCATTTGCTCGGCCACCTCGCGACCTCGCCGCCGCTCCACTCCGCGAAGCTGAAGCGGTAGCACGACGTTCTGGAACACCGTCCGCCACGGCAACAAACTGTCAACCTGGGTCATATAGCCCACGGCCTGATTGGGGCCTTCGATCGTACGGCCGTCATGCACCACCGTGCCGCCCGTCGGCAGCGCGATGCCGGCCATCATGTTCAACAGGGTGGTCTTGCCGCAGCCGGACGGGCCGACCATGGCGACGAACTCGCCGTCTTCGATCTCAAGATCGATGCCGGCGAGCGCCTGGACCTCGCGGCCGCGCGCGATGAACCGCTTTTCGACCTCGGTGACGACGATCGACACGTTACGGCTGGGCGATCGCGCGCTCCGCTCGGTTCCTCGGCTAGTTCACGGACGCGACGGCTTCCTCGGCGATGCTCGGGTCGCAGGCATCCTGGAAGCTGAAATCCTCCGGCAACGCCGGCTCGCCCAGGGTTTGGAAGCCGATATTCACGAACTGCTTGTTCAGCTCGAACTGGGCCTCGGTCGGCACCGGGCTGGTCGTGTAGATGCGCGAGTTGTTGGCAAACGCTACGTCGAACAACTGGTCGTCCAGGCTGTCGAACCAGCCGCGCGCCCATTCGCGGAACACGTCCGGCTGGTCGTTGATCGCGCGCAGCGCCAGGGTCAGCCCCTTCACGTAGGCCACCAGGTCGGACCGCCGTTCCTGGATCGCCTCGTCCAGCACCGCACAGCCGATATAGAAATAGTTCTCCAGCGCCGGAGGCGGATTGGTCGCCATGTTGAACAGATAGGCCGTGCCGAACTGCTGGTTGGAGACGTCGGAGGTCGGCGAGGACAGGCAGAAGCCGTCGATCACGCCTTGCTCCACCGCTGCCAGAATGGCCGAACCACCGCCCTGGATCGTCACCAGTTCGACATCCGTGTCCGGGTTGATGTCCACGGTTGAGAACAGATAGCGCAGCAGCGAATCCGGCGCCGCGCCCGGGCCGGTCGTGCCCATGCGCAGGCCGCGCATCGCCTCGACCTTGTCGGCAACGGGCGAGCTTTCGTCCACGCCGCGCTCGGCCAGGATTTCCGCATTGACCACGATGTTCGACGCGTACTTGTCGACCGTTGCGGCGATCAGCTTCACCGGCTGGTTCTGAATTTGCGCGCGGATCGACTGGTCCGGCGTGCCCAGCACGACGTCGACCGCACCGCCGATCAGGGCCGGCACATTCACGCCGCGTCCCGAGGCGTTGCTCTCCACCGTCACCCCGGCCTCGGCGAAATAGCCGCCGCCGGTGGCGAAGTCCTCTGCGGCCCAGAGCCACGATTTCGAGGTCGAACGCATCGTCGTGATGCCGATATCTTGCGCCAGCGCTCGGCCTGGCATGAATACCGACGCGGCCCCCTGCAGGCCCGCAACGCCGCCCAAGGCCAGGCCGGCCTTTAAGGCCGTGCGCCGGCGTATCTGTTGCTGGGCCAGCATCTTTGCGACGGTTCGCTCAATCGTGCTCATGGATTCCCCCCTCCAGGCGATGATCGGAGCTAAATGTTATAGATTTAATACATTTGAAGTCAATCGCTCTGATGGCTTTTGGTCAGAGCTTGCTTTGAAACGGGCTCTTAGTCGCGGCCGAAAAGGTCGGCGCCGGCCATCAGGTCCTGGCGGATATGCTGCAGGTTCAGCCGCTCGTCGTCGCGCTCGCGGAACTCGGCCAGCGCGCGCTCGCGATCTTCCTCGTCCACGCCCAGCGCCGCCAAGGCCTCGTCGGAAAAGCGGATTGCGGATTCGATGGTTTCGCGGATGTGATAGGTCACGTCCGTGTCCATCATACGCAGGCTGTCGACCCGGTCGTAGGAACGGGCGAAGAGGGCGGCTTGCGGAAACTCCTCCCGGATCTGTGCGATGGCGGCAAAACGGGCCTCGGGGTCGTCAATGCACAGCGCGATCAGATCCGCCTTGTCCGCGCCGGCAGCACGCAGCACGTCCGCGCGCGCGACATCGCCGTAGTAGATGCGATAGCCGAACTGGCGCGCCGTCTCGATACGGTTGGCGTCCTTGTCGATGGCCGTGAAGCCGATGCGCTCGGCCGTCAGCACGCGCGCCAGGATCTGGCCGAACCGGCCGTAGCCGACCAGGATCACCCGCGGGTCGTTGTCCGCGAAATCCAATTCCGGCTCTTCTTCGTCGGCCTCCTTTGGTGTCAGCGCGCGATCGATGACACCCACCAGGAACGGCGTTGCCGCCATCGACAGGGTCACCGTGGCGATCAGCACCGCCGAAGCCGTCGCGTCCAAAAGACCGCCGGTCGTCGCCGCGCCGAACAGCACAAAGGCGAATTCGCCGCCACCGGCCAGCAGGGCACCGACCTTGGCCGCGACCCTGGTTTCCAGGCCGAACAGCAGCCGGCCGATGACAAAAATGATGGCGGCCTTGGCGACCATGAAACAGGGCAGCAGGACCAGCACGATCCACCAGTTGGCCGCCAGCACGTTCAGATCGATCGACATGCCCACGGCGACGAAGAACAGCGCCAGCAAGATTTCGCGATAGGGTTCGATGTCGGCTTCAAGCTGATGGCGATAGCTGGATTCCGCCAGCATCACACCGGCCAGAAACGCGCCCATGGCCATGGACATGCCGACGCTGCGCATCAGCAAGGCCGCGCCCAGCACGATCAGCAAGGCGGTCGCGGCGAACACGTCCCGCGCCTCCAACCTGGCCAGCAGGCGAAACAGGGGGGTCAGCACGAAGCGGCCGATCAGAATCAGCCCGACGATGGCGCCGATCACCGCCAGGATCGACTGCCACAGCGGCCAGTCCTCCTCGCCGGCGTTCATGTCGACCGGCGCCAGCAGGGTCACCAGGGCCAGCAGCGGTACGATCGCCAGATCCTGCAACAGCAGGATGGAGAAGGATTTGCGGCCAGCGACCGTGTTGCGTTCGCCCCGCTCCTCCAAGACCGGGATGACAAACGCGGTCGACGACAGCGCCAGGCCGAGCCCGACGATGATCGCCGTGTCTTCCGGCAGGCCCAGCGCCCAGGCCACCAGCGCACCGGCGGCACCCACCACGATCACCTCGGCCAGGCCGAGGCCGAAAATGTCCTTGCGCATGGCCCAGATCGTGCGCGGCTTCAACTCCAGCCCGATCAGGAACAGCAGCATGACCACGCCCAGCTCGGAAAAGTGCAGCACCTCCTCCGCCGCCGGGATCAGGCCCAGCACGAACGGCCCGATCAGCACACCGGCGATCAGATAGCCGACGATCGAGCCCAGCTTCAGCATGCGCGCCAGCGGAACGGCCGCGACGGCCGCGACCAGGATGATGACCGCGCCGGTCAGCAGGTCCGGGCCGTCGCTGGCGTGTGCTTCCATGGCTCAGGTCATCTTTCAGGCAGGGGGATGAGCTCGTGGTCGTCAGGTACGCGGTCGAACCGGCCTTGGCGCCAGTCCTCCTTGGCCGCCTCGATCCGCTCGCGAGAGGACGAGACGAAGTTCCACCACATGTGTCTCGGGCCGTCCAGCGGCTCGCCGCCCAGCACCATGATGCGGGCCGACTCCGGCGCTGTAATGACGATTTCCGCCCGCGGCTTGAAAACGATCATGGCGCCTGGTTCGTACCGCTCGCCGTCGGCAATCAAGGCGCCGCTGACGACGTAGGCCGCCCGATCCTCCATGTCGGCCGGGATCTTCAGCCGCGCACCCGCCGCGATCTGGACGTCGGCATAGACGGTATCGGATTGCGTTTCGACAGGCGAAGTCGCGCCGAACGCCGATCCCAGAATGATCTTGCCACTGAGGCCGTCGCCTTCGAATGTCGGCAGATCGCCGGCGGCATGGTGGGCGAAGTCCGGTGCCATCTCCTCCCGTGCCTTCGGCAGCGCGATCCAGGTCTGAATGCCGAACAGTTCGCTGCCGGGCCTGTTGTCCGCGTGCGACGTCCGTTCCGAATGCACAATGCCCTGGCCAGCGGTCATCCAGTTGACGGCGCCCGGCTCAATTGCCTGCACCGTGCCCAGACTGTCGCGATGCATGATCGAGCCGGAGAAAAGATAGGTGACTGTCGCAAGACCGATATGCGGATGCGGCCGCACTTCCAGGCCACGACCATTCAACAGCTCGACCGGACCCATCTGGTCGAAAAAGACAAACGGACCGACGGTCTTGCGTTTTGACGAGGGCAGGGCGCGCCGCACCTCGAAACCGCCAAGGTCTCGCGCCCTTGGAATGATTACCGTTTCAATCCCTTGCGGAAGGCCGTCCGTTCCGCATTCCGGTTCGTCAGCTTTCTGCCAACTCATCTGTCTCCGTCCCGTCCGTCGCGTTGGTTGCTCTGCGGCAGAGAAGTGTTGCAGTCAGTGGCAAGGTCAACGGCCCATCATGGGCCTGGCGTCGCCGAGGACGGAACGAAAAAGGGCACCGTCGCTGGTGCGACAGTGCCCTCAATCAAATAGTAGGGGGGCAGCGGCCGGTTGCCGGCCGTTGGGGTTAGTGAGCAGCGCTTGCGGTCGCGGAACCGCTGATGGGTCGGCGCGCAAGCCAGCGGCCGATACGCACAAACAACGCGCGCATGGCTTTTGCCTGTTCTCGCCGGGCGATCCGTTCGGCTTCGTGCTGACTGACGATGTTGTCGGCCAAGTTCATGTCAACTCCTTCCCGGACCTATCCTAAGTCCGATTACGGAGTTGAAGTTAGGCAGCCGATCTCGTTAGCCGAAGCGACGATGCTGCAACGCAGCAATGAGGTTTCCGGGTGTCTCGCGGTTTCTAGAGCGACGACACCTGCCACGTCTCGTTGATCGGCGTGCCCGCCGCGCGGATGACCTTGGCGATGGGACAGAACTTGGCGAGATCGGCTTTGATCGTCTCCATCTGGTCCGCCGTCGCGTTCGTCTTCAACGCGATGGTCATGTTGATCTCCGGGAACGGTACGGCGATCTCGTCCTGCAGCGAGGCGCCGGTGCGATCGAACAGGGCCTTCAGATCGATAGTCATGTCCTCTATCTTGACGCCCATGGCCTCGGCGATGCGGCTGGTGATGACGTTGGTGCAGCCCATCAGGGAAGACATCAGGGTTTCGGTCGGCGTCAGACCCTTGTTGGTGCCATGCCGCTCCGGCGGTTCGTCGACGATGCTTTCCAGATCACGCACGCTGATATCGGTCCTTGCATGGCTTTTGGCCTCTGCGGACATGCGCATCGTGGTGACGGCTTTTTGCTTGATTTTCATGGCGTTATTCCTCGGCAACGGGCGTCGATCGCGCCCTGACAGGTGCATCGCCTTGCAAGTTATCAAATGATAGATAAGATGAAAACGCCGCTCTGGCGGCCAACGAACAAAGGCACGTGATCACGGGGCGGAACGTCATGACCAAAGGCCGATGAAGGCCCCAGACTTCAGCTATCTGCGGGCGGAGAGCGTCGACCAGGCGCTTGACCTGCTCGCCCAATATGGCGACGACGCGCGGCTTTTAGCCGGCGGTCAAAGTCTGATGGCGACCCTCAATCTGCGCCTGTCGGCGCCGTCTGTTCTGGTCGACCTCAACCACATACCGGACTTGGCCGGTATCACCGAAACGGAGACGGCGGTGCGCATCGGCGCCATGACGCGCCATGTCGCCGTCGAACGGTCGCCGATCGTCGCCCGCCATCTGCCCTTGATCGCCGCCGCCATGCCGCACGTTGCCCATGCCGCGATCCGCAATCGCGGCACCCTGGGTGGCAGCCTGGCGCTCGCCGACCCGGCCGCCGAGATGCCGGCCTGTGCGCTGGCCCTGCAGGCGGTTCTCGAAATCGCCGGGCCGACCGGCCGACGCCGGGTCGCGGCCGCCGACTTCTTTCGCGGGCTGTTCGAGACCGATCTGGCGCCCGACGAGATCTTGGTCGCGATCGAGTACCCCAAGGCGCCGGCGGGTGCGCGCTGGGGCTTTCAGGAACTGGCGCGTCGCCACGGGGACTACGCGATGGTCGGCCTCGCCGCGATGGTCGAAGGCGACCCGATCTGCGGCGCGGCCCGTCTCAGCTATTTCGCGGTCGAGGACCGGCCGGTTCTGGCTCACGCGGCCGCCTCCAAGCTCGTGGGCGAAGCGATTGATGATACTGCGATAACTGCCGCTGAAGACGCGCTCGACGCAGATCTCGACCCCCATGGCGACCTGCATGCCGATGCCGCGACAAAGAGCCATTTGGCGCGGGTGCTGACCCGCCGCGTGCTCCGCGATTTGAGGACGGTTTAGCCCATGGCCTCTCCCGTCGACATCAGCCTCACGATCAATGGCGAGCCTGTTGAAGAGCGCGTGCCGGCGCGCCTCAGCCTCGTCGATTTCCTGCGCGCCCGGATGGGCCTGACCGGCAGCCATGTCGGCTGTGAGCACGGCGTCTGCGGTGCCTGCACCGTACGACTGGACGGCGCCATCGTGCGCGGTTGCCTGACCCTGGCCGTGCAAGCCGACGGTGCCGTGGTCGAGACCATCGAGGGCGTCTCCGACACCGGCGAGATCGCCGACCTGCAAGAGGCCTTCATACGGCATGCCGCCTTGCAATGCGGCTTCTGCACCCCGGCAATGCTGCTGACGGCCGCGGAGCTGATCGCAAACCGGCCCAACGCCGATCGGGAGGAGATCCGCGCCTTCATCTCCGGCAATTACTGCCGCTGTACCGGCTATCAGGCGATCGTCGACGCGGTCGAGGACGTGCTCGCATCCCGCCGAGAGGGGGCCGGGACATGACCGACGCTAACCGCTCGCTGTCTGTCTTCGATCGGCCGAACAGCTATGTCGGCAAGACCGTCCCGCGACCAAATGCCAAACGCCTGGTCCAGGGTCGGGGCCGGTTTGTCGATGATATGGTCCTGCCGCGCATGCTGCATGCCGCCTTCGTGCGGTCGCCCTATGCGCACGCGACCATCCGGTCGGTCGATACGAGCGCGGCCAAAGACGTGTCGGGCGTCGTCGCGGTCTTCGACGGCCACCGGATGCGCGATCTGTGCGAGCCCTGGGTCGGCACGCTGAAGCATCTGGCTGGGCTGCGCTCCCCACCGCAATACCCGTTGGCGGTCGATGCCGCCCGCTGGCAAGGCGAGCCGGTCGCGATGGTCGTGGCGGCCAGCCGGGCGGTGGCGGAGGACGCCTGCGAGCTGATCGACGTCGATTACGATGAACTGCCGGCGGTCGCCGACGCGGAAACCGCGCTCGACCCGGACACGCCGCTGGTCCACCCCGATTTCGACAGCAACCTGGCCTGGTCGCGCACCGTCGATGCCGGCGACGTGGATGGCGCCTTTGCCGATTCCGACGCCGTGGTGGTCGAAGAAACCTTCCATTTCGGCCGCCACACCGGTGTGACGCTTGAGGCGCGCGCGACCTTGGCCGACTACGACCCGGCGTCAGACCTGCTCACCGTCTACTATTCAGGCCAGGCGCCGCACATGATGCAGGCGGTTTTCGCCCGCCATGTCGGCGTGCCGGAGGCCAACATCCGCGTCATCTCCCAGGATGTCGGCGGCTCCTTCGGCATCAAGATCCACACCTATGGCGACGACATGGCCACCGTGCTTGCCGCCAAGACGCTGCGGCGCCCTGTGAAATACGTCGCCGACCGGCTGGAAAGCTTCGTCAGCGACATTCACGCCCGCGACCACCGTGTGCGCGGCCGCCTGGCGATCGGCAAGGACGGCAAGATCACCGGCCTGGAGATCGACGATCGCACTGGCGTCGGCCCGTTCAGCGCCTATCCGCGCACGTCGGCGATCGAGGCCAACCAGGTGCTGAACCTGACCGGCGGGCCTTACCGGATCGAGAACTACCGCGCGCGCGGCGAAGTCGTGTTCCAGAACAAATGCATGATGTCGCAGTATCGCGCCGTCGGCCATCCTATCGCCTGCGCCGTGGCCGAGGGCCTGATTGAGAAGGCGGCCGACGCGGTCGGGCTGGATTCGGTGGAGATTCGGCGCCGCAACGTCATTCCGGACGATGGCTATCCGTGCAGTTCCGCCTCCGGCCTGAAATTCGCCGACCTGTCGCATGAGGCGGCGCTGGACCGGCTCGTCGACCTGATCGATCTCAAACGCTTGCGCCACGAACAGTCCGAGTTGCGCACCAAGGGCGTCTATCGCGGCATCGGCATTGCGCAGTTCATCGAACTGACCAACCCCAGCCCGATGTTCTACGGCATCGGCGGCGCCCCGATCGCGGCCCAGGACGGGGCGACGGTTCGGCTGGACCCTTCGGGCACGATCCATGTCGCCACCAGCGTGACCGAGCAGGGGCAGGGCACGGACACGGTGATGGCCCAGGTCGCGGCCACCGCCTTTGGCGTCTCGCTCGACCAGGTGCGCGTGACGACCGGTGACACGGGCGCGGTGCCCTATGGCGGCGGCACCTGGGGCTCGCGCGGCGCCGGCATCGGCGGCGAGGCGGTGTATCAGGCGGGAAGGGCCTTGCGCGACAACGTGCTGGCCACGGCCGCCGCTATCTTGCAGTCCTCAGCCGAGGATTTGGACATCGCCGACGGCACGGTCGTCGATGCGAGCGGGGCGGAGCGCATCGCGCTCAGCGAGCTGGCCAAGATGGTCTATTACCGGGGCACCGAACTGCCGAGCGATCTGCAGCCGGAACTGATCGCGACCCGCCACTTCCGGGTCACCGACTATCCGTTCGTGTTCACGAATGGCTGCCAGGCCTCCTATCTGGAGGTCGATCCAGACACCGGCTTCGTCCGTCTGCTCGACCATTGGGTGGTCGAGGATTGCGGCCGGGTCATCAACCCCCAGCTTGTGGACGAGCAGATCCGCGGCGGCGTCGTCCAGGGCATCGGTGGAGCGCTGTTCGAAGAGTGCTTGTATTCGGAAGACGGCCAGATGCTGAACGCCAACATGGCCGACTATCTGGTGCCGATGGCGGCCGAGATGCCGGACATCACCGTGGCCCATATCGAAACCCCGACCTCGACCTCGGCACTGGGGGCCAAGGGGGCGGGCGAGGCGGGCACGGCCGGCGCGCCGGCGGCGGTGATGAACGCCATCAACGATGCGCTGAAACCGCTTGGCGCCAAGCCGCTGACCACCCACCCAATGACGCCTCAACGCATCTTGCGGGCCCTTGGAAAGGTCTAGTCGGCCGTCACCAGGGTGCCGTCGTCACCGACCTTCAGTCCGGTTTCCGCGGCCTGCTTCAGGATCTTCGGCGCCCAGGCGACCTGGCCGCCATCCGGCGCGTCGGGACGCGAGCCGATGATCGCAATCAGATGGGCGAAGCTGTCGCCGGCGTTGCGAAAGCCGCGCATGACACCGGTGGGCACGGAGATGCAGTCGAACGCCTCCAACGTTACCTCATGCTCGCCCTCATCGCCCCAATAGACGGTCCAGCGCCCGCTCAAGGGGATGAACACCTCGACGGTTTCGTGGGCATGCAGCGCGGCGCCCTTGCCCGGCTCGGCGCCGACGTAAGTGACATTGAAGCCTTCGGCGTTGGGAATCGCCGGCGCCAGGTCCGGGTCCTCCGTCACGCCGCGGCCGATGACATTGTAGATGTCCCGTTCGTACTCCGCGATCCGCGTGTCGACGAAGGCCTGCTTGCTGGGCGTTAGTTCCTTGAAGCGGGCGATTCGCCCTTCCATCTCCGCCGGCGATACGTCTTTCTGGTCCATGGTGTTCTCCCCCTGGGTTGGCCCTGGCGCCTTATGCGCGAGGCCCGTGGCTGTCGGTAAAGGCGACGCGGATGGCAGTGTTGGTAAGCGCGCTGACGATCTCCGGTCTGAGATAAACGAGCGTCAGGTTGGAGCGTTTGACCCCAAGCTGGCTGAGCTTGCCGCGGCAGCCATGCCATTGCGGCGCGTCCGGTTCCGCCGAGGCGACCCGAACCGCGTAGAAGCCTTCCGCCGGCGCAATCACATCGCCCAGCGCGAGGACCAGCGTGCCATCGCCCGGCGCCACGCAAAAGCCCTCGACCTCCCACCAGCGGCCCAGCAGCGCGGCGGCGTCGCGCACCTTGCCTTCCGCAATCAACTGCCGCACCAGCGACGAGCCCGCCGTGGTGCCCCGGATGGCGATCGGCGGCAGGCCGGTCACCTCGAAACCATGTTCGCCACCCGCCTCGCGCAGGGTCTCCAGCGATCCCGCCCGTTTGGCCCCGAACCGGAAATCCGCGCCGACCACGATGCGCCGGCAGGCCAGCCCGTCGACCAGGATGTCGCGGATAAACTCCTCGGCACTTTGGTTGATCAGCCTGATGTCGAACGGCAGGGTGACCAGCGCGTCGACGCCTAGCGCCGCCATCCGGCGCGCGCGGCCAGCCGCATTGTCGATGCGGAAGGGCGGCGCATCGGGCTTGAAGACACGGGTCGGGTGCGGCTCGAAGGTCACGACGACCAGCGGGATGTTAAGGTCCTGGGCCTGCTGGGCCGCCTCTGCGATCAGCGCCTGGTGGCCGCGATGCACACCGTCGAACTTGCCGATCACCACCACGCCGCCGCGATACTTGGGGTCAAGCCTTTGGGGGTGATCAGCCTGGGCCATGCCGGTGGCCCCGAACCGGTTCGACCGCCAGCCAGGCGGAAACCGGTAAGCGTCGGCCATCGGCACGAAGCTGTCGGTCCAGCCGAGCGCCAGCAGGGACGGGTCCATGACAGCCTCATTGTCCGCCGCGTTCGGTTCGCCCTGCCGCCAGTCGGTGAAGCCGGCGAACATCTCTTCGTTGCTGTATGTAACCTGCTCGTCCTCCGGCCCGGTCTGGTCCGGCCCGGGGACAACGGTGCGCATCCACGGCATCGGCGGCATCGGCCCGACAAGGGGCTCGCCCGTCAGTTATCAGTTGATAAATTGTAGCGCCAGGCAGCGCCTTGCGTCAATCGGCGGCCGTCTCGTCCACCGTCTCGTCCACCAGGCGTCTTGCGACTGCGCCCGCGCCCTCCAGCATGACCGCCACATTGGTCTCGATGATTTCGCCCAGCGGTGTCTTCACGTCGATGCCATAGACGTAACGTCTTATGCCGTAATAGAAAATGCCGCTTTGTGCGTTCCACGCGATCTCCAGCTCAAGCGGCTGCATCGGCAGGGCATCCATGTCCGGCAGGCCCTTTTCGGCCCGCATCTCGGCAACGATCGGGGCCAGCAGGTGTTCTTCGACATGGGCGATGTAGCGCTCGTTGATGGGCTGGCCATGCAGGCCGGAGAACATGTAGATGCGCATCCAGTCGCGGGTGAAGATGGCCTCGGTGTAAAGCGTATAGAACCGGATCAGCCGGTCGCGCAGATTGATCGACCGGTCGGTGATCAGCGCGCGCCATCCAGGGTCCCAGCGGCTGAGATAGACCTCTTCATAGACCCGCTCGATCAGGTCGGCCTTGGTTGGAAAGTATCGATAGAGCAGGGGCTGGGTAACGCCGATCCGCTTGGCCAGCTCGCGGGTCTGGCCGCTGAACCCCCGCTCGGCGAAGAACGAGATCGCCTCTTGCAGGATGTGCCGTTCGCGTTCCGCCCGGCTGAGCCGGCCTGCCCGTTGCGGTATCGCGTCCATCGGGACCGGGGCGCCGGTCAGGCCTCAATCCAGTCATCGCCGACCTTCAGCCGATGGTCGACGGTGTTGGATTGCGCCAAGGTCTGCTCGATGAAGCAGCCCTTCTTGGCGGCCGCGATCAGGCGTAGCTGATCGTCGACGGACGCCGTGGTGTCGAGGTCGATGTCCAACGAAAAGCCGACCGGCGCGGTCACATACGGGTCGCGGCCAACCTGCTCGCCGCGCCAATGCAGCCGGGCGGCCACCTTCACGCCGTCCAAGGGGATGCGCAGCCGTTTCGCGAACGCCCGGATCTGGGTCATGATGCAGCCGGCCAGCCCGGCGGTGAAATAGGCCAGGGGCGGCGGCGCGGAGCTTTCGCCGCCATGGAACGGGCCTTCGTCCGTCGCCATTTCGAAGGTTTCGACAAAGGGTTCGACCATGCGCACGGCGATGTCGTTGCGCATCTTGCCGGTCGAACGCGCCTCGCAGTCGAACACCACCTCGAAATGCTTGATATCGCCGCTGTCCGGCATGTCTGTTTCCTGTCAGTTCAGTCAACCAGGGTGCAGTAACGCCCGCGATGGAACACCAGCGGCTTTTTGTGCCAATGGTGATAGCGCTCGACCCGGCCGATCATCACCACATGGTCGCCGCCATAATAATTGTACTCGTTGCGGCATTCGAACCGCGCGGTGACACCGTCCAGAAGCGGGACGCCGCCCAGCCCTTCCTCGACCTCGAGGTCGGCGAACTTGTTCTCCGACGGCCGGGCGAACTGATTGGAGAGCTGCGTCTGATCGGCGGCGAGCACGTGGACGGCGAAATAGTTGTTCTCGCGAAAGGCCGCCAGGCTGGGCGCGAACATCGAAATGCTCCACACGATCAGTGGCGGGTCGAGCGAGACGGAGTTGAACGAGTTGGCGGTCATGCCGGCCAGATTGCCGTCGGCCCCGCGCGTCGTGATCACGGTGACGCCGGTGACGAAGTTGCCCAGCGCCGTGCGGAAATCATGCGGATCGATCTCGGGCCGATCCATGGTGAGGGGCGGGGCCGGTTTGGCGTCCGTTGCCATGGGTCCTCCTCGTCCTGCAGCGTGGTGTGCGTTGCCGCCTACAGTGTCGGGTTGTCCGGTGAATGCCCCATGGCCACGCGACCATACGCCGTGCCCGCCATGTCCATGTTGAAGGCGATATGGGCGTTCACCGCATGGACGTCGCGGAAGGCCCGCTGAACCGGGTTGCGGTTGTACAGGCCGCCCGCACCACTGACACCGGCGATCAGGTCGACCGCCCTGGTGCACAGCCCGACCGAAAAGGCGCCGTCGCGCCGATAGGACACCTTGCGCTCGATGTCGGGCACCGTGCCGTCCGCGACCATCGCGGTCGCCTCGGCGCAGCAATTCTGCATCATCAGCCGCGCGCCCTGGGCCGCCGCGCTGGCCTCCGCCACCTTGATCTGCACGGCCTGAAAATCACCCACCTTGGCGCCGGTATAGTTGGTCACGCGCGACCGCGCTGCATCGACATAATCGCCGACGATCCCTTCCGCGATGCCCAGCGCCACCCCGCTCAGCACGAACGGGAACAGGGCGAACACCGGCAGGCGATAGACCACTGCCGGATTGACCTCCGACCCAGGCGTTCCGCCGCCCTTGGTTTCGGCTACGGCCAAGGTCCGGTGCTCCGGAACGAAAACCTCGCTCGCTTTGACGTCCTTGCTGCCGGTGCCGCGCAGGCCGGCGGCGAACCAGGTGTCGATGATCTCGTAGTCGTTCTTGTGCAGCAGGAAGACGCGGTACTCGTGCGGCTCCTCCGGATCCTCCTCCGAGACCACGCCGGCCAGCATGTTCCAATCGGAATTGTCGACGCCGCTGGAAAACGGCCATTTGCCGGAAATCACATAGCCGCCAGGCGCCCGCCTGGCCCGCCCGGCCGGAAAGATGAACGAAGACGCGATCAGCGTGTCCGGGTTCGCGGCCCAGACTTCATCCTGCGCCTGTTTGGGGAACATGGCCATCATCCAGTGATGGCTGGCCAGATTGGTCAGGTTCCAGGCGCTGGAGGCACAGCCCTTGGCAATGGTCGCGCCCGCGTCGATGAGAATGCCATAGTCAAGCTCGCTGCCGCCGACCCGTTGGGGCTGCAGCATTCGGAACAGGCCGCTGTCGTGGAACGCCTTTTCGGTCTTATCCGGCAGACGCCGCAACTCCTCGGTCGCGTCAGCCCGCTCGCGCAGGACCGGCACCAGTTCCTCGGCGCGGCCAAGAAGTTCGGCGCGAGACGGGGCGCTGTTGTCGCCGCGGTGAAGGGAAACGGCCATGACGATCTCCTCGTCGACCGGCGGCGGACTACTTGCCAGCCGGGAAGTTCAACTCGACGGTGACGTTATTGGGATCCTCGATGAAGATCTGCTGCACCGGCGATCCCGGCACGTGGCGATGGCGCATGGGAATGCCGGCCGCCTCCAGCCGTTCCCGAAAGCCTTCCATGTCGTCGGCCAGAAAGGCGATGTGGTCGATGCAACCGCTGCCGCCGTCGCCGCCGTCCTTGGCGTCCAGATAGTCCTTGCCTTCCGCGTCCAGCTGCTTGGCGGCCAGATGCACGCACGGGCTGTCATTCAGATACATCCAGTAGCCAGGAAACGGAAAGTCCGGCCGCCAGCCGACGCTGAGGCCGACCACGTCGGCGAAGAAGTCCTTCGTCGCCTCCAGATCCTCGGCCATGATCAGGACATGTTCGAAGCGTGATACCGACATCGACGCCACTCCTTATTTATCATTTGATAACTTAGCATTCCGCGACATGGCGGTGCAAGTGTTTTCGCTCATCAGCATGATCTCATCCAATGGCCTTGGCCAAGGCGTTCGGCACACCAGCCAGAAACCGATCGATCGCCGCCCTTAGAATATCGTCCGGCTCCGCATGCAGGGTTAGGTCATAGATGTCGCGTCGTGCGGTCAGGTAGAACAGCCCGCCATGCAGGGCCCAGGCGATCTCGCGCTCGCGATCGGTGAGGGGAACCTGGGCAGGCGACGGCAGGCCATGCGTCGCCCGCACGCCCTCGCAGATCTTGTCGATGATCCGGTCTTGAACCAGCAGCATGAAGTCGTGGGCGCTCTTGGCGTCGCGATCGGCCAGCAGGTTGAACATGAACAGCCGGCTCCAGTCATAGCGGAAGACGTAAGCGGCATAGGATCTGTAGAAATCATAGATCCGGTCGGCCAGGTTCCAACCTGGCTCGGTCGCGGGGTCGCCCAGCCAGTGGTTCCACTCGGACCGCCAGCGGTTGACGAACAGCTCGCTGTAGACCGCGTCGACCAGATCCTCCTTCGACGGAAAGTACTTATACAGCAACGGCTGGGTGATGCCGATGCGTTGGGCCAGCTCGCGCGTGTTCCCTTCCAGCCCGACCTCGGCGAAATAGTCGATTGCCGCGGCCACGATCTGGCCGACCCGCTCGTCCGAAGGCAGGCGTCGCCCGGCAGGGCCCGGGGTGATCCGGGCGCGCTTGGTGCGCCGGTCGGTGCTGGCATCGGTCTCGGAAACGGGGGGGCGGGACATGTCGACGGTCAGCCTTGCGGGGGACGGACCTTCTTATACCAGTCGAGAATCTGCTCGCCTGTCCAGAACAGGACGCCCGGCCGGTCGGCGATGTGGCTCAGCAGTTGGTCCAGATAGCGGATGCGGTGCGGCACGCCGGTCAGGTAGGGGTGCAGGCTGATCGACATGACCCGCGTGATCGTCTCGCTTTCCCCATACAGTTGCTCGAACTGGTCGACCCCACGCCGATACAGCATGTCGGAGGCGTGGTTTTGCAGCGCATGGACCGCGATATCGTTGGTCTCGACGGTGTAGGGAACCGAAACCATCGGCCCGGCGCTGGTGGCGATCTCCACGGGCTGGTCGTCCAGAACCCAGTCCGCGACATATTCCACGCCTTCCTCGCGCAGAATGTCGATCGTCTCGAACGTCTCCGTCAGGCCCGGGCTTTCCCAGCCCCGCGGCGGCTTGCCGGAGAAGGCCTCGATCGCGTCGAGCGCCTTGCGGATTTCCGCGCGCTGGTCGTCCAGCCGATGCATCGGCCCCTGAACATGGCCGTGGCCCATCAGCTCCCAGCCGGCCTCCAGCCCGGCGCTGACCGCGCGCGGATAGGCGTCACAAACCCGGCCGTTCAAGGCCAAGGTGGCGGGCACGCCGTGGCGCTGCAGGACGTCCAGCAGGCGCCAGAAGCCGACCCGCATGCCGTATTCATGCCAGGCCCAGTTCGGCAGATCGGGCAGCAAGGGCTGGCCCATCGGCGGCGGCAACACCGTGCGCGGCATCGGGCCGCCGATGTCCCAATCCTCGATATTGACGATGACCCAGACGATCAGACGGCCGCCGTCCGGCAATCGCAGAGCCGGCCGGTCAACGATGGCGGAGTAGGGGACGCGCTCCCGCGGCGTTTTCATTAGCCCACTATCACGCCAGCTTCAGGAAGGGCGCGATCGCGGCGTTGAACGCTTCCGGGTTCTCCCAATTGGCGATGTGCGCGGCGGGGTCGATCTCCGCATAGAGACCACCCGGCGTGGCCTCGGCCATCGCCGCCATCGCCTCGACCGGCGCGCCCATGTCCTGCTTGCCGACCACGTACAGCGTCGGCACGGTCAATGTCGGCAGCAGGCGCAGATAGTCGAGCCGTCTGATCGCCTCCGCACAGCCGACATAGCCTTCGTCGCTGGTGCCGGAAATCATCGCGCCGGCCTTGATCACGGCCTTCGGCGCGCTGTCGCGGAACGCCGCGTTGAACCAACGGTCCAGGGTCCCGTCGACCAGGGCGCCGGTGCCTTTCTCGCGCACCACCGCGATACGGTCGACCCAGCTTTGCACGAACGGGGGCGGGGCGTCGGCACGGGCGTCGCAACAGACCAGCCGGTCGATCCGCTCGCTGTGCTGAAGCGCCAGGCCCAGGCCCGTCATGCCGCCCATCGACAAGCCCATGAAGCTGCAGCGCGCGATCTCGAAATGGTCCAACAGTCCGATAACGTCGCCGATCAGATCGTCGAAGCTGTAGGGGGCGGGCGGGGCCGCGCTCGCACCATGTCCGCGACTGTCATAGCGCAGGACGCGATACTTGGCCGTCAGCAAATCCATCTGCGCGTCCCACATCGCATGGGTCGCCGCCAGCGAGTTGCTCAGCGCCAGCCAAGGTCCGTCGTCAGGCCCGTCGATCCGGGTCCAAAGCTGGGTGCCGTTCGCCTCGACCAGCATCGCGCGGCCTTACTCAGCCGCGGCAGCGTCGCTCGACGTGCCGATCGCCGCGTTGACAGCCGGCATCACCTTTTCGGCCATCAGCTCCATCGAACGCCGGCCAAGCTGCTTGTCGGCCCAGTCGTGACCGCAATAGAGCAGGGTGCCGAAATCGCCGACCTCCTCGCGGAAGGCCAGCAACTCGTCGGTCACCTTCTCCGGCGTTCCGTAGATGACCAGATTGTCCAAAACGTAATCCAGCGTAACGGCTTCGTCCGGCATCTTGAGATCGCGCTTGAACAATTCCGGCCGGCCATTGGCCACCAATTTGGTGACAAGTTGGTTGAAGTAATGGACGTAAGGGCTTCCGCGCCCACGGGCATATTCCCGCGCGGTCGCCTCGTCCTCGGCGACGAAGATGCTCTTGGCCACCCGCCAGTTGGCCGGGTCCGCCGGCCGTCCGCCCTGCTCGCAGCCCTCGACATATTTCGGCCAATGGCTGGCCACCCAGGGCGGCATCAGGAAGTTGGCCGAGATCGGCTCCCACCCGCGCGCGGCGGCCGAAACCACGCCTTTGGAAAAGGGCGCGACGGCGGTCACGATGATGGGGGGATGGGGCTGCTGGTAGGGCTTGGCGATGATGCCCTGGCCGATATCCAGCATCATCGTGCGCTCGGTCGAGATGTTCCAGTATTTGCCCTCGATGTTATAGGGCGCATCGCCGTCCCAGATGGCCAGCACCTGGTTGATGCACTCCACGAACATCTCGGTCCGGTTGGCGTCCAGGTTGCCGAAGACCTCGGCATCGGACAGCAGCCCACCCGGGCTGATGCCGAACAGCAACCTTCCTTCCATCAGATGGTCCAGCATGGCGATCTGGGCGGCGATCGCGGCCGGATGGCCGTTGGGCATGTTGATCGTGCCCGTGCCCAGCTTGATGTCCTTGGTCTCGTTGATCAGGGTCGCCAGGAAGATGGCGCAGGACGTGATGGTCTCCGCCTTGTCGGTGACGTGCTCGCCGATGTAGGCCTCCGAAAAGCCCAGCCGGTCGGCCAGAATGACGGCCTCACGATCCTCCTGCAGGGTTTCGGTGTAATTCCGATCCACCGGGTGGATCGGCATGGTGAAGTAACCGATCTTCATGCGCTCACGTCTCCGATAAATACGGGCCGGCCGGAGGGTTCGGTCCCCCGGCCGGCACGGGCGTCACTCAAGCGTATAGGCGTGCGGCCAGTCATAGCCGCTGTCGGTAACCACTTGCAGATAGGTCGCGATCACGTCGCTGCCGGGCATGTCGCGTCCGTCGGCATCAGCGGCCTGAACGCTTGGGAAATCGGCCAGCGAGGCCGCCCAGGCGGACCGAACCGCCGGGTCCAACGTACGGATCGTGGCACCCTCGGCCTCAAGCCCGGACAGTCCGCTGGCCTGCCGCTCGTCGAGTGCAACGCCGGACTGCTCCTCATACTCCCGGCCGACTTCCAGGATGATCTGCTGCACATCTTCCGGCAAGCGGTTGAAGCTGTCAGTATTCATGGTCAGCCCGTTGACCGGCATCGCGCCAAAGCCGATCAGGGTGTAATAGGGCGCGGGCTCATAGAACCGGAAGCCCAGATAGGCCGACGGGAACATCAGCCAACCGTCGTAAACGCCTGTTTGCAATGACAGATAACCGTCCGGCAGGGTCGACTGAACAGGCACCGCACCGGCATACTCAAGCCAGGGCAGGTTGGGGCCGGCACCGCCGATTTTCTCGCCGCTCAGATCCTCGGTGGTCTCCCACTCGAACGTCGTGCCTAGGTGATAATTGTCCCAGCCGCTAAGCCCCAGCAGGATCTGGTTGTAATCCTCCTCAAAAACCTCGGTCAGCCAAGGGTGCTGGTCGTAGACCTGCCTGACCAATTGCATCGCCGAAACGGAATCCTGGGGCCCGAACGGCGCGTAGTATGGGAAGTTGTGCAAGAACAGCTTCGCCGGTTCGAAACAGAAGCAATAGACGCCGATATCCAAGAGGCCGCTCTCGACCGCCTCCAGCGTCTCGGCAACGCCGGCGATCGCGCCGCCATAGGCCTCGACGAACTCGACCGTGTGGTCCGTCTCCTCGGCGACCCGGCGGGTCACCTCCGGCACGAAATAGTCGGCGGCCACGGAGACATAGACCGACGGACCGTTGGGATGGCCGGAGCCGATGCGCAACGTGAAGTCATCCGCGTTCGCCGCCGTCGACAGGCCGGCCGCGGCCGCCATCGTCGCGCCGACAAGCGCTGTTGTAACAAGGGTTTTTGCGCGTGCTTTCATGGGTGACATTCTCCTCCCGGCTAGGGGCCGCGTTGTTCTTTTTCGCGGACTGCATCCCATCTGACGCCGCCGCGCTCGGGCCCATGTGATCGCCCGTTACAGGGCGCGTCTTAAATTATCATGCGCTAAATAAGGGGGCAGGTCAACTCGGGCCGCGACCGCAAAACTCAGCTCAAAGGCAGCATGACGAAGCGTTGAAATCCTGCCCTGATCGTCAACCGGTCATACCAGTGGCGGAGGTTCGGCAGGTCGCGATGGGGCATGTCGATGGCGTACCAGCGGTAGACCAGACAGCCCAACGGGATGTCGCCGATGGTCAGCGTCTCGCCGGCGATGAAGGGTCGGTCGGCCAGCCAGCGGTCGACGATGGCGAGCTTGCGGCCCAGCAGTCGCTGGTGCGCTTCGATCTCGGTGTTGTCGCGGTCGGATTGTGCCGTTCGCACCAGGCCCCAGAAGATCGGCCGCAAATTGGCCCAGGCCTCGTTCACGGTCCAGTCGATCCACTGGTCGGCGATTGCCTGCGCCTCGACATCCGCGGGGATCAGCCGCCCGTCGCCATAGCGCCGCGCCAGATAGCGCACGATGGCATGGGATTCCCAAAGCACGAAGCCGTCATCGTCCAGGCAAGGCACCTTGGCGTTGGGGTTCAGCGCGCGAAACTCGGGCGTATCGAGACCGCCATGCGGGCCGCCGGCATCGATGCGCTCGACGGACAGATCCAACTCCGCCGCGCACCACAGCACCTTTTGAACGTTGATTGAGTTGGCGCGCCCCCACAACCGGATCATCGTTGTCCCTGTCGGTCGTTGCTTTTTGGGCAGCGTCGTCCAGCCCGGCTAATTTATCAAGCGCTAACTAGCCGCTTGAAAAGAGTCCCGGCGTCGGTATGCTGAACCGCAACAGCCCGGTCACAAGGGCTCAGTCAAAGCGGGGGAGGGCACAGGGTCAATGGGCCTACACCGAGGAATGTTCTGGCTCGCGCGCACGATCCACGTGATCTCCGCGTTTTGGGTGCTGGTCCTCGCGGTCATGATCTTCGTCGACGTGATGGGCCGGTATCTCTTCGACAGCCCGCTTCTCGGCACAGCGGAAATCATCAAGAATTCAGTGGTTTCGGTGACGTTCCTGCAGTTGCCGCTGGCGATCTACACCGGGTCCATGCTGCGCACGACGGTGATGGCGGAACTCACCGGCCCGTTGGGGCGACGCCTGATCCGCACGTTGACCGCGCTGCTCGGCATCGCCTTCTTCCTGGGCACCGCGTTCAGCACCTGGGACCCGATGGTGGATGCCTGGGCGATCGGCGAATATGAGGGCGAGGGCGCCTTGCGCGTGCCGACCTATCCCGTGCGCACGCTGGTGCTGATCACCTCGATCTTCGCGGCCATGGTCTATGCCATGCTGGTCTTTCTCGACTGGACCGGCCGCCTGCCGCCGGACCTGGACGCCGACGCCGAGGCGGCCCGGGTCTAGGCCGCGAAACCCGAAAAGCCCGAACGCCACCGGAGGCACAGTTGGGAACCGATATCGTCCTTTACATGCTGGGGCTGCTGGTCGTCCTGATCGTGCTGGGTGTGCACATCGCGATCGCGCTCGGCGTCGCCAGCGTGCTGGGGGTCTATCTGATCTTCGGCAGTTGGGACATCGCGCTCTCTCTTCTGGGCACGACCGCCTACGAGGCCATTCGAAACCAGGTCTTCGCCGTCATACCGCTCTTCGTGCTCATGGGGGATTTCGTCTCCAAATCGGGGGCGGCGAAGGATCTTTACCGGCTGTGCGACCGCACCTTGCGCCGCCTGCCCGGGCGCCTGGCCGTCGCGACGGTGGCGGGCAACGCGGTCTTCGCCGCCGTCACCGGCGTGTCGATCGCCTCGGCCGCCACCTTCAGCCGCATCGCCTATCCGGAGATGCGCCGCCTGGGCTATCGCAAGACCTACGCGCTGGGGTCGGTCGCCGGCAGTGCCTGTCTGGGCATGCTGATACCCCCGTCGGTGTTGCTCATCGTGTGGGCGATCCTGACCGAGATGTCGGTCGGCGCGTTGTTCGTCGCCGGTGTCGTGCCCGGCATCCTGCTGGCGCTTCTGTTCTGCGCCTATTGCGTCTTTGCCGCACTGCGGAACCCGGACGTCGCGCCGCATACCAGCGAGCTGCTTGAAGAGGAAAAGTCGCCGGAGGCGCTGCGCGGCGAGGTCATCGGCGGTGTCGGTATCCTGGCCCTGATCATCCTGGTGATCGGCGGCATCTGGGGCGGGATCTTCACACCGACCGAGGCGGCGGGCTTCGGTGCCTTGGGCGCGCTGGCCCTCGGCGTTGCCAAGGGCATGCGCGGCCGGGAGATCATGCAGGCCATCTTCGACGCCGGCAAGACGACCGCGCCGATCATGATCCTGCTGATCGCCGCCTCGATGTATTCCCGCCTGCTGGCCATGGGCGGTGCGGTGAACGTCATCTCCGGCGTGTTCGCCGGCCTCGACGTCGCGCCTATCGTGCTGGTGCTGATCATGGCCGGCATCTGGCTGCTGCTGGGCATGCTGATCGACAGCGTGTCGATCATCCTGCTGACGGTGCCGATCTTCGTGCCGATCGCGCAAATCGCCGGGTTTGACCCTTTCGCCTTCGCAATCTTCGGCATCCTGGTCATCGAGGCGGGGTTGCTGACCCCGCCCTTCGGCCTGCTGGTCTATACCGTGAAGGGATCGGTGCCCGACCCCTCGGTTCGATTGGGCGAGATCTTCAGGGGCTCGGTGCCCTATTGGATCATGATCCTGGTCATCGCCTTCCTGGTCTGGCTGCTGCCGGGGACGGCGACCTGGCTGCCCGGCCTGATGTAACGCGCCGGCACCCCGCTCGGGGCTTCTCAGATTCTCGCGCCATTGGTACGCTATGCGCCGCGATTCGCGAGGCAGACGTCACCGTCCGGCGAACGCCTGCACGCGAACCCAAACAGAGGAGAGTGCCCCATGACCGCGTTCATCAAATCGCTGCGTCTGATCGCCGGCTTGTTGCTCGTCGCCGGCACCGTGGCTGCCTGCGACAACACGATCCGCGGTGTCGGCGAGGACATGCAGGACACCGGCGAAGCCATCGAGGACGCCGCGACACAATAGTCGCCGCCCTCGGATGTGTGAGCGCGAAGCGGCCAACCGGCGCTCCGCGCCCTGCCGACGCGTCTAAACTCTCGGTTGCGGCCCAAACCGCCGGCCAGGCCGGCGGTTTGGGCCGTCCTCCATCCGTTTCCACCCCAAGATATAGCGTCGCCTGACCAAAAAATGTAACCTATCTTGTGTTTGATGATTGACCGGACTCCGCACCTGCCATACCATATCTAGTGTGGAGGGGCCGGGGATACACAATCAGTAGATTACCCTAGGGTTTCTCTGCGCTTGGGCCGATTGGCCCGGCAAATCACCGACGATTTGGTAGCAGGGGAACACCATCATGACGCCGCCCGTCACCGCCACGGCCGCTCTCGACATCGTTGAACCCGTTGTTGGGGCGGAACTACCTAAACGGGATGGTGGCGAGACGCCGGTATCGCTGACACGGCCGCAGAAGAAGCTACGCGATGTCAGCCTGCGGCTTGATAGGTCACGCGACGCGTTGCTGACCGATTTCGGCAAGACCACGCTGGAAGATCGCTACCTGCTGCCGGGCGAAAGCTATCAGGACATGTTCGCCCGGGTCGCCATCGCCTTTGCCGACGACGGCGAGCACGCCCAGCGGATCTACGACTATGTTTCGCGCCTTTGGTTCATGCCGGCCACCCCTGTGCTGTCGAATGGCGGCTCGACCAGAGGCCTGCCGATCTCCTGCTTCCTTAATGCCGTCAGCGACGATCTCGACGGCATCGTCGGCACCTGGAACGAGAATGTCTGGCTGGCCTCGAACGGCGGCGGCATCGGCACCTATTGGGGCCAGGTGCGCTCCATCGGCGAGCCGGTGAAGGGCTGCGGCCACACATCTGGCATCATCCCGTTCGTGCGGGTGATGGACTCGCTGACCCTGGCGATCTCGCAGGGCTCGCTGCGGCGCGGCTCGGCCGCCGTCTATCTCGACGTGCACCATCCGGAAATCGAAGAGTTTCTGGAGATCCGCAAGCCGTCGGGTGACTTCAACCGTAAGAGCCTGAACCTGCATCACGGTCTGAACATCACCGATGAGTTCATGGAGGCCGTGCGCGACGATGCGGAGTTCGGCCTGCGCAGCCCGAAGACGGGTGAAGTGCTGCGCACGGTTTCAGCCCGCAAGCTGTGGCAGAAGATCCTGGAAATCCGGCTGCAGACGGGCGAGCCCTATCTGATCTTCTCCGACACCGTGAACCGCCAGATGGCCGCCCATCAGCGCGAATTGGGCCTGAAGGTCTCGACCTCCAACCTGTGCTCGGAAATCATGCTGCATACGGGGTCCGATCATCTGGGCAACGAGCGCACGGCGGTCTGCTGCCTGTCGTCGATCAATGCCGAGAAGTGGCACGAATGGTCGAAAGAGCCGCGCTTTATCGAAGACGTCATGCGCTTCCTCGATAACGTTCTGCAGGACTTCATCGACACCGCGCCGCAATCCATGGCCCGGGCCAAATACTCCGCCATGCGCGAGCGTTCGGTCGGGCTGGGGCTGATGGGCTTCCATTCGTTCCTGCAGTCCATGGGCGTGCCACTGGAAGGTGCCATGGCCAAGTCCTGGAACCTGCGCCTGTTCAAGCACATCCGTGCCGGCGCCGACGCCGCGTCCGTGACCCTGGCCGAAGAGCGCGGGCCCTGCCTGGACGCCAAGGAGCGCGGCATGATGGCCCGCTTCTCCCACAAGCTGGCGATCGCGCCGACGGCCTCGATTTCGATCATCTGCGGCGGCGTTTCGCCCTGTATCGAGCCGATCCCGGCCAACATCTTCACCCACAAGACCCTGTCCGGCTCGTTCACGGTGAAGAACCGTCACCTGACCGACCTGTTGGAGGAGAAGGGCCACAACACGGCTGAAGTCTGGGCCTCGATCCTGGAACAGGAAGGCTCGGTCCAGCATCTCGACTGCCTCAGCGAGGACGAGAAGGCGGTGTTCCGCACCGCGTTCGAGATCGACCAGCGCTGGCTGATCGAACTGGCCGCCGACCGCACGCCCTACATCTGCCAGGGCCAGTCACTGAACCTGTTCCTGCCCGGCGACATCGACAAGTGGGACCTGATGATGCTGCACTGGCGGGCCTGGGAGACTGGCGTGAAGAGCCTCTATTACTGCCGCTCCAAATCCGTCCAGCGCGCCCAGTTCGCCGGAGTCGAGGCGGACAATACCAAGGAATGGCCTGAAAAGGCTCTGGCCCTCGGTGGCGAGCGGACCGATTACGAAGAGTGCTTGGCCTGCCAGTAGGCCTCACCAGACACAACCCTGACCTTCGGTTGGCGCGCAACAATCGGGTGGTGTGAGCCGGCGCCCGGCGCCATGATCGGCTGAGCGGTCCCATGGGGTCGCGCTGATCCACAAATGCCGGATTGTCTATGGCGCCCAGAAGCCCAGCCGCCCACACGATGGGCACGGCCGAATGGCTGATGCTGATCGTCTTGTCGGTGTTGTGGGGCGGGGCGTTCTTCGGCGTCGAGATCATGCTGGAGGCGCTGCCGCCCCTGACCATCGTCTTGCTTCGCGCCGGGCTGGCGACCCTCACGCTGTATGCGGTCCTGATCATCGGCCGCATTGCCGTGCCCCTCACCGCCCGGCTGTGGGGCGCTTTCTTCGTCATGGCGCTGTTGAACAATGTCTTGCCCTTCTGCCTGATCGTCTGGGGCCAGACCGAGATCACGGGCGGGCTCGCTGCGATTCTGATTGCGACGACGCCGCTGTTCACCGTCCTGCTGGCCCAGTTCTTTGCGGCCGACGAGCGCTTGACGATCGCCCGCATCGCCGGTGTCTCGCTCGGTCTCGTCGGCGTCGCGGTGATGATCGGCCCCGCGGCTTTGCGTGGACTCGGCGGCGATGTGCTGGCCCAACTGGCTGTCCTGGCGGCGGCGTTCTCGTACGCCTGTGCCGGCGTCTACGGCAGGCGGTTTCGCCAGCTGCCGGCCATGATCCCTGCGGTCGGCCAGTTGACGGCGGGAACGGCGATCATGCTGCCGATCGCGCTGGTGATCGATCGGCCTTGGACATTGCCGATGCCGGGCCTGGAGGTCTGGGCCGCCGTAATCGGCGTCGCCATCTTCTCCACGGCGATCGCCTACAATCTCTATTTCCGTCTTCTGTCGACCGCCGGTGCAACCAACGTCCTGCTCGTGACCTTTCTCGCGCCGATCAGCGCGCTGTTGCTCGGCGCGCTGATCATCTCCGAGACGCTGGAGCCGCGCAACCTGGCCGGCATGCTGCTGATCTTCGCCGGCCTGGCCGCCATCGACGGCCGGCCAGGACGATGGCTTCGGGCGCGCTTCGCCTGAGCCACCATGCGCGCGAAACAATGCCGCTTGCGGAAGGCCAGGCTGACTGACACTGTCGCTGGCCTCAGGTCCCTATCTGGCCAGCCATGTCACGACCCAACTGCCCCGTCTTGTGATGACCGTCCCTCCTGAAGCCGACACTCCAGACATCCGTGCCACCGAGGGCATGGGCGGCGACGGCTTCTACGACAGCTACTCGGAGATTCAGCGCAGCGCGGTGCTGAACCAGGTCGACCGGCTGAAGCGCGCCGTTCATGCCCTCGACCTAAGCGGGCGCGAGCTCCGTGTCATCGACTATGGCTGTGGGCCCGGCCGCAACTCCATGGCCGCCTTTCTTGCGGTTTTGGACGAGGTTCATGGGTTGCGGCCCGATCTGCCGATCGTGACCGTGCACAACGATCAGATCGGCAACGACTGGAACGATCTGTTCGCCAACATAGAGCGGTCGGACCGCTACCGGGCGCGCGCCGGCTTGGCCCGGCCCGAGGCCTCTGCCGCCAGCTTTTTCGGCCCGGTCGCCAGCGCCGGCTCGATCGATTTGGGCATGTCGTTCATGTCCGCGCACTGGCTGGACGGCGCGGTCGCCATAGCCTCGCCCGACACCTTGTTCTTCGCCGACATGGTGGGCGCGGCCCGCCAAGAGATCCGCGAGAAGGCGGACCGCGATTGGGCGGTGTTTCTTCGCCGGCGTGCCGAGGAGGTGAAGGCCAGCGGCTGGCTCGTCATCGAAACCATGGCGTCGATCAAGGACCCGGACGACCGCAGCGGCCTCGCCGCCGGCGGCCACAGGCTCTACCGTGCCTTTTGGCGCATCGCCGACGGCATGGCGGCCGATGGGCTGCTCGATCGCGAAAGCCTTAATCAGTTCGTCTTCCCCCTCTATTTCCGAGAATTGCATGAGGTGCGCGCGCCGCTGGAGCGGGAGCCGGACCTGCGGGCGGCATTCGAGATCGTCGAACTGGTCAACGAGCTGGTACCGAACCCCTATGCGCAGTTTCTCGAGGGCGGCGGTGACGCATCGCAATATGCGAAGGACTATGCCGACTTTGCGCGCGGCTTTTCCGAGTCCGCGTTCCGCAACGGCCTGTTCAACCGCGTTGCCGCCAGCTCGGAGCATGCCGACCGGCTGGCAGACACGTTTTATGGACGGCTGGAAGCCCTTTTTGCGGCCGAGCCCACGCGGCATACGTTCGACACGCATTCCATGACGCTGGTCTTGCGGCGGCGTTGAAGCCGCTCAACCCGGCGCGCGCATTTGGAGGACGGGAACGGATGAGCGACTACACCCTTTACTACTGGCCGGTGCCGTTTCGCGGCGAGTTCGTGCGGGCGGTACTGGCCCATGTCGGGGCGTCCTGGGCCGAGGCGGACATGGACGTGATGGTCCGCCAGATGCGGGACGAGCCGGCGGACCAGCTGGTGCCGCATATGGGACCGCCGGTCCTGACCGATCATGGCGCGGCCGTGTCGCTGGCGCAAATGCCCGCGATCCTGGGCTATCTGGGCCGCAAACATGGGCTGATGCCGGATGACCCGGAACGCGCCGCCCTGACCGACAAGATCGTCGCCGATGCCAACGACGTGCTCTACGAAATGACCGTGCACAACGGCGCCCAGATGTGGACGCAGGCGGCATGGGACGCTTATCGCCCGCGCCTCGGCCGCTGGATGGCGATCTTTGAGGCACACGGGCGCCGCCACGGCCTGACGGTGGACAGCGGCCATATGCTCGGCACCGACGCGCCCGGCATCGCGGATCTCGTGACCGCCACCCTGTGGGGCGTCATGACCGCGAAGCTGCCTGCGTTGCGGCCGATGCTGGACACGACCGCCCCCGCCATCGCCGCGCTGACCGACCGCATCGCCAGCCTGCCGGAACAGCGAGCGCTGCGCGCCCGCAGCGACCGCGACTATGGCGATGAGTGGTGCAGCGGCGAGATCGAGGCGTCCTTGCGCGCTGTTCTCGCAAGCCCTGCATCATCGTAGTCTGCACAAACGCGCCGCTGGTGCGAACGATCCCACTAGACCGGCGACAGGTACCCCCACGGACGTCGCGGTCCCAACCGACAAGAGGCAACCATGGCCGTATCCGATCAAGTGCCGACCCAGTCCGGCTTTCACGCCAAGAGCACGGCGGACGAGGTGCTCGCCGACATCGATCTCGCGGGCAAGACCGCCATCGTCACCGGTGGCTATAGCGGCATCGGACTGGAGGCGGTGCGCGCGCTGGCTGCCAAGGGTGCCGCGGTCATCGTGCCGGTGCGCTCGCCGGACAAGGCGGAGAAGAGCCTGGCGCGCGTCGACGGCGAGGTGACCATGGCGCCGATGGACTTGGCGGATCTGGCCTCGGTGCGCCGGTTCGCCAGGGACATCAGCGACAGCCACACCCATCTCGACCTTCTGATCAACAATGCCGGCATCATGGCCTGTCCGGAGGCGCGGGTCGGGCCGGGCTGGGAGTCCCAGTTCGGCATCAACCATATGGGCCATTTCGCGCTCACCGACGCCTTGATGCCGCTTTTGCAGGCGACGGAGGGCGCGCGGGTCGTCGCCCTGTCGTCGAGCGGCCACAAGGTGTCTGACATCATCTGGGACGACATCCAGTTCGAGACCATCGACTATGACAAATGGCGCGCCTACGGCCAGGCCAAGACCGCCAACGCCCTGTTCGCCAACGGCCTGTCGCGGCGCCTGAAGGACGATGGCGGCCTGGCGTTTGCCGTCCATCCGGGCGGCATCTTCACGCCCCTGCAGCGCCATCTGCCGCAAGAGGAGATGATCGCGCTGGGCTGGCTGGCGGAGGATGGCGGCCCGTCGGAGCTGGCCAAGCAGGGCTTCAAGACGCCGGAACAGGGCGCCTCGACCACCGTCTGGGCCGCGACCGCGCCGGCGCTGGCCGGCAAGCAAGGCGTCTATTGCGAGGATTGCGACATCGCCGCGCCGACCGACCCGGAAAGCCCCATGGGCCGCTATTTCGGCATCGACCCGCACGCCGCCAGCGACGAGTCCGCCGAGCGCCTATGGGTGCTGAGCGAACGGCTGTTGCAGGCGGCCTAGCCGGCCCCGCCCGGCGCCCGACGACGGGCCGGCGCCAGGACCTCACGAGACCGTGAGCACGATTTATCGCACTCGGCCCGCCCCAGGTTCGGATTCGGTCGTAAAAACGCTATATTCCAGTTCGATACTGTCGCACTGCATTCGACTGACCGACCGGCCAGCCCGGCGTCTGACAGGAGAGACTAAGATATGCCCGCGACCCTGATCACCCGCCGAAACGTCCTCGTCGCCGGCGGTGCCGCCATGGCCGCCGCGATGGCCGGGCTTTCCGTATTCCGCCTGCCCGCCCAGGCGCAGGGCCTGGCGCCGACGCCGACCATGCGCGGCGGGGCCAACAACTACCGCCCCGGCGCGCCGATCGTGGAGCGCATTGGCGGGGGCGGCTTTTGGACGTCCGGCACCGTGCGCCGCGCGGGCGACGGCGCGCGCCTGCCCGGCGTGCGCATCCAGATGTGGGCCCACACCACCGAGGGGCACGAGCGGGACGAGCGCAGCCACGGCGCCACCTTGACCGACGCCAACGGCTTCTTCCGCCTGGAAATGCCGCAGATCGTCCCCGCCTTCGGCCAGCCGCACGGCCACCTGGCCTATGACGCCGAGTTTGCCGGCGAGCATGACGGAAGGTACGAAACCGTCTTCCTGCGCCCGATCATGCCAAGCTCCAGCGACACCAGCCTGGAAACCCACTTCGTCCTGCAGCCGATCTGATCCTCGCTGAAATTGCCCAAGTTTCGGTCATCAAAGGGCGGTTTCAGTAAGCCGGGATCGTTCAAGTCCGGCTTTTCCAAATTTGGTTCAGGCACGTTTGGGCCGGCCAAATTTGGGAAGGCCAAGTTTGGCGGTACCAAATTCTGGGCGTCGAAACCTGGTGTGGGCAAGTTTGGCGCATCCAAATCGGCCAAGAAGGGCGCGGCGTCGAAAGGGGTCCTCCGTGGCGACGCGGTCCTGATCTGGGGCCTGCTCGGTATCGTCATCGTCGTGTCGCTCGCCGAGGCGGCGTTCAGCCCGCTCCTGGCCTGGCGCCAGCCGGTATACATCGCCGCCGGGTTCGCCGGCGTCCTCGCCATGGCGTTTCTACTGCTCCAGCCCTTGCTGGCGGGCGGCTATCTGCCGGGCCTAGCGGGGGAGCGGGGGCGGCGCCTCCATCGCTGGATCGGCATCGCCCTGGTGATTGCGGTCGCGGTCCATGTCGGTGGGCTGGCGATCACCAGCCCGCCGGACGTGGTCGACGTCCTGCTCTTCCGCTCGCCGACCCCGTTCGCCCTGTGGGGCGTGATCGCCCTATGGGCCGTCCTGTTGGCCGCCCTCATCGCCGCCCTGCGCACCAGCCTGGCGCTGCGCCCCCGCACTTGGCGCCGCATCCACACCACGCTGGCACTGATCACCGTCATCGCCAGCGTGGTCCACGCCGTCTTGATCGAGGGCACCATGGAGACGGTGTCCAAGGTCCTGCTCTGCGCGGCGGCGGTCGGGGGTAAGCGGTGTGCCGCTCACACATTGGCGGCGTAGTTCCAGGGAAGCAGGTCTTCGATCCGGCTTTGTCTGTGATCGTTGATGATGGCCGTGAGCACGGAATTCAGATAGGCGTGCGGTTCGATGCCGTTGAGCTTGCAGGTCTCGATGAGCGAGGCGATGACCGCCCAGTTTTCGGCGCCCGCGTCATGGCCGGCGAAGAGTGCGTTTTTTCGGTTGAGGGCGATCGGTCGGATCGTTCGCTCGACGGCGTTGCTGTCCATCTCGACGCGGCCATCGGTGAGGAACAGGACGAGGCCGTCCCAGTATTTTGCGAGGTATCTCAGCGCCTCGCCCAGCGGAGACTTGGCCGAGGTGCGGGCACGTTGATCTTTCAACCAGATCTCGAGCGCGGCGACCTTTGGAGCGGACCGTGTCTGCCTGGCGGCCAAGCGCACTGCCGGGCTCTGCCCGCGGATTTCCGTTTCGATCCGGTAGAGGGCTGCGATCTGCCTGAGCCCATCTTCCGCGATCGGGGCGATACCGGCCTGGGCGACCTCGTGCAGTTTGCGCCGCGCATGCGCCCAACAATAAGCCAGCCGGATCGGCGCGCCCGCGCGGTCCGCGCGGAGCAGCCGGTTATAGCCGGCATAGCCGTCGACCTGCAGGATGCCGGCGTAGCCGGTGAGGATCTCGTCGGCATAGCGGCCGGAGCGCCCGGGCGCATAGCTGAAGGCGACGCCGGGCGGATCGGCCCCGCCCCAGGGCCGGTCATCTCGGGCCAGTGCCCAGAAGTAGCCGGTCCTGGTCTTGCGTCTGCCGGGATCCAGCACCGGCGCTCGCGTCTCGTCCATGAATAGCTTCGGCGACCGTTTCAAGTCCGCGAGCAGCGCGTCAAACACGGGTCGCAGTTCGAAGGCCGCCTTGCCGACCCAAGCCGCGAGCGTTGAGCGATCCAGATCGACCCCCTGACGGCTGTAGATCTGTGCCTGACGATACAGCGGCAGATGATCGGCATATTTGCTGACCAGAACATGCGCGACCGTTGCCTCGGTCGGCAGGCCGCCTTGGATCAGGCGGGCTGGTGCCGGCGCTTGAACAACCCCGTTCGTGCACGACCGGCAGGCGTATTTCGGGCGGCGTGTGACAATGACCCGGAACCGCGCGGGAATGATGTCGAGCCGTTCGCAGACGTCCTCGCCGATCACATGCCGCTCGCCACCGCAGCCGCAAAAGGTCTGCTCGGGCTCGATCCTCTCCTCGATGCGCGGCAGGTGTTTGGGCAGAGAGCCGCGATTGGTCTTGGCAACCTTGCCTGGTCGCGATGGGGGAGGATCGAGGGCCGCGTCTTCGGCACGAACTGCGGCACGAACCGCCGCCATCGCAGTTTCGATATCTTCCAGCGCCAGCTCAAACTGTTCCGCAGAGGTCTTCTCCGACCGCGCGCCGAACAGCGCACGTTTGAAGTCGGCGACCAGCTTTTCCAGGCGATCGATACGGTCCTGCTGGCGCAGGTTGCGCTCCTCGGACGCGACAATCATCGCCTTCAGGGCGGCCCTGTCGTCAGGAAGGTTTGCCGTATCGACCATGGCGGGAACCTACCATTCCCAGCCATCGGCAACCCGCTCAAACACCGACCTGATTCACTCCGCCGCAGTCACTCCGCCGCAGTCACTCCGCCCCAGTCACTCCGCCCCAGTCACTCCGCCCCAGTCACTCCGCCCCAGTCACTCCGCCGCAGTCGGCGGCCGTGCCGCCAGGGCCCGCACCTTGCGCCAGTCCAGACCCGCGAACAGCGCCTCGAACTGGGCGTGGCTCAGCGACAGAAGACCATCGCGGATCGCCGGCCAAGCGAAGCTATGCTCCTCCAATCGCTTGTAGGTCATCACCAACCCCGTGCCGTCCCAGTAAAGCAGCTTCAGCCGGTCGGCCCGCTTGGCGCGGAACACAAACACCGTCCCGGTGAAAGGCTCCTTGCGCAGCTCATTCTTGACCAGCGCCGCCAAGCCATCATGCCCCTTGCGGAAGTCCACCGGCCTGGTCGCCACGACGATCCGAACCCGGTTGGAGGGAAAGATCATGGGCCGGCATTCAGGGCGCGGGCGATCTCGGCAACCCGCAAAGCCGGCGTGGCTGCGTCCAGCCGCACCGTCACGTCGCCCAGGATCAGATCCAAAGTGCCGACCGCGGGGGACGGATCCACGCCGACCGCGTCCCGCACCACCAAAGGGGCAAATTCGGGCTCATCCGTCACGGCGGGCAGAACCAGCTTGCCGTCGCGCGCCAACCGACGCCATTCCGACAGGTGGTTCGGACGCATATCCCACCGCCGCGCCACACCATTCACCGTCGCGCCGTCCACAAGCGTCTCCGCCACGATCCGGGCCTTCAACGCGTCCGGCCAGCGGCGGTGGCCCCGCGGACCCACGACCGTATCAATAGTACTGAGAAGCTCCGTTGAGCGCTCCATGGAGAACCTCCCTGACAATCTGATTGTCAGGACTGAATCTCAGATCAGGCGCAACCAGGGAAGGTGCCACCAACGCAACGCTTACGGTCGGGGCGACGGGGAAGGTGATTATTGATTTGAAGGTTTGGGCGAGGCGGTCGGGGGCGGGGAGGTAAGTTCCGGCGATGCTTAAGGAGCAGGTCGCCGGCATCGGCTAACTCGGATGGCCGCCAATCAGATCGGCTATTCGCGGGCCCCTATGAAGAGCGCCAGTGGTGAGGTACTAAAGCATCGCCTCCTCGCCATTCCTCCACAATACACTCCTCAAACCACGTCTCGGCAAGGTGTGCGTGGTCCAGCACAATGAGTTGGAAAGGAGCCTCTATTTCTTGGCAGGCGGAGTGCATTAGTTCGAACAACGCCTGGACTGCAACTCGGTCGGCATCATCCTTCAGCTGATCTAGGCCACCCTCCACTCGGTCTGGCGGATAATAGGCCTGGGTGGGTTGATCAAAGATCAAGAACGCGGGCACAGGGCGGTTTCGCTTGCGAAGCCACCAATGCAATGCAAGGTGAGCGAGTACGTGATAACCAACCCAGTTCTCACCGCTACCCATGCGATTGAGAGGGATAGGACCATCTTCGGTATCTGCAACTACTGTCAGCTTTTTCAGATCCAATCGCAGTGAGCTACCGCTGTGTTCCAACTCTAGTTCCCTTGAGTATTCGGTCATCTTTTGTCCGATGAAGTTCAGGAACGTATCCATCTTTGAGGCCATTTCCTCGGAGTTGACACGATCCCGAAGTGTCTCAATTAGGAGCCTTTGCTCTCTAATCTGCTCGTCTAAGTCTGCGCCGTCTTCATCGGGTTTAAAGGTCTCAAGAAAGTCGGATAGTTTTCCGAGGTAGCGCGCGCGGGCAACAAGTTGGTCCTGAGCTGCCTTGGCATTCGCATCTCCCGCAACCGCTCGCGCCAATTCACTCTGCACTTCTCTCAGTTGTATGGATAAGCCTTCAATCTCGGATGACAGCTCAGCAATGTGCGCTTGAATGTGTGGGCTTTCTCGGTGGGTTGCGATCAACTGAGCGTCAACCCTCTCGAGGGCAGCTGAGATTTGCCGCACTTCTGGGGGTGGTGTTTTCAAGCTGGATTGGCAAATGGGGCATTCATTCAGAGAACCATCATCGGCCTTCTTGTAGAAGCCCATGCTGCGCAACCGTGAGGCCTGCTCGCTTGCTTCACGCGAGAATTCAGTTTGGGCTGAGAGAAAAGTACGAGCGGCACGCAAGTCCTGATTCAAGTCTCCCAAGCGTCTTTGAATGGTGGCTTGCTCGCTTCGCAGAGTCTGTATCGTCTCTCCAAAATCCGACAGAACAGTTGGTGAATCGACCGGTGTTTGCGCTATGCGTTCAAGCAACTCAAATACACTGTCGTCTACAGCCTGATAGTCTTGGGCAATCATCCCCAAACGCTTGCCCTCATTGACAACCCTCGCAATTCGGTTGCGGCCAAGTTCAATGGCCTGAAGTCGTCTACTGTGTTCCGCCTCGAGCGCCCGGAGTTTGTCCCTGAGCTGGTCTAATTCCGCTAAATGCTTGAAATGCTCCTCGTCCACTGCACCCAAGAAGTATGGGAGCGTGTCCTTGAGGGCCTGGGCTATCCAGCTATCGTTCGTTCGGTGAAACAGCTGATCCTTGCTGGCAATGGTACCCTGTGATTGAAAGCACAAGAGGAGTGCGTGAGCGATGTTGGCGCTAAGCGGGGGGCGTGTACCTGTCGTTGGCCGGAACTCGTTTTCTACGATTCCAGCAAACTGTGTTGCGAAAGTCTTGAGACTATCTTCGGTCGTATTCTTGGAGATCTCCTCAAGCGAAGGATATGTGTCAATCTTCCCGCGCCGATAGTAGACTTTCGATCCGGTGCCCTTGCCTGGCCCCGGGTTGTCGCGGGCTATGAAAACCTCATCATGGCCCCTCGAAAGGTGAAGGCCGTACCAGGAGACTTTGCGGCGTATCTCACCTTCAGCGACGTTGTAGCTGCCTCGCCCTAGGCAATAGTCGACAATGTCAATAATCGCAGATTTGCCAGTTTTCGAGTTGCCGGTGATGATGTTGAGGCGGTCGCGATGGAAGGGCAACTCGCGAATGTCGCCGTCGTGGCTGTAGAGAACGATTGCGGCGATTGAGAAGCTCATGGTCGTAGACCCCAGCAGGCCAGGATAGAACTCTCGGAGCCCGATTTTGCGAACCATCGCGCCACGAATTTGGTCCTGTTGATTGCCTCGGTGACCTCAGCCGTCGTCTCCCGCATGAATCCGGCGGTGAAGTGAACTCTCTGCTCACCGCTCAGCACTAAGTGACCTTCTCCGAAGCGCAATCCGTTGTGGCAGAGCGAAAAAATAAGTGCCTCTCGGATGTAAGGAGTGAGGCCCTGTACGCGCTCTGAAAAGCCAATCAAAGAATCCTCGTGTTCTTGCATCCAGCCATAGAGCGACGACACAGTTGATGAGGGCAAGCTAGAGCGAGTTCTCCGGTGCAGAGTTACGGCAAGAGCGATCGGAATGTAGGTCAGAGGCACGCCTGTACCTTTGGATCTCTCAAACTCCCGGGCGAACTCGGCAACGAGGGATCCAAGAAATGCTGGGTTGAAAAGATAGGCCTCTTCGGGTGGCCTCTTTTCCCAGGGCTCAATCGCTGCCATCGCCGGGTTCCTGCGAGAAAAGAGTCTTGTGGTCTGGATGCCAACCAATTCTTAGTCGGTCTGATAGACCATGGAACGATCCGGACGTAATCCACGTCTCGACGATGTTCCGCAGTGGAATTGACTGCCTCGAAGCCCACAGACAAAGCCTTTGCCCGCAAGCCCTTTTATCGGCATCCGAGGAAGGCGCGGATGTGAATACCTCGGCGTCAAACTCCCTTATCCAGCGGTCTTCAAGCCCGGCGTCGTACTTGCCAAGGTCTTCGTCGAGAAGCAGGTTTTCTCGCGCCCATTTTGAACGTTGGGCTGATGCACGGTAGAAGTCTTCCGCGCCTCTTCGGACGATGCTGTCAGGCATTGCGACGACGCGCATCTGGCGGACAAAAACCTGCTCTTCGTCGGCGCGACTATATGCTTTTGCTCCAAGCTTCGCAGGGTCATCAATCGGCAAGGAAGCACCGCTCAGTGACATTCCAATCTCATTGGCCTTCATGATGATATGCTGAAGGGGTATAGCCGCGCTCGCCTCCTCAACCAGGCACTTCCCGACGATGCCCATCCACCACCCCTCCAATGACGCGGCGGCGGCGCTCGGATTTGATGGAGCTAGCAGAGTTAACTCTCCCTCGATTTCGGTCATCACGTTGGCAAGATCGGCGTGCTGATCAACGACCTCTATTTGGGCGAGTAGTGTTCTTGCCTGGTCTCTGCTCAGATCCAAAAACTGTCTGCGAGCTGCGCTGGTCTCGTGATTGTTCGAAGTCTTGGCAGCCTCTCGCAACGCGTTAAGCGCTGTATCGCGATCGCTGTCTGATGCACCCGCGCGCAAAAACGCCGCTGCAGAATTGTCGTCGGCAGTCGCTGTTGTGATCAAGAGAAATTTTGTCGAGTTGTAAGTAATAATCCCGTCGCCAAGTTGGTCCATCCAAATTTTGAGCGATTTCCAAAGGTCAACGCTCTTATCACTCAGAGATTTTGGTCTTATACTGTGTTTAGCCTGGATCAGGCATTTGCCTAAGTCATCATCGTCAAACGCTACATCGTCGAACTTCTCGATTGAGATGTTGCCATTTGCTTTCTTCTTGACCAGTTGTAGGCCCCTCAAGAGCGCTAGTCGGCACTGGAACAGATAGCCAGCCAATGGGCCGCCGGCACTGTGTTGTGAGGAGTTGGTCATTGAATTCCCTAATTGCTCTTCACCTATAAGGTAGACACAACAATTGGATTCAACAATTATCAATAGGACGCAGCGATCGTATCGCTTCGTTCCTCCTCAACGGCTATGGCTGAAGGCTGCCTCGTCGTCGACAAAGTAGGCGTTGCTCCAAGGATACAGTCGAGCATTCACTAAGATTGGCGAAAACAGTATTAGTCTACTGGTGGGCACAGGCGCTCGATAACGCGCTAGCTGGTTACGCCCCTCCCAGTGCTTAGACTAGAAACACCCTAACCCCCCTCCGGAATCCGCGCGATCACCTTGATCTCGAAATCGAAGCCGGCGAGCCAGGTGACGCCGACGGCGGTCCAGTTGGGGTAGGGCGGCTCGGGGAACAGGCGGGCCTTGATGGGCATGATGGTTTCGAACTGGGTCTCGGGGTCGGTGTGGAAGGTGGTGACGTCGACGATGTCGTCGAGCGTGCAGCCCGCCGCCGCCAGCGTCGCCTGCAAATTGTCGAAGGCGCGTTGGACCTGGGCGGCGAAATCGGGCTCGGGCGTGCCGTCGGGGCGGCTGCCGACCTGGCCGGAGACGAACAGCAGGTCGCCGGAGCGGATCGCGGCGGAATAGCCGTGGGCCTCGTACAGGGCATGCCGGTCGGCGGGAAAGATGGCGTCGCGATTGGTCATCGGTCGGTCTCTCGGTGTTCTTTTGAGTGGGTCATTTTGAATGGGGGTCGTGTGGGGGGGAGGTCGTGTCGGCCAGGGCCGTGAGTGTGTTGTGTCGTGACGGTGTGGCGGCGGGTGGGTGTTGTGTCTGGAGCGTATCTGGGGCGTGACTGGTACGTGTCGGGCGGCGCTCGGCGCGGGCAATTACGGCCATGGGGCCTTCACAGATCCCCGCATAATTTGATATACGCCATGTATGTGAAATAGGTCATATACGCCGCGTATGTCAAGTCATATACGTTGCGTATGTGAAGTTTCGAGGGATGGGATGAGCGGGAAGCGGCGCGTCGAGACGATGGCGGAGAACCGGGCGAAGCTGATCGCGGCCGCGCGCAAGGCCTTTGCCGCGCAGGGCTATGCGGCCGCCTCGATGGACGCGCTGACCGCCGAGGCCGGCCTGACGCGCGGCGCGCTCTACCATAATTTCGGCGATAAGAAGGGCCTGCTGGCCGCCGTGGTCAATGAGATCGACGGCGAGATGGCGGCGCGCGCGCAGGCGGTCGGTGCCGCTGCCGGTGCTGGGGCAGGCGCTGGGGCCGCCTCCGCAGACGACGAATGGCAGGGCATGTTGGCGGAGGGTGCCGCCTATATCGAAATGGCGCTCGACCCCGAGGTGCAGCGTATCGTCCTGCTCGACGGGCCTGCGGTACTGGGCGATCCCTCGCACTGGCCCAGCCAGGACAGTTGCCTGAAGCGGACGCGGCAGGCGGTCGAGCGGCTGATCGCTTCGGGGGTGCTAAAGCCGGTGGACGCGGAGGCGGCGGCCCGGCTGTTGACCGGCGCCGCGCTCAACGCCGCGCTCTGGATCGCCGCCAGCGATGACCCGCTTGCCGTCCTGCACAAGGCCGTCGAGGCCTTTCGCGCCCTGGCCGAAGGGCTGCTGGCGAAACCCGCGTGATCTCAGCCCTCGCCGACGGGCGCGCCGGCCGGCGTGCGCTTGGCCAACAGCCAGACCGAAAAGCTGAGAATGATGGCGAGGCCGGAGATGAAGGTCATCACCGTGCCGGGGAAGAAGTTGACATAGCCCGGCAGGTCCACGAACAGCAGATAGCCGACATCGGCCAGGCCACCGACCATGCCGGTCACCCAGATCGCCGTGATGCTGGTGCGCCAGATGAACACCGCACCGACGATCGTGACGACGCCGAACCAGGCCAGGTTCCAGCCATGCTGGTTCAGGATGCCGCCGGCCGCGGCGGGATAGTCGAGCGCCAGGGTCTCCGGCGCGACGGCGTCGGCGATGGCCTGCACGCCGCCCGTCGCGTCGCTCGACAGCACCATGATGCCGGCAAAGGCATGCACCAGGCCCCAGATCACCCACAGGACCGCCGCCGCCCTCAACAGGGCCGTTTGCGTGCTTACGGACATTTGGCCGGACATTTGCAACACTCCTCTCCGCCCGATAGGCTGCTGGATAGGTTGATTGAGTCCACCAAATCCGAATTGGTGGACTTTGTCAACTAATTGCCGAACGCGGGGTGAAACCGTGGGCGATTTTGGGAGTGAAGCCCTGAGCGAGACTATGACAGAGACCGCGAAAGAGACCCGGGGCGCGGACACGCATCTGGCGATCCTGCTGGACCGGTTCATGCGGCGCCTGCACATGGCGCTGCGGCGCAAGGCGCCGGGGTTCGACACCGAACGGATCGGCCCGGGCGGCGCCCTCGTCCTGCTCACCATCGAGGAGACGGGCACGATCCCGCTCAACCAGCTGACCGAGTGCCTGGTGCGCGACAAGTCGCAGATGACGCGCACGGTGCGGGCGCTGGAGGGCAAGGGGCTGGTCGCGCGTCTTCAATGCCCGACCGATTCGCGGGTCAGCCTGATTGCCTTAACAGAGGCGGGGCGTGAGGTGGTCGAGACCCACCAACGGGAGATTGCCGAGACCATCGACGAAACAATCGGGCCGCTCTCGGACTCAGAACGGCGGGTGTTTCAGGCCGTGCTGGAACGGGCAGGGGACCGGGACCGCCGGGCGGCCGGAACGGTCACAAAGCCTCAGTGTTGAGGGGTCGCGGCTAGCGCCGCAGGCCGTTCGACCCGCGCTAGGCCTTCTCGCCGATGATGGCGTCGATGGCCTCGCCAATGCCGTCGACCACCAGCGAAGGCGGTGTCGTGATCTTGGCCTCGTCTCCGGCCCGGTACTTGCCCGTCCGCACCAGGATCGCGGTCCAGACCCCGGCCTCCAGCGCGCCGGCGACATCGGCCTCCGCATCGTCGCCGATCATCGCCACCTCGGCCAGGCCCAGGCCCATGCTCGCGGCCGCGGCGGCAAAGAAGGCGGGCGCCGGCTTGCCCATGAGGACGGGCTTTACGCCGCTGGAAAACTCCAGGGCCGTCACGAAGGCGCCCGCATCCATGCTGAGCTGCCCGTCGGCATCTTCGAACACGCGGTTGGCCGCCAGCGCGACAAAGGGCGCACCCGTGATCAGGGCCCGAAACGCGGTGTTCAGCCGCTCATAGGTGAAGAACCGCCCCGCATCGCCCACGACCACGGCCTTAGGACGGTCAGCGGGACAGTCCGCGAAATCCTCCTCAAGGGCGGGATTGACCAAAAGGTGCGGCGCGTATCCTTTCTCTGCCAGCCATGCGACCGCCGCCTGGGCGGGCGTGAAGATGTGCGCGCGCTCGACCGACAGGCCAAAAGAGGATAGCTGGTCGAGGATCGCCGCCAGGGGTTTGCTGGTGGTGTTGGTCACAAAGCGGTGGGGCAGACCCGCTGCGTTCAGCCTCTCGATCGCCTCAATCGCGCCGGGCAGAGGGGCACCGCCGGAATAGACCACACCGGAAAGGTCGATCAGCACGCCATTCGCCATGCCAGGAACGATGCGGACCGCAACTGCGCTGGTCAACCGCCCAAAGCGATCGGAATGGGGATGCTCCAAAAGGCCGCGGTCTCAGGCATCGCGATGGTCACCGCGTCGGCGCCTGGCCCCTACAGCCGATAGACGTCAATCTCTTGGCTGCGCCCGCGCAGCTTCAAGGGGCCATGATGGGTGAACTTAGCCCGATAATTGGGCGCGTCGCGATGGTTCTCCGCCTCGGCGGCCGCGACCAGCGCAGCGCTCGCCAGGCCGTCGCATCCGACCTCTCGCGTGGCACTTTCAAGCCGGCTGGCAACGTTGACGGTGTCGCCTAACACGGCGAACTCCAGACGCTCCCTGGTGCCGATGTTGCCGACGACGACCGGCCCGTAATGCGCCCCAACGGCGAGCCTCAAACCCTGGCCTTGGTCGGACGCCTCCGCCTGCCGCCAGCGCTCGAACGCTTGCGCCATCTCCACCATGGCCTCAAGCGCGTTGGAGGCATCCGCGTCGGACGGCTCGGGCGTGCCGAATGTGGCCATGACGCCGTCGCCGATGAATTTGTCCAGCGTCCCGTTGTGGCGGAAGACGATGTCGGCGAGCAGGCCGTGCACCTCGCGCAACAGCCGGATGGTCTCGGCCGGCGTGTGCTTTTCCGACCAGCTTGTGAAGGCGACCAGATCGGCGAACAGGACCGCCGAATTGTGCTCACTCGGCGTTGAAAACGGGTCTGAGCGCTCGGCCAGCATCTGCGCCGTCCTTTTCGGAAAGTATCGGCCAAGATTCTCCCGCTCTCGCGCCAAAGCCGCCTGCCTGAGGGCGATGTTCCTCGATCTTTTCACCGCCAGGGCAAGCAGGCCGGCGGCGATGAGCAGGACGGAAAGATCCTGCGCGAACACGCCCACATCGATGAAGGTGGGCTCAGCCATCAGCGCAAACAGGCCCTGGAAACCGGCCGCGACATCGCGCGCCCACACCGTGTCTGGAAGACTGAGCAACACGCCGACGCCAATGGCCCAGCACAGCGCGCCGGCGACCCCGCCCCACAAGACCAGCCTTGGCTGGTAGACGTAAGCCAGCCCGGCCAAAAGCACGAAGAAGTAGATGAACACGCCGAACCGCAATGAAAACTGAGGCGGAAACTCGAACGGCACCAAAGGATTGGGGTAGAGCAGGGTAAATGTCAAAAGGGCGAAGTCCGCGAGCACGAAGGCGTATTGATGCCAGGGCTTGCCCCAGCGCGATTTGGCGACATACCAGGCACACCAACCAAGCAGCGCGAAGACGAGCAAGAGGCCATAGACGAACAGCGGTGCCGGCCATGGCGACACAAACGCCACCAGCACCGCAATCAGCAAAAGTGCAAATGTGCGCCCGATGGTGGCCGTTCTCTGCGCCGCCAGTTCCTCGGACGCCAGCGAATGCTGCGTGTCCAAGCGGCCGAGGTTTACGCCGCCGTCCAATATCTGCGCGTTCATGCCCGTGCTCTTGTCTGAGAAAACCGGGCAATAGTCTAACCGATCCATGCCAACGCGGACATGAACCCCAGGAACTGGGGGGCTGTTCACATTCCAGGCTATGTAATGGCCGCGATCTCAATCGCGCGGGTCTCGGGTTCGCCAGGCGTGCGCCGCGGTTGTCGCACCGGGCCACTATTGGGCGCGCGACAGTCGGTTAGGGCAGGGCGGCCGAACAGCGACGCCAACCGGCGGCTGCTGACGCACTGCGCCGTGAAGCTGTTGAAGGGATGCCGCCGCGCCGCCGCTATGAAGCGGCAGCCGCCAGCCTAAGCCGCCGCCGCCAACCCTTCGCCCAAGCCTGCCGCCGGGTCGAGGCCCAGCATCAGGTTCAGGTTCTGCACGGCAGCACCCGAGGCGCCCTTGCCGAGATTGTCGAGTTGGGCGACCAGCAGGGCCTGGCCCGCCTCGTGGTTGGCGAAGACGTAGAGGCGCAGGCGGTTGGTGCCGTTCAGGGCCTCCGGCTCCAGCTCGACCATGGTGTCGGCCTCCGCCGGGTCGGCGACGCTGACGAAGATCTGGCCGCGATAATGCTCCGCCAGTGCGGCGTGGATGGCCGACGCGCTTGGGGAACCAGGCAGATCGGACAAGGGCAGGGGCACGGAGACCAGCATGCCTTGGCGATAGTTCGCGACCGAGGGCACGAACAGGGGCGGCCGGGCCAGGTTCGCCCGCGCCTCGACCTCCGGCAAATGCTTGTGGGTCAGGCCCAGCGCGTAGAGGTAGTAGGGCGGGCCGCCCGGTGCGCCACCGGAACCAGCAGCATTGTCGCTGGCATCCGGCGTCTCGTAGCGCTTGATCAACCCCTTGCCGCCGCCGGTATAGCCGGAGACGGCGTTGATGGTCAGCGGCCAGTCGGCCGGCAACAGGCCGCGCGCGACCAGTGGCGCCACCAGGGCGATGGCGCCGGTCGAATAGCAGCCGGGGTTGCTGACACGGGTCGCCTCGGCCACCGCCCGGTCGTGGCCCGGCGCCAGTTCGGGGAAGCCGTAGACCCAACCCGGTGCTGTCCGGTGGGCGGTGGAGCAATCGATGATCCTGGTGGTCGGCGAAGTGACCATGCCGGCCGCCTCCCGCGCCGCCGCGTCGGGCAGGCAGAGGATGACCAGGTCGGCCGCGTTCAGCGCCTCTTCCCTGGCGGCAGGGTCCTTCCGCACCGCGTCCGCCAGGCGGATCAGCTCGATATCGGCGCGCGCGGACAGGCGCTCGCGGATCTGAAGACCCGTGGTTCCTGCTTCGCCATCGATGAAAACCCGCGCGGACATCGCCTTTACTCCTGAATTAGGGCCGGCCTTTCTATCACAGACGACATAATCTTTCGAGCGGATTATCCCCGCCTTTCAACAAACCCACAGCATAGTTGTGGTTGTTGTGCCCACATAATCTGGTAAGGTGTGCGGCCATACACACAAGATCTAGTGATCCGCCATGCCAGATGCGCTGTCCCTTCCCGGCCTGATGACGCCCAGCAAGGGCTACAAGCCGTTCCGTTATCCCTGGGCCTTCGACTTCTGGCAGCGCCAGCAGCAGGTGCATTGGATGCCGGAGGAGGTGCCGCTGGGCGAGGATTGCCGGGACTGGGCCAACCGTCTGGACGATGGCGAGCGCAACCTGTTGACCCAGATCTTCCGCTTCTTCACCCAGTCGGATGTCGAGGTCAACGACAACTACATGGAACGCTACGCCCGCGTCTTCAAACCGACCGAGGTGAAGATGATGCTGGCGGCGTTTTCCAACATCGAGACGGTGCACATCGCCGCCTACGCCCTCTTGTTGGAGACCATTGGCATGCCGGAGGCGGAGTTCTCCGCCTTCCTCGACTACGAGGCGATGTCCGACAAGCACGACTACATGCAGCAGTTCGGCGTCGACAGCCCGGCGGACATCGCGCGCACGCTGGCCATGTTCGGCGCCTTCACCGAGGGGTTGCAGCTTTTCGCCAGCTTCGCCATGCTGTTGAACTTCCCGCGCCACAACAAGATGAAGGGCATGGGCCAGATCGTCAGCTGGTCGGTGCGCGACGAGAGCCTGCATTGCGAGGGCATGGTCAAGCTGTTCCACGCCTTCGCCCGCGAGACCGGCTGCCTGACGCCGTCGGTAAAGGACGATATTCTCGACTGCGCCAAGACCGTGGTCGGGCTGGAGGACAAGTTTATCGACCTCGCCTTCGAGATGGGCTCGGTCGAGGGCATGACGCCGGACGACATCAAGACCTATATCCGCTACATCGCCGACTGGCGCCTGGGTCAGCTCGACCTGCCGACGATCTACGGCGTCGACCAGCACCCGCTGCCCTGGCTGACCGAGATCCTGAACGGCGTCGAGCACGCCAATTTCTTCGAGGCGCGGGCCACGGAGTATTCCAAGGGCGCCACCCGCGGCGACTGGCACGGCGAGGAGGGCGTCTGGGCCCATTTCGACAAGGTGCAGTCGGCGAGGGTCTCGGGCTAGCCGCGCTGACGGACCAGCCCCGCGACCTGGCTCACGATAAACAGCGCCAAGGCCGCGACCACGATCGATGGGCCTGACGGGGTGTCGGCGGCGAGCGAGAGCTGAAGGCCGCCGATTACCGCTAGCACGCCGAGGCCGGCGGCAGCGACCGCCATGAACTCCGGCGTCGGTGAAAAGCGGCGGGCGGCGGCGGCCGGGATGATCAGCAGGGACGTCACCAGCAAGAGGCCGACCACGCGCATGGCGACGGCGATGACGATGGCCAGCAGCAGGGTGAAGACCAGCCGCACGGCCAGCACGCGCACGCCTTCCGCCTGCGCCAACTCCTCGTTGACGGTTACCGCCAGCAGCGGTCGCCAGATGAGCACCAGACCGACCAGGACCACGACCAGCCCGCCATAGATGATCGCGAGATCATTGGTCGAAACGGCCAGGATGTCGCCGAACAGATAGCTCAACAGGTCGATGCGAAAGGCGGGCAGGAAGGCGACAGCCAGCAGGCCGATCGCCAGGGTCGAATGGGACATCAGGCCGAGAAACGTGTCGCTGGACAGGCGCTGTGACTGCATCAGCACCATCAGGACCGCTAGCGTGGCGCAGGTGAGCGCGACGCCGGCCATGGGCTGGATCGACAGGATGAAGCCGAGGACGACGCCCAAAAGGGCGGAATGGGCCAGCGTGTCGCCGAAATAGGCCATGCGCCGCCAGACGACGAAGCATCCGAGCGGCCCCGTCGCCAGCGCCACGCCGATGCCGGCCAAAAGGGCGCGCACAAAGAAATCGTCCAGCATTTAAGTGGCCTCAGGCGGCGTCCGGCTTGGAATGTGTATGGCCCCCATGATGGGCCTCATGATGGTTCAGGTCATGTTCGTACATGGCCAGTTCCTTCACACCCTTCACGCCGAACAGGCGCCGGTATTCCGGGTCGTTGGCCACGACTTCGGGCGCGCCCTCGCAGCAGACATGGTGGTTCAGGCACAGCACCCGGTCGGTCGCCGACATCACGATGTGCAGATCGTGGCTGATCATCAGCACCGCACAGCCCATGGAGTCGCGCAACCGCCTGATGAGGTGGAACAGCTCAACCTGGCCGGCGACGTCAACGCCTTGCGTCGGCTCGTCGAGCACCAGCAGGTCGGGCTGGCGCAGAAGCGCCCGGGCCAGCAGAACGCGCTGCGTTTCGCCGCCGGACAGCGCGCTCATCTGGCGGTTCGAGAGGCCACCCACGCCTGTGCGCTCAAGCGCCGCATCGACATCCCGACGGTCACTCTTCTGGGTCAGCCCCATGAAGCGCCGGACGGTCAGGGGCAGCGCGGGGTCCACCATCAATTGCTGCGGCACATAACCGATTGTGAGCCCGGCTGCCCGGTCGATGTCGCCTTCTGTCGGCCGCATCACGTCGAGAACCAGCTTGGCCAGCGTCGTCTTGCCCGCCCCGTTCGGGCCGATGACCGTGACGATCTCGCCGGGCAACAGCGTCAACGAGATACCGGACAGGATTTGGTTCCGGCCGAGCCGGCAACCGACGCCGTCCAGCCGGATCAGGGGGCCGGGGACTCTACCGTGCATTCACGCCGCCTTCTGGCAATCGGCGCACACGCCACTTAGCTCCACCACGCGCCGGTCGACCCTAAAGCCGCTGTTCCTGGCGGCCTGGTCGAGGGCCTTGCGCAGGGTGGGGTCGTCCAGCTCCAGCGCCATGTTGCAATCCCGGCAGATCAGGAATTGGGCCGCGTGGCCGTCCGCGCTGGCCGAACCACAGCCGATGAACGCGTTCATGGACTCCAGCCGGTGTACAAGTCCCTGCTCCAGCAGGAAATTCAGCGCGCGGTAGACCGTCGGCGGCTTGGCCGGATTGCCGTCCTTCGCCATCCGGTCCAGGATATCGTATGCGCCGACGGGGCGATGGGACTCCCAGACGATTTCAAGCACCCGCCGGCGGCTCTGGGTCAGCTTGGCCGTACCGGTGCAGCGCGCCTCCGCCGCCGCCAGGGCGCTGGACACGCAGTGCGCATGATCGTGCTGTCCGGTTGGCGTAATCGCATGGTCCATTGGGCGGTCTCTGGCTTAAGCGGTCGATCTCAGGTGCGACCATATCGCCATCTGCCGCAAAACGCAGCAGAACGCCCTTGATATGACTCATGTTATAACATAACACAAGGCCATCCCATCCAACCCAGCGGAAAGTGGTTATGGCTCGTTCTTCGATGTTGCTCCGACATCTCGGTGTGTCCTCTGCATTGGCAACCAGCCTGTTGGTCGTTCAGCCGGCCTTGGCCGACGTGCCGAACGTGGTCGTCAGCATCAAACCGATCCACAGCCTTGTCGCGGGTGTCATGGACGGCGTTGGCGAACCGGCCCTGCTGCTTGAGGGCAACGAGTCGCCCCACTCCTACAGCCTGGTGCCGTCCGAGGCGGCTATGCTCAGCGACGCCGATATCGTCTTCTGGGTCGGCGAGGATCTCGAGGCGTTCTTGGAACGCCCGTTGGAGGCGCTGGCCGGCGACGCCCAGCACGTCGCCATCATGGAGATCTCCGACATGACCCTGCTGGCGGTTCGAGAAGGTGGTATCTGGGACGAGCACGCGCATGGCGACGATCATGGTGGTCATGACGACCACGCCGATCATGATGACCATGATCATCATTCCGATCACGCAGACCAGGATGACCACGATCATGGGGATCACGGCGACGACAATCACAGTGACCATGATGACCACGCGGATCACGACGATCACGCCGACCACGTCGATCACGCGGACCATGATGATCACGGCAATGAAGACCACGCGGATCACGATGACCATGCCCATGATCACTCGGGCGCGGACCCGCATGTCTGGCTGGACCCACAAAACGCGGCTATGGCCGTTGCGCTGATCGCGGAGACGCTGTCCGAGGCCGATCCGGCCAACGCGGATCGCTACGCCGCCAACGCGGCGTCGGTTCAGGAAGGCTTGGCGCAACTGAACGACGATATCGCCGCACGGCTGCAGCCGGTGGCCGACCGCCCGTTCATCGTCTTCCACGACGCCTATCAGTATTTCGAACAGCGCTTTGGCCTGACCCCGGCAGGGTCGATTACCCTGTCGCCGGAACAGGCGCCGGGTGCCCAGCGTCTGGCGGCGCTGCACGATCGGCTTGACGAGCAGGACGTCGCCTGCGTGTTCTCCGAACCCCAGTTCGAACCCAGGGTCGTTGCAGCACTGGTCGAAGGTCGCGATGTCGGCACCGCCGAACTGGATCCCTTGGGCGCCGCGATTGAGCCGGGTCCGGATGCCTACGCAACATTGCTATCCGGCATGGCCGATGCCATCGTCGCTTGTCTGGCGGAGAGCAGTTAGCAGGGGTAATCCGCCAGTGACCGCCGCCGCGCCGCTTGGACGCGGCGAAAGGGAGGCTGGCGATGGCGTTGATCGGCGCGCTGACGAAGGAACAGGTGGTTCGGCTCGATGACCAAGGTTATCTCGCCTTGCCTGAGTTCATCTCGCCGGCGGAAGTCGCGGAAATCGGCGCGATCTTCGATCATCTGTTGACCAGCAAGGCGGGCTGGCAGGACGGCAACCAGTTCGATCTGGCCGGCACCGATGATGGCGGCGACGCGAAGCTGCCGCAGATCCTGTACCCGTCGAGATATGCGCCGGCGCTGAAGAACCATGCCGTCGTGCAACGGGCCCGACAGATCGCCGAGGCCTATTTCGGTGAGCCGCCCCATGACGCCTATGGCGAGCACATGATCTTCAAGCCGCCGCGTGACGGGGCGGTGACGCCGTGGCATCAGGATCAGGCCTATCACGACCCGACCCTGGACGAGCGTGCCCTGAACTTCTGGATCCCGCTGGACGATTGCGACGGGCAGAATGGCTGCATGCATTATGTGCCCGGGTCGAACCGGCTGGATGTTCTGCCGCACCATTCCATCGGCCACGACCCCAGCGTCCACGGCCTCGAGGTCGACGAGCCGGAGAAACATGCACAACGGTCTGTGAGTTGCCCCTTGCCTGCTGGCGGCTGTGTCATCCATCTGCCGACGACGCTTCACTACGCCGGCCCGAACCGATCCGGCCGACAACGACGCGCCTACATCTTGATCATGGAGGTGCAGGGCACCAAGCGCGACGTGCCCGTAGACAATTATTGGATGCGAGAGAAACGGACAGCGCGGATGGAACGGGCGGAGCAGGTTTCAGGGGCTGAACCCAAACCTTTGTAAGACCTCCGCCGGGGCGTCGTGGCGGCGCATCTCGCGTTCGACCATGGCGGTCAGGCGCTCGATCGTCCCAGGGTCGGAGACCGGCGCCACCTGTCCGGGGTCCCGTTCCAGGTCGAACAGAACGCTCTTACGGTCCACCATCTTGCCGGGCCCATGCCAGTGATAGGCTTTCGAACCTGGGATCATCGGGACCTTCAGCACACGCACGCCCTTGGTGAAGTCGAAGGCGGGGCCGAACTCGGCCGCGCGCAGTTCCTCGGGCGAGAACATCGAGGTCATGTGCGTGGGCATCACCGTGTACTGGAACAGCGGCCCTGCATCGAGGTCATCGGGAAACAGGAAGTGCGTGAAACGGCCGTCGGTGATGTTCACCCCGCCACCGAAATAGCCGAACGTGGCGTGCTCGCGGACGGTGCCGCTGCCCATAAGGGCTGGCTTGAGCGAGCGGCCCGTCACCTCCTTCGGGCAGTCGACGCCGTGGACGTCCAGCAGGGTCGGCATGAGGTCGATCGCCTGGGTCAATCCGCCATGACGCCGGCCATCCCGGCCGGCCGCGTCGGGGTGATGAATGAACAGCGGAATGTGCGAGATCTCTTCGTAGGCGTACATGCGGTTTTTCGCCCACCAATCGTGCTCGCCCAGTAGAAAGCCGTGATCTGTGGTGACGATCAGGGCCGTATCGGCCCACAGATCATGGGTATCGAAGAAATCAAGCAGCCGGCCGAGTTGACGATCGCAGAACCGCACCGAGGCGCGGTAATGCGCCTTCAGACTTTCGACTTCTGCCGGCGTCTCCGACACGCGGGCATAGGGCGGCCAGTCGAAGATCGGCCCCGCCATGTCGCCGCCGGCCGCCTCGATGTCCGCCCCCGGCGCCAGGAAGGGCTCGTGCGGATCGAAGGTCTCGATCTGCAGCAGCCAATTGTCGGACCGGTGGTTGGTTTCCAGGAAGCGCAGGCCGGCGGCGAAGGTCTGAAAGCAGGGCAGGTCGTCCTCGCCCTCGATGCGTTCGCGGTTGGACATGTAGTGATAGAAGGTGTCGCCGCGCCGTTCTGAGTATTGCTTAGGATGATAGGCCTCGGCCCACCGTTCGAACGGCGGGTCGACGATCGCATGCCACGGGTCGCGTTCCTGGCCGCGGACAAAATCGTAACTGTCATAGCGGTTGTGATAGGTGGCGCCGCCATCCTCCCAATAGTGATAATGGTCGGTCGCCAGGTGAGTGTAGATGCCGGCCGCGCGCAGGCATTCGGGCAGCGAGCTGTCGAACGGCTCCAGCGGCCCCCAGCTGCGGTGGAAAAAGCTGAGGCGGCCCGTATGCAGATCGCGCCGCGCGGGCATGCAAGGCAGGCTGCCGACATAGTGCCGGTCGAAGGTCAGTGCCCGGGCCGCCAGGCGATCGAACGCGGGCGTGTCCACGCCTTCCGCATAGGGCGAAAGCGCCAGCCGGTTCAGTGAGTCGAACAAGACGAGTACGGTTTTCATCGTTCTTTGGTGTCACCCTTTGACGGCGCCGGCCGTCAGCCCGCGCACGACCCGCTCCTGCAAAACTATGAAGACGAAGATCGGCACCAGCATCACGATGGTGATCGCGGCGAACATGCCCGGCAGGTTGAAGTCGAACTGGGACTGGAAGAACCGGATGGCGACCTGCGCCGTGCGCCGCTCCTCCGACGACAGGATCAAGGTCGCGAACAGAAACTCGTTCCAGGTGAAGACGAAGATCATGATGGCGACGGTGGAAATGCCGGGGCCAGACAGCGGGGCGACGATGCGGATCAGGATCTGCCAGTAATTGGCGCCGTCCATGATCGCCGCCTCTTCGATGCTGACCGGCAGGCTGAGAAAGAACGCGCGCAGGAGCAGGAACGAGATCGGCAGGAAAATGCTGCTGTACAGCAGGATCAGGCCGATGCGCGTGTCGTGCAGCCCGATAGCGCGGATGATCAAGGTTTCCGGCACGATCAGCGCGGTCAGGGGGATCACCAGCCCAAGGCTGAGCAGGATGGTGATCGTGTCGCGGCCGCGAAAACGAAACCGCGCGACGGGATAGGCGGCCATGGAGGCGGCCACGACGACCAGGACCGAGGCGCCGACGCTGACGATGAAGCTGTTCATGAGATAGCCGAGCAGGCCGACCTCCGTCAGGGCGTCCTCGAACCCTTCGAGGTTCCAGTCGATCGGGAAATAGCTCGACGCGCTCAGGATCTCCGCATTGGTCTTGAAGGCGGCCAGCACCAGCCAGCCGATCGGGAACAGCATGGCGATCGTGAACCAGGCCAGGACCGCGTAATAGCTGATCGTCAGCCAGATCGGCCGATGATAGCCGCTCGTCCGCTCGATCAGGGCGCCGCTCAATCGAAGTACCTCTCGCCGATGCGGAACAGCCTTCGGATGATCAGGATCGCCGCCACGCCGAGGATGACGATATGCATGCCGATCGCATTGGCCTCGCCCCAATGGAAGTTTTCAAAGGCGCGATAGGTCGCCATCGACAGTGTCAGCGTCGCGTTCGCGGGGCCGCCACCCGTGGTCAGGAAAATGCCCTCGAAATAGATCAGCGACTGCGTCACCGTCAGGATCATGCATGTGCCGATGACGTTGCGCAGGAGAGGCAGGGTTATGTAGAGGTCCTGCTTGATCTCGCCGGCGCCGTCGACGACCGCAGCCTCGTAGATCTCATCTGGGATGGTGGCGATTTCGGCCATGATGATGATCATGTAAAGCCCGACATGGAACAGCCAGGTGAAGATCAGGGCGTAAAGCGCCGTGTCATAGGAGAACAGCCAGTCGCGCTGCCAATGTTCCAGGCCGATATCGGCCAGGACCTGGTTCAAGGCGCCGTAGCGCGCGTTGTAGAACCCCAAAAAGACGATCGCGAGCGCCGAATAGGAAACAATGTTGGGCAGGAAGAACAGCGTGCGGAAGACCTTCCAGCCCTTTAAACGCCGGGACAGGATAACGGCCACCAGCACGGCCAGCGGCACGTGCAGAAGAACGGCGGCAGCGATCCAGATCGCCGTATTGCGCAGCGCGGACGGAAAGGCGCGGCTGTCCCAAAGCTCCAGATAGTTCTCCACGCCGATGAAGCGCAGCCCCGAAGCGCGCCATTCGAAGAACGACGTCACCAGGATGGTGAAAAACGGAAAGACCAGGAACGTGGCGAACAGCGCCAGTGCGGGCAGCAGCGACAGATAGATCGCGAAACGAAAGCTCTTCTGCATGACGCGCTACGCTCGCTTACGTCGATGGTCGTGCAAAGGGCTTTGTAGCCGTCTTTTGGATGTCCGTTCGCGCGAAATCACCGCCTGGCGCCGGCTCGACCTGTGCGCCAGGCGGTGATGATCGGCCTTACTGGGCGTCTTCCAGGATTTCCAGAAACTCGTCGGTATCGATCTGGCCACGGGCATAGACGGGCCAGGTGTTGATGAACTCCTGGATCATGCTGTTCGGCATGGTCATGCCGGTGTGCGGATAGCTGTGCGCGATGTCCTGCGATTGGTCGACGATGCTCAGCAGCATCGGCGCCAGCGCCGCCTCCTGCTCCGGTGTCAGTTCAAGGCGCGTCGGCCCATATCGTGAGACCAGATTGGCCTGGTTGAGCATCTGCTCGTCGCTCGTCAGGTATCTGAGAAATGCGATCGAGGCCTCGATCGTTTCCGGGTCCTGCGAGCCGACGGCAAAGCCCGCCTCGCCGGTGACGATGATCATGCCGCGGCCGTCCGCGTTGCCGGGCGATGCCGCGTAGGCGACTTGGTCGCCCAGCCCCTCGGCGGTCTCGGTATTGACGCCCATGATGTTGGGGATCATCCACGGCCCGTTGGCGATCATCGAGGCCTCGCTCTGCAGGAACAGTGTTGCCGCCGTGGCGTACTGGCCCGTGAAGGCGTCCTCGTTGCTGCAGCCTTCATCATTCATGCGGCGCAGCAGTTCCGTGCCCGCAACGACAGGCTCGACGCCTGCCAACTCAAGCTCCGTGTCCTGCTGGCGCATCCAATCCGCGCCGCCCGGCTGGGTGCCGATCATGTTGGCCCACATCAAGCGCGTGGTCCAATTGCCCTCATTGGCCATGGGGACATAGCCGGCCTCGCGCAGGGCGGCGCAGGCAGCGAAGAACTCTTCCCACGTCTCCGGAAAGCTCTCGATACCGGCTTCCGCGAAATGGTCGGTGTTATAATAGATGCCGATATAGTCACGCGAATAGGGCAGGGCGTAGAGCTCGCCGTCTTCGGTGCGATAGGTGTCGAACGCATCGTCGTGAAAGCTGGCCTGCCACTCCGGATCGCCCTCGATATGGGGGGTGAGTTCCACCACCCGGCCGCTGTCGCGCATGTCGCGCATGAGCGTAACGTTGCCGGTGATCAGGTCGGGCAAGGCGTTGGCGACCGAGTCGGCGCGCAGCTTGTCACGATATTGCGCGTCGCCGGGGATTTCCTCGGTCACGACGCGGTACTGTCCGGCATAGGTCTCGTTGAAGCCCTCGATCAGCAATTCGCCCCATGGCCGCAGCGGGTTGGTGCCGACCCAGAAGGTTGCCCAGGTGATTTCGACCTCGTCGGCAAGCGCGGGCGTCGGCGCCGGCATGGCCAGAACGCCGGCGGCGATGGCAACGGCGGTGACGGTTCGAAAGGACAGGCGCATCGGGTTGCGAAGCATGGATCGTTCCTCCCTGATCAATATCGGCATCCTTGGCATAGGCGGCGCGGTTCGTGCGCGTCCGGTTATGCGTGACTCTGGCACAGGCTCGCGATAAGCAGAACTAGTAAGCATGAATGCCGTCATAACGCGGCGTTATATCGAGTCTGTGCCATGAAGCCCCATCTCAGCGCGCTGTTGCCCTATTTCCTGTCGATCGCCGAAACCGGCAGCCTGACCCGGGCGGCGAAGGAGCGGGCGCTGACCCAGCCCGCGCTCAGCCGCAAAATGCGGCAGTTGGAGGAGGGGCTGAACGTTCAGCTTTTTATCCGCCATACACGCGGCGTGGAGTTGACGGCCGCGGGCCGCATTCTGTTGCGCCGGGCGCGCCTGATCGAGGCCGAAAGCCGCTACGCGATCGACGAGATCGAGCTGCTCAAGGGTGGCGCGACGACGTCTGTCAGGCTGACGGCGGGGCCGGTCTGGTGCATGTCGGTCTTGCCCCAGGCCATCGCCACCGTGAAAGCGGCGTATCCCCAGTTCAGTGCCGAGATCGAGATGAGCGGTGGTGTCGGCCAGGTCGAGGCCGTCGCCTCCGGCGAAATCGACATGTGGGCGGGCGCGCTGGACGTCAATCTGTGCCGGCAATTCGACCTGGTCCATGTCGAACCGCTGACGGTCGATTATCAGATCTTCGCCCCTGCCGACCACCCGCTGCAATGCGCGCACTTCCCGCCCGCCAGGCTGACGGAGCATGGCTGGGTCAGCTATTCGCAGGATGGCGCCTGGCCGGCAATGGCGGATCTGGTCGGCCGCCTGACGGGCCGCAACGCGCGGCTGGCGATCAACTCAACCTCCCTGATGTCGGCGATGCGGATCGCGGCGCACGGGTCCTATCTGATCGGGCTTGCCCATCCGCTGCGGCCGTTGGCGGCCTTGTTGAATCTTCAGCCGCTGCCGCACCAGCCGCTGAATTTCTCTTTTCGCTCCGGCATGTGTTACCGGCCGTCGGCGATCGGCCTGCCCACGCTGGCCCTGTTGATCGAAAGCCTTGGGCACTACGCGGGCGAGGTAACAGGCGCGCGGCCCAGCGCTTGATCGCCCGAGACGCTCTCAAATCTGGAAACGTTCGGTTTTTCCGAACACGCCGTCCGGCAGTTGGAGGCTAGGCGCGCAAGATGGCCCCCCCGAGAATTGCCGACCAACCACCGCATAGGGCTAGCCGATGCAAACCCCGCTCCCCGCGCGTAGCGGCCATAGACCCGCCACGACCACGACGAACCCGCACCGCCAGCTTGATCAGAACGCGCCCACACCTTTGCAAGAGGCCCTATGGGCAAGAATGGCGGCTTTGCCTGGCGTGTTGACCGGGCCGAGTCTCGTTTCCGTCCTTGGCGCCCGAGCCTTGTTCGCAGGTGACGGCATTGCCGCGTCAGACTGCAATTGCGTGATGAAAGGCAGCGAGTTCGCGCATCTCCACCCGCCTGGCGATGGCAGCCTTCATGTTGCCCTGCCCGAGGCAGCACGAACCGAGGCGCTGGAAAAGGGGTGGGCCGAGCCGCACCCGCTCGCTGCTCTTGGAGTCGTGCCGAAATCGATCGTCATGCTTTTCGGTCCGCGCGACGAAGACGAGCTGGACATTGTCTGGTCGCTGGTCTGTGCCAGTTATGCGTATGCTACCGGCGAGACGACCGCCACCCACTAAGACATCCCATCGATGGGGGCGGACCGTGACCGAGAAGGTGCGCCCCGGTATGATCAAGAGCGATCTGATCGCGACGTTCGTTTCGATCGTCGATATGGGCAGTCTCAATGGTGCGGCCAGGAAGCTGGGCCTGTCGCGCTCCGTCGTGAGCGACCGGCTGAACGCGCTCGAGGCCGATCTAGGCACCCAACTGGTCACGCGCTCGACCCATGGTCTCAGCCTAACGAGCGCTGGTCAGGCCTTTCTTGAGCATGCCAGGGCGCTGATCATCGCCATGGATACGGCCCGCGATGCGGTGACAGATGCCAGCGGCGCGATCACGGGTCGGCTGCGCGTCGCGGCACCGGCGGCGCTGACCAACGAATGGCTGACGCCGATTTTTGCCCGGTTTCTGGAACGGCACCCCCGTGTCGACCTCGACATCTCCGTGGCCGACCGAACGGTGGACATCGTCAAGGAGGGCTTCGATCTGGCGATCAGAAGTGCGAGACATCCCGATTCCGCGCTCCTGGCCCGGAAGCTCACCACCGGGCGCCGCATCGTGGTCTGCAGCCCCGACTATAAGAAGCGGTTTGGTGTACCCGGCGGTCTCGACGACCTGCCCGATCATCAGGCGGTCATCTACAGCAACCGCAGGACATCCGAGGATTGGACGTTCAGGACCGATGACGGAGTTCGCTCCGCCCGTATGACGGGGCGATTGGAGGTCAACGATGGCGCCGTCGGGCGACAGGCCGCGTTGGAGGGTGTCGGCATCTGCCTGCTGCCGACATTTCTTGTCTCCCGGGCGCTGGTCTCCGGACGGTTGATCAAAATCGACTTAGGCGTCGAGCCCGACATGGATTCGGTCTCAGCCGTTTATCCGAAAGCCGCCGCGTCGCTGCAGCGGCTGCAGGCGTTGGTGGTGTTTCTGCGCGACAGTTTGGGCGATCCCCCGGTTTGGGATCGGGATCTAGCAGATGCGGGGCTTGTTATGCTGTGATCGGCCTGCAAATGCCCGAATCCGGCGACCACAACGTGATCGGCGCGCACTCACACGCCAATCTGCTCTGCTGGGTTACGATGGTGTTGTTTGGCACCTTCTTTGCGCGCGTCACATCCGAGACGGAAGGGCGGCTGGCGATGGTTCGGCACAGCGTCATTCTCTTCACCGTCATTGCGTTTTCGCGCAAGCAGTTCGTCGCTGGGCGAGAGGCGACGGCCGAGTCCTGACCCGGGCCGTCGACCCAATCACGCCTCAATGCGCCGACGGCGGTATTCGCTGGCCAGGTAGACCACGATGGCGGTGAAGGCGAGGCCGATCATCATCTGGACCCAGTCGATGTTCGCTAGCATCGCCCGCAGGAGGGCGAACGGCGCGTTGTCGCCCTGACCGAAGAGGATCGTCACGGACTGCGTTTCGTCCAGGAAGCCCTCGAACCGCCAGGCGAGAAAGTCCGCGACGGGCCGACCATCGACCGAACTGCGGATCGTGTTCAGATACTCCAGCAGGATCACCGTGCCCGGAATCAGGAAGGCAAGCGGAATGCTCCAGCGCCGGAACAGGGTCGACAGACCGGCCACCCATGCCAGACCCGGCGCGTACCAAAGCACCGTGAGCGCCAGGTAGAAAACCCCGACGATGCCTGTTTGAAACAGGCTCCACAGGGCACCGATCGGGCCGGGCGCGGTGATCACGGGGAAGAGGGCCGAAGCGATCAGCAGCACGCCGTAGATGATGACCGCCGTCACGATGGCGAAGACCGAGATCAGGGCGAGAAAGATCGTGATGCCCGACAAAGCCTTAGAGGTCAGGATCTTCAGATCGCTCTGGGGCATCGACTTCCAGAACAGCAATGTGTTGTTGCGCCGGTCGGCCGAAAAACTGTCGGCGTAATAGAAGAACAGGCCGACAATCAGATAGACCGACCAGACCAGGAAGGTGCCGGCCACGCCGACCCGGTAAACCGCGTCGCCCAGCGGAAGCTGCGTCGGCGGCAGGTCGAACTCGCCATGGCCCGACAGCATGGCGAACAGGATGGCGACCGTCATGATGATCAACAGCACGATGGGCGCGTACAGGAACGCGCCCCGATGCTCGTAGAACTCGCGTTCGATCAGGGCGGTCATGGCGCGCATCACGCCGCTCCCCGCGTGCTGTCTTCACGCTCAACCATGGTGACGAACAGGTCCGACAGGCTGGGCGTCGACACCTGGCCCAGCGGCTCAAGGCGCTCGGGCGGCGTCTGCTCGAACACCATCGCCGTCTGGCCGAATCGGGTTTCGGCGTAGATCGGCCCCAGCTTCTCGGCATCGGCCACCCTGTCCTTGTCGACAATGACCTGCGCGAACCGCTCGCCGATCTCGTCGACCGGCATGTCGAGAATGATCTCGCCATCCTTCAGGAACATGATGTCGGTCAGGATCTGCGCGATCTCGTCGACCTGGTGGGTGGTGATCAGCAACGTTCGGTCCTCCGCCATATAGTCCTCCAACAGGCGCCGGTAGAAGCGCTTGCGATAGACGATGTCCAGTCCAAGCGTGGGCTCGTCGAGCACCAGCAGCTTGGCGTCGATCGCCATGACCACGGCGAGATGAAGCTGGGCCAGCATGCCCTTGGAAAGCGTCTTGATCTTGAGGCCCGGCATGAGGTCCGTGCCCTCCAGAAAGGACTCGGCCGTTTGTCGGTCGAATCGGGGATGGATCGCGCTGACCAGGTCGAACAGCTGGCGCACCTTCAGATAGCGCGGCAGGCTGGCGACGTCCGAGACGAACGCGACGTCATTCATCAGCTTCGCCCTGTGCCGAAACGGGTCCAGGCCCAAGACCTGGATCTGGCCGCCGCAGTCGGTCAGGCCCAGCAAGGTGTTGAGCGTGGTGGTCTTGCCGGCGCCGTTGAGGCCCAGAAGCCCGTAGATCCGGCCGGCGGGGATGGTGAAGTCGATACCGTGCAGCACGGTTTTCCGGCCAAAGCTCTTGGTCAGGCCGCGCGCACTGGCGATTGCCGGAAGATCGGTCACTTGGGCTCTCCTGCGTCGAGCAATGCCTTCAGGTCAAGGTCCAGCGCCTTGATCTGGGCGCGGATGCGCGGCCATTCCTCGGCCAGGAAACGTTCGCGTTCATGGGCCAGCAGCTTTGGCCGCGCGGCCTTTGCCACATACATTCCCAACCCCCGTCTTTTCTCGATGACGTCCAGATCGACCAGCGACTGATAGGCCTTGGTCACGGTCAATGGATTGACCGAAAGATCCGTGGCGATCTGCCGCACCGACGGCAAGGCCTCGCCCTCGGGCACGGCGCCCGTGAGGATCATTTCGATCAATTGCTGCCGGATCTGCAGGAAGATCGGCTGTGCGTCGTTCCAATGCGCCATGAGTCGCCGTTCTAGTGTGCTACCTATGTAATACACTGCGACGCTGATGCAAGCAGATGGTGCGACTAGGACAGTTTCGCCAACCGCTCGCCGCTTCGCGCGAGGATCTTCAGCTTGGTGGCGCGGTCCGAGGTCGTCCAGGTGGCAATCTCGTCAAGTGTGCGGCCGCAGCCTCGGCAGATGCGTTCGGCCGGATCCAGCAAACAGATCTTGCGGCACGGGCTTTCAATGTCGGGCAGGTCCATGGTGCAACCCTGGTAGTACCGCCGTCCTTGGCATGCAAGCCCGGCCGGGGTGCTACGCTGGACCCATGTCCACCCCGGCGAGCCAGACGAATCACACCGCGCCCAGCGGCGGCAGCCTGCCGGCGATCGGCTTTATGCTGCTGGCGACCCTGACCTTTACGGTCATGCACGCCGCCATCAAGTATCTGTCGACGGAGCCGGTGGCTGGTGCCGAGCCCTTGCATCCGATGGTGATCGCGTTTTTCCGCGTGGCGTTCGGCATGATCGTGATCGTGCCCTTCATTGTGCGCGACGGCTGGGGTCTGTTTCAAACAAAGCGTCTCGGCATGCTGGGTCTGCGCGCCGTTCTGAACGCCTGTGCGATGGTGATGTTCTTCACCGCGCTCAGCCTGACGACGCTGACCGCCGCGACGGCGCTGGGCTTCACTGCGCCGATCTTCGCCACCATCCTGGCCATGGTTCTGCTGCGCGAGAAAGTCGGCTGGCGTCGCTGGACCGCCATCCTGGTCGGCTTCGCCGGCACCATGGTCGTGCTGCGCCCGGCGGTTGGGTCGGTCGGGGTGGGGGATCTGCTGGTCCTGGCGTCGGCGCTGCTTTGGGGTCTTGTCATGATCGTGGTCAAGGATCTAGGCCGCACGGAAAGCAGCGTCACGATCACCGCCTATATGCAGCTCATGATGGCGCCGCTAATCCTGATCGCGGCCGTGTTCGTCTGGTCCTGGCCGAGCCTGGAACAGCTCTTGGCCCTCGTACTGATCGGCGCGCTGGGCGGCAGTGCCCAGATGGCGCTGGCGCAGGCTCTTAAGCTCTCGGCGACCCATGTCATCATGCCGTTTGAGTTCACGCGGCTGATCTGGGCCGGGGCGTTGTCAGCGATCGTGTTTGCACAATTGCCGGATCTCGGCACCTGGATCGGCGGGGCGATTATCTTCGCCGCCGGCATCTACATCGCCGATCGGGAGCGCAAAACCGCCCGTGCCGCCGGCCGAACGCGGCCTACGGACACGACCTGACTGGGGCTATTCGGCCGCCTCGCGATGCGGGTGAGGCGGGTTCTCAAAGGCCTGCCAAAGCGCCTGCTCCTGGGCTTTGATCGCCGCAATATGGGCCTCCCGGACATGGCCGTAGCCGCGAATGTGTTCCGGTATGGAGGCGATTTCGACGGCGATCGGGTGGGCGTCATGGTTCAGCCCGTCGACCAGCCGTTCGATGCCGTTCAGGTAGTCGTCCCGCAACCGCCTTTCCGCCTTGCGCTCGGCGCTGTAGCCGAAGACATCAAGCGCGGTGCCGCGCAGCCGCTTGAACCGCGCCAGAAGGCGGAACAGGTTCAACATACGCGGGCCGTAGGTCTTCTTTTTCAGATGGCCTGTTTCGGGATCGCGGTCCGCCGTCAGCGGCGGCGCCAAATGGAACTTGATCTTGTAGTCGCCGTCGAAGGTCTGGCGCACCTGTTTCAGGAAGGTGCCGTCGGTGTAGAGCCGCGCAACCTCATACTCGTCCTTGATGGCCATCAGTTTGAAGGCGTAGCGGCCGACGGCTTCGGTCAGCGGCAGACGGCCCAGCGGCATCGGCTGGGTCGTTTCGGGCTTCAGCAAGGCCGCTTCCGCCGTCCACACCCGGGTCACCAGCGCACGATAGCGCCTGGCATAGGCGGCGTCCTGATAGTCGGTCAGCATCCGTTCGCGCCGATCGATCAGCTCTTCCAGGCTCTCCGACAGGATGCGCCCGCGCGGCAGCGCCTCGCGCGGCTTGGCGACCAGCGCCTCGACGGCAGCCGGGTCCACCGCGGCGCGCCGGCCCCATTGAAAGGCCTGGCGGTTCATCTCGACACTGACGCCGTTCAGTTCGATGGCCCGGTCGATCGCCTCTCCCGAAACCGGGATCATTCCCTGTTGATAGGCGACGCCGAGCATGAACAGATTGGCCGCGATCGAGTTGCCCATGAGCGCGGTGGCAATGCGGGTGGCGTCGATGGTGGTGGCCGACCCCTCCAGCGTCTGTTCGATCAGAGAAACCATCTCGTCGCCGAAAAAGGCGAAGTCCGGGTTCTTGGTGAAGTCGCCCGTGATGGTCTCGGCGCGGTTGACCACCGCCCTCGTGACGCCGGGGTTGATCTTGCTCAGCACGTCGGAACTGGCGGCGACGACGAGATCGCAGCCGAGCAGCGTGTTGGCCGCGCCGGCCGCGATGCGCACGGCATTAATGTCGTCGGGCCCGTTGGCGATGCGCACATGGCTGACCACGGCGCCGCCCTTCTGGGCCAGGCCGGTCTGGTCGAGCACCGAGACGCCGCGTCCTTCCAAATGGGCCGCCATGCCCAGCAGCGCGCCGATGGTGACGACGCCCGTGCCGCCCACGCCCGTGACCAGAATGCCGTGCGGCTGGTTCAGGTCGGGCAGCGCGGGGTCGGGCAGGGCGGGCCAGTCCTGGCCGCTTGTCGACGAAGCGGCCGGCTTCGGCTTGCGCAGGTCGCCGCCCTCGATGGTGACGAAGCTGGGGCAGAAGCCGTTCAGGCAGGAATAGTCCTTGTTGCAGCTCGACTGGTCGATGGCGCGCTTGCGACCCAACTCGGTCTCCACCGGCACCACGGACAGGCAGTTGGACTTGACCGAACAGTCGCCGCAGCCCTCGCAGACCATCTCGTTGATGAACACGCGCTTGGGCGGATCGACCATCAGCTTGCGCTTGCGCCGGCGCCGTTTCTCCGCCGCACAGGTCTGGTCGTAGATCAGGATCGAGACGCCGGGATACTCGCGCAGGTCCTTCTGCGCGGTGTCCAGATCGTCGCGATGTTCGACCGGGATGTGATGGGGCAGGGCCAGGCCGCCCTGATACTTGTCCGGCTCGTCGGTGACGACGACGATCTTTTCGATGCCCTCCGCGGCGACCTGATCGACGATCATGGGGACAGACAATTGCCCGTCGACAGGCTGGCCGCCGGTCATGGCGACGGCGTCGTTGTAAAGAATCTTATAGGTGATGTTGACCTTGGCGGCCTGGGCCGCGCGGATCGCCAGCAGGCCGGAATGGAAGTATGTGCCGTCGCCCAGATTGGCGAACACGTGGGCCGTTTCCGTGAACGGCGCCTGGCCGATCCAGGCCACGCCCTCGCCGCCCATCTGGCTGAACGTATCGGTGTTGCGGTCCATCCAGGTGGCCATGTAGTGACAGCCGATCCCCGCGATCGCCCGGCTGCCGTCAGGCACGTTGGTCGACGTGTTGTGCGGACAGCCGGAGCAGAAGTAAGGCACCCGCTCGATCGCGTTGGGGTGCTTGACGATCTTCTGCGCCTCTTTTTCCTCCAGGAAACGCACGCGTGCGGCCAGCCCGTCATGGTCGATGCGGTTCAAAAGGCGCTTGCCGATGACGACCGCGATCTGGGCAGGGGACAGCTCACCGGTCGACGGCAGGATCCAGCGGTTCCGCTCGTCGAACTTGCCGACGATCACCGGCCGCTTGTCGGCCTGCCAGTTGTAAAGCTGTTCCTTCAGCTGGTTTTCGATGAGCGCGCGCTTTTCCTCTACGACGATCAGCTCGTCCAGCCCTTCGGCGAAGGCCCGCACGCCCTGGGGTTCCAACGGCCACGGCATGCCGACCTTGTAGACGCAGATACCCAGCTGGGCGGCCAGAACCCGGTTGACGCCCAAGACCTCGAGGGCCTGCAAGACGTCGAGGTAGCTCTTGCCGGTGGTGACGATGCCGAAGCGGCGCTGGTCGGAATCGTAGACCAGCCGGTCGACCTTGTTGGCCCGGGCGAAGGCCAGTGCGGCATAGACCTTGTGCCGCATCAGCCTTTCTTCCTGGACCATGGGCGGGTCCGGCCAGCGGATGTTCAGGCCGCCTGTCGGCATGTCGAAATCATCGGGCAGTACGATCTCGCCGGCATGCGGATCGATGGTGACCGAGGCCGAACTGTCGACCGTTTCGGCGATCGTCTTGAACGCCACCCAGCAGCCGGAATAGCGGCTGAGCGCAAAGCCGATCAGGCCGAAATCGATGATCTCTTGCACATTCGCCGGATGCAGCACCGGGATCATCGAGGCGATGAACGCATGCTCCGACTGATGCGGGACCGTGGAACTCTTGCAGGCATGGTCGTCACCAGTTATCGCGAGGACGCCACCCAAGTGCGAGGTGCCGGCGAAGTTCGCGTGTTTGAAGACATCGCCGGTCCGGTCGACCCCCGGACCCTTGCCGTACCACATGCCGAACACGCCGTCATACCGCCCGCCAGGCCACAGATTGACCTGCTGGCTGCCCCAGACGGCGGTCGCGCCCAGATCCTCGTTCACGCCAGGTTGGAAATGAATATCGTTTTCTGACAGATACTTACGCGCCGTCCATAAAGCGCGATCGAAGCCGCCAAGCGGTGAGCCGCGATAGCCGGAGATGAAACCTGCCGTGTTATGGCCGTGGGCGAGATCACGTTGGCGCTGCATCAGGGGCAGCCGAACCAGGGCCTGTGTCCCGGTCAGGTAAACCCGCCCTTGCTCAAGCTCGTACTTGTCATCGAGCGTTACGGCCGCCAACGTCATGAAGATGTCCTTCGCGTTTGGAGCTCCGTACTCTTATCAAAGACGATAGGGATATCGGCTTCCATCAACAATGCAGCATTTCTGTCATGTCCAAGTTCGCAAGGAAGGGTTGCGGGAGACAGCGGCGACGAACCAACCTTTCCCAAGCTGGGATCGGCGCGCACATTTAGGTCCACATTTCTGACCTATTGCGGCGCAGCATCTTTTCTTGCATTGCGGCATTTCGTCTCGAATCGGTACTTTATCACACTCACGTGTCTCAGTCTGTCCTTGGTGAGGAGAGATATCGAGAGAGACGGGCCGGCCTTCAATGTGACCATCTGTTCCGGGCGCGCACGGCGGCCGTGTCGGCTGTATTGGCGACGATCCCGGCAATCGCCATTTGCGACGGGCAGGTGGATGTCCATCTATCCAATGTCCTCGCTCGTTCTCTTGCCATCAAACCAACATGTACTGGTTCATGACTGCACAAGCCGCTGCCGATTCTGCTCCTGACACTCTACCCACATGGGATCTACGGCATCTCTATGACGGCCGCGACGGTGATGCCCTGAAAGCCGACTTGGCCGATGCCGAGAAGAAGGCGAGCGCCTTCGAAGATCGTTACAAGGGCCGGCTGGACGGTCTTTCAGGCGATGGCCTGGCGGCTGCCATCGCCGAGTACGAGGCGCTCAACGAGACCCTGAGCCGGGCCATGAGCTTTGCTTACCTCACTCATGCCGAGGATATGAGCGACGGTGCCAACGCGCGTTTTCTTCAGTCGGTGCAAGAGCGGGTGACGGCTGTCTCAAGCGCCTTCTTGTTCTTTCCGCTTGAGCTGAACGCGCTGGAGGACGCCCATCTCGACGCACTATGCGATACGCCGGCCCTGGCACGCTATCAGCCTTGGCTGCGCGATGTTCGCATGCTCCGCGACCACCAGTTGTCCGACGAACTGGAACGCCTTCTGCATGACAAGCGGGTCGCTGGCAGTGCGGCCTGGGCCCGCTTGTTCGACGAGACCATGGCCGACCTGCGCTTTCCGATCGCCGGCAAGGACATGGGCTTGGCCGAGGCGTTGAATTGCCTGATGTCGGCCGACGCGGCCCTGCGCAACGAGGCCGCGCGGGTATTCGGGTCTGTCCTGACCGACAACATTCGCTTGTTCAGCCGCATCACCAACACGCTGGCCAAGGACAAGCAGATCCAGGATGACTGGCGCCGCTATGCACAGCCATGGTCGGCCCGCAATCTCAGCAATCAGGTCGAGGACACGGTCGTCGACGCGCTGACCGACAGTGTGCAAGCGGCCTATCCGCGCCTGTCGCATCGCTACTACGCCATGAAGGCGCGCTGGTTCGGTGCCGAAACCCTGCCCCATTGGGACCGCAACGCGCCGCTGCCCAACCAGCCCGATCGACATATTTCCTGGTCGGAGGCAACGGACATCGTTTTGGCGGCCTATCGCGGATTTTCGCCGAAGCTGGCCGATGTCGGGGCCAGGTTCTTCGACGAGATCTGGATCGACGCGCCGGTGAGATCCGGCAAGGCGCCTGGCGCCTTTTCGCATCCGACCGTGCCGGGCGCCCACCCTTACATCCTGATGAACTATCAGGGTAAAACCCGGGACGTCATGACCTTGGCGCACGAGCTGGGGCACGGTGTCCACCAAGTCCTTGCGGCCAAACAGGGTTACCTGATGGCCGGCACGCCGCTGACGCTCGCCGAAACGGCCAGCGTGTTCGGCGAGATGTTGACCTTCCGATCGCTGTTGGCGAATGAGAGCGAGCCGGCGGCCCGCAAGGCAATGCTCGCCGGCAAGGTCGAGGACATGCTGAACACAGTTGTTCGGCAGAACGCATTCTATCTGTTTGAGCGCGCCGTCCATACCGAGCGCAAGGCGGGCGAATTGGCGCCCGAAAGGCTTGGCGAAATCTGGTTGAAGACCCAACGCGATAGTCTTGGGCCCGCGATCACGTTCGACGACGCCTATGCCGCCTACTGGTCCTACGTGCCCCACTTTGTGCATGCGCCGTTTTACGTCTACGCCTACGTTTTCGGCGACTGTCTGGTGAACTCGCTCTACGGCGTTTATCAGGAAGCCGATGACGGCTTTGCCGACCGTTACCTTGAGATGCTGCAGGCCGGTGGCACACTGCGGCACCGCGAGTTGCTGGCCCCGTTCGGGCTCGACGCCTCCGAACCAGACTTCTGGCGGCGCGGCCTGGCGGTGATCGAGGGCATGGTCGACGAATTGGAAGGGATGGACTAACAAGACGCCCTTGCCCCCAACGAATGGCGCCCAAGGTTAGTCGCATGGCGGACCAAGAAGAAAACTCTCTCGGCGGCAGGCTGCGCCGCTACGCCCGTGTCTCCGGCACCATGAGTGGGCTGGCGGCGCGCCTCGCCGGCGAACGCTACCTCGGTGTGAAGATCGACCGGAATAAGCACTCGCGCGACCTGAAAGACGCGCTGGGCGGCCTCAAAGGCCCCCTGATGAAGGTGGCCCAGATCCTGTCGACCATCCCGGAGGCCCTGCCGAAGGAGTATGCCGACGAGCTGCGCCACCTGCAGGCCAACGCGCCGCCGATGGGCTGGCCCTTCGTCAAGCGCCGCATGCGCGCCGAGCTGGGGCCGGACTGGGAGAAGAAGCTGAAGGATTTCAGCCGCGAGGCGGCCGCCGCCGCTTCGTTGGGCCAGGTCCACAAGGCCTATGGTCCAGACGGCGCGCTGCTGGCCTGCAAGCTGCAATATCCGGACATGCAGTCGGCGGTCGAGGCTGATCTGAAGCAGCTGAAGATGGTCTTCGGCATCTTCGAGCGCTACGACAAGGCCGTTTCGACCAAGCAGATCCACCTGGAGATCTCTGATCGTCTGCGGGAAGAGCTGGACTATGAGCGCGAGGCGCGCGCCTGCCGTCTCTATGCCGATATCCTGGCCGACGAGCCCAACATCCACGTGCCCACCGTGGTGCCCGAACTGTCGACGCGCCGCCTGCTCACCTCGCACTGGCTGGAGGGCAAGCCGATCCTCGACTATGTCGATGCCGATCTTGAGGTGCGCAATCAACTGGCGCTGAACATGTTCCGCGCCTGGTACGTACCGCTCTACTATTACGGCGTGATCCACGGCGACCCGCACCTGGGCAACTACACGGTGTGCGAGGACCACTCGATCAACCTCTTGGATTTCGGCTGCATCCGGGTCTTCCCGGCCCCCTTCGTCGGCGGCGTCATCGACCTCTACCACTCGCTCCTTAATGGCGACGAGGCGCTGGCCGTGCACGCGTATGAGACCTGGGGCTTCAAGAACCTGACCAAGGACCTGGTCGACACGCTGAACGTCTGGGCCAACTTCATCTATGCGCCCATCCTGGACGACCGGGCGCGCACGATGGGCGAGACCAACAACGGCATCTATGGGCGCGAGACCGCCGAGACCGTGCACAAGAGGCTGCGCGAGGTTGGCGGCGTCGAAGTGCCGCGCGAGTTCGTCTTCATGGACCGCGCCGCGCTAGGCCTGGGCTCGGTTTTCATTCACTTGAAGGCTGAGGTAAATTGGTATCGACTTTTCAATGAGTTGATCGACGGATTTAATGTAGATTCTCTGGCCGAACGCCAGGCCGTTAAGCTGGGCCAGTATGGTTTTGGCCCCGCGGGTATTTCTGTCGCGGCCGCCTGACCGGACGAGCGATCTCATCAAGCGTATACGCCCTTGCGAAACAGGGCGGCTTTCCGGCATGTTCTTGTGCTGCACCGCCGAACCGGGCGGTGGGCTTCCCGCAAACGAGCCTGCTTGACCGATGAAGATTGCCATCCCCAAGGAGATCCGCGAGGGCGAAACGCGCGTCGCCGCATCGCCGGATACCGTGAAGAAGTTCGTCGCCTTGGGCGCGGAGGTTGTCGTCGAGGCAGGCGCCGGGATCAAGGCGGCAGTGACCGATGCTGCCTATGAGGGCGCCGGTGCCACGATCGCGGTGGATGCCGCCTCGGCACTGTCGGGCGCCGAGATCGTCTTGAAGGTGCAACGGCCTATGCTGGCGAGCGAGGGCACGGACGAGCTGGGCCTGATCGATCGCGGTGCCCTGCTGGTCGCCAACCTGTCGCCCTACGATACGCCCGATGCATTGCAGGCCTATGCCGATGCCGGCATCACGGCCTGCGCCATGGAGCTGATGCCGCGCATCACGCGGGCCCAGTCGATGGACGTGCTGTCCAGCCAGTCCAACCTTGCCGGCTACAAGGCCGTGCTTGATGCCTGCGCGGTCTACGGCAAGGCGATGCCGATGATGATGACCGCCGCCGGCACCGTACCGCCGGCGAAGTGCTTCATCATGGGCGCCGGCGTCGCCGGGCTGCAGGCCATCGCCACCGCCCGCCGGCTTGGCGGCGTGGTCAGCGCGACCGACGTGCGCCCCGCCGTGAAGGAACAGGTCGAAAGCCTGGGCGCCAGCTTTGTTGCCGTCGAGGATGATGAGTTTCGCGAGGCCGAAACCTCCGGCGGCTACGCCAAGGAGATGAGCGAGGCCTATCAGAAGAAGCAGGCCGAGCTGGTTGCCGATCACATCGCCAAGCAGGACATCGTGATCTGCACGGCGCTGATCCCGGGCCGCCCGGCGCCGACGCTGATCACGCAGGAGATGGTCGAGTCGATGAAGCCGGGCTCGGTCATCGTCGATCTGGCGGTCGAACGCGGCGGCAACTGCGCGCTGAGCAAGCCGGGCGAAATCGTCGACCATAACGGCGTGCTGATCGTCGGACATCTGAACGTGCCGGGCCGCTTGCCGGCCGACGCCTCGGCGCTTTACGCCCGAAATCTGCTGAACTTCCTGACCCCCTTGATCGACAAGGAAACGGGTGCGCTGGCCATCGATTGGGATGACGAGATCGTCAAGGGCGTGGTGCTGACCCGCGATGGCGCGATCGTGCACCCCGCCTTTGCCCCCAAATCGCCCGAGCCCCAACCTGAGGCCGAGTCGGAGGCAGAGCAGACCGAGCCGGCCGCGGAAGGCGACGCCGACGAGCAGGCCAAAAGCTAGCCAACAGACCGAATTCGGACCGCAGAGCGAGTCAGAGGACTATCGATGGAACCCGACCAAATCGTCGAACAAGCCAACGAGCTTGCTCAACAGGCGCAGGACATCGCCACCAGGGCCGCGGAGCTGGGGCAGCAGATCGAGGCCCAGGCGGCCGCCGCCACCCACGCGGTTTCGGATGCCGGCCACGGAGACTTTTTCCTCACCGGCCTGACGGTCTTCGTGCTCGCCTGCTTCGTCGGCTATTACGTCGTCTGGCGGGTGACGCCGGCCCTGCACTCGCCGCTGATGAGCGTGACCAACGCCATCTCGTCGGTGATCATCGTCGGGGCCTTGATTGCGGCCGGGCCGGCCGTCTTTGGCTTTGGCTCGTTTGTGGGCTTCCTCGCGGTCATCCTGGCTTCGGTCAACATCTTCGGCGGTTTCATCGTCACCCAGCGCATGCTGGCCATGTACAAAAAGAAGCAACGGTAGGGGCGGGGGTTAGCCGACATGGAAAGCTTTGCCGTCCTGGCCTATCTGGTCGCCGCCGTCTGCTTCATCATGGCGCTGCGTGGCCTGTCGTCGCCCGAAACCTCGCGCGCCGGAAACATTTACGGCATCGCGGGCATGGCCATCGCGGTCATCACCACGCTGCTGCTGGCGCAAGTGGTCAGCTATCTGCTGATCATCCTGGGCATCATCATCGGCGGTTCGATCGGCACGTTCATCGCGCTTCGGATCCAGATGACCGCGCTGCCGCAGCTTGTGGCGGCCTTTCACAGTCTGGTCGGCCTGGCCGCCGTCCTGGTCGCGGTGGCGGCCTTCTTCAATCCGGAGGCCTACGGCATCGGCCAGCGCGGCGACATCGCTATCGGCAGCCTGATTGAGATGGCGATAGGCGCCGCCATCGGCGCAATCACGTTCACCGGCTCTGTCGTGGCCTTCGCGAAGCTTCAGGGCCTGGTTTCCGGCAAGCCGCTGCAGTTTCCGGGCCAGCATCTGCTGAACCTGGCGCTGGGCATCCTGATTGTTCTGCTGGTGATCTGGATGTGCGCGGCGCAGTCGGGCGTGGCCTTCTTCCTGCTGATCATTGTGGCGCTGGCGCTGGGCTTCCTGCTGATCCTGCCGATCGGCGGGGCCGACATGCCGGTCGTCATTTCGATGCTGAACAGCTATTCCGGCTGGGCGGCCTGCGGCATCGGCTTCACCTTGCAGAACAACCTGCTGATCGTCACCGGCGCCCTGGTCGGCTCGTCCGGCGCGATCCTCAGCTACATCATGTGCAAGGGCATGAACCGCTCGATCTTTAACGTGATCCTGGGCGGCTTCGGCGGCGAGACGGCGGCAACGGCCGACCAGATCGGCGACCGGACGGTCAAGCAGGGTTCGGCCGAGGACGCCTCGTTCATCATGGGCAATGCGCAGAGCGTGATCATCGTTCCGGGCTACGGCATGGCGGTCGCCCAGGCCCAGCACGCGCTGCGCGAAATGGCGGACCTGTTGAAGGAGCAGGGGGTGGATGTGAAGTACGCCATTCACCCCGTCGCGGGCCGCATGCCTGGGCACATGAACGTGCTGTTGGCCGAGGCCAACGTGCCGTATGACGAGGTGTTCGAGCTGGACGACATCAACCGGGACTTCTCCCAGGCGGATGTCGCCTTCGTCATCGGCGCCAACGACGTCACCAACCCGTCGGCCAAAACCGACCCGTCCAGCCCGATCTACGGCATGCCCGTCTTGGACGTGGAGAAAGCCAAGACGGTGCTGTTCGTCAAACGCTCGCTTGGCTCCGGCTATGCCGGCGTGGAGAACCCGCTGTTCTTCCGCGACAACACCATGATGCTGTTCGGCGACGCCAAGGCGATGTGCGAACAGATCGTCAAGGCGATGGGCTGATCGGCGTCTCGCCGCGGTCCTATAGGCATAACGTCAAAAACCGCCCTGTCGGACGACGGGGCGGTTCGGACGTTCCAGCGTGGAATGGCGCCGGTTTGTTCGGCGCCGCGAAGCCTAGTAGCCCTCGCGCTCCAGCCGCTTGCGCAGCAGCTTGCGGGCGCGGCGCACGGCCTCGGCCTTTTCCCGGGCGCGCTTTTCCGACGGCTTTTCGTAGTTCCGGCGGAGCTTCATTTCGCGGAAGATCCCTTCGCGCTGCATCTTCTTTTTCAGCGCGCGCAGGGCTTGGTCGACGTTGTTGTCACGAACATGGACTTGCACGGTCGTCCATCACTCCTTGTCTTGTTGGGTCCGAGGCCGATAGATAGTCAATCCCCGGCCCGAGGCCAGGGCAATCGCCGTCCCGACCCATTGGGGCGCGGTGCTTATCACGGATTGTGCCGGCTTGCCAAGGCCTAGCGGAGCCTGGCGCGCCGGAATTCGAAGAAAAGTCAGGACTTGTAGCGGCCATGACCCTGTTGAAGATCACCCAGATCGGCCATCCCATCTTGCGCGAGGTCGCGACCGAAGTGGAGGACGTGGCCGATCCCGACATTCAGACGCTGATGGGCGACATGGCCGCCACCATGCTTGACGCGCCGGGCATCGGCCTGGCCGCGCCGCAGGTCTACCGGTCGACCCGCGTGATCGTCTTCTCTGTTCCGGTGGAACGATTGGGGCCCGATGACCCGCCGGCGCCCGAGGGCATTACGGCCTTGGCGAACCCCAGCTTCGAGCCCTTGGATGACGAAATGGTGACCGGGGTCGAGGGCTGTCTTTCGATTCCGCAACTGCGCGGTCTGGTGCCGCGCCATCGCCGCATCGTCTATCGCGGCATCGCCGCCGACGGCAGTGCGGTCGAAGAGACTGCTGAAGGCATCGTGGCACGGGTTGTGCAGCACGAGATCGACCATCTGGACGGGGTGCTGTTCCTGGACCGCATGTGCGACCTTAAGGCCCTGGCCATCGATGACGAGCTGCATCACCTGTTGAAGACCGAAACCTCGGAAGACCCGCCGCAATGACCCAAAGTGATCGTGAACAGTTGCTGCAGACCATTCTGGCTAATGTCGCGTTCGACGGCTGGACCCGGCGTAGCCTCGAGGACGCCGCGCGCCAGCACGGCGTCTCGGTCGGCGAGCTTGATGTGGTGTTTCCTGGCGGCGCCCGCGCCGTGTTGGAGGCCTTTAGCGACTGGGCGGACGAACAGATGCTGGCGGCAGTCGCGGCCGATCAGAAGCGGTTTGAGGATTTGCGCGTACGCGAGAAGATCGCCTTTGTCGTCGAGGCGCGATTGCGGGCGCTGGAGCCGCACAAGGAGGCGGTCCGACGGTCCCTGGCGGTGATCGCTGCGCCTCAGAACGCAGGCCTGGCCGGCCGGCTGCTGTGGCGCACCGTCGACAAGATGTGGCGGGCGGGCGGCGACACCTCGACGGACTACAATTTCTACACCAAGCGCGGGCTGCTGTCGGGCGTCTACGCGTCTACCCAGCTCTACTGGCTGAACGACCGGTCGGAGGACCATGCAGACAGCTGGGCCTTCCTTGAGCGGCGGATCGGCGAGGTCTTGCAAGTTGGGCGCCGGTTTGGCGGGGTAGTGAAGCAGGCCGGCAAGGCGAGCGAGGCACCGTTCCGCATTGCAGCCAGACTGCGCGAAGGCTTGGGCGGGTTGCGACCGAGTGCCGAAACCTAGGCTCGCTGGACCCTATCTACTTCTTCCGAAAGGTATCCAGCGTGACGACGTTGGCCGATTCTTCGCGATCCGGCTTGTCCTCGCCGTCACTGTTGTCCGCCTCGGCGACCGGGGCGATGGCGCGGGTCTTCCCGCCGTCCTCGCCGCCCTCTTCATCTTCCTGATGGGGCAGGGCCTGGAACTGCAGGGCGAAGTTGACCGACGGGTCGGCAAAGGTCGTGATCGCCGCCAGCGGGATCGACAGCCGCTCGTTCTTGTTGTTGAAGCTGAGCGTGACCTTGAAGCCCGTGTCCGTGACCTCCAGCCCATAGAACTGGTACTGTAGAACGATCGTCATCTCCCCCGGATACTGGTCCTTCAGATAGTCCGGGATGTCGACGCCGGGATAATCGGTCGCGAACGTCAGATAGAAATGGTGGTCGCCCGGCAGGCCCTGTTCCGCCGCGCGCTGCAAGGCGTCGCGAACCACGTTTCGCAACGCCTTTTCGACCATCTGGTCGTATCGCAATCGATCATCGCTCATGGCATCGAACACTAGCCGCCGACTGACGCCTTGGGAAGGGGGGCCTTCTGCGTCTGGTTGAAAACTTCAACAGTTCGGTGAAGACGGGGCGTTCTGTTGCTAGGTGCCCCACCCCCCACCTGACACGGCTAGGCGTCAGGGATTAAGTTCAGGTTGTTTGAACCGCATTAAGCGGCCGCACGAACCTCAGCAAAGTTGTCGTTGGCAACTATTGCAATTGGCCCGATAACGGCGGAACCATGCCGAGCGAAAACAACATCTTTACTACGCGCGTCGATCCTGTTTCGCCCCCCTAGACCCAGTCGATTGCTCGGCTGGGGAGGATTTGGTGGAGGCGCCGGGTACTGCCCCCGGGTCCGCTACGCTTATTCCATGCCGCGTTTATCGCCATAGTCGGTTGCCCGACACCTCCAATATAGGCGGCCTTGCGCCGATTGCATAGGGCGCGGAATGCCGTTCGCTAAAACCGCGCCTCGGGATAAACTTGGCCCCCATCCTGATTCTCGACGGCCGACGCCCCATGTCCCTGAACGAAGCCCAACGCGCGGAGATCGACCAGCTCAAGGCCCAGACCAGCCAAACACGGCGGGTGACCGTGCCGGCACTGGAGGAGATCCTTTACGATCCCCTACCGGTTCTCGACCACGGCTTCGTGCGCGTCATCGACTATATGGGCGACGACGCCGCCATCGTGCAGGCGGCGCGCGTGTCATACGGCAAGGGCACCAAGCAGGTCCGCCAGGACGCCGGCCTGATCCGCTATCTGATGCGGCACTGGCACACCACCCCGTTCGAGATGTGCGAAATCAAGTACCACGTCAAGCTACCGATCTTTGTCGCTCGCCAGTGGATCCGGCACCGCACGGCCAACGTGAACGAGTACTCCGCCCGCTACTCGATCCTCGATCGGGAATTCTACCTGCCGGCGCCGCAGCATCTGGCCGTCCAGTCCAAGGCCAACCGGCAGGGCAGAGGCGACGCGCTGGAAGGCGATGAGGCGGCACGGGTGCTCGACCTGCTGCGCGAGGATGCAGAGCGCAACTACGCCCACTATACCGAGATGATGAACGAGGGCGCGGACGGCGAGCCGCTGGTCGCCGGCCGCGAAGGGCTGGCGCGCGAACTGGCGCGCATGAACCTGACCCTGAACACCTATACCCAATGGTACTGGAAGTGCGACCTTCACAACCTGCTGCACTTCCTGCGCCTACGCGCCGACGACCACGCTCAATACGAGATCCGCGCCTTTGCCGACGTCATGCTCGACACGGTCAAGCGCTGGACCCCGGCCGCCTATCAGGCCTTTGTGGATTATCGCCTGGGCTCGGCGGAAATCTCGGCCCAGGGCATGGACGTGATCAAACGGCTGCTGGCCGGCGAGGCGGTGACGGCGGAGACGGCCGGCATGAGCCCGCGCGAATGGCGGGAACTGATGGCCTTGCTGGGGCGTGAGGGGTAGCGGCCGATACCTGGGATTGCATTGGCCGGGTCGCGTCGAGACAGCATCCCCCCATTGTTGGCCGGGAGGTCCCCTGGGCCTTTTTAGGGAGGTCTGGGCGCAGCCCTTCTCTGGCGTTGCAAGGCGGGATCTCTATCTAGGTCGTTGACGGCTACGGAGTGCTCATGGGAACGCGAACGCCATCTGGAGAACTTGGTTTGGTGCATGCGCAGGACGATCGCACGCTGCACTTCTACGCAGACCATGCACCTGCCTACGTCGCAAGCGGTGCGGCCGGTGCGAGCAGGCACCTGCCTGCGTTCCTAGAGCTCTTGCCACCGCACTCGAAGATCCTTGAACTGGGTTGTGGCGGCGGTCGCGATGCTCAGGCGATGATGGCAGCCGGCCACCTTGTCGATCCCACCGACGGAACTGCTGAGATTGCGCAAAAGGCGCAACAACTCTTGCAGGTTCCGGTACGCGTGATGCGGTTTGACGAACTCAACGCCTTTGAAGTCTATGATGCGGTATGGGCAAATGCCTCGCTTCTGCATGTTCCGCGTCCGGCTTTGCCCTCGATTTTGGAGAAGATCAGGAATGCACTGAAACCCGGTGGCTTGCACCACGCAACCTACAAGGCAGGCGGAAAAGAAGGGCGGGATCGGAACGGCCGCTACTTCAACTACCTATCTCCGGATGAGGTAATCCGGATGTACGAGGCCTCGGGGTCGTGGGACTTCCTGTCTGTCTCGGACTATCTGGGGGGCGGCTACGATACGACTGTCCAGGGGCCCTGGGTCGCAGCGTTGGTTAGAAAGCCCAGCAGTCCCCGAAATCAAATTGCGTCCGCTGTTTCCGTCTAGCAGGCGCTTCGGCGTGCAGCGGGTGGGCGCCATCGGCGCCGACCGCCGACAGCTTCGCCGGCCTGCATCGCTCGGCACGCCTAACCGTCCATGCCCCGCACCACCAACGCCGCGTTCAGCCCGCCGAACGCGAAGCTGTTCGACAGAGCTGTGCGGATTTCCATCGGCCTGGCCTCGTTGGGGGCGTAATCCAGATCGCACTCAGGGTCCGGCTCGGTGAAGTTGGCGGTCGGGGGCGCGATGCTCTCCTTCATCGCGTTGACGGTCGCGATCATCTCCAGGGCGCCGGACGCGCCCAGGCAGTGGCCATGCATGCTCTTGGTCGCGGAGATGACCAGCTTGTCGGCATGATCGCCAAAAACGTCACGGATCGCCCGTGTCTCGTTGACGTCGTTGAGTTGGGTTCCCGTGCCATGGGCGCTGATATAGTCGATCTCCTCCGGCGCTACGCCGGCATCGCTGAGCGCCCGTTCCATCGACATGATCGCGCCGTCCGCGGCTGGTTGCACGAGATCGTCGGCGTCGGCGCAAAAGCCGAAGCCCAGCAGCTCGGCCAGGATGGGAACGCCGCGTTGTTCGGCCGACTCGAACGTCTCCAAGACCAGGATGCCCGCGCCTTCACCGACGATCATGCCCTTTCGGTCGCGGCTGAAGGGGCGGCAGGTGTCCGGCGCCACTACGCGCAGCGCCTCCCAGGCCTTCATCGCGCCGATCGAGAAGCTGGTCTCCGATCCGCCGGCCAAGACGATGCGGGACTGACCAGTGCGCAGCATCATCATGGCGACGCCGAGCGCGTGGTTGCTGGTGGAACACGCGCTTGATACCGAAAAGCACGCGCCCCTGATGCCGAGATCCATACTGATCTGGCTTGCCGCCGCGCTGACCATGAAGCGTGGTATGGTCAACGGGTGCAGCCGGGCATTGCGCGCATAGAGCCTGTGGTAGGCCTCGTCCAGCGTCGTCAGGCCCGCGGCCCCCGTGCCGGCCACGACCGCCGTTTCTGTCGCCAGCGCACCGGACAGATCCAGGGCGGCGCTGGCCACCGCCTCGCGCGCCGCGATGATCGAGAATTGCGAGAACCGGTCGAGCATGTTGGCATGCCGATTGGCGAAATGGTCGGCCGGTTGATAGTCACGCACCTCCGCCGCCATCTTGTAGGTCAGATGGTCGTAGAGTTCCGGGCTGACTTGACCGATGCCCGGCCGACCGGCCTTGGCGTTCGACCAGAAGGTTGGAACGTCGTGACCCATGGCGCTGATTTGGCCTAAGCCTGTTATTGCAATTCTGGTCATGGCCTATCGAGCGGGAAGAGCAAGCTTGTGTCCGGGGTGGTTGACGGCGGGAACCTCGATCGCGCCGGGCGACCGGCGCCCGCGTTTTAGCACGGCACGGGGGGACGGCAAGGGTGATGCCCGATGCTTGATGTCAATCAGGCGGTTGGCCAAGCGCTCGACCAGCAATGTGCCTAGGCCGATCATGCATTGCGCAAAGCTGTGATATGGCGGAGACGGCCGGCTGTGCTACATGGATCGGGAACCTGGAAGGCGAGGGCCTTGGCGGCGCGTTGATGCTTCGCACACGATTGTACATTCTGAAGATGCTGACCAAGTCGCTGGTCATCACCTCGCTGGTGGCGACGGCGGTCGCTTGCCTGGTCTATTCCCAGCGCTATCTGGACGAAATCGTCGAACGGTCGTTTCCGGTGATCATGTTCTTCGAGATCATCGTGACGCTGATGCCGTTCCTCCTCGTGGTCGCGATCCCGGTCACGCTGTCGATCAGCATCGTGTTCATCTACAACAAACTGATCACGGACAGCGAGATCCTGGTCTTGCGCGCCGCGGGGGTCAGCCAGTTCGGCCTTGCGACGCCGGCGATCTGGCTGGCGCTGCTGGCGACGGGCCTGTCCTATCTGATGACGCTCTATTTCGTGCCGCTCTCCTACGAGCGGTTCAAGGACATCGAGACCATGGTGCGCAGCGGGCAGGTCGAGATCTCCCTGCCGGCGCGGACGTTCAACACGTTGGAGCGGAACCTGACCGTCTATTTCAGCGAAGAGCTTGAAGACGGCACGATGCAGTCGATTCTGGTGCAGGACAACCGCAATCGGGCGGAGCCGATTACGGTGATCGCCGAGAGCGCCAGGGTCTCGCCGGAGGATGGCGAGTTTCGGATCTTCTTTTGGAACGGGGTCCTGCAGCGGTTCGATCGCGAACAGTCTCAAATCACGTCCATCAGCTTCGACCAATATGTCCTGACCTTGAACATCCTCGCGAACGGCCGATCGCTGGATGACCGGCCGCTGGAACCAAGAGAGATGGGCCTGGCCCAGGTCATCGCCGAGCAAAGCAATCCGGACATCGGCGAACGGCAGCGCAACGAGGCGACGGTTGAGGTCTATACCAGGCTGGTCAGCCCGCTCTTGTGCTTCACGGTGGCCATGATTGCCGTGACGGTCATGTTTGTCGGCGAGCAGGTGCGCACCCGATTTGCCAAGCGGGTTTTTGCCGTCGGCGTGTGCATCGCCGCCCTACTGTTGCTGTTTCAGTGGCTGATGGCCCTGACGCGCGGCAACCCGATGTTTGGACCCTTACTGCCGGTCGCGGCAATCTTGCCGGGCGTCATTGCCACCATTGTTCTGTGGCTCAGCAACCGCCGTGCCCCCCGACCGTGGAGAGCCCGCCGCCGGGACCGGCTGGTGCAAGCCTCCGGCGCCTGAGGTACTCGCCGGCTGCTGGGGCCGGCCCCAGAACTGCAGCCAGACCCATTGTTCCGGCGTGTCGCGCACCCACCGCTCCGCGACCGCATCCACTTGGTCCGCCAGCCATGCCTCGTCGGCATCCGGGTCGCCGGTGTTGCGTGGCTCGATCGGGTCATCCAGGACGAGCTCGAAGCGGGCGCCGTTCAGGCGCTTCATGCGGGCGGGTAAGACCACGCACGGCTCGCGCTGGCTGATTCGGGTCACGCTGTGCAGGGCCGACGACCGCATGCGCCGGTGGCCGAAACTGGGCACCATGATCCAACCGGACAGGCGCTCGTCCATCAACATGCCGAGGCGCGCGCCGGGTTGGGCGAAGTGCGTCAGGGCCTCGCGGGTGCCGGTCGTGTTCTTGGCAAACTGGTTGACGCCGGCGCCGTTACGGATCCGGGTGAGGATGTCGGAGATGTAGCGGTTGTTCGGCGGCTTGAAAAAGACCGGCGTCGGCGCCCCCCAGCCGGCCGACATGATCGGCGCCAGCTCGAAATGCGCCAGGTGCAGGCTGACCATCAGGATGCGCTTACCTTCGGAAATCGCGTCCAGGGACGGCTGAATGTTGACGACATCGACGCGGCCGGACGGGATCATCCGGTGCAACACCGCGTATTCGGCGATGATGCGCCCGAGATTCTCCCAGGCCAGTCGCTCCAGCCGATCCAACTCCTGTCCGTCCGCGTCCGGCCTCAGATAGGCCAGGTTCGCACGTAACCGGTCCCGCTTGTGGCCGGCGAACCGGCGTGCGATGCGGCCCAGCGCCGCGCCGAAGCCGGACACGACGCCAATCGGCCAGGGTCGCAAGGCGGCGAGGAACAGTCGCAGCCCCGCCCCCTCAAGCCATTCGCGTCGCGGATTGCGTTTTGCCGCCACGCCTAGAGATCCCAGCGCCTATGGGGCCACAGCCACTGTTCGGGCGTGTCGCGAAGCCAGCGCTCCAGCACCTCGTTCATGCGCTCCAGCAGCCAGTCGACATCGGCCTCCTGGTCGCCGGAAGGGGTTCGTTCGATCGGTGGTTCGCAGATCACGTCGAAGCGGGCGCCGTCGGTGCGCTTGACCCGGACGGGAATGATCTTGGCGCCGTAGCGCAAGGCCATCTCCGCCGCTGTCGGCGCGGTTTTGACCGGATGGCCGAAAAAGGGCACGACCTTGCCGCGCAGGCTGCGCTGGTCGATCAGCATCGCCAGGTTTCCGCCGGTGGCCAAAACCTTCATGGCGCTGCGAATCGATTCGGTGCCGCGCGGCAGCAAAGTCATGCCGCAATCGACCCGCAACCCCCTAATGATGCGGTCGACAAAGCGGTTGTTGGGCGGCCGGTAGATGCCGGTCATGGTCATGCCGTGCCGCTTGGCGACGATCGGTGAGATCTCCCAATGGCCGATATGGCCGCTGACCAGCAACAGCGGGTGCTTGCCGTAAAGCTCACGGATGTAGTCGTCGCCGTAGATGGTGATGCGTTCGCTGTTCGCGATGCGTCCCAACGAGGCGTATTCCGTGACCACGCGCCCCAGATGGCCCCACATGTCGCGCATGATCTGGCGGCGTTCCTCGTCGGATTTCTCCGGAAACGCGATCGCCAGGTTCGACAGCGACTTCTCGGTCGGCTTGCGGATGCGCGGGCCGATCAGCCGGCCCAGCCGGTTGCCGAGGCCCGACGCCCAGTCCACCGGCAGCAGCCCCAGCGCCTTGAACGTCAGGTACATCGGCAGTGCCTGAAGGGGGTGCCAGATCCAATGCTGTCGCCAGGCCTGCCGGGGCGTGTACCGGCTCATCTGCGTTCGATGGTCATCGGCAGGCCGTGGCGGGGGCGCAAGGTCAGACGCGAGTGCGGCTCGACCGGATGCCCCGGCCGCAGCCTCAGTCTGTATCGCTGGCCGAGGGTGGCGAGGATCAACACCGCCTCGGTGCGCGCGAACGACGCCCCGATGCAGGTCCGGGGGCCGGCGCCGAACGGCACGTAGGCCAGCTTGTGGCGTGGCTTGGGCGGTTCCATGCCCGCCGGCGGTTCGACCTTCTCATAGTAGAAGCGATCCGGGTCGAAATGGTCCGGGTTGCGCCACAGGCCGCGATGCCGGTGCAAGAGCCACGGGCAGACGGCGACAAAGCTACCCACCGGTATCGTCTTGCCGGCGATCTTGTCCTCCGCCCTGGCCTTGCGGGTCAGGATCGGGATCGGCGGATAGAGCCGCATCGCCTCCTCGAACACCGACAGCACGTAGGGCAGGCGGGCGACGTCCGCATAGGCGGGCTGCCGGCCCTCCAGGACACGATCGATTTCGTCGTGAAACCGCTTCTCGACCGCCGGTGCCTGCGACAGCAGATACCAGGTCCAGGCCAGCGCGTTGGCCGTGGTTTCGTGGCCGGCGAAGAAGAACACCGACAGCTCGTCGCGGATTTCGTCATGCGGCCGGTCGCCGCCCGTGTCCTCGTCGGGTACGGCCAACAGGATCGACAGCAGGTCCTGGTACTCGTCCTCGTGACCTCGGCGGGCGTGGATCATCGCGTCCAGGACCTGGTTGATGCGCGCCAGCGCGCGGCGGGCCCTCGGGCGTGGCCGCTTGGGCAGCCAGGTCGGCAGGCCCATGAACTCATCGAACTCGACCTGCCGCAGCGCGTCGATGTATTCGGTGAAGCTTTGGTAGATGACCTCCGCCTTGTCGCCCAGATCGGACGAGAACATGGTGCGGCAAATCACCTCGGCCGTGACCTGGGCCATCTGCTCGCCCATCTCCAGCTCGACCTGGCCGCCGCCCTGATCGATCTCCCGGCCCCAGCGCTCGGCCTGTTCGGCGGCCGTGGCGGCCATGGTTTCGGAGAACTGCTTGATGCGCGAGACGTGGAATGCCGGGGTCGCGTTGCGGCGCTGGCGCCGCCAGATGCCGCCGTCGCTCAACAGCATCGAATTGCCGATCAGCGGCCCCAGCGCGTTCTTCATCTCGTCGGACTTGGGATAGTTCTCGACGTTGGAGAACAGCACGTGGCGCACGGTGCGCGGGCTGTTGGCGATGAACAGCCAGCGCAGGAAGAACTTCTGCGCCAGGAAGCTGGCGAAATAGGCCTCCTCGGGCCAAACGGCGATGACGTTGCGCCTGGCCTGAAGGATCGCCTTGATCGGTGATAGCCGCTTGCTCAGGCGCGGCGGCATTGCCGGGATGAAGGTATCGGTGGTCATGCGCGTCTACCTGGCCGCGACCGGCGGCGCCATCAATGCAGCCGGCGAAAGGCCAGGACCGCATTCAGCCCGCCGAACGCAAACGAGTTAGAAAGGGCCGTGTCGATCGTCATGCTGCGCGCGGCGTTCGGAATGTAGTCCAGGTCGCATTCGGGATCGGCCATGGTGAAGTTCGCGGTCGGCGGTGCGATCTGGTCCGCGATCGCGCGTGTCGTGATCACGGCCTCCAGAGCGCCGGCGGCGCCCAAACCGTGGCCATGCATCGATTTGGTCGACGATACCGCAACCTTGCTCGCCGCCTCGCCGAGCGCCAGGTGGATGGCCTTGGTCTCAGCGACATCGTTCTGCCCCGTGCCCGTGCCGTGGGCATTGATATAGTGTAGACCCTCCGGTGCTATTTCGGCTTCGTCCAATGCCTGTCGGATGGCACGCGCGGCACCTTCGGCCGAGGGGTCGGTCAGGCTGCCGGCGTCGGACGTCATGCCCATGCCGGCGATCTCGGCATAGATGCGCGCACCCCTGGCCTGGGCGTCCTCCAGCCGCTCCAGCACCAAGACGCCGGCACCTTCCCCCAGCACCATGCCCTTGCGGTCAATGCAAAAGGGCCGGCAGGTGTCGACGGACAAAACGCGCAAGGCTTGCCAGCCGAGCATTGAGCCGAAGACGAGGCACGCCTCGCTGCCGCCTGTGACTGCGGCGCGCGCCCGCCCGGACTTGATCATCCAGTAGGCTTCGCCGATGGCGTGATTGGCCGACGAACAGGCACTGGTCACGCCGAAGGCGGGGCCGTTCAGCCCATACTCCATCGTCACCTGGCTGGCCGCGGCGCTGGGCATCAGCTTGGGAATGCTCATCGGTGGCGTGCGGATCTTGCCCTGGCCAAAGATCCGCTCACTATCCTCGTTGATCGTCTTGGCGCCGCCGATGCCGGTACCGATGATCACCGCCGTGTCGTCGTGCAGCCCATGATCGAATGTCAGGCCGCTGTCGGCGATGGCCTCTCGCGCCGCGACCAGGGCGTATTGCGAGTAGGGGTCGATGACCGCCAGCTTGACGGGGTCGAAGTGTTTCTCCGCGTCGAAACCCTTGACCTCGGCGGCAACGTGGATCTTCAGCTTCTCCGGCGGGATCGCCGTGATCGGCCCGATGCCGGATATTCCTTCCACCGCTGAGCGCCAATGGCTGTTGGCATCATGGCCCAGCGCGGAAATGCACCCAAGCCCGGTGATGGCGACACGATGCATGTTGCTACTCTCGACAGGAAAGGCCCGGCCAAGCGGGCGTCGGTCAGGCGGCGTTCTTTTCGTTGATCAGCCGCTGCACGCCGTCCACGACATCCTGCAGCGTGTCCAGCTTCATGGCGTCGCGGTCCTGCGGCACATCGATGTCGAATTCGTCCTCGATGGCAAAGATGATCTCGACCAGATCGATGGACTCAATCTCGATATCTTCCAGGCGATCGCTCAGCGACAGGCCTGCGGGATCGATCCGCCGTTGATTGGCGACGATTTCGACGATCTTGCTTTCGACGGTTTTGGTGTCGACTTCACTCACCGCTGCTACCTCGGCTTACTGTTCGTTCGATGGCCGCCACGCGGAAGGGCCCGGCGATCGGCCAGCGTGACGGGGGTTCTACAGGGTATCGTTTCGGAAACCTAGTGGAAACAGGCACTCCGGGCCGCGTTGAACGCCGGGCGGACCTGCGGCCGGCGCGGGCCTGGAACGTCTCTCGGTTTTACGCTCAGCGATGGTCCAGATTCGGCCTGGCGCAAAGATTGACCCCCCAATACTGAAACACCTGCCCAGAGGCATCGCCGATCTGCACGTCGAAAAAGCAGTCGGGTCCGAAATCGGGCAGCCGAATGGTCTGATCGTGGCCCGGGTCGACCGCCCCATCCAGCCGGTTGGCGCCCCAGCGCGTGCTGTAGTCTGGAGAGACTTGCACGCTTTCCAGCGGCATTGTGCTGTTGTTGTTGACCGAAATGACCAGCGTTTCGGCACGTGCCGCACCATTGCCGATCGCCGCCACCAAAAGGGACAGCGCGACGAGCATCAAAGCGCCAAGGGCCAGTTGGCGCAGCACAGGAGCAGAAAGTACCAAAGTGCCTGATCCTAAAGTCTGATCCCAAGACTATTGCTTCGACCTCATGGGGCCCGTTCAGACGCGTACAGCTTCGGTGCTTCGCGTCGTTTCGCGCCGTCTTGTGCCTAAATGCACCGTCCCAGCGCCTTTCAAGGTCCCCAACAAGGCAACGAAGGATCGATCGACGACCTGTCTATGATCCGTCAATGTGGCCGCCGTAAGGCGCCGCTTGCCGCAAGAGCGGCGGCGCTTGGGCGCCCCCCTGGCGTGCTGGCGGCCTACTGAACGACGATCCGGGGGGCCGCTCGCGGCTTCTCGGTGGTCAGCTTTTCCGCGACCCTTCCGGCGATGGCCTGGTAGGCGGCTGCCTGCGGGCCGTCGGGTGCGGCGATCGTGATCGGACGGCCTCCATCCGAGGTTTCCCTGATGGCGATGTCCAGCGGAACCTCGCCCAGAAAGTCGACGCCGCGCTTCTGGGCCTCTTCCTTCGCCCCGCCATGCCCGAAAATATGGCTCTCATGGCCGCAGTTCGGGCAGACGAAGGTCGACATGTTCTCCACGATACCCAGGACCGGCACGTCGACCTTGCGGAACATGTTCAGGCCCTTACGCGCATCCAGCAGGGCGATGTCCTGAGGCGTCGACACAATGACCGCGCCGGCCAGCGGCACCTGCTGGGCCATGGTCAGCTGCGCGTCGCCGGTGCCCGGGGGCATGTCGACGACCATGATGTCGAGCTGGCCCCAATCGACGTCCCGCAGCATCTGCACCAAGGCGCTTTGAACCATGGGGCCGCGCCAGATCATCGGCGTTTCCTCGTCAATCAGGAAGCCGATCGACATGACGGCCAGCCCGTGGTTGCGCATCGGTTCCAGGCGTTTGCCGTCAGGCGAGGATGGCTTGCCGGACAGGCCCAGCATGCGCGGCATGGATGGCCCGTAGATGTCGGCATCCAACAGGCCGACGCGCTTGCCCTGCGACGCCAGCGCAACCGCCAGATTGATGGCCAGCGTCGATTTGCCCACCCCGCCCTTGCCGGACGCAACGGCGATGATGGCGCCGACACCGTCGATCACGATCTGCCGTCCGGCACCGCCCGACGCCGCCGGGGCAGGTGGAGACGGTTGGGGGCTGGCCGCCGGCGCGGCGCGTTCGGCCGTCAAGACCGCGGTCACCGACAAAACCCCCGGCAGCGCCTCGACGGCCTTCTCCGCCTCCTGGCGCAGGGGTTCCAGCGCGGGGCCCTGCCTGGGGTCGACGTCGATCGAGAACAGCACGTGGCCGTCTCGAACCGTAAGGCCGGAAATCATGTCCGACGACACGATGTCATCGCTACTCCCTGGATTCTGTATCGTGCGCAGACGGTCGAGGACGGCCTCTCGGCTGATCGCGGCCATGGTTGAAAACTCCGGGCTGTGGCCAATATTTCGGAAACTCGTGCTGGCCGGGCATTTTGTTGTGTATTAAACCCCGGCCGGCATCACAAATAGGCACGGCAGGCTGGTACTGCCAGCTTGATGGTTTAGAACAGTGCCGGACGGCGAACGGTTAACGGCGAAAGCGCGAGCGGGGTAACTATCGAATGCCTTGGAGCAATCAAGGTGGGGGCGGCGGTCCTTGGGGATCGGGCGGCTCCAGTGGGTCGGGCGGCTCTGGCGGTGGGGGCAACAACCCCTGGGGAGGGCGCGGCTCAGGCGGCGGTGGCGGCGGTGGCCCGCAACCCCCGGACTTCGAGGATATGCTGCGCCGTGGCCAAGATCAGGTAAGAAAGATCCTGCCGCGCAATCTCGGCGGCGGCCGCGCGGTGATCATCATCATCGTTTTGATCATCATCGGTTGGGCCCTGACCGGCTTTTATCGCGTCCAACCCGACGAACAAGGCGTTGTCCTGCGGTTCGGCGAGTATTCAAGAACCACCGGTCCCGGCCTGAGGTATCATCTGCCGTGGCCGATTGAGGCGGTGGAACTGCCATCGGTCACAACCATCAACCGCATCGATATCGGTTTTCGCGGGGCGTCAGATGCGCGCACCGCCAGCCGGGACATCCCGGAAGAGAGCCTGATGTTGACCGGCGACGAGAACATCATCGATATCGATTTCACCGTGCTGTGGCGGATCAACGACGCCCGCGCGTTTCTGTTCAACATTCGCGATCCCGAGGCGACGGTCCAGGTGGTGGCGGAAAGCGCCATGCGCGAAATCATCGGCCAGACCGACATCCAGCCGGCGCTGACCGAGGCGCGTCAGGAAATCGAGCAGCGAACGCGCGTTTTGACGCAGGAGACGCTGGATGAATACGGCGCCGGCATCCTGATCGAGGAAGTCCAACTGCAAAGCGTGGATCCGCCGGAGCAGGTCGTTGACGCGTTCAACGACGTGTTGCGCGCGCGGCAGGACGAACAGCGCCTCCGGAACCTTGCCGAAGCGTATGCCAATGACATCTTGCCGAGGGCGCGCGGTGACGCGGAACGGCTGGTTCAAGAGGCCAACGCGTATCGAGAGCAGGTCGTCTCACTGGCGCAAGGTGACGCCGACCGCTTCCTGTCGGTGCTTGAGTCCTATCGCCTGTCGCCCGACGTGACCATCGAGAGGCTCTACCTCGAAACGATCGAGGAGGTGTTCGGTGGCGCCAACATGGTGATCATCGAGAATGACGAGGCGGCGGGCGGCAGCGGTGTCGTGCCCTATCTGCCCTTGAACGAATTGCGGCAGACGACGGCCATACGGGGGCAATCACAATGAGCAAGAAACTGATCCTCGGCATCGTGGTCCTGGTCGTCGCCATCGTCGCGACCCAGTCCTTCTTCATCGTGCGTGAAACCGAACAGGTCTTGGTGCTGCAGTTCGGCGAACCTGTGCGTGAGATTCGCGAACCGGGTCTGGAGTTCCTGGTTCCGTTCATCCAGAACACCCAGGTCTATGAGAAGCGCATCCTGCCGGTCGATCCGCCCGTTGAGCAGGTCTTGCTGTCCGACCAGCGGCGATTGGATGTCGATGCCTTCGTGCGCTACCGCATCATAAACCCGCTGCTGTTCTTCCAGGCGGTCAGGGACGAGCAAACGGCGGCGGCGCGTATCTCGACGATCACGAACGCCGCGCTGCGCCGTGTCTTGGGCAACACCACCCAGACACAGGTTCTGTCCGAGGCGCGAGCCGACATCATGGACGACATCCTGTCCGAGGTCGCCTTGCAGACCGCCCGCTTCGGCATCGAGATCATCGATGTGCGTATCGGGCGCGCGGACGTGCCGGAGGGGACCGTTCAGTCCGTTTACGACCGAATGCGGTCGGAACGTGAGCGTGAGGCGGCCGAGTTCCGTGCCCAAGGTGAGGAGCAGGCGCAGCTGATTCGCTCCCGCGCCGATCGTGACCGCACCGTTATTCTGGCCAACGCCGAACGGGATTCGCAGATTCTGCGTGGTGAGGGCGACGGCGAGGCGATTACGATTCGCGGCGATGCCTTCGGCCAGGACGCGGAATTCTACAGCTTCTACCGCAGCCTGGAGGCCTATCGCACGTCCATCGCGGACCAGGGCACCACCATGGTGGTCTCGCCGACCGGCGATTTCTTCCGGTTCTTCCGGGATTCGACGGGCGGTCTGTCGGCGCTGAGCGATGGGCCGGCCGAACAGCCGCAGGCCGAACTGACGGAGGACGACACGGCGCAGAATGACCCTGACGACACCGAACCGGTGGTGACGCAGTAGCCGGGCCAGAGCACCGACGCTCCCCCCGTGTCGGATCTCTGGACGGCCCTGGCCCTTGTTCTCGTGATCGAGGGCGTGATATACGCCGCTTTTCCCGGCCCCATGAAGCGGGCAGTTGCCAGCGTGCTGGCACTGCCCGATAATGTGCTTCGAACAACCGGCCTGATTGTCGCCGCCTTGGGGCTGTTGCTGGTCTGGTTGATTCGCGGATGATAGTGCCGGCCTTCGCGGCATGATCATCTTATTGTGACCGATAGTTGCGCCCTAATGGCACCATATTTGGTGCAAAGATCCTTGAAACGGCAGCGCTGGCGGTAGCCGGGCTGGCGCATAGCATTAAATCATGGAAGGGGTCGGACCCCGAGATCATGGCCTCCCGGTCTTATGCGCCGGTCGAGGATGAGGAGGAGAAACACAAGTCCATGCGCAGATTTACACACTCATGCGCGCGTGCCCATGCGGATGCCTCCGCTATTCCGGCGATGTGCGTGAAACCATTGGTCTGGATGATGGCGACGCTCGCCATGGCCGTCATCCTATTGGCCGCCCAGGCAACCAAAGCCCAGGAGCGGCCCGACAGCTTCGCCGATTTGGCGGAAAGACTGCTGCCGTCGGTCGTCAACATCTCGACCACGCAGCTGATCGAAGGATCGGATCTGCAAGGCCCGGCCATCCCGCAGTTTCCGCCGGGGTCGCCCTTTGAGGACTTCTTCGAGGACTTCCAGAACCGTCGGGGCGAGGATGGCGACCCGCCGCCGCGCCAGGCCAGTGCGCTTGGCTCGGGCTTCATCATTGACGAGACGGGCATCATCATCACCAACAACCATGTGATTGCCGGTGCCGACGAGATCACGGTCATCCTGCAGAACGAGGACACCTACGAGGCGGAACTGATCGGCGCGGACGCCGAGACCGACCTCGCGGTCCTGCGCGTCGAGGCGGACGCGCCGCTTCCCGCCGTGCCGTGGGGCGACAGCGACGCCTTGCGGGTGGGCGATTGGGTGATGGCGATTGGCAACCCGTTCGGACTGGGCGGTTCGGTTTCGGCCGGCATCGTCTCGGCCCGAGGCCGGGACATCAACTCCGGTCGTTACGACAATTTCATCCAGACGGACGCGGCGATCAATCGCGGCAACTCCGGCGGTCCGCTGTTCGACCTGGACGGTCAGGTCGTCGGCATCAACTCCGCGATCTACTCGCCAACAGGCGCGTCGGTCGGCATCGGTTTTGCCATTCCGGCCAATCTCGCTCAGGGCGTGATCGGCCAGATCATCGAGTTCGGTCGCACCCGGCGCGGCTGGCTGGGTGTGCGCATCCAGACGGTCACCGACGATATTGCCGAGAGCCTGGGGCTGGACGACGCGCGCGGCGCGTTGGTGGCCAGCGTGACGCCCGGTGGGCCGGCCGAGGCCGCCGGCATCGTGCCCGGCGACGTGATCATCGAATTCGATGAGCGCGATGTCGAGGATATGCGGGGTCTGCCGCGTATCGTCGCCGATACCGAGGTGGGCTCGACGGTCGACGTCGATGTCTTCCGTGGCGGCGAAATGGTCACGGTTCAGGTCGAGCTGGGCGAGCTTGAGGTCGCCGAGGAGCAAGGCCTGCTTGCCGCGTTGCCGTCGGAAGAGGCGCTGGGCATCGAGGAGGAGTTGTCGGATCTGGGCCTCACGGTGTCGCCCGTCACCGACCCGCTTCGCAGTGAGTTCAACCTGAGCGCGGGTACCGAGGGTGTCGTGATCCTCTCCGTCGATCCGGAATCCCAGGCGGCAAGCGAAGGCCTGCAGCCCGGCGAGGTGATCGTCGAGGTCGGCCAGGAGGCGGTGACGTCGCCTGAGGAGGTTGCCGAGCGCGTTGAGGCGGCACGCGATGCCGGTCGGCGTTCGGTCCTGTTGCTGATCGACCGCGACGGCGAGCTGCGCTTCGTGGCGTTGAACGTGTCGGAGAGCTGATCGAGCGGCCCCTCGACAAGGCAGTTGGAAAGGGCGCCTCTCTTACGGGGCGCCCTTTTTCATGACCGCGTTCAGGTCGGGCTGAACTCGTCCAAGCGATAGCCCTGATAGTAGAGCAGGGTGGTCAGGTCGCCATGATCGACGGCAAAGCGGGCTGCGGCGCGCACCGCCGGTTTGGCTCTGAACGCGACGCCCATGCCGGCCGCCGCGATCATGTCCAGATCGTTGGCGCCGTCGCCAACGGCAAGCGCTGCGCCATGCGGGATATCCAACCGTTGGCATAGCGTCATCAGCGCCGCCCGTTTCGCGTCGCGGTCGCGAATCGGTTCGACGACTTTGCCCGTTAGTCGGCCGTCCGCGATCTCCAGATCATTTGCGCTGTCCTCGTCGAAGCCCAGCCTGTCCCTGACGCGCGACGTGAAGTGGTTGAACCCGCCGGATACGAGCGCGGCGTAGGCGCCCGTGCGTTTCATGGTCGCGACCAGGGTCGCGGCGCCGGGCATCACTTCCAGCCGCTCGTAGGTCTCCGACAGGGCCGTTTCCCGCAATCCCGCGAGCAGGGCGACCCGTTCGCGCAGGGCGCCCTTGAATTCCAGCTCGCCGCGCATGGCGCGGGCGGTGATCTCGGCGATCTTGGGTTTCAGGCCGGCATGGGCGGCCAGATCGTCCAGGGTCTCGCCGACCACGATCGTCGAATCCATATCGGCGATCAGCAGCCGCTTGCGCCTGCCCTCGGGCGGTTGAACGGCGACGTCGATCGGGCGACCGGTCAGCAGTTCGCGCAAGGACGTTTGCAGCTGTCGCTGAGCCTCATCCGCCAACGGCGCGACGAACCGGATGTCGCAAGCTTGGCGCGGCGCCAGCCAGTCCGGGGGTTCGGCGCCGGGTAGGCGATCGGCGATTTTAGCCAGAACATCGTCGTCGAGCCCTTCAGGATCGGCGGTCACCAATGTCAGGACTAGGTTTCCGATGTTTTCGGCCATGCTGAGTCGGGTCTTGGGGTCGGATCATGGGGTTGGGGACGGCGCCGGTTTATGCCGGACGGCACGGCCGCTTGTCCAGCGGGCGCCTTTGATCCAGTTTGCGCCCATGTCCACCGAGAAGAACATGCCGCCCGTCATCGCGATCGCGGGTCCGACTGCTTCCGGCAAGTCGGGTGTGGCGCTGGCCTTGGCCCGGTCGCTGGACGGCGTGGTGATCAACGCGGACAGCATGCAGGTCTATGCCGACCTGCGCATCCTGACCGCCCGGCCGACCGCGGAAGACGAGGCGGCCGCGCCCCACCGCCTGTACGGTGTGCTGCCGGCCGAACAGCCCTGCTCGGCCGCCGCCTGGGTCGACATGGCGCTGGCGGAAATTGCCTTGGCCCAAACCGAGGGGCGGCAACCGATTCTGGTCGGCGGCACCGGTCTTTACCTGAAGGCACTAACCGAAGGCCTAAACCAGATCCCGGCCATTCCAGCGCATGTACGCCAAGCCACCCGCGACATGCATGCAGAGCTCGGCGGGGAGGCCTTTCACGAGCAACTCTCGCGCTGGGACCCGGCCATGGCACGGCGCTTGGAGCCCGGAGACACCCAGCGCCTGATCCGCGCCTGGGAGGTCATGGCCGCGACCAACCGATCGCTGGCCGACTGGCAGGCGGACGAGACCGTCGGGCCGCCGCCCGGCATGCGGTTCGACCTGCACATCCTCATGCCGCCGCGTGAGCATCTCTACGCGGTCTGCGACGCCCGCTTCTTGACCATGATTGAGCAAGGCGCGATGGACGAGGTTGACGCCTTGGCAGCACGCGGCCTCAGCCCCGACCTGCCAGCCATGAAAGCAGTGGGCGTGCCGGAATTGCTGGCCCATTTGGGCGGCACGATCGACCTGCCAACGGCAATTTCAAAGGCTCAGCAAGCGACGCGGAACCTCGCCAAGCGGCAGTTTACCTGGTTTCGCAATCAAGTTTCGCCGGAGCGGCTGGCGCCGTCCGTGCATGCCAGCCATGTTTATAGCGCGCAATATTCGGAAAGTTTGGCGGCAGAAATCTTGCAGAAAATTCGAAAATCCCGTTGACCTCACTCAGCATCCCGTCTAGCTTGCCGCTCCCGCACTGCGGCAAAACCAGCTTCGGTGCGAAAACAACTGATAGAACAAGGTGTTAGTGAAGCCGTTCAGCTTCCCGCTGTACGGCACAAAAGGCGGATGAAAGACCCCATGTCCGAGAAAATGCTGAGTGGTGCCGAGATCGTTTTGAAAGCCCTGACCGACCAGGGCGTGGAAGTCATTTTCGGCTATCCCGGCGGCGCTGTCCTGCCGCTTTACGACGCGCTGTTTCAGCAGAACCATATCCGCCACATTCTTGTCCGGCATGAGCAAGGCGCCGTCCACGCGGCGGAGGGCTATGCGCGGTCGACCGGCAAGGTCGGTGTCGTGCTGGTTACCTCGGGGCCGGGGGCAACCAACGCGGTCACCGGCTTGACCGACGCGTTGATGGATTCGATCCCGATCCTGTGCCTGACCGGCCAGGTGCCGACCCATCTGATCGGCAATGACGCGTTTCAGGAGTGCGACACGACCGGCATCACCCGGCCATGCACCAAGCACAACTATCTGGCCAAGGACATCAACCAGCTGGCCCGCACCGTCCACGAAGCCTTCCTGGTGGCCAAGTCCGGCCGGCCGGGGCCGGTGGTGCTGGACCTGCCGAAGGACGTTCAGTTCGCAACCGGGCCGTACACCCCGCCGGAGGCAGTGGAACACCGCACCTACCGGCCGCAGCTTCAGCCCGATATGGCCCAGGTCGAGCGGGCCGTGGAGGCCATGGCCGAAGCGGAACGGCCGATCTTCTACACCGGCGGCGGCGTGATCAATGCCGGACCGGAGGCGTCGAAGGTCCTGACCGAGTTCGTCGACCTCACAGGCTATCCCATCACCAACACGCTGATGGGCCTGGGTGCGTTTCCCGCCTCGGACAAACGGTTCCTGGGCATGCTGGGCATGCACGGGACCTACGAGGCCAATCTCGCAATGTATCATTGCGACGTGATGATCAATATCGGCGCCCGGTTTGACGATCGCGTCACCGGCCTGCTGACCGAGTTCTCGCCGGGCTCGAAGAAGATCCATGTCGACATCGACCCCAGTTCGATCAACAAGAACGTGGCCGTGGACATCCCCATCGTCGGCGACGCGCTGGCCACGATGCGGGCCATGATTAAGGTCTGGAAGGATCGCGGCTACAAGCCCAAGGAACAGGCGCTGAGCAAATGGTGGCAGCAGATCGATCAGTGGCGCGCGCGCGACAGTCTGCGCTTTAACCAGCCGACCGAACCTGGCTCGATCATCAAGCCGCAATACGCCATCAAGCGGCTGGTCGAGGCGACCAAGGACCGCGACGACGTCTACATCACGACCGAGGTCGGCCAGCACCAGATGTGGGCCGCACAGCTCATCCCGTTCGAGAAGCCGAACCGCTGGATGACCTCCGGCGGCTTGGGCACCATGGGCTACGGCCTGCCGGCGGCCATGGGCGTGCAGATCGCCCATCCCGACGCGCTGGTTGTTGATGTTGCCGGCGAAGCGTCGGCGATGATGAACATCCAGGAACTGTCGACCATCAAGCAGTACGAACTGCCGGTGAAGCTGTTCCTGATCAACAATCAGTGGATGGGCATGGTCCGCCAGTGGCAGGAGTTGCTGCATGGCGAGCGCTATTCCCACAGCTATTCCGAGGCCTTGCCGGACTTCGTCAAGCTGGCCGAGGCGTTCGGCTGTGTCGGCCTGCGCGCCACCAAGGTGGAAGAGGTCGACGACGTCATCGCCGAGATGATCGCCACCAAACGGCCGGTCGTCGTCGACATGTGTGTCGACCAGCGCGAGAACTGCTTCCCGATGATCCCGGGCGGTCACGCGCACTACGACATGCTGCTGGGCCCGGAAGACCAGGCCGAGCAGCCCGCTTCCGAAGAGGGCATGGTTCTGGTATAGCCTGCCGGCCCTTTCCGGCTGACACGGCCGGCGGCCTTCCGCGCCGCCGTTCCGCGTCGCTTTTCATCGATCGCTTCCCACCGACAATCGGGCGCCCCCAATGCCGCCGCAAGATCCCACCGAACGCCATACCATCGCCGTGCTCGTCGACAACGAACCGGGGGTCCTGGCGCGCGTCATCGGCCTGTTCGCCGGCCGCGGCTACAATATCGAGAGCCTGACGGTGGCGGAGGTCGACCATGCCGGCGGCCGGTCGCGCATCACGATCGTCACCAGCGGCACCAAGATGATCATCGAACAGATCAAGGCCCAGCTTGACCGGCTGGTGCCGGTCCACACGGTGAACGACCTGACCATCGAGGGCCCGTCGATCGAACGGGAACTGGCGCTGATCAAGGTGCGCGGCTCTGGCGAAAAGCGCATCGAATCCCTGCGCATCGCCGACATCTTCCGCGCCCGCGTGGTCGACAGCACGACCGAGAGCTTCGTCTTCGAGGTTACTGGCGCCTCGGAGAAGATCGACGCCTTTATCGGGCTGATGCTGCCCTTGGGCTTGGTCGACATCACCCGCACCGGTGTCGCATCCATCGCCAGGGGCGAAGAGGGCCTGCTGATCCACGGCTAGGCGCGACGCCGCCGTCCACAAATCAAAAGAACATCGAGGAAAAGACAGAATGCGCGTTTATTACGATCGCGACGCCGACGTTAATCTGATCAAGGCCAAGAAGGTCGTGATCGTGGGCTACGGCTCGCAGGGTCATGCTCATGCCGCCAATCTGCGCGATTCCGGTGTGAAGGACGTCCGTGTGGCGCTGCGCCCGGGCTCCGCGACGACGCGCAAGGCGGAGGAGGCCGGCTTCACGGTCATGAGCCCGGCGGAGGCCGCCGGCTGGGCCGATGTCATCATGATGTGCACGCCCGACGAACTGCAGGGCGACATCTATCGCGACCATCTGCACGACAACATGAAGGAGGGCGCGGCCCTCGGCTTCGCCCACGGCCTGAACATTCACTTCAATCTGATCGAACCCCGCGCCGACCTGGACGTCTTCATGGTCGCGCCGAAGGGCCCGGGCCACACCGTGCGGTCGGAGTATCTGAAGGGCGGTGGCGTACCCTGCCTGCTGGCGGTCGACCGCAACCCGACCGGCTCGGCCTTCGATGTCGGCCTGTCCTACGCCTCGGCCATCGGCGGCGGCCGCGCCGGCGTGATCGAGACCACCTTCAAGGAGGAATGCGAAACCGACCTGTTCGGCGAGCAGGTGGTGCTGTGCGGCGGCCTGACGGCTCTCATTCAAGCCGGTTATGAGACGCTGGTGGATGCCGGCTACGCGCCGGAAATGGCCTATTTCGAGTGCCTGCACGAGGTTAAGCTGATCGTCGACCTGATGTATGAGGGCGGCATCGCGAACATGCGCTACTCGATCTCCAACACGGCGGAGTATGGCGACTACCGCACCGGCCCCCGCATCATCACCGACGAAACGCGCGGCGAGATGAAGAGGGTGCTGTCCGAGATCCAGAACGGCGAGTTCACGCGCGACTGGATGCTGGAGAACAAGGTCGGCCAGACCAGCTTCAAGGCCACCCGCCGGCGCGCGGCCGCGCACGACATCGAAAAGGTCGGTGAGAAGCTGCGGTCCATGATGCCCTGGATCGCCCAGAACAAGCTGGTCGACAAGGCGAAGAACTGATCGACGGTACTTTGTTGCCGCGAGAGGCCGGCCCGCCCGATCAGGCGGCCGGCCTTTCTCGTTTCCGCTTCTTCTCCGTCGCCACCACGCTTGACCTTGTGATCAGCCGGGCACCGAGGCCGTAGGTGAAATAGGCCCAGACCCAATTCACAAAGACCATCATGCGGTTGCGGGCGCCGATCAGGAAATAGATGTGGATCAGGCCCCAGAACATCCAGGCGAACCAGCCGGCCATCTTGATCCAGCGCAGATTGGCCACGGCGGCGTGGCGGCCGATCGTGGCCAGCATACCGTCGTCGCGATAGCGAAACGGCCGTGGCTTTGACGCCGCGTCGAGCCGGTCGCGGATGACCTTCGCCAGATGGGCGCCCTGCTGCTTGGCGACCGGCGCCACGGCGGGCAGGGGCTTGCCGCCTTCCGGTGCATAGCTGGCCGCATCGCCGACAACGAAGATGTTCGGGTGGCCGGGTACGGTAAGGTCCGGGGCGACGATCACGCGCCCTTGCCGATCCGTCTCCGCGTCCAGCCAGTCGCCGACCGCGGGGGCCCTGGTGCCGGCCGCCCACAGGATGTTCGCCGCCGGTATTACCCGTCCGTCCTGCAGGGTCACGCCATACCGGTCGACCTGGTCGACGGCCGTGTTCAGATGCACGGTGACGCCCAGCTTGGTCAGCGCGCGCCTGGCGAAGTCGGTCAGCTTTGGCGGAAAGCCCGAAAGCAGAGACGGGCCCGCCTCCAACAGGATGATCTCCGCCTCGCGCGGCACGATATGGCGGAAATCCCGGGCCAGCGCCTTCTTGGCTAACTCGGCCAGGGCGCCCGCCAGCTCGACGCCGGTCGCGCCGCCGCCGACAATGACGAAGGTCATCAGGCGCTCGCGCTCGGCCGCGTCATCCGTCGTCTCGGCATATTCGAACGCCAGCAGGACCTTCTCACGGATGTCCAGCGCGTCCTTCAGGGATTTCAGTGACGGCGCGTGTGGGCGCCAGTTATCATGGCCGAAATAGCTGTACTCCGACCCTGTCGCCAGGATCAGGGTGTCGTACGGATGGTCGGCCCGCTCGCCGCGCACCATACCGGCGGCCACGTCGACGTCGACGACCGTGTCCATCAGGATGGTGGCGTTCTTCTGGTTGCGGAACAGGCTGCGGATCGGCACCGCAACGTCGGCCGGTGAAACGCCGGCGGTCGCCACCTGATAGAGCAGGGGCTGAAACAAATGGTGGTTCTTGCGGTCGATGATGGTGACATGCACCGGCGCGCCGGCCAGGCCCTTGGCCGCCGCCAATCCGCCGAACCCGGCGCCAACGATTACGACCTCGTGCGGTCGGGCAACCTCTGCGGCCATCGGCACGTCTCCCTTCCAATCCAACCCTCAAGGTGGTCATGCGGGTGGGTCAGCCAAGAGGGGTTTGGTCATGGGCGCCTTGCAGCGGCTTCGTCGCAACCATCGAGGGGCGTTTTCGGCAGTTGGCAAGCCAGGAGGTCAGCGCCGGATGGTCCTGCGGCCAGTCCGGCATCAGCGCGTTGAGATCGGCGATGTCCAGCGCGCAGGCCAGGGCCATGTGGCCAAAGTCCCAGGCAGGCGGGCCACTCAAATCCGCCCAGATCGCCTCGAAGTGGCCCAGACATCGATGGGCCCGCTTCGCCTCGACATCCAGCAGAAAGTCGGAGCGGCGCGGTTCCGACCGTCGCAACTCACGTACCCAGACCGCGATGCCGTCCAGAAAGCCTGTCATCATGCTTTCTAGCGCGCGGGCGGGCCAGTCGTTGGGATCCGGCAGCAACGGTGTCGCACCGGCCACACGGCCGAAATAGTCGCAGATGTTCCGCGCCTCGCCGAGCACGAGGTTGCCGTCCACCAGGGCCGGCACGCGGCACACCGGGCTGTAGGCCAGCAGCGGACTGTCGGGTGCCCGGTTGCGCACCTTGATCCACGTTATCGCCTGGTCAAGGCCGGTTTGCCTGCTCGCGATACGGACAATGCGGGCGTAGGGCGAGTTGTCCGAGTAGTAGATCTGCATCGCGCGGTTCCTAATGCGCATCGGTTGGGGTCGGCGGCGGTCATGTCGCGGCGAACGAGAACAGCACATCAGGTTTGGTCGCGCCAGGGTCGAAGCTGCACATAGCGAGCTTCGGTCTCTTCTTTCGGCTAATGCTCAACCTCTTGATATCAGGAGATAAAACTCACCTCTGATGGTCACGGCCCTTGACTGCCAAGCCATGCGTTTCGGTGTTTCTTGACAATATGGAAAACCCGGCGCATGCTTTCCAAAACGTTTTGGAAGCGGCCCAAACCAAGCGCCGCAAGAAAAGGGGGGCCCGCCATTCATGGCTGCAAAGGGTCGCCGGCAGCCGCGCCTGAAGGAACTGTCTTCGGAGCTGGGGTTGTCGATCACCACGGTTTCGCGGGCGCTGGCTGGCTATTCGGATGTCAGTGCGGCGACGCGCGAGCGGGTGCGCGAGATGGCCGCGCGACGCGGCTATGTGCCCAGTCGGGCCGGCCGGATGCTGGTGTCCGGCAACAGCGGCTTTGTCGGTTTGGTCGTACCCTTGCGCGACTCCCATTTCATCGACGCTTTTCTGGGCGAGTTCATCGTCGGCTTGAGCGAGGCCTTCACCGACAGTGGCCGCGACCTGACGATCACGACCGCTGCCAGAGACCGGCGTGAGGTCGACGTCCTGCGCCACCTCGTGAACGGCCAGCAGGCCGACGGTGTGGTGCTCACCAGGGCCTTGAGCGCGGACGACCGGGTGACCTATCTGCTGGATCAGCAAGTGCCCTTCGTCCTGCACGGCCGAGTGCTGGGCGAGGACAGGGCGTATGTTTGGTTCGATACCGACGGTGAGACGGCATTCGGCGAAGCCGCACGGATGCTGATCGATCTCGGGCATCGGGATTTCGGCTATCTGACGTTCACCGAACCGTTGACCTTCGCGCATTTTCGCCGCATCGGGCTGGAGGGCGCGTTGCGCGACCACGGGCTGAACCTGCCCGATCAGGCGGTTGCCAGCGTCAGCCGGTTTGACGAGGCCGAGGTTGAACGCGCCGCCGACAGACTTCTGAGCCTCGACCCGCGACCCACGGCGATCCTGTGCGCCACGGACGGGCTTGCCATCAAGCTGCTGGAAGTAGCCGCCGAGCGCTCGATCAACGTGCCTGCCGATCTCTCCATCGTCGGCTTCGACAATTTGCCCGTCTCCGCCTACGCCTCGCCGGGCATCACGACGTTCGACCAAAGCATTCAGGACAGTGCGATCCACGTCGCCGAGATGCTGGTCAAACTGATCGACGAAGGGATCGACGCGGTGGAGCCGCGTCTGGTGAAAGCCGACTTCATTGCCCGTGGCAGCCACGGGCCGGCCCCGCCGGCCCGGCCATCGGTGCGTGCGGTCGGCTGATCGTTTTTGCAAACCCACGTGTCAACAAGGGAGGATCTCATGACACGAATGACCAAGTCCGTTCTTCTGGCCTCTGCCGCCGCGTTTCTGTCCACCGGCCTGGCGGCGACGCCGGGTCTGGCGCAGGAAGAGATTCTGTTCTGGTCGACCCAGGCACGCCCGGTGGAAGAAGCGCAGGCCATGCGCGACGACGTGCTGGCCGCCTTCGACGGCGCCGGCGCGGTGAACTATCAGCCGCAGGATCCCGGCCCGTTCCTCACCAGACTTGAGGCGGAATTCGCCACGGACACGGGCACCATCGGCCTGATCGGCGCCTTGCACGGCGACTTTACCGCACTCGGCAACGACAATCTGGTGGACCTCTCCGGCATCGATACGGCCAGCCTGGGCATCAGCGACGCGCTGCTGGAGTTAGGCCGCATGGGGTCGGACGAGCAGCTTTACATGCCGTGGATGCAGGCGACCTACATCATGGCCGCCAACCGCGAGGCTTTGCCCTACCTGCCGGACGGCGCAGACATCAACGCGCTGACCTACGACGAACTGATCGCGTGGGGCCAGGCCATGGAAGAGGCCACCGGCTCGCCCAAGATCGGCATTCCGGCTGGCCCCAGTGGCCTGATCCACCGGTTCTTCCAGGGCTATCTCTACCCGTCCTTCACGGATTCGATGGTGACCGAGTTCCGGTCGGCTGAGGCGGAGTCGATGTGGGAGACCTTCCTGGATCTGTGGGCCGTCACCAGCCCGGCCTCGCCCAACTACAACTTCATGCAAGAACAGCTCTTGACCGGCGAGGTTTGGGTCGCGTTTGACCATACCGCGCGGTTGGCCGAGGCCTTCAACGAGCGGCCGGAGGATTTTGTGGCCTTTCCGGCGCCGGCGGGTCCGACCGGTCGTGGCTTCATGCCCGTGCTGGCCGGTGTCGCCATTCCGCGTACAGCGCCCGACCAGACCGTATCGATGGATCTGACGGAGTTCCTGCTGGAGCCCAACACGCAAATCGCAACCCTGCGGGCGACCAACTTCTTCCCGGTGGTCGATGTTGAGTTGCCGGCCCAGATGCCGGCGTCGGTGCGCGCGTCCAGCGCAGCCATCGCTGCACAATCCGGTTCGCCCGACGCCAATCCGGGCCTGCTGCCCGTCGGCCTCGGCGATCTCGGTGGCCAGTTCAACCAGGTCTACGTCGATACCTTCCAGCGCATCGCTCTGGCCGGTCAGGACATCAGGACGGTGCTGGACGACCAGGCGGACACGCTGCGCTCGATCATGGATGAGGCTGGTGCCCCGTGCTGGGCGCCTGACCCACCATCGGACGGACCGTGCCCGGTCAACTAAGCCCGTGAAAACGCCGGCGGCGCGGAGCCGCCGGCGTCCATCCTGGGGGAAATCCGATGCAAGTAAGGGCGCTGCCATATCTGCTGCTCGCGCCGGCCGCCGTGTTTCTGGTCATCTTCTTCCTGTATCCGGCCGTCGATGTCGCGATCCAGGCCTTCACCAGCGATGGCGAGTGGACCTGGGCGAATTTCGATCAGATGGTCAGCCACTGGAAGTTCAATACGGCTCTGTGGAATACGCTGCTGCTGGCCCTGATCGTTGTCCCGCTGCAACTGGCGCTGTCGCTGTTCATGGCGACGATGGTGACCAAGATGAAGCGGGGGCGGGATCTGATCCTGTACATCTGGACCATACCGCTCGGCATTTCCGATCTGGCGGCCGGCATCATCTGGCTGGCGATTCTTGAGCAGAACGGGTTTCTCAACAGTGCCCTCTATGGCCTCGGCGTAATCGACAGCCCGGCGACCTATCTCAGTTACCAGAACCCGTTCGTGCTGCTGATCGCGGTCGCCATCGCGGAGATTTGGCGCTCGACGGCGATCGTGCTGGTCATCCTGGTCGCCGGCATGGGCCTGATCCCCAAGGAGTACTATGAGGCAGCGGAAGTGTTTGGCGCCGGGCCGTGGAAGCGGTTCGTCAAGATCACCTTGCCGATGATGCGGCCAAGCCTGCAAACGGCGCTGATCCTGCGGACCATCCTTGCGTTCGAGGTGTTCGCCGTGGTCATCGCCCTTGCCGGCGTCCAGATGCCGATTCTGATGGGCGAGGTCTATGAGTGGGAGTTCCGGCTGCGCGAAAGCGGTGTCGCGTCGGCCTACGCGCTGGTCATCCTCGGTATCTCCATCGCCTTCACGATCTTCTTCCTGTGGGTCTTGCGCACACCGAAGGAGGCACGGGTATGACCGCCGCCGACATTGCCGTATCGGCCAAAAAGGTGCGGCCCACAGACCACAGAAGCGCGTCGCGCTGGTTGATGGCGGCCACGATCACCATTCTGTGCCTCTGGGTGCTGGTGCCGATCTATCTGATCCTGGTTAACACTCTGTCGAGCCCGGAGGAGGTCACCAGTTGGCCGCGCCAGTTTTTCCCCTCGTTCGACCTGGGCAGCGTGACGTTCTTCGCCAACTACCAGGGGGTCGCGCGGGCGCTGTTGAACTCGGTGATCGTTGCCGTGATGACCATGATCTTCTCGATCGGTCTGGGCGCGCCGGCGGGCTACGCGCTGGCCCGCTTCGACTTTCCCGGCAAGAACGTGTTCCGCGTCGTCGTGCTGATGACCAGGGCGTTCCCGCTGCCGCTGTTGGCGTTGCCGCTGGCCATCATGTTTATCCAGATCGGGCTGGATGATACGCGCTTCGGTCTGGCCCTTGTGCACACCATGCTGGCAATGCCATTTGCCATCCTGATCACGGCGTCGCTGTTCATGGGCATTCCGTACGAGCTTGAAGAAGCGGCCTGGACGCTGGGCTGCAACCGTTTCACTGCCTTCGTGAAGGTGGTGCTGCCGCTGGTGATGCCGGGCATCGCGGCGTCGGCCGTCTTCGCCTTCGTGATCTCGTGGAACGAGGTCTTCGCCGCGGCGGTGCTGACAATCCAGAACCGGACGCTGACGGCGTTCCTGCTGACCAGCCTGAACGAGGCGCCGCTCGCCCTTAAGTTCGCCGGCGGCGCGGTGCTGGTTCTGCCGGCGCTGTTCTTTCTCTTCGCCGTACGCAAGTACCTGTTCGCCATGTGGGGCATAGCCAACCGCTAGGCCGCACCGTTAGGGAGCAATCATATGGCTGAAATCAAGATAAAAGGTGTTGAGAAGCGCTTCGCCTCGTTCACCGCCCTGCATTCCATCGACCTGACGGTGAAGGATCAGGAATTCCTGGTGCTGCTGGGCGCGTCCGGCTGCGGCAAAACGACCCTGCTGCGTCTGATCGCCGGGCTGGATTTTGCCACCGAGGGCGAGATCCAGATCGGCGGCAAGCGGGTCAATGAGCTGCCGCCGCGCTCGCGCGAGATCGCCATGGTGTTCCAGAACTATGCGGTTTTCCCGCACCTGACCGTCTTTGACAATATCGGCTTCGGCCTGCGCATGAAGAAGATGCCCAGCGACCAGATCCGGCAGAAGGTCACCAAAGCCGCCGAGATGATGCATATCGAGCAGCTTTTGGAGCGCTATTCCGGCCAGCTGTCCGGCGGTCAGCGTCAGCGCGTGGCGGTCGCCCGCGCGTTGGCGATGGAGCCGGAGGTCCTGTTGATGGATGAGCCGCTGTCCAATCTCGATGCCCTGCTGCGGATGGAGATGCGGGCCGAGTTGAAGGGCGTCCTGCAGGAAAGCAAGACCACGACCATCTATGTCACCCATGACCAGGTGGAGGCCATGAGCATGGCCGACCGGATCGCGGTCATGCATGGCGGGCACATCATCCAGGCGGCATCCCCAATCAGTGTCTATCGCGACCCGGCCTCGCGGTTCGTCGGGGGCTTCATCGGCAACCCGCCCATGAACTTCCTGCCGGCCAAGCGGTCCAACGGCCACTGGACGGCGGCGGGCGTGGCCTTCGACGGCCCGTCGGTCGACAAGGAGACGATCGAGTTCGCCATCCGGCCGGAGGATCTCGATCCGTCGGACACCGGTCTGTCCGGCCGGGTCAGGGTCGTCGAACCGCTCGGCGCCCATCAGCTCGTCACCATGGACGTGGACGGCCATTTGTTCCGCGCCGTGCTGGAAAGCGACTTGCCGATCGGTTCCGGTGAGACCATCACCCTGGCGCCGAAGCCGGATCGTATCCGCTGGTTCGATCCTGACTCGGAGAATGCCCTGCAATGAGCGCGGTCGGAGCAGGCGCCAGCCCACCGCCGGATCTGTCCGCGCTGGCCTGGACTATTCTTGAGGACAACGACCGCGGCCAATACTCCGTGCCGACCGGCGGGCTCTATCCCTTTCAATGGAACTGGGACTCGTGCCTGACTGCGCTGGGTCAAGCCCGACGGCACGAGACGCGGGCCTGGACCGAGATCGCCACGCTGATGGAGCATCAATGGCCCGACGGCATGGTCCCCCACATCATCTTCCACCAGCAAGATGACAGCTACTTTCCGGGGCCCGACGTCTGGGGCACGGGCCGGCCGGTGGCAACCTCCGGCATCACCCAGCCGCCGATCGCCGGCTTCGTCATGCGCAGGTTGTATGAACGGGCGCGGGACAAGGCACTGGTCGAGGAACACGCGCGCGCGTTGCTGCCCAAGGTCGCCGCCTGGCATGACTGGTTCTATGCCAACCGGGACCCGGCCGGCACGGGCCTGGTCGCCATCGTGCATCCCTGGGAATCCGGCCGCGACAATTCGATCGATTGGGACGAGGCGCTTGCGCGCGTGCCGGACGAGGGCGTGGCACCCTATGTGCGCAAGGACACGTCCCATGTCGATCATGCCCAGCGTCCGACCAAGGCGGAGTACGACCGCTATCTTTGGCTCGTGCAGCACTTTCGAAGCCTCGGCTGGGACAATGCCAAGATCCATGACGCCTCGCCATTCCAGGTCGTCGATCCGGGACTGAATGCCATTCTCATCCGGTCGGCCGACGATCTTGCCTGGCTTGCCGAAACTCTGGGCGAACCGGCGCTAGCCGACCGGCAGAAAAACCACGCGGAGAAAGGCCGCGCGGCGCTTGAAAGTCTCTGGAGCGACCGCCACGGCCAGTATGTCTGCTTCGACCGCGTAGCGTCCGCCGCAGTCGACAGTGCCGCGATCGGCGGCATCTTGCCCATCTTCGCCGGCATTCCCGATCCGGCGCGGTTCTCGGCCACGGTCACCCGCTTAACTCTGCTGCTGTCTCGGGCGCGCTTTGCCACCGCCAGCCATGACCCGGCCGATCCGCGGTTCGATGGCCTGCGCTATTGGCGCGGCCCGGCCTGGCTGATCGTGAACTATCTGCTGGTCGATGGGCTGATGCGAGCGGGCGAAGGCAATTTGGCCCGGCGGATCATCGACAGCAGTCTGGCGCTGACCAAGGACGGCGACCTGTCAGAGTACTACGACCCGCACACCGGCCAGGGCCTCGGCGGCGGCCATTTCTCTTGGACCGCCGCGATGGTGCTGGAGTTCCTGGATCTGCAAGAACGTTGAAATGCATCGACGGGGTGCGCGGGGCAAACGTTCGGACCCGTCCAACCGCGACGGATTTCTGAGTGGCGCGTACGGCCTATTCGACTAGTATGCCGCGCCAACAGCGACAGGTTCCAGGCAAGGGTTCAAGCGCATGGCGGATCGGGTATCGAACGTAACCATTGTCGGCGGCGGTACGGCAGGCTGGCTGACGGCCTGCATCGTCCACACCTTCCTTAATCGCCGTTCCGATCAGCGGCCGGTGAAGGTAACGCTCATCGAATCGCCAAACACACCGACCATCGGCGTCGGCGAGGCCACCGTGCCCGGCATGGTCCGGCTGTTGAGCCAGCTCAAGATCGACGAGTCCCGGTTCTTCCGCGAATGCAACAGCTCGTTCAAGCTGGGCGTTCGCTTCCAGGATTGGAACCGCTCGAAGAAGGGCACGCCGCAGAGCTTCGTGCACCCGTTCCAGGCTGCGCCCTACATCGACGGCTTTCCAGTCGCCTATTATTACCACGCCTTTGCCAAGGGTGACTTCGTCGACGCCACCCTGCCGCAGATGACGGCGATCGACAATCTGAAGGCGCCGCGCGAGATGGGCGCGAAAGACTATGAATCGAGCATGTCCTACGCCTATCACCTCGACGCCGGAAAGTTTGCCGGCTTCCTGCGCGATGTGTGCGTCGAGCGTGGCGTGGAGCATATTCTGGACGATCTGCAGGACGTCGAGATCGGCGAGGATGGCCGCATCACGTCCCTGCAGTTCGAGCGCACCGGGCGGCGCGAGGTCGAACTCGTTATCGATTGCACCGGCTTCCGCGGCGTGATCATGCGCCAGGCCTTGAAGGAGCCCAGGACGTCCTGGACCAATCATCTGCTGAACGATCGCGCCTTGGCCGTGCAGATCGACCATGACGACCAGACCCATCTGGAACCGTTCACGCGCTCAACGGCGCTCAGCGCCGGTTGGGTCTGGAACGTGCCGCTCTACCACCGGATCGGTACCGGCTACGTCTACTCCAGCGCCTTCAAGACCGAAGACCAGGCGATGGAGGAGTTTCTGGCCCATCTCGGCCCGCGCGCCCAGGGCAAGACGCCGCGCGGCATCAAGATGGAAGTCGGGCGGACGGAGCGCAGTTGGGTCGGCAACTGCATCGCCATCGGGCTGTCGGGCGGGTTTATCGAGCCTTTGGAATCGACTGCGATCTATCTGATCGAAATGGCGGCCCGCTGGGTCGTCGATCTGTTCCCCGACGCCGGCATCTCCGAACCCCTGGCGCGCCGCTACAACCAGCGGATGGAGCGGCTGTACGCCGAGGTGCGCGACTTCGTCATGCTGCACTATCTGCTGTCCAACCGGACCGGCGACTATTGGGAGGCGGCGCGCAACGAGGTCGACGTGTCGGATTGGCTGAAGAACAATCTGGACATCTGGCAGTACACCTTGCCCTACGCCCTCGACGTGGCGGGCAACAGCCTGTTTAACGAGTGGAACTTCATCTTCGTGCTGATGGGCAAGCGGTTCTACGCCGATCGCGAACTGTCGATGGACAGCCTGCTACAGCAAGACCGCTGGCGCGAATACAGTGCGACGATCGACAGGAAAAAACAGGCCGTCCTGACCAAGCTGCCGACCCATTACGAGCTCTTGGCGAAGGTTCACGGCGACCTGGCCGAAAAGCCCCAGCAAACCGCCAAGGGCGAGGGTGCCGACGAACTGCTCTCGGCCTTTCTTTCTGCGCAGCCATCGTTCACCGGATCAACCACGGCGGCTGTAACCCCCACCGGTTTCGACCCCAGCCGGTTCAAGCGGGGGCCCACAGTCAAGCACTAAGCGGCCTGTTACTCAGCCGCGTCGTGTCTTGGCAGCGGTTCGCGCGTCTGGGCTTGGTCCAGCAGGCGCTGCTCGGCCTCTGCCATGTAGTCGCGGGTCTGCGGCACGGCGGATCGGTCGCGGGTTAGTTGCATTTGGAAGACCTCCCCGGCCTCCAGCCGGAAGTTCAACTCGCAGATCACGAGATAGAACTCCCACATCCGGCAAAATCGTTCGTCCAGCAGCGCGACGACGCGGTCCCGGTTGGCCATGAAACGATGCCGCCAATGGCGCAACGTCTCGGCATAATGCAGGCGCCAGATCTCAATATCCGTGACCCACAGCTCGGTGCGCTCGACCGAGGCCATCGTCTCGGACAGCGCCGGGGTATAGCCGCCAGGGAAGATATACTTGCGCAGCCAGGCGTTCGTGCCGCCGGGTGGGTCGCAGCGGCCGATGGAATGCAACAGCGCGACGCCATCGTCGGTCAGCAGCTCCTGCACTTTGGCGAAGAAGGTATCGTAGTGGGCCACGCCGACATGTTCGAACATGCCGACGGAGACGATGCGGTCGAAGGGTCCGGTGACCGCGCGATAGTCCATCGCCTCGATACGTACGCGATCGTCCAGGCCGCGCTCGGCGACCCGCTGGCGCGCCAGATTGAGCTGCTCGTTCGACAAGGTGATGCCGAGGACCTCGACGCCGGTCAGCTCCGCCAAGGTCATCGCCATGCCGCCCCAGCCGCAGCCAATATCCAGCACCCGCTGCCCGGGCTTAAGGTCAAGCTTCGAGGCGATGTGCAGCTTCTTTTGAAGCTGGGCCTGTTCCAGCGTGTCGTCCGGCGATCGGAAATAGGCGCAGGAATACTGCATGTCCTCGTCCAGGAACATGCGGTAAAGCTCGTTCGACATGTCGTAATGATGGGCCACATTGGCCTTCGCACGGCGCATCGAATTGTGCTGATGGACGCGGCGCAGCAGCTTGTTCGCCTGCATCAGCACCGACTGCCAGCCGCTAAGGCGCAGGTTGCTGCGATTGCTCATCAGCAACTCCAGCACCTCGTAGAGGCTGCAATCGACCGGCTGCAACGTGCCGTCCATCACGGCCTCGCCGACGGCCAACTCCGGGTTCAACGCCAGGCGGCGATGAAGCACCGGATCGGTGATCTTGAAGGCGGCAGCAGGGCCAGGCCGGCCCTGAAAGACGTGCGTCTGGCCGTCCGCGTCGGTCACGGTCAGGGTGCCGACACGGATTACGGTCTTCAGCAATCGCGACAGCAGCTTCATGGTTCTTGTCTCGACCGTTTCCTTTCAAGCGCGAGTCGGGATGTAAATGATGCCGCGTCGTTGAGAAAAACGAAAGCAAAACGCTTGCCCGTCCAAAAAGCCGTCTGGCTAGTGGTTCGACAAATCAGTTGCCTCACGCCGGCAAATCCGCATATTAGGGCGCCAGTAGACGTGCTGTGGCGCGTCCCAGCGAAGAGAAAGCCGCTCCAGAATGGGTCGTGCACGCCAGATGACGAAGCTGATTATCGGCCGGCCGGGGATCGCCCGGGCCGACGCCGGCCTGCTTCTTCTCGGCCTCGACCTGCGACTTAGCCGCCCCCGGGCGCGCTGACCACCGGCCCACGCCTGACACATCGAGACAGCCTGGGTCGGATCGCCCCGGGGGATTATGGTGACTGACAACGCGTCGGCGATTTCGCCTGCGCCCGTCAGAAACAATGTCTCGCCAATCAGGCTTGAAGGACGCCCGTGATGAGTATCGACAAAGACCATATCAGGATATTCGACACCACCTTGCGCGACGGCGAGCAGTCGCCTGGCGCCTCGATGAACCTCGAGGAAAAGGTGGCCATCGCCAAACTGCTGGAAGAGATGGGCGTCGACATCATCGAGGCCGGCTTCCCGATCGCGTCGAACGGCGATTTCGAGGCGGTTCAGCACATCGCGCGCACGGTGAAGACCTCCGTCGTGGCCGGCTTGGCCCGTGCGGCACAGCGGGATATCGACCGCGCGGCGGAGGCGTTGCGGGACGCCGAACGGCCGCGCATCCACACCTTCATCTCCACCAGCCCCCTGCACATGAAGCACAAGCTGCAGATGGAGCCGACGGAGGTGCTGGACGCGATCACCGACAGTGTCAGCCGGGCGCGCAACTACACCGACGATGTCGAATGGAGCCCGGAAGACGGCAGCCGGACCGAGCCGGACTTTCTCTGCCGCGCCGTGGAACTGGCCATCCGCGCTGGCGCCACGACCATCAACATCCCCGACACGGTCGGCTATGCCACGCCGGAGGATTATGCCGGCATCTTCCGCATGGTCCGTGAACGGGTGCCGGGGGCCGAGGATGTCATCTTCTCGGCGCACACCCACAACGATCTCGGTTTGGCCGTTGCCAATGCGCTGGCCGCCGTGAACGCTGGCGTGCGTCAGATCGAATGCACGATCAACGGCATCGGTGAGCGGGCCGGCAACGCCTCGTTGGAAGAGGTCGTCATGGCCGTGCGCACGCGGCCCGACGCCTACCCCTACATGCACAAGATCCAGACCGAGCTGATCATGCGGGCTTCGCGCCTGCTGGCCAGCACGATCGGCTTTCAAGTGCAGCCGAACAAGGCCATCGTCGGTGCCAACGCCTTTGCGCACGAGGCCGGAATTCATCAGGACGGCATGCTTAAACATGCCGGTACCTACGAGATCATGACGCCGGAATCGGTTGGGCTGGTGCGATCGACCCTGGTCATGGGCAAGCATTCCGGGCGCAACGCCTTCCGCAGCAAGCTCGTCGAGCTGGGCTTCGATGACATCGGCGACAACGCATTCCAGGATGCCTTCCAGCGGTTCAAGGCCTTGGCCGACCACAAGAAGGACATCTTCGACGAGGACATCATTGCCCTGGTCGATGACCAGTTGGCCACGGCGAACGAGCGCATCAAGTTCGTCTCTCTGGGTGTTATGGCCGGGTCGATCGGCAAGCAATCGGCGCAGATCGTGCTGGAGATCGACGGCGAGACGAAATGGTCGCAGACCGGCGGTTCCGGCCCGGTGGATGCGATCTTCAACGCGATTACCGAACTGGTGCCCCACCAGGCCAACCTGCAGCTCTATCAGGTGCACGCGGTGACCGGCGGTACCGACGCCCAGGCCGAGGTGACGGTGCGGCTTGAGGAGGATGGCAAGAGCGTGAACGGGCTGGGTGCGGATCACGACACGCTGGTCGCCTCGGCGCGGGCCTACATCCATGCCCTGAACAAGCTGATGGTCAAGCGCCAGAAATCCGCGCCGCCCGAGGTCGATACTCAGCTCACCGCTTGAGTTTCCGACAGGTGGCTGGTTAATGGGGCCGGAGGTCGCAAGACCTTCGGCCCCTGATTCTTGAAGACATAGGCTTCTCCGCGCTTGTGGCGGAGTGACCCGGCCGTTGATCGCGCCTGCTCGAGGCCGGCTTGGAGTTCGCGATGCGACAACCCTTGAGTGTCCGAATGCTGGCGGCGGGGGCGGTCGGAAACGCGCTGGAATGGTACGATTTTGCGATCTACGCCTTTTTCGCGCCGATCATCGCGCGCCAGTTCTTTCCGACGGACGATCCGGTCAACGCCATTCTGGCGACGTTTGGGGTTCTGGCGGCCGGCTATTTCATGCGCCCGCTGGGCGGCGTTCTGATCGGCCATGTCGGCGACCGGGCGGGCAGGCGGGTGGCGCTGATGCTCTCCATCGCCCTGATGGCGATACCGACCAGCCTGATCGCGGTCCTGCCCAGCTTCGAGACGATCGGCATCGCCGCGCCGATCATCCTGACGGTTCTCCGCTTGCTGCAGGGCCTTTCGGTCGGCGGCGAATACATGGGGTCCGTCGTTTTCATTGCCGAACGGTCGCCTCGGCGCTGGCGCGGCATGGCCGCCAGCGTCTGCTCCACCAGCGGCACGGTCGGGATTCTGATCGCGTCTGCGGTCGCGGCCCTGCTGCAAGCCGTGGTGACGGAGGAAGTGCTTAACGAGTGGGCCTGGCGCTTGCCGTTTCTCGCCGGCCTCCTGCTTGGCTTCATCGGCTTCATGCTGCGCCGACACATGGCGGATGTCGGCAAGGCGGTGGGCGGCAGCTATGAACCGCCCCGGCTGCCAATTCTGAACGTTGTTCGCGACCATTTCCCGACGGTGCTGCGTGCGTTCGGGATTACCGCATTGATTAGTGCCGGCTTCTACATCGTGTTCGTTTATCTCACGACCTATCTGACCGAGGTTGTGGGCACGGATCGCGGCGTGGCGCTGGACATGAATACGGCCGCCATGGTGCTGGTGGTCATCGTCATGCCGGCCTTCGGCTGGTTGACCGACCGGATTGGCAGAAAGCCGGTCATGATCACCTCGGCGGTGCTGTTTCTTCTTCTGTCCTACCCGCTGTTCGTCATGCTCCACAGCGGCAACCTGGTCTGGGAGATTGTCGGCGACCTGATCTTCGCCGTGCTGGTTGGGGCGGGTCTGGGTCCGCTGCCGGCGCTGATGACCGAACTTTACCCGCGCGAGGTGCGCTACAGCGCCACGGCCTTTTCGTACAATCTGCCGGTCGCCATCTTCGGCGGCACGGCGCCCCTGATCGCGACCTTTCTCGTGACCGAAACGGGCAATGACTACGGCCCCGCCTTTTACCTGATGGCCCTGTCGGCCGTCGGCCTCGTCGCGCTCATACTCACGCCCGAGACCAAAGATCGTGAGCTCAACTGACTAAGGGCCTGTTTCGAAACAGGTTCTAAGGGTCGACCCAAACCGGCGTCGGGCAGGCGGGCCTGCGGTCGTCGGTCGGCGTTCCGTCCGGGCAGACGCGGTTGCAGCGACTGCTGTCCTCGCAATAGTTCGACAGCATGTTGCCCGCCAGATCGACCGTGAAATCCTCGATCTCGGTCCGGCTGCACGCCGCTGCGGTCATCAGTGCTGCGATCGCGAACACTCTAATCATTGCCCGCGTCCTCGGGCTCGTAGGCCAAAAGGTCGCCGGGCTGGCAACCCAACGCCTGGCAAATCTGCTCCAGCGTCTGGAACCGCACACCCTTGACCTTGCCGGATTTCAGCAGCGACAGGTTCTGTTCGGTGATGCCGATCCGCGCGGCCAGCTCCTTGGACCGCATCTTGCGGCGGGCCAGCATGACATCCAGGGTCACGATGATGGCCATGATAAGCGGCCCTAGACGAACTGGGCGTTTTCGTCGGCGACGCGGCTGGCCTCGCCCATCACCCAGGCGATGACCAGGATCAGCAGTCCAAACAGGAGAGTACCGAGCATGTTCGAATCGAGCGTGATCGCCAGCATGCGTTGCCCGGGTGGGTTGTGCCAGCTGACGATGACACTGAGCGCAGCGCCGATAACGGGCTGCAGCAGGCCGGAGATGATCTGGGTCCAGGCGAACATTTTCAGGCACCGGCTGTTGGCGACCGTGAAAACCTTGCCGGCCCGGTAGAGGCCGAACAATCGTTGCAGCCAATAAAGACCGTAAACGCCCAGCCCGATAGGGATCATGGCGACCACCAGCGCCAGTATCCGCGCCGGCAACGGTACCGCGTCGATCGTGGTGATGCCCGCGCGCACGCCCAGGAAGCCGGTAACGTCGCTCGTCCAAAACTCGATCAGGACCAGGGCGGGCAGAGCGACCATCCCGATGGCGCAAGCGATTCTCAGGATGCCAGCCAATCGGGCGACGCGGGCGAGAGCGGACATGGTGACCTCTTGTTCTGCGACCATGGTTGGTGTGTGGGGCAAGGCGGCCCTGTGGCGACGGTGGATCGGCGCTTGGGCGAAATCTGCAAGCCACGCGATCATTGTTGAAGCTGACCCGACATCCAGTCGGCGACGGAGTCGAGCACACGGCCCATCTGAGAGGTGCCGGACGTGTCGACCATCTGGTGATCGAGCCCTTGCAGTTCCCAGTAGGTTAGGCGGTCGTCGCCGGCGGCGGCAAACGCATCGCGCGTCGCACGGGCCGAGGCGACGGGGGACGATTCGTCCAACGTGCCGTGCACGAGCAGAACCGGCGCCGATGCGGCCAAGAGATCGTCGACGGGCCGGTGATCCATGATGTCCGCCCACCAGCGAAACGAGTTGCCGCTCATGACTTCAAGACTGTCGGGCTCCTGCCTGATGCGATCAAACTGCTCCTGGATCGTCGCCGCGACAGGCGGCGGCACGACCTCGGGAATGGTCTCGGCAAGCGTCAGGCCGGCCCCGGCCGAAAACACGACGATGGCGTCGGTCTCGGGCAGTCTGGCGCCCAACATGGCGACCACGGGGCCGCCAGACGACCCGCCGAACAGGGCCAGGTCTCCGTTCCAGATCCCTTCGGCGTGCAGTTCCGCCAAGACCTGTTCGGCGTCGTCCACCCGCTGGGAGATCGTATTGTTGGCATAGTACGCCGCCGAACAGTCCTCAATGGGATCGGCCGGCGCGTTCCCTGGTTCAACGCCGTACTTCTCGATCGTCAGAACCAGCAGGTCGGCAAACGTTGATGCCAGCAGTTCGATGTTCGGGTTGGTAATCGTCGACGCACAGCCGGAACCCTGTGCGACAAGCACCAAGCCTGCTGGGCGGTCGCCGGGCACATTGTCGAGGTGCCAGTTGATCGTACTGCCATCGGCGCGAACACTGGTGCCCGAGATGCCATCGTCGGAGGCCATGTGAAGAACGGACACTGCTGTATCGGCGACCGGCACGCTCAAAGGGCCGGCATAGGCGGGTTGAAAGGCGAGCAGGAGCGCAATGGTTGCAGTGGGAATGGATGTCATGTCGCACTCAGATCAAGGTGTTGATATCAGGCCAAGAGTGGAAGCGCTGAGTTCGGGCAAGGGTGAGATAGCTCAGTGCATCTCCATTCGCAATGATTAATTAATGTAAAACAGCAATTTTTTTGAGTGTTGCGTTCATCGGGGAGCCTTCAAGCCCGGTTCTCGGAGGCATTGCGAGCGGCGAGCGCAATACGGTTGGAACGGGCGGGATGCCTGCAGAAGCCGGCAAGCTGGATACCCGCAACGTTGTCGCGCTCCGCGCCCGACATGGTGCCCATTACGGCCTTGAGGTGGGGTAGGCATTGCTCTATTCATCGCCCTTCGGCGGCCCCGCAAAGATCACGGATTTTCAAACCGCCTTTCCCGTTCCCAGGCGGCAGCGCGACATGTTCTCTAACCTGTTTGGTTTTCTGTCGGCCGACATGGCCATCGATCTCGGCACCGCGAACACGCTGGTCTATGTCAAGGGCCGCGGGATCGTGCTGAACGAGCCCTCGGTGGTCGCCATCGCCAGCTTGCGCGGCAAGCGGCAGGTCTTGGCGGTGGGCGACGAGGCCAAACAGATGCTGGGCCGCACGCCCGGCAACATCCAGGCCATTCGACCGCTGCGCGACGGCGTCATCGCCGACTTCGACGTCGCGGAGGAGATGATCAAGCACTTCATCCGCAAGGTGCACAACCGGCGTTCCTTCGCCAGCCCGCAGGTGATCATCTGCGTGCCCTCCGGCTCCACGGCGGTCGAACGCCGCGCCATCCAGGAATCGGCCGAGAGCGCCGGCGCCCGTCGCGTCTTTCTGATCGAAGAGCCGATGGCCGCCGCCATCGGGGCGCAGTTGCCGGTCACGGAGCCGACCGGGTCCATGGTCGTCGACATCGGCGGCGGCACGACCGAGGTCGCGGTGCTCTCGCTCGGCGGCATCGTCTATTCCCGCTCCATCCGGGTCGGCGGTGACAAGATGGACGAGGCCATCATCGGCTATATCCGCCGCAACTTTAACTTGCTGGTCGGCGAAAGCTCGGCCGAACGCATCAAAAAGGAGGTCGGCTCCGCCTACCCGCCGGAGGATGGCGAGGGAAGGGTCCTGGAGATCAAGGGCCGCGACCTGATGAACGGCGTGCCGAAGGAGTTGATCATCACCGAAGCCCAGATCGCCGAAAGCCTGGCGGAGCCCTGTGGCGCGATCGTGGAATCGGTGAAGGTGGCCTTGGAACACACCGCACCGGAACTGGCCGCCGACATTGTCGACAAGGGCATCGTGATGACCGGCGGCGGCGCGCTGCTCGGAAATCTCGACTATGTGTTGCGGCACGCCACGGGCCTGCCGGTGTCGATCGCCGACGACCCGCTGTCCTGTGTCGCCTTGGGCACCGGCCGAGCGCTGGAAGAGATGAAAACGCTGCGAAACGTCCTGATTAACATGTACTAAACCACCGCGTGTGGTAGCTTGTCGGAGGTCGGCGGCCACAGTCTGGATTCGGGGCGCAAACCGGCTGTGATGGTGACCCTGGGCGCAGGCAGGACAACGGGTGAAGGCGCGGACAAGATCCACGGTTCGACTGATAGCGCTCAAATCGTGGGCGCATCGCTTCTCCTTTGCGCTTCTTCTCTTGGCCGCCGTCGGTCTTATGATGTTGACCAAGATCGACACCTTGGTGGTCGAGGATGTCCGGGCCCGGGTGACGGACGCGGTGTCGCCGGTCCTGAACGCGGTCTCGCGGCCCGCCGCGACAGTAGCGACCGTCGTTGAGGATGTTCGCCAGTTGTCAGACCTGCGGGCCGAGAACGCTCGTCTTGAGGCTGAAAACCGCACATTGCTGCAGTATCAGGAGATCGCCTTCCGGCTTGAGGCGGAGAATCTCAGCCTAAGGGCCCTGACGAACTATCGGCCGGATTATCGCCACCGGTTCCTGACCGCCCGGGTCATCGCCGACGGTGCCGGCGCGTTCGTACGCAGCCTGGCCCTGAATGTCGGCACGGCGGACGGTATTGAGAGCGGTCAGGCGGTCCTTGGCGGCAATGGCCTGGCGGGCCGCGTCGTACAGGCCGGCGAGCGCACGGCCCGTGTCCTGCTGATCACCGACTTCAACGCCCGCATCCCGGTTTTGCTGGAACGCTCGCGCGATCGCGCGATGCTGGTTGGCGACAATACGGACCGCCCGCATCTGACCTATCTCGGCGAAGAGGCCTCCATCGCCGTCGGCGACCGGGTCGTCACCTCGGGACATGGCGGCATGTTTCCGCCGGGCCTGCCGGTCGGCACTGTGGTGGGCCTCGACAATGGTTTGATCCGGATCCAGCCCTTTGAGCGGCTGGATCGGTTGGAGTTCGTCCGGGTCGTCGGCTTCGAAACGGTCGACGAGACGGCCAGCATGCAGCGTGGGCTTGGCGGTCTGTCGTTCGAAGCCATGGGGGCGGTCGGTGTCGAGGAAGCGCCGGACCCGGCCGTGATCGAGGCGCTGACCCGGTTCATCAGCTTTGGCGGCACACCGGCGGCGGCGCCATGACCCCGTCGTTGCTGCAGAGACTCGATCGCGGCCTGCGCAGCGCCGTGCCGGGCCTGTCGACGCTGGTGTTCGCACTGCTGGGCGTGGTTCCGCTGAATTTGCCGGTGTTTGGGCCGATCTCACCGCTTCTGGCGCTGATCCCGATCTACTACTGGGCGGTCCATCGGCCCGATCTGATGACGTTCAGCCTCGCCTTCGCAATCGGTCTTGTCCATGACGCGCTGGCGGGCGCTCCGCTGGGTGTGCATTCGCTGGTTTACCTCCTGTGCTACTGGGCCGCGTTCTCGCAACGGCAGTTCCTAGCGGGAAAAGGCTTCTTCGTGCTGTGGTGGGGCATGTTGCTGATCGCGGCATTGGGGGTCGGGTTGGAATGGCTGGTGTTCTCGGTCTTCTATGCCCGGCTGATGCCTGTCGAACCGCTGGCCTTCAGGGCCTTGCTGACGACGGCCCTGTTCCCGCTGGTCGGCGGCCTGATGATCCAGATCCATCGGCTGATGCTGTTCCAGCCGCGTAGCTGGCGGGCTTGAGGGACCGGCATATGGATCGCGATACCGACCGCCAACGCAGCCTGACCCGCCGGACCTTGGTGCTGGGCGGCCTGCAGGTGGGGCTGTTCGGCGTGTTGGGGGCCCGGCTCTACGAGTTGCAAGTTACAGAGGCGGAGCGCTACGCGCGCCTGGCCGACGACAACCGCATAAATGTCCAGCTGATCGCGCCATCGCGCGGCCGCATTGTCGACCGGTTTGGCCAGGACCTGGCGGTCAACGATCAGGACTTCCGGCTGTTGGTGGTCGCCGAGCAGGCCGGCGACGTCGAGGCGGTGCTGGATCGGTTGTCAGCCGTTCTGCCGCTGGAGGATGACGAGATAGAGCGCGTGTTGCGCGACGTTTCCAGCCGTCGCTCGTTCGTTCCGGTGACCGTGCGCGAGAACCTGTCCTACGGGCAGGTGGCCGAAATTGAGGTCAACGCGCCGGACCTGCCGGGTCTCAGCATCGATGTCGGCGAACTCCGTCGCTACCCGCATGCTCGGCTCACCACCCACGTCGTCGGCTATGTCGGTGCCGTGTCGGAAGAGGAGTTGACCGGAGATCCGGTTCTGGCGTTGCCCGGCTTCCGAATCGGCAAGTCGGGGGTCGAACGCGAGCACGATCTCACCTTGCGCGGCCAGGCCGGCGCCCGTCAGGTCGAGGTCAACGCCATTGGCCGCATCATCCGCGAACTGTCGCGCGAGGAGGGTCAGCCCGGTGAGGATGTGCAACTGACCCTCGATCTTGACCTGCAGCGCTACGTCCAGGAACGGCTTAGCACCGAGATCAGCGCCGCGGCGACTGTCATCGACACCGAGACCGGCGAGATCCTCGCGCTCGCTTCTCATCCTGGCTATGACGGCAATTTGTTCACCAACGGCATCGACCATGCCAATTGGCAGCGGCTGCTGAACGACCCGCACACGCCGCTCGTCAACAAGGCCATTGCCGGACAATATGCGCCCGGCTCCACCTTCAAGATGGTCGTGGCGCTGGCCGGCTTGGAGGACGGCGTGATCGATCCGACCGAGCGGATCTTCTGCCCGGGCCATATGGACTTCGGCAATCACCGTTTTCACTGCTGGCGGCGCGGCGGCCATGGCAGCCTGGCCATGATCGAGTCCATCGCACAGTCCTGTGACGTCTATTACTACGAGCTGGCGCGGCGGGTCGGCATGGACCGTATTTCTCACTTCGCCAACCGTCTCGGGCTGGGCATCAATTTGCCGCTCGACATGCCGGGCCAGCGCGCGGGCCTGGTGCCGACCCGGGCCTGGAAGGAGGCGACGCGGGGCGAGAGCTGGCTTCAGGGCGAGACCCTGATCGCCGGCATTGGCCAGGGCTACGTTTTGACGACGCCGTTGCAACTGGCGGTTATGACGGCCCGGTTGGCCAACGGTGGCCGCGAGGTCACGCCCCATCTCACGCTGCGGGTCGGTGGGCCGGACGCGCCGCTGGTCGACCCTCCGGCGGAGCCGCTGGGCTTCGCCGAGGAGAACATGGCGGTGGTGCGCGAGGCCATGATCGCCGTGACCTCGGGCCGAACCGGCACGGCACGCCGGTCCCAGATCGACGAACCCGGCTTCGAAATGGCCGGCAAGACCGGAACCAGCCAGGTTCGGCGCATCACGGCGGCGGAACGCGCAGCTGGTATCACCCGAAACCAGGATCTGCCCTGGGTCCGGCGCGACCACGCCCTGTTCGTCGGCTACGCGCCAATCGCCTCACCGCGCTATGCCTGTTCGGTCGTCGTCGAACATGGCGGCGGCGGCAGTGCCGTGGCCGCACCGATCGCCAGTGATATCCTGCGCGAAACCCAGCGGCGCGGGCCGGCGCGGCCGTTGATCCAGGCCAGCGATCTGGCGGACGGTCTGGACGGCCAGGACGGATGAGCGCGGGGTTCGACAGCGCCGGCCTTGGCGGCACTCTGGCCAACGAACAGAAACTGTCGCTGGGCGACAAGCTGTTGCGGCTGAACTGGCTGGTGGCCTTGCTGATCTGCGTCTTGGGCGCGATCGGTTGCGCCATGCTCTATTCGGCCGGCGATGGTGGATGGGACCCGTGGGCGCGCCGCCAGCTTGTCCGGTTTGCCGGCGGTTTTGTCGTCATGCTGGTGATCGCGCTGATCAGCATTCGGGTCTGGATGCGGCTTGCCTATGTCATCTATTTTGCCTCCTTCGCCCTCCTGGTTGCGGTCGAAGTCATGGGCCAGGTCGGCATGGGCGCGCAGCGTTGGATCAATCTGGGCTTCATGCAGTTGCAGCCATCGGAGCTGATGAAGGTGGCCACCGTGCTGGCGCTCGCCCGCTACTTCCATGGTACCAGCTTGGAGGAAATCGGCCGCCTGACGCGGCTGATCCTGCCATTGGCCCTGGTTCTCGCGCCGACCGCGCTTGTGCTGCAACAGCCGGATCTGGGCACGGCCCTGATGTTGATGATGGTCGCCGGGGCCATCTTCTTCGTCGCCGGCGTGCGCTTGTGGAAGTTCGCCATCGTGATTGCCGGCGGCCTGGCCGCGATCCCGGTCGCCTGGCAGTTCCTGCATGGCTATCAGCGCGAACGGATCCTGACCTTTCTGGACCCGTCGCGCGATCCGCTCGGCGCCGGCTATCACATCACCCAGTCGACCATCGCGCTGGGCTCGGGTGGCCTGTTTGGCCGCGGCTTCGGGCAGGGCACGCAAAGCCATCTCAACTTCCTGCCCGAACGCCAGACCGATTTCATCTTCACCATGCTGGCGGAGGAGTTCGGGCTGATCGGCGGCCTGACCCTGATCGGCCTGTTCGGCCTCCTAATCGCGGCCGGCATCATCATCGGCCTGCGCAGCCACAGCCAGTTCGGCCGGTTGCTGGCGATCGGCCTGGCAACCAACCTCTTCCTTTATGTCTTCATCAACATCGCCATGGTCACCGGGCGCATCCCGGTCGTCGGCGTGCCCTTGCCGCTGATCTCCTACGGCGGCACCGCCATGCTGACGGTGATGGTTTCCGTGGGCCTGATCCTGTCCGTCTCGATCCACCGCGACCAGCGCATCTCCCGCCATACGCTCGACGGAGAGATCTAAGGGCGAGGCCTGTCCAGGAGCGGAGCTGGACTTGCGGCCCCCCGACCGCTTTGCTATAAGCCGCCCCTCTCTGGTCAGGGCGCATAGCTCAGTTGGTAGAGCAGCTGACTCTTAATCAGCGGGTCGTGGGTTCGAGCCCCTCTGCGCCTACCAGGGATTTCAAGGGTTTAGATCAGAATTCGTCCGCAGACAGTGCTGCCCTATTCCCTCCAGAAATCCCGTGGATCGGTTTCGATGATTACTTCAGGTCGATCAAGCAAGTACCGCGCAGCTTTGTCAACATGACCATTGCGCACTCATGAGAAATGCCAACGGGCCCCGAACGCGACCAGCCTACTTCCGCACGTTTCGTTCTTATCCAGTAGCCTCTGGGTCGTCGCATATCCATTCGACCCCCGAGCGCGGAGCGTTTTGCGCTATCCAATCCTTTGTTGGCCACTCGGGTAGATCCTCTATGCGCCCGCCGACAATCTTGTGAGGCGTTGCCTTCTCGATCATGGCAATCGCGGCACGCGCTTCAGACACCAACTTCGTTCGCACGTCTGAAGGTCTGTCGTCCCCACGTTCGAATGATTTCCGAAACCAGTTTCTAAACTTCTCATCAGGCATCACTTCGAGCTGTTGCACCGCTTGCCGTGACGCATCAAGGAACGGCTTAAAGGCAATCTGCACATAGTTTGACGGGACAGGTGTTTGTTGAAGCGGCTGGATTATGGTGAGGGCCATGTCACCGAGCCGCTGCTGAAAGCCCGACGAGAATGCTCGCGTCCATCCAGTGCGTTCGTCCCAGCCAAACTGCTTGCTGTTTGACTGTCGTACCAAGCCATCACAAGGGGACAGAATCTTAGCGCCGTAACCTGAGTTACAAACGAGGTCTCCGGACTGAACCCAATCGCCGGTGTTCACCGCCGGACCTGGGCTGTCGTTCCACATACGACGATGGTGTCCATGCCTTACCCCATGCATCACATAGACTAGGAGACTTGGAGCATTGGGAATGATGATGGACTCACTCTGCAGATCATTCTCGTCGAGCCGGTCGTGCCAGGAGCCGGCGGCCAACGAGCTTGTGTGATTCTCGATCAGCTTTCTGAGGCCACGAGCGTTTAGCAGATTTGGCGCATCGTAAGATCTGCCGCCGGCATCGAGGACTATCGATCCATATCCGAACAATGAAAACAGGCCGTGAGGCGTTAGGTTAGGTCGAATGTCCTCCAACGGAATAGAGTAGCGTGTCGTTCCCCACGTTCGAAAAACCAGTGTCTTATCGTTCACCTGGACGTAGCACCATGGGTTAGGCAGCAACGGCAACAGAGCCTTCTGGTAGAATCGCAATTGCCACATCTCCTTGAGCCCAAGTACAACACGGCTCAGTATGCCGAAAACCGGTAAGTCGGAACATCCTCTTGGTTGGCTTTCTTGTGTAGTCGAGGCTCCTCAACTTGAGTTCGTGACCTAGTGCTAGGTCACTAACTCCCCAGTTCCTGCCACGCCCCTCTCACGGCCTGTCTCGCCCGCCTCATCGTTTCAGGTTTTCCGCATTGCATCACCCAGCGCGGTTAGGCCTTTTTCGGGATGGGTGGCAACGCGGTTTGTCACGAGCAGCTGGCGGACGGTGCTAAACGAGCACGGGCACGTCTAGGCCTGGTCGGCGGAGATGGTCGGGAGGACGTTGCCCCCTTGTCATCAAGAGAGAGTTGGATCAGAAGGAGGGGGCGGCCTCAAAATGCCATCCCCCTCCAACCGTTCATCGCGCGTTTTGGCAGCGATTACTGCATGTCCAGCCTGTCGCGCAGGTCGTCGGCCAATGTCGAGATCGTGCCTTCCACGTCCGCGCCCTCGGTCACTTCGACCAGGGCCGCGGCGATCAGGTCGGTGACGGCGACGCCCTCGGCGCCCGGATAGGCGTACCAGGGGCCGGCATACTGGGCGACCTGGGAATGGGCGACGCGGGCGTTCTCGTTCGCGGCGTAATAGGCGCCGAGATAGGCCTCGTCGTCCAGCACGATGGAATTCGCCGGGGCGTAGCCGGTGTTTTCCACGATGATGCGCTGGCCTTCCGGTCCGGTCACAAAGGCGATGTAGTCCCAAGCGGCCTGCTGCCGCTCCGCGTCGTCGGTCAGCAGCACGATGCCGGAGCCGCCGGTTGGGAAATAGACGGTGGAGGGGTCGTCGGCAACCACCGGCAGGGCGCGGACGGTCACGTCGAAACCATCACCGGCGCCTTCGACGAAGCGCGTCAGCAACGAGGAGCTTTCGAACATGATGCCCAGCGTGCCGGCCGGGAAGGCCTGGCGGGCATCGTCCTGCGACATGGAGGACATGCCGCCTTCCGACGCGAACCGTTGGTACAGGGCCGCGGCGGACAGGCCCGCTTCGTCGTCAAAGGTGATGTCGCTCTCGTCCGCCGTCATCGGACGGCCGCCATGGGAGCCGAGCAGGGACTGGAAACGCCAGTCGTGGCGGTGGATCCAGACACCTTCGATGGTGTCGCCGAGCGCGTCGATCGCAGCGGCCAGTTCGATGATGCCGTCAAAGGTGGTCGGGAAATCCTCCATGGAGCCGCCGGCCTGTTCGACCAGATCCGGGTTCACATACATGACCAGGGTCGAGGCGGAGGTGCCGAGCGAATGCTGCGTGTCCTCGAACTGGCCGAGGGACAGCAGGGCCGGGGTGTAGCCGGCGGCTGCCGGATCTTCCGGCATGAAACCGTCCAGCGGCTGGGTCAGGCCGCGATCCTCCAGGATGCGCCAGCGGTTCAGACCGACATAGGCGACATCCGGGGCGGTGCCGGCGACGGATTCACGCAGCAGGCGCTGCACCCCTTCGGCGTAGCCCTCGGCCGGGCCATCAATGGTGATGGTGATGTCCGGATTTGCCTCCATGAAGGCTTCAGCGAGTGCCTCCTGGGTTTCGGCCCAGATCGTCGGAATGGCGTAATGAACCCGGATTTCGGTTTCGGCAGCGGCAGAGCCGGCGGCAAGGACGAGGCCGGCAGTAAGGAGAAGTCGTTTCATCTGTTCCTCACGCGTCAATCAGGTGGGTTGAGAGGGCGTTTTGCCTCTTGTTGGAGCGGGAGTGCTCATCTCTTCAGGCCGGCCCCGGCGAGGCCCTGGGTGAAGCGCCTCTGTGCCAGGAGAAAGCCGATAATCAGCGGTGCGGTGATCAGCGTCGCCCCGGCCATCAAGGGGCCGATATCGTCGCCGCTCTCCTCGTCCCGGAAGAACAGGATGCCGCGGGGCGGGGTCGCCAGTTCCGGCGACGTAGTCGCGACCAGCGGCCAGAACAGATCGTTCCAATGGGCGGTTACCGAGAAGATCGAAAAGGCGATCACCGTCGGCAGGCCGAGTGGGAAGGCCACACGCCAGGCGATCCCCATCTCCGACATGCCGTCGACCCGGGCGGCATCAATCAGCTGCGCCGGGATCTGGGCGAAGGCCTGCCGCAACAGGAACAGGCCAAAGGCGGTGGCGATGAAGGGCAGGATCAACGCCGCATAGGTATTAAGCAGCCCGACCTGGCTGAAGGCCAGGAAGATCGGGATCGCCGTGACATGGAACGGCACCAGGAGGGCGGCGATGACGGCGCCGAACAGCAGGGCGCGTCCGGGAAAGCGCCGGTGGGCCAGCGCATAGGCGCAGGGCACGGTGATCGCCAGTTGCAGCACCAGGATGCCGCCGGTAACGATCACGCCGTTCAGCAGATAGAGCGGGATGTCCGTCTCGGTCAGCGCTTGCCAATAGTTCGCCAGCGTCGGCTGCTGCGGCAGCAGCGTCACCTCCGGCGTGAAGATCTCGTTGTGCGGCTTCAGGGAGACCGAAACCATCCAGACGAAGGGCAGCAGGACCATGGCCGCACCCAGGCTGACAAAGCCGAAGGAGAGGATCGTGCCGGGCCTCATCGGTAGTGGACCTTCCGTTCCACCACGGCGATCTGCAGGGCAGTCAGCAGCAGCAAGGCGGCGAAGAACACGACGGTAATCGCGCTAGCATAGCCCGCCTTGAAGTAGACGAAGCCTTCCCGGTAAAGCGCGTAGACAATGGTGTCCGAGGCGAAGGCGGGGCCGCCATCGGTCATGGTCGCCACGGTCTCGAAGACGCGAAACGCGTTAGCCGCGGTCACGATCACGACGAACAGGGTGGTCGGGCCAAGCATCGGCCAGGTGACACACCAAAAGCGGCTCCAGCCATGCTCGGCGCCATCGATCGTCGCGGCGTCGTAAAGGGTCGGCTGGATGGCGGAGAGGCCGGCCAGGAACAGCACCATGTTGTAGCCGACGCCCTGCCAGATGCCGATCGCCGCCAGGGAATAGAGCACGAGGCCTCGATCGGTCAGCCATTGTTGCGGCGTCAGGCCCAGTGCGGCGATCCAATGGTTCAAGAGCCCAAGCGAGGGGTGCATCAGCATCTGCCAGGCCACCGCCATCGCCACCAGGGTCGCGGCGACCGGCAGGAAGTAGACCGTGCGCAGCACCGCCGACACCCGTGGCATCCGCTTGGTGATGCCGTGCAGGCCCAGGGCGACGAGCAGGCCCAGGATCACCGAACTTGGGATGACGACGGCGGAGTAGATCAGGGTGTTGATCAGCGCGTTGCGGCCGAGCCTGGAGCCGAACAGTTCCTCGAAATTCTCCAAGCCCACCCAATCGGCGGTCGGGGCGCCGACCAGATAGTCCGTGAAGGCCAGGACGAAGACGACGGCGACTGGCAGGAAGATGAAGAGCACCACCGCCAGGGCCGCCGGCCCCGCAAGCAGAAGGTCGGTGGCCAGGCGGCGAATCATGGCTGTAATTCCGCGCGATTGCCGTGTTGATCGAACGGGTGCAGCGCAGAAACGGCCGCCGACAACCGCACGTGATCGCCTGGCGCCGGGCGGGGCTGGCCGCCCCGCAGGATCGAGCGGAGGGCGAAACCGTCCGGATCGCGCAGCAGGACGACAGTCTCCTCGCCCTTGTAGAGCAGGCTCTCGACCTTGGCCGCAATCGGCCCCTCGGTGCCGATGATCAAGTCTTCGGGCCGGACCCCAAGGTCCAAGGTCGCGCCGGCTTGGTGCAGCCGCGATGCATGCCCCCGGTCCAGGATGTTCATCCTGTGAAGGCCGATGAACTCGGCCACCGCGCGGCTTTGCGGCCGTTGGAACACCTCTTCGGGCACACCGATCTGGGCGATCCGACCGGCGATCATGACAGCCACCCGGTCCGCCATGGACAGGGCGTCCGCCTGGTCATGGGTGACCAGCAGGAACGGGTAGCCGGTGCGCGCGTGCAGCGCCCTGATCTCGTCCCGCGTGTCCGCCTTCAATTGGGTGTCCAGGTTGGACAGCGGTTCGTCCAGGAAGAAGGCGGACGGCTCGCGAACCAGGGCGCGGGCCAGGGCAACGCGCTGCTGCTGCCCGCCCGATAGCTGCCCCGGCCGGCGGGAAAGCAGCGTGTCCAGGCGCAACATCGCCGCGACCTGTCGGACCTTGTCATCGATCTCGCGAAGCGCCGTCCGCGTCGGCCGGCTGACCATCCTGGCGCCGGGGAAGCGCTGCGGCACGGACAGGCCACGCATGCGCAGCGGCATCGCGATGTTCTGATAGACGCTCATATGCGGGTAGAGCGCGTAGGACTGGAACATCAAGGCGACATTGCGGGACGACGCGCTTTCGCGCGACACATCCCGTCCGCGCAGCAGAATGCGCCCCTGGGTCGCCGCGTCCAGGCCGGCGAACAGTCGCAGCGTCGTCGACTTGCCGCAGCCCGAGGCACCCAGCAACGCCAAGAACTCCCCTTCGAACAAATCAAGGGTGACGTCGTCGACCGCCACCACGTCCCCGAACCGTTTGGTGACGCCCTCCAGGCGTAGCGCCGGAGTCATGACGGATTGATGTCAGATAATTTACAAGATTGTTTCGTTTTCTCCACGGCGGATGCCGCCAGCGCATCCAGCGCAAGGTTAACGGCCGTGGGCACGTCGGGCGCCGGCTGCACGCCGTCGACATCCGGCGCGCCTGCCAGGCCGATGACCGATTTGGAGAAATGCAGGCCGTAGGCCACCTCGCTCAGCGTGCCGTAGGAACCTCCGATCGCGATCAGCACGCGGGCCGCCTTCGCGATCACCATATTGCGGGCTTCGCCCAATCCAGTCGGCAAGGGGATGCCAACGAACTCGTTCGCCTCATCAGGATGGCTACCCGGCAAGATCCCGATCATCAGGCCGCCGACGGCGCTGCACCCCCCAGAAACACTGCGCATCACGCCGGTTCGTCCGCCACAGATCAGGGTCAGGCCAAGCTGCCCCAACGCCTGGCCTACGGCCTCCGCCGCGGTTTCCTGAGCAGGCGTTGCTTCCCGCGGGCCAATGACCCCGACCACCAGATGGCGCAGGCTGTTGGTCTCTGAGAGTGTCTGGAACGCATCTACAGGGGATATCTCCCGACCGGCCAATGGCGCCTCGACGGGCCCGACGCACCAGAGCACTGGATCGAGCGGCGCGCCGTCCACACATACGGTATCATCGTCCAGCATGGAGAATCGGTGCATCAATGCGACCCTTTCCTGATGACCATGTCCGGACAAGTATGTAAGATAATTTCCAGATAGCATACCCAAATCGGACAGGCAAGCGACCAAAGGCGGATGATGACGATCGTGCAGGCTCCCCAGCCCCTCTCTGAGCGCCAGGCCGCGATCCTGGATCTGATCTCCAAGAACGGCTTCGTGACGATCGAGAGTTTGGCCGCGACGTTCGGCGTCTCGGCCCAGACCGTGCGGCGCGACATCATCACCTTGTCGAGCGATGGCCGGGTGCAGCGCTTCCATGGCGGCGCCGGTCCCGCAGACGTGCCGGACCTGGCACGCCTTGACTACAACGCCAAGCGCGAAATCGCGCGGCCGGAAAAGGCCATCGTTGGGGCGGAGGCGGCGAAACGGCTCCCGGATCGGGCAGCGCTCTTTCTCGATGTCGGCACCACCATCGAGGCCTGCGCCCACGAACTGGCGCGCCGCGACGGGTTCACCGTGTTCACCAACTCCATGCACTCGGCGATGGCGTTCGATCCGAAGCGTCACAGCGTCCATGTGCTGGGTGGCCGGCTGGCGGGGAAAGACGGATCCTTGGTGGGGGAGGATGTTGTCCAGTACTTGCAATCACTACATTTGGACTATGCCCTGATCGCCTGTTCGGCCATCGACGAGACGGGGCGAGCGATGGATTTCGACATGTCGAAGATCGCGGTGAAGCGCGCCGCGATGGCTTGCTCGAAGCACTCTTTGCTGCTGACCACGCGCAGCAAGCTGAACCGCACGGGCCTGGGCACGGTTGCGCCGCTGGACCGGTTCGACGCCGTGGTCACCGAGACCGGCCTGCTTGAGCCCGGCTGACCGCCCGGGGCACGCCAAGCGGCTTTTTCGGCTGCGCAGGCTGGATCACGAGGGCTTTGCGGCCCGGTGTCCACGGTGAAGTCGCCGGTATCCCCAACGTCAGGCGGGGAGTGCCGCGCCGCCTTACCGCTGGGTTCGATGGCGGCCGGCGCTATTGGGTCAGCGGTTCGCGCCTTCCGGCACTTCGGTGCGGACCACCAGTGACGTGATCGCGACGATGAGGAAACCGCTCGCCGCGCCGATCAAGGTATCGCCGAACCGCAGGGCCGGGTTGACCCAGGGGGCCTGGTAGGTCGGGTTGCCGGCGTCGACCATGATGACGGCGATGGTGATCAGCGTGACGATCACCAGATCGTTGCGCCCCAGCCCCCGGCACAGCAGTGCACCAACGAAAAGACAGACCGCAAGCCCGATGACGTGGAATGGGAAAAACGCCAGATAGACCAGCATGATGGCAATGCCGAAGACCGTGCCAAGCATACGGAAGATCGCCAGTTTGAGGGTTGCCGACCGGCTGCCATGGATCACGAAGACGGCGGCGATCACGCCCCACATGGCCCCCAACCGGGACAGCTCCAGCCCGAGGGGACCCATCAGGAGGTAAAGCTCGGCCAGATAGACGATCGGCGCGACCGCCGCGTATTGCAGCGCCGCGACGAGGTCGACCCCGCCAACCTTCGGCCGGCCGAATCGCAGGCTGTCTTTGATTGCGTCATGGCTCATCGCTGGCTCCCATCCGTCGACCGGTGCAGCATTGTCCCAAATTCGCCGTGCAATCAATCGGTTACCGTGTTAGCAGCGGAGTGAATTGATTGTCACCGGGAAGCGAAGCATCACCACGCCAATGACCCGCCGGTGATGGTCGAGAGGCAGGCGGCGGCCATTTGCCCTGGTAGTGCGCTTTTGCAACTCATGGTATCACATCGCGCCGAATGTTGGCGCCGCGGCCCGGTTGGATCGACGGGGCCGGTAGCCGTTCGACCAACCCGATGATCTGGCCGATGAAACTGCGACACCTCCTGGGCTTGTTCCTTGCCGCTACCTTGCTGATGTCTGCCGTGATCGTTTGGCTGGCCATCGAGTTGAGAGATGCCCTGGACAAGGCGGCGGCTGCGGAGGCGCGTCAGATACAATCGATTCTGTTGGCTGACGATTTGCGCCAATCGTCGAATGATCTGACAAGGTTGGCGCGTTTGTTCGTCCAATCGGGCGACGAGAGATTTGCCGACTATTTCCATCAGGTCCTGGCGATCCGCAACGGTGAACTGCCGGTTCCCGACGACTATGGCAGCATTTTCTGGGACCGGGTCATTGTGGGGGATGCGTCCCTGGATGCCGGCGCCAATGGTGAAGCCATCTCGTTTCAGGACCGGATGGCGCGCCTCGGCTTCACCGACGAAGAGTTTGCGCTGCTGGCCGAGGCCCAGCGGCTTTCCGACGAACTCACGGTTATCGAAGAACGGGCGTTCAATGCGGTGCGTGGCCTGTATGACGACGGGACCGGCAACTATTCCAGGCCCGGGCCGGCGGACTTGGAGTTGGCGCAGGACCTTCTTTACGGCGAACCCTATCTGCGCGCGAAGGCGGCCATCATGGCGCCGATCGCGCGCTTTCAGCAGCGCGTCAGCGATCGAACGGAGGCCGCGCTGGCGGCGGCGCGCAGCGAGGCCGACCAAGAGCTTCTGAGCATATTCATCGCAACGGGTGTTCTCCTGATCCTGCTGATCGGCCTGACCTTCTTCGTCCACCGCCGGGTGCTGGTCCGGGCGCGCGACCTCGCCGATACCGCGACGGACATCGCGGCGGGTGACCTGACCAAGCGAAGCGGCGTGCGGGGCAGGGACGAGCTCGGCGTTCTCGGCAAGACGTTCGACGATATGGTCTCGCGGCTGGCCAACTCGCTGGCGCTGGTGACAGCGGCGAAGGATCGCATGCAAAGCGAGCTCGACGTCGGCCACGAGATCCAGATGAGCATGGTGCCGCTGATCTTTCCGGCCTTTCCAGAGCGTCCGGAGTTCAACGTCTATGCGGTGTTGAAGCCGGCCCGCGAGGTCGGCGGCGACTTCTACGACTTCTTTTTCATCGACGATGAGCGGTTCTGCATCTGCATCGGCGACGTGTCGGGCAAGGGCGTGCCGTCGGCCTTGTTCATGGCGGTTGCCAAGACGCTGATCAAGTCGCGATCGGTCGACGATTTCTCCACCGCCAGCATCCTCACCCATGTCAATGACGAGCTCAGCGCGAACAACAATGAAAGCATGTTCGTGACGCTGTTCGTCGCGATCGTCGACACCAAGACGGGCGACACCGTGTTCACCAACGCGGGCCACAACCCGCCCTTTGTGCGTCGCCAGGACGGCACGCTGTTGCGCCTGGACCAGCGGCACGGGCCGATCGTCGGGATCGTGCCGGATGTCGTCTACGGCGAGGATCGCGTCAGACTGAACGTCGCCGACATCATGTTCCTCTACACCGACGGCGTTACCGAGGCCATCGACGGCGATCAGACGATCTTCACCGAGGAACGGCTGGCCGACCTGTTGGAAACGGCGGGTTTGGACAGCGCCGAGGCGCTCGTGGACGCGACCGTTGAGGCGGTGGAGGTCTTTGAAGGCGACGTCGAGCAGACGGACGATGTGACCATCCTGGCCTTTCAGTTCAACGGCGGCCCCGAAGGCGCAGCCCCGGTGGTGCGGCGCCTCGCGATCCACAACGATCCGGCCCAGATTGCGAGGGTCGTCGATGCCTTCGATAGGTTTGCCGACGAAAACGACATCCCCACGGCCCTGGCGAGGAAGTTCGACATCGTCTTTGACGAACTGCTGAGCAACATCATCGCGTACGCCTACGACGATGACGAGGACCACGAAATCGACATCAAGATCGAAAAGTCGGGTCTGCGGATAACCGTGATCATCACCGATGACGGCAAGCCCTTTAATCCCTTGGCCGCCGACACGCCGGATATCGGTAAGCCCCTGGATGACCGAGAGATTGGCGGTCTGGGCATCCACCTTGCCCGCAACCTGGTCGACGACATGGCGTATCAGCGCCGCATCGGCAGGAACGTGACGACCCTGACGGGTCATATCGGCTGATCGGCGGTAATGTGCTGGGGCGGTGGGCGAGGGTGGTCGAGGCGTTCGAGATCGCGGCGCCGAAACGGTATCGCAATTTGATTAACCTCGGCTCCGCAATCTCGCCCCGTGTCATGGCCCTTTCGCACGGCGCTGATATACTTCGGCCGCGTGCTCATGCTGCGGCGCGATTTCTCGCGTTGAGCACCGGTTGGCCGTCGACCAGTGCGAAGCGGACCGCCTGAAAAAGCCCCGGGGGAGGCGACGATGACGACGTTGAAAGTCAATCTAAGCGCGCAACTTCAAACGGCGCTGTCCGGCCAGGGCGTCTATGCCTACGCGGTCTATTTCGACCCGAACAACAGTGGGGCGCCGGTCTGGCACAATCTGGTCGTCGACGGCGCCGTCCAATCGTCCGGCACGGTCGATATCGCCCTACCAACGGAGCTGAAGGGCGGCAAGATCTACTTCCTGGTTCAAAGCCGGGAGGCGGGCGAGCCGGCGAACCTGCCGACCGTGATCACCCAGGAAAGCGACATCAGCTTCAAGAACTCGGCGGACCAGGATTTCCGCTATGACAGTTTCGAGGTTACCCTTGAAGGCAGCGCGAACGATGTTGGCAACCTGACCTCGGTGAACGGCTTCGGCCTGCCGATGGAGGTGAGCGTCACCTACAGCGACGGCAGCACGGACACGCGCGGCTATAAGGTCTCGGCCAATGAGCTGTTCCAGGCCTTCGAGGATGCCGGCAATACGCCGGTGCTGTATACCGAAGGGCCGCTGAACGGCCAGAACCGTGGCGTAATCTCCCCATCGGAGGCCCTGGCGCAGGTGCCGCCCAACACCACGTTCCAGGCTTCGGACTGGGACGCCTACATCGCGTCGCTGCAAGTCGACGATCCTGGCGTCGAGATTGCCGGCTTCTTCAACGGCGCCGCTGACGCAAACGGCGTCTATCACAATGCCGGCTTCTTCTCCTACGCGCTCGAATGGGACAGTGCGGAGAGCGCCTTCTGGCTGAGCCCGGCCGCCAACAGCGAGATCAAGGGGTTCATCAAGATCACCCCGGCCGACCTCGCCAACAGCATCTATTCCACACTGGGCGATGTCGGCATCTACGCCAGCAAGACCGATACCGAGCCCTATCGGATCTTGAACAACACCGACTTCGCCACCGGCGAGTACAGCATGAACACCGGTGAGAACAACCAGTGGGGTGCCGTGCTGGCCAATTTCCTGACCGGGTTCACGGCCGGGTTCTACGGCACGTCGGGAAAGTCGCTCAATCCACTCGATACGGCGCCGATCGATCTCAATGACAATTGGAACTGGGATCCAAGCTATGCCTTCTCCAAGAACCTGACCACGCCGCCGGATTCCACCAGTCACTTTCAAGACGCCTATTCTGAGTTCTTCTTCTTCAACTCGAATTCCTACGGATCCGGCTATTCCGACAATTTGATGCGGCAATATTCGGTCGGCGGGCCGTTGATTGACGTCTCGAACCCGACGGAGCCGAACAAAGGCCTGAATGTCAGTGAAATCGGCATCACACTGTTTGCCGACAGCGAAACGCCCACCGGCTACGTCATGCCGGAGATCTACAACTACATCGCCCCGGACGGCGGCCAATACGTCGCCATCGATGGCAACACCCCGACCGGAAACAACATCAAGTTCAACTTCGCCAACGCCCGCATGGTGATGTCGGAAGATACCGCGATATCGCTCGACATGATTACGGGCTGGACGACGGGCGGCGAGCCGATCTGGACGACCATCACGTTCGACGCCCCCGCCGGCCAGTCGCCCTGGCAGAACTGGACCCTGGTCTATACGCCGGACGGGCAGGGCGGCGGGACCTGGTCGGCCGCGATTGCGCCCAATACCTCGCAAGGGCCCGGGAACCTGCTGATCTCGAACTTCCAGACGCCCGAGGAAGGCAAGTACTGGTATCGGCTGAACATCGGCGAGGGCGCGGACAAAAAGACCTACAACCTCTATTACGAGGCGGCCAACGATCCGGACGGAAAGCCGCAATTCCTGAACCCGAACGTCGGGTCGCAGCAGGGCGGGCTGGCCATCGACGGGTTGGCGACCATCGCTGGGCCGGCCGTGACGACCCAAACGGTCACGACGTTTACCGTCAACCTGCTTTACGGCGCGACCAATACGCTCGATCCCGACGTGCTGGAACGGAACCCCTCGGTCGCGGAAGGCACCCACGGCAAGCCCTTCTCCGGATCGGTGCCGTTCGCGCCGGTGGCCGGCACGATTGCCACCGGCACCGCCTTCCAGGCTCTGGACGGCCAGACCGCGGCGGACACGAACACGATCACCACGTCGGAGGCGCAAATCGCCTTCGGCTGGACCGGGCTGAACGACAGTACCTCCTCGTCGAAAGACTGGATCGAGCAGTACACCAACAAGATCGGCGCCCTGAACACGGCCAAGGTCGACCTCGTCTTGAACGGCCAAACGGTCTTGTCCCTGACCACGTCCGCCGACCTTGATGGCCAGTGGCGAACGCCCAGCCATCAGCTCGGCAACGGCGAATACACCATCACCATGTCGGAGTTCGCGGCCGCCGACGCCAGCCATGCGACACTTCTCGGGTTGAAGAGCGATGCGTTAACCCTGACCGTCGATGCGGCCGACCTGGACCTCGCCATCGTCGGCGGCGGATCGGGGCCGGATCTCGACGGTCTCGGTCTGCTCGCGGCCGGGCCGGACGATCCGTCCGGCAACTGGATCGATCTTCAAGTCTTGCGGTCCTCGCCCCTCTCCGACGGCGCCGTGATCCTGGTCTACGCCACAAACGAGCAGGGGGATCTGGTCAGCCGCGACGGCCTAGAGATCGGCCCCGGAGTCACCATCGAAGAAGCGACCTTGGCGACGATCGGAACGGTTCGCGACGATGCGGGGCGTGCGTTCCTGAAGGGCGCACAAAGCGTCTATCTGCAAACTGGCCTGGAACTGCACTTCGCGGTTCTTAAGGGCGATGAGGAGATCGACCGCGACGCGGACGTGACCATCGCCGCCTTGCCCGACGGCAGGCATAAGGTCTTTGTCGGCGGCTATACCCTGATCACCGAAACCGAAAACGACCACACCGACGACGTGACGCTCGCTGCCGCCCAGCGGTTGCACAATCAGGAGTTCGTCTATCTCGATCACGGCGCGACGGTCGATGTCGACATTTTCGGCAGCGCGGGCAACACCAACACGCTGGGCTTTGTTCGGATGGATCTTGATCCGACGACCGGCGACTGGAGCGTCGGCGGCGTCGGTTATGGGAACACCGATGCGTTCAAGAACGCGGTTGTTGCCAACCTGGATGCCAACTTCCTGTTCACGAAGGGCGGCAATTTCTCAGAAACGCAATCATGGACGATCGCCGGTGACAGCGGTTACTACGCCCCCGTTCTTCTGACCCAGAATGGCGACGTCTTCGTCGTCGGGTACGGCAACCCCGAGGGCAACGAGTATATCCGGACGTACGGGCATAACACGTTCGGCTTTGAGGATCTGACCGGGGCGCAGGGCTCGGACTTCGACTATAACGACATGGTGGTCCGCGTTTCGCCTGAGGGGACAGGCGGCGGCATCGAGGCCCCCGGCGGTTCGCATTTGCCAGACTTCTTGCGCTCTATCCTCGACCGTCTGGGAGACAGGTTCGACTTTGGGCACTTGTTTGACGGCGCACGAGCAACCGACAACGTGGAGCCGGTCGGGCTTGCTGGCTTGCCGTACGAACCTGAGAACGATCCGGAGCCTCCGGTCCCCGAGGGCCTTGCGGCCAATTTCGCCGATGGCCCGCTGGCCAATATCTTCGACACGTTCGACCGGCCCGCATTGAGCGACTTATTTGACTTCTCATAGTCACTCCCGGACGCGAACGCAGGCTCCCGCGTTGTACAGGAGCGGCGGCCGACGTGGCTCGGGTCAAGCCGCTGATCTGCGCGGACGATCAATCCGCGCGATCGCGGCGATGACCGCCCCCATGGCCGCGTTGATAACGACTGCAACAACGATGTCGGCGCCGAAATAGGCCGTCACGGGCACATCCCAGGCGGCGCGCACGATCAGGCCGATCGGCAGAAACATGACGGCACCCAGAAAACCGCCGATCAGCGCGCCGGTTTGCCAGGTGACGCGGCGGGTTGCCGACGACCAGGCGATCGCGGCCAGAATGAAGATCGCCATCACCAGATGAGACAGGACCAACAGGGCGAACAACGGTTCATCGCTCGTGAAAGGCAGGCGATGGCCCTCTGCCGTTGCCGTGTAATAGGCGGTGTTGCCGACCATCGAGATCACGAAGGCCGCCACGATGGCAAGAGCGGTTCTGGCCACCTTACGCGCGCCCGGGGAGCCTGAGCTTCTGCGACAGCATCAGAGGGTTACCGTCGGGGTCGTAGAAGGTGGCGAACTTGGCCGTGTGGGGGATCTCGATCGTCGGGCCGTCGAACTTCACGCCCGCGGCCTCCAGCCGGCCACGCTCGGCCTCCAGATCGTTCACGCCGAAGGTGGGCGTCCAGCCGCCTTGCGGGTTCGGCTTTTCCACCTGTGCCAGGCCGAGGGTAAAGCCCTGAATGGGCGTCGACAGGCTGGCCCAGCCCTTCGCCTCATCCTTGTAGAACGCCATGCAGCCAAGCTGGGTCTCGTACCAGGCCACGGCGGCGGCCAGATCCTTGACCCCGGTCGAACAGTTGATCTCGTCCTGAAAATCCAACACGGGCCAGCCCCCTCGTTCTGTTGACATTTTCGACGTCAGTACTAAAAGTATATCAAACTGTCAACGGTATTTCAGGGGCGGGATGTGACGGAGCCGGTGGGCCGTGCGGTGGCGTTCTGGGGCTATCGGTGGTGCGCGCCGATCGCGGCCGCGCTGCACGACCACGACCGGTTCTCGACCCTGCTCAGCACCACCGGGATCAGCCGAAACGCGCTGAGCCGCACGCTGGCGCGCCTGGAGGCACTTGGGATCATGGTGCGCAACAAGGGCTACGGACATCCGCTGCGGCCCGAATATGCCCTCACAGACTATGGCAAGATCGTCAGCGCTGAATGCCGCGCGTTACTCGGACAGATCAAGCCGCTTGAGCGCGACATCATCCTGAAAAAGTGGTCGATGCCTTGCATCTGTGTCGCCCGACCCGACGGGTCGAGCTTTACCGACATACGCCGAACCTTGCCGGCGATCACCCCGCGCGCGCTGAGCTTGGCGATCGGCGACCTTACGTCGGGTGAGATCATCGACGTGCGCCGAACAAGCGCACGGTCGCACGCCTCTTATCATCTGACCGACCGCGCGCTGGTCTACCGAAACGCCGGCTTAGCGATCAACGGCCAAATCAACCGTTTCCTCGCCGTCTAGCGCCTTCAGAAGGCGTAGCGCAGGCTGACGAAGACCTCATGCAGGCGCAGCGGCGCCATGGTCTCGCCGACCGGGATGGTGAATTCCCTTGGGGGGCGGATGACCAGGATGTCGCCTTGATCGGTCACCACCTCGCCCAGGTCGCTGTACCGATAGGCGAGGCTCAGCACCCAATCCTCCGCGATGTCGACGTCGAAGCCGGCGCCCACGCTCCAGGCGAAGTCCGTGTGCGAGCCGCCTTGGGTGATCGTGGCGCTGCCCGGGCCGAGGGTCGGGAACTCATAGTCCATCGCGCTGGTGTGGTTGTAGGCCACGCCCAGACCGGCGCTGACGAACGGGTTGACGGGCCCCAGATCCAACGCCAGCAGCGGGGCCGGGTAGACATAGCCGGTCGCCATCACCGACAGGCTCTCCACGTCCGAACTGACCGGTTCGGTATTGTTCGGCACGTTGGAGAAATTGGCCACGCCGTCGAAGCCGAGATCGGGCCGATAGCTAACGGTCGCCTCAGCCCGCAGCCAGTCTTGCAGCCAGACCCCAAGCCCGGCGTCGATCAGCACCGATGAGCCGAAATCGCCATAGGCGCCGAACGGCCGACCGTCGGAGCCGATGCCGCAGCCGAAATAGGCGGCCGGATCGACCGAGGCACAGTTTTCGTCGCTGAAGGCCGCGTTTTCGGAAAAGGCGGCCCCAATGCCCAGCCTGACATCTAGGAAGCGATCGGCCTCTTCGGCCGACGCCGCGTCCCAACCGATGCTCGCCGCCACAAAGGCCGCCAGCGCGGCGGTTCCGCGCGCGAACGCGCGGCCAGCCTTGACCCTTGCCTCGTTTTTCATGCCCAGCCCGGCCCCCAACGTGTAGACAGGTTCTGCGATTGATGGTGGCCGTAGGATCTGTGCCTCACGAAACGCCGATCAGCCACCATCGGTGCCGAGGATAGTGACTGTGGACAGCCCCTTGGGCAAGCCATTGGACGCCGAGCGCCCCGACCGCCGCAGAGCCAGCATCGTGCTGAGTTCGGTGGGCGAGGTCGTCGAATGGTTCGACTTCATGATCTATCTGGCCTTGGCCCCGATCCTGGCCAAGGTGTTCTTCCCCACCGGCGATCCGCTGACCAGCCTGTTCGCCACCCTCGGCATCTTCGCCGCCGCCTATCTGGCCCGGCCCCTGGGCGCGATCGTCTTTGGCGGGCTGGGTGATCGGGTCGGGCGCAAGGCGACGCTGGTGATCTCGGCCCTGGTGATGGCCATCGCCAAGCTGATCGAGGGCTCCTTGCCGAGTTTTGACGCGGTGGGCATCGCGGCACCGATCCTGTTTATTCTCGCGCGTGTGCTGTCGGGCCTGTCGCTGGGCGGCGAGTTCACCGGCACCTTCATCATGCTGTTCGAAACGGCAAAGCCGGGCCAGCGGGCGATGATGACCAGCCTCGGCAATGTGATGTCCGGCATCGGCGTCTTGCTGGCGTCCGGCCTTGTCGCGCTGCTGGTCGGCACGCTGTCGGCCGAGGCGATGCAGGATTGGGGGTGGCGCATCCCGTTCTATGCCGGCGCGCTGGTCTGCTTCGCGGCCCTGGCTATCCGGCTCTGGGTGCGGGAAACGCCGCCCTTCCGGCGCCTGCGCGCGCGGGGCGAGATTGCCAAACGGCCGCTGGTCGAGGCGGTGCGCCAGCAGCCGCGCGGCATTGCGTTGACCTTCGCCATGTCCGGCTTCAACGCGCTGACCTACTATCTGGTCATTGCCTTCGTTGCGACCTTCCTGCAAAGCGATGTCGGCATGGACCATGCCACGGCGCTGACCATCACCACGGCGGCGGCCCTGTTCAACGTCTTCTTCATTCCGATCCCGGGGTGGGTTTCCGACAGGATCGGGCGCCGGCCGGTCCTGATCTTCGCCTGCCTGTTCTTCGCCATTCTCGGCTATCCCCTGTTCACCATGCTGGCCAGTGGCGCGTTCATTCCCACGCTGATCGCCGCGCTGATCTTCGTGATCCCGGCCGGGTGCTTCATGGGCCCGTCCAACGCCGCGACCGCCGAGCATCTGCCGACCCGGCTGCGCTACAGCGCCTTCGCGCTCGGCTACAATATCGGCACGGGCCTGTTCGGTGGGCTCACGCCGATCATCGCCATCTGGCTGATCCATGCCACCGGCAGCAATGTGGCGCCAAGCTTCTACCTGATCGCCGCGGCTCTGGTGATGCTGGCGGTTACCTGGCGCCTGCGCGAGACCTATCGGGTCGAGATTTCCTGAGGGTGAGGTTTGCGCCTCAAACCTCCACAAGCATCGATCTGCGCCATGACTGCCAGTCCAATGCCGAGCGGCAGTCCTCGCCTCGGTGTCTAGCTGCGTGAGGCGAAGTCGGCGTCGCTTGGATCGCCCAGTGTGGCGCTGTTGAGATAGCCCCTCTTGATCTTCCCGCCCTCAAAGACGAAAAGCGCAATGGCGCGCGTTTCGAACGGGTAACCCGATGCCAGCGATTGGCCGTGCGTCGTGTGCATGCTGAACAGCCTGTCGTCCGTCTCCATCATCTCGACGAATTCCTGGGTTTCAACGGCGGCGTCCTTGCGCATGCGGTCGATCCGGCGTTGGAACTGGGCGCGCGATAAGTGATGCCCGTCTATATCGGCGAAGAAATCGGACGTGAAATAGGTGTCCATGACCTCTTGCGCGCTCTTTTCGGGTACCAAGACCCAATCAGCCATGAAGGCTTGAAAGATGGTCTGCAACGGCCCGTCGAAGCCGTTGGTGATCTGTTGGCCTGGCATGTTCTCTTGGCCCTGGCTGTGGAACAGAACGGCCGACATGGCGCGCGGCCGGGCTTAGCCCTCAAGATGGGAAGCGTTTGGGCCAATTGTGAGCCCGCCGGCATCGGCGATGGTATCTGGTGTTGGTATTGCTATCCGTGCAATACAGCGGCCATGAACGTTGCAAGCCACTCTTGTCTTTGATTTACGTGCGTTATCTTACACTGCTTGAGAAAAGACGCAGGCAGCACCCCGACCTTGAGCGGCTTGGCGCGCGGCTCTATACGTTGCAGAAGGGCCGAGATGGGCTTGAGGCTGGGTACTTCCGCGATCAACAGGTTCTGGTCAGGCGCATATGACACTTGCCGTGATACGACCCCGCCACGACCTGCAATGGCCGGAGGAGTATGAGCCTCTCCTCGCGCTTGTTCATGAGCGCTGGAAGGTTGAGGGCGAGATCTATCTCAAGCAGCAACTGGGCGGCGGCAAGTCCGGCGCCCAAGTGTTCATGGTCGACATCACGTGCGATGGCTTCAGCGGCCAGGCCATCTTGAAGCTGGATGTCGCCGCGGACCCCGAAGCAAGGGGAAAGACCGAGGCGGCGCTGCATCGCGAGGCGTTGGAGGCGGCGCCTGACTACGGCATCAGACACTTGCCGACGATCCTTCAGACAGAGCATCTGGACGGCAGGATCGCGATCTTGTCGACCATCGTCGGCCGCGGCTTGGAATACTCCGTACCGTGGGCCGAGTGCGGCTATGACGGCGAACTGGAGAGCCTGCAGCGCCTGTCTCGGGACTTGCTTGAGGACTGGAATGCGGACTACCGGCTGGCCGCCGGCATGCAGATGCCCCAGGATCTCTTGGCGGGCTGGCTTGGCCGCCGGTTGGATCCCGAGCGCGGGCGCATCTTTTCCTTCCTTGAAGAGAGTTGCCGTTTCCCGTCCGCGGAGCCGAGCCTCAGCTTTGAAGGGCTTTGGTACCCCAATCCGCTGGCCTTTGCGCGTGAGGTGATCGAAGTGCCGGCAAGGCTGCGTTTGCGCTCCGTTCAGGGGCGTCAGCACGGCGATCTGCACGGCTACAACGTCTTGGTCAAGGAGCAGGATCAGTCGGATCTCGACTATTATTTGATCGATCTGGCCTATTTCAAAGACGAGCAGTTCCTGTTCTACGACCACGCGTATTTCGAGGTCGCGTTCCTGATCGCCCATCGGGAGTTCGCCAGTCTTCGGCAGTGGGACGCCATACTCGACCATTTGAGCGTCTACCATCACAAGTCGCACTCGCCGGGGCTTTGGCACGATGACGTGGGCACGATGGAGTTCGTGCGCGTGCTCAGGCGAGAGCTTGTGGCCTGGATCGAGCGTCACGAAAGCCATCGCCTCAGCTTCATGGAAAGCCAGTGTCTGTTGGCGCGCGTCGCGGCGGGCCTTAACTTCGCCAGCAAGCAGATCTCGACGGAAGCACGCCAGCGGGCGTTCATCTACGCCGCGGCCAGCTTGAAGGATTATCTGAAACTCAATCATCTTGATTGGCCCAAGCACGGTCCGGCGTTCGGCATCGAGGCGGCCGATCGGCCAACGGTTCGGACGGAGAGCACGGGCCAGGCTTCCGGCACACCCCATCTGCCTGCACCGGAGAAGGATCGACTGATCGATCATCTGGTCACGCAGTTGCCGACACCACAAAAGCCCGTTGTCGCGATAATGCCGTTTGAGCCCCTCGACGAGAACACGGCGCGTGACCGTGTCGCCGACGGCATCACCCAGGAAGTCGTCACCGACCTTTCCCAGATAGACTGGTTGGCGGTGATCTCGCCCAGATCGACGCTTTCGGCGACGGGCAAGGGCCTCAGTCCCGACGATGTCGCGCGGCAGTTCGGTGCGCACTACCTGGTGGAGGGCAGCGTTCGCCAACGCAACGACACGGTTCGCGTGACGGCGCATTTGGTCGATGTCTCGACGGGCCTCCAACTCTGGGCCGACCGGTTCGAACGCAAGGCCGATGATGTTCTGGCGATCCAGGAGGACATCGCCGAGGCGGTGGTCGGCAATATCGACTGGGAGCTGAAGTTCGATGTGCGCGAACGGGCGCGGCTGAAGCGCGGCGAGGTCAGCGTTTGGGATCGGGTGCAAAAGGCGATGTGGCACCTGATGAAGTTCAGCGAAGATGATACCGCCGAGGCAACCGAGATCCTCGACAGCACGTTGCACCTGGCGCCTGGCTATTCGTACGCGCATGCGGGCATGGCGCTTGTAGAGTTGAGAAGACGGATCTTTTCGGACGTCGACTACGACGAAGCAGCCAAGAATGCGCTTTTTCACGCGCGGCGCGCTGTCGAACTGGACGACCAGAACAGCTTCGCCAGGTCCATGTTGGCGCGCTGCTACCTGCTGTTTGGCCGCAAGGACCAGGCCAATCTCGAGGCCAAGATCTCCGCGCGCCTCAATCCCAGCTCATCCAACGCGCATCTCGTACTGGCGCAGACGCTGATTGCAAGAGGCCGTGCAAGCGAGGCTCTGGTCGAAGTCAATCGCGCGATAAAGCTGAGCCAGTCAACGCCCTATCTGAAGGTAAAGTTGCTGACGAAGGGGTTTATCCTATACGCGCTTGACAATTTTGAGTCTGCTGAGGTTTGTGCACGGCGAGCGCTGCAAGGCAGGGCGGTCGGCCCCTATGGCAACTATGTGCTTGGGGCTATTCTGGCTCGCCAGAACCGAATGGACGAGGCACACGAGGCCATCGAAACCGGCCTCGGCATTCGGCCCGACATGACGGTTTCCAAACTGTCGCAGGCCTTTGGTTATCTCGATCGGCAGTATATGGACCGGTTCCTAGACGATCTCAGGAGGGCCGGGCTGCCCGAGTAAGCAGGCTGGTCTGACGTTGTATCCCTGGCGGCGAGTTCGCTGCCGATTTCAAGAATGGCCGATTTCAAGAATGATTCCGTTCGAAATCAGCCCGCCTGCAACTTCCGCATGCGGCGCTGCAAATCCTCCCTTTTGGCCCTCAGCTCATCGATCTTTTCGAGATTGTGCTGTCGCTCGACATCGTCATCAACCCGTTGGTGGCGGCGATCGATTTCGTTCTGGATGAACGAGATTTCCGCCTCGAGGTTCTGGATTTCGGCGTTCTTGTTCATTGATCGGCTCCGGGATCCTTGGCACCCAACGTTCCTTTTAAGGCCTGCGTGCGACAGTCTTATGACAGTGGATGGCCTGTCGGTTGCCGCCGCCGACGCGAATCCGTGGCGTCGGGGCGTGTCAGCGTTCTAATGGCGCGGCTTTTCCATCAGCCATTCCAGGTTTGCCCGCACCATCGGCCATTCCGGGGCGGTGATGGAATAGACCGCCGTATCCCGGATCGTGCCGTTGGGTAGGATCGTGTGGCTGCGCAAGATCCCGTCCAGCTTGGCGCCCAGCCGCTCGATGGCGCGCCGGCTTTGCTGGTTCAGGAAGTGAGTACGAAACTCCACCGCGATGCAATCCAGCGTTTCGAAGGCATGGCCCAGCAGCAACAGCTTGCATTCGGTGTTCAGCGGCGTGCGCTGCACCGATTTCCGATACCAGGTCGAGCCGATCTCCAGCCGGCGGTTGGCCGCGTCGATGTTCATGTAGGTGGTCATGCCGACGGCGCTTCCCGTCCGCTTGTCGATGATCGCGAAGGGCAGCATGGTCCCCTTCTCGCGCAGGCCCAGGCGCCGTGCGATTTCCGCCTTCACCCCCTTTGGCTTCGGCACGCTTGTGTACCAGAGCCGGTGAAGCTCGCCGTCGCCTGCAGCCTCGACCAGATCGTCGTGATGCGCCATCGACAAAGGCTCGACGGAGACGAAGTCGCCGGAGACCGTGAAGGGGGCGGGCCAGGGTTCCATCGGTGCTGTTCCCAATCGGGTGCCGTCTGACGGCGAGCAAGCGTGCCGGAGCCTAGCGCGACGACCGCCCAGGCGCCATTCGGCGATCAGCAGGTCAGCCATGGGCCGGTCAAGGGCGACTTCGCGCGCCACATGGTTGCCCGACGTCCGGGCGGTTGCTACACCCCCGGTTCACTCTCCGCCAGACCGTCGCCCTATGACCCGTCAGAACGATCAGAAACCGGAAACCCTGGCCGCGCGCGGCAATGGCTTTCTGTGCGCCGATACCGGGGCGATAACGCCGCCGATCCATCCATCGTCGACCTTCGCCCGTGACGAAAACTACGAGCGTATCGGGCAGGGCGGCTACAGCCGGGACGACAACCCGACCTATACGGTCGCTGAAGATCTGCTCAACGAACTGGAGGGCGGCGCCGGCGCGAAGCTTTTCGCCTCCGGCATGGCCGCGACGTGCGCGGTCTTTCAGGCCTTGGCGCCCGGCGATCACGTGGTCGTTTCGGAGACGATGTATTTCGGCACCCCGAAATGGCTGCGCGAATGGGCCGTGCGTTGGGGTCTCGAGGTGGCGTTTGTCGATACGACCAATGGCGAGGCGCTGGCGGCGGCGGTCAAGCCCGGTGTCACACGCTTGGTCTATATCGAGACGCCGGCCAACCCCCTGTGGTCAGTCACCGACATCCGCGCCGCGGCCAACATTGCGCATGGCGCAGGGGCCGCGCTCGCCGTCGACAACACGGCCGCCTCGCCGGTGCTAACGCGGCCGATCGAACACGGCGCCGATCTGGTGGTGCATTCCGCCACCAAATATCTGAACGGCCATTCCGACGTGGTCGCCGGGGCCATCGTCACCGCGCGCGAAGACGATCTGTGGGAACGCATCGGCCAGTTACGCTATCTCGCGGGCGCCATTCTCGGCCCGTTCGAGGCCTGGCTGTTGCTGCGGGGTATGCGCACCCTGTTCGTCCGGGTGCGCCAGTCCAGCCAGTCGGCGATGGCGATCGCCCGCCACTTCGATGGCCATCCCAAAATCGCCCAAGTCTGCTATCCGGGCCTGGAGAGCTTTCCGGGCCACGACATCGCGGCCCGCCAGATGAGCGGCGGGTTCAGCGGCATGCTGTCATTGCGCGTGGCGGGCGGCGGCGAGGCGGCCTTGAACCTGGCGAAACGCTGTAAGCTGTTCATCCGGGCCACCTCGTTGGGCGGCGTCGAAAGCCTGATCGAACACCGGGCCACGATCGAGGGCGACGACAGCGACACGCCCGAGGATTTGCTGCGCCTTTCGATCGGCCTGGAAGAGGTCGGAGACCTGATCGCGGATCTCGAACAGGCGCTTGGCTGAACGGGTTGGTCCTCGCAGTTTGACAGCGCCCAATCGCAGGATCAAAGGGCGCCAATTCGGTACCGATTAAGGCGCCTCGGGCGCTTGAAGGCGTGCGACGGTTGCCCAAATATAATCCATAATATTCAGCCTGTATCGGCTTGCCTTATTGTTTTCACAATTGGGGCCTGGCTTCTTCTCAGTGACCAGGCAAAGGAAAAGATATGCGCATACTTCTTGCAGCTTTGCTTTCTACCTGTCTCAGCACGGCGGCTGTCGCCGACACGCTGATTGTGGCGAACAAGTTCGAGGGCACCGTTAGTTTCATCGACCTTGTCAGCGGCGAAGAAGTGGCGCGGTCCGAAACGGGGGCGTCGCCGCATGAAGTCGCGCTTTCACCGGATGGGACGCGTGTTGTGGTCGTCTCGTATCTGGAGGACGGCTATATCGGGCGCGAGTTGAACGTGTTCGACATCGCAACGGCCACTCTGATCGACACGATCGACATCGGCCCCCACTTGGCGCCTCACGGCATTGCCTGGCTGGGCGACAGCGATGCAGTGATCGTAACCACGGAAGAGACGCAGGACGTCATCAGGGTTGAAGTCGGCGAGGCGGAGGTCACCGGGGCGGCTGTCACAGATCAAATTGGATCGCATTTGCTGGCGTTGTCGCCGGATTATGCCACCGCCTACGTGACCAGCCGCGGCTCCAACACGATCTCCGTGATCGAAACCGGCCCCATGACCATCCAGCAGACCGTTGAAGCCGACGATGGTCCGGAGGGCGTGTTCGTCAGTCCGGACGGCGCCGAACTGTGGGTCGGCAACAACCGGTCGGAAAATGTCCTCATCTTCGACACCGCCGACATGAGCCGGGTGGACAGTATCGAGGTCGGCTTTCTGCCCATTCGGGTTCGGTTCAGTCCTGATGGCGAGGTGGTAGCGATTGCCGATATCAGGGGCGACCGGATCGTGATCATCGACGCTGACAGCCGCCAACAGGTCGCCGAGGTCGACTTGGAACCGGCAGGTGCCATTGCCCCAGCTTCTCTGCTGTTTGCACCCGATGGCTCGATGCTCTACGCCGGCGCGCAAGAAGCGGCCCGTGTGGTCGAGATGGACACGGCGACATGGACCATCAGCCGTGTCTTCGAGGCCGGATTGGGCGCAGATGGTCTTGAAATCAGTCCGGTCGCAGTCCAGCGCTAGTCTGAGACTAGGTCGGCGCAGTCTCGTCGGCCACGGCCAGAACATAGATCACCCACGGCGCAATCTCGCGTTCGCTGACCCAGGGCAGCGGATCGCCTTCTTTGACCAATGGCAGATGAGTTTCGAGCAGGGTTAGGCCGGCCGCCTTGAAACACTGCCGGTAGTCTTCGTCGGTCCACAGCACATCGACCACCGGCTGGTCCATTCGTTCGCGAAAGGCGATCCGGACCAGGTCGCCACTGGTTGCGCGCGCGTTCTCCGAATAGGCGGCGGTAGAAAAAGACAGCCATTCGTGTCGATAGAGCGCATCGGTGGCTTCGATGGCGATTACTCGTCCGTCGGGCGCCACAACACGCCTGAACTGAGCCAAGATGGCCTGAATCCGCTGTCTACTGGTCGCGTTGCCAAGCGGGAAGGCGCTGTGCACCAAGTCAAACGACCCACCGGCCAAGCTTGAAAGATCGCCGTCGGGGATCAGCGCGTAGCGCCCGGCCGGATCCCTCCGCCTCGCGTGGGCCAGCATGCTCGGGGACATGTCGACACCAAGCGTCTCGAACCCGAGCGACGTCAGAAATCGCGTCGATCGCCCGGCACCGCAAGCGAAGTCGAGCGCGGTGCGACCGTTGACGTGACGCGCAATGATCTCCGGCAGATCGCGAACCGCAAGGTGATACGTGCCGGCATAGTCGAGACCGCTGTAGAAGTCTGCGACGTCACGGTCGACATAGGGGTTTGATCCAGCTGTCTTTATGTCAGTCGTCAAGCTCTCGGCTCCGGCATTCGGCGCGCGCCTGTCTAAGCAGTCAGCCCGACTATTGCGGGTAGTGGGTCACGCGCCAACGCGATCGTATGCCGAATGATCGCCTTTGGCTGCCGTCCCGTGCCCGTGCCTATGCCGCCGGGCCAACTGAGTTCGGTTTGATTTGCGGCCTTGCGCGGTCGCGACGATACTGTCGGCATGCGCACATCTCAGAGGGTTTTGCCGATGTCCGAAAGCGACACGGGTGGCGTGACACGCCGATCGCTGATCAAAGCAGCTGGGCTTGCGAGTGCCAGCGGCGTGGTTCCAGCCGCGCCCATGCTGGCGTGGGCACAGTCCACCGGCGAGCGGTTTGATGTGGCGATTGTCGGCGGCGGCGTCAGCGGCGCCTATTGCGCCTGGCGGCTGCAGCGGGCGGATCCCGGCCGCCGAATCGCCCTTATCGAGCGAAGTAACCGCGTGGGCGGCCGGCTGTTGTCCGTGCGTCCACCCGGAATTCCGAACATGGTGGCCGAACTGGGCGGCATGCGCTTCGTACCGGCCGCCCACCGTCGCTTGGTACGACTGGTCGAGGCCATGAACGCCGCCTTGCCTGAAGGCCGACGGCTTCAGAGCTACGAATTCCTGCGCTCAGGCCCTCAAAACCTCGCCTATTTGCGGGGAGTACGCTTGCGTGACAGTGACTTTGTCAACGCGCCCGAACGGGTTCCCTATCAACTGCGTTCAGCGGAGCGCGGCATCGCACCTGGCGATCTCTTGACCAGGGCGTTCGCCGAAATTGTTCCAAGTATCGACGATCCCGGCCTGACCTCCGAGGAACGGCGTCGGATGGCCCAGGCTGCGATCTTCGAGGGCGCGCCGCTATACGAGCAGGGTGTTTGGAACGTGTTGACGCGCGTGCTGAGCTCCGAGGCGCGCAGAATGATCGTCCAGGCCAGTGGCTATCACTCCGCAGTGTCAAACGATAATGCCGCTGATGCGGTGCTGCTGCATTTCGAGTTTCAGGGCATTGACCCGACCCAACGCGCCTTCGTCGGCGGCTATCAGCAGGTGCCTCAATCGTTGGCCGACTTGTTCGCCGACGCAGGCGGGACGATCCGCATGGATACGGCAGTCATTGGATGCGAACGGGACCAGGGCGGTTTCCGGCTTGATTTGGCTGACGGTGTGATCCGCGCTGACGCGGTTATCCTGGCGATGCCACAGCGGGCCTTGCAGTTGATGTCCGACGGTAGCAGTCTGCTACGGCAGATCGCAGGCCTGATTTCGACAGTGCGTCCGCTTCCGGCCTTCAAGATGTTCACCACATTTCAGCAGCCCTGGTGGCGCTCCATCGGGGGTTCAGATGCCCCCCTTTCACAGGGCGAGTCCACGACGGATTTGCCGTTGCGCCAAATCTACTACTGGCCGCGAACCGATGGCCGGCCGTCGACCGAGGGGCGGGCCATGATGATGGCGGGGTATAATGACGAAGAGTACGTCAACTTTTGGGACGCGCTACAGCCGCCGCACGCTGACGCTTTGCCCAGGGCCGCGGATGCGCCGGCGCCATTTGAGGTGTTTGCAGGCACTTGCGCCAGCGGCGGAGGCGATTGGTGCAATCATCTTGCGCCCCGTCGCATGGTTGACGAGGCGGCGCGCCAGATTGCGGCCGTTCACGGTCTGGCCGAGCCGCCTGAGATCGTCGATGCCGCCTTTCGTGATTGGCAAGGCGATCCGTTTGGTGGGGGTTGGCACCATTGGAAAATCGGCGTGCGCAGTGACGAGGCGGCGCAGCGGATGTTCAATCCGATCGACGGCCTGCCGCTCTACATTTGCGGCGAAGCCTATTCCAATGCACAAGGTTGGGTGGAAGGCGCGTTGCAAACCGCGGACCTCGTGTTGGAAAGGTTCGGTCTGTCTCCGCTCTAACGTGAAGCGTCCGAGGCGGCGTCTCGGACGAGACTACGCGTCTCCTGCCTGCAGCATTAGTTGGCCGAGCCACGCGTTCATCGTCACCTCGGCCTTGCGTGTTAGCTGTTTGCGGTAATGCGCCGCTTCTTTCCGTAGCCGACGAGCATCGACGCCGGCGCCCGCCAGTTCCACGGTGTGCCCAACCAGCCAATGCTCTATATCGAGGCCGTTGGCTTCCGGGTGGAATTGAAAGCCGATGACGTTGCGGCCGAGTGCGAAGGCCTGGTTCTCGCAAATCGCGGTAGAGGCAAGGCGTTCGGCGCCGTCCGGTAGATCGAACGTGTCGGCATGCCAGTGCAGCGTGATCGGATCATCGGCAAACGGCGCCAGGCAGGACGCGGCCCCTGCTTTCGTCAACGTGATCGGCGCAAAGCCGAGCTCCCTGGCCGCGCCTGGGTGAAGCGCGGCGCCGGCGGCTCGGGCGATCAGTTGGGCGCCGAGGCAGATGCCCATCATGGGGCGTCCGGCGACCAGCCGGCGCTCGATCAGCGCCAACTCAGGCTTAAGAAACGGATAGAGGTCGTCGGCATCTGCCCCGATCGGCCCTCCCAGCACGATCAACAGGTCTGCATGCTGGGCATCGTCGGTCAGTTCCTCAACGGCATCAACGTAACGAAGGTCATAGCCGGCTGCGGCCAAGGGGGCCGCAAAACCACCGACCCCTTCGAACGCGACGTGGCGGATGGCGATGGCTGTTTTCATTGCAGAGCCGCGCAAAGGTGGGTGCCGATCGATCGTCACGTTCCCTCGATCAGAACCGCGTGGCAGCGCACTGCGCTTTGGCGCAGCGCCTTCAACGGCCGGTAATCCTCTGAGTCGTACCACGACCGCGCCCGCTCGGCACTGTCGAACTCGATGATAACGGGATAGGTCGGTCGCCAGTCGCCCTCCAACACCGTCGCCGGACCGCCGATCGTCCGATAACGACCGCCATATTGTTCGACGACCGGGGCCACCGTCGTCACGTAGGTTTCAAGCTTCTTGGGATCGAGAACCTCGACATTGTCGAACAGGAAATACGCGCTTATGAATTGCTTCCTTTCAAATGGCCGGTGTCGGCCCTGACCAATGCGGATACGTCTGGTGTGGCAACGTCGTCCCCCGCGCCCGGCCGTACGCCGGGGCGAGGGACGGCTTGATCAGGCCGCCAGGCGCGAGGGCTTGACCGCCGGGAAGTCGACATCGACGTCGAAGCCGACATTGACGTAGTTGGTGAACAGGTTGAGCGCGATGTGGGCTATGATCTCGACGATTTCCTCATCGTCGAAACCCGCCATGCGCAGGGCAGTGATGTCGGCATCATCGATCTGGGCGCGCCGGTCGACGACCTTCAGCGCGAAGTCGATCGCGGCCTGGGTGCGCGGCTCGTCAGACTGGCCCAAGCGCGCTGCCTCCATGGCCTCCTTGCTGACACCGGCCTTGCGGCCGAGCATGGTGTGGGCGGACAGGCAGTATTCACAGTCGTTGTAGTTCGCGACAGCGACGGCGATCTGCTCGCCGAGGGCCGCACCCAGGCGGCCCTCGCCAAGGGCGCCAAACGCGCCCAGCATGCTTTTCAGTGCCGCCGGCGACTGGGCGACCGTGCCGAACATATTCACGACGGCGCCGAACTGCGTCTTCACCGCGTCCATCAACGCGCGACGTTCGCCGGTGGCGGATTCGTAAAGATAGGGGGCGATTCTGGCCATGGGGCTTCCTTTCAGGTCGAAAGAGCGTCGATCTTCATAAGTATCGACTCGATACCATATAGCTAGTGTAGGTAACGATCGCTTGCAAGAGAAGTTTTTAGTCGATACTTTTAGGTCATGGAATCCGCCGAGAGCAGCACGATTCTGTTGGAGCGTTTGGCGCGCATTCTGCAGAACGAAACCCACGCCGCCGGCCTGAAGCCGACCCAATGGGAAGCCTTGCGCTATCTGGCGCGTGCCAACCGCTTCTCGCGCAACCCTTCGGCGCTGACGGCCTATCTGGGGACCACCAAGGGCACCGTTTCCCAGACCCTGAACGCCCTGGAACGCAAAGGTCTGCTGGTCAAGAAGACGGATCCCGCCGACCGTCGTCAGGTCGATATCGACCTGACAAAGAAGGCGCTGCAACTGCTTGACGAAGACCCGATCCATGCGCTCACCGATGCCACGGCTTCGTTGCCGGCCGGCGAGCAGACCGATCTGGCCGACGGCCTTCGAACCGTGCTGGAAGAGGCGCTGCGCCGGCGCGGGGGGCGTCCGTTTGGCGTCTGCCGGTCCTGTCGCTTCTTCCGCGCTGATGATTCGCAGGGGGCGCCGCACCGATGCGGTCTGCTGGACGTTCCCCTGTCCGACAGCGACAGCCGACAGATCTGCGTCGAGCAAGAGGCGCCGTGCTGACCGGATAGGGCCGGGCGGCGTGGCACCACCGAGCGCATACCTGCCCCTCGGTTGCGGCTCCCAGCTTCCCATGATTTAATAAATCCATCCTACAATTTGAGAACAAAAGGGGGGTCAGGATGCTTCGCATACTGTATTGTGGGGCTGCGATTGCGGCATTGTCGGTCGGTTTTGCGGCGGCGCCGACATTGGCGCAGGACGGCGGCGGGGCCGTCACGATCGGCGCGGATGTCGATGCCGGCACGTTGGACCCGCGGGTCATGCGCGATACCACGGCCTACCGGGTCGCCAACCTGCTCTATGACGGCCTGGTCGAACTGTCCCCGACCTTGGAACCGACGCCGGGCCTGGCCGAAAGCTGGGAGAATCCGGAGCCGACGGTCTGGGTCTTCAATCTGCGCGACGGCGCCACCTTCCATGACGGCACGCCGGTCACGGCCGCCGACGTGGTCTACACCTTCGAGACCATTCTCGACCCCGACCTCGCCTCGCGCTGGCGTTCACTGTTCACGCCGATCAGCGAGATCGTCGCCGCCGACGACAACACGGTCCGGATTACCCTCAGCGAGCCCTACGCCCCGCTGTTGAGCTATCTCGACATCGGCATCGTGCCGGCCAACGTCGTAGAGGGTGGCACCGATATTGGCTTTGAGCCTGTCGGCAGCGGTCCATTCATGCTGGCAAACTGGGATCGTGGCAGCACTATTTCGTTGGAGCCCAATCCCAATTGGTGGGGCGGGCCACCTTCGGGATCAGGCATCGACTTCGTGGTTGTGCCGGATAACACGGCGCGAGCCCAGGCTCTCGAAGCAGGCGATCTAGACCTCATTCAATCGCCGCTGTCGCCGGCAGACATTCAACGCCTCCTCACGGAAGATGGCGTAGTCGCGAATGTGACGGGCGGTCTGGGGATCACTTATCTGAACTTTAACACCCAGGACCCGTTGCTGAGCGACCCGCGCATGCGTCAGGCGCTTTCGATGTTGGTTGACCAAGATACTATCGTCAACGTCATCTATGAGGGTGTCGATCTTGTGGCGACTTCGGTGTTGCTGCCCTCGTGGCCGTCGTATACGCCTGACATTAGGCAGCCGACGTTTGATCCAGAAGGTGCGGTGGCTCTTCTCGCATCGCTGGGCTGGACCGATAGCGATGGTGATGGAACGCTGGATAAGGACGGCCAGTCGCTCACTTTCACGCTGTCAACACACAGCGAAGACCCAAATCGCGTTCAAAGCGTCGAGTACATTCAAAATGTCATGAATTCTGTCGGCGTCGATGCTGAAGTCAGCATTTCTGACTGGCCGTCGTTTTCTGGTGCAGTTCGAAACGGCGATTACCAGGTCGCACTGCTCGGGTGGCTCAATCTAGTTGATCCTGATCGCTTGCTTTACAGCCAATTGCGGACCGGAGGTGCCCTAAACTGGGGCGGCTACTCGAACCCAAGACTTGATGAAGCGTTGGATCGCGGGCGGACCTCTCTTGATCCTCAGGATAGGATAGCGGCCTACCGAGAAGCTGCCACGATAATCGCCGACGAGGTGCCGTACTACGTCATCTCCTACCAGGGCTATCAGGTGTTCCACACACCTGAGATTGTCGATTACGAGCCCAACCCGCGCGGCATGATGCGCAGCCTGATGAACAATTAGGCGAAGCGGTTGGCCCGGGGAGTGACGCGACGATCGACTAACCCGTGATCGGTTACGCCGCGCGGCGGCTCTTGCTGATGATCCCGATGCTGTTCGGGATCATCGTGCTGGTCTTCTTGATGCTGAACGTCATCGGCGGCGATCAGGCGCTGGTGCTGCTCGGCCAGGAAGGCACGCCGGAACAGCTCGAAGCGCTGCGCCGAGAGCTGTTGCTGGACCAGCCGCTGACCGTCCAGTTCGCCGCCTATATCGGTAAGCTGGCGCAAGGCGATCTCGGCTACTCCCTGTTCCAGAGCCAAAGCGTGCTGGAGGCGGTCGGCGGCCGCCTCGGCGCGACCTTGGAACTGGCCATCGTCGCGCTGCTGATCGCGATCCTGATCGGCGTGCCGCTCGGTATCCTAGCGGCCGTGCGCCACGGGCGGGCATCGGACATCTTCGCCATGCTGTTCGCCCAGCTTGGCATCTCCATGCCCGTCTTCTGGATGGGCATCCTGCTGATGTTCCTGTTCGCCGTGACCTTGGACTGGCTGCCCGCCATCGGCCGGGGCGAACCGCTGCTGGTCGCCATCGTCGATTTGTTCCGGGGCAACCCGTCCGTCTTGCTCGACAGCCTGGCCCATCTGGCGCTGCCGGCGATCACCCTGGGCGTTGGTGCTGCGGCGATCATCAGCCGGCTGGTGCGCAGCGCCATGCTCGACACGCTGTCGCTCGACTTCGTGCGCACGGCCCATGCCAAGGGTCTGGGGCCTGCGCGCGTGACGTTGGCCCATGTCCTGCGCAATGCCTTGCTGCCCGTGGTCAGCATGATCGGCCTGCGCTTCGGCGCATTGCTCGGCGGTGCGGTCTTGACCGAAGGCATCTTCGGCTGGCCGGGGCTGGGCCAGCTCAGCGTCGCAGCCATCAACCAGCGCGACATTCCGTTGATCCAGGGCGTGGTGCTGACCTTCGCGCTGATGTTCGCGCTGGTGAACCTGATCGTCGATCTGGCCTACGCCGCCATCGACCCGCGCATCCGCTATGACTGAGCGGTCATGAAACGGCTGCTGCGCAACCCGTCACTGGTGATCGGCGGCACGATCGTCGTGATCATCGTCCTACTGGCGATAGCCGCCCCCTGGGTGACGACCTATCAGCTCGAAGACATGGACATGCGCAACCGGTTCTCGCTGCCCAGCGCGGAACATTGGTTGGGCACCGACAATTTCGGCCGCGATTTGTGGACGCGGCTGCTCTACGGCGCCCGTATCTCCATCGGCGTCGCGGTCGTGTCGGTCGGGTTGGCCGCGATCATCGGTACCCTGGTCGGCCTCGCCGCCGGCTATTTCGGCGGCCTGTTCGACCTGATCGTCATGCGTATCGTCGACGTCTTTCTCGGCTTCCCGCCGCTGATCATGGCCCTGACGGTGGTCGCCGCACTCGGCCCCGGCGTTACCAATCTGATGATCGCTCTGACGGCCGTGTTCTGGACCGAATATGCCCGCGTGGTGCGCGCGATCACGCTCAGCCAGCGCGAGATCGACTATGTTGCGGCGGCCCAGGCGGTCGGCGCCTCGTGGGCGCGAATCCTGGTCGTGCACATCCTGCCGAACTGCCTCGGGCCGATCACGGTGTTGGCGACGCTGGGCATCGGCACGGCGATCGTCGCGGAATCGGGCCTGAGTTTCCTGGGCATCGGCGTCGAGCCGCCGACGCCGACCTGGGGCTGGACCCTGTCCTACGGCATGCGCTTCCTGCGTGCCGACCCCTGGATGTCGACCATCGCCGGCCTGTGCATCATGCTGACCGTTCTGGGTTTCAACCTGTTCGGCGACGGTCTGCGCGATCTTTTGGACCCGCGCCGTATCACATCCGGCCGCCGTGGCCGCCGCGGCGCCATCGCCGAATAGCCGTTTTCAAGGAGAACCGATCGTCATGAAGATCAACCTGCACCGACCCGTTTTCACCACCATGGCCGACGGCAGCGAGGCCTGCCTGCACGTGCATGAGGTGATCGGCGACGGCGACGGCCCGACCGTCGGCATCAGCGCCGTCATCCATGGCAACGAGCCCACCGGCGCCCAGATCATCCTGGCGCTGTCGCGGCTGCTGGCCGATCTGCCCTTGCGCGGCCGGCTGCTGATCCTGCCGGTCGCCAATCCCTGGGCCTTTGCGGTCAACCACCGCTTCACGCCGATCGACGAGCTGAACCTGAACCGGCTGTTTCCCGGGGAGCCGGGCGGCTGGTTCTCCGACCTGCTGGCCCAGGCGATCGCCCGCGAGTTCCTGGAGAAGATCGACGTTCATATCGATCTGCATTCCGGCACGGACCGACCGACGGTCGACTATGTCTATCTCCTGAACGACGAAGGCCTGTCGCGCGCGTTCGGGTCGAAGGTGCTGTACCGGCCCAAGGAAGGCCTGACCGGCACCACCTACAGCGGCACGACCAAGTCTGTGACCGTCGATACGCGCGGCATCTCGGCGGCGGTGATCGAGCTGGGCGGCGGCATCGTCGACCAGGGGCCCTATGTCGAGCGCGGCGTGGCCGGCGTGTTGAACATGCTGCGCTATCTCGGCGCCGTGGCCGAGGACCCGGCACCGCCGCCGTCCCAAACTGTGGTCCACTCCATCGCCCTGATCCGGCCGGGGCAGGGCGGATTCCTGGAGACCGAGGCCCCGCCCTTGGGTGAGGAGATCGCCGGCGGCGCCATCCTGGGCCGCGTCTTTAGCCCCTACACGTTTGATCAGTTGGAAGAGATCACCAACCCGGTGCCGAACGGCATCATGATTCTCAGCCATCTGTCCCGCAACCTCGTACAGCCCGGCGACTACGGCTACATGGTCGGCGACCTGGCCGGTGCGGAGCGGAGCTGACATGGCCAACGCCTCTGCCCAGCTCTTCGAACGCGCCGGGAAAGCGGTTCCCGCAGGGGTCAACTCCAACACCCGCGCCCGGTCGCCACATCCGTTCTATTTCCAGACCGCCAATGGCGCCTGGCTCACGGATGCCGATGGCCGGCAATGGCTCGACATGGTCATGGGCAACGGCGCTGTCCTGCTCGGCCACAACCATCCCCAGGTGCAGGAGGCGGTGCGCCAGGCCGTCGACCGCGGCATGACCACCGGCGTGGAATCCGCACTCTCGGTCGAGGTGGCGGAGCTGTTTCTGGACCAGGTGCCGACCCTGGATATGGTTCGGTTCACCAACACCGGCACCGAGGCCGTACAGCACGCGCTGCAGCTCGCCCGCCACGCCACCGGCCGCCGGCGCATTGCAAAAGTCGAGGGCGCCTATCATGGCTGGAGCGACGAGCTGTTCGTCAGCGTCTGGGCTGACGTGACCAGGGCGGGCACGGTCAACAACATCACCCCGCTGGCGGGCACCACCGGCCTGCGCGACGATGTGGTCGACGACGTGCTGGTCGTACCTTTCAACGATTTGGAGCGGACCGAACAACGGATCGCGCAGGCCGCCGATGACATCGCCTGCCTGCTGCTGGAACCGGTAATGATCGATATCGGCGTCATAGAGCCAACGCCGGAATACCTGGCCGGCCTCCGCCAACTCTGCGATCGGCACGGCATCGTGCTGTTGTTCGACGAGTTGCTGACCGGGTTCAACGTCGCACCCGGTGGCGCCCAGGCGCGCTATGGCGTGACGCCTGATCTGGCGACCTACGGCAAGGCGCTGGCCAACGGTTATCCGCTCGCCGCGCTCGCGGGCCGCGAAGATTTGATGCACATGACCGAGCCGGGCAAGGGGCCGGCCTTTGTCGGCACCTTCAACGGCCATGCGATCTCAATGGCAGCCTGCCAGGCGACCCTTCAAGTCTTGAAAGACGGCTCCGTGCAGAAAACGGTGGCCGACCGGGCCGCAACGCTCGCTGGGCAGTTCGAGGGCTGGGCCAAATCGGCCGGCATCGACGCGGTTATGACCGCATGCGGCTCGCACGTGCACTGGTTCTTCGCAGCGCAATCGCCGACGGACTACCGAAGTGCCGCGTCCGTTGACCGGGCGGCCTATGCCGCTTTCAACACCGCGCTGGAACAGGCAGGCGTTGTGACCCTGCCAAATCCGCTGTCGCACCACGCCGTCAGCCTTGCGCACGACCAGGCGGCGCTGGATCGATTGGCCGAGGCCATGGCAGCCGGTTTCGCCGCGGTCGCCGAGGCGCGGGCAGCCGCTGGCGCCTAGATGGCCCAGGCCGACGACCCGCTGCTGGCCGTTCGCGGCCTGACCACCGTCATCGATGGCGATGCCGGGCCGCTGACCGTGGTCGATTGCATGTCGTTCGAGCTCTCCGCGGGTGAGACCTTGTGCATCGTCGGCGAGAGCGGCTGCGGCAAGTCGATGCTGGCCTTGTCCATCCTGCGCCTGTTCCCTGACCCGCCTGTGCGGCTGAAGGCCGGCAGCGCCCTTTTTCACGGGCACGACCTGCTGCGTTTGCCAAACGACAAGCTGCGGGACGTGCGCGGGGACCGCCTGGCGATGATTTTTCAAGAGCCGATGTCGGCCCTGAACCCGGTCATGAACATCGGCAAGCAGATCGGCGAGGTGCTGCGCCGGCACCGCAAGATGCGCGCGAGCGAGATCAGGTCGCGGGCCATCGAGCTCTTGACCAAGGTGCGTATTCCCGACCCCGAAAGACGCCTGCACGACTATCCGCACCAGCTCTCCGGCGGCATGCGCCAGCGGGCCATGATCGCCATGGCGCTGGCCTGCGACCCGGAGGTGCTGATCGCGGACGAGCCGACGACCGCACTGGATGTGACGATCCAGGCCCAGATCCTGCACCTGATCCGCGACCTTCAACGGGACACCAACGCGGCGACGATCCTGATCACCCACAATCTGGGCGTGGTGGCGGAAATGGCCGACCGCGTGCTGGTCATGTATGCCGGCACGAAGGTTGAGGAGGCGCCGGTCGACGCCCTGTTCGACCGGCCGGCCCATCCCTATACGCGCGGCCTGATGGCCTCCATGCCCCATCCGCGCAACGGCGACGAGGCGCCGGAGAAGCTGGCCGAGATCCCGGGTGTGGTGCCGCCGCTCGACGCCATGCCGCCGGGCTGCCGCTTCGCCCCACGCTGCGCCTTCGCGACCGATCGCTGCCGGACGACGGCGCCCGCGCTGGAAGAGGTTGGCGGCGCCCACACCGTCGCCTGCTGGGAATGGCGGCGCGTCGCCGAGGAGCGGGCGGCGTGAGCGAACCGGCGCTTCTCGAGGTCAAGGACCTGGTCAAGCTGTTCGACGTCCGGCGCGGGTTCCTGCGGCGCAAGGTCGGGGCGGTGCGCGCGGTCGACGGCCTGTCGCTGACGGTCGAAAAGGGCGAGACGGTCGCCCTGGTGGGCGAGAGCGGCTGCGGCAAGTCCACCGTCGGCCGGGTGCTGGTGCGGCTGGCGGACCCGACCGGCGGCCAGGTGCTCTATCGCGGCACCGACATCACCGCGCTGAAGGGACGCGCGTTGAAGCCGTTTCGTCGGCGCGTTCAGATCATGTTTCAAGACCCGTTCAGCTCGCTGAACCCACGCCTGCGCGTGCGCGACATCGTCGCCGAACCGCTGGTCGTGCACGGTATTGGCAACCGCAATGAGCGCCAGGCGAAAGTGGCGGAGTTGTTGGACCAGGTCGGCCTGTCGCCGGACCGGATGGGCGCCCATGCCCACGAGTTCTCCGGCGGCCAGCGCCAGCGCATCGGCCTAGCACGCGCGCTGGCGCTGGGCCCCGATCTGATCGTCGCCGACGAACCGCTTTCGGCGCTGGACGTCTCGGTCCAGGCCCAGGTGGTGAACCTGATGGCCGAATTGCAGGCGAAGCTGGGACTGGCCTTCCTGCTGATCTCCCACGATCTGGCCGTGGTCGAACATCTCAGCCGCCGGGTCGCAGTGATGTATCTCGGCAAGATCGTCGAGACCGCGCCGACCCGACTGTTGTTCTCAGCCCCGCACCACCCCTATACCGAGGCGCTGCTGGACGCCGCACCCGTACCCGACCCGCACGCCGGCCGCGCCGACCGCCCGGTCATCGCCGGCGAGGTTCCCAGTCCGCTGAACCCGCCGGCCGGCTGCCGCTTTCACCCGCGCTGCCCGCTTGCGACCGACATCTGCCGCAAGCAAGAGCCGGACTTGAAGCCCCGCGACGACAGCCGGCATCTCGCCTGCCATCATCGCTAGGAACGGCGTCGTGTTCTAAGGCTCGGTGATGTTGGCCAGTACGATGCGTTGCAGCACCAGGGTCGGGTTAATCCACTGGTCCATGCGGTTGTAGTCGCCGGCAAATATCACGCCGGTCAAATCAAGCGACGGCATCACGAACAGCCGCTGGCCGCCATTTCCGGCGGCGGAGATCATGGGCCGCGTCTCCCCTGCGGCGGGGACGTATTGCTCGGACAGGTACCATTGGTTGCTGTACATCTGGCCGAAGCTGGCGGCGACCTGGGGTGTCATGCAGGCGTCGATCCAGGCTGCGGGCACGACCTCGCGCCCCTGCCAGCGCCCGGATGCCAGCATCATCTGGCCGATGCGGGTGAGGGCAGGGGCTGTCAGGCGCAGGCCCGAGGCCGCTGACGGCACGCCGTCGCTGCCCCGGTTCCATTCGAAGTCGGTGATGCCCAGCGGCTCGAACAGCGCTTCGCTGGCGAAGTCCGGCAGCGACTGACCCGTGCCCTCGGCAATCAGGTAGCCGACGATGGCCGAACAGCCGCCATTGTAGATCCAGCGCGCGCCGGGCTCGTCGACGATGGGCCGGTCCAGAATGAACCGATACCGGTCGTCCGCACGCTCCATCATGATTTCGCTGTTGGCCGGATCGGTGTAGGGCACATCCTCGTTCCACTCCGTACCCAACGTCATGTTGAGGACATTGCCGACAGTCCAGGCCGCGCGCGCAGGGTCGACGGCCAGGTCGGCGTATTGCGGGAACGCGTCCAACAGGGGTGCGTCTGGCGGCGGAACCCTGCCTTGCGCCAACGCGATGCCATAGACCAGACTGGTGATGCTCTTCGTGACCGATCGCAGATCGTGCAGGGTCGTGGGGTTAAAGGCTATCTCGCCGAGAGGGCGCCCCCAATTCTCATCTGTGCCGCTGAAATACGCCTCCAGAACGGTCTCGCCGTGCCGCTTAACCAGCACGCCGTGCAGCCCGTCCAACAGACCCGAGCGGTAGGCGAGGTCCAGCCGTTCGGCGATGTCGCCTGCGACACCTAAGCGGGCCGAAGCCTGTGGCTGTGCGATCGAACTCAGTCCCACAAACGTTGTCGCCGCCGCTCCGGCCAGCAGGCCCCGTCGACCGATATGAACGGCCATTTCACTCTCCAACCTCCGGTAGACAACGTCTTCTGGCATGATAGCACAAGCCGGGATGTCGGATACGCACCGCGCCATCAACCTATCTGGGGGAGGATGACATGCTGAAGTTCGCCAATCTCGACGACAAGGTCAGTGTGACGGATCAATTTGGCGAAGACGCCGCGCCGGTCGTTCTTGTCAACGTGTTCACCGTGGACCGCGCCGAGGCTGACCGCCTTGAGGCGGCCTGGACCGAGGACGCCAAGTTCATGCAGCGCCAGCCGGGGTTTATCTCAACACAGCTCCATTGCGGCGTCGGCGAAAGCTCGACGTATCTGAACTACGCGGTTTGGGAGAGCGTCGCCGCCTTTAAAGCAGCCTTTGAGCAGCCGGACTTCCGCGCCCACCTCGCATCCTATCCGGACAGCACGATTACGCGGCCGCACCTGTTCCGTAAGGTTGAAGTGCCGGGCGTGTGCGGCGCCGACTGAGTATCAGGCGTTTACAATGATCGGCGCATGCGGTCTGCGTAGGCGTCGGCCTCGCGCAGCAGTTCGCCGCGGTCGACGGTGGTTATCCGACCGTCGCGCACGATGAAGCGCCCGTCCACCATCACGTCGCTGACGTCTGACGGAAGCGCGGCGTAGACCAGCGCGGCGTACGGGTCGTGCATTGGGTGCAGGCGGGCGGCGCTGCGGCTGATACGGATTATGTCGGCCCGTTTGCCCGGTTCCAGCGAGCCGATGTGGTTGTCCAGGCCCAGCACCCTGGCGCCGCCGATGGTGGCCAGGCGCACGACATCGATCGCCGACATGACGGTCCGGTCCCTGGCCCGCAGTTTTTGCAGCTTGGCCACCTGGGACATCTGCGCGAACAGGTCGATGGTATTGCCGCTCATCGGCCCGTCGGAGCCGAGGCCCACCGCCACGCCGGCAGCATTCATGTCCAGGATCGGGGCGATGCCACGGCCGCCCTTCACGTTGGCGCCGGCATTGTGCGCGACCGCCACACCGCCACGCGCCAGGTTGGCGATGTCTCGGTCGTCGACCCACAGGCAGTGGGCCGCGATCACGCCTGGTCGCAACAGGCCGGATTGGTCCAACAGGTCGACGGGCGAGCCGCCGCAATGGTCGCGCACCCAATCGGCTTCGTAATCCATCTCCGCCACATGGATCTGAACCGGCAGGTCCGCCGACCGCGATGCCGCATCCACGCGCCGCAGGATGTCCAGACCGGTCGTATAGGGCGCGTGGGGGGCGATGGATGCCGTGATCGTCGGGTGGTCGCGGAAATCGGCGGCGAGCCGTTCGAACAGGGCGAAGCCATCGTCGGTCGTCGGCGCGTCGGGCGCGGCGAAATCGACGATCGTCTGGCCGACCACGCCGCGCAGGCCTAGCGTTTCCAAGGCGCGGCCGGCCTGGGTTTCGAAATAGTACATGTCGGCAACCGTGGTCACGCCGCCCTCGGCCAGTTCCAGGCCGGCGAGCAAGCTGCCGACATAGACCATCTCCGGCGAGACGAAGCGCTTTTCCAGCGGGAAGATGTAGCGTTTCAGCCGGTCCGGCTCGTCGTCGCCCAGACCGCGAAACAGCGACATCGCCAGATGGCAGTGGGTGTTGACCATGCCCGGCATCAGGATGTCGCCATCAAGGTCGATGACGTTGCCCGAATGCGCCGGCGGGTCCCCTTCGCCGATCTCGGTGATCACGCCGTCTCTGACCGCGACGTAACCGGGCCAGTGCACGGTCATCGCGTCGTCGACGGTGACGATGATCCCGTTGGTGAGCAACATGGTGGTCATGGCGTGGCCGGCAGGATGCAGCATTGCTCGGGCACCAGAACCAGCTTGGCCCGATCGCCCTCGTCGAAGGGGCGGTCGATCGAGCCATTGGCGACCACGCTGCCGACCGGCGTTTCGGCCCGGTAGTGATAGGACCGGCCGAGATAGGTGCGTACAGACAGTTTCGCTGGCAGGCCGTCGTCTTCGCTGGCCGCCATGACCCGTAGGCCATCGGCCCGTGCGCCGAGTGTAAAGGCGTCGGGCAGGGCCCCCCAGGTGGCCTCGTCGAGCGCGAACCTGGCGCCTTGGCCTTCTGCCGTCGCAACGCCATCTGACCGGCCGGTGACACGCAGCCCAATCATCGTCTCGAAGCCGACGAAGTTGGCGACGAACGCGTTGGCCGGCTTTCGATAGAGGATTTCCGGCGTGTCGTACTGGCTGATCTGGCCGGCATCCATGATCGCCACCCGGTCGGAGATCGAAAACGCCTCCTCCTGATCATGGGTGACGTAGATGGCGGTGATGTTGTGGGCCCGCTGCAACTCGCGGATTTCGACCCGCATGTCGACGCGTAGCTTGGCGTCGAGATTGCTCAGCGGCTCGTCGAACAGCAGCAGCGACGGTTTGATGACCAGCGCGCGGGCCAGCGCCACGCGCTGCTTCTGGCCGCCGGACAGGGCGGCTGGCAGGCGATCCGCAAACGCCGCCAGGCCGACCTTGTCGAGCATTTCGCCAACGCGGGCGCGGCGTTCCTGCGGGGCGACGCCGCGCTGTTTCAGGCCAAAGCCGACATTGTCGGCGACACTCATATGCGGGAACAGGGCGTAGTTCTGAAACACCAGGCCGATGTCACGGCGATGGGCGGCGACGGATGAGATGTCGCGCCCGTCCAGCGTAACCTTTCCGGCCGAGGCGTGCAGAAAGCCCGCGATCAGGCGCAGGGTCGTCGTCTTGCCGCAGCCAGATGCGCCGAGCAGCGAAACCAGCTCGCCCGCCTTCACGTCCAGGTCCAGATCCTTCAGCACCTGGGTGCGGCCGTAATGGGCGGAGATATCGGTCAGGTTCAGGGACTTGGTCATGGGGGTCCGTCAGCGCACGAAATAGCCGAGGCCGAGCGTCTTTTCGACCACCGCCATGACCAGTACGGTCAGCGCCATCAAGAGCACCGAAAGCGCGGCGACGGTCGGGTCGAAGAAGTTCTCGACATAAGTCAGCATTTGGATCGGCAGGGTGCTGATGCCCGGCCCGGTCAGGAACAGCGACACCGGCACATTGTTCAGCGAGGTGATGAAGGCCAGGATGAAAGCCGCCAGGATGCCGCCGCGAATGTTCGGCAGCACGACGGTGTAGAAGGCCTTCACCGGCGGGCAGCCGAGGCTGATGGCGGCCTCTTCCGCACTGAAATCGAATGTCGCCAGGCTGGCGCCGACCACGCGGATGGAATAGGGCAGCACGATAATCGTATGGCCGATCAGCAAGGTCGGGAACACCGGCAGGTCAAAATCGACGCTGATGGCGCTCAACAGCGAAAAGCCGAACACGATCTGCGGCACCAGGATCGGCAGGACGAAGAAGTTCGATAGCACTTTGGGCAGCGTGAAGCCGAACCGGCTCAGCGCGTAGGCCGCCGGAATGCCGATCAGCAGCGACAGAAACGTGCCCAGCAGGGCGATCTGGAGTGAGATCAGGAACGTATCGCGGAACGCGCTGACTTCGAACACGTTCACGAACCAGCGCAGGCTGAACCCCTGGGGCGGAAAGGCCAGAAACTCCGTGTTGCTGATTGAGGCCGCGGCGACGATCACCAGCGGTCCCAGAAGGAAGATGAACACCGCGATGGCGGTGATCGCGAGGATGGGGCTGGAGCGCTGCATCACGCGGCTGCCGGGTTCAGCCGGCGGGCGACCCGCGACATGATCAGCACAACGGAGATAGTCAGCACCATCATGATGACCGCGATGGTCGAGGCCGAGGCCCAGTCAAATTCGGTCATCGCTTCGCGGAACAGCAGGGTCGCCAACACCGTGTTGCGCTGGCCGCCCAGCAGCACGGGCGTGGTGTAGGACGTGAAGCTGCCGGTGAAGACCAGCACGGCCCCGACGATCACACCGGGCATGGCCAGCGGCAGGATCACGCGCCAGAAGGTCTTGGCCGGCGATGCGCCCAGCGAGATCGAGGCTTCCACCACGCTCTTGTCGATGTTTTCCAGAACCCCGACCAGCGACAGGATCATCAAAGGCGAAAACAGATAGGCGAGGCCGACGATGATCGCGCCTTCGGTATAGAGCATCGACAGCGGTTCGCTGATCAGACCCAGGCCCATGAGGGTTTCGTTGATGATGCCATTACGGCCCAGGATCACGATCCAGGCGAAGGACCGCACGACCGTGCTGGTCAGCAGCGGGAAGACCGAGGCGACGATCAGAATGCTGCGCCAGGAGCGGGGCGCCCGGGCGATGAAATAGGCGGTCGGGAAGCCGATCGCAATCGCGATGACGGTGACGATCAGCGCGATGCGCACCGTCCGCCACAGCACGCCGCGATTGAACCGGCGGTCGAAGAAATCCTGATAACCGGCGAACACGCCCTCCTCCTGGATGAAGGTGACGCTGATCGTGTCCAGCAGCGGCAGAACGAGCAGGACGAGGATCGCCAACATGGCTGGCGTGACCAGCAGCCAGGGAAGGATGCGGTTCATGGCGAGGTTATGTCGTCACCGACTAAGCCGGCGCCAGGGAGGCGCCGGCATATCAAGCATCAGAACAGGGTCGCGGTTCGGAGCGGCTATTCAGCAAACACCTCGTTCCAGCGGTCGGTCCAATCCTCGCGGACCGAATTCAGCTGGGCGTAATCGGGCGTGCGCAGACTGTCGATGACGGCTTGGCCATAGGTCCAGCGTGCGGCGTCTTCCGGGTCAAGCCGGACATTGACATTCACCGGCGCATCGACGCCGACTTCCGCCAAGGTCTGCTGCACATCCGCGCTCAGGTGCCAGTTGATGAAGGCCAGGGCCAGTTCCGGCTGATCGGTCGAGGCCATCACGTTGATCGCATTCAGGTTGGCGAAGGCGCCCTCGTCCAACTCCGCCCAGACCGCTGTTGGCACCGCCTCTTGAATGCGGCCGAAGGCGAAGTCCTGCGCCGGCGCGATCACCACCTCGCCCTGGGCGAACAGGTTCACCAGCTCCGACGAGCGGCCATAGGTGGTCAACAGGTTGGGGGCCAATTGCTCCAGGCTGGCAAAGGCCGCGTCGGGATCGTCGAAGGCGTCGACGCCAGCCTGCTCCGCCGCCGCGATCACGATCAACTGGCCGGCGGTGGTGTTGATGCCTGGAATGGTGATCTGGCCGGCAAACTCGTCGCGCCACAGATCGCTCCAGGACGTCACTGGCGTATCGGTCGCGGCGGAATCGTAGATGATGCCGTAGCGGCCAACCGTATAGGCCGGCCCGTACTCCTCGCCATGCGGCGCGCGGGCGATTGGGTAAATCTGCTCGATGTTCGGGATCTGGCTGCGGTCGATCTGGGCGAACAGCCCGTCATCGATGCCTTGCTGGGTAAAAGCGTCGGCAAGATAGATCAGATCGATGTCGCCGCCGCCGCGGATGCGCGCCCGGTTCAGCCGGTCGGCATTGTTGCCGGTGTCGATGACGATGTCGACGCCGTGCTCTTCCTCGAACGGCGCGTAGAGATGTTGTTCCAGCAAATCGCCGTTGAAGCCCCAGGTGGAAATCACCAGCGTGCCGTTATCCTGTGCCCCGGCTGGGCCGGCCAAGGTCGCCGTGGTCAGCACGGCGACGCTCACCACAAGGCCTAAGGGCGAAATACGAGTCATCGTTCGACAGCTCCCCGAGATTGTCTGAATGTGAGAACGGACCCTTAACCATACTGCAATCTGTGGTCTTGTCGAACGATCCGGTGCGTTCGTGATCTTTAGTGTCAATACGTTAGTATTTGTACTAAGGTTAACAATTAATCAACGATTCTTCGCCGCATTTCCAGGCGATTATCGAGCATTGTCAGGGATTTTCGAGGCAGCTACAGATTCTCAGTTCAAAAGTATAATTGCCACAAATCGGAACGTCCTGCACCCCATTTCCCTCTTTTTAAGTAGAAATGTCCGTTTGTGGGCAAGTTTTATTAAAAGATTTTTGCACTGTTGTATTTCATTTCTCGTGCAGGTATGAGCTTCTCTTGGCCAAAGATTCGCTTTGCGATAAACCCAAGTCAAAATAGACACGTCGCGTCCGTTTTACATTGCAAAGCGAAGTTGCAGATGCGGCGTAAAACATCAACTCGACAGGAGAAAGCTTGATGTTCCCACTTCAGACCTTTCCTTTCACCCGGTTCAGCGACTTTGTCATCAAGACCGAGACCGTGGTGATCGACACCGAACCGTCCGGTCCGGTCGCGGCGATCATCAACGAGGAACCGGGATCAGACGCGTTGAGCGGCAACGATTTCATCGTCGGCTATCTCAACGCAACCGTTGAGGAATCGCCGGAGGGCAGGATCTCGGGGATTCTGAACGAGGAGGAGCAGGTCATCGACGGTGCGCGCGGCCGCGACACGATCATCGGAAGCACCAAGGTTTCGCTGGACGACGAGACGTTCGTTGCCGCGAACGGCATTACCAACAAAGGCCTTATCGACAGCGGCGCGGACTCCGATTCCATCTGGGGCAAGGTGAACCTGGTCGGGGGCGATTCAGCCGAGGCCAGACTGCGCGGTATCGATCAATCCATCTTCGATGATGAGGAGGAAGAAGAAGAAAGCGGCAAGATCGAGACGGGCGACGGCAACGATTCCGTACTCGGCAGCGTCAACGCCAAGTTCGGCGAAGGTGCCGAGGTGTTCAGTTCGGGCGGTATCCGGGGCGGCGAGATTGACACGGGCGACGGACGCGACGCGGTCACCGGCAAGGTCTCCATTTCGGCCGGCGACAACAGCCTCGTCAGCGCCGAGGGCATCGAAGTCGACTATATCGGCACGGGGGACGGCCGCGACGCTGTCACCGGCAGCGTTGTGGTGAAGGTCGGCGACGAGAGTGACGCCTCCGGCAGCAACGGGATCGACGACGCCGTGATCGAAACAGGTGCGGACAGCGATTCCGTCTTCGGTTCGACCGTCGCCACCATCGGCGAAGACAGCTTGGCATTTGCTAACGACGGCCTTGACGATATTGAGCTCTACACCGACGGCGGCAACGACAGGGTGACCGGGACCGCCGCCGTGCGCGCGGGCGATGATTCCGAAGTCGGCGGCAACGATGGCATAGACGATAGCGAGATCGACACCGACGACGGCAATGACAGGGTGACCGGGAAGAGCACGGTGCGCGCGGACGACGACGCCTTTGTCGGCGGCAATGACGGCATCGATGACAGTGACATCACGACGGGCGACGGTCGGGACGCGGTGACCGGTTCGGCTTTCGTAACCGCCGGCGATGAAGGCTTTATCGGAGACAATACCGGAATCGATGACACGGAGATTTCGACCGGCGATGGCAACGACAGGGTAAGTGCCTCCACCACCATTCGGGCAGGCGATGACAACGAGGTCTTTGGCAATGACGGCATCTATGACAGCGAAATTTGGACCGGCGACGACAGAGATACGGTTACGTCCTCGGTCTTCGTGAACGCGGGTCAGTCGAACGAGGTCTTTGGCAACGACGGCATCGACGAAACCTTCGTCGGAACCGGGGACGGGAACGACAAAGTCGTCTCGAAGGTTACGGTGGTCGCCAAGAGCGGTAGCGAAGTTGGGGGCAATGACGCCATCGACGATGCCTTCATCGATACCGGAGACGGCGACGATAAGATCGAGGCCCATGCATCGATTTGGGGAATGGACCTGGACGTTGCCTATGCCGACGGCATCACCGGCTCGGAAATCGATATGGGCGAGGGCGATGACGAGGTGATCGCCAAGGGGGCCGACGTCGCCATCGACGGGGAGTCATACGGCATCGATGACACGACCATCGATCTCGGCAGCGGGGACGACAAAGTCTATGCGCGGGGCGAGACGGCCGGGGTCAACGATGTGACAGTTTACGGCGATGACGGCAACGACGTCTTTGACTTCCACAGCGGCACGGGCGAGGTCTATGGCGGCGACGATATCGACCGGCTGATCCTGTCCGGCGACAAGGACGACTTCACCTTCACCGCGGGCGATCCGCAGGAAGGAACCATCACCGGCGGCGTGACGGATCTCGCGGTCGCTGACATCGAACTGTTTGAGTTCGATGACGGCACGTTCACCTACGACCAGCTTTTCACCTGAGCCAGCGCTTGCTTGGGGAGGTCGGGCCGCGACATTTGCGACGCGGATCTGGCCCAAGCACGCGTAAAGCTCTCTAGGGCCCGTTAAGCCATGGGCGCCGTGCCCAAGGTGGAAGTGGGAAGATGATCGGGTCTGAGGATCGGTTCACAACGCGATCCTCAGACCCGTATCGATAGGGTTCAGGCGATGAACAGCGCGTAGGGACACTGTTCCAAAAGGTTGCCGTTGAAACCCCAGGTGGAGATCACCAGCGTGCCGTTGTCCTGCGCAACCGCCGGGCCGGCAAGAACCGTGAGGGCGGAAATGCGAGTCATCGATCGAAGGCTCCCCGAGATTGTCTGAATGTGAGAACGAACCCGCTACCATACTGCGATCTGCGGTCCCGTCGAACGATCTGCTGAGGCTATGATTGTCATGTACATACGTTTGTGTTTCGACGAAAGTTAACAATTACTTGGCGGCAGTTTTCTGGTTTTCGAGATGATTATCGAGCTTTGGCGAAAATTCATTCGATAGACACAAATTACCTTTTTGACGAGTAAAGCTGTCAATAGACCTCCTGTTGCCCGCCAGGCTTTGCGTATTCAGAGTAACTTTGGCTGCTAGTAGGCAAAATCTGTTAAAATAGTAATGTACTGTTGTATTGCATTTCTCCCGGATGTATGTGCTTCTCTTGGCAGACAATGCACTTTGCCAAGAGCCCAAGTTTAAATAGATGCACCGAGTCCGCATTACACTAAGAATAGAAGTTGTAGGTGCGATGCGAATCTTCAACTCGACAGGAGAAGCTTGATGTTCCCACTGCAGACCTTTCCTTTCACCCAGTTCAGCGACTTTGTCATCAAGACAGAGACCGTGGTGATCGACACCGAACCGTCCGGTCCGGTCGCGGCGATCATCAACGAGGAACCGGGATCGGACGCGTTGAGCGGCAACGACGTCATTGTCGGCTATCTCAACGCAACCGTTGAAGAATCGCCGGAGGGCAGGATCTCGGGGATTCTGAACGAGGAGGAGCAGGTCATCGACGGTGCGCGCGGCCGCGACACGATCATCGGAAGCACCAA